>Ga0316207_10000001_pt1 | contig 957450 bp, 920 predicted proteins | sample 6weekpyrite_MG_FD_204943 | JGI IMG/M metagenome (GOLD analysis project Ga0316207, IMG submission 204943) | Microbial mat bacterial communities from mineral coupon in-situ incubated in ocean water Damariscotta River, Maine, United States -... | ecosystem: Environmental > Aquatic > Marine >...
ACTTCAATGCCACAATCGCGCAGTGCCGTGAGTACCGCCTGCATATCATCGGCCTTGGCGCCGATCAGCTCGACATCACCACCGGTCATCGCTGCGGCGCAAGCATAGCTGCCCGCCTCGATCCGGCCTGGCATGACGGCATAAGTGGCGCCGTGCAGCCTTGGCTTGCCCGTAACGACCAGCCGGTCTGTCCCGACGCCTTCAATCTCTGCGCCCATAGCGATAAGCAGACGGCATAAGTCGACAATTTCCGGCTCGCGCGCGGCGTTGCCCAAAATGCAGGTGCCGCTGGAAAGCACGGCGGCCATCAGCGCATTTTCGGTCGCGCCCACAGACACCACCGGGAATGTATATTCGCCTCCGGGCAGGCCACCATCGGGCGCGGAAGCTTTGACATAGCCTGCAGCAATTTCGATGATTGCGCCAAAGGCTTCGAGCGCTTTCAAATGCAGGTCGATCGGACGGTTGCCGATGGCGCAACCACCGGGCAGGGATACGGTCGCTTCGCCCGCGCGCGCCAGCAATGGGCCAAGCACGAGGATGGAGGCGCGCATCTTGCGCACAATGTCATATGGCGCGACGGTAGAGGTGATCCGGCCTGCGCGCAGAGTCATCACCCGGCCAAAATCTTCAGGCCGCGCACCTTCGATCATCGTCGAAGCGCCGAGCTGATTGAGCAGATGGCCGAAGCTGTCCACATCCGCCAAACGTGGCAGGTTGCGCAGCGTGAGCGGTTCGTCGGTCAGCAGCGCACAAGGCAGCAGCGTGAGCGCTGAGTTTTTTGCGCCTGAGATAGGGAGGCGACCTGTCAGGCGATTGCCGCCGCGAATGATGATACGATCCATCGCATGGCTATTAACGCCTATTTGGCGCTACGCAAGTGGGCGTGGATGTGCGCTGGCTTTCCCTCGCCCACAGCCATTGGCTACCGGCCATTAACCTTGTTTCGCTATGCTTGGTTACGCAACTGGCAAAGGCGTAGATGTGATGATTGGATTTGCTGCACTCACATATGGAATGCTGATGAGCTTTACGTTCTCGGCGCTTCGCAACAACGAAAAGCGGCAGCAGAAAAACCCGCTGATGATGGTGGCTATGGGTTATGTTCTGGTTGGTGCTACTGCGACGATTTCCGCCGCGCTTTTTGGCACAGCCCTATCGAGGTTGATGTAGCTGTTAAGCCAGTAGTTCAACATCCCAATAGAGCCAGTCGCGCCAGCTTTCGTGGAGATAATTGGGCGGGAAAGCGCGGCCATATTCCTGCAATTGCCAGTTGGTCGGGCGGATCGGTTGCACATGCAGCTTCATATGCGCCTCTTTGGGTGTACGCCCGCCTTTTTTGAGATTGCACGGCGAACAGGCAGTAGCGACATTCTCCCATGTAGTGCGCCCGCCCGCGCGCCGCGGCACGACATGATCGAAGGTCAGATCTTTCAGGCTGCCGCAATATTGACAGGAAAATTTATCGCGCAGAAACAGGTTGAAGCGTGTGAAGGCCGGGTAATGGCTAGGCTTCACATATTGTTTCAGCGCAATCACGGAGGGGATTTTCATATCGAGATTGGGGGAATGCACCTCACGGTCATAGGTGTTGACGATATTCACCCGATCCAAAAAAACCGCCTTAATGGCGGTTTGCCAAGGCCAAAGGCTCAAGGGGTAGTAACTGAGAGGTGTGTAATCTGCATTGAGCACAAGCGCCGGGCAGCTTTCTACATGCCGCGTCTCGTCCGGTCTTATGAGGTCGGGATGGTACATAGGTTCGTCGTCCCCCTTGCTGCGTCATGCTATTCGCCGATAAGCATGACAGCGCTATGACAGCATGTTGTGAGTCCCCGCGTCAAGAGTCTGTATGATCAAGCCGTCGCATATACAGGATATGGTAGCCCGCTTTGCACCCAGCCCGACGGGCAGGTTGCATATCGGCCACGGCTGGTCGGCCTTGATGGCAATGGACATGGCTCGCACAGCTGGTGGAGTGATGCGGCTACGGATCGAGGATATTGATGGCACGCGCTCCCGCCCTGAGCATGTCGAGGCGATAGTGGAGGATTTGCGCTGGCTGGGCGTGGAATGGGACGGAGACATCGTGTTTCAGTCTCAGCGATTAGCACATTATGAAGCGGCGCTGGACAGGCTGCGGGAGCAAGGGCTGGTCTATCCCTGTTTTTGTACCCGCGCAGAAATAGCCGCTGAGATTGCTGCGAGCGGCTCTGCGCCGCATGGAACAGAAGGGCCGACCTATCCCGGCACCTGCCGCCATTTAAGCGTGGGTACGCGCGCAGAACGGCTGGCGCGCGGTGATGCGCATTGCTGGCGCATTGATATGGAGCAGGCGGTGGAGCGGGGAGGAGCGCTGGTCTGGAATGATATGGATGCCGGCGAGGTTGTGGCACGGCCAGAACTTGCTGGTGATGTCGTGCTGGCGCGCAAAGATGCACCGACAAGCTATCATCTCGCAGCGACCCTTGATGATGCGGACATGGGCATCACCCATGTGCTGCGCGGTGATGACTTGCGCACGGCGACCGACATTCACCGGTTGCTACAAGCGTTACTGGGCTTGCCGGTGCCATATTATGGCTTTCACCGGTTGCTGGTGGACCAACATGGCAAGCGTCTGGCCAAGCGCTCTGCTAGTATCAGTCTGGCGGAGTTACGCGACCAAGGCGTGAACCCGGCGCAATTGCGTTATGATTTGCGCGTTCATCGCTTTCCGGTTGGCATCTCGATGGCCAGCGCCTAAAAGAGCGATATGAGTATATTCATGACCATAGTGCTGATCGCTGCAATGGGCGCGACGCTTTTCATGCTCATCAAGGGCATCGTCGCTTTTCTCAAGACGACAGAGGCCGAGCTGAACTCTGACGAGAGTGGCCCGAGCGCATCCAGCCTCAAGCAGAATAAAGCGATGTTTGGCCGCATCATGTTCCAGGCGATTGCGATTATTATTGTTGCTATCATCTTGATCGCAAAAGGCGGCAATTGAACATGTGGCATACAGCCTCATGGTGAAGCTCAACAAAATCTATACTCGCACCGGTGATGACGGCACAACCGGGCTGGTCGATGGATCACGGGTGGCCAAATGCGATGCGATCATGCAGGCGATTGGCGATGTTGACGAAGCCAACAGTGCTATTGGCGTTGCCATAGCAGCGCTGGGCGATGGCGATGAGGCTGCATTGTTGCAGCGTATTCAGAATGATTTGTTCGACCTTGGCGCTGATATCGCAACGCCACTTGGCGATGATGAGCCAGAATGGGCGCTGCGGATTACATCAGCACAGGTTGATAGGCTTGAGCAGGAGATAGATGCGCTCAATGGTGCGCTGGAACCTCTAAACAGTTTCATTTTGCCGGGCGGTGCACCTGTCGCTGCCGCTGTTCATCTCGCCCGTGCCATTACGCGCCGAGCCGAGCGCAGTATCGTGGCCGCCGCTCAGATACGAGATATTGGCGAGCCTGCGCTTAATTATCTCAACCGGCTTTCGGACCTGTTGTTCGTGATGGCACGTTATATGAATCTGAAGCCGGAGCTGGGCGGCAAAGGCGATGTGAAGTGGGTGCCCGGCGCGTCTCGCTAATCGAGGTGATTAGTGTGATCGGGTTTTATCAGTGGAATATTTTAATACTGCTCGCTAGTGGGATTGCCGTTAACGGAAACGGAAGGAATCGAGATGAGTGCTATTGGAGTTATCGGCGCAGGACAGATGGGCGCAGGTATCGCGCAGGTGAGCGCGCAGGCAGGGTATCATGTCTACCTCTCCGACATCGATATTGAGCTGGCGCAAAAGGGCAAGGATGGCATTGCCAAGATCCTTGGTAAACAAGTTGAGAAGGGCAAGCTGGATCAGGCAGCATTTGATAGTGCGCTGGCCAATATTGAGCCGGTAGCAGGCTATGAACCCATGAGTGGTGCGAAGATTATTATTGAAGCCGCGACTGAGCGTGAGGACATTAAGCAGAAGGTTTTCGAAGTTGCCGGAAAAGTCCTGGCTGATGATGCTGTGCTGGCGAGCAACACCTCCTCTATTTCTATCACTCGCCTTGCCGGCTACTCGGTTGACCCGACCCGCTTCATCGGCATGCACTTCTTCAACCCTGTAGCACTGATGCCGCTGCTGGAGATCATCAATGGTCTTGCAACGAGCGATGCAACTACGCAGGTCGCGCGCGATTTTGGAGAAAAGATTGGCAAGCAGGTGGTTATTGCTGCGGATAGCCCCGGATTTGTCGTCAATCGTATCCTGATGCCGCTCATCAATGAAGCTTGCTTTGCTGTTAGTGAGCGACTGGCTTCTATCCCGGATATCGATAAAGGCGTTAAGCTGGGCCTTGGCCACCCGATGGGTCCGCTGACTCTTGCCGATCTGGTTGGGCTGGACACAGTGCTTAATATCCTCAAGGTCTTTCTTGATGACACCGCTGATCCGAAATATCGCCCCGCGCCGATATTGTTAAAGCTGGTGGAAGCAGGCTGGCTTGGCCGCAAAACCGGCAAGGGCTTTTATGACTATTCAGGGGATAAGCCAGTTCCCAGCTTTTAAGAGCGTTCCTTTAAGGGGAGTATAGTGATGAGTAGTGTTTACGATTTCACGGCGCATGATATTTCCGGCCACGAAGTCCCCATTTCTGACTTTCGTGGCAAAGTGCTTCTGGTTGTAAACACGGCGAGCAAATGTGGTTTTACGCCGCAATATGAAGGGCTGGAAGCTTTGCACCGCGACCTTCAGGGTCGCGGGCTCGTCATTCTGGGCTTCCCATGCAATCAATTTGCATCGCAAGAGCCAGGCGATGCGAGCGAGATCGCTAATTTCTGCAAGCTCACATATGATGTCAGCTTCCCTATGTTTGCCAAAGTTGATGTAAACGGCTCGTCGGCGCACCCCTTATTTCAATGGCTGAAGAAAGAAGCGCCGGGTCTTATGGGTAGTAAACGGATCAAGTGGAACTTCACCAAGTTTCTGATCGATAGTGAGGGTAAGGTGCGCGGGCGCTATGCGCCGACCACCAAACCAGAGGCGATACGACAGGATATCGAAAGGCTTTTGTAGCATTTTCGGCCCGGTTTTTCTAATTGATGCATTTATAGGCGAAAAACCGGTTCCCACTTTTCCTGAAAATGCTCTATGTGCCCAACCATGAGCAATAAACACGCCCCTGACCCCGCCTTGTTGGCGAAAGCTGAGACCTTAACCGAAGCACTGCCCTATATGCAGCGCTATGCGGGCAAGACTTTTGTTGTGAAATATGGTGGTCATGCGATGGGCGACCCGGAAGCCGCGCGTGATTTCGCCGAAGATGTCGTGTTGATGAAAGCCGTCGGTATCAACGTCGTCGTCGTGCATGGCGGTGGACCGCAAATTGGAGCAATGCTCAAGCGCCTTGGCGTTGAGTCGCAGTTCGTTGGCGGGCTACGTGTTACCGATGCAGAGACAGCCCAGATCGCCGAGATGGTGCTGGCGGGCTCGATCAATAAGCAGATTGTTGGCTGGATCGGTCAGGCCGGTGGGCGCGCTGTCGGTATTTCCGGCAAGGATGGCGGGCTGGTGTTGTGCGAGAAAATTGGCGGTAAGCGCGAGCCAGACCCGAACAGCGGTATTGAGCGTAATGTTGATCTCGGTTTCGTTGGCGAGCCGGTGAAGATTGACACGCGCATTCTCGACAGCCTGACCAAAGACGGTAGCATTCCGGTGGTTGCGCCTGTGGGGCTTGGCGCGGATGGTCATACTTATAATATCAACGCAGACACTATGGCAGGCGCGATTGCTGCGGCTGTTGGTGCAGAGCGCTTTTTCCTGCTGACAGATGTGCCCGGAGTGCTGGACAAGGAAGGCGAGCTGATGACCGACCTTAATCCCGGGCGTATCCATGAGCTGCAAGGGGATGGCACGATTACCGGCGGCATGATCCCCAAGCTGGAAACATGCGTTGTGGCGGTTGAGGGCGGTGTTGATGCTGCGGTCATTCTCGATGGCCGGGTGCCCCATGCGATGTTGCTGGAGATATTCACGAAACAGGGCGCAGGCACTTTGGTACGCGCCTGAGCATGTGAATTAAGTATAGCGGCTTGTGTCCAATGGGCGTGCTGGGCTAAAGCCGGATCAGAATATATTGGGCCTGCGCCCATGTCATAGCGGAGACTTCATGGCTTACGCCCTTTATCAGATCATATCGATCCTTCTGAACGTATTGTGGTGGATTATCATCATTCAGGCGATTTTGAGCTGGCTAATCGCTTTCAACGTCATCAACACGCATAATGACTTTGTCCGTTCGATCTGGATCGCGCTCGATAAGCTGACCGAACCGCTTTATCGCCCCATTCGCCGCATCATGCCGGATCTGGGTGGGTTGGACCTTTCGCCGATGGTGCTGCTGTTGGGTATTATCATATTACGACAGGCGATCTTACCACCGATTTTCGCTTCATTGGTCTGACGGGCTGGTCAATAGAGAGTGGAGAAGCATTTTCTCCGTGTTGATGGCGATGACCTGCTGCTTGCGGTACGGCTAAAACCGAAATCCGCCAAAGACGCAATCGGTGGGCGCTGGGAAGATGACAAGCAGGCAATATGGCTTGAGGTGCTGGTACGCGCTGTGCCGGAAAAGGGGCGCGCCAACGCGGCTTTGATCCAGCGCATTGCCAGAGAGCTGCATCTTCCGGCAAAGGACGTAAAGCTTGAGTCGGGCGATAGCAGCAGGTTGAAGCGTCTGCGTTTATTGGGGTGTGCTGCTGAAGCCGCACGCATCATGAAGGAATTGGACAGAGTATGACCATAGGCAAGATCATAGATGGCAAGGCATTCGCTGCGGATTTACGCGAGCGTGTGGCCGAGGGCGTAGCAGGTTTTGTCGAGGGGCAGGGCCGTAAGCCAGGGCTGGCAGTGGTCTTGGTGGGGGAAGACCCGGCAAGTGCTGTCTATGTGCGCAATAAGGGTAAGATGACCGTTGCTGTCGGCATGGAGAGCTTCGAGTTTCGTCGCCCCGCTACTATCGGTCAGGATGAGTTGCTGGAATTGGTCGGAGAACTGAACGGCGACCCGCGTGTCGATGGCATATTGGTGCAGCTGCCCTTGCCGGATCATATTGACGAACAGGCGGTGATCGCTTCCATCGATCCCGAAAAGGATGTCGATGGCTTTCATGTTGTCAACAGTGGCAAACTGGCGGTGGGGCAGGATGCACTGGTGCCTTGTACGCCGCTGGGTTGTCTGATGATGCTGAAGGATGAGCTGGGCGATCTTTCCGGCATGGAAGCAGTGGTCGTGGGGCGCTCCAACATTGTTGGCAAGCCGATGGCGCAGCTTTTACTGGGCGAGAATTGTACGGTGACGATTGCGCATAGCCGCACGCATGATCTCGCCAGCGTGGTACATCGCGCAGATATTGTAGTCGCCGCTGTTGGCCGCGCCGAGATGGTGAAGGGCGAATGGATCAAGCCCGGTGCAGTGGTTGTCGATGTTGGCATTAATCGTGTGCCTGCTGAAGAGGAGGGCAAGAGCCGTATCGTTGGCGATGTCGCCACGGCAGAGGCCATTGCCCATGTGCGCGCGATAACCCCCGTTCCCGGAGGTGTTGGCCCGATGACGATTGCGGTGCTGTTGCGTAATACGCTGGTGGCGGCCTGCATGCGTGCTGGCATCGCAAAGCCGGAAGACTTATAAGCATTCATCATGCTGGAATTCTTCGTCTCGGCTTTTGTCACACTGTTCGTGTTGATCGATCCGCTGGGTTGTGCGCCTATCTATGCGAGCATCACGGCCGATGCCTCGCCTGCTCAGCGTCGTATTATGGCGGTACGCTCTGTCTTTATCGCACTGCTGATTCTTTTGGCTTTTGCTCTTTATGGCAAGCCGCTTCTGGGTGTGCTCGGCATTGGGCTGGACAGCTTTCGTATCGCTGGCGGCATCATGTTGTTCATGATCGCACTCGAGATGGTCTTCGAAAAGCGCGCACAGCGCCGTGAAGATCGTGCACAGGAGATGATTCACACACCAGAAATAGAGGATGTCTCGGTTTTTCCAATGGCGATGCCTATGATCGCCGGGCCGGGCTCTATAGCGGCAGTCATGCTGCTTATGGCGCAAGCAGAAGACATGCAGGAGCGATTGGTTGTAATGGGGGCGCTGGCCCTGACATTATTTTTGATGTTGCTCTCTTTGCTCGCGGCCGGGCCGATTATGGCAGTGCTTGGTAAAAAGATTGAGGCAGTGATTACACGGCTGCTTGGCGTTTTGCTGGCGGCGCTGGCTGTGCAATTTATCATAGACGGGATACGCGCCAGCTTTCCCTGAATGGGCCTAAATGTGTCCTATATGGATAGAGCCCCTATAGTCTAAGGGTCACTAGCCCGCCCATTCATGCTGTTTTAGTGTTGGCCAGCATGTAGCGATATCTGCTTGCGTTACCCGAAACCCAAATATGTTCCACACATAATATGAACGGCATATGATCTGCCTGTTGTGAAAATATAAAATCCCGGCAATAAGGCGGGATCATCATGGATCAGCTTTCTTCTCTGACCCCCTTTCCTTGGGGCGATGTATTCATCATATTGGCGCTGGTTGCGCTTAATGGCGTTTTTGCGATGTCGGAACTTGCTATTGTTTCGGCGCGTCGCCCTCGTTTGCAGGCCGCTGAAAAAGCGGGGAAGGGGGGCGCTCAGTCGGCTTTGGCACTGGCGGCAGACCCCGGTAAATTCCTTTCGACTGTGCAAATCGGCATTACATTGATCGGTATATTGGCGGGTGCCTATTCAGGCGCGAGCCTTGGTGATCCGGTCGCACAACGGCTGGAGCTGTTGTTTAGCATGGATCATCAAGCAGCACAGACAGTTGGTTTTGCACTGGTTATTGGCCTGACGACCTATGCTTCGCTCATTATAGGTGAGCTGGTGCCCAAGCAATTTGCGCTGCGGTCGCCGGAGCCTATTGCACTGCTCATGTCACGTCCGATGATGCTGTTGTCACGTCTTACTGCGCCGATTGTCTGGCTGTTGGATGGGTCGAGCGTGCTTATTTTTCGCCTTATCGGGCTTAACCGCGAGTCTGAGGAGCATGTTACCGCTGAAGAGCTGCATCTGATTGTCGCTGAAGCCACCAAATCAGGTGTGATTGAAGAGAGCGAACGCGCGATTATATCCGGTGTCGTACGCCTTGCAGACAGACCTGTGCGTGAGGTGATGACGCCGCGTACAGAGGTTGACTGGATCGATGTGAATGCCGACTCGCGCGCTGTACGCGCGACTTTATTGGAAACACCGCATACGCGCTTGCCGGTTGGGCAAGGCTCGGTTGAGGATATTGTCGGCGTTGTGCAAGCCCGGGATATTATGATGGTGCTGCTGCGCCGTGAGAAAATTGACGTGCGCGCTTTGATGCGCCCGGTGCCGGTTGTGCCAGATCAGGTCGATGCAATGGATGCGCTAGAGGTTTTGCGCCAGTCTGATGTGCCGATGGTTATGGTGCATGATGAATATGGCCATTTCGAAGGGATTGTGACGCCATCTGACCTGCTGTCGGCCATTGCGGGCAGCTTCGCGTCAGATGCTGATTTGCACGACGCGCCGGAGCTGGTTGAGCGGGCGGATGGCAGCCTGCTGGTGTCCGGTCAAATGCCAATCGACCAGTTAGCAGATCGTATCGGCATCACGCTCACGGAAGAACGTGATTATGCGACGGTAGCCGGCCATGCGTTATGGCAGTTGAAGCACCTGCCGGAAATTGGCGAGACGTTCGAGGATCAGGGCTGGCTGTTCGAGGTCGCCGATATGGATGGCCGTAAGATCGACCGGTTACTGGTTACGCCGCTCGATCTGAAATAAGCTTGGGGGCTGGCCTTAATCCAGCCCTGCATCCATATCGAGATTGCCATAGCGTTGCATGAACAGGTCCAGCCTGCCTTCCGTTAGCAATTGCGCCTGATCTACCCAGTTGTCGCGTTCGATACGCCCGGAAAATGAACCAAGATGCTGGTCGACCTCAGCGATGTCTGCCGGAGTCCACGCCGCGATCTGATCGAAGCGGCTAACCCCCAGTCCACCCAACAGGGTATTGAGCTTGGGCCCGATCCCTTTAAGCGCCATCAGATTATCCGGCGCGCCCTGAGCCGGAGCAATGCGCGGTGGCGGCGCTGCAGAACCGGCTGTCGCCACGCCAGCCTCTGCGATATTGTGGGTAGGATCACCAGCATCACGATATGGCGGGGATAGGGGGAGGGTATCGTCATCACCCTCGACCATGACCCAATCTTCGTGCGGGCGGTGCCCCCAAATCCAATAGGCTATCGCGATGCCGATGAGAAATGCGAACAGAAGCGCCAGCCAATTTGCAGCAATGATTGCAGCCATTATTCGCTCTCCTCAGCAGCTTCGTCCGATTTCGGTGCCCAGATTAACCAGCCTACGCCCAGCCCTATGGCAAAGACGAGCATCATGATCAGCAATGTTTCGAGAAATAGCGACATGGCTCAGTTCCCTCCCTTTGCCGGGGTATTTGCAGGTGTTACGGTAAAGCTGATGGTTCTGCCATTGGCGCTTCCGCCCAGCCCTTTCGTGGTGATGCGGGAGGCCGCAAATCCTTTATCTACCAGCACGTCGCGCACCGCATCAGCGCGGGCTTGAGAAAGTGATTGGTTGATCGCAGCAGGGCCACGATTGTCCGCATGCCCTGCTATTGCGAGATTGACAGTGCCGCAGCGACCCAAGTCCTGAACCAGCGTAGCGAGCTTGGCTCGCACCTTGAAATTCACCCAAGGGCTTCCTGAACGAAAGCTGATTGCATCACCGCCCATCAGGGTATCGACCCGCTTCTGACATTCTGCAAGGGAACCGGACGGCGCAGCCGCGACCGGTGTGGCCGGTGTTTTTACGGCATAGGCTGTAGCCGGGTTGGCTGGCGGTGGTGTAGCCTTATTATCCGCCAGTTCCACGGCTTCAGGCTTGGCAGGTTTTTTCGGCTCACTATTTTTTGTGGCTGAGGTGGCTGTACCTGCTACGGAGGTATCCGCTATTTTGACTGCATCCGTTACCCCTGGTGCCGGTGCCTTGTCAGCAGTATCATCGGCCGATGCCGACACACTCGCCTCGGCACCATTGTCTGCTGGGATTGCGGCAAGGCGCCTTTCGATAGCAAGGTCTTCTTCTGTTTTTCCATTGGTAATGGGGAAGGATGCACCTTTTAGATTTTGTGCCACTGTTTTTGCATCGGCCCACCTGACACCACTCACGCCGGGTATTTTCCTCACCAGCGCCATAGCATCAACGCGTTCTTCGCCTTCCAGCGAGCCAGACATGAGCGCAACCCTCGTCATGGGCGCCCGTTCAAAGGCAAGATTTACATCGGAGAAACGCTCGTCTGTCTCAAGCGCAGATTCCGCCTGCCCTTGCAGCGATGCGATCAGCTTTTCGCCATTGCCCAGATTATGCGAAAGAACGGCAAGCGCTAAAGTCGCTCCCGCACCGCACATGACCTTACCAATTGTTTCCATCGCCAGAGCTCTCCCCCGTCACGGCTGTTATTAAGGGGGCAGTCTAGCGCACAGATGCTGCTACGCCATAGTGCAAATATCATGTCCCGAACCGGGACAGCAGCGCATGATCAGCCCTGTTCGCGCGCGACTTCACGCCAGCCAATATCGCGGCGATAAAAGCCTGTAGGGAAATCAATGGCATCGACAGCGGTATATGCACGGTTTTTCGCTTCGCTGATATTATTGCCCAGTGCGGTGACATTGAGAACGCGCCCGCCATTAGCCACGACATTACCATTTTTTACAGCTGTGCCTGCATGGAAGACCTGCACCACATCGCTTGCTATTGCATCAATGCCATTGATCGTACCGCCCTTTTCCGGAGTGCCGGGATAGCCTCTGGCGGCCATGACAACAGTAAGCGCGGCTGTGTCTGACATAATGATGGCATTGCGTTTGCCCAGCTCGCCTTGTGCGACGGCCAGCAGCAGTTCGGCCAGATCATCTTCAAGCCGCATCATCAACACCTGACATTCCGGGTCGCCAAAGCGCGCATTATATTCGATCAGCTTGGGGCCTTCGTCGGTGAGCATCAACCCGGCATAGAGCACGCCGCTATAGGGTATGCCATCGGCGGCAAGCGTATCTACGGTGGGTTGTATGATTCGTTTCATCACGTCGGCTTCCAGTTCAGGCGTGAGCACTTTTGCGGGGGAATACGCCCCCATGCCGCCAGTGTTAGGCCCGGTGTCGCCATCGCCGACGCGCTTGTGATCCTGCGCGCTGCCAAAGGCGAGGACGCTCGTGCCATCCGTGAGGGCGAAGAAGCTCGCCTCTTCGCCGGTCATGAATTCCTCAAGTACGACTTCTGCGCCCGCTTCGCCAAAGCCACCGCCATACATATCGACCAATGCGGCATCGGCTTCTTCAGCAGTGGTGGCGATGATAACACCTTTGCCCGCAGCGAGGCCATCAGCTTTGATGACGACCGGCAGGCCGAATTTGGGCAATTCTGCACGCGCCTGATCCAGAGAAGTGGTGCGCACATAGCCTGCCGTCGGGATATTGGCGCGCGCGCACAGGTCTTTGGTGAAACCCTTGGATCCTTCGAGCTGCGCGGGCGCTTTATCCGGCCCGAATACGGCGTAGCCCGCCGCGCGAAGTGCATCACCTAATCCATCAACCAACGGGGCTTCCGGGCCGATAACGATAAGTGTGATGCCCTTGTCTTTGCAGAATTGCAGGACGGAAGAATGTTCTGCAACATTGAGGCTGACCAGTTCTGCACTTTGCGCTATGCCGGGATTGCCCGGTGCGGCATATAATTTTTCAACGCGCGGTGATTGTGCCAGCTTCCAGGCAAGGGCATGTTCGCGTCCGCCAGAACCGATAAGCAGGATATTCATCAGAATAATGTCTCCGGAAAATGATACCGCATTTGATGCTTCGGGCCGCCTGTTAGCGCAAGAGCGCAGCGGGGACAACGCGCCTGCGCTTTCTGTCTCAGAATTATCGTCTGCCTTGAAGCGTGCAGTTGAGGATCGTTTCGGCCATGTGCGCCTGCGCGGCGAGATTTCCGGCTTCAAACGCGCGGCTTCGGGGCATGTCTATCTGTCCCTCAAGGATGACAAGGCCGTTATTGATGGGGTGATGTGGAAGGGTATGGCAGGGCGGCTCGCCTTTCAGCCGCAAGATGGCGTTGAGGTGGTTGTCACTGGCAAGCTCACCACTTATCCGGGACGCAGTAAATATCAGATCGTAATTGAGCGGATGGAACTGGCGGGCGAGGGTGCGTTGATGCAGTTGCTCGAACGCCTCAAGAAACAGCTGGCGGGGGAAGGGCTGTTTGATCGCGAACGCAAACAGCCTTTGCCCTATTTGCCCCGTGTCATTGGCGTGGTGACATCGCCCACGGGAGCTGTGATCCGGGACATTCTCCATCGCCTCGCCGACCGTTGCCCGGCCCATGTGCTGCTCTGGCCGGTGCTGGTACAGGGCGAAGGGGCTGCGGCTCAGGTGGCGGCGGCAGTGCGTGGCTTTGATGCGATACAGGCAGGCGGCGAGATACCCCGGCCTGATCTGGTGATCGTGGCGCGTGGTGGTGGGTCGATAGAGGACTTGTGGGCGTTTAACGAGGAAGCCGTGGTCCGTGCTGTGGCGGATTGCTCGATCCCGATCATCTCGGCAGTTGGGCATGAAACGGATACGACCTTGTGCGATTATGCTGCCGATGTACGCGCGCCTACACCGACGGCTGCTGCGGAAATGGCGGTGCCGGTGCGCGCTGAACTGTTGGCAGGTTTGACCGAATTTGGCTTGCGCGCCGGGCGGGCTATGCGCCGCGGGACGGAGCAACGCCGCGAACGCCTGACGATGATGGCGCGTATGTTGCCTACGCCGGAAACTTTGCTCGCGCCGCAGCGGCAGCGCGCTGATGAGCTGGGCGAACGGCTGGGCCGGGGGTTGCGCCAACGCATTACGCTTGCATGGCGGCATTTGTCTGAGGCTGGGGGCGCACTGCGCCCTTCGGTTTTGGCGCAGCGTATATCACGGGAACGTAGCAGGCTGGATGCTGTACGTTTGCGACCTGAGCTGGTGACGCGGGTCATTGACCGACACAAGGAACGGCTGGAGGCGACATGGCGTCTTGCGCTCTCGCTTGACCCGCGCAGGCCGTTAGCCAAGGGCTTTGCGCTGGTGACATCGGGTGATACTGTGATCACTTCTGCGAAGACAGCGCGCGCCGCCGGAACGATGCGTCTCACCTTTCAGGATGGGCCGCTGGATGTTTCTGTCACAGATGGGGTTGAGGCTTTGTCCACAAAGCGTCTATCATCGCCAAAGAAATCGGTACGACGCACCGCGCAAGCCGCAACAGATAATGGGCCGCAACAGGATTTGTTTGCCGCTGAGGAAAAGAAAGAAGATTGATGTTGATGTCCGGAGCGGGCCAGCCCGCTAAGCTCCATTATATGTCCTATAGCTTTCGGGTGCTTAGCCCCGGGGACCATGTTCTATGCGCTGTGACGGGACAGAAAATTGCTCTCGACGATTTGCGCTATTGGTCGATTGACCGGCAGGAGCCATATGCGGATGCGGATGCCTCGACCAAAGCTGAATTGAAGGCCCGTAAAGAGCAGGGCCTACCGATCTGAATTACCGACTTGAACGGACGTGACGCAGGACGCTGCTGAATATGTTTATGACCAAATTTATATGGCGCTGTGCAGCCGTGCCTCTTGCTGCGCTATGTGCCTGTGCTGCGCCGGGCGAAGCTGTTTCGCCTGATACGCGTGGCGAGGCTGCTGCGACTTCGGATGCGCCGCCTGTTGATGTCGCCTCTGCACCTGCGCCTGAGAAAAGCCCTGAGAAAAGCCCTGAGAAAAGCCCTGAGAAAAGCCCTGAGAAAAGCGATGTACAGCCTGACTTCATATTGAACGGTAAGGCGCAGCAAGGCGGCTATATGCTGGGTGTTGCGCCTTCGGATACGCAAAGCCTGACCTTCGATGGAGCTTCTGTTCCGCTTGATGACGAGAGGCACTTCTTCATCGCTTTTGACCGCGATGCTGGAAAGAGCGCAACGCTGAAAGCCGTGCTGACAGATGGCTCGGCCATTACACGCGATATTGCGGTTGCCCCCGGAAAATGGCGGCTGGAGCATATCAATGCCAATTATACCGGACGCGCGAGCAGTGCGGAATTTAAACGGAAACGGGCTGGCGAACTGGCGCAGATCCGGGCGGCGCGCGCTGTTAATGCACAGTCTGATGGCTGGCGACAGGATTTTATATGGCCGCTGAAGGGGCGCATATCAGGCTTGTTTGGTGCGCAGCGTGTTTATCGCGGCAAGCCCGGCAGCTATCATGGCGGAACAGATGTTGTTGGGCCCACCGGCACCAAATTTGTTGCGCCCGCTGACGGTGTCGTTGTGTTGGCGGCGCACAAGCCGTTCACGCTGGAAGGGCATTTGCTGATTATTGATCATGGCATGGGGCTTAACAGCGCTTTCTTGCATTGTTCCTCGCTGGCCGTCAAAAAGGGAGACGTGGTCAAGCAGGGACAGGTGCTCGGTGCTGTCGGTGCGACAGGTCGGGCGACGGGGCCACATCTGCACTGGGGCATAAAATGGAATGCCGCCCGGCTTGATCCGGTGGCTCTCGCCGGGGCTATGGAAAAAAGCTAAAATTTATGGCGCAGTTTCTATGATAGCAGTGTAGTGCCGCATGACAGCTAGCGCCTGATATATGGAAGTATATACAATAGGCTCGCTGAGGGGCCGCCAATTATAAAAAGAACAGGGACTGGGAAGTGAAAATACTCAATATTGCAGCTCGACTGCATAGTAGCGTTGCACCTGTAATTATCGCAGCAGCGCTGGTTGTTCCATCTGTAGCGCTTGCTCAGGGTGAAGCGCAGGCAATAGCAGAAGATGGTTCCGGTGAAGCTATCATCATTGTTACCGGCACACGCACAGCATCACCGATTTTCCAAGAGGTTCAGCCGACTCTTGTGGTTGGCGAAGAGCAGCTTGCGCGGCGTGGCTACACCAACATTGCTGACGCGCTCAAAGATACGCCAAGCTTTGGCTTGTCCGATCAGGATGGAACTAATGGGCAGGGTGCGACGGGTGTTGGTGCAAATTTCGCGAACTTTTTTGGCCTTGGCTCGCAGCGTACTCTGACGGTTGTAAATGGCCGGCGTTTTGTTGGTTCCAATGCCCCTTCGCAGTTTAATGCCGCAGGTGGCTTGCAGGTAGACCTGAACGTCATTCCAACTGGATTGATTGAACGTGTGGAGACTATCGCGGTGACGGGCGCTCCGGTTTATGGCTCTGATGCTATTGCCGGTACCGTGAATGTGATCCTCAAAAAGGACTATCAGGGCATTGAGCTGACCTCCAGCTATGGTATGTCGTCGCGCGGTGATATGGAGGAATATCTGGTTCGTGGCCTGGCGGGTACGAATTTCGCCGATGATCGCGGCAACATCGCGCTGTCCTTTGAATATAATAAACGTGCTGGCCTGATCAAAGCAGACCGCAAGTCCTATCGGGACAATTATTATTTCCTGCCCAACCCGCTGAATACCGGGCCAACAGATGGCGTGGCTGACCGTGTACTGGTTAAAGATGCGCGCCTTTATTTTGCGACGTTTGATGGTTTGCCGTCTTTCTTTTTCGGGAACCCGTTTTTTGGGCTGCCTGTGTCAAATGCGACAGGGGATATTCTCCAGTTCTCACCCAATGGCGACCTGGTCCCTTATAACCCCGGCACGCCTTATGATCCGGCATTTGCTACAGGCGGTGATGGCGTTAATCTCGCGGAGCTGGGCAATCTGCTCACGCCCTCCCGCCGGATATTGCTCAATGGCATGGCGCGATACCAGATCGCGGACGGCGCCGAGCTGTATACCGAACTGTTTTATGCGAACACGCGCGCCAATGATCAGGTCACGCAGGCAGTCTGGAATACGGATCTTTTGAGCGGCCCTGACGCGGCCCTGCCATTCAGCATAAGTAACCCGTTTCTGACGGATCAGGCGCGCACGATCATTACACAAAATTGTGCAGGCCTGGGTATTCCGCCCGCCGGTTGCAGTTTCTTGTTGTCGCGCAATGGCCGCGCGGTGGCTGATGGCAATAATGAATCAACGCAGAATTTATACCGGATTGTCGGCGGTGTTCGCGGTGATTTTGAGCTGGCTGGCCGCAGCCTGAATTATGATGTGTCATTCAATTATGGACGCACAGAAGATCGTTCATCCAGAGACGATGTGAACAATCGCCGTTTCGGTTTCGCACTTGACGCTGTCGGACTGTCAATGGCTGACATTGCTGCTGTTGGTGGCTCAAATCAGTTCAATATTGTGCGTGGCGGGGCTGTCATGATGGACGTGGCAGGAACCTCGCTGATGGCGGGTGATATTGCTTGCGCTGTAACCCTGAATCGTTCGGTCACGGGTGGCAATGGCGCTGATCCGGGGGGAGATATTGGTGACTGTGTTCCGCTGAACTATTTTGGTGCGGCTAACACCTCTGCGCAGGCGCGCGCCTATGTGAACATGCCTTTCACATCGAAAAGCTATGTTGAGCAGAAGGTTTTTGATGTGAATGTGAATGGTGGGTTGTTCGACCTGCCAGGCGGAGAAGCGCTTTTCTCGCTAGGCTATCAGCACCGTGAAGAAAAAGCGGCCTATAGCCCTGACTCCGCCTATCTGCTCGGGCTTGGCCGGGTTCCACCCGTTTTGGCAACGGCAGGCGGATTTAAAACAGACGAATTGGCATCGGAACTGATCCTGCCGATCTTGCGTGAGGGTATGGTGCCGCTCGTGTCGTCTTTGGTGGTGCAGGGGGCTGCACGTTATGTGGATAATAATCGCGCTGGCAGCGACTGGACTTATACATTCGGTGGCGCGCTTGGCGTGTTGGAAGAGCAGGTTAAGTTTCGTGGTAATTACACGAAATCGATCCGTTCCCCGGCGTTGGTTGAGCTTTTCCTACCGCAGAGCGCGACGATTTCAACCGCCAATGACCCATGTGATGCATCCAACATATTGGGTGGCCCTAACCCCGATATACGCCAGACAAATTGTCTTGCTGATGCTCAGGCACACGGCCTGACAGCAGTGGAGCTGGCTAACTTTCAGTCTGCTATTATCAGCGGTACGCGTGAAGGGACCACGGGAGGCAACTCCAGCCTGAGCAATGAAGTCGCGCGTTCTTTTACGCTGGGTGTGGTGGTGCAGCCTGATGCTATCCGCAATTTTTCGTTCGCTATAGACTATGTGAACATTGAGCTGACAGATGCGATTTCAAGCCTTGATCTCGTCGATATCATGAATGCTTGTTATGATAGCCCCGGTTCCCCAAATGAATATTGCGGTCGTTTTCAGCGCACAGATGCGGGCGGTCCTTTGGGTGGTTTTCAGGTCACGAACGGGTTCCAGACCGGGTATGTAAACGCAGGGTCGCAGGACTTTGAAGCAATTACGATAGAGTTTGCCTATTCCAGAGGTCTCAACGATATATTCACTGGCTCCAGTGGCAATTTGGGTGCTCTGGAGATAATAGGGTCATTCTTCCACCTGTTGACGGATGAGCGCTCGGTTACGGGTTTTGACTTTGATGACCGCCGTGGCCAGATTTCGCGCTCTAATTGGCGAGGTCAGCTTAATGTGGCGTGGGTTCATGACAGGTTCGATGCCCTTATTCAGACCCGCTATGTTGGCCCCGCTAAATTCGACAATGATGACTCACCTGAATCGCGCGACTTGCTCAAGGTTGGCGATTATTGGTTGGTCAATGCCGGTGTCGGCTTCCGCCCCACTGAAGAGTTGGAGCTGCGGCTGAACGTGAATAATGTTTTCGATAGTGAAGGGCCTTATGGCGCCTATGCTAACTTCAGATCAGCGTCCTCTTATTATGACTTTATTGGTCGCTACTACCGTATGACTGCCACACTGGCGTTCTGATTTACTGGTGATCGCATGAAAAAAAGGCGGCCTTGCAGGGCCGCCCTTTTTGTTGTGTGTGAGAGGGAATTAACCGATGCTCAATTGCAGAGCGCCATCCCCTTCATCAATTTTCACTGTTGATCCGTCAGGCACATTGCCGGACAGGATCATCTCAGCGAGCGGGTCTTGCAGATATTTCTGCACTGCGCGCTTGAGGGGTCGTGCACCATAGACCGGATCATAGCCGACACGGCCCAGCCAGTTGCGGGCGGCATCAGAAAGCTCCAGTGTGACCTTGCGGTCCTTGAGCAGCTTGCCGACACGGCCAACCTGAATGTCGACAATCGGTGTCATATGCTCCACGCCGAGGCGGTGGAACAAGATGAGCTCGTCGAGCCGGTTCAGGAATTCCGGGCGGAAATGGGCGCGGACAACCTCCATTACCTGAGGTTCGACATCTTGGACCTGCTGCCCTTCGGTCATGCCTGACAGGAACTGGCTGCCCAGATTGGATGTCAGCACGATGATCGTGTTGCTGAAATCGACCGTGCGACCCTGCCCATCGGTCAGGCGGCCATCATCAAGCACTTGCAGCAGCACGTTGAACACATCGCCATGCGCCTTCTCTACCTCATCGAAAAGCACGACCTGATAGGGGCGCCGCCGCACTGCTTCGGTGAGCACGCCGCCTTCTTCATAGCCGACATAGCCGGGAGGCGCGCCGATGAGCCGCGCGACGCTGTGTTTCTCCATGAACTCGCTCATGTCAATGCGCACCATCGCGCTGTCATCGTCGAACAGGAAGCCCGCAAGCGCCTTGGTCAGCTCGGTCTTGCCAACACCGGTAGGGCCGAGGAACAGGAAGCTGCCCAGTGGCCGGTTCGGGTCCTGAAGCCCTGCGCGGCTGCGGCGCACGGCGGTGGAGACGGCCTTGACGGCATCCTCTTGCCCGATGACGCGCTTGCCCAGCTCATCCTCCATGTGTAGCAGCTTTTCGCGCTCGCCTTCCATCATCTTGTCGACCGGGATGCCGGTCCAGCGGGAGACGACGCCGGCAATATCTTCGGCGGTCACTTCCTCGCGCAGCATGGCGCCCTCGGAAACTTCGCTCGCTTCGGCAAGCTGGCGTTCCAGCTCAGGAATACGGCCATATTGCAGCTCACCCGCCTTGGCGAGGTCGCCCGCGCGCTGCGCTTGGTCCAGCTCTACACGGGCATGGTCCAGCGCTTCCTTGAGCTTTGTTTCCCCGCTGATCTTGTCCTTTTCAGACTGCCAGCGCGTGGTTAGCTCGGCGGATTGTTGCTCCAGATTGGCCAACTCTTCCTCAAGCGCGGTGAGGCGATCTTTTGAGGCCTGATCGCTTTCTTTCTTGAGCGCCTCACGCTCGATTTTGAGCTGGATGATGCGCCGGTCAAGATTTTCAATCTCTTCGGGTTTGCTCTCCACCTCCATGCGCAGCCGCGAAGCCGCTTCATCCATCAGGTCGATGGCTTTGTCGGGCAGGAAGCGGTCTGTGATATAACGGTTGGAGAGTGTCGCGGCAGAGACCAGCGCGCTATCGGTGATGCGCACGCCATGATGCAGCTCATATTTCTCCTTGAGGCCACGCAGGATCGAGACGGTATCTTCGACGGTCGGCTCACCGACGAATACGGGCTGGAAGCGGCGCTGGAGCGCGGCGTCTTTCTCGACATATTTCTGATATTCATCAAGCGTAGTCGCGCCGATGCAATGCAGCTCGCCACGTGCTAGGGCGGGTTTGAGCAGATTGCCGGCGTCCATTGCGCCCTCGGATTTGCCCGCGCCGATGAGCGTGTGCATCTCGTCGATGAACAGGACGATATGGCCTTCGCCAGCCTTCACCTCATCGAGCACGCCCTTGAGGCGCTCTTCAAACTCGCCGCGATATTTCGCGCCCGCAATCAGGCTGCCCATATCGAGCGCCATCAAGGTGCGATCCTTCAGCGTATCGGGCACGTCACCATTGGCGATGCGCAGCGCAAGCCCTTCGGCGATGGCAGTCTTGCCGACGCCGGGTTCGCCGATCAGCACCGGGTTGTTCTTGGTGCGGCGCGCGAGAATCTGGATGGTGCGACGGATTTCCTCGTCGCGGCCGATGACCGGGTCGAGCTTGCCGTCGCGCGCCGCTTCAGTGAGGTCACGCGCAAATTTCTTGAGCGCATCATAACGGTCTTCGGCGCTTTGCGTGTCCGCGGTGCGCCCGCCGCGCAGATCATTGATCGCGCTGTTGAGTGCTTCGGCCTTTACGCCAGCATTCGCCAGCGCCTTGCCCGCCGGGGTGGTGGGGGACAGGACAAGCGCCAGCAACAGCCGTTCAACGGTGACGTAGCTGTCTCCCGCCTTTTGCGCGACCTGCTCGGCCTGATCGAGCACGCGGATGGCGTCATTATCGAGGCCGGGCGGCTGGGATGCACCCGAACCGGAAACGGCAGCGATTTTCGCCAGCGCGGCGTCTGTTTCACGCAGAGCTGTTGCAGCATCGCCACCGCTGGCCTTGATCAGACCAGAGGCCATACCTTCCTTGTCTTCCAGCAGAGCCTTAAGCAGATGCTCGGGCGCAATGCGTTGATGGTTCATCCGCACAGCAACGGTTTGAGCCGATTGCAGAAAACCCTTGGCGCGGTCAGTAAATTTTTCGAGGTCCATAAAACTCTATCCCTCCATGCTTCCACATCAAGGTAATGTTGTATTTATGCCACACAAGGGCATGGATCAAAATTCGGAAAATTTATCGTGCGAAGCCATGCATACGGCGCGCCCATTGCAGGCCGATGACGCTGCCTTTGACGGGCTGAATCATCAGCAATGCGAGGATGAGCGCTGATGTTGGCCAGATCACGGCCTGCCAGCCCAGCGGAATATCCAGCGCGAAATTTACCTCGATCATGGTCGGTACGAGAATATGGCCGAGTAGCAAAATGACAATATAGGAGGGGAAATCATCGGCTTGATGGCCATCGAGCGCTTCGCCACATGAAGGGCAGCTGACCGCTGGTTTGAGAAAGCGCGGGAACAGTTTGCCCTCACCGCAGGAGGGGCAGTGATTGCGCAGCCCGTTAAGAACTGCACTGCGCCAGTTGCGCTCTGCTTTGGGCGTTTCCTGCTGCGTCATGCGAACCGCTTATAGGGGTGGGTGTGCTGTGGCAATAAAAACAGCTAGCCCTATGGGCCCGTGGCTGTATGAGCGAAGCTATGCATAGGGAGCTTTCCTCCACGCCTTTTGTCCTGATTGATGATGCCAGCGCAGGCAGCAGCAAGCCTGCGCGTTTGTTTCGTGACCCTGTGGAGACGATCATCGCGGTACGGCGTGAAGAGGTACGCCCAGCGCTTGAGGCGCTGAAGCAAGCGCGCGCGCGCGGCCTGCATGTGGCGGGCTATATGGGCTATGAAGCGGGCTATGCGCTGGAGGAAAGGCTCAGCAGCCTTGAAGAACGGGTTGATGCAGATAAAACACCGCTGCTCTGGTTTGGGGTGTTTGCGGCATATGAAGAGGTAGCGGCGGGCGAAGTGGCGGCTTTTCTGGGTCAGGCGTCTGCTTCGCAACAGCCAGCCAGCCCGCTGATTTCACGTGAGGATTATGCCGATGGCTTCGCGGCGATCAAAGACTGGATTGTTGCAGGCGATATATATCAGGCCAATTACACTTTTCCGAATGCCGTTGATGTTGGAAGCGATCCTGTGGCGCATTATGCCGCGCTACGGCCACGGGCTTTGGCGGGTTATGGGGCTTTGGTTTTTACGGGTGACCACTGGCTGCTCAGTTTCTCACCGGAACAGTTTTTCTCGCTGGAAGGCGACACGCTCCATACCCGGCCAATGAAAGGAACCGCGCTACGAGATGCTGACCCGGTGCAAGATGCTGCTAATGCGCGTGCGCTCAAGGAAGACCCGAAGCAGCGCGCGGAAAATCTCATGATTGTTGACCTGTTACGCAATGATCTTTCGCGTATCTCGGTGCCCGGCAGTGTCAAAGTGCCGGAGCTTTTCACGATTGAGAGCTATCCAACCGTGCATCAGATGACATCAAGCGTGATCGCGCAATTGCGACCGGGGCTGGATGCGGTGGATGCGCTCATGGCGCTCTTCCCTTGTGGTTCGATCACAGGCGCACCCAAAATCCGGGCGATGGAGATCATTCATACGATTGAGCGTGATGCACGCGGGCCATACACCGGAGCTATTGGAACGGTGGATGCGCAAGGAAATGCGGCCTTCAATGTTGCCATCCGTACCATTTGTGTGAAAGATGGTGATAGCAAAGGGGCTATTGGTCTGGGTTCCGGGCTGGTGGCAGACTCAAATATGATGAGCGAATGGAATGAATGTCTGGACAAGGGGCGTTTCCTCTCAGCCGGATCAAAGCGGCGGGACGGGAATGACGGCTGAAGAGCAGCGCTTCGACCTGATAGAGACTATCGCCTTTGACCCGGCAGAAGGCATGCCTCTGCTGGAGTTTCACCTTGCCCGCCTTACAGCGAGTGCGAAGTCACTGGAGTTTGACTTTAACCGACATAGCGCCCGCAATGAGCTTCAGGCAGCGACCTTTCGCCTGCGTGAAAAAAGCAGGGTGCGCATGCTCGTCTCGCGTCATGGAGGTCTGGCGATTGAGGTGCGTGGTCATCGGACATGGCCAGAGTCGATAATGAAGCTGGCGGCTGTTAAGCGCCCGACAGGAGCGGATGACTGGCGGTTGCATCATAAGACGACCGCTCGCAAACTTTACCGTGATGCATTGGCTGCTGGCGGCACTTATGAAGTGCTGATGCTGGATGATGCTGGCTTTATCACAGAAGGGTGCTTTTCGAACATTTTCGTTGAGCGCGGCGATAAGCTGGTGACGCCGCCCTTGTCGCGTGGGCTGTTGCCCGGTGTATTGCGCGCAAGCCTGATCGAACATGGAGAAGCGATCGAGGGTGATTTGCGGCCTTATGATCTGGAGCGCGGTTTCTTCATTGGTAATGCCGCGCGCGGGATGGTTTCAGCGCAGCTTATCCGCTAAATTACAGACTATGCACACAGGCCGGTTGCTCTGCTTCGCTGTGCACGTTAAAGCGCCACGCATTCAACTTGCCTAGCCGACTCTGTCAGAGGAAAATATCTCATTATGACGAAAACATCTGCCGCACTGGGCCGTATCCAGCCATCTGCAACTATGGCAATGAGCGGACGTGTTACCCAGCTTAAAAGCGAAGGGGTTGATGTAATCGGCCTGTCCGCAGGTGAACCAGATTTTGATACGCCAGACTATGTGAAGGAAGCCGCAATTGAAGCAATTCGCGCTGGCCAGACCAAATATACCGTTGTTGATGGCACGGCTGAAGTAAAGGACGCTGTCGCCGAGAAATTCAAGCGCGATAATGGCCTCGAATATAAGCGCAGCCAGATCAGCGTGAATGCTGGCGGTAAACATACATTGTTTAATGCGCTGGTCGCCACGGTTGACGTAGGTGATGAGGTTATTATCCCTGCGCCATATTGGGTGAGCTATCCTGATATCGTGAATTTTGCGGGTGGTACGCCTGTATTTATCGAAGGCCCGGCGAGTCAGGGGTATAAGATCACGGCAGAGCAGCTTGATGCTGCGATCACGCCGCGCACCAAATGGGTTATGCTGAATTCGCCTTCCAACCCTTCTGGTGCTGCGTATAGCGCGACAGAATTGAAGGCATTGGGGGATGTACTGCTCAAGCACCCCCATGTTTATATCATGACTGACGATATGTATGAGCATATCTGGTATGCGCCGACGCCGTTTGCGACAGTCGCGCAGGTATGCCCGGAGCTGTATGATCGCACGCTCACCGTAAATGGCTGCTCCAAGGCTTTTTCGATGACCGGGTGGCGGATCGGTTTTGCCGGTGGGCCGGAGTGGATCATCAAGGCGATGGCAAAGCTGCAATCGCAATCGACCTCTAACCCCTGTTCGATCAGTCAGGCAGCCGCTGCTGCTGCACTGACAGGCGACCAGAGCTTCCTTGACGAACGCAATGCGGCCTTCAAAAAGCGCCGTGATCTTGTCGTGGGGATGCTCAATGAAGCACCGGGGCTTGATTGCCCGGTTCCTGAAGGCGCTTTCTATGTTTATCCTGATGCCAGCGGTGTGATCGGCAAGACCACACCTAAAGGCAAGAAGATCGAAACAGACGAAGATCTGATCGCTTACTTTCTTGATGATGCGCGCGTTGCAGCGGTGCATGGCGCGGCCTTTGGTCTCTCGCCTGCATTCCGTGTGAGCTATGCAACATCAGAAGCGATTCTGACAGAGGCCTGCACGCGTATTCAGGAAGCCTGCGCCGCGCTGAAGTAACTCAGTTCGTTGAAGCGATATGAAGACGCGGTGAGCAGTCCTATATTGTGACTGCCATCACCGCGTTCATCATGCGCTCAGGCCATGTTCTTCATCATAAGCTGTAACCATTCAGGCTGGGCGAGCGAATTGGCCTTTGACCCTGATGGCACAAGATGATGAGGTATGATGATGGCAAACCTGTTGCGCGCAGACTGGATGCATAAATTTATCGGTGGTTTTGCTGTTGGAGCTGCATTGACCTTATGTCTGCAGCCCAGCCATGCGCGTGCTGAGACGGTGGTCATGGCCCCTGTACCTGCTGTTGATGCGAAGCCGACCCGCAAGCTGGAGACCGCTATTTTCGCAGGCGGATGCTTCTGGGGGGTGGAAGGTGTTTTTTCCCATGTGAAGGGCGTTAAACTCGCGAGGTCTGGTTATGCGGGCGGCCCTAAAGGTATGAAGAAGGTGACCTATAAACAGGTGGGGACCGGCAAGACCGGTTTTGCTGAAGTTGTGAGCGTTACCTATGACCCGAAAGTTGTCAGCTACGGAACATTGATGCGTGTCTTTTTCTCGGTGATAGCGGATCCGACCACGCTGAATTATCAGGGGCCGGATTATGGCACCGAATATCGCACGGCGCTCTTCCCGCTGAACGAAGAGCAGAAGAAAGCAGCCAAGGCTTATCTCGCGCAGCTTGAGAAGGCGAAGCTCTGGGCAGATCCTGTTGTCACCAAGGTAGAGCCATTGCGTACCTTTGTGCTGGCGGAGGCGGAGCATCAGGACTTTATGGAGCGTAACCCGCGACATGGTTATATTGTCCACTGGGACGCCCCTAAGCTGGCGGCGTTTAAGCGGCTCTACCCAGAATTATATAAAGCAAAAGCTAGCCGATAATTTTCCTGAAGGTCAGGTTTACACGTGGGCCTATAGCTTTGCGTGTTTTGGGGATGGCGTGTTTCCAATGGGCCTGACATGCGCCACGCATGACGAGCAGGCTGCCATCCGTAAGTGTGATTTTCTGTGTGGTGATGCTGCGGTCATGCCGGTTGCGAAAATGCATGATGCGCTGCGCACCGAAGCTCAGGGATGCGATGATGGGATGCTTGCCTAACTCTGGTTCATCATCAGCATGATAGCCCATGCTGTCCTGCCCATCGCGGTAATAGTTGAGCAGCACCGAGTTGAAATGTGCACCAGTCATAGCCTCTGTCTTGCTTCGCAGGGCGCGCACAAGCGGGTGCCATAGCTCTGGCTCATGGCGCTTGCCAGAATAGGCATAGGTGCACCCTGGATCACCCATCCAGCAAATCAGGCGCGGCTGGAGGTGTGTGTTGCCGAAGAGGGTGATGCTCTCTTGCCACCATGGAATTTCGGTAATCAGACGCGAGAGGCATTCATCGTGTGAAACACCCCAGTCCTGCCTTTTGTGCAAGACCAGCTCAGAATTGAAAATGCCAGAGGCTGTCGGGACGGGCATGATATACCCGCCCAGCTTATTTGGGAGAAAGCACCATGAGCATCTGGCGGCCTTCCATGCGTGGATAGGCTTCGACCTTCGCGGTCTCAGCCATTTCTTCTGCAACGCGCTGGAGCAGGGCCATGCCGAGCTGCTGGTGTGAAAGTTCGCGGCCACGGAAACGCAGCGTGATTTTCACCTTGTCGCCATCATCGATGAAGCTGACGACCTTTTTCATCTTCGTATCATAATCATGATCGTCGATGTTGGGGCGCATTTTGATCTCTTTGATCTCCTGCGTCTTTTGGGTTTTACGCGCAAGGTTGGCCTTCTTTTGCGCTTCGTATTTATATTTGCCTATGTCGAGGAATTTGCAGACTGGCGGGTCAGCATTGGGAGAGACTTCAACGAGATCGAGCCCGACATCAGCGGCCTGCTCAATTGCCTCATTGGTATACAACACACCCACATTTTCGCCGTTTTCATCGATTACGCGAACCTTGGGCACGGTGATGAATTCGTTATAGCGAGGGCCTGATTTTGGCATTGGCGCCATAGGGCGGCGCGTCATTGGGAGTCGTATAGCAATTTCTCCTTTAGTTGTGATTGCGGGTCTTTAGCGCTTTTCTTGCCCCACGGAAAGGGGGGAGAATCGCGTAGCGACAATGAGGTTACACGATGTTGCGCATATGCATCAACGCATATCGGGTGCCTTGGCCTGATTTGCAATGCTGGCCACTGCCTCATCAAGTGTCATGATCTGCTGCGGTTGGTCTGCGCCCAACACGCGCAGAGCAACTTTGCCTTCTTCTACTTCGCGCCTGCCAACGACGAGCAGATTTGGTACTTTTGCCAGACTATGCTCACGGATCTTGTAATTGACCTTCTCGTTGCGCAGGTCGATTTCGCTGCGGACACCGGCGTCCTTAAGCTTTTCGAGGATTTGGCGCGCATAGTCATCGGCTTCCGACACGATAGTCGTAACCACGGCCTGCACAGGGGCGAGCCAGAGCGGCACTTTGCCGGCGAAATGTTCGATCAATATGCCGATGAAGCGCTCATAGCTGCCGAAAACCGCGCGGTGCAGCATCACAGGGCGATGCCTGGCGCCATCTTCGCCAACATAGCTGGCGTCGAGCCGTTCGGGCAGTACGCGGTCGGACTGGATGGTGCCGACCTGCCATGTCCGGCCAATCGCGTCGGTCAGGTGCCACTCCAGCTTGGGCGCATAGAAAGCGCCTTCGCCGGGTAGCTCTTCCCAGCCATATTCGTCTGTGGCAAGGCCCGCTGCAGCAACGGCATCGCGCAGTTCATTTTCGGCCTGATCCCATTGTTCATCCGTGCCGAAGCGCATTTCCGGGCGCAAGGCGAGCTTGATCGAATATGTGAAACCAAAATCCTTATAGACCCGGTCCGCCAGCGCGCAGAATTTGCGTACTTCATCGACAATCTGATCTTCGCGGCAGAAGATGTGCGCGTCGTCCTGCGTGAACTGGCGCACACGCATCAGGCCGTGCAGCGCGCCATGCGGCTCGTTGCGATGGCAGCAGCCATTTTCATAAATGCGCATTGGCAAGTCGCGATAGGATTTGATGCCTTGCTTGAAGATCAGCACATGCGCAGGGCAGTTCATCGGCTTCAATGCCATCCAGTCGGCATCGCCGGAAATGATCGGCCCGTCATCATCGACATTGGGCACTTCATCGGGGATGACGAACATATTCTCGCGATATTTGCCCCAATGGCCGGACTGCTCCCACTGGCGCGCGTCCATCACCTGCGGAGTCTTTACTTCCTTATAGCCTGCGCCATCGATAGCGCGGCGCATATAGGCTTCCAGCTCGCGCCACAGGACGAAGCCATTAGGGTGCCAGAACACGCTGCCATGCGCCTCGGCCTGAAAATGATACAGGTCCATTTCCTGACCCAGCTTGCGATGGTCGCGCTTGGCGGCTTCCTCAAGGCGGTGCAGATGGGCCGCAAGTTGTTTCTTGTCGAGCCAGCCAGTGCCGTAAATACGGGTGAGCTGCGCATTTTTCTGGTCGCCACGCCAATAGGCACCGGCAACGCGCATCAGCTTGAACGCCTTGGGGTCGAGCTTGCCAGTAGAGGGCAGATGCGGCCCGCGACACATGTCGAGCCAGTCGTCGCCAGACCAGTAAACGCTCAGTTCCTCATTTTCGGGCAGCTCCTTTGCCCATTCGGCTTTGAACGTCTCGCCCTCGGCTTCCCATTTGTCGATAAGCTGCTGGCGGCTCCACACTTCGCGGCGCAGCGGTTTGTCCGCCGCGATGATCTCGCGCATTTTCTCTTCAATGGCAGGCAGGTCATCGAGCGTGAACGGGCCGCGCGAGGCCGGGGCCATCACGTCATAATAAAAGCCATCGTCGGTCGAAGGGCCAAAGGTAATCTGCGTGCCGGGGAAGAGCGCCTGTACGGCTTCAGCAAGCACATGAGCAAAATCATGACGCGCCAGTTCCAGCGCATCGGCTTCATCGCGTGAGGTGATGAGTGCGAGCTGTGCGTCCTGCTCCAGTGGTCGACTGATGTCGCGTAGTTCGCCATCGACGCGGGCAGCGATAGCGGCTTTGGCAAGGCCGGGGCCGATGCTTGCTGCAATATCCGCCGGGGTGGTGCCGGGCGCAACTTCACGCACGGAACCATCGGGCAGGGTAATTTTAAGCATGGCGGACATATTGGCTTCTTCAAATCCCGGTATGTGGCAAGGTTTTCCTATAGCGAGGTCCTTAAAGGCCCAATGGTTACTGTCAATATAAAGCATCCGATATGGTCAGCATCTGGCTTTAGAGCTTGACGCTGTGCATCGCGCATTGTTGTGTCACGCACTGAAATATGGGGGGGTAGGTGATGGAAGAAGAGGATGCACAGGCGAATAGCGCCTTTGGCTTTGACGGCACATGGAAAGAATATGCGCCGATAGCCTTTACTAATTTACTGCTGACGATTGTGACTCTGGGCATATATAAATTCTGGGCGACCACGCGCACGCGCAGCTACCTCTGGTCGCGCACGCGCTTCATCGATGACCGGCTGGAATGGACAGGCACAGGCAAGGAGCTGTTCTTCGGCTTTTTGATGGTTTTGCTATTACTCGGCATACCTTTTCTGTTTCTGCAATTCGGTGTGCAGGCGCTCGCTATGCGCGGGATGGCAGGCATAGCCGGGATTTTGACCCTCGCTTCAGCATTTGCCCTTTTATATATGGTTGGCATAGCTCGCTTTCGAGCATTGCGCTATCGGCTGGGGCGCACTTACTGGCATGGCATCAGGGGTGGCAGCGACGATAATGGCTTCAAATATGGCTGGTCTTATGTGTGGAAGACAATCGTTGGCTATATCCCTCTGGGCCTGCTTGTCCCGCGTGCCATGATGTCGCTGTGGAATGAGCGCTGGAACCATATGAGTTTCGGGCCACATATGTTTCAGTCTCAGGCAAGCTGGCATGATACATTTAAGCGCTATTTGCTATTGTATATTGCTGTTTTTATTGGAATGTTAGCTACAGTTCTTGTTTTTGCAGCGGGCTATTTGCTCTCTGCTATTGCGGGCGATGGAGCGGGTAGAGTTGTTATGACGGCTCTTACGGCGGTAGCAATATACGGCTCATTTTATCTTATATTTGCGATTTTCGGTTTGTCATATTACGCTAAATTCTTTCGTGTTAGCGTTGGCGGGCTGTCGCTCTCGACACTGGATTTCCATTTTTCAGCGCGCACGATGGACTGGATCAAATTGTTTCTCGTTGATGTCCTGCTTGTTATCGGCACTCTCGGTATTGGCCTGATCTTCCTTCAATATCGTCACTGGAAATTCTTTATCACTCATATGGAAGCTTATGGCGAAATTGATCTGGATGCGCTCACGCAGTCTGACACGAAAATGTCGAAACATGGTGAGGGCCTGCTAGACGCGCTTGATGCCGGGGCATTTTGATTAGCCTATGATCGATGTTCCGGTCTGGCATTATGACGGGCGCAACGCCAACAAGTGGCAGCCGCGCTTGGCTGGCGATAGCCAGTCCTTTCGCCTGATCGGCGAGGGCTGGGAGGCTGGCCCCTATCAATGGGCGGACCTTGTCGCGCTTGACGTTGCAGGGGCTGATGCTGTGTTTGGTCATGCTGATGAGCAAGGCTGGCGCCTCGGTTTTGCCGGGGATATTCCTGTTGATATAATCGCATTATTACCCCGGCGTCAGCGTTATGGCGGCATCATCGACCATATTGGTCTGGGCAAGGCCAGTGTGGTGTTTGCCTGCATTGCTGCGCTGGCGGTGTTCGTTGTCGTCAAAGCGCCGGGCTGGCTCGCGCCTTTTGTTCCGCAAAGCTGGGAAGATAATATGGGCGATGCGATGGTCGGTGATTTTGGTGGTCGCTTTTGCCACAGCAAAGAGGGTGATGCCGCGCTCAAGGCGCTGGTCGCCAAGCTCGACCCGGATGCGCGCGCCCGCTCTATCGAGGTCGCCAATATACCGATGGTCAACGCTATTGCGCTGCCGGGCAGGCGGATCATATTATTTGATGGCCTTATAAAAGGCGCGGGATCATCAGATGAAGTGGCGGGCGTGCTGGGTCATGAGCTGGGTCATGTTGAGCATCGCCACACGCTGACCGCTTTGATGCGCCAGCTCGGCCTGTCGGTAGTTCTGGGTGGCATGGATAGCACTGGTGGTTCGCAGATCAGCACATTGCTTGGCCTGAACTTCAGTCGGGAGGCGGAGCATGAGGCTGACCTGTCTGCTCTTGAGAGGATGAAATCGGCCAATATATCCCCGCGCGGAACGGCGGCTTTTTTCAAGCGCATGGGCCGGGTCAAGACGGATGAAGGCCGATCCGGTGATGATAAGCCGGCATCAGAAGGTGCAAAGCCTGCCGATGCAGAAAAGAAATCAGATTCTGTCTCCATCGAGAAGATAGAGCAGGTAACAAGCTGGTTGGCGTCTCACCCCTCGTCACGAAGCCGGTATGAGCTGTTTCAGAATGCCGCAGTGAAAGGCCATGATTATGCGCCTGCTCTGTCGGCAGAGCAGTGGAAGGCTTTGCGGTCGATGTGTAAAGAGGACAAGAATGTGAAGAGCGGCTGGGGGTTTGGTTTCTGATAGCGACTTGCCAAGCGTAGCCCGGCATGACCATAAGGCGCGCATGACTGACACTGCTTTCTCTGATATTCTAGCACCAACATTTTTCACCCGTGATGATGGGCTGAAGCTCGCTTATCGTTTTACCGATGGTGACGGACCGCTGCTGGTTTTCCTGCCCGGCTATATGTCAGACATGGAGGGCGGCAAGGCGCTCAGCGTGTTCAGCTATGCGCGTGCTCATGGCCGGGCGTGCCTGCTGCTGGATTATGCCGGTTGCGGGTCGAGCGAGGGGGCGTTTCTCGATGGTACGCTGCCCGTATGGCGTGATGATGTGCTGGCGTTGATTGATCATGTCTGGCCAAAGGGCGGCGCTATCCTGCCGATTGGTTCGTCTATGGGCGGGTGGCTGGCGCTGTTGGTGGCCTTGGCGCGCAAGGAACGCATGGCAGGGCTCATCGGTATTGCCGCAGCGCCGGATTTCACGAGTTGGGGCTTTACAGAGGCACAGAAAGCGGAACTGCAGGAAAAGGGCGTGATCTACGAGCCATCGGACTATGGCGATGATTACCCGACCTCACTGGGGTTTTGGCGCTCTGGCGAAGACAATCTCCTGCTGGGAGGAGAAATCCCGCTGTCAGGCCCTGTGCGCTTTATTCATGGACAGGCAGACACCGTTGTGCCTTGGGAAATCGCAACCCGCACCGCTGCGCAACTGCGTTCAGACGATGTAAAGCTGCTCTTTATCAAGGATGGTGACCACAGGCTCTCACGCGATGCAGATATTGCCGCATTGCTGAGGCTGATTGATGAACTGTTGGAGCGCACATGATCCTTGTGGCACTGATGCTGATGCAGGCGGGATATTCGCCTGAGACTGAGGCTGTGATGGACCGCGCGCGGCGTGATGCGCGCGAGGAGCGCATGGCCAATAGCCAGAGCAAAAATCAGGTGGAGGGGCTTTCCGTCTTTCTGCCACAGGAAACAGCGGAGCAATTGCAGGTCTGCACAGACATTGCGGCTGATGACCCTGAAGCGGGCATGAAACAGGCGCAAGAGTGGATTGTTAAGGGTGGTGGTTTTTCCGCCCGTCAATGCCTGGGTTTTGCACTGGCAGGCCTTGGCCGCTGGAGCGAGGCGGTTGATGCTTTTAATCATGCTGCGCTGGATGCGCAAAAAGCCGGTGCTATTGCTGATACAGCGCGCCTCTGGGCGCAGGCGGGTAATGCGGCGCTGGCAGGTAATAACCCTGAACGGGCGCGCGGTTTCTTTGATGCCGCACTGAGCTTTGGCCTGCCTGACAGCTTGGCCAAAGGCGAAGTATATCTGGACCGTGCGCGGGCCTGTGTGGCGATGGATGATAATATTGCTGCGCGCAAAGATCTGGATCATGCATTGAAACTTGCTGCGAGTGACCCGCTCGCATGGCTGCTTTCCGCCACATTGGCACGACGCATGGATGACCTTGGCCGGGCGCGGGCTGATATAATGGAGGCTAAACAGCGCGCGCCCAATGATGCGTCAGTCGCGCTGGAGGCCGGGAATATCGCGGTCCTCTCTGGTGATGACAAGTCAGCGAAAGAAGAATGGGCGCGTGTACTCAGCCTGGCTCCGGGCAGTGAACAATCCAAAGCGGCGCGTACTATGCTTTCGCGGCTGGATGGCGGGGCCGATCAGTCCAGATAGAAATCGATCGTGGTGACGACACGTATCTTTTTATACGGCGTATCGCTGGCCCCATAGCCTCCAGCACCCCCATCGCGTGATGTGATCGAGAAATAGCCCTGCGTTGCTTTTTTGATGCCGCCAACGCTGGTGCCGCTGTCATTGGCAAACTGCTGGGCAGCATTGCGTGCATCCTTGGTGGCCTGTGCTACCATTTCCGGTTTAACGTCATTCAGCTTGGTGAAGCTGTATTTCATCCCTGAGCCTTCTTGCATGGTGACGCCGCTGCGGACGAGATCGAACTGGTTGGCAACGGCCTTTTGCGCGCGTTCAATGTCTGTGGTGCGTAGCTGCATACGCTGGGTAATGGTGATGTTGTTGCCATTCTTGTTGCGATACTGGTTTACACCGGCGCCAGTGGGTTTCAGCTCTTCCGGTTTGAAACCCAGCTGGCGGAAATAAGCCGTGAGAGCCTTGTTGCTCTGTTCGATCTCAGCACGGACGCTTGGCAGGTCATAGCCATTGGCGCTATAGGCGATTGTCCATGTAGCAAGGTCTGCAACGACATCTTTTTCAGCAAGGCCACGCACTGTCACGGAGCGATCCGCTTCACGGGCGCGCAGTAAGCCGTCACCCAGCAAATAGCCGCCCGCGATGATACCAATGGTGAGCAGGCCAGCGCTTGCCAGCATTACCATATTCTTATTATCGCTCCAGCCCATCGCTTCTCTCCTGTTCGGTTCGTCGATAATATGTCTCACTTCGTCGCTGTACTCAGGCTGAACAGCATAGCGCATTTTCACCTTTAGAACGATACGGTGTTGCGCATCATCGTCATCGTAATATACAGCGGTATATAGCGATGACGATGACAGGCGATACGCGACAGTGATTCCCAAATTCTATTCGATAGTTCGCAGCATCACATTATGCGCTGCACTCTTTGGCACGAGCTTGTTTGTCTCGTCTTGTAATAGTTCGTCTGCCGGGCCTGTTGTGTTAGCAGCGTCAAGTACGCAGCAGGCATTGGAAGAGGTGGCCGACCTATGGAGTGCACAAGGGCGAGAGCGGCCAGTGCTATCCTTCGCGGCCTCGTCTGCGCTTGCACGGCAAGTGGCATCGGGAGCACCTGCTGATCTTTTTATCTCAGCGGATCAGGAGTGGATGGATTTCCTCGACCAAAAGAAGCAGGTTGCGGAGGCAACGCGATCAGACCTGATAGGCAATAGTCTGGTACTGATTGGCGCGCGCGATGATCAACGCGTGATACGGCTGGAACATTTGCCTGACTCGCTGAAGGGTCAGCGTCTTGCCATCGCCGACCCCGATTTTGTGCCAGCGGGAAAATATGCCAGGGCTGCACTACAGACGCTGGGGCTATGGGATAGAGTGTCAGACAAGCTTGTATCAGCCGAAAATGTCCGCGCGGCGTTGACGCTGGTCGAGCGCGGGCAGGCGTCACTGGGCATTGTCTATGCCAGTGATGCGCATGCTTCTGACACAGTGCGTGTGATCGCTACATTTCCGCAGGCCAGCCATTCACCCATTCACTATCCGCTTGTCCGGCTTGTTACATCATCGCATGCAGATGCGGATGCCTTTCGTAAATTTCTATTGTCCGATGTCGCCCGCGCCACTTTTGTCCGTCATGGCTTTAATGCGCTCTGAGATATGACTGTGACTGAGGCAGAAATTGCGATTTTGCTATTGTCGCTCAAGGTGAGCCTTGTGGCTATCGTTGTGACGGCGCCCCTTGCCTTTGGGGTGGCATGGTTGCTGGCGCGTGTGCGCTTTCCGGGTAAGCTGCTGCTGGATGCTATCATTCATTTGCCGCTCGTCGTGCCGCCGGTGGTCACGGGCTGGATGTTATTGATTTTGTTCGGGCCGCAGGGCGCAATCGGACTATGGTTGGAGCAGTGGTTTGGCGTGTCGCTGATGTTTCGCTGGACTGGCGCTGCGCTAGCGGCGGGTGTGATGGCGTTTCCGCTCATGGTGCGCGCGATGCGGCTTGCGATAGAGGCTGTGGACATCCGGCTGGAAAATGCGGCACGCACACTGGGAGCATCGCGTTGGCATGTATTAATGAGCATCAGCCTGCCACTTTGCTTGCCTGGTATCATGGCTGGGGTGATATTGGGTTTCGCGCGTTCACTTGGAGAATTTGGGGCGACGATCAGCTTTGTTTCGAACATTGCGGGCGAGACGCGGACCTTGCCGCTTGCCATTTATAGCCAGCTTCAAACGCCGGGTGGGGAAGAAGCCGTCACTCGGTTGGCATTATTGTCGATAGCCTTGTCTCTGGTGGCTTTGTTGATCTCGGAAATATTGGTGCGGCGCTCGGGCACGAAGCGAGGCTCTTATGTCCTTTGATCTTATTGTGCGCAAAAGGCTCGGGGAGCGCGACATCCATGTCGATTTTCAAAGTGGTGCCAAACTCACAGCCATTATTGGACCATCGGGCTGCGGCAAGACCAGTCTGCTCAATATGGTAGCGGGTTTGCTGAGGCCCGATGAAGGTCACATTGTTGTTGGTGGCGAAAGTCTGTTTGATAGCGCACAGCGTATTGACCTCTCGATTGAGGCAAGGCGCGTTGGCTATGTTTTTCAGGACGGACGGTTATTTCCGCATATGCGGGTGCGGGACAATTTGCTCTATTCCAGCCGCGTCAGGGGCAAAGAGGACCAGCCGGGTAAATTGGAAGAGATGGCATTGTTTCTGGGTATTGAGAGGCTGCTCGACCGTTGGCCTAATAGCTTGTCCGGTGGTGAGGCGCAGCGCGTAGCTCTGGGCCGCACATTATTGAGTGACCCGGATTTCCTCTTGATGGATGAGCCTCTGGGCGCACTCGATATGGCACGGAGGGAAGAGATTATCGAGATGATCGAGCGTATTCGCGATAAGATGACATTACCAATCCTCTACGTCAGCCACGACCCAATAGAAGTAGAGCGTTTGTCTGATAATATAATAATGATGTGATGGAATAATATTTCAAAATATAGGTCAGTAATTATAACCTATCTTCTTGAATTATCAGATGCTGCAATGCATAGAAGCAGCGATTAACGAATCCGTGAGACGTCATGGATAGCAATGGATAGGTGCCCATATGCAATTCGATCATATCCCTAACCCGGCTGCATTGAATGATGTAGCGCGTGAAGCGGTAATGGTAGACCCTGCCTTTGGCCGTGTCTTTACTGATCATATGGTTACGGTGCGTTGGAATGAAACAACGGGCTGGCATGATGCGCAGGTAAGAGCGCGTGAACCCTTCGTGCTCGATCCGGCGAGTGCGGTATTGCATTATGCGCAGGAGATTTTCGAGGGGCTGAAAGCCTATCGCGCGCCAGATGGTGGCATCACTATGTTCCGCCCGGAAGAAAATGCGCGCCGGTTTAACAGTTCAGCGAAGCGCATGGCGATGCCGGAATTGCCGGAAGATGTCTTTGTACAGGCCTGCGAGGAACTCATCCGCGTTGATAAGGCATGGGTGCCCGGTGGTGAGGGTAGCCTTTATCTGCGTCCCTTCATGTTTGCGAATGAGACATTTTTGGGCGTTAAGCCGGCATCGGATTTTATTTTCTGCGTCATTGCCTGTCCGGTAGGCGCGTATTTCAAGGGCGGTGCCAAGCCGGTCAGCATATGGGTATCGGATGACTATTCGCGCGCCGGGCCGGGTGGCACGGGCACAGCCAAATGTGGCGGCAACTACGCCGCAAGTCTTGTCGCACAAGCCGAGGCGATCAAACATGGATGCGATCAGGTCGTGTTTCTCGATGCTGCTGAACATAAATGGGTTGAGGAACTGGGCGGCATGAACCTGTTCTTCGTGTTCGATGATGGTGGCATGATAACACCGCCGCTGGGAACAATCCTGCCCGGCATCACTCGCAAATCCGTGCTGCATCTGGCGAAGGAGCAGGGGATATCGATCGAAGAGCGCAACTACTCCATTGATGACTGGAGAGCTGATGCGCAAAGCGGCAGGCTGTGCGAGGTTTTTGCGTGTGGGACCGCTGCAGTGATTGCGGCGGTTGGTGAAGTGAAATCGACCAAAGGTGACTTCACTATCAGCGGTGCGCAGACCGGACCGGTTACGACCAAGATGCGAGAGACGTTGACGGGTATTCAGCGCAACCAGATCGCCGGGCCGGATGGCTGGGTGCATAAAGTCAATCTAGACGCTTAGCAGCCGGTCATCAGACTCAACGCTTTTAAGGAATGAGATTGGTCCGCCTGCTTCTATGCGCGGGTCAATATCGCTTGCGCAGAGGCCTGCGAGCGCAAGGCCGCTCTGGCAGGCGATGATTATCACGCCACACTCCAGCGCCTCATCCAGAAGCACGGAGAGGCTCGGCAAGCCGTTCGCATTATGAGCGTCGTCCTGCGCAGCCTTGATGGGTGGTGGCGCAAGCAGTCGCACAGCGTCGAGCTGGAGGAATATTCGCGCGCTTCGCCCCAGAGCATTATCCGCTATGGCAATGGTGAGCGCACCGCGAAAGCGCTCTGCATCATCGCTGAGGACGATTATGTTCAGGCCCGAATTCAAACGGGACATGATGCTTCGGCAAGGGCGCTTTCGCTGCATATCGGGCAGGCCGGGTCGGCGGGTATATTGAGCGTGCGGAAGCGCAAGGAGAGCAAGTCCGCGATCAGCAGCTTGCCAGCGCTATCGTCACCAAAGGGCACTAACGCGCGTACCGCTTCAAGCGCGGCGAGGCTGCCCAGCACGCCGGTAAGCGCGCCCAACACGCCTTGTTCTGCGCAGCTTGCTTCGGCGCGGGCAGGGTCTTCGCCGACAAGGCAACGATAGCAGGGTTGTCCCTTTTCCCATCCGCGATAGACGCCTAACTGCCCTTCAAATTGCCCAACCGCTGCGGATATCAGGGGGATGCGTAGTCTTGTCGCGACATCGCTGACGATGAGGCGCGTTGCAAAATTGTCGCAGCCATCAATGATGATATCGCTATGGCGCAGCAGCGTGTCTGCATTATCCGCATCAATCCGCTGTATGATCGGGATCAGCTTTACGTCGGGGTTGAGCCGAGCGACCGCATGCATTGCTGCTTCGGCTTTGGGTATTCCAATATCCGCCTCACCGAATAATGTCTGGCGTTGCAGGTTGGAGAGATCAACGACATCATCATCGATCACGCGGATAGAACCGACACCTGCCCCCGCGAGATATTGGATGAGCGGGCAGCCAATGCCGCCAGCGCCGATGATGGTGACATGTGCGCTGAGCAGTCGGGCCTGACCCGCGCCGCCTATCTCTTTGAGGATGATGTGGCGGGCATAACGCTCCAGTTGATCGTCACGCAGATCAGTCATCCGCTTTTTACTCCTGTCGAGCCAAAGCCACCTGTCCCGCGCACAGTGTCGTCCAGTTCCTCGACCTCGGCAAAAGCAGCAAGCTGTACCGGGGCAGCAACCAGTTGGGCGATGCGATCACCCCGGCGTATAGCGAAGGTCTCGGTGCCGAGGTTGATCATGATGATTTTCAGCTCGCCGCGATAGTCGCTGTCTATCGTGCCCGGTGTATTGGGCAGGGATATGCCATGTTTGAGCGCAAGGCCGGAGCGCGGGCGCACTTGTATCTCATAACCCTCCGGGATGGCCATCGCGAAGCCGGTGGCAACGGCATGACGGCCAGCAGGCGCAAGCTCGACATCTTCAGCAGCGACGACATCCATGCCAGCGGCACCGGCTGTGGCGTATGTGGGAACGGGCAGGCCTTCTCCGTGGGGAAGGCGCTTGAGGCGAATCTCGATAGGGTTGGTCATGACGTCATTGTAGACGAGCGCTGATGCGTTCGACCAGCCTGTTTGCAACATCATCCTTGGGAAGATTGTCCCAGCTTTCGACTGCATCGTCTGCGACAAGGTGCACCCGGTTGTGCGAGCCGCCCATCACATCACCTGAAACATCATTGGCGACGATCATGTCACAGCCTTTGCGCGCCAGCTTGGCCTTGGCATGTTCGATCACATTTTCGGTTTCCGCTGCAAAGCCGATGAGCAAGGCGGGGCGATTGCTGGACTTGGCAAGCGTAGCGAGGATGTCAGGGTTTTCCGTGAGTGGGAGTGGTGCAGGCGTGCCGGAACCATCTTTTTTGATCTTGTGCCCTGCCTCGTTCGCGGTGCGCCAATCCGCGACGGCAGCAACCATGATCGCGGCATCGGCGGGCAGGGCGCTTTGCGTGGCCGCGAGCATATCCCGTGCGGTTTGAACATCAATACGGGTGACGCCGCGCGGCGTTTCTAGATTGACCGGCCCTGCAATCAGCGTGACGCGCGCGCCAGCTTCGGCAGCTGCGCGGGCGATAGCGAATCCTTGTTTGCCTGAGGAGCGGTTGGCGATGTATCGCACAGGGTCGATCGGCTCATGCGTTGGCCCTGCTGTGATGAGGATATGCTTCCCACCTAGCGGGGCTGGTGCCGCGAAATCCGGTTGGCCGGCGAGCGGGTCTGCCGGGTTCGGGTTGGCAAGCAGGCGTTTGATGTCTTCCGTAATTGCAGCCGGTTCAGGCAGACGACCTTCGCCCCATTCGCCGCACGCCATAGCGCCACTATCCGGGTCCATGATGTGAATGCCATCGCGCTCCAGCTGCGCGATATTGCGGCGCGTTGCGACATGCTCCCACATACGCACATTCATCGCGGGCACGGCCAGCACCGGCTTGTCTGTAGCAAGAAGAATGGTGGTAGCGAGGTCGTCAGCAATGCCGCCTGCCATTTTGGCGAGGATGTTCGCCGTTGCGGGGCAGACGACGATCAGGTCGGCCTCGCGGCTAAGCTGAATATGGCCGATCTCGCGCTCTTCCTTGAGGTCGAACATATCGCCATAGACATGATCTTCCGTCAGCACGCCAAGCGAAAGCGGGGTAACAAACTCCTGCGCGCTTCCCGTCATCACCGCGCGCACGGCGATGCCCTCTTTGCGCAGCAGGCGTACCAGCTCCAGCGACTTATAGGCAGCAATGCCGCCCGAAACGATAAGAAGAACGCGTTTGTCAGTCATGGTTGGAGCTTTTGAATCTCTTCGTTGCACACAGCTTCAAGAGTATCGAGGTCGTGTGTTGCTGTTTGCCAAATGCGCGCTGGCGTTACCCGCATGTATTCATGAGCGATGATGTTACGTAACCCACCCATTAATTTCCACGGGATATCGGGGTGTCGGTCTTTGAGTGAAATGGATAGTTTCGCAGCATATTCACCAATCATCGAGAGTCGATAGGCAAGCAGGTCAATGTCGTCCGGGTCTTCAACAAAATGCCGAAGGTCTGTTTTAGCCAAACGAATTTTGATGCGTTCAATCAGCAGCAAGACCGTTTCTAAAAGCGCAAGGTCACGTTCTTCGTCCTGCATCAAAAGATTTGCACCATATCCTGTTCGGCGTGCGCACGAATTGTCGGAATAATGCATTGTCTTTCGACGAGATCCACTTTGCTCCCCAATATGCTTTCCAGTTCATCCTGCATTCTAAGGAAGTCGAGCAGGCTTATAGGCTGCTGGTCATTGAGATCGCATGAAAGGTCAATATCGGATCGAGAATGTGTCTCCCCTCTGGCGGTTGAACCGAAAAGATATAGCGCAGACATGCCAGCAGCACGAAGCCTGGCCTCATGTCCCTTCACTATTCTTATGGTTTCATCACGCGTCATGACAAAACAAATAGAGGTTTTTCAGGATAAATTCCAGTGAACTATTGATTGCGCTTGTCCACCCTTAATGCCCTACCGTGCCCATGCTTTCGAAGGGTTTTTGATGTTCGCCATATTTATCGACGAGAGTGGAGCTGGCTTCATTGAGGCCAATCAGCTCGACGCTCTTGCCTTCATTGCGCAGGCGCAGGACGATCTTGTCGATCATGCCGGTCGCTGAAATGTCCCAGAAATGGGCCTCATGCATGTCTATGATGACGGTATCAACATCGCCCTCGTTAAATTCCATCGCCTCATAGAGCATGTCAACCGAGCCGAAGAAGATTTGACCGCCAATGCTATAGCGCCGGACTCTGCCTTCTTTGCTCAGCTCGATGGTGACGAGCTGGCGCACTTTCCATGCGAAGAAAATCCCCGAAAGCAACACGCCGGTCAGTACGCCGATGGAGAGATCATGGGTGGCGACGACCATGACGACCGTGGCGATCATCACGATGTTCGATGGCCATGGATGATGGGTGATCTCGGTGAAGCTGGCCCAGCGGAAGGTGCTGATCGACACGAAGATCATTACGGCGACCAGTGCGGGCATCGGGATTTGCGCAACCCAATCGCCCAGCGCAACGATGAGCACCAGCAGCATCACGCCCGCGACAAAGGTAGAGAGGCGGCGGCGACCGCCAGATTTGATGTTGATGACCGACTGGCCGATCATCGCGCAGCCGCCCATGCCACCGATGAAGCCGGTGAAGAAATTAGCAACGCCCTGACCCACTGTCTCGCGGCGTTTGTCCGAGCGGGTTTCGGTCATGTCATCGACGATGGATGCCGTGAGCAGGGACTCCAGCAGGCCAACGGCGGCCATTGCGGCAGAATAAGGCGCGATGATCTGGAGTGTTTCGAGCGTGAGCGGCACTTCCGGCCAGTGTATGCTGGGCAGTGCATCGGGTAGCGCGCCCATCTGGCCAACGGTAAAGACATTGAGGCCAAAGCCGATGCTGATTGCGGCGAGCAATATGATCGCTACCAGTGGCGCGGGTACGGCGGTGGTAAGGCGTGGCAAGCCATAGATGATCGCAAGGCCCGCGGCGACCATCGCATAGGTGGTGAAGGTCGCGGCCTCGCCGGTGAGCATCGGTAATTGTGCCATGAAGATGAGGATGGCGAGCGCGTTGACAAAGCCGGTGATGACCGAGCGTGAGACGAAGCGCATCAACAGGTCTAGCCGCAGCAGCGCGGCAATCCACTGAAATATGCCCATTAATATGGTCGCGGCGAACAGATATTCGACGCCATGATCGCGCACCAGCGGGACAACAAGCACGGCGACGGCAGCGGTGGCCGCCGAGATCATGCCGGGGCGACCGCCCACCAGAGCGATGATGACGGCAATGGAGAAGCTGGCATAGAGGCCGACGCGCGGATCGACCCCGGCGATGATCGAAAAGCCGATGGCTTCCGGGATCAATGCAAGCGCGACGACGAGGCCAGAGAGAAACTCGGTGCGCGGGTTGGATAGCCAGTCGCGGCGAAAATCGCTGTGAATTGCCATGATGAGTGCCCTGTTCTTGGAGAAGGCGGCCTTGATACCGCGCTGCAATATGGAGGCGGTTTAGGGCTTTGGAGAAAGATTGCAAGTTTGGCGGCTTAGCCGAGCCAATGCATAGCCGCCGCACCAATCGCCGCTGCGACCAGCGCCAGGCTGCCATAGCGCAATAGCCCGCCACCTTTCGGCTGCATCAGCTTTACGTCCGGCAGTGGTGGGGGTGGCGGTGCGCCACCTGCTTCGGGGAATTTGTCTTCTATGCGCCGGATGAGGCCGGGCAGGCGCTGGAGTGTGCGCCAGTTTTCGACCAACGCATCAGCGGCTTTGGCTTCCGGCCCCAGTTCATCGCGCAGCCAGGCTTTTACATAAGGGCCGGACGTATCCCACATATTGATGTCCGGGTGGAGTGCGGTGGCGACGCCTTCTACCATCACCATCGTCTTTTGCAGGAGCAGCAGATGCGGCTGGGTCTCCATGTCGAAATCCCGCGTAATAGCGAACAGGCCATCGAGCATCTGGCCGACCGACAGCTCGCTCACCGGCTTGCCGCGCATAGGCTCGCCCACAGCGCGCAGGGCGGTAGCGAACTCCGCGACATTATGATGGGCGGGCACATATTGCGCTTCGAAATGGATCTCTGCGACGCGCTTATAATTTCCGGTGATCAGACCATAGAGAATTTCCGCCAGCCAGAGGCGCGCGCGCCGGTCTATACGGCCCATAATGCCGAAATCGATCGCGGCAATCTTGCCATCAGGTGTGACGAACAAATTGCCCTGATGCATATCGGCGTGGAAAAATCCCTCGGCAATTGCCTGATGCAGGAAGGTGTTGACGAGACGGGAGGCCAGCTCTTTGGGGTCATGCCCGGCGGCGATGATGGCGTCTCGGTCCGAGATTTTGATGCCGTCGATCCATTCCATCGTCATCACGCGGCCGGTGGTGCGGTCCCAATCTATGGCGGGGACCATATAGCCCTCTTCGGCCTCCATGGAATCGGCCAGCTCGGAGGAAGATGCGGCCTCTCTGCGCAAGTCCAGCTCGTTGATGGTCCAGCGTTTGAAATTGGCGATGACAAGGCGTGGGCGCAGGCGCTTGGCCTCTCCGCCGAGCATTTCGAGATGCGCGGCGGCCCATTCATAGGTTTCGATGTCGCGTGCCAGTTGCTCTGTGACGCCGGGTCGTAGCACTTTGACGGCAACGTCGCGGCCTTGCGTGGTGGTGGCACGGTGGACCTGCGCAATGGACGCGGCCCCGACCGGCGCTTCGTCGAAGCGGGTATAAAATTGCTCAATAGGGCCGCCCATCTGGGCTTCGACTGCTGCGCGGATAAAGGGGAAGGGCAGAGGCGGCAAAGCATCCTGCAGCGTGAGCAGGTCGCGCGCGGCGTCTTCGCCTACCAGATCAGGCCGGGTGGCGAGCGTCTGGCCGAGCTTGATCGCAGCAGGGCCAATCGCCTTGAATGCCTCGGCATAGCGCGGCTGCTTTGGGATACGCGCGCCAAAGCGGGCGAGGCGCACAAGGCGGCGCACCGGCGCAGGCGTATTGGGGTCGCGCTCGATACCCATGAGCGCGCCATGGCGGGCGAGGGTACGCCCCCATTTGAGCAGGTGCCACAGGTGGGTGGTGTGCGCGGTCATGTGTGTTTTATGCCTTCCATCCGCTATGGATGGCGACGAGGCCGCCCAATATCGGTTCGACTTTGGTTTGCGTAAAGCCAGCCGCGCGGATCATGCGCTCGAACTCTGGCATGGGTGGGAAGCGGCGGATGGACTCGATGAGGTAGCGATAGCTTTCCTCATCTTTCGCCAGCAATTTGCCGAGCTTGGGTACCATGCGGTGTGAATAGGCGTCATAGATTTCCGCGAATCCGGCCCAGGTGGTTGATGAAAATTCGAGGCAATAGAAGCGACCGCCAAACTTCAGCACGCGGTGTGCTTCGGCCAGTGCCTTGTCGATATAGGTGACGTTGCGGATGCCGAAAGCGATGGTGTAGGCGTTGAAGCTGCGATCACCGAAGCTCAGTGCTTCGGCATTCTGCTCGGACCATGCCAGCCCTTCGAGCTTGCGTTTCTCCGCGCGCTCCTGCCCCACGGCGAGCATTTCCGGGTTAATATCGGACACGGTCACGGCTGCGCCATGTTTGTGCATGCGGAAAGCGATGTCGCCCGTGCCGCCTGCCATGTCGAGGATGGCTTCACCGGAGCGTGGTTTCACCCGGCTGACGAACTGATCTTTCCACAGCCGATGCATGCCGCCGGACATGGCGTCGTTCATCAGGTCATAGTTTGAGGCCACGCCGGAAAAGACGGAGCGGACCATGCCCGCTTTCTCGTCTGCCGGGACGTCTTTATAACCAAAGGATGCAGTGTCGTTCATTGCTCTCCCCTTACCGGCTATTGTCGCTTTGGCAAAGGGTGTTAGGAGTGTTGTTTGTGGGTGCGCCATATAGGCGCATTGGCACTACACCAATCCTTCTCTCCCACCTGGCCTCCCAATAATCACACTCTATGGGAGGCCGGGTGGGAGAGAGGACTGGCACCGTAATTCAAACAAAAGACTCGTTTCCCATGCCTGAGCTTCCCGAAGTCGAAACCACTGTCGCCGGATTGCGCTCCGTCTTGGAGGATCAGGTGCTCACTAATGTTGAGACACGGCGGCCAGATTTGCGCTTTTCGTTTCCGGTGGACCTGCGCCAGCGGATGACGGGCGCGCGAGTGACGCAGCTTGGTCGGCGCGCAAAATATGGGTTGATCGAGACGGATCGGGGGGATGTGATGATCTTCCACCTCGGCATGTCCGGGCGCTGGCGGGTGGACCCGGAAGAGATCGGCAAACATGACCATCTGGTGCTGGAGACGGGGCAAGGGCGGCGGCTGAGCCTGTGCGACCCGAGGCGCTTTGGTTTTGTGGAGCTGGCGCGGGCTGATGCGCTGGATGCCTATCCGCCTTTCATGCGCATGGGGCCGGAACCGCTGGGCGATGACTTCACCGGTGCGGCGTTAAAGGCAGCGCTGGCGGGCAAGGGTACAGCGATCAAGGCGGCGCTGCTCGACCAGCGAGTGGTCGCGGGGCTGGGCAATATCTATGTGTGTGAGGCGCTGCACATGTCCGGCATTACGCCGGGGGTGAAGGCGGGCAAGGTCTCGGCGGCGCGCTGCGAGCGGCTGATTGCGGCGATCAAGGAGGTGTTGGCGGCGGCTATTGTCGCGGGCGGTTCTACCCTGCGCGATTATGCTCGCCCCGATGGCGAGCTAGGCTATTTCGCGAAACAATGGCGTGTATACGGCCGCGAGGGCGAACCATGCGGCGAATGCGGCGCGACAGTGCAGAGGCGCGCAGATGGCGGGCGGAGTACGTTTTACTGTGGCGTGTGTCAGAAATAAAAATTGCCCGTGTCAAGTCCCACTTGACATTGACCCATGTGTCGCGTATAGCTTGACACGTGGATATTGAAAGCATCGCGCACAAAGGGCTGAGGCGGTTTTTCGAGACTGGCAATGCAAAAGGACTGGTGGGCGACACTGGCCGGCTGCGCAAGATGTTGGCGTTTATTGATGCCGCCGCATCGCTGGAAGAGCTGAACGTGCCGCCCAATTACGGCCTGCATGCACTGAAAGGCGACCGTGCGGGCACATGGGCGATGACGGTGACACGGAACTGGCGTCTGACATTCCGGGTGAATGATGCGGGCGCACTGACGGATATGGATCTGGAGGATTATCATGGCGCTTAGGATGCACCCGAGCCTGGCCGTTCACGCCGGGGAGTGGCTGAAGAGTGAGATTGTCGAGCCACACGGCATGAATGTGAAGGCGCTGGCCGCGCATTTCGGTGTGTCGCGGCAGGCGCTCAGCACGCTACTCAATGGCCGCGCGTCGCTCAGCGCCGATATGGCGATCCGATTCGAAAAGGCGTTCGGGGTGCGCGCCGACACGCTGATGCGGATGCAGACGGCATGGGAGCTGGCGCAGGCCCGCGCGCATGAAGACGAGATTGACGTGTCACCGCTGGCTGCGTGAGGGGGTTGCGTTCAGGGATATTGCTGGCGGGAATGGAGAACGGCCAATATCTCAATCGCTTCGGCGACGCGGTAAATGAGGATATAATTGGGGTGCACGATAGCCTCGCGTGTGCCGGGGATGCGGCCGGGGCGGTGAATATGCGGATGATCGGGCAAACGATCTACGGCCTCATATATAATGGTGCGTAATCGTACTGACGCAGGCTTGTTACGGGTGGCGATATAATCGAGGATGTCGAGAAGGTCTGTTTCAGCCTCCTCTCTCCAGATGATGGGCAACGTCATTTATACTTGTCGATTACCGACTGAGCCTTCGCCATCACCTCGTCATGCGGAATACCCGGCTTTTTCGAGGCCAGCGCTTTCTCCACCTTCTTGCGCACCCAAGCATCATGCGCCTCAGCTTCCTCGGACGTGGCGAATTCGGATTCGATGGGCGTGAATTTCGTCATGGGCGCCACTATAATCCAGCAAGGGCTTTGAGGCAATCGGCCGTGGAGAACGCCGGGCCGTGGCGATTTTTGTTCGTGCGGAGGCGCGGAGAGATATGGGTGAAATATCCACGCCGCCAATTGCGCGAGCCACGCTAGTATTGTCAGCGCCACCAGCAGCGCGAAGCAGCCCCTGCGCCGTGGCGAGGGCGGTTCGGGCCCTCCCTCCCGGTCCGACCATTCATTGAGCACATCCCGACCCCGCAGCGGATTGTTTTGTAGAGAATACTCCGTGGTAATATACTCTGCAAGCACGATTTTGCCGGGATATGGATATTCGGGAAATATTCGCGCGCAATTTACGCAAAGCGAGGAAGGTAGCTGGCCTGTCTCAGGAAGAGCTTGCGCATCGTGCGGATATCGACCGCACCTATATCAGCGCTCTTGAGCGCTGTGTCTATGCGGCCAGCATTGATGTGGTGGATCGCCTTGCAAAAGAGCTTGGCGTTGAGGCAGCGGACTTACTGCGCAGGTAAAGAAGGTTAATTCAAATAGTGCACAATCGCAGCAATCTTCTTGACACCAATTGTAATCAGTTGCATTGAGAACGTAAATAGAACGGATTTGAGATGGCGGAACAAACCACCATTCTGCAACTTGTTTTGGACAGGTTACAGCTTGGAAATTCGATTTCCACAATTAGTGAACGTATAGCTCTACAGAAAGTTGTCTGCCTGACTCAAGAGGCGGGTCTTCAGTTGGGCTATAGCTTCAATTGGTATATGCGCGGACCTTACTCTCCGGCGCTGGCGTCTGACTATTACCTGTTAGCTAGCATGCAGCAAGATGTTGAAAATGAAGCCAAGAAGTTTGTTTTAAATGATTCTGCAAAAGCAGCTGTTGACAGGGTTGCTGTGCTTTTGAGTCCCCCGGCTGGGGTTGCATTGGATCGGGTTGGATGGTTAGAGTTGGTGGCCTCAATCGCATTTCTAATGAAACGATATCGATTAGGTGTTGAGGCAGCAAAACAAAAAATAAATATGAGCAAGCCCGCACTGGCTCCGAATTTTAATGCAGCTCTTCAGCAGTTGCAACAGGCGGGATTCATGCTGGGGTAAATAAATGGCGCTGATGCTCACGGGTAAGACAATAACTGACCCGTTGTATGGAAACATCAATTTAACCGAGATTGAATCAAAGCTGGTATCGACGCGGGTATTTCAGAGGCTTCATAACGTACGACAGCTGGGCTTAGGCCACCTCGTATTTCCAAGTGCCGGATATTCCAGATTTTCTCATTCTGTAGGTGCTTGCCATAATGCAGATAGGATTTTGACAGCTATTGAAGCAAATCATCCGACAAAGCGATTTTCAGATACCGAACGGCAATCTTTTAGAATAGCTGCCCTCTTTCATGATTTAGGTCACTATCCGTTTTCTCATACCACTGAGCATGCGATAAAGCGGTTTTTCAGAGAAGGTATTTATAGCACACAAGATGACAATCAAGGAAAGCTGGATATTGAAATCGAACCCGCTGAAGTTCCTACTTATTTAGATCATGAGGATACCGGGCAATTAATATTTTTAGAAGATCCGGAAATATCTGAAATTTTTGAAAAATCGATTTCTCTATCTAAGATAGAAGTGACGTCAGCTTTTCTTGATGAGAATCTTTCAACTATTATATCTTCCGATCTTGACTGCGATAGATTGGATTACCTTAAGAGAACAGCGCTTCACTCTGGAGCTCCATATGGAGCGGTCGATGTTGATTTTATAATCAGTAAATCAACCGTTGATGAAGAAGGGCGATTTTGCTTTGATCGCAAGGCGGTTAGAGCTGCTGATCATCTACTTGTTTCTCGATTTTATGATTTCATGCAGATTCCGTACCATAAAACCGTGGCCGCATTAGAATGGAGTCTTGAAGAAGCAGTAATATCTCTTCTTCGATCAGGAATGTTAAAGCTTTCTGACGCGGATATGAAAGCAATGCTAGCTAACGGGCAATGGGCCGATTTTGATGATGGTGAAATGGTTGGGTTAATGCGACAGGCATTTGAAGACCCGTCTGATGCAGTAGCTGGTGACCACTTGAGTGCTGTGCTGCAGAGGCGACCCGCAAAAATGGTGTATAATTGGGAATGCCTAGTCGACTTTGGTAATAAAGAGCAAGAAACCCGAGAGAAATTACTGAACTATAAGATAGATGAAATTGTACAGAAATTTGGAATCGACAGACGTAGATTTACCATTTGGAAAGCACCCTTTAAGCTTTCAAAGGCTGGCCCCATATTGCAAGGTTCGCCAGATGATAGAGACTATAGTGATGAGGAACAGCAGCAATTAATCCACGTGTTGGAAAAGGGTTGTAAGCGATCAGTACCACTTATAGACTTACAGAATGCAGTTTCACATCATTTGGCCAAATTGAGATATCGTGTACTCCGTGTTTACTACCTACCCAGCGAAAATGATCCGAAGTCTATTAAGCAAGAACTTCGTGAAGCTTTCGAACTCGTTTGACTGGGATTTACTCCACCGCCACCGCTTTTTCCCGCTGCAATAGCGGTTTGAGATACTTCCCCGTATAACTCCGCGCTTCCTTGACGACCGCTTCAGGCGTTCCCTCCGCGACAATCTCGCCGCCTTTGACGCCGCCTTCTGGCCCCAAGTCCAATATCCAGTCTGCCGTTTTGATGACGTCGAGATTATGTTCGATCACGACCACGCTATTGCCCTGTTCGACCAGTGCGTGGAGCACTTCCAGCAGCTTGCGCACGTCTTCGAAGTGCAGGCCGGTTGTGGGTTCGTCCAATATATAGAGCGTGTTGCCGGTCGCGCGGCGCGAGAGTTCTTTGGCGAGTTTGACGCGCTGGGCTTCGCCACCCGATAGCGTGGTCGCCTGCTGGCCGACCTTGATATAGCCCAGCCCCACTTCGGCGAGCATGGCCATTTTGTCGCGGATGGAGGGGACGGCCTTGAAGAATTCGACTGCATCCTCGACCGTCATGTCGAGCACATCAGCGATGCTCATGCCCTTGAACTTCACCTCCAGCGTCTCGCGGTTATAGCGCTTGCCGTGGCATTCTTCGCAGGTGACATAGACATCGGGCAGGAAGTGCATTTCTATCTTGATCAGCCCGTCGCCGGTGCACGCCTCGCAGCGTCCACCCTTCACATTGAAGCTGAAGCGCCCCGGCTTGTATCCCCGCGCCTGCGCTTCGGGCAGGCCCGCAAACCAGTCGCGGATATTGGTGAAAGCGCCGGTATAGGTCGCCGGGTTGGAGCGCGGGGTGCGGCCAATGGGTGACTGGTCAATGTCGATCACCTTGTCGAGATGCTCCAGCCCCGTCACTTTGTCATGCGCGCCCGCGATAACCCGCGCCCCATTGAGCGTGCGCGCAGAGGCGGCATAGAGCGTGTCGATCGTCAGGCTCGATTTGCCACTGCCCGACACGCCGGTGATGCAGGTGAAGGTGCCCAGCGGGATGCTCGCGGTCACGCCGGTGAGATTGTTGGCGCGCGCATTATGCACGGTCAGCTTTTTGCCCGGCGAGTTTTTAGTCGCTCCCGCGGGGGGGCGGCGCTTCTTCGGCACGGCGATTTCGCGGCTGCCGTTGAGATAATCGGCGGTGAGGCTGTTCTTGGCTTTCAGGATTTGCTTGAGTGTTCCTTCGGCCACCACCGCGCCACCATGCACACCCGCGCCCGGCCCCATATCGACGATATGATCAGCAGCGCGGATCGCGTCTTCATCATGCTCGACGACGATGACCGTATTGCCGAGGTCGCGCAGGCGCTTGAGCGTGACCAGCAGCATGTCGTTGTCGCGCTGGTGCAGGCCGATGCTGGGTTCGTCGAGCACATAGAGCACACCGGAGAGGCCGGAGCCGATCTGGCTGGCGAGGCGGATGCGCTGGCTCTCGCCACCCGACAAGGTGCCGCTGGTACGGTCGAGGTTCAGATAATCGAGGCCGACATTGTTGAGGAAGCCGAGCCGCTCGACAATCTCTTTGAGGATGGCCTTGGCGATCTGGTTCTGCTGGTCGGTGAGGTGCTGCGGGAGCTGCTCGAAAAAGGCGAGGGCATCGACCACGCTGCGGCGCGTGGGCTGTGAAATGTCTTCGCCCGCAATCTTTACGGCAAGCGCTTCGGGCTTGAGGCGCGCTCCACCGCAGGTTTCGCATGGCTGGGCGGTCTGATATTTCGACAGCTCCTCGCGCATCCATGCGCTGTCGGTTTGCAGAAAGCGACGGTTTAGATTGCCGATTACGCCCTCGAACGCTTTGTTGACGCTATATTGTTTGCGCCCGTCCTTGAAGGTGAGTTCCACGGGCATGCCGCCGGTGCCATGCAGGATGATAAGGCGCTGGTCGGGTTCCAGCTCGTTCCACGGTGTCTCAAGGTCAAAATCATAGGCGCGGGCGAGGCTGGAGAGCACCTGCATATAATAGGGGCTGGGCGGGTTGGATTTGGCCCAGGGGACGATCGCGCCTTTTTTGAGCGTGAGGGCTTCATTGGGGACAACGAGCTGCTCGTCGAACAGCAGCTTTTCGCCCAGACCATCGCAGGCCGGGCAGGCGCCTTGGGGGGCGTTGAACGAGAACAGACGAGGCGCGATTTCGCTGATCGTAAAGCCGCTGACCGGGCAGGCGAATTTTTCGGAGAAGACGATGCGGTTGGCCGGGATGCCCGCGCCTTTCATCGCTCCACCAGGAGAATTTTTACCGTTCGCCTCGAGCGTAGTCGAGAGGCGGCCATCATCGCCGTTCGATGTCTCGACTTCGCTCGACACGAACGGCTTTGGTTGAGCCAGTGCTTCTGCCACCGTTCCATCGGCCAGATCAACATAGGCCAGCCCATCGGCCAGCTTCAGCGCGGTTTCGAAGCTGTCGGCCAAGCGCGTCTGCATGTCTTCACGCACGGCGATACGATCGACGACGACTTCAATGTCATGCTTATATTTTTTGTCGAGCTTGGGCGCCTCTTCGATCTCGTAGAATTCGCCGTCGATGCGTACACGGGTGAAGCCAGCCTTTTGCCACTCCGCCATTTCCTTGCGATATTCGCCTTTGCGACCGCGCACGACTGGCGCAAGCAGGTAAAGCCGTGTGCCTTCGGGCAGGGCCATCACCCGGTCTACCATCTGGCTGACGGTTTGCGCTGAAATCGGCTCTCCGGTTGCTGGAGAATAAGGAACGCCAACACGCGCCCAGAGCAGGCGCATATAGTCGTAAATTTCGGTGACGGTGGCGACGGTAGAACGCGGGTTGCGGCTGGTGGTTTTCTGCTCGATGGAGATGGCGGGCGAGAGGCCGTCAATATGCTCGACATCGGGCTTTTGCATCATCTCAAGGAACTGGCGCGCATAAGCAGAGAGCGACTCCACATAGCGGCGTTGCCCCTCGGCATAGATAGTATCGAAAGCGAGGCTGGATTTGCCGGAGCCTGACAGACCCGTAATGACGATCAGCTTGTCACGCGGCAGGTCAATATCGACGCCCTTGAGGTTGTGTTCTTTGGCGCCGCGGACTTTTATATGCGTCAACATATGGCACACCTACGCTTGATACTATGGGTCATCATTCTCGATATCCGGGCCTTTGTGATATGATGCTGCAATAGGCAGAACGCACTTTGCTAAAAGCTATGTAGGAGGGGTGTGCCAGCATTAATAGCGCATTCCTATGTTCGGTATATGTTCTAGATGCGCATATGGCAATCTATCAATGGCGGATACAGGACACGCAGTCGGATTTCATATTCTTCTCCATATTTTTGCTGCGATGCAACAAAAGACTTGAAGAGATTTTACTAGGTCCCTTAACAAGAGACAACATAGCCTTAAGCGTTTGCTAACCGCTTTATGTGCATGATGCATATGTCCGGGGGCTGAAGTTTTTGGAGGCAAAAGGATATGGGTATGGAAGCCAATTCGCCTGATGGCACGATCACCCTCGCGGAGATGCGGGAGTTCGCCAGCTTTGGTGCGGCGACCCAGCGCTATGTCCGTCGATCCCTTGATGTCGCCTTTCATCGCGCTGATGCTATGGAGCTTTGGTGTCGTGATGTTGTTGAGGCCGCCAGCATAAGGGCGCAGGCGCGCATCTACGAACGCATCCATGAGCTACGCGTTATTGTGCCGGACGATAGCGGGCTGGAGCAGGTGGAGCCTTTTATGGCACCGCTGATCAGTATTTCCGCTTTTGACCTGGCGCAGGACCGTTTGCCGAGTTTCTCGTCCTATCGCTTTTTGTATGAGCGTTTATTTGGTGCGGGCGCACGACCTTGGCTGCCTGGTGCTTTCTGCGCTGCAGCTAGCCTGCCAAACCTGCACCCTGAGAAGCGGCGTGCATTGTTGCAGTCGATCAGCGAAGCAGCGGCGACTGCCATTGGCTGGTCAAACCGCGAGCCAAGCTTTTACCCGGAGTGGGTTGAGAAGGTTGATATCAGCAACGCTGCAAACTGAGTGGTTCTCAGCTTCGAGCCAGCCATATAATTATCTTCGGTGTACGGCTTTTTTGCACAATAACCCCATGAAAAGAGCATTTTGTGCCCTTCAGGAATTATGTAGCAAAGTCTTCGGTGACCAGTATTTAAAGGGTCAGGCCGATTTTTCCTGATCCGCAATCATCTGTTTTAAAACGACAACACGCTCTCGCTCTGTGCTCCAGTCATGCGAAGGGCGTGCCTGAATTTTCTCCAGAAGCATCCGTAGCTCTTTCTTGCGGTCGTCTATGGTGACGGGTTGCATAAGCTGTCTCCTGCATTGTTTCGACTAAGGGCTATATAGCAGAAAATGGACCGAATTTCCATGATGACAGTGGGCAGAGTGCGGGCAGTTGTGTTTTATAGGCGGTGATGTGTTTCATGTGATGGAGGGCCGGGAGCTTGCCGGTTTTCGCATCACATGTTTTCTCAGTGCTTCGCCTGCTCTTGCGAGGTTCTGTCAGGTGCTTTCACCCGTCGAACCAGCGCCTTACCAGCTGGTGTAGATGAGCGCGGTTGCTTTGGTCCATATCGCATAGCCAATAGATATCGACAGCCGGCGGTACATGACGACCGGGGTCTGCACGTTGTAAGAGCACTGCGCAACGGTCGTCACGTTCCGCCTCGCCCTGCGTCTTTTGTCCCCACAGCAAGATTGCGCTGATCTCCCGGTCGTCATGTGTCATTGGCTCAAGCCTCTGGCGTCAGGTGGAGGAGGGGGCGCCTCAGTATGGAAAAAGAACGTCATATCTATCGCGCCTCTTCATTTTGACGGTGCGCAACAGATGATCCTTCGCTATTACACGAAATCATGTGTTGGCGTGTCTTGTCATTATCCTCCTGCTCTTCCTGCAGGAACCGTTCTACAGCCTTTGCCGTGCGCCGGTTGGTGCTGCCGCGCAATATTTCGGAAATAGATGATTTTCCAAGCTTATGTGCGCGCTCAAACGCTGCGAGCGAGCCATATCGCTTGCGGATAGCTGCCTTGATATCTTCTTTGTGCAAGCTCTCGATCAGCACTTTCAATACCAGTTTCAAAGGTAAACGGAATTATGTGTATTGCACCGAATTCCGTTTAATACAAGCATAATATGAGTGTGGAAACCAAGTTGCGCGCGATGGGGCGAAGAATTCGTGAGATTCGTAGCTCTATGTCATTGAACCAAAAGGAATTTGGTAAGATTGGCGGTGTGGGAATTACTACGCAGCAACAATATGAAGCGGGCAATACACCGCCTACTGCCGCTTATTTATTTGGTCTTGAAGCGTCGGGGGTCGACATTGGCTATGTGTTGACTGGCAGGCATAGCGACAGCGAGGCGGGTTTTCATGTGTCGGAGGTCGAAGAATTATTCAGCCAGCTTTCTGATAGGGAACGGGAGGCTGTCATGGTGATGATGGCCGTGCTGGCTGGACAGGAAGCGGGCGAGGGCAATTATACAGCCCCTGCTGCTGACAGCATGACGCTGCACGATGCCCCGCGCGGCTATCGCAGCAGGCGGTGAACGGAGAAGCGCGAAGAATCGCCGTGTATTCGCGACTGAATTGATTGGCCGTTTCGCCCTGAAAAGGCGGCTATTTCAACTGTCGTGATGCGATAGCCACTTTTCGAGAGGCGATAGGCAGCTGCCAGACCCGCTGACTTTTGCAACATCGTATGAAATGTCGAGCAGGTCTTATACCCTTACCGATATAAGTGCGTTGCGACGACGCATAGCGGCACCAATAACACCAAAGCCGAGCATCATCATCGCCCATGTCGCTGGCTCTGGCACACCGCCCACCGTGGGGAGATAGCGCGCGAGAGTGATGCTGAAATCGACGGGATCGTCAGTGCCGAAATCGAAATCGAGGAAGGCACCGGTCGTATAGAACAGGCCATTCTCAATGCCACCGGCAACCGGGGTGCTATAGGGCTTGGGCAGTTCGAAAAGGAACGAGCCGCTGGTAACTGGGGCAGGGAACAGGGACGTGCTGACTAGCGAGAGATCATTGCCGAAGAGGAAATTCCCACCGGTATCGAACACATTATAGGTCTGCACATAGTCGATAATGGCGATACCAGTACCGGGCCGACTAAACTGGAATGTATATTCATAGATGCCTGGCGCGGGCACTTGCGGCGCACCAAGCGTTGCGATGCCGCCAAAGGGGTTGGCTGTGCCTGTGACAGTCTGTGCATGGGCGGGTGAGGAAGAGATGGGTGATAGCGCAATCATGGCCAGTGAAAGCAGCGCGATGGTTGCGCTGCGTAGTGAAATACCAAGGCTCATGACTTTTCTCATCGCTACAAAATCCCGAATTATCAATTGTGCAAGCCGCACAGAAAGCGCGGCTTAAGGACCAAGAATCACAAAAATGCGCGGTCCTCAGATACGGTTAACGTGTCGGGGTTTGGCGGAGGCGTCAATGGCTTTGTCCAGCGGACTTGTTTCATTATGGTTAAGATACCGGTGCATGTCCCTGCACTTTCCCTCCCCGCATGTTGGCCAATCGTTTCAAATCCACCGCACTAGTATAGAGGGTGGCGTATTACGCTTCGGCAGGCGCTGTGCTCAGGCCCAGGTCTGGTATGCCGACCGAACGGCGCCCACCAAAATCTGTGCGCACTACAATCAGGCCAATTTTTTCCAGATGTTCGAGCAAGCGCCTGATACGCCCTTGTGAGCTCGTGCCGTAAGCCCGCGCCAGTTCCTTGTCATCCGGGCAAGGTGAGCCTGCAACGGCGGAGCGTGCAATAATGAGAAATGGAGCCAGCAGGTCATCCGGCACCTTGTTGGCAACCCCGGACAGGCCACTCCAACACTCATCAGATGGATCGGTTATACCCGCCACGGCCATTGCGAAACGACGACGAAATGTAGGCAGGTCAAGGCCCGGCTTGAGAATATGATGCATGCGGCACCGGACTGCAAAGTCCTGAAAAAGGCTGGGCATTGGCTGAAAGGTGCAATTCTCTTCAGCTACCATTTCGGTAAACACGGTACGAATGGCGACATCAGCGTCAGGCAGGTCCGCGACAGGGCTATCGGTCGGCGCGTCAGGTTCGGCTATGTTCTCCTCTGCCGCAAGCGAGAAGCTTTCTATGCGTTCGATCAGGCTGGCGCTGTCGGCTTCGGTCGGCGGTACTATGGGCCGTTCTTCAACCGCATCCTCTACATCGGCATAGAGCAGCGCTTGCAAGTCTTCCGCTGCGCCACTGGGTGGCGGGATCAAAGCATGCGATTCTGTCTGCGCGCGCGTGGTTACGCTACCAATCCGGACCGAGATCGGGCGACGACAGATTGCCGGGCCTAAAGCCAGAAAACGCCCACGTTCCAGATCACGTATCTGCTCGGCCTGTCGCCGCTCCATGCCCAGCAAATCGGCAGCGCGCGTCATATCAATATCCAGGAAGGTGCGGCCCATCAGGAAATTAGAGGCCTCGGCCGCAACATTCTTGGCCAGCTTGGCCAGCCGCTGGGTGGCAATGACGCCGGCAAGGCCACGTTTGCGCCCCCGACACATGAGATTTGTCATCGCGGCGAGCGAGAGGCGCCGTGTTTCGTCGCCAACATCGCCGGCGACGGCTGGCGCAAATATCTGTGCTTCATCGACGACGACCAAAGCAGGATACCAATAGTCACGCGGCGCATCGAACAGCGCCGAGATGAACTGAGCGGCGCAGCGCATCTGTGCTTCGAGTTCCAGCCCATCGAGCGCCAGCACGACCGATGTGCGATGTGCGCGAACACGCGAGGCGAGCTGGGCGATTTCCCGCCCATCATGCGCTGCGCCGTCGATAACGATATGGCCGAAGGGCTCTGACAGCGTAACAAAATCACCTTCAGGGTCGATGATAATCTGCTGAACGAGGCGGGCGCTTTCTTCCAGCATACGCCTGAGCAGGTGTGACTTTCCCGATCCGCTATTGCCCTGCACAAGCAACCGTGTGGCAAGCAACTCCTCTATGTCCATGGGGACGGGCGCACCTTGCGCATCATTGCCTATGACGATTGATGAACTCACTGCTGCTCTCTTACTCATCAAGAGGGGCAGGACAAGTGCAGATAGGACATTCGTTGGCTTTGCAGGAATGAGGTCTAATTTCTGATTGAGGCAATCAGGTTTTAGCTGCCTTAATTATCAGCATCTGTTCATACGATTAGCGTATAGAGAGCGCCCCCCACCCTATAAGGGGAGGGGTTGTTGGGCCTCACTCCGCCGCGACACCAGCCTGCGTGAACATATCGTCGCCTTCGTCTTCTGGCGCCGCGTCGTCGTTGGCTTTGATCTTCTTGCGGTTGTCGAAGCTGTCCCAGACGTCGTTCCAGCTGCCGCGTGTTGCACCCTTCGAATATTCCGTCGCGCGGGTTTCGAAGAAGTTGGCGTGCTCGACGCCGTTCAAGAGCGGGGCGAGCCAGGGGAGCGGGTGCTCATCGATCATGTAGATCGGCTGGAAGCCGAGCTGGCCAAGGCGCCAGTCTGCGATGTAGCGGATATATTTCTTGATTTCCTTGGCCGTCATGCCCGGCACTGGCCCCATTTCGAAGGCGAGGTCGATGAAGGCATCTTCGAGGCGCACGGTCTTCTGGCAGCAATCGATAATATCCTCTTTCACCGCCTTTGTGAGGCAGCCGCGCTCTTTGCAGAAAGCGTGGAAAAGCTGGATAATGCCTTCGCAGTGCAGGCTTTCGTCGCGTACCGACCATGTGACGATCTGCCCCATGCCCTTCATCTTGTTGAAGCGTGGGAAGTTCATCAGCATCGCGAAGCTGGCGAAGAGCTGCATGCCCTCGGTGAAGCCGCCGAACATGGCGAGCGTGCGGGCAATGTCTTCGTCATTATCGACGCCGAACTGCTGCATATAATCATGCTTGGCGCGCATTTCCTCATATTCGAGGAACATCGAATATTCGCTCTCAGGCATGCCGATCGTGTCGAGCAGGTGGGAATATGCCGCGATGTGGATTGTCTCCATGTTGGAGAAGGCGGTCAGCATCATCTTGACCTCGGTCGGCTTGAACACACGGCCATATTTGTCGTGATAACAATCCTGCACCTCGACGTCCGCCTGCGTGAAGAAGCGGAAGATCTGTGTCAGCAGGTTGCGCTCATGCTCAGAAAGCTTCTGCGCCCAGTCGCGGCAATCCTCGCCCAGAGGTACTTCCTCAGGCATCCAGTGCACCTGCTGCTGGCGTTTCCAAAACTCATAGGCCCAGGGATATTCGAAGGGCTTGTAGACTTTGGATGCTTGAAGAAGGGACATGGGATCAATCCTCTTGATGATCTGAACAGGGAACACGCGCACAGTTGCGCGAAGCATAAGGTGATGAGGGCAAGGCGCGCGATGTCATACTGTCGCTCCCTTGCCGACGGGGGCTGCGTCAATCATAGCGCAGACGATCAGACAGGGCTGGGTGCCCTCATTACGCCAGCCATGCATGACGCCGCGATCAACAATCATGTCGCCGGGGCGGCAAGCCACCTCTCCGGTTTCGGTGACGAGCACTACCTCGCCCCTGACGACCGTAATATAATCGATAGTGTTGCTGGCGTGGATACCGGCGCCAAACAGCTCGCCAGAAGTGGGCGGGATGTCGAGCGCAAGGAAGCTGGTGCCGCCGCGTGGCATATTGAATGAGAATTTCCCGCCGGCATCGGTATTGTCGCTATTATTAACCGGGGTTTCGCTTGTTGACCACGCGACTTCATCGCTCGGCCCGTCGATAATGATGGCCGAGCGGCCCTCGCTATCAAGGCCGGTGACGATACGGCGATGTCCTGTGCGGATCATTTCAGCTCGGTCCCCATCAGAATATTTTCGTCGCGCCAATGTCAGTAGCGACATTGAGAATGATATACATAATGGCCGGCATCAGCCATGCCGCGGCTATGATGGCTTTCAGCGCGAGTGCTTTTTGCGGAGCGCCTTGTATTGGCGGTGCTGTCGGATCGCTCGCCTCAACCCGACCGATCAGGCGCATGACCACCACCGTTTCCACGGCGGCAATCAGCAGCATGATGAGCGGGACGAGGATGCCTAGAGTCATATCGGGTTTACTGACAGGCCAGACATTCGTCGTAATCGGTCGTCTCGATTTCGAACTTGGGCGCTTGCGCTGTGTTGTCCGCCTCTACACCGCCAGCAAAGCCTGCGCGTTGCACAGACTTGGAGCGGAGATAATAGAGCGACTTGATGCCCAGCTCCCATGCGCGGAAGTGCAGCATCAGCAGGTCCCATTTCTCGACATCTGCCGGAATGAACAGGTTGAGCGACTGTGCCTGATCAATATAGGGTGTGCGGTCGGCGGCGAGTTCGAGCAGCCAGCGCTGGTCGATCTCGAAGCTGGTCTTGAACGCGTCTTTTTCTTCCTGACTGAGGAAATCAAGATGCTGGACCGAGCCACCATGTTCAAGGACCGAGTTCCACACATTGGTGCTGTCCTTGGACTTTTCGATCAGCAGTTTTTCCAGATAGGGATTCTTCACGACAAAGCTGCCCGAGAGCGTCTTGTGCGTGTAGATATTCGCGGGGATTGGCTCGATACAGGCCGATGTACCACCGCAGATAATGCTGATCGACGCGGTCGGCGCGATTGCCATTTTGCAGGAGAAGCGCTCCATCACGCCCATGTCGGCGGCGTCCGGGCAGGGGCCGCGCTCTTGTGCGAGCATCATTGAGGCTTCGTTCACTTTGGCGTTGATGTGCTTGAAAATCTTGAGGTTCCAGCTTTTGGCCATCGCGCTTTCAAACGGGATGAGCCGCGCTTGCAGGAAGCTGTGGAAGCCCATGACGCCAAGGCCGACAGAGCGTTCGCGCTCGGCACTATATTTTGCGCGCGCCATTTCGTCGGGCGCGCGGTCGATATAGTCCTGCAACACATTATCGAGGAAGCGCATCACATCTTCCACGAAGACGCGGTCATCCTTCCATTCGTCCCATGTCTCAAGGTTCATTGAACTGAGGCAACAGACCGCTGTGCGGTCATTGCCCAGATGGTCGCGACCCGTGGGCAAGGTGATTTCCGAGCAGAGGTTCGAGGTCGAAACCTTGAGGCCAAGATCGCGGTGATGCTTAGGCATCATCCGGTTCACCTGATCGGAGAAGACAATATAAGGTTCGCCGGTCGCAAGGCGTGTTTCGACCAGCTTCTGGAACAGTGCGCGTGCGTCCACAGTGCTGCGGACGCTGCCATCCTTAGGCGATTTCAAATCAAACTCGGCGCCATCGCGCACGGCTTCCATGAATTCATCGGTCAGCAAGACGCCATGATGCAGATTGAGCGCCTTGCGGTTGAAGTCACCTGATGGTTTGCGAATTTCGAGGAACTCTTCGATTTCCGGGTGATTAATGTCGATATAGCAAGCCGCCGAACCACGGCGCAGGCTGCCTTGGCTGATGGCGAGGGTGAGGCTGTCCATCACGCGGACGAACGGGATGATACCGCTGGTCTTGCCATTGAGGCCGACCGGCTCGCCAATACCGCGCACGCTGCCCCAATAGGTGCCAATGCCGCCGCCGCGTGAGGCGAGCCAGACATTTTCGTTCCATGTGTTGACGATGCCTTCGAGGCTGTCATCGACGCTGTTCAGATAGCAGCTGATCGGCAGGCCGCGTCCGGTGCCGCCATTGGAGAGCACGGGGGTTGCTGGCATAAACCACAGACGCGAGATATAATCATAAAGGCGTTGGGCATGATCCTGATCGTCGGCATAAGCAGACGCAACGCGTGCGAACAGATCCTGGTAGGACTCGCCGGGCAGCAGATAGCGGTCTTCCAGAGTCTCTTTGCCAAATTCGGTCAACAGGGCGTCGCGTGAAGGATCGGTCGTCACATCGAACCGACGTTCTACAACAGTCTTGGAATCAATCTTGGCAGCAGGCGCAGCATCCTCTTGCGTACCAACCTTCGTACCCGCTTCTGTACTCAATTTTTCTGGGGCCGGTCGTTCCTCTGTCATCACTGCCACGTCGTCTGCATCCACTTCTTGGCTTTCTCTGAAATCCATCTTCAACGACCCCTAAATGTTCACTATTCGTTCGAATCGGCTAAAGGCCATGAAGGAAAGAGTCCTGTATAGCCTATTTTCACCTCCAGGGTGACGGTTTTTTGGCCTAGCCTATGGTTGGAAAGAACAAAAATCTCTCGCGCCCCGAAACATGCCGGTGCTTTGCAACCACAACCTATTGGGTGACCCCCGTCATACCCGACACAAGGGATAGTGCCACAGCCATTTTATGATGCAAGAGGGAAAAGGTTAATTTCTATTTCAGTTCGTCGCTTCAGCGATTCCTTTCGTCGATGGATGAGCACGGTGCAGCGCAGCGACGCATGGACTTTCCTAGGGTCTGAAAAATGCAAGGGAACAGAGCGGGAAGAAAAATAAATATCTGGGGATGAATCTGCCCGGCTCAACACTGGACAGCTTTGACCAAAACCGACATAGCGACGGCAGTATCTAAAATAGCCTATATCCAACTATATCCAAGGGACCGTTATGACTGTCATCAAGGAAGCCGACCTGATCGAGAGCGTCGCTGACGCACTGCAATATATCAGCTATTATCACCCGATGGATTATATCAAGGCGCTGGGTGAGGCCTATGAGGCGGAACAAGGCCCGGCTGCCAAGGATGCGATTGCGCAGATATTGACCAACAGCCGGATGTGCGCCGAAGGGCATCGCCCGATCTGTCAGGACACAGGCATCGTCAATGTCTTCATCAAATGGGGGCAGGATTGCCGTCTTGAGAGCGACAAGAGCTTGCAGGATGTTGTCGATGAGGGTGTGCGTCGCGCTTATCTTCATCCGGAAAATCGGCTGCGTGCTTCTGTGTTACGGGACCCGGCTTTCACCCGCCAGAACACGAAGGACAACACGCCCTGCGTCTTGAACGTCGAAATGGTGCCGGGCGATACGATCTCCGTTGATGTTGCGGCCAAGGGTGGCGGCAGCGAGAATAAATCCAAGTTCAAGATGATGAACCCCAGCGATGATATTGTGGAATGGGTGCTGGAGATGATCCCGCAAATGGGCGCTGGCTGGTGTCCGCCCGGCATGTTGGGCATCGGCATTGGCGGTACGGCGGAAAAGGCTGTGCTGCTCGCCAAGGAAAGCCTGATGGAGCCTATCGACATGGGCCAGCTCAAGGCGCGTGGCCCGCAAAATGATATTGAGCGCATGCGCATCGAAATTTTCGACAAGGTCAATGCGCTCGGTGTCGGTGCGCAAGGGCTGGGCGGTCTTTCAACCATTCTCGACGTGAAGATATATGACTATCCCTGCCATGCTGCGGGCAAGCCGGTGGCGATGATCCCGAATTGCGCAGCGACACGCCATGCGCATTTCACGCTGGATGGCTCCGGGCCTTCATATATTGACCCGCCAAATCTTGACGAATGGCCGGATGTTGACTGGAAGCCAGACAAGGCTGCTATTCGCGTAGATCTGGGCGATCTGACACCGGAAGTTGTGCAGAGCTGGAAACAGGGCGATCGCCTTCTGCTCAGTGGTAAGATGCTCACTGGCCGTGATGCCGCGCATAAACGCATTCAGGATATGCTGGACAGGGGCGAGGAGCTGCCGGTCGAATTTAAGGGCCGTGTGATCTACTATGTTGGCCCCGTTGACCCGGTTGGCGAAGAAGTGGTTGGCCCTGCTGGCCCGACAACGGCGACCCGCATGGACAAGTTTACCCGTATGATGCTGGAGCAAGGGCTGCTGTCAATGGTCGGCAAAGCCGAGCGTGGCCAGGCTGCTGTCGATGCAATCAGAGACCATAAATCTGCGTATCTGATGGCTGTGGGCGGCGCCGCTTATCTGGTGGCTCGCGCAATCAAGGGATCGAAGATTGTTGGCTTCGAGGATCTTGGCATGGAAGCGATCTATGAGTTTGAGGTAAAGGATTTCCCGGTTACGGTCGCCGTCGATAGTGAAGGCAATAATGTCCATTATCTTGCGCCATTGGTCTGGCGGGACAAGATTGCGAAGGAAGGTCTGCTCGAGAAGGGATGACACAGCGCTGGACGAACCGCAGATTTAAGGCTCTTGTCCGGCACAGTGGACCGACCTCGCTGATTTTTCGCCGTCGCGTAGCGTTGATTGGTGGTGCGGTTATTGTTGGGTTGGTCGCGCTCTTGTTCGCATGGCTGGCCGATGGCGCTGGCCATATGTTTGAGTGGTTCATCGCCCGCTATCCTTATGCGCCTTTCCTTATAACCCCGCTGGGCTTTGCGCTCATTGTCTGGATCACGCGGCGCTTTGCTCCGCTTGCCGCCGGGTCCGGTATTCCTCAGGTCATCGCCGCGAGCCGGGGGACGAGCGCAGCGCATATGCGCCTTATCGATATGCCAACAGCCGTGCTCAAATCTGTGCTGACGGCTGGAGCGCTTCTGGTTGGCGCTTCGGTAGGGCGTGAAGGGCCGACGGTGCAGATCAGCGCGGCCTTGCTGGGCTGGACCCACCGCTTGCTGCAAGTGCCGATGCGTCTCACCGTGATGATAGCCGGTGGCGCCGCTGGTGTGGCTGCGGCTTTTAATACGCCGCTGGCCGGGATCACCTTTGCTATAGAAGAACTGGCAGCCGCTTATGAGCAGCGCATGGCCTTGCTCGTGATTACGGCTGTTATTGTTTCGGGCATGGTCACACTCGGTATTGCGGGCAATTATATTTATTTTGGCGGCGGCATAAACGCGCACCTCAGCGTGCGCTCGGCCATTCCGGTTGCCTTGGTTGGCGGTATATTGGGTGGGCTTTCCGGTGGATTATTTGCGCGCTGGACTTTGGCGGCCGCGCGGGTAAACAACCGTTTCATGAATGTGCGCAAGCGCTACCCTGTTGGTTTCGCAGCATTATGCGGTTTGTTCGTTGCGCTGATCGGTGTCGCCTCTGGGCTAACATGGGGTACGGGCTATGAGCCTGCCAAGGCGTTGATTGAGGGTGAAACGCTGCCTTACTGGTTTGCGCCTGCCAAATTCCTTGCGACATTGGTGACGACCATATCGGGCATACCGGGTGGCATTTTTGCGCCGTCACTGGCGACGGGTGCGGGCTTTGGGCAGGCACTACGCTGGATATTCCCCGGTGAACCAGCGAGTGCGATCATCCTTATGGGCATGGCGGCCTATTTCACCGGCGTCGTGCGCGCACCGCTCACCGCTGTTATCATCATCACCGAAACAACCGGCGCCCGCGGTTTCATGCTACCCTTGCTGGGTGCAGCTCTTGTCGCCGATGCTTCTGCGCAATTGCTCTGCAAAGAGCGGCTCTATCATGGGTTGGCAAAAGCCTTCATTCCAGAAGCCAAATGATAGCCCTTAGAGTGGAAGGGCTGCAATAAGATCATCCGAAACGGAGTGAAAAGCCCTGCGATGACTAGCCTTTTTGCGCTGGCTACGAATATAGAACAAATCATGTACAATATAATGATGATGGCGGTATGATCGCTACTATATCGACGGTTGCCTATCTGGGCCTTGAGGCGCGTAGCGTCGAGGTGCAGTGCCAGCTGGTGGCCGGCCTGCCCAATTTCATTGTTGTGGGCTTGGCGGACAAGGCTGTGTCTGAGAGCAAGGAGCGGGTGCGCAATGCGCTCGCTGCTATTGGCCTCGCGCTGCCGCCTAAACGTATTACGGTCAATCTTTCGCCCGCCGATCTCCCTAAAGAAGGCTCGCATTATGACCTGCCGATCGCGCTCGCTGTATTGGGAGCAATGGGGATAGTCGATGCCGAAACCCTCTCGCATTATGTTGTGGTGGGCGAGCTTGGGCTGGATGGTCGCGTTGCGCCTAGCCCTGGCGTGTTACTTGCGGCGTTGCATGCCGGTGCGGAAGATAAGGGGCTGATCTGTCCAGCAGCGCAGGGCGCCGAGGCGGCATGGGCGGGTAATGTCGAGGTGATCGCCGCACCGAATATCACAGCCATACTCAATCATTTGAAAGGCAAAGGGGTTCTCTCTCCGCCTGAGCCGGGTGCGGTGGAGGTGCCACCACCCGGACCTGATCTTAAACAGGTGAAGGGGCAGGAGGTTGCCAAGCGTGCTTTGGAAATTGCAGCGGCTGGTGGGCATAATATGCTGATGATGGGACCACCGGGGGCTGGAAAATCGCTCATGGCGAGCTGCCTGCCCGGCATTATGCCGGAACTGACCCCTGCCGAAGCGCTGGAAGTTTCAATGGTTGCGAGCGTGGCAGGTACATTAGAGGGAGGGCGGATGACTCGCGCGCGGCCTTTTCGTAGCCCGCATCATAGCGCGTCTATGGCTGCGCTAGTGGGTGGTGGCTTGAGGGTGAAACCCGGCGAGGTCAGCCTGGCGCATCTGGGCATATTGTTTCTCGATGAGATGCCAGAATTTCAGCGCGCTGTGTTGGATTCGTTACGGCAACCGCTGGAGACAGGCGAGGTCAGCATTGCGCGGGCCAATAGCCATGTGACCTTCCCGGCGCGGGTGCAGTTGATTGCGGCGATGAATCCTTGCCGTTGTGGTCATTTAAGCGATGCATCACTGGCCTGTTCACGTGCGCCGCGTTGCGCCGCTGATTACCAGAACAAATTGTCCGGCCCACTGCTGGACCGTATAGACCTGCATGTTGAGGTGAGTGCGGTCAGTGCAGCAGATCTGACATTACCACCACCAGCAGAGGGCAGTGCAGAGGTGGCGCAAAGAGTTGAGGGAGCGCGAAAGCGCCAAACCCTGCGTTATGCAGAACAGGATGTGCGCACCAATGCCGAGGTGGATGGCGTGTTGTTGGAGGCGGTAGCAACGCCCGACGATGCCGGGCGCACGTTATTGGCAGAGGCGGCGGCTGCGATGAAGCTTTCCGCTCGTGGTTACACCCGTGTCCTGCGCGTTGCGCGCACCATCGCTGATCTGGCCGGAGCAGAGCAGGTTGCGCGTATTCATGTGGCAGAGGCTCTGAGCTACAGACGGCACTCGCCTGTCAGCTAATTGCGCGGCGTAACCTTATTTGTTTCCGGCCATCGCGGCGCAGAGCATATCCTACCATGCCAAAGCCGATAATCATCATGGCCCATGTTTCAGGCTCCGGCACAGCTTGCGCGCGCAGAAAGAACTCGGTGCCAAAATTTTGAATACCGAAGTTATAGTCTTCTCCCGGCTGGAGAGTGAACAAGAAATCATTGGATAAACTGTATGACAGTTTACCGCCACTTGCAGAAGGTGCCAGCGCGTCTGTATAAGCGAGCGATAGCGGCGGCCCGCCTGAACCACTTCCGGTGAGCTGGTACCCAATGCTGCCCGATGTCAGGTCATTGGGCTGTTCAGCGTTAAGCACCAGTGAGAGCGTGATGGCAATAAAGGCATCGATTTGCTGGGCTATGCCTGTTGGATTGCTGATGGTCGCAAAAATGCCGTCCGTCATATAGCCTTGGCCGCTGACTTCACTATGCGGTGTTGGAACGAAGGGTGAGGAAAAGGCATAAGCGTAGAGATCGAAGCCGAGAAGAATGCTGGCCGGATCGAGAATTCCAGACGTGTTGAAACCATCCTCATGATAGGATCCGAAACTGGAATAGCTGATCGGGTAGCTGGGCACTGTCAGCGCTATGTCCAATGCAGGATCGGCGGTCAGTTCCAGATAGATCGTTCCGATACCCTCTCCGGTGACAATGCCCGGTGTGGCGGCGGCAGGTGTAGCTGTTCCTAATGCTAGGGCGGTGAAGAACTTAGCTGCTTTCATTGCGTGGCTCCTGTTAATAGCTTCCCATACAGACAGCTCCCCAGCTGCCAACAGGATCGTATAAAGTGAGCCGAGAGTCCAGCCCTCGTGTGGAAAAGATACAGGTGGCGTGCGATTTGCCTGACGTGCTCGGGCTTTATGCGCCCAGGATATAATTTAGCAGCAAATGTCATGCGCCGGCCTGTCCCGGTTTTGTGGGTCATACACAGCATTACAGGCCAAAATATAGGATGGCTTCATATTGCTGAAGCTTTGGGCTATCGTTGTTGTGTACGGGCCAGATAAAGGCTTGGCATTATTGGAGAACATTATGGATTGGATGCTCTTGCCATTGCGGCGTTATATGAGCTTTGGCGGACGGTCGCGCCGCCGGGAATATTGGATGTTCGCCTTGTTTCTTCTGCTGTGCATGATCGGGCTACGGGCCATTGAAGCCATGTTGGGCATCGAATCCGCAGGTGAGTGGGCATATCGTAATGGCTGGGAAATGGGTGTGTGGGAAAAGGTGGAAGGCGGCCCACTGGTCGGCTTCTTTGCTCTCGGAACCCTGCTCCCCTCGCTCGCTGTTTCTATACGGCGCCTGCATGATAGCAATCGAAGCGGTTGGTGGATGTTGCTCGCTCTCGTCCCAATACTTGGCACGATCTGGTTGCTGATATTGATGCTGGTGCGCGGAACTCATGGCCCAAATAGATATGGCGCTGATCCAAAATTAGTGGGCGAGGGGCCGTTTCTCTGATTGAGAGATATTGGCAACTTTACTCGTAGCGCGCTGCTGCTCAGAGTAATGCTCCTTTAGAGCCTTCAGCCTTCACCAGTTTGAGGTCTGCATTGGCTTGTTGACCGGCATTGCTGCGATGGCTGAATCTGCCATCAACCTGACTGCCCGGTGCGACGGAGATGCTCTCATATGTCACATCGCCGGTAATACGGGCGCTGGCCTCGATAACCAGTTCACCTGCATTGATCGACCCGTCAACCTGACCGGCTAAGCGCGCAGTTCTGGCAACGACCTGCCCCTTGATATGGCTGTCACTACCCTGGATCAGGGCTGCACAGGCGATGTCGCCCTCGACTTGTCCGTCAATATGCAGGTCGGCTGCCGCCTTGATGTCGCCGGTGATGCTGACATCGCCGCCAAGCACGGAAAAAGTAGATTTATTAGCTGCGTTCGTCACTTTTGACGGCTTCGCTGCGGACCCTTGCGACGCGTTGCTTTGCGATTTGCTGGGCTTTGAGAACATCTTCCTTGACCTCCAGAAAGCGGCGTGGATTGATAGCAGCGCCATTGACGCGCACTTCGAAATGCAAATGTGTGCCTGTCGAGCGGCCTGTTGAGCCCATACGGCCAATAGTAATGCCACGGGCGATTTTTTGACCGGGCTTGACCGCATAGGCCGAAAGATGCGCGTAACGTGTCATGATCCCATGACCATGATCGATCTCAACCACCTTGCCATAGCCTTGCCGCCTGCCAGCATAAGCAACGCGGCCTGTCGCCGCTGCGAGAATGGGCTGGCCATAGCGCCCACGAAAATCAACGCCAGAATGGAAAGCGGCGCGGCCATTAAATGGATCGCGGCGATAACCGTATGAACTGCTGAGCATGGGTGCGCTCGTCGGGCGACCGGAGGGAATGGCGATCAGCCCATGTTCCAGCGCATTAAGGCGCGCCAGTGCATTGGCCAATTCTGCCAGAGCATCGTCTTGCGCGACTTCGCTCTTATCCCATGAGACATAAGGGCCGCCTTGCCCTTGCAGGGCAGCACGTGTGGCAATTTGTTCCGGTTTGAGACCAAAGCTGCGAATTGCTGCCTCTGCACGGGCGGCACGCTCGTCGATTAGCGTAACAAGATGTTGAGCAAAGCGTGTCTGGCGTGTTTCGATTGCGCGTAGTTTTTCAACTGAAGGAGAAGAATCGCTGACCTTCTTCTCGGAAATGGGCTTTTCAGCAACGGGAGCCTCTGCTGTTGCGTTTGCAATATTGTCTACGCTCTGCGTTTGTTGATCTGGTTCGCCTACTACATCAGGCGCAACCCCGCTGGCGCCAAACTGGCTCTGGACCATATCGTCAAGCATATCCTGACGGCGGCCCAGATCTGCGGCTATATCACTAACCGAGCGCTTATAGGCGTTCACCTTATTGGCTTCGGCGGCAACTGTTCTGGCTTTTGCTTCTATTTTCGTGCGCTCATAGGCCACGGTTGCCTGATTATAGAGCATGCCGAATGTAGCGATCAGCCAACCAGTGAGAAGTGCACCGAGCAGGCAAGCGATAACGATCTGAAACCGGGAGCTGATACGCAAAAAGCGGACCCGCCCATGGCTGCGGAAAAAGATTTCCTTTTCGGCAAATATCTTCCTGAACCGCTCTCTCCAGGGAGCGGGTGATATCTCATTGCTCGTTGGCACTACGACCCCATCTATTGTTACGACCATTGGGCCGAAACGATCTGTTAACAAAGCTTAATTCTTGAATCGAATCCGATAGTTGAAAGCGAGGCGAGTTGAGCTGAACATGCGATGAATTGAGGTAAAATGAGAGCTGTTATGATTTTACGTATATTTACGGATGAGCGAATCGGGCAAAAAAAGCGGCGCCGGAACCAGTCCGACGCCTGAGGTGCTGTGCCTCTTGAAATTTCTAGCCGGGATGCGTTCGAGGCAAGGCTATGGCAGGCCTTAGCTCGCCATCGCATAGCCTTCTTCGCCACCGCTTGCCGTATTCGGGCCTGAGCCGCTTTGAGTATTTTCAGCATTATTCTTTTCAACCATTGCAACTGCAGCAGCCTGTTGCATGCGCCCGTTCATATTGACTTCATTGTCAGGCATATCGATCTGGAAGCTGCTGACCAGGCCTGCGAGTGAAGTGGCTTCATTGGCCAGGTTACGTGCCGAGGCTGTCGATTCTTCGACCATGGCGGCATTTTGCTGCGTCATCTGGTCCATCTCGCCGACCGCGCTGTTAACCTGCACCAGTACAAGGGACTCTTCCTCAACTGAGCTGGCAATATCGGTCATCAAGCGGGTGATTTCACTGACGCGTTCGACAATCTGGTCAAGTGTTTCACCTGCCTGACCAACAAGGCGTACGCCATTCTCGACCTGAGATGCACTTGAAGTGATCAGTTTTTTCACATCATTAGCGGCATCTGCTGTGCGTTGCGCCAAGCCGCGCACTTCGGCGGCCACGACTGCAAAGCCATCTCCTGCTTCACCGGCACGGGCTGCTTCGACCGCCGCATTGAGCGCCAGCAGGTTGGTCTGAAACGCGACATTGTCGATAAGAGCAATGATCTGGCTGATCTGTTTAGAGCTGTCTTCAATCTCGTCCATCGCGGAGATGGCGTCATGCACAATCTGCCCGCCTTTGGCGGCTGCATCATGGGTTTCACGCACTGCTTTGTTAGCATCCTTGGCGGCATCAGCAGTTTCTTTGACGGAGGATGTGGCAGTCGTCATCGATGCAGAGGTCTCTTCCAGCGCCGCTGCCTGCTGCTCGGTGCGGATTGACAGGTCGTTCGATGCCTGCGCGATTTCGCCTGTGCCGATTTGAATGGCGTCTGATGCTTCAGCCACAGCACGAAGGGCGCTCCCTACGGCCGTAAGTGCCGAGTTGAAGTCCATGCGCAGCTCTTCATACTGGCCGGCGAATTGATCTTCAATGCGATAGCTGACATTGCCATTAGCGAGGTGACGCAGGGCAACGCTGAGCGAATCGATAATCTTGTTGCGCTCAATCTGTTGTTTTTTGCTGACTTCTTCCAGCGCCCGTTTGTCGATTTCGCCCTGACGGAAGGCGACAAGTGCACGGGCGACATCACCCATTTCATCTGAACGGGTGTCGCCTTTGATCTCGACCGACAAATCACCACTAACCATAGAGCGCATTGTTGTGGCGGTTTCTGACAATGGTTTTGCAACCCGCGTTAGCATGGCCCAGCAAAATGCACTGACACCAGCAAGAATGACGATCGCCAATATAGTCAGCACGACAATGATAGAACGCGTAGAGCTTAGTGAATTGGATGCGAGTTCAGCCTGATAGGTCTGAATATGTGCCACGGCTGTGTCGATGGCTGTACGATGTTTTCTGAATAATGGCGTGATTTCAGTATTGCGGATGCGCAGTGCTGTGGCGCGGTCGCCGCGTTCTACGGCCGGAATCAGCTTGTTATCCGTCGCTAACCATACATCGTCGGAATATTTAAAGGCATCCCGCAATTCTTGCTTTATGTCATCAGGGAGAGAGCTGTTGAGCCATATGTCGCGCCGTACCATATATTCTTTTTCAAGTTCATGGAGGCGTTGAACATGTTTCTTCACACGCTGTGGTTCTTCAATGGCGAGTGTCACCTCAAGATAAGGTTCAATGATGAACGCTGGCGGTGGCAGGATATCAGCCATCAGGTCTGATGCCTGACGGTTGCTGGTTTCCAGTGGTCCGCCAATACGGATCTTATTGACATCATAAAAGGCGAGCGCGCCGCCCAGAGCTATAAGCAGCAATAGCGCCGCAGCGCCGTATTGTATCATGTTGCGAATTGTCATGGTGCGTGTCTTCCCGCGTTTACCGTTTGGGTTAATTATAGGAAGATGTTGCTGCCTGTGGTTCGCGACATGCAAATTTCGTTAGAGGCCGCTATGCTCAGCATTTGCTTGACCATTGAATAGAGCGCAGTTATAGCGCGCCCTGCCTCGCGGCCAGTAGCTAGGAATTCCGGGCATTCTTAATGGATGCCGGTGATTCTCAAGATAGTGATTGCGGGTATATTTAGAGCATGAACATTGCCGGTCTGTCTTGCTGGTCCAGGGGTCATTAGACCACCGGGGCCGTTTCTGTTGTGAAAACAACCGCTGAGCAAGGTGGGCTAGTAAAGTAACTTAGCATTAAGGTGAAGGACTTCAATGCCAACGATTAACCAATTGGTCCGTAAGGGCCGTGTGCCGCAGAAGGTCAAATCAAAGGTCCCTGCAATGGACGCGAACCCGCAGAAGCGCGGCGTTTGCACACGTGTTTATACCACGACCCCGAAAAAGCCGAACTCGGCTTTGCGTAAGGTCGCCAAGGTCCGTCTGACCAACCAGCGTGAGGTCATTACCTATATTCCGGGTGAAGGTCATAACCTTCAGGAGCATAGTGTGGTGCTGATCCGTGGTGGTCGTGTACGCGATCTTCCCGGTGTGCGTTACCACGTACTGCGCGGCGTTCTCGATACACAGGGCGTCAAAGACCGTAAACAGAGCCGTTCGAAATATGGCGCCAAGCGTCCTAAGTAAGGGAGACCCAAGATATGTCACGTCGTCGTCGCCCAGAAAAGCGCATCATCCTGCCCGATCCCAAGTTCAAGGATCAAGTGCTTTCCAAATTCATGAATAGCGTCATGCTTGATGGCAAGAAGGCCGTTGCTGAGCAGATCGTTTATGGTGCACTCGATCAGGTTGAAGCCAAGGCTCAAAAAGACCCGATCGCTATGTTCCATGATGCGCTTAACAATGTGAAGCCAGGTATCGAAGTGCGTAGCCGCCGTGTTGGTGGTGCTACCTACCAGGTGCCGGTTGAAGTTCGCCCCGAGCGCGCTCAGGCTCTTGCTATTCGCTGGCTGATTTCCGCTGCGCGCGGTCGCAGTGAAACCACAATGGCGGCCCGCCTGTCGGGTGAGCTGATGGATGCCGCTAACAATCGCGGCAACGCGGTTAAGAAGCGTGAAGATACGCACCGGATGGCTGAAGCCAACCGCGCCTTCTCGCACTATCGCTGGTAATATGAATATGGTGGCCGGGGCAGCGATGTCCCGGCTGCTTTCTTCCCCTTAAAGCAACCGCGGCCCGCCATGATGCTGGCCGGTAATGGAGTTAAGATCATGGCCCGCAGCCATCCGCTCGAAAAATACCGTAATATCGGTATCATGGCGCATATTGACGCCGGCAAGACCACGACTACTGAGCGTATCCTTTATTATACCGGTAAGTCGTACAAGATCGGCGAAGTGCATGATGGCGCGGCGACGATGGACTGGATGGAGCAAGAGCAGGAGCGTGGCATCACGATCACGTCGGCTGCTACGACCTGCTTCTGGAATGACCATCGCATCAACATCATTGATACGCCGGGGCACGTGGACTTCACAATTGAAGTTGAGCGTTCGCTGCGTGTGCTCGATGGTGCGGTAGCCTGTTTCGATGGGGTTGCAGGCGTTGAGCCGCAGTCCGAAACTGTGTGGCGTCAGGCTGATAAATATGGCGTGCCGCGCATGTGCTTCATCAACAAGCTCGACCGTACCGGTGCAGATTTCGAATATTGTGTGCAGTCGATCATTGATCGCCTGGGCGCGACCCCTGCAGTGCTTTATCTTCCCATCGGTCTCGAAAGTGACCTCAAAGGTCTGGTCGATCTCGTCAATAACCGTGGCATTGTCTGGAAAGATGAAAGCCTGGGCGCTGAGTTTGAGTATACCGACATTCCTGCTGACCTTGCCGACAAGGCTGCTGAAGCCCGCGAAAAGCTGATTGAACTCGTCGTTGAGCAAGACGATGACGTGATGGAAGCCTATCTCGAAGGCACTGAGCCAGATGCGGACACGCTCAAGAGGCTGATCCGTAAGGGTACACTCAATCAGAGCTTTGTTCCGGTTCTGTGTGGATCGGCGTTCAAGAACAAGGGCGTTCAGCCGTTGCTGGATGCTGTTGTTGATTATATGCCTTCACCGCTTGATGTTCCGGCCATTAAGGGCGTGAAGCTTGACGGCGAGACAGAAGATACCCGTCCATCCAGCGATGATGCGCCGTTTGCAGCTCTTGCGTTCAAGATCATGAACGATCCGTTCGTTGGCTCGCTCACCTTTGCCCGTATCTATTCAGGCAAGCTTGAAAAGGGTAGCTACCTGAACTCGGTAAAGGACAAGAAAGAAAAAATCGGTCGTATGCTGCTCATGCATGCGAACAGCCGTGAAGACATTGATGAAGCCTATGCAGGCGACATCGTGGCTATTGCTGGCCTCAAGGAAACCACGACAGGGGATACTTTGTGTGCTTCGAGCGCGCCGATTATTCTGGAGCGTATGGAGTTCCCGGATCCGGTTATCGAGCTGAGTGTTGAACCGAAGACCAAAGCTGACCAGGAAAAGATGGGCGTTGCGCTTAATCGTCTTGCTGCTGAGGATCCATCCTTCCGTGTGTCGACTGACCATGAATCGGGTCAGACCATCATCAAGGGCATGGGCGAACTTCACCTCGACATTCTTGTTGATCGTATGAAGCGCGAGTTCAAGGTTGAAGCGAATGTTGGTGCGCCGCAGGTGGCGTATCGCGAGTCGCTCGCCAAGCCGGTTGATGTTGATTACACCCATAAGAAGCAGTCGGGTGGTTCGGGTCAGTTCGGTCGCGTCAAGCTTTCGGTCACACCGGGTGAGCGCGGTAGCGGCATCACCTTCGTGGACGAGATCAAGGGCGGTAACATCCCGCGCGAATATATCCCGTCCATTGAGAAGGGTATGCGCGAAACGGCTGAAGGTGGTTCGCTTATCGGCTTCCCGATCATCGATTTTGACATTCGTCTGACAGACGGTGCCTATCATGATGTCGACTCTTCTGCGCTGGCGTTCGAAATTGCAGGCCGTGGTGCCATGCGTGAAATCGCACAGAAAGCTGGCATTAAGCTGCTTGAGCCGGTCATGAAGGTGGAGGTTATCACCCCGGAAGAATATCTGGGTGATGTCATCGGCGATATGAATAGTCGCCGTGGTCAGATTCAGGGCACGGATACGCGCGGCAATGCGCAGGCTGTTGATGCTATGGTTCCGCTAGCCAATATGTTTGGTTATGTGAACGAGCTTCGCTCTTTCACCCAGGGGCGCGCGCAGTACAGCATGCAATTCTCGCATTATGAAGAAGTACCGCAGAATGTTGCGGATGAGGTCAAAGCTAAGATGGCCTGATGCACTATTTAGGGGGTTGGCATAGTCATTCCCCTAAAAAGCTACAAAACGGGCTGGCATTATCGAAATTTACTGCTATGAGCGCCACTTCGCGAGGCGCCCCAGGCGGTCGAAGCTGATTTAGACAAGAATGAGGTAGAAAATGGCTAAGGCTAAATTTGAGCGGAACAAGCCGCACTGTAACATCGGCACCATCGGTCACGTTGACCATGGTAAGACCACGCTGACTGCAGCGATCACTAAGGTGCTTGCTGAAAGCGGCGGTGGTGAAGCAGTTGACTTCGCTAACATTGATAAGGCTCCTGAAGAGCGCGAGCGCGGCATCACGATTTCGACGGCACACGTTGAATATGAAACCGACGCACGTCACTATGCGCACGTTGATTGCCCGGGCCACGCTGACTATGTGAAAAACATGATCACCGGTGCTGCGCAGATGGATGGCGCTATCCTCGTTGTGAACGCTGCTGATGGCCCAATGCCGCAGACTCGCGAGCACATCCTGCTGGCTCGTCAGGTTGGTGTTCCTGCTCTTGTTGTGTTCATGAACAAGGTTGACCAGGTCGATGACGAAGAGCTGCTCGAGCTCGTTGAAATGGAAATCCGCGAACTGCTTTCCAGCTACGACTTCCCAGGTGACGATATTCCTATCGTTGCTGGTTCGGCTCTTGCTGCCCTTGAAGGCCGCGATGACGCCATCGGCAAGGAAAAGATCCTTGAGCTGATGAAGGCCGTTGATGACGCCATCCCGCAGCCTGCTCGTCCGGTTGATAAGCCGTTCCTGATGCCGATTGAGGACGTGTTCTCAATCTCTGGTCGTGGTACGGTTGTTACTGGCCGTGTTGAAACCGGCATCGTCAAGGTTGGTGAAGAAGTCGAAATCGTCGGCATCAAGGACACCCAGAAGACTACGGTTACTGGTGTTGAAATGTTCCGTAAGCTGCTTGATCAGGGTGAAGCTGGCGATAACATTGGTGCTCTTATCCGTGGCGTTGGCCGTGAAGATGTTGAGCGCGGTCAGGTTCTTTGTAAGCCCGGCTCGATCACTCCGCACACCGAGTTCGAAGCAGAAGTTTATGTTCTGTCTAAGGATGAGGGTGGCCGTCACACGCCGTTCTTCGCTAACTATCGTCCGCAGTTCTACTTCCGCACGACAGACGTCACCGGTGAAGTGGTTCTGCCCGAAGGCACAGAGATGGTTATGCCCGGCGATAACGTGAAAATTGGCGTTAAGCTGATTGCTCCGATCGCTATGGACCCAGGTCTTCGCTTCGCTATCCGTGAAGGTGGCCGCACTGTCGGATCAGGGGTTGTCGCAACGATCTCAAAGTAATATAGGCATCGAACCGCGCGGGTCTGGTGATTCGCGCGGTCTGATTTTTTAGCCGCCTCAGCCTGCTGCTTGCTTCGTTAAGAAGTGGATTTCAGGTTTCTCGAAAGGGAAGTGGGGCGGTTTAGTTTTGGCTCTTTCGCATCGGTAAGTTGGACATGGAAACGCAGAATATTCGCATTCGCCTCAAGGCCTTTGATCACCGCGTGCTTGATCAGGCGACTGGCGATATCGCCGACACGGCTCGCCGTACGGGCGCTCTTATTCGTGGTCCTATTCCACTGCCTACGCGCATTGAGAAATTCACGGTAAACCGTGGCCCGCACATCGATAAGAAGTCGCGGGAGCAGTTCGAGGTTCGTACATATAAGCGTATGCTTGACATTGTGCAGCCAACGCCCCAAACGGTCGACGCGCTGATGAAGCTCGATTTGGCTGCCGGCGTGAACGTCGAGATTAAGCTCGCTTAAGAGCTGAACGAACAAGGGATACCGCACGGCGCTTCTTATGGAAGCAATGAACGTGGTCCTGGTCCCCCGTCGCTCTCATTATGGTGAGGGCATTCAACCCGGACGGGGTGATCGAGAGTTGGGTTGACCGCTTGCGGATTTCCGCTGGCGGTTTTTTCGTTGGATACGCCCGCGGCATTATGTTGTGGGCCTCTATTGGGAGTATGGATCATGCGCACTGGCGTGATCGCGAAAAAAGTCGGGATGACCCGCTTATTCCAAGAGGACGGTCGGCACGTGCCGGTTACCGTTCTTGCTTTGGAAGGCAATCAGGTTATTTCCCGCCGCGAGATTGAAAAAGACGGTTATGTTGCCGTTCAGCTTGGTGCTGGCGTCGCTAAGGCGAAGAATGTTGCCAAGCCACAGCGTGAGCAATTTGCTAAAGCAGAAGTCGAGCCGAAGGCGCGCGTCGCCGAGTTTCGTGTCGCTGAAGATGCGCTGCTCGATGTTGGCGCAGAAATTTCTGCTGATCACTTTATCGATGGTCAGCTTGTTGACGTAACGGGTCACACGCAGGGTAAAGGCTTTGCCGGTGCCATGAAGCGTTGGGGCTTCGGTGGTCTGCGCGCTACTCACGGTGTTTCGCTCTCTCACCGTTCGCATGGTTCGACGGGTAATCGCCAAGATCCGGGCCGCGTCTTCAAGAACAAGAAGATGGCCGGCCATATGGGTGATCGCCAGCGCACACAGCAAAACCTCGAAATCGTCCGTACGGATGTAGAGCGCGGTTTGCTGTTCGTAAAAGGTAGCGTTCCCGGCTCGAAGGGCACTTGGCTTGTTGTTAAAGACGCAGTCAAGGTCGCACGTCCGGCTGATGTGCCGTATCCCGCAAGCATCAAGCAGGCGGCTAATTCCAATGATGTGGCTCCGCAGGCCGCTGATACTCCCGCCGAGGAAGTAGCAGCGCCAGAAGCCACCGAAGGCGAGGAGGGCTAAGCCATGAAGGTTGATGTCAAAACCCTGGACGCCAAGAAGAGCGGCGACGTCGAGCTGAACGAGGCCGTTTTCGGTGTCGAGCCACGCGCAGACGTGTTGCACCGTGTTGTTACTTGGCAGCTCGAAAAGCGCCGTGCTCCTGCTAGTGGCACACGTGAGCGTAGCGATGTGGCTCGTACGGGCAAAAAATTCGGTCGCCAAAAAGGTGGCGGCGTTGCTCGTCACGGTGATCGGCGTGCCCCCATCTTTGTTGGTGGTGGTAAGGCTCATGGTCAGCGCACCCGCACTTTCGGTCATAGCCTCAACAAGAAGGTCCGTGCTACTGGCCTGAAAATGGCTTTGTCGACCAAGGCGCAGAATGGTAGCCTGATCGTTCTCGACAATCTCGACGTGAAAGACGGCAAGACCAAGCTTCTTGCTGGTCAGCTCGAGAAGCTTGGTTTGAGCAAGGCGCTCTTCATCGATGGTGATGCGATTAATATCAGCTTCGCCAAGGCTTCGTCTAATCTGGTGGGTATTAACGTCCTGCCGGCTGTCGGTGCCAATGTATACGACATCCTCCGCGCCGACGCATTGGTCTTGACCCGTGCCGCCGTGGAAAAGCTGGAGGCGCGCTTCAATGGCTAAAAAGCAAGAAGCTGTCGATATCCGTCATTATGACGTGATTGTGGCACCGCATATTACTGAAAAGTCGACGCTCCTGAGCGAAAACAATGCCGTGGTTTTCAAGGTCGCAGGCGATGCTACCAAGCCGGAAATCAAGGCAGCAGTAGAAGCGCTGTTCGGCGTATCCGTGAAAGGCGTAAACACGATTGTCCAGAAGGGCAAAGTGAAGCGCTGGCAGGGTAAGCCTTACAAGCGCAGTGATTTCAAAAAAGCGATCGTCACGCTGGCCGAAGGCCAGTCGATTGACGTGACCAGCACGATCTGAGGCGAGCAGGATAATGGCACTTAAGCATTATAATCCGACCAGCCCCGCGCAACGCGGCCTGATCCTGGTAGACCGCTCGCACCTGCACAAGGGCAAGCCAGTTAAAGGTTTGACCGAAGGTAAGCGCAAGACTGGCGGTCGTAACAACAAAGGCCATGTGACCTCGCGCGGTATTGCGGGTGGCCACAAGCAGCGCTATCGCATCATCGACTTCAAACGTCGCAAATGGGACGTTGAAGGCACGGTCGAACGTTTGGAATATGATCCGAACCGCACTGCGTTCATTGCACTCATCAAATATGATGATGGTGAACTGGCATACATCATTGCCCCACAGCGTCTTGCTGAAGGTGATAAAGTCATCGCTGCTAAAAAGGCTGATGTGAAGCCGGGCAATGCGATGGAGCTGGGTCAGATGCCAATCGGCACTATCTGCCACAACATCGAAATGAAGCCGAACAAAGGTGGCCAGATCGCTCGTAGTGCAGGCACTTATGTACAGCTCGTTGGTCGTGACCGTGGTATGGTGATTGTTCGTCTGAACTCAGGTGAACAGCGCTATATTCGTTCAGACTGCATGGGCACTGTCGGTGCAGTTTCGAACCCTGATAACGCTAACACCAATCTCGCTAAGGCTGGCCGTAACCGCTGGCTCGGTAAGCGCCCGCTGACACGTGGCGTTGCGAAAAACCCGGTCGACCACCCCCATGGTGGTGGTGAAGGCCGGACCTCTGGTGGTCGCCATCCAGTGACTCCGTGGGGCAAGCCGACCAAGGGTGCGCGCACCCGCAACAACAAACAGACCGACCGCATGATTATCCGGTCGCGTCACGCCAAGAAGAAGAGGTAAGCGATGGCTCGTTCCGTCTGGAAGGGTCCGTTTGTGGACCTTCATCTGCTCAAGAAGGCAGAATCCGCGCAGGAAGCTGGCTCGAAGTCTGGCCCGATCAAGACTTGGTCACGTCGTTCGACTATCCTTCCGCAATTCGTAGGCCTGACGTTCAACGTCTATAATGGCCGTAAGCATGTTCCCGTCTCGGTGAACGAGGATATGGTTGGTCACAAGCTGGGTGAGTTCGCGCCGACGCGTTTCTTCCCCGGTCATGCGGCTGACAAGAAGGGTAAGCGCTAATGGGTAAGGCAAAAGCTCCTCGCCGCGTTGGTGACAATGAGGCTTTGGCAGTCGGCAAGTCGATCCGTGGCTCGGCTCAGAAGCTGAACCTCGTCGCTACGCTGATCCGCGGCCGCAAGGTTGAAGACGCGCTGAACATCCTCGCTTTCTCTAAGAAGGCGATGGCCGTTGATGTAAGCACAGTGCTTTCGTCAGCAATCGCCAATGCTGAGAACAACCATAATCTCGACGTCGACTCTCTGGTCGTTGCCGAGGCATCTGTTGGCAAAGGCCTGGTCATGAAGCGTTTCCATACGCGTGGCCGTGGCAAGTCGACCCAAATCCTGAAGCCGTTTAGCCGGGTTCGGATTGTGGTACGCGAACAGACCGAAGCGGAGGCGTAAGCTATGGGTCATAAGAGTAATCCGATCGGTCTGCGTCTTCAGATCAACCGTACCTGGGATAGCCGCTGGTTCGCTGAAGGGCGGGACTATGGCCGTCTTCTGATGGAGGATCTCAAGATCCGTGAATTCATCATGAAGACCGTACCACAGGCTGCGATCTCTAAGGTTGTCATTGAGCGTCCTGCTAAATTGTGCCGCGTAAATATCTATGCTGCGCGTCCCGGTGTTATCATCGGCAAGAAGGGCGCGGACATCGAAAAGTTGCGTCGTAAGCTGGCTGCTATGACGTCGTCTGACGTAAGCCTCAACATTGTCGAAATCCGCAAGCCGGAAGTCGATGCTAAGCTTGTAGCCCAAGGCGTTGCGGATCAGCTTGAACGCCGTATTGCTTTCCGTCGCGCGATGAAGCGTGCGGTGCAGTCGGCACTGCGTCTTGGCGCTGAAGGCATTAAGATTACATGTGGTGGCCGTCTTGGCGGCGCCGAGATCGCCCGTGTCGAATGGTATCGTGAAGGTCGCGTTCCATTGCACACGCTGCGCGGTAATGTCGATTATGCCGAAGCAACTGCACACACAGCCTATGGCGTGTGCGGCATTAAATGTTGGATCTTCAAGGGTGAGATATTGGGTCACGACCCGATGGCCACCGACCGGCTGATGATGGAGGCTCAAACCTCCGGCGTCCGTCCGGCGCATTGATAAAGGCAAGGTAAAAGCATCATGCTGCAACCGAAGAAAATGAAGTTCCGTAAGACCTTCAAGGGTCGGATTAAAGGCGACGCCAAGGGCGGTAGCGCTTTGAATTTCGGCTCTTATGGTCTGAAGGCTCTTGAGCCGGAACGTATCACCGCTCGCCAGATTGAAGCTGCGCGTCGTGCGATCACCCGCCACATTCGCCGTCAGGGCCGCTTGTGGATTCGTGTGTTCCCCGATGTCCCGGTTTCCAAGAAGCCTGCCGAAGTCCGTCAGGGTAAAGGTAAGGGCAGCGTCGAATATTGGGCAGCGCGGGTTAAGCCGGGCCGTATCTTGTTCGAACTGGACGGCGTACCCGGTCCGCTCGCTGCTGAAGCATTCTCTCGTGCAGCCATGAAGCTGCCGATTAAGACCAAGGTTGTGGCCCGTCTGGGCGACACCTCGCATCTGGAAGGATAAGGGCATGGCAAAGATCACCGATCTCAAAACCAAGTCTGATGATGAGCTGAGTGGCGAACTGACTAATCTGAAAAAAGAGCAGTTCAATCTGCGTTTTCAGTCAGCGACGAACCAGCTCGAAAAGCCGAGCCGCGTACGCGAAGTGCGTCGCGCTATTGCCCAGATCAAGACGTTGCAGGGCGAACGCGCCCGCGCAGCGAAATAAGGAAGGAAGCGACTATGCCCAAGCGCGTGCTTACGGGAACAGTGGTTTCCGACAAGGGTGATAAAACGATCGTGGTCCGCGTTGAGCGTAAGGTTAAGCACCCGCTCTACGGTAAGATCATTCGTCGTTCGAAGAAATATCATGCTCATGATGAAGCAAATGCCTATTCTGAGGGTGAGACAGTCCGCATCGAAGAGACTGCGCCAATCTCTAAGCTCAAGACCTGGAAGGTCATCGAGCGGGTGGATACGCATAAGTCGCCCGAAGCTGCGGCCTGAACCGCAAATATTTAGGAACTACCGGAAATTTCCGGCAAGCCAGGTAAGAAGGAACCGGATCCATGATCCAGATGCAATCCAATCTTGAGGTCGCCGATAATAGCGGTGCCAAGCGCGTTCAGTGCATCAAGGTACTGGGCGGCTCAAAGCGGCGTGTAGCTGGCGTAGGCGACATCATTGTCGTTTCCGTCAAGGAAGCGCAGCCTAAAGGCCGTGTGAAAAAAGGTGACGTGCATCGTGCCGTTATCGTTCGCACCCGCAAGGATGTACGCCGCCCTGATGGCAGCGTTATCCGCTTTGATGGCAATGCTGCTGTTTTGGTCAACAAGAGCGAAGAGCCAATCGGCACTCGTATCTTTGGCCCCGTTGTGCGTGAACTGCGTGGCAAAGGCCATATGAAGATCATTTCGCTTGCTCCGGAGGTGCTGTAATGAGCGCTGCACGTATCAAGAAGGGTGACACGGTTGTCGTGATCGCAGGCAAGGACAAGGGCCGTAGCGGCGCTGTTCTTCAGGTTCTTCCGAAGGAAGACAAAGTGCTCGTTGATGGCATCAACGTTCATGCCCGCCATCGCAAGCCGGACCAGATGAACCCACAAGGTGGCATCGACCGCAAGCCGGCTCCGTTGCATATTTCCAATGTCGCTGTCGCAGGCAAGGATGGCAAGCCCACCCGTGTCCGCTTTGAAGAGCAGGACGGCAAGAAGGTCCGTGTGGCCGTGAAGTCCGGGGAGGTCATCTGATGGCTGATAAGTATATCCCGCGCCTCAAGACCGTCTATGATGAGACGATCGCTAAGGCGATGACCGAGAAATTCGGTTATAAGAATGTGATGCAAATTCCTACGATCGAAAAGATCACTCTCAATATGGGCGTGGGCGAAGCGACGCAGGATAAAAAGAAGGTCACACAGGCCGCTGAGGAAATGGAATTGATCGCTGGCCAGAAGCCGGTCATCACCAAAGCGAAAAAGTCTATCGCTCAGTTCAAGCTGCGCGAAGGCATGCCGATCGGTGCGAAGGTGACTTTGCGTCGTGAACGCATGTATGAGTTTCTTGACCGCATGATCACTATCGCAATGCCCCGCATCCGCGATTTCCGTGGCCTGAACCCGAAGTCATTCGATGGCCGTGGCAACTATGCGTTCGGTATCAAGGAACAGCTTATTTTCCCTGAAATCGACTATGACCGTATCGACAAGGTACGCGGCATGGACATCATCATCACCACGACTGCGAACACGGACGAAGAAGCGCGCGAACTGCTGCGTCTTTTCGGTTTCCCGTTTCCGGTTGAAGAGGAACAGCAGGCTGCGTGAGCGGTCTGCATGAAGGAAGGAAGAGAACTTAAGTCATGGCGAAACTGAGTTCCATCAACAAGAATGAGCGTCGCAAGAAGCTGGTCAAGAAATATGCCGGCAAATATGCGAAGCTGAAGGCTATTGCGGCTGATAAGTCACTCGATGATACCGAGCGTCTGATCGCACGTCTGCAGATGGCTGAAATTCCGCGCAACGGGAACCCGACCCGCGTTCGCAATCGTTGCGAAATGACCGGGCGCCCTCGCGCATATTACCGCAAGTTCCGGCTCTGCCGTATTCAGCTGCGTGATCTGGCCAATAAAGGCTTGATCCCGGGCGTCACCAAGTCGAGCTGGTAAGGATAGTAATATGGCTTTGACAGATCCACTGGGTGATATGCTCACCCGCATCCGTAATGGGCAGTCTGCTCGTAAGGATAGCGTCACTACTCCAGCCTCTAAACTGCGTGCTCGCGTTCTCGACGTGTTGCAGCGTGAAGGCTATATTCGTGGCTACAGCGAAGAAGCACTGGGTAAACATCCCGGCATTCGCATTGAGCTGAAATATTTCGAAGGTCAGCCCGCGATCAAACATGTCGCGCGTGTCTCCAAGCCTGGCCGTCGCGTTTATTCGGGTAGCAAAGAGCTTCCGATCGTACGCAATGGCCTGGGCATCACCATCGTATCGACCCCACGGGGCGTTCTTTCTGACGGCGAAGCGCGCGATCAGAATGTCGGTGGTGAAGTACTGGCGGAGGTATTCTAACCATGTCACGTATTGGCAAGAAACCTGTTGCGATCCCAAGCGGTGTTACCGCTACGATCGACAATGGCCAGCTTTCAGTGAAAGGCCCCAAGGGCACTCTCGCTATGGATCTGGTTGATGAAGTGACTTACACTGTGGAAGGCGACAATATTTCTGTTGCGCCTGCCAATGACTCCAAACAGGCTCGTTCTTTTTGGGGCATGCAGCGTACGCTGGTACAGAACCTGATGACCGGCGTAACCGAGGGCTACACCAAGGTGTTGGAAATCAACGGTGTTGGTTATCGTGCACAAGCTCAGGGTAAAAACCTGAAGCTACAGCTTGGCTTCAGTCATGATGTCGACTTCCCGGTACCTGAAGGTATTGAGATCAAGACCCCGGATAACACCACGGTCGAGATCAATGGCATCAACAAGCAGCTGGTCGGTCAGGTCGCTGCTGAAATCCGTCGCTGGCGCAAGCCGGAGCCTTATAAAGGCAAGGGTATTAAATATCGCGGTGAGTATATCTTCCGCAAAGAAGGCAAGAAGAAGTAAGCCATGGCGAAACTCTCTCTCTTCGAACGGCGCCGTCGTCGCGTTCGCACCGCCCTCAAGGCTCGTGGTGCTCTGCGCCCCCGCCTTTCCGTTCACCGTTCTGGCAAGCATATCTATGCTCAGGTCATTGATGATAAGCAGGGCCGCACGGTCGCTGCCGCTTCGAGCCTGGACAAGGATGTGCGCGGCAACAGTGGCTGTAATGCCGCTGCCGCAGCCGATGTAGGCAAGCGTATTGCTGCTGCGGCTACCAAGGCTGGCGTCACCAAGGTTGTGTTCGACCGTGGTGGTTTCCTGTTCCATGGCCGCGTTAAAGCGCTGGCCGATGCTGCTCGTGAAGGCGGGCTGGAGTTCTGATATGGCTGATGAAGTAAAGAACGAAGCTGAAACAACAGCACCTGAAACTGCCGCAGCGCCCGCTGCTGCACCTGCAACCACTGAAGCTCCTGCTGCTGAAACCCGCGCTCCGCGCCGTGGTCGTGGCGGTGGTGGCCGTGATGGTGGACGCGGTGGCCGTGGTCGCCGGGATGACCGTCGCGGCAACCGTGATGAAGACCAGGGTGAAGAGCTGATCGAAAAGCTGGTCCACATCAACCGTGTTTCCAAGACGGTTAAAGGTGGTAAGCGCTTTGGTTTTGCTGCGCTTGTTGTTGTTGGTGATGGCAAGGGTCGCGTTGGTTTTGGTCATGGCAAGGCACGCGAAGTGCCTGAGGCGATCAGCAAGGCAACTGCCGCAGCCAAGAAGAAAATGGTTCGCGTCGCACTGAAGGAAGGCCGCACGCTGCATCATGATGGCCGTGGTCATTTCGGTGCAGGCAATGTTACCATTCGTTCGGCACCTGCCGGTACCGGTATCATCGCTGGTGGTCCTATGCGTGCTGTGTTCGAGAGCCTTGGTGTTGCAGACGTGGTGACCAAGTCGGTCGGCACATCGAACCCCTATAACATGATCCGGGCGACCTTTGAGGCGCTTGGTGAGCAGACCAGCCCTAAGTCCGTCGCACAGCGTCGTGGCAAAAAGGTTGCGGACCTGTTGCGTCGCGGTGGTGCTTCTGAAGAAGTCGCCCAGGCTGACGCTGAAGCGATTGCGGAGTAATCACAATGGCTAAAGCTGCTAAAAAAACGATCAAGATCAAGCAGATTGGTTCGCCAATCCGTCGTCCCGAATCCCAGAAGAAGATCCTGATTGGCCTGGGCCTCGGCAAGATGCACCGTGAGGTAGAGCTGCAGGATACCCCTGAAGTACGTGGCGCTATCGCCAAGCTGCCGCATATGGTGCAGGTGATCGACTAACCATATTATCCTTTCCCCATGAATTGGGTGGACGGATATGAACGGGGCGGCTAAAGGCTGCCCCCTTCCATTTTTCAGCGCGAACAAAGCGAAAGCGAGTGCAAGACTATGAAACTGAACGAACTCAAAGATAATGCAGGTGCCCGCAAGGGGCGTATGCGCGTGGGCCGTGGTATCGGTTCGGGTAAAGGCAAAACAGCCGGTCGTGGTCAGAAGGGTGCTAAGTCACGCTCTGGTGTTGCGATTAACGGCTTTGAGGGTGGCCAGATGCCGCTCCATATGCGTATCCCGAAGCGCGGCTTCAACAACATCTTTGCCAAAGATTATGCGATTGTGAATCTTGGCGCGGTCCAGAAGGCCGTTGATGCTGGTAAGCTTGATGGCAAGAAGGCCATTGACCATGCTGCGTTACAAGCTGCTAGCCTAGCACGTGGTGGCAAAGATGGTGTGCGTTTGCTCGCCAAGGGTGAAGTTACTGCGAAGCTGAGCTTCACGGTTGCTGGTGCATCCAAGGGCGCCATTGGCGCTGTTGAAAAAGCTGGCGGTAAGGTTGATGTTATCGAAGTCGTCAGTGCCGCTGACAAAGCAAAAGCCAAAAAGGGCAGTGCGAAAAAGGCTGCGGCCAAGGGCTGAGCTCATAGGCAATGAAACATATAACCCCGCTGCCCAGTAATGGGTTGGCGGGGTTTTTGCTTTTTTGCTGGTTCTATTCGTCAATCGGCAGATAATTACCCGCTATTTTGCCAGCCTTATTCATTGCATGCCCCTTGCGTTATCGTGCACAAATCGCCAACTGACCAAATAGGGGATTCGTCTCAGGCTTGTCGCTGGTTCACAGAAGCAAGATAAACCGCTAAGGGACATTTTTTGCGCCGCACAGGGCGTTCGGATTTTGAAGGTATTATACAGCAATGGCATCCAGAGCTGACCAGCTTGCATCGAACATCAGCCTCGCTAAATTTGCGCAGGCGACCGAGCTGAAAAAGCGCCTTTGGTTTACCCTTGGCGCGCTTGTCGTATTTCGCTTCCTGAGCTTTGTGCCGCTGCCGGGTGTTGACCCGACCGTGCTGCGCTCGCTTTATGCGCAGACGCAAGGCGGCGTGCTTGATATTTTCAACACATTCTCTGGTGGTTCGCTGGAGCGCATGAGCCTCATTGCGTTGGGCGTTATGCCTTATATTACGGCATCTATCGTTGTACAGCTGGCATCTGCCCTGTCACCGACACTCGCTGCGATCAAGAAAGAAGGCGAGAGTGGGCGCAAGAAGCTGAACCAATATACGCGCTATGGTACTGTTGGCCTTACAGCTATTCAGGGCTATTTTATTGCAGTCGGTCTGGAAAGTTTTGGCGCAGCGCAGGGTATGCAGGCTGTTGTTGAACCAGGCATGCTGTTCCGTACGGCGGCGGTTGTTTCGCTGGTTGGTGGCACCATGTTCCTGATGTGGCTGGGTGAACAGATTACTTCGCGTGGTATAGGCAATGGTGTTTCGCTGATCATTATGGCGGGTATTGTTGCACAGCTTCCTGTGACACTGAGCAACTTGTTCCAGTCTGGCCGCGAAGGCTCGATCTCAGGCCTGCTGATCGTTGGCATCATCATCATGGCTCTGGGCCTGATCGCCTTCATCTGTTTCATGGAACGCGCGCAACGCCGCGTGCTTATCCAATATCCCAAGCGTCAGACCAAGCAGGGCTTGATGCAGGCGGATCGCAGCCATCTGCCGCTGAAGGTCAATACTGCTGGCGTTATTCCGCCTATCTTCGCCAGCTCACTGCTATTGATGCCGCTGACGGTATCGCGCTTTGCTGGTGACAAGGTAGCCGGAGAGAGCGCGTGGGGCGATTTTGTGCTGACGCTGAACCAATATCTCAGCCACGGCAGCCCGGTTTATATGGCGCTCTATGGTCTGGGTATTATATTCTTCTGTTTCTTCTACACGGCGCTTGTGTTCAATCCGGAAGAGACAGCTGATAATCTCAAGAAGAATGGCGGCTTCATTCCTGGCATTCGCCCGGGTAAGAATACTGAGAATTATCTCGATTATGTGCTGACGCGCATCACTGTGATTGGCGCGGCGTATCTGGCATTGATCTGCCTCATTCCAGAATATGCGATTTCACAGGCGGGGATACCATTTTATCTGGGCGGCACGAGCCTGCTCATTGTGGTCAATGTTACGGTTGATACTGTGACCCAGATTCAGAGCCATTTGCTGGCCCACCAATATGGTGATCTGATCAAGAAGGCCAAGCTCAAAGGACGTATGCGCTGATCCGCTGCACCCGGGATGCGCTTTAACAGGGGACTGAAATGAACATTATCTTGTTGGGACCGCCGGGTGCGGGAAAAGGCACTCAGGCGAGCCGTCTGGTTGAGAGCCGGGGCATGATGCAGCTTTCTACCGGTGATATGCTACGCGCCGCCGTTAAAGCCGCAACGCCCGTTGGGCTGCAGGCCAAAGCAGTGATGGAATCGGGTGGGCTGGTGTCAGACGAAATCGTCTCTGGTATTATCGGCGAAGCACTTGATGCGCTTTCCCCGGAAACCGGTGTGATTTTTGATGGCTATCCGCGTACGGAAGCGCAGGCGCAGTCGCTGGATGAGCTGTTGTCTGCACGTGGCCGCCAACTCCATCATGTGATTGAACTTGAAGTGGATGAAGATGCGCTCGTTGAGCGCATTACTGGTCGCTTCACATGCGCTAGCTGTGGTGAGGGTTATCACGACACATTCAAGCAGCCCGTTAAAGAAGGCACATGCGACAAATGCGGTGGCAGCGAATTTAAACGCCGCGCTGATGATAATGAAGAAACGGTGCGGACACGCATGGCGGAATATCGTGCTAAGACTGCGCCGATTCTGCCCATCTATGATGCGCGGGGCATCGTTAGCAGAGTCGACGGCATGGCCGACATGGGTGATGTGAGCCTGGCGGTCGCGGCTATTCTCGATAAATAATAAGGTCAGGCGTTCACAGAACAGGTGCCTGGCACGGAAAAAATGCGGCCACTCTTCCCCTCTCATTACGAGAGGGCAGAAGAGTGGCCGCATTTTTGTGTCCTACAGTCAATATAGTGATCAAAGGCACGACAAGCTGATAAAATACAGCTAGTTTCATCGGCATAAGCACCCGAATCAAAATAACGGGGCTGGTTTGGGTCGCATTCACATATTTTCCGAGGGGGAATGCTAATGGCCGTGTCCGATCATGTTGACTTACCAACTTTCATTGAAGGCGTGAAAAAACGCAATCCGGGGCAAACAGAGTTTGTTCAGGCGGTGCAGGAAGTTGCCGAAGATATTTACGAGTTCATCCAAGATAAGGAAGAATATCACGAATATCAGATATTGCGCCGTATCGCGGAACCTGACCGGATCATCAGTTTCCGCGTGTGCTGGGAAGATGATAATAACAATATCCGCGTGAACCGTGGCTGGCGTGTGCAGAACAATAATTCCATCGGCCCCTATAAGGGTGGCATCCGCTTTCACCCCAGCGTGACCGAGAGTGTGCTGAAGTTTCTCGCTTTCGAGCAGACCTTCAAAAACGCACTGACCGGCCTGCCTATGGGCGGTGGCAAGGGTGGTGCGAACTTTAACCCGAAAGGCAAGAGCGACCATGAAGTGATGCGCTTCTGCCAGAGCTTCATGACAGAGCTTTATCGTCATGTTGGTGCGGATGTTGACGTTCCTGCTGGTGATATTGGCGTGGGCGGCCGTGAGATCGGCTATATGTTTGGCCAGTATAAGCGCATTACCAATCAGTTTACCGGTGTGTTGACAGGCAAGGCTTTGGAATATGGTGGCTCGCTGATCCGTCCGGAGGCGACAGGCTATGGTGCGGTCTATTTCCTTGCCAACATGCTCAAGACCAAGGGGCAAGACTTGCATGGTAAAACAGCCGTGATTTCCGGTTCTGGCAATGTGGCGACACATGCAGCGGAAAAAGTCACGCAGCTTGGTGGCAAGGTGCTTACGCTTTCTGACAGTCAGGGCTTTATTCATGACCCCGATGGCATCAGCCAGGAAAAGATCGACTGGGTGAAAGCGCATAAGACTCGCCGTCGCGGGCGTATTTCAGAATATGTCGATGAGTTTAAGGGGGCGACTTTCCATGAAGGTAAGACGCCGTGGAGTGTGTCTTGCGATGTTGCCTTGCCTTGCGCAACGCAGAATGAACTACTCGGTGAAGATGCCAAGATGCTTGTTGCCAATGGCTGCATGGCCGTTTCGGAAGGTGCGAACATGCCGACCAACCTTGAGGGTGTGCATGTTTTCAAGGATGCGCAGATACTCTTTGCACCCGGCAAGGCTGCTAATGCTGGCGGCGTGGCCGTTTCCGGCCTCGAGATGAGCCAGAACAGTGAACGCCGCAGCTGGAAAGAGGCCGAGCTGCAACAGCTGTTGCTCGACATCATGGAAGGCATTCATGATAGCTGCCTGACCTATGGTCGCGTGTCAGACGACTATGTCGACTATGTGAAGGGCGCGAATATTGCGGGCTTCAAGAAAGTGGCGGATGCCATGCTCGCTTATGGCGTTGTCTGACGCTATAAGGATATTATGATCCAACTTGACCGGCGAGCACGAATATTGGCTTTAAGCCTCGCGGTGCTCGCCGGTTATGTTGACGCCATCGGCTTTATTCAGGTCGGTGGCTTTTTTGTGTCTTTCATGAGCGGCAACAGCACACGCCTTGCGGTTGGCGTGTTCGATGCTGCGTCAGGCTGGATCAAGGCAGGGAGCCTGATTGCGAGTTTTTTGATAGGTGTGATCGGTGGGTCGCTGGTGGGGCGTTTGTCTCCGCGGCGCCATAGTGCGGTGTTGGCGGTGGTGTCGCTTGCCTTGGTGTTCGCTGCCATAGGCGCGCAATCGGGTTGGGCGATGACTTCGGCATTGGCACTGGCCTTCGCTATGGGAGCCGAAAATGCGACTTTTGAGCGCGATGGGGAAGTGTTGGTCGGGCTGACCTATATGACAGGAACGTTCGTCAAAGCGGGGCAACGAATTGCTGGTGCACTTGTTGGAGACGATCCGAAGGCGTGGATACCCCATGCGATGTTGTGGCTGGCATTGGTCTCTGGCGCGGTTGCAGGTGCAGCGATGCAGACGAGTTTTGCTGGTGCTGCATTATGGTGTGGGGTCGGGGTATCGATAGCCTGCTGTGCCGGTGCTTTCAGGCTGGATATTCAAGCCCTTAATAATGTGGCTTCCCAAGCATAGCCGCGATAGAGCGGACGGAAATCGAGTGTATGCCCATTGCGTGTGGAGAGCTGCTCCAAGACGGCACGCAAGGCCGCGCGCGGCGTGACATGGAATTTTGTTAGCCATGCAAAAAGCATAGCGCGGAACCAGCGCGGCAGTAGTTCTTGCTGACCAAAGTCGACAATATGCAGGCTGCCTTCCGGTGCGAGGGCGGAGTGGGCTTCTTCAATCGCTTGCTCCCATGACGGGATCATCGAGAGCGTGTAGGACATGAAGATACGATCATAGCGCTTCCCGGAAAATGGCGGGCTGCTGGTGAAATGACAGGCATCGGCTTCGATCAGATTGATGGGATGGCTTAACCCTTTGCGCTTTATGGATGCCCGCGCCGTTTCCAGCATGGCTGCGCTAATGTCGAGACCGGTGAAATGCGCTTCGGGCCAATGATGTGCTGCAGCGATGAGGTTGCGCCCTGTACCGCAGCCTATTTCCAACACCTGCATATCCGGCCAGGCACCCAGCCCGGCTATAAGCTGGTCTCGCCCAAGCAGATAATATTTACGGGTAAGGTCATAAAAATGGCGCTGGACCCGATAGTTGGAGTCCATGCGTTGGGCGTGACCATTGGCGGCAAGCGCGCGCATTATTCGCCTTTGCGAATATAGAGATGGAAGCCACCATAAATGGCCGAACGGTCACGCTTGGTATAGCCGAGCGAGCGGGCTTCTTCATACTGCCACAGCTTGAGTGTTTCATTAGCCACGCGGCCCGGCAACAGGCTGGGCTCAGCGGCGGTACGGAAGATTACGCGTGCACCGGGGCGGGCGGTGCGGGTGATTTCGCTCCACAGCGCGTTCAATTGAGCGTTCGTCATCCAGTCCTGCGCATCGAGCAGTACATAACGGTCGAAACTGCCTTCGCTATTCTGGCGAAGATAGTCGACGAAATTGCAATGATGGATACTGGCGTGATCGAGGTGGCTGCGCAGTGCCTTATAATGACGGGCTTCGAGATAGGGCGGCAGTGACGCATCGGCCTCGCGGGCATAGCTCCGCCCAAAGGCTTGTTGTGCGAAATAATTGTCACGGATGTCAAAGTCGCAGGCCAGCTTTTCGAGGCGTTGGCGCAACACATTAGACATGCCGCGTGCTTCACCTTCGCATAATGCGTCATACTGGGCAGGGGGTATTCCCAGCCCGAAGAGAGAAGCGGGTTGCTGGGTGAGCCAGCGAATGAACTTGCGCTCGAACAATGGAGCCATGCGTTGTTCAAAAATGGCGCGTTGTTCCTCAATAGAGCGCGCTTCCAGCAGTTCCCGTGGGTTAATGCGATACAGTCTGGCTACGATATGGGCCGCCGAGATAAACTGGCCGAGCAAGCCACGTGTGTAGACATTTTTGGCAAAAGCATTGATGCGTTTGCGGCCGACCAGATCGCGGCCTTCCCAATAGCGGATCGTCACATCATCAAGATGGGGCCGGACATGCTGCTTATATGCATTTATATTGGCGCGCTGGCCTGATTGGGCGAAAAAACGGTGAAAACTTGTGTGATCGGGTAGATGATGTGCTGTGGCCAGCTTCAGCTTGCCCAGCGCGACATGCGCGGTGTTAAGGTCGACAGCGTGGAGCGAGCGTGGCCCGGCTGTCAGATAGGAGAGCATGTTGCAGCCGCCACTGGCTATTGTCACTATATCGCTTTGCGGCCCAAGTTCCATCGCTTCCATGTCGATGAGCGGGTCTTCCCATATTTGCGCATAGACGAGGCCGCGAAAGGCGAAGGTGAAGGCACGCTCCATCAGACCTTTGCGGCTGAGGTTGTCATTTTGCGATACGGCCTGAGCAACGGCTCTTGCCGTTTGTGTATTCTGACTGGAGCCTATCATCTGGTGTTTCCCCCAAACCTGTCTGATGCTTTGCGGCTAGATCAAACATGTGACGGGGCGATGAAGCTTTGATGTCGGTTTAATGAGAGTTTGGAGAAAGGAATGGGGGGGGAGGGGGAGTGTATCAGCGCATTGCGGAGAGGGGGACACGTGGAATGTCTCTGCGACCGCCACGTTGATAGGCGACGCTTTTGATCAGGCTGATAAGTTCGTCAGCCTGGGCGACCATGCGTGATTTGTTGAAGCAGCCTGCAGCGCCTTTTTCTTCGGCTTCTACACGCAGCTCTGAGCCTTCACGCATCAGTGAGGAGAGCATGATCACCGGGCGTGGCTCTTTTTTCATGATCTTTTCGAGCACATCCATGCCGCCCATGCCGGGCATGGCAATATCAAGCGTGATGACGTCGGGGTCGGTTTCCGTGATGAGCGAGAAGGTTTCGTCTGCATTGGACGCGATACCGACAATGCGCAAAGAGGGGTCGCGCTCGAGAAGGACCTCAAGCATCGCTCGAATTGTAACCGAATCGTCGACGACCAATATTGTTGTATAATTCATTCATATCTCCGTTGCGCCGCCGTGTACCTCGGATATAACGGAACAACTGAGCCACCTTGCGATAATTTGGTTAATGCATCGTGAATCCTGAGTCTGGCTTGACAGGCTGAAAGCGACTCGATATGCACCGCCCTCTCCAGCACATCAGGCATAATGCTTCGTCTCTATTGACGGTGATCGTGTTTTTTGTGATCTGGTTTTTAGCGCCGCACCCCTCCTTCGAATGAAGGTAAGGATTGCGGCTTGACGCTTTGAGATGGGACGCTGGCCAAGCGCCCTGTGGAGCAGGAGTAGTTTATTCATGGCACGTATTGCGGGCGTTAATATCCCGACTAACAAGCGCGTTATCATCGCGCTCACCTATATTCATGGTATTGGCCGTAAAGCTGCGGTGGACATTGCAGACAAGCTGGGCATCGACCACAGCCGCCGTGTGCAAGATCTCTCCGATGCGGAGGTACTTCAGATACGCGAAACGATCGATGCAGGCTATAGCGTCGAAGGTGATCTGCGTCGTAACACTGCGATGAACATCAAACGCTTGATGGATCTGGCCTGCTATCGCGGTCTGCGCCATCGTAAAGGTTTGCCGGTTCGCGGTCAGCGCACGCATACCAATGCGCGTACCCGCAAGGGCAAGGCGAAGCCGATCGCTGGTAAGAAGAAATAAGAAAATAGTCCGGGGGACTGTTTTTGATTTCTTCTCCGTCGGAGGTACGTCGCAGTAAACGAAACGACCTCTGCAACATAAGTTTCGAAGTAGGATATTTAGGATATGGCACGGGAACCTCAACGCGTTAAAAGGCGTGAGCGCAAAAATATCTCGGCCGGCGTCGCGCATGTGAACGCCAGCTTCAACAATACCATGATCACCATCACCGATGCACAGGGCAATGCTATCAGCTGGTCTTCTGCGGGCATGATGGGCTTTAAGGGTTCGCGTAAATCAACGCCATATGCGGCGCAGGTTTGTGCGGAAGACGCTGGTCGCAAAGCTGCTGACCATGGCGTGCGCACCCTCGAAGTAGAGGTCAAAGGACCGGGTTCGGGCCGTGAGTCAGCGCTCCGTGCGTTGCAGGCGGTTGGTTTTACTATCACTTCCATTCGTGATGTGACACCGATCCCGCATAATGGCGTGCGTCCGTCCAAGCGGCGTCGCGTTTAAACAAGAATCCCGTTCGAAGCGGCGGACGCGCCGCTTTGGCTTTAGCACCGGCCGGGGTTCTCTTCTTAGCAAGGCAGAGCGCTCCCGCCACATTCCCAGGGGAAATACATGACTGTCAACATGAAGAACTGGCAGGAATTGAGAAAACCTACTAACCTTGAAATCAAGGCTAGTGGCAACGAACAGCGTAAAGCGACGTTCGTTGCAGAACCGCTGGAACGCGGTTTTGGACTGACATTGGGCAATGCCCTGCGTCGGGTTCTCCTTTCTTCGCTTCAAGGCGCTGCTGTCACCTCGATCAAGATCGAGAATGTTCTGCATGAATTCTCATCGCTCGCCGGTGTGCGTGAAGATGTGACCGACATCGTTCTCAACGTGAAGCAGATCGCTCTTAAGATGGAAGGTGAAGGCCCGAAGCGGCTTCAGCTTTCGGTTACTGGCCCTGCTGAAGTGAAAGCTGGTGATATTGCGGTTTCCGGTGACATCGAAGTGATGAACCCGGATCTGGTTATCTGCCATCTTGATGAAGGTGCTTCGCTCAACATGGAGCTGACCGCTGACATTGGCAAGGGCTATGTTCCTGCTGTAAACAACCGTCCGGCTGATGCGCCTATTGGCCTTATTCCGGTCGATGCGCTCTATTCGCCGGTGCGTCAGGTTGCCTACAAGGTTGACAACACCCGTGTTGGTCAGGATCTGGACCTCGACAAGCTCTCGCTCACTATCGAGACTGACGGCACAGTAACGCCTGAAGACGCGATCGCATATTCTGCGCGCATCCTGCAGGACCAGTTGCAGCTGTTCGTGCACTTCGACGAGGCGCTGGCTGCTCCGCAGGCTGCTGCTCCGCAGGCCGGTGCTGGCGAAGCTGATAGCAACGCCAATGTCATCAACCGTTACCTTCTCAAGAAGGTCGACGAGCTGGAGCTTTCTGTTCGTTCTGCAAACTGCCTCAAGAACGACAATATCATCTATATTGGCGATCTGGTGCAGAAGACCGAAGCAGAAATGCTGCGCACACCAAACTTTGGGCGCAAGTCTCTGAATGAGATCAAGGAAGTGCTCTCGTCTATGGGACTGCGCCTTGGCATGGATATTCCAGGCTGGCCGCCTGAGAATATCGAAGAGATGGCCAAGAAGCTCGAGCAAGAGCTTCTGGGTTAATGCATTGATCGGGATTGGCTGAGCCAATCCCTCGCGCGGCACCGGCCCTCTCCCCCACCCGACCTCCCAACAGGGTATTCTCATGGGGGTCGGGTGGGGGAGAAGGCCGGTGCCGGGTCCGCCGAAAGGCGGTAAAACGGGCAAAGGGCGGTGGCCTGATCAAAACACCGCCTGGTCTGGGTTACCTGATACGGACCCTTAACGAACGAAGGAATATATTATGCGTCATAAGATGGGATATCGTAAGCTTCAGCGTGCAACGGGTCACCGTAATGCCCTGCTGCGCAACCTTGCGGCTTCGCTGATTAAGCATGAGCAGATCACCACCGGTGTTGCCAAGGCGAAAGAACTGCGTCCCTATGTCGAGAAGCTGATCACGCTGGCGAAAAAGGGTGGCCTGTCCAACCGTCGCCTCGCCCACAGTCGTCTGTTAGACGATGCGCAGCTCACCAAGCTGTTTGACGTGCTGGCCGAGCGCTACAAGGACCGCAATGGCGGCTACACTCGCGTTATCAAGGCCGGCTACCGCGCGTCTGATGCTGCGGCCATTGCCGTTATTGAGCTGGTTGATCGTGACGAAGACGCCAAAGGTCAGGATAGTGGGCCGGTACAGGCTGCTGACGAGGAAGAACTGACAGAAGCCTGATCCTCTGCTTTAAGATTATCAGAAAGGCCTCGCAGAGATGCGGGGCCTTTTCTGTTAGGAGGGGGCAAGAGACGCGTCGCTGTAACTTGCAAAGCCTTTGCTGCGAACTAGAGTGTGGGAAAGATATAAGAATAATAAAGGTTCGAGCTGAGGGTGCCCGTACGTATCATCTTTCAATTCTGGGCAGGATTGGCGTTCATAGCTAATCCTGTGCCGCTCTTTGCCCAAAGCAGCGCGCCTGCCTCGCCCGGCGCTCCACCGATGACTATGTCCAGCACTATCAATGCGCCGCTTATTTCGGAACCCCGTACTATGAAGCCTTTTACCTACCCAGCTACGCGCGCGCTTGATCTTGTCGAAGAGAAATTCGGTGAGACAGTCGCCGACCCCTATCGCTGGTTGGAAAATGATGTGCGCTCGGATGCTCAGGTCGAAAACTGGGTGGAAGCACAAAACAAGGTGACTGATGCCTATCTCGACCAGCTTGCAGGGCGCGATATTTTACAGGAGAGAATGCGCACTCTCATGGACTATGAGCGCTATTCTATTCCGCGCAAAGCCGGGCAGCATTATTTCTTCAGCCATAATAGTGGTTTGCAAAACCAGTCTCCACTTTTTGTGCGCGAAGGCTGGGACGGCAAGGATCGCATGTTGATCGACCCCAATGGTTTTTCGAAAGATGGCGCAACTGCGTTAGCCGAATGGATGCCTTCACCCGATGGCAGCTACCTTGTCTATGGGGTGCAGGATGGCGGCAGCGACTGGCGCACGCTTCATGTGCTGGATGTTGGTAGCGGCGAGACACTGCCTGACCGTGTGGAGTGGGTGAAATTTTCACGGATCGAGTGGGACAGTGAGGGTAAGGGTTTTTTCTACTCGCGTTTCCCTGCACCCGAAGAAGGGCAGGAATATCAGTCCACTGACCATAATTCTCAGGTCTATTATCACAGGATTGGCACGCCCCAGACGCAGGACCGTCTGGTATATGAGACGCCCAAACGCCCGGAATGGAGGCACACGGCGCAAGTTACCGATGATGGTGCATGGCTGGTCATCACGACATCGCAAGGCACGGACCCGCGTTATGAGCTGGTAGTGGTTGATTTGGCAGACCCGCAATGGAAGCCGCGCAGGATGGTGCGTGGGCTGGACAATGATTGGCAATTGGTTGGGAGCATAAGCAACCAATTATGGTTTGTGACGGATCAGGGCGCAGCGCGTTCGCGTCTGGTGAGGCTTGATGCGAGAAAGCGAAGCAACCAGAAGCCGGTCGAGATTGTGGCGGAACGTGCTGATCCGCTTGCTGGTGCTTCGATGGTCGGGTCTCGCATCATTCTGGCCTATATGAGCAATGCGCAGTCTGTGGCTGAGCTGGTTGATCTGGAAGGCACGCCATTGGGCGATGTTCCGCTTCCTGGCATAGGCACGGCGGCGGGCTTTGGTGGCAAAGCGGGAGACCCGGAGACGTTCTTCCATTTTTCCGGTTTCACGACGCCGGGCACTATCTATCGCTTCAACACGGATACGCGCGTGGCCGAAGAGTTTGCTCGGCCGCAAATGGCGTTTGATCCTGATGTCTATGAGGAAGAGCAGCTTTTCTATGCATCGAAGGATGGCACTAAGGTACCGATGTTTATCGTCCGCAAGAAGGAGCTGGCGCGCACCCGCACCCCTGCACCGACATTGCTCTATGGCTATGGCGGGTTCAATATATCGCTACTGCCCGGTTTCTCGGCGACGCGGCTTGCATGGCTGGAGCAGGGCGGCGTCATCGCGATTGCGAACCTGCGCGGTGGCGGTGAGTTCGGCAAGGAGTGGCATGATGCCGGCCGCCGTGCGAACAAGCAAAATGTATTCGATGATTTCATTGCTGCTGGTGAATATCTGATCGACAATGGCTATACCGGCAAAGGCCAGCTGGCGATTGAGGGGCGCTCCAATGGCGGCTTGCTGGTAGGGGCGGTCGTGAACCAGCGGCCAGACCTGTTTGCAGCAGCGCTGCCCTCCGTTGGCGTTATGGACATGCTGCGTTTCGACCAGTTTACCGCCGGGCGCTATTGGGTTGATGATTATGGCTATCCTGACAGGGAAGCGGATTTCAAAATACTGCGGTCCTATTCGCCCTATCATAATATTCGCAGCGGCGAGGATTACCCGGCCATCATGGTGACGACAGCCGATACGGACGACCGCGTGGTGCCGGGGCATAGCTTCAAATATGCAGCAGCTCTGCAGGCCGCAAGAATCGGCAACAAACCGCATCTCATTCGTATTGAGACTCGCGCAGGTCACGGCTCTGGAAAACCAACGGACAAGGTGATCGAGGAATATTCTGACGCCTATGCTTTTCTGGCGTATTGGGCGGGGCTGGCGATAAAACCGATTGAAGGTGAACTGTCACAAAAGTGAAACAATTTTACAATTGAGCAGCTTTTTGTTTACCCCCATTCAGCTAAGCGTCATCCCACATTCTGTACTCCAGTGATGATCGCAAATAAGCGAGATCATTGGAAAGGATTCTCGAATGAGCGTATTGCGCAATTCGATGACGCGGTGGGCCGTGGGAGCCTTAAGCGCCGGAGCGATGATAGTGGGCACGATCGCTCCGGCCGCCGCACGCCACAAGGATTATCGTGGCGGATATTATAATGGCTACGGCTATTCCTCCGCTTATCGTCACTACCGGCCTTATAAGCATTATCGACATCACAGACACCGCCGAGGGCCGAGCGCTGGTGATGTCATTGGCATAGCGGTGTTGCTTGGTACGGTTGCCGTGATTGCCAGCGCAGCGAGCAAAGACAAGAAAACACGGCGCCGTTCCGATGATCGGCCTGATTACCGCCATGATCAGGACTACCGCAGCGATAGTCGTTCGCGGGACCGGGATGTGCCCAAGTCAGACGGCTATGCGTTGAATCAGGACGAGGCCATCGATATTTGCGTCAATGCCGCACGCGATAAGGCTGAAGCAAACGCAGGCGGTTACGCTGAAATTCTCGATGTAGCGCAGCCGCAGGAGCGCGGCAGTGGCGACTGGGATATAGAAGGCCGACTGGAGCAGCGCCGCAGCTATTCCGACAAGAAGGGTGAAACCAAGCGTTTCTCCTGCGATGTGCGCGAAGGGCGCGTCGCTTATGTCTATATTTCACGGGATGTAGTGTAGCCGGTTTGCGCCGAACCACATTCTAAATAACCGCTCTACTGGACAGGTGGGGATGAGGGGCTTAACCGGCTTCTCGTCCCTTTTTTTACGAAAGCCGATTCTCATGTCCGCGACCAGCAGTCACCAGTCGATTCTTATTGTTGATTTCGGCAGTCAGGTGACCCAGCTCATCGCCCGCCGCGTGCGCGAGGCCGGGGTGTATAGCGAAATAGCGCCATTTAATGCTGCAGAAGAGGCGTTTGAGCGGATGAAACCGAGCGGCATCATATTGTCGGGCGGGCCGTCTTCGGTCACATGGGAAGACAGCCCGCGCGCGCCGCAGCATTTCTTCGAGGCGGGTATACCGATCCTTGGCATTTGCTATGGCCAGCAGACGATGATGGAGCAACTGGGCGGCAAGGTTGAGGGCGGCGAGGGCGGCGAATTTGGCCGCGCTTTCATTGAGATTATCGGCACCTGCAAATTGTTTGATGGCTTGTGGAATGAGGGCGAGCAGCATCAGGTCTGGATGAGCCATGGCGACAAGGTGACGCAGCTTGCAGATGGCTTCGCTGTCGTTGCGCAAAGTGAGGGCGCACCCTGTGCGATCATTGCCAATGAAGCCAAGCAATTTTACGCGATGCAGTTTCACCCCGAAGTGGTGCACACGCCCGATGGCGGCAAGCTGATCGCCAATTTCGTGCGCCATGTTTGTGGCTGCGCTGGGGATTGGTCGATGGCGGAGTTTCGCGCCACGAAGATCGCCGAGATCCGCGAGCAGGTGGGTGAAGGCCGGGTAATTTGCGGGCTTTCAGGCGGCGTCGATAGTGCGGTGGCGGCAGTGCTGATCCATGAGGCGATTGGTGACCAGCTCACCTGTGTGTTTGTCGATCATGGCCTGATGCGCATGAACGAGGCGGAACAGGTCGTTACGCTCTTCCGCCAGCATTATGGCATCAATCTTGTGCATGTTGACGCGGAAGATATGTTTCTGGACGGCCTCGCGGGCGTGACTGATCCGGAAACCAAGCGCAAGTTTATCGGCAAGGCGTTTATCGACCTGTTTGAAGAGCAGGCACAAAAGGTGGGCGGTGCGGATTTCCTTGCGCAGGGCACGCTTTATCCGGATGTGATCGAGTCTGTGTCTTTCACCGGTGGGCCGAGTGTTACGATTAAGTCGCATCATAATGTTGGTGGTTTGCCGGAGCGCATGAACATGCAACTGGTTGAACCGCTGCGCGAGCTGTTCAAGGATGAAGTCCGCGTATTGGGCAAGGAGCTGGGCCTGCCGGATGTTTTCGTCGGGCGCCATCCTTTCCCCGGACCGGGCCTGGCCATTCGTATCCCCGGCGAGGTCACGAAAGAAAAATGCGATATTCTTCGCAAGGCGGATGCGGTTTATCTTGAGGAAATTCGCAATGCCGGGCTGTATGATGCGATCTGGCAGGCGTTTGCGGTGTTGCTCCCTGTCCGCACGGTCGGGGTGATGGGCGATGGCCGCACCTATGATAGCGTATGTGGCCTGCGCGCCGTGACCAGCACGGACGGCATGACGGCGGATATCTATCCGTTTGATGCAGCGTTCCTCAGCCGCGTAGCGACGCGCATCATCAACGAAGTGAAAGGCATCAACCGCGTGGTTTATGATTATACATCAAAGCCGCCGGGAACCATTGAGTGGGAATAAGCAAGTGTTCGATCTTCGGGCAGTTGTCTGCAGTCTAGCTCGGAGAAGGACAATTTTCCACTCAGAGGCGGACTTCCAGCATGAATTGGCGTGGGAAATTCGGTCTTTTCATCCTGAGGCGAGAATTAGACTTGAAGTTCCCTCTGGGATCGAGGGAATTGGCACAACTGATATTGTTATTCGTTTGGACCAGTGCACAATCGGCATTGAGCTCAAATATATGACCAAGCGTCTTGAGCATTGTCATGGCGATGAAAATTACGCGCTTCGCAATCACGGCGCTCAAGATATTCGAAGCTATGATTGTATCAAAGATATTCAACGGATTGAGAAATTCCGAAGGAAGATCGGTAGTTCAGGCTTTTTGGTGATTTTGACCAATGACGCTTCTTACTGGCGACAGGGTTCAGGTCGCGAAACCAACGCAATGCACTTTAGATTGTATGACGGTCGGACAGTCGAAGGCGAATTGGCATGGGGACCCCGGACTGGGATCGGTACTAATCGGGGGCGACAGGAAACGATCATATTGCAAGGCAGTTATAAGCTCGACTGGCAGAACTACTCGGACTTTGAAGTTCCATCGGGCCAATTTCGATTTCTCTGCATAGAAGCGCATTAGTGGTGTTTGACCAACTCCCCCTCGGCCCTGATCCACGCACGCAGCAGCTTGAGCGCATACAGCATAATCTGATCCAGCATTTCGGGCATCTCGTCCGTCCACCAGAGAAACGGCGCGATCCGGTCTGGGTGTTGGTGCAGGGTGTTATAGGCGCGCGTACCAAAACGGCGGTGTCCAATGCTAATACCGACCGGCTCCTTGCCCAATATGGCTCATGGGACGCGGTGGCCGAGGCTCCCGTCGAGGCGTTGATCGCTGACCTTGTCACCGCTACCTTTCCGAAAGTCGCGGGTGAACGCCTCAAAGCATGCCTCATGGCGGTCAAGGCTGAGCGAGGAACAGTTGATCTTTCGCACCTGGCAGAGATGAGCACTATGGCAGCGATGCACTGGCTGGAGACGCTCCCCGGTGTGGCGCGCAAAGTGAGTGCGGGCGTGGTCAACACCAGCACGCTGGATCGCAAGGCGCTGGTCATCGATAGCAATCATCGCCGCGTCATTCAGCGCATGGGTCTGGTTCCCGCCAAGGCCGACACAGCTCGCGCCTATGACGCGCTCACACCTGTATTGCCGGAGGAATGGTCAGCGGCGGATATCGATGAGCACCATTTGCTGGTGAAGAAAGTGGGCCAGACTTTTTGCCGGCCATCACGAATGGATTGTACAGCATGCCCGGTCCAAAGCCTTTGCAAGTCAGGAATGACGCAGGCGTAGCTTCACAGTGTTCACACCGGCGCGCTGAAGTTGCCGGTTTTATGAGCAAGGCGTGGGTCGAATATGGCTGCGATCGTACGAGCATAGGGCGCAGCATCGGGTTTGAGCCGCAAACGACCAGAGGCAGTTGAAATCAGCCCTCGCTGCGCAAATGCCTCCAGCCCTTCCCGTTGTGCGGGCGTCAACTGTCGCGGCAATGATGCTTCGCTACGACAGAGTATATCCTCTATGATCGTACGGGTGCTGCGGCTTTGCGCGTCGCACATAATGCCGCGCTCGGTTGGCAATTCTCCATGCGCTATAGCCATGCGATAGGCCCCGGCATTTTTCGCGTTTTGCGCATATAGACCGGGCATCTGGCTGATCGCAGATGCACCCAAGCCTATCAGGATTTCACTGCTATCATCGGTAAAGCCTTGAAAATTCCGGTGTAGCGCGCCTTTGTTCGCCGCTTTGGCAAGCGGGTCATGCGGCCTGGCGAAATGATCGAAACCGACAGGTTGATAGCCCCGGCTCGCCAGATAGTCATGGCCAAGACAGGCCATAGCAAAGCGTTCTGGTTCATCAGGCAGGGCGGCGTTATCTATACGGCGCTGACGCGGAATGGCGTGTGGCATATGTGCATAGCCAAAAAGTGCAATCCGGTCTGGCTTCATCTCTGCGGCATGGCGCAAAGTATCGAGCAATATATTGCGGTTCTGATGTGGCAGGCCATACATCAGGTCGAAATTGAGGGATTGCACACCTGCTTCGCGCAATTGCGCGACCAGAAGCTGGATAAGGTCCAGTGGTTGAATTCTGCCTATTGCTTTCTGAATGCGCGGTGCGAAGCTTTGTACGCCCAGACTGACATTACTTACATGGGCCGCTTTGACCACGCTGAGCCAGTGGCGCGAGAAATGACGCGGGTCGATTTCCAGTGAGAGGAGCGGGTTCTCCGCTTTAAAAGCAACGGTGAGATCACCGAGCAGCCGGACAAAATCGAGAGGCTCCAGCGCATTGGGGCTACCCCCGCCAAAGGAAATGCGCTGCACCTTGCCTTTGCCGCCGGTCAGCTCTGCAACATGTGTGATTTCCTGGTGCAATGCGTCGAGATAGGCGGAGAGTCGGGAGCGCTTGTTGGAGCGCGCCGTATTACACCCGCAATACCAGCATATCTCTTCGCAAAAGGGGATGTGGACATAAAGCGAGAGCGGCGTACCCGGCGCTATGTCCCTCAAAGCTTGCGTATAGATATCGGCATCGACCTTATTGTCGAAGTCGGCAGCCGTTGGATAGCTGGTATAACGCGGCACCGGCCTTCGCAGCAGTTCAGGATAATAGGTCCACATGCCGAGCGTTATGGCTGAAAATCATCCTATAATCTTTGAGTGAGATCAAAAATGCTTTTGCGCCTGATCAATGATGCAGGTGCGAAAGGCGTACATAGCGGCATGGACCGTGCGGTTAAGCACACGGCCTGATTTGAAACATAATGGAGATACACATGTTCGGGAAAATAGGGGCAATGACAGGAGCAGCTGCGTTGGCGCTGATGACCATGCCCGCCATGGCCCAGAGTGCGGACGGCAACTGGCAGGTGAAACTGTTGGGTACAGCAGTGCTGCCAGACGGCAAGATTACCAAGGTCAAGGTGGATAATGTGCCACTTGCGGCTGGATCACAGAGCAAGGCCAATGACAATGTTGTGCCGACACTCGCTGTTGAATATTTTTTCTCGCCCAATTTTTCTGTCGAGACGATTTGCTGCCTGACGCAGCATGATGTCGATGGCGCGGGCGCGCTTGCGGGCACGGAGCTGGTGGCGGATATCAAGATACTCCCGGCAACCGTGACTGCAAAATTTCATATGCCTTTGGGGCCGATAAAACCCTATATCGGCGCTGGCCCTACTTATTTCATCTTTATCGATGAAAAATCTGGCGCGACGACTAAGACGCTGGGCCTGCCCAAGGCACATTTGACGGATGAATTCGGCGTGGTTCTTCAGGCTGGTTTTGATGTTCCGCTTGGCGATGGCGGCTTTGGCCTCTCGGTTGATGCCAAACGCTATTTTCTCAACACGACTGCTAGCTGGTTCGATGCAACCGGCACCAAGATATTGAGCACCAAGCACAAGCTGGATCCGTGGGTATTGAGCGCAGGCGTAAGCTATCGCTTCTAGAGTGTGATCCACTTAGGCCCGCTCCCCCGCCCGACCTCCCATAGGGTACAATAACTGAGAGGCTGGGTGGGGGAGCGGGCCGGTGCGGAATGTTTCAGTGTAACTGAAACAAAGTCTGATAGCGGACTATGATTTCCCTGTGGAGTGAGGGGCGTTTCTCGACGGAGAAGCGCCCCTTTTATCATATGGGGTTCAGGCGGCCTTGTTTTTGCGCTTTTCCGGCTTCTTCTTCTCGAATGTGCAGGCGTGGCACGCTTTGCCGCTATTGGCTTCAGGTAGCGGAGCTTGGTCATCCCATACGAGGATTTTTTGCGTGCGGCCATCGGGGTGACACATTAACAGCACGCGCCCTTCACACTCTCCGGTGATGGGGGTGATTGCCATCATCATTGCAGCCGTGGTGGCCATAAGAGATTCAAGCGCAGCGATCATGGTTCTTCGCGTCCTTCTGCTTCATCATCGTCAGTCAATATCCGCATCGCTGCGCCGTCGGGGTCTTCGAACTGATTGTTATTCATGGCCCACAGGAATGTTGCCAACCCTGCAAGCCCCATGATGAGGGCAATAGGAATAAGGATCATCAGTCCGTTCATTGTTTATTATCCCCACTGCGTGGAGACACGGCACCAGCCCTCTCCCCCTCCCAACCTCCCGATAGAGTATATTTATGGGAGGTTGGGAGGGGGAGAGGGCTGGTGCCGGAATTCAAACCAATTTTGCTAAGTCGCAGCGAATTTGCGACGACAATCAGGGAAGACATAGACATGGCAATGGCGGCGATAAGCGGTGTTACCATACCAGCAAGGGCGAGCGGCACGGCGAGGATGTTATAGCCGATAGCCAGCGCAAAATTCTGGCGCACTATCGTCATAGTTTTGCGCGAGGCGCTCAGGGTTATCGGGATGGCAGCGAATGAGTCGCCGGTGAATATGGCGTCTGCTGCCTGTTGCCCCATATCGCTGGCTGAACTGGGGGCCATAGAGGCTGTTGCGGCGGCAAGGGCCGGGCCATCATTAAGACCATCGCCGACCATAAGCACCTTATGCCCTTCGGCTTGCAGCGCTTCGATAGCCGCTATCTTGTCTTGTGGCAGAGCTTGCGCCTGTGCGGATAGGCCGAGCTGATTTGCGATTATCGAGACCGCTTCCTGCCTGTCGCCGGATATGATCGAGGCAGATATGCCCATCGACTGCATGCGGGCAATGGCTTCTGCCGTATCCGGGCGCAGTGTGTCAGACAGTTCTATATCGATCCGCGTGTCGCCGATGGAAAGCTGCGTCATGGCGCCGTTGATCTGCGAGCCATCGGCGGGGCGGGCTAGCGCGACGGGGACGCCTTGATATATGGCGCGCACGCCGACGCCCTGCTCTTCTGTAATGGTCTCTACCGTAGCCGGTTTGACGCCGCGTGCTGTGAGCGCTTTTTGCACGGCCTGACTGACCGGGTGGCGGCTGGTCTGCGCGAGCGCGAGAGCGATGGAGGCTTGCTCACCGGTCAGCCCGTCGAGATTGAGCGGCACCATATGGCCCAATGTCAGCGTGCCAGTCTTGTCGAAAAGTGCGCGGTCAATCTGGGCGAAACGCTCCAGCGCGCTGCCATCTTTCACTAATATGCCGCGTTTCATCAGCGCGCCCGATGCCACCACTTGCGATACCGGAACGGCCAGCCCAAGCGCACAAGGGCAGGTGATGATGAGTACGGCGACGGCGATGGTGAGCGACTGGTGCCAGCCAGCGCCTGCGATCATCCAGCCGATAAAAGCAAGGGCGGCAAGGCTATGCACTGCGGGCGCATAAAGCCGCGCAGCCCGGTCGGCAATGCGCACATAGCGGCTGCGCGACTGGCCTGCCTCGTCCATCAGCCGCGCTATGTCGGCTATGATGGTGTCTGGCCCGGCAGCGGTCACACGCACGGTGAGGGGCGCGGACAGATTGACAGCCCCTGCGAGCACTGCGGCACCCACGCTGCATTTTTGTGGGGCGCTTTCGCCGCTGATGAGCGAGAGGTCGCACTGGCTTGCCCCTTGCTCGATAATGCCATCGGCAGCGAGATTTTCTCCAGCGGCCACGAGCATGCGGTCGTCGGGTTTCAGGTCGGTGGCCTTTACCCATGCGGTGGCACCATCTGCGCCGATTACCATTGCGCCGGGGGCTTGTTGTCGCAGCAAGGCTTCAATGCCGGATCGTGCCCGGTCGCGCATCATCGCGTCGAGCACACGCCCGACGAGCAGGAAGAAGAGCAGCATGACTGCGCCCTCGAAATAGGCGTGTGCGCCGCCGATGATGGTTTCATAGAGGCTCATACCCGTAGCGAGCAGGACGCCGATGGAGATCGGCACGTCCATATTGGTGCGCCGGTAGCGCAGTGCCATAGCCGCTGAAGCGAAGAAAGGGCGGCCCGCATAGGCAATGACTGGCAGGGCAATGGCGGCTGACAGCCAGTGGAACAGGTCACGGGTAATGTCACCAGCACCCGCCCAGACCGAGACGGAGAGCAGCATGATGTTCATCATGCCAAAAGCGGCAACGCCCAGCGCGCGGGTAAGCTTTTTGCGTTCGGCGGTGTCTTGCCCCAGCGGATTGACGGCGAGCGGCTGCGCTTCAAAACCCAGTTTCGCAATTTCGGTGATCAACGCGCGATCATCAAGGCGAGGGTCATGGGATATGGCGACCTGCTTGGCCGAGAAATTGACGCGCGCAGCAGCAATGCCGGGAATAGCGCTCATACCATTTTCGATCTTGGAGATGCAGCCAGCGCAACGCATGCCGGGGACAGCAAAGCGGCTGTCTTCCAGCGTGTCAGCCGCATGGGCAGCAAGGCGCGCCTGCGTGTTCACCTCATTGGATCTCGAAGGTCAGATCACGCTCGCGCCCATCGCGCATGATGCGCGTGCGTAGCTTCCAGCGTCCGGCAGGCAGCGGCTCTATGCTGCGATACTGGCCGGGGCTGGCTTCGGCGAAGCTCAGCGTTTGTACAGGCTCGCGGCCCAGCGGATGTTCGGCGGTTGCGGTAATATTAGCACTGGCCATCGGCTGTCCCAGCGCATCTTCAATAGAGAAGAGCAGCCGACCTTCTTCGCGCACCGGCTTTGCGACCTTCCAGCCCAGCTCTTTTTCCTGCCGCGCTTCTTCCAGCCAGCCATTATATTTCTGGCTGGCGACATAGCTGTTGTCGACAACAGTGCCGCCGAAGGTGGAGATTGCGAAGGTCGCCATAGTGAAGTTGACGGCGATGATGACGGCAAAGAAGGCGCAGAGGATTGCGGCGGCATGATAGCCGGTGAAGCGGCGTGCTTTATGGCTCTGTTGTTTGCTCATTTCATTGGCCTCCACGTTCGATTATCAGTTCATGGCTGTCGCTGGGTTGGGTTTCATCAACGCCCTGCACAATAAGCGCAAATTCTTTACGGCTGCCATCTTCCGCTGGGGTGACGACGAAAAGACGCAATTTGGTGACGGCGTCGGGTATGAGGTCCACGGTGAAATCACGCGCGGCGCGCTCGCGGCTGCTATCGCTCAGCCACATGCTGGCTTGAGGTGCTCCATCCATAGTGACGGTAACGCTGCGCGGGCGGCTCTCCATATTGCGCAGCTTCACCGTATAAGCATTGCGCACAGAGCCATCGGACATGCGCACGAATAGCGGGTTGCGATCATGCTGTGCGCTGATGTCGAGGCGTGTGCGGTTACCCAGAGCGAAGAGCAGAGCAAGGCCGATGCTACCCCAGATCATGAAATAGGCGATGGTGCGAGGGCGGAATAATGTTTTGAAAATGGGCGTGCCGGGTTTGCCCGCCTGTTCCTTTTCCGCATCTTCCGATGTCACATAATCGATCAGGCCACGCGGGCGATCAACCTGCGCCATCACCTTGTCACAGGCGTCAATGCACAGCGCGCAGGTGATACAGCCGATTTGCGGACCTTCGCGGATATCAATGCCTGTCGGGCAGACAGCGACGCACTGGTTGCAGTCGATACAGTCGCCGACTGTGCCGGGCTTGGCTTGCGCCTGCTTGAGGCTACCGCGCGGTTCGCCGCGCCAGTGGCGATAGGTGACGAGCAGAGATTTCTCATCCATCATTGCGGTCTGGATGCGTGGCCAGGGGCACATATAGATGCACACCTGCTCGCGCATGAACCCACCGAAGATGAAGGTGGTCATCGTCAGTACGAACACGGTCATATAAGCGACCGATGCTGCTTGCCCAGTGAAAAAATCATGGGCGAGGGTGGGGGCGTCAGCGAAATAGAAAATCCATGCGCCACCTGTGCCAAAGGCGACGAGCAGCCAGATGCTCCATTTCAACAGGCGCCGCGCGATTTTCTTTGGCCCCCAGGGCGCATTTTGCAGGCGGACCTGTGCGTTACGATCCCCGTCTATGAAGCGTTCAATATGCTGGTAGAGGTCGGTCCACACGGTTTGCGGGCAGGCATAGCCACACCATGCACGACCCACGGCTGAGGTCACGAGAAACAGACCAATTCCTGCCATCACCAATAGCCCGGCGACGAAATAAAACTCATGCGGCCATATTTCGATGTCGAACATGAAAAAGCGGCGATGGGCAATGTCGACGAGGACGGCCTGATCGGGGGCATAGGGCCCCCGGTCCCAGCGTATCCAGGGTGTCATATAATAAATCCCCAGTGTGACGATCATGATCGCCCATTTCAGGCGGCGGAATTTTCCGTCCACCGCCTTGGGGAACACGCTCTTGCGCTTTTGATATTGCCCAAGAGGCGAGTTTGTGACGTCTGGATCAGCCTCCGCCATTGGCTCCCCCAGCCCCGGCATTCGCCGATTCAACTTGTGCCGGTATGGGCGCTGCCTCACCACCACCAAGAGAATGTACATAAGCCGCCAGCATACGGATCGTCGCCTTGTCGAGGCGCTCACCCCATGCGGGCATCACGCCGTAGCGGCTGTTGACGATGGTATCTTTGATCGTATTGCGGTCGCTGCCAAAGAGCCAGATAGCGTCGGTCAAGTCAGGCGCGCCTTGTGTGCGGTCGCCCTTACCCTGAGGCCCGTGACATACTTCGCAATTGATCTGATAATGCTCGGCACCCCGTTGGGCTGCTGCACTTTGCTGTTCCTGTCCTGCTAGCATGCGCACATAAGAGGTGACATCGTCAATTTGCGCATCGGTGAGCAGGCCATCGCGGCCAAAGGCTGGCATTTGCGAGAAACGGGTGGCGGCATGATCAGGCTGCCGGATGCCATCGATGATCGTTTTCTCAATCGCTGCGAGGTCTCCGCCCCATAGCCAATCATCATCATTGAGATTGGGATAGCCTTTTGAGCCTGATGCGCCAGAGCCATGACATTGGACGCAATGCACCTTGAAGGCTGCTGTGCCGCCTGCAATGGCTGCCTGCATCAGTTCGGGTTGTGTTTCCAATGTGTCAACATCGGCTGCTGCCAGAGCGGTGTGGACCGGCTTGAGCTCTTCCGCGCGGGCATTAAGCGTCTTTTGCAGCTCATCGCGGCTGGACCAGTTGGCCGTGCCACCCGGTTCACCATTGGCTGTGGGCCAGAACGGATAAACGACACAATAGCCGATAGAGAAAAGAATACAGGCATAGAAAGACCAGAGCCACCAGCGCGGTAGCGGGGTGTTCAGTTCCTCAATACCATCCCATTCATGGCCGACCGTTTCGGTGCCTGTGGGTTGGTCGATGCGCTTGTTACTATTGATATTATTATCAGCCATCGTCGCGTTCCTCTTCATCGAAGATCATATTGGCGGCATCGCGGTGACGATCTCGCGCGCCGGGAAGGAAGGTCCAGCCGACAAGGGCCAGAAAGGTCAACAGCATGAAGAGCAGGCCCCAGCTGTCAGCGAATTCTCGCAGGAAATGATAATCAATCATTGCGCCTGCTCCTGTGCCTCAGCGGCCTTGAAGTCGACCAGAGTGCCAAGCATCTGCATATAAGCGACGAGGGCATCCATTTCGGTCAGCTTACTGGGGTCGCCATCAAAGTCGCGGGCTTGCGCCTTGGGATAGCGGGCGAGCAGATCATCCGTGTCTGCTTCCGGGTCGGCCTGCGCCGCAAGGTCCGCATTCGCCTGCTCAATGTCTGTCTCGCTGTATGGCACGCCAACACGGGACAGAGCGGTAAGATGTTTGGTCATATCGCCAGCATTGAGTTCACGCCCGGCGAGAAAAGCATAGGGCGGCATGATCGATTCCGGCACGACACTGCGCGGGTCGATCATATGTTGCACATGCCATTCGTCCGAATAGCGCCCACCGACACGGGCAAGATCTGGCCCGGTGCGTTTGCTGCCCCATTGGAACGGGTGATCATACATGCTTTCGGCAGCAAGGCTGTAATGACCATAGCGCTCCACTTCATCGCGGAACGGACGGATCATCTGGCTGTGGCAGTTGTAACAGCCTTCGCGCATATAGATGTTGCGGCCTGCCAGTTCGAGTGGGGTGTAAGGGCGCATGCCCTCCACCTTTTCGACCGTATTTTTCACCCAGAAGAGCGGTACGATTTCGACCAGACCACCGATAATCACGGCGATGAAGGCGAATACACCCAGCAGCGTGACGTTACGTTCGAGCTTTTTATGTTTCTCAGTAATAGTGCTCATCGCGCTTACTCCGCGGGAACCGCGACCAAGGGACGGTCTGCGGCCTCATTATGAGGGGTTTCGGTCATGGGCTTCTCTTCACGCAGGCGCCCTGCAATGGTCATCCAGATGTTATACGCCATTATGAGAGCGCCGATGAGGTAGAGGCCACCACCGGCTGCGCGAATGACGTACATCGGGAACATCGCGCTCACGACTTCGGCAAAGGAATAGACGAGATAGCCGTCTGCTCCATATTCGCGCCACATCAGGCCTTGCATGATGCCCGCGACCCACATGGCGGCGGCATAGAGCACAATGCCTATGGTCGAGAGCCAAAAGTGCCAGTTGACCATGCGCAGGCTGTAGAGGCGCTGACGATGCCACAGACGCGGTGCCAGATAATAGACGGCAGCAAAGGTGATCATGCCGTTCCAGCCCAAAGCGCCGGAGTGAACATGACCTATGGTCCAGTCGGTATAATGCGACAGGCTGTTCACCGCCTTGATCGACAGCATCGGTCCTTCAAAGGTGCTCATGCCATAGAAAGCAAGGGCCATTACCATCATGCGGATGATGGGGTCGGTGCGGATCTTGTCCCATGCGCCGTTGAGCGTCATCAGGCCGTTGATCATGCCGCCCCAGCTCGGCATCCACAGCATGATCGAGAAGACCATGCCCATGGTTTGAGCCCAGTCTGGCAGAGCGGTGTAATGCAGATGGTGCGGCCCCGCCCAGATGTAGAGGAAAATCAGCGACCAGAAGTGAATGATCGACAGACGATAGCTGTAGACCGGGCGCTCGGCCTGCTTGGGCACGAAATAATACATCATGCCGAGGAAGCCTGCAGTCAGGAAGAAACCGACTGCATTATGCCCATACCACCATTGCGTCAGTGCATCCTGCACGCCTGCGAACGCCGCATAGCTTTTGCTGCCCAGCAGGCTGACCGGCATGGAGAGGTTATTGACCAGATGCAGCATTGCAACAGTGATGATGAAGCTGAGGAAAAACCAGTTGGCCACATAGATATGCGGTTCTTTGCGCTTCACGATTGTGCCGACAAACACCACAAGATAGCTGACCCAGACCACGGTGAGCCAGAGGTCGACATACCATTCCGGTTCTGCATATTCCTTGGCTTCTGTAATGCCGAGCAGATAGCCGGTGGCAGCCAGCACGATGAAGAGCTGATAGCCCCAGAAAACGAAGCGAGCGAGGCTCGGGAAGGCAAGGCGGGCACGGCAGGTGCGCTGGACGATGTAGAAACTCGTTGCGATCAGGGCATTGCCACCAAAGGCGAAAATCACTGCCGAGGTATGGAGCGGGCGCAGGCGGCCAAAGGTCGTCCATTCCAGATTGAGGTTGAGCACCGGATAAGCGAGTTGCAGCGCGATGAACAGGCCAACCAGAAAGCCTGCCAGCCCCCAGAAGACCGTGGCGATAACGCCCCAGCGTACCGGGTCATCATCATAGCGCCCTTCATCCGAAGGCATTTTGAAGATGCCTTTGGCGATGGCGCTGTAATTGGCAGAACTCATCGTCACCCACATGGTGATCAGAGCCGCCAGCATGACAATGCCCATATGAATCGCAAAGCCGGAATCAGCGCTAAAAGCCAATGCCAAAAAGGCCAGCAGGGCGATCCCCAGCCAGCTTCCTGCGCGCAGCACGAGTGAATGCATGTTATTACCCCGTTATTGACCCTATCAAAGTATAGGATGACAGGCTGCTAGTCGAAGCAGCCTCGGCCATCTTTGACCCTAATCAATAATGCGGTTGCAATATTCACAGCGTGCATTGCAGCTATGACATCTGGCCTTATGCGGCGTTAGCCGCAATTTCTGCCAGAGCATTGCGATCGCAAATGTCAATACGGCGGCGCGAGGGCATTTCGATGAGGCCTTGCGCTTTGAAATCATTGAGACGGCGGCTGACGGTTTCGATCGTCAGCCCTAAAATATCAGCAATCTGTTGCCTGCCAAAGGGCAGGTCAAAGGAGGATGAGGGGCCCTGATGGGTGCAATCTGGGCGCACCAATCGTTCCGACATATCTACAAGGAAATTGGCGATTTTCTCTGATGCTGTCATGCGCCCTAGCAACAATAGCCAACGGCGCGTGCGGTCCAGCTCAGCCAATGTACGCTCCAGCAGCTTATGCTCCAGCTGCGGATGCTCGCGGGAAAAGCGCTCAAAGTCGGTGCTGGAGAATGCGCAAATATGTGCGTCGGTCAGCGCTGTGACATTATGTTGTGTTTGCGCGCTGAAAGGGCGGCCAATGAAATCAGCAGGGTAGACCACACCGACAATTTGCTCTCGGCCGTCGGGCAATGAGGTCGAGAGTTTAAGCACCCCCTCGATCACATTAGCCACCAGCAGCGAGTCTTCGCCTTCCCATATCAGCGTTTGACCCGCTATCAGCTTGTGGTGGCGCCCCATTTTACCGAGCAGTGCAATCTCATCCGTTTCAAGGGCTGAGCATATTGCACGGTTGCGCACAATACATGATGAGCAATTGTCCATATTAAGCCTCTAGCAATGGCACGCGGTGCTGACAATCGCAGATATACTTATATACGCGGGCAGATTGCGCCACCCCGCTGGTCGTGCAAGAGGGGGGAGCATACTTAAACCAGATGATGAGGATTACATGTCTGTACCGGCAATTGTTTATGGCATACCCAATTGTGACACCATCAAGAAGGCGCGTAAGTGGCTGGAAGCGCAGGGAATTGACTATGAGTTCCATGATTATAAGAAAGCCGGGGCTGATGAAAACAAGCTACGGGAATGGGTGGATTCTCACGGCTGGGAGAAGCTGCTCAACAAAGCGGGAACAACGTTTCGCAAGCTGCCGGATGCTGACAAGCAGAATATCGATGCTGATAAGGCTGTTGCGCTGATGATGGCGAATCCGTCGATGATCAAACGGCCCGTACTCGATTTTGGTGATCGCCAGCTTATTGGTTTTAAGCCAGACCTGTATGCTGAGGCTTTTGCCTGACCTATAGCGCGGTTTCCTCTGTGACTGGCCCTTCCCGTAAAAGACCGTTAGAGAAGCTTTTATGTCTACAACTTTCACGCTTGATACTTCGACCAGTCGCGCTAATCCGACCCCAGCGCCCCTGAAACGGCTCACTGTGCCCGCAATTCAGCGGCGTAAGGCGGATGGCAAGACGCAAGACCCGATTGTGATGCTGACCGCTTATACGGCGCGACAGGCGCAATTGCTTGATCCGCATTGTGACATGCTGCTCGTTGGCGATTCGCTGGGTCAGGTAATTTACGGTTTGCCGTCTACAGTGCCAGTCAGCCTCGATATGATGTGTGCTCATGGCGCTGCGGTTGTGCGCGGCAGCTATCATAGTGTCGTCGTCGTCGATATGCCTTTCGGTAGCTATGAAGCATCTCCGCAACAGGCATTTGAGAGCGCAGCGCGTATCATGAAGGAAACCGGTTGTGCTGCAGTGAAGCTGGAGGGAGGAGAGGCGATGGCTGAAACCATATCGTTTCTCTCCAAGCGGGGAATCCCGGTGTGCGCTCATGTTGGCCTCACGCCTCAGGCGGTGAATGCGCTGGGCGGTTATATGGCGCGCGGGCGCAGCGACGAAGAGAAGAGTAAGATTGTTAATGATGGCAAAGCTGTAGCGGAAGCTGGTGCGTTTGCTGTCGTGATCGAAGGGGTTATTGAACCTATTGCGATAGAGCTGACTGAGGCAGTCGCCATTCCCACTATCGGCATTGGTGCATCGGCGCAGTGTGATGGTCAGGTGTTGGTGACCGAGGATATGCTGGGTATGTTCGAGCGTGTGCCGCGCTTCGTGAAACGTTATAATGATATTGCCAGCCTGATCTCAGACACGGCGGCGCAATATGCACAGGAAGTGCGGGATCGTTCCTTTCCGGGAGGGGAGCAGCTGTATCAACCTAAAAAGTAGCTTGTTTGGCTGAGCCGTGCCGCTAAGGTCCGCGCCAGTCTTTTCGTCTGTTTATGATCAACCCGGTTCTGGAGATTACCTTTGGCTGATACGCCGACCCCATCGCCTAATAATGAGGCGTTGCTCAGAGAAGTTGATGATGCTGTTCGTCAGGATCAGCTCTCAAGCTTCTGGAATCGTTATGGACGTATCCTTATCGGCTTGATCATATTGGGGTTGGCGGCCTTTGGCGGCTGGCTCTATTGGAATCATCAGAGCAAGCAGACATCAGGTGAAATGGCCGAGCAGGCACAGGAAGTGCTGAAAACGATCACCAATGGCAATACGCCTGACCCTGCCAAGCTGGATGCACTGGCGAAGGCAGATCAGACCGGCTATCGTGCTATGGCGTTGTTTGCACAGGCGGGACAGGCAGCCCAGAAGGGCGAAGTGAAAGCCGCTGCCAAGCTTTATGGCGATATTGCTGCGAATGAGAATTTGCCAAAGCCCTATCGAGACATGGGCACTATCCGTCAGGTTGCGCTTAATTTTGAGACACTCAAGCCGGAAGAGGTCATAGCTCAGCTTAAAGGGCTCGCTATAGAGGGTAATCCGTGGTTTGGCAGCGCAGGCGAAATGACTGCTATTGCTTATATGAAAATGAAAAAGCCTGAGCTGGCCGGGCCGATATTTGCGGCCATCGCCAAGGATGCGCAAGCGCCGGTTTCGCTTCGTTCACGTGCGCGACAGATGGCAGGGCTATTGGGGATAGATGCTGTTGATACAGAAGAAGACAGCGCTGGAGAGGATCAGGACCAGAATGATGAGAGCAGCAATGCAAGCACAGCTGAGTGATGCGATGACATTTACAGGAAAGCAGGTGGGCCGCGCGGCGTTGATGCTCGCAGCGGCGGTTTCCCTCTCTGCGTGTGGTATAGTTGGTGGCGGCAAGAATAAGGGGCCGAAAACGCCTGTTATTGGCGAACGCGTTTCTATCCTCAATGCTGAGCGTGATGCCGAGGCTGATGTGGCATTGGCTGCTGCGCCTGTTGCGCTGCCTGCGCCTTATGTGAATGGCGAATGGTCACAGCCTGGGGGCAATTCCGCCAAGCTGATGGGGCATGTTGCGCTTGGCGCTTCACCGCGCACTGCCTGGTCCACCAGCATTGCGGGCAGCACAAGCCGCGCACGTCTTGCTGCACCGCCCGTTGTTGCGGATGGCAAGCTGTATGTGATTGATGCCGATGCCAAGGTCATCGCAATGGATGCCGAAAGTGGTAGCCGCCTCTGGTCCACACAGATGCCAGCAGAAGGCAATGGCCGCTCGTTGTTCGGCGGCGGTGTCTCTGTGTTTGGTGACAAATTGTTCGTAACCACAGGCGTTGGTGATGTGGCCGGGCTGAATGCAGCAGATGGTTCTATCCTGTGGAGCAAAAAGCCCGGTGGCCCGCTGCGTGGTTCGCCAACGCTGGCCAACGGCCATGTCTATGTCATGAGCCAGGATAATCAGGTCTATGCGCTCGATCAGCTGACAGGTGATGTACAATGGCGCGAGTCCGGTACGGTTGAAACCACAGGTGTGTTTGGTGTCGCGGCTCCTGCGGCTGCGCAGGGCACCGTTATTGCTGGGTTCAGCTCTGGCGAACTGACGGCATACCGATATGAAAATGGCCGTAGCCTCTGGGGTGATGCGCTGTCGCGTACCAGTATCTCGACATCTGTTGCCGCGCTTGCGGACATTGACGCTGATCCGGTTGTCGATCGTGGCCGCGTTTTCGCTATTGGTCAGGGTGGACGTATGGCTTCCTATGAGCTGGTTTCCGGCCAGCGCTTGTGGGAAATCAATGTTGCAGGCGTTTCCACACCTGCTGTTGTGGGTGACTGGGTGTTTGTCGTGACGGATACATCCAAGCTGCTGTGCATCGCGCGGGCATCCGGAAAAATTCGCTGGATCAGTGAGTTGAAACGCTGGCGGAGTGCGAAGAAGCGCAAGGGCGCTGTACGCTGGACCGGGCCTGTAGCGGCTGGTGGCAAGCTTATTCTCGTATCGACAAACGATGATATGGTCTATGTAGACCCGGCCGATGGCTCTGTTGATGCGATAATAGATACTGGACATCGTATGTCGCTGAGCCCGGTCGTTGCTAATAATATGCTTTACGTCCTTGCTGATGATGGTCGTTTGACCGCCTATCGCTGAGGATTGGGTTTAGTTGTGCGGTGCCGGCCCGCTCCCTCACCGCGCTTCCCATAGGATATGATATTGGGAGGCTCGGCGGGGGAGCGGGCCGGTGCGGTGCGAACAAGTGATCAAGGAAGGACTGGGCCTCATGTTGCCCATAATAGCCATTGTCGGGCGGCCCAATGTTGGGAAGTCGACGCTGTTTAATCGGCTGGTTGGCAAGCGCCTTGCGCTGGTCGATGATCAGCCGGGTGTGACGCGTGATCGCCGCGAAGGTGAGGCGCATTTTCTGGGCCTTGATTTCAAAGTCGTTGATACTGCTGGCTATGAAGATGAAGACCCGCAGAGCTTACCCGGCCGCATGCGCCGTCAGACAGAAGCCGCTATCCAGAGCGCTGATGTCGCGTTGTTTCTTTTTGATGCCCGCGCGGGGCTGAACCCGCTGGATGAAGAAATTGCTCGTTGGCTGCGTGGCAGCGACACGCCTGTGGTTCTTGCTGGTAACAAGGCGGAAGGCAAAGCATCTCAAGATGGTTTGATGGAATCATATGCGCTTGGACTGGGAGAGCCGATAGGCATTTCTGCTGAGCATGGGCAGGGTATGGCTGATTTGTTTCAAGCCTTGTTGCCGCATATCGACAAAGCCCAGGAAGCGCTGAATGCTGCGGGCCTAGGAGACATATTGGCCGAAATCGACCCGGATGATGAAGAGGCGCTGGATGCCGCGCCGCTGAAGCTTGCCATTGTCGGACGGCCTAATGCCGGTAAATCCACGCTGATCAACCGTATTATCGGTGAAGAGCGCCTGATCACCGGGCCGGAAGCCGGGATCACGCGCGACAGCATCGCCATTGATTATAACTGGACCGATAAGGAAGACCGTGAGCGTATTGTGCGCCTCATTGATACGGCGGGCATGCGTAAACGCGCGAAGGTGCAGGATAAGCTGGAGAAACTAGCGGTTGCTGATGGGCTGCACGCGGTCGATTTTGCCGAAGTCGTTGTGCTGTTGCTTGATGCCACCAAAGGGCTTGAGGCGCAGGATTTGCGCATTGCCGATAAGGTGCTGCAGGAAGGCCGTGCGCTCGTTATTGGCATTAATAAATGGGACGTGTCAGAGGGTGGTGCGGCTCTTTATCAAGGGATACGCAAGGCGCTTGATGAAGGGTTGGCGCAAGTCAAAGGCGTGCCGCTACTTACTGTTTCAGGTGCCACGGGCAGGGGTATTGATGATTTGCTGAACGCCGCTTTTGAGACGCGCCGCACTTGGTCACATCGCGTGTCCACCGGTGTGCTGAACCGTTGGTTTGAGCATGCGCTGGAAACCAACCCACCTCCCGCTCCCGGCGGTAAGCGCATTAAGCTGCGCTATCTCACACAGGCCAAGACACGCCCGCCGGGCTTCGTCCTGTTTGGCACACGGCTTGAACAGCTTCCAGCAAGCTATCAGCGCTATCTGGTCAATGGCATCAGGCGTGACCTTGGCTTCGGCGCGGTGCCGGTACGTCTCAATTTGCGCAGTGCTAAAAACCCCTTCGCAAATGAGCAGTGAGCCACCGTTTGAGGTGAATGCTCTTGGCATGCGCTGCCCCTGGCCTGCGTTGCGTGTGGCCAAAGCGATGCGCGATCATAGTCTGGTCATAGTGACCGCGGATGACCCGATAGCACCGCGTGAGTTGGAAGCATTAGCCCAAGAGCACGGCTGGTCTTTCGAGAAGCGCAAGGAAAATCAGTTCATTATGGCGCATGTTATATAGGGCTGGCCGCCGCAATAACTGAATATTTACCAGACATGCATAGACTTCCCTCGTCTTTAGGACAGGAATGCGTGAGATAGAGCATGAATACAGAGTTGGTCGACCCCAAGGAATATGAGCAGGCACGCGCCCAGCTGGGGCCGAGCTTTGTCCGTATATTGAGCTATTTCCGTGAAGACGGGACTAAGTCTGTCGATGCAATCGAGGGCGCGATGCGGGACCGCGACAGCGCAGCGCTGGTTATTCCTGCACATACGATCAAAGGTGAGTCGCGCCAATTTGGTTCCCGCGCTCTTGGAACATTGGCAGAAAAAATCGAGATGACAGCGCGCCGCTGTGTTGAGGAGCGCACTGGCCCGGAAGAACTGGCGCTCGATATTGCAAATTTGCGCAGTTGCTTCTCGCTCACATTAGCTGAGCTGGAAAAACATAGTGTACCGGCACAGGCGCAAAGCCGCCCTAATGATTTTGGCCGCAAGGCCCCCGCTTCATTGACCAGCATTACGCGCTAATCAGTGTCCGTGTCAGTCGCATGTTGAGACGGGCTGAGAACTGCATTTCTCAAAACTGCTAATAGCGTATCTTCTGTAGCTTACCCAAAGTGAGGCTGCGCCAGAGCCATTCAAGCGGCCCATAGCGGAAATGGCTGAGCCACGGTTGCGACCAGAGCAGCATCAGCGCCCACACAAGCAGCACGAATATATAGACCTGCGCGCGCGGGACTGAGGCGAACAGACCCAGCCCCCAGCCATAGAAAATGGCCGTCATCACAATGCTTGTACCAATATAATTGCTGAGCGACATGCGCCCGGCTGCCTCGATGCGGGTGAGTAGGGGCCCCGGCTCGCCACGTGTGACAATGGCGAAGATGAGTGCCGTAAGCCCCACTGTGAGTGGAATACGGAAGGGGAAGGACCAGGCAAAGGATATGCCGAAGGTAGTCACCACATCGAAGCCACTGGCCCAGGCCCATATGGCAAGGCCAATCATGGGCGGGATGCCGATGATGAAACAATGTCGTGCTGTGCCAATATATTGCTCGCGTGACCATTTCCCGGTCAGGAAGCCGCCTTTGAGCATGGCCATGCCCAGCAGCATGAAACCGAGCGTGTCGAGACCCATATATTTGAGGCCTGAGGCACCCCAAGCGACATAGTCTTGAATCTTATGCGCAACCATGTTGCCCCAGTCGCCACGATAGAGCGCAATCTCTTCTGCAATTTGTTCTGTTCCCGGTTGGCCTATGCTGGCAAGCATGAGGTTAGCACTGTCTATGGCGTCTGCACTTGCACCGCTGGCACTGGCGGCACCCTCCACATGATAAATGCCCAGCATCAGCAGGATGAGCACCAGAAAATGTATACCAAACATGAGGAAGGCGAGCTTGACCAATTGCAGGGGGCGCTTGCCCGCGAAGAAGAGAGCGATGAGGCCGAGTACGGCATAAAGCGTCAATATGTCGCCCCACCAGAACAGTAGATAATGGGCAAAGCCGATAAGTGCGAGCCAGCAACAGCGGACGATGTGGCGGGTTTGCCCATTGCCACCGGCCAGCTCGGTCCGGTCCATGAGCAGCATCATGGAAGCACCAAAGAGCAGAGAGAATAGCCCGCGCATTTTGCCATCGACCAGAATGAAGCTCAGAGCCCACGCCATGCGGTCCGCCAAAGTCTCTCCGCCCCATGCATTGGGGTTGAAATAGGCGGCTTCGGGCATGGCAAAGGCGATGATGTTCATCAATACTATGCCCATCACGGCAAAACCGCGTGCTATGTCCATTGCGCGGTTACGATCAGCAGGCGGGCTATAGCCTCGCTTTGGGTTGGTCATGATCGGTACTTCCCCTAAAGCACAAATGCGAATAGGGCGCTTTGTCATGAACCAGCCGCGTACGCAACGGATCAGCGCCGCCTTTGGCAATGCCGCCCCTCGGTATGAGGAGTATGCGGGCGTGCAGCGCATTGTCGCAGCAGCGCTGGCCGGGCTTTTACGACAACAGCCACTGCCTAATTTAACGGCGATAGATGCAAGCCCACGGATATTGGAAATAGGCTGTGGTACGGGTATGCTGACGCGTCATTTGCGCAGCCTTTTCCCCCGTGCTGAAATAGTGGCGACCGATATTTCGCCAGAGATGATTGCGGTCGCTGGAGCGCGTGGCGATGCTGGCGCGCGGTTCATGCAGATGGATGGCGAAGTGCCTGATTTTGAAAGGCCGTATTTTGATCTGATTGCTTCAAGTCTAGCCTTTCAGTGGTTCACGGATCTGCCATCGGCATTAGACCGGCTTTGTGGCCTGTTGAAGCCGGGGGGCAGCCTGATGTTTGCGACTATGGCACAGCGCAGCTTTCACGAATGGCGCGAGGCCCACCGCGTTTGCGGCTTGCAAGCGGGTACGCCGCGTTACCCAACGGCGCAGGCATTGCGCGAGATGCTCACGCGCCATTCGGATGCTTTCCTGTTTGAGGAAGACTATCGTCATGATTTTGGCGGGGCTAAGGGCCTGCTCGCGCACTTAAAAGGTATAGGCGCGACTGTCCCTGTGGAAGGGCGCGAACCTCTTTCCCCCAAGGATATGCGCGCGGTGATGCGCGCATTTAATAAAGCAGGCGGCGAATGCACTTACCATGTGGCATATTGCAGGGTGACGAAACTTGGATAACCTAGTGCCTGCTGTAAGAGAGGCTCGGTATCAGTTGCCCAATATGCCTTTCAGCAGGCCACCTGCTTTGCCGAGCGGATTTGCCCGAAGCTTGCCTTCTTCATTGCCGATATATTTGAAGATGCCGTCCAGACCTTGATCTGTAACGGACTTACCAAGCCCATTGCGATCAAGCCCTGCGAGGCCCAGAAAACTATATTTGCGATTGAGCTTGTCGAGCTGTTTATATGCACCGACATCGCCGAGCGCGCTGTCGATAAGAGGCCGCAGCTTGCTATGCAATTCATCCCCAGCGCTTTCCTGAAGATAGCGGGTCGCACCGTCATTTTTTGAAATGATGGAGGGTACGTCAGTAAGCGAGAGGTCGTCGATGGCCGTACGGAAAATAGGCTTGGCTTCTCCCGCAGCGATTCCGGCGGCATCGTTCAGTTTGCGGGTCAACTTGCCAAGAAGTTTGGTTTTGCGTCCGGCTTTTAGCAGTGAGGATAAAGCACCGCCGCCGCCATTGCCGACCAAGGGGAGACCAATGCGGATGTCTGGATCATCGTAAAAGGCGTCTGGCTGGGCCAGCTTGTCAAGCGCGCTGTCAGAGGCACGACCCAATATGCTGCTTAAGCCCAACCCTTTGGCTTGCGCGATGTTTGGCAATGATAGGGTGATGACAGAGGCGGTGACCCCGAAAAGAAACGTCCGGCGCTGCTGTTGAAAATCAAAATCCTGCATTGATCCACTCCTTCCTATATCGCTCAAGCCCCTATATCGCTAAGTCAATGCCTTATCACTTCGAATAAGTAATAAGCGGAGGCGTTGTTTGCGTTAGAATAGAGAAAATCTACACCTTCGGGTTGGAACGTCAAATGAACGGCGGCGCTTTGTTTAACAGAGTTTACAACTGCGCCGCATTCATAGTGTGCTTTTATACATCCCCATCCATCAAATTCGGGAAGAAGCCTTCATGTGCATTTCGCAGGTCATTCAGCGAGAGCGCGTGATCGCTATCGGCCAGTTCAAAGATGAGGCGGCTTGCAGCAGTGCGGCCTATGGGTTGGACAGGAATGCCCGCCGTGTCTGCCTCTGCAAGGAAGCTGGCAAGCGATGCATCACCAACTGTGACGATATAGAGGCCCTGATCTTCCGCGAAAAAGGGGCGCGGATCATCAAACGGATCATCCTGACTCTGGATAATCGCGCCGACATTACCGGCCAGTGCCATCTCTGCGACAGTAACGGCGATGCCGCCATCGGAGACATCATGGCAGGCGGTGATCTCTTCGCTTTCAATATGGGCGCGGATGAAATCGCCGGTCTTACGCTCGATTGCGAGATCGACAGGCGGGGGTGGGCCATCTTCGCGGCCATGACATTCGCGTAGCCAGCTACTCTGGCCGAGGTGGCCTTTCCATGCGCCGACCGCGAGGATGATGTCGCCTGTGCCTTTGAAGGCGACAGTGGCGTTTTTGCTCCAGTCGGCCAGCAAGCCAATGCCGCCAATGGCGGGCGTGGGCAGGATGGCTGAGCCACCGCCGGTTGCCTTGGATTCATTGTAGAGCGACACATTGCCGGAGACGATCGGGAAATCGAGCGCGCGGCAGGCGTCGCCCATGCCCTCGAGGCAGCCGACGAACTGGCCCATGATTTCCGGGCGTTGCGGGTTGGCGAAGTTAAGGCAGTTGGTAACCGCAAGCGGCTTCGCACCGACAGAGGTGATATTGCGCCAGCATTCGGCAACCGCCTGCTTGCCGCCTTCTACCGGATCGGCAAAGCAATAGCGCGGGTTGCAATCGGTGCTGATTGCAATGCCCTTGTTCGTGCCGTGGACGCGCACGACAGCAGCATCGCCGCCCGGAGCCTGCACCGTGTCTGCGCCGACCTTATGGTCATATTGTTCCCATATCCAACGGCGCGATGCGATGTTCGGGCTACCCATCATCTTGATAAGGTCCGCACCCATATCTGCGCATTCTGGCACATCGGTCAGTGCTTCGCGTTTGGGCGTTGGCACATGCGGGCGGTCATATTCTGGTGCATCGTCAGCGAGTGGACCAAGCGGAATATCACACACTGTCTCGCCGTCATGAACGAGCACCATATGGCCGGTATCGGTCACTTCGCCGATGACGGCAAAGTCCAGTTCCCATTTATGGAAGATGGCTTCTGCAAAGGCTTCACGGCCGGGCTTGAGCACCATTAGCATGCGCTCCTGAGACTCAGAGAGCATCATCTCATAGGCGGTCATGCCGGTTTCGCGCTGAGGCACTTTGTCCATATCAAGGCGAATACCGACACCGCCCTTGCTGGCCATTTCCACTGCCGAGCTGGTGAGACCCGCCGCGCCCATATCCTGAATGGCGACAATGGCGTCTGATGCCATCAGCTCAAGACAGGCTTCGATTAGCAGTTTCTCGGTGAAGGGGTCGCCCACCTGCACGGTTGGACGTTTTTCTTCACTATCTTCGCCAAAGTCTGCGCTGGCCATCGTTGCGCCATGAATACCATCGCGTCCTGTCTTGGAACCGACATAGACGATGGGGTTGCCGACGCCGCTGGCTGCGGAATAGAATATTTTGTCAGCTTCAGCGATGCCTACGGTCATGGCGTTGACGAGGATGTTGCCATCATAGGCCGGGTGGAAGTTCACCTCGCCTCCAACAGTGGGCACGCCGACACAATTGCCATAGCCGCCAATGCCACGCACGACGCCGCTAATGAGGTGGCGCATCTTGGGGTGATCCGGGCGGCCAAAGCGCAGTGCGTTCATATTGGCAATCGGGCGTGCGCCCATCGTGAATACGTCACGCAAGATTCCGCCTACGCCGGTTGCAGCACCCTGATAAGGCTCGATATAGCTGGGGTGGTTGTGGCTCTCCATCTTGAAGATGGCAGCCAATTTCTTTCCATCTGGCCCGTCGCCAATATCGACCACACCTGCATTCTCGCCGGGGCCGCAAATAACCTGCGGTCCTTCGGTCGGGAGTTTCTTCAGATGAAGTCGTGAAGATTTATAAGAGCAATGCTCGGACCACATCACTGAGAAGATGCCCAGTTCGGTAAGATTGGGTTCGCGGCCCATCGCATCGAGTATGCGCGCATATTCCTCTTCATTGAGGCCATGTTCGGCAATGATTTCGGGGGTGATGGCGGGCGATGTGGTGGCTGTATCGGTCATGGCCAGCGCCATAATGATTTTGGTGCGCGGTGGGAACCGCTTTTAGACATGGGAGTGAAGAATCCTGCCACGAAGCTGTGTTTTATATGGTGGAGGGAGGGCTGCTGTCGCTGAATAAGCATTTGCGCAATAAAAAAGGGCCGGGAGCTTTATGCTCACCGACCCGATTAGTTTTCAAGGGAAGAATGAAATCAGGACTTGCAGCTCTGCGAGCCTTTGCCGGGCAATGATGCTGTGATGACATCATCCGAGCCGCTGAGCGAATAGCCGCCTTCAGCCGTGTAGGCAGCGCCTTCTTCTTCAGCTTTAAGCATGACCGGAGCGGCGTCTTTCTTTTCCAGGCGGAGAATAGCGGACGTATTGTCTGACATAAAGTCGACGAAGATCAGCGAGTTGTCCTTGCAGCGATAGGTTTCGCTCTTCTGGATCATCGGGGGCAGCTCATCAATGGGAGCAGCATTTGCAAGCTCTTCAGCCATTGGGTCAGGAATGCCACCGACGACTTCGGGTTCGGATTCGCCACAGGCTGAAAGGGATATCAGCGCAGTGGCAGCGATCAGGGTAAGGTTAATTTTCATAGCGGGCTTTCTATGTGCAGGTGCAACATTTTCGTCAATGGTTAATAACAACAGATTGTCCGTATAAACGAGAAAACTGTCTCAATTCTCGTCATTATGCGGCTTTGCAGGTGATTTTTGTGCGCCCTAGGGGAAGTCTCTTACATTTTAGTGAATATGAAATAAGCCACAGCACAGTGATATACAAATATCAGCCTTCAAGCCAGCACTTGACCACGAACGCCCTCAGCGCCAAAGCTGTCTGGACAGCGGAGGCTCAAACATATGTCGGATAATGCGCCCGAAACTTTGTCGTTCGAGGATGCTCTTAAAGAATTGGAATCCATCGTGCAGCGATTGGAGAGAGGGGATGTGCCTCTTGATGATTCGATTGCGCTTTATGCGCGCGGTGAAGCATTGCGCGCGCAATGCCAGAAGCGGCTTGCGGATGCCGAGGCGCGCATCGAAAAACTGACGGTTGATGCTAACACGGGCGCGCCCAGCGGGCAGCAGCCTTTCAATGCCGATTGAGCAGGAGATAGCGGGCGTGGGAGCAGGCAATATCAATAGCGATCTGCTTCGTGCCGCTGTGCAGGACATGGCGCGTGACATAGACCATGCGTTTGATTTGCTGCTGGACCAGCCAGATGACCCGCGCCGTCGTCTTTATGAAGCTATGCGCCATGCTTCTATAGGTGGCGGTAAAAGGTTGCGCCCCTTATTGGTGAAAGCGACAGGGGACTTGTTTAATCTCGATCATAGTCAGGTCGTTCGCGTTGGCCTCGCTGTTGAGTCTATTCATGTATACTCTTTGGTGCATGATGATCTTCCGGCGATGGACGATGATGATCTGCGCCGGGGCAAACCAACTGTACATAAGGCGTTCGACGAGGCGACGGCGATATTGGCGGGGGATTGCCTCCATGACCTCGCTTTCGAGATATTGGTAAGTGAAGAGACGCACCCCGATCCGTTCATCCGCTGCGAGCTTATAAAGGCTCTGGCTTTGGCTAGTGGCCCATCTGGCATGGCGGGTGGTCAGATGATGGATCTGGAAGCGGAAAATGAGCAGTTTGACTTGCCAACGGTCACGCGGCTGCAACAGCTCAAGACCGGAGCGATTATTGGCTTTTGTATTGAGGCTGCGGCGATCATGGGCCATGTCCCTGTTGAAGGGCGCACGGGGCTGCATGGTTATGCGCGGGATATAGGGCTGGCTTTCCAGATCGCGGATGATTTGCTGGATGTCGAAGGCGATGAGGCGGCGGCGGGTAAAGCGTTAGGCAAGGATAGTGCTGCAGGTAAGCAGACCTTTGTTTCGCTGCTTGGTGTCGAGCGTGCCCGACAACAGGCACAGATACTTGTTGAGCAGGCCAAAACGCATTTGCATGAATATGGTGAACGTGCGGATTTGCTGCGCGCTATTGCCGACTATGTCATTGAGAGGGATCGCTAAATATGGGCGCACATCGTATCGGGGTCTATCCTGGCACATTTGACCCCATCACATTGGGGCATATGGATATTATTCGCCGTGGGGCGAAGCTGGTGGATAAGCTGATCATTGGCGTGACCACCAACCCCAGCAAATCGCCTATGTTTTCGCTCGATGAGCGTCTGGCTATGGTTCAGCGTGAATGTGCGGATATTGGCGCCGAGATTGAAGTTGTGGCTTTCGATGCTCTTTTGATGGACTTTGCTGACCGGCAAGGTGCGAGCGTTATTATTCGCGGTCTGCGCGCTGTCGCTGATTTTGAATATGAATATCAGATGGCAGGCATGAATCAGCAGATTAACGATCAGGTCGAGACGGTTTTTCTGATGGCTGATGTTTCGCTCCAGCCTATCGCGTCACGACTGGTCAAGGAAATCGCACTTTATGGCGGGCCGATCGATAAGTTCGTCAGCTCTAAAGTATGTGAAGAAGTTGTAGCGCGTGTTGAGAAAATCGGTCGCAAAGGGTCATGATGATCATTTGCGGTTCAGTATATATCCATTATCGCGCATAAGAACGCACAGATTCGTATCCGGAGAGAGTTTTCGATGACATTCCAGACGCTTTTTCGCTCGGTTTTAGCGCTGTCCCTTATGACAGGCGCGGCAGGCACGAGCACAGCTTATGCACAAGGCAAAGGGCAGGCCGAGCAGATGGAAAAAGCTGAGCGTGCCGCAAAGGCCCGTGAACAGGCAGAAGAGCTGCGTAAGGAAGAACCACGCAAGACACCGCCTGCCAGCATCCCGCTAGACCCGACTAATGTTTGGGTATTACAGCTCTCTAATGGCGGAACGGTGCGTATTCAGCTGCGCAATGATGTCGCGCCCGGCCATGTAGAACGCATCAAGCTACTGACCAACCGTGGTTTTTATAACGGGCTGAAATTTCACCGTGTGATTCCCGGCTTTATGGCACAAGGTGGTGACCCCAAGGGCGATGGCTCTGGTGGTTCGACCGAGCCTGATTTGCAGGCGGAGTTTAACGATCTGCCTCATGTGCGCGGGGCGGTGTCTATGGCGCGCGCGATGGATGATAATAGCGCTAACAGCCAGTTCTTCATCGTGTTCATGCCACGTTTGCAGCTTGATCGTAAATATACGGTGGTAGGCCGTGTGATCGAGGGCATCGCTTATGTTGATGCAATCGAAAAAGGTGAGCCGCCAGCCAATCCGACCGTGATTGTGAGTGCGCAGATGGAAGCTGCCGGGAGCTAACAGCTGCCCGGCGTGGGTATGCGCCGATGGACGTTAATCTCTTCGATTTTGAACTGCCGCAAGAACGGATAGCACTGCGGCCGGTCAGCCCGCGTGACGCTGCGCGCATGCTTGTGGTGCAGGGCGAAGATATGCGTGATGCTCATGTGCGCGATTTGGCGTCTTGCTTGCGCCCTGGCGATTGCCTTGTTTTCAATGATACGCGGGTCATACCGGCGCAGCTCGAAGGCAAGCGCGGAGAAGCAAACATTGGCGCGACGCTGCATAAGCGGCTGGACTTGAGGCGTTGGCAAGCTTTTGTGCGCAACGCTAAGCGGCTCCGGGTTGGCGAACAGGTTGATTTTGGACAGGGTGTAACGGCTGTGGCCGAAGCGCGCGATGAGGAGGGCGGTTTTACCCTGTTCTTTGAGGGGGAAGAGCCGGTTGAAGTCTTGCTGGAACGCGCGGGTACTATGCCATTGCCGCCTTATATTGCGGGCAAGCGCGGTGTCGATGAGCGTGATCTGAGTGATTATCAAACCATGTTTGCCCGCGAAGATGGCGCTGTCGCGGCACCTACGGCGGCGTTGCATTTTACGCCGGAGCTGATCGCCGGGTTAAAGGCCGCTGGTATCGCGACAGAAACGGTGACGCTTCATGTGGGTGCAGGAACCTTTTTGCCAGTCAAAGCCGAGGATACGGACAATCATAAGATGCACGCTGAATGGGGTAGCATCAGCGCAGATGTTGCCGCGCGGCTCAATGCGGTGCGTGCTGAGGGCGGCAGGGTGATTGTAGTGGGCACGACCAGCCTGCGCGTTTTGGAAAGTGCTGTGGGTGAAGATGGTATCATTGGCAACTGGACGGGCGAGACGCGTATTTTTATTACGCCGGGCTATAAATTCCGCGCGATTGATGGCCTCATGACCAATTTCCACTTGCCGCGCTCAACGCTCTTCATGCTGGTGAGCGCGTTGATGGGCAGAGATACAATGCAAGCGGCCTATGCCCATGCGATTGAGCAAGACTATCGCTTTTATTCATACGGGGATTCCAGCCTGCTGTTGCCGTGAAATCCGGATAGGCTGGTGTTCCCTAAATGAGTGAAGGGCTGGAGCCTGTTAGCTCCAGCCCTCCTCCTTCCACTGTGGGGTATGGAAGGACTTCGGTTGCGACCCATACCGAAGACTTCTCTAAGGCCGCCAGGGAGGAGAGGCGGTCTTGGCCAAATGCCTGTGCCTTTGTTTTGGGATATTTGTCTGGGCGGGCAGCACTCGATATGGCCCTGTTATGGGTTCCGGCTCCGGCGCGGAAGTTTATTACAGTTAAATGACAGTTCCAGAGTGTTGGGATTCTCATTAAATCATTTATAATCAATAAATTAATGTGAATTTTTCTCTTCAGTCATTGTGGTAATAGTGCCTGCTGAGGCAGCGTATTTAACAGTACTGATTTGCTACCCTTGCCATGGCTATTGCGCTATGGTGCCCATAGCCATGACCTCCAAAGATAATGAGGCAGGCCAATGAGGTGGGAATATTGGAAAGCGAGATCTCCAGACAGGCCGTCATGGCTCAGGTGGAACGGATTCTGGCGTCGGTTGAGTTTGCCGGTTCGCCTAAGATCCAGACTTTGCTGCGCTATCTGATTACTGCGACGCTGGATGATAATGGCGAGCAGCTCAAAGGCTATACCATCGGGATAGATGTTTTTGGTCGTGATGAGAGCTTTGACCCTATGCTCGATTCCATCGTCCGGGTGCAGGTTGGTAGGCTGCGCAAAATGCTGGCCCGTTATTATGCAGCGGCTGATACGTCGGAATTGGTGCTCATTGAAATTCCCAAAGGGCAATATAGTGCGCAGTTTACACCAATTGCGCTTGCTGCTCCGGCACCTGATGGAGCCGCTCCTTTATCTGGTGATCCGTCACTCGACGCGGATCGCGTTGGCAGCAATGGCAATGCGCTGCTTCGCCGCGGTATAATCTGGGGCGTTATTGGCGCTATGTTGGCTTTGGCCATTATTGCTACTTTCCTGTGGCTTCGGTTTCCGGCTTCCGCTTCTGGTGAGGAGCCGCGCCCACAAATTGCATTAATGCCCTTTGTTGCTCAGAATGGAGATCCGCAACTCGCATCATTGGCTGCGGATATCCGTCAGGCTATGGCTAGGTCGTTGACCCGGCAGAAGCTTTTTCCGGTCGTTATGGTGTCGGGCGATGACGATTGGCATAAACAGGGCGATGAGCCTGACATGCTGCCTTTATTGCATGTGCATGGTTTTGTGCAGCGTGAAGGCGATGTATCGCGTATTCGAGTGCAGCTTTTCAAGACAGATGGCGAAGTCCTGCTGTGGACCGATTCATGGGAACATCACCCCGGTGGTGCTGCCGAACAGGCGAGACCGCTTGTTCAGACAATCTTACGGGAGCTAAACCTGCGCATCGTTCTTGCTGTGCAGGATGTCATGGATGGGAACCCAAAGGCTGACACGACGCCGTGGTTGCTTTATCTTAATGCTGCGTGGGTGCCGGGGGATGCCGAAGATAGTCTAGAGTGGGAAAAACAGCGCATAGCCTATGCGCGCAAGGCTTTGGAGCTTGATCCGGAATTTGGCCCGGCGCATGCGGTGCTGGCAGACAAGCTGGCCTATCTTGCTAATGTCGACACGAAAATGGAGGCTGCGGGCGCACGCAAGGCAGCGATTGATCATGCACGAACTGCTTTTAAGCTGGCGTCGAATGACCCTAATGTGCTCGCCAACCTTACTAGCCATTATTGGCATATCGGTAAGATCGAAATATCTGGGAAGGTGGCTCAACGCACGGTAGAGCTTAACCCTGACAATGCGCTGGTGGCGTTTCAGGCTTTGGTTCATCCTTATACATGCCAGAATGTGCCTATGGATGTGATTAAAGAGGTGCAGGCATTTGATGCCTCATTTGCAGAAGACAACCCTACACGATGGGTGACGCAGACCTGGTTGAGCCAGCTTTATCTCAATAATGGCGATTTATCCTCAGCACTTGCCGCAGGGCGCGCCTCCTATGTAATATTCCGCACACCGGATACATCGCTGCGTCTTGCGGCTACATTGGTTGCTGCTGGTGAACATGAAGAGGCAAGAAATGCGATTGAGGCTGTTGCGCCTAATTGGCCTGGCCTCAATTTGCATCATTATGCTAAAGATGTGATCCCTCGCCGATGCGGCAAGCAAAGTGAAGCGCAGCGAATGGTCGCTCTATATGAAAATATGGCCTCGACCCTATGCTCCGCAATGGAAGGATCGCCTCTTTGCAGCCCCTAACATCTGACTTTAGCTCTATGATATAGCAATATTTTTTTCTGATTAAGTGGAATTTCTGCCGCTTTAACCAAATAGCAAGTCTCTGCAGGCATAGCCATGTTCTGGTGGTGGAGACGCTTTTTTGCGTAAGCTTTGGCTCAGAATGTTGGCCCCTATAACGACAGGGCGGAAAACGGCACAGGATGCCGGCATTCGTCGTGCGCTGGTGGAAACGCTCTATGCCTCGCCATCTTCCCTTGCTGTAGGTGCGCTTGCTGGCTTCCTTTTGAGTATTGCGGTTGCGCGCGGAACACATGATCCGCTGATGACCGCATGTGCCGTCATCATCTGCCTTATCGCTGTTGCTCGAACCATATCCGCAACAATATTCTACCGCCGCTTAAAGACCAGACAGGCGCATGCCTATCGTGGCTGGGAGCTGGCCTATGAGCTGGGCGCATGGGCTTATGCTGGCATGCTTGGTGTGCTGGCTCTGGTAACATTGCTGCGCACCGACGATCCTACCATCCATATCCTTTCGGTGGCGCTGGCAACTGGTTATGCCGCTGGCATATCGGGACGTAATGCCGGACGTACCAAGATTGCTGTCGGGCAGACATGTCTTGCGCTTTTGCCGACAGCATTTGGCTTATGGCTGGAAGGTGACTTCGGTTATCGCACACTGGCTGTTGTGCTTGTGTCGATGGTCTATGGCATGGCGCAGATCACCCATACGACCCATAAGATTGTGGTTGAGGCGCTACGCGGCAAACAGGAAAAATCCTTGCTTGCTGCCAAGTTTGAGCGTTTGGCGCGCTATGACAGCCTGACAGGCGTTGAAAACCGTATGGCTATGCAGGACCGTCTGCGTGAGTTGTTTGGTGCTAATCACAAGGCGCATGATGCGCTTGCCATTTTGTGGATGGACCTTGATCGCTTCAAGGAAATTAATGACTCGCTCGGCCATATGGTGGGCGATGCGCTGCTTCGTAATGTTGTTTTGAAGCTTTCGCGTCTTCTAGATGGGCGCGGGCATATCGCGCGTTTCGGTGGTGATGAATTTGTCATTCTGTGCCCTAATATTGGTCGCGTTGAGGCGCAAAAAATCGCTGATGAGGTCATCGCAGTTTTTGAGCACGGCATTGATGTAGGCGCGCATAATCTTGCTGTTACGGCATCGGTTGGCCTTGCTGTTGGGCCTCAGGATGGCCGCGATGCAGATGAGTTGATGCAGCATGCAGATCTGGCGCTTTATGATGCCAAGGCGAGGGGACGTAACCAGACGGTGAGCTTTGCCTGGTCGATGAAGGAACGTTTCCACCGTATTCATGAAATTGAGACAGGGCTGCGCAGGGCAATCGACAATGATGAGCTGCAGCTTCATTTTCAGCCTATTTTTGAGATTAAAACAGGGCGCATCGCGATCTGTGAAGCGCTGTTACGCTGGGAGCATCCTACGCTGGGTACGGTCAGCCCCGGTGAGTTTGTTCCGGTGGCGGAGAGCATCAATATGATTGAACCGATCACGCAGTGGGTGATCGGAAAAGCATGCACAATAGCGGCGCAATGGCCGAGCGACGTGCGCGTAGCCGTCAATATCTCTCCTGCTTCGCTCAAAACCGGTGATTTGCCGCGTACAGTGATTGAGGCGTTGATGGAAAGCGGACTGCCCGCGCGCAGGCTGGAGCTGGAAGTGACCGAATCTATCTTCCTTAATGATGATGGTCATACCCACCATATGCTCAGCGAGTTGCAACGCATTGGCTTGCGTCTTGTTCTGGATGATTTTGGAACAGGCTATTCATCGCTCAGCTATTTGCGCAAATATAACTTCGATGGGATCAAGATCGACCGCAGCTTTATGGACGGAATTACGTCGAGCCGTGAGGATCAGGCTATTGTCGAGGCGGTGAGGCACCTTGCCGATGCGCTCGATATGGAAATTGTCGCCGAAGGTATCGAGACTGTTGATGATCTGAGCTATGCTCGTGATGCTGGCCTGCATAATGTGCAGGGCTTCCTGATGTCTACGGCTCAAAGCGCGACAGTCATTACCGACATGGTCGCACGCAACGTGACAATCAGCGATGCAATAGCATTGAATATGCGTGGACGCGCTGCGCTGCGAGCCTGAACCGGTACGCTGCGTTTTCTGAAATTAGCGTTTATGCAGGCGGGTCTGTGCCGCAGCGAGGCGACGCATCATGCGCAAATCTTTCTCGGTAAGCTTCATTGCCGTATCAACCCAGCCATCGACAATGTCGCGTAGTTCAGCAAGATCGAGCGGTTTTACGCGTCGTCCGGCTTGATAAACGCCGACATGGCCAGCATGGCGTGCCATGTTGGATTTGATATAATCGCGCGCCACTTCTTCGCCGCAGCCTGGGTCTGCTAATATATTGACGATGCCCAGCTCATGCATTTCTTCGGCACTGTAAACCTTGCCGGAGAGGATCATGCGCTCTGCAACGCTATGGCCAAGCTTGCGCGCCAGAATGGAATATGCCCCCATTCCCGGGAACAAGCCGAAGAGCACTTCTGGTAGCCCGAAACGGGCTTGCCGCTCCGCGATGATGACATCAAAGCACATGAGCGCTTCAAAGCCACCGCCGAGTGCATCACCCTGTGCGAGGCCAATATTGACCACCTGCATATCGTTGCAGTGCCATACGCGATCGACGATATCGACGCATAAATGACTATATTCGCGGAGGGTTTCGCGGTCCTGCCGTTCAATGCAGCGCGCAAACATTTCAAGGTCGCCGCCGAGGTTGAATACACCGGGGAAACGTGAACCCAAGACCATATATTTAAGACCGGAATCCTGCTGGCCAAAGACTTTCTTGGCTTCCATCTGCCATGTCATCGTGTCGCGCAGGAGGCCGAGATTATAATTGGGGCGATCAATAGGAGTGATGAAAGCCCAGAGCGTAGAAAGCTCCGCTTCCCATTGCACATCGATTTGCCCCAGGTCGAATAGCTTAGATTGACCCAGGCGGGCATTTTCTTCGGATAATAGCTCACTGGCCGCGATGGCATGTGCATGATCACGAGATGTGGCAGGTGCAGCTGTGGTCTCTGTTGCCGTGAGAGAGGCAGATGCTACATACCCGTCAGAGCTGTTATGCTCGGCTTCGCGTTCGATCGAATCCAGACGGACGGTGTCAGTCATATTGCCCCCAATATTTGGTCCCTGAGACTTGGCTTTGACAGGGAGCATGGACGGTCCTCATCACGCAATATAGATACTGGTCGGAATCCGAGCGTTAACCTTTTTTTAACCATGATGTTGCCTAAAAATCACAGGTTTGGCCCTGATATTCGAAGTAAAGATGTAATTTTGCAACGCATGCCCTGTAGTAACTCTTACTCATACCCTCACAAAGCGTTTGTTAACCTTTGTTAATTACCTTCGTGGGCATGATTCGACACCGTAATGACAAAATGCCTGTGACTCTTGTGTTACAATCGCCGGACGGCGTGACTTGGCCGTTGCGCCTGTCTGCGGACTGTGTGAAATTCATTGGCCGCTATCGTCGGATCGAAAATTTTGGACCTTCTTCGGGCCTGTTACATTTTCTTCCGGGTCATATCGCTTAATTATAATCATTGATGGAATGCGCATGTCGCGCTGGTACGTGACAGCTGGCGTATGATCGCTTACAGCCGCGCGCGATGACTGAGACACAACGCCCCCGCTTTTCCTTTTCTATCGCTGCTACAGACGGCAAAGCCCGTACAGGTGCTATCCAGATGAAGCGCGGTGAGATTCGCACGCCTGCTTTTATGCCCGTGGGTACGGCGGCGACCGTCAAGGCGCTGCGTCCCGCTGAAGTACGTGCGACCGGCGCCGACATCATATTGGGCAACACCTATCATCTGATGTTGCGGCCTGGAGCCGAGCGTATAGCCAAACTGGGCGGGCTGCATAGTTTCATGGGGTGGGAGCGCCCGATATTGACAGACAGTGGTGGCTATCAGGTGATGAGCCTGTCGGCTCTCACCAAAATGAGCGAAGAGGGGGTCGCATTCTCAAGCCATATCGACGGCTCTAAGCATATGCTGACGCCAGAACGCTCGATGGAAATTCAGCGGTTGCTGGGCAGTGATATTGTCATGGCGTTTGATGAATGCACCAAAAATGGGGCAACGCGTGATGAGGCGGCCGCCTCTATGGAGCGCTCTATGCGGTGGGCCAGACGATCGCGCGACGGTTTCGACGCTGGTGGTGGGCATGCGGAATGCGCAGCATTATTCGGTATTCAGCAGGGGTCGCTCGATCAGGAATTACGAGGCATTTCGGCACAAAAGCTGACCGAAATAGGTTTCGATGGCTATGCTGTGGGCGGGCTTGCAGTGGGGGAGGGGCAGGAGGCGATGTTCGCATGCCTTGATTATGCGCCCGACCAATTGCCTTATGACAAGCCCCGTTATTTAATGGGGGTTGGCAAGCCGGACGACATCGTTGGCGCTGTCGAGCGCGGCATCGATATGTTTGATTGTGTGCTGCCTACTCGTTCGGGGCGCAACGGTCAGGCGTTTACATGGGATGGGCCGCTCAATATTCGCAATGCGCGTTTTGCCGAAGACCTCTCACCGCTCGATTCTGAGTGCGAGTGCCCCGCTTGCACAGGATGGAGCCGTGCTTATCTGCATCACCTCGTTAAGTCCAAGGAGATATTGGGGGCGATGCTGATGACGCAGCATAATATCCATTTCTACCAGAGTTTGATGCAGCATATACGCGATGCGATAGCGGAAGGCCGGTTTGCACAATTCGCCAGAGATTTCCGCACACGTTATTATTAAACAGGGTGTTTGCAGTCTGGTTATGCCATCGTTCAGGCCGATACAGGCACGATGACACAATATTGCCCGCGATCATGGTCATGATCCAGCGTGGCGCGCATTTGACGGGCCAGCCCTTCCAGCACCCGCTCATATAATTCTATCGTGTCATTCTCACTTGCTTTGTCCTGCACGAACGCTGGTGCTGTTAATGTGAAACGTGCCTCATCCTGAGCATTGGCTAGTCTGGTAAGCGATATGTGCAAGGAGCTGTCACCTTCCAGCGCGATGACCAGGTCTGCCAGTTCAGCCGTCATGAAGGCTAACGGCGCTGCAATGTCCTGATGCAAATATATGTCGTCGCATTCCACTGTAATTTCGACATTACGGCCACTTTGTATCTGTGCAGATGTTCTCAGGCCTGAGGCTATTTCATTGAGCACAGGTTTTGCACATACGCCATTTTGCGCATCCAGCTCTGCATAATGATTGCGCTGCACCACTGCGAGGGCATCAACGCGCCTCTGTATTGAGAGATAGGCAGAGCCAGTCGCTTCATCTTGCGCCGCACGCCAATGGAGGCTGATGAGGCTGGAGATAATCTGCAGATTATTTTTCACACGATGATGCACTTCGCGGGTTAGCTTGGTCTGATGCACAAGCGCTTGCTTCATGCCCTCTTCATGTTCTGCGACATGCTCGCTCATGTCATGAAACGCATTGCCCAGATCGGCAATTTCGCTGGATGCAGTCATCATGACTCTGGGCGGGTCAATAATGGCTCCGGGGGTATAATTAGCGACCTCCCGCCGCAATGATATGAGCGGTTTGATGAGGATCCAACGGACGACGAGCCAGCCCAGAAATGCGGCGCTGAAGAGCAATACCAGAGGCATGAGCAAAGCAGGGAGTGTAGAAAAGGACGTGTTACCATCATTTATGGCAACGATCATTTCAACGCCTGTTTTGCCTACAGGCGCTTGCGCCGCAAGCATAGTGTCGAGATTAGGCGGTTGATCGAGTGACCCCGTCAAAACCAGTTCGCTATTTTCATTGCGGAGTATGATCCAATGATTGGGGTCATCGGTATTGGCTCGCAGGAGCGGCAGCATGGCCGATACACGATAGAGCGCTAGTGCGATGACATTCCCATCATGGCTATGAGATCGGATTAGCAGGCCACCTATCTCAGGAATGAGCAAGGTTGCATCATCGCTTGTCGCCGCATCATATTGCCCCAGAAGAGTAGCGCTATCTTGTGTAGCGCATAAATATTCACCTTTTGCAGTAAGCAATACGGACCGGATGCCATCTTTACCGCCCATTGTACGCATAAGGGTATGCAGCCGTTCACATATGTTGCCGGGGTCAGGCTCGGTCGCCAGAACATTGGCCGTTAGTTCCTGCGCAGTACGTATGGCGCTGATATTTGAAGCGAGCTGATTGGCGTTTTGGCGTGTTGCCGTTTCAAGCAGTTCCTGAGTTTCCTGATCTGCTGCTTCGATGGACTGCCAATTTAAAATTGTCGCTAAAGCAGCCAGCGGCAGCAGGACTATCATCATGATAATGAAAACCTTGGGTGCCGTCCCCCGGACATAGGGTGATATCCGGGCGGGTATCCAGCTATATCGGGATGGTGCAGGCTGGCTCATATGCGTCCCGGTTACAGGGTGAGGGGATACAGCTCAGTCTAGCCGGTTAAGCAAATCCAGCATTTCTGATGGAATGTCTTCGTCTACTGTCTGTTGGTAAATGATGCGCAATGCATCGCCAAGGTCGCTGTCATCATCAAGAAGGGAGGGAGGGCTGGATGCAGGGTTTTCATCAGATTGCGAAGAAAGAGAATGATCCTCGCCCTGTGATTGACCGTCGTCGCGTGACCGGCCGTTACCGCCCGAAGAATCCAGCTCATGGTCGCTCATTTCTGTATTCCCTTAAGCGCCATATAGACACCCACTCCTCACAGCCCGCTCATGCAGTACATGATGCGATTCAGGTCGACCCGCCGTTTCCGCCACAAATTAGTGCGAATACTCGTCAGGCACCCTATTCTTCCCTCTGCTGTCAATGCAATGGCGTACACCATATATTTTGTTCAGCAACCCGGACTGGCAGATCATTATGGGCTATTGTTGAGCCAATAAGATTGCCATCTATGGGAAACCATTTTCCCGCTCGATAGTTCCCACATAAGCGTCGCATAGTGCATTTTGATAAATGTTATGAATATTGTGCGTTGCGCATGTGACCTCATTATGCTGCCTTGCAAAAGGGCAGGGGCAATCAGGGCAGGAGAAAATGCATATGTCATTGGGCCAGCAGTTACACCCTCATCTTCCATTCCTCAGGCGCTACGCACGCGCGTTGACAGGAAGCCAGAGTCATGGCGATGCCTATGTTCGTGAGGCGCTGGAAGCGATAGTGGCAGCACCCGCTGATTTTCCTGCTGATGTCGATCCACGTCTGGGATTATATGCGATATTTCATAGGGTATGGTCCTCGACCAATCTGGAAGAGGGCATGTCAGCATTGGATGATGACAATGAGCGTCAGGCCACGGCGCGCGCACGGCTTGCCCGGGTTCAACCATTGCCAAGGCAGGCATTATTGCTCACGGCTATGGAGGGGTTCAGCCATCAGGAAGCTGGTTATTTAATGGCTATGGCCGTTGATGATGTTGAACTGCTGGTCGATCAGGCCATGTCAGAAATTGAGAAGCAAACAAAAGCAGATGTCCTCATCATTGAAGATGAGCCGATCATTGCAATGGATATTGAGATGATTGTGCGTGATATGGGGCATGATGTGACCGGTATTGCGGTGACCCGTGATGAAGCTGTGGAGATGGCGTTGAAGCATCGGCCGGGACTGGTGCTTGCCGATATTCAGCTTGCCGATGACAGCAGCGGTATTGATGCTGTCAAAGATATATTGGCAGAGTTTACGATCCCGGTTATTTTTATCACGGCATTTCCGGAGCGCTTGCTGACCGGAGAGCGCCCTGAACCGACTTTCCTGATCACCAAGCCGTTTCATCGCTCGACGGTAAAGGCTGCGATTTCGCAGGCCTTGTTCTTTGATGCTGCCACGAGTCCTGCCTGATTGCTTCGTTGATCATTGAATTCAGGCATTATTCACACGCGGTGTAGGAACATGCACGCTAGTAATGCGTTGGGCTGGAATGGGGCAGACCATAGATATATCATGACGGTATCCTGATTGCCGTGCAGCCAGAGGATGTGCATGACCAATATGGTTGAGAGCCATGGGGATGAAGCAGAGGCGCTGAGCGACGATGCGTTCAAGCGCCAGCTAACCGATGTTATTCCACATTTGCGTGCTTATGGTCGGTCGCTTTCCGGGTCAGCAGACCTTGCTGATGATCTTGTGCAGGAGGCACTGCTCAAGGCATGGGCGGCGCGTGCACGGTTCCGCGCGGGGACAAATATGCGCGCCTGGACTTTCATTATTTTGCGCAATCACTTCCTGTCGCAAATGCGCCGGTCGCGTTTTAAAGGGGAGTGGGATGATCTGGTGGCGGACCGCTTGCTTGCTGCGCCAGCTGGCCAGGATAAGCAGGTAGAGCTGGCTGATTTACAACGTGCTTTGATGCAATTGCCACAGGCGCAGCGCGAGGCGCTTATTCTCGTCGGGGCAGGTGGTTTCGCTTATGAAGAAGCTGCCGAGATTTGCGATGTTGCTGTCGGCACAATTAAGAGCCGTGTCGCGCGTGCGCGCGGAGCACTTGAAACAATATTAGAAGATGGTTCTTTGCCCTCACGCCGTGATGACCCGCAACACAGTGGCGATGGCGCGCTTGCGGATATTATGGCAGATGTCGATCAGCTTAGCGAAGGGCATGAAACTTAGGTAGTGTCTCAGTTTGAAATTTCCTGCACTCGTTTCTTGTAAGGGCCGCGAGCCTTCGGAGCGGGTGCCATTTCGTCAATCTTGGCAATCACGTCATCCAGCGACCAAAGCCTATCAGTAATACCCGCTGCCATAGCTGGCGACATGCGCAGTGTCTTATGGATGCGAGTGAAATTGTAGAACACAAAATAGAGCGCAAGCGCGTGAATATGATTGTCCAGTTTCTTTGAGAAGCCATTTGTCAACCGTGTGAAGCGGCGCATGGACATACGCATGGTGAGATTCTGGCGCTCGACATAGCTTGTCGAGACATGGGCAATGTCAGGATTGCCTTCGCGGCGAACCTTCTTTGCGCCGATGCATTCGGCGGGGCTGTAGCGGCCGGGTGCAGTGATGGTAGGGCCGTAGAGCTTCACGAGTTGGGCAAAGTCAACATCGCTGCCGAACGCACCTTCCACGGCTTCCAGATAGGCTTTGTGGCCGTCCGTTGTCAGTTGCACCCGATTAGCCAGACGGTCTCGCAGATCATCCATAAGCACCATTGCGCTTTCGCCAGAACGGTCGCCAACATAGAACGAGACGATCAGCTTTGTGTCAGCATCAATCGCGGTCCATGTCCACACGTCACCAGCACCTTCCGGTGCAGCTTTGGCGGTTGCTACGTTCTTTTGCTTGGCATGGCAGAACGACCAGATTTCATCGCACTGAATGCGCGAAGCCTTCACATTGCGGACATGCTCGTCATGGATGGCAAGGCAGGCTTCCCCGGCTTCAACAAGCAACTTCGAAACCGTGTTGATCGATACATCGGCGACGCGGCTGATCGACCGCATGGACGAGCCTTCGCAGAGCATTGCGAGGATTTGGGTACGTTTGGCGAGAGGGAGCTTGTTCATGCACATTTGATATGAACTTTTATGCTTAGGGTCAAGTGAAATCAGCGCTTGCGGTGCAAAACTCTTTAAGCTAAACACAAAAATATGCAATGCAGGAAAATCGTTGAAGGGTTAGAATCGCATGGATGCCTATGAACGCCTTAGGGCAACCGCCATCACCATGATCGTTCGTGATACGCCATCATCGTTCTGGTCCGATCTGCGCGCTTTGGCCATCATAGCCTATGCAAACGCTTTTGCGGATGTTGATGCAGACAAGAGTGTGCTGCCTGACCAGAAATTAGACGATCTACTCCAGCGCCGACATTTCAAGATGGAAAAGATGATTGTGGACCTTGCGATCCAACACGGTCTTTCACATTCGATGAACGTGATCGCACAGAACAATCGGCGGCATGCGTATGTGTTCAAAGGCGATGTAGCGATGACACAATCCTACGTGCAGGCAATCGGTATGATGCCGCAGCCAGCGAAATTTAGGGAGCGCCTTGCAAATTCGATGGAGCTACCTCGGCTCGATCTTGGGGATGAGCCGGATGGCGCATTTGTTATGCCGACCCTATACGGACTGATCGCACACAATCCAGTTGGTCGCCGTTTTCGCTCTGAAGAGCAGAAGTTGGGCATGATTCAGTTTTGTCTTCCGGCAAGCGACTGCCGAGCCTGGGCAGTTGAATTTACTGTTGCGGAAATTATAGACGCCTATCCGGCTGCGCCGAAGAAGGATCTGCCGAAGAGGTCAATGCCTTGGAAAAAGCCGAAGGGTGACGAAGACTCTGGGACGGACAGATAGAAATGAGTGTGATTGCACAAGGATTTGTTGGCGCACGGCTGACTGAGGCGCGAATGGCGCTTGGCCTCAGCGCGACAACCTTTGCGGATTTGGCAGACCTTAGCGTCCAATCTGTGTCGAAGTATGAAAATGACAGGCAAACCCCGAAGCTAGAAGGCGTCCATAAGTTCGCTTCGATCCTCAAGGTTCCCTATGATTATTTCTTTCGTCCGCTGGGAGCCAAGGATGAAAGACCGATTTTCTGGAGGGCGCGATTGTCAGCTCCTCCAACGGCGCGTGATCGTGCGGAAGTCCGTCTTGAATGGATGAAGGAGGTTGTCGATTATTTAGCCTCCTATTTTGATCTTCCAACGCTTAATATTCCCCGGTTTGATTTTTCCGAGGATAATTTCTGGAGTTCCGATTTTGTCGAGCGCATAGCGAAGGAAATCAGAGAGTTTTGGGACATTCGCCCCGGTCCTATGCCTGATACGATTGAACAGCTTGAAGCAAATGGAGTTCTTGTTTCTCGTATCCATGTAAGGGCTGACAAGCTGGACGCGTTTTCACAATGGTCTGACCGCTTCAATGTGCCATTTGTCATGCTGTCGCGCGATAAGGCTAGCGCATGTCGTCAGCGCTTCGATGTATTGCATGAACTGGTCCACATTACTTGTCATGCCAATGTCTCACAAAAGCGATTGAATGATAGGGCCTTCTATAAGGCAATCGAGAAACAGGCCGATCAAATTGCATCTGCTATACTGATGCCTGAGGCTGAGTTCGTAGGGGAGCTTTACGCGCCTTCACTAGACGGCTTTTTAACGCTCAAAGAGCGCTGGGGCGCGTCTGTCGCCGCTATGATTATGCGGAGCAAGCAGCTTGATTTGATCGATGATGATGACGCGCGACGGCTTTGGATAAACTACAATCGGCGCGGATGGCGCAATGGCGAACCGCTCGATGGCAAGTTGGAAAAGGAGGAACCCCACCTCATTCGACGTAGCTTCGAACTACTGATGGAAGAAGGTGTGCAGTCAGCTTCTCAAATCGCTAAAGCATTGCCCTTCCCAACGAATGACTTGGAGGAACTGGCCGACTTGGAACCCGGGACGCTATCGGGGGAAACGCAGTCGCGCGCTGCACCCGTTTTGAAGGATGAGTTTCGTCAGGATTCAAATGTGGTGAGCATTTTCGGGAACAAGAATTAGTCCTTCGACCAACGCTTTTCCGCAGCCTTGCGCGCAATCTCCGCTCGCCTTTCGGGCGTCATGTTCTCAGCCCGTTTCTTTCCGCCCTTGCTACCAAGTTGAGCTGCAGCGTTGGATAGTTCCTCGCGCTCGTCCTCAATCTCACCCGTTGCGATCTTGGCGATCTGCACAGCGCGCCCGATGGCGTCGGCTGGGCGCCTCTCTCCGCGTGGACCTTTAGGCATCATATCCTTCCTTGCGGACAAACTCAGCCAGTTTTCCGAGCATATGCTTTATGACAGCCTCGGCCTCATCGCGTGAATCGGCGGCGTATCGGCTCAGTTCGCCATTATCGGAATAGAATACAGCAGCCCATTGCTTTTCAGAACCCGGCGTTGGGATTGCCTCACCATAAATTTTCGACATATCGCCTCCTTGCTTTCCGCTAAGCATATAGGAAGCGACGGCTGGATGCGATAGGCTATCCATTAAATTTCAAACTGAGACACTACCGAAACTTAATGTGGCTAACGCGTTTCTGGGTCGATTTGATCCAGCAGTGCAGATAGGCTTTCCGGTACAGTCGCTTCTTGGCCAGCGCTATAGGCTATGCGCAATATATGGCCCATCGATTCTTGCGACATGGACGTAGTTTCTGAAAGCCTCTGTGAGGGCCGCTGGCTACTATGCGATGTGTTTTCGAGAGGCTTCCCATTATTCATGCTAGGAAAGACGTAGAGGCTGCGGCATTGTTCCTGCAGAATCGACGAACTGAGGCAAGAAGCATTTATGGCGACAGGCGATGGAACCCGCAGCATAGTGCATTTTGAAGATGCGCTAAGGCGTGCACGGGCGCATTCGCCATTCCTTGGCCAGATGATGGGCCGCTATCCAGACATAATGGAACAGCTCGAAGCGGCTAGCCCGGATGATGCATGGGCGTTGGCACAACAGGCAGGTGAGGGTGCAGACAGCGTCGCACAGGCGCTACGCAAACGGCGCGGGGCTGTGGCGCTGGTAACGGCTATATCCGATCTGGCGGGCGCCTGGGATCTGGACCGGGTAACCCACAGCCTGTCTGATTTCGCTGATGAGGTGGTTGATGATGCGCTCAAGGCAGCTTTTGCTGAACGCTATCCTGATGAAGAGCCGCGTGGCTTTGCTGTGATTGCGCTGGGCAAGCATGGCAGCCATGAGCTCAACTATAGTTCTGACATTGACCCAATCCTGATTTTCGACCCTGACACCTTGCCCCACCGGGCGAAGGAGGAACCGGTCGAGGCCGCTGTACGGCTAGCCCGGCGAATGACCGAATTGCTCAGCGCGCGTGATGCTGATGGCTATGTGTTTCGTGTCGATTTGCGTTTGCGCCCGTCGCCCGAAGCCACGCCTATTGCATTGCCGGTTGAAGCGGCGATCAGCTATTATGAAAGCATGGCGTTGGGCTGGGAACAGGCGGCGTTTATTCGCGGGCGCGCTTGTGCGGGCGACATAGCATTGGGCGATTATTTCCTGCAGGCAATCCGGCCCTTTATCTGGCGGCGTTCGCTCGACTTCGGAGCGATAGATGCGATCCTCAATATCAGCCGCCGTATTCGTGACCATTACGCTAGCGGCCAGGTTTTTGGCCCCGGTTTTGACTTGAAGCGGGGGAGAGGCGGGATCAGGGAAGTCGAGTTTTTCGCGCAGGTGCATCAGCTTATTCATGGTGGGCGTGACCTTGATTTACGCGCCGGCGCGACACGCGAAGCCTTGCGGGCTTTGGCGCATGCCGGAGTGATTGAGCAGGACGTCCAACAGCATCTCGATGATGCTTATGTGTCGCTGCGTACAATCGAGCATAGGCTACAAATGGTAGACGACAGGCAGACGCACGAATTGCCTGCCAATAGTGAAGCGTTGATCAATGTCGCACGGTTACACGGCGTAGATAATGATACTGCTTTACTCGACCTGTTGCGCCCGCAGGTGGAGTGGGTCGGCACCAATTATGACAAGTTAGCACCTGACGAGACTGTGGAGCAGCTTTCTTCCACAGCTGACAGGCTGGTGATCCAATTGCAGGAACTTGGCTTTGCGGAGGCTGGTGTTGCGGCAAGGCGCATAGCCCATTGGCGCGATGGGTCTGCTCGCGCCCTGCGCTCCACTTCGGCGCGTGAGGCTTTGGAAGCTTTGCTGCCCAGCCTGTTTGGTGGCCTGGCACAGGCGCCTGACCCTGTCGGCGCGCTCAACCGACTGGATGACATGATTGCGCGCCTGCCGAGCGCGATTAACTTCTTCAAGCTTCTGGCTGCGCGCCCGCAACTGGTAACGATGCTGGTCGAGATATTGAGTCATGCGCCGACGCTGGCAGATGACCTGTCGCGTCGTGCTGAGCTGCTCGATGGCTTGATAGATGCCAGCGCGCTCGAACCCGTGCCATGTCTGGAGGACATTGTCGCTTGGCTCGCGCAAAGCGAGGAGGGTGATGACTATCAGATGTTGCTTGACCATGTGCGGCAGAAAGTCGGTGAGCGTCGTTTCGCATTGGGCGCTCAGATCGTATGCGGGGCAGTAGATCCTCTTGAAGTGGGGGCGGGCTATGGGCGTCTGGCTTATGGCGCAGTTGAGGTGTTGGCGCGCGCGGCGGTTGAAGAATTCGCTCTCACGCATGGCCATGTACCGGGCGGAGAACTGGTGATTATAGCATTGGGGCGTTTGGGAGGAGGCATACTCACCCATGCTTCAGACCTGGACCTCGTCTATATTTTTACTGGCGATTACAGGGCAGAGTCTGATGGTGCAAAACCATTAGGTGCGACCCAATATTTCAATCGGTTAGCGCAGCGTGTGGGTAATGCACTTTCAGTGCCGACGGCATCTGGTGCACTTTATGAGGTCGATACCCGGTTACGACCATTCGGCGCGCAGGGGTTGCTGGCGACCAGTCTGGAAAGCTTTGAGAAATATCAGCAGGATAGCGCCTGGACCTGGGAGCACTTGGCATTGACGCGCGCGCGCTCCATATATGGTTCTCAGGCGGCATGCGCTGCTGTTGACGCTGTGATTGGTAAGGCGTTGATGCAAGAGCGCGATGTCAGCGCGCTCACACAGTATGCTGTCAAAATGCGGCAGGATATCAGCAAGCATAAACGGCCTGCCGGGCCGCTTGACGTGAAGCTCGCCTCTGGTGGGTTGATTGATCTCGAATTTCTCGTGCAGGTTACACAGCTGGCCCACCATATTGGGTTCGACCCTGACCTTAAACAGGCGTTGGAGAGCTTGATCGCTGCCGGTCATTTGCCGCCGCAGCTTGCCGAAGGTCATGACTTGCTCACCCGTTATCTCATCGTCTCGCGGCTGGTCTCACCAGCTTCTACCGAGCCGCCAGAAGCGACCCAGCCTTTGGTGGCGGCGCGATGCGGTGCAAAAGACTGGCCTACGCTTCTTGATATGCTCGACGATGCGCGGCAAAGGGTAGCGCAAAGTTGGAATGTGGTTGTTGAGAGCGTGGAGCTTGCGCTTTGAGGCGAAGGGCCCGTGCCGGACAGTTTCAGTCGCGCTGAAATTGAAGATACAGGAGAATATATAATGCTCGATGTTGGAGATAGTTTGCCCGATGTGCCTTTGCTGGATGCTGATGGCGCACCGCTGAACCTGTCAGATTATCAGGGCAAGCCGCTTATAGTGTACTTCTACCCCAAGGCCGACACGCCGGGGTGCACGACAGAAGCCAAGGATTTCACTGAGCTATTGGGTGAATTTTCGAAAGCGGGCGTTCCTGTCATTGGTGTATCGAAAGACAAGCCAGCCAAGCTCGCTAAATTCCGTGACAAATATGATCTCAAGGTAGTGCTGGCTTCTGATGAAGAGAATGGAGCCTTTTGCGATGCCTTTGGCACATGGGTCGAAAAAGCCATGTATGGCCGCAAATATATGGGCATTGCGCGCGCGACATTTTTGGTGGGTGCAGATGGTGTGATCGTTCGGGCATGGCCCAAGGTTAAGGTGAAAGGTCACGCAGCCGAAGTACTGGAAGCGGTTAAGGCGCTTGGCTGAACCCTCCACGATTAGCGCTACTATAGGTGAGGCGTGCCGTGATGTACTGCTCATAGCGGAGCCGCGTACCAAGCTGATGCGTGCGCGCAAGGTCGCGCGCGATTGGCGGCTGGGGCGGCTGGCACATGGTTTTGCTGCTCAGATGCCCGATGAGCCGGCACGTGGTGATGTGCCAGAACTGTTGCCGCCACATCGCATGCCCCGGCGAGGCAAGGGCGGCTCTGAGCGGGCGCGTATCGCGATGCTCCATGCGCTGGCTCATATCGAATATGTCGCTATCGACCTTGCCTTTGATATGGTGGGCCGGTTTGGCACACAATTTCCGAGCGAATTTGTGAGTGACTGGCTGAAGGTCGGGGCGGATGAGGCGATGCATTTTGCATTGCTGGACCGACGTTTGCAGCAAATGGGCAGCTTCTATGGCGCATTACCTGCTCATGGCGGGCTATGGGAGGCGGCACAGGAAACAGCACATGATGTGTTAGCCCGTCTCGCTATCGTGCCTATGGTGTTGGAGGCGAGGGCGCTCGATATAACTCCCGCCACTATTCAGAAATTTGAACAGGCAGGCGATTTTTTATCGAGTCGGATGCTTGGCAGAATCATGACAGATGAAATCAAACATGTCGCTTTTGGGACGAAGTGGTTCAACCAAGCGGTGAATCGAGAGGGACTATGTGCCCGTAATCACTACCAAAAGCTTGTAAAACAGCACTTCCGGGGTCGTTTGAAGCCTCCGTTCAACGACTCGGCGCGTGATCAGGCCGGTTTAACGCGCGATTATTATATCTCACTTGCCTATTAACCTTCGTCTGGCAGACATGTGGCACGGGCGGAATGTAAAACCGCTTAAACAAGATTAATCGCCCGGCAACGTCCGGACGAATGGATTGGGTCGTATGTCTAAAACCGATATGAACAACTACGTCGAAAAAACGAATTGGTTCCATATTATATCAGGTAAAGCGAAAGCCGCTTTGTGCATTGGCGCTTTGACGCTGGGCACAGCCGCCATGCCGGTACATGCTGAAAGCACGACAGATAATGATGGCCCCTGGAGCGATGATCTCAGCGAGGCCTCTACGACACGCGGCACTGACAAGACATTCGCGAATTTATTTTCGAGCTGGAAGAAGCTCGATAAGGCCGATGCCGGTACACCGGAGGCCACAATCTACATCCCGACGGGTCGCCCAGTTGACGATGTTAAGCTGACCAGTAGCTTTGGTGCACGTAGTGACCCGTTCAACGGGCGCCGCCGCATGCACAAGGGCATAGACATTCCCGGCCCGGTCGGCACACCCATTTATGCTACCGCCGATGGCATTGTCAGCCGCTCGCAATGGGTGCGGGGCTATGGCAAATTTATTGAAATTGCTCATGGCAATGACACACAGACTCGCTTTGGTCACCTTTCCAAACTGATTGTGAAACCCAATGCACGTGTGCGCCGTGGTCAGATCATCGGTCTGATGGGGTCAACTGGCCGTTCGACTGGCAGCCATCTTCATTATGAAATCCGCGTTTCCGGTGTAGCCATTAATCCGCTGCCTTATATTACAGGCTCAGAGCGTGCGATGGCGCTAAACAGCCGTCCGTCGGTTGCTTTGGGTGGCCCCACAGCGCGTGAGGAAATTGCAGCAAAATAAGTGAGGGCGCGGGTGATCGCGCTTTTTTTCATATTCAGCTATGCCGGATGAGGCATATGATAAGGTCGCGCGTTTGCGGCCTTTTTCTATACTTGCTCTTGTGATGGAGCGAGAGGCATCATATCTTGCAATGTATGACTGATATTAGCCTGACCCCCTCTGCAGCTGCCCGTGTCGCCTGGATTGCGCAGAAGCAAGCCAAGCCTGCCATATTGCGTTTGGCGGTTGAGGGGGGAGGCTGCTCTGGTTTTCAATACCGTTTTGGCCTCGCAGATGCGCAGGAAGATGGCGATACGGCAGTAGAAACTGATGGGGTTACTCTGGTTGTTGATGAGGTGAGCCTTGATCTCGTGCGCGGGGCTGCTGTCGATTATGTCGAAGATCTCGGCGGAGCAGCTTTCAAGGTAACCAACCCCAATGCGACGGCTGGCTGTGGTTGCGGATCGAGTTTTTCGATTTAACAGACGCTGAGGCTTGACGCCGCCAGCTAATTCCGCTCCCAGTAGCGCCATGCGTATCGCGACTTTCAACATCAACGGCATCAAGGCGCGCTTGCCGCGTCTTGTAGAATGGCTGGACGAAACCAAACCGGACATCGCCTGCCTTCAGGAAATCAAAACATCGGACGAAACCTTCCCGGTGAAGGATATAGAAGCCGCTGGCTATGGTGCGCTGTGGCATGGGCAAAAGGGCTTTAATGGCGTTGCTATTTTAGCGCGTGGAGAGGTGCCGGTTGAGGTGCAACGCGGTTTGGCTGGCGAACCTGAAGATGAGCACAGCCGCTATCTTGAGGCAGATGTGAAGGGTGTGCGCGTTGCGTCGATTTATTTGCCCAATGGAAACCCGCAGCCGGGACCGAAATTCGACTATAAATTGCGCTGGATGAAGCGTTTGCGCGACCGCGCGGCGGAGATATGGGCGGAGGAAGTGCCCGCCATTCTTGCGGGTGATTATAATGTCATTCCCTATGATCGGGACGTGTATTCGGTGCAGGCGATGGCGAGCGATGCGCTGATGCAGCCGGAAAGCCGCGCCGCTTATCGCGCGCTGATGGGCGATGGCTGGACGGACGCGCTGGCGAGCCGTCACCCGGCGGGCAGCGTGTGGACCTATTGGGATTATCAGGCCGGGGCATGGCCCCGCAATGCAGGTTTCCGTATCGACCACCTGCTGCTCTCACCCGTAGCAGCGGATCGTCTGGCGGACGCGCAGGTGGACAAGGAATATCGTGGGCGAGAAAAGGCCAGCGATCATGCGCCTGTGTGGGTTGAGTTGCGAAGCTAAAAGTATAGAGGGCCGGCGCGGATGTTTCAGTGTAACTGAAACAGAGTCTAAAGCGCCTTCTCATAAACCGTATAAACCTTGTTCACCTTGCTTTCGATCGCGTCGGCAATGGCATTCATGCCCTGATTATCGTCCAGCACCCAGCCGATTTCACCACGGGTGCAGTCATATTTCCCGATAGCATCGCGACGGATATATTCGATCATCATGAAAGCGAGCTGGCTCGCCATGCGCGAGGATTGCAACCGCTTGATCACGCCCATTAGCGGAACACGCATCGTCCGGCATTTGGGTTTGCGCAGCCACCAGAGCAGCTTCGCCCAGTTAAAAGGGAAGAGCGAGCCGTTAAATGGGGCGATGGCTTCATTGATATCAGGTAGCGTCATCATGAAGGCAACTGGCTCGCCATCCAATTCGGCAATGCGGATGAGGTCTTCATAGACAATGGGTTTGAGCTTTTTGCCAGTATGGGCCACTTCAGCATCGGTGATTGGTACAAAGCCCCAATTATCGCCCCATGCATCGTTAAGGATCGAAAGAATGAGCGCCGCCTCTTCGTCAAAGCGGCTTTTATCGACTCTGCGAATGTGGATACGCCCGCTTCTCTCGCCGGATTTGACGATGCGCTGAATAAGGGGAGGGAATCCATCTGCTATGCCTACATCATAGGTGCGCAGCTCTTTGACGGAGCTATAGCCCGCCGCCTCGACCCACGGCTGGTAGCGGGCGAGATGATGCCCCATCATCACTGTGGGCGGGTGATCATGGCCGAAAGTCAGCAGGCCCGGCTCTTCCCATATGGAAAGCGACATTGGCCCTAATGCACGTGTCATGCCCTTGTCACGTAGCCAGCTCTCCGCAGCGGTTATCAGGGCCGAGGCGCTTTCTTCATCCAGTGCATCGAACATACCCCAAAAGCCGGTGCCCGGTCCCATGCCCTGCTCGGCGGGCATGGTGAGCGCAAGCTGGTCAATATGGGCGGAGATACGGCCAGTCACCTTGTCGCCGCGCCGGGCAAGGAAATATTGTGCCTCGGCATGCTCGAAGAATGGATTCTTCTCTGGCATCAGCATGCCATAGACTTCGTCTTTGAGTGGAGGCACCCAGTTCGGATCATCCTTATAGACGTCCCACGCGAAATCGACGAAAGCCTTGAGGTCTGCCTTGCTCGAAACGGGGGAGATCAGTAGGTCAGTTTCTGCCACTATGTTGCTTTCATTTTGATCGTTATCAAAGCCGGTAATATGGTGGACTTGTTACGATGGCCCATGCTTTGGGACAATGATAATGTCATGTTGCTGCCATTATCTGTGCGCAATTGGATTTTAGAGGCGAGCCTATGACAGCCTATGAGAAAATTGATGGCAGCGCAGCGGCGATCCCTGATGATGCGGCCATGTTGCGCGCAGCAGTCGAGCTGACCCGCGATATATCGACGGCGCGGCCTGATATTTACTGGCCTGATATGCTGATCTCTGCGTTAGTGGGCTATGCCGCGCTTGCCGGAGCTATCCTGCTGGATGAGGTTGCGCTGGTGATCGCGTGCGGGCTTGTGGCGGCGCTGGCATTGTATCGTGCGCTGCTCTTCATTCATGAGCTGACGCATATTCACAAAAATGCGCTGCCCGGTTTTCGCTTCGTGTGGAATCTGCTGGTGGGTATCCCCATGCTGACGCCATCTTTCATGTATGAGGGTGTGCATACGCTACATCATGCGCGCACCCGCTATGGCACTGCGCAGGATCCGGAATATCTGCCGCTGGCGTTGATGAAGCCCTGGTCGCTGCCACTTTTTATATTGGTAGCCTTGCTGGCGCCGCCTTTGCTGCTGATCCGTTCGGCGCTACTGGTTCCGCTTGGCGCGCTCATTCCGCCGATACGACGGTTGGTCTGGGAGCGTGTTTCGGCGCTGTCGATCAATCCTGACTTTCGCCGCCGCCCGCCTGAAGGGGGTTTCAGGCGCATGGTTTTCTGGCAGGAGCTGGGAGCTTCGCTCTGGGCTATCGCGCTGTTGGTGAGCCCTTATTATATCGGATGGCGTCCGCTTCTCATCGCACTGGGCGTTTTCTCGCTCACCGCTGTGCTGAACCAGCTACGCACATTGGTGGCGCATCTCTGGGAGAATGACGGCAATGCGATGACAGTGACGGCGCAATATCTGGATTCAGTGAATGTGCCGCCGCCCGGTGCGTTGCCCGCTATATGGGCGCCGGTCGGCCTGCGCTATCACGCGCTGCATCACCTGCTGCCGAGCGTGCCCTATCATTCACTGGGCGAGGCGCACCGCCGCATCACAGCACATCTCGGCGCTGGTTCTACCTATGAGCGAGCCAATTACAAAGGTATGCTTCCGCTGGTAGGTAAGATTGCCCGCAGCACGATGGTGAAGCGTGGCTAGTGGGCTATTACTCTTCCGTGCGGATCAACACGGCCTCTCCCAATAGCAGGAATAACAGAAACGGCGCCCATGCAGAGAGCATGGGGGGATAGGCCCCTAAATTGCCCATAGCGAGCGAGGCGTTGTCCGCCACGAAATAAGCGAAGCCCAGCCCCATGCCGATAACGGCGCGGACGAACAAATGCCCTGAGCGTGCCAGCCCGAAGGCGGCAACAGAGCCGAGCAGCGGCATTAATATAGAAGACAGGGGCTTGGATATTTTATGCCACAGGCTTGCCTCCAGCGAGGCTGTGGGGCGGCCTGCATCGCGTAAGTCATCTATGGCTTGCCGCAATTGCATGAAGGTGAGGCCGTTGGCATCGACTTTGGCGAGGGTGAACTGGTCTGGCCTGATGCCGGAGCCTGCATGAATGGTGCCCAGATCCTTGGATGTGCCCCGATTGACGTCGAACTGTCGAGCGTCTTCCAATATCCAATCGCCCTGCTTGGCATCATATCGCGCTATAGGTGCCCGTAAGATATTGATGAGCCGGTTATCGACCCGGTTGAATATCTCAACCTGTCGTAGAACGACATTATGACCGCGCCCACTGATAATGCCTGCCGTCACCAAATTATTGCCCTCGCGCACCCAGACATTGGTTTTGACGCCACTATCGCGCGGGATTTCACCAAAATCGACATCTTCCCATGCGCTCAGAGCCGCGGTGGAGCGCGCAACGATCCGCTCGTTGAAGATAAAACTCAGGGCGGCAACGCCCATAGCGGCAGCGATGAGCGGTGCTAATATCTGATGCGCGGACAGGCCCGCTGCCTTCATCGAAACGATCTCGCTATACTGGTTCATTGTTGCGAGTGTGATGAGCGTACCCAACAGGACGGAAAAGGGCAGGAATGTGGCAATGATCTGCGGCACGCGCAGGCCGACATAGCGCCATAATTCGGCTTCGCCATTGCCCGGTGCATCCAGGATTTTGCCGCTTTCTCCGAGAAGGTCGAGCGTCATGAGAACGACCACCAGCATTGCCAGCACCGCAAAGCTGCGGACCAGGAAGCTGCGGGCCATATAGAAAGCCATACGCCGGGACGGGAAAAACTGAAGCTGCATCTGTGTCTGATCTTTCTCGCCGCTAAATATTATGTTTGACCTTCTGACGCCCGAACCGGAACCATTTTGCAATCCATTTCGTGGCTTTAGCGAAGAGAGATTCCAGTGCGCCAATCGGTTGACCTCCCGGCCTGTGGGCGATCACATGGTACATCCATAAAATCAAGGCGCTGAACAGGAGGAATGGTCCCCAAAGAGCCAGAAAAGGATCTATGCGCCCAGAAGCGCCCATATCTTCGGCATATTGGTTGATCTTATGATAGGTGACGATGAACACAATAGAGAGGAACACACCAAGCGCCGATGTCGATCGCTTGGGCGGGATAGCAAAAGCCAGCGCGGCCATAGGGAGAAGCAACATCATTGCGACTTCGACCACTCGGAAGTGAAAATTGGCGCGCACCTCATTTCGGGTCATTTCATCGATACTTTCCGTATACCCCACACGGACCAGCTCAGGCAGTGTCAGTTCCCTGTCCCTGTCGCCGCGCCCGCGAAAAGTTTCAATCTTGGGAAGGTCAATAGGCAGGTCATGCCCTGAAAAGCTCAATATACGGGGGGAGGAGAGTGTGTCTGAGCGCTGGACGAGTACACCGTCGGTTAGTCGCAATATGATTGTATCCGGGTCATCAGTGCCCAGAAAACTTCCCTGCTTTGCCGTGACGGCCAGTGACTGACCGCTTTCCTGATCGACCCGCACAAATATGCCATGCAAATCGCGTCCGCTGTCTCGGCTTTCTTCGATGCGCAGCGTCATGCCATCTCCCAAATTGGTGAATTCACCTACTTTGATTGAGGCACCCAGTGCGCCGGAACGCAGCTCATATTGTAACCCTTCATAGGCATATCGCGCATAAGGTTGGATGAAACCGACAATGGCGAAATTTATGAGCGCCAGAGCAATGGCAAACATATAGGGCACACGCAGCAAGCGCGCGGGAGAGAGGCCGACGCCGCGCAATACGTCCAGCTCGGAGGACAAGGCGAGCCGGCGAAAAGCGAGCAGGATGCCGAGCATCAGCCCAATTGGTATGCCCAGAGAAAGATATTCGGGCAGCATATTGGCGAGCATGCGCCAGACAACACTGACAGGGCCGCCTTGTGCTGCAACGAAATCAAACAGGCGCAGCATTTTTTCGAGAACGAGCAGCATAGCTGCTATAACCAACGTACTTGCAAGCGGTACGGCGATCAGGCGGGCGATATAACGGTCAGTCGCGCTCAATAGATTCAATTTATAGTCGTCCTGTCACCATGTTTTGGCCGCAAATGAGGCCCATATCACCCTTGGGGCGAACAGGGCCACCTGCATAGTAACCATATATTATGTGGGCTATAGCTTCGAGGAGAGACTAGGTCATGTTTAAATTTCACCGCAAAGGTCCAGCATTTGTGCTTGCCTCTGCCTGTGCCGTTCTGGGCGCAGCCAGTATGCACAGTGTGGCCTATGCGAAGCAGGTCATTTCCAACGATATGAGCAAATGCTATTCCAATGCCGGCCCTGCATTGTTGATTGAAATTCGTGGCTTTGAAAAGAATGATGGTCGGATTCGTGTGCAATCCTATCGTGCGACCAAGAGCGAATGGCTGGAAAAAGGGCGTTGGCTCAACCGTATCGAGACAGATGTGAATCCGGTAGATGGCGTTATGCAGTTTTGCATGCCTGTTCCGGTTTCAGGCAGCTACGGCATTGCTGTTCGCCATGACACCAATAACAACGGCAAAACTGACATCTGGAAGGATGGCGGAGGGTTTTCCAACAACCCCAAGGCCAATGTTTTCAATCTCGGTAAGCCGGCAGTTGGCAAGGTTGCGGTCAATGTTGGTCCGCACCCGACCAGCATCGCTATCAAGTTGCAATATATGTAGGAAGGGGAAGGCTAACCGCCTGTCTGTATGGTTTGCGTCGCTTTATTGTCTAATCCCAAATCGACGGGCAACCGCCAGTTGCTTCCGCGCGTCCGCAGTTACTGCGCCAATCATCCGGATATTTTCCATTATGAGGTCGAGAGCGTAGACCAAATTGGCCGCGCAATGCAGATGATCGCGCATGTCAAACCTGATGTGATTGTCATCAATGGTGGCGATGGAACCGTTCAGACTGCGCTTACCGAATTATATCAAGGTAGTTATTTCCAAGAAGGGGCAGTGCCGCCTGTTGCAGTGTTGCCCAATGGCAAGACGAACTTGATTGCTCTCGATCTGGGCATCAGGGGCGATCCGATCAAGGCGCTAGAGCGCATCGTCGATATCGCTAAAAACGGTATTGAAGAGCATGTTGTTGTACGCGAGCTCATTGCCCTGTCTGATGGTGAAGCAAACAGCAGGCCCGTACTCGGCATGTTCCTTGGTGGCGCCGGGCTGGCGGACACGATCCTCTTTTGCCGTAATCGCATTTATCCGCTTGGCCTTTCCAACGGTATCTCCCACTTCCTGACCGCGCTGGCCGTAATCGCATCGATTTTCTTTGGCGTTAAAGGCAAATATATCCCACCCGCCGCCAGACCCGTATCCATTTCCCTGATACGTGACGGCCAGTTGGCGGGGCGTTTTGCGGTTCTTATCGTTACCACATTAGAGCGGCTCTTATTGGGGGCTAAGCCTAGCGGTGCAGGGCGAGCCGGACGTTTAAAACTGATGGCGATTGACCATAGCGCTGCGGCGGTGTTGCGTGTGCTCTATGCGAGTGTTCTTGGACGTGTTGGCTCACGGCGTATGCAGGGTATTCACCTTGAACATGGGGATATGATCCGCATTGAAGGCGAAAACAGTAGCGTCATTCTTGATGGTGAGATTTTCCAATCCCATGATGGTCGCCCCATTGTACTTAAGTCTACTGAGCCGGTGCCGTTTCTGCGTCTTGCGGCGTGAACGGACAGCTTCACAGCTTTGTGAGTGCGGAGCTGGTTCAGCCAGTTGATCCGCGCGTGTCACGAATGGCAGCAGAGCTGGCGGCGCACTATCCTGATGCTGCGCGCACTGTGTTATTCTATGGCTCCTGCCTGCGCGAGCAACAGCTCGATGGGTTGATGCTCGATTTTTACCTGATCGTTTCTGATTACCCCGCCGCTTATGACAAGGGATGGCTGGCGAAGGCTAATAAGCTTATCCCACCCAATGTCTTCCCCTTTGCCTATGAAGGTATGAGCGCGAAATATGCAGTGCTGTCTGAAGAGGATTTCGCACGGCTATGTAGCGATAAGGCTGACAATGTTTCGGTTTGGGCGCGTTTTGCGCAGCCTTCACGCTTAGTGTGGTTCAGTGATAACGCGGCCCGCGACCACATGGTCTCAGCTATAAGTGATGCGGCCCCTACCTTGCTGAATATGGCGCTTCCGGGTGTGATACCCGAGCAGCGCGATCAATGGCGTGCTTTGTTTGAGCATGGCTTTTCTAACACGTATCGGGCAGAGCTGAGAGCGGAGCGCAAAGGGCGCTCCTTAAGCATTGTTGATGCTGAGCCAGAGCGTTATCGCGCTATATATGAGGCCGCTGTAGCAGATGGCATCATTGTCCAGAACGCGCAGCTTGCGCCGAATGCTGTAAAAGCCAATGCGCGGCGCTGGCGCAAGCTGCAACGGCGCGGAAAATGGCTGAGTGTTATCCGGCTGGCCAAAGCGAGTTTTACCTTTGCCAATGGTATTGATTATCTCGCCTGGAAGATTAACCGCCATGCGGGTACGCAGATCGAGATCACACCGTGGCAGCGGCGCCACCCTTTGTTGGCAGCAATTACGCTGTTGCCACAGTTGTTGGCGAAGAAGGCGATTGGCTGACTGACAGGGCTATCGCTTGCTTGAGGCTGGCCAGGGTATAGGGTTTGCGCAGCAGCATATGCCCTTCGAAAATGCTGTTATCCGTGATTTCGCCAGCATAGCCAGTTACGAAAATCACCGGGATAGTGCGATACATAGCGGGCAGTGCAGCGATCATTTCCGGGCCGGTCATGTCGGGCATCAGCACATCACTCAAGATGAGCTCGATACCGTTATTGTCCTTGAGTATATCCTCCGCTTTATGCGGATGGTCACAGCAAATGGTGCGATGCCCCAATTCTGATAGTGCTGAGCGTGTCTGCGCCAATACGCGCGGATCATCCTCTACCAATAATATGCTTAGGCTAGGCGTGTCATGCTCTTCTGGAGCAATGTTTAGAGCCGCTTCTGCTAAGCCTGCGGCCATTAAAGAGGGCGGCGTGTTGGCGCTCTCTATCTCTGCACCGTGATGGCGCGGCAGATATATCTGAACTTCCGTACCTTCGCCGGGCGTAGACAACATACGGATTTCGCCACCGTTCTGTCGTACGAAGCCAAAGACCTGGCTCAGGCCAAGGCCTGTGCCTTTGCCGATGTCTTTGGTGGTGTAAAATGGCTCGAATACCCGGTCGAGCACCTCGGCTGACATGCCGTGGCCATCATCGATCACGCTCATGCAGATATATTCTCCAGCAGCGCAATCGCCGATTTCTCGTGCGCGCAGGCGGTTCTGGCTGGTCTTGATGGTGATGGTGCCGCGCCCTTCCATTGCGTCGCGGGCATTGACGGCAAGATTTAATATCACATTTTCGAGCTGATGCTGATCAACGTAAATTGTCCAGTCGGCAGCATGGAGATCCAGCTCGATCTTGATTTGGTCGCCGATTGAGCGATCTACCAAATCAATCATATCGGCCATAAGTTCATCTGGGCGCAGTGCGTCTGGCAGGTCCGGCTCCGAGCGTGCAAAAGCAAGCAGGCGGCGTGTCAGTGCCGAGGCACGATTGGCTCCTTCCATCGCATTGTCGATATGGCGCACGACATCCTGTACGCCTTCGACCCGCTTTCTGGCAAGCTCCAGCCCGCCGACAACCACCGTCAGCATATTATTGAAATCATGCGCAATGCCGCCTGTAAGCTGGCCCACGGCTTCCATCTTCTGCATTTGCCGCAGGCTCTCTTCGGCCTTGACCTTGTCTGCCGATTCCTGTTGCAGCTTGGTATAGGCCAGTTCCAGCTCTTGTGTTCGGGACGCGACAGCCTTTTCAAGAGCCTGCGCGCGATGATATTCATCATCGATCATCCGTTGCTCCTGTCTCCGCTCACGAACGGCGGCGCGCGCAAACCATCCCAAAGTTAGCAGCGCAACCAACAATGCCAGCCCTGCCAGCCTATATGTACGCGTGGCTTGCTGCATGCTATCGCCTGTACGCTCAACATCGAGATTGCGCTCGCGCAGGCGCTCATTTTCTGTGGCAATTAGTCGCTCCAGCAGAGTTGTTATACGCGTGAGGCTTTCTGCACGGCTGGCCTGATAATATTTGCCGAGCGAGGTTTCTTTTTGGTCATAATTGGTGCGCAGTGCAATGTCGTTGAGGGTTTCACCGCGCTTGCTATATGCGGCTTCCAGTTGTTCGATCAGAGCATGTTGGGCCTGGTCGTCACGGGTTACTCGGCGAAGAGCCGATAGCTCTGTGCCTGCCCTTTGCCATTTGTCCTGATACTCCCGCCCGATATCTTTATCCATGCTGATCACATAGCGGGCGAGGGTGGACTCTGCCTTTGCTATTGTCGCATCAAGCCTGCGGGCGAGGGTGACGATTTCATAGCTGCGTTGTTGCTGTGCAAGCGCCTGGTTTTGTTCACGCGTGGTGAGGCTGGCGTAATAGAGCAGTGCCCCAAGAGCGACGGTGAGGGAGATGCCGATAAGGAAAGGCAGGATCCGATCGACCCTTTGCCTCCAGCTCGGAGCTTCTTCCATTTCGTCCAAGACAGGGTTGTTCATTAACCCTGTTTAGACGAATCCCTATAGGGATGAAAGCGTGTTAGCGTTTGTAAACGGCTTGGAATCAATCAGCTTATCGCGCCTGTTGCTTTGCCAGCAGTTTCGAACATGGCCAGAATTTGCGTGACCTGCTCGCTGCTATGTTCAGCACAGAGCGAGCAACGCAGCAGGAAAGTGCCTGCTGGTGTTGCCGGAGGACGCGCCATATTGACGTAAAGTCCCAATTCTAACAGGGTTTGCCAGATAGCAACTGCCTGTGCCTGATCGGTCAGAATGACGGCGATAATAGCCGATTGCGGTGTTTCTGTACCAAGCTTGAAGCCCATTTCGCGCAGGCCCGTATGCAGGCGTTTGCTGTTTTCCCATAGGTGTGCGCGCTTATTATCAGCATGCATGAGCTTGCGGATCGATGTCGCGGCCGTAGCAACAACACTGGGAGGGAGAGAAGCTGTAAACACATAGGGGCGGCAGACGAGGCGCAATATCTCGAACTTGGGGTGATTGGAAACACAGAAGCCGCCTACGGTGCCAACGCTTTTCGAGAATGTACCGACGACAAAGTCTACCTCATCCTCGACGCCTTGTTCTTCATAAACGCCCCGGCCATTGGGGCCAAAAAAGCCCATGCCATGCGCCTCATCAACGAGGATCATGCAGTTTTCATGCTTGCGCACCGCCGCCACCATATCAGGCAGGGGCGCAATATCGCCGAGCATTGAGTAGACGCCTTCCAGCACTACCAGCTTTTGCGCCTCGGCAGGCAGACGTCCCAGGCGCTTGTCGAGATCTTCAACGCTATTGTGACGAAAGCGGACAATCTCCGCATTGCCTAGGCCACAGCCATCATAGATGGAGGCGTGGCTATCGGCATCGAGGATGATATAATCGCCCTTGCCAGCCAAGGTCGAGATCATGCCGAGATTGGCCTGATAGCCGGTTGAAAAGACCATGGCATGATTCATGCCGTAAAACTCTTTGAGCGCCTCTTCGCATTCCTTGTGGCCCTGATAGGTGCCATTGAGAACACGGCTACCCGTGGTGCCCGATCCAAAATTGTCGAGTGCATCTTTGCCGGCCTGAACAACATCAGGGTCGAAGGTCATACCCATATAATTATAGGTGCCGAGCAGGATTGTTTCCTTGCCCTTAATGACAGCAAGTGTGGGTGATTTAACTTCATCCATCACGATGGCGAATGGATCGCGCACGCCGGTAGCGAGCAGCGCTTCGCGCTCAGCAATCAGAGGGTCGAACTTGGAAAACAGGTCGGTCATTCTTGCTATTTATCCCTGCAACTTTGCAACAGCATCAACAAGCTGGCCAACGGTTTCGATCTCAGCCTGCATGTTCATTGTGATGATGATGTCGAACTCATCTTCAATCGCAGCAACGAAGTCCATCACTGTCAGGCTGTCCCATTCAAGGTTGCCCGCAAATGTCGTGGCATCGCTTAATTCTATGCCTTTCGCATTGAATGGCGCAATTTGCGCGGCGACAGTTTCAAAAATCTGCTGGCGATCACTCATGATATGTCTCTCTAATAGGCCTTCGGCGCTTCATGCCCGCGCATGACGGTCTTTGGCAAGGGAATAAGGCACTAATCGGGCATGATCTTGCCTGAATATGTGGTTGGTGTAATTGTCTGCGCGCCAGGGAGGGCGAACAATGAGTGAAGAGACAAAATCTGCCAAGTTGATGCCCAATGCGGTGCATCTGGTACGCACCTCTATGCTGTCCACATTGCAGCTCAGCCAGATGGCAGACCAGAAGGCGAATATGGTGATGGGTGCGTCATTCGTTGTCTTCACTCTGGCGGTTGGTCAGGTACGTTCGGGTGTTATGCTATTGCCTATCACCATTCTTGCCAGCGGTGCCTTTCTCGCAGCGATTTTTGCCATATTATGTGTCTTGCCCAAGGTGACGCACTCTGGCGAGGCGCATCTTCTGGGGAATAGTCGTGGGGATAATATCCTGTTCTTCGGCATATTCAGTCAGATGAGCGAGCAGGATTTTTCCGATCAGGTGATCGAGGCGCTGGCGACAGATGAGAGCACATATCGACTGATGCTGCGTGATGTTTATCAGAACGGACAAGTGCTCTATCGCAAGAAATATCGCTATCTCGCGCTTGCCTATCGTACGTTTCTGGTCGGATTGGTTGGTAGCTTTATAGCCTTTGTAGCCGAGGTCATGATGACCCATATTCTCTGAATTATGAGGTTCGGAACGGGGTCGCGATTTCGGAGAGACCGGTATCGGTATCGATTTTAGGTTGCCAGAAATCGGTTGGCGGCTTTTTTGCTGGATCAGCCACCCAATCGGGAAAGCACATATAGCGCGCGCGGTCGGACGTCAGCTTGGCGCTGGGCCCGCGTACGAGTGTGTCTATGCGTGCGAAACCCATCAATATCATTTTGGGCAGGGGAAGTGCGCGGACCTTACGCCCCAGAGCGCGCCCCAATGCTGCTGCCAACTGCGGGTGAGACAGGCCATTGGGGTGATTATCATCCACTTCCCATATCGCACCACTATGCGCGTCGCCTGCTTTGCCGCATAGCGCAACCAGCACGGCAGCAAGGTCGCGCACATGAATGAGCGAGGCTCTGCCTTTGGGCGGTACAGGCAATATGCCGCGCCTGGCAACACGCAGCAGCTCACGAAATTCCGTATCGCGCGGACCGTAGACGGCAGGTGGGCGGATCATCATCCAGTCGAGACCTGAGGCCCGCACATGATCTTCCGCCAGCGCCTTGGACCAGCAATAGTTTGACAAGTCCCGCTGTCGCGCGGCGAGCGAAGAGACGTGCACAAAGCGTTTGATGCCAGCACGCTGTGCCGCGATGATTATATGAGCGGTGCCTTGGCCATTGCCTTTCTCGAACCCGGCACGGTCAGGTGCGTTGACGACACCAGCAATATGCAAAATGGCATCAGCGCCTTGGACCAGCTCATCGAGCGTTTCGGGCCTGTCGAGTGCGCCTTCGATCCATGTTACGCCTTCGCGCGCAGCTTGGGGCCGCCGGGTGAGAGCGCGTACTGACAGGCCAGCGACGAGCAGTTGTTCTAATGTTTCTGTGCCGACGAACCCTGTTGCACCGGTTATGGCAATAGTGCGGCTCACAGCATGACCATATGGTCGCGGTGAACAAGGGCGGGGCGGTTGGCCGTGCCCATCAGGGTTGCGACTTCTTCGCTGCGTTTGCCAGCAATAGTCTGTGCGTCCGCGGTGTTATATTCCACTAAGCCGCGCGCAATGGGGTGGCCCTGCACACTGATAATATCCACGACATCGCCACGCACAAAGCGGCCACTTACCTCAGTTACACCGGCAGGCAGCAGGCTGTTGCCTTCGCGTAAGGCCGTTTCTGCGCCTGCATCGACCATAAGCTGCCCTTTGATGGTTAGTCGCCCGGCGAGCCAGTTCTGCCGTGCGCTTTTTCCGGTTTGTGCAAGGAAGATCGTGCCATTAGCGCCTTGCGCCCATGCGGAGAGAGGGCGCTCTGTCTCGCCGGATATGATCGCCAGATGTGCGCCCGCACCTGTGGCGATTTTCGCGGCTTCGAGTTTCGACGCCATGCCGCCAGACCCCATGCCAGACTTGCTGTCACCATCGGCCATTGCAACGATGCTGGCATCTATTTTCTGCACCTCGCGCACGAGCTGCGCATCCGGGTTACTATGCGGGTTGGCGGTGTAGAGGCCATCGACATCGCTGAGCAGCGCAACGGCATCGGCGCGCGCAGCCTGGCCGATGCGCGCGGCGAGCCGGTCATTATCGCCAAAGCGGATTTCATTGGTCGCAACGCTGTCATTTTCGTTGATGACGGGGACGACTCCCAAAGAGAGCAGGCGCTCCAAAGTCGCCGCTGCATTGAGGTAGCGACGGCGATTTTCAAGATCATCAAGCGTGAGGAGCATTTGCGCGGCAGTCAGGCCGTTGGCGCTCAACAGGTTGGCCCAATGACCGGAAAGCGCAATTTGCCCGACAGCAGCCGCCGCTTGTGCATCGTCAAGGCTACCGCGCCCGCCTTTGGGCAGGCCAAGCCGCCGCGCACCCAGCGCAATCGCGCCGGAAGAAACGATGATGATTTGTTGGCCTGCTTTGGTGCGCGTCGTTATGTCTTCGACGACGCCTTTGAGCCAGCTCGTGCGTATTTCGCCTTGCGCATCGACCAGTAACGCCGAACCGATCTTGACGACCAGTCGTTTGACTGATGCAGGCGGGAAGCCGGAGAGGGAGGCGGACAAGTCGGTCATCGGGGCTATTCGAATGCCGTGCCTATGGGCTTGCCGTCAATAAAGACCTGCCGTTTTTCGACTGTGCGGATTTCGACGTGCCCCAGAGAGAAGGCTTTGTTCATCGCCTTTGTTTCGTCAGTGGTCAGGCTTCTGTCTCTGTAGCTTATATTCTTCCAGCCATCATCACTCTGCCGCAGCAGTTTGACCCCATAGCGCCCGATGACGATCGCTTCCCCCGCTTCGGGCCGGTACAGTACGTTACAAGTTTTTTCAGCACGGCATGCTCCATATTGGCTGAGCTGATGCACCAGCGCGTCTGGCAGTTTCGCATTTTTGGGCAAGGTCACGATATTGTCCCGCACCTCATCCTTTCGTTCTTGTTCATAGGCGGCGTAACGAGTGTCGGACTTCAGCATTTTCGCAGCAGCTTCACGAATTTCCGGCGTTCCACCTTCTTTTTCCAGCGCCTTCAGCGCTTTCATGCCCGCTGGACCAAAATCGAACCGCAAGGCTGCAAAGTCGAATTCGTCTACCGTCACCTTGCCGCTCTCCAGCCGAGCGACCTGATCGCGCGCGGAAATCGCGCCGAAGCTGAGTAGCGGGGTCGAGAGCAGGAAGGCGAGCGCGCACAGGAACAGTGCGAGGCGCATATTGGCGGGGCGCACAAGGCTGGTCCAGCGCGCTTCGCGCCCACGCAGCAGCGAGACGAGATAGGCAAGACCATAAGCACAGGCGATGGCGGTGAAGATGACGGCCCATATACGCTCTGGGGTGAAGCCATATTGGTTGACGCGCAGGCCGGTCGATATCGCCGCGATGATTGCCAGCGGTAGCAAGGTCACGGCCAGCGCCATCGCGCTCCAGCGCATTGCGCGGAGTTTTGCTTCGTCCTCCACCTTGTCGCCGATTACAGCATTGGCGAGGATGAGCGCGCCGATGATACAGGAAAGCAATATTGGCGTGGTCGCTTTGGTGGTTTCCCATAGCGCATCAAGGCCGGTGAAGGGCAGGGCGATGAGGAAGATCAGCAGCCCGGCAGCCAGCACAGGCGCGAGGACGGACAGCACTGTCATTATCACTCGCTGGAGCATCAGGACAATACGTTCCCGATCACGCAGCAGGCCAACGGCTCCGCCAAAGCTGCCGCCGGCCAGCATCATCGAAAACCATGATTTTTTAAGCAGCTCCTCGAGGGCGTCGATGCCGATCAGGTTGAACAGAGCCGAGAGCAGCAATGCCAGCAGGAAGACAATGCCAACAAAGGCCCAGGCCGCGAACCATAGGCTGACATTGGTCCACGCCCGGTTATGCGTCTCGACATAAGGAATGTGCCATTTCTGCTGACCACCATCCCGCCAGCCCTGAAAAAGCGGCGCGGCGATAGCGACGGTGAGTAGCGCGCTGACCAGCCGCCATGGCTCCCAGCTTGAGAAGTCTCCGCTCCAGTAGAGCACGGAGGCGACGACCAGTCCGGCTATTATGGCAAAGACGGCGGACCCGATGACCCTGCCGCGTTCAATGACGAAGGCAAAGCCTATTCCGGCGACACTGAGGAAAGTAGCGAGCGCGAGCCGGTTACTGTCCTCTGTCCAGTCATGCCGCCCGTCTTTGGCAATATAATAAATAGCCAGAGCGACCAATGCACCCAGCAGCGCTAGCCCCCATGACCGCAGTGGCCAGTCCTCATCGCTGTGAGGCGGCTCGTGCATTTGTGTCAGAGAGGAGACCATGGCTTTTCTTCCTCGTCCTGGCTCGCTTCATCGGGGTCGCCTAAGGCTTCCAGTGCGGTTTCGGTATCTCCTATAAGTGGCAGGGCGGCGTCGAGCAATCTATCCACGCCTTCACCCGTAGCGCCGGAGATGATGAAAATATCCTGCGCGCCTGCATCGCGGAGCTGGTTGGCGACATCTTCCATCAGTTCCTGCCCCAGCAGATCGCCCTTGTTGAGTGCGATAATCTGGGGCTTGTCTTCAAGCCCCGCGCCATAGGCCTCCAGCTCGCCTTGCACGATGTTCCATGCCTCTATCGGATCATCGCCGGTTGCGTCGATCAGGTGCAGCAACACGCGGCAGCGCTCGATATGACCGAGGAAGCGGTCGCCAATACCCGCGCCGTCCGCGGCGCCTTCTATCAGGCCGGGAATGTCTGCCAACACGAACTCGCGCTCACGGTGGCTGACGACGCCAAGTTGTGGTTTGGTGGTGGTGAAAGGATAAGCGCCAACCTTGGCCTTGGTGTTGGTGATGCGGTTGATGAAGGTAGATTTTCCTGCATTGGGCAGGCCGACAAGTCCCGCATCGGCGAGCAGCTTGAGGCGCAGCCAGACCCACATTTCTTCACCGGGCCAGCCTGTGCCATGCTGGCGCGGGGCGCGGTTGGTTGAGGACTTGTAGCTCTCATTGCCGCGTCCGCCATCGCCACCACGCAAAAAGACCTGCCGCTGGCCGACTTTGGTGAAATCGGCCAGTACCGTGCCTTCGTCGTCATCGGAGATGATCTGCGTGCCCACCGGCACCTTGATCACCAGATCGTCGCCGCCTTGTCCGGTGCGGCTTTTGCCTGAGCCGGGTATGCCGCGCTGTGCTTTGAAATGCTGGGTGTAGCGAAAGTCGATCAGCGTGTTGAGGCCCTGCACCGCCTCAAAGATGATATCTCCGCCCTTGCCGCCATTGCCACCATCGGGGCCGCCATATTGAATATATTTTTCACGCCGAAAGCTGACGGCGCCGGGACCACCGGTGCCAGAGCGAATAAAGATTTTTGCCTGATCGAGAAAATGCATGAGGCGCGTTTATCGTGCCTTGAAGACATTGGCTAGCAGATTAGCCAGTAGAGGCACGAGGGAGCGTATTTGCATCCCCCGTGTGCTCATTATTATGCCGCTATGGAGCGGTCAGCATAAAGGTCGGTTGACGGGTCCTTACGCGCTGGCTTGGCTCCACTGTCCTTGAACAAGAGGCAGGGTATATCTGCGTTACGCGCTGCTATATACCGCTTTTCGCGCTTGCCAGTCGGGCTGAAACCCAGCTTGGTAAGCACATGTGCCGCCGCGACATTATCATCTGTAATCCATGCCTTCACATTCTGCAGGCCTGATGCATGCGCAATATCTATGGCGGCCTGTGCTGCTTCAGTAGCGAATCCCAGGCCCCAATAGGAACGTGCGATCCAGAAGTTCAGCATGGCTTCATTGTGCTCATCATTCTCGATGCTGCAGCCACCAACAAGGCGTGGCGCATTGCCTGTGCGCGCAAAAAGGAGAAATTGCGGAGACAGAGGGTCGCGCGCCTGCATCAGAAAAGCTTGCGTTGCCTGCGTTGTAACCGGGCCATCAATATCCGGCAGGTTACGGGTGACGGCCTCATCACTGAGCGCCTTGCTTAATGCTGTGGCATCTTCAGGCCAGCCGGGCCGGAGCAATAATCTTTGCGTTCTTGCGAACATTGTTTTGTCCTCTCTATGTCGCGGCTTTGACCGTCTACGGTTACAGCTTAACGACATTATAGTAGGTAATATCCGTAGTCCGCTTTGACCTGTGCGGTTAATAGGCCAGACAGAAATTCATGCTTTACAGACAGGCATGAAAAAAGGGGCGGACCCTGACTGGGCGCCCCTTGATTAAATTATCGATTATAAAAACCGACAGTCTTAATGGGACGTCCCTTAGACGACCCGGCAAGATCGTCCGTTTATTCGGCTGCTTCAGCCATCATGTCGACAGACACATATTTGCGACGAAGCTTGCCATCGTGGAATACCACACGGCCTTCTGTCAGCGCGAACAATGTGTGGTCTTTGCCAATGCCAACATTGCGGCCCGGATACACCTTGGTGCCGCGTTGGCGCACGAGAATGTTGCCGCCAATCACGTGCTGACCGCCGAATTTTTTCACGCCAAGGCGTTTGCTTTCTGAATCGCGACCGTTGCGCGATGAACCGCCAGCTTTTTTATGTGCCATGGTTTATACTCCTTAAAGTCTTGTTCGCGCTCAGGCTTCAGCGGCCTTGGCTTCTGCAGCTTTGGGAGCTGCTTTTTTAGCAGCAGCCTTTTTCGGCTTTTCACTGCCAATAGCCACGATCTTGAGGATCGTGTGGCGCTGGCGATGGCCATTGCGGCGACGGTAATTGTGCCGACGGCGCTTCTTGAAAACGATGACCTTGTCTGCTTTCGCCTGCGCGATGATCTCAGCAGAAACTGTCAGGCCTTTGGTGTCCTTCAGTTCGGCACCTTCGCCGGCCAGAAGGACATCGTCCAACGTGACAGTTTCGCCAGCTTCACCAGCCAGCTTTTCAACTACAATTTTGTCTCCGGCGGCTACGCGATACTGCTTGCCGCCTGTGCGCACGATAGCGAACATGGCTTTATCTCTTCATCACAAATTGCTGTGCACAGACTCAATGGGTGTACCCATAGTCGATGCGCGGAATGTGGGCCGTTAGTGGATGATCACTCACCTGTCAACCAGAATGGGCCTGTTTTCATGATTGTTTTGCGTGAATATCTGCTCCGCGGCATAGGTCTTGTATATAATAATTTGCGCAGTTTTATGAGGGTATTAATGAGGAAGCAGCGTCAATATCGCGGTAATGGTCAGTACAGAGACTATCGTGCTCAGAAAAATTGTGCCTGACGTGACTTGGCCGTCGCGTGCATAAAATCCAGCGACCATGAAGGGGCCTGTGCCGGTTGATAGTGCGGCTATCGCTATTGCCATAGTGCCACTATAGCTATCCATACCAAGTATGGGCCATGCGATCAGTGCTGTAATGAGCGGATGCAAAACGAGCTTGGTTGTCGCGAGCGCTATGGCGGGCCGTTCTGTAAGGGCGTGTTGCAATGGCCGTTCGGCGAGGAAGAGGCCGATAGCGACCAAGGCAGTTGGGCTGGCTGCCACCCCAAGCATATGCGTGAATTGATCGATTGGCGTGGGCAATGTCCAGCCGGTCATCCACCAGATTAATCCGGTTAGCGGGCCGATCATGACTGGGTTGCGAATCAGGGCCATAACTACCTTTCCAATGGCATGACCGACGCCCTCAGAGCGATTATGACCCAATTCTATCGAAATAATGCTGAGCGCATATAGGCTCATCAGCATCAATGTCGCAGCGATGATAACATAAGGGCTGCTTTTTGGGCCAAGGGCCAACAGGAAAAGCGGCAAGCCGATATAGGCCGCGTTAGAGTAGCTCGCATTCAGGCCATCGACGGCCATATCTGCTATGGGGAGGCCACGCAGGCGGCCTATAATCATCCCGATGGCAAAAACGATAAAACTGCTGGCCATGATGGCGATGACGAAATCATTATCCCACAGGTTGTGCCAGTCTGTGGTTGCGACAATTGAGAACATCAATGCTGGTAGCGCCAGCCATATAACGAAGCGGTTCAGCTCCTTGTTGGCGGACGGAGATATAATACCGCTCTTGCCAGCTCCATAGCCAGCGAGAATGAGAGCAAAGACGGGCAATATGCTGAGAAAGGTCGTGAGCATGGTCACCCTCTATGCATATTCCAAGCCCTTGCCAAATGCTTTGACCAAACTTGGTTGGTGACATGTATATGACCAGTCATTGCCCGGTTCTGCTGTGTGGCCCATTGCGCGGCGCGAGCAGGCGCACTATTGGGCGAGGTTATGACCATGCGTATATTGCTTTTGTTATCCTTTCCCATGTTGTTGCTCTCTGCTTGTGCGGGGCAGGATGGACAAGGCTACCCTTCGCTTTCAAAGCGGGCGATTGAAAACGGCTTGCCGGCAGGTGATGCTGTATTGCCTATAGAGGCAGATCCAGACTCCGGTGCTGAGCAGCAGTTGCGTCAGACCATTGCTGATCTGATGGTCAAGCTATCCAATGGCAATGTGATGTTCAACTTGCTGTATGATGAAGTGGCAGGACGTATTCGCGTTGCCAAAAGTGCTGCCATATCGAGCGAGTCATGGGTGGCTGCTCAGATGGATTTGAGCCGGCTGGAGCAGGCGAGCTATCAAAGCAGCTATGCATTGGCGGGGCTGGACACGCTATATGCTGGAAGGTTGAAAGCTATCTCTGAAGGCAAAGTTTCTGGTAGTGTATCCGAGATGAAAGAAGCAGTGGCGCAAGCGCAGGATATTGTGGCCGGTCAGCAAGCAAAGATAGCTGCTCTGAGGGCTGGTCTGCAGCAGCCATAGGTGCTGCCTGTCCTATTGACCTATCAGGCGTGCGGCATGAAGCGCATGATAGCTTAAAACGCCGGTGCAGCCTGCGCGCTTGAAGGCGAGCAATGTTTCGAGCACCAGCGCATCGCGATCTCCTGCGCCTGTAGCGGCAGCAGCTTCGATCATCGCATATTCACCAGACACCTGATAGGCGAACACAGGGACTTCGAAGCGCTCTTTCACAGCGCGGACGATGTCGAGATAAGGCAGGCCGGGTTTGACCATCACGCTATCCGCACCCTCGGATATGTCGAGAGCGACTTCTCGCAAAGCCTCTTCGCTGTTGGCGGGGTCCATCTGGTAGGTTTTTTTATCGCCTTTCAACAGGCCGCGAGAGCCGACGGCGTCACGGAAAGGGCCATAAAAGGCAGATGCATATTTGGCGGCATACGCCATGATTTGCACATCCCGATGGTTGCTCTCTTCAAGTGCCGTGCGGATGATGCCGATGCGCCCGTCCATCATGTCAGAAGGCGCGATAATGTCTGCACCTGCCGCCGCCTGATTGAGCGACTGGTCGACGAGAATATCGATTGTTTCGTCATTAAGGATGCGGCCATGATCATCGACCAGCCCGTCCTGCCCATGAGCAGTGTAGGGATCGAGCGCGACATCAGTGAGAATACCGATGTCGGGCACAGCATCCTTGATAGCACGAATAGCGCGGCACATCAGATTGTCCGGGTTGAGCGCTTCCCTGCCGTCATCGCTGCGGCGCTCCGTCTGCGTGTTCGGGAAGAGGGCAATACAGGCTATGCCCGCATCACGCGCCTGACGCGCGCAACCGACAATAGCATCGACTGACCAACGCGAAACACCTGGCAGTGCTGCGATCGGTTCCTCAACATTGCTGCCCTCTGTCACGAAAAGTGGCCAGATCAGGTCGCTGGGGTGCAAGCGGTTTTCGGCAAAGAGCGCGCGGCTCCAACCGGAGGCACGGGTGCGACGCATGCGCAGGGCGGGGTATGAGGCGTTGTGGTTTGACATAGTGATGCTTTATAATGCTTTTGCCGCAAAGCAAATCCGTCTGGACAGCATTTGCGTAGCGACAGGGGTAAATGAACATGAATCACAAACGGGGTAGAGCTAAAAAACGCCGTGCCGGATGCCTGTTATGCAAACCGTGGAAGCGAAATGGCGTCAATAAGGCAGGTGCGGTTGGACAACGCTTTAGTGATTACCGCCGCACCAGCGCTGCGGAAGCGGATTTGCGTTATTATATCTGAATTATATCTGACCGGGCAGCCAGAGTTCAACGCATAGCGATTTTGGCTGGCTTGGTCTTTTCTTCTTTTTCTTCTTCGGTGCGCGGCTTGATCATGCTGGCGGGGACAACGGCTATGGTTGGGCCATTGGCCGTGCGCTTCAGCTCGGCAAGGCGGGTGCGGAAGGCGCGCAGCTCGCTACCTGCCAGCTGTGAGGATTGCTCGAATTTGACCGACATAGGGTTTACAGCCTTGCCATTACGATAAACCTGATAATGCAGGTGAGGGCCGGTTGAGAGGCCGGTCGAACCGACATGGCCGATAATCTGACCGCGTTTCACCCGCTGGCCAGCGGAAACTTTAATGCGGCTCAAATGAGAGTAGCTGGTAGCCAGCGAGCCTGCGTGGCTTAGTTTCACAAATTTGCCGTGGCCGTTATTGCGCCCTGCGAAAGATACGCGGCCATCAGTTACAGCGTATATCGGTGTGCCTTGTGATGCTGCGAAATCTACGCCGGCATGCATGCGTGAATAGCCAAGGATTGGGTGGCGGCGCATGCCAAAGCCAGAAGAAAGGCGGGCGTGGCGTACTGGTTTGACGAAGCCGGGGCGTTTCTTGCCGACACCAGATGCTTCAAACCATTCGGTTCTGCCATTCTTCTCCCATTTGAACATGTCTGCCTTTTTGCCATTGGCGAGTTTAATGCCGCCATAGAGCAATTCGCCGGTTTCGGTTTCCCCGGTTTCAGCCCGGCGATGCGCGACGATGATATCGAAGCTGTCGCCTGTACCGATTTTGTTGAGGGCAACCTGCTGTTTGATGACACGCAAATAGGTCTGGATTGTACCCGGCGTGGCACCTGCCGCCCGTGCCGAGCGATAGAGGCTGTCGGTCACGATGCCACGAATGCGCAGTGGCGTATCGTCAACGGCAATGGCGGTACGCTGAACGGATAAATTGCCATTTTCGCGGGTTACGTTGATCGCCATATCCAGCCGGGCACGAAAGGCGAGCACATCCAGCGGGCGCGGGACATTACGGTTAGGACGGCGGCCTAATGTCAGGTCGAGGCGTGTGCCTGCTGCGACAGCGCCAGGGGCAATATTGTCACCAAGCAGATCGACAATGGCTTTCGCGTCTTGGCTACTGACACCTGCGCGGGAAAGCGTGCGCTGAAAACTGTCACCGGCACCAATGGCTGCGCTCAGCTGAACCATCGGGCGCTCAGGTGTTTCCTTGAGTGGCATGACCGCATCGGTTGGGCCCATATGTCGCCCGCTATCAGCGCCGAGCGCCAGCGGAGTAGTCATCTGCGAGCGGAACTCGTCATAGTTTGCGGGTGACATGGCGGGTTGCGGCGCTGCCGGGAGGGCATCGAAATCGGGGCGCATGCTTATGGCCGTGAAGCAGAGTGCGAAGCAGGTCGCTGCGCCACGTAGCCACGTGAAGCTGCCGATATTCTGCCCCAGATCAGGTGTCAGATCGATATCATGTGCCCATTGGACAAGGCGCTCGCGCCAGCTCAGGCTTGCGTCATGCGTGGAAGAGGGAAGGGTAGCGCTTTCTTGTGCACGGGCAAGCCAGAGTGCTGAGCTTGATGCACCTGCACTTCCTTGTGACTGTCCAAAATCATTTTTTGCAAACAAGCCGGCGACCCTTCGCGCGTTTCATTTTACTATCGGCGCACCCGCTTTGCACCAATTTGCGTCACTTTTTGTGGAAGCAGATGGTTAAAGTCAAATTAATATCCCGGTTTACAGGCGGTTGAAGCGATGAAATGTGCTCTGTTCCCGGTAAAAAGCTCCGAGTCGCCCCCTTGCGTGCGGCATTGGCTTGGTCAAAAAGGGCGCATGGCTCACTTTTCCCGCGCTTCCGTGACGGCGGTGCTCGGCCCCACCAATACTGGCAAGACGCATCTCGCTGTCGAGCGGATGTGCGCGCATTCAAGCGGGATGATGGGTTTTCCGCTACGTTTGCTGGCGCGCGAGGTCTATGATCGCGTTGTCGCGTTAAAAGGGCCGAATGAAGTTGCACTCATAACGGGCGAGGAGAAAATCGAGCCTCCCGGTGCCCGCTGGTATCTCTGTACGGCTGAGTCAATGCCGATAGGTGGGGCAGAGAAGCAGCGTAAAGACTTTGCTTTTGTTGCGCTGGATGAAGCACAAATCGGGATAGACCCGGAGCGCGGGCATATATTTACGGATCGCCTATTACGAGCGCGTGGCCGTGAGGAGACCATGATTCTCGGGTCGCAGGCGTTGGCGCCGATGGTACGTGCGCTCTTGCCCGATGCCGAAATTACCTCTCGTCCGCGTTTTTCGACGTTGAGCTATGCGGGGGCAAAGAAGCTTTCGCGCTTGCCCAAACGCTCGGCCATCGTCGCCTTCTCGGTGGAGGAAGTCTATGCCGTGGCTGAAATGCTCCGGCGCTTGCGTGGTGGCGCGGCGGTGGTGATGGGCGCGCTGTCACCTTCAACGCGCAATGCACAGGTGCAGATGTTCCTGAACGGCGATGTCGATTATCTTGTTGCCACTGATGCGATTGGCATGGGGCTGAACCTTGATGTCAAGCATGTGGCCTTTGCCAGCTTGCGCAAGTTTGATGGGCGGCGCACACGGCGGTTGACCGTTTCCGAAATGGCGCAAATCGCTGGGCGCGCAGGGCGGCATCATAGCGATGGCAGCTTTGGATCGCTGGGCGGGGAGGAAGGCGAGAGCGCTTTCAGCCCGGAAGAAATAGAAGCGATTGAGGAGCATGAATTCCCGCGTATCGAGCATATGTTCTGGCGTGATGGCGCGCCGCCAATGGATAGCCTCAATGCTTTAATTGAGGCGTTGGAGGCGCGGCCAGAGCATCCGGAGCTAAGGGCCGCGCCGCAAGCCGTCGACCTGGCGGTGCTCAAGGCGATGGCTGATGACGAACAGGTGCGAGTGCGTACGCGCAGCCCGCAACTGGTGCGGCGTTTATGGGATGTGTGCGGCTTGCCGGATTTTCAGAAGCTGGGGCCAGAGCATCATAGCCGGATGGTGTCCCGCCTGTGGCGCTATCGCAGCGAAGGCAATGGTATTGTTCCGCGCGATTGGTTTGCGCAAAATATTGCGCGGCTCGACAATGTGCAGGGTGGAGTTGATACGCTTTCCGGCCGCCTCGCGGCTGTGCGGACATGGGCTTATATTGCGTATCGGCCAGACTGGCTTGCTGACCCCGCAGAAATGGCCGAGCGCACCCGCGCGCTGGAGCTGAAACTGTCGGATGCGTTGCATAATGCACTCACGCAGCGCTTCGTTGACAGGCGCACATCGGTGTTGCTTCGTGATATGGGGCGTAAGGCGGAGCATCTTCCTGTCGATATTGGCGCAGATGGGGCTGTGCAGGTCGATGGTGAGACGCTAGGGATGTTGAATGGATTCCGTTTTGTCGTCGATCCGCAGGCGCGAGGCGGGGACCGGAAATTATTATTGGCCGCTGCTGAGCGGCGTTTGGGAAAGATGTTGACTGTGCAGGCTGAAGAACTGATTGCTGCGCCCGATGGCGAGCTTGTGTTGATGGCAGCGCCTGGCGATATGCCCGGCATTGGCTGGAAAGACCAGACGGTAGCGACTTTGCATAACGGCCCCAGTCTGCTCAGTCCTGAAATTCGTATCGATAAAGCGATCATGGCATTGGGGCAGGATGTCGCCAACCGGGTCGCGGCACGGCTTCAGCTATGGATGAAGGCGCAGCATGAAAAGCATCTCGCGCCGATGCTGAAAATATTGGAGCAGTCCGAACAGGAAACAACGCCTGCCGTGGTGCGTGCGCTGTTTATTCAGTTGGCTGACGCTGGCGGCATAGTTGCGCGCAACGACATTGATGATGCGCTCAAGCTGCTCGACAAGGACCAGCGCCAGATATTGCGCAGGGCTGGCTTCACTATCGGTGTGCTCGATATTTATCACCATGCATTGCTCAAGCCCGGTGCCGCATTGTGGCGTCTGGCGTTGATGGCGGTGAAGCGGGGTAAGCCGATGCTGCCTCTGCCACAGGCTGGCGCAGTGCTGCTGGCATTAAAGGTGCGTGAAGAGCAAATGGGCGCGCGTCATGCGGGCTATCGCAGCTTTGACGATCATCAGATCCGTATCGACATGATCGAGCGGGTCGCGCGCGGCGGGCATGAAGCGATAGCGAAAAACGAGCGCTATGATGCGACTTCACCCTTCATAGTATCGCTTGGTCTGTCCGAGCCACTGTTCAACCATATCATGCGCAATGCGGGTTTTCGTCAGATTACACCTTCTGCTGCATCTCCAGCCACCTCATCTGCCCCAGCGACGAGCGAACCTATAGTTGGTGAAGCAGATGGAGGCGTGGGTGCTGAACCGAACAAGCAAGCTGAGGTCGTCTTGGATGAGCAGCCAAAGGCAAGCGATACGCCTTCTGAGGACGGGAGTGAGCAAGCACAGGCTGTTCCAGTTTCGGAGCCAACACCGGTTGCTACCGTGGGCAGGGATAGCGAATCCTTTTATGCGGTTCTGGTATCCAGCGAGTTTGAAGGGGGGGCTGGTGAAGGATCGGAGCAGAGCGGGGCGTCTGCAACTGAGGTTGTAGCTGAGGCTGCACCAAGCGGTGCGAACTGGGTTTTCCGTGGGCGTTATCGCCCTCGTGAACGCCACTTTTTTGGCAAGGCAGGTGGCGATCGTGCGCAGCGCGGTACCAAAAATGAGCGGTCAGGTAAGTCGGGTGGTAAGCCCCACCGCAAGGGGCAGGGCAATGATCGCCGCCAAAACCGTGATAACGTTCCGGGGCGCTTTGCACAGAAAAAGAGCGACGATCGGCCCGCAGGCGGTGGTGCTTTTGCGGGCCTTGCCGAATTGCTTGGGCGCAACGAGTAAGTCAGAGATGACGGTGTGACCTCGCATATGGTTTCGCCAGCACATGCGCCTACCCAGCGCATCGACAAATATCTCTGGTATGTACGGCTCGCGAAAAGCCGCTCTGTTGCGCAGGCTATGGCCGAGCGCGGTATTATGCGGTTGAATGGGCGCCGCATTGAGCGCGCGCATAGCCCCGTGCGCGTGGGCGATCTTATTACGCTGGCGAAAGGTGAGCATGTATGTGTCGTGCGCGTGCTTGCGTTGCCGGATCGGCGTGGCCCCGCACGTGTCGCTCAAGATTGTTACGAGGAGCTACGACTGGGGGAATAGACTGCTGTGCGCACATGGAGCGGCGATGCGGGCTAGGTTTCGCACAGGTTTATGGGCTGGAAGCAGCATGTAGATGAAGCGGCAATGGGCCACTTCATAGTTATTGTTTATTGACGAGCGCGCGTGGCGGGAATAGCAGGGCGCAAAGACGATAATGCGCTTAAAGGCGTATCGCCGGAAGGGAAGCTATACTAATGACCTATGTTGTGACCGACGCCTGCATCCGCTGCAAATATATGGATTGCGTCGAAGTTTGCCCCGTAGACTGCTTCTATGAGGGTGATAATATGCTGGTTATCAATCCGAATGAATGCATTGACTGCGGCGTGTGTGAACCGGAATGTCCTGCCGAAGCTATTTTGCCTGACACGGAAAACAACATCGAAAAATGGCTTGAGCTGAATACGAAATATTCTGCTGAATGGCCCAACATCACGACCAAGCGTGATGCCCCTGATGATGCCGATGAGCATAAGGGTGAAGAGGGCAAACTAGAGAAATATTTCTCCGCTGAACCGGGTCAAGGCGACTGAATCGTTAACCTGATAAGCTACTGAAAAAACTATATTTTTCCACTTGCCGGCTTCAAATTTAGCCGATGGGTGGAAATTTTATTACGAATCTGTTAAAATGCCTTCGTAAGGCGGGATGTCGCACCCCCGTCAGGAGACTTAACAGATGATCCCCTGGTCAGCCGAACGACCCCTTGGAAGACATTCTTCCTCACCTATGTTTCTTCGCTGCTGACCTCAATCATTATAAAATAGAGAAAGGTTCACAATGGCTGCAAAAGCCCTGTCCTTCGATGTCGGTGATTATGTTGTATACCCCAAGCATGGCGTTGGCCGTGTTGTTGAGCTGCAAAGCCAGCAGATTGCGGGTATGGACCTAGAGCTTTATGTGTTGCGCTTCGAAAAAGAGCGCATGACCCTTCGCGTGCCGACCAATAAGGCGGAAAGCGTTGGTATGCGTAAGCTGTCTTCCAATAAGACATTGAGCGAAGCGCTTGATACGCTCAAGGCCAAGCCCAAAGTGAAGCGCACCATGTGGTCACGCCGCGCACAGGAATATGAAGCGAAGATCAATTCTGGCGACCTTGTGTCTATTGCCGAAGTGACCCGCGATCTTTTTCGCGCTGATGATCAGCCTGAGCAGAGCTATTCCGAGCGTCAGATTTTTGAGGCTGCTTCCAGCCGCCTTGCTCGCGAGCTGGCCGCAATGGAAGAAACGGACGAGCCAAGCGCGCTGACAAAGATCCTTGAAATCCTCAATGAGGCGGCACCACAATATGCCAAGGAAAAGGCAGAATAAGCGTGCTTCAACGCAAACAGAATAGAGAGGGGCGTCGGTATTGGCGCCCCTTTTTTGTGGTTCTTTCATTTCCCCTATCGCTAAGCTTTTTCGCTGCACTGACATTGATGAGCAGCGGGCCTGCTTATGCTGCGATGCGTGGTTATATCGTCACCGACTTTGATACGATTCGTGTTGAAGCGCCTGTTCGTATCGTAGTGAGCACTGGCGGAGGTGCGAAAGGGATGGGCGAGGGGGACCGGGAGTCTCTGGATCGCGTGAACCTCTCGGTTTCGGGCGGTACAATGACTGTGCGCATGACGAAACGGCCTGATATCAGCTTCGAGGATGGTATGGCCCAAGCGCCAACACTCTACCTCTCTACAGGGCAGTTACGACGCGCCAATGTGATTGGCGGTGGCCTGCTTAAAATCACTGAGATAGCGGGGGTTGAAGCGGAACTGTCGATGAGCGGCAATGGTGAGATGATAGTTGAAAATGCTAATGTCGAGCAGCTCAAACTTTATGTAGGCGGGGGTGGCAGGCTGACCATATCTGGCAAAGCGCGCGATGTTCGTGCATCAGTCAATGGGCCGGGCGCATTGCAAGCCACAGGCTTAGCAGCGAATAATGCCAGCATTACCAATGACGGCCCCGGCCTAATTCGTATGACGGTCAATGGTTCGGCGAAGGTGGTCTCCACCGGCTCAGGTGATACGATTGTGGAAGGCAAGCCTGCCTGCGCCATTACGCGGCGTGGCATTGGGCGCATCCAGTGTGGATCATCCGCGCCTTAAAGCTGTGTCTTCGGGCCGAATGTCGTGAATGTTGATCCGCCCTAGCTCTTATAAAGTGCGCCTAGCCGGTCTTGATATGCTGCGCGGATCATATGTCTCCTGATCTTGATTGAAGGCGTGAGCATTTCATTTTCAATTGTGAAGGGCGCATCGGCAATGATGAACTGACGCACGCGTTCTGTCACGGATAGTTCCTTGTTTACCCGGTCAACGGCGCTGCGCAGCGCGGCATGAAAGCTCTTGTCGTCTTTTAGCGTATCAAGGCTGTTGTCCTTGCCATTGTCTCTGGCCCATGCGCTCATCCAGTCCGCTTCGGGTACGATCACGCCCACGAGATAAGGGCGCTTGTCTCCGCTCACCATTGCCTGCGCAATTTCATCCTGCAGAGTCAGCATGCCTTCGATTTTTTGTGGTGCGACATTGTCGCCCTTGTCATTGACGATCAGATCTTTCTTGCGGTCTGTGATGCGCAGCCGTCCGCCTTCGTCAAACTCGCCAATGTCGCCAGTGTGCAGCCAGTCATCCTTGAGCACACGCGCGCTTTCTTCGGGATTGCGCCAATAGCCGTGCATCACCAGCTCACCGCGCACGAGTATTTCGCCATCCTCGGCCAGCTTCACCTCAACATTTTTAAGCGGCGTGCCGACCGTATCCATTTTCAGGCCGGTTGCGGGGCGGGTGACGCTGATCACCGGGCCGGCTTCGGTCTGGCCATAGCCTTGCAGCAGCGTGAGACCGAGTGAATGAAAGAAAGTGCCAACTTCTGGCGTAAGCGGCGCGCCGCCTGATACCAGTGCCTTGATGCGGCCCCCAAAGCGGGCTTGTACTTTTGGCCTGATAGTGCGGCCGACCAGCATGCGGATTGGCCATTCCCATGGCGGTAGTTTCCCAGCATCCATTTGTTTGCTGCCGATGCGCAGTGCCTGACTGAGCAGGAAAGAGGGGAGCTTGCCCTGTTTTTCAATGGCTTTGACAACGCGCGTACGGAGCACTTCGAACAAGCGCGGCACCACGACCATGATTGTCGGGCGTACTTCCTCAATATTGCTGGCGAGCTTGTCTAGCCCTTCAGCATAATAGATTTGTGCGCCCAGCCCGATAGGCAGGAACTGGCCTCCGCTATGCTCATAAGCATGAGAGGGCGGCAGAAAGGAGAGGAATATCTCGTCGTCCCAGCCATAATCCCCGGCGATGACATCAATGCAGCCTTCGACATTGCACAGGATCGCGCCATGATGCTGCATCACACCGCGCGGGGCACCGCCTGTGCCACTGGTGTAGATGATGCAGGCAGGGTCAGTGCGCGTGGCGGTTTGGGCTTTTATGCAGCACTCGACTGAGGCTTGCGGATCGTTTGAGTGGGTTGCGAGCAACGCATCCCACTGATGCACGTCGAGCGTTTCGAGCTGCATTTGCCCGAGGGATTCCATTGCGATGACGAGCTTGACGTTGGAGCGCAGCACCGCGGGCATGAGCGGTTTGGCGAGTTTGGTTGTTGACACGATGACTGCGCGCGCGCCGCTATCCGTCAGAATATGCTCATGATCGCGGGCCGTATTGGTGGTGTAGGTCGGAACAGAGATAGCCCCTGCTGCCATGATCGCAAGGTCGGCGATGCAGAATTCCGGGCGGTTTTCGCTGACCAGCACCACCCGGTCGCCTGACTTGATACCATTGGCCTGAAGTGCTGCCGCTATTTGCGCGACCTGCTGTGCGGCTTTCGCCCAGCTTATAGGTTGCCACTGCCCATCCTTTTTGCGCCAGAGAAAAGGCTTCTCTCCCTGCTCTGCGGCGCGGGCGAAAAACATGCTGACAAGATTGGGAAAATGCTCAAACGCGCGCATCGATCCTCCGGGTCTTTGCTAATCTCTACCTATAACCCGCTCATTCTGTAAGGGCTACTCCAATGCTGCGTGGGTCAGCCGCGCCGTGCCAACGGCCATTGGGCAGGCGCTGCGCGGCATTTGCTTTAAGGCCAAGGCTTCTGACCGTCACGTGATGGCCCAGTTTCTCAAGTACCGGCCGCATATTCTCCAATTCGGTACCGCTTTCCAGGACCAAGCCTGTCCGATTATAATAGATCAGCCCCAGTCCTAGCGCATCTTTGGTATCCATTCCCCAATCTAAATGGGCAATGATGGCTTTAGCCACTTGCATGATGATGGTTTTCCCACCCGCAGCACCAACAACAAAGATCGGTACTCCGCTTTCATCATAGACTATCGTTGGCGACATGGACGATAATGGCCGCTTGCCCGGCTGGACCCTGTTGGCAACAGGCGCGCCATTTTTTTTCGGCGCAAAGTCGAAATCAGTCAGTTCGTTATTGAGGAAATAGCCATTGGCAATGAGCTGGCTGCCAAATGGTCCTTCGATCGTAGAGGTCATCGAAACGATATTGCCTTCATCATCCACGGCGACGAAATGGGTTGTGCCGGGCGTTTCTTTATCATGCGCTGAGCTGCGGGGTTCTGCTCCGGGCGGTGCTCCTGCCTCGTAATGACCGAGTGCTCGTTTCATGGAAATAAGCCGGGAGCGTGATCGCATATAATCTGGATCAATCAAGCCAGCGACTGGCACATCGATAAAATCCCGGTCAGCAAGATATTTCCCCCGGTCAGCATATGCGAGTTGCATAGCTTCACCGATTAAATGCCAGCTTTTTGGGTTGTCTTTGCCCAGTGCTTTCAGGTCGAACCGTTCGAGCATACCTAATATTTGAAGCACTGTGGTTGCGCCAGAGGAGGGCGGGCCCATGCCACAGATTTTATAGCTGCGATAATAAGAACAAACCGGCAGGCGCTCCTTGGCGCGATAGGCGGATATGTCTTCGAGCGTGATGTGTGTCGGGTTGTGGCTTGCCTTACCGACTATGCTGCTGATCGCGCGGGCATTGTCGCCAGTATAGAATGCATCTGCGCCTTCTGCGGCTAGTTTTACCAGAAAATCAGCCAGTGCTGGGTTGTGAATCACAGTGCCTTCCGGGGCGGGTTTTCCATCGCGCCAGTAAATTGCGCGGGCTTCTAGAAAGCCGTTTTCCCAGAAGCGTGCGAGGCGCATCATCCGCCCGGCTAAGGGTTTGCTTACGGTAAAGCCGTCACGTGCGTGTTTGATGGCAGGCGCAAATAAATCCGCCCAAGGCAGCTTGCCCCATTTGTCATGCGCCTTCTTCATCAGCGCTATATTGCCGGGAATGCCAACGGATTTTCCGCCAGGTACAGCTTGCATGAAACCCATTGGAGTATCTGCACTGTCCATGAAGAGCGAGCGGTGCGCCGAGGCTGGTGCTGTCTCACGGCCATCTATCGTGTCGGTCAGGCCGTGTTTGCCGTCATGATGTACGAGGAAACCACCGCCGCCAATTCCGCTTGATTGTGGCTCGACGACTGTAAGCACCAGCATCATGGCCATAGCGGCATCGGTCGCACTGCCGCCTTTACGCAGCATCTCCATGCCTGCTTCGCTGGCGCGTGGGTCCGCTGAGGAAACGGTGCCAGCCGCCAGCGCATGGCTGGGCAGGGCAAGGAGCATTAGAAATGCAATGAGAATACGGATCATGTTGTGAGCTTATGCACCCGGTGCATCAATGCCAATAGCCTGTGTGATATTGTTGAGGCCATCGCGGTGCAGCAGCTTTTTGAGGCTGCGGTTAATCTTGGCTGCCAGCCACGGGCCTTCATAGACCATAGCGCTATAAACCTGCACCAGCGATGCGCCTGCGCGGATGCGGGCATAAGCCTGATCTGCATTAGCAATCCCTCCTGCGCCGATAAGCGGAACGGATGCGCCGAGTGTCGCACGGAAATCGCGCAATCGCTCAAGCGAGAGGTCATGTAGGGGCGCGCCGGACAGCCCGCCGGTTTCACTGGCCAGTGTTGAGCGGAGCGGCGGGCGGCTTATCGTGGTGTTTGATATGATGAGGGCATCAACCTTATGGTCAATCACGCAGCGGCAAATGTCGTCAATGTCCGCTGGCTCCAGATCTGGCGCAACTTTGAGGAAGATCGGTACATTTTGATCCCCGCGCGCTTCCATGACGGCGCAGAGCAATTCATCGAGTGCCTCGCGGCCCTGCAATGCGCGCAAGCCGGGTGTGTTGGGTGAGGATATGTTGACGGTGAGATAATCTGCAAGCGGTGCCATAGTGCGCACGCCGGCGGCATAATCGGTGACGCGATCAGTCGCGTCTTTGTTCGCGCCGATATTGATACCGATCACGCGTCCCTCGCGAGCCATAGCGGAAATGCGCAGCGCGGCGTCTTGCTGGCCGCCATTATTGAACCCCATCCGATTGATGACTGCGCGATCTTCAGTTAGCCGAAACAGCCGTGGCTGCGGGTTGCCTGGCTGCGAAAGAGGGGTCAGCGTCCCCAGTTCTGCAAAACCAAAACCGAGATGGTGCATTCTATCGGCTACATGGCCATCTTTGTCGAATCCTGCGGCAAGGCCTACGGGAGAAGGGAAAGTAAGACCACATACTTGGCTTGTAAGAATTGGGTCGGGCGTAACAGGTGTGCCCGGAGGAATTTTTTTTAGTGCTGCCAGTGCAAGATGATGAGCCTGCTCAGCTTCGAGGCGAAATAATAGCGGGCGGATCAGTTTGTATGGCATGTGCGGGCTATGCCAAGCTCGTTTGCTTTCGTCAAAGCGCCAGAGTCGGCTTTTCCTGTACCAATCACAGACAATTGCCACTCAGCGCTTCAATTTTGTTCATAATTTTCAAATCGAGGGCAATTATGTCCAATTCATACAAGTGAGAGTGATATCGATCCTGTAAAGAGACTTCGCGACCCGAAGGGCTCTTTGGTCTTATAGCCAAGAGACCTTTTCAACTCAGACCCGGCAGCCTTGCGTTGTCGGGTCATTTTTGATTTGAAGGCCGGGAACGATTGTCCGGTACATGAGTCGACACTATATATATTTTGTATAAGAGTGTGCCGACGATCACAGGTGATCGGGGTCGATAATAGTAATAATTTCGCGGCAAAGGGCGGCTAGCGAATATGTCAAATATGAATATGTCAGGTGAAGGCGATAAGCCTGTGAGCCTTCAATATTGGGAGCCATCGGCTGACCTGCGCTATTATTTTGGCTCCATTTATTTGTTCCGGGCGCAATTGCCCAAATATAGTGACATGACCCGTGCAGACATGCCGCAATTGCGTTTCATGTTGGCTGGTGATGGACAATATGAATTTCACGATGGCACGATCATGCCAACCCCTGAAATATGCATGCTGGGGCCTACTATGGGGGCGACTCGTTTTGAGTTGAACAGTGAAGCGTTGGTCTTTGGCGTGTCTGTATTGCCGCTGGGCTGGCTTGCTTTAGGGTGTGATAGTGCGCATCATTTGATTGACCAGCTTTATGATGTCCAAAAAGAACATTGCGCGGAATTTACGGAAACTCTTGAGCAGCTGCGTACTATAACACCGCAAAGTGCGGAGCGTGCTGTTGAGTGTTTGTGGGCATTTCTCGAAAGCCAGCTTAAGCCTGTGCCGCCTTCTATGATTGACCTGATTTCTCAGATTGATGCATGGCTGAGTGACAGCGAATCTCCGAAAATAGAAGAGATTGTTGAGACGACTGGTCTGTCTGCACGGCAATTGGCGCGATATACCAACAAGCTCTACGGCGCCCCGCCAAAGATGTTGGCGCGCAAATATCGCGCCTTGCGTTGTGCATCGCAGATTGTGATCGACAAGAAGAACTGGACGGAATTGTGCGACGATGGCAATTTTTATGATCAGTCGCATTTCATTCGTGAGATTAAGCAATTTCTGGGGCTGACCCCGCATCAGCTCCTCAATGATGCGTCACTTGTTTCGCGCCTGACTGTGCAGCGGCGCGCGCTGACAGGAATTACGAAGATTAATCGGATTAGCTAAAGGCTGGACCCTATCAGCCCATATTATTGTGTGATCCTGGCTCTGAATTATGGTCTTCAGGCCTTGATTTTGCGTGAATTCACCCCCATTTGGCTAATAAGAACGAATCAATCCGATTTAAGAGGAGCGCTTGCCCGTGCGGCTTTCCAGCCTTGCAGATTATGCTGTCGTAATGATGGGTGCTGCTGCGCGCCATTGTGGCGGTCAACGCACCAGCGCTACAGAGCTGTCGCTTGAAACGGGCATACCGCTGCCCACAGCGCAGAAGCTGGTGAGCCTGCTGACCCGCGCCGGGCTGCTGAAGTCTGTGCGCGGCGCCGGTGGCGGCATCAAGCTGGCGCGGCCCTCGGCAGCGATTACGCTTGCTGATATCATCGAAGCGGTTGAAGGGCCGATTGCGATGACAGCCTGTGTTGAGGCAGGGAAGCATGATTGTGCGCTCGAAGGGAGCTGCCATGTGCAGCCTCATTGGGGCGCGGTGAATGATGCGGTGCGTGGCGCTCTGGGTGGCGTGACATTGGCGAGCCTGACCTCTGGCCTGACGCCTGATCGACCGGCGATGGAGGTTCGCGCATGAGCGATGATGTGGAGATTAAAGACGCCGCTGCGCGTGAAGCCGCTGCCAAGGTTGCCGATTATGAGCATGGCTGGTCTTCGGAAATTGAGCAGGAATTTGCGCCCAAAGGGCTGAGCGAAGATACCGTTCGCTTTATTTCGGCCAAGAAAGACGAGCCGGAATGGATGCTCGAATGGCGCCTCAAGGCCTATCGCCATTGGCTGACGATGGAAGCACCGGACTGGGCAAAGCTCAATGTTCCGCCGATCGATTATCAGGACGCCTATTATTATGCGGCGCCCAAGGAAAAGCCCAAGCTTGGCTCGCTGGATGAGGTCGACCCGGAAATCCTGCGTGTCTATGAGAAGCTGGGTATTCCGATCGAGGAGCAGAAGGTGCTCGCGGGCGTCGAGGGTGCGCGCAAGGTTGCGGTCGATGCGGTGTTTGACAGCGTTTCGGTGGCCACCACCTTCCGCAAGGAGCTGGAAGAAGCGGGCGTTATCTTCCGCTCGATCAGCGAGGCGATTAAGGAATATCCCGAGCTGGTGAAACGCTGGCTCGGCAAGGTCGTGCCGATGCATGATAATTATTTCGCCACGCTCAACTGTGCGGTTTTTTCAGACGGCACCTTCGTGTACATCCCCGAAGGCGTGCGTTGCCCGATGGAGCTGAGCACCTATTTCCGCATCAATGCCGAGAATACCGGCCAGTTCGAGCGCACGTTGATCGTGGCCGACAAGGGCGCATATGTGTCCTATCTCGAAGGCTGCACTGCGCCACAGCGCGACGAGAACCAGCTTCACGCTGCCGTGGTCGAGCTGGTGACGATGGACGATGCCGAGATCAAATATTCAACCGTGCAAAACTGGTATCCCGGAGATGCGGACGGCAAGGGTGGCATCTATAATTTCGTCACCAAGCGCGGGCTGTGTCAGGGCAAAAACAGCAAGATCAGCTGGACGCAGGTGGAAACCGGCAGCGCGATCACCTGGAAATATCCGAGCTGCGTGTTGAATGGCGAAAATAGTGTCGGCGAATTCTATTCGGTTGCCGTGACGAACAATTATCAGCAGGCCGACACCGGCACCAAGATGATCCATAATGGCAAGGGCACCCGCTCTACGATCATTTCCAAGGGCATAAGCGCGGGTAAATCGAACGGCACCTATCGCGGGCTGGTGCGTGTCGGCGCAAGCGCGGAAGGGGTGCGCAACTTTACCCAGTGCGACAGCCTGTTGCTGGGCGACCAGTGCGGCGCGCATACCGTGCCTTATATCGAGGTGAAAAACCCCTCCGCCCAGATTGAGCATGAGGCGACGACCAGCAAGATCAGCGATGACCAGCTTTTCTACGCGATGCAGCGCGGGCTGGAGACGGAAGATGCTGTCGGCCTGATCGTCAATGGTTTCGCCAAAGAGGTTCTGCAACAGCTGCCGATGGAGTTCGCTGTTGAGGCGCAGAAATTGCTGGGCATCAGCCTTGAGGGGAGCGTTGGGTGAGCATTACCTTCCTCCCGTTCGGTTCGAGCAGCATCGAGCGAAGCCGAGATGCGACCGTCGAGAACGCATTTCTCGACTTCGGTTCTCGGCTGCGCTCGACCCTACGCTCGAAACGAACGGATAGTTGTTTAATTTTTGCGTCCCCGCGCAACCCCGACACCGTTAACGATAGATTCGTGCTTAACGCATTTGCCAGAACCCGGCATGCGCGTTTACTTCTTGCTAACCGCAGCGATTCGCAGAATCGCGTTGGTTCCGAGGCAAGAGAGACGCGATATGGTACGGATTTTGGCAGCAATTATGGTTACCGCGCTTGGGGCGCAAGCTGTACCTGCGCTGGCCGAAACCGTACCGTCGAACGCGTCTGTTCCCGCCGAGGCAGAAATGCCCTTCACCGAGCAATTCGCTTCCGCCCTGACGCGCTATCGCAATTGCGTGTTGAAGCAGGTGGACAAGCAGGCTCCGGGCGACAAGAGCCAGATGGTGAACGAGGCCATGTCGGCCTGCGTGCTTTCCCGCGTCGAGTTGCAGGAACAATTGGCAGCGGACATTCGCGCATCGAGCCCGGTGCACAGCGAAGAAGCCGCCCTGTCTCAGGCCGAGGGCGCGCTGACTGGCATCGATCCGATGATCGAAGCGGCAGCCGCCGAGCATACCAGTATCGTCTATGCACGGGTGATGATCTAAGCACCTTCGAAATTCGGTCCATGCGGGCCTGCAAAGCGCAATTTTCTCCGCTTCGGTGCTCACGTACCTATAAGTACGCTGCGCTCCGATGCTCGAATATTTCGCTTTTCGGCTTCGCCTGGCCCAAATTTCGCGCGGTGTTTCCATCGCCTCGTCACCCCAGCGCAAGCTGGGGTCTCACATCTTCTTCATGCACCGCCAGAGATGCCAGCCTTCGCTGGCATGACGGACTTTCTTTTCTCTCAGCGTCTCTGTGTGAACCCTATTTTCCGCTCGCACTGAAACGCAAATGTGCGAAGATTTTTCGATATCGGAACCCCTATGTTAAAAATTGAAAATCTCTCCAACACCATTGCCGACAAGGCGATCCTCAAGGGCTTGTCGCTCACCATAAACGCGGGAGAAATCCATGCGATTATGGGGCCGAATGGGGCGGGGAAGTCTACGCTGGCTTATACGCTGGGCGGGCGACCTGGTTATGAAGTGACGGGCGGCAGCGCGACTTTCGACGGGCAAGACCTGTTCGAACTGGAGCCGCATGAACGCGCGGCAGCGGGCCTGTTCCTCGGCTTTCAATATCCGGTTGAGATACCGGGTGTTTCCAATCTGCAATTTCTGCGCGAGAGCCTGAATTCGCAGCGCAAGGCGCGCGGGGAAGAGCCGCTTTCGGGCGGCGATTTCATTAAGCTCGCCAAGGAAAAGGCTGCGCTGCTGAACATGGATATGGACATGCTCAAGCGCCCGGTGAATGTCGGCTTTTCCGGCGGTGAAAAGAAGCGCAATGAGATGGTGCAGATGGGCATTCTTGACCCCAAACTCGCTATTCTCGACGAGACAGACAGCGGCCTCGATATTGATGCGCTCAAGACCGTTGGCGCGGGCATCAACGCCATCATGCGCAAGCCGGACAAGGCGGTGCTGCTGATTACTCATTATCAGCGCTTGCTCGATTATGTGCAGCCGGACTTTGTGCATGTGTTGGCGGACGGCAAGATTGTGAAGTCTGGCGGGCCGGAATTGGCACTGGAGCTGGAGCGCGAGGGCTATGCCGAGGTGATTGCGGCGTGATGATCGAGGCATCTTCTTATTCCCGTTCACATCGAGCGAAGTCGAGATGCTGTACACAATGGTTCTCGACTGCGCTCGAACCGAACGGAGGTGCATTATGACTGCGCTTGCTCTCCCGACACAGCGCGATGAGGCGTGGCGCTATAGTGATATAGCGGCTGTCACCTCTGTCTGGCCGGTGCCCGCACCGATTAAAATTCACGTTGCTGAAGGCGAAAATGCTGCGCAGCATTTTTTGCAGCAAAGTGCGGATAATGAAGTCATCGTACGCGATTATAAAATCACTTTGGAAGCCGGGTCGCGGTTCGATTTTCACCTGCTTAATAGCGGTGGAAAACTGGGCCGGGTGACTTTTGATGTGACGCTGAAACGCGGTGCGCATTTCGGTTTGCACGGCGCGATCATTGGTGGTGGAGACCAGACGCTGGAGATCGTCACTACGGTCAATCATGCGGAGCCTGATGGTACGAGCGAGCAGACGGTGCGCTCTATCCTCGGTGGTCATGCGACGGGCAGCTATCTTGGCAAAATCTCTGTGGCGCGCCATGCGCAAAAGACGGACGCCAGCCAGTCCGTCAAGGCGATGCTGCTGGACCGCACGGCGACCGCCAACGCCAAGCCGGAGCTGGAGATTTTCGCCGACGATGTGAAGTGCGCGCACGGCGCGACCGTGGGTGAGCTGGATAAGCAGGCACTATTCTACATGGCGTCACGTGGGATGGACCCGGTAACGGCCAAGACATTGCTGTTGCGTAGCTTTGTCGCCGGTGTGTTTGACGGCATCGCTGATGATGTGGAGCGTGAGCGCTTTGAGGCTGCGGCACTGGCGAAGCTGGAGGCGCTGTCATGAGTGAGGCTTCAGGGAATGCGCCGTTCGTGTCGAGCGCAGTCGAGACACGAGAAACTGCAGGCCTCTCGACTTCGCTCGAGGCGAACGGGGTTAAAAATATTCGTGCGCAATTCCCCGGCATTGGCCAGTGGCATTATCTCGACACAGCCGCGACGGCGCAAAAGCCGCAGGCCGTCATTGATGCTGTCGCGCGCGCAATGGGCGAGGATTATGCGACGGTGCATCGCGGCGTGTATGTGCGCTCGGCCAATATGACGCTCGCCTTCGAGGCGGCGCGGCGCACGGTCGCCAGCTTTATCGGCGCGGCATCGGATCAGGAAATTGTGTTCACGCGCGGTGCGACTGAGGCGATTAATCTGGTCGCGGCGAGTTGGGGCGGTGCGAATATCAAAGCGGGCGATCGCATATTGCTGAGCCAGCTTGAGCATCATAGCAATATCGTGCCCTGGCAGATGCTGGCTGAGCGCGTGGGCGCGCATATTGATGTTGTGCCGCTGACCGATGATGGCCGGATTGATCTTGACGTGATGGCAGCGATGATCCGCCCTGAGCATAAGCTCGTGGCGCTGGCGCATGTCTCCAATGTGCTGGGCAGCACGCTTGATGTGCAGCGCGCCGCCGAGATCGCGCATTCGGTAGACGCGAAGATACTCATTGACGGCTGTCAGGCGGTGCCGCGTTTGGCCGTGGATGTGCAGGCGCTGGGTTGCGATTTTTACGCTTTCTCTGCGCATAAGCTTTACGGCCCGACCGGCATTGGCGCGTTGTGGGCGAAGAAGGATATTCTTGAGGCTATGCCGCCTTATCAGGGTGGTGGCTCGATGATTGACCGGGTGACGTTCGAGAAAACCACCTATGCGCCCGCGCCGACGCGCTTTGAGGCAGGTACGCCCGCCATTGCTGAGGCGGTGGGGCTGACGGCGGCGATAGACTATATCGAGGCGATCGGCGTTGAGGCTATTCACGCGCATGAGACTGCGCTGGTCGCCAAGGCGCGTGAGGCTTTGCTCGGCTTGAACAGTGTGCGGGTTTTTGGCCCTGAAGATAGCGCTGGAATCCTCAGTTTTGAGGTTCAGGGGGTGCATCCGCATGATGTCGGCACTATCTTGGATGAAGAGGGCGTGGCGATCCGTGCAGGGCATCATTGCGCGCAGCCATTGATGGATCACCTCGGTGTGCCCGCGACAGCGCGGGCGAGCTTTGGTGTGTATAGTGATGAAAGCGATGTAGAAGCGCTGGTGCGTGGTATTGAGCGCGTAAGGAAGATTTTTGGATGAGCGAAGAGCAGAAAATCAAAGTCGAGGAAGTGGACGCTGTCGAGGCTCCGGCCAAAGCGCGCGTCGAGCGTGCTGCGGAAGAATCTGCGCCGGACAAGCTGGAGCGCAAGCGCGATTATCTCGAAGGTTTCCTTTCGCAAGCGCCTGCTGGTGATCAGTCCGGCGAACCGGGCGGGAGCACCTATGATGCGATCATCGCCTCGCTGAAGGAAATTTATGACCCGGAAATCCCGGTCAATATATATGATCTCGGCCTGATCTATGGCGTGGAGGTTGGTGATGATAATCATGCGGTTGTGACGATGACGTTGACGACGCCGCATTGCCCGGTCGCTGAGAGCATGCCCGCCGAGGTCGAGCTGCGCGTTGGCGCAGTGCCGGGGGTTGGACATGCCGAGGTCAATCTGGTGTGGGACCCGCCGTGGGACCCGCAATTGATGAGCGATGAAGCGAAACTCGAACTGGGGATGTTGTGATGGGACAGGAAAGCAAAATACGCGCCCGGCCTGCTGCGGTTATCCTGACGCCAGCAGCTGAGCAGCGCATTGCCGATCTGATGAGCAAAGCGCCGGAAGATGCGATTGGCGTGAAGCTATCGACACCGCGCCGGGGCTGTTCGGGTCTTGCCTATTCGGTGGATTATGTCAGCGAAGAAGTCGCGATGGATGAGAAGATCGAAACGCCCGGAGGCTTGTTCTACATTGATGGTGCGTCCGTGCTCTATCTGATCGGCAGCACGATGGACTGGGTGGAGGATGATTTTACCGCCGGGTTTGTGTTTAATAACCCCAACGCCACGGGCAGTTGCGGCTGTGGGGAGTCGTTTACTGTCTAATGGATTTGACTTTGGGTGGCCTGCAAATCAGCGTTTTCTGCGCTTCCGGTGCTCATGGACTTTTAAGTCCACTGCGCGCCGGTTCTCGAAAGCACTAATTTTCGGCTCACCCGAAGCCAAATCTCAGAAGCCGCTATAGTTTAATATCCAACACTAAACCGTACTGCGCCGCCAATATCGTCGCTGGCCCAGTCGATATGGCCCGGCTCGCTGCGCCAATAACCATTGAGGCTCAGCCAGCCGCCGGCGAAGGGGCGGGCATAGCGCATTTCCGCGTCAATCTCGCGGCCCTTGGGGGAAAGATTGATGCGCTGCATCGTCCAGAGGCTCTCGCCGCTGGCATAATCATGCGCCGTTGGCAGCAGCGCATCCACGCCGCCGGAAACCACGCGAAGCGGCTGCGAGATACGCAGGCCAAAGCGGTCGGCACGGTGCAATATGCCTACGCGCGATAGATCCGCCGCCCAGGCCATCGTGCCAAGCTGCGCGTTGCCGTCGCCCGTTGCTTTGGTCCAGCCGCGCCGTGCCGATAAGCCCAACGACCAGTCTTTGGGCAAGGCGATATTGGCCTGCGCATCAGCGAAGAGCGTCTGACCCTTATTCACACCGAGGAAAGAAGAAAATTGCGCGCCGAGCAGGCTCTTGTCTTCATCCAAGAGCGAAGCCGAGAGCGAGAGGGAGGCTGGTTTGCTTGCCCAGTTCATAGCCGCGGAGACATAGCGGTAATGCCGGTCATCCTCTTGGCGGCCATTACGTAACCTGCTTACTTCATTGCGAACAAGCGCGCCATTCTCACCAGAAAGTGAGAGGCTGACGTGCGGCGAGAGGCGGTGGTTCAGCGCTATGGCAAAATCAGGCGAGGGCTGAAAACCGAAGCTGCGGTGTGCATCTTGCGCTGCAAGAAAGCCGCTGCTTGCGCTGGAATTGTCGCCTAGCGCAGCAGCCATGCTGGCGCCGCCTTGCTGGAAGGCCAGGCCAACAGAAGTGCTTCTGTTTAACGGTAGAGCAAACTGGCCGCTAAGCGCATTCGCGCGAACTCCAGTCATCGTTTCGCCAAAACGATTGTGAAGCGGTACGGCATCAGCGATGTTAAACGCAGCCGATAGCTTGCCAAGGCCCAGCGAGGCAGAACGGCGTGGCGCATCGCGCAAGGGCGTCAACACTGCGCGGGCTCTGCCGGGCGTGAGGGTGCGTTGGATATTGATCTGGTAGGCACGGCCCAGCGTGTCTATCGCAACGGCTTGTGTGCCTGTGGTTCCTGCTGCATCGCCCATGGCCGCAGACAGGCTGCCGTTTTCGGTAAGTGAGACGGGCGTTTGGCTGCTGCCCAATGTCGTTGCTCCGGCTGGCTCGAAGGCAGCTGCGACATCAAGTATGCCCATACCAAAATCTGCATCCGGGCCGACGGCTCCGGCATCTTGCGCGGTCGTCAATAACTGGTCTACCACTTCTTGCGGGGAAAGGTTGGGGAAGGCTTCCAGCATCAGCGCGACCGCACCAGAGACCTGAGGGGCGGCAAGTGAAGTGCCTTCCCATAAATATTCAGTTCCGGTATTATCCTGTGCCCGGACCTCATTGCCTAGTGCAGATAACGTCACATTTTCATAGCCTAAGGCTCCATTGGCATCGCCGCCTCTGGTAAAGCCGCTGTGCGTTCCATCACTATTATTGGAAGTGACTAAAATGACTAGCCCATTTGAAATATCCGGGCCAGCAAGTGAAGTAGCAAAGCCATCTGGTTCAGCATCACCTTCATTCCCTGCTGCAATCACGATGATGGTGCCGGCAGCAGTAGCCCGCTGTATTGCAGCACGCAGGGCCGGGCTTGCGTCGCTCCCTCCTAATGAAATATTGATGGCTCTCGCACCATTCGCCACAGCATGATCGAGCGCATTGCCGATAGCGACCGTAGAGTGCTTGCAGCCGTCTTCATCGCAATCGGTAGGATCGTCAGTGCGCAGCGCCATAATAGTCGCTTCCCATGCCATGCCGAGCGTTTTCTGACCATTGCGCGCTGCGGCCAGCACAGTTGCGACAGCCGTGCCGTGTCCGTCTTCGTCCTGGAAACCCGCGGAGCCTCCGAAAGAGGCCGAGGCGGAACTGATACGCCCGGTAAATTCAGCGCTGCTGCTGTTTATACCTGTGTCGATGACGCCGACGGTGATGCCATTGCCACTGGCCCCGGCTTCATAGGCTGTAATTGCACCATGCGCTACAGGGCCATCAGAGAGTTGATATTCGGCTGTGTCATAATTGACGGCTGGAGCAGCGGGGGGCGTCGGAGTTGGGCTAGGCGTAGGGCTGGGGCTAGGTGTAGGCGTTGAGTTCGTGCCTCCGCCCCCTCCGCCGCATGCGCTGAGCAAAGCCATAGCTGTGAGCAAACCGAGAGAAACGCTGGTCCGCAAATATGCTGTTGTCATGTTCGTCCTCAAATCGCACCGTTACGCAACATCGAAATATGCACTATTGCTCTATGGAATAGCGCCCTGACTATGAATTTTCTATTTATCCGAAGGATATTATTAACCATATTTTTCCTGCAGCGCGCTGTGATGGAAGCGCTGGCACGATAAGGCAAATAGAGTTATGAGAGCCTGATGCGATATTATGCGACCTTATCTTTAGCTCTGCTTGGCCTTCAGGGGTGTGCCGGGCCTGTAGAAACGAATATTCATTCTGCCGGAGCAGGGGTGCGTGATGCAACTACACTGATGTGGTTGCTGGCTCCCAAAGGCGGGACGGAGGAAGAGCCCCACATGCTGGCGGCGCGTGAGGCGGTGGCTGCCGCCCTTCAGGAACGAGGCTTTCGCATGGCCGAAGAGGCGTCTGCAGCGGTTGCCATAGGTTTTGCGGAGCGCCCTGCACAAATTGGTTTGAAGACAGGGCAGGGCGAGGCACTTTCGCCTGCGAAAGAAAAGCGGCTGTTCCAGAATTGCGAAGACAGGATGATGCGCCTGCGGGTCAGCATCGTTGATCGGGCAAGCGGGGATCAACTCTATAGCGGTGAAGCGCAGGAAAGCCATTGTCATGCGCAGGCGAGCGATGTGCTGGCGCGTCTGGCCGGTTATGCCGTGGAAGATATTGATAGCCCGGGCAGTGAACGTAAAAGCTTCAGTTTCGCTAAGGACTGAGATTTTCTTCGCCGTCGATATCAAGATCAACAGCCAGTTTGATGCGCATGATAAATTGTGCACCACCATTTTGCACATCCTGATAATATGCCTCGCCACCATGTTGGCGCGCTACAGCATCAACATAGGCCAGACCTAACCCTGAACCTTGTTCGCCAACATCCCCTTGATAGCTGCTATAGCCAAAGCGTGCGAACGGATTGCCCCGGCGCTCTGATGGCAAGCCCGGGCCATTGTCTCTGACATAAGCGAGTGCATATCCGGCATCTTCTATGACGCCACAGTGGATCATGCTGCCTTTGGGGCTGGCCTGGACAGCATTGGCCAACAGGTTAGAAAATGCACGGACCAACGCGGCAGCATCGCCCTCAACCCATAATAGGCCAGCATCCCCACTTTCGCGGATGAGCTTATGCTGTTTTGCCTGCACCTGAGGCCATATATTATCTGCTGCCTGTGCCATAGCATCGGCAATATCGACCGGCTCTTTCTCAATGCCGCGCGAGCCTATCCGTGCCAGCTGTACGAAATTATCTGCCAGTTGTAATGTGCGCTCGGCATTGTGGCGTATGCGTGACAAGAGTGAGTGATCTTGTTGCTTTCCTGTTTCGCTCTCGACCAGAGCTATGATGGCGGCCTGAGGGGAGCGCATATCGTGCGAGAGAAATTGCAATACTTCCTCGCGTTCCTGTGCATTGCGTTGCATGACGGCAATCACCTGATGCAGGCGTGATGCACCGCTTTCTACCCTGTCGCCGCGCCAGTCACGTACAGCCGCTTTCGGTTCGCCCATTCCTGTTGCCGTAAGTAGGGCATCGACTTCGCTTTCCATGAACTTGCTGACAGATGCCAGCCTGCGCCAGCCCCAGAGTGGGTAGACAATGGCGATGCCCAACAGGGCGGCTATCGGTGGTATCCACACGCCACGCAGTGCTAATATCAGTGCTGAAGTCAGCACGATCAGGATTGTGACCGTGATCGAGAGGATTAATCCTTGCGTAGGTGTGAGTCGCCAGAAAGCGATCAGCAACAGCCAGAAAGGCGCCAGGGAAAGCGGTAATATCCATTCGCTCGGCAGGTAGGTGATGAAGCGATCGGCAAACAGGCTGCTGAGTAAATTTGCCTGCACTTCCGCGCCTGCCATCAACCCGCCACGCGCGGATGATACCGGGTGCATATCACCCATGCCCTCTGCTGTTGCGCCGACGATCACAATTTTGTCGCGCAGAAATGCTGGGGGTACTTCGCCGCGCACTATGTTGAGCAGGCTGACGCTGCGGAAGCTACCTGCAGGGCGGAAGGCGATGTGCAGTGGTTCGCCTGTCTGGGCTGTGCGTTCATAAGCAGGCGATGCGTGGCCTGTGACGTGGCGATAGGCCAGCTCTGCGACATGTGGCAGAGCGTGCGTTTCTGAACTGTCTTGCCCTGAACCTTCTGATGCTGCCCCCTCTCGCGCTTGGCTGGCGATGGTGATGCTGCGGGTTTGTCCGTCGCTATCGAGCTGGAGGTTGACCGTGCCTGAGCCAGCGGCGCTGCTGGTGAGTGGTTCTATGGGTTGTCTGATGGAATAGGCAGCGCCATTGGCTCCCGAAACTTCATAGAGCAGCGGCAAATAGGTCGCGCCTGATGTTTTGAGCGCCTCTGCCAGTTGCGCGTCTTCGGACGACGGTTCGATGAAAAGCACGTCATAGATGATAGCGGCGGGCTGCGCCTTGGTTACGGCGTTTATAGCATTAGCGTGGATATGGCGTGGCCAGGGCCAGCGGCCTATTGCTGCCAGTGCATCATTGTCTATGGCGGCGATTAATATCTGGTTGTTAGTGGGAGGCGCATAAAAGGGACTGACGAGATCGTAGATTAGCCGGTCTGCGCGGTTCAGAGCATCACTACGTACCGCCAACAACACGATGAGGCTGGCACCCAGCGCGATGAGCAACCATTCGTAAAAGAGGCGCCATTGCCGCACGGGTGCATTACTGGCCAGTGCCAGATGACGCGCCAGACTTTGATGCATCCGGCCCTGAATTGCTTACTGGCTCTTCCTGTGTGACGGTCAGCCTTTGTTCAGGCATCCAGTTGGTTGTTTCTTCGCCATTATCATATTGGGCAACGCCAATGTGCCAGAGATATTTCCCTGGTGGCAGGTCAGAGAGAGTGAGGCTGTCTCCGATCAAGCCCGGCTCATCGACTAGCGGAAGCGACTGGGCGGCGTCGCGGCGCAGGCGAAAATGATAGATACGTTTGCCAGCACCGCGGCCCGACCAGCGAAACAAATAGCCATCATCTGTCAGCCCTGCTGATGCATCGAGCGCTGTCAGCACCCGTTTGACGGTATAGGTTTGGGGCAACCCCTCCAGTCCGCTTGGCGCAATAGCGCTTGTGCGTACAAACCAGCGGCCATTGGGAATATCGGCAAAATCGAGCTTGGGGGTGCCGGAATATTGTTCTGCCAACAGTTCTACAAAGCCTGCATCCTTGGCGACTTGCGCATGATAGCTGCGTGCGCCTTCTAAGGGCTGTAATGTAAAGCTGACGACAGGGTCGACCTGTACCTTGCCCGGTTCGATCAGCGCTGGTGCTGGCAGCAAGCTTTCCTTGGTAATGGCCCCACTTTTTGCGACGCTGACGCCAAAGCCTTTTTCAACAGCGGTTTCGGCTTTGCTCATCGGAGCGGAAACGGCGACGAGTCCCTCGACCACCTCAGTGAGAGACGGGGCGTCTATGCCTTCATAGCCGATGCGGAATGTTGTGCCGCGTACTGCTGAGACAGCAATCGGCGTGCGGATCCGATAGCGCCCTTTGCCACGCCCTAATGGGCTGGCGGTCGTTTCGATGCGGCCACGCTCGACCGTGAAGTCAAAGTCTACCGAATCTGTGAGCAGGAACCGGCGCATCGCCTTGATACGAAGCCGGGTCTGCGAGGGCAGGGTAATGCGTGAGCCATTGGAGAGCTCCATAGTAGCGAAGCTATCCGGCCCGGTTTCAATAATATTACCGGGTTGAATGACCATATCGAGTGCGAGTTGTGCGCTGTCACTGCCATTTTCGACCTGGCCTGCGCCCTTGAAGCCGATAATGCGTGCGGAAAGCGGCTCTGATTTAAGCAGATGTGCCGGAATGATGAGCAGTTTTCCGGGCGGGATAGTACGAGGGTTGCGAATATGGTTGTCGCGCTGGACTGTCCGCCAATCTGACGCGCGTTCCAGATATTTGTGCCCTAAATCATAGAGAGTATCGCCGCGCTTAAAGCTATAGCTGATGCTGTCATTGGATTTGCTGGCTGACGCTTGTTGCGCCAGAGAAGCAGATGGAACCAAAGATGTGAGTGCGAGAAGGGGAGGGAGTCCGATTGTCAGAAATGTGCTGCGGGGCATGACGCTGACTGTTTCTATGCCCATTATTCTTCCCCTTCAAATGCCTCCAGCCGGTATCCGTGACCAAAGATCGTCTGTAGTCTATAGCCATTTTCCGGGCCAAGTCGAAGCTTTGATCTAATACGAGATATATGCATGTCCAGTGTGCGCGTAGGAAGGTCGGGCACGCTGTTCCATAATGTCTCAAGAATATAGGCGCGCGAGAAAGCGCGATTGGGACTTTGGAAGAAGAGCCGGGCTAGCTGGAATTCACGCGATGTCAGCGCAATTTCATCGTCACGCAGCGAAACCGCGTTGGTCATGCGGTCAAAGCTATAGTCGCCGAAGCGTTCAATCCGTTGCTCTTTTTCTGGCTGGTTTGCTGCACGCCGCATAACAGCATCAACACGAGCCAGTATCACATGCTCGGTCTCAGGTTTGATGATATAATCATCGGCGCCGGCATTGAGTGCTTCAACTATATCGGTTTTGTCCGAGCGGCTGGTAAGCATGATGACAGGTGGGCAGGGTGAGAGTATTTTGCGCGCCCAGCGGACGAGCTCTAACCCATTCGCGCTGGGCATCATCCAATCCACAATGATAAGATCGAAAGTGTCGCGCTGAAGCGCGCTCATCAGGTCTTTGCCATCACGAAACAGCGAACAGCGATGTCCGGCCTGCGTCAACAAAGAGGACATAAAGTCCCGAATTGTCTCTTCATCATCTGCTACGGCTATTCGCATGCGCATCTTTCCGAAAAGGTTCAAGAATGTTCATGAAATTAGCTGTATGAGCCTTGCCCCTTCAAGTCATGTGTATCTTCATGGATTTTACATATATTTACAGAGTATAGATTAATTCGGTGGAAGTTCAGCGATTTGGTTCAGAGTGTAATCGGCGCTCATTATAACATGCGGCGTAAGACACCATCTTTGACGATGAAATGATGGTATAATGCTGCGCCGATATGGAGAGCGAGTAGCGGAATAAACAACAGCCCCAATACTTCATGACCTTCATGAGCGATTTCCGCCAGCATACTGCCTTTCTCGACGGGCCATTTCGGGATATCGAACAGGCCAAACCAGTTGAATGGATTGGGGTAGGGGGAAACCAGGATCCAGCCTGAAACCGGGACAGCGATGATCATGAAATAGAAAAGCCTGTGGAGCGTGTGAGCCAAAGCTTTTTGCCAGCCTGGCATCGCTGCCGGCAGAGGAGGAGGTTTGTGTTTAAAGCGCCAATATAGCCGAAACAGACTGAGCACCAGAATCGTCATGCCAATGGCTTTATGGAGGGGCATGACCGCGAACAGGTCTTTCCAGGCATCATGCTGGATACCGAGAACAATCTGTACGATGATGCCTATACCGATCAACCAGTGCAGAATACGTGCGACACTATTGTATTTTTCAATGGCTTGATGGTCCATACTTCGCTCCTATGGATGACAGACTGGTGTCTCAGTAACGTTTTTCCAGCTCTTCTGTGGTCCTGTTTATTTGCCCAGTTTACTTGCGACGTGTTCCGGTCATAGCCATGCTGCCAAATGCGCCAGCCTCAATCGTGCCTGTCAATGTATCGCCTTCAACTATGGCTTCGCATTCCAAGGCCATCGGCATCGGAATGACCATATCCATTTTCCACATCAGGCGGTTACCATCGACTGTGCCGTCCTTGACGTCCAGCGAGCCTAGTGGCCCGGCATTGGTGCCATGAAATGTGTCGCCGTTGCTGACTATTGTGAACACGCTAGCCTGATCGCCCATTGGAGTTTTGGTGATGCAATCATATGCGCCGTCGACGGATGCCATGTTCATTCTCCCTTGCTATCGTCTGATATTTCTGTGGTTTCCGATATCTCAATCGGAAGGCCGAGTTCTTGCAGTTGAGGCAACACCATATCCTTATCTCCCACAACGATCCAAGTGAATTTCTCAGGGGAAATCATCTTGCGGGCTGCCGTATCCAAAGCGTCTGCTGTTTGCGCACGATAGTGAGCGGCCAGAGTTTCAACATAATCGAAGGGGCGGCCAAAGAGCGCATCGCGTTGCATCTCGCCCAGAACGGCGGATGATGTTTCAAAACCACCGGGAAGTTCACGGATATTGCCATTGACGGTGCGTTCCAGTTCTTCGGCAGTGACACCTTTTTCGGTGAGGAATGCATGATATTGTTCGCGTAGCGCCTTTATGCTCTCGCCGGTTTTGTCAGCCTGAACCGAGGCGGTCAGCACATAAGCGACAGTATGTTCATTACGGCTGACAGAACCGCGTACACCATAAGACCAGCCCTTGGTTTCGCGCAGGTCCATATTGATGCGTGAGAGAAAATTGCCTCCCAATATGTCATTGGCGGTGAGCAGGTCGATATGATCGTCTCCGCCTTTGCCCTCCATTATTGTGCCCGCATAGATATAGGATTGCGGTGATTGCGGGCGGTTGACGAGGATAATGCGCGGCTGGGGGGCAGGCACTGCAATGTCAAAATTCTTCCTGCCCGGCATATCGCGTGTCATGGGCCATGCGCCAAAACGGGCTTCGAGCGCGGCTTTCAGTGTGTCCAACGACATATCGCCAACCGCAAAGATTTCCGCCGTATCCGCGCGTATCCATTTGCGGTGAAACGCAGCGAGATCATTGCGGGTCAGTCTGGATATGACATCAGGGTTGCCTGAACCACTACCGCCATTGGCATAGGGGTGGTCGCTCCCATAGAGCACAGGGAAGAGAGCGGCTTGTGCCATCGAACGAGGGTTGGTTTGCTCTTGCGCAATTTGTGCGAGCTGGCCGGCGCGCACCCGCTCCAGCTCCTTCGCATCAAAGGAAGGGGTGAGGATGATGTCTGCGAGCAAATCGAGTGATGGCTCCAGATTGGGAGTGAGAGCATAGAGCGATACAGAGGTGCGATCGAGTGTCGCGCCGACGCTGATGCTGGCACCCAGCCGTTCCTGTTCCTCGGCGATCTGGATGCTGTTGCGGGTCTTGGTGCCCTCTTTCAACATGGAGAGCATCATGGCCTGTGTGCCCTGAGCATTGATAGGGTCAGCAGCGGCTCCGGCATCAAAACTCATGGTCAGGCGCAGTGTCGGCACCGTGTTACGCTGCGCAAAATGCAGCTTGATACCATTGGAAAGCGTGGTGGTCTGGACATCGGGGAAATCCACATTGGGGAATGTCCCGACATCCGGCAGTTTGCTGCGGTCCACGGCGGCTTGTGGCGCCATCGCGGGTTTTTCGCCCTCATCGAGATAATAGGCCGGAGCATTTGTTGGGGCATCGTTCGCTTCGCCACCGGCTTCCTGATAGGCATCTCGCTCGCCGGGTATAACAGAAAGCGCTACAACCGGGCGGGTCAGCCATTTGTCCATAGCGGCGCGTATTTTTGCGGGTGTGGCACCAGCAATGTCAGCCATCTGTTTTTTATAGGCATCAGGAGAGCCTGAGTAGAGCGCCCCTTTGGCAAGAACCGTGGCCTTTCCGCTAAAGCCGCCGACTTGCTCCATGCCAGCGATACGGCCAGACATATCGCTCATCGCTACGCGCTGGACTTCATCGGTGGTTGGGCCAGTGGCGATATAGTCGGTCAGGATTTCATCAAGGCGCTTCGAGAGGATTTCCGGGTCTACGCCGGGTTTCACATCGGCGGTTACTTCGAAAAAGCCGAGCTGTGCAAATTCCTGTTGGTGGGCAGTGACGCGAACCGCGAGCTGTTCGTCTTTTACGAGAATATTGTCGAGCCGCGATGAGGCGAGGCCGCCCAACACATGAGCGCCCACAGCGAGTGGAGCGCTGTCAGGATCATTCAGGCCGGGTGTTGTCCACCAACGATAGAGGCGGGTGGTTGCCACGCGATCCTTGAGGACAATATCCTTGCGGGTTTCAAGTGTGGGAATATCCACCTTGGCGGGTTTCACGCGCTTGCCAGACGGGATGTCGCCGAAATATTTTTTCACCAGCCTTTTAGCCGTTTTTGTGTCGATATCACCGGCGAGCACAATAATAGCGTTGTTGGGGCCATAATGGTCGGTGAACCAAGCCTTCACATCATCGAGCGTTGCACTGTCGAGGTCTGCCATCGAACCAATGGTTGAGTGACCATAGGGATGGTCCGCAGGGAGCAGGGCTTCAAGCTGGGCATATTGGGTCATGCCATAGGGGCGGTTATCGCCTTGGCGTTTTTCGTTCTGGACCACACTGCGCTGGTTATCGAGCTTCTCCTGCGTCACTGCGCCAAGCAAATGGCCCATGCGGTCGCTCTCAAGAAACAGTGCGGTTTCGAGCGCGCTAGTCGGCACATTCTGGAAATAATTGGTGCGGTCAAACCATGTGGTGCCGTTGAAATTGGTCGCGCCAACCCGTTGCAGCGGGCCAAAATAATCGCCCTGCGCATTCTCTGAACCATTAAACATCAGATGTTCGAAGAGATGTGCAAAGCCGGTTTTGCCTTTCGGCTCATGCTTGGAGCCGACATCATACCAGACGGAAACAGCGACGATGGGGGCTTTGCGGTCTTCATGTACAATCACATGCAGCCCGTTTTCCAAGCGGAATTCGGAATAGGGGATGTCCACCTTTTCCACGAGCTGAGCCGCAGAAATCTGAGCGATTGCCGCAGGCGTAAAGAAAGGGGCTGAGATTATTGCGGCAGGTGCGGCGCCAAGCAGCAGCGCAGCGGCGGTCTTAATAAGGCGGGACTGTATAGAAATTCTGGGCATTTATAGCCGTCCTGTATAACATGATTTGGTTGGAGCATAAGGATGCCCGGTTGAACTGCAACTGCAATCCATCAACAGGGATGAAGCTTGGCTGAATATGAGCAAGAAGCCGGGTTTATTGACCCATTTGTGCCAGCGCAGCGTTTGATGCAAGTACATCGGCACGCTCGTTTTCCGGGTGTCCTGCATGGCCTTTTACCCAATGCCATTCAATGTCATGGCGCTTTACTGCTTCGATCAGAGCTTGCCATAATTCGGCATTCTTGACTGGTTTTTTATTAGCGGTTTTCCAACCATTGCGCTGCCAGCCATGCACCCATTTGGTGATGCCATCACGCACATAGACGCTATCGGTCGTCAGGATGACAAGGCAAGGGCGCTTGAGTGCGTTAAGCGCTTCGATGGCAGCCATCATTTCCATACGGTTGTTGGTCGTATCTGGCTCGCCGCCCGATAGTTCCTTCTCATGCTCGCCAGAACGGATCACTGCACCCCAGCCGCCGGGGCCGGGGTTGCCCTTGCATGCGCCATCAGTGAAAATTTCAACGCGTGTTAAGTTGCTCATGCGCCGATCAGTTCCTCTGAGCTGGCGCTTGCGTAGAAATCGAGCCGCCGCTGATAAGCAAGCGGATCTTTGCGCGTCACCATCGCGTCGGCTGGCGTATTGATCCAGTCATAGGCGCGCGTTAGCAGGAAGCGGAGTGCCGCGCCACGGCACAATATAGGGAAAGCGGCGCGTTCTTCATCGCTCAGGCCGTGGCTGTCGATATAGCCGCCGATCAATGCTCTGCCTCGCTCGGCATGATAGGGTGCGCCTTCGGCAGAAAAGCACCATGCACTATGGGTTATGGCGAGGTCATAGGCTTGAATGTCGGTGCAGCTGAAATAAAAGTCGATCAGGCCAGTGACGGCGTCGCCGTTCATTAGCACATTGTCCGGGAACAGGTCGGCATGGATAATGCCGTGCGGAAGAGCACTGGGCCAATGCGCATCAAGAAAGGCAATTTCATCCTGCACGCGTTGGGCTAACCCCGGTGCAATATCGTCAAGCTGGCCTCCGCACTTTTCAGCAAGATCACGCCAGCCAGCAGGGTCCAGCGTGTTACGCCGTTGCTGGCCAAACCCTCCTGCTGCGATGTGCAGTTCGCCCAGAGCGCGCCCGGCAGAGGCCGCCTGCGCGGCTGTTGGCTCGGTAACGGAGATGCCAGAGAGAAACTCGATCAGGCATGCTGGCCGGCCCGCCAGTTGTTGCAGCTTGCGCCCGTTTTTGTCCGATATGAAGCGGGGCACTTTGCAGCCCTTGGCGCCCAGATGGTCAAGCAGGTTCATGAAAAAGGGCAGGTCGGCTTCGTCTACGCGCTTCTCATAGAGGGTGAGAATGAAGCGTTCGCTTACGCCCGCTTGCGTGCGGGTTTCGACGAGGTAATTACTGTTCTCAACGCCTTCGGCAATGCCTTTGGCCGAGACAAGCGCGCCAGTGTCATACAGCTTCAAAAACTCGGCCATCTCTTCGGCGGGGACATGTGTGTAGACGGCCATATGTCAGGCAGCCTCCAGCCCGCGCGGTAGCTTGAAGGAGATATTTTCTTGCGCTGTTTCGACCTGACGCTCGTTGATCGTAAAGCGCTGCGCGAGAGCAGTGACCACTTCGCGGACCAATATCTCAGGCGCTGAAGCACCAGCCGTGAGGCCTAAAGTGCGCACATCGCCTATCCAGTCGAAATCAATTTCCGCGCCGCGCTGGACCAGCATGGCTTTCGTGCCCTCGCGCTCTGCGCATTCGACGAGGCGCATCGAGTTGGAGCTGTTGGGCGCACCAATGACGAGCACAGCGTCACAATCTTTTGCCATAGCTTTGACCGCTGTCTGCCGGTTTGAGGTGGCATAGCAAATATCTTCGCCTTTTGGCGCAACAATAGAAGGGAAACGCGTTTCGAGAATAGCAATGATTGCTGCTGTATCATCGACCGATAAGGTTGTCTGGGTGAGATAAGCGAGATTGTCGGGATCAGCAGGTATGACCGTGCGTGCATCCTCTTCGGTTTCGATCAGGCTCATTGCGCCATCCGGCACCTGACCAAAAGTGCCGATGACTTCAGGGTGGCCCTTATGCCCAATAAACAAGATGTGCCGCCCGGCTTCGACCTGACGCTCGGCCTGACGATGCACTTTGGAGACGAGGGGGCAGGTCGCATCGAGATAGTCCAGCCCGCGCTCTTCTGCTTTGGCGGGAACGGCTTTGGGTACACCATGCGCTGAGAATACAACCGGCAGGCCATCGGGTACGGCGTCCAACTCTTCAACAAAGATTGCGCCCTTGGCCCGCAGGTCGTCCACAACATATTTATTGTGTACGATTTCATGGCGCACATAGACAGGTGCGCCATATTTCTCGATTGCGCGCTCAACGATAATAATGGCGCGATCCACACCCGCGCAAAAGCCGCGCGGTGCTGCGATCAACAGTTCAAGCGGGGGGAGGGTGTTTTTTGTAGCCATATGTCTGGCCTTTAAGGAGGATTGAGCCGCATTGCTAGGGGCGGGAGGGGCTGTTTTGCTCTTTATGTTGCACCAGCCCCAATCCATAGATAATGAAGCCACACCACATTTCCAAAGGTATGCCCGTGACACTAGCTCGTTCATCGATACAGAAATTTTCCATTGCTGCTATGGCGTTGCTCGCGCTTGCCGGTTGCTCGCGCAGGGGTGAAATTGACGCGACAGGCGGTATTATCGCCGTGCGCAGCTCATGCCCTGTGGCTGCTATTCCTGCGCAAACAGGCGATATAACGCTGTTTAACCCGGCGAGCAGCACTGATGCTTCTGCACTTGATGTTGTGGCTAACATCACCAATTTGCGTTCCACATGCTCGGAAGCAGGCGACCAGCTTTATACAGAAGCCACATTTGATGTGCATGCGCGCCGCTCAGATGCCTCGGCTGCACGCGATGTGACTGTGCCATATTTCTCAGTGATCGTGCGCGGCGGCGATGCAGTGATCGCTAAGCGGGTCGGGCAGGTGCGTTTGTCGTTTGCGCCGGGTGAATATCGCGCCAGCAGTTCGGCCAAGGCAGCGTCTTATGTTGATCGGGGTGCGGCGACGTTGCCGGCAGACGTTCGTGACCGGATTACCCAGAAGCGCAAATCGGGGGATACGGATGCCGCCATTGATCCCTTTGCACTGCCTGAAGTCAAAACCGCGTTGAAGCGCACTAGCTTTGAGCTGCTGGTCGGGTTCAATCTGACGCCGGATCAGTTCCGCTATAACGCTACTAGGTAGGGTAACGGCGAGATAATAACGGTCGTTCGTGTCGAGCGAAGTCGAGGCATAGTCCAGACGGTTCTCGGCATCGTTCGGACCGAACGGTTCTTTTGAATGCCATTCTCATGTCTGAGCGCTTAAGTTGTTCGGTATATTGAGGAGTAGGCAGATACACGGGATATTATAGTGACGCTTTACGTTCGTTTTGCCGCTCATATGGATGCATTGCTCAATGCTATGGAAGCCGCTGGCGAAGTGCCTACCGGCCTTAACCGCAAGGCAGTGACGGTTGAGCCACCGCGTGAACCGTCTCATGGCGACCTGGCGACTAATGCTGCGATGGTGCTGGCCAAACCGGCAGGAACGAATCCGCGCGAGTTGGCGGGGAAGATAGCAGCGCATCTTGAGGCGCTGGATGAAGTGGAATCTGTGTCGATTGCCGGGCCGGGCTTCATCAATATGAGCCTGACACCGCAGACATGGACCGCAGAGCTGGAAGAAGTAGCGCGATTGGCTGATGATTATGGCCGCTCAGACTTCGGCGCAGGGACCACGGTCAATGTTGAATATGTCTCTGCGAACCCTACAGGCCCGATGCATATGGGCCATTGCCGTGGCGCAGTGGTGGGTGATGCGCTCGCCACGCTGCTGGAATATGCAGGGCATAAGGTCATCCGTGAATATTATATCAATGATGCTGGTGGGCAGGTTGATGTGCTCTCACGCTCGACGCACCTGCGCTATCGCGAGGCATTGGGCGAAGACATAGGCGATATCCCTGAAGGGCTGTATCCAGGCGATTATCTGATTCCGGTAGGAGAGGCGCTCGCCAAGGAATATGGCGATACATTTGTCGGCGCGGATGAGAGCGAATGGTTGGTGCTGTTCCGCAAGACCGCTGTGGCGGCGATGATGGACATGATTCGTGCTGATCTGGCCCTGCTCGGCATCCGTCATGATGTATTTGCGTCAGAGGCAGAGCTGCAGGCAGCAGGTAAGCCGGAAGCAGCCGAGAAATGGTTGCGTGAGCAGGACCTCGTCTATGACGGTATGCTTGAAGAGCCCAAGGGCGAAGTGCCGGATGATTGGGAGCCGGTTGAGCTGCCGCTTTTCCGTTCGACCAAATTTGGTGATGATCAGGATCGCCCGATTAAAAAATCCAATGGCGGCTGGACCTATTTCGGCGCGGACATGGCCTATCATTACCAAAAGGCTCAGAGCGCTGATCAGTTGATCGACATTTGGGGAGCGGATCATGCGGGCACTGTAAAACGTATTCAGGCGGCTGTTTCTGCGCTGACTGGCGGCAAAGCCCGCTTTGACGTGAAGCTGGTACAGATGGTGCGGCTGCTGCGTGATGGCGAACCGGTCAAGATGTCGAAGCGGGCCGGTAATTTCGTGACGCTCGCTGATGTTGTGCGCGAAGTGGGCAAGGATGTCGTGCGGTTCACGATGCTTACGCGTAAGGCCGATGCGCAGATGGATTTCGATTTCGCCAAGGTTGTTGAAGCCTCAAAAGAAAACCCTGTTTTCTATGTTCAATATGCCCATGCCCGTATCGCGTCGCTTGGACGCCGGGTTGAAGAGGCTGGATTGCAATTATCTGCGCCAGACCTGTCCCGCCTTGGCACAGAAGAGCTGAATCTTATAAAATTGGCAGCACAGTTTCCACGTATTGTTGATGCTGCGGCGCACAACCGTGAACCCCATAGAATTGCCTTTTATTTAGGGGACTTAGCAGGATCTTTTCATGGCTGGTGGAACATGGGTAATGATGACCCCGGCAAGCGCATAATCGTGGTTAATGCCCCTGAAGATACATCTGTAAGGCTTTTCTTGGCCCAACAAATAGGGCAAATAATACGAAATGGCCTCTCATTAATGGGGGTAGAGGCCCTTTCGGAGATGCAGTGATGAACGATGGTACCAGCGGTAACCTCGATCTAAACGAGGAAGATCGGCTACCCTGGCTCGAGCCGGCGAGTGAAGAGGAATATGAAGACAGCGTATCGCTCGGGCGGTTGCTGGCCTTTATAGTGGGCGGCCTTTTGTTGCTCGGCCTTATCGTCGGCGGCGTATATCTTCTGCGTAATATGTTTGAACAGAATAGCGATGCTACGCTGATCGCTGCTCCTGACGGCGATTATAAAGAACCCGCCGAAGACCCTGATGCCAAGACTTTCAAGGGCGAGGGTGATACCAGCTTTGCGGCGAGCGAGGGTATTGACCGTGGTGGCAAAATCGATCCGTCACGATTGCCCGAAGCACCAGTTACGGCTGATGCTAAGAACGTGGCTGATACGGCTAAGGCTGATGCGGCTAATGCCGAGGCAGCCCTTAATGGCAAGGTGATTGCGGATAAGACCGAAGTGCCCGCTCCTAAGCCCGTGCCTGCTGAGGCCGCGGCCCCTTCACTCACAGGCCCGATGATCCAGCTTGGGGCATATGGCAGCAAAACCATTGCGCAAGATGCATGGAAGCGCTTTGCCAAGCGGTTCGACTATCTGGCGGACCTCAAGCACAATGTTCAGCCAGTCACCGTGAACGGCAAGAAATTCTACCGTCTGCGCGCCAGCGTGAATGGCGATGCGGCTGCATTATGCGGCAAGCTGAAGGTCGCGGGCGAGAGCTGCATTGTTGTGCGGTAGGAAGCTGTCCAGGTTGTGTTGACATTCAGCCGCTCTGTCGGCCTGCAACCGCTGACTTTCTACGCTTCCGGTGCTCATAAACTTTCAGATACGCCGCGCACAGGTTTATGAAATCCACCTTGTTTTCCTCTACCTGAACTCAAGCGCCCAGCCTCTAAGCGCATTTTCTCTTTGCGGAGTGCCCGGTGGCAGCTAGGCTGCCCCCATGAAGCCAGTGATTTTCGGACTGGCCGGTGAGCAGCTCAGCGCTGATGAACGCGCCTTTTTCAAAGAGAGCGATCCGGCTGGTTACATATTGTTTCGGCGTAATGTCGCCGATAAGGCGCAGCTTAAAGCGCTGACGGATGATCTGCGCGCGCTTCATGGCCGTGATGATCTGCTTATCATGATTGATCAGGAGGGAGGCCGCGTAGCACGGATGCAACCTCCGGTCTGGCCCGAATTCCCGGCGATGCAGCGTTTCGATTCGCTCTATGACGCTGCCCCTTCGTCCGCCATTGAGGCCGCACGCGCCAATGCACAGGCAATTGCCACGACCCTGCGAGAGTGCGGCATCACGGTTGATGCGCTGCCTCTGCTCGATGTGCGGCAGGAGGGGGCGAGTGACATTATGGGAGATCGCACCCTTGGCGCAGAACCAATGCGTGTTGCGGCTTTGGGCCGCGCTGTGCTTGATGGCCTGAAAGCCGGCGGCGTTGTCGGCATCGTCAAACATATGCCCGGTCATGGCCGCGCACTGGTTGATAGCCACAAGGCGCTGCCGACTGTAACGGCAGATGAAGCGGCGTTGGCACTTGACCTTTCACCCTTCCAGGCGCTCAACTGGGCGCCGATGGGGATGACCGCGCATATCGTTTATGAAGCATGGGACAAGCAGCGCCCAGCAAGCCTTTCGCCCGTTGTGATCGAACAGATCATTCGCCAGCGTATCGGCTTTGATGGACTGCTGATGTCAGATGATCTCGATATGAAGGCATTGGAAGGCGATATTCCATCGCTTGCTGCCGGTGTGGTTGAGGCGGGGTGTGACCTGGCGCTGAATTGCTGGGCGCGAATGGATGAGATGGTCGGCATTGCCGAACGCCTGCCAGAAATCGGCACCATGTCGCGCGACCGGTTGGACAGGGCGATGGCGACGATTGCTGAGGGCGCTTCAGATGAGCCGCTTGATAGTCTGCTTGCGCGGCGCGATGCACTGTTCAGGGCCGGGATGGGAACTGGGCTGGAGGCGATGGCCTGATGGCGGACTTTGACGATACTACGGACCTGTTCCAGCCGCAGCGCGCATCTGACGAGATATTGACCGTCAGCTTTGAGAGCTGGGAAGGCCCGCTGGATATACTTTTGACACTTGCGCGCTCACAAAAAGTCGATTTGCGCGAAATATCCATTCTGGCTCTGGTTGAGCAATATCTCACATTTATTGCCAGCGCACGAGCGATGAAGCTGGAACTGGCGGCAGATTATCTCGTGATGGCCGCGTGGCTTGCTTATCTCAAGTCCGCAATGTTGCTGCCGAAAGCACAACAGGAAGATCCATCGCCTGAAGAGCTTGCTTTGCGTCTCCAATTACGGCTCCAACGTCTCTCTGCCATGCGCGATGCCGGTGCGCGGCTCATGGGGCGCGATCGGCTGGGACGCGATGTCTTTGCACGTGGTGAGCCAGAGGGGTTACGGGTCGATAAGATCGCGGTCTGGCAGGCGAACCTTTATGATCTGATCGCCGCTTATGGGCAGATAAAGGCGCGCACGCAGCCTGCTACACATGTCATTTCCCGCCGCCCGGTGATGTCGCTTGATGAGGCGATTGAGCGGGTGAGCCGTTTGGTCGGCACGAAAATTGACTGGACGCAGCTAGAGACATTTCTGCCGGAAGGGGTGGACGGAGCACTTGGTCGTTCGGCGCTTGCATCGAGCTTTGTCGCCATGCTGGAACTGGCGAAACAAGGTCGGGTGGATATTAAGCAGGAAGGCATATTTGCACCAATTTTCTTGCGTACAGCCGCAGAAAACAGGGCTGTACAGCAGGTCACGGAGGTGGAAGCATGAGCGGCTTTGAGGCTGAACCTGATGACGTTCTGCGTGCATTAGAGGCCGCATTATTTGCGAGTGAAGAGCCACTGACGACTGCGCAATTGAAGCAGGTTATGGGCGATGTACCGGAGCTGATGGCAACATTACGGCGCTTGGCGGAAGATTATGCAGGGCGTGGAATTAATTTGGTTGAGCGCGGCGGGCGCTGGCATTTCCAGACCGCGCCGGATATGGCGCACCTGCTACGCCGCGACAAGCAAGAGCAGCGCAAGCTCTCCCGCGCAGGGATGGAGACGCTGGCAATCATTGCCTATCACGAGCCGGTAAGCCGCGCTGAAATCGAGGCGATCCGCGGTGTTCAGGTCGCTAAAGGTACTCTCGATGTATTGATGGAGGCGGGTTGGGTGCGCCCTGCGGGGCGACGCGAAGTGCCAGGACGCCCGCTCATATATGCAACGACACCTGAATTTTTGACGCACTTTGGCCTTTCCAGCCGCAAAGACCTGCCCGGTATTGATGATTTGCGTGCCGCGGGGCTGCTGGACCCCATTGATTTGGCTATGGAAGGGCTGCTGGAGCAGGAGGAACCAGAATCACCACTGGAAAATGAAGAGGAAGATGCCTAAATAGTAAGTGTAACTATTGAGGGGTATATAGCCTTTCCTCTTGGGAGATTTATAATGGGTTCCTTTTCATTGATGCACTGGGTGCTGGTTGTGCTCGTCATCGTATTGCTATTCGGTGGTGGCAGGATTTCCTCACTGATGGGCGATGTCGCCAAGGGAATTAAAGCCTTCAAAAAAGGCATGGTGGATGATGAGGATGTTGACACTGCGCCACGTCCGGTCAAACAGATTGACGGGCAGGCATCGTCTGACGTCTCTCCTTCAGCAACCAAGGATGAGCAGAAACAGCAAGGCTGATTTCGCCACGTAGCGTATTGGCTGAGTCATGTTTGATATTGCTTCTACAGAGTTATTGCTGGTCGTCATTGTCGCGGTCGTTGTTATCGGCCCGAAGGATTTGCCGCGTGCGCTCTACAAGGTCGGTCAGCTAGTCGGTAAGGCCCGCGCTATGTCACGCCATTTCCGCTCTGGTGTCGATGCCATGATGCACGAAGTTGAAATAGAGGAAATGGAGAAAAAATGGGCGGCCGAGAATAAGCGCATCATGGAGCAATACCCCAGCACGGATCCGGTTCATGAAGCGGACACAGCTTCTGAGACGGGTGTTATTACAGATGCCGAGGCCGCAGCAACAGACGGGAAAATGGAAGCCTTGCCAGTGTCAGATGTGGGGCCAGATACTGAGCCAGACAAGGCCGATGAAACTAATATCCATCAACCGGATCTGCCTTTTGGCGAGGCATCGACTGGTGGCAAAAGCGCATGAGAGATATTGATGAAAGTAAGGCGCCCCTGCTCGATCATTTGATCGAGTTGCGCTCACGCCTGGTCAAGGCAGTGATAGCGCTGTTTCTCGGTTTTATCCTGTGTTTTTATTTTGCCGAGCAACTATTTGCGATCCTTGTGTATCCGTTGCGCGAGGCCTTTGGTGTTAGTGGCGGCAAACTGATATATACCAAGCTTTATGAGGCATTCTTCGTACAGGTGAAGGTCGCCTTTTTTGGCGCTTTTTTCTTGAGCTTCCCGATCATTGCCAACCAGCTATGGGCCTTTGTAGCACCGGGGCTCTACTCTAAGGAAAAGCGGGCATTGCTGCCATTTTTGCTGGCGACGCCAATATTGTTTTTATTGGGTGCATCGCTCGCTTATTTTATTGTCATGCCGACGGCATTTCACTTTTTCTTGCAGTTTCAGGGGGACAGCAGCGGTCTGCAAATGGAGGCTTTGCCCAGTGCAGATTCCTATCTGGGTCTGGTTATGCAGTTCATATTGGCATTCGGGATCAGCTTTCTGATGCCGGTGCTGATTATGCTGCTCAATCGCGCAGGTATAGTGAGCCGTGACCAGTTATTGGGGTTCCGGCGTTATATGATTGTTGTTGCCTTTGTCATCGCGGCAATATTCACGCCACCTGATGTCATTTCGCAGCTCATGCTCGCGCTGCCGCTCGTCCTGCTATACGAAATTACGCTATTGGCGATCTGGTTTACCGACCGCAAGAAAAAGGCAGAGGACACAGAGCTGGCCCCGCAGCAAGATTAAGCGATGCGCAGGCTAATCGGCAGCTTTTTCCATAGCCTTGCCTACGCTCTGTACATCGCGCCCGGCCCCTTCGACAGTATTGCAAGCGCTAAGCAGCAGGGATGATCCAATAAAAAATGCAGCAATAATGGTGCGGGTCATATTTTGCCTCATGACAAGTTAGATATGGAATAATGCCTGTATATGGAGAAAAGTCGAGTCCGGAACGCGGGGTGGGGGATGCGTTCCGGACTCATATATTGGACAGCGTAGCGGGGGGCAAAGGGTCGCCATCCATATTTCAAAACGAGGTGGCAGTGCTTTTGGTTCCCATAGTGGCCAAAAATAACATCATAAATTAATTTTAAAAATCAATAACTTACAAATAACTTCGATGAAGTGGGCATCTTCGTCGATCAAATGAGCGGTCGGCCGCTATCCTGATATTCTGGCAAAACCTGAGATTGCGGCAGGCTGTCGCTGCCTTGGTCCGGTCCGGCAGTGGGAGGCGGCGCAGGAGCGGGTATAGCCTCTGACGCATAGTGCGTGGATGGGGGTAGGACGCTTTGAGGCGGTGTGGTCGCCATATGCGGGGACGGGCGCAGGGCGGGACCAGAGACCAGCTCAAGGCCATTATAGCGCGCGGAAAAGGCAGTGGCGTTGCTATCAGCGCCGGGCATCTGGTAGAAAATATGTGCACCTACGACAGCAACTGCGTCCAGTTTAGACGACCAGCCGGGGCGCACGCTCAATGTATGATAATAGGTAGCATGGCCCACTGGAGCAAAAGCTTCTCCCTGCAAGCTGGCTTGTGCAACGCGGCGTGCGCGGGACCATTGTGCTGTAACAGCATGGCGTGTCATTGAGCCATCGCAGGCAAAGCTGAACTGGCAGAGCAGGTCTGTGCGTTCTGACCCCTGATAGACGACACCGCATATGCTGTTCGGCCAATTGGCATGACGTACTCGGTTGAGCACAACCTGTGCGACGGCGCGCTGGCCTTCTTCTGGCTCATTGGCCGCTTCATAATATATGGCTGACGTCAGGCAATTGAGCGCGCGATAGCTATCAAGCGCGGTTTTCCCTTTGAAATGCAAAGATGCTGGTGCTGCTGTTTTCTTTAGTGTGAGGATATGTGGGTTGCGAGGGTGGGTGGTGTCACCTTGCACCTCGGGCGCAGGGTCGAACGCGCCCTCGACATAGAAATAGGCAGAGCCGGGGAAGTTTTGTGCTGCCAGCTCCGCCATGCCCGGAGTAGCCACTTCTGTTTCAGCCAGCAGGTCGAGCGCTTTATAAGGCGTAGCCCAGCTTGGCGGGCGTAGTATGATGACCAGTATAAGCGTAGCGAGCAGCGCCACGACTGCTAATAGTACAGAGGGCGTTGCGCGCTTTTCCTGCACCTGTGGGGCAGGGCCGAATATCGGCGAATGTCTTTTCCCCAGTCTCATAATGGCTTTATACAATAGAAACTGTCATTTTTCTGCTAATCATTCGCGGGCTGCATGCCTGCAAACTCAGGCTTGGGCTATGCGAAAAATCCCTCGCTTGGCAGCACTCTGGTGCTAGGCTATGAGGCGATCATGATGTTGACTAAAGATACGCTGTCGTTGATCGGTAATACGCCGCTCGTTCGTCTTAAAGGGCCGTCGGAAGAAACGGGCTGTGAGATTTATGGAAAGTGCGAATTTGCCAATCCGGGAGCCTCGGTGAAAGACCGGGCTGCGCTATATATCGTGCGCGATGCCGAGGAAAAAGGCTTGCTGAAGCCCGGTGGCACGATTGTTGAGGGTACGGCGGGTAATACGGGCATTGGTCTGGCACTGGTCGCCAATGCTTGCGGGTATAAGACGATCATCGTCATGCCTGAGACCCAGAGCAAAGAGAAGATGGATACGCTGCGCGCATTAGGTGCAGAGCTGGTGCTGGTGCCTGCGGCGCCCTATGCGAATCCGGGTCATTTCGTGCATACGTCTCGGCGCATCGCTGAAGAGACGGAGGGTGCGATCTGGGCCAACCAGTTTGACAATATTGCCAATCGCAAAGCGCATATCCTGAGCACCACCGAAGAAATCTGGGAGCAGATGGAGGGTAAGGTCGATGGCTTTATATGTGCCGCTGGCACGGGTGGCACAATTGCCGGTGTAGGCATGGGGCTTAAGGCCAAGGATGAGGCCGTAACTATCGGTCTGGCTGACCCGCATGGGGCAGCGTTGTATAATTATTACGCGCATGGCGAATTAAAGGCAGAAGGCAGCTCGGTGGCAGAAGGTATCGGGCAGGGCCGTGTTACCGGCAACCTTGAAGGGGCGCCGATAGACACGCAATATCGTATTTCTGATGAAGAGGGCCTGGAGTGGGTTCGTCGCCTGCTCGCCGAAGAAGGATTATGCCTTGGCTTGTCCAGCGGCATTAACGTGGCCGGTGCAGTGGCGCTCGCCAGGCAGCTTGGCCCGGGCAAGCGCATTGTAACGATATTATGCGATACGGGCTTTCGCTATCTTTCAACATTATACAATAGCGAATGGTTGGAGGCTAAGGGCTTGACGGTTTTCCCCTGGCTCATGCACAAAGAAGATGCATAAGCTATATAACTGCAGCCGATAAGGTCTTGAACATGATAGATCTGTTACGTCGCAAGGAAGGAATACAGCGTATCCAACTGGGCCTTTTTGGCCTTGCTGCTGTGGTATTGCTTGTTGGTCTGGCTAATGTCGTTGTTGATAATGTCCGGCATGAAGAAAATATAGTTATGGACGGCGGCGCTGAAACAGCTGCCAACGCTGCTGTGGCAATTGTGGCCCCGCCGGTTGTAGCGCCACCCAAAGAGCCGCTCGCTGAGCTGGGTGTCACACCCGTACCGGAAGCTGCGCAAGCGCCTGTCGTGGCGGATTTGCAGCCAGACCCCAATTTGCGTGAACCGATGGATCAGCCGCAACCTGTGCCACCGCAAATGACTCCCCCTGTGCAGCCTGCGGTACCGGCCGCGCCAGCGCCCAGTCGCTGAACGGCTTAGTGTCGCGCTTCCTGACCTTGCGACGTTAGAGTTATGAGCAGCATGCTTACTCGCCTGCGTAGTCTGTCGATGGCGGCTATGGTTTTCCTGTTATTGTTGCTGGCGCTCTTTGCTGGCTTCATGCCGCTGGCCTTGCCCTTTGGCTTCGCGGCAGGTGGGGTGTTGGATACGGGGCAGGTCGAGCCGTCGCGCTGGTGGCTGGGCGCTGCGCTGGCGCTGCTCGTGTATGGGGTGCTGAGCTGGCGGACAGCGCGCGCGTTGAGGCTCTGGTGGCTGGCGCTGTTGCTGAGCGGTGCGGTGCTGTGTGTGATGACATTCAGCTTTGTCGCTTCCCTTGAGCAGAAGCAGAGGGCGGGTCATAAAGATGACGGAGCGCTGTATAAGCCGCAGGATGTAGCCGTGGTAACGGCACTGCCGCTTTTTTGGCCGGAAGGCTCCAGCGTAAGAGAGCTGCTTCAGGACGATGCACCGTCAGAAATGCCATTTCCGCGCGCTTCCGGTCATCTGTTGAACCCTCTTGGCCAATTGGATGCTGTGTCATTGGAGAAAGCCGATGCGCTTTTGCTGGTCCAGCCGCGTGTGATGCAGCCTGAGGAATTGGTTGTGCTGGATAATTGGGTACGGGCAGGTGGGCGTGCGGTCATATTCGCAGATCCGCTTTTGATATGGCCGAGTGGATTGTCGATAGGTGATCCGCGTCGCCCACCTGTCACCAGCCTGCTCGACCCGCTGCTTAATCATTGGGGTTTGAAGCTGGAGCCGGTGCGAGAAGGCGCTGAGAGAGTGGGCCGACACATGCTTGAAAGCGGGCATGTGCTTTTGCTGGCTGGGGCGTCTCATTTCTCGCTGACGCAGGGTGATGTGCGTGATGATGTTTGCACGTTGTTGGAAGCGGGCCTGATGGCGCAATGCCGGATAGGTAAAGGGCAGGTGCGGCTGGTGGCGGATGCCGACCTGCTTGATGATCGTCTTTGGTTGGCTGACAGGCGATGGCCACAGCATCCAGCGGCACAGACATCTGACAGCATCATGTTGATGGATGCCTGGCTGAGTGACCCTGCAGCAGAATTTGTCCCGCCGCCGCTACGCCGTGTGGTTGATGATGCCGTTTTAGTGAGTGCTACGCGCCTGGCGATGGTGGTGCTTTTGCTCTGGGTTGTTCTGGGTTGGTTTGGGCAAAAGCAGTTTTTTGATGAGTCAGGCGCATATGTTAATGAATCAGAAAAGAACAGGTGAGGAACAAAAAAGAGATGCGCCCACGGTAATCTGCGGAATCATGTAAAATCTGTATCAATTCCCAGATTTTCCCAAAATTTCCCCTTTTATCCCGACCAATCCCTTGGTACTCCAATGCCACAAGGATTTGTGAAAGCTGTGTGATTCTCATCGCGGAGTGGTGCGCCCCAATGCGCTTCTCTGATGGGCTTTGTGCGACCTTCAGAGATCTGTAAATTGGGGGTTTGGCTGGGTGTCTGAAGGCATCATCTATTCTGGCAATGGTATTTGCATTGCTGATAGCAAAGGGCGGTTCGCTCTCCCGCTCGACATGCGCAAGGCGCTCAAGGCTAGCAGCGGATTAAATGGCGCTGATAAAGCTGAAGATGGCGATAAGCCCAAATCCAAAAGCTCTGGCACCAGACTCTGCATCACCATTCATGGCGACCTTCCTTGCGCCATAGGATTTGGCTTGTCTCACAAGCAATGGCTTGAAGATCAGGTTGTGGAGATGGAACGTTCAGCGCGCGAAAAAGGTGCTGCGTTTAACGCTGAAGCCGAGCGTGAGGCTCGCTTTGCGGATCTGGAAGACCTGAATGTCGATGATGGTGGGCGTTTTGTTGTGCCCGGCGACATCAAGGACATGATGGGGATCACTGACACTATCGTGTTTGTGGGCACCAGCCGCCATATCCAAATGTGGAATCCTGAAGCGTTGCTCGCCAGCGAAGGGCGCAGCCCACGTGTCCGTCATGCGGTTGAGAAGTTTCTCGCCGAACGTAAAGCGGGTGCGGGCAAATGACGGCTATAGTGCAAGCGGAAGCCAGCCCGCATATCCCGGTATTGCTTGATGAGGTGCTTGAGGCGCTCGTGATTGAGCCGGGCGAAATCCATGTTGATGGCACCTATGGCGCCGGTGGCTATAGCCGCGCGATGGCGCAGGCTGGCGCGCATGTGGTGGCGATTGACCGTGATCCTGATGCCATTGCTGAGGGACGTGCGCGTATAGAGAATGAGGGGGGTGATATTCGCCTGCTCGAAGGGCCGTTCTCTGCGATGCAGTCTCTGCTGGTCAGTGCGGCAGTCGATAAGGTGGATGGCGTTGTGCTCGATATTGGCGTGTCCTCGATGCAGCTTGACCGGGCGGAGCGCGGTTTTTCTGTTCAGGCAGATGGCCCGCTGGACATGCGGATGAGTCAGGCTGGTATGACGGCGGCAGAGTTCGTCAATACAGCAGCCGAAGATGATATAGCCAATGTGCTCTATCGCTATGGTGAGGAGCCGCGTTCGCGCCGGGTTGCGCGCTTTATTGTTGAGGCGCGCCCTTTGACGCGCACAAGTGAGCTGGCCAATGTAGTGCGCAAGGCATTGGGCTATAAGCCGCATGACAAGAAAGACCCTAGCGTCCGAGCATTTCAGGCTTTGCGCATATATCTGAATGGTGAGCTGGATGAGCTGGAACGCGGGCTTGAGGCGGCTGAGGCTGTTCTTGCTCCGGGTGGTCGGCTGGCAGTCGTCACCTTTCACAGTCTTGAAGACCGGATCGTTAAACAATTTTTGCGCCGTCGCAGCGGTAGCGAAGCGGGCGGCTCGCGCCACAGACCGCAGGTTGCGCCGCAGGAACGCCCGGCTTTTGCCAAGCCGGGCAAGGCGGTTCGCCCCTCGGCTTCGGAAATCGAGCGCAACCCACGCGCCCGGTCGGCTACGCTGCGCAGTGCAGTGCGTCTGGGCGATGGCAATATCACACAGGAGAATGAAGAATGATCGCGGTCAAGCGTCTGCAAAGCCTGTTCTGGGTGCTTCTTGTCGCATTGGGAGCGTTGGGTGCTTATATGGTGTCGCTCCGCGTGGCGACAGAGCGCAACGAGTTGCGGCAGGTGCGCACCCAAATCGCACAGACGCGTAGTGATATCCGCTATCTTGAGCTTGAGTTTCAGGCGCGGGCCAATATGCGCCAGCTTGAGAAATGGAATGCCGAGGATTTTCGCTACTCTGCTCTGACCGCTGAGCATTATCTTGATGGCGAACGTGCATTGGCCAAGCTCGATGGCCTTGGCCCAAACGGTTCTGCCTATTCGCCTCCGCCGGTGATGGTGGCGATGATGGAGGCAGGGGTTGAGTCTGGTGACATCGCAGCGAGGGCGCCGCTGTTGCCGCCTGCACCTGAACAGGATGAAAAGCCCGGCTTGGAGCTGGATATTGAAGCGCCTGTGCAGACTGATGTACAAGGTGCAGATGAAATTCAGCCTGTGTCTGCCAAGATGGCAAGTGCTGAGGATGCGCAGAAAGCCGCGCTTAAGGCGGAACGTGTGGCGTTGCTCGATGCACGCTTGCTTGATGATCGTACATTGAGTGAGATTGGCCGCCGTGCCGATAGCGAAAACGGAGGGGAATTGCGCTAATGGCTACAATAGTCGTCCGGTATGACCGCTCACCCGTACAACGGGAACGGCTCAACCTGACGGCGCTTGCACATAAAAGGCTGATGTTGGGCCTCTTGCTGGTTGTTGCCATCAGCCTGATTGTCATTGGTCGCTTAACATGGATGGGGCTATCCAATGATGGGCAGGGGCGCCTCAATTATGGACTGGCTGGGGTGCCGACCCGTGGCGATATTGTAGATCGCAATGGGGTTCCGCTTGCGCGTAATATGGACGCGTATAGTATTTCGATCCGCCCGCGCCGCATGATTGGTGATGCCAACCTGCTTGCCGATAGCCTGCATGAGGTTTTCCCCGATACGCCGCGTGATATATTTTATAAGAAGCTGACGGGTGGCAAATGGGATTATTTACGCCGCCGTGCGCTGCCTGAAGAGGTGGCGCAGGTCAATGCTCTGGGTGAAGTCGGTATTGAGTTCCCGCGCGAAAAGGAACGACTCTACCCTCAGCGTACATTGGCGGCGCATGTGTTGGGCTTTGTGCCGGTTCAACATGGCGATGAATGGCGTGGGGGCATGGGTGTTGAGTCCGCCTTTAATGAACGCCTGCTTGACCCTGCACAGCGCGGCAAACCACTTGCTCTTTCGATTGATAGCCGGGTGCAGGGTGCGCTTGAGAGTGAACTTTATGCTGCAGTGAAGAGCCAGAATGCTGATGGCGCGACCGGTATTGTGTTGGATGCTAACACCGGCGAAGTCGTCGCTATGGCGTCCTTCCCTGTGTTTAATCCGAACAAGATTATGGGCGAGGCGCGTGCACGTCGTAATGATGTGGTGCAGTCTCGCTATGAATTGGGGTCTACCTTTAAGCCACTTGCTGTTGCTGCGGCGATGGATGCGGGCGTCGTTACCTCAATGGCGCGGCGCTATGATGCGACAGAGCCACTAAAGGTTGGCCGCTTTCGCATTAAAGACGACCATCCGCTTGGGCGCTGGCTCAACGTGCCGGAAACATTGATTCACAGCTCTAATATTGTCACCGCGCGCATAGCCGATGAAATGGGGCCTGAACCCATGCAAAAGCTATATCGAGCATTGGAATTTGATAAACGCCCGAGCATTGAACTGAAAGAACGCGCACGGACGCTCTGGCCTGAGAGGTGGGGGCGCGCCACCAATATGACTGTGGCTTATGGTCATGGTATTGCGGTTACGCCATTACACCTTGCCAGCGCTTATGCTGCGTTGGTCAATGGCGGCATGTGGCGTCCTGCTACATTGCTGCGCCTGCGCGAAGAGGATGTACCGGCAGGTCGCCGTGTCTTTTCTGCCTCCACAAGTGCGCGCATGCGGCAATTGCTGCGGATGATTGTTATGGATGGCACCGGACGCAATGCCGATGCGCCGGGATACCGCATTGGCGGCAAGACCGGTACGGCTGAGAAGCCGAAGGCGGGTGGTTATGCGCGTCGCTCATTGATTACGACCTTTGCCGCTGCCTTTCCGATGGATAATCCGCAATATGTCGTGCTGACGATGATGGATGAACCCAAGGGCAGCAAAGAAAACCCCTATGCGCGGTCTGCTGCTTATACTGCGGCGCCCATTGTTAAGAATCTCGTGAATCGGGTTGGCCCGATGCTGGATATTATCCCTGATCAACGCCGTGATGTTGATATATCGGAGCTGACACCTCTCCTGTCGAAAGAGGAGGGAGAGCAGTGACTACACTCAATATGCTGACAGATGTAGCAACAGGTGATGCTGCCAATGTACAGGTTACGGGTTTTGCAATTGATAATCGCAAGGTGGCACCGGGGGCTGTTTTCGGCGCTTTTCAGGGTGCGCGGGTCAATGGCGAAGATTTTATCGAACAGGCAGTGGCTGCCGGGGCGGTTGCAGTGGTGGCGCGTCCGGAAGCGAAAGTCTCTGGCGCGTTTCACATCGCAGACCCTAACCCCCGCCGTTTGTTTGCCCAGCTTGCAGCGCGCTATTTCGGGCCCTTTCCAGAAACCTGCGTCGCTGTTACCGGCACGAATGGCAAAACATCATGTGTTGAGCTGACGCGGCAGATCTGGCGTATATTGGGCCATGTGTCAGCTTCGATTGGTACATTGGGGGTTACGACGTCGGTGGATCAGGTGTCGACCGGACTGACTACGCCAGACATTGTGACTTTCCTCTCCAACATGGCGGGTCTTAAAAAAGAGGGCATTACCCATGTCGCTTTCGAGGCTTCCAGTCATGGCCTCGCGCAATATCGCACGGAAGGGTTACCGGTGATGGCAGCAGCGTTCACCAACCTCTCACGCGATCATCTCGATTATCATGGCGATATGGCTTCTTATTTCGAAGCCAAGATGCGCCTGTTTGATGAGATTGTGGATGATAATGGTGTGGCTGTTGTCTGGGCAGATGATGAAAAGTCTGCCGATGTTATCGTACGGGCGGGCAAACGTGGCTTGTCAGTGCTGAGTGTTGGCGAAAAGGGTGATGCTCTGCGCCTTGTATCGCGTGAGCCTACGTCACTGGGGCAAAAGCTGGTAATAGAGGCCGAAGGTGCGGAGCATAAGATCGAGCTGCCGCTTATTGGCGCCTATCAGGTTGCCAATGTGCTGGTATCTGCAGGGTTGGTGATGGCGACAGGTACGCCCTGGGCTAAGATTATGCCGACATTGTCGCAGCTTCAGCCAGTACGTGGACGTCTGGAGCGTGCCGTGCTCACCAAAAAGGGTGCGCCGGTATATGTCGATTATGCTCATACGCCTGATGGGCTGCGCGCTGCCATTGAGGCGCTGAGACCGCATGCAAAAGGTCGTCTGATCACGCTCTTTGGTGCGGGTGGGGATCGGGATGCTGGTAAGCGCGCGCTTATGGGCAAGGTAGCCGCAGAATTGTCTGACCATGTTATCGTGACAGATGATAATCCGCGCTCTGAAGAGCCGGATGTCATCCGCGCAGCGATCATGGCGGGTGCGCCCGATGCCGAAGAAATTAGCGGTCGTGGCGCAGCAATTGCTGCTGCTGTTGCGCAGGCCGGCCCGCAGGATATCGTGCTGCTGGCGGGCAAAGGCCATGAGCAGGGGCAGATCATTGGTGATCGTGTCCTGCCTTTCGATGATGTTGAAGTAGCACGGGAATGTGCGCAATGACGGTGGATGTTCTCACCCGGCCCTTATGGACGGCGGAAGAGGTAGCGCAGGCCACTGGTGGCAGTGCCAGCTTTGATTTTGCCATATCAGGCGTGGCGTTTGATAGCCGGGAAGTAGGTGATGGTGACCTCTTCATTGCGCTTAAGGGCGAAGCGACGGATGGTCATCAATTTCTGGATAAGGCATATGCAGCGGGTGCTGCCGGGGCGCTTGTCTCACAGCCCGTGGACCAGCCACATATTCTTGTTGAGGATACAACCGCTGCCCTTAATGCGCTGGGCGCTGCTGCACGTGTGCGGATGAATGGCAAGGTGATCGGCGTAACGGGCTCTGTTGGCAAAACGAGCACTAAGGAAGCGCTTTATGCAGCGCTTGATCGTTTCCGTCCCGGTGAAGCGCACCGCTCGGTCAAAAGCTACAACAACCATGTTGGGGTGCCGCTCAGTCTGGCGCGTATGCCACGCGAAAGCCTGTTTGGCATTTTCGAAATGGGCATGAATCATGCGGGTGAGCTGTCCGCATTGACGCAACTGGTAAAGCCTCATGTCGCCATCGTTACGGCGATTGCGCCTGCGCATATTGAGTTTTTTGGCACGGAGGAGGCAATTGCCCGCGCCAAAGCTGAAATATTCGAAGGGCTGGAACCGGGGGGCGTGGCGATCATTCCTTATGACAACCCGCATTATGAGTTGCTGCGTGGGGTCGCGGAATCGCATGGTGCGCGCGTTTTTACCTTTGGACTGAAAGAAGGCGCTGATGTTCGCGCCGTTGAAGCTGTGCCCGCGCGTGATGGCGGCACTATGGTGTCAGCGCGCCTTCCCGAAGCGGAGTTATGCTATACAGTGGCGGCACCAGGAGAGCATAATGTCCTCAATTCTCTGGCAATATTAGCGGCAGTGGAAACAGTGGGTGGTGACCTGGCTGCTGCAGGCTTGGCACTTGCCGAGCTGCCGGGGCTGGCTGGTCGTGGAGCGCGGTCTGTAATTTCAGTTGGAGCGGGAAGCGCTCTGTTGATTGACGAGAGTTACAATGCCAATCCGCTTTCAATTAGCGCGACGCTGAAACAATTGGGCTATGAGCAGGCGAAGCGGCGCATCGCTATACTGGGTGCTATGAAAGAGCTGGGTAGCCGCAGCGATGAATTGCACGCTGAGCTTGCTGACCCGATCTGGCAAGCGGGCGTGGATATGGCGATATTGGTTGGCGATGAAATGAAACCACTCGCCGACAGGCTTGCAGGGACGCTGGCTTTAGAGCATGTCACAGACAGTGCTGCGGCAACGCAGATTCTCCAAGAGCATATCCAGCCGGATGATGCCATATTGGTAAAAGGTTCTAACAGTATCGGCTTGTCGCGCCTTGTAGCGGCGATGGTCGGCGGAGATAATTAAATGCTCTATTGGTTGGCGCAACAGCTTGATTTTCCGGGGATATTGAACCTCGTTCGCTATCTGAGTTTTCGCGCAGGTGCGTCCATTGCCACAGCGATGATCATCGGCTTGCTGATCGGCCCACGCTTTATTGGCTGGCTTCGGGTGCGTCAGGGCAAGGGGCAGCCGATCCGTGATGATGGCCCGCAGAGCCATCTCGCCAAAAAAGGCACGCCAACGATGGGCGGGCTTATGATTTTGACTGCAATGGTCATTTCTGTGCTGCTGTGGATGGACTTGTCGTCGGCCTATGTCTGGGCCTGCCTGTGCGTCACGCTGGGTTTTGGTGCGATCGGTTTTCTTGATGATTATGACAAGGTAACGAAGGCTAGTCACAAGGGGCTGTCTGGCAAGTTGCGCTTGCTGGTTGAATTTATCATTGCTGGCGTGGCTGCGATGTTGATCGTGCAGCATAATGGTACGGCACTATATGTCCCATTCTGGAACGGCCCTGCGATCGATCTTGGCATATTCTATTATGCCTTTGCGGCCTTTGTCATCGTATCCTTTGGCAATGCAGTTAATCTCACCGATGGCCTTGATGGGCTTGCGACTATGCCTGTGATAATCGCCTGCATGGCGTTTACGGCTATCGTCTATTTGGCAGGGCGCGCGGATTTTGCCGAATATCTCGGTATCCCCCATGTGCCCGGAGCAGGTGATCTGGTGATATTAACCGGTGCAATCATTGGCGCTGGGCTGGCCTTCCTCTGGTTTAATGCCCCGCCTGCTTCTGTCTTCATGGGGGATACTGGCAGCCTTGCGCTGGGCGGCACCATCGGTGTGATCGCGGTTGTTTCGCATCATGAGATTGTGCTGGCGATCATCGGTGGCCTGTTTGTGGTCGAGGCGCTTTCGGTCGTTATTCAGGTGTTCTTTTATAAGCGCACCGGCAAGCGTGTTTTTCGTATGGCGCCGATCCACCACCATTTCGAACAGCTTGGCTGGCCGGAAACCACCGTTGTTGTCCGTTTTTGGATCATCTCCTTTGCACTGGCGCTGGCGGGCCTTGCCACGCTGAAGCTGAGGTAGCGCGATGGGAATAGTCTCGCCTGCCTTTGCTGGAAAACGCTATGCCGTTCTGGGGCTGGCGCGTTCCGGATTGGCGACGGTCGAGTGTCTGGCAGCAAGTGGCGCGCATGTTGTGGCGTGGGACACGCGCGAGGAAGCGCGTGCGGCTGTGGCTGACAAAGCTAAGATTGCTGACCCGCTGGCGATAGACCTCGCAGGCTTCGATGGCGTGGTGGTGTCTCCCGGTGTGCCGCTCAATCGTCATCCGATTGCTGGCCATGCCAAGGCGGCAGGTGTCCCTGTCATTGGTGATATAGAACTGTTCGCCCTCGCGCGCGCGACACTGCCTTTGCACAAGGTGGTCGGTATTACTGGCACGAACGGCAAATCAACGACGACAGCGTTGGTCCACCACATAATCGAGAAGGCAGGCCTGCCATGCCGGATGGGCGGCAATATTGGTCTGCCGATTCTGGGGCAAGACCCGCTGCCTATGGGTGGCATCTATGTGCTGGAGCTGTCCAGCTATCAGATAGACCTGACATATAGCCTCAATTGTGAGGTTGCGGTTTTGCTCAATATCACACCGGACCATCTTGACCGTTATGAGGGGTTCGAAGGCTATTGCGCATCCAAGGCGCGGCTGTTTGATATGCAAGCGCCGGGTCACGCCCGAGTGATTGCGACGGATGATGAACCTTGCCGTGCTATTGCTTCACGGCTGGACGGCGTAACCCAGGTGCACGCAGCAGATATTGCGTTGCAGGATCAGGAGCGTTGGCCTTCATTGCAAGGGCCGCATAATGCGCAGAACATTGCTGTTGCTATAGAGGTCGCACGTGCGCTGGGGATATCCGATGATGTTATAGAACATGGCCTTGCGACCTATGCCAGCCTGCCGCATCGTATGCAGCGCCTGACGAAGCGTGGTGGTGTGCTTTATGTGAATGATAGCAAGGCAACTAATGCGGCATCGACAGCCCCTGCGCTCGCCGCTTATCCTCCTGTTAGTGGCAAGCCGCGTATTCACTGGATTGTTGGTGGCCTTGCCAAGACAGATAGTCTCGATGAATGTGCGCCCTATTTTGATAATATCAAGGCAGCTTATACGATAGGTGAGGCGGGCCATATGTTCGCGGACCTTTTGCGCCCAAAGATACCGGTGAATGACAGTGAGATGCTGTTGACTGCGGTGCGCCGCGCCGCACGGGTGGCCGAACCGGGCGATGTCATATTGCTGTCGCCAGCCTGTGCGAGCTTTGATCAGTTCCGTGATTTTGAAGCACGCGGCGACGCCTTTGTCGCGGCAGTTGCAGCGCTGGATGAAGGGGGTGCCAATGGCTAAGCTTCATGATGGTTCGCGCCCCGGTTTTCGCCCCGGCCAGATGGTGCGGGATTTCCGCTCCAAGACCATGCCGCGTGAGCGTACTGCGCTTAGCATGTGGTTCTGGGAGATTGACCGGTTGCTGCTAGCGTTGATCTTTATATTGATTGCTATCGGGCTGGTCGCTGTAGCGGCTGCATCGCCGGTTGCGGCTATTGACCGCTCGACTTCGAGTGTCAGCGTTGACCCGCTCGTCTATTTCTACCGCCAGATGATATGGGTTTTAATGGGTGTGCCGATCATGCTTGGTGTTTCCATGTTGCCTAAGGAGCAGGCGCGGCGGCTCGCTATTATAATGGCCGTGGGTTTTCTGTTTGCGCTGGTACTGGTTCCCTTGATCGGCACCAACATCAATGGCGCTAAACGCTGGATCAACTTGCCGGCTATGCGTTTTCAGCCATCAGAGTTTCTCAAACCGACTTTCATCGTGGCGATTGCCTGGCTTTTGTCGCTGCGCGAGCGAGACCAGAGCTTGCCTGTAATACCTCTGACAGCACTTATTACTGGTATCATCGCTATCTTGCTGATGAACCAGCCGGATTTTGGCCAGACAGTGATATTTTGTGCCTGCTGGGGCGCGTTGGTCTTTTTGGCGGGGGCATCTTCGCGGTTGGTCAGTGCCTTGATATTAGGCGCAGGTGGCCTGTTTGTGGCTGTCTATCTCTTTTATGAAAATGGCCGCCAGCGCATCAATGATTTTTTGGGGATCAATGTGAATCCTGAAAATGGCCCGGACCAGACAGATCTGGCCTATCGCACCATCACCAATGGCGGCTTTACCGGAGTCGGGCCGGGCGGTGGTCAGGAAAAGTTCGACCTGCCCGAAGCCCATACCGATTATATTTTCTCGGTAATCGGTGAAGAATTTGGTCTGGTCGCCTGTATCGGCATTGCACTCGTTTATCTGGCTATCGTTATGCGGGTGCTGATGCGCCTGCTGGATGAAGAGAATCTCTTCATTATTTTGGCCGCCGGAGGGCTGGTGATCCAATTTGGGATGCAGGCCATCATCAATATGGGAGTTAATGCACAAATTTTCCCGTCAAAGGGTATGACACTCCCCTTTATAAGCTACGGCGGCTCCTCTATGATAGCGCTCTGTATCGGAGTGGGGCTGCTCCTTGCGTTTACCCGGCGCAATCCATTTATGGACGGAAAGCCTCATGCCGCAAAATGGAGTGGCCGATGAGCATTTCCCGTCACTTCGTTCTCGCTGCGGGCGGGACCGGAGGGCATATGATCCCCGCACATGCTGTTGCGCAGGAACTTATGGCGCGTGGTCACCATGTCGCTATCGTGACTGATGAGCGCGGCGCGAAGATACCAGGTATTTTCAAAGATGCGGCGGTGCATGTGTTGCCTGCTGGCCGCATGAGTGGTGGCCCGCTGGGCTGGTTGCGCGGGGCAAAGCAGATCATGGCCGGCCGCGATATGGCGCGGCGCATGTATTCGACTTTCAAGCCCACAGTTGTGTGTGGCTTTGGCGGTTATCCGGCGCTGCCTGCATTATTGGGCGCGATCAAGGAAGACATTCCTACTGTCGTGCATGAGCAAAATGCTGTGCTGGGGCGCGTCAATCGCCTGCTGGCGCGCAAGGTTGATGCGATTGTTACGGCGTATCCTGATGTGCAACGGTTGAAGCCCAAGCATGAGCTTAAGGTGCATCTGCTGGGCAATCCGGTGCGCGAAGAGATATTGGCATTGCGCGGTGAAGAATTTCCGGCGCTTACGGATGAGAGCGTGTTTCGCCTGTTGGTGACTGGTGGTAGCCAGGGCGCAAGCATCTTGTCGTCTGTGGTGCCAGAAGGGCTGTCGCTACTGCCCATATCGCTGCGCCGTCGTTTGCAGGTGACACAGCAATGTCGCGCCGAAGATATTGACAAAGTGCGTGCGACCTATGCGGAGCTGGAAATACCCGCTGACCTTGCAACCTATATCTCAGATATGCCGGAAAAGCTAAGCTGGGCGCATCTGGTGATTGCGCGTGCGGGCGCTTCAACGCTTGCGGAACTGACAGTCGCTGGCCGACCTGCCATCCTCATCCCATTGCCCAGCGCGATGGACGACCACCAGACTGCCAATGTCCGTGAAATGGTAGATGCCGGTGGTGCGCGCGCTATCCGTCAGAGTGCTTTCACGCCTGTTGAGCTCGCCAAGCAGATGCAGAAAATGGCGATGGAGCCGGGCGCACTCCAAAATGCGGCGAAGCGTGCATGGAATTGTGGCCTTCCCAATGCTGCACGCGATATGGCTGACCTTCTTGAATCCTTTGGAACCGCTCCTTTGATGAATGATACACTTGTGACCAAATCTGCCGCCCATGCCCCTAAAGTCAACTTGAAAGGCGTTCCGGCATGAAGGGTGTAGCGACTGATATCGGCACGATTCACTTTATTGGCATCGGCGGCATTGGCATGTCCGGTATCGCTGAGGTGATGCATAATCTGGGGTATAGCGTTCAGGGCACCGACATGGCGGAGGGCTACGTTGTTGAGGGGCTGCGCAAAAAGGGCATCAAGGTGATGATCGGCCATAAGGCTGAAAATCTTGGCGATGCGGCTGTGGTGGTGACGTCTACCGCGATCAAGCGCGGCAACCCGGAAGTAGAACTCGCTCTGGAAAAGCGCGTGCCGGTTATTCGTCGCGCCGAAATGCTTGCGGAACTGATGCGCCTCAAATCGACCGTTGCTGTGGCAGGCACACATGGCAAAACGACGACAACCAGCATGATCGCCGCTTTGCTGGATGCGGGTGGTGTAGACCCGACGGTTATCAATGGCGGGATCATCAATGCCTATGGCTCGAATGCGCGTCTGGGTACCAGCGATTGGATGGTTGTCGAGGCAGATGAGAGCGATGGCAGCTTCCTGCGGCTCGATGGCACTATTGCAGTTGTCACCAATATCGACCCTGAGCATCTCGACCATTACGGTAGCTTCGACAAGGTGAAGGACGCCTTTGTCGAGTTTGTCGAGAATGTCCCTTTTTATGGCGCGGCGATCGTGTGTCTCGATCACCCTGAAGTGCAGGCGATTTTGCCGCGTGTGCAGGACCGGCGCATTGTGACATACGGCTTTGGCGCGCAGGCGGATATTCGCGGCGAAAATGTGCAGCCTGTACCGGGCGGTAATCGTTTTGATGTGCAGGTGCGCGAGCGTGATGGCTCGGTACGGCGCATAGAGGGTATAGAGCTGCCCATGCCGGGGCGGCATAATGTGCTTAATGCGATGTCGGCCATTGGTGTGGCGCTGCAAATGGGCATTGATGACGCCACGATCCAGACCGGTTTTAGCCAGTTTGGCGGTGTGAAACGGCGCTTTACGAAGGTTGGTGAAATTGCGCTGCCCGGAGGCGGTTCGGCAATGGTGATTGATGATTATGGTCATCACCCTGTCGAGATAAAGGCCGTGCTCTCGGCTGCACGTGAAGGTGCAAAAGGGCGTGTCATTGCGGTTGCCCAGCCACATCGTTTTACGCGCTTGCGCGATCTGATGGATGATTTCCAACAGTCGTTTAACGATGCAGATGTCGTAATCGCCACGCCCGTATATCCGGCCGGTGAGCAGCCGATTGAAGGGGTGGACAGTGAAGCTTTGGTCGCTGGCTTGAAACGGCGTGGACACCGTATGGCAAGTGTTGTGGATGGTCCTGAAGCACTGGCAGATATATTGGCAGGGGATTTGCTTGCCGATGATATCATTGTCTGCCTTGGTGCGGGCGACATCACCAAATGGGCGGCTGGTCTTGCTGATGCAGTCGCATCTGAGCTTTCAGAGGCAGCGGCATGATCGATATAGTGAGCCTGTGCGTTGATGCGCAAAAGCGTGTGATCGATGCACATGAGAAAAGCATTGAGGCTGCGCGTGAAACGCTGGGTGAAGACCATGCTGCGGTCAAGGTACAGGAGGCTATGCAAGACGCCACCAAGGCGAATATGAGTGTGTGGGAAAACTGGATGTCATTCTGGGGCTGGCGCAAGTGAATGCACCTGCACCCGTATCTCAATCTTTTCCTCTAGCCACCAAGGGCAAGCTGAAAGCTGATGCGCCACTCAGTCCGCTGGTGTGGTTTAAGTCTGGCGGGCCTGCGCAATGGTTGTTCGAGCCTGCGGATACAGACGATTTATGTAGTTTTATGGCCGCGCTTGATCCTGACATGCCGGTGATGCCGCTGGGGCTGGGGTCAAACCTCATCATTCGTGATGGCGGCGTGCCCGGTGTTGTCGTGCGGCTTGGCAAGGCATGTGGCAAGGTGAGTGAGGCTGGCCCGCTCATGCTTCAATGCGGTGGTGGCGCGAGTGGGATTGCGGTGTCTTCTGCAGCGCGCGATGCAGGGATCGCCGGGCTGGAATTTTTACGCTCCATTCCCGGTACGGTCGGCGGCTTTGTCCGCATGAATGGTGGCGCTTATGGCCGTGAGACCAAGGATATACTCGTTGAATGCGAAGTGGTGTTGCGTTCGGGTGAACTGGTGACTCTCCCCGTTGAGCAATTACATTATAGCTATCGCCATAGTGAGCTGCCTGCAGGTGCTATCGTAGTTTCCGCGACCTTCCGGGGAGAGGCGGGCGATCCCAATGCCATACAGGCTGAGATGGACCGCATCGCTGGCGAACGCGAGGCATCGCAACCTTTGCGGAGCAAGACTGGCGGCTCGACGTTCAAAAACCCACTAGGGTATAAGGCATGGCAGCTTGTCGATGAGGCCGGGTGTCGTGGGTTGCAGATCGGCGGGGCGCAGGTGAGCGAGAAACATACTAATTTCCTGCTGAACCTTGGCGAGGCGACCAGCGCAGATATTGAAGCGCTGGGCGAAGAAGTGCGTCGCCGCGTCAAGGAAAACAGCGGCATTGAACTGCAATGGGAAATTCAGCGGGTGGGTTTGCCTGCTGTGGGGGAGGCATTATGAGCCGTGGTCCGTGGCATATTGCTGTCCTGATGGGCGGCTGGTCGGCGGAGCGTTCTGTCTCGCTCAGTAGCGGCGAGGGTGTGGCGAAAGCGCTGGAGTCGCGCGGGCATAAGGTGACGCGCATTGATATGGACCGTGATGTCGCGCTGCGTCTGGCCGAGGTGAAGCCCGATGTCGTGTTCAATGCGCTGCATGGCGTGCCAGGGGAAGATGGCACCGTGCAGGGCATGCTGGACCTGATGGGCCTCTCCTATACCCATAGCGGCCTTGCAACCTCTGTGATCGCCATTGATAAGCAGCTCACTAAGCAGGCGCTGGTGCCACATGGTATTCCTATGCCCGGCGGCCATATGGTCGCAAGTGAGAGCCTCTATGAGGCCGACCCGCTGCCCCGGCCATATGTATTGAAGCCGGTTAATGAGGGCAGCTCGGTCGGTGTCGCGATCGTCACGGATGACAGCAATTTCGGCAATCCGATTGCGCGCGACGCCAAAGGGCCTTGGCAGGAGTTCGAGGAGCTGCTGGCTGAACCCTATATCCGCGGGCGTGAGCTGACGACGGCCGTGCTGGCCGATCAGGCATTGATGGTGACAGAACTGCGGCCCAAATCCGGCTTTTATGATTTCGACGCTAAATATACCGATGGCATGACGGATCATATCTGCCCGGCGGATGTCCCGGAAGAGATAGCCGATGCCTGCCGTGATATTGCGCTGCGGGCGCACAGACTGCTTGGTTGCAAAGGCACATCACGGTCTGATTATCGTTGGGATGATAGCAAGGGCGTTGATGGGCTGTATCTGCTGGAGGTGAATACTCAGCCGGGCATGACACCGCTTAGCCTTGTGCCCGAACAGGCGGCCAAAGTGGGCATTGATTATGCTGAGCTGGTTGAACGGATCATTGAGGAAGCCTTGGGCGTCAAGCCTGTATGCGAGGAGCCGGTATGACCGAAACACGCATTAAACGAGGTGGAAACAGCAAGCTTTCGACCGGGAAAGGCGCGCGTAAACCGCGCCCGCGCGTGGCGAAAAAGAAGCAGTCGGTTGGGGCCATGCTACTCGCGCGGATACCCAATGGCGAGGCGATTGCTCAACATGTGCTCACATGGGCTATTGTACTCGTTGCGGTGGGTGCGTTGTGGCAGACGGCGCGTTTCTTCGGCCTACCCGAGATGGCCCATATGGAGATAGCCGAGCTGGCATCGCGCAATGGCTATGAGGTGAAAAAGGTCGAAGTGCGCGGTGTTGAGAAGATGGACGAGATGGCCGTTTACTCGATTGCCTTGGGGCAGGTCGATCGTTCGATGCTCAATGTGGATCTCACCAAGGTGCGCAATGACATCATGACATTGAGCTGGGTGAAGGATGCGCGTGTTTCACGGCGCCTGCCTGATGCTCTGGTTGTTGATATTGTGGAACGCCAGCCTGTTGCCGTGTGGCAATATGAAGGGGCGCTAGCGCTGATTGATGACATGGGCATTATGATAGAGCCGGTTTTGTCCGATGCGATGCCGGACCTGCCATTGCTGGTTGGCAAAGAGGCGAATGAACAGGCTGAACGCTTTGCTGTGCTGATGGAGGCTGCTCCTGCTCTCAAGCCCAAGCTTTCTGGTGCGACATGGGTCGGCAAGCGCCGTTGGGATTTGCGGTTTGATACGGGCGAGACACTGGCCTTGCCCGAGGGTGATGAACTGGCTGCGGCCGCGCTGGTGAATTTCGCACGGCTTGATGGTATTAATCGTTTACTGGGCCGCGACATTGCCCGCTTTGATATGCGTGACCCTGACAGGTTGGTCATGCGCATGCCCAAGGGGCAAGTGATGCCGCGTATCATCGGCAATGAAAGCGGCGTTGCCATTGAACCGGAAGCGAAAGGGCAAGAGCCAACAACGGCTGCGCCGAGCATACAAAAGCTCGCCAGCAAGGAACAGGGATAGGGCATGGCCGGGGCGAAGAACCGTCAACTCATCACGGCTATTGATATTGGTTCGTGGAAAATTTCGGCGCTGATCGCATCCGTCAATGATGCTGGCGAGTTGGAAGTGCTGGGGACTGGACAACGCGAGAGCCGAGGTGTGCGTCGCGGTTTTATCGCTGATATGGAGCGCACTGAGCTGGCGATCCGCGAGACGGTAGAACAGGCAGAGCGCGTCGCAGAAACCAATATTGAAGATGTATGGGTTGGCTTTTCAGGTGGTAATCTGATCAGTGATACTGTTACCGTCGAGCGGGAGCTTAATGGCTCTCGCGTCGAGAAAAACGATGTTGAAGAGCTGCTGCGTATGGGCGCGCAGAGCATCGATCCGGGGGGGAAGGTCGTGCTGCACGCGCAGCCTGCCTGCTTCACGATCAACGGTCATGAAGGCGTGAAACGGCCAGAGGGCATGCATGCCGATCGGCTGGGCGTTGATATACATGTTGTGCTTTCTGATGGCGCGCCGCTTGCCAATATGGAGCTGTGCGTGCGTGGCGCATATCTCAACGTTAACTCTATCGTGGCCGCGCCTATGGCGACAGGCATGGCATGTCTTACGGATGAGGAGCGCGAACTGGGCGTGGCACTGGTTGAGCTGGGCGCGGGTGTTACCAATGTCTCGGTCTATCTGGGCGGTATGCTATTGGGCATGCACAGCATTCCTATGGGTGCGTCAGACATTACCGATGATATTGCTTCAGCCTTCGGCATTCGTCGCAGTCAGGCCGAGCGGGTAAAATGCTTTTATGGCTCCGCAATGCAAAATCCGCGCGATTTCAGGGAAATGATCGAGATTGCTCCTAATGTTGCGGAAGGGGAACGATCCGATGGTGGGCGGATTACGCGTGCGGCACTGGTGTCAGTAATATGCGAGCGGCTCGACCAGATATTGGCGCAGGTCAATGAAGCGCTTAGTAATTTGGGTTTCAAAACCCCTGCAGGAAAACAGATCGTGTTGACGGGTGGCGGTGCTGAAATGAAGGGCATTGCTGACTATGCGCAGAGCGCTTTGGGGCGCACAGTGCGTATTGGACACCCGCGTGGTCCGGTTGCCTTGCCAGAGGCACATGCTGGCCCCGCCTTTGCAACTTTAGTCGGGCTGGCGCTCTATGGTTATACTAAACCTGTGGATGTTCAGGACATTAGTGGCAAAACGAAAGGGAAAAGCCAAGGCTCCGGCCAAAGTTGGTGGCAACGCCTGATTGGTGCCGTGAAGGATAATTACTGAGCTATCGAATAGGCAGCATATTCAAAAGCTGTAAATTTGGTAAAAAAAGAGGGTGAATTGCGATTCCAACTCGTGCAATAAGGGAAGTTGAAATATCCCTTCCGCGTCGTTGCGGAAAGTAAAAGCAGGGTTGGGGGGCGCATCCTCCAAGGAGCATGAACATGAGTATCGAAATCGGACCGCCGCTTGTTGACGAACTGAAGCCCCGCATCACTGTCATAGGCGTGGGTGGCGCCGGTGGTAATGCCATCGCCAATATGATCGCCGCGCAAGTCGAGGGCGTCGATTTCATGGTAACCAACACGGATGCGCAGGCGCTCAATGCTTCTGCTGCTGAGCGACGTATACAGCTCGGCCCACGCATCACCGAAGGTCTGGGCGCTGGCTCTCGTCCGGAAATTGGCCGTGCGGCTGCTGAAGAGACGCTGCAGGAAATCGAAGAAGCATTGGACGGAGCGCATATGTGCTTCATCGCAGCCGGTATGGGCGGCGGTACGGGCACAGGCGCTGCCCCGGTCATTGCCAAAACGGCGCGTGAAAAAGGCATTTTGACTGTAGGCGTTGTGACCAAGCCATTCACGTTTGAGGGCAGCCGTCGCGCGCGCTCTGCGGATGCAGGCATTGAAGAACTGCAAAAGCATGTCGATACGCTGATCGTCATTCCGAACCAGAACTTGTTCCTTGTCGCAAACCCGAACACCACCTTCAAGGAAGCCTTCCAGATGGCTGATGAGGTGCTGCAACAGGGCGTGCGCGGTATCACTGACCTTATGGTCATGCCGGGTCTTATCAACCTCGACTTTGCAGATGTGCGCTCTGTCATGGGCGAAATGGGCAAGGCGATGATGGGCACAGGTGAGGCCGACGGAGATGGTCGCGCGCTTCAGGCTGCCGAAAAGGCGATTGCCAATCCGTTGCTTGATGGCGTGTCTATGCAGGGCGCAAAGGGTGTTATCGTTTCCATCACTGGCGGCGAAGATATGCGCCTGATGGAAGTGGACGAAGCAGCCAACCACATTCGTGAGCTGGTTGACCAGGATGCGAATATCATCTGGGGTTCGGCGTTTAATCCCGATCTGGATGGTAAGATTCGTGTTTCCGTTGTTGCTACCGGTATTGAAAGTGGCGCTGCGCAGGCCACAGCTCCACAGACACAGCCGTTCAGTTTCTCCACTAACAATGATGTGCAAGCTGCGCCTGAGGCGCCTGCCCCTGTGCCAGACACTCAGCCAGAAGCGGAGAATGAAGGAGCGCGCCTCTTTACGCCTCCTCCGGGTGTAGCACCTGTGGAAGAAGCAGAGGCTGAGCCGATGGACTTGGCGGGTACGGAGGCTCCGGTGGAAACCGCCGATGAAAAAGCGACGGATACGATCAGCTTCCCCGATACGCCACCTGCGGCTCCACCAGTTGTCGCCCGTTTTGATGATATTGAAGGCAAGGATGAGCTTCTTCTTGGGCAGGAAACTGCCGCTGAACAACCGCAGGAAGACGCTCCGGCATCAGCGGCCCCGGCTAGCAAGCCTATGGGTGGTACACTGTTCGAGCGTATGTCTGGCCTGTCTCGCGGATTGGGCAAAAACTCAGCAGATGACGAAGATGATGATGACGGTGATGAACCGTCCAGTGTTACCAACTTTCCGCAATTCCTGAACCGTCAGGGTAATCAGTGATGCTATGGTGCCGGTTGTGTATCGATCGGCACATATAGAGTGGCTTGTTTTCACGCTGATTACTGGTCAGAGTATTGGTGACCGCGTTGTGATTGGTTGATTGTAAATGAGCAATATCAGCAGGATATTGTATAAAACATGGTGAAACTATCCGCTGAATATAGTCATTGGGTCGCGGGTTTGGCCTTGATGGCGGCTGGTCTGGCTTCAGCACCATATGCTGTGGCGCAAACGGGTGCTCCCCCATCGTCTCAACTGGAATTGCGTCGTAGCGCTGCAAGTGATGCGCTGGCCGGTGCGATGAAACAACTGGCGACGCAGCCGCGCAACCTTGGTGCTTTGCTCACAGCAGGAGAGGCGGCGCTTAGGCTCGAAGACCCGCGCTCTGCGCTTGGGTTTTTTGGTCGTGCAGATGATATCTCTCCTAAAAATGGCCGGGTAAAATCTGGTCTGGGTCGTTCTATGTTGCAGCTGGAGCAGGTAGGTGACGCGCTCAGATTGATGGAGGAAGCCAAGGCATTGGGCTATGCAGACCCAGACCTTTGTTCTGACCGTGGCTTGGCGCGCGACCTCACCGGCAATCAGCTTGGGGCACAACGCGATTATGCCACTGCGCTGGAAGATGACCCTAGAAATGAAGCGCTTATCCGCCGTTATGCTGTGTCGATGGGCATTTCCGGCCAGTTGGATGCTGCAGAAAAGCTGATCCAGCCCTTACTGTATCAGAGCAACCGTGCCGCATGGCGCGACCGGGCTTTTATATTGGCAATGAACGGCAAGACGCCTGAAGCGCTCGATATAACCAATCGCGTCATGCCTCAGCCGCTTGCAGAGGCGATGAAGCCTTATATTGAACGCATGTCTATGCTCACGCCGGGGCAACGCGCCGCGGCGGTGCATATGGGGCAATTCCCGCCGGGGTTGGTGAACCAGCGTATAGTTTCGACTGCCGTGCCTGCAAAAGCTACTGAGCCTGTCGCTAAACCTGAGAAGAAACTCAGCAAGAGAGAGCTTGCCAGAGCTGAGAGGGCAGAGAGAAAGCGCCGCGAAGAAGCCGCACAGCGCGTGCGGGAAGAAAATGCGAGAGCATTGGCACAAGCAAGAGCAAAAGCTGCTGCCACCGCCAAAGCCGCTGCTGATGCAAAAGCTGCGGCAGCCGCACAAGCCGCGCAACGTGCCAGAGAGGCAAAAGCGCGTCAGGCTGAAGCAGCGCGAGTGGCAGCGCTCAAAAAACCTGATCCGGCGGTGCCTACATCTAATGTGATTCAAGGGCCGCCAGCGCCTCAGGTGGCAAAGCAGAGGCCTGTTGTTGCGGCGCAAGTGCCTGCTCAGCCAGCAGAACCTCAGCGTTCACTGGCTGACATTATGGCAGAGGTGAAAATCCCGGAAGCAGAGCGCCGACATGATGTTGCGCCGGTGGACCTGGCGGAAATCGCCGCCATTCATGAGAAGCAGCGCAAGGTGGAGGAAGCCGCAGCCAGAGAGGCTGCGCGTAAAAAAGCTGAGGAAGAAGCGAAAGCAAAGGCGCGCGCTGAAGAGGCCGCACGCAAGAAGCTGCTGGCGGACAACCCAGCGCGCTACTGGTTGCAGATTGGCGTTGGCCGCGACACATCTGCGCACCGTTTTACCGTGCGCCGGATGAAGAAAGGCCATGATGCCATTGCCAGCTATGATGGCTGGTGGGCGCATATGGGCCAGACCAAGCGTATTGTCGTTGGCCCGTTCTCTACGCTCGCACAAGCCAAGCAGGCCGAAGCTGCTTTACGCAAAAATGGCAGCGATGCTTATGTCTGGCGCAGCGATGCCGGTGAGATTGTCACGAAAGTCGGGAAATAGGCCCACGACATGACAACGCATGCCCCTTATGCCTGCCGAGCTGAAGGCAGCCGCGGCCGCTTGCACCCGGAACCGCGCGGGGAGACGCGGGGCCCGCGCGATCTGTTTCAGCGCGATCGGGACCGCATCATCCATTCGATTTCATTTCGTCGTTTGCGACACAAGACACAGGTATTTATCGCGCCAGATGGCGATCATTACCGGGTCCGCCTGACGCATAGTCTTGAAGTGGCTCAGATAGGCCGCACCATTGCGCGTGTGCTGGGTTTGAATGAAGACCTGACCGAGGCGCTGTGTCTGGCGCATGACATTGGCCATCCACCCTTTGGTCATGCCGGGGAAGATGCCTTGGAAGCGGCGCTCGCTGATGCTGGTGGCTTTGACCATAATGCCCATTGCCTGCGCATATTGATGCTGCTGGAAAACCCTTATCCTCGCATACCTGGCCTGAATTTGAGCTGGGACATGCTGGAAGGGCTGGCAAAGCATAATGGCCCTGTGATGAAGCCCAATTGGGCGATGCAGGAACTGGATGCGCTCTTTCCACTGGAATTGCATAGCTGGGCTTCGCTGGAGGCACAGGTCGCTGCGATCGCTGACGATATAGCCTATGATAATCATGATATTGATGATGGCCTGCGCGCTGGCATGTTGAGTCTGGAGCAAATTTGCGAAGTGCCGATGGTGCGCGACCGCTGGAGCAATGTCCGTACGCGCTATCCCGATGTGGAAGAGGAGCGATTACAGCGCGAGCTGGTGCGTGACCAGATCGGGGTGATGGTCAATGATGTGATCGAAACCAGTCGTGCTAATATCGAGGATTCAGGGGTTGAAAGCGTCGCTGATGTGCGTGCTGCTGGCAGGGCGCTTATTGGTTTTTCAACAGAAATGGCGGCGCAGGAGAGAGTTCTCAAGCGCTTCATGTACGCTAATCTGTATCTGCACAATTCTCAGCTTGCCGAAGCAGAGCGTGCGCGCATCATTGTCTCAGGCTTGTTTGCGGCATATCGTGATGATCCGACAAAAATGGGTGGGGGATGGAGCGTTGCAACGGACCTTGCAGAGCCGCTGCGTAGCCGCCATATCGCTGATTATATCGCCGGCATGACGGATCGTTTTGCCGAGCGCCAATATGAAGCGTTATGTGGCGCACTCCCAAAGACGTAGTTTTGTTTCAGTTGCATTGAAACATGCCGCACCGGCCCGCTCCCCCACCCGACCTCCCAACAGGGTATTTTCTGGGAGGTCGGGTGGGGGAGCGGGCCGGTGCGGCTCATTTCACAGAGTGAACAAACATTAATTGACAGGCATCGCACGATAGAAGAAAGCATAGGGGTCTCCACGGTGAAGAGATTCGCTGTGGTCAAAATGCGGGAGAGCGTTGAAACCGGGTAACCGGGAGCAGCCGCCGAAGGAGCAACCGCCCCGGAATCTCTCAGGCGAAGGGACCGTATTTTGAGCAGACACTCTGGAAAGCGAGCGGATTTCCGCTCCACCGAAGGGGTAAACCGGTAAGCTCTATAAGGGCGGCGGTCAAAGCTCTCAGGTTCCGTGACAGAGGGGGTGGCAGAGTGAAGGCGTATTGTGCGCTGGATTCCGCCCCATCGTTACGGAGCAATGATATGAGCAGTTCTCACAATAGCGATATCGCCGAAGAAGATGGCTTTGAAGAGCTGCCTTTGCAGCCACTCCCGCTTGATGCATGGCACCGCGCACAAGGCGCGCGCATGGTTGGCTTTGCCGGATATGATATGCCTATTCAATATGAAGGCATTATGGCTGAGCATCTGTGGACCCGGGAGAATGCAGGTTTATTTGACGTCAGCCATATGGGCCAGCTCTCCCTTACAGGTGAAGGGCTGGACGCTGCGCTTGAAGCGGTGATCCCGGCCAGTGTTGCCTCGCTTGCGGTTGGTCGGCAGCGCTATTCGATGCTGCTTGATGAAGAGGGTGGCATATTGGATGATCTGATGCTCGCGCGCCGCCCAGACGATATATATATGGTCGTCAACGGCGCGATGAAATATGACGACATCGCCTGGCTGCTCGATCATCTGCCTGAAGATATCACGATCAACCTGATGGATGAGCAAGCGCTTGTGGCTCTGCAAGGGCCAAAGGCTGTTGATGCCCTTGCCCGGCTCGTGCCGGGCGTTGATGCGCTGTATTTTATGGATTGCGGCGCTTTTGTCTGGAACGATACGCCGCTCTGGATCAGCCGTTCCGGCTATACGGGCGAAGATGGCTTCGAGATCAGCATTCCGGCCGAGGCTGCGCCTGCCTTTGCTGATGCGCTGCTCGCCCAGAGTGAAGTAAAGCCCATCGGCCTTGGCGCACGGGACTCGCTGCGTCTTGAGGCGGGGTTGCCGCTATATGGTCATGACCTTACGCCGGAAATCAGTGTGATCGGTGCAGATCTGGGTTTTGCGGTTTTCAAAAAGCGTCGTGAGGCGGGGGGCTTTATCGGTCATGCGCGCGTGGCAAAGGAAGCGGCAGAAGGCGCGCCTGAGCGCCGTGTTGGCCTAACCATAGAAGGGCGCATGCCAGCGCGTGAAGGTGCGGAAATATTCGCCGGAACCACGAAAGTGGGAACGATCACATCAGGCGGGTTTGCGCCGAGTGTTGGTGCGCCCGTCGCTATGGGCTGGGTTGATGCTGCATATGCCGCTGAGGGCACAGCGCTTGAAGTCGAAGTGCGTGGCAAGCGCCTGAAGGCAAGCATCGCCCCAATGCCATTTGTTCCACATAATTATCATCGCAAAACATCCTGACCGAAGGGGGCATATCTATGAGTCGTTATTTTACTGAAGATCATGAGTGGCTTGATGTTGAAGACGAAATTGCCACGGTCGGCATTACCGACTATGCGCAGAGCCAGCTTGGCGACATTGTTTTTGTTGAATTGCCCGATGAAGGCGCGGAATTTGAGAAAGGCGCTGATGCTGCGGTCGTCGAGTCCGTTAAGGCAGCTTCAGATGTCTACTCGCCGGTCGCTGGCGAAGTGATCGAGACCAATGGCGCGCTCGAAGAGGAGCCTGCGCTCGTCAATAGCGACGCTGAGGTTGATGGCTGGTTCTTCAAACTGCGCCTCACGGATACCAGCGAGCTGGAAGGGCTGATGAACGAAAGCGCTTATGCCAAGTTCGTCAAAAGCCTCTGAGCTTAGATGAGCGGCGCGCCCAATAGATCCAGCCAGTGGAATGCGGCGGATTATGGCCGCAATGGCGCTTTTGTACCAGCCTTGGGTATGCCCGTTGTCTCACTGCTGGCTCCGCAAAAAGGCGAGCATATTCTTGACCTGGGTTGCGGCGATGGCGTGTTGACGCTGGCATTGATTGATGCCGGTGCACTTGTCACGGCGGTTGATGCATCGGAAGATATGGTCGCATCGGCGCGAGTGCGGGGCATAGAGGCGCACGTGGCGGACGGGCAGGCGCTGGCTTTTGAGGCACAGTTCGATGCTGTTTTCTCGAATGCGGCTCTGCACTGGATGCTGGATGGCGCGGCGGTGGCACGAGGCGTGTTTCGCGCGCTTAAACCCGGTGGCCGCTTTGTTGGTGAAATGGGGGGCGCGGGTAATGTTCGCGCTATGCGCATAGCGCTCTATCAGGAGCTGGAAGCGAGGGGCTATGCGCTGCCGGAAAATGATCAGCAATGGTATCCTGATATTGGGGAATTCAGCGCTATTTATAGTGAAGCTGGTTTCACCGATATTGAGGCGAAGCTGATTGACAGGCCAACGCCTTTGCCTGCCGGTCCGGCCGGGTGGTTTCGCACATTCCGTACTGGTTTCATGGATGTACTGGGTATTCCCAAGGCTGAACATGAAGAGATTTTTGAAGCGGCGGCCAAGAGACTGCCTGCTGACCTCCTGGGTGAAGATGGCGTTTGGCGCGCTGATTATGTGCGCCTGAGATTTAGTATGAGGAAAGCTGACTGATGCGTTATTTGCCGCTTACAGACACTGACAGGCGCACGATGCTGGACAAGGTTGGCGCTGCCAGCATCGATGATTTGTTCATCGATGTGCCAGCTGAAGCGCAGCTTACAGGCCAGATTGAAGGCCTGCCCGACCATGCCAGTGAGATGGCGGTGGAGCGACATATGGCAGCGCTGGCGCGGCAGAATATGGCGGCGGGCGATGTACCCTTTTTCCTCGGCGCGGGTGCCTATCGCCATCATGTGCCAGCCAGCGTTGATCATCTCATCCAGCGTGGCGAGTTTCTGACCGCCTATACGCCTTATCAGCCTGAAATTGCGCAGGGCACGCTGCAGATGCTGTTTGAATTCCAGAGCCAGGTCGCGCGGCTTTATGGCTGCGATGTGGCCAATGCCAGCATGTATGATGGCTCGACCGCCTGCTGGGAAGCGGTGGCAATGGCAGCGCGTATCACCAAGCGCAAGCATGTTGTGCTCTCCGGTGCGCTCCACCCGCATTATGCGCAAGTCGTCAAGACTATGGCGAAGGTCACGGACTATCAGATCGCCGGTGCTCTGCCTGCTATACAGCCGAAGCCTGACAATGAAGGGCTGATCGCACGGATCACTGAGGATAGCAGCTGTGTCGTTGTGCAATATCCCGACATATTGGGGCGCTTGCCTAACCTTGCCGAGATAGCCGAGGCTGCGCATGCCAAGGGTGCGCTGCTGCTGGTGGTGAACACCGAGCCGGTAGCGCTGGGCGCGATCAAGGCACCGGGTGAATTTGGCGCGGATATTGTTGTAGGCGAGGGGCAATCGCTTGGCGTTGGCCTGCAATTTGGCGGGCCATATCTAGGGCTCTTCGGTTGCAAACAGAAATATGTGCGCCAGATGCCGGGGCGTTTATGCGGTGAGACAGTTGATGCCGAGGGCAAGCGCGGTTTCGTGTTGACCCTATCGACCCGCGAGCAGCATATCCGGCGAGAGAAAGCGACGTCGAATATCTGCACCAATAGCGGCCTGTGTGCGCTGGCATTCAGCATTCACATGACGCTTCTGGGCGAAAAAGGGCTACGCGATCTCGCCATGCTCAACCATGCTCAGGCGGTTAAAGCAGTAGAGAAGCTTGCGGCGCTGCCGGGTGTACGCCTGCTTAATGAAAGCTTTTTCAATGAGTTCACTCTGATCCTTGAGAAAGATGCACGCGATGTCGCGCGCACATTGGCAGACCGCAACATATTGGCGGGCGTTTCTCTGGGGCGGCTCTATCCGGGCGAGGATGCGCTGGCCGGTGGTCTTGTTGTTGCGGTGACAGAAACCACCAGTGATGAGGATATTGATGCCCTGTATGCAGGGTTGAAGGAGGTGCTGGCATGACGGTGAACCAGAGCGGATGGCGGCCCGAAATGAACGCTATGCAAGGAACAGCTGCATCAGCCACTGCCACCGGCAACCGCGCCTTGATGCTGGAAGAGCCGCTGATATTCGAAATTGGCAGCACAGATCGTACTGGCGTTGATTTTGCTGATGTCCCGGCAGTTGCCAGCCGCCTTGGCGGGCTGGAGCGTAGCGCAGCGATTGGCTTGCCGGGCCTGTCCGAGCAGGAAACGGTGCGCCATTATACGCGCCTGTCACGCCAGAATTATGCGATCGACCTTGGTCTCTTTCCGCTGGGTAGCTGTACGATGAAGCACAACCCGCGCCTCAACGAGAAAGTCGCACGCATGCCCGGCTTTGCCGATCTGCACCCGATGGCCCCGGTCAGCGTTGTACAAGGTGCGCTGGCGGTCATTCATGAGCTGGGCGAATGGCTCAAGACGCTCACCGGTATGGCTGCAGTCGCGATGTCTCCCAAGGCGGGCGCGCATGGCGAGCTATGCGGTTTGCTGGCGATCCGTTCCGCACTCGAAGCGCGCGGCGATGCGCGAAAAGTGGTGCTGGTGCCGGAAAGCGCGCATGGTACGAACCCGGCCACAGCGGCGTTTTGTGGCTATAAGGTGGAGGATATTCCCGCGACGCCGGATGGTCGCGTCGATCTTGCGGCTTTGGAAGCGCGGCTTGGATCTGATGTGGCGGCGGTGATGATCACCAACCCCAATACTTGTGGCCTGTTCGAGCGCGACATGAAGAAGATAGCCGATGCTGTGCATGCGGCAGGTGCGTTCGTTTATTGCGATGGCGCGAATTTCAATGCCATTGTGGGGCGGGTGCGGCCCGGAGATCTTGGTGTCGATGCGATGCATATCAATCTGCATAAGACCTTCTCCACGCCGCATGGCGGCGGTGGGCCTGGCAGTGGCCCGGTGGTGCTGTCCGAAGCGCTGGCCCCTTTTGCGCCGCTTCCCATTGTGAAGAAGAACGCGGACGGAACTTTCCATCTGGTCGAGGAAGAAACGGCAGGCGAGCATCATGCATCCAGCTTTGGCCGCATGGTCGCTTTCCATGGCCAGATGGGCATGTTCACCCGCGCGCTTGCTTATATTCTCAGCCATGGCGCCGATGGCTTGCGACAGGTGGCCGAGGATGCGGTGCTTAATGCGAACTATATATTGCGCAGCTTGGAAGATGTGCTCGATGCGCCTTTCGGTTCCAGCGGCCCGTGCATGCATGAGGCGCTGTTCAGCGATGAGGGGCTGGCCGAGGGCTTCTCGACGCTCGATATTGCCAAGGGGCTGATCGATGAGGGCTATCACCCGATGACCATGTATTTCCCGCTGGTCGTGCATGGCGCAATGCTGATCGAGCCGACAGAGACGGAGAGCAAGGCTGCGCTTGACCAGTTCATCATGGCATTGCGCAGTGTGGCAGAGCGGGCCAAGGCGGGCGATGAGGCGCTGAAAGGCGCGCCGTGGTTTGCCCCGCGCCGCCGCCTTGATGAAACGCTGGCTGCGCGCAAGCCCAAATTATCATGGGAAGAGCCGACACTTGCCGAGGCGGAAGCCGCAGAGTAACCTGACCGCCTGTACTGGGAGATGAGCTATGCAGGCCGATGAAGACAGCGCACAGGTCACTTTTCCGCCGCCCTTTGTCTATCTCGGCTTTCTGCTGATCGGGCTGGTGGGTGATAGGCTCATGGGATGGAGCCTGCCCCTTGCGCCTCTCATACGTGGTTTGCTGGCATTGCCGCTGGTGGCGCTCGGTCTATATTTGCTGCTCGCAGCCAATGGACGGTTCCAACGGGCAGGTACAGATGTGAAGCCTTGGAAAACAGCTAACGCTCTGGTTGAAGAGGGCGTCTATAAAATCACTCGTAACCCTATGTATCTGGGCATGCTGCTATTCTATCTCGGTTTGACCTTCGCATTTCGTAGCTTAGGCGCACTGGTTCTGGTCCCGCTTGTGGTTTTCATCATCCAGACGCAGGTGATTGCGCGTGAAGAGCGTTATCTCGAAGGCAAGTTCGGGGAATCCTATCTCGCGTTTAAGAAGCGTGTGCGTCGCTGGCTGTGAAAGGTCCGCAACCATGGTTCACTGGCGAGGCTGATGGCGCCGCAAAGCGCTATGCGCCTGCTACTCTGCGCAACAGAGATGCAATAGCCGATATTTTGCAGCAGGCCTTGCCGAATGCAGGCCTCGTACTGGAGGTTGCCAGCGGGTCTGGCGAACATGCCATTCACTTCGCCGAACGCTTTCCCACCCTGATATGGCAGCCCTCCGACCATGATCCGGTCGCTTGCGCGTCCATAGCCGCATGGGCGGCGGATGCTGCTCTGCCCAATATCCAGCCGCCACTGGCTCTTGATGCCTCCTCCCCCCTATGGCCAGTTGATCGCGCCGATGCGATACTGTGCATCAACATGATCCATATCAGCCCATGGGCTGCGACTTTGGGCTTGCTGGACGGCGCGGCGCGATTGCTGGATGATGGCGGCCCGCTCATCGTCTATGGCCCGTTTCTCAAAAGCGATATCGAGACTGCGCCCAGCAACCTCGCCTTCGACGCCCAATTGCGCGAGCGTGACCCGGCTTATGGCATACGCGCGGTTGAGGATATCGATGCCGAAGCGCAAAAACGTGGCATGGAGCGCGTGGCTTGCCACATCATGCCTGCCAATAATCTGACTTTGATCTATCGCAGGATGTGATTCTAGGGGGTGTTGAGATTCAGAAGATGTCGAGGCGAAAATCGACATTTGCAGACCGGCAGGGCTGAATATCAACAGCCCTTAGCTTGCCAATGGTGGTTGGTGCATGCGGGCTTCCCGCAAGCGTTGGTGTTCGCGCCAGATGATATATAATCCGCTACCGCAAATGAGCAGTGCGCCAGCCCATGTATATTCGCTCGGCAGGTCAGCCCATATGAACCAGCCTAGCATGGTCGACCACATCAGGCTGGTGTAATCCACCGAAAGCACAAGCGAGACAGGACCAGAGCGCAGAGCGGCGGTCAGTAACCATTGGGCTACTCCGCCCACAGTGCCCATGAATATGAGCACCGCCCATATAAATGGCGTATGTGGCTGAATGAAAAAGGGCATCAGTAGCCCCAACGGAATAAGCGAAAGGCTGGAAAACCAGAATAATATGCTTGTGGGTGTTTCGGTGCGGCCTAGTTGGCGCAGCAACAGGCTGACAATGGATGCAATAAAGGCTGCCGCTAATGCTATCATTGCGCCTGTTATGTTAATATCAGCATGTGCACCTCCGCTCGGCTGGGTGATGATCACCACACCGATAAATCCTATGATTACAGCACTCCAACGGTGAATTCCGACATATTCTTTAAGGAATATAGCGGATAAAATTGTGGCAAATATCGGTACTGAAAAACCGATTGTCGTGGCTTCGGCGAGAGGCAGCATTGTGATCGAGGTGAAATAGCAGACCATACCGCACATGCCGACAAGGGTACGGCTGGCATGTTTGCTAAAATGCTGTGTGTGTATGCCTTTGAGACCGGACCCTCTCACTAATATGAAGAAAACTACCGGCAATGCACAAAACTGGCGAAAGAAGAGGCTTTCGACCAGATGTACGCTATGTTCGCTGAGATATTTAACACAGGCGAACATGATGGAGAGGGCTATCATGGCCCCGGCGCGAAGAAGTAGCGCATAGAGTGGACGGTCATGCTTATAAGCAGCAGAATTTATGGCTGGTGGCATCATGCTGCTTTAGCTGCTTTTGCTCTACTGGCAATGACCCATTTGTGCTCATTCTATCAGAAAAATGAATGATCTCTCAACATTGGTTCAGGAAGCAGGTTTGCGAAACCGCAGCGTCATTCGGTCGCTTTCACCGATAGCCAGGTATTTCTCACTATCCGTTTCTCCGTTGCGAAGAGATGGTGGGAGGGTCCATACGCCCTTTTCCCAATCTGCCGTATCTTTTGGGTTGGCATTGATTTCAGATTGAGCCTCAAGAACAAAGCCTGCATCTTCAGCCAGCTTCTTTATAGTTGAAGCTTTGAGATAACCGCTGCTCTTTTCCAGTGCACTGTCCCGGTCTTCGGGCAGGCGATGATCGACGACCCCCAATGTGCCACCCGGTTTTAACAGTTTGAAGAATAAAGCGAAACTGTCTGCGGCTACACCACCCATTACCAGATTATGCACATTGCGGAAGGTAAGGACGGTATCGACGCTGCCAGGCGCAACGGCATCACCTGCAATGGGCCAGCTTATCAGCTTGACATTGCCGAAGGCATCGGGGCTATCAGACACTTTCTTGTCGAAATAGTCATAATAGCGGCCCGCAGGCGCTGCTGCGTAAAATGTTCCTTCATCTGTAAGCAATGGCCCCAAGATTTCGCTATACCAACCGCCGCCCGGTGAAAACTCGAGCACGGTCTGGTCTGCTTTTACACCGAAAAACTCGAGTGTCTCTGCAGGGTGACGATAGATGTCGCGGGCTTTGTTCTTCTCGCTTCGCGTTGATGCGGCCACTGCGGCGTCGATAGCGCCTTCTTTGGCTTCTTCATGATGATTGGCCAGAGCCATGGAGGCAGGCACAACAGGTGAGGCGGCAAGCAGGCTAGCGAGAAAAATAGTGCGCATGGGGGACTCCTTTGTTGCACGCGCGAATGTGACGTGAAATCGCGTCAGCGGCAAGGCCTGAGTCTGGCTAAACGGGTAAAATTTCTAGAGGCAGGCTTCCAGCATAGCCTGATCGAAGCCGAAGCTGCGCGCTTTTTCAAGCGTATAGGGCCGCAGGCCCATGGAGCGATATTCGCCGATGATCTTGCCATTGTCATCCTCGGAAACATATTCGAACTTGAACAGCTCCTGCGTGACGATGACGTCGCCCTCCATACCGATCACCTCGGTGATGTTGGTGACGCGGCGTGAGCCATCGCGCAGACGCTTCACCTGTACGATGAGGTCGACCGAGTCGGCGATTTGCTTGGAAATGGCTTCCTTCGGGATCTTGATGTCGCCCATCAGGATCATATTCTCCATACGGCCGAGGCATTCGCGCGGGCTGTTGGAGTGAAGCGTACACATGGAGCCGTCATGGCCGGTATTCATAGCAGCAAGAAGGTCGAAACATTCCGCGCCACGAATTTCGCCCAGAATGATACGATCCGGGCGCATACGCAGGGCGTTTTTCACAAGGTCACCAATGGTAATCGCGCCCTGGCCTTCAAGGTTAGCCGGGCGGGTTTCGAGCGGAAGCCAATGCGGCTGTTGCAGACGAAGCTCGGCGGCGTCCTCAATGGTCAGCACGCGCTCACCCGGGTCGATCATCTTCGACAGGGCGTTGAGCATTGTCGTTTTACCTGAACCCGTACCGCCGGAAATGACCACGTTGAAACGGCAAGCACCAGCGATCTTGAGCGCGGTGCACATTTTCTGGCTCATCGCGTCCCAATCGGCAAGATTGTCGAGGGTGATTGGCTTGGCTGAGAATTTACGAATAGAGATGGCGGTGCCACGCAGCGAAAGCGGCGGTACGATGACGTTTACACGGCTGCCGTCGGGCAAGCGGGCATCGGCGAGCGGTGTGGTCTGGTCGACGCGGCGGCCGACCTTGTTGACGATGCGCTGGGCGATCTGGAAGAGATGCTCTTCATCGCGGAACTGAATTGGCGCGATGGTGAGCTTGCCCTTTTTCTCGACATAGGTCTGTTCAGGGCCATTGACCATGATGTCGGTGATGTCCGGGTCGCTGAGCAATTCTTCGAGTGGGCCGAGGCCGAGCAGTTCATCGACCAGCACTTTTTCGAGCGCAAATTGTTCGCGCCGGTTGAGCGTCAGTTTCAGCTCGGCCAACACTTCCATGATGATCGGGCGGAATTCTTCGGCCAGCTCTTCTTTGGTCAGCGTAGCGGCCGCTTCCGGGTCTACGCGCTCCAGCAGGCGCGGGAGCACCTGTTCTTTGATTTTGTGAACGGAGGCATCAAATCCTTCCGGACCATCGCTTTTGCTATGGTCCGTATTCATACGGTCCTGCAGCTTGGCCATTGCCTCAGCGTTTTTCACCTGTTGTGGTGAAAGCTCATCTTGGGGAATGTCCAGGCTGGCAGCATCTTCGACGGGGGGCAATTCATTGGGATCGATAGGCGGAAATTGCTCGCCGCCTTCAGGCTCCTGAGCAAGAGAGGCGCCGGGTTCGCTTCCATTGTCGCTGCTTTTTGGCGTGACGACATGCATCGGTTTGGCCACGCCAAAGGCAGGCTTCATGGCTCCAGGGCCGTTTTTCCGTCCGAATGCGCTCATATTCCCCGTGGACCTTTCGCCCATTACTCAAAATAACTTTGGGGCAGGGATAAGGCCGAAACTTTTATAAAGTGCTAATTTCCTGATCCGAGCAGGGCGGAAATAACAATCTGTTAACCAGCTTCCCATAGAAGAAAGCCCATTATATGGGGACGCGATATCTCTTGTTATTCTCCGTTGCATGATTTCAGGACCAGCCTTGGCCTTTACAGGTCGGATGAAAATGCACCGGGATAACTAATATTTGCGCTCCTGTTGTCATGGTGACGGAAGTGCAGATTGATGAAACTGATCATTCAGATACCTTGTTATAACGAGGCTGACAGTCTTCCAGAGACATTGATTGATATTCCTCGCCATATAGAGGGCATCGATCAGATCGAGATTCTTGTCATTGATGATGGCAGCAGCGATGGCACCAGCGATGTGGCGCGCCGTTTCGGTGTGCATCATATTGTGCGGCATCGTCGTAACAGGGGGTTGGCAGCCGCTTTTCAGAGCGGGGTCAATGCGGCTCTGGCAGCTGGTGCTGATATTATCGTTAATACTGATGCTGATGGCCAATATGCTGGGGCCGCTATTGCGGATCTTGTTATTCCGGTCATTAAAGGTGAGGCGGATATTGTGATCGGCGACAGGGGGGTGAGCGATAGCGCGCACTTTGGCCCGGTGAAGCAACAGCTGCAAAAATTGGGTAGCGCGGTTGTACAGCGCCTTGCGCGTACGGATGTCCCCGATGCGGTTAGCGGTTTTCGCGCCATCAGCCGCGAAGCTGCTCAACGTCTAACCATTACAACAGAGTTTTCTTATACCACAGACATGCTCATTCAGGCAGGGCGTAAACGGCTTGCGATCAAGAGCGTGCCTGTGCCGACTAATGAGACGCAGCGCCCCTCGCGCCTGTTCCGCAGCATTCCGCAGTTCATCATGAATACCGGTGTCACTATGGCGCGCGCCTATACAATGTATAATCCGCTGCGGGTTTTCGTGTGGGCGGGTATTATATGTACGCTGGCCGGGCTTGTTCCGATCGTACGCTTTGTTGCTTACTATCTGATGGGTGAGGGCGGTGGTCATGTGCAGTCGCTGGTACTGGGCGGTGCGCTGGTCGTTCTTGGCCTTGTAACCGCGATGCTGGGTATGCTGGCGGACCTTATTGCCGGCAACCGCAAGTTGATGGAGGCCACCCTGGAGCATGTGCGCCGGATCGAAGATAAGGTGAACCGAACCGAACCTGCAGAAGTGCCTGCTGAACCTCAATCGCCACGTGCGAGGAAAAGTGCATGATTTCGTGGCGCGGGGTACTGGGGGAAACGGCCCGGTCTGACTTTTTTGCGAAGGCCCGGCCTTATGTAAATTCACCAGCGGTTCCGTTGCTGTGTATTGCTTTGGTGCTTATTATGCAGGCTACACTGGTTTTTAACCGCGCTATCAACTGGGATGAGTTTCATTTTTATGAGCAGGTGGAGCTTTTTACGCGAGGTGTTTTGCAACATCCTCTTCAAACCCTGCATGTGCGTATATTTCAATGGTTACCGAGTCTGGCTGGCACCGGTGTAGATCATATAATTATGGCGCGGGTGGTCATGTTTTTCTGTGAGATGGTCACATCTGCAGGTATCATATTACTCGCTACGCGCTTCACCAATTGGAAAATCGGTGTCCTTTGTGCACTTGCTTATGTGTCGTCCGGTTTTGTGATGCAGCATGGTTTTTCGTTCCGTACAGACCCGATCATTGCAGCACTGATGATGAGCGCACTGTGTATATTGGGGTACACACGTTTCAAAGGCGTGTGGGTAGTGCTATTTGCTGCTCTGATTGCCCTAGCGGCTATGTTCAGCATCAAAATCATTCTATGGGCTCCTGCCTTTGCTGGCCTTGCCTGGTGGCGTTGGCATGAGGAAAGCTATGGGGTGTCGCTGGTGCTTCGGGTGGCGGTTGCGATATGTATGACTGCCATCTTTTTTGGCTTGCTCTATTATTATCATTCCACATTCGGGGTGAGTGTGGATAGTCATGCTGAAACCATACTCCAGAATTCAGCCAGCAAGATGTTTTTTCTAGGCGTGCCGCCTTATTGGGCGCTGATGCTGAAATTTGTCAGCATGTCTGAAATTCTGGTTCTGACGATTCTGTTCTTTCCATTCGCGGCCTATGCAAGCCCGCTGAACAGGAATGTCAAAGTCGCAATGATCGGTCTTTTCCTGCCGATCACTTTACTGGGCTTCTATTTCAATGCCTTGCCTTATTTCTATGCCTTCATGCTTCCCCCGATTGCGGTAGCCTGTGCTCTACCATTGTCGATGATCTGCAGTCGTTATGGGGTAGCGCTACCCGCCTTCGCTTTCATGGCCATGGCCTTTGGTATTTGGATGCAGGAGGACAGGGGGGTTATCGATAAACAGCGCGAAGTTCAGAACATCGCATACAAGATATTCCCTGAAAATATCTCCTATTTCGATTTCTCCGGTTTCCTGCCTCGGCAAGATAAGGCCAATACTTTCATGACCCTTTGGGGGGCAGAGCAATATCGTCAGGGGGGCTCCCTTCCCATGCGTGAAGTCATGCAACGCAAGCCTGTCCCACTGGTCGTCGAAATGGATGATATGTTCAGCGGCGCGTTGTTGACCGATGAACCGCAACCTATTTTTCTTCAGCAAGATGTGGCTGCGCTTCGGGAGAGCTATGTACCTTTCTGGGGACCATATTGGGTGGCGGGAAAGAATATTCTCCCAGATACGCACTCTATGAATACCGAATTTCTGGTGCCTGGTCCCTATACACTTTCTGGTGCGCCTATAGAGTTTGATGGACGCAGGCTTGAACCGGGAGATGTAGTTACCGTTAAACGCGGTGTGCATGCATTGACGGCTCTGGGTGGTATGCCAGCCCAGCTTCTCTGGGGGGACCATTTGCGTAAGCCTGACAAAGAGCCACCTGCACGGCCCTATTGGACGTTCTTCTGACCGATGGCCGGAAATGTGCCACCACAGGGATATGTTGTATGGGGCAGCTATGACACCGGAAAGCCGCGTGTTCGATTGTTGCTGGAGGCGCTGCGGCAAAAATGTGGGTCGGTGTCAGAGGTTAATATCGAGATATGGCGTGGTATTGAGGATAAATCAGTCGCGGGTTGGACGCGTATTATTGGTGCCCTTCTGCGTCTGTTTATTGGTTATCCGCATGCTTTATACCGCCTTGCACGAATGCCGCGCGGCCAGGCTATAGTGCTGCCATATCCTGCCATAATTGATATATTCGTTATCTGGCCGTTGGCGCGTTTGCGCGGCCAAAAACTCATATTTGATGCGTTTATTTCCTTCTACGATACGATTGTGTGTGACAGGAAGCGCGTGCGGCAGAACGGCTTTTTGGCCCGCATCTTGTGGTATATTGAGCGGTTGGCTTTACGTTTGGCTGATACCATCCTCGTCGATACAGATGAACATGGCCGCTATTTTTCCACTATGTTTAGCATCCCGCAATCGAAGTTCATAACCGTCTTGGTGGGTGCTGAGCCTTTGTTTTGGCGAGCTCGTGACTGTGAGCTCTCATTGCCTAAGCTGCCTGTCGAGTTTCCGTCGCGTTATGTGCTTTTCTATGGACAGTTCATCCCACTGCATGGGGTAGAAACCATATTACAGGCGGTCTCAGCGACGCGTGATGATGACATACACTGGTTCATCGTTGGCAGTGGTCAGGAAGAGCATCTCGCTAGAGATTTTATTGCGCTACATGCGCCCACCAATATGACATGGTTGCCGTGGGTTGATTACGAGTTATTGCCTGATTTGATTCGGCATGCGGAGGTGTGCCTAGGCATTTTCGGCACTAGTGACAAAGCTGCGCGGGTTATCCCCAACAAAATGTTCCAGATATTAGCGGCTGGCGGCACTATCATCACGCGCGATAGTCCGGCGGTCGCGGAGCTGGCGCAGCAATTTCCTGATAGTATCAAGCTTGTACCAGCGGGTGATGCGGATACTTTGGCCGCTGCTGCGCGTGATATAAGTAATCCATTGCCCTTGCCTATATCGGCACGCGATATGCTGTCGCCTTATTATGGTGTTGACAGGCTTATACAGAAATTTGGTGTGTGATGAGCGATAGAGAAATGCAGGTATTACAGTCACCTTTTGGCCCTTATCTGTCGGATAATATGTGGGTTCCTGCACCCCGCTATGCATTGCGCCGGGCATGTATTTTGGACGTGATGAAGGATGAGGAGCCTGGTGCAGTCCTCGAAATAGGCTGTGCGGCTGGCGCATTACTAGCCGAATTTGCACAACGCGGGTTTATGGTGACTGGCGTTGAGATGTCTGATGAAGGCAGGCGGCGCGCAGCCATGTTCTCAGCTAACTTGCCTGAGATGACAGTGTTGGAAAAACCAAATGATGATTGGACTGACAAATTCTCATATTTGTTCAGCTTTGAGGTTTTAGAGCATATAGATAATGACGTAGCGGCTTTGAATCAGTGGGTGAATTGGCTCAAGCCGGGTGGCGCAGCGCTTATCTCTGTACCTGCACATATGAAATTATGGGGGGCAACTGATGAGTTCGCAGGCCATTTCAGGCGCTATTCCAAGCAACAAGTATATGACTTGCTGGCGAATGCTGGTTTGGTGGATATCAGCGTTGAAATATATGGTTTTCCTATTTCCAATATGGTTGAGCCCTTTCGAAACGCGCATCACAAGCGTAGGTTGAAGCAAGGTATTGCTGACCTTAATATGAAAGAAGCGACTGAAAATAGCGGTGTGGATCGCGGCCTTGAGGCACGCTTATTTCCATTGATGACCTCTTTCCTCGGGCGACATATGTTTAACCTTGGTGTGAAAGCGCAGCGGCTTTTCCGTAATACAGAATTAGGCACTGGCTGGGTTGCGAAGGGACGGAAGCCCGATGTCTAGTGTCGACTGTACTGAGAACCAGATCATAGCCGGCAAAGAGCATAAGCCCGCTCCTGCCCGTAAATGGCTGTATGCACTGGGTTTTCTGCTATCTTTAATTTGCCTATACTATTTTGCGCAGCGCACTATAGCGATGCGCGGTGAGCTGGAGCTATTGTCTGGAGATGCTCTACAAAGAATTTTTGTAGCGACACCGTTTTTCTTCTTATCCTATTTGTTGGCGTCGAGTGTGTGGCATTACTTGCTGAACCTGCTTGGCGCAGAGGTTCGACTACGAACCGCTACCTCTATTTTTCTAGTGACGCAATTTGGCAAATATTTACCGGGCAATGTTGGCCAGCATGTGGGACGTGTAACCGTGGCAAAGCGCTATGGAATACCTATGTTTCCTGTCTTGGCATCAATGCTTATGGAAATGATATTAGTGCTTTCCATCATGGTGTTTTTGAGCTTGCCTGTCATAGTTCAATATATTGATACAGTATTATATTGGTCTGTTTCTGGCTTGATCATGATAGGGTTAGCAGGGCTAGGTATATGTATAGGCTCTACTCGTTTACGCGAAAAGATTGACCATGCAATCAAGAGATTATGTCTCCCGAATATTGGTTGGCACTTTGTAATTCCGATATTTCTTGCACTGGCATCCATTTGCATGAGTGGCAGTGCAATGTTGTCATTGCATCCAGGCTTTATGGCACGGCTGGATATTGGGGCTTATGTTGTCTCGGTATTTTGCGCTGCATGGGTAGCTGGGTTTGTAACACCTGGAGCACCTGCAGGTCTCGGTATCAGAGAGTTGATCTTGAGTGGGGGCTTGTCGCCAGTCGTCGGTATTGAAGGGGCTACAACAGTTGCGATATTACTTCGCGCGGTTACTACACTCACCGATTTATTGGCGTTTGTTATTGGATTACTTCTGCTTCCGCGCGCCAGAAGCTAAAAAATTAAAGCGCCGGAACCAGTCCTGCGCTTTATTTGAATTTGAAATTTTAATAGATATTCAACCAGCCTTTTCAGCCAGCACCGTCAGGCCTTTTTCGTTGACCTCGGCGAAACCGCCGATGACCGGGATGCTTTCTGGTGCGCTGTTGGCGTCTGCAAAGAGCAGGATTTCGCCATCGCGCACGGTGGACATGAACGGTGCATGGCCTTCCAACACGCCGAAGTCACCTTCTGCGCCGGGAACGACGACCTGATAGACATCCGCTGAACGGACGAGCTTCTCAGGGGTTACGAGTTCGAAATGCAATGCCATGTCGTTTTTGTCCTGTTGCCCCTTCCACATCGAAATGGGGAAGGGGCGATAATCAGTGAATTAAGCGGCTTCTGCTGCCAGCTTCTTGCCCTTTTCAACGGCTTCGTCGATGCCGCCGACCATGTAGAAGGCTGCTTCGGGCAGGTGGTCATATTCGCCTTCGACAACGGCCTTGAACGACTTAACCGTATCTTCGATCTGCACGAACTTACCGGAAATGCCGGTGAAGACCTCTGCAACGTGGAAAGGCTGCGAGAGGAAGCGCTGGATCTTACGGGCGCGGGCAACGGTGAGCTTATCTTCTTCGCTCAGTTCGTCCATGCCAAGAATAGCGATGATGTCCTGCAATGACTTGTACTTCTGCAGTGTTTCCTGAACCGCACGAGCCGTTTCGTAATGCTCCTGACCAACAACAGCCGGTGTCAGCACGCGGCTGGTGGAGTCGAGCGGGTCAACTGCGGGGTAGATGCCCAGCTCGGAGATCGCGCGGTTAAGAACCGTGGTCGCATCCAAGTGAGCGAAGGAGGTTGCAGGTGCCGGATCGGTAAGGTCATCCGCGGGAACGTAAATGGCCTGCACCGATGTGATCGAGCCTTTGTTGGTCGAGGTGATGCGCTCCTGCAGCGCACCCATGTCGGTCGACAGGGTAGGCTGGTAGCCCACAGCCGAAGGAATGCGACCCAGAAGCGCGGACACTTCAGAACCCGCCTGTGTGAAGCGGAAGATGTTGTCCACGAAGAACAGAACGTCCTGACCTTCTTCATCACGGAAATATTCCGCCATAGTGAGGCCGGAAAGAGCAACACGAGCACGCGCGCCAGGAGGCTCATTCATCTGACCGAAGACGAGGGCCACTTTCGAGCCTTCGCTGATCGCGTTTCCGTCAGCGTCCTTGGCGATAACGCCAGCGTCGAGGAATTCATGATAGAGATCGTTACCCTCACGCGTACGCTCACCCACACCAGCAAACACCGAGGTGCCGCCGTGGCCCTTAGCGATGTTGTTGATGAGTTCCTGAATAAGAACCGTCTTACCAACGCCTGCGCCGCCGAACAGACCGATCTTACCGCCCTTTGCATAAGGCGCGAGAAGGTCGATAACCTTAATGCCGGTGACGAGGATCGAGGTGTCGGTGGACTGATCGATGAATTCCGGTGCCTTGGCATGGATGGGCGCGCTTGCTTTGGCGCCAACCGGGCCACGCTCATCAATCGCGTCACCAACGACGTTCATGATGCGGCCGAGTGTTTCAGGGCCAACGGGCACAGAGATTTGCGCGCCAGTGTCGGTGACTTCCTGACCACGGGTCAGGCCGTCGGTCGAGTCCATAGCGATGGTACGCACAGTGTTCTCGCCGAGATGCTGCGCCACTTCGAGCACGAGCTTCTGGCCGTTATTGCTGGTTTCCAGCGCGTTCAAAATGGCCGGCAGTGCGTCGGGGAAGGTCACATCGACGACGGCGCCGATGACCTGACTGATGCGGCCTGTGATGTTGGTGGTTGCCATGTTCGCTTCCTTGCCTACTATTCTTAGAGCGCTTCAGCGCCGGAGATGATTTCAACGAGTTCGGTGGTGATCGCGGCCTGACGGCTGCGGTTATATTCGATGGTGAGACGGTTGATGAGGTCGCCCGCATTGCGCGTTGCGTTGTCCATAGCCGTCATTGATGCACCATGTTCAGATGCTTCGCGCTCCAGAAGAGAACCGAAAAGCTGCGTTTTTACATAACGCGGCAACAGCTCTTCGAGAATTTCTTCCTCGCCCGGCTCATATTCAACCACAGCGCTGCTATCCGCCACATCTGCAGGGGTGGGCACAGGGATGAGTTGTTGAACTGTGGGGTCTTGCGCAAGCGCAGATTTGAAAATCGGGTAGATCAGATGCGCGACATCAAACTTGCCCGCTTCATACATTTCGACAAGCTCTGCTGCTATGGCCTCTGCCTCGGTAAAGCCGGGGCTGCGCACCGTGCTGGTGTCGAAGCCAGTACCGACCTTGTCGCCAAATTCGCGGCGGAGAGGCGCGCGGCCTTTCTTGCCAACGAGATAGAAATCGACGTCCTTGCCGGCTGCGATAAGCTCTTTGGCCTTCAGCTTGGCAGCCTTGACAACGTTAGAGTTGAGGCCGCCGCACAGGCCCTTGTCTGTGTTGACCACGACCAGCAGCTGGCGCTGGTCTGAACCAGTGCCCGCAAGCAATTTGGGTGCACTATCACCCGATACCTTGCTGGCTATCGAGGCCATGACAGCACCCAGTCGTTCAGCATAAGGCCGCGCTGCTTCAGCGCCAGCCTGCGCCTTGCGCAGCTTCGCTGCCGCGACCATCTGCTTGGCCTTGGTGATCTTCTGGGTCGATTTGACCGAGTCGATGCGACCCTTCAGTTCCTTAAGTGAGGCCATGAGCCATCAATCCTTATGCAAAGGTCTTGCCGAAGCTGTCGAGTGCTGCCTTGAGCTTGCCCTTGGCTTCGTCGCCCAGATCCTTGGTTTCGCGGATCGTCTTGAGCACATCGGCATGATCAGCGCGAAGGAAAGCGAGCATTGCTTCTTCGTAGCGGGTCACGTCGGTGACAGCGACATCATCGAGATAGCCATTGGTGCCGGCGAAGATCGAGGCGGTCTGCTCTTCAAATGGCAGCGGCGAGAACTGGGGCTGCTTGAGCAGTTCAGTAAGGCGTGCGCCACGGTTGAGCAGTTTCTGGGTAGAAGCATCGAGATCGGAGCCGAACTGAGCGAAGGCCGCCATTTCACGGTATTGCGCCAGCTCCAGCTTGATCGAACCGGACACTTTCTTCATCGCCTTGGTTTGTGCGGACGAACCCACACGAGACACCGAAAGACCGACGTTAATGGCTGGGCGGATACCCTGATAGAAGAGGTTCGTTTCGAGGAAGATCTGGCCGTCGGTGATAGAGATCACGTTGGTCGGAATATAGGCCGAAACGTCGCCTGCCTGCGTTTCAATGATTGGCAGCGCGGTCAGCGAACCGCTGCCATTGGCATCTGACATTTTTGCAGCGCGCTCAAGAAGGCGGCTATGCAGATAGAAAACATCACCCGGATAGGCTTCACGACCCGGAGGACGACGCAGCAACAGGGACATCTGACGATAGGCCACAGCCTGCTTGGAAAGATCGTCATAAACGATCACAGCATGCATGCCATTGTCACGGAAATATTCGCCCATAGTCACGCCAGTGTAAGGCGCGAGATACTGGAGCGGGGCTGGCTCGGAAGCAGTAGCAGCAATAACGATGGAATATTCCATCGCGCCATTTTCTTCGAGCTGACGCACGATCTGCGCAACAGTCGAACGCTTCTGGCCGACGGCAACATAGATGCAGTAGAGCTTCTTGCTTTCGTCATCGCCTGCATTGACACCCTTCTGGTTGATGAAGGTGTCGATAGCGACAGCGGTCTTACCGGTCTGACGGTCACCAATGATCAGCTCGCGCTGGCCACGGCCAACAGGAACGAGAGCGTCAATAGCCTTGAGGCCGGTCTGTACGGGTTCATGCACCGAGGTACGCGGGATAATGCCCGGCGCTTTTTTCTCAACGCGCATGCGCTCTTCAGAAACGATCGGGCCTTTGCCATCAATCGGGTTGCCAAGGCCGTCTACGACGCGACCCAAAAGACCCTTGCCAACGGGAACGTCCACGATGGTGCCGGTACGCTTGACGACATCGCCTTCTTTAATCTCGGCATCAGAGCCGAAGATCACGACGCCGACATTGTCAGCTTCAAGGTTGAGCGCCATGCCCTGTACGCCATTGGAGAACTCGACCATTTCACCGGCCTGCACATTGTCGAGGCCGTGGATGCGGGCGATACCATCACCCACGCTCAGCACGGTACCGACTTCGCTCACCTGAGCTTCGGCACCGAAATTGGCGATCTGGTCTTTGATGACCTTGGAAATTTCTGCGGCGTTAATGTCCATGTTCAGCCTTTCATCGGACCCTTATTAGGGGTCTTCAGCCCTTCATAGCTTGAGCGAGAGTATTCAAACGAGTGCGGATAGAGGAATCGATCATCTGGCTGCCGATTTTTACGACAAGACCACCGAGGATCGATGGGTCGACCTTGGCATCGACAGCAACATTGCTACCGATACGGGTCTTGAGACTTTTCTCCAGCGCAGAGACCTGATCTTTGGTCAATGCATGCGCTGAGGTCACTTCAGCGCGGCTTTCGCCTTTGTGCTGAGAGAGTAATGTGTCGAACGCGCGGATCGCGGCAGGAAGCTGCGACAGGCGGCGGCCTTGTGCCATGACACCGAGGAAGTTGCTGGTGAGCGCATCCAGCCCCATTGCCGAGGCGAGCGCTGCCACTGCTTTGGTCGCTGCTTCACGCCCGATCACAGGACTGGTGGTGAGGTTATGAAACTCTTCTGATTCGTTTAGAGCTGCCTTGAGCGCTGTGAGGCTTTGCGCCACCGAATCAAGTTGCTTTTTTTCGCGGGCCAGCTCGAACAGCGCAAGCGCGTAACGCCCGCTGAGGCTAGCCTGAATGCCGCCGGAATTCTCCACGCGCCTAATGTCCTCCAGTTCGATATGCCAATCATAATGAGGCCGGGAAAGCCCATGGCTGCCTCGTTAACGTGGGCGCCGGTTAGCAGGGGTCATGCCGCGATGCAAGATAGAGGTGCCACTATATTATAATATGTTCCAGAATATCGCTTTATTTATGCTGAATATGATGCGGAATCAGGCCTCCTCTATATATATTCTCATACACGGCTATGCCTGATGAATGCGCTTTTATGACAGTCTTGTTCATATACATGACAGTTTTATTGCATTTTTGTTTCAATTAAATCATTGAAATAAAACAATAAAAAACCATTTTTCCGTCCGCTGGTTAACGATTTTTTCAGCACGCTATAGGAAAAATACAGCGTCCATCATGGTTTCAGGCGCTTTATGAAAATAACTTCGGTCGTACCTTATATCAGGTCGCGTTTTTTCGCTTCTGGTCTATCTTTGGCACAACGGGCCAAACGTGTGGCAATGTCCATTGCAGCAGGGCTATTGTTGCTCTCGTTGCTTATCGTAGCTGCCAGCGCGGTTAATCAACTGGGCCTGTCAAGGCTGGTCAATGATCGTCTTGACCCTATCAGTGACCTTGAGGAAGTGATGAGCTCTTATGAGCGGTCACTGAGCATTGCGCATAAAGTACGCAGCGGCAACCTGTCGCCAGAAGGTGGCATGAGCGCGTTGCAATCCTTACAGGATGCGATTGCCCATAGGTGGCACACGCTGGATGCTGCAGCGCTGGATATGGCTGGTGGAGTTAGCTGGGATTTGGTGCAGGGCGAGCGCGCGCAGGCTGATAATGCGCTGGAACGGCTCTCGCTGCTTTTTGAGGTGCATGACCAAGATGGCCTGGATTTCTTTCTCTCAGGCGCGGTTTACTCACAGGTCGACCCGCTGATGACCGCATCGCGCACTTATATTGGTGGTTTGCGTGACAAAGCAGAGTGGGAACGGGCTTCCCTGCAATCAATTGCCGCCATCACGCAGGGTGTGATTATCTTCTTTCTGTGTCTGAGCTTGTTGATTGGTAGCCGCCTCATGCGATTCGCCAATCGGCGCGTCCTTGTTCCACTGATTGATATTGCACAGGAAATCAGTGCGGCCGAAAGTGGGGCGTTGGTTGCAGTATCGCACCGTGACCGGGCTGATGAGATTGGTGAGATTGCGCGGGCCATATCCCTGTCAGCGGAGCGGACTCGTGATGCGGCTAAGCTGATGCAGGAAAAACTGGATATCGAAGCAGATCTGGCGCTCCAGAAACAGCGTGAGGCTGAGGACACGCAAGTGCGCGGTGTGCAGCTACAGCAGATATTTGGTCACTTCGGAGCGGAAATTGGCGATCTTGTCCGGCTTCTCGTTGATTCGTCTCAGTCTATGCGCAGCATTTCCCAGACCATGTCTCAATCATCGGGTGAGGCAGACCGTATGGTCGGCACAGCGGTGGGCAGCGTTGATACTATTGCGGAAACGATGACACGCATAGCCAGCGCCAGCGCGACGCTCAATGAAATGACGGCGAGAGTTGAGCAGGTCATCGGCTCAACCCGGTCTCAGGCGACAGACATGCATCAGCGCAGCCAGCGCAACCGAGAACAGGCCAATGAAATGCGTATGATGGTGGAAGAAATATTCGGCGCACTGGAACTGATTAGTAGCGTTGCCAAGCAGACGAATCTTCTGGCTCTCAATGCTTCTATCGAGGCGAGCAGGGCAGGGGAATCCGGCAAGGGTTTTGCTGTGGTCGCGCAGGAAGTGAAACAGTTGGCGACACAGACGCAAAATGCGGCGGCTGTTATCGGTGATCAATTATCCCGTGTGGTATCTACCAGCGAGGATGTTTTGGTCAGTGCTTCGGAGGCGGCTGAAGTTGCGGCAGGTCTCGACCAGAATGCTGATCATATTGCAGCGGCTATCACAACCCAGTCATATTCCAGCCGCGAAATTGCTCAGGCGCTGGAGCAGGCACATATGCGGACCCGCGACGCGGTCGAGCATATGGCTGATGTGTCAGACAGAGCGCATATGGTGCGCGATACTGCGCATGAGCTGGAGGCCATCGCCGACAAAATCGCCGAACAGGCTGGCGCGCTTAATGAAGAATGCAGTGATCTCACCAGTGAGGTGCTGAAAGCGGCTTAGGCCGCGTTAGCATTCTGCTCTACCGGCACGATCTGGCTTTGCTCCAGCCAGAGGCAGTGTTGCTTAATAAGCGCATTATTCTTCGGGCGGTTCGGTGTTTCTGCAGCGGTAGATGAGGCGCTCATTGGGTCTGGCAGGCAAGACGGCCAGAATTTGCTGCTGCATGTCCTGAAGCTCTGCGAGTGTCTCTGCATCGGCGGTGCAGCCGTTAAATGTGAATTGCCCACGCAGCTCTCGTGCTTGTTCCATTGTGGTGGCATCAGCCAGATAACGTTCTACTTTATATATGCCTGTAGCAGGTGTGAAGCTGTTCATTGAGACAACGGCTTCGGTGTTGGGCACGAAGATACGGCTCCAGTCTGCATCGTTACGGCCATATTGGGTGCTGTTATTGACGCAACCGCTGTCCTGCCAGTGAATCGGTACATTGACCGCTTCGGAAACGGTGATCCGGCTGCGTTCTTCGTCGATCCGGCACATATTGTCGCCCGCAGCGATATAGGCGACATCCTGTGTCTGTTCTGCTCCGGCTATATCATCAGGCAGTGTCATATAATCGTCGATTTTGGAAAAGGATGGGCGCATGAAAAATGCGGTTGCAGCGCCAATGAGCAGTATAGCGCCGCCGCCGATAGCGAAGCCCCGCTCGCGCATTTTGCCTTGGCCGTGGAACATGATGGCGCCGCCCATCGAAAGCGCGCCCAGAACAAGCAGCACTGCCGCCAGCGCCATAGCATTTTCACGTTGCGCATAAATCTCCTGCTCAGCATGATCGCGTGCATCGGCCAGCGCTTTTTCTTGTGCAGCCCGTTTTATGGCCTCTGTGCGTTCCTGGCGGGCTAATTCCTCTTGCTGCCGTTGAGCTTCTTCGGCGTCCAACTCGGCTATGCTGCGGCATGGGGTAGAGCTGCGGCGGAATTGTACATTGGCTTGCCGCAGGAAGGAGAAAATTTCGCGATTCGATACGGCAAAGCCAAATTCGGCATCGGCTTTGCTCTCAGCCTGCGAGCCAAAGCTGTTGACGCCCAGCACGCGCCCACATTGGTCGATTAGTGGACCGCCGCTATTGCCCTGCGCCATCGGGGCGGTGTGCAACACCGTGTCGAAGCCATGAGAGGAGCGGCCGGTCGAGACTGTGCCGCTGGTTTTAACCGGGCTTAAGGGACGGATCATTTCATCAAGGTTCAGACCTTGTGCCCTGTCAACTGCTCCGGGGTAGCCGATAGCGGTCACTTGTTGCCCATCGCCGACCGGGCCGGTGAAGAAGGTCGCAACAGGGAGTGTGCCCTCACGCAGCTCGACCAACGCCAGATCATTCCCCGGTGAATAGGCGACCACGCGCCCGCCATAGCTGCGGCTGCCTTCTGATGGAATAATACCCACGACCAGATTGCGCTCGGTGCGCAGCAGCTCCACAACATGTGCGTTGGTCATCACTTTGTCGGGCGCAACGGCAAAGCCACTGCCATGACCGACAAAATAGGCTTTGTTTCCATCTGTAGCGATAATGACGACACGCACGACCCCGCGCGCAATCGCAGCCACATCCTGCTGCTCTGCGGCGGCGGGATGGGTGAACGCAAAGAATAAAGTCGTGAATGCGAATAGTCTGGTTAACGAGGTCATATACGATATTTATGGCAGCATGCGGCGAAGTAAAAGCCAAATCGCACCGAAACACCCAAGTCTTTGGCTTTGAACGCAAGAAACGGGAGGCATCATAGATCGAAGCGCGCTATCATAGTCACATGACCGTCAGAACTTCATCGGTAGATATGACCAGACACGCTGCTCATGATATATATGATAGTGCATATGCTGCATTCATGGCGCGTGACCCTTGTCATGATGGGAAGTTTGTTGTGGCAGTCAAGACGACGGGTATCTATTGTAAGCCCAGCTGTCCGGCGCGCCGGCCTAGGCGCGAAAATATCGAGTTTTTTGAGACAAGTGGTGCAGCGCAATCAGCGGGATATCGCCCCTGCATGCGCTGCCTGCCCGATGATGTCAGCCGTGACAGGGTCGCGGTCGAGAAGGCGAGGGCTTTGCTAAATGCCTCGGAAGAGCGGATATCGCTTGAAGGGCTGGCAAAAGCCGTTGGTTATGCGCCGCATCATTTTCAGCGCCTTTTCAAACGTGCGCATGGTCTTAGCCCTGCTGCTTATGCAAGAGCGCTACGGGTCGAGAGGGCCAAGGCTGCGTTGGCAAGCGAGAGCAAGGTAACGGATGCCATATATAAGGCTGGCTATTCGGGGCCGAGCCGTTTTTATTCGGATATGAAAGGGCAATTGGGAATGTCCGCGAGCACATGGAAAAATGGCGGGGCAGGGGAGCGTATCCGCTATGCTATTGTCGAGACGGGACTGGGTATGATGCTCCTTGCGGGAACAGAAAAGGGGCTATGCCGTCTCAGCTTCAATGAAGACGAGGCTGCGCTGCGCAAGCACTTCCCGAATGCGGACATAATATCTGCAGATGCGGAGTTTGAAACTCTGGCGCAAAAGGTAGCGAGGGTGGTCGATGCCCCAGACCAGCCGCAGGAGCATATTCCCCTTGATATACGAGGGACGGATTTCCAGCAGGCGGTATGGGGTGCCTTGTGCGCTATTCCGCAGGGCGAGACGCGCAGCTATGCGCAGATCGCTGCCGAGATTGGCAGGCCCAAGGCGGTACGCGCCGTGGGGACGGCATGTGGCGATAATATGATTGCTGTCCTTATTCCCTGCCATCGTGTCTTGCGCAGCGACGGTGCGCTGGGCGGTTATGCCTATGGGCTGGACATAAAGCGGCGGCTCTTGAAGATTGAAGAGAATGGCACAGTTGCAGACGGCTGAAGTCAGAACAAAAGCAGGATGGACTTATCCGAGCTCACTGCCAGACCCATAGCGTGAGGATTATATCAGAGAAAAATGGCGCGCCCGACAGGATTCGAACCTGTGACCGTCCGCTTAGAAGGCGGATGCTCTATCCAGCTGAGCTACGGGCGCTTTGCTATCCGCTTTCGCGGTTGCCGCATCAGCCCTCTCCCCGCCCGATCACCCAACGATAGTAGCTTATGGGTGGTCGGGCGGGGAGAGGGCTGGTGCCGAACCGTTCTGGCATGAGCCGGAACGAACCCGCAATCCCCATAACCTGCTTTGCCATTCAGTCAAAGCCGGATATGCATTATGAGTATGGATAAGCCTCAAATTGTAGACGTGCGCGGTTCGGCGCTTAGCGGTCATAGATTGCGATATTATGATCTTATCATGGCGGCTTTTGTTGCGATTTTGCTTCTCTCTAACATTGTTGGCGCGTCCAAACCCGCGATAGTGGACTTGCCTTTTGTTGGAAGCTGGACTTTTGGCGCAGGTGTGTTGTTTTTCCCGATCAGCTATATCATCGGTGATGTGCTGACTGAGGTTTATGGCTATGCGCGGGCGCGCCGGGTGATCTGGGCAGGCTTTGCCGCCTTGGCCTTTTATGCATTGATGGCGACTGTTGTGGTCGCGCTGCCTCCAGCACCCGGCTGGCCGGGGCAGAGCGCCTATGAGCAGGTGTTTGGCAATGGCTGGCGGATCGTTCTGGCCTCCATGACGGCTTTTTGTGTGGGAGAATTCGCCAACAGCTATGTGCTCGCCAAATTGAAGCTGATTACGCATGGACGATTTTTGTGGGTGCGCACTATCGGGTCGACAATCATCGGGCAGGGTTTGGATAGCCTCATTTTCTATCCACTCGCTTTTTATGGGCTTGCGGGCTGGCCGGTCGAGCAATTGGCACAAGTGGTGTTGGCTCAGTTCCTTATTAAGACAGCATGGGAAGCGCTGTTGACCCCAGTGACTTATATGGTGGTCGGCACGCTCAAACGCCGGGAGGGTTTGGATGTCTACGATGAGGGCACAGCGTTCACGCCATTTAAGGTGAGCGTGTAGATGTGGCTAGAAATGAGACAATAATAAGTCTTTGCGAATGCTCAGAACAGGGGTACCATAGACAGCGGAGAGGATGGCCTGCCTAGCAGGAGCTATCCGATGGACAGTATAGAAATAACAGCGCCAACACCAACGCCAATACCATGCTCACAGACCGGAATGCTGGTCTTTGAGGAATATTGCTATGCGCTCAAATGTGACGACGGAACAGAATATTGGCTGGAGATGGATAATATCCCCAGCCATCTTGTGGACGGCAAAGTGAGTGTGGCTGGCAAGCTATATGATGAAAAATTGCTCAGCGTGGAGCTGATCGGTCCGGCTTGATCCGTCTCTACTGTGAGTGCGCGCTGATTGCCTAGCAGCAGCGCGTCAGGCGTTTGCCATCAGCCCTTCGACCAGTCCCTCAAACATACGTGCGCCATCTATGTTGCTATGCGCGGCTTCGACTGCGCGTTCCGGATGGGGCATCATGCCCAATACATTGCCTTTTTCACTGAGTATGCCAGCAATATCGCGCGCTGAGCCATTGACCTGCTCGGCATAGCGGAAAGCGACGCGGCCTTCTCCTTCGAGGCGATCCAGAGTTGCGTCATCGGCGAAATAATTGCCATCATGATGGGCAACCGGGAAGACGACCTGCTCGTCTTTCTGATAAAGCGAGGTGAAAGCGCTCTGGTCGTTATCGACCGTCAAAGCGACATCGCGGCAGACGAAATGGATGCCTGCATTGCGCATCAGTGCGCCGGGCAGCAGGCCGGTTTCGGTGAGTACCTGAAAACCATTGCATACGCCCAGCACATAGGTGCCACGCTCTGCCGCTGCCTTGACTGCGGCCATCACAGGCGAGCGTGATGCCATCGCGCCAGAGCGGAGATAATCACCATAAGAGAATCCGCCGGGCACAGCGATCAAATCTATGCCTTGCGGAATTTCCGTCTCACGGTGCCAGAGCATGACAGGCTTGGTGCCGCTGGCCTGCTCAATGGCCGTGGCCATGTCGCGGTCGCAATTGGAGCCGGGAAAGACGATGACAGCGCTTTTCATGGGGTTTCCCTCGCTTAGCCGACTTTCTCGATACGGAAATTCTCGATCACCGTATTGGCGAGTAGCTTAGAGCACATCGCTTCAATATCAGCATCCGAAGTGCCATCGGCCAGATCCAGCTCAATGAGTTTGCCAGCGCGCACATCATTGACCCCATCAAAGCCCAGACCTTCAAGCGCATGATGGATCGCCTTGCCTTGCGGGTCGAGCACGCCGTTTTTCAATGTGACAAAAACGCGGGCTTTCATGATGGGCGACTCCCTTGGGTGGCGATAAATGGCTTGGCCATGCCCCTAAGCCGGTTGGTCAGGAAGGGCAAGGCGGATTTGGGTGATTTGATTAAGTCCTGCACGTGCCATTGCTATAGTTAGGCAAGGGCAGACCGGAGAATTCACTTAGCTGCCCTTTTTCTTCCGATGCTTGTCGAGGTCGAGGACCGTGGTTTCCTCATTTTCTTCCGGCATCAGGCCAAGGCGGCGGGCGACTTCCTGATAGGCTTCTACTTCGCCGCCCATATCGCGGCGGAAGCGGTCCTTGTCCATTTTTTCGCCGGTTTCCATGTCCCACAAGCGGCAGCCATCCGGGCTGATCTCGTCGGCGAGGATGATACGGCTGAAATCCCCGTCCCACAGGCGGCCAAATTCCAGCTTGAAATCAATAAGGCGAATGCCCGTCGCGGCGAACATGCCGCTCATAAAGTCATTCACGCGGATAGCCATGTCGGCCATGTCGTGCATTTCTTCCTGACTGGCCCAGCCAAAGCAGGCGATATGCTCTTCGGAGATGAGCGGGTCGCCCAGCGCATCGTCCTTATAATAATATTCGATCAATGTGCGCGGAAGCTGGGCACCTTCTTCAATGCCGAGGCGCTTGCTGATCGAACCGGCAGCGACATTACGCACCACAACCTCAATCGGCACAATCTCAACCTGACGCACAAGCTGCTCGCGCATGTTGAGGCGGCGAATAAAGTGAGTCGGGATACCAATATTGCCGAGCAGGGTGAAGACATGCTCGGAAATGCGGTTGTTCAACACGCCTTTGCCGTTGATCGTGCCCTTTTTCTGGGCGTTGAAGGCCGTGGCATCATCCTTGAAATATTGGATGATCGTGCCCGGCTCCGGGCCTTCATACAGAATTTTAGCTTTGCCTTCGTAGATCTGGCGGCGACGGACCATATCGAGATGCCTACTCACACTTGAAAATATACGCCCCGGACACGCGAATCAACTAGAGATCAGCGGCTCCGGGGCTGGTGAGGGCGCACATAACCCAAAGCGGGGCAGGGTGCAAATTCGTGATTGGATGCGTTTTAGAACCGCCTCTTCACACTGGCCTCTCGCCAAGCGTGATTTTGCTTGCTATCCGCCTTGCATGACCGACTTTCGCGATCCGTTCGACAGCATCAAAAATCACCCCTTTGATACCGCGCTTTCCGAGCGCTATCTCGTTTATGCGCTCTCAACGATTACGGCGCGTTCGCTGCCGGATCTGCGCGATGGCCTGAAGCCTGTGCACCGCCGCTTGCTGTGGGCGATGCGATTGTTGAAGCTGGAACCGAGCGGCGCGGCACCCGATGTGCTGATGGCTAACCCGGCGCGTAATAATACCGGCTACAAGAAATGTGCGCGTGTCGTTGGTGATGTCATCGGTAAATATCATCCACATGGTGACGCCAGCGTTTATGATGCGATGGTGCGTCTGGCGCAGGATTTTGCGCTGCGTACGCCGCTGGTGGACGGGCAGGGCAATTTCGGCAATATCGACGGCGATAATGCGGCGGCCATGCGCTATACAGAGGCGCGGCTGACGCAGGCGGCTGCGGATCTGATGTCCGGCCTTGATGAAGGCACAGTCGAATATCGCCCTACCTATAATGGCGAGGAAGAAGAGCCAGAGGTTTTTCCGGGGCTGTTCCCGAACCTGCTGGCCAATGGCGCGGCGGGCATTGCTGTGGGCATGGCAACGAGCATTCCACCGCATAATGTGCCTGAGATTATCGATGCAGCCACATTGCTGATTGAACAGCCGCGCGCAGAACATGCGCAGCTCATGGAGATTGTGCGCGGGCCGGATATGCCGACCGGTGGCGTACTGGTGGATAGTGCTGCCGTAATTTCCGATGCATATGAAACAGGGCGCGGTTCTATGCGTATTCGCGCCAAATGGCATCAGGAAGATGAAGGGCGTGGCCAGTGGGTCGCGGTCATCACGGAAATTCCGTATCAGGTGCAGAAATCTAAGCTGATCGAGCAGATTGCAGCGCTGATTACTGATAAAAAGCTGCCAATACTTGCCGATGTGCGCGACGAGAGTGATGAGGAAATCCGCATCGTGCTGGAGCCGCGTGCCCGCACGGTCGAGGTCGATGTGCTGATGGACAGCCTGTTCCGTCTGACCGATCTGGAAACACGTTTCTCGCTCAATATGAATGTGCTCGACGCCAGCAACACGCCGCGTGTTCTTGGCCTTAAAGAGCTTTTTATTCAATGGCTTGCGCACCAGATTGATGTATTGGTGCGTCGCGCCAACCACCGGCTGGATAAGATTGCCGCGCGGCTTGAGCTGCTCGATGGTTATATCATTGCCTATCTCAACCTCGACCGGGTCATCGAGATCATCCGCACTGAGGATGAACCCAAGCAGGTGATGATGGCGGAGTTTCAGCTCACTGACCGGCAGGCAGAGGCTATCCTCAATATGCGGTTGCGCAGCCTGCGTAAGCTGGAGGAGATGGAGCTGCGGCGTGAGCATGATGAATTGCTGAAAGAGCGTGATGAGCTGCAAAAGCTGGTCGATAGCCCGGCGCGCCAGCGCACGCGGTTGAAGAAAGACCTCGCCGACCTGCGCAAGCGCTATGCGCCCGATAGCCCGCTGGGTAAGCGGCGTACACTAGTGGAAGAGGCAGCGATAGCACGCGAAATCCCATTGGAAGCGATGATTGAGCGTGAGCCGATCACAGTGCTGCTATCGCAGCGCGGCTGGATACGCGCGATGAAGGGCCATGTCGATTTGAGCGCGGCAGAAACGGCGAAATACAAAGAAGGCGATGGCCCGCTCTTCGCTTTCCACACGCAAACGACAGATAAGCTGCTGCTGGTCTGCGCCAATGGCCGTTTCTATACACTGGGCGCTGACAAGCTGCCGGGCGGGCGCGGTTTTGGTGAGCCAGTGCGGCTGATGGTTGATCTGGACGGTGACACAGAGATTGTCGCGCTGTTCCCAGCGGTTCCTGAAGGCAAGATGTTGCTGGCTGCCAGCAATGGGCGTGGTTTTGTTGCAGCTATGGCGGATGTCATCGCTGAAACGCGTAAGGGGAAGCAGGTCGTCAACCTTAAGGACAAGGCCAAGCTTAGTGTCGTGCATGTTATATCGCCTGAGGCCGATAGCGTAGCCGTGATTGGTGAAAACCGTAAGTTGTTGATTTTCCCACTCGCTGAACTGCCACAAATGGCGCGAGGGCAGGGCGTTACATTGCAACGATACCGTGATGGCGGCCTGTCTGATGCTGTCGCTTTCCGCATGGATGATGGCCTTAGCTGGGCCATGGGCGGGGAAACAGGCCGGACGAGAACGGAGACGGACTTAGCCCTCTGGCGCGTGGCGCGCGGAGCGGCTGGGCGTATGCCCCCTACGGGTTTCCCGCGTAATAACCGTTTCGGCTAGGTTGTGATATGCACCTTAATTTAAAAAAATAGTGTATTATCAGCCGCATGTTAACCACGTGAAAAGGAATCATAGCATAGAGTGGTCTCGTGGTTGTCTTGCGTGACATAGGCATGCCGCAAAAGCAGGGGTGCTAAATGTCGAGCGGGATTGGTCGTTAGATACGCTATGAATGGAATGTTGCCAGAACAGTGGACAGGGGATAACTATTCTCCCTCTTCCAAATTTGCGGCTCCACTGCTGGATGCCAGTGGCTGTTCGACGTGTGTTCCATCCTGGTTGCTGGCCTTTCCTCACCCGGCCGCATTAGCAAGTTTTCGTGATGGTAGCATTCAGTTTGAAAGCTGTAACAGCCTGTTCGAGCGTAATTTTCAATCGTTATTGACTGCCCCTAAGGCTGAAATCGAAGACTGGCAAAATCATTTTGTCGCTGAGCTTTCAGCTTTCGCTATGGCAGACAAGGAAATGGGCAGGTTCGATATTGAGCGCTGCGGTCTGCTGGGCATAGAGGTGTTCGATTGCTCCTTGGCTTGGGTGCATAATCCTACGATGAATTGCAGCCGTATATTGGTGACCGCAGTTAACAGGACAACCGACAGACGTATCGAGGTAAGCCTGAGGCGGGAACTCGTTTCCGATACCCTGACCGCACTACCGAACCGTGTTGGTTTTGGTGAGGCGATCGAGACCATATTGACCGATACCGATATCAGCCCGCCGGGCAAGCATATCGGTGTGATGGTAATTGACCTTACCCGTTTCAGCCGGATCAATGAAGCGCTGGGGATGATGGCAGGCGATGAACTGATCCTTGCCGTCGCTGCACGGCTTAAAGCCTGTGTTTCTGAAAATGTGCACCTCGCTCGACTGGGCGGTAATGAATTTGGCGTATGTCATATTGTTGATGAGGGCACTGATGCGACTATCGAACTGGCGGAAAAAATAAAAGCGACCATCACAGCACCGATCCGGCTTTCTGATCTTGAATTGTCGATCGATTGTGCAATCGGTTGTGCGTTGGTGTCACTTACAGAGGCAGATGCGGATGAGCTTATCCGCCAGGCGCAGACGGCAGCACGCACAGCGAAGAAAAGCAATCAGCTGGAAATATACCGTGTTGGTGAGCTGAAGGTTGCGCGCCAGCGATTTTTTCTTGAGAGCCGTCTGCGTGATGCACTAGCCCGAGATGCCTTGAGCTTAGCTTATCAGCCTATCATAGACCTTGCTACATCGCGGGTCACTGGCTTTGAAGCGCTAGCACGTTGGAACGACCCGGAATTGGGTCATATATCCCCCGGTGAATTCATCCCCGTGGCTGAAGAATCAGGGCTTGTTGTACCTCTGGGGCGTTGGGCATTGCATGAGGCAATGCGCGAGCTTTCCCGCTGGGACGAAAAGCTGGGCGCGCGCGCGCCGATTAAGATTAACGTCAACGTTTCACCCATCCAGATGACGCGCGATGATATGACTGCCACCATTTCCAGTGCGCTAGAGAGCAGCAATGTGGATGGGGCTCGTTTGATGGTTGAACTGACTGAAAGCGCCATTGTTGGAGACCCGGATAACTGCCGCCATTTGTTACAGGCGCTTAAGGAATCCAATGTTTCTATAGCTATGGATGATTTTGGCACCGGTTATTCCAATATGGCGAGTTTGCAGACCCTGCCAATTGATGTTCTTAAGATCGATCGTAGCTTTGTGTCTGATATGCTGGTTGACCAGGATAAGATGGCGATCATTCGGGCCGTATTGTCGCTCAGTGAGGCGCTCAATATGGATGCTACGGCAGAAGGCATTGAAGACGCGGATGTCGCCGAAGCCTTGCGCGAAATGGGGTGCGCATATGGGCAAGGCTATTACTTTGCCAAGCCGATGACTGCCGAAGAAGCCTTTGATTATTGGATGGAATCGCGGAAGTCAGAGACCAGCTGAGCCGCCATTTTCTCAGCTTCTGCACGAGGCGGAAACCCTGCTACTGCCCATGTTTCTCTAAGTTCGCCAAGCAAGCGGGCAACATCTGGCCCAGCCTCCACGCCCAAAGCGATGATATCTTTGCCGCTTAATGGAAGCTGCGGCACCTCCCAACCTTTGATCTGCCCGATACCCGATATGTCGAGCTGCGGACGCAGTAAAATCTGATCCGTCGCATAGTCAATGCCCATGCGGAAGGCCAGTTCCTGTGCGCTGTCATGTGGCGGGGGCGGGCTGAGCGCAGTAACGATGCGCTTGCGTGCTTTATTGGAGAGCTTAAGGCGGGTAGCAACCTGTCCACCAACTGCTGCGTCATCAGGGATAAGGGCAGCGAGGCGGATTATGTTGGAGGGCTGGCCTATGGCGGCTTTCTGTTCTCGTGACATCAGCTGGCGTAAATGCTCCAGCCCTTGCGGTGAGATCTCTGGTACTATTGGTGTGAAAATACCACCCTGGATCATCAGCTCGAGTACAGGTGCAGGGTCTGGCAAAGCCAGCAGCTTGAGTAATTCGTCGGCAATACGCTCGCGTGAGAGCGCCATCATGCTGTTGGCGCTGCGCATACAGGCTTCATAGGCATGGGTATCAGGCGGCAATGCGCCAAACCGGGTCAGAAAGCGAAAATAGCGCAAAATACGCAAATGGTCTTCGGCAATGCGTTGACTTGGGTCACCGATGAAGCGCACTTGACGATGCTTCAGATCATCGAGGCCCCCAAAATAATCATGCACCTCGCCGGTCAGCGGGTCAGCATAGAGCGCATTGATCGTGAAGTCGCGGCGCGCGGCATCTTGCTGCCAGTCGTCTGTATACGCAATTGTGGCGCGGCGGCCATCAGTGCTGACATCACGGCGCAAGGTGGTGATTTCAATTGGGTGACCGTCAAGAACAGCAGTGACTGTGCCATGTGCGATGCCTGTGGGTACGGCCTTGATGCCAGCATCCTTGAGGCGCTGCATCACCACATCAGGAAGCAGGTGCGTGGCAAGGTCAATATCATTACCCTGTATTTCGAGCAGCCAATCGCGCACTGCACCGCCTACGATACGGGTCGTTCCTTCGTCAGCGCCCAAAACATTGCACAGAGCCATAAAGCCCTTGCGATCACTCCACAAACTGTCAGGCAGCCGAGCCATCGTCATACCCCAGTCGTTTCGACAAATTGGCAATGATGGCGGCGGTTACCCCCCATATGCGATGTTCCTTCCAATATATTTCGTAATAATGATGGCTTTCCCCTTGAAACTCTATCTGTTTTCGTTCCCGGTTTGCAGGAGACAATAGAAATTCCATCGGTACTTCGAATAATGCCTCCACCTCTGCCTCGTGTAGCGTGTAGCCGAGGTCAGGTGGTACGACGCCTAGCACGGGAATAATGTCGAATCCGGTATATGTGTTATATCTGTCTGATATGCCGACAATCTCGACCTGATCTGGCGGCAGCGCAATTTCCTCATGCGCTTCGCGCAGCGCAGCGGCAATAGCATCTTCATCACTATGGTCGACACGCCCGCCGGGGAAGGCGACTTGCCCGGCGTGTTTACGCATATGTGAGGCGCGGCGAGTGAGTATGACGCCTGGGTCAGGTCTGTCGGTAATGGCGATCAGCACCGCTGCGGGTGCGAGGCTGGCGTCGTGCTCTATGCGCGGGTCAGCAGGGGTGATCGGCAAATCGCGCTGATGCCCTTTTTCCAGCCGTTGTTTCAGCCTTCCAGGGAGCGTCATTGCGGCTCCAGTGAGAAAAATGTGCCGCAGCTCCATATACCAAGAGCGTCGCCTTCTTTTGCCTGCTCTTCTATAGCGATGCCTGCCAGTTCATAGAAAACGGGCCGAGCGATGAGGGCTTCCAGCCCGCTGCGGACATGGAGATAGGGACGCGGTTCTTCTACGCTGCCGCGTAGCTCAAGGGGGTGCTCCTTGTCAGCCATGACAAGGTCGCCTGTATTCAGCCGGAAGGCGAGGCGGCGCGCTTTACCTGTGTTTTCGCTGGTAACCTCGACTGCTACGAAGGGAGCATCGTCTATCTGGATAGAGAGCTTCTCGACCGGTGTGACGAGCACAAAGCCGCCATCAGGTTCGCGGCGCAGGATCGTCGAGAAAAGGCGCACCATTTCCTTGCGCCCAATGGGTGATCCCTGGTGAAACCATGTGCCATCGCTGGCAATGCGCATTTCACTGTCCCCGCAATGGTCCGGGTTCCACTGCTCAACCGGGGGCAGGCGGCGTTCCTCGACCAGACGCGCGATTTCTGCGAGTGACAGGCTGGCTATATCGGGTGGTGGTTCCATTGGCATGGGCAAGAGATAGGGAGCGCCGCTGCGATTGGCAAATGCCGATCAGCCATTATCGCGCTTTGCTCGCAGTTCATTCCAATAGGCTATGCGTTCGGATATGCGCTTTTCGAAGCCGCGATCTGTTGGCGTATACATTTCGAGCGGCTGCATCTCTTCAGGCCAGTAATTATCGCCGGAAAAGCCTTCAGGAGCTTCATGATCATAAGCATAGCCAGCGCCATAACCAATGTCTTTCATCAGCTTGGTCGGCGCGTTGAGGATATTGGCGGGTGGCATGAGCGAGCCGGTGTCCTTGGCGGTTTTAAACGCCGCTTTTTGCGCTTTATACGCAGCGTTGGATTTGGGGGCGGTGGCGAGATAGAGGCATGCTTGTACTATTGCCAATTCACCTTCGGGTGAGCCAAGAAACTCATAACTATCTTTGGCCGCAAGGCACTGGATCAGCGCTTGCGGGTCGGCAAGGCCAATATCTTCGCTGGCAAAGCGCACCAAGCGGCGCAGCACATAAAGCGGCTCTTCGCCGGCTGTGAGCATACGCGCGAGATAATAGAGCGCGGCCTGTGGGTCTGAGCCACGTAATGATTTATGTAGCGCCGAGATGAGGTTGTAATGGCCATCGCGGTTTTTATCATAGACTGCCATGCGCCGATGCAGCAGAGCGGAAAGACTTGCCGGGTCGAGTGGCGCATCAATCTCTACGGAAAAGAGCGTTTCTGCCTGATTGAGCAGGAAGCGGCCATCGCCATCGGCAGACGCGATCAGCGCCTCACGCGCATCGGGCAGGAGGGGAAGCGGGCGCTCCATCAGCGCTTCAGCGCGCGCCAGCAATTTCTCCAGCGCTTCGGTGTCGAGGCGGCGCAAGATGAGCACCTGCGCGCGGCTGAGCAATGCGGCGTTTAGCTCGAAGCTGGGGTTTTCGGTTGTCGCGCCTACAAGCGTGATCGTGCCGTCTTCGACATAAGGCAGGAAGCCGTCTTGCTGGCTGCGGTTGAACCGGTGAATTTCGTCCACGAAGAGCAAAGTGCGTTGGCCTGCGCGAGCATATTCCTTTGCGGCGGCAAACAGCTTTTTGAGATCAGCCACGCCTGTAAATACGGCTGAGATTGGTTCGAAGCGCATGCCAACAGCATCGGCGAGCAGGCGTGAGGTTGTGGTTTTTCCTGTGCCCGGCGGTCCCCAGAAGATGATCGAGCTGAGCTTGCCTGCAGCGACCATGCGTCCGATTGCGCCGTCAGCGCCTGTCAGATGTTCTTGCCCCACCACATCGGCTAGTTTTTGCGGGCGCAGACGATCGGCAAGCGGGGCATTTTCGGAGGGTAGAGTGTCGCCTTGACCGGCCGCCGGCGTGTCATTTTTGAAGAGGTCCGCCATCGTGCTGGCTTATGGCACCGGACTGGCTTTGGGTTGCGCACCACTTTGCCGTTGGGCGATGATGCGGCGATAGGTATCGAGCAATGCCTGGTTGATCGTATCCCAACCAAAACGCGCAGCAAAGGCGAGTGCGGCTTGCCCGCTGCGCTCGCGTTCCTTTGCTTGTGTGCAATAATATGTGAGCGCATCGGCAAAGTCGCTGATGGCACCGGGGCGGATTAGCCGTCCGGTCACACCATCTTGCACCAGGCTTTCGCTACCCGTTGCGCGTGCGCATATCGCTGGCAGCGCGCAAGCCATCGCTTCGAGCGTGACATTGCCGAAGGTTTCCGTAACCGACGGGTTGAACAGCATATCCATGCTGGCAACGGCGCGGCCAAGATCGTTTCCGCCCTGAAATCCGACAAATATAGCTCCGGGCATGCGATGTTCAAACCAGCTGCGCGCCGGACCATCGCCGACTACCAATATTTTGTGACGAATTTCACGTTGCTCCAGTTCGGCTATAGTATCGGCAAAGACATCAAGCCCTTTTTCCATCACAAGCCGCCCGACGAAGCCGATTACGGGCATATCGTCTTCGATACCGAGATCGCGACGCCACGCGAGATCACGCTGGCCTGGGTTGAAAATCGTCTGGTCGATGCCGCGTGTCCATATGCCGACATCATAATTCATGCGTTGTTCGCGGACCAGTTGCGCCATCGAATCCGATGGGGCGACTATGGCATCGCAGCGGCGATAAAAGCGGCGGAGAATGGCTTCGATTACCGGCTCCATGAAAGCGAGCCCATAATAGCGTGGGTAGGTTTCGAAGCGTGTGTGAACAGAGGCGATAGCGGGCAGATTGTTGCGGCGCGCCCATGTCACAGCGCTATGGCCTAATGCATCCGGGCTGGAGGCATGAATGATGTTCGGCGCAAAGGCCTGTAAATCTTTCTTCAGATGACGGGAAAAGCCGAGAGGGAAGCGATATTCTGATCGCCCGGGAAACGGAATAGACGGCGCACTGATAAGCTCACCAGCTGGTTCGAAGGCGGGCGTGTCTGTGGTTGGTGAATAGACACGCACCTGTACATCTTGCCTCAGTAGGTAGCCGACCAGACGATTGAGCGCCTGATTAGCGCCGTCACGTACATAATTATAATTGCCGCTGAAGAGCGCAACGCGGAGAGGCGGGTTGGACATAGGGTCTCTATAAACAGCCTATTGATGAACGCAAAGCATAGAGCGATTTCAAAGCGATTGGAACCAATCGCTGTCTCGGAAATCGTGGTCAGCAGATGGCCTGTGCGATTTCAAAGCGATTGGAACCAATCGCTGCCTTAGAAACCACCCGCTTTATCAATCATCTTTTGGGCTTTCTTCCTCAGGGGGGTGGAGGCGCAAACGTCGCACCCTGCGCGGGTCAGCGTCTATGACTTCCAGTTTCCAGCCGCTTTCGGGGTGATGGACAATTTCACCTGTTTGCGGGACATGACCAGCCATAACGAAGGCGAGGCCACCTAATGTGTCGACATCTTCCTCAATCTTGGCGAGCCGCTTATCTACTGTTTCGGCGACATCTTCCAGCTCTGCGCGGGCATCAGCTTCCCATAGCCCGTCATCAAGCGCGACGAGCATCTCTTCAGGCTCGTCGTCATGTTCGTCCTCGACCTCGCCGACAATCTCTTCGACCAGATCTTCGAAAGTCAGCAGTCCTTCTGTGCCGGAATATTCATCAAGCACTATGGCAAGATGTGTGCGCTTGGCGCGCATTTCAGCGAGGAGATCAAGAACACCCATGCTTTCAGGAACATAAAGAGGTTCCCTGATGAGCGGTTCTAAAGTTTTTGGAGGGGCTTCGTCGCTGGCCAATATGGTGAAGGCATCACGAATATGGATCATGCCGACAATGGTATCGAGCGTTTCGCGGTAGACGGGAATGCGGCTATGCCCTGCTCCTGCAAAGAGCGTGACCAGATCGGCAAAGCTTGCGCCTTCCTCTATCGCCACCATGTCCGAACGCGGTACGGCGACATCATCCACCGTATGTTCGCTGAAATGCAGCAGGTTGCGGAGCATTTGCCGCTCCAGCGGCGAGAGGTCGCCATTGGCAGGGCTGGACTGTTCCTCGCCCTCTTCCTCATCATATTCGTCGATGGCGTCTTCCAGTTCGCGGCGCAAACTATTGTCGGCATCGTTACCGAAGAGCAGGGCCTTTATGCCCCGCCATATACTTCCGTCGCTACTGTCCGCTTCCTTTGTGCTGGACGGGCTATCATCAGCCATTTGTGTTTTTAATCCCCTGTTGAGTCTGTGTAAGGATTGGCAATGCTCAGAGTCGCTAATGCACGGACCTCTATAGCTTCCATCTCCTCTGCCTCATGCTCTATCATATGGTCATATCCAAGCAGATGCAAAGCCCCATGTATAATAAGATGTGTCGCATGGTCGGTAAAAGCGATGGACTTTTCTTCTGCTTCGCGCGCACATGTTTCGTGGGCTAGCACAATGTCACCGAGCAATATCTCGCCATCATCATGAATATCGAGCGTTTCCAGCAAGTCTGTCGGTACGAGCGGAAAGGAGAGCACATTGGTTGGCGCATCCTTGCTGCGATAGGCCTTATTGAGCTGCTGCACTTCAGCATCGTTTGTCAGCTTGACTGAAACCTCGATGCTGACGGGTTTGCGGCGCAGCTCATCATAGGCTGTCTGCGCAAAAGCTGCTTCGGTGGCGCGTACGGCCAGCGCATGCCAGCCAACATTCTGGGGCCAGCTGTTTTCATTGAGAATGACGATATCAAGCATCTGGTCCCTCATAGGCCTGTACGATCCGGCCAACGACCGGGTGACGCACGACATCGGCAACACCGAAGCGTACTACGCCGATGCCTTCGACGCCTTCCAGCCGGTCGACAGCATCTGCTAGGCCTGAACCACCGGGGACAGGCAGATCGACCTGTCGAGGGTCGCCGCAAATGACCATTCGGCTTTCTTCGCCAAAGCGTGTGAGGAACATTTTCATTTGCGCCTGCGTGGTATTTTGCGCTTCGTCGAGGATGATGAAAGCATTGGCGAGTGTGCGCCCGCGCATGAAGGCGAGTGGAGCGATTTCGATCTCACCACTGGCAATGCGCCGCTCGACCTGCTCGGCAGGCAGGCAATCATATAGCGCATCATAGAGCGGGCGCAGATAGGGGTCGACCTTCTCTTTCATGTCGCCGGGTAGGAAGCCGAGCCGTTCCCCCGCTTCAACAGCGGGGCGCGAGAGAATGAGGCGGTCTACAGAGCCGGTGATAAGCTGGCTGACGGCTTGTGCTACGGCGAGGTAGGTTTTGCCGGTGCCTGCAGGGCCGAGCGCAAATATCACATCTTCACGGGCCAGCTGTTCCATATACACGCCTTGTGTTGCGCTACGTGGAACGATGGTTTTCTTGCGTGTGCGGATCATGATTTTGGGTGCTTCGCTGACATCGTGACGGATGATCCCATCAAGCGTGGGTTCTGCCGACATGGCAATCACGGCCTCGACTGCGCCTGTGTCAAGTTCCTGCCCTTTGGCAACGCGGTTATACAGGCCCATTAACACATCGCGCGCACGTGCTGCGGATTCTGCCTCGCCCTCTATCTGGAGCTTATTGCCACGTGCGCCAATATACACGCCGAGACGATTTTCGATTGCGACGAGGTTCTGGTCATATTGGCCGAATACCATGCCCAGTAGATTGGGCTTGTCGAAGGTCAGTTCCAGCCGGGCGCGCTCACCGGCTTCTGCCTGAACATGCTTTTTCGCCATTATGCGCCAGCTCGTTTTGTCATGCAGCCTCTTTCGTGCTCAAGAGTTCTCCAGCGAGGCTGTTTGGCCCTGCTGAAACTATGTCGACTTCAACCATATCGCCTATTTGTGCACCTTCTGCGTATACATGGACGGATTGCAGCCAAGGTGATTTGCCAACCAGTTGTCCCGGTTTGCGGCCCGGTTTTTCGATCAGTATCTTGCATCGTTTGCCAACGGTCGCTTGATTGAAGGCGAGCTGATCCGCGAGGATCTGCGTCTGAAGCCGTTGAAGTCGTTCGCGCATCACTTCAGGCGCGATCTGGCTTTCCATATCGGCGGCGGGTGTGCCCGGGCGCGGGCTATATTTGAAGGAGAAAGCATAAGCATAGCCCACCTCGCGCACGAGGCTGAGTGTCTGCTCAAAGTCGGCATCGCTCTCGCCGGGGAAACCGACAATGAAGTCGCCCGATAGTGCGATGTCTGGCCGCACAGCGCGCATCTGATCGAGCAGGCGCATATAGCTGTCGCGCGTGTGGCTGCGGTTCATGGCTTTGAGTATAGGGTCGCTGCCAGACTGCACGGGCAGATGCAGATAGGGCATCAGCTTTTCAACATCGCCATGCGCAGCGATAAGGCCATCGCTCATGTCATTGGGGTGGCTGGTGGTGTAGCGGATACGCTCCAGCCCATCCATCCGATCGAGCGCGCGGATCAGGTCGTGCAAGCCTTTGCCATCATCTTCCCACGCATTTACATTCTGGCCAAGCAAAGTGATCTCTTTGGTGCCGCCATCGATGAGCGCTTTGGCTTCATCAAGGATAGCGTTCCATGAGCGGCTGATTTCCGCGCCGCGCGTATAAGGCACAACGCAATAGGTGCAAAATTTGTCGCATCCTTCCTGAACCGTGAGAAAGGATGTGGGCCGTGCTTGTTTTGCACGATCGGGTAAAGCGCCAAACTTCGATGCAGCCGGCATGTCTGTGTCGAGCGCTTCTTCGCCTTTGACAGCTTTGTCGATGAGGTCGGGCAGATGGTGATAGGCTTGCGGGCCAACAACAATATCGACCATCTTGGTGCGCCGGGTGATCTCTGGTCCCTCAGCCTGTGCGACGCATCCGGCCACCGTAATCATCGGGCGGCTGCCATCGTCACGGCGCAGCCGGCCAATGTCAGAATATACTTTTTCAGCGGCTTTTTCGCGGATATGGCATGTATTGAGCACAACCATATCGGCATTTATGGCCTCGTCTACGGGGGCCATGCCTTGCGCGCCCAGCATCTCGGCCATGCGCTCGCCATCATAGACGTTCATCTGACAGCCAAAGGATTTGACGTGATAGGTGCGTGGTTGCCTTTTGGGTGGTGTCTTGGGTGTGGGGTGATTCATGCCTTCATCTATACCGATGCCGGGGGCTTCACGAAAGCGCTTTGGCGTTCCAAAATGCGCTTTCGAGCTTCTTCTGCAACAGCTTTGCGATCGGGATAGTCTTCAGGATCGAAAGGTTCGAGAAAATGGAGCGTGATAGCCAAGGGCTTTTCGCGTGCTAATATCCGCGCAGCATTGGTGCCGGGTGCCTCTTCGCCGAACCATGCAACGCTCGTGGGGTCGGGGCCATAATCAATCCATACCGGCTGAATTTCCAGATCTCGCGGTGGTGGCATCAAGCCGGCAAGTAAGGCTGGTTTGAAAGGCAGCAGGCCGGTGCCATCGCTGGTGGTGCCCTCTGGAAAGAGCGCAACGGGTTGGTGCTGGGCTAGCGCCTCGTGCAATGTGCGTATCTGGTCGCGCACGCCATGTCTGTTCGCGCGAGCAACAAATATGGTGTTGTTCTGCCTTGCGAGCCAGCCAATTATGGGCCAACCCGCTACCCCATCATGACTGATAAAAGCCGTGCCTGTTGCGGCACCCAGCGATAATATATCGACCCAGCTTACATGATTGGAAACGAAAAACACATCGTGGTGCAGAGGAGTGCCATCAATTGTAATGCGGGCGCCTACACTGCGTGTTGCCATTGTCATGAAAATGCGCGGCCAAGGCGAGTGTTGGCGCAACAACCGCCAGAGCAGGTGGGGGATCAGGCAGGCAATAAGCGCTATCAGCAACATAGCAATGCGCCGTGTACGACGCAGGCTTGCCATCATCGGTTAGCTCTTCCGTTCGAGCGAGACACCATATAGTTCCATCCGGTGGTCGACGAGGCGAAAGCCCAGTTTCTCTGCAATTTGCTTCTGTAAAAGCTCCAGCTCCGGATCGACAAATTCGATTACATTACCGGTTTCTACATCAATGAGATGGTCGTGATGGGATTCTGGAGCGGCTTCATAGCGTGCACGACCGTCGCCAAAATCATGGCGTTCCAATATACCTGCCTCTTCAAACAGGCGGACGGTGCGATAGACAGTGGCTATGGAAATGCCGGGGTCAATAGCTGATGAGCGCTCATGCAGGCGTTCGACATCGGGATGGTCCTCCGCCTCGGACAATACTCTGGCAATGATGCGGCGCTGCTCAGTGATGCGGAGCCCTTTTTCCGCGCATAGCGCTTCAATGTCAATTTTACGGGGCATATGTTTCTCTACTCGGCTTTGCTTGTCGTTTTGTTTAATCTAGCCCTTTTGTGAAAAATAGAAAGGGAGGACGCATGATTTTCTCATGCTCCTCCCTTTTGAAAGTATAAATACCGGAAATGCTTATTTGCGTTTGCGGCTCCGCGAAGTTCCCAGGCCAATTTTCTTGGCGAGTGTGCGGCGCTGCTCAGCGTAGTTGGGCGCAACCATTGGATAGTCACTCGGCAAGTTCCACTTGGCCCGGTAATCATCCGGGGTCATCTGATAATGGGTCATCAGATGGCGTTTGAGCATTTTCAATTTCTTACCATCTTCAAGGCAGACAATGAAGTCAGGCTTGATGGAAGCACGAATGGAAACAGCGGGCTCCTGTTTTACTTCTGGTGCTTCTGGAGGAGTGTCCAGACCAGAGAGAGAACCATGAACATTCTGGATGAGTAGTGGCAGGTCTGAGACAGCAACGCTGTTGTTCGATACATGCGCAGCAACAATATCAGCCGTCAGGGTGATCAACATTTCATTCTTGGCGGCGTTTTCGTCCATTATTTATCTCCTTTTTATGCGACCCAGATTTTATTACATCTGATTTTCAGGCCAATAGATGGTTTCGTTTAGAAATCAACGGCTTTATATCATTATCTTAGTATCAATTGAAAACTCAATGCGTCATAATAAGTTCCGTCCTTACCTTTATAATAGGAAGGCCGCCTATGAATGCATTCAAATCCGTGCTTTGAATAAAATTCAAGTGCAGGGTTATTGTCGCGCACTTCAAGATGTATTGTCTCAATACGGGATTTTCGTGATGCCGAAATAAATGCTTCAAGTAGTAATTTGCCAACCCCGCGTTTTTGCCATCTGGGGTGAGTCGCTATCAGAAGAAGTTCGGCTTCATCGAGTATCTGTCTGGATAGAGTGAAGCCAAGACAAGCATTATCGAGGCGAGCAAGGCTTAATGTAACACCGGGAAGGCTCATGAAGCTTGATAATTGTGCTGCCGTCCATGCTTCACCATAAGCGGGGTCGAAAGCATTGTTCATGACTTCCATAGCAGCACTTTCTGCTCGGTGGTCGAGATAGTTATAGTTTATGATTTCAATTGCTTGGCTGATATAATCGTTCATGGGGAGGGTTTGCGCTTTGGCTGGGCTTTACGGTGTGCAAGCGGGATGGCGTCAGCGCCGCGACCATAATAGGGCAGGGCATCATTTTGCAGGCTGGTGAGGGGCAGCAGAGGAGCGCAGCGGGCATCCGGGTGCAGCATTATAGCCTCGCCATGTCCACGTACGTCGATAAGTGCCTGAGCGCCTGAACCATAAATCATGGGTGTATCGATCATGCTGGCCAGCTCAGCTATGGGGGTGGAGGCGATGTTGGTTATGGGCTCGAGCGTATCGCGGATGAAGCGCTGCCAGAATAGCTCACCATGTCCGCCGGTAATGGCAATTATAAGGTGCTTCTCACTATCGTCGGCTTGTTCGCGCGCCATAGCGGCGATTAAGGACAGGCTTGCATAGCCTTTGATTGGAACGCCCCATGCATAGCCCAATGCACGGGCCGCTGCGAGGCCGATGCGTACGCCGGTAAAGCTGCCGGGACCGCTATCGACGATGATTTCGTCTGCTTTGCCGCCATCAGATAGGGCGGAGATAGCCGGGACCAGCTTTTCCGCATGGCCTCGCCCGGCAATTTCATGGTGATGCGCAGCCAGCACCCCATCGACGAACAAAGCGACCGACAGGGCTTCTGTTGCTGTATCGATGATGAGCTGACGCACTATATCTATCCGAAACTGCTGATACGGTCCGCGATTAAACGCTTCCGTTTCATTTGCAAGTTTGGCTCGTAAGAAATCGGTCAGCCAGGGTTTAGCGTGTTATACGGCGAGCACTTCGGTTACTTCGGGTACATAATGCTTGAGCAGAGACTCAATGCCGTTTTTCAGGGTGGCCGTAGAGGAAGGGCAGCCAGCGCACGCACCCTGCATGCGCAGATAGACCTTGCCTTTGTCAAAACCGCGATAGACGATGTCGCCGCCATCATTGGCAACGGCTGGGCGCACGCGTGTTTCGATGAGTTCACGGATTTGTACAATGATGTCCGCATCGGCCGGATCGTCTTCGAAAGAATCATCGGTGCTTCCCGCGTCGCCGGGGACATCAATACCTGCTGCCGTGCCGGGCTTGAAAAGTGGCATTTCTGCTGTGAAATGATCAAGCAGGATGGTCAGCACATCGGGCTTTGTGTTGCCCCAATCACCACCTGCGGCAATGGTTACAGAGATGAAGTCGCTGCCGAAAAACACACCGGTCACGTCGCCCAATGTAAAAAGCGCTTCGGCGAGGGGCGAGGCTTCGGCCTCCTCCGGGTTGGCGAAGTCGCGGGTGCCTGCGCTCATGACCTGCCGACCGGGCAGGAATTTTAGCGTGGATGGGTTGGGCGTTTGTTCGGTTTGAATAAGCATGAGTGCCATGTGGCTATTATGACGCAGCGAATCAAGGAAAACCGTGTATCACGCTGAACATGCTTGCATTGCAGCATATATAAGCCCATATGCCCACCAGCGCGAAAGATAGGGCTATGTTGGCCCAATAGCGATTGGTAGCGTGAACGTCCCGACCAAATAATATGGCAACCGGGACCGGCCAATGAACCGCGCAGCTTTATTGAGGCTTCCCTTTTCACGCGGGTCGTTTCGGACACCCGCCTTGCGTCCGCAGCACCTGTAGTGCTGGGCGTAGTGCGCTTTTATGCGAGTTATTTTAATGCAATTTCAAGACCTTGGTCTAGCAGAGCCCATTTTGAAGGCACTGACCAGTAAAAACTACACCACACCTACCCCTATTCAGGCACAGGCTATTCCTCCATTGCTGGAAGGCCGTGATTTATGCGGTGTGGCCCAGACGGGCACGGGCAAGACAGCGGCTTTTGCGCTGCCTTCGCTTGATTATTTCGACAAAAACCCCAAGCCACGCCCGCTGAACAGCAGCCGTATGTTGGTATTGTCGCCCACACGTGAGCTGGCTGCGCAGATTGCGCAGAGCTTTCGTGATTATGCGCGGTTCATGCGTATCTCGGTGGAAACCGTGTTCGGCGGTGTGCCGATCAACAAACAAATCCGCAAACTTCAGGGTGGTGTCGATGTGCTTGTCGCAACGCCGGGACGCTTGCTCGACCTGATCGAGCAACGCGCGTTTAACCTTGGTGGCGTCGAGATTTTCGTGCTCGATGAAGCGGACCAGATGATGGATATGGGCTTCATTGTACCGCTGAAGCGCATTGTGAAGATGTTGCCCAAGGAACGTCAGAACCTGTTCTTCTCCGCGACAATGCCCCGCGAAATTGAAGATCTGGGCAAGCAGTTCCTCAATGACCCGGTCAAGGTTTCGGTTGCGCCGCAATCGACTACTGCCGAGCGGGTCCAGCAATATGCAAGCTTCGTCAATCAGAAGGAAAAGCAGGCATTGCTCACTCAGACGGTGCGCGAGGAGCCTATTGATCGTGCGCTAATCTTTACCCGCACGAAACATGGCGCGGACCGCGTCGTGCGTTTTCTCGCTGGCGCAAAGATTGAGGCAGTGGCCATTCATGGCAACAAGAGCCAGGCGCAGCGTACCACCGCTCTTCAGGCGTTCCGTCAGGGTAAGGTGAAGCTGCTTGTGGCAACGGATATTGCCGCGCGCGGTATTGATGTGTCTGGTGTCAGCCATGTCATCAACTTTGAGCTGCCTAATGTGCCCGAGCAATATGTGCACCGTATTGGCCGCACGGCGCGCGCAGGCGCAGATGGTATTGCGATCAGCTTCGTGGCGGATGATGAACGCGCGTATCTGCGGTCTATCGAGCGCATCACCAAGGTGAAGTGCGAGATTGTACCACTGCCTGATAATTTCGCTGAGATGGTCCGTAACCTGCCCAAAGCTGCGCCTAAGTCTAACGGAGCGCAGAACAACCGTGGCGGTGCGCCTTCAGGTGGCCGTGGCCGGGGTGGCGGGCGACCTGAACGTGGCGGTGAGCGTCAGCGTCATCGTGGTGATGGACAGCGGTCTGATCGTGGCCACCGTGGTGGTAGCGAGGGCCGTGGAGAACATGCTCCGGGCGGCGATCGTAGCGAACGACCACAGCGCAATGGCGGCGAAGGGCGGCCCTTTCGCCCGCGCAAGAAAGCTGTAGGTGCTCACAAGGGTGCCGTGCAGAAGTTCAAGCGCTAAACCGCAGGGCCTGAACCCTATAACCGGCGCTGACTGAAAATTATCAGTGCCGGTTCATAAATCTGTTGTTATGACTGGCGCGATGCGAAATATTTTCATTGCGCGCGCCGCACTCTTTCTCCTGCTTGTCGCCTTCTCACTCACCGGCTGTGCGACATTATTGAACTCGTCCGGCGAAGGTGCACCGCAAAGCGCCGCCGCCCGCTCTGCTGAGCGGCCATGGCTATATCAAAATAGCGATGTGCCTATCGATCAGGCATGGCTGCTTGGTGAACTGCCAAATGGCCTGCGCTATGCCATCCGTAACAACAGGGTGCCGCCGGGGCAGGTTTCTATCCGGGTGCGCATTGACGCTGGCTCGTTGATGGAACGCGAGCATGAGCAAGGCTTTGCGCATTTCATGGAGCATCTGACTTTCCGCGGGTCAAAATATGTGCCTGATGGAGAGTCCAAGCGCTTATGGCAGCGCCTTGGCGTAACCTTCGGGTCGGACAGTAATGCTCAGACTTCGCCAATCTCCACCACCTATGCGCTTGATCTGCCCGATGCATCGCCTGCAAGTTTGGCCGAGAGTATCAAAATACTCGCAGGGATGATGACCGACCCGAATATCGTGCCAGAGGCGGTTGAGGCGGAACGCGCGGTCGTGCTTGCGGAAATGCGCGAGGGCAAAAGCGTGGGGACGCGCATAGGCGACGCCAGTCGTGCGCTCTATTTCGCTGGCCAGCCTTTAGGGTCGCGTTCGCCCATTGGCACATCGGAAACATTAGGGGCCGCTACGGCAGAAACGCTGAGTGCGTTTCATAAACGCTGGTATCGCCCGGAAAATGCAGTGGTTGCGATTTCGGGCGATGTTGACCCCAAGCTCATGGAGCAACTGCTGGCGGGTAATTTCTCTGGCTGGACAGGCAAAGGAGAGACTGCCCCTCATCCTGATTTTGGCACACCAGACCCGGATGCGCCCAAGACTAAGGTTGTTGTCGAGCGCGGCTTGCCGACCAATGTCTCGCTGGCATGGCTGCGGCCATGGGAGCCTAAAGCGGACACTGTCATTTATAACCAGCGCAAGCTTGCGGATATGATTGCGCTGGAGATGATCAACCGGCGGCTCGAACAGGCTGCTCGTCGTGGTAAAGCCAGCTTCCTGCAGGCCAGTGTAAGCATTGATGACATCAGCCGCTCGGCTAATGCGACGTTTGTGAGTATCACGCCTTTGGGCGATGATTGGGAGAAGGCGCTGGCGGATGTGCGCGCTATCATTGAGGATGCGAAGCAGGCGCCTGTAAGCGAAGCGGAAATAGAACGCGAATATGCTCAGTTTGATACCAGCTTTGCGATTGCTGTTGAAAATCAGGACACTGAGTCCAGCGCGCGGCAGGCAGAGAGCATTGTCGGCGCGGTGGATATACGCGAAACAACCGTAAGCCCGCAGGCGGCGCTTGATATATTTCGCAGTGCCCGGACGATCATGACACCGGACTATATGCTGGACGCCACGCGCCGCATGTTTGCCGGCGATACACGGCGAGCTATGCTGGTGCTTAATGCGCCGCAGCCTGATGTTGATGGGCGGCTTGTCGCTGCGCTTGATGCACCGGTTGAAGCTGCCAAAGATGTCCGTGTGGCAGCGCGTAATCTTTCGATCGCTGACTTGCCCAAATTGGGTACGCCCGGCCAGGTCGTGACGCGTGAACCCACAGGTGCGCTTGGCATAGAGACGGTCAGCTTTGATAATGGCGTCAAGCTGATGCTCTTTGCCAACCGTGCTGAAACGGAAAAGGTGCGTATCAACGTACGTTTCGGCAACGGCCTGTTGGCGTTGGCGCCGGATAAAGCACAGCCGACATGGGCTGCGAATTATGTTTTGCCCAATGATGGCATCGGTGTGCTGGATCAGGGCGATATTGACGACATCGTTAATGGCCGCCGTCTGGGCTTCAATTTCAGCATAGATGATAATGCATTTGAGATGGAAGCTGTCACGCGTCCTGCTGATTATAAAGACCAGCTACGGCTTTTTGCGTCCGAAATCGCTTTCCCCGGCTGGCAAAAAACTCCAGTTGAGCGTGCCAAGGCTGGTTTGCTCTCCTCTTATGATGCCTATTCGACCACACCTAATGCTGTGCTTGGGCGGGACCTGAACTGGCTGTTGCGTAACAAAGATATGCGGTTTCGCACGCCGGCTAAGAAAGAGATTGCGGTGCTTACGCCTGAGGGGTTCCGCAGCTTTTGGGAGCCAATATTGCAGTCTGGCCCAGTAGAGGTGCAGATATTTGGTGATGTCGATGCACAAGAGGCGATTGCCGCTGTGGGTGCGACATTCGGAGCGCTGCCTGAGCGCAAGGCTCTGCCTGTTGCAGCAGATAATAAAGCGATCAGCTTTCCAGCGCATAATAAGGTGCCACAGGTGTTGCGCCATAGGGGCGATAAGGATCAGGCTGCGGCTGTTATTGCATGGCCTACAGGCGTTGGGCTGGCTGATGTGAAGCAAGCGCGACAGATGGAAATTTTGGCGCAGATTATCAGCGACAGGCTGTTCGAGAAATTGCGCGCGATAGATGGTGCAGCCTATAGCCCTAATGCGCGCTCCAACTGGCCGCTCGCTTTCGAAAAGGGGGAGGGCTACCTCGCCGTCATCAGCCAGGTAAAGCCAGAGCGCATCGCCTATTTCTATGCGCTTGTGCGTGAGATTGCCGTAGACCTTGCGGCTAATCCGATCAGCGATGATGAGCTGCGCCGCACCCTTGCGCCCACCAGCCAGTTGCTCGCCCGTGCCAGCACTGGCAACGCCTTCTGGATGAGCTTGCTGGAGGGTGGAACCCAAAATCCGCGTTATGTCGAAGCTGCTACATCTATAGGACGCGATTTGTTGACGGTGAGCGCAGAAGAGTTACGCGCACTTGCCGCCAAATATCTCGTTGATGCCAAAAGCTATTCGGTGGTCGTGCTGCCAGAGGAATGATCGGCTTTGCTGCCCGGTGCTGGCAATGAGAGTGCCTTGAGAACCGTGCGCCAGTCGACCAGCTTGAAATTTTGCGCGGCGCCGGGATTATCTCCATCTTGCGCCACGAACAGCCCTTCGGGATAATTCGGGCCGAAATTGCCCAGTGCCAGCTCAATGCCATCGGTTTCGCTGGTGCCGTCTATCGTGCCATCCGCGATGCGGAAGCGACCGAATAGCTTTCCGCTGTCTGCGTCAAACAGCGCATAGGCATTATCGCCCTGACTGGATGCGATGAGATAATCCGGCCCACTGTCATTAGCCGCATAGGCCAGCCCTTCGACATCAGCAACGAGGCCGTTTTCCGGGCTGATGGTGGTGAATATTTCCGGTTGAGCGGCACTGTGCGCGGTACGGATCCGCCATATGCCGACATTTTCCTCACCAACAAACAGATCGCCTGTGCGGGGGCTGGTGACGCAGCCCTCAATCTGGGTTGCGAGCTTCCATTCGCGCGTTATCCGGCCAGCATAGCTGCCACCCTCGCCACGGGTCAGCATTACCTCGCGCACGGTGCCACCCTTGAGGGCCGCATAAGCGGTAACCTTCGCCATAGAGGTGTCTGTGTTGTGGCGCTGGAGGCAGAAGCCATAGGCTTCGCCCGGGCCACTGGCGACTTTGCCAAGCGGCCTGAGTGTCGGATCATCGAAACGCAGCGAGAATAAAGCGATGTGGGAAGTCGTTGGGTTCGTGCGATCACTGGCGATGACGATAGCCTGCTTAGCATCACTGATGAGATCAACATTATTGAGCGCGCCCGCCGCGACGAAGTTTTTCACCGCTCCGTCGAGGCTATAAGCGTAAAGCCCGGCTTTTTTGTCTGTGCCGATAATCAGGCTGGACGCCGGATCAGCAGGGTTGCGCCAGATCGCCGGATCATCCGCAGCATCAGCATTGGATGTGCCGACTGGCGTGGTTTCCGCAGTAGCATGTACCTCAACTGCGGGTAAAAATTCGACCCCGCTTGTCTGATGCGCGCATGCGGGAAGCAACAGGAGCGCGCCAAGATAGAACGGGGTCGGTTTCATTGCCTTGGTTCCTCTCACAATATTTTATTAGAAGGTGACTTTCGCACCGAATTTCACAGTCGGGCCATATTCTTCATATTGAAGCAGGCGCTTGTTGCTGTTGAAATTCTGATAGGCGAAAAACTTGGCGTTGTTCACATTGATCCATTCCGCAAACAACCGGACATTCTTGCTCACCTTATATTTGGCCGAAATATCGATCTGGAAATGATTGTCGATATAACGGTCTTCTTCCGCTTCACCGCCCAGCTCATCGAGATATTTGCTGCGATAAGTGCCCGCTATACGCAGGTCTATCGGGCCTTTCTCGTAGCCCAGCACCGCGTTGAATGTGTGCTTGGAAGAAGAGGGCAGCATGATCTCGCGCGGGTCGGTCACGTCGCCATCATTTGGCACCGTGCCGGTGGCGTCCGTATAGGTATAGTTGAGCTGGGTCAGCAGGCCATCGAAAGGCGCGGGCAGGAAGCTGTATACCTGCGAATAGCTCAGCTCGACGCCGTAAATTTCCGCGCGGTCTCCATTGATCGGGATTTCCGCTTCGGTAAAGGCGATACCGTTATAGACGCCGCCATCATCATTGACGGTGTCGACGATGAAGTTCTTCACATCCTTGTAAAAGAAACCTGCGGTGATGGCGCCATTGCCGGAGAAATAATATTCGGCCGTGGCGTCGAAGTTCCATGCTTCATAAGGCTTGAGGTCAGGGTTGCCGAATTCGCCTTCGCGTTCATCATCGTCATTCTGCTCGACAGTGAATTTGGGTGGCAGCTTGGAGAGCTTGGGCCGAACCAGGCTGCGATAGCCCGCCGCGCGCAGCACCAGATTGGGCTGAGGCTCGAAGCGGATATTGAGGCTGGGCAACCAATGGTCATATTTTTTCGTGACGCTGTTGGGGGTGATGAACACCATATCGTCGGTGAGCACAACGCCATCAACAGTCGCGCCTTCCTCAGCCAAGGTTACGGTGTTGGCGACAATGTTGTTTTTAGTGTGCTCGTAGCGCACGCCGCCGATGACGCGCAATGTGGCGCTTTCCCAGCGGCCCAGAAGATAGGCAGCGAAGATGTCCTCATCCACCCGATAATCTTCGACGGCGGAGTCAAACTGGCTGGCTATCGGCTGTAAGTCGAAATCTGCACGGTTTGTGCGGAAGAAATCGCTGGCGCCGCTATGGCTCGCTACCGGGCTTATATCTGTAAGGCGATAGGTCTGTTCGCCCAGCACGTCGGCCAGCGTGAGGCTGTCATGCTCATAAAATTCGACATTTTTGTCAAAGGTCTTTTCGCGCCAGCGCATTTTTGCGCCGCCCTGCACGGTGAAAGTACCGTTATCCATAGCGAATTCACGGCCAAGATCAGCCTTCAGCGCATATTCCTCATCCTGAGCATCCGACAATGCGGTAAATTCCACATCATCAAGCTCATATCCGGCTGCATCAGTAACATCGGCAAGGCCGTTGGGCACTGAGAAAGTCGGAATGCGGGCATCGGAATAATCGAAGAGGATGCTCACCCCATCACCTTCAAACTTGCGATCAAACTTAGCCGGGTCAACCGAGCCATTTTCATATTCGCTCGATTTGGCCCAGCTTGCGGAGTAGCTTGCTTTCCATTCGCCAGTGTCTGTTTCGCCGCCCAGCACGACAGAGCGGATGCGCTGGCGCTCGAAGCGGTCCTTGATGTCGCGCTCGATTTCAATTTCGCCGTCGGAATCGTTGAACAATGCGCTGTTCGCATCGCCATCTGATGCTTCCTCATCGAACTTGAACGTCGTGCGGCGGCGATATTCCTGATCGTCAAACTGGCTGAAATTGCCGCGCGCATAAAGGGTGGTGGTGTCCGAGGCGCGATAATCGAAGGACAGGGCAGCGCTGATGCGCTCGCGCTCTACGTCATAATCACGATACTGGACTTCTTCGGCATAATCGACACCGTCACCATTGGTGTCCCAGCCCTCGGCTTCAATATTATCGGTTTCGAACTTGCGCTTATAATAGCTGATGCCGCCAGCAATGCCGAAGTCGTCAGTCAGGCGTTTGGAAAAATCGAAACTGCCCTTGGGTGAAACATCGCCGCTGTAATCATTATAGCTACCCTCGGCTTTGAAGGAGTAGAGGTCCTTTTTGCGGTCGAACGCGCTGGTGGTGTTAATCTCGATTGACGCACCGATCGTGTCGGCGTCCATGTCTGGGGTCAGCGTTTTCTTGACCTCGATGGATTCGATAATATCGGAAGAGAGCACGTCGAGCGCGACGGAGCGGACATCGCTTTCAGGGGCGGGAATACGTACGCCATTGAGCGAGCTGTTGTTCAGTTCAGGGTCGAGGCCACGGATTGAAACGAAGCGGCCTTCGCCCTGATCGTTCAACACATTGAGGCCGGGCAGGCGGCGCAGTGATTCCGCTACATTCTGGTCCGGGAACTGACCGATGGCGTCGCGGGTGAGGACGCTGGAAACGCCGTCTGCGGCCTTCTGGCGTGAGAGAGAGCTGGCCTGATTGGCGGCCTGACCGATCACAAGAATATCGCCACCGCCCACGGCAGCGACTGAGAAATTGGCGGTCACTGTGCCTTTTTCGGCAATGCTGATTGTCTTGGTGAGTGTTTCAGCGCCGATATAGCGCACCTCAACCGTATAATCGCCAGCGGGAATGTCCGCGAAGATATAATTGCCTTTGCTATTGGTTGTCGTGGTCCGTCCCAGCTCAGTAATCGTGACCTGTGCGGCTTTGAGCGCACGTGTTTCGCTTGCATCGACGACCTGACCGCTCAGGCCACCTGCATGGGCGATAGCAGGAATGGAGCAAGACAAAAGCAGCATAGTTGCGCGCAACGGCGCTTTATTAACAATCGACATAATGACCCCCTTTAGGATGTGACAGGGGGCAGTTAGGGGCGGATTGTTACGCGCTTGTTGTGAAGCTGTTACAGTTATGCTGCATTGCAAAAATAAAGATCGGCAAGTCGCAAATATCAGTTTTTACAATATATATTTGCTCAAATCTGTGTCGCGCGAGATGCTGGCAAGTTGTTGGTCAACATAAGCGGCGTCGACTACCAGTGTCTCGCCTTGGCGGTCTTCTGCATCGAAGCTGACATCTTCGAGCAGCTTTTCCATCACCGTTTGCAGGCGCCGTGCGCCTATATTTTCGATCTGCTCGTTAACTTCAGCGGCGATCCGCGCGAGCGCCTTTATGCCTTCAGCTTGCAGATCGATAGTTACGCCTTCCGTGCTCAATAATGCCTTATATTGCTCGGGTAGAGATGCCTTGGTGTCGGACAATATGGATACGAAATCTTCTTCCGTAAGCCCTTTCAGTTCGACACGGATCGGCAAACGCCCCTGAAGCTCAGGGAGCAAATCGCTTGGCTTGGCGACATGGAAAGCGCCAGACGCGATGAAGAGGATATGGTCAGTCTTGAGCGGGCCATATTTGGTCGATACCGTTGTACCTTCGATCAGAGGCAACAGGTCGCGCTGGACACCTTCACGGCTGACAGAGCCGCCGCGTACGTCGCTCACCGCAATTTTATCGACCTCATCGAGAAAGACGATGCCATTTTGCTCAGCATCACTCAGAGCCGCGCGGTTCAGATCATCTTCGTCTAGCCGATTGTCCTGCTCTTCCTCAACCAGCTTGTCCCATGCTTCGGGAATGCGCATCTTGCGACGCTTTTTCTGCTGCTGGCCAAAAGCTTTGCCCATCATGTCCGAAAGGTTGATCATACCGACCTGACCGCCCATGCCGGGGATCTCCATCGGCATATTAGGGGCATCTGCCACTTCTATCTCGACTTCAGTATCGTTCATCTGGTTGCTCTCGATACGCTGGCGATAGGAGAGGCGGGTGGCTTCGCTCGCTTCCTTGCCGGTCAATGCATCAAGCAGGCGCTCCATAGCCGCTTCAGATGCAGCTACACGCACAGCTTCACGGCGGCGGTCACGCTCCAGTCGTACGGCTTCCTCGACCAGATCACGGATGATCTGTTCCACATCGCGGCCGACATAGCCGACTTCGGTAAACTTCGTGGCTTCGACCTTGACGAAAGGGGCATCGGCCAGCTTGGCAAGGCGACGGGAAATCTCTGTCTTGCCGCAGCCGGTGGGGCCGATCATCAATATGTTTTTGGGCGTTACCTCTTCGCGCAGCTCAGGTGAGAGCTGCTGGCGGCGCCAGCGATTACGCAGCGCGACAGCAACAGCGCGCTTGGCGTCTTTCTGGCCGATGATATGTTCATCAAGCGCGGCAACAATGGCTTTGGGCGTAAGGGTGGAGCTCATGTAATTCTCTCGGCAGGGTCAGGAGGCGCTATCTAGCGCTTCTATTGTGATATTATCGTTGGTGTAGACGCATAGTTCAGCGGCAATAGCCATAGCCTTGCGACACATTGTTTCGGCGTCGTCCTCATAGTCAGCGAGACCACGTGCTGCAGCGAGTGCGAAATTGCCGCCTGAGCCAATAGCCGCGATGCCATTGACTGGCTCTAGCACATCGCCATTGCCTGTAAGGATCAATGTAACTTCCTTGTCGGCGACGATCATCATTGCTTCGAGGTTGCGCAGATATTTGTCTGTGCGCCAGTCCTTCGCCAGCTCGACCGCCGCGCGCATAAGCTGGCCATTATGGCGCTCCAGCTTGGCTTCGAGGCGCTCGAATAATGTGAAGGCATCTGCAGTGGCGCCAGCAAAGCCGCCAATGACAGACCCATCATGCAGTTGCCGTACTTTGCGGGCATTGGGTTTCATGACTGTCTGGCCCATACTGACCTGCCCGTCACCGACAACGACGACTCGGTTATTTTTGCGGACCGACAATATAGTGGTGCCGTGCCATTGCGGCATGGAAGAGGATGATGATGAATTGCTCATGCTGGGCATATGGGTAAAGGCGAAGGATGGTTCAAGCTCGGGCTTGACATATTGCGATGCAACATAGACTCTCGTCGTCATCGAATCGTAATATGAGTTATGATGGCACTAGAAACCAACCCCTTGCTCGCGCAGGTGCGCGATATGGTAAAAGCAGCAGGAATTGACAATTTCCGCTTTGATGAAGGGGTTTTGGTAATGTGCGGTGCGCGTTATTCTATCGAAAAATGCGGTTGCACTGACCCGGACTGCAACGGATTGCGCCTTCGCAAAGAGGCGGGCGTGAATAATGCCCCGTCTAAAAATATTGCAATGCAATAAACTGGCGCAATGCCAATGCGGCTATCTGTGGTAGATGTCAGGATGACGCTACGGCTTATTGTGTTATTGGCATTGCGCCAGTTTAAGGAATATTTCGCAGTATAGTTTTCATTGCCAGTAAATACTCTTTCTATACATTGGGCATATGGAGAGAGATAAATTTATCTGGGCAAGCCAGTATAATCACCCAGCACCTTGGGAGAGCGATTTTGAACTGCTTTCTGTGCCGGATATGTTGGTTGCCAGCACAGAACGAGATCCGCTTGCACCTGTGATTGATTTCATGGGTCGTAAATATAGCTATGCCGAAACGCTGGACGGTGCGCGCCGGGTAGCCAGCGGGCTGCATGACATGGGTGTGGAGCGGGGCGATCGCATTGGCCTGTTTCTGCCTAATGTGCCTCATTATCTAGCGGCTTATTATGGCGCGATGATGCTGGGCGCGACGGTTGTGAATTTCTCGCCGCTCTATACGGTTGAGGAGCTCAAGCATCAGGTTGAAGATAGTGGCACAAAAATATTATTTACCCTGTCCGCGCGTGCATTATTGCCGACAGCAGTCAAAGTGCTTGAACAAAGCAGCCTGGAACGCCTGATCATCGGTTCGGTTGCAGGTGCACTGCCGAGCACAAAGTCGATCCTGTACCGGCTTTTTAAGAGCGGTGAGGTGGCTGAAAGGCCGCTTGATGACCCAAGGCTGTCGAGCTTTTCTGACCTGATCGCCAATCAGGGCGAAATTACGCCAGTGCGTATCGACCCCTATAATGATGTCGCACTTATCCAGTATACAGGTGGCACTACCGGTGTGCCCAAGGGCGCGATGTTGACCCATCAGAATCTGACCGCCAATGCGCGGCAAGTCGCGCTAATTGATCCGCGCAGAGGTGAAGGTGACCGGATTATCGGCGCTTTGCCGCTTTTCCATGTTTTCGCCAATACATGCGTGCTGAACCGCACGGTTTATGCGGGCGGTGAGATGATATTGCTGCCGCGCTTCGATGCCAAGCAAGTGATGAGCGCGATAGAACGCACTAAGGCGACGGCTCTACCGGGCGTGCCGACCATGTATCAGGCACTGCTTGATAATCCAGCGATCAATCACACGGATTTTGCGTCCTTGCGTGTATGTATATCGGGCGGTGCTCCATTGCCGTTGGCAGTGAAGCAGAAGTTTGAGATGGTCACCGGATCCGTTGTCTGTGAAGGCTATGGGCTGACCGAGAGCAGCGGTGTGGTGAGTGCTAATCCATATGAGAAGCTGAATAAGACAGGCACGATCGGGCAACCTGTGCCGGGTACACGTATCAAGCTGCTGGATAGGGAAGATCCGAGCCGTGATGCGCCGCCCGGCGAGCCGGGTGAGTTGGCCTTTGCCGGGCCGCAAGTCATGAAGGGCTATTGGCAACGCCCGGATGCTGATGCCGAGGTGTTCGTTGGAGGCTATTTGCGCACGGGCGATGTGGCTTCTATCGATGCTGATGGTTATGTCCGTATCGTTGACCGCATGAAGGACATGATATCGGTTGGCGGTTTCAAGGTGTTCCCCAGTCAGGTCGAAGCTATCCTTTATCATCATGATGATGTGAAAGAAGCATTAGTGGTAGGCATTCCCGATAAGTATCGCGGGGAAAGCCCCAAAGCCTTCGTTACGCTGGAAGCAGAGGCAACGGTTACGGGCGATGCATTGATGGAGTGGCTCAATCCGCAACTTGGCAAGCATGAGCGCGTTGTCGCGGTGGAGGTCAGGGCAGAGCTGCCCAAGACATTGGTAGGCAAATTATCGCGCAAGGAGCTGGTGGCTGAAGAGCGCGAAAAATATGAGGCGAACAAACAGGATGACTGAAGCACAAGCAACACAACTTCAGGCGACATTGGCAGGCGGCTGCTTTTGGTGCACGGAGGCTGTGTTTTTGCAGCTTGCTGGGGTGAGTTCAGTCGAAAGTGGCTATACTGGCGGGGGCATAGCTAATCCGACATACGAACAGATATGCACCGGCATGACCGGCCATGCAGAAGCGATCCGTATTAGCTATGATCCTGGCGTGATTGGCTATGATGATTTGCTCGATATATTTTTTGTCACGCATGACCCGACCACCCTCAATCGCCAGGGCAATGATGTTGGTACCCAATATCGTTCCGCGATTTTCCCACATGATGACCAGCAAGAATCCGCGGCGCGCGCTGCTATAGAGCGCGCACAGCCTGACTATGCCTCTCCGATTGTCACGACGATTGAACCGTTGGCACCTTGGTATCCGGCGGAAACCTATCATCAGGACTATTGGAACCGGGTGGGCGATCGTAACCCTTATTGCATGGCTGCCATCCCACCCAAGCTACAAAAGCTGCGCAAGGCATTCGCCCATAAACTTGGGTAGGGTTACATAGTTTGGCCGATCAATCCTCGTCGCTGTTCATCCAGCGGTAGACGATGCCGCCCAACACGCCACCAACAATCGGCGCCACCCAGAATAGCCATAATTGCTGCAACGCCAGCCCACCTACGATGAGAGCAGGGCCGGTCGAGCGGGCAGGATTGACCGAAGTATTGGTGATGGGGATCGAGATCAGGTGAATAAGCGCCAGCCCAAGTCCGATGGCGAGCGGTGCAAAGCCAGCAGGTGCTTTTTTGCTGGTGGCGCCCATGATGACCATCAGGAAGAAGAAGGTCAGCAATATCTCAGCGACCAGTGCGGATGCCATCGTATAGCCGCCCGGTGACCCGCTAGCATATCCATTGGCGGCGAGGCCGTTGACGGCCAGATCATAGCCGGGCGCGCCGCTGGCTATGGCATAGAGCGCATAGGCCGCCGCGATAGCGCCAAGCACCTGCGAGATTATGTAGAGGGGAATGTCTCCGGTTGAGAAGCGGCCGCCAGCCCAAAGGCCTATGGTCACGGCCGGATTGAAATGACCGCCGGAGATATGACCGACAGCGTAGGCCATTGTCACAACTGTCAGGCCAAATGCCAGAGACACGCCAAGCAAGCCGATGCCAACATCAGGAAAAGCCGCCGCAATAACAGCGCTGCCGCAGCCGCCAAATACAAGCCAGAAGGTTCCGAAAAATTCCGCTAATGCACGATTCATGTTAGGCATGGCACATTCTCTCCTACGATATAATCACGGATATTTTATTGTTGAGAAGTAGTTTATACTTTTTCGTGCAATAAACAAAGTATAAGCTCCAGTATGCACTATAGAATTTACATCTCTCTGGCGGTTTTATTATTGCCCGGTTGCATTGCCAAGACTGCGCTTGATGTTGCAACGGCTCCGGTAAAAGCTGGCGCTAAAGCGGGTAGTAAGGCCGCAGATTGGGCCACCACCAGTCAGGACGAATCTGATCGTGCGCGTGGGCGCGAAATGCGCAAAGCAGAAGAGCGCGCCGCGAAAGAAAGGCGTAAAGCCTGTCGTGATGCAGGCTATAGCGACTGCTAAGGCTGAGCTGCGCGTTTCCGCCTAAAGTAGACAAAATTAAGCTGCTGCGCGGCGCAAGCGATCATTAATTGCTACGCCAATGCCCTCCATTGGGACAGGCGCTATGCAGATGTGCGCTGAAGAACTGGCGTCGGCGATATGCAGCGCAGCGAACAGGTTGGCGGCCGCTTCATCAAGGTCACCATCTTCCGACAGGCTTATGTCACCGCTGACAGGCCCAAAGCCGATCATATATTCGCCTGCCTCTGCCTGAGAGGCGTTAAGGCGAACGGGTTTAGACGGCGCATAATGACTCTCCATCTGCCCCGGTGCTTCGATACTTTCTCCACTACTATGGGTCACGGGTACGTGGCTGGCCTCTTCCAGCATATGCGCCGTGACCGGGCCGGGGCGTAGCAGCCGGATATGGTCGCCTGCCGGGGCGGCAATGGTCGATTCCAGCCCGCGCTCTGTAGGTCCATCATCAAGCACCAGCGGGATGCGTCCATCGAGGCTGCGCAGTACATGTTCGGCGCTGGTAGGGCTTATCATACCGCTGCGATTGGCCGAAGGCGCGGCAAGTGGCAGGCCTGTTTGTTCGATGAGAGTGCGCATCGCGCGGTGTGCGGGCATACGCAGAGCAATTGTGGGTAGGCCCGCTATCACAAGTGGCGAGAGGCCAGCATCGTTTCGAACGGGTAACACCAATGTCAGTGGGCCGGGCCAGAAATGGTCTGCCAGGCGCAGTGCCAGCTCATCGAAATGCGCCAGCCCCTGTGCCATTCGGAGCTTCGATATATGCACGATCAAAGGGTTGAAGCTGGGGCGGCCTTTAGCAGTATAAATTGCAGCGACAGCGTCCGAATCACATGCATTGGCGGCTAAGCCGTAAACGGTTTCCGTTGGTATAGCGACGGGTTTACCTGTGCGGATACATTCTTCTGCATGTGCTAGACCTTCCATGCCGTAACGGCACAGCATTGTTCGCAATTTTGGATGAGTGTCATGCATTGACATTGCTATAGTCACAGAAACATATGCGCGAAAGCCGCCATTCACACTATAACACCAGAAATATGCTGGGAGTAACTTCATGACCTATACAGCCCCGACAAAGGAGCAACTCTTTGTTCTTGATCATATCGTCGGAATGAAAGAGCTGGCAGCGCAGGAGCGTTTTGCCGCCGCCGAGCCGGCTATGGTGGAAGCGATTGTCGATGGCGTAGGTCGTTTTGCAGAAGCAGAATATCTCCCCTTGAGCCGAACTGGTGATCTTGAGCATCCGAAAATTGTGGATGGGCAGGTGCAGATGCCTGCTGGTTTTGGCGATGCTTATAAAGCTTTTGTCGAAAATGGCTGGGGTAGCCTTTCTGTGCCGGAAGAATTTGGCGGGCAAGGTTTGCCGATCTCGCTGGCGACTGTCGTGCTGGAATGCCTTGGAAGCGCTAACATGGGCTTTTCACTGTGCCCGATATTGACTGTAGGAGCGATTGAGTCGCTTGTTCATCATGGTAGCGAAGAGCAGCAACAGGCCTATTTACCGCATCTTTCCACAGGGCACTGGACCGGCACAATGAACCTGACTGAACCATCGGCTGGTTCTGATGTCGGTGCGTTGCGCACCACGGCTACACCGGTCGGTGATGGCAGCTACAAGATCAAGGGTACCAAGATTTTCATTACTTTTGGTGACCATGATATGACTGAGAATATCGTGCACCTTGTGCTTGCGCGTACGCCGGATGCTCCGGCAGGCACCAAGGGTATTTCGCTGTTTCTCGTGCCGAAATATCGCTTGAAGGATGATGGCACACCCGGCGAGCGTAATGATGTTACGCCGGTTGCGCTGGAGCATAAGCTGGGCATTCATGCCTCGCCTACCTGTGTGCTTTCCTTTGGCGATAATGATGATTGTATTGGCCATCTGATCGGCCCTGAATTTGCTGGTATTCGAGCGATGTTCACGATGATGAACAACGCACGCCTCAATATTGGGCTTCAGGGCGTGCAGGTAGCAGAGCGTGCAACGCAGCAGGCGCTGGCTTTTGCCGCAGAGCGTGTGCAGTCTGCGCGCGCTGGCGGCCCATCTCGTGACCCGGTAGCGATTATCGAGCATCCCGATGTGCGACGCATGTTGTTGCGGTCCCGGGCGCTTACCCAGGGCGCAAGGGCGCTTACCTATTCTGCCTTTGGCCAGCTTGATCGCGCTAATCTTGGCGATGAAGCAGCAGCGCAGCGCGTAGAGCTTTTGACGCCACTGGCCAAGGCTTACGGCACAGATGTTGGCACTGAGGTCGCTTCGCTCAATATTCAGGTGCATGGTGGCATGGGGTTCATTGAGGAAACCGGCGCGGCGCAGCATTATCGTGATATTCGCATTGCTGCGATTTATGAAGGCACCAACGGTATTCAGGCTGCTGACCTTGTTGGTCGCAAGCTGGCGATGGCAGGTGGCGGTGTTCTTGCATCACTGCTCGCTGATATTCGCGCAGAGGCTGGCGATGAGAAGGCACTGATGCAGCTTGTTGATGCTGTGGAAGATACTGCTACATGGATGGCATCCGATGCATCTGTTGATGATAAACTCGGTGGCAGCTATCCGTTCCTCACAATGCTTTCAGTTGCCACATCTGGCTGGCTCATGGCGCGGCAAGGCAAGGCTGCGGCTGACCTTCTCGCTACGGGAGAGGGCGACCCCGCCTTCCTCAAGATGAAGCAGGCGACAGCGCGCTATTATAATGATGTACTGGTCGCTGAAGCCTTGGGGCTTGCAGTTAGTGCAAAAAATGGTGCGGATGCGCTTTATGCGCTGAGTGATGAGGAACTTGCTGCCTGGTCAAGTGCGCGATAAAGGGCAGGCATGGATGATAAACTGCTTGCCCGTATTGCTGATGCGCTGGAACGCATAGCGCCTCCCCTGTCTGTTGATGCCGATTTGACGGTGCATTCCGCTTATATGTGGGATGGACACTGTGCGCAGGCCGTGGAGGCATTTGCGCCTGCCGATTATGGGCTTCTTTCCGGCATTGATGAGCAAAAGGGCAAGCTGCTTGAAAACACACGGCGGCTTGCGGCAGAATTGCCTGCTCATGATGTGTTGCTCTGGGGCGCACGGGGTACGGGCAAGTCTGCCAGCGTTGGCGCGGTGATAGCCCAGTTACAGGGTGAAGGCATTGATATTGCCTTGATACAATGCACGGCGGATCATCTTGATAGCCTGCCTGCACTTTTTGCGTTGATGCGCAAAGTCCCCCGACCCTTCATTCTCTTTATTGACGACCTTGGCTTTGATAGCGAAAGCGCGGGCAGTGATGCGCGGGTGATGCGGTCCTTGCTGGATGGTGGCGCGAGCGCGCGCCCCGCCAATGTGCGGCTGTATGTTACCTCCAATCGCCGCCATATCGTGCCGCGTCATTTGTCGGAACAGGATGACCCGATCAACAAGCGCGATGTGGTAGATGACAAAATGGCGCTGTCAGATCGCTTTGGCCTGTCGCTGGGGTTCCATGTGATCGATCAGGACGAATATCTTGCTATCGTTGAGGGCTATGCACAACATTATGGCCTGCCGTTTGATGGCAAGGATGCCGTCTTCTGGGCGACCGTACGCGGCAGCCGGTCAGGCCGCGTCGCATGGCAATATGTGGTCGAGCTGGCAGGGCGCGAGGGGAAGGCGCTTTAAGGCTTCTTCGCTACCCGCCACACAATATTGCCGACATCATCGCTCACCAGTAGAGCGCCATCGCTGGCTATTGTGACATCCACCGGGCGACCGCGCGCGCTTTCATCATCTGGCGCAAGAAAACCGGTGAGCACATCTGTTGGCTTGCCTTCAGCGCGGCCCGCTTCTGTGAAGGGCACGAACATCACCTTATAACCCGCGCGCGGAACCCTGTTCCAGCTTCCGTGCAGGCCGACAAATGCACCACGTTCAAAGGGTGCGCCCAGCTTGGCTTCTTTGGCAAAGCTCAGGCCCAGCGCAGCAACATGATTGCCGAGCGCATAGTCCGGGCGTTTGGTATATTCGCGGAGCTTGGGGCGGCCAGGTTGGACGCGGCGGTCTTCATATCCGCCCCAATAATTCCAGGGCCAGCCATAAAAAGCGCCAAATTCGACGCGGGTGAGATAATCCGGGACAAGGTCTGAGCCAATGCCGTCACGTTCGTTGACGACAGTCCAGAGTGTATCTGTCGCTGGCTCCCAGGCCATACCGACCGGATTGCGCAAGCCGCCAGCATAGATGCGGTTGTCACCAGTCCGGGGGTCATATTCTATGATGCCGGCGCGGTTGGTCTCGGTTTCGAGCCCGTTTTCACCTATGTTGCTGTTCGAGCCAATAGAGATGTAGAGCTTGTCCCCCTCCGGGCTGGCGATCAGGCCGCGGCTCCAGTGCATATTGGGTGCAGCGTGGGGTAAACCGAGCATTTTCTTGCCCTCGGCCTCTATTGTGGTCTGGCCTTCTTCATAAGGAAAGGCGACCACTGCATCGGTATTGGCGACATAGAGTGTGTCGCCGACCAATGCCATGCCATAAGGTGAGTTAAGACCTGTAAGGAAAGCCGTTTTCAATTCGGCAACACCATCGCCATCGGCATCGCGGAGCAGGGTGATCCGGTTGGCTGAAGCGCCGCCTGCACCTGCCTTGTTCATAAAGTAATGGGCGGCTCGGCCAACCAGCCCACTTGGGTCGCTGGCTGGGCGGTTGGTTTCTGCTACCAATATATCGCCATTGGGCAGACGGATCATCGAGCGGGGATGGTCCAGACCTTCGGCAAAGCGCGTGACCACCAGTCCTTCAGCGGGTGTTGGTGCTTCGCCTTTTTTCCAGCCAACGGCTTCTGCGACAGAAACGGTCGGTATCCATTGGCTGCGAGGGGTGGTGAATACGGGCTCACGGCCCACATCTTCACCCGCTGCCAGTCGCGCTATATCTGGGCGCGACAGATAATAAAACACGCCTGCGCCAATGGCGAGGAAGATCAGGGTGAGGGCGAGGATGTGCTTTTTCATCCGTAATCCTTATATTATTTGGCAGTGCATTTTAGCTTAGCGTTTGCGTTCAACCAGCCAAAGCGTAACGGCAATGGCAACACCCAATGCTATTCCGCTGAGCATGCCGATGCTTGGTTGCCCCATCAGGCCGCCGATAATTGCCCCTGCAACGGTGAGCAATGCGATGAAAACCCCGCCGCCGCTGCTGCGTTTCGGGGAAGGGGGCTGGTGGGGGGCGTTATCTGTTTCGTTCATAAGAGTGCTTCATATCGGGACGTGAAGCGTACCGCTAGCGGACAATTGTCCCAAATTGACATTTGCCTAATTTCTTGTTGACCTTTGTACCCCGTGCAAACCCTTAGCCGGGCATATTTGGCACGGTGATTGAAGATATATGGGGTGAACTGGCACTAATAAGCAGGAAATTATGCAAATACCATATCTCGGGGACCGCAAAAGTTACGAAGATGCCGCTGAACTTATCCAGCTCTTCGGCGAAAATGCTGGCTATGAAGCTGCGTCCCGCGCGGATCGTAGCCGCGATCTTGGCAATCATATTCACTTCTGTCGCTGGCGGCAGATCGAGCGTCTGATTGTGCTTATGTCAGTCGAGGAGCCTGTCGGTACTGTGCATTAGGGGGAGACATCGCCTCAATAAAGTATCTCTCGCTTCTCCTCTGATACTCAATCAGAGGTTCAGGCCTGCTGTCTCATTCAGACCGCATAGCAAGTTCAAATTCTGAACCGCTGCGCCTGATGCACCTTTGCCGAGATTGTCGAGTGTGGCGATGAGGCGTATCTGCGCACCATCATCACTGGGAAACACCAACAGGTCCATGCCGTCCGTGCCCGCGCAGCGTTCCAGCGGCAGGGTGGGGGCGTCATAGCTTTCTACAAAACGCACAATCGGCGAGCCTTGATAGGCAGTGGCCAACGCTTTGCGCACAGAAGTAACGGATGGTGCGCCCGGCAGGGCCGCGAGGGATAGCGGGACTTCGACAATCATGCCGCGCATCGTATCGGCCACGGATGGCGCGAAAATAGGGGCATGCTCCAACCCTGCATGTTGGGACATTTCCGGGATATGCTTGTGCGCTAACGTCAGGCCATAGGTACGCCATGCTGCCGGACGGCCACTTTCGCCCTCAAATTCCGCGATCATCGCCTTGCCGCCGCCAGAATAGCCGGACACAGCATTGAGGCTGAGCGGCCAATCGGCTGGAATTAAGCCGGCACGCACCAGCGGCGCGACCAGAGCGAGAAAGCCGGTAGGATAGCAGCCGGGATTGGATATACGCTTGGATTCCGAAACTGCATCCTGCCCCACCAGTTCCGGGAAGCCATAGGTCCAGCCCGGTGCAATGCGATGCGCGGTCGAGGCGTCGATGACCTTGGTGTTGTCATTCTCGATGAGCGACACAGCTTCGCGCGCGGCGTCATCAGGCAGACAGAGGATCACGACATCAGCGTCGTTGATCGCCTGCTTGCGCGCAGCAGCATCTTTGCGCTGCGCGTCATTAAGCAAAATCAACGAGAATTCGTCGCGCCCTTCCAGCCGCTCGCGTATTTCAATGCCGGTTGTGCCAGCTGCGCCATCGATGAAGATGTTATGGGTCATAATAATATCCGCCGCCGTGCCAGCACGGGTTCTTCATGGTCAACTTTGAGCCGTGTGACGACATCCGCGAGGGGTTCGACAACGGTGCTCATCCAATATGCATTGGCATGTAGCATATTTTCTGCGTCGATCATGATGCCTACGTGGCCGGGAAAGAAAAGAAGGTCGCCGCGCTGGAGTTGCTCATTAGCAGCAATATCCTCGCCAATGCTCTCGCGTTGCATGTCGCTGTCCCGCGGTACACGCACACCTGCCTGCCCAAGCGCAAGCTGGACGAGGCCGGAGCAGTCTATACCACCTGCGCCGCGGCCACCCCAGACATAAGGCTGGCCTATCTGCTTTTCGGCTTCGGTAACCCAGTCGAGTTCTGCGTTGGCTATCGAAAGCGCATGCCGCGTATGAAGATAGCCTTTCGCTGTAGCAATGAAATCACCCTCAACCTCTCCGCCGACCAGCGCGCCTGCCGGGAGTTGCGCAATAACCGGCGATTTGATGTCGGCTTGCGTAAAGAGAGGGGCGTTAAGCGCTACTACACGGTGCGTGGTTGGCGCAGGGTGAGCATCAAGGGCCGAACGTTCGACATAGCCGACATATGCGTCATTGTCGCAAAAGCCCCATGCCCAGTCACCAGTCACGTCGAGAAGGTGGAAGATTTCGCCACTGAGAAGCTGTGATACGGCAGGGGCATCATGCGCGCCGCTCTCGCGTAGGAAGGCAGCATTGGCGCTACATTGCATTGGCTCTGCCTTTGCATAATGTGGCGCAAAGAGGACACCTGCCAGACTTATGTCTGCAAGGTCACCACGCACAGCATTGATGCGCCGGTCTAGCAAGACCGAACGTCCATCAAGATGAAAACTGATACGGTTCCCAATTCCCGGCACGGGTAGTTTATTTTCAGCGTTCATTGCTTAGCCCCTGCGATGAATGAGGCAGATCGTCAAGGGGCAGGGCATCTATTTACTGCAATAGCGGGCTTCAAGCATAGCAAAGGCGGCACGCAGGCCGAGTGCCTCGCCCCCTTTAGGCCGCCCTGGCTTAGCACTGGGGCGCCACGCAAATGTGTCGAAATGCGCCCATTGTACGCCATCTGGTGCGAATTTCTGGAGAAAAAGCCCCGCCGTGATAGCGCCACCAAAGCCGCTTTCCGCTGCATTGTTGATATCGGCAATGTCAGATTTGATCATGTCGGCATATTGATCCCATAAGGGGAGCTGCCAGAGTGGGTCATCATTTGCCATGCCGGCATCTTGAAGCTGCTTAGCCAGTTCGTCATCATTGGCAAAAAGGGCAGGCAGATCTGGCCCCAGAGCTACGCGGGCCGCGCCAGTGAGTGTTGCAAAGTCGAGCACCAGTTCGGGCTGGTCCTCACCAGCCTTAGTCAGCGCATCGCCCAGCACAAGTCGTCCTTCAGCGTCGGTATTGCCGATTTCGACAGTCAGGCCTTTGCGTGTCGAGAGCACATCGCCGGGACGAAAAGCATTGCCCGCAATTGCATTTTCAACGGCGGGTACCAACAGATGCAGGCGTACTGGCAAGTTACTCGCCATAATCAGGTCGGCAAGGGCAAGTGCATGGGCCGCACCGCCCATATCTTTCTTCATCAGGCGCATTGCCGCGCTGGGTTTGATGTCCAGCCCGCCACTGTCAAAACATACGCCTTTGCCGACAATGGCGATGCGCGGATGATCTGGGTTGCCCCATTCGACTTCGATCAGCCGTGGCGCGAACTCACGGGCAGCCGCGCGGCCTACAGCGTGGATCATCGGATAGCCTTGTTCCAGCTCGTCACCACGTGTCACGGTCAGGACGGCGTCATGACGTTTGGCAATGTCTTCCGCTATATGTTCGAGATCGGGCGGTCCCATGTCGGCTGTGGGTGTATTAACGAGGTCACGCACCATATGGGTCGCCTGCGCCAGCCGAATGCTTGGCTCAATGCGCGCAGCCTCTTTGGTCAGTAGTACACGCGGCCCGGTAGGGGCCTCGTCCTTCTTTGAGCGGTAGCGGTCAAAGCGATATTGTGCTGTCAGCCAGCCTAATGCTGCGCGGCCGATACTCCTGTCGTCGCTGATGCGATATTCACCCTCAGGCAGAACCTCGGCGAGTTTGGCAAGGCACCAGCTGGTCAGTGCATCTGTGTTAGCCACAGCTGCGATGACGGACCAGTCGTCTGCCTGTTCAGCCGGGATGATGGCATATGCATGGGCTGCGGGTTTGAATTTCTGGGCTGCGAGTGCAGCGCGTACCCGCTCGGGCTGTGCGCTCAGCCATTCATCATAGCTGGTCTTGTCAACGACATGGATAATATGGGCGCTCTGCCCTGTATCTGCTTTGAGCAGGTCCGTATATTCTGTCATGCGCCTTGATGTAGAGGATTGATGGGCACGCCGTAAAGATCATGTTCGTCGGCATCTTCGATTTCTACGGAGATTATGTCGCCGGTGCTGAGATCAGGGTGCGCATCCTGCACATCGCGCAGGAAGACGTTGCCGTCAATTTCCGGCGCATCCGCCTGTGAGCGCGCTGTTGCGCCGATGCTGCCCTCTTCGTCGGCATCGCCTATTTCATCAATGATGACAGGCAGGGTACGGCCGACTTTCGCTTGCAGCTTGGCGGCCGAGGTCGCTGCGGTTTTTTCCATGATGCGGGCGTAGCGCTCTTCCTTGACCTCTTCCGTCACAGCGCCGGGCAGGGCATTGGCCGCAGCGCCCTCAACCGGCTCGAAGCGAAATGCGCCGACGCGGTCGAGCTGGGCTTCATCAAGCCATTGCAGCAGATAGTCGAAATCTGCTTCTGTTTCACCGGGGAAGCCGACGACGAAGCTGGAGCGGATCGCGATGTCCGGGCAAATGGCGCGCCAGCTGTGAATGCGCTCTAATACCTTGGCTTCGTTTGCCGGGCGTTTCATAGCTTTGAGCACCGATGGCGCGGCATGCTGGAACGGAATGTCGAGATAGGGCGTCAGCTTGCCCTGCGCCATCAGCGGAATGACCTGATCGACATGAGGGTAGGGGTATACATAGTGCAGGCGCGTCCATACCGGATTATCCGGCGTGCTCAGTTCCCCCAGCGCGGCGGCGAGGTCGGTCATATGGGTGCGGACCTCTTTGCCATGCCAATTGCGGGTCTCGTGGCGCACATCAACGCCATAAGCTGACGTATCCTGAGAGATGACCAACAGCTCTCTGGTGCCAGCCGCGACCAGCTTTTCCGCTTCACGCAGCACAGCATCGATGCGTCGCGACACCAGGTCACCGCGCAGGGACGGGATGATGCAGAAGGCGCAGCGATGATTGCAGCCTTCGGAGATTTTCAGATAGCTGTAATGGCGCGGCGTGAGCTTGAGGCCGCCTTCGGGTACCAGATCGACAAAGGCATTGGGCACAGGGGGCGAGGCATCATGCACGGCATTGACGACATCCTCATATTGATGTGCGCCGGTGACTGCCAAAACTTCCGGGAAACGCTGGCGGATCAGCTCCGCCTCATTGCCCATGCAGCCGGTCACGATCACCCGGCCATTTTCCGCAATTGCTTCGCCAATGGCTTCGAGGCTTTCTTCTTTGGCGCTGTCGAGGAAACCACAGGTGTTGACCAGAACAACATCCGCTCCGGAGTAATCCGGCGACATCTGGTAGCCGTCCGAGCGCAGCTTGGTGAGAATACGCTCAGAGTCGACCAGTGCCTTGGGGCAGCCCAGCGAAACCATGCCCACTTTCGGTTGCTTTGGGGGCGCGAGAGGAGTTTTTGTTGCCATGATTGCAGCGCCCATAAGCGCTTATGGCGCGGCTGTCACCTATGTTGCTAGGGTCAAGCAGGCTCAGTCAGGTAATTCGGTACGATCTCGATAATCATATCACCCGCCATCAGGGCTTTTGCGCCTTCTTCAGCGAAGCCAATGACAGCGCCCTCGCGGTAGATGCGCACGCCAAGGCCCGTGGTAATAGAGGAGAGCGGCTTGCCAACTTCGTCAGCATTGACCGCGCGTTCGTTGAGATAGACGCGGCCTGCTGATGCAGCGAGGTCGGCGATATACTCGGCGATATGTGGGCCATTGTCGCTGCCCGCAAGCAACAGCCCGGTAAAGCTGACCGGGTTGATGACTGTCGTCGCGCCTGCCTGTCGTGCGAGGAATTCATTATCCTCATTGCGTACGACAATACTGATCGGCACTTTTGGAGAAAGATGACGCACGGTAAGCGTGATGAGGATTGAGGTGTCGTCGCGTCCTGCAGATACCAGCACGGCGCGTGCTCTCGATATACGCGCGTCGGATAATGTATCGTCACGAGTTGCATCACCGCGCATGATGTTGCAGCCCAAGGCTTCTGCTTCTGCCAGACGATCTTCCGAACCGTCGATAACGACAATCTCATGCGGGTCCGTCCCGCGTTCGATCATCTCACGCACGGCTTCGCTGCCGCTAATGCCAAAACCGCATGCGACAATATGGTTCTGTAGGCTTTTCTGAATGCGGGCCATGCGCCACCTGTACACTGATTTACGGAAGAATAAACTATAGGCTGTGCCGAGAAAGAGCAGCCAGACGAAGAGCCTGATGGGCGTTACCACAAAGCTCTCAAACAGCCGTGCGGTCGGGCTGACTGGCACGATGTCGCCATAGCCGACGGTTGTGACCGTGACTGTAGTGAAATAGAGCACATCGATAAAGCTGATATGGTCGTCGAGCGTATCATGCAGGCCGTCACGGTGTAGCCAGTGAACCAGCAGAACGACCGCGATCAGTGCAATGATCAGCCCGATCCGCCATGCCAGATCGGCCCAGATCGGCAACGTCGAGCGCCGCCGCAGGAAATGCGAAACATCAGCGCGCTTGGGATCACCGGCCCGCATCGTTAGTCGAGCGCCTCAGACAATGCTGCCATAGAGTCTTCATGGGTCAGGTCAAAATGTAACGGCGTAACACTGATATAGCCATCACGGATGGCGGCGAGGTCTGTGCCTGCTGGTGTTTGTGCCCCTGTCGTATCCAATCCGAACCAGTAATAGCTATAACCGCGCGGGTCTTTGCCGGGGATTACTCTGGTCATGTCAACATCGTGAAAGCCTTGTCGTGCGACGCGCATGCCTTTGACGGCATCCGGGGCAATGGCCGGGAAGTTGACGTTGATGAGCTTACGGTGCTTGAGTTGGGCATCGATCAGCTTGCGGATAACGCGCTCGCCCCATGCTTCTGCGCAGGCAAAGGGAATTTCATCTGCCATGCCTTCTTTGGAATAAACCTGACTGAGCGCGATGGCAGGAATGCCGGAAATCGCGCCTTCCATAGCAGCAGCCACTGTGCCGCTATAGGTGACATGCTCAGCAAGGTTCGCACCGCGATTAACACCGGAGAGCACCAGATCGGGCGGACAATCCTTCATTAAATTACTGATTGCCATCATGACACTGTCAGTTGGAGTGCCGGTCACGCTGAAATGTTGCTCGCCATGTTTGCGCAGGCGCAGCGGCCGGGTGAGCGTCAGGCTATGCCCAGCGCCGGATTGTTCCTCGGATGGCGCGACGATCCATATGTCATCTGAAATGGTGCGTGCAATTTTCTCCAGCACTTTCAGGCCAGGGGCATGTACGCCATCATCATTGGTCAGCAATATGCGCATTAGTTCGCCCTAGGTTCGAGTTTCGTAAGGCCGCCCATATAGGGATGCAATATTGCAGGAATATCGACGCTGCCATCTGCATTCTGGTAGTTTTCCAGCACAGCGACGAGTGTACGCCCGACAGCAAGGCCGGAGCCATTAAGCGTGTGCAGGAAGCGCGTCTGTTTCTCGCCTTCAGGCTTATAGCGGGCGTTCATGCGCCTTGCCTGAAAATCCCCGCAATTCGAGATGGAGCTGATCTCGCGATAGGTTTTCTGGCTCGGCAGCCAGACCTCAAGGTCAAAGGTTTTGCGCGCGCCAAAGCCCATATCGCCCGTACACAGCAGCATTTTGCGATAAGGCAGGTCAAGCGCTTCCAATATGCCCTCAGCCGCTTTCACCATGCGCTCATGTTCTGCTTCGCTCTCGTCCGGGCGGGTGATGGCGACCAGCTCGACCTTTTCGAATTGATGCTGACGGATGAAACCGCGCGTGTCGCGCCCGGCTGAGCCTGCCTCCGAGCGGAAACAGGGCGTAAGGGCGGTGAAACGCAGCGGGAGTTGGGTGTCGGGTACGATTTGGCCGTTCACAAGGTTGGTGAGGCTGACTTCGGCGGTGGGGATCAGCCAGCGGCCATCAGTCGTTTGAAACAGATCCTCCGCAAATTTGGGGAGCTGGCTGGTGCCATAGAGTGCGGCGTCGCGCACCAGGAGTGGCGGGTTTACTTCCTCATAGCCATTGTTGAGCGTCTGCGTATTCAGCATGAACTGTGCCAGAGCGCGGTGCAGGCGCGCCATGCCACCGCGCAGTGCGGCGAAACGTGCGCCAGACATGGTTGCTGCTGCTTCGAAGTCCAATCCCAGACCGGGGCCAAAATCGGCATGATCCTGCGGCTCAAAATCATAGCTGCGGGGCTCGCCCCAGCGGCTGATTTCGACATTGGCGTTTTCATCCGGGCCTTCGGGCACGTCTTCTGTGGGGAGGTTGGGGATTGCGGAGAGCAGAGCTTCCAATTCGGAGCTGGTTGCTTTTTCTTTTTCTTCGAGTGCGGGCAGGCTTTGCTTGAGCGCTGCAACTTCCGTTTTCAGCGCTTCCGCTTTTTCCATATCCTTGGCCGCCATCGCCTGACCAATGGCTTTACTTGCTTCATTACGCTTGGCGAGGCCTTGTTGCAGCTCGGTGGCAATGGCGCGGCGGGCTTCGTCCAGCTTCAATATTTCTGCGCTTTGTGGCTCAGCACCGCGTTTTGCCAACCCCGCGTCAAAGGCTTGCGGGTTTTCGCGGATGAAGCGTATGTCGTGCATGGGTGTGGCGGTCCGATGTCAAAGCAGATTATTGATAGCCGCCCTATGCCGTGCTGCGCTCTTTGGCGCAAGTTTTGGTGCTTACTTCATGCCGATTTGAGTGAACTATCATGACAGATCAAAAATAAAGGGACGGTGCCAATTTTATGACACCGCCCCAGTTGGGTCGCTTGCTAGCCTATGTGTTAGGCTTTGTCGCTGCCGTCCGCTGTATTGCTGCCTGCTTTGTTCGCAAAGCGGCGGCGTGCCACCAGAGCTGCTGCTGCAGCTCCAAAGAGCAGGATCATCGGTGGAGCAGGAACATCGGTGCCCCCGCTGCTTGATGAAGTTGAGGAGCTCGTGGATGATGAAGTGCTCGATGATGTTGACGTTGACGAACCTGTTGAACTTGTCGTCGATGAGGACGTGCTGCTCGTTCCGCCAAAGCTGGATGAGGTGACGCCGCTGGAAGTGCTGCTGCCACCTGAGCTGCTAGAAGACGAGCTTGAGCTGCCCGAAGAGGATGAGCTGGACGAACCGCCGGTGGAGGTGCTGCCACCACCGGTAGATGTCGAGCTTCCGCCTGAAGAACTGCCACCAGTTGAGCTGGACCCGCCAGTAGAAGTTGAGGCGCCACCAGTAGAAGTGCTTGCTCCGCCACTGCTGCCAGAGCTGCTTGATGACGAGCTACTGGACGATGAGCTTGATGATGATGAGCTACTTGAAGAGGAGGAGCTAGACGAAACACCGCCGGTGGATGTGCTGACGCCACCTGTGGATGTGCTTGATCCCCCCGTTGAGGAGGTGGATGTTGAGCTGACCCCTCCTGTTGATGTCGACGAACCACCTGTGGATGTCGAAACGCCACCGGTAGAGGAGGAAGTCGACGAACCGCCAGTGGAAGTGCTGACGCCACCTGTTGATGTTGAAGACCCGCCGCTAGAAGTGCTTGTCGATCCACCGGTGGTGGTTGAAGAGATGACAACACTGCCGCCGCCGCTACTCCCACCGAAAAAGCCGCCGAAAAAGCCACCGCTGCTGCCGAAACCGCCACTACTGCCGCCGCTGCTGGTGACGACGACGGGTGTGCCGCTGCTTCCAGTGCTGCCAATCATAGCGGGTGTACCGCGCGCAGCCAGAGCTACAGGGGCTACCGGAGCAGGTGCCGGGGCAGCCGCTACAACGGCTTTCGGTGCGACAGGGCGCACGACTCGCTTGGCTGGGCGTGCGACTCGTTTCGGCTGTTTTACTTTAATGAGCTTCTGCGCCTTCCCCTTGTTTGCGGAAACATAGGCCGGGCGGGGCGTTGCAGCAATATGCACCGCTCCGCCACCAATGATGGCACCCCCACAGGTTGCTGCACAAAGTTTAGCAAGAGCCATTTTAACGGACATAGTATTTCTTCCACATCTTTGATCCGGCAGCGCATATGTTGCGCCATTCTTGTCCCCGGTACTGATAAACGCAAAACATAAGGTTAACTACAAGGTGATTAACCTTGGATGAGCCCCACATTCGCAATATTTTGCAGTTCCAAGATTATGAAGCCTAGTTAATGTCCATTATCGAGACGATACGGGCTTCTACGAGGGCGACCTTGATTATTCATCCCCTATGTAACCAGTTTTATGCAATTCGTCACCTATGACGCTTGTATGCCGGTTGCGTGCCCGGTATAGGCGCGTCCAGCAAAATGAATCCGACACCAATGCCGGAGTCGCCCTTGTCCGTTTCAGGGTTATGGCTTGCGGCATATGGAGATCGATGACTGCGGAGATGCCATGACTAGCCTACCTGAGGGATATACGCCTTCCCCTGATGAAGAGTTCATGAACCCGTTGCAGCTTGAATATTTCCGGCAACGACTGCTTGAATGGAAACATGAAATTTTGACAGAAGCAGAAGGTACACTTGCTGTTCTGCAGAATGAACCATTGCGTGAGCCGGATATGAACGATCGTGCGTCGAGCGAGACGGATTGGTCAATCGAATTGCGTACGCGTGATCGGCAGCGCAAACTAATCTCTAAGATTGACGCAGCATTTCGCCGGATCGATGATGGTGAATATGGCTATTGTGAGGTGACGGGCGAACCTATTTCGCTGGGTCGGCTTGAGGCGAGGCCAATAGCGACAATGACGCTGGAGGCTCAGGAGCGTCATGAACGTCAGGAAAAAGTGTCGCGCGACGATTAGGAGCCTGACCCTAGTTCCGGCCCCAAGATATAACAGAGTGGCTATTTGCAACTCAATAATGTTGCGTCTGCGGCTGACCGGATTGAATTCATTAAGAATTTTTCTGTAGCCCAACCTGAATTCGATTATAGAATACGGCCTGCCCTGTTGCAGGGGGTGGTCATAATAGAAAATAGGGTTGTCGCAAAATGTCTGCAGAACAAAAAGATAAAGATGGTGCGCAGAGCCGTGCCGGGGAACGCAATAATTTTTTCCTGCATACTGTGCTGAAAGATGCGCAGGGGAAGGAATTGTGCAAGGCGCGTGTGCGCAATCTCTCTAATACCGGTATGATGGCGGAATGCGATTTGCAGCCCGGCATAGGCACGAGCCTCAGCCTCGATCTACGTGGAATTGGCGAAATCACAGGCACAGTTGTCAGGCAGGATACAGGGCGCTTGGGCATCCGATTCGACCGAGAGGTCGATCCCATGCTGGCGCGCAAGCCCGTCGGTTCGTCAAAAGTGAATAAGCCGCAGCTTTTTGGACAATAATGCCTGTTCCTATGGTCGCATGCGGGGCGCTGTTGTACCTATAGCGCCCCACTCAGGCGACCTTTAGGCGTTATACAACTCTTCTTTGAGTCGCAGTTTCCGTTTCTTCATTTCCGCCACGCGATAGGAGTCGGGGATGGGACGGCTCATTTCGTGTCTGATTTTGGATTCGAGTGCATCATGCTTGGCGTGAAGTGCAGAAACATGGCTATTTTCCATGACATTCTCCGTGGTTTGAGTGTGCCGGAAAAATCAGTAAACCATGATTTTCAACCAGAGTCGCTAACTGATTTCAGCTTTACGATATTTTGCATCCAATATGCGGTAGGATGCATTTATGCGCTGCAAGGTCGACTTGCACTTTACAGCTTCTCTGCTGGACCACCCGCTACAAATTGCGCTATCGAGCTGCGCATGAATTCTGAAGATATCATGCGCCGGATAGAGCTGTTGCGGCAGGAGCATCGTGACCTCGATAGCGCGATCACGGCCCTTATTGACAACGGGTCGACAGACCAGCTCCAGCTTGCCCGCCTGAAGAAACGCAAGCTCATGCTCCGCGATGAAATTGCAGAGCTGGAAGACTCGCTCATCCCTGACATTATCGCTTAATATAAGCCTTTGGCCTACCTATTTGATTTTGCCCGAAAACGGGACAGTAAAGCACTCACTGTTGTGTTTACCACGAAGTACAGCTGACAGATGCGTTTTGATGTGCCATCCATTGGGCATGTCTACTGCCGAGTCTTTTAACCCCGCGCTGTTTTCGCGCCTTGTCGATGGCCTTTATGTCGAGGCTATGGTCATGGCCGATGAGGCGCGCTCCTACTTTGATCGTAAGGCTGAAGAGGAGCGCAGCGACCTCGATATGATGGGGCGGCTCACCTTTAGCTGCGAATCGCTCAAGGTGACGACACGGCTTATGCATGTCATCGCCTGGTTGCTGACTCAGCGGGGCTGGCAGCGTGGTGAAATTAGCATTGAGGCACTAAGCGATCCCAAATATCGCCTGGGCAGTGCAGCTGCGACAGACCCATCTGCACTCGCAGTGATGCCGCCTTGCGCACAAGAGCTGGTCCGTAGCAGTGAGGCGCTTTATGAGCGTGTTCGTCGTTTACAGGACAAAATGCCTGTAAGCCGTATTCCTGCGCCAGCGAGTGAGGAGGATGCCCCTGCATCATCCCCTGCGCGTGATCTGATGTCTCGGCTCGAAAAGGCTTTTTGACGGGCCACCTCTGACTGTCGATTTTACACCGGAGTATATTGCCTAGAGGCCCCGGCTCGATTAACCCCTCATAGGTGCAGATCGACCTCGCTTTTTTGCGTTATAACGCTGGATGTTCATTGCCATTGGCGGAACGTCTCGCGCTGTTGTTGGTTTGAACTGGCACAGATGTTTCACACATATGAAATGACCAGCCTTGGCAAAGCGATGATGGAATTGCGCTATGAAGGCGTGGATTGTGGATAGACCGCGCAAGCATAAGCAATACATGCTTGGGTGCAGCTTTCTCATGAGCTGTTCATTAAGTTTGGGTGCCGCTGTGCCTGTTGCTGCCGTAGCGCAGGAGCGTGGCGCAAATATAGATACGCCAGCATTATCAGATACGAATAATGACATTCCTGTAACCACGCAGCCTCCTGCCTCACTGCCGCCCATAGCGGATGAAGAGTTTAGCCTCGACCTTGATGAGCAAATGGAAATGGGTCTGGCCTGGCCGGATATGAACGGTGAGGAAAGTGGTGAGGGTGTATTGGTCCTGCCACCTCTCCCTGAAGCCGATGCAGAGAATGGCGTTGAAGAGCTGGCCGATATGGTCGCTGATGATGCATCCAGCAATGAGCAGAATGCGGTGGTTGAAGCAGACCGCAAAGAAGCTGATGTTGAACAGGAAGCATTAGCCTTTGCGGATGACGGTTCGAAACGGCGTTATAAAGTCGAAGTTAATGGGTTGGGCGAGGCGGATAGCGCCCTTTTTCGAGACCGTTTTAAGTCGCTTTCTTTGTTGGAAGAAGGGCGCGGGAAGCCAGCCAATATTGCGCAGATAAACCGGCGCATGCGTCTCGATGCGGATCTGATTGACCGGATATTGCGCGCCTCGGGCTATTATGATGCGCGCATTCGCCAGTCTGTGCAGCCTTCGGAAGGAAGCAGCGGTGATAGGCTGCGTGTGATATTCACTATACGCCCGGGAGCACGTTATGCGGTTTCGCGTGTTTCATTGCCCGGTCTGGCACATGCTACGGATCGTGTGCCGAGTGTAAGAACGGCTTTCTCGGTGGCCGCTGGCGATCCTGTTGATGCCGATGCCATTATGGCAGCGCGTCAAAAACTGGCCATTGCGCTGGGCGAAAATGGCTTTCCCTTCGCCAAGGTTGAGGAACCGCTGGTCATAGTGGATCATGAAACCCAGCAGGGCGACCTTGAAGTCGTTGTGCGTGCAGGTGGTTTTCGCAAATTTGGCGAGATTGTGCTCGATGCTGAATCGGCCAAGGTCTTTTCAGCAAAGCACCTCGGACGCATTGCGCGGTTTGATACGGATGACATGTATCAGGCCTCGGATGTAGAGGATTTGCGCCGCGCTATTGTTGCTACCGGGCTGGTCTCTTCGACGTCAGTGGAACCCACAGAAGCTGGTGATGGCGAGCATAGTGATATTGCCGTATCTCTCACCCCTGCGCCGATGCGTACTATATCGGGTGAGGTTGGCTATGGCACGGGCGAGGGCTATCGGGTGGAGGCGAGCTGGCAGCACCGTAATTTCTTCCCACCAGAAGGGGCGCTAACGGTCACTGGTTTGTTGGGCACTAAGGAGCAGGCGGTTGGCGCAACCTATAGGCGCAATAATTTCTTACGAAGAGACAATGTCTTATCGGCTAATGTGAGTGCCCGGCATCAGGATTATGATGCGTATGAAGCGAGAACTTTGTCTTTCTCTGCCAATATCGAACGGCAGAGTAATATCATCTATCAAAAGAAATGGGCATGGAGCGCAGGTGTCGAGGCGTTGGCTTCGCGCGAGCGTGACTTTTTCAATGGCGCATTGCTCGAGACCGACCGTGATTATCTGATCGCAGCCGTACCACTTTCCGTCACCTATGATGCCAGCGATGATCTACTCGACCCGAAAACGGGCTTTCGTCTGGGCGGACGCTTTAGTCCGGAAGCTGCATGGCAGGGTGGCGCTTATACATATGCCCGCGCACAGATAGACGGCAGCGCCTATGTGCCGGTCGGTGATAAGGTGGTGCTGGCTTCGCGCGTTCGGGTTGGTTCGATATTGGGCGGTGTCGATGTTGACCGTATTGCACCTACGCGTCGCTTTTATGCGGGGGGAGGCGCCTCTGTTCGTGGCTATGCCTATCAGTCTATCGGCCCGCGCGACCCGAATAATGATTCTGTTGGTGGCAAGAGTCTGATTGAATTCTCGCTTGAAGCGCGTGTGCGTTTTGGCAATTTTGGCGTCGTACCTTTTATCGATGCGGGTAATATCTCAACTGGCTTTCTGCCCAAGCTGAATGATGTACGCTATGGTGCAGGGCTGGGCTTGCGCTATTATTCGACCTTTGGGCCGATCCGCATTGATGTCGGCACGCCGCTAAACAGGCAGCCGGGTGATAGCCGTATCGGTGTCTATGTGTCGCTGGGGCAGGCATTCTGATGAATGGGCCACAAGATACCCCGCCTGATATGAAGGCCGCATCCAAGGCCGAAAAGGCAAGTCGGAAGCGCTGGCTGGCATGGCGGCACAGGATTCTGCTCCTGTTTGTCGCGATTGGGCTAATATTCGCAGCTGCACTGGCTTGGCTGGATAGCGGACCGGGACATCGTTTTGTTGTACAGCGCATTGCGAACCTTGCCCCAGAGTCCGGGCTTAAGATCAGCATCGGGCGTATTGATGGCAGCATTTATGATGCATCGGTGTTGCATGATGTACAGCTGTCTGACCCTGAAGGCGTGTTCTTTTCCTCGCCGGGCATAGCGCTGGACTGGTGGCCGTGGAGCTGGCTGACCAACCGTTTGTCGATTGATGCACTGCTGATTCCGCAGGCAAAGCTGCACAGGATGCCGCGTCTACGCCCATCGAAGGAGTCGGATGGAAAGATATTACCGGATTTCGACATTCGTATCATGCAGCTACGGGTTGGCCAGCTTGAAGTTGATAAGGCGGTCATGGGGCGCGCCGATATATTTTCGATCACAGGTGATGCGGACATCCGCAGCGGGCGCGCTATCATCGACCTCAATGCGCGGGCAATGCGGGGCGCTGACAAGTTCGTATTGGCGCTTGATAGCCGCCCGGACAAAAACCGCTTTGACATAGACCTCACGATCAATGCCCCTGCTGGCGGCCTTATTTCGGCGTTGAGCGGTATCAAGCAGAATAGTGTTCTCAACCTTGATGGCGATGGCGATTGGAAGCGTTGGGATGGCAAGCTGACAGCAACGATCGGTGGGAAACCCGCCGCTGACTTTGCCGTTGGTTTGCGCGAGGGCGATTATCATATTGAAGGCGATATCGCTGGTTCAGTGCTGGGCAGCTCAGGCTTACTGGCGCGTTTGACGGAACCACAACTGCATATAGTGGCCGATGGGCGCTTCGAAAATAAGCTGGTTTCCGGGCAATTCGAAGCCACTTCCAATGCTATAGTGCTGAGCGCGAAGGGGGGCGTGCACCTAGGCGGACGTGGCTATGATAATCTGACGGTTGATCTTGGTTTGCACCGCCCTTCGGCATTGCTTCGTAATTTCGATACACGCGGTCTTGTGGCGCGGGCGCGGTTTAACGGGCCGTTTTCAACCACGCGTTTTGAATATTTGCTGCGCGCTGATGCGCTGCATTTTGGCACCACCATTGTACGCGGTGTGCATGCGGCGGGCGATGGTCGTGCCAGCGGTAAAAATAACACCACACAAATTCCGATTAGCCTGACTGCACAAGGTGTTGATGGGCAGGGTGATGTTGTAGCGCAGCTCGCGCGCGGCTTCAGCCTGAAGGGCGTTTTGCAGAAAAATGGCAGCCAGATCACCAGTGGCCCCATGCAATTGCGCTCGCAAAGGGTGAGCGGCGCATTATTGGCGCAATTCAATCTCGCTACCGGACGCTATGACCTTGGGTTAAGCGGGGATATACGCGGGCTTGAGATCGCCGGGCTGGGCGTTGTCAATGTGGCTTCGCGCCTGAATGCCAAGCCTGATAGCAATGGTGCCTTCCGTGTCGCTGGCCGCGTGAATGCCAAGATGGCGCGTCTGGACAATAGCTTCTTCAGGACATTAGGCGGCGGCTTGCCGCAGCTTCAGTCGGACGTCGCGCTGGGAGCAGATGGTCGCTTGCGGCTGGACAGAATATCATTGAATATGCCGCTGCTACGCCTCACTGGCAATGGCGCGTATAACCCGGACAAAACAATAAGCATTAACGGTGCAGGTGCGCATGAGAGCTATGGTCCGTTTAAGATCAAGCTCACCGAAAAGCTGGAGCGCCCGGCTGTTGATCTTATACTGGAGCATCCGCTTGATGCAGCGGGTCTTGCGGATGTGCATGTGCTGCTTGACCCTGATGAAGCAGGCTATCATTTTCGCGCCGAGGGCCAGTCTGCTATCGGCCCATTCACCAGCAATGGCGATATTATCATGCCGTCTGGTAGACAGCGCGGCGGGCAAACGTCGATTAAGGTCGCTGATCTTTCGGTCAATGGTGCGCATGGCAGTGGGGTGATTGATAATGTCCCAAATGGTTTTGCGGGGCGCATAGGTTTTCTTGGATCGGCCAAAGGGCCTGTCGATTTCTCGATTAAAGACGGCATTCAGCATATGGTTGCCGATATGCGCATGGAGGGGGCCCATTTTGAAGGCGCAACACCAATCGATATTCGCCGAGGCTTGCTGGATGCAGAACTGGTCTTAGCGCCAGAGGCTACCAAGCTTAATGCAACATTGCGCGGTAGTGGAATCCAGATGGGCAAGCTGCGGATCAACCGGCTGGCGGCTAATCTGACTATGGAAGGTGAGCAGGGCAGGCTTCGCGCTAATGCCATCGGGCAACGTGGGCGTGCCTTTACTCTGGACCTTGATGCTGCGCTTTCCCCTAACGATATTCGCTTCAATCTTGGCGGAACGCTGGATAAATATAAGGTTGCGCTTGATCGCCGTGCGTGGTTGCGACGCATAGAGGGCGGCTGGGCGCTCGATCCACTCTCGGTCAGCTATCGCGGTGGGCAGGCGCGGATCTATAGTGCCGCTTATGGCGATGAAACGCGGTTCGATATTGGCTTGCAGAACCTCTCACTTTCGCTGCTGGACCTTGGTAACGTTGATCTGGGCCTTGGAGGCAGCGTCAATGGCCGCGTGCGCTATGCTAAACCGCGCACTGGTGTCTCTACTGGGTCAGCGGCGATCAAGGTGCAGTCACTGACCCGTTCCGGCGTGACGCGCACTTCAAGCCCAATGGACCTGGGCCTGAACGCAGAGCTTTCGGCGAACCGATTGGCAGCGCGGGCGGTGGTGAGCCAGAAGGGAACCACTATCGGCAAAGCACAGGCGTTAATAACGCCGCTGAGCGGTGAGGGAGGGCTTGTTGATCGCCTTCGTGCTGCTCCGGTGAATGCACAATTGCGCTATGTTGGCCCTGCGGAAGCGCTCTGGCGTATGAGCACGATTGAGATCATCGATCTCACTGGCCCGGTGTCGCTTAAGGCGGATGTGCACGGGACAGGGGCCGATCCGATTATTAATGGCGCGCTCAAGACGAGCAATGCGAAGATAGAAAGCCCGATCACGGGTATGCGCATTCGTGACCTGCGCTCTTCAGCGCGCTTTGATGGTTCACGGCTTATCTTCTCACACATTGATGGCACAACAGAAGGCGGTGGCACGATTAGCGGCAGCGGCAGCTTTGATTTCTCGCTGGGCGAGGGCGTTGGCATTGATATGGTGTTGGAGGCGAAACGGGCGGAAATGCTCGATCGGGATGACATCGGGGCAACTGTTAGCGGGCCGATCACGATCAAGTCCGATGGTCTGGGGGGAACAATTAGTGGCGATCTTGATGTGGTGCGCAGTCGTTTTCGTCTTGGGCGGGCCGCAGAGATAGCTGAGATACCAGAGTTGCAGCTGATTGAACGCAACAGCCGGCGTGGAGATTTTGCACCGGTGCAGCGCGGGACAAGCTGGCGACTGGACATGAAGGCCAGGGCGCGCAATCGTCTGATGGTGAATGGCATGGGCCTGGCCAGCGAGTGGAGCATGAACCTCGATATTGGCGGGTCAGTCGCCAGCCCGATGCTCACAGGGCGCGCAGACCTCGTGCGCGGCACCTATGATTTTGCCGGGCGTCGCTTTGACCTGACGGAAGGGCGGTTGCGGTTTAATGGCAATGTTCCTGCAGACCCGACGCTTGATATTATAGCGGAAGCGGCGCTTTCAGATTTTGACGCCACGATACGCATTGGTGGCACCAGTTCTGCGCCCGAAATCACCTTTAGTTCAACGCCGGTCCTGCCACAGGACGAGGTGCTTTCGCGCTTACTTTTCGGCTCCTCCATCACCCAATTATCTGCACCTGAAGCATTGCAACTGGCTGCCGCTGTCGGTTCGCTTCAGGGTAATGGTGGGGGGCTGGACCCTATTAATGCTGTTCGTCGCGCTGCAGGGCTGGACCGCCTGCGGATATTGCCAGCCAACCCTACGACGGGGCAAAATACATCAATTGGTGTTGGCAAATATGTATCGCGCAAAATCTATGTCGAGCTGATCACAGATGGGCAGGGCTATTCCGCTACACGTATGGAATATCAGGTAACGCGCTGGTTATCTCTGCTCTCGTCTATTTCTACTCTGGGGCGGCAGACAGCGACGCTACGTGTGTCAAAAGACTATTAGATGCCTCTTCGTGGCGATGCTTAAGTCCTTGGTTTGAAGCCCCTTAATCCAATTATTTCTCATATGAATCAATGTATAACATCATATACTTAGCAGATGATTATCCTGACATTAACCAGAGCCTCCTATAGAGCTTCAGTCGTTTTGGACGGGTTCCAATGTGGGGAACGAAAAGGAGATGCATAAAATAAAAGGCTAAAACAATGTCGATCAGGAAACTCGTAATGGGTGCCTCTGCTATCATGATCTTGCTTATGATAGCCGGAGTTATATGGGGTTCACTTCGTATCAATGAGATACGTATGGGTGGTCCTATTCAGACGAATACACAATATGCTTCAGATCTGATCGCAGATATTTTGCCACCTCCTGAATATGTGATCGAACCTTATCTTGAGGCCGCTATGTTGGCGCGCGAGCCACATAGTTTTGATCTCCATGCCAAGCGTCTGGAAAAGCTCCGTATAGATTATGATGAGCGCCATCGTTTTTGGCTGGTGACTGACTTTGACGAAACGCTGCAGGAACGCGTTATCAAACATACCCATGAACCGGCGATGCAGTTTTGGGGCTTGCTGGATTCTGATTTTCTCCCGGCTGTCCGTACCGGTGACCATGTTGTGATCGACCAAGCCTTTGACCGGCTCACGGTGGCTTATGAAGCGCATCGTAAGGCGATCGATAAGACGGTTGAGATGGCCACAGCCTATCAGCATCAATTGAAATCCAGAGCCAAAGAGCGCCTTCATACAACGATGGTCATCTTAGGTGTGCTGGTTGCCTCACTTTTTGGGCTGGTTTTTGCCTTTTCGGCCCTTGTTCGTTTTCGTGTATTGGCACCAATCGCCAAACTGGCTGAGCAGATGAAAGCTATGGCCAGTGGCGATATGGACTTTAGCCGAAGCGGTTGGACCCGCCGTGATGAGATTGGTGATGTCAGCCGGGCCCTGGGGGGCATTGTTGAGCATGTCAGTGAAAAATCTGTGCGTGAAGCAAGAGAGGCTATGGAAACACAGCAAAAGGTGGTGTCTGAGCTGGGTATTGGCCTGACTAAGATGCGTGATGGTGTGTTGACCCACAGGATCGATGCAGAGTTTCCAACAGAATATATAAGCCTGCGTGATGATTATAACACGGCCGTTCAAGCCGTTGAGACAGCGATGAGCGAGGTCAGCCATGCTGTGGAAGCGCTCAATTCCAGCGCAGGCGAGATAACAGCAGCGACACATGACCTTTCTGAGCGTACTGAGCATCAGGCGGCCGATTTGGAAGAGACATCTGTCACAATGAAGCAGCTCACGCAGCGTGTACAGCAGGCTGCGGATGCATCGCAGAGCGTATCGGGCATTATGGGGCAGGCACAGAGCCAGGCCGGTGCCAATGAGAATGTCGTTAAAGATGCGATCAAGGCGATGGGCGAAATTGAAGAAAGTGCCTCCTCGATTGGTCAGATTATCAATGTGATTGATGGCATTGCTTTTCAGACCAATCTGCTTGCGCTTAATGCTGGCGTTGAGGCTGCGCGTGCTGGTGATGCAGGCAAGGGCTTTGCGGTGGTTGCTAATGAGGTGCGCGCACTTGCGCAGCGCTGTGCTGATGCCGCGAGTGATATCAAGAAGCTGATCAGTGAGAGCAACAGCCATATTGATGGCGGTGTCGTGCTGGTTCGCCGCTCTGGTGAGGCCTTAGAACAGATTATGCATAGCTTTGGCGAAGTATCTCATCTCATTGAGGAAATCGCACGATCTGCGGTAGATCAGGCCGCTGGTGTTGAGCATGTGAGTGGTTCGATCAACAGCATTGACGGCATGACGCAACAAAATGCTGCAATGGGCGAAGAATGTAATGCAGCTGCGCGGGTTTTGAAGAATGAGGCTGGCCGTCTCAGCGAGATGGTGAAGCGTTTTGAACTGAGCGGTGGCGAGAGTATGTCTGACGTGGATTATGATGCGCCGAGTAAAGCGGCTTAATCAGCACTGTTACTAACTTGCTGCCCAATAAAAAGGCCCGGTGGTTTCCCACCGGGCCTTTTTATATCTGTTTATGCAGCTTGATTATGCGCTGTAATACATGTCGAATTCGACAGGGCTAGGTGCCATTTCCCAGCGATAGACTTCTTCCCACTTCAGCTCGATATAGGCTTCGATCTGATCCTTGGTGAAGACGTCACCCTTGAGCAGGAAGTCCATGTCGTTTTCAAGGCTGGTGAGAGCCTCGCGCAGCGAACCGCAGACGGTGGGGACTTCAGCCAGCTCTTCAGCCGGAAGGTCATAGAGGTTCTTGTCCATAGCTTCGCCTGGGTGGATCTTGTTCTGGATACCATCGAGGCCAGCCATCAGCAGTGCTGCTGCTGAGAGATAGGGGTTTGCCAGCGCATCAGGGAAACGGAACTCAACGCGGCGTGATTTCGCACCCGAACCATATGGAATACGGCAAGATGCAGAACGGTTACGTGAGGAGTATGCCAGCAGAACCGGTGCTTCGAAGCCCGGCACCAGGCGCTTATAGCTATTGGTGGACGGGTTAGAGAAGGCGTTAATGGCTTTAGCATGCTTAATCACGCCGCCAATGTAATAGAGGCAGTTTTCAGACAGGCCAGCATAGCCGTCGCCTGAGAAAGTGTTCTCGCCATCTTTCCAGATCGACATATGGGTGTGCATGCCCGAACCGTTATCGTCCTTGATCGGCTTGGGCATGAAGGTTGCGGTCTTGCCATAGGCATGTGCAACCTGCTGCACGACATATTTATACACCTGAATACGGTCACATGTTTCGACCAGCTTACCAAAGGTCAGGCCTAGCTCGTGCTGGGCTGCAGCCACTTCGTGGTGCTGCTTGTCCATAGGCAGGCCCATTTCCATCATGGTCGAAACCATTTCAGCGCGAATGTCCATTGCGGAATCAACAGGTGGGACTGGGAAGTAGCCACCTTTGGCGCGTGGGCGATGGCCCATGTTGCCACCTTCATAGGACTTGCCGCTGTTGGTCGGCAGTTCGACATCATCAATGTAGAAAGCCGAACGGTCATAGCTGTTCTCGAACCGTACATCGTCGAACATGAAAAATTCTGGCTCAGGACCAACATAGACGGTGTCACCGAGGCCTGTTGCTTTCAAATAGGCTTCAGCACGCTTGGCGGTCGAACGTGGATCACGTGCATATAGCGCGCCATCGCTTGGCTCGACGATGTCACATACGAGGATCATCATCGGTGTGGCAGAGAACGGATCGAAATATACTGAGTCCAGATCAGGCTTCAGGATCATGTCGGATTCGTTGATGGCCTTCCAACCCTCGATCGAGCTGCCGTCAAACATCAGGCCTTCTTCGAGGGCATCTTCGTCTATGACGGCGGCGCACATGCTGAGGTGCTGCCACTTGCCCTTGGGATCGGTAAAGCGGACATCCACCCACTCAATTTCATTTTCTTCGATCATTTTCAGAATGTCTTTGGGCGTGTTCGCCATTTCGGATTACCCTTTCTTTGGTTTCCGCCGGAAGGAAGCCCCCCTCCAAGTCGGTATTCTCATCAATTCATGCGCCGCGCATATGCACGGCCCGGTTTGTCGCCTCAGATAGCGTCGTCGTCGCGTTCGCCTGTGCGGATACGCAATGCGGATTCTATCGGGGAGACGAAAATCTTGCCGTCGCCAATACGGCCTGTTTGTGCGGCATTGGCAATAGCTTCCACCACTCGCTCGGCCAGCCCGTCTTCTATGACGACTTCCAGCTTCACTTTAGGAAGAAAATCGACAACATATTCAGCGCCGCGATACAGCTCTGTATGTCCTTTTTGACGACCAAAACCCTTGGCCTCGGTCACGGTGATGCCAGAGACGCCAACTTCATGCAGCGCTTCTTTCACTTCATCAAGCTTGAACGGCTTAATGATTGCTTCGATTTTCTTCATAAGGCTCCCACCTAAGTATGCATAATAGGGAGTGTTTGCTTTTCACCTTTCGGCTGCCGGCAGGCTTCACCCCCTATGATTTCTGAGTCGCCCATGAAAACCGCAGATATCTGCCATTTTCACGCCTAGCGGACGCGACTCGGATGATGAACTTCTGCGATGGAGAGGCAAATGTCTAGAATGCTTGTGATTCAGGCAAAATTTGCACCGATTGCCTAATTTTTAGGCAGGAGCAAATACGCCGTTTCAAGGGGTGATTTCACTTAACTTCTGTTCCCAGCGCAAGGCATGTTCGATGATGTTATCAAGGTCTGCATATTGCGGTTTCCAGGGGAAGCGCTCCAATATTGCTCTATTGTCGGAAATGAGCGCGGGAGGATCGCCTGCACGGCGGGCTTCCATGCGCCGTTCTATGGGCGTGTTGGTGGCGCGATCAACGGCATCAAGCACTTCAAGCACAGAGAAGCCCTGACCATAGCCGCAATTGAGGCGGTGGCTCTGAGCAGGGTCTGCAATCAACGCTTCAAGCGCGTGGACATGCGCCGCGGCCAGATCTGAGACATGAATATAATCGCGCACGCCTGTGCCGTCTGGCGTGTCGAAATCCGTGCCGAAGATACCGACATGGCTGCGCTTGCCCAAGGCTGCTTCGACCGCAACTTTGATGAGATGGGTAGCGCCTGCCGTAGACTGGCCGCTGCGGGCCTGCGGGTCAGCGCCTGCCACATTGAAATAGCGCAGCGCGCAATAGTTGAAATCATGTGCCTTGCTGACATCCTCCAGCATATGTTCGGTCATCAGCTTGGACATGCCATAAGGGTTGATCGGCCGCTGTGGGCAGTCTTCTCGCACCGGGCTGGTTTCCGGGATGCCATAGGTGGCGGCAGTAGACGAGAATATGAAATGCTTCACGCCACATTGTGTCGCGCTTTCGATCAAGCTGCGGGTTTTTGCGGTGTTATTATGATAATATTTGAGTGGGTTATCAACCGATTCAGGGACGACTACTGAACCTGCAAAGTGCATGATTGCGCCAATTTTATGCTGTTTTATAGCGGATTCGACCGCCTGTGCATCGGCAATGTCAGCCTCAACCAGCGGTACATCCTGTGGCACGGCGAAACGAAAGCCGGTGACCAGATTGTCGATCACCACGACAGGCCAGTCTGCATCTTTCAACGCCAACACGGCATGGCTGCCGATATAGCCGGCGCCCCCGGTTACTAATATTGCCGGTTTTGCTGTCATGCCTCTATCCCCCGGTTCATGTCAGACCGGGGGGATAGATAGCACTATAGATGATGGCAACGGCAAACTGCTTCAGGCAGCGGCTTTTGCTGCCGTACTGTAAAAGCTCTCGCCCTTGGCAGCCATATCACGCAGTTGCTGAGTTGGAGCGAACCGTGCGCCATGTTTTTGCGTCAAGCTGTCGAGCGTTTCGACGACGTTAGCAATGCCAACCGTGTCCATATGGCTGAACGGGCCGCCAGTATAAGGCGCGAAGCCCCATCCAAAGATAGCGCCAATGTCGCCATCTTCCGGGTCAGTCAGTACGCCTTCTTCATAACAGCGCGCGCATTCGATGAGCTGGCGATACAGCAACCGTTCGCGCACTTCCGCTGCCGATGGTTGTATAGCGGCACGCGGAAAATTCTCGCCCAAGCCGGGCCAGAGCGACTTCTTGCCAGATTTATCGCCGGCGGGGGGGTAATCATAAAACCCCTTGCCATTTTTGCGGCCCAATCGATCAAGCTCGACAACCAGTTTTTCAATCGCAGCATCCGCAGCGCTGGGCTTGTAGGCGTCGCCCATAGCCTTTTTGGTCGCGGTCATGATTTTGTAGCCCAGCTCGATCGAAACTTCATCAGACACGGCGAGCGGGCCGACGGGCATACCGAGTTGCTTGCCGACATTCTCGATCAATGCCGGGTTCACGCCTTCTGCCACCATTTCGGTGCCTTCTGCCACATATGTGCTGAAAGAGCGTGAGGTATAGAAACCTCGGCTGTCATTGACGACAATCGGTGTTTTCTTGATCTGACGAACATAATCCAAAGCCTTTGCAATGGCTTGTGGCCCCGTTTTTTCGCCTAATATAATTTCGACCAGCGGCATTTTCTCAACCGGCGAGAAGAAATGAACGCCGATGAAATTCTCCTGTTTGCTCCATGCCTTGGCCAGACCGGTGATCGGCAGTGTGGAGGTGTTGGAGCCAAAGATGACGTCGGGACCGAGCACGGCCTCGACCTTCTTGGTCATCTCAGCCTTGATGCCGACATCCTCGAACACGGCTTCGATCACGAAATCGCACCCGGCAAGATCGGCAACATCAGTCACTGGCGTTACACGTGCAAGAATTTCGGCCATCTTGTCTGGCGTCATTTTGCCTTTGGAAACCCGCTTTTGCAGAACGCTCTCGACATGGGCCTTGCCGCGTTCTGCAGATTCCATATCCCGGTCGAGCAGCATGACTTCCATGCCGGCCTGTGCGGAAACGGTAGCAATGCCCGCTCCCATCATACCTGCTCCCAGCATAGCGAGTTTAGTCGTTGGTGCAGGGGGCTGGTCAGCTGGGCGGCGTGCACCGCGCTCAGCAGCTTGTTTGTTGACGAAGAGCGTACGCACCATGTTGCGCGCCTGTGGATCTGCGAGAACCCGTGTGAAATATTTGGACTCGACCTGAATCGCCCGGTCCATAGGCAGTTGCAAACCCTCATATACAGCAGAAAGCAGGGCAATCGGACCGTTGACATTATGCTGGGTCTGCTTGACCGTCATTGGCACAGCGCCCATGAAAGTCTGTGCGAAGCCGGGGTGCATAGCACTGCCGCCACCGGGCACTTTAAAGCCCTTCACATCCCATGGCTGCACGCCAGCGTTCGGGTTGGCTTTTACCCAGGCCTTCGCTGTTTCCAGCGCTGTACCAGCGGGAACGATCTCATCCACGAGTTTCAGCGCAGCCCCTTCGGTGACAGGGAACATTTTCCCCTGAAGCATATACATTAACGCAGTTTGCGCGCCGGTGATGCGCGGCATACGCTGGCTGCCGCCAGCGCCGGGGAAAAGGCCCAGCATGCATTCGGGCAGGCCAAGGCGTGTTTTGGGATTGTCGCCCGTGACGCGATGGTGGCAGGCGAGTGCCAGTTCGAAGCCGCCGCCAACGCATGTGCCTTCAATGGCGCAGGCCACTGGCTTTCCGTTGGTTTCGAGCTTGCGCAAAATACGGTTCAGCTCAAATACGCGCCTGTAGAGGCCTGCCATACCGCCTTCGCCAGTGAGCAACATGCCTTCCATGGCTTTGAGGTCCATGCCGCCCATGAAGCCGCTGTCTTTACCAGAAGCAATGACGGCGCCTTTAACGGCATCATCGCTCGCAAGCCTGTCTGTCACCGTTTCAAGGTCAGCAACAAACTGTGCATCGATGACGTTCATCGACTGGTTGGGAGCATCTATCGTCAGTGTTGCAATGCCGACATTGTCTACATCGTAACGGATGGTATCTGTCATGATTTCAATCCTCTCCGCTCAAATTCTTATATGCGTTCAATGATAGTGCCTGTGCCCATGCCGGCACCGACGCAAAGGTTGATGAGAGCTGTTCCCTTGCCGGAGCGCTCCAGCTCATCGAGCGCGGTGCCAAGCACCATGGCACCGGTCGCGCCGAGCGGGTGGCCCATGGCGATCGCGCCACCACAGACATTGATGTCGCTATGGTCGATATCCATCGCCTGCATGTAGCGCAGTACGACGCTGGCAAAAGCCTCATTCAGCTCCCACAGGTCAATGTCCGATTTGCTCATCCCTGAGCGATCCAGCAGCTTTTGGGCGATGCTTTCTGGTCCGGTGAGCATGATGGTCGGTTCCGAACCGATGGAAGCTGCGGCGCGAATACGCGCCCGTGGCTTCATGCCATATTTCTCACCTATTTCTTTGCTGCCGATAAGTACGGCGGCTGCGCCATCGACAATGCCGGAGCTGTTGCCGCCATGATGCACATGGTTGATCCGCTCGACCTCGGGGTAGCGCAGCAGCGCAATAGTATCGAAGCCGGGCATCTGCGTGCCCATAGCCTCGAAGCTGGGGTTGAGCGCTCCAAGCGACTGCATGTCGGTCTCAGGGCGCATATGTTCATCATGATCCAGAATGACTTCGCCAATTACGTCTTTGATCGGCAATATGGATTTGGCAAAGCGGCCTTCGTCCCATGCTTGCTTGGCGCGCTTCTGGCTCTCCACTGCATAAGCGTCGCAATTTTCACGGGAAAAGCCGAATTTTGTAGCGATCAGGTCTGCGCTGATACCCTGCGGCACAAAATAGGTGTCATAGGCCACGCGCGGGTCGGTCGCCCATGCGCCGCCGTCGGACGCCATCGGAATACGGCTCATGCATTCAACACCGCCCCCAATAGCGAATTGCGCTTCGCCAGAAACGACCTTCGAGGCCGCCATATTTACAGCTTCAAGTGCGGAAGCGCAGAAGCGGTTAATCTGAACACCAGGGACCAGTTCATTATAGCCAGCATTGATGACTGCGACACGGGCAATGTTGGAGCCTTGCTCGCCCACTGGGGTAACGCAGCCCAGAATGACATCGTCTATATCAGCTGTATCGATCCCGGTGCGCTCCGGGATGGATCTGAGTATCTGTGTGGTCAGTTCAACCGGGGTGATCTCGTGCAGCGCACCGTCTTTTTTGCCTCGGCCACGCGGGCTGCGCACAGCATCATATATATAGGCTTCCATGCTGATCTCTCCTGTCTTCGTTCAGACGTTCTATCCTACAATGTGCGCTAATTTCCCATATATACAAGGGGAGAAACATCCACATTTCTCCGAGAAACTTACATCGCTAACGTTGCCGTTACGGCATTATCGAGTCACTATCGGGGCAGTTCATGTAAAATTTTTGCGCTTTGCTGCAATATGCCCCTTATAGAGCGCACATAACCATATACGCGCAGCGAGGCGGAATGTTCTGGCATTTGGGCATAGCATTCCCATATGGGGTGATAATCAGGCAAAGGGAAAGCGATAGTGACTGCTACTTCTGAGGTGGATACGCAGGGTGACCTGCCATCGAAAATGGATGTGCCAGAGGATGTGCAAGCCGCTATCCGCACTTTGATACGCTGGGCAGGCGATGATCCGACACGGGAAGGGCTGTTAGATACACCCAAGCGCGTGGCGCGCGCCTGGAAGGAGTATTGCGAAGGCTATGGGGAAGACCCTGCGCTGCATCTTTCGCGTGTTTTTCATGAAGTGGGCGGCTATGACGAGATAGTGATGCTCACAGGAATTCCGTTTCATTCGCATTGTGAGCATCATATGGCGCCGATTACAGGCGTGGCCCATATCGCCTATTTGCCCGGAGACTATGTCGTGGGTATCTCCAAGCTAGCCCGTGTGCTGCATGGCTTTGCGCGGCGCTTGCAGGTGCAGGAGCGCCTGACAGCGCAGGTCGCGGATTGTATATGGGATCATCTTCACCCGCGCGGTGTTGCTGTCGTGATAGAGGCGACGCATGGCTGTATGACAGGCAGGGGCGTGCGCACGCCGGATGTTGTCATGAAAACGAGCCGTATGATGGGCACGTTTCGTGATGATGATAAAAGCCGCAAGGAAGTGTTGCGCCTGATGGGGCTATAAAATGGCGAATGATGCGCCTTTAGCGTTGGTGACAGGCGGGCATCGCCGCCTTGGTGCGCATGTCAGTGCTGCTCTGGCGCAGGCAGGATATGCTCTGGCGCTACATGGCAGTCATGATGTCGCACTGGAGCCTGAGCTGGAGTGCGTCTTGGCTGATAGCAAGGCGCATTGGCATGGCTTTGTGGCGGATTTCGAGGTGCCAGAGACCGTGCCTGTGTTGATGGAACAGGTTGTTGCTCATTTTGGCAGAGCGCCAGACCTGCTCGTCAACAGCGCGGCTTTGTTTGGCCAGGACCGGCTGGAGACTGTCACGGGCGATGATCTGATGCGCCATTATGCTGTAAACAGCATCGCGCCCGTCCTGCTGACCAAGGCTTTTGCAGCGAGCGGGGCGGCTGAAGAGCGATGTATCATCAATATTCTCGATCAGCGCTTGGCTCAGCCTCATGGTGACCAGATCGCCTATACGCTGTCCAAGCAGGCGTTGGCGGGCTTTACCCAAATCGCTGCACGCGAATTGGCGCCTAAAGCTATTCGCGTCAATGCGGTGGCACCGGGATTGACGCTTGCGACGGATGAGTATGATGACAGCCAGATGCAGCGCCTTGCTCATATGATGCCTTTGGGGCGGTTGCCACAAGCCTCGCAGATAGTCGATGCAGTATTGTATCTGGCACGGGCCGGAGCTGTAACAGGGCAAGTGATTGCCGTTGATGGCGGCGCGCATATGCAGAGCTACCCTCGCGATTTTATGCATTTATAAGATTTTGCTGATGTAATTTCCCGGTGTCAGTTACGATTGCTGGGCTGTATTTGGCTTTAGTATAGCAGACTGGATGTGCGGACATCCAGATAGCTGGCGCGCTCGAATATGGTGAGTATGAGAGGGTCCATCTCCGCTGCCCTGATAGCGACCTGAAATTCAACCGAGGGAATATCTACGGCATTCGGAACCGGCATAAGCTTGTTTTCAGCAAGTTCCCGCTGGACCATCGTATGAGGGAATATGCCAATACCATTGCCGGACATCACTATATCAATCATGGAACGGGCATTGTTGCATAGATTGACAGTTTGCGTAGCCATGTTTGATTGGCTGATCGCGTCCCGCATGATTTGATAGAGCGGCGAGTAACTGGAGAGTGACCAGATAGGAAAGCGGACCTCATGCTCTGCATGTTCCATAGCGGCTATCGTTTCAGGGCTGGCTAGCCATAACAAATCAACAGAGCCGATGGGTGTGGTTTTCAGTGAAGGATGCGCTATGCGCCCGGCGCCAAAGACCAGATCCATCCTGCCGTTTAATATTTGTTGGATGAGGTCGGCAGTAAGCGCGAGTTCTATTTCCAGTGAGACGTTGGGAAGGTCTTTCTGTAACTCTGCGACAAATCCCGGCAGGCAGCTGGCAGCGGCAATTTCTCCTGCGCCGATGCGGACTATGCCGGATGCCTCTGAGAGTGTGTTGGAACCTTGCAAAACGCTTTGGAAGCTGGCCAGCAGAGGTTCGCTTTCTTTTACAATTTGGCGGCCAGCCGGTGTGAGTGCCATCATACGGCCATCACGACGGAATAAATCTATGCCGAGGTTGGTCTCAAGTTCACGTACGCGCGCAGTAATAGCTGGCTGGGTGGTGTTGAGCCGCTCTGCAGCAGCACTGAATGTGCCAAGCCGCGCTATCCAGTGTAGCGTTTCGAGGTGATAAAAGGCAATGCGATTTATAGGCATTGGCTATACATAGCGCAAAAAACAAATAATTGGTAATGATGAATTCGGCGGTTTATGTGAACCGCCTCTTGCGATTGGAAGGATGAGAATGTCTAAGAAACTCTACCCTGATGCTGCCGCAGCGCTCGATGGGCTGTTGTTTGATGGCATGACGGTTTGTGCCGGCGGTTTTGGCTTGTGCGGTATCCCTGAACGGTTGATTGATGCGGTGCAGGCCAGTGGCGTCAAAGACCTGACTGTTGCCTCGAACAACGCTGGTATTCAGGGCGAGGGGCTGGGTAAGCTGCTCGACACTCGCCAGATCAAGAAGATGATCAGCTCTTATGTAGGCGAGAATAAAGAGTTTGAGCGCCAATATCTCTCCGGCGAGCTGGAACTGGAATTTTGCCCGCAAGGTACGCTTGCTGAGCGGTGCCGTGCGGCTGGCGCGGGTATTCCCGGCTTTTACACTAAGACCGGTGTGGGTACACTGATCGCTGAAGGCAAGGAAGTGAAAGTCTTTAACGGCGAAGAATATATTCTCGAAGAAGGCATTTTTGCTGATATTTCGATTATCAAGGGCTGGAAGGCTGATGAATCCGGCAACCTTGTATTCCGCAAGACCGCGCGCAATTTCAACCAGCCGATGGCTGGCGCAGGCAAGGTTTGCATTGCTGAGGTAGAGGAAATTGTGCCGACCGGAAGCCTTGATCCTGACTGTATTCATATACCGGGCGTTTTCATCAACCGCATGATTGTCGGTGCGCCTTATGACAAGAAGATTGAGTTTCGCACTGTTCGCGAAAGGGAGGCGGTATAATGGCTTGGGATCGTAATCAGATGGCTGCACGCGCAGCCCAAGAGCTGGAAGATGGCTTCTATGTGAATCTGGGTATCGGCATTCCCACATTAGTAGCAAACCATGTGCCTGAGGGCATGGAAGTGACGCTCCAGTCGGAAAATGGCATGCTTGGCATCGGCCCGTTCCCTTATGAAGATGAGATTGATGCGGACCTTATTAACGCCGGTAAGCAGACGGTGAGCGAACTGCCCCAGACCGCTTATTTCGGGTCGGAAGAGAGCTTCGCGATGATCCGTGGCGGGCATATCAACCTGGCTGTGCTGGGCGCGATGGAAATCGCCGAAAATGGTGACATTGCCAACTGGATGATTCCCGGCAAGCTCATCAAGGGCATGGGCGGCGCGATGGATCTCGTTGCTGGTGTCAAGAAGATCATCGTTGCGATGGAACATTGCTCCAAAAAGGGCGATCCCAAGTTCATCCCGGAATGCACGTTGCCACTGACTGGCAAGAACGTGGTGGATATGATCATCACCGACCTTGCCGTGTTTGCGCGTCCGGACCGCCAGAGCCCGTTCAAGCTGATAGAACTGGCACCCGGTGTGACGGCTGAAGAAGTCGCGGAAAAAACGACGGCACATTATATCGCCTGATGCCTGCACTCAGGCGTGATCGAGGTCCGGTTCATTTTATGAGCCGGGCCTCTTTCGTTTATGCAGACTTATCGCTAGAGACGGCGGCATGACAAAAACACGTACATTATATGAAAAAATATGGGATGCGCATGTTGTAGAGCAGCGCGAGGACGGAACATGCCTTGTCTATATTGACAGGCATCTCGTTCATGAAGTGACCAGCCCGCAAGCCTTTGAAGGCCTAAGACTGGCAGGACGCAAAGTGCGTCGGCCAGATCTCACGTTGGCTGTGCCGGATCATAATCTGCCAACAACGGCGCGTGTCGATTCATCTGGGAAACGCTTGCCAATAGCCGATGTAGCAAGCGCGCAGCAATTGGCAGCGCTGGAGCGTAATGCTCCGGAGTTCGGGATAAAATATATTGGCGCGACCGATGCTGAACAGGGGATCGTTCATGTTGTCGGACCAGAGCAGGGTTTTACTTTGCCGGGTACAACCCTGGTATGCGGTGATAGCCACACAGCAGCGCATGGAGCGCTGGGCGCATTGGCATTTGGTATTGGCACCAGCGAAGTCGAGCATGTGTTGGCCACGCAGACCTTGTTGCTCAAGCCAAGCAAGACGATGGAAGTTCGTGTTGAGGGTGATCTTGGCCCCGGTGTAACGCCCAAGGATGTGATTCTTCATATCATTGGTGTGATTGGCACGGCAGGCGGCACAGGCCATGTTATCGAATATCGTGGCAAGGCGTTTGAAGACATGTCGATTGAAGGCCGCCTGACCGTCTCGAATATGTCTATCGAGGGCGGCGCGCGCGCTGGTTTGTTTGCGCCGGATGAAAAAACCTTTGAGTATATCAAAGGTCGCCCGATGGCGCCCCAGGGGGCTGATTTTGATGCTGCTGTCGCGTATTGGAAATCACTGGCGACCGATGAAGGCGCGACCTTCGATCGTTCGGTGGTGATCGATGCTGCTGATATTGCGCCAAGCGTTACATGGGGCACCAGCCCGGAAGATGTTGCCCCCATCACCGGTACAGTGCCTGCACCGGAGAGCTTTGCTGATACTTCCAAGCGTATGGCAGCGCAAAAGGCACTTGAGTATATGGGGTTGACCGCCGGGCAGCGCATGCAGGACATCATGGTCGAGCATGTGTTCATTGGCAGCTGTACCAACAGTCGCATCGAAGACATGCGCGCGGCGGCTGAAGTTGTGAAAGGCCGGAAGGTTGATAGCCGTATCAAGCAGGCATTGATCGTTCCGGGGTCTGGTTTGGTGAAGCGTCAGGCGGAGGCTGAAGGGCTGGACCGCATCTTTGTTGAGGCGGGCTTTGAATGGCGCGAGCCGGGTTGCTCGATGTGTCTGGCAATGAACCCTGACAAAGTGCCGAGTGGCGAGCGTTGCGCCTCGACCTCGAACCGCAATTTCATGGGACGACAGGGGCCGGGCGCACGCACGCATCTGGTCTCGCCTGCTATGGCGGCGGCCGCTGCGATTACAGGGCATTTGACGGATATAAGAGATTTTGTTGAGGGAGAGGTAGTATGAAAGCGGCATTCTGGATGTTGACAGCTGGCGCGGTTGCAAGTGCTATAATGGCTGGCACCTTGAGCCGCGCAGCAGACCCTGTGTCCGTTAGCCTGACCCGGCTGGATTGTGGTGTTGTACAGGTCAATAACCTCAACGCTTTCTCCGATACGAATGCTTATACTGGGGAAAGCAAGCGTTTCACCGCCAGTTGTTATCTCATTCAGCATGGCGAGACATACATGTTGTGGGATACTGGTTTGCCGGAGCGGTTGAAGGGGGTTCCTGCCAACAACACTGACCCAATGTCACCGACGCTGACTGTAACCATCAAAGAGCAACTTGCACAGCTTGGCATTACACCCGAGCAAATCAGCCTTATCGGGATTAGCCATTATCACTTCGATCATGTCAGTCAGGCGGATGGCTTTCCGCAAGCTAAGCTGCTTATAGGCAAGAATGACTGGGATGCTCTCAATAGTGGTGAAGTACCTGTGGGTGCTAGCAGTTCAGCTCTGCAGCATTGGATAAAGGGCAGTGGTGCAGTTGAAGGTGTCTCTGGAGACAAGGACATATTCGGCGATGGTTCTGTCATCATGCTCGATACGCCAGGGCACACGCCGGGGCATCATAGTCTGAAGGTGACGCTGGCAAAGAGCGGCAAATATCTGCTGACTGGCGATCTGGCGCATTTTCATGAAAACTATGACAGCAATGGTGTGCCGGGGTTTAATACGGACCGTGCCGATACATTAGCCTCGCTTGAGCGTTTCAAGCAGTTGGCCGACAATGAAAAAGCGACCGTTATTATTCAGCATGACATGCGTGACATCAGAAAACTTCCCGCTTTCCCGGAGGCAGCGCGTTAATGGAACCGATCAGAACAGTTGAAGGCCGTGCCTATCCGCTTGGTGTCAAAAATGTCGATACGGACATGATTATCGCCGCGAAATGGCTGAAAGGTACTACGCGCTCTGGCATGGGGAAAGGCGCATTTGAGGCGCTCCGCCAGGACCCGGATAATGTGTTTGATAACCCGGAATATGCAGGCAGCCCGATAGTGATCGCGGGCGATAATTTTGGCTGCGGATCAAGTCGTGAACATGCCGCATGGGCGCTGATTGATATGGGCGTGAAGGTGGTAGTTGCGCCGAGCTTTTCGGATATTTTTTCCAGTAATGCATTTAAAAATGGCATTTTGACCGTGGCGCTGCCGCAAGAAGCGATCGACCGGTTGATGGAAGTGGCAACGACTGACCCTATCGATATTGATCTGGAATCGCAGACTGTGACCACGCCTTTCCAGGATCGCTTCAGTTTCGAGATTGACCCGTTTCGTAAATCTTGCTTGCTCGGCGGGCTGGACGAGATCGGGCTGACTCTGGAAAGCACCGCAAACATTGACAGTTATGAGAAAAAACGGGCTGAGGACCAGTCATGGTTTACCCCGGTGCTTGCCTGAGGGGCATAGGCTCCCTATTTTAGACACACGAGCTTACACATATATTGAGGCCAGAGAATATGACCGATTTTGAAGACCGCGAACGCGCATTTGAAGCCAAGTATGCGCATGATGAAGAGATGGCGTTTCGCATCACCGCGCGTCGTAACCGCTTGTTGGGTGAATGGGCTGGGCAGAAAATGGGCCTTACGGCAGCAGAAACAGATGCTTACGCCAAGTCCGTGGTGCAGGCCGATTTCGAAGAGGCTGGCGATGAAGATGTTATCCGCAAGCTGGTAGGGGATCTCACCAGCGCAGGTGTTGATATTGATGATGCAGCTATCCGTACCGCTCTGGAAGAGCAGGCGGTGATTGCACGTCGCATGTTCATTGAACCACAAGAATAAGATCAAGAGGCACCTGGCTTATGCCCATGGCGGCGAATGAAATTGAAGAGCTGATCCGCGCGGCGATCCCTGATGCACAGATCGAGATTACCGATCTTGCGGGAGATGGTGATCATTATGCTGCCAAAGTTGTAGCAGAGAGCTTTCGTGGCAAACCGCGCGTGAAGCAGCATCAGGCCGTGTACGCTGCGCTGGGTGGCCGCATGGGCGGTGTACTCCATGCCTTGCAACTGACGACTAGCGTACCCAATTGATAAGCATGGCCGCAGAAGCTAATGCTACGAGGAGCAGACTATGAGTGAAGAAGTCAAGGCGCGGATTGCGCAGGTCGTTCAGAGCAATGATATTGTGCTATTTATGAAAGGCACGCCGCTTTTTCCGCAATGCGGGTTTTCCAGCAGGGCAGTTGCGATTCTTGACCATCTGGGCGTTGCTTTTGAAACCGTAGATGTGTTGCAGGATCAGGAGGTCCGCCAGGGCATCAAGGAATATTCTGACTGGCCGACCATTCCGCAGCTCTATGTGAAGGGCGAATTTCTGGGCGGCAGCGATATCATGATGGAAATGTATGAAGCTGGTGAGCTGCATCAGATGTTCACGGAGCAAAATGTAGCGCGCGCTGAATAAGACGCTGTTGCCAATAAGTTTTATGGAAGAACCCGGTGGGGGATGCGGGCCGGAGACAAAGGCGCCGACATCCCCCTTAGGTCAAGTGGTGTAGTATACCCATACATACGCATAACCCGTGCCAGCTTTGCGTAATGACCTATTTTGGCGGGTGTTAGTGGTTAATGGTTTGTAACGCTTGCCCGCAATTGTAAAAGAATCCGACATATTTTCGTGTTTCTGAGCCAATAATAGGCGCTTCAACTTGCATAATCCCTCTGGATAGGCACATGGAGACTATGGCCGCATCTTTTGACATGGACAGTTTACCGACCGGGGAGGCAATGCGTCTGTCTCCACTGGTGAGCCGTGTGCTTGCGCCTAACCCGTCACCTTATACTTACACGGGCACGCAAAGCTATGTTGTCGGGCTACAGGGTGGGCAGGGTGATGTCGCTATTATCGACCCCGGCCCGGCAGAAGACACGCATATGGATGCGTTGATACGCGCAACGGGCGGTGCCAAAGTCAAGGCGATCCTGTGTACGCATACGCATCGTGATCATAGCCCGGCTGCGGCTTTGCTTGCGGAGCGCACCAAAGCGCCTATTATCGGCTGCGCACCGCTGACGCTGGAGGACGACGGGCCGCGCGCTGATGCTGCTTTTGATGCTGATTACCAGCCCGATGAAGTTATGGTGGATGGAGATAGCCTGTCTGGTGAAGGCTGGACTATAGAGGCTGTGGCAACGCCGGGGCATACATCCAATCATATTTGCTTTGCTGTAGCGCAAGAGCAGGCACTTTTTACCGGTGACCATGTCATGGGCTGGTCGACCAGTATTGTTTCCCCGCCTGATGGTGACATGGCGGACTATATGGCGTCTATGCAGAAACTACTCGACCGGGACGATAAGGTCTATTATCCGGCGCATGGCGAAGCGGTAGAGGCTCCACAGCGCTTGGTACGGGGCATGATGGGCCACCGTAAAAGCCGTGAGGGCCAGATATTGCGACAGTTGGAAAGTAGCGATGTTGAAGGGGTGCTTATCGAGGATATGGTCGCGCAGATGTATAAAGGCGTCGATAAAAGGCTGCATCCGGCGGCTGCGCGCTCTGTGCTCGCGCATTTGCTTGACCTTCGGCAGCGGGGGCTGGCAGAACATATGGCCGGAGATATATGGAAGGTCGCTAATCCATGAAAAAGCTGATCGTACCGATTATTGTGGGCCTGGTGATGTTCGCTGCGGCTTTTGGCGGCGCCTTTTATTTTCAGAATTATCGCTCCACTGAGACAGAAAGGGCAATTGCATCTGTTACACGGGCGAGCCTGGAGGCACTACAGGAAGAGAAACGCCTTACAGTGATGACTGCCCGCTACGCAGCAGTGGTTACGCCCTCGTCAGAGCCGATACTCGCGGAGGCCAAGCAAGAGACGAAAGAGTCTGACAAAGGCGAGAAGAATGAGGGCGACCCTAAACCAGCCGAGGGTGCAGACCCGGCATCGGGAGCGTCGAATTCCTCCCATATTTTGATCATGCCAGGTACTGTTCGCTATGAGATTGACCTTAAGGCTATCAAGCCTGAGCATGTTGTATGGCATGAGGCTGAAAAGACTTTGGCGGTAAAACTCCCCCCGCTTGCTCTGGCCGGGCCGAATATCGACCTGAATGACATAAGAGAGCGGATTGGCAACGGGCAGCAGCGTATGCTTAGCAATGCCAAGCAAGTGCTCAACAAGCGCAACCGCATTACGGCGGAAGTAGACCTGACTGAGCAGGCGCGCGCCGAAGCGTCGATGCGCATGGCGCGGGACATGGGCCGTAAGATGATTGAGCGGGCCTTCCGTATACCGCTTAAATCTGCCGGCGTGACTGCGGCTATGGCGGTCTATTTCGAAGATGAAGTAATTGAAGAGAGCGGCGGTGAAAAAGCACCGGCCGCTGATAAAGAAGGATAGTAAACATGGATGCGCGTGGTGGGATTGGTGGTTCGCTGGCTGGGCTGGACCTGTTGGCGGAGATCAACCGGCTGAGGAAAGAACGCAACGCGATCATTCTTGCTCATTATTATCAGAAGCCTGAAATTCAGGATCTGGCTGATTTTGTCGGGGATTCGCTGGAGCTTTCGAGGAAGGCTGCGGAAACAGATGCAGACGTGATCGCCTTTTGCGGCGTGCGCTTCATGGCCGAGACGGCGAAAATTCTCTCGCCGGAAAAGATCGTTGTGCTGCCCGATATGGATGCTGGTTGCTCATTGGAAGACAGTTGCCCGCCGGACAAGTTCAAGGCGTTCCGTGAGGAGCACCCCGATCATATCGCGCTGACCTATATCAACTGCTCGACCGAGGTGAAGGCGCTCTCGGACGTCATCGTTACCAGCTCTTCGGCCGAGAAAATCCTCGAACAAATCCCGCTCGATCAGAAGATTATCTTTGGCCCGGACAAGCATCTGGGCGGTTATCTCGCGCGTAAGACGGGTCGCGAGATGTTGCTGTGGCCGGGCGTGTGCATCGTTCATGAAGCCTTTAGCGAGACAGAAATGCTCAAGCTGAAGGCCGAGCATCCGGACGCGCCCATCGCCGCGCACCCGGAATGCCCCGCGCATATCGTTGAACATGCCGATTATGTCGGCAGCACCAGTGGCATCTTGAAATATGCTAAGGAAATGCCCGGCGACACGCTGATCGTCGCCACCGAGCCGCATATCATCCATCAGATGGAAAAGGCGGTGCCGCATAAGACATTCATCGGCGCCCCCGGCGCGGACGGTAACTGCAACTGCAATATCTGCCCTTATATGGCGCTCAACACATTGGAGAAGCTCTATATCTGCCTGCGCGACCTGGAGCCGCGCGTCGAGATTGAAGAAGAGCTGCGCTTAGAAGCGAAGAAGAGCCTCGACAAGATGATGGAAATGGCAGCGGGGACTGTAGGGCAGGGGGATCTGGGGGCACGGTGATCCGCTTGTCTGTGTGGTTGGCTTTGTGAAAGTAAAGCCAATGCTTCACCCCTCAATAATCACCGTGCCGGGGTGATGCGTGTCGAGATGTTTGCGGATGATGCGCAGGTTTTTGCTGTTGGAGCGCCAGAAGAAGTCGAAGGCATCACCGACGAACGGGATTGCGCCTATGGCGGTGTCAACGCCGACATTGGCGGCCATGAGCGCCAGCTTCCATTTGGGCAGCCCAAGGTTACGCGCTTCCCAGACCATATAAGCGCCCATCGCCGCAGTGGCGAGGTCGCCTATGACAGGGATTAGCCCGACAATGGAATCCAGACCTATCGGGCGGTTGATCCCCGGCACGATGAACATACGCTCCAGCAAAGCTTCTAAAGCTTCAACCCGGCGGCGCACGGAAGCAGGGTCGCTGCCCATTCCGGGCATTTGAGCGGCAAACTGGTCGAACTGGTCTTGATTGATCGGCATGTGAAAAGACATGGGAAGAGGTTCGGCGATTTCAAGTTTTACATTAGATTTCCGCCAACGACCCTTCCTGTCATTGCCTTGACTGAAAAATCCGCTAGTCATTTTGCATGACATTCTCTCTTCCTGATTTCGACCTTCCGGCGTTTGTCGCCGCCACATTAGCTGAAGACCTTGGTGGCCCATTGGGCGCTGGCGGGCGCGATGTGACATCCGAAAGCGTGATCCCGGCTGATGCGCGCTTTAGCGGCGTGATGGACAGCCGCGATGCGGTGACGGTGGCAGGGCTGCCATTGGCTGAAGCCTTTTTCCGGGCGCTTGATCCGGAAGTGGAGATCGAGGTTTTGGTGAGTGAAGGGCAGAGTGTGTCCGCCGGTACGGACCTGATGCGTCTGCGTGGTAATGCGCGCGGCTTGCTGACCGCCGAGCGTTCGGCTCTTAACACAGCACAGCATCTGACGGGTATAGCCACCATGACACGCAGCTATGTCGACAAGATTGCAGGCACGGGTGCGACATTGCTCGATACGCGCAAGACCATCCCCGGCCTGCGGGTGTTGGAGAAATATGCAACGCGCATGGGGGGCGCGACCAATCATCGCATGGGCCTGTGGGATGCCGCGATGATTAAGGATAATCATGTCGCTGTGGCTGGCTCGATAGGCGAGGCGGTGCGCCGCGCGGTTGAGGCAGGTGTAGAGCGCATCATCGTCGAGGTGGACAGGATCGACCAGATTGAGCCCGCATTGGCCGCGGGCGCGACAAACCTGCTGCTCGATAATATGGATCCGCCAACCCTGCGCGGTGCGGTGACGCTTATTGGTAGACGCGTGCCGACAGAGGCGTCGGGCGGCGTAAATCTCGATACGATTCGTGCTATCGCTGAGACGGGGGTCGATTTTATCAGTGTCGGACGGCTCACCCAGTCTGCTCCTGCGGCGGATATAGGCCTGGACTTTGCCAATGCCTGATGCGTTAGGCAGCGGGTTGGCGCTGCTTATGGCGCTGATGCCAGAAAGTGCAGTGAGCAATAGCAGTGGGCCAGCGTGCCGATTGCCAGAGCGTATTCCGGTGCCGCGTGTCGGGCGGCCGCCTCGCCCTGATGAGGTGCGGCGCATGGCGATTGGGGGCTATACGCTCGCGCTGAGCTGGACCCCGCAATTTTGTGCAAGCACATCAGCGCGTTCGATGCAGTGCGACAAGAGAAACGGGCGTTTCGGTTTCATATTGCATGGTCTCTGGCCGGATGGAAAAGGGCGCAGCTGGCCGCAATATTGCAAGCCTGCTTCGGCTATCTCTCGCGCTGTAGTGGCAGAGAATTTCTGTTCTACGCCTTCACCCCAGCTGATGCAGCATGAATGGGCCAAGCATGGCACCTGCATGGCAAAAGACGCGAATGCGTATTTTGACCGGGCGCGTAGCTTGTATCAGGGGCTTACATTGCCGGATATGCGTTATCTTGCGGGCGAACCCCGGCTGACAGCGGGGCAGCTATCAGCAGCGATTGCGCGAAAAAATGCAGGTATGACGGTGGATATGATCCGTGTGCGCTCGAACCGCTATGGCATGCTCACTGATGTCTGGGTTTGTCTCGACACAGCGTTCAAACCGTCTCGCTGTCCATCGGGCAAAGGTGGCCTGTCTCGCAATGCGCGGATTAAAGTCAGGCTGAAGTATTGATCAGGTTGAATTGGTGGAGCCGAGGGGGATCGAACCCCTGACCTCTACACTGCCAGTGTAGCGCTCTCCCAGCTGAGCTACGGCCCCATCCATTTTTCGCCAAACTGGTCATTGGCGAGGATCTTGCACCACATCGCATTGTCATAGACTCTGCAATGTGGAGGCGCTGCCTTTAAGCGAGCAGCACCTCTAAACGCAAGTGGTTAATTGTCAATTATCGTCGTCTTTACCGTCGTCGCTGGCTTCAACGCCCAGGTCATCATCACCGCCCAGATCGACGTCATTGTCTGGCGAATCGTCATCATCATCAATGTCGATATCCAGATCATTATCGACCTCTTCGGCTTCACCCTCCTTGGCATCCTTCTGCTGAGCAGGAGCAACGGCTTCATAAGGAAGCGGTTGTTTGGATTTCAAGATAGGCTCAGGATCCCAGGTTACGCCGCATTCTATGCAGGTAACTGGCGTTTCATTGCCAAGATCGTAAAAGCGCGTTGCGCATTTTGGGCAGGTCCGTTTCGTGCCCCATTCAGGCTTCACCATGTGCCGCCTTCCATCCTTTTTTAAATCTAAAGCGAATTCGCAAAACCCGCATAGCAACGCTTTTGCCATACGAAGAACGCGCGCCTTGCCATAGCATTGCCGCGCTGTCAAAAGCCCTTGTGTAATTGTTGCAAAATTTATCTCAGAAAGCATGTTTCCCTATGACCGCATCGGCCGCTTCTTCCGTTCCGCGCCCAGCGATATTTTGCGCGCCCGGCAAAGGGCTGAGGGGGCAGGTGCAGGTTCCGGGCGACAAAAGCATCTCGCATCGCGCCTTGATGTTTTCGGCACTTGCTGTCGGACAGAGCCGGGTGGAAGGTCTGCTGGAAGGCGAGGATGTGCTCTCAACAGCCGCAGCGCTCAGGGCTATGGGCGCGCGCATTGAGCGTGATGATGCCGGGGCATGGTATATCGATGGCGTCGGTGTGGGTGGGTTGCTGCAACCGGAAGTCGCACTTGATATGGGTAATAGTGGCACATCGACGCGTTTGTTGATGGGCTTGCTGGCCAGCCATGACCTGACCGTGACGTTCATTGGCGACGCCTCTTTGAGCAAGCGACCTATGGGGCGGGTGATCGAGCCATTGTCGCTTATGGGCACGGAGTTTACGCCTAGCCCCGGTGGGCGCTTGCCACTTACCATGCGTGGCCTCGTGCCCGCTGTACCGATCGAATATCGCTTGCCGGTAGCATCGGCGCAGGTGAAGTCGGCTGTGCTGCTCGCAGGTCTCAATGCGCCGGGCATTACCCGCGTTATCGAACCTGAGGCAACGCGCGATCATAGCGAGCGCATGTTGCGGGGCTTTGGCGCTGAACTGAGCGTCGAGATGGATGATGACGGTGCGCGGGTCATCTCCCTTCATGGCGAAGCGGAGTTGAAACCGCAGAATATAGTCGTGCCGGCTGATCCTTCTTCAGCCGCATTCCCGGCTGTTGCTGCGTTGCTGGTGCCCGGTTCCGATGTGACGATCAGCGGTGTTGGTATTAATGAGACACGCAGCGGCCTGTTCAAGCTGCTTGCGCAGATGGGCGGGCAGGTTGAGCTATTGAACCAGCGCGATGCTGGTGGCGAACCGGTGGCGGATATTCGCGTTCGTGCCTCTGCGCTCAATGCTATCGAGAATGACCCCGCCGATGCGCCGAGCATGATCGATGAATTTCCGGTCGCTTTTGTGGCGGCGGCTATGGCCAAGGGGCGGAGCGTCTTTCGCGGGCTGGAAGAGCTGCGCGTCAAAGAGAGCGACCGCATCACGGTTATGGCGCAGGGGTTGATCGCTATTGGCGCTAATGTGCAGGAAACGCCGGATGGGATGATCATCGAAGGTACGGGTAGCGAGCCTTTGGCGGGCGGAGGGCCGGTTGCGACCTATCTCGATCATCGCATTGCTATGAGCTTTGCTGTGGCGGGGCTTGCCAGTCGCGATGGCGTTACTATTGATGATATGCGTCCGGTGGCTACTAGCTTTCCTGGCTTTGTTGATTTGTTGCGCACCCTTGGTGCAGAGCCGGAGCTGACAGCATGATTATCGCTGTTGATGGACCGGCTGCATCGGGCAAGGGGACTATATCGCGGGCATTGGCGGCGCATTATGGTGTGCCGCATCTTGATACTGGCAAGCTGTATCGTGCAGTTGCGCTCACCCTGAAGCGGGCCGGGGGAGACCCGGCTGATGAAGCGGAAGCCTTTTCCGCCACAGTCTTCCCCGTCAGCCTGTTGGGTGACCCTGAACTGAGCGCTGAAGAAATCGGGGCGCTGGCGTCGCAGGTGTCAGCCTATCCGACAGTGCGCGCTGCTTTGATTGAGCGCCAGCGCGCCTTCGCGCGTCAGCCCGGTGGGGCTGTGCTGGATGGACGCGATATTGGCACTGTGATTGTGCCGGGAGCAGACGCAAAGCTGTTTGTGATTGCAAACCCGCGTGTGCGTGCGTTGCGCCGTGCTGCCGAAATGGAGGGGCAAGGGCAGGCCTGTGAGGTGGATGCTATGGAAGCGGATATAGCAGCGCGTGATGCGCGCGATATGGGACGGGCCGACGCACCGCTGAAACAGGCGGAAGATGCGGACTTGCTAGATACGAGCGAATTGACTATAGACGCTGCCGTCCAAAGGGCGATTGCCTTGGTGGATGCACAGTTGGCAGGTCACCATAAAGAGTGACACAGCGAGGCGCTCGGAGATTCCGTGCGCCCTTTTCGCTTATCCGATATGCACCGCCGATGATGATTGTTCAGCGGATGCCCTTGTGACGTGAGGTCATATGGGCACTTTGGCCAGCGATCTTGATTGCTCTGCTCCTATATTTAAGTGGGCCGCGCGAATCAGGGTCGAGATCAAAAGACCTCCGGAGACAACCGGATGGCCAGCAATGACGTGAAAAAGGACTACCATATGGCCTCTACGGCATTTCCGTCGCGTGATGATTTCGCGGCACTTCTCAATGAATCGCTCGGTGGCGAAGACGGCGGCTTTGAAGGCCGCGTCGTTAAAGGCACCGTAACAGGCATCGAAAATGATATGGCTATCATAGATGTCGGCCTGAAAAGCGAAGGCCGCGTATCCCTGCGCGAATTCGCTATGCCGGGCCAGAAAGCCGATATTTCTGTTGGTGATGAAGTCGAAGTTTATGTTGATCGCGTGGAAAACGCACATGGCGAAGCTATGTTGTCGCGCGATCGTGCGCGCCGCGAAGCCGCTTGGGACAAGCTCGAAGCTGAATTCACCGAAAGCACACGCGTTGAAGGCGTTATCTTCGGCCGCGTCAAAGGTGGTTTCACCGTTGATCTTGATGGTGCCGTAGCCTTCCTGCCGGGCAGCCAGGTTGATATTCGCCCCGTGCGTGATGTTACGCCGTTGATGGATATTCCTCAGCCTTTCCAGATTCTCAAAATGGACCGTCGCCGTGGCAACATTGTTGTATCGCGTCGTGCCATTCTCGAAGAGACCCGCGCAGAACAGCGCAGTGGCCTTATCCAGAGCCTTGAAGAAGGTCAGATCATCGAAGGTATCGTCAAGAACATCACCGATTATGGTGCGTTCGTTGACCTTGGTGGTATCGACGGCCTGCTGCACGTCACAGACCTGAGCTACAAGCGTATCAATCACCCCGGTGAGGTGATCAACATTGGCGACACGGTTAAGGTGCAGATCATCCGCATCAACCGCGATACCCAGCGCATCAGCCTCGGCATGAAGCAGCTGGAAAGCGATCCGTGGGAAGGCGCAGATGCCAAATATCCGGTTGGCGCGAAGCTTTCGGGCCGTGTCACGAACATCACCGAATATGGTGCGTTCGTTGAACTGGAAGCTGGCATTGAAGGTCTGGTCCATGTGTCTGAAATGAGCTGGACCAAGAAGAATGTTCATCCGGGCAAGATCGTTTCGACCAGCCAGGAAGTTGATGTTGTCGTTCTCGAAGTGGATGGTGAGAAGCGTCGTATCTCGCTTGGCCTCAAGCAGGCTCAGAGTAACCCGTGGGATAGCTTTGCTGAGACACATCCTGTGGGCACCGAAGTTGAAGGCGAAGTTAAGAACGCTACCGAATTCGGTCTGTTCATCGGCCTCGAAGGCGATGTGGACGGCATGGTCCACATGTCCGACATTGCCTGGGGCATATCGGGTGAAGACGCACTCAACCTGCATCGCAAGGGCGAGATGGTCAAAGCTATCGTACTTGATATTGATATCGAGAAAGAGCGTATCAGCCTTGGTATGAAGCAGCTTGAGAAAGGTGCTCCGGGCGCGGCCGCTGCTGCTGGTTCTTCTGGTCTTTCCAAGAACCAGATCATCACGGTAACTGTACTTGAAGTCCGTGATAACGGCCTCGAAGTTCAGGCTGGTGAAGATGGCGTGACTGGCTTCCTCAAACGCGGCGACCTTGGTCGTGACCGTGACGAGCAGCGTACTGAGCGTTTCCAGCCAGGTCAGAAGTTCGATGCGATGGTCATTGGTTTTGATCGCAGCAAGAAGCCGAACTTCTCAGTCAAGGCTCTGCAGATCTCTGAAGAAAAGCAGGCTGTCGCACAATATGGTTCATCCGACAGTGGTGCATCACTTGGCGATATTCTTGGTGAAGCGCTTAAGGCCAAAAACGAAGGCTAACTCTTACCAAGCCTATTCTAAAGATCCCGTTGCGACTAAGTCGCAGCGGGATCTTTTCTATGACCAATATATCCTATTTTACGAACATGAATCATTTAATGCATGCAATAACATGCTGTATTCGATATTAGTATTATTGTCTTTCCGGGATCAGTTGCGTAATAGGAACTAACCGGCAGATGTGGGCATGCCGGAATAAGGAGGATAAATGATCCGATCCGAACTGGTTCAACGTCTTGCAGAAGAGAATAGCGACCTGACTCTTCTGGAAGTTGAACGAATAGTAGATATTTTCTTTTCTGAGATTACTGAGCAACTAGCTAAAGGGGGGCGTGTTGAGCTGAGAGGCTTTGGCGCATTTACTACCCGGTCGCGTGATGCTCGTACAGGTCGTAATCCGCGCACGGGTGAGTCTGTACCGATCGAAGCTAAGAAGGTACCGTTCTTCAAACCGGGCAAAGAAATCAGGGAACGCTTGAACGCTAAATAGTTCTGAAGTGGACTGGCGTTAGTATGCGTACTCATAATCATATTTGATGAGGACCAGGGTCGATGTTTTCGATCCTGGCCTTTTTTTGTTTCGCACGCATCACTCCCTTGACGGCAACGCATTGGCATTGCAGTGCGTGGCAGCAGTTATGACGAGTGGCGTAATGTGCTGCTTGGTGTGCGGACGTGGCGAAATGGTAGACGCAGCGGACTTAAAATCCGCTTCCCGTTTGGGAGTGCGGGTTCGAGTCCCGCCGTCCGCACCATTATATGTTGGCTTCAATTGCCAGCATTGACAGTGGCTGAGCCTATCGAAAATTCGATGGAGCCTTATTTCCATTAGTATGCCAACAGAATTTGATGGAAAGCTCTGATAGGCGCTTGGCCTGTGATGATGAGCGCGATAGACAGGCTATATGCATCATCCAGCACAAAAGCGGTTTCGTTGAAACTCCCGAGGATCATTGGCGCGACTGTGGCCGCCCTTATGAGTTTGGCAGTCAGTTCATGTGGCGAAGGCCGTGATAACGGACCAGTCCAAGTGGATATGATTGGCACATCGCGTGAAATCAAGGCGCCGCTTACCTATGTCGATACGCGGGCGGGCAGCATGACCTATGCGGCGACTGCGCAGGGCCTGGTGACTTATGATGATAATGGCACGGTTGTACCTGGACTCGCCCAACGGTGGATCGTGGATGACGATGGCAAAACCTATATATTCCGGCTGCGTCGTTCACGCTGGGCAAATGGCACGCGTGTTGATGCACGTGATGTTCAGAAATTGATGCGCAAGCGCTTGCGCGCTGTTCTTAAGCAAGACCCTTATGGCCCGCTTGCTTCCATCTCCGAGATTATAGCGATGACAGCCGATGTGATTGAAATTCGGCTAAAGACGTCGCGCCCTAATTTCCTTTTGGCACTTGCGCACCCCTCTATGGGCATCGCCATGTCTGATGGAGGGAGCGGACCATATCGCAAAACAATGGCGAAATCAGGTGCTGGTGCTTTGCGTTTCACACCAGTGGAAGACATCGCCATGCCTGACCGGGAGCCTGCTCCGCGTGAAGAACGCATTGTCCATGCGGAGCGCGCGTCCAAGGCAATAGTGCGCTTCAGGGCAGGCAAAAGCGACCTGATGCTGGGGGCTACTCTGGCTGAGTTGCCCTATATTGCTTTGGCAGATGTAGATCGGGACAGGGTACGCTTCGATGCTGTGCAGGGGCTGTTTGGGCTGGCGCTTTCTCCGCGTACGCCGTTGTTTGATGATCCTCATGTACGCGAAGCACTTTCAATGGCCGTAGAGCGGGAAGCGATTATTGCGTATTTTGAGATGAACCGCTGGAAGATCGCCAGCCAGATGCTTCCCCAACAGCTTGATATGACGCATCCGCCAACAGTGCCGGGCTGGACACGGATGACAATCGAGGAACGCCGAAATCTAGCATCGGGTGTGATCACGCGTTGGAAGGCACAGCATGATGACAGGACGGTAAAGTTCAGTATCGCCTTGCCGGAAGGGCCGGGGATGGACCTGCTGTTTTTGGCGCTTAAGGTACAGTTTCGCGCTATCGATGTTGAGATTGAGCGTGTTGAGAAAAATGCGGATATGACGTTAATCGATGAGGTCGCACCCTATGAGAGCGTCTCTTGGTATCTGGGGCGCTTGAGCTGCGCGCGTAATGTGCGCTGTGATCCGGAAGCCGAAGCGCTGCTGCGGGCATCGCAAGACGCGGTCAGCATAGAAGAACGACTCGTATTTCTAGGGCAGGCAGAAGTGCTGGTGCAGGCGTATAATGGCTATATTCCGCTAGCCACTCCTGTGCGCTGGTCGTTGGTTGACCCGCGGCTCAATGGTTATGCGCCTTCTCGCCGAGCGCACCACGATTTGCGCTGGCTGGAGAAATAGGGCAGCTGGCCCTTACTCTAGCCCCAAGGGCGCTCGCGGAACCATTTGGTGATGACATATTTGGTGCCAGCGCGCACCTTCATGCCATGGTGCATAGTATAGGGGTTTGGTGTGCCATCGGGCATACGATTGTTCCAAAGCAGCATCTTGCCGGTCTGAGGATGGACTGATTTGCCAACATTGGTGAAACGTGTGGCGCCACCTGCCTCTGGTTCATTGAGGTAGACCATCGCTGTCCACGTGCGATTGCCGGACTTGGTGCAATATTGAGCGAAATCTGGCCCTTGTGGTTCAAAATAATCCGTATGCGCCTTGAATTCTTGCCCCACCGCATAGCGCTGCCCTTGCAGTGGCTCGCCATAGGCAGGATCTATGCCGAGATAGTTGGATATCCGCATATTCAGATCTGTGATGGCGGGGTCGTCGTCGCTGAGATCACATGTCTCGCTGGTACGGAAGGCATCATCACCATTATGATCTGCAATGGTTGAGGGACGTCGCTTCGAGTCGATGCGTTCTACAAGAGCGGTACATTCCTCTGTGTTCAGGAAATTTTTCTGTTGGAATAAGACAAGGGCACGGTGGGGGAAACGTTGCACATGCTGATGTTGCGCTATGAGGGCTGGGTCGGCGTCTGGCGCTGGTGGAGTGATGATCCAGTCGGTCACAATGATTTCCATGCTATGTATGATTATTTTCAGTAGCTTTGATGGCATTTACAAGGCGGTCAGTGCAATATGCAAAAATGTGCAAGGAGCGTATCAGCGTCAATTACGTGGAACATTCGTAAGATGATTGGCATGGCGAAATATTTTCGTCATAAACATGTCATCCGGTCGTAATGATGTGGCCCTAGCGCGGCAATTCTTCCTGGGGGTAATGGGTAGTGAGACCGGCCTGGTTTAATCAAATGATGAGAAGCGGCTCAGAGTCAGCAAGCTATGGACGCACTGGCTTTGGTGGCTGGCCGAAGTGGCTGGAACTGGCACTGATTGCCGTTCTTATTGTTCAGCTCGTCCGGTTGCTGTGGACGATAGTGACACCTCTTGGGCCGACAGATATGTGGCAGGGTCGTCACGCTACGTTTTTGTCAGCCCCGCAACGCGAACAGCTTTTTCGCAGTTTTGATGCCTTTTATCGTGCGCCAGTAACCAATAGCGGTGCAGCTAATGTGACATCACTGGCGCTGACACTACATGGTATCCGGATCAATGAAGGGTCTGGGCTGGGCTCGGCCATTATCGCCGGTTCGGATGCTGTGCAAAACAGCTATGCAGTGGGCGATGAAATCCAGCCGGGCGTTGTGCTTAAGGCTGTGGCGTTCGACCATGTGACTATTGACCGGAGTGGGGTTGAGGAAAGCATTTACCTCGATCAATCCGCACCCGTCACGTCCTCTGTGCCGACTAATCAGGCAAAGAATAATCAGATAAAGACAGTGCCAGCGCCGCCAACGGTTTCTCAAGCTGATGCCAAGCGGGTTAAAGGCGCAGTCACTCTTGATGATATTAAATCTGGCGTTGGGTTTGGGCCGCGCATGAGCGATGGTCGTATCACGGGTTTGCTTGTCTCGCGCAAAGGGGCGGGGTTCGAAGGGGCAGGGTTTCGAGAGGGTGATGTCATCACGCAAATTAATGGCAGACCGATTAATGCGGCCGACGACCTGGCGGTTTTACAAAACAGCCTTGCACCCGGCGCCCGCATTAGCTTGATGGTCGAGCGCGGTGCAAATGTGGTGCCGATAGCAATGATAATACAGGATAAATGATGAAGAATCGGCTGTTCAAACTCACAACGGCATTGGTACTCGGTTGCGTTTCTGTGGTGCCAATAGGCATGCCACTGATGGCGCAGCAGACATTGAATGTGCGCGATGCTGATATCCGTGCTTTCATTCAGGACGCTGCGCGGGTGACAGGCCGTACCTTCATCATCGACAATCGGGTGCAGGGTAAAGTCTCAGTGGTGACCGACAGGCCACTGTCCAAATCCGAATATTTCGAGATTTTCCTTTCTACAATGCGCGCTAATGGTCTGGTTGCTGTGCCTGCGCCCGGCGGAGCATATCGTATTCAGCCGGTGGATGGCGCGGCCGGGCAGCCGGGTAATGTCGGACGTGCAGCCAATCGCAACCAGTTTGTCACCGAAGTGTTCCGTCTGCGGTCCATTGATGCATCGTCGGCGTTGGAAACGCTGCGCCCGCTGGTAAGCCGTGAAGGCTCGGTTACGGCCAATCGCAGCGGCAATAGTGTTGTCGTGGCGGACTATGCCGACAATATCGTGCGCATCCGGCAGGTGTTGGCGCGGGTGGATCAGGATAGTTCTGCGACGCAGATGGTCACGCTCAAAAATGCCGGTGCACGTGAAATAGCGACTTCGCTTCAGGCACTTATGGCGGGCAGTGGTGAGGGCAACGTGGCTGCGGCGAATGTGGTGCCGATAGATGCCAATAATAGCATTGCGCTTCGCGGTCAGCCCGGCGCGGTGGCGCGGTTGGCGCAAATGGCGCGCGACCTCGATAAACAGGCGGCGAGTGGCACGGAAATTCGCGTCTATTGGCTTGAGCATGCCGATGCGGAAAAGCTGATGCCGGTGCTCCAGCAATTGCTGGGGCAGGGCGGAAACGCCACGGTTGCGAGTGCTGGTGGCGATGCTACGAAACCTGCTGCACCGGCCGCATCATCGGCGAGCGGCATTGCGCGTTCCGGCCCTGCGGTTGTAACCCGCTATGAAGGCGCGAATGCGATCATCGTTGCTGCGAGCAATGATGTGCAGCGCATGCTGGGTGAAACCGTCCGCCAACTGGACACACGGCGTGAGCAGGTTTTGGTCGAGGCGATCATCGTCGAGATCAGCGATGCGGCGGCCAAACAGCTTGGCGTGCAATATTTGCTGGGCAGCACGGAAACCGGTTTTGCCGCGACTAATTACAGCAACGCTCAGCCCAATATATTGACGCTCGGCGGAGCATATGCAGCCAGTGAGCTGGGCACGCGCACAACCACAGTGACCGCGCCAGACGGTACAGTGACGAGGACAGAGGAAACCGAGAATAGCGGCCTGAGCACTACTTTGCAGCAGGCGGCAGCTGATTCTCTGTTGGCGGCGCGTGGTGGCTTCGGTGGGATTGCTACCGAGATTGGCAAAAATGGCTTTTTTGGTATGATCATCAATGCTGTAAAGGCCGACACGGACAGCAACATCCTTTCCACGCCGTCGGTAATGACACTCGACAATCAGAAAGCGTCCATATTGGTGGGGCAGGAAGTGCCGCTCACCACAGGAGAGGCGCTCAGCCAGAATTTCGACAATCAGTTTCGCACTGTGCAGCGCGAGAATGTCGGTATTCAGCTGGAGGTGCGGCCTCAGATTAATGCGGGCGGGGCGATCAAGCTCTTTTTGCGACAGGAGGTCAGCTCGATTGCCGGGCCGGTATCTAACAGTTCCAGCGACCTCATCATCAATAAGCGCGAGATTGAAACCACCGTCACGGTCGATGATGGCGAGATATTGGCGCTGGGCGGTTTGCTCGATGATAATGAACGCAAGACAATTGAGCGCATTCCGCTGCTCAGTGATATTCCCGGCATTGGCGAGCTGTTCAAATCGCGCAGCACGAGCCGCACCAAGACGAACCTGATGGTGTTCATCCGCCCGACCATATTGCGTAGCAAAGAAGATGCCCGCCGCCTGACCGCGCAGCGCTATGGCTATGTACGCAACCAGCAGCTTCTCAAAAACCCTGATGTCGAGCCGAGTATTGATGAACTTCTGCGTGATTATATGGGCACAGTGCCGCCCGGCTTTGAAGCATCGGTAAAGCCGGATGATGAGATTGCAGTCGGCGGTGTTCAGACCCCGGAAGTGCGCGAGAGCAGCAAAGTGGTCCGGCCTGTCGATATGCCTGCTAGTGAGAATGGTCAATGACCTCACATGAGGATTCATCCCAAGACATAGCATCAGAAGAAGGAGGAGGTCCGCTTTCTCCTCTGCCGCCCGGGCGCGCGGTGGATATACCCTATGGCTTTGCGCGCCAATATGGCGTGGTGCTGATCGGCCAGAGCGAAGATGGTCGCGCCAGAATTGCATTCCGCGAGGGCGGAGACCCCGTCACCTTATTGGAGGTGCGCAGGCATTTGGCCACCAGCATTGATGTTGAGTTTGTCGATAGTACGGCTTTCGAACGGCACCTCTCCAATCATTATGCGATGGACGGCAGCGCTGCGGCTATGGCCGGCTCGATGGAGGTTGGCGCGGATGAGCTGGATATGATCGCCAGCGACATTCCAACCGCTGAAGATTTGCTCGATAGCGCAGATGATGCACCAGCTATCCGCCTCATCAACGGCATTATCGCCGAAGCCGCGCGGCAGGGCGTGTCGGATATTCATATCGAGCCTTATGAGACGGGCCTTGTTGTGCGTATGCGCATTGACGGTGTGTTGCGCGAAACCTTGCGCATGCCGGCGCATGTTGCACCGATGCTGGTGAGCCGTATCAAGGTGATGGCACGGCTCGACATTGCCGAGCGACGTGTACCCCAAGATGGGCGCATTGGCCTGACACTGGGTGGAAAGATGCTTGATGTGCGTGTCTCCACCTTGCCGAGCCGTGCGGGTGAGCGTGTGGTGCTGCGTATTCTCGACAAGGAAAATGCCGGGATATCGCTCGATGTGTTGGGGATGACGGGCGAGGCGGACCGGGTGTTCCGTGAAGCGCTGCATGAACCCAATGGCATCATCCTTGTTACCGGTCCGACGGGTTCTGGTAAGACGACGACGCTCTATGCGGGCTTGCGCGAACTGAATGACGGCAGTCGCAATATTCTTACCGTCGAAGACCCGGTCGAATATGCGGTGGAAGGTGTTGGCCAGACACAGGTGAACGCCAAGGTGGGCCTGACATTTGCTGCTGGCTTGCGCGCTATTCTTCGCCAAGACCCGGATGTCGTGATGGTTGGTGAAATCCGTGATCGCGAGACCGCCGATATTGCGGTGCAGGCTTCGCTCACAGGCCATCTCGTGCTTTCGACGGTACATACGAATGATGCGGTGGGCGCGATTACACGCCTGCGTGATATGAAGGTGGAGCCATTTTTGCTGGCCTCAACCTTGCGCGCGGTCATTGCGCAGCGGCTGGTGCGGCGCTTGTGCCCGAGCTGCCGCCAGCCGGTGCAGGCAGAAAAATCGGTATGCGCATTGCTGGGCCTTGATCTGGGCAGTGTCATTTATCAGGCGAACGGCTGCCCGGATTGCAACCAGAGTGGTTTTAAAGGGCGCATTGGCGTGTTTGAATGCATTCGTATCGATGACACGATCCGTCGCCTTATCAACGACGGTTGCGATGAGACATTGATCGCGCGGCAGGCGTTTCTCAACACGCCCAATCTGGGTTCAGCGGCACGTGCTCTGGTGCGCAGCGGCGATACATCGCCCGAAGAGGCTATCCGTATTTCTCGCCGTGAGGATAGCGAGCCGATTGATGCCTGACTTTGATTATCTCGTAATTGACCCGCAAGGGCGCGAGAAGGCGGGACGGATGCGCGCAGGAGATGTGGAACAGGCGCGCGCGCAGCTTGATGCCAAACAGCTGTTTGTTGTGAAGCTGGAAGCCGATTCTGAAAAGACAGCGAAAGGGCGCAGTCCTGCATTATTCAGCCGGGGCAGAAAGAAGCTGAATACCCAGGAACTGACGCTCTTCACCCGCCAACTCTCTACCCTGACACAAGTCAGCCCATTGGAAGAAACGCTACGCACCATAGCGCGACAGAGTGAGCAGGAGCATGTGCGCTCTGCTATTGGCTCCGTCCATAGCGGGGTTGTCGAGGGGCGACGGCTGGCCGAAGCGATGGCCGCCCAGCCCAAAAGCTTCCCGCCGCTCTATCGCGCTATGGTGTCTGCTGGCGAAAGCTCGGGCAGCCTGCCGGTGATGCTGGATCGTTTGTCCGTATTGCTGGAGCGGCAGGCGGCGATCCGCTCGAAGGTGATTACAGCTATCGCCTATCCGTCGGTGTTGGCCATTTTTGCAGTCTGCGTCGTGATTGCACTGATGGTGTTTGTGGTGCCGCGCGTGGTTGAGCAGTTTGATACGGTCGGGCAGACGCTGCCGTTGCTCACGCGCATCGTTATCTGGGTCTCGGCGCTGCTTTCCAATTGGTGGTGGGCGATCGTGGCGGTGTTCGTCATTGTTGGTGTGATCAGCTGGCAGATATTGAAGCAAGAAGGCCCGCGTCTGGCTTTTGACAGCTGGTTGCTGCGTTTGCCGTTTGTTGGCCGCATGATCCGCGACCTTCATGCCGCGCGCATGGCCCGCACCCTGAGCACGATGGTTGCCAGCCGCCTGCCACTGATGGATGGTCTCGCGCTTACTACGCAGACGGTGCATAACCGGGTTCTGCGCAAGGCGACCGATAATATCGTCGAGGCGATTCGGGGTGGTGGCAGCCTTTCGGCAGCGTTGCGCCGCGCCGGTGTGTTTCCGCCGTTGCTGGTGTATCTGGCAGCGAGTGGTGAGAGCGCCGGGCGGCTCGATGAAATGCTTGCCAAGGCGGCAGAATATCTGGAGCAGGAATTTGATCGCTTTACCTCGACTGCACTCAGTCTGCTGGAACCGATCATCATCATAGTAATGGGCGCTATTGTCGCAGTGATCATTTTGTCGATATTGCTCCCCATATTGCAATTGCAGAGCCTCACCGGCCTGTAAGGAGAAGAAAAGTGAAAGTCGCAGAGAAGAAACGTAAGTCGATTTCGAATGGCTCCGTTCACACGGAGATACGGCACCGGCCCGCTCCCCCTCCCAACCTCCCGACAGGATATACTCATGGGAGGTTGGGAGGGGGAGCGGGCCGGTGCCGCTCCTTCATAAAAAGACGTTCCGCCGAACGTGGTTTCGGGTCTTTGAGGCGTTCCGCCGAACACGGCTTCACGTTGGTCGAGTTGATGGTTGTGATCGTCATCATTGGGCTGTTGGCTACTGTTGTGGCGATCAATGTGATCCCGGCGACGGATACTGCGCGGATCGAAAAGGCCAAGGCGGATATCTCGACGATCGAACAGGCGCTGGAGCAATATCGGCTGGATAATCTTACTTATCCCAACCAGATCGAAGGCTTACAAGCGCTGATGACACCGCCGCCTAGCCTGCCACAGCCAGAGCGCTATCGTCGGGGCGGTTATATCAAGAAATTGCCCGATGACCCTTGGGGCCGCGCTTATAATTTTGCGGTGCCTGGCAAAGTCGGGGCTTTCGATATTTACTCGCTGGGCGCGGATGGCCAGCCGGGCGGGGAAGCGGACAATGCGGATATTTATTCCAGCGAGATTTAAGAGGGCAACTAACGGGCCTAGGTGTTTCAGGCGTTCCGCCGAACACGGCTTCACGCCTTTGAAGCGTTCCGCCCAACAGGGCTTCACGCTGGTCGAACTGATGGTCGTGGTAGCGATTATCGGCTTTGCTTCGGCTGCCGTTATGCTCTCCATCCCTGATCCGCGTGGGCGGTTGGTGGACGATGCTGATCGTTTTGCGGTGCGGCTGGCGGCTGTGCGCGATAATGCGGTGATTACGGCGCGGCCTATGGCAGTGTGGGTGTCGCCCAGCGCTTATGGCTTTGAGCATTATGAAAATGGCGCTTGGGTGAGTGATGATGCCAAGCCATTTCGCACGACCAACTGGCGCAGTGGCACCAGTGCATTGGTTGGTGATGACAAGGCCCGCCTGATGCTCAGCTTCGATAGCACAGGCATACCGAGCGAGGCGGCGCGCATCATATTGGCGCGCGATGAGGAGCGTGTCGTCATTGTGCTGGATGGCGCAGGCAAGGTCCGTGTCGGTGAATAAACGCTATGCCCTTGAGAGCGGCTTTACGCTTTGTAGCTCCGCTCACGCGGAGGCTCGGCACCGGCCCGCTCCCCCTCCCAACCTCCCGACAGGATATACTCGTGGGTGGTTGGGAGGGGGAGCGGGCCGGTGCCGCTCCTTCATAAAAAGACGTTCCGCCGAACGTGGTTTCGGGTCTTTGAGGCGTTCCGCCGAACACGGCTTCACGTTGTTGGAAATGCTGGTGGCGCTTGCTGTGTTCAGTTTGGCGGCGCTGGCGCTCATTCGGTTGCAGGCAGTTTCCATCCGCACCACGGCGGATCTTGCCGAGCATCAGATAGCGCGCATTGTAGCGCATAATCTCATGGTTGAAGCACAGAGCAACCCCGCGCCTCTGACTGTTGGTGAGCGAGATGGCGAGATTGAGAATGGCGGGCGGCAATGGCGCTGGGAGCAGAAGGTCAGCGCCAGCGGCGAGGCTGATATTATGCGCGTGGATGTGCGCGTGGTTTCTGCTGATGCTGCAAGTGCTTCGCCCGCTGTTCTGACTTTCCTGAAGGCGCAGCCATGAAACAGGCAGAGCGGGGCTTCACGCTTATAGAACTGCTCGTAGCGCTCAGCATCTTCGCGATGCTGTCTGCTGCTGGTGTGATGCTGCTGGGCAATGCCGTTTCGGCGCAGGGGCAGGTGGCTGAGAAGCTCGAAGAACAGGGCGGCATGGTCCGCGTGGTCGCGCTGCTGGATCAGGATATGGCGCAGGCCTTGCCGCGTATTAGCCGCACGGAAAGCGGGCTACTCGCGCCGGTGTTTTTCGCCCGCAAACCGTCATCGAGTGAGGCCTTCCTCCATTTTGTGCGCGGCGGCTGGGACAATCTCGATGACGCCCCGCGCGCTTCTGTGCAAAGGGTGGAATATTGGTTACGCGATGGGAAGCTGGAGCGCCGCACCTATCCGATGCTTGATGGCGCGCAGGGCAATGACCCTGCTGTGCTGATTGAAGATGTTGAAGCTATTGAGCTGGCGTTTCGAGATGCCACAGGCGCATGGCTGGACGAATGGCAACAGGCTGACCCGAAGGCGATGCCGGTGGCGGCGCGTATGACGATAACACGCGCAGGCGAAGCGCCGCTAACTGTGATGTTCATTGTCGGCACCGGCGAGGCGGACGCGCCGGAAGGGCAGGGCGGCCATGGCTAAGCGCAGGCTCTTTTCCGCTTCCAGGGAGCGCGGCGCTGCGCTGCTCACTGTGTTGTTGCTGGTTGCCGTCATGGCGGTGATCTCTGCTGCTGCCTTAGAGAAACTGACCTTGTCCACGCGCCTTGCCGCCAATGCCGCCTCGCTCGGTCAGGCGCGCGCCTTCGCGGATAGTGCGAGCCTTATCGTGCGCAAACGGCTGGCTGATCTGGTGGCTGCGCAGCCGGGCAAGGTCACGCTTCAGGGTGATTGGCTTGGGCGCCCGCAACTGCTTTCGGTTCCCGGCGGTACGGCTTCTGCGACGCCTTATGATGCTGGCAATTGCTTTAATCTCAACAGCCTTGTCGCTGGGCAGACGGAGAATAACCTCAAGGTACGCCCTGTCGCTATCGCGCAATTTGCTTCGCTTATGCAGCTGCTTGGTGTTGCGCCGGGACAGGCGCAGGGGATTGCGACCGCAGCGAGTGACTGGATAGATAGCGACACAATACCGCAGCAAGGCGGGGCGGAAGATGAGACATATATGAGCGCGCCGGCTGCTTATCGAGCGGCAAACCGCATGATGATCGATGCCAGTGAATTGCGCGCTGTGGCCGGGGTGACGCCTGCCATTTATAACCTGCTCAAGCCTTGGATATGCGCATTACCGAGTACAGACCTTTCGCCGATCAACGTGAATACATTGCTGCCAGAACAGGCACCGCTTTTTGCTATGCTGGTACCGGGGAAATTATCTCTCGATAATGCACGGTCCATGCTAGCCGCGCGGCCATCATCCGGCTATGGCAGCACGGTTGCCTTCTGGGCGGCGCCAGCCTTGCGGGGTTTAACGCCGCCTGCGGAAGTGGAACAGCAGGTAAAGCTAACAACACGCTGGTTCAGGGCAGAGTTGGACGTGGAGATCGGGGGGACCCATATGCGGCAATGGGCGCTATATGATGCGCAATCTCAGCCGGTGAAGCTGGTGCGGCGTTCATGGGGAGAAGCCCGATGAACGCGGCAAATGGCCTGATCGTCATCCTGCCTTCTGTAGCCGGAGAAACGCCTTCATGGATCAAGGTCGTTGATGGCCAGATTGTGTCGCGTTCAGCCAGTGCGGCGCGTGCGGGTATGGACGGCGTGGATGATGCCGGGCCTGTCATGCTGGTGCTGCCTGTCAGCGCCGTGACAATGCGGCAGGTGGAATTGCCATCACAGGATATGCCGATAGCGCAGGCCCGCTCAGTCGCGCAGCGTCTGGCGCGTGAGGCGAGTATTGATGGCGGTGATGGGCTGCACGTTGCCGTGGCTGATGATGATCCGTGCAGTGTAGCGGTCATTGCGCGCGAGGATATGGCGCATTTCATCGCATGGGCGCATGAGCAAGGGCTGGAGCCAGATGTTGTGTTGCCTGCTACGGCATTATTGCCAGAGCCACAGGCTGGCTATGTACGCGCCGATATAGGCGGGGCGAGCATAGTGCGTGGGCAGGGGCTTGTTGTCGATGCTGCGCAGGATTGGGTACGCGCCCATATTGGCGATGCGCAGGTGTCGGATATGGATGCAGCGGCCGTTGATATGGCGTTGGTAAATGCGCTGGCACAGCCCCCTCTCAATATGCGCAGTGGCGAGTTTTCGCGTCCCCGCAAGAGTGGCATTGCTGCCGGATATTGGAAACGGATCGCCATATGGGTTGGGTGTATCGCGCTTGTGACATTGCTGATCAGCCTTGCCCTTATCGTTAAATATCAATGGAGTGCGTCACGGCTTGATGATCGTGCTGTAGAAGCGGCGCAGGCTGTTCTGCCTGCCGCTGATGATGCAAAGCTGGCGCAGGAAGAGCTGAGCAGGGTGCTGAGTGTGCAAGGTGCATCCGGCTATGGCTTTACCGGGCCGGTAGCGGGCCTGATGAGCGCGATGCAGAGTGTGCCGGGTGTTAGCTTCACATCGCTGAGCCGGGGTGATGACGGATTGGTACATGCAACGCTGGCTTCGGCGCGGGCAGAAGATATTAACGCGGTGCTCCTTGCTGTACAGGCGGCGGGTTATCGCATCACAGCGACCTCATCGGCGGACCCGAGCGGCCGGGTGATCGCACAGATCACGGTAAGGCCATGATGGAAACAGCAAAACTCTGGTGGCAGGGCCGCGAGCCGCGCGAACGTATTTTGTTGAGCATAATGTTTGCTTTGCTGGCCGGGATTGTCTTGTGGCTGGGCGTGTACCGCCCGGTCGAAGCCGGGCTGAGGCAGGCTGCGCTCGATAATCTCGAAGCCTCTGAACGTTATAGCGATGTGGTGCGCAAGGTCGGATTGCTCAAGGAAGGCAAGGGGCCTACCTCTCAGGCGTCATCCTTGCCGGTCGAGCAGATTGTGGGGCAGAGCGCTGGCGAAGCGGGCTTCACGCTGGAGCGGGTGCAGGCACAGGGCAATGACCGGGTGGATATTGCTATCGCCTCGGCGCGCTCAACCGCATTGATGGGTTGGATTGCCGCGCTCGAAGCCAAAGGCGTGAGTGTCGAGCGCGTGGCTGTCAGTCCGTCGGGCGCTACTGGAACTGTGACAGCGCAGCTCAGCTTCAAGCGGTTGGGGTCGTGATGCGCTGGCCTAGCTTTTCTGGCCGGGCAAAGCTGTGCCTGTTGTTATTGGCTATCATTGCTGCGATTGTGTTTTTCCCATTGCGGTTGGCGCTGAGCCTCACCGGGAGCGATGGAGCAATAACGGCGCAGCAGGTGCGCGGGTCTGTCTGGTCCGGGCGGATCGATGATCTCACATTAGGCGGCGTCGGTGGTTTGAACCTTGGCACGGTGGAGGCTTCTGTGTCTCCCTTTCAGCTTCTTGTTGGCCGGGTCCGGCTGAATCTTGCGCGTCAGCAGGGCGGGGGCGACGATATTTCCGGGGCATGGACGGTTGGCTTTAATCAGCGCGGTATAGATGATGTGACGGGCGTGATTGCTATGGGCAATATCTTTGCGCCGTTGCCTTTGAATGGGCTGGAGCTGGAAGATGTGACCGTGCATTTTGCAGGCGATACATGCGCCAAAGCCGAAGGCCGGGTGCGCGCTCGTGTGAGCGGGCAATATGCCGGGCTGAACCTGAGGCAGGGTTTGAGTGGTGTTGCGACGTGTGATGGCAGGGCGGTGTTGCTTCCGCTGGTGAGCCAGACAGGCATGGAGCGGCTTTCGCTACGCATTCGCCGCGATGGGCATTATAGTGCGCAGCTTGCGATTAAGAGCGGTAATACCGCGGCGCTGGCGATGCTCGGTATGACCCGCAGTGGCGATGAGTATGTATTGAACCTCGAAGGACAGATGTGATCGCCCATATCGCGTTGTTCACGCAGCAATGGCCGGTGCTTGCCGTCTGTGCATTCGGATGTGTGCTGGGCCTGATTTTCGGAAGTTTCTTCGCGGCACTTATTACACGTTGGCCTGAAGGCAAGTCGGTGTTGCGTGGGCGTTCGGCCTGCGATGCATGCGGGCGGACGCTCGGCGCGGCTGAGCTTGTACCACTGCTCAGCACATTGTTTCAGCGCGGGCGCTGCAAGAGCTGCGGCTCTGCAATTGACCCGCTGCATTGGCGCATGGAGCTGGGCTGCGCAGCTATTGGTGGTGCAGCGATGCTGATCGCGCCCTTGCCATATGCGTTAGGCTGGATGGCACTTGGCTGGATATTGCTGGCGCTCGCTGTACTGGATGCGCGGCATTATTGGTTGCCTGATGCGCTGACCCTGCCGCTGGCCGCGCTGGGGTTGATGATTGCGCCGTGGGTGACGGGCACCAGCGTGACGGATGGCGCTATCGGTGCGGCTGTCGGTTATGGCACATTGCTGCTGATTGCTATTGCCTATCGCAAGCTGCGAGGGCGCGAGGGGCTGGGGCTGGGAGACGCCAAGCTGCTGGGTGCATTGGGCGCGTGGTTCGGCTGGCAGGCGCTGCCGTTCATAGTGCTGGCTGCATCGCTATCAGGGCTGAGCTGGGCGGTCATACAGGCGATCGTTGCACGCGCCCGGCTTGATGCCCATGCGATGCTACCGTTGGGCACATGTTTTGCCATTGCCGCTATACCGGGTTGGTGGGTCAGCCTTATATTACTGCGCTGATAATGGCATCAGGCGTTTTCTGTAGCCGCCTGAACTTCCGCTGCGAGTGCATCGTCAATTTCCTTGGCCCGAATATAGGCGGGGCGGGATGTCAGGCCACCAACATAATCAGAAAAAGCCGGACGGGGTTCCAGCAAACCGAACATCGTCAGAAAATTGATCAACGACCCGACATAAACATCCGCAGCAGTGAAGCTGTCTCCGACGACATAGCTCTTGCCGCTGACGGCCTTTTCCAGCGTGTCGATAGTAAGTTCGAAATTGCCGTAGCCGAAAGAGGCCTGCTTATCGGCTGGCGGTATAAAACCTGCGGCCTGATTGGTGAACGCCGCTTCAACCGGACCGGCGGTGAAGAACAGCCAGCGATAATAATCAGCGCGGTCATTTGGAGCGGGTGCAAGTCCCGCTTCAGGGAAGGCGTCGGCAAGATAGGCACATATCGCGGCGGCTTCTGTCACAATGCTATCATTATGGACGATAGCAGGAACCTTGCCCATCGGGTTAATCGCAAGATAGTCATCGCCCTTCATGGTCGTGCCATAGCCGAGCAGGCGCTGCTCATAAGGCGCGCCGACTTCTTCGAGCATCCAGCGCACGATCTGCCCACGCGACATCGGGTTAGTATAGAAAATAAGATCAGACATGGCAGACTCTCCTGATTTATAGAATCAATAGCAGTCTATCGCATCATGCCCCTAACTGCTAAATCAGATTTTCGCGAAAAAGCGCCATACTGCAGAAAATGCAAAGCCTGTGAACGAACAGCCTGATTATACGGCAACATAGTGTGCGTTACAGGCGCGACCATATGATCGGATTCTTCTTCCACATGGGTCGCTGCTACACTGACTTTACCATCATGAGGGCGCGGTAATATTGCAGCCAATGGCCCGTTAATCAGTGCGCGATTTCCAGCGATGATACCAATAGGGTAATCGACTATACCCAATTGTCTGACCGACCTTGTGTCGCGTTGTGTGATGAGTGCGGGAGCTGCCCGGCCTAATATGGGGCGCAACAGCTGATAGCTATTAAGAAAGTCTGCCAGCTCACTTCCACTATTAGGTGTGCCGAGCATGACAACATGGCCCAGATTGGCAGGGCGATAACGCTTGATATAAGCGCGGATGATGAGGCCACCCATCGAATGACCAATGAAATGTAAAGGGCCATTCAGTCGTTGTGCGAAAGCATTAATGGGCGTGTGTAGTTTTGTGATGATCCGGTTAAGCGGCATACGCCAGGATGGATAAAAAGGGCTTAGCGTCTCGAAACCTGCGTTGGAGAGCTGCTTTTTTATAGGCCACATTGTAGCTGGCAGGGCGCCGAAGCCATGAAGCAGTACGGCGCCCTGTGCAGGTGAGGCAGGCATTATACTTTGGGAGTGCTGCCTTTTGACTTGCTTGCAGGCTTCCTCTTCGCTGGCGCTTTCTTCTTTGGCACTGCCTTCTTGCCTTTGGGGGCAGCAGGCGTGATCTGGAAGGTGAGGGCATCGTCCTTGAAGCCAACAGATACTTCACCACCATTGACCAGCTTGCCGAACAACAGCTCTTCGGCGAGCGGCTGTTTGATCTTCTGCTGCATCAGGCGGCCCATCGGACGGGCGCCATAGAGCTTGTCATAGCCCTTGTCACTGAGCCATTTGCGTGCCTCATCGGAGAGGGTGATGTGCACATCGCGGTCGGCCAGTTGCAGTTCGAGCTGCAGGATGAACTTGTCGACCACGCGGGCGACAACTTCCGGCGGCAGATAGCTGAACGGTACGATCGCATCGAGGCGGTTGCGGAATTCCGGCGTGAAGAGCTTTTTGACGGCCTCTTCGCTGGCGTCTTCCTTGCTGATGACATCGCCGAAACCAATGCCTTCCTTCGCCATGTCTGACGCGCCGGCGTTGGTCGTCATGATCAGGATGACATTGCGGAAATCGACCGTCTTGCCATGATGATCAGTCAGGCGGCCATTATCCATCACCTGCAGCAATATGTTGAACAGGTCTGGATGCGCTTTCTCGATTTCATCGAGCAGAAGCACGCAATGCGGGTTCTGGTCGATAGCGTCTGTGAGCAGGCCGCCCTGATCATAGCCAACATAGCCCGGAGGCGCGCCGATCAGGCGGCTGACCGAATGTCGCTCCATATATTCAGACATATCAAAGCGTTGAAGCGGAATACCGAGAAGAGATGCAAGCTGACGCGCGGCCTCTGTCTTACCGACGCCAGTGGGGCCGGAGAAGAGGTAATTGCCAATCGGCTTGTCGGGGTCACGAAGGCCAGCACGGCTGAGCTTGATCGCGCTGGAGAGCACTTCGATCGCCTTGTCCTGCCCAAAGACGACGCGCTTGAGGTCTTGCTCAATGGACGAGAGAACCGTCTTGTCGTCGCTCGATACCGTTTTGGGCGGGATGCGCGCCATGGTCGAAATGACCTGCTCTATATCCTTAGTGGTGATCGTTTTCTTGCGCTTGGAAGGTGGCAAGAGCATCTGCATCGCCCCAACCTCATCGATCACATCAATGGCTTTGTCGGGAAGCTTACGATCGTTGATATAACGCGCTGAAAGCTCCACAGCCGATTTGATCGCATCGGGTGAATAACGCACATGATGATGCTCTTCGAAATTTGGACGCAAGCCCATGATGATCTTGATTGTATCTTCGACCGTAGGTTCGTTGACGTCAATCTTCTGGAACCGGCGCAGCAATGCGCGGTCCTTTTCGAAATGATTGCGGAATTCTTTATAGGTGGTCGAACCAACGCAGCGGATTGTACCGCCAGACAGTGCTGGCTTGAGCAGGTTTGACGCATCCATAGCGCCGCCACTTGTCGCACCCGCTCCGATAACAGTATGAATTTCGTCGATGAACAGGACCGCTTCCGGCATTTTTTCCAGCTCATTGACGACTGCTTTCAGGCGTTCTTCAAAGTCGCCGCGATAGCGTGTGCCCGCAAGCAATGCGCCCATATCAAGCGAATAGATGACGGCTTCCTTCAGGACTTCGGGCACATCGCCTTCGACGATTTTGCGTGCCAGACCTTCGGCGATAGCGGTTTTACCGACGCCGGGGTCGCCGACATAGAGCGGATTGTTTTTGGAGCGACGGCAAAGGATCTGGATCGTGCGGTCCACCTCTGCGCTGCGGCCAATTAGCGGGTCGATCTTGCCCTTTTCGGCTTTCTCATTGAGATTGACGGTGAACTGATCGAGCGCCGTTTCCTTCTTGTCTTTTGCCTGCGCTTTTTTCTCGTCTTCAGCGCTGTTGGCACCTTCTTGCGGGTCGGGCTGAGAAATGCCTTTGCCGACGCCATGAGAGAGGAAGGATACAGCATCGAGTCGGCTCATATCCTGTTGCTGGAGGAAATAGACGGCATAGCTTTCGCGCTCGGAGAAAAGCGCGACCAACACATTGGCGCCGGTTACTTCATCCTTGCCGGATGATTGGACATGCAGGATTGCCCGCTGCACCACCCGTTGAAACCCGCTGGTGGGGGAGGGGTCGGTGTCACTGTCGATCTTGAGACTGTCCAGTTCAGTGTCGAGATAATGAGTGACCGCGTCGGTTAGCTCGCCCATGTCAACGCCGCAGGATTGCATCACTTTTGAAGCATGTTCATCTTCAACCAATGCGAGCAACAGATGCTCCAGCGTTGCATATTCATGATGTCGCTCAGACGCATAGGTCAGCGCATTATGCAGCGTGGTTTCAAGGGCAGAGGCGAAAGATGGCATATTCATTACTCCCGGCACCCTTTAGGGATGCCATTTACCACAATGTTGGCACGCAAGACCCTTTGGTCAAGTATGCTGCTCCATATCCTCTCCTTCCCGCCCATAAATCCGCCTGAACGGAGGAGAGGGAAATAGTGCTCATTTCCTGAATAAGGCCTCGGCACTTGCCTTATGGTTAACAGCTTGAGACATTTTTGATTCTGTGCGTTGGATTTCCATTTTGAGAGCCGCAATGCGGGCTTCCAGTTCGTTCACGGAAAAGGGATCAAGGTCTTGTTTGGCCACAAGCTGTAGCGGATCGTCCGCACGTTTCGGCAAATCATCATCCATATAGAGAATGTTGCCCCTATGCGGGTGGCTGTCAATATGTCATGTATCAATTTCACTGGCGCAAAGAGCAAAATATAAATAGCGCTGTCATTCACAGGATGGGTCGAGGATGACGTTAGAAGTCATATCCAGAGAGATGCAGGCCGTTGGTTGTGATCAGCCAGGCGGACCGGATGTTCTTTCACTGGTGCATATAGGAATACCTGCGCCGGCCAGTGATGAGCTTCTCATCAAAGTGCATAGTGCAGGGGTGAACCGCCCGGATGTGTTGCAGCGCGCGGGCAAATACCCACCACCACCAGGTGCTTCTCCAATCCTTGGGCTGGAAGTCTCTGGCACGGTTGTGCTGCAGGGCGAAGCGGTAGAAGGCGATTTTCTGGGACAGCCGGTGTGCGCATTGGCTAATGGTGGCGGCTATAGCGAATATGCTGTTGTGCCTGCCGGACAATGCCTGCCCGTGCCCGATGGTTATGATATGACGGAAGCGGCCGCGCTGCCCGAAACATTGTTCACTGTATGGAGCAATTTGTTCGAACGGGCTTATGCGGTCGAGGGCGATACGGTGTTGGTCCACGGTGGAACCAGCGGCATTGGTACGATGGCGATAAGCTTGTGCAATCTCTTTGGTGTGAAGATTATCGTGACCTGTGGCAGTGACCAGAAATGCCAGGCCGCGCGTGATTGGGGCGCGGACCATGTGATCAATTATCGCACACAGGATTATGTTGAAGAGGTTTTAGCGCTTACACAGGGCCGTGGCTGTGAAGCGGTGCTCGATATGGTGGGTGGAGATTATCTGCCGCGCAATCTCAAATGTCTTTCGATGGATGGGCGGCATGTCTCCATCGCAATATTGAAGGGTAATCGCGCGGAAATTTCCATTGCAGAAATCATGATGCGTCGCCTGACGTTGACAGGCTCAACGCTGCGCCCGCGCTCAAACATGTTCAAATCGCTCGTGGCAGATGAAATTCACCGCCATGTCTGGCCCTTTGTAGAAAGCGGCGAGCTGCGCCCACTCATTGACCGGGTTTACCCGCTTGAAGACGTGGCACAGGCGCATGCGCGTATGGAGGCGGGCGATAACATCGGGAAGATTGTGATGAAAGTTGGCGGAGGCGACTGATAGGGTTGGCCTTCGCTGCTCTCATCGTTTCGGCTTGCAGCATTTCGCTTGCTCTTGAAGGCGCTTTGGCCTAAATCCAATAAGTCTACGGCCACCCTGCTTGGGTGGCCCTTATTATTTGGAAACTGGAGCGCAAGCCGTGTCTCACCCTCTTATGCCCCATGCCACAGCATGCTGGTTGATCGAAAATACCGGGCTTACCTTTCCGCAGATTGCTGATTTTTGCGGACTGCATATACTCGAAGTACAGGCAATTGCCGATGATACTGCGAGCATCAAATATACGCCGCGTGACCCTGTGCGCGCGCATGAGCTGACTACGGCAGAGATCAAGAAGGGCGAGGCTGATGAAGACTATGCCCTGAAGATCACCAAGACCAACGAGCCTGTTCGTCGCACCAAAGGCCCGCGTTATACGCCGGTCTCCAAACGCCAGGACAAGCCCGATGGCATTGCATGGATCTTGCGCAATCATCCCGAAATTACCGATGGCGCTATTGGCCGCCTGATTGGCACCACGCGCACCACCATTGGCGCGATCCGTGATCGCAGCCATTGGAACATTGCCAATATTACACCGAAAGATCCGGTGACTTTAGGCCTTTGCTCGCAACGTGAGCTGGATGCGATTGTTGCCAAGGCGGCGAAAAAGGCTGGCATTGAAGCGCCGACCGACGACCGTCTCGATGGTGCCAAGGCTGCGCTTATCGAAGAGTTGCGGCGTGAGCGTGATGTCGCTTCTGAACCTGTTGAGGCTGAAGGCGAAGAGGCTGCGGCTGACACAGTGGCAGACGATGCTCCTGCGACCGAGACTGCACCGGCAACAGACCAGTCTATCATGGACGAAGCACAGCGTCTCTTTGGCGGAAAGCCTGCTGAGCAGGAAGACTGATAGTCTCGCCTATCAAGCTGTTTGAATAATGAAAAGGGCGGGGTATTTCTCCGCCCCTTTTTATGCTTTCCATTATCAGCTCACAGGAGGTTGAGCGATTTGGCAATGCCGTAGCTTGACGTCATAGTCAGGACAAGGCCCACCAGCATCATGAGCCTGTTGGATGGTATATGCTTTGCCAGGATCGCGCCAAATGGTGCTGCGATCACCCCTCCTACCAACAATCCTGTTGTGGCCATTGTGAATGTTTCCCAGCCAAGGTTAAGCAAGAACGTCACACTGATGGCCAGTGTAAGCAGAAATTCTACACTGTTGACTGTACCGATTGTTGTTCGGGGGTTGCTGCCTTGCAACAGCAGGTTGGATGTCACAACTGGCCCCCAGCCACCACCGCCTGATGCATCGAGAAACCCGCCTATGAAGCCCAGTGGAGCTACGATCTTTGGGTTGTCATGCTCCACAATTTTACCGAAACTGCGCCAGAGCAGCCATAGGCCAATGATTGTGAGGTAGCCTAGAATATAAGGCTTTACCGTACTGCCATCGAGGTTTGACAGTAAATATGCGCCTGCCACGCCTCCGGTTACTCCGGGTACGGCGAGTTTCAGGAACAAGTGCCAGTCGATGTTACGATGTAGTATGTGACTGACCCCGGATACTGCAGTCGTGAATGTTTCTGCGGCATGGACGCTGGCAGAAGCGGCCTTTGGCGATACGCCTAATGTCATCAGGAACGTAGAGGATATGACGCCATAGGCCATGCCAAGCGCGCCATCGATCAATTGCGCAAAGAATCCGACGAGTATGAAGGGCAGGATAAGAGGCAGATAAGAGAGAAGAGAATCAACCATAGGGCGTCTCCAGAGCGGGCCTGTGATTGATTTAGCGGGAATATTATATTTGCCTCCATAATTTTGCTGTTGATGAAGATAGAGAAAGCATTGTTCGAATTAAGTAATTGATATTATTTAACTATATTAATAATTCTTCGCCTGTTCTGTCCTATAAAGGCTGTGCCAGGAAGCTACAGGAAGTTATAAGGGTCGATGTCGATCGCGACCCTAACCGAAGCGGGCCATTTGACGCGGTCCAGCCAATATTGGATTGCTTCCTGCACGTTGAGCGTGCGCGAGGCATGCACAAGCAGGCGGTGGCGATAGCGGCCGCGCAATTGCGCTAGCGGAGCAGGGGCAGGCCCGTATATTTCCAACCCTTCGGCATGAGGCGCAGCATCCCCGAGCCAGCGCGCGGTAGCCAGCGCCTCGTCCGCGTTTTCGCTCGATATGATGATTGCAGCAAAGCGGCCGAAAGGTGGAGCCTCGGCAAGGCGGCGATTATCGGTTTCGGTTTCGTAAAAACGCTCGGAATCGCCCGATAGCAGCGCTTGTATTACGCCTGCGTGCATCATTCGGCTTTGCAGGAATACACGCCCCGGTTTTTCGCCCCGGCCAGCACGCCCGGACACCTGACAAATTTGCTGGAAGCAGCGCTCCGCCGCGCGCAAGTCTCCGCCCTCAAGGCCAAGATCAGCGTCGATCACACCGACGAGGGTGAGGTTCGGGAAATGATAGCCCTTGGTGACGAGCTGCGTGCCGATGATAATATCCGTCTCGCCGCTTTCTACGCCCGCGACAAACTCCGCGACGCGCTCTGGCGACCAGAGCGTATCGGAGGTGACAACAGCCGTGCGGGCTTCCGGGAAAAGCTGCGCGACTTCATCTGCAATACGCTCCACGCCGGGTCCGCAGGCGACCAGCGCATCTTCTTCATGGCATTCCGGGCATTCGCGTGGTGTGGGCATCATATGCCCGCAATGGTGGCAGGAGAGGCGGTGATTAAGCTTATGTTCGACCATCCAAGCCGTGCAATTGGGGCATTGGAAGCGATAACCGCAATGGCGACACAGAGTGAGCGGTGCATAGCCGCGACGGTTGAGAAAGAGCAGGGCTTGCTCGCCGCGTTCCAGCACCTCGTCTATGGCATTGACGAGCTTGGGTGCGATCCAGCGTTGCCGTTCAGGTGGATCTGTGAGCAGGTCTATACCGATGATCTCAGGGAGCTGCGCACCGCCATAGCGCGCGGGGAGTTTGATCTCTTCATAGCGGCCAAGCGCGACCTGATGGCGGGTTTCAATGGCCGGTGTCGCCGAAGCGAGAATGACAGGGCAGCCCTCTTTCATGCCGCGCACAACAGCGACATCGCGCGCATGATAATGCACGCCATCCTCTTGCTTAAAGCTGATCTCATGCGCTTCATCGACGATGATCAGGCCGAGCTTTGGCATAGGCAGGAACAAGGCGGACCGCGCACCGACTATCACCTGTGCATCGCCGCGCGCGGCCGCCATCCATGCGCGTCGCCGTTCGCTCTGGCGCAGGCCGCTGTGCCATGCGACAGGTTGTACCCCGAAGCGCGCCTCGAAGCGCTTGAGGAACGGTTCCGTGAGTGCAATTTCCGGCAGGAGCACGAGCGACTGCTGGCCGCTATGGATTGCGCGGGCAATGGCTTCGAAATACACCTCGGTTTTGCCTGAACCCGTCACGCCATCCAGAAGAAAGGTCTGAAATGCCTGCGTGGTAACGGCCTCGGTTAGCCGGTCTGCGGCGGCCTGCTGCTCTTCATTGAGCGCAGGCGCATGATGATCGGGCCTGGGGGCGGGATAGGGCGCGTCAGCGTTCACTTCCTGGGATTCCAGAGCGCCTGCTTTGATAAGGCCGCGTATAATGCCAACCGATACGCCTGCAATTTCGGCCAGCTCGTTGACGCTGCCTTGCCGGGTGTCGATGGCCTCCAGAGCTTTCACACGCTGTGGTGTCATGCGCGGTGGCAAGCCTGCACCAATGCGATATTCGGTGATGGTCTTGTCGCCTGCCATTGCGGCACCAGAGGACAGCGCCATACGCAGCACAGAGGCCAGCGGCGCCATATAATAATCCGCTACCCACTCAATCAGGCGGCGCAGTGGTGCGGGCAGGGGGGGCGCAGTCGAAACGCTGAGCAGCGGGCGCAGGCGCTTGTCGTCAATCTCTTCGGCCTGCGGAAAGCGCGCCTCCTCCCACACCACCCCGGTTATGCGCCTTGGCCCCAAAGGCGCTTCAACGATGCTGCCATGCTCGACATGCATGCCAGCGGGCACGCGATAATCGAGTGGGCCGAGTCGGGCATTGAGCAGGAGGACACGAACGCGATTCATACTCCTCCTCTAGCGGTGAATAGGCTTCAAGAAAAACAGCTTAGCGAAACATGCTTTCCTTTTGGGCGCAAAAGAGAGAAGTTCTGGCTATAACCGACATAGGGTCATGAGGAGAGAGAGAGATGCATCGCAGGCAGTTTTTAGCGAGTGGTTCGGCGCTCGCTTTGGTTTCCTTAAGTGGCTGTGCACAGGGGCTAGGTTATAGCCTTACTGAAGCCATCAGGCGTTTGCTGACCTTGTCCTCGCAGCGCGCATTGGCGCGATTGATGGCGCCGGGTGGGTTTTATGACAGTCAGGTCGGGCGCATCACCCTGCCGGATGGTTTAGGCAAAGGCGGCTCGCTGATAACGCAGGCTTTGCTGAGCACGGTGCTGCGTGACCGGCTGACGAAGCAGGTGAACCGGGCGGCGGAAAAGGGCGCGGAGCGTGCTGCGCCGATCATTGCCGATGCCATATTGTCCGTTTCGCCGGAAGATGCTGCGGCTCTGTTAAAAGGCGGCGGGCCATTGGCGACAGCATTGCTGCAAAAGCAGATGGGCAGCTCGCTGCTGCAATATATGCTCCCCGGCGTGGATGAAGGGTTGAAATTGTTTGATAATGAGGTTGTCACAATGGCGCTCAACAAGGCGACGGGCATCGATTTTGCGGGATTGCGCGATGACGTGACCCGCAAGGCCTCAGACGCGATTTTTGCCGAGATGGGTAGGGAAGAGGTCGCCATCCGTGCCGACCCGCAATCGACGGGTGATCCGATTCTGATCGCGGCATTGACGGCGTTATAATCGTTCACAGGCAGGGGCGGGTATTTTCTCGCTCTGCCCTTATCGGGGCGGACGCAAGCCGCTATAGCGGGGGCGACTCATCACATCATCATCCAAGGACCACATCTCATGAAATTCTTCGCTGACACTGCCGACACAGACGCAATCCGCGAACTGGCCGCCACGGGCTTACTCGATGGCGTGACCACCAACCCGTCGCTGATTAAAAAATCTGGCCGGGACATCATGGAAGTGACCAAGGAAATCTGTTCGCTGACCGACGGGCCGGTGTCGGCCGAGGTTGTTGCGCTCGATCATCCCACGATGATGAAAGAGGCCGAAGTGCTGCGCAAGATTGCGGACAATGTCTGCATCAAGGTGCCGCTTACGGTTGATGGCCTCAAGACCTGCAAGGCGCTGTCGAGCGAAGGCACGCAGGTCAATGTGACCTTGTGTTTCTCGGCCAATCAGGCGCTGCTCGCCGCCAAGGCAGGCGCGACCTTCATTTCGCCGTTTGTGGGCCGTCATGACGATAATGGCTTTGACGGCATGCAGCTCATCGACGACATCCGCTTGATCTACGACAATTACGCGTTCGACACGGAAATCCTCGTCGCCAGCGTCCGCCACTCTATGCACATATTGCAGGCCGCAAAAATCGGCGCCGACGTCATCACCGCCCCGCCATCCGTCATATTGTCACTGTTCAAACATGTGCTGACCGACAACGGCATTGCCGCGTTTATGAAAGACTGGGAAGCGACAGGACAGAATATCGGGTGAGCTTTCCCGATAATGCTATATAAAAAGAGCCGCACCTATATGGGATGCGGCTCTTTTTATGAGTTCGCAGGGTGAATTGTTCATTTTACGGCAGTCATACCCATTTGCTTTGTGCGTTTCAGCCAACCGGTGATTTTCGCGGCGCTTGCCATTTTGACTGACCCAAGCTGGACAACCTTTCGTGCTTTAATACCACAAAAGCCCAATATCTGGTTTTTGATTACACGCCTGCCGGGTTTGCGGTAAATCAGCGTATCAATAATCGGCGGGGTGTCTGATGTTATGATGGCATCGGCCGTTTTGCCCTTGAGCAACTTGTCCCAGCTCACACCCTTGCTGTGATATTTATAACCGAAACCGGGCAACAGTGCGCGATCGAACACGGCCTTGGCACTGGCTGGCATCGTGCCCCACCAATAAGGGTGGATGATGAATATGTGGTCAGCCCAAGCGATATTTTTCTGCCATGCGACCAGATCAGGTTCGAGGGCTGGCATAGGATTGATATAGCCTTCGCTACGCAGCTCAAAATCCATATCGGCTAGATGCATGACCCGGATCTCTGCGCCTTGTTCCTTTGCACCATCAGCATAGGCCTGCGCCAATGCCTCACAAAATGATCCTTTTTTAGGATGAGCTACCCAGATGAAAACACGCTTCGTCATAATAAACCTCCTTGCTTGACACTGTGTCAATTGACATCATGTCAAGAGAAAATATTGAAACCCGGGAACGGATATTAAGAGCGGCTTGGAATCTGCTGGAGCAAGGCAGGGGCAAGGGCGTGCGTATGAGTGATATTGCCAAGGAGGCAGGGATCAGCCGTCAGGCGGTGTATCTGCATTTCCCGACGCGGGCAGAGTTGCTCATTGCGACAACGCGCTATCTCGATGAAGTGAAAGATGTGGATGCCCGTTTGGCCGCCAGCCGCGATGCTGAGCGGGGAGAAGAGCGCCTGAACGCATTTATCGAGGCATGGGGCAATTATATCCCGGAAATTCACGGTGTAGCGGCAGCGCTTATGTCGATGCAAGACAGTGATGCTGAAGCACGAGCGGCGTGGGATGATCGAATGATAGCGGTGCGCCATGGTTGCGCTGCGGCTATTAATGCATTGGCGCAGGACGGTGTGCTGGATGAGAGCCTGTCGCCTGAAGTGGCTACAGACATTCTCTGGACGCTGCTCTCAGTGCGCAATTGGGAGCAGTTGGTTGGTCAATGCAGCTGGCCACAGGCCGATTATATCGCGCGTACACAAAGAATCGCGCGGCAGGCGCTACTCAACAGCTGATCGCCTGCCGCCGCGTTGTATGTTTAGAAGCCCCTAGGCGCGGCATCAATCACGCTCAGTCTGCCGCTACCGATTTGCTGCACTTCCAGCGCGCGCTGCGCTACGCCATCGCTGCCAAAGCGGAAGGCACCGTCTATGCCGGCAAAGCCGCCTTTTTCGGTAAGTTTGGAAACTGGGAATTTGCGGCCCGGTTTCCAGTCCTGCGCGATCTTGATGGTCAGCAAGACGGCATCATAGCCCATGGCCGAGAGGCGGTAGGGGGCTTTGCCAAAACGGCTGCGATATTTGCTGGCGAGTTGGCGGTAATAAGCATCCGGCACGCTGGCGAACCACGCGCCTTGCAAGGCGGCGCTGGAGGTCAGACCGCTTTCGGTGTTCCACAGCTCGGTGCCCAATATACGCGCATTCGCGCCGCCATTTTGACGGATGACCGGGGCAGCCTGAATCGCCACGCGCCCGCCATCGGCGATGAGTACCGCCTGATAATCCGAGCTTGCCGCCAGCTTCTTGATCGCGGCTGTGACCGAAGCGCTGCTGCGGCTGTAATTTTGCATGGAGACGACGGTGCCACCTGAAGAGCGCACTGCGCTGAGCAGGGCATTGCCGGTGCGTTCGCCATAGACGCCTGTGGGCACCAGCGCGGCGAAGCGCTCAATGCCTTTGCTGCGAGCAAAGGAGACAACACGCTCAACAGATTGCGCGGGGGAATAGCCCATAGCGAACACGCCATTGCCTGCCACGCTGGTATCATTGGAGAAGCTGATGATCGGTACGCCTGCTTTACGTGCTGCCGGGGCCGCAGCCTTTGCATTGTCAGATGTCAGCGGACCGAGGATCAGGGTGTTGCCGTCTGCAATCGCCTTGTTGACGGCTGTAATGGCCCCGCGTCCGGTGTCATAGGTGGTGATGCGGACATTCTCGGCTTTGGTATCGAGCAACGCCATCGTGGTGGCGTTGGCGATGGACTGGCCGACTCCGGCATTGCTTCCACTCGTTGGAACGAGAAGGGCGATTCGGTGGCGCGTTTCGTCCGTCGGCAAGCCCGGTTCAACGGGTGCGGGCTGGGCAGGGCCACTTGTCTCGGGCCCAGAACTACGCGGCACAATTGTTTGACATGCGGCGAGAAAAAGCGCGCTTCCGACCACTAGCGCACGACCACTATTACGCACTATGGACCATATGCCTGCTTGCCGAACTGCACCCGTCTCTGCCATGGAAACTCCTTATGATGGAAGCATTACCTCCGGGCCTATATATCGTTGCCGGGCCAATCGGCAACTTGTCTGATCTCACGCCAAGGGCGGCCGACATATTATGCCGCGCCGATGTAGTGGCGGTGGAGGATAGCCGGGTGAGCGCGAAGTTGCTTCGCCATGCCGGATCGGACCGGCCAATGGTGCCTTATCATGACCATAGTGACGAGCATGTGCGCCAGCGTTTGGTCGATCGAATGGCGAATGAAGCTGTGGCTTTATTGTCTGATGCAGGTACGCCGCTCATCTCCGACCCCGGCTATAAGCTGGTGCGGGACGCTCGCGCTGCTGGGCGTGCGATTACGACATTGCCCGGCCCTTGTGCGGCGGTGGCGGCGCTGACGCTTTCCGGCCTGCCGACGGACCGTTTCCTGTTCATGGGGTTTCTGCCTGCCAAGTCTAAAGCGCGGGCGGACATATTGGCAGAGGTCGCCGCCTTGCGCGCGACACTGGTTTTCTATGAAAGCGGCCCGCGCCTTGCCGCCTCGCTGACCGATATGGCGCTGGCGTTGGGCGACCGGGATGTCGCCGTCTGCCGCGAGATCAGCAAGACCTATGAAGAGGTGAAAGCAGGGCGCTTGACCGAGCTGGCCATTGCCTATGGCGAAGCGCCGCCAAAAGGTGAGATTGTTGTGATCGTCGGGCCGCCGGGTGAGGCGGTAGCTGCGAGCGCGGAGGATGCTGATGCCCTGTTGGCTGATGCTTTGGAGCGCTTGCCGGTCGGCAAGGCGGCGAGCGAGGTAGCGAAGAAGACGGGGCTGGACCGGCGCGGCCTCTATGCGCGGGCATTGGAATTAAAAAGCGAATGAGGGCAAAATCGCCTTCGCGCCTCGCTGCTGAAAAGCGCGGGCGGCAGGGCGAGCGGATCGCCGCATGGTGGTTGCGGCTCAAGGGTTGGTCGATCCTCGATAAGCGCGTGCGCACGCGGGCAGGCGAGATTGACCTGATTGCCCGGCGTGGCGCGTTGGTGGTGTTTGTCGAGGTGAAGGCAAGGGGGAGCGAGGCGGAGCTGGAGCTTGCTATTGATGAGCGGAGGCTCGCGCGGGTCGCCGCAGCAGCGGAAAGCGTGGCGCACAAATACATGAAACCCGGCGATGATATGCAAATCGACGTGATACTGCTTGCGCCGAAGCGCCCGCCACGCCATTTGAGCAATGTCTATTTCGGAGGGTGACCGGACAAAAGCATTACACCGTTCGTGTCGAGCGAAGTCGAGACACGGCCATATAACGGTTCTCGACTTCGCTCGAACCGAACGGAAACAGGATAGATTATGACCGCCCTTAAAGTCGCTGTGCAGATGGACCCGATGGAAGGGATCAACATCAGCGGAGATTCCACCTTTGCCATCATGCTGAGCGCGCAGGCACGCGGGCACAGGCTCTATCATTATGAAGCATCGGACCTGACATGGCGCGGCGGGCGCTTGCTCGCCAATGCCCGCGCTGTTGAGGTGCGCAAGCAGGAGGGCGATCATTTCAGCTTCGGTGAGGCGGTGACGCTGGACCTTGGCAGTGATGTCGATGTCGTGCTGATGCGGCAGGACCCGCCGTTCGACCTGAGCTATATCACGGCTACGCACCTGCTGGAGCGGATCGAGGACGAAACTATGGTTGTCAACCGCCCCGGATCGGTGCGCGATGCGCCGGAAAAGCTGTTCGTGCTCGATTATGCACGCTTTATGCCGCCAACGATGATTACGCGTGATCTCGCTGAGGTGAAGAGCTTTCTGGCGGAGCATGGCGATATTGTCGTGAAACCGCTTTATGGCAATGCGGGTAATGCGGTGTTTCGTGTGGGCGCGGACGGCGCAAACCTTTCTGCGCTGGTCGAGCTGTTCAATGCGAGCTGGGTTGAGCCGTTCATGGTGCAGGCGTTTATCTCGGCGGTGAGCGAAGGCGACAAGCGCATTGTGTTGATCGATGGCGAAGTTGCAGGGGCTATCAATCGTTTACCGGGTAAAGGTGAGATCAGGTCGAACCTTGCGGCAGGTGGTTCAGCGGTGAAAACCGATCTCACCGAGCGCGAGTGGGAAATCTGCCGGGCGATGGGGCCGGAGCTTAAAAAACGCGGGCTGTTGTTTGTCGGCATTGATGTGATTGGTGGTGAATGGCTGACCGAGATTAACGTGACCTCACCGACCGGGATCGTCTCGATGGATGAATTCAACGGCACGGATACCGGCGGCATGATCTGGGACGCGATAGAGCGGCAGTTGAAAGCGTAATTTACTCGGCAAGATTGAGGCATATGGGCGATTGGATCATCCACCTTATCGATCAGGGCGGATATTGGGGCATTGCCCTGTTGATGGTTTTGGAGAATGTTTTTCCGCCCATTCCATCAGAGCTGATTATGGGCATAGGCGGCATTCGTGTTGGCCAGGGGCGCATGAATATGGCGATGCTGCTTTTCGCCGGGACGATAGGGACGACAATTGGCAATTATGTCTGGTTCATGGCCGGCCGCTATCTGGGCATAGAGAGGCTGCGCCCCTTGGTCAGGCGCTTTGGTCGCTGGCTGACGATTGAATGGCGCGAGGTCGTCATGCTCAATACCCTCTTCAACAAATATGGCAGTAATATCGTCTTTTTCATGCGTTTCATGCCAGCGTTGAGAACGATTATTTCCCTGCCTGCCGGACTGTTTAAAATGGGGCATGTCCGGTTTCTGGTCTGGACGACCGCAGGTGCGCTTATATGGAATATCATATTGGCAAGTGCTGGCTATTATCTGGGCGCGCGTTTCACGCAGATAGATGATTATCTTGGCCCTGCCACAACGATCATGCTTGCAGTTATTGCCGTTTTCTATCTGTGGCGCTTGATGCGCTGGAGACCGGAGGAACCGCGCGATGCAGAGTAATCAGGCCCTTGGGTGCGCATTGCGATAGACGTCGAGCAGATGCGCGGCATCGACTTGCGTGTATATCTGTGTGGAGCTGAGGCTGGCGTGGCCGAGCAGCTCTTGCAATGAGCGCAGGTCCGCGCCGCGCCCCAGCAGATGCGTGGCGAAGCTGTGGCGCAGGGCATGCGGGCTGGTGCGTTCGGGCAGCATAAGCCGCCGCCGTGCCTCGCGCACGGCCTTGCGGATAATCGCCGGATCGAGTGGGCCACCGCGTGCGCCCCGGAAAAGTGGTTCGTCTTTCGCGGTGCCATAAGGGCAGAGCGCAGCATATTCATCCAGCGCCTTACGCAGCTGCGGCAGCAATGGCACCACGCGTGCCTTGCTGCGCTTGCCTGTCACGCGGATGGTCTCACCCGCTGGGACGTCACTGCCCGTCAGCGAGAGCGCTTCGGATATGCGCAGCCCCGCACCATAAAGCAGCAACAGCACCGCCCAGTCACGCGTGGCAATCCAGGGTTCGGTAGCATTTTCGCTGACATCTTCCGCTAGCGCCATAACGTCATCGGGCGAGACAGGGCGCGGCACGCCTTTCTTGACGCGCGGCCCGCGCATCGTGGGCACAACGCCATGCTCGCCGCCGATAAATTTGAGGAAAGCGCGGATAGCCGACAGCTCGCGCGCGGTTGAAGCATTGCTCAGCCCCTCATTGCGGCGATGGGCGAGATAGGCGCGTAGGTCTGTCGCTGGCAGTGCTGCGAGCATAGGTTCATTGGGTGGCGTATCATGATGAATGGCGAGGAAGCGTATCAGGCGCTCAGCGCTCGCCACATAAGCGCGCACGGTGTGGGCCGAGCGCCGGCGCTCTAAGGCAAGATGCTGCTGCCAGCGTACTATGAGCTGATGCTGTTCTTCCACGAACCCGGCTATAGCATGATCTTGGGCAAGATGGCATCGAGCAGTAACAGGCCCGATGCTGTCACCCTTATGTGGCTTTGGTTCCGGCTGACCAATCCCATTTTTTCCAGCGTTTCCGCTTCATGCCAGTCTATCATTTGATCATGGTGCCGGCCAAGGCGCTCTCCCAAGGCAGAGACGTCAACGCCTTCGGCCAAGCGCAGGCCCATCATCAACGCTTCGGATGCGCGCTCTTCGGCGCTGAGCGGTATTTCGCTCTGGTTGCCATGACCATTGCGGGTAAGGGCGGAGAGCCAGTTTTCTGGTTTTTTGTGGCGCTGTGTGGCTGCCCCGCTGCGTCGTCCATGCGCGCCCGGACCAATGCCAATATAATCACCATAGCGCCAATAGGTAAGGTTATGGCGGCTTTGCGCGCCGGGGCGGGCGTGATTGCTCACCTCATAAGCAGGGACCCCGGCTGCGCCTGTGAGCGCTTGCGTCAGCTCATAGAGTTCTGCGCCGTGATCGGGGTCGGCTGGTGTGAAATTGCCTTGGCGTACCAGTGTCTCGAAGCGGGTGCCCGGCTCTATGGTGAGCTGGTAGAGCGAAAGGTGCCCCGTGCCGAGTGATAGAGCGTGGGTGAGTTGTTGCTCCCAGTCTTTGGCGCTTTGATCGGGCAGGGCATAGATAAGATCGAAGCTCACCCGTTCAAAATGTGCCTGTGCGGTTTCAATAGCGCGATGGGCTTCGCCAACATCATGCGCGCGACCCAGAAACGCGAGTGCTTCTGCTTCGAAACTCTGCACACCGATAGATACCCGGTTTATGCCTGCACTGGCGAGATCGGCAAAACGCTCTACCTCGACGCTATTGGGGTTTGCCTCCAGCGTGATCTCAATGTCATGTGCGAAGCCCCAATGCTGCTGTGCTGCCTTCAATAAATCAGCGACAAGGGCAGGGGGCATGAGTGAAGGGGTGCCGCCGCCGAAGAAGATGGAACTGAGCTTTTTGTCGCTGGTCAGTTTTGCTTCATGGGCCATGTCGGTCAGCAGTGCATCGCGCCATTTTTCTATGTCTATATTCTCGCGCACATGGCTGTTGAAATCACAATAAGGGCATTTGGAAACGCAGAAGGGCCAATGAATATAGAGCGCTAACGGCTCGGCCTGTTGCCGAGACCTTGTCGGGCCGTTAAGGCTTTCTCTTTGCGATTTGTTACTATTTTTGGCCAATGAACTTCCCATCATGATGCATCTATCATCTATGCGCTATTTTTTGTGCGCGCTACTGTTGGTAGCGGGTGTGTCCGTTTCGCGGCCTCTGCATGCCCAGGTCGTATATGATTTATGCATGAGCTGCGGCGATGAAGCCGTGCGCAATATCGGTAAACATGATTATGGCAGAGCTAAGGATCTGCGCTATATTACGCTCAGCATGCATAATGCAGAGCGTGCACGCTGGAATGCCCCTGCGCTGAAATGGGATAGCAGGCTGGCGGCCAATGCGCGTCGTTACGCTGCGCACATATCGCATTCCGGTATTTTGCAGCATAGTCATCAGGCATCTGGTACGAAGGCTTATGGAGAAAATCTGTGGATGGGAACGCGAGGAGCTTTCTCATATGCGGATATGGTGGCCATGTTCCTTGATGAGCGTCGATATTATCTGCCGCGCGCCGTTCCCGATATTAGCACTACGGGCCGTTGGAAAGACACGGGCCATTATAGCCAGATCATATGGCGGACAACCACGCGCGTAGGCTGCGGTGTCGCTTCAGGGCCGGATTTTGATGCGCTGGTCTGTCATTACGATCCGGCAGGCAATATATGGGGGCGCCGTGCGCATGATCTGGCACCTGAAGATAGCCATAGTCTTATGATGGCGAGCAACTAAACGCGTTCTCCGTATAGCAGAAATCGCTAGAAAAGCGCTTCTACCAATTGCCTGAAGGCATCAGCGCGGTGGCTCATCGCATGTTTAGCGGCAGGGGCCATTTCGGCAAAGCTGATGTCATGGCCGAGCGGCTGGAACACCGGGTCATAACCGAAGCCTTTCTCGCCGCGCGGTGGCCAGACCAGTGTACCATCGACACGGCCTTCGAAGCTTTCCCTATGTCCATCAGGCCAAGCCAGCGTCAGCGCGCAGATGAAATGCGCATTGCGCGATGCACTTGCGCCTTTTGCAGTCAGTGCATCCTCGATTTTTTGCATGGCGATGCTGAAATCCTTGGATGGCCCGGCCCAGCGTGCGGAATATATGCCGGGGTCACCACTAAGGGCTTCGACGCACAAGCCGCTATCGTCAGCCAGAGCAGGGAGGCCGGAAGCCTCCGCTGCCGCTAGCGCCTTCAACTCGGCATTGGCGATGAAGGTCGTGCCGGTTTCTTCCGGTTCGGGCAGGCTCAATTCTCCTGCCGAAACCGGCTCCATGCCATAAGGGCTGAGCAGCTCGGCAATCTCGCGCACCTTGCCTTTGTTATGGCTGGCGATGACGAGTTTGCCGGGGGTGAGCCTACGTGTCACCGGCCAGTCGCTGTGCGCTGTGCTTCGAAAATCTGACCGCAACCGATGCGTGCAAGGCGCATGAGGCGGAGTAATTCTTCCTCATCGAAAGTTGCGCCTTCGGCTGTAGCCTGAACTTCGGCGATCTTGCTGTCGCCAGTGAGTACAAAGTTCGCGTCAGCCTCGGCGCTGGAATCTTCCGGATAATCAAGATCGAGCACGGGGGTGCCCTCATAGATGCCACAGCTAATGGCCGCGACCTGCTGCTGGATAGGGTCTTGAGTAAGCGCGCCTGATGCCATCAGCTTGTCGATCGCAATACGCAGCGCAACCCATGCGCCGGAAATAGAGGCCGTGCGCGTGCCGCCATCGGCTTGTATCACGTCACAGTCGAGGGTGATCTGGCGCTCACCCAATGTTTTCAGGTCCATGACCGAACGCAAAGAACGACCGATAAGGCGCTGAATTTCCTGTGTACGGCCCGATTGTTTGCCGCGCGCTGCTTCACGGTTGCTGCGCGTATGGGTAGAGCGTGGCAGCATGCCATATTCCGCTGTCACCCAGCCTTCGCCTTTGCCGCGCAGAAAGGGTGGCACGCGTTCTTCAACGCTGGCTGTGCAGAGTACCCGTGTGTCACCAAAGCTGACAAGGCAGCTGCCCTCAGCATGGAGCGTATAGCCCGGCTCAATGGTGATGGTCCGCATTTGATCGGGGGTACGGCCTGATGGGCGCATATTGGGTAACTCCTGAAATCTATAGCTGAGTGTTGATGGCGGGGCCTTAACCTGCCTTACGTGCTCATGCCAGCCCATAAGCGGCATAATCTTACTGATTGAGCAAAACATATGGCTGGTTATAGTAAGCCAATGGCTGTAACTCCCATATCTGAGCTGAATGACCGTGCGCGCGATATTTTCCGGCTCGTGGTCGAGAATTATCTTGGTACGGGCGTGCCGGTTGGTTCCAGAACATTGAGCCAGTTGCCGGGGCTGAACCTGTCTTCCGCTTCCATTCGCAATGTGATGCAGGACCTTGAAGAACAAGGGCTACTCGCGGCGCCGCATACGTCTGCTGGACGGATGCCGACGGAGACAGGCCTGCGCATATTTGTCGATGGCATGATGCAGGTGGCGGAGCCGACTGTAGATGAGCGTCGCATGATCGAACAACAGGTTGAGCAGGGAGGGCCGGTGGAGGATGCACTGGCAGCGGCGAGTGCGGCGCTTTCGGGGCTATCTGCCTGCGCTGGTATGGTGCTCGTGCCCCGGCAGGAAACAGGGCTGCGGCAATTCAGTTTCGTGCCTCTGGGCGAACAATCCCATGGTGCGCATGGCGCAAATCAGGCGCTTGCAGTATTGGTAGGCATGGATGGCAGCGTGGAAAACCGCATTGTCGATTTGCCTGCGGGCATCACACCTTCTCAATTGATCGAGGCGGGCAATTATATTTCGAGTCGACTGGCTGGGTTGAGCCTGCAAGAGGCGCAGGAAAAGCTGGCACAAGAGCTGAGCGCGGATAGGGTCGCGCTGGATGAAGCTGCGCGGTCACTGGTGGAGCGGGGGTTGGCGAGTTGGACCAATGATGCGTCTGATCGCCCGGTATTGATTGTACGCGGTCAGGCCAATCTGATTGATGAGCATGCTTCGGCTGACCTGGAACGGGTGCGCAAATTGCTCGATGATCTGGAAGGAAAACAGGATATTTCACGGCTGATGGAGGGGGCGCTGGTGGCTTCAGCGACGACAATCTTCATCGGATCGGAAAACAAACTCTTTTCCTTATCCGGTTCTTCCGTCATAGCCGCGCCATATCGTAATGGCGACGGGCGTGTGGTCGGTGTCGTGGGGGTAATTGGCCCGACGCGCTTGAACTATGCCCGTGTCATCCCCATGGTTGATTTTACCGCACAAACGCTTTCGAGATTGATGAGATGAGTGACGAAAAAATTGAAGTTGAGAATGAAGACATGGTGACTCCAGAGAATGAAGCAGACATGGCTCCCGATGCTGAAGACGCGGTAGATGCGCGCATTGAGGAGCTGGAGCAGGAGCTGGAAACGGCGAAACAGGACGTTCTCTACGCGCATGCCGAAACGCAAAATGTGCGCCGTCGCCTTGAAAAAGAGCTGGGAGATGCACGTGCTTATGCCTCGACAGCTTTTGCCCGCGATATACTCTCGGTAGCCGACAATCTCAGCCGTGCGCTCGAAGCGATCCCGGCGGACTTGCGCGAAGACGAGAAGTTCAAGGGGCTGGTCGCGGGGCTTGATGCGACAGGACGCGAGCTTGAGACGGTCTTTGGCCGTCATGGCATTGAGAAGGTCGTTGCGCTGGGTGAAGTGCTTGATCCCAATTTGCATCAGGCAATGGTGGAAATACCAAGCGATGACGCTGAACCGGGTACAATCGTGCAGGAAATGCAGGCGGGCTATCGTATCAAGGAGCGTTTGTTGCGCCCCGCACTGGTAGGCGTTGCGAAAAAGCCGGATTGATTCCGGTTTCTTCACCGGGTGGATGGTTGTGCTGCTGACGGAAGCCATCGATCCGCTGCACCATTTGTTGGACGCGGTCGTTCAAGGGTCGCCTGTGAGATAGTGCCTAACGACTTCCAGAGAGCCTAGGCCAAACACAAGTCGTCCCGCCATCATTGATATCAGTAGCGATAAGATAAAAACCCATAATCCCAATATGCCACCTGTCATTCGCCAGCTCTTTGGTGGCAGGCCCTGAATTAAGAACATAACGATCCCGGCAACGTTGATGCACACCAGATTGATAGCAAAAAGAAACAGGGCATTAGCTGCAACAGCGGGTTGCCCGATACCTAAGAATATTCCGGTGGCGGCCAGCGGGGGGACTAATGCCACTGCGATCATTACACCGATCAATGTAAGTGACGCACCGCGACTGAATGACAGAACTCCGGCGGCGCCACATGCAAGGGCGAGTGCGATATCGACGGGCTGAACTATGGTCCGGTTTTTTAATTCCGAGACGAGCGGATCAATAGTGACGAGATGGCCCACCACTATCCCGGCCAATATAGCAAAGAGTGAACCGACAAGCAGGGTAAGGGTCGCTTTGCCTCCAAGTTTGGCGTTGCCAACTGTCGCAGCGAGCGCGATGCCCATTGTCGGGCCCAATAACGGGGCGATTATCATTGCGCCGATGACCACGGCGGCTTGTCCGCTGCGCATCCCGAGGGCAGCAATTATCGATGAGAGGATCACAGTCAGCAAATAGCTTGGTGTTATGTGCAGGCTTTCCTCAATGTCATCATATAGTTCATCGGTGCTGATCCTGTCGCGACTGAAAAAACGTTCGATTGCATTAGGTGGGCGCACCATATCTGGCTGTGGCAGTTCCGTTTCTGCTGTTTGCTCGATAGGTGGCAATACAGCCTCAAGTTGCGAAACATAGGCGGTAAAAGTCGGTATCTCCCTGAACGCCAGCTCCAGCTCATTGAGGAGGCGTTCAGCATAACGCTGCTGGACGATGCAGCTATATTTTTCTTCGCCCCCAGGAACGGCTTCACGCCAGTAGCGGCGGCTGTTGCGCGTTAAGATGCTTTCAAGTCGTGTGATCTCAGTTTCGGGAAGGTAAATTTCTACGAGGCGCGCAGACATATGATTTTACTCCCCCCATGCAGCAATTGTTTCTGACCATGTGCCGACGTGTAGCCAAGTCGTTCATGAGCAACATAGCAAATGGATACTGACCCTAAAAAGGCAATAGTGCTTCCAGCATATCTCGGGGCGCGGTACTTCCGGGGTTGATACCATTGCGGTACAAAAATACGTGCCGGACGATTTCCGCCTGTTGTTCTATACCATAGCGGGCAAAGGGCTTTCCGGGCACGAAGTCGTACTCATAGCGGCACCAAGGGTGACGTCTGAGTGGGAGATACCAGCGCCCTTTTGTCTGCGCCTGCCACACATGAGTCATCTCATGAATGAAATGACCTTGCAGGGCGAGCGGGCTATCACAAAAATCGTCGCAATAATGATCGGCGCGCGGATGAAACCAGAGATGGCCATCGGGTGCCATCGTCATACGGCGTGGCTGAAACGGGAAATATTTACGCATATGGATGCGCACCATCTCGTAACGGATCGCATCGCCGAATATAGAAGCGGCCAGCGCACGTTCGTCTGAGGTTAGAGAGCGGCTGGCCATTTCTACAAAAGCTTAATGCGCATGTTCGCTGGTTTTATCTGCGTCATGGGGTTGGTCTGCGTCATGTGCCATCGCATTGGCCGCTGGCTGGGCTGTGCCGGTTTTCTGAACAACAGCATCAACGATCAGGCGGCTGCCATCGGAAAAGAGCATTGTCATTTCCATAGTACCGGCTTCCACGATGGCAGGGTTCAGGCCAAAGAGCATGATATGCTTGCCGCCGGGTGCAAAGGTAACTTCGCTTTTGGCGGGCACATCAACGGTATCGATGGGCTGCATCGTCATCATGCCGTCCTTCATTATGCTTTCGTGCATTTCCACGCGCAGCGCACCTTCAGTGGAGACACGGCGCAGTTGCACGGCTTCCTCGCCGCCATGAATGACGAAATAGCCAGCGGCTGGCCCTTCGCCATTAGGGTTGGGCCGCACCCATGCCTGATCGACATAGAGAGGGTCAGGGTCTGCGCAGGCAGAAAGTGCGAGTGGCGCGATCAGAATGGCGATGAAGGCGAGGGAACGACGGAACATACAAATTATCCTTGAAAAATGTCTCATAAAGGGCCTTTCCGCCCTAGCTAATGTACCTCATGCCTTGTGCCAAGAAAAAGCGAGCCTATATCGCATGACGAAAGGGTAGTTGCACCGGCTCTGTCAGCAGCGATGCGAATACCTGAACCGCTTAAACTATTAGGGTTAGACGAGGAATACATGGCTAAAGTTATCGGTATTGATTTGGGCACGACCAACAGCTGTGTTGCCGTCATGGACGGTGGCAAACCGAAGGTCATTGAAAATGCGGAAGGCGCGCGGACGACGCCGTCTATCGTGGCTTTCACTAAAGATGGAGAGCGTCTGATCGGTCAGCCGGCCAAGCGTCAGGCTGTTACCAATCCGGACAATACGGTTTATGCCGTCAAGCGCCTGATCGGCCGTCGCTTCGATGATCCGATGACCTCCAAGGATATGGAACTCGTTCCTTACACGATCACCAATGGCGCCAATGGCGACGCATGGGTGAATGCTGGCGGTGAAGATTATTCGCCTTCGCAGATTTCTGCTTTCACGCTTCAGAAGATGAAAGAAACCGCTGAGAGCTATCTTGGCGAAACCGTGACGCAGGCCGTTATCACTGTTCCGGCTTATTTTAATGACGCACAGCGCCAGGCCACCAAGGATGCGGGTAAGATCGCCGGTCTTGAAGTGCTGCGCATCATTAACGAACCGACAGCAGCGGCACTGGCTTATGGCCTTGATAAGCAGGACGGTAAGCTGATCGCTGTTTATGACCTCGGTGGCGGTACGTTCGATATTTCCGTGCTTGAGATTGGCGACGGCGTGTTTGAGGTGAAGTCCACCAATGGTGATACCTTCCTTGGCGGTGAAGACTTTGACTCCAAGGTTGTTGAATTTCTTGCAGAATCTTTCCAGAAAGAAGAGGGCATTGACCTCACCAAGGACAAGCTTGCGCTGCAGCGTTTGAAGGAAGCCGCCGAAAAAGCGAAGATCGAGCTTTCCAGCGCGCAGACAACCGAAGTCAACCTGCCATTTATTACCGCTGATCAGAACGGGCCGAAGCATCTCGTAAAGAACATCACCCGTTCTGACCTTGAGAAGCTGGTGGCTGACCTCATTAAGCGGACGATGGAGCCGTGCAAGAAGGCGCTGGCTGATGCGGGCGTTTCTGCCAGCGAGATCAGCGAAGTTGTTCTCGTGGGCGGCATGACCCGCATGCCCAAGGTTCGTGAAGCCGTGAAGGACTTTTTCGGCAAGGAACCGCACACTGGCGTGAACCCGGATGAAGTGGTTGCTATGGGCGCTGCTATTCAGGCGGGCGTGCTGCAGGGCGACGTGAAGGACGTACTGCTGCTTGACGTGACACCGCTGTCACTGGGCATCGAAACATTGGGTGGCGTGTTTACCCGCATGATCGACCGTAACACTACGATCCCAGCGAAGAAATCGCAGGTATACTCGACTGCCGATGACAATCAGCAGGCTGTTACTATCCGCGTGTTTCAGGGCGAGCGCGAAATGGCGGCGGACAACAAGATACTCGGCCAGTTCGACCTGCTCGGCATTCCGCCAGCACCGCGCGGTGTACCGCAGATTGAGGTCACGTTCGATATTGACGCGAATGGTATCGTGAACGTGTCCGCCAAGGACAAGGGCACCGGCAAGGAACAGCAGATCCGTATTCAGGCTTCTGGTGGTCTTTCCGACACAGACATCGAGCAGATGGTCAAGGATGCCGAGCAGTTCGCCGATGACGACAAGAAGCGTCGTGCGGCGGCTGAAGCCAAGAATAATGCTGAAAGCCTCGTGCACACGACCGAACGTCAGCTTGAAGAGCATGGTGACAAGATCGACGAGAGCCTGAAGGGTGAGATCGAAACCGCCATTGCCGCGACAAAATCTGCGATTGAAGCAGACGATGTCGATGCCATGACAGAAAAGGCTCAGGAATTGGCGCAGGTCGCCATGAAGCTGGGTCAGGCGATCTATGAGCAGGAACAGGCCGCTGGCGGCGCTGCTCCGGGTGGTCAAGAAGCACCCAAGGCTGAGGATGACGATGTTGTCGACGCCGAATTCTCTGAAGTAGACGAAGACAATAAGGCGTAAAGCCATGATCTTGAGCTGCCATTTCTGCTTAGTCAGGGGTGGCAGCACAAGACTTCGGGGGACTTAATGAGCACTCAGGTCGATTTTTATGAGCTATTGGGCGTTGAGCGCACAGCCGATGGCGCGACGATCAAGTCCGCTTATCGTAAGCTCGCTATGCAATGTCATCCGGATCGCAACCCAGGATGCGACGAAAGCGAAGCCAAGTTCAAGGCGATTAATCAGGCCTATGATTGCCTGAAAGATGACCAGAAACGGGCTGCTTATGACCGCTTTGGCCATGCTGCCTTTGAAAATGGCGGGCCGGGTGGTCCCGGTGGCTTTGGCGGCGGCGGTGGTGGCGCTGGGTTCTCAGACATCGGCGATATTTTCGAGACGATTTTTGGAGCGTCTGGTTTCGGCGGTGGTGGTGGCGGACGTGGCCGTCAGCAGCGGCGTGGTGCGGACTTGCGCTATGATATGGAAATCTCGCTCGAAGAGGCCTTTACGGGCAAGAGCGAAGATATCAGCATTGAAGTTTCTGCCGGATGTGATGATTGTGATGGCTCCGGCGCAACGCCGGGCACCGGGGCAAAGGCATGCTCGACATGCGGTGGTCAGGGGCAGGTCCGCGCACAACAGGGTTTTTTCGTTGTTGAGCGTACATGCCCGGCCTGTCATGGGGCAGGGCAGGTCATTGAAGAACCCTGCCGCAGCTGTCGGGGCGAAGGGCGCGTCGACAAAAAGAAAACGCTGTCAGTCAATATTCCCGCTGGCGTTGATGAAGGTACGCGTATTCGCCTTTCCGGTGAAGGCGAGGCGGGCGCACGTGGTGCCCCGGCTGGCGACCTCTATATTTTTCTGCATTTGAAGCGCCACCGTATTTTTGAACGCGATGGCACCACCCTGTTTTGTCGCGCGCCGATTAGCTTTACGACTGCGGCTTTAGGCGGCGAGATCGAAGTGCCGGGTATCGACCGAGAACCGGTTAAAATCAAAATTCCTGCGGGTATTCAGTCCAGTAAGCAGATTCGCCATCGTGGAGCAGGTATGCCTGCACTCAATGCACGTGGCGCGCGTGGTGATATGGTGATTCAGGTCGACGTTGAGACACCTACTAAGCTGAGTGCGAAGCAGAAAGAGTTGCTCGAAGAGTTCCGCTCGACGGAAACCGGCGATGAAAGCCCGCAATCCACTGGGTTTTTCAGCAAGCTCAAGGATATGTGGGAAGACCTAAGCTAGGGTACAGGCCCTAGCTTAAGTGTCACCCATGTCATTTTTCAATTCCGCTATTAAATCCGCGACCTGAGTCAGGCGCGGTTCTTCTTCCGCCAGTATCGCAGCAAAAGCGCGTTGACGGTAGCGCTCGGCCAATAGCTGCTTTTCCCTGTCTTTGAGTGGGGTGGCTGAGAGGAGTATATCGATCAGCCGTTCGGCGCCGTGCAGGCGGCCCCAGAGATAATCATTCTCGCGGTACACGCGGCTGAAAAAAGCACCGAAACTGTTAAACTCTATGCCCTTGAGCACGGCTGCTGCACCCCCACTGCGCAAGGCATGGCAATCTTCGGGTGAGATGCGATCGACTTTGATCGGGTCATATTCATCCAACCCTTCGCCCTGAAGCATGGGCAGCGTCGCAATGTCGTAAAAAGGGAAGCCGAGATAAGTAAGCAACATTTGCCGTCGCTCACCTTTTGGCAGTTCCCATAAAGCCTGTGCCAATAATTCTTCGACGATATTGTCTTTCCCTCTTAAATCGCGCGCGGCGGAAAGCTCCAGCACAGCGCGCGCAGGATCAATGACCGTAGCCTCTGCACTGCGGATCATTATCTCAGAGAAATAGTCAGTTGCCTCACAGTCTTGATAAATGGAGAGAGCGGAATAAATCGCCTTGCGCATCACGCCCAATGCGTCTTGCAGCTCGGGGTCATTATTGTCCATTGCCTCGGTCAGGCGGCGGGCCATGAAGCGCAGGCGGCGGATACGAAAGCCCAGATCATGATCGCGGAAGAAGGCGATAATCTCCGGGCGGGCACCGCCTTTTTTCTCCTCGCGCATAAGGTCTAACCCGCTGGTGCGAATATGAGACCAAACCGCTTGCCGGAATGCTTCACGCAAGCTGGGGCTGTTGTCACCGCCCAGCCGGAAAAGCGTCGCGGCAATTTCTTCAACCACCCAGGACAGCTTCATATGCGCATAGGCGGGATAGGCGAAACCCGAACTGATCGCGGCCTGTGTCTGCGCCTTTGTGCGCCATGCCGCGAGGCGGGCCGGGGTCGGGCGGTCCAGAAATAATGTGCGCCCGAATGTTGTCTCAATCTCGCGTTCTATCTCTGCGCGAAGGGCGGTGGTGATGCGGTTCATGCGGCGGATAGTGCGAGAGCGTGTTTCAATCGCTTCGAGATTGTCACGTATCGGTTGTTCGCGCGGAATATCGCTGAGTGAGCCAAAAATTGTGCGGAAAAACCCGGGCAGCGGTGTTGCTTCACTCGCAGCCGCTTCGCTTTGCCGCTCGCCGGAACGGGTGAGGGTGAAGGCACGGCCCTTCGGTTTTGGATCGATATAGACAAAACGCCGGTCAATTTCCCGGCGGGCGGGGCGGTTTTTCAGGGCAGTAATGGCAGGGGCAAAAGGCGCATTGCTGAGCACGGAACCGTCAATCAGCACTGCGTCTTCTGCGCGCTTAAGGGCGTTGTGCTTGGGCAGGACGCGCGCCAGAAACCTGTCTCTCCCCGGCCAAGGGCGCTTCTGTTTGGAGAGGACTTTGTCCATTTCCTTGACGGTGAAGGGCGGGAAAGCTCCGGGGAAGCTGGCTGTCGCGCGGGCAGCAAAGGCCAGTTCGGCAGGGTCGGCGAGCGAGCCACGGCGACTTTTGGTACGGAATGGCAGCGTGAGGCGGTGCTCCATTTCCATGACTTCCGGCGGGCTGTTGAGCCGCAGCATTTCGGGATAGCCTTCGAAGTCCGTGACCGTCACAATCAGGTCTAGCGGATAATTTTGCGGCAGGAGCGGGCGATCACGCGGGCTTGAGGCCATGCTGTCCAACGCCTCGAGCAGCATATTGGTAAAGCTGGCGCCACCAAAAGGAGGTTCGAACCAGCGTGAGCGAATGAAGTTGGAAAGCTTATGACGCACTTCTTCGCGTGTTTCGGGCGAGACAGTGCGCTCGACAGCATCACCGCGTTTGCGCGCGGCCATCCACACCAGCGGTTGCGCCCAGAATTTGGTGAAACGTTGGGCAGGGCGCGCGTCCGGGTCTAGCAGTTTATCGACATCAGCATTGCTCAGCCACAGGTCGGTTAGTGGTTCGAGCGATTGTCCGGTTTCAATAGCTTGAGCGAGGAAAATGCTGTTGATGCCGCCTGCGCTGGCGCCTGCGACAATATCGATCACGATGCGCATGCGCAATTCGCTCTGCGTCTCTATTTCACTTAGCAAATCTCTATAGACGGAAAGGACACTTTCGGATTCGTCCGGCGGACAATTTTCATGAAAGTTACGGCTGGCACGGGCGAGGTGCCAGATTTCCTTGGTGATGCCGTGCATATAGACAGCAAGGCTGATGCCGCCATAGCAGATAAGCGCTAGCCGTAATTCCTTCTCCCGCATTGCAGGAGAGTGTCAAATTCAGGCGCTCTTGTCGAGAATAACCTCAGCCAAAATCGCTGCTTTTACTATCTTTTATATCAAACCTTCGAGCACCTGATCGCGCGGCCTGTGGCCATCGACCCAAGTGCGGATATTGGCGATCACTTTATCGCCTGTTGCTTCGCGGCCCTCAAAGGTAGCCGAGCCCATATGGGGCTTCAAAACTACGTTGGAAAGCCCAAGGAGGCGTGGGTCAACTGCTGGCTCATGCGCAAAGACATCCAGCCCCGCGCCTGCGATACGTTCTGATTCGAGCGCTTCGATCAAGGCCTCTTCATCATAGACTTCGGCGCGTGATGCATTGATGAGATAGGCATCAGATTTGAGCAGAGCAATGCGCCGTGCGTCGATCATGCCCCGGCTATCGTCATTGAGAGGGCAGTTTATGGACACAAAGTCGCTGGTGGAAATCAGTTCATCAAGCGACTCAACCCATGTGGCACGGGTCGCCCGTTCTATGCTCTCCGGCAGACGGTGCCGGTTATGATATTGGATGCTCAGGCCAAAGGCAGCGGCGCGTAGCGCAACAGCCTGACCAATGCGGCCCATGCCGATGATGCCCAGTGTCTTGCCGCCGATACGATGGCCGAGCATGCCTGAGGGGCTCCACCCTTGCCATTGGCCGGAGCGAATGAGCTTTTCCCCTTCCGCGAGGCGGCGCGGCACGGCGATGATCAGCGCCATTACCATATCGGCCGTATCATCTGTCAGTACGCCGGGTGTGTTGGTAACGATAATGCCCTTGGCACGGGCGGCTGCTAGGTCGATATGATCCACACCATTGCCAAAGTTGGCGATCATCTGAAGCCGGTCAGGCGCTGCTGCAATCAGCTCTGCATCCAGATGGTCCGTTACCGTTGGAACAAGTATGTCACAACCGGCCATAGCTGCAGCCAGTGCTTCACGGTCCATTGGCGTGTCGCTCGGGTTGAGGACAGTGTCGAAGAGTTCGGTCATCCGCGCCTCAACTGAAGCAGGCAGGCGACGGGTGACAATCACTTTGGGTCGGGCAGGGCGCGGTTTTTTTGCCATGAATATCGCGCTAATCCCATGAGGCGGATCAGGTCAAGCCATAACGTCTTATGTCCATGTTTCCCTATCGGATTGCCGCAAAATTGGTAAATATATTGAACATCATCGCAGATTGCCGGTATCGCAAAGGCATGACGCATTGGTTGGGATATATATTTGGGGTGTTTATGATACTTGCTAGGCGTATAATCTTTGGTGTCATAGCAATGATCGCCGCTATGGCGCCGCATAGTCTCTATGCGCAGGTAAAGCCCACGCCTTATTGGGCTTCGATCTCTGTAAGCGAAGCGCGGATGCGTGTTGGCCCTAGCAAGGATTATCCTGCGAGTTGGATTTACCGTCGCAAGGGGTTGCCGGTCAAAGTAGTACAAGTGCATAATAACTGGCGCAAAATCGAAGATCCCGACGGCACGCAAGGCTGGATGCATGTGCGCCTGCTAAGTGCTACTCCCACAGCGATTTTGATTGCTGATAATGGGGCAATATATGAAGGGCGCACTAAGGCTTCGCGGCTCATATATTATGTGGAAAAGGGCGTGGTTGGCCATGTCAGAGAGTGCAAAAATGGCTGGTGCCTGTTTGATGTAGAGGGGCAGGACGGGTTTTTACCAGCATCCATATTATGGGGTGGCACCGATTAATATGGGGCCAGATCGGCTACAGGCATAATTCACTATCCTTATAAGCTGTATAAGACAGCTGCAGTTTCCTACGTACAATCAATACACCTTAAATTTACCATTATGAAATAATGCTCTTCGCTGGTTTTAACCCAAGAAAAGTAATTTCATGGTGAGAGAAACACGGCCTAACGATCTGTTCCGTCCACTGACGATAGTGGCTGTCGTCGCAGCTATCATGCTGTTTGCTGGCGGTCTGATTATGTCAGATAAGGTTGATGAGGTCGCACGGGCGCGTGAGCAATCTCTGGTCGCTAATGGTATTGCCGGTAAAATCATTGAAGTAAACAAAAGCCTCTCTCCTCTTGCCATTTCGGATGACACGCTCTTTCATCTCCAGCGTAAGGATAAGCAGTGGGCGCGCAGAAACGCGGGTCAATTTCTCTATGATGTGCAGGGCTTCGAATACAGCTTCATACTCGATCATAAGAACAACCTGTTCTTCGCTGCGAAAGATGGCCAACCGATACCGCTTCCTTCCTATCATGCTTTTGCGCGGCCTATGCATCAGGCTGTCGCGGATGTTCGCAAGCAGGAAGCTCTACATGCTGCAAAGACGGGTAGCGGGGTATTTCTAGGTGATCCGATTCAGGTGCACAATGTGATCCGGGTCAATGGTGTTGTTTATATTGCAGTGGCATCACTCGTGCAGCCAGATTTTGGGACTGTTAAAGCCCTCCATAAAACCGCGCCAGTTATCATCGCTGCGAAGCCAATGGACGAGAATTTTCTGTATCAATTTGGTCAGCGCTATCTCCGGCCTGACCTCAAGTTGCGTCAGGTGCAGATTGATGACATGCCCGGCGTGGCTCAGGTCGATATTAATAATGACCTCGGCAAATATGTCGCTACTTTTTTCTGGTACTCAGGCAAGCCGGGCACAGAGCTTGCCAAGACGCTGCTATTGCCAGCCGTGTTGGTTGTCACTCTGTTTACGGTGATGATTTTCCTGATGCAGCGTCGTAGCTGGCGTGCTGCACAGGAGTTGATAGCCAGTGAAGCGCGCGCTTCTCATCTGGCATATCATGATCCGCTGACAGGGCTGCCCAACCGTGTGCTCTTTTTTGACAGGCTTGGCGTTGCTCTGGATCATGTTCGGCGTAATAATGGCTCTATTGCCGTGCATTGTCTGGACCTTGACCGGTTTAAAGAGGTTAATGACACATACGGACACCAGATGGGCGACGAGCTTATTTGTGCGGTAGCGCGCCGTGTCTCAGAAGTGTGTCGCCGGTCTGATACATTTGCGCGGCTTTCAGGTGATGAGTTTGCGATCGTGCAGCTGGATGCAACACCGATGGCAGCTTCGCGCCTTGCAGAGCGTATTATTGAAGCATTTGCGAAACCGATTGAGTTGTCGGGCGGGCGTGTTCATGCGTCCTGTTCTATCGGGGTAAACATCATTATGGAAGGCGGGGCATCTGCTGCTGAGGCTCTGCGTCATGCTGACCTTGCGCTCTACCGCTCCAAGCATAATGGCCGTGGGCAATATTGCTTCTTTGAGCCGGAAATGGACGCCGCCATGCGGATGCGCCGCGAGATGGAGGTGGATCTGCGCGAGGCTCTGGCTAATGGCGATTTGCGCATGGTGTACCAACCGCAAGCGGATAAGAATGGCCGTATCATTGGTGTTGAAGCACTGCTGCGCTGGCATCACCCGGAGCGGGGCGATGTTCCCCCCTCAATGTTCGTGCAGATTGCTGAGGAATGCGGTCTTATCAGTGAGATAGGCCTATTCACCCTGAGAGAATCCTTCAAGGCCAGCCATAAATGGCAGGGGCTGAAAGTTGCGATCAATATTTCTGCCAGCCAGCTGCGCATGCGCGATTTCCATCAGCGCGTGAAAGAGCTGCTGAAGGAATGTAATGTCAATGCCAGTGATTTCGAGCTGGAGATTACCGAAGGCTTGTTGCTGGGCGATGACCCGGTCACACATGATACACTGATGAAATTACGCCAGATGGGCTTTTCTATCGCGCTTGATGACTTCGGTACGGGCTATTCAAGCCTTAGCTATTTGCAGCGTTATCCGATCGACAAGATCAAGATCGACCGCTCTTTCATAGCTAACCTTGGTGTGGAATGGGAATCGCGTGCGGTGGTTCAGGCCATTGTGAAACTCGCGCGGGCGCTCAACCTGCATGTGGTTGCTGAAGGCGTGGAAACAGACGAACAGCGCAATTATTTGCTGGATGTCGGTTGCGAGGAAATACAGGGCTTTTTGTATAGCAAGCCTGTGGATGCGGATCAGGTCACGCAATTTTATTCTGCTGAGGCGCACTCGTAGCCCGCCGTGGTGGCGTGAATCTGGCCTAACGCTTATCTATGTGAAAACTTGACGTGCAGCTGCGCACGGCCTAGCCGCAAGGCAGGCTGGGCGGAGAGCATATGCGCAATGTTTGTCACCATATTCTGCTGATTATAGTCACCTTCTTGATGGCAGGTGATTTGGCATATGCGCAATCGCCTGCATTTGATTCTGGTGGTTTTGGCGGGGCGAAGGGGCGCACGCATGTCAGTGCGCACTTAGCGTCAGAAAATCCACGCCCTGCACCGGGTGAGGCGATAACGCTGGCTATTGTCATGACCCCGGAGCCGGGCTGGCATGGTTATTGGGTTAACCCCGGCGATGCGGGCAAAGCTCTGGAGCTGGACTGGGCCTTGCCTGAAGGCGCTGAAGTAAGCGCATTACGTTATCCTGTGCCTGAGACATTGGTGTTCGGTGGTTTGATGAACCATGTTTATGAGGCGCGCTATGCAGTGCTGACGGAGCTTCGTGTGCCGCCAAATGCTGTGTCTGGTTCTCTTTTGCCGCTACGTGCGAAGGCCCATTGGCTGGCCTGCACAGACAGTATTTGCGTGCCAGAACAGGCGGATTTGTCACTGGACCTTGTGGTGGGGCAGCAGCTAGGGTCTGCTCCAGCTAATCGTACCCAGTTTGATGACTATCGCCGCGCTTTGCCGCGCCCTTTGAGCGGGCAGGCGTTGTTTGAGACGCGCGAAGATGGGGCAATCTTCCTCTCTGTTCCTTTCCCTGCATCCGCTGCGATGGAGGAGCCGCATTTCTTTGCGCGTAATGAAGGCGCGAAAAGCTATGCCGCACCTCAGAGCTTTGTGCGGGAGGGTGATACACTCTTCATCGCACTGCGTGAGTTCCCAAAACTGGAAGCGCCTTTGAAGGGGGTATTGAGGATTGGACCGGATCAGGGCGTAATGATCGAAGCTGAGGCCGGCGCTGTTGATATGCCGCAGGGGGGGCAGGGTGCTGCAATAGATGGGGCTGGCGCTGGCCAGTTTAGCGCACGCATATTGCTGCTCAGCCTTGCAGGGGCGGTTGTTGGCGGCCTTATTCTCAACATCATGCCCTGCGTATTTCCGATATTGAGCGTTAAGGCGATGAGCCTGATGCGGGAATCTGCATCGCCTGCTCATACGCGGGCCGAAGCCTGGGCTTATACGGCAGGTGTGATGCTCACCTGCATGGCGCTGGGTGGTGCAGTGTTGGCGCTACGTGCGGCTGGCACCAGCGTTGGCTGGGCATTTCAACTGCAAAGCCCGCTCGTTATTCTTGTTCTATTGGCTTTGTGTTTGGCGATAGCGCTTAACCTTGCTGGCCTCTTTCGCCTGTCGCCCGTGTCACTTGATGGCGCATTGGCCACTTCACCGGGCCTGAAGGGGGATTTCTGGAGTGGGATATTGGTGGCATTTGTCGCAACTCCGTGCACTGGCCCATTTATGGCGACTGCATTGGGGACAGCCTTGGTGTTGCCCCCATTGGCGGCGATGGCGATATTCGCCGGACTAGGCTTAGGGATAGCGTTGCCTTTCCTGTTGCTGGCATATGTGCCTGCGTTGCGCAATCGGTTGCCGCGCCCGGGCATCTGGATGGAGCATGTCCAGCGCTGGCTGAGTGTGCCGATGTTCCTGACGGCGGCAGCTTTGCTCTGGTTGTTGTGGAGGCAGGCGGGTGCTGAAGGGCTCGGCATTGGCGTGATAGCGGCGTTATCGGTGGGGTGCGCGCTTTGGTGGTTGGGTAACCGGCAAGGCAGTTCAGGCCATAGCAAAGCGGGTTGGGTGGCCAGCTTTGCTTGTGTTGCAGTTTTGGTGGGCGGCATAACGCTGCTACATATGCGGGCCGCGCCGGTTTCGGGCGCTCAGGGAGCGGACAATGCTTTTTCTGAGCCAGCTTTGATACAGGCCCGGACGAGTGGGAAACCTGTATTCCTGTATTTTACAGCCGATTGGTGTCTGAGCTGCAAGGTTAATGAAGCTGGAGCAATCGCGCGCGATGAAGTGCAGGCAGCTTTCGATAGGGCCGGCGTGCAGACTCTTGTCGGAGACTGGACCAATGGTGATCCGGACATCACCCGGTTTCTCGAGGCGCATGGTCGTTCGGGTGTGCCGCTCTATCTTTGGTATCCTGCAAGCGGTGGTGACCCTGTAGAGCTGCCACAAATATTGACGGTTTCCACCCTCACAGATCTTGTCGGCGAGGCGCAATGAGCAAAAAGCAGCGTGTCGATCAGTTGCTTGTTGAACGCGGACTGGTGGAAAGCCGTGCACGGGGGCAGGCACTGGTGCTTGCAGGGCTGGTCTATAGCGGTGAACGCAAAATCGAGAAAGCAGGGCAGGCATTGGCCACCGACGCAGCACTGGAAGTGCGCGGGCGCGATCATCCCTGGGTGTCACGCGGGGGGATCAAACTTGCCCACGGGCTGGAGCATTTCGGTTGGGATGTGACCGGCATGGTAGCGATGGATGTTGGCAGTTCAACAGGTGGCTTCACCGATGTATTGCTCACCAATGGGGCAGCACGTGTCTATGCGGTTGATAGTGGCACGAACCAACTGGCGTGGAAATTGCGCAATGACGAGCGTGTGATTGTGCACGAAAAGACGAGTGCCCGCATATTAACGGCTGAGCATATCGCAGAGCCGATCGATATCATCGTTTGCGATGCGAGCTTTATCGGATTGACCAAGGTGATAGAGCGTCCGCTCACATTCGCTGCGCCTGATGCGCGTCTGTTGGCGCTGATTAAACCGCAATTTGAAGCGGGCCGCGATGAAGTCGGCAAGGGAGGGGTGGTGCGTGATCCGGCGATTCATGACCGTGTTTGTAATGAAGTGAAAGACTGGCTTGAAGCGCGAGACTGGCGTGTCGAAGATATTGAAAAAAGCCCGATAACTGGCCCGGAAGGCAATGTGGAGTTTCTCATTGCGGCCCATAATGGGAAGGATAGATAAATCCAAAACCGGGTGACACTCTTGCGGTGCAACAAAAAAATCCTCAAAGTTCGCTTATGGGCGATAAGAGATTCGGCAGGTATTTCGCTCTTTCGGAGTGGTTTCGAGTGACATGGTATATCTTACAGCTCGCGAATCACGGCATGACACATAAGTGTGGTCCTGATTTTGATCTGGTCAAAATAGAGCACGGGCCAGACTGAAGCTAGAATGTGCGGGAAGATTGACTGAATGAACGAGCTCGCTTCACAGAACCAGTTACGTATGTCCTATATTCGCTGGGCATTGTTTACCGTTCCGGTGATTACTTTTCTCGGCTTTCTTTCCGGTCAGCTTGCAAATAGCGGCTATGCAAATCGGTGGTTTGCGGCACTTGAAAAGCCATATTTCATGCCGCCTGCATGGGTTTTTCCTGTGGCATGGGGCATTATATATGTCATGCTGGGCCTGGCGCTTGCAGTGATATTGCATGCACGCGGCGCTAAATTGCGCGGCCCGGCCATTTTGTTATTCATAGTCGGCCTTGTTGCCAATTATGCGTGGACCCCTGTCTTTTTCCGCATGCATATGGTGCCTGAAGCCTTCTGGCTTATCCTGCTTATTTTTGCGTTGTCGTCTCTGACTGCCTTTTTCTTTGCGCGTATTCGCCCGGCAGCGGCGCTCTTGATGCTTCCTTACCTTGGCTGGCTAATCTTCGCCGCTATATTGACGCAGAGTATCGACCAGCTGAACCCGAATGCATCGGGCCTTGTAGCCCCGGGCCTCAGCACCAATATATAGTTTTCACGATATTTGAGGCACATATGCAGAGCGAGAACCGCTTTTTCGACGATCTGAGCAAGGTTATTAATGGCGCAGCCGGCACTATTGCTGGTATGGGCCGCGAACTTGAGTCCAACACGCGCGAAAAGGCGCGTGAATGGATGGCAGGCATGGACTTTGTCAGTCGCGAGGAGTTTGAGGCTGTAAAAGAAATGGCTGCCGCTGCACGCGAAGAAGCAGAGCAGCTCAAAGCGCGTCTCGATGCACTGGAAGGCGTAAAAACCTCCAAAACAGAGAAAAATACGAGCGCTAAAGCAAGCGAAAGCTGAGCCTCGATTATTCTATCAACATCTTATCCACAGTTTTTTGCACTGATTTGCAGTATAAATGCGCCTGCCAAGGTGGTATTGCTGTTTCAGATAGCGATGAGGCAGACGGCTATACATCATGATAGGGAATGACGAATTCGAGCAGGACGGTCATGAAGCTGAACCGTTGGATATGCTCGCAAGCTATTTCGAGGCAAATAGCTGGGCCTATCAGATCAATGGTGAGGATGAGATCGCCGCGACCACTCAGGGCAGCTGGACCCAATATGAGTTTCGCGCAATCTGGCGCGAGGAAGATCAGGTTTTGCAGCTTCTTGTGCTGCCTGACATTCGCGTGGCAGATGAAAAACGCACAGCCATTTATGAAACTATTGGCCTGATTAACGAACAGCTTTGGCTTGGCCATTTCGAGCTATGGTCAAATAGCGGTGTCGTTCTGTTTCGTCATGGTGCGCTGCTGGGCAATAGTGATATGCTGAGCCTGACGCAGGCGCAGCTTCTTATTGAAGCCGCGCTGGATGAATGCGAGCGTTTTTATCCGGTGTTTCAGTTTGTACTCTGGGGCGACAAAACGCCTGCAGAGGCGATTGTTGCGAGCATGATCGAAACACGTGGCGAGGCCTGAGGGCATTATGGCATTGGAACAATTTGATCGGCCATTAGTGCTTATAGGCTGCGGCAATATGGCAGGGGCTATTTTGTCGCGTTGGCTGGAATCTGGCCTTAACCCGTCATTGGTCACGGTGGTAGATCCGGGCCGCAAAGATATTTTTGAGGGCGTGACGCTGCTTTCAGCATTGCCTGAAGCATTACCGGCCAATGCGGCCATATTACTGGGTATCAAACCGCAGCTCTTGCCTGATGTAGCACCGGCTTTGTCGCCGCTGCTCGGGGAGGGGCAGGTCGTCATCTCCATGCTCGCTGGTCTGAGCATCGATACATTGCACGGGGCGCTTGGAGATAGGGCGGGTATGATCCGTATCATGCCTAATACGCCGGTGGCATTGGGTAAGGGTGTATGTGCTTTGTACGCAGATGGCCTGACCGATGATGCGGCAAAATCGATGGCCGAGGGGTTGCTTGCCCCGCTTGGGCTGGTCGAGTGGATGACAGACGAGGCGCAGTTTAATCTGGTTACTGCGCTGATGGGTTGTGGCCCCGCTTTTGTATTTCGTTTCATTGACACTATGTCGCAGGCTGCGAGCGAACTGGGGCTGGAGCCGCAACAGGCGCTTCGGCTTGCTACTGCAACAGTAGAAGGTGCATCGGCGCTAGCGGCGGCTGCCGATGTTGCCCCTGCTGTGTTGGCGGATCGCGTTGCCAGCAAGGGTGGGATGACGCGCGAAGGGCTTGATGTGATGGATCAGGACGATCGCCTCGCTACACTCATGGTTGATACATTGCGCGCGGCGCGGGATCGTGGTGTTGAACTGGAAAAATTGGCGAAATAACCTACTCGCTATCGCGTAATGCAGCGACCATTGAGCGGTCCTGCTCAGGAATTAGCCCCTCTAGCACGTGCCAAAAGCCGCTGACCGAGCCTTGCCCAGCCTGCACATAAGCCGCAGCCATTTTGGTGCGCAGGGCATCGAACAGTGTCGCTTCCATTTTTGCACCTTCGCTTGTGAGGTACAGTAGCTTCTGTCGTCGGTCCTGCTTGCCTTGACGCGCTTCTACCATTTCGCGTTCGATCAGCTCGTTGAGCACGCGCCCTAGTGACTGCTTGGTGATAGCCAGAAGGGCCAGTAGATCGCTGACGGTCAGGCCTGGTTGGCGCCCGATGAAATAGAGCGCACGATGATGGGCGCGGCCAAGCCCCTGCTTCGCCAGATCGTCATCAATAGAACGGGTCATATTGCTATAACCGAAATAGAGCAGCTCAATACCGCGACGAATCTCGTCTTCACGCAGAAAGAGTGGGGAGGCTGTTGAGGCGGGTGTTGGCATAGGTCAGTATTGTTGGCCATATAGTGCGGCTTTGGCAAGCGCGAAGCACTGGTAAAGGTCCTGATTGGGCCACAAAGCTGCTATTTGTCATTTATATTGCAAATCTGATATTCCCTTTCGTGTCGAAGGCGCTATACGTCGCCACCGAAAGAGGCACTGAGAAGTGTTTTATGGCTTCATTGGGGTGTAGCCAAGCGGTAAGGCACCGGTTTTTGGTATCGGCATGCGCAGGTTCGAATCCTGCCACCCCAGCCATTTCATCTATGGCATTATCCGGTTATCCTCTCTGCTCGCTTGACGGGCAGGGGCGTTGGTGAGCATAGCGAGGCTATGTCTCAAGCTGATCCGATAGACAATCCAACCCGCATGGCAGCCACGCTTGTGATCATGCGTGAGGGTGTGGCTGGCGGTGCACCGCAATTGTTGATGGCTCAGCGCGCGACTACTATGGCTTTTGCGGCCGGGGCTATGGTGTTTCCGGGCGGCGCAGTCGATGATGCAGACAAAGACCATGCGCAGTCGCTGGGTTTGCCATTTGATATGGACGACGCCGCTGCGCGCATCGCAGCCATTCGTGAGACGATAGAGGAATGCGGTATGGGTATTGCAGCATCCTCGCCATTGTCATCTGCTACATTGGATAGCATCAGGCAGGCACTGCTGGCAGGGCAAAGCTTCGCGCAATGTATAAATGCACATAGCCTCAGCTTTGATTTTGAGGCGCTCACGCCTTTTGCTCGCTGGTGTCCGCCTGCCAGCAGGGCGATGAAACGATATGACACGCGATTTTATATTGCACGGGCCGAAGAAGGGCATGTGCCGCCCGTGGCTGATGGCAGTGAAACGACAAAGCTTGGTTGGTATAGTGCGCAGCAGGTTCTGGACCATGCCGATGCAGGTAAAGCGAAGATTATTTTTCCAACCCGTCGGAATTTGGAACGCATCGCTCAATGCGATACGATTGATGCATTGCTTGACCACGCACATTCTCACCCAGTGAAGCTGATCAGCCCCTGGGTGGAAGACAGAAATGGAGACCCACATCTTTGTATACCCGAGGGCTTGGGCTATCCGGTGACGTCTGAGCCAATTGTGAACGCATTGCGCGGCTGACCCTAATTAGGCGTGAGCTTGAGCAGGTTAGCGCCAGGCCCGTCTTCCAACAGCCATACCGCGCCGTCTGGCCCAACTTCGACTTCTCTGATGCGTTGCATCGGCCAATAATCGACCTTGTGGAGCTGGTTGCCTTGTATTTGCAGGCGCACGAGAGCCTGACCGGAAAGTGCACCGAGCAGAAGAGATCCTCTCCATTGCGGGAACATGGCGCCGTCATAATAGGCTATACCAGCAGGCGAGATTGATGGGGTCCACCACGCACTGGGAGCGGCGAAACCATCTCCTGAGACATGGTCCGGTATATCGGTATCATCATAATGCGAGCCATTAGAGGCGAGGGGGTAGCCATAATTTTCTGCGCGCCGGATCATATTGACTTCGTCTCCGCCTTTCGGTCCCATTTCACTTTCCCATAGGCGACCTTGCGCATCAAAGGTGAGCCCAAGGCCATTGCGATGCCCCAGCGACCATATTTGTGCGCTGATGCCTCCTTCGCTGACAAAAGGGTTGTCGGCAGGAATGCTGCCGTCGAGCTTCAGGCGGATCACTTTGCCCAGATTGACGTTCTTGTCTTGTGCCGGGTCGAATTCCTGCCTCTCACCAGAGGTGATAAAAATGTGCTGCTGGTCGGGGGCTACGGCAATCCGGTGAGAGAAATGACCATAGCCAGTCATCTTAGGGTCTTGCTGCCAGATGATTTTGAGATTTTCGAGGCTCGCAGCCCCATTGCCGGTTTCATCAATGATGAGGTTGGCGCGTCCAACGACGGCGCCGCGTGTGTTGTTGCTGCCTGCTTCCACCCAGCTGAGATATAGCGGGTACACGCTATCAGATGTATCGGAATCTGGTGCCATGACTACATCACCAAGCCCGCCTTGCCCGCCATAAGCAACGGATGGTGTGCCAGAAACAACTCTTTTGGATGCATCATTCATATGAAATAGAATAAGCTGGCCGGGCTTCTCGGTAATCAGGGCATATGGCCCATCTTCGATCACAGCCATAGCCCAAGGTTGATTGAACTGGCTGATTTCAGTCACTGTGAAGGGTTGTGCTGATGAAGGTGTGGCGCTGCCATCGCCGTTGACCGGCTGTGTTGTAGGGAGCGGTTCCGGGGTGCCGCCTGTGCCACCGGGTGCACCTGATGCTGGGTTCGCAGACGGGCTGGCGCTTGATCCGCATGCACACAATATGAGAATTGGTGCTATCGTTATTCTGCGAAGCATGGCCCTGCAATCTCCTGCGCATAATTTGCTTACGACACATCATAAACGCATAAAGTGATTTTATGTTGTCATAAATCACAATCATGGATATATGAGCTGCAGTTTCCTGACATCGGTAGCGTTGTTAGGTCGGAGTGGAAACGCTCCGGCAGCATCGCTCCGTGGTATTCAGGAAAGCCATATCGAAGGGATAAGCATCTGGTCGACCTGACCGCATTGACGCAATTGATTGAACCAGAAGCAAAAGCTCTGGGCTTCGACCTTGTGCGCGTGAAAATGCTCGGCGGTGATGACCTGACGTTGCAAGTTATGGCCGAGCGGCCAGAGACTCGCCAGCTTAATATTGACGATTGCGCCACTTTGTCGCGCCGCCTGTCTGATATGCTTGATGCGCTTGAGGAGGCTGGGAACGACCCCATTGAGGAGGCGTACCGGCTGGAGGTAAGCTCGCCGGGGATTGACCGCCCATTGACACGCATCAAGGATTTCGACGACTGGGCGGGCCATCAGGCGCGGATCAATATGGTTGAGTCCGTAAATGACCGTAAGCAATATAAGGCTGTACTGGCCGGAACAGATGGCGAGGCCATATTGCTCGATGATCCTAAAATGGGTCGTGTTGAAGTTGAATTTTCTAACCTGCGCAGTGCCAAGCTGGTACTGACGGATGCATTGATTTCTGCTACTATGCCGCTTTCCTCAGACGGAGCGGATGAGATTGAAACGGAAGGATAAGTAAGATGGCCACCGCCATTTCCGCCAACAAGGCTGAGCTGATCGCCATTGCCAATAGCGTGGCAACGGAAAAAATGATCGACCGTTCTATCGTCATTGAGGCGATGGAAGACGCCATCCAGCGTGCAGCGCGCGCGCGCTATGGCGCAGAAAACGACATTCGCGCCAAGCTGGACCCGGACACTGGTGATCTTCGCTTGTGGCGTGTGGTTGAAGTGGTCGAGCTGGTTGAGGACTATTTCAAACAGGTTGACCTCAAGCAGGGGCAAAAGCTTCAGCCCGGTGCTGCGGTAGGTGACTTCATCGTTGACCCGCTGCCTCCTATCGATCTGGGCCGCATTGACGCTCAGTCTGCCAAGCAGGTGATCTTCCAGAAAGTCCGCGATGCTGAGCGTGAGCGCCAGCATGAGGAATTTAAGGATCGTGTCGGCGAGCTGATTACCGGTGTCGTTAAATCGGTTGAATTCGGGCATATCGTTGTCGACCTTGGCCGTGCTGAAGGCGTTATTCGCCGCGATCAACAAATTCCACGCGAAGTTGTTCGTGTTGGTGATCGCGTGCGTTCGGTTATTCTCAATGTGCGCCGTGAAAATCGCGGACCGCAGATTTTCCTTTCTCGTGCGCACCCTGAGTTCATGAAGAAGCTCTTCACGCAGGAAGTGCCGGAAATTTACGATGGCATCATTGAGATTAAAGCCGCTGCGCGTGACCCGGGTAGCCGCGCCAAGATTGGTGTGATCAGTCAGGATGGAAGCATTGATCCGGTTGGTGCCTGTGTTGGCATGAAGGGCAGCCGTGTTCAGGCTGTCGTGCAGGAAATGCAGGGCGAGAAGATCGATATTATCCCTTGGAGCGAAGACACGGCGACTTTCGTTGTGAACGCGCTTCAGCCAGCAACCGTTTCCCGCGTTGTTATTGACGAGGATGAAGGTCGCATCGAAGTTGTTGTGCCCGATGACCAACTGAGCCTTGCTATCGGACGCCGTGGCCAGAATGTGCGCCTCGCCAGCCAACTGACTGGCAAAGCGATTGACATAATGACCGAGGCAGACGCCAGCGAGAAGCGTCAGAAGGAATTTGTTGAGCGTTCAGAAATGTTCCAGAAGGAACTGGATGTTGACGAAACTCTGTCGCAGTTGCTGGTGGCTGAGGGCTTTGGCGAGCTGGAAGAGGTCGCTTATGTTGGCCTCGAAGAACTGGCGGCTATTGAAGGCTTTGACGAAGAGCTTGGTCAGGAATTGCAGAGCCGCGCTCTTGAAGCACTAGACCGCCGTGAATCCGCTGCGCGTGAAGAGCGCCAAGGCCTTGGTGTAGAGGATGCTCTGGCTGAAATGCCGCATCTCACCGAAGCGATGCTGGTTACTTTGGGTAAGGCGGGTATCAAGACACTTGATGATCTTGCTGACCTTGCGACCGACGAACTGATCGCCAAGAAGCGCCAGAATGAACGTCGCCGTGGTAAAGAAAGCCCTGAAGACAAGGGTGGCGTGCTTGGCGAATATGGCCTTTCCGAAGAGCAGGGCAACGAAATCATCATGGCGGCGCGTGCGCACTGGTTTGATGACGAGGAAGGCGCTGAGCCAAAAGCCGGGGAGGTCGCAGATGTTGCGGAAACTCCCCAATGATCAGCCCGCTGCTGAGATAAGTTCGAATGTTGTGGAGGCGCTTGCATGAGCGAGCGCCGCTGCATCCTTTCTGGTGAACACGCTGCGCCCGATCATCTCGTGCGTCTGGCACTGTCGCCCGATGGCGAAGTCATGCCCGATGTTCGTGCCAAAGCACCGGGCAGGGGGGCGTGGCTTGGTGTTTCGCGCGATGAACTTGAGCAGGCGCTTGCAAACGGCAAGTTTAAAGGCGCGCTGGCCCGCGCCTTTAAGACTGGCGATATTATCATAGCGAATGATCTGGCTGCGCGGCTTGATGTGGCGTTGCAACAGCAGGCAATGGATCGTTTAGGGCTGGAAGCGCGCGCTTCCAACCTGATTACGGGTTCTGAAAAAATTGAGGTTGCGGCACGCCGTGGTCAGGTGCGGATGCTGATGCATGCAGCCGATGCTGCGGCTGATGGCTGCCGTAAGCTTGATCAGGCATGGCGGGTTGGTGAGGAAGCAGAAGGCACCGCCCAAGCCGGGCAGCACTTGCCTGTAGGGCGTGATGCATTATCTAAAGCTATAGGACGAGAGAATGTCGTTCATATAGCGGTGACGAACAGCAAGGCCGCGCAACGTTTGCGTGTGATGCTAAGTCGCTGGCAAAGCTATGCCGGATGCGCTAACGGGGGTGTTTGTGACGCCCCGTCGCTCGCGCAGTCGGCGGAGATGTCCAACGGGCATGAATGAATAGGCGGCGGAGCCACATGGCTCATGCCGCGTTTGGCGTTTGAATGTAAGAAGGTTGAATTTAGTCGATGAGTGACAGCAAGGAAGACAAGCCGATCCTGGGCCGCAAACCGCTGGGTATCAAGCGGACTGTAGAGTCTGGTCAGGTTCAGCAGAGCTTCAGCCATGGCCGTAAAAATACTGTGGTTGTGGAAGTGAAGCGGCGTCGTGTCATCGGCAAGCCCGGTGAGACACCAACACCTGCACCGACCCCTGCGGTGGAAGAAGCGCCTAAGCCAGAGGCTAAGGCGCCTCCAGCGAAGGCTGCACCTGCCGCACCCAAAAAAGCCGCGAAGCCGGCTGGCAACGACCTGCTTACGCGTCAGGAGAAACAGGTAAAACTCCTGCGTGAGGCCGAGGAAGCCCGCATGGCTGCGTTGGAAGATGCGCGCCGTCGCGAAGAAGCTGCGCGTCAGGCTGCTGGCGAGGAAGAAAAGCGCCGGGCCGAAGAGAATAAGCGTTCTGAGGAAGAGGCTGCGAAAGCTGCTGCGGAAGCAAAAGTCCAGAAGGTTGAAAAAGAGACAGCAGAGGTTGAAGCACCTGCGCCGAAACCTGTTGAGGAAGAAGTGGCCGATAAACCGCGTGATGCTGCGCCACCGCCGCGTCGTTTCACGCCTGTTGCTGCGCCTAAGCGCCCTGAACCCAGCAAAGCTGATCGCGCCAAGCGTGGCGACCATGATCGTCGTCAATCAGGTAAGCTCACGGTCAATCGCGCTCTTGCAGGTGACGACAGTGCGCGTGCTCGCTCGCTTGCCGCGCTCAAGCGCGCGCGCGAAAAAGAACATCGCCGTGCTGCGGGTGGTGGCACGAAGCAGCCCCGTGAAAAGCAAGTGCGTGACGTGATCGTACCTGAAGCGATCACCGTGCAGGAACTTGCCAACCGTATGGCTGAAAAAGGGGCTGACCTTGTCAAATCCCTGTTCAAAATGGGTACGATGGTCACCGTCAACCAGACGATTGATCAGGACACTGCTGAACTGTTGGTCGAGGAATTTGGCCATAACATCCAGCGTGTGTCCGAAGCGGACATCGAAATCGATACAGATAAAGATGTCGATGCAGAAGATACGCTGCAGCCACGTGCGCCGGTTGTTACGATCATGGGTCATGTCGACCACGGCAAAACCTCACTGCTTGACGCATTACGCGGAACGGATGTTGTAACAGGCGAGGCTGGCGGCATTACCCAGCATATTGGCGCTTATCAGGTGAAGACCAAGGGCGGTGACATGCTCACTTTCCTTGATACGCCGGGCCATGAAGCCTTTACCGAAATGCGTGCGCGTGGTGCGAACGTTACGGACATCGTCATCCTCGTGGTGGCGGCTGATGACGGCTTGATGCCACAGACGATTGAAGCAATTAATCATACCAAGGCCGCTGGCGTGCCGATGATTGTCGCGATCAACAAGTGCGATAAAGATAGCGCCAACCCGCAGCGCATCCGCGAACGTTTGCTCGAACATGAAGTCATCGTTGAGCAGATGGGTGGCGAAGTGCAGGATGTAGAGGTGTCTGCTCTCAAGAAGCAGGGGCTGGATGAGCTGATCGAGAAGATCATGCTGCAGGCTGAATTGCTGGAACTGAAAGCGAACCCTGATCGCGCTGCTGAAGGCCGTGTGATCGAAGCCAAGCTTGATAAAGGGCGCGGTGCTGTAGCTACCATATTGGTAGGTCGAGGAATATTGCGCGTTGGCGATACTTTTGTTGTTGGTCAGGAAAGCGGTAAGGTCCGCGCTATGGTCAATGATAAGGGCAAGCAGATTAAGGAAGCTGGCCCGTCTACACCTGTCGAGGTGTTGGGACTTTCCGGCGTTCCATCAGCAGGCGAACAGCTTTCGGTGGTCGAGAATGAAGCCCGTGCGCGTGAAGTCGCGGCATATCGTGCGGAACAGGCGACCAAGGCGCGTACCACTGCTGCGCCTGCGAGCTTTGAGCATATGTTCTCTGCGCTTCATACTACCCAGATCGAATATCCGGTCGTTGTAAAAGGTGATGTGCAGGGCTCGGTTGAAGCGATTATCGGTTCGCTTACCCGTGCATCGACAGACGAAATCAAAGTGCGTGTTCTGCATGCTGGTGTGGGTGCCATTACGGAAAGCGACGTCACTCTGGCAGCTGCCAGCAATGCGCCGCTCATCGGCTTTAATGTACGTCCCAACGCCAAGGCACGCGCTCTGGCCACGCGTGATAAGGTGTCGCTGCGCTATTATGACGTGATTTATGACCTGCTCGAAGAAGTGAAGGGTGAGATGGCTGGCCAGCTCGCGCCAGAACGCATCGAAACGATTGTTGGTCGAGCCGAGGTCAAGGAAGTGTTCCCGGCGGGCAAGAAGGACAAGGCTGCTGGTCTGCTCGTGGCCGATGGCGTCATCCGCAAGGGTATCAATGCACGCCTGACACGCGAAGATGTTATCGTTTCCAAGACGGTTATCGCTTCGCTGCGCCGTTTCAAGGACGATGTCTCCGAAGTGCGCGCAGGCATGGAGTGTGGCGCGGTTCTGGAAGACACGAACGACATCAAGCCAGGCGATATGCTGGAGTTGTTCGAGGTCGAGGAACGTGCACGTACGCTTGATTAGTGGTTTCTATTCCATTGGTGCTAACGCGTGCTTTGGAAATCGTAGCGATCCATTTCTCGCCTGCTCGGAGGTAGGTGCTTATGACTGGAACTGAAGGTCCCTCCGTCCGTGTATTGCGCGTGGGAGAGCAGGTGCGGCATATATTGTCGGAAATTCTCATGCGTGGCGATGTGCATGATGATGTGCTCGCCAAGCATATGGTCAGCGTCACGGAAGTGCGCATGACGCCGGACCTGCGTCATGCCACGGCATTTATAAAGCCGTTGTTGGGCAAAGAAGAAGCCGCTGTGCTCAAGGCTTTGCGTACCAACACTGCCTATCTTCAGCGCGAGGTCGCCCGGCGCGTAAAGCTGAAATATGCGGCGAAGATCAAATTCATTGCCGACGAAAGCTTTGATGAGGGTAGCCATATCGAACAATTGCTGCGTGACCCGAAGGTGGCGCAGGATTTGGCAGGCGATGAGTGAAGCCAAGAGCGGGGTTGGCCCACTGCACGGCTGGTTGATCCTCGACAAACCATATGGGCTTGGCTCTACGCAGGCGGTAGGTGCGGCCAAGCGTGTCTTGCGTGAAGCAGGTGTAGCCAAAACCAAAGTAGGGCATGGCGGCACGCTGGATCCGCTGGCAAGTGGTGTACTGCCGATTGCAATCGGGGAGGCGACCAAACTGACGGGGCGGATGCTCGACAGCGATAAGGTTTATGAGTTCACGATTTGCTTCGGCACGCAAACCGATACACTCGATATTGAAGGGGCAGTGGTTTCTGCAAGCGATGTGCGACCCACATTGGCCGAGGTTGAGGCGGTGTTGCCGCGCTTTACTGGCAGACAAGAGCAAATGCCGCCGGCATACAGCGCGCTCAAGGTTGATGGTCGTCGCGCTTATGATCTGGCGCGGGCAGGGGAAGAGGTGGTGCTCAAAGCGCGAGCTGTCACGATCCATGCGCTTGCTTTTTGTCATCCCCGTGAAAACGGGGATCCAGAGATTACGGGTACTACTTTGGCGCTGGATTCCCGCTTTCGGGGGAATGACGAGCAAGAAAGCGGAATAGATACACTAGACGAAATCACCCTCACTGCCAGTGTTTCGAAAGGCACCTATATTCGTAGCCTCGCGCGTGACATTGCACTGGCGCTCGGTACTGTTGGCCATGTCACGATGCTCCGGCGGACCAAGGCTGGTCCATTCGCCTTGAAAAGCGCGATTTCACTGGACAAATGGAACCAATCTGCTAGTGCGCGCGCCATCGAGCAGCTCTTGCTGCCGTTGACGGCAGGGCTGGACGACATCCCGGCTCTTTCCGTCACTCCCGCCGATGCATTGGCTCTCCGTCAGGGGAAGGTGCTTGAGGGGGGCGCCGCAGCCGCAGGGCTTCATCTGGCAATGGACGGGGCAACTCCTGTCGCGCTGGTGAATGCCACTGACCATGAAAATGGCCAGGAAATAAGGGTGGTGCGCGGTTTTAACCTGATGTCGAAGGAAGACACATAATGACGATTACTGCTGAGCGCAAAGAAGCGCTGATTAAAGAACATGCCCGTGCTGAGGGCGACACCGGCTCACCGGAAGTACAGATTTCGATCTTGACTGAGCGGATCACTAACCTGACCGAGCATTTCAAGGGACATCATAAAGATAATCATAGCCGCCGTGGCCTGTTGATGATGGTCAACAAGCGCCGCAGCCTGCTGGATTATCTGAAGAAAAAAGATCACGGCCGTTACACTGACCTGATCGCAAAGCTGGGCCTTCGTAAGTAAGACCGGCATCAAGGAGCGGCCCCACTTTGGGGCCGTTTCGATTCCAAGGGGATCACAATCCGGTGTTGCCCTTGTTGTTGAGAGAGCGGAAAGAATGCTCTCGTGCTGCTGCGAGCCAGCCTTGCTCGCAACTCGTAAGCCCCGCCGCGCAATAGGGCGTAGTGGGTGGAAGGAAACTTAATGTTTGATATGAAAAAAGTAGAAATCGAGTGGGGCGGAAAGACCCTGACACTCGAAACGGGCCGTGTAGCCCGTCAGGCCGATGGCGCGGTACTCGCGACCTATGGCGAAACCGTGGTGCTGTGCGCTGTCACAGCCGCCAAGTCTGTGAAGGAAGGGCAGGACTTTTTCCCGCTCACCGTTCACTATCAGGAAAAATATTCATCCGCTGGCCGTATTCCCGGCGGCTTCTTCAAGCGTGAACGCGGCGCGACCGAAAAGGAAACGCTGACCAGTCGCCTGATCGACCGCCCGGTACGCCCGCTGTTCCCCGAAGGTTTTTACAACGAAATCAACGTAATTTGTCAGGTGCTTAGCTATGATGGCGAGACTGAGCCAGATATCGTTGCTATGGTTGCTGCGTCTGCAGCGCTCACCATTTCCGGTGTGCCTTTCATGGGGCCGATCGGCGCAGCACGCGTCGGTTACAAGGAAGGCGAATATCAGCTCAACCCGTCTATGGACGAGACGAAAGAAGGCGAGCTGGACCTTGTTGTGGCAGCCACGCAGGACGCAGTGATGATGGTTGAATCCGAAGCAAAAGAGCTTTCGGAAGAGACAATGCTCGGTGCTGTGTTGTTTGCGCATGATGCATGTAAGCAGGTCACCGACGCGATTATTTCGCTGGCTGAAAAGGCCGCAAAGGATCCGTGGGAAATCGACCTCACCGATAATACCGCAGACATGAAGGCGAAGCTCAAGGATCTGATCGGTGCCGACATTGCTGCGGCTTATAAGATCACGGACAAGTCTGCGCGTTCTAATGCATTGAATGAAGCCCGCGCCAAGGCAAAAGAAGCTTTCGCTGAGGAAAGCCCGCAGACTCAGATGGTCGCTAACAAGACCATGAAGAAGCTGGAAGCTGAAATTGTGCGTAGTGCGATCCTTAAGGATGGCCAGCGTATTGATGGTCGTACAACCACTCAGGTTCGCCCGATCGAAGCGATTGTCGGCTTTTTACCCCGCACGCATGGTTCGGCACTGTTCACACGTGGTGAAACGCAGTCTATCTGCACCACCACATTGGGCACTAAAGATGCTGAGCAGATGATCGATAGCCTTAACGGCCTGCATTATGAAAGCTTCATGCTGCATTATAACTTCCCGCCTTATTCGGTCGGTGAAGTGGGTCGCTTTGGTGCGCCCGGCCGCCGCGAAGTTGGCCATGGTAAGCTGGCATGGCGTGCACTGCACCCTGTACTGCCGAGCAAGGATGACTTCCCTTACACGATCCGCGTTCTCTCTGACATTACCGAATCCAACGGCTCTTCGTCGATGGCGACGGTATGCGGCGGTTCGCTTTCGATGATGGATGCAGGCGTTCCATTGAAGCGCCCGGTGTCAGGTATCGCTATGGGCCTGATCCTCGAAGGCAAGGAATTTGCGGTTCTGTCGGATATTCTCGGTGATGAGGATCATCTCGGCGATATGGACTTCAAGGTTGCTGGTACATCTGAAGGCATCACTACGATGCAGATGGACATCAAGATTGCTGGCATCACCGAAGAAATCTTCACAGCAGCTTTGGCACAAGCCAAGGAAGGCCGTGCGCATATCCTTGGTGAAATGAGCAAGGCGCTGGGCGAAGTTCGCACTGAACTGTCGGCGCATGCTCCGCGCATTGAGACAATACAGATCGATAAGTCGAAGATCCGTGATGTTATCGGCACGGGCGGCAAGGTGATCCGCGAGATCGTTGCGGAGACTGGCGCGAAGGTCGATATTGATGATGAGGGCCTGATCAAGGTCAGCTCATCTGACCTTAGCCAGATTGAAGCGGCTAAGGCATGGATCCAAGGCATTGTTGAGGAGCCGGAAGTCGGCAAAATCTACAATGGCAAGGTCGTCAACATGGTCGATTTTGGTGCGTTCGTAAACTTCATGGGTGGCAAGGACGGTCTCGTCCACGTCTCCGAAATCAAGAATGAGCGCGTCGAGAAGGTGACTGACGTTCTGTCCGAAGGGCAGGAGGTTAAGGTCAAGGTTCTTGAGATCGACAATCGTGGCAAAGTGCGCCTGTCTATGCGGGTTGTGGATCAGGAAACCGGTGAAGAACTGGAAGACACACGCCCTCCACGCGAACCGCGCGGTGATCGTGGCGGTCGCGGTGGTGATCGCGGTGATCGTCGTCGTGGCGGTGGCCGTGGTGATCGTGGTCCGCGTTCAGAGTCTTCAAGCAAGGAAGGCGATGCCCCAGGCGGCCTGCCAGACTTTCTGACACAAGACTGACGCCTTTTTCGTAACATAATTTCAATTGGGGCCGCCGGGTATTTCCCGGTGGCCCTTTTTGTATTCGGTTACATTGATTTACACTCATTTTTACTGTCCCCCAACTGCGGGACATGACATTTTTGTTACAGAATCATACTTAATAGCCATCCCGAACGTGTCTTCCCGAAGCCCATAGGTGGCACAGCGAGGGTCATTGGTAACAGCTGTGCTGCTGTCGGGTCGCATGCCAATGACCACCCGAAACTGGAGAAAAGAAAATGGCCTATTCGGGCAATGATATTAGCCGTGTTGACAGCGCGACGATACAATCCGATATCAGACTTGGTCGTCTAGAAACCAAGAAAGATAAACTGTTGGAAGAACTGGCTGTCAAGCTACACACCCTTAACCGTAAACGTACTGAGCTATTCAATAATGAAGTGATGTCTGACCGGGTCATGGATATTATGCTGACCGCGCTTATAGCCTGTGAGCAAAGCACCGTGTTAACGCGCACCGCTGCTGCTATGGCCAATCGCATACATTTGTCTGAGGCGGAAAGCATCATCAACGACCTCGTTAACGCACGCTTTATGCAGCGTGGTGAAGGGCGTGATCATATCTGCCTTACAGACCATGGCCATAAGCTGATGCAGGAATATGTCCGTCAGGCTGTTGAGATAAGAAAAGTCTGATTGGTTTTGCCGTGAAACACGGCATGGCCTGACCCTAAGCCACAAACAGCGCTGTGTGTTACCAGCGTTTATTGCCTGAATGAGGAACCGAATTCCCTTTGCGGTTCTTTTTGGGGCAGGAGCCGAATCTATTCCGGCTTCTGCCCCTTCTTATTTGCGAAGTGCACCGCCAACTTATCGAAATGTGTCGCAGGCTGCCGGGTTGCCAGTATCCAGCCCACGTTTGAGCCACGCCATGCGCTGCTCTGATGAGCCATGCGTGAACATGCTTTCAACGGGTCTGCGGCCTGCTGCTTTCATCAACGTATCGTCACCGATCTGGTGGGCCGCGCGTAGCCCCTCTTCCAAATCCCCCGGCTCCATCAAGTTCGTATCGCGTGCGGCCCACACGCCAGCGTAGCAATCTGCCTGAAGTTCCATGCTCACCTGAAGGGCATTGCCTTCTTCTTTGCTGGCGCGCTGCTGCGCTTTCCGCACCTTATCAGCAGTGCCGGTGATGGTCTGGATATGGTGGCCAACCTCATGCGCGATAACATAGCCGATCGGGAAATCGCCCGGTGCATCCATGCGCGTTGCAAGATCATTGAAGAATTGTGTGTCGATATAGATTTTCTGATCTGCCGGGCAATAAAATGGCCCCATAGCCGATTGCGCAGCGCCACAACCAGACATGCCATTGCGACTGTAAAATACGAGGGTAGGGGCAGGATATTGTGACCCGGATTTTGCGAAAATTTCCTGCCAGCGCCGTTCGGTGGAGCCTAAAACCTTAAGTGATATGCGTTGGATGTCCGTCAGTTCGTTGGTATCCACCTGTTGGGTTTGTTGTTGCGGGGACATGCTCGTGCCGCCACCGGCAAGGCCACCAAGCAGCGAGCCAAGGCCGCCGCCTCCGCCCATAACCATCATTACGACGACCAATATTGCTATGCCGGTGCAGCCAAATTTGGAACCCACTAAGGGCAGCAGCATGCCGATCAGATTGCCGCCGCCACCGCCGCCTCCGAAACCACGACCCATGCCGCGACGTCCGCCACGCTGAACTTCAAAATTGCTGCTTTCCCGTTCGTCATCGAGGCGCATCAGGCATTCCTTTCACTTGTTTCGGCCTTTCCTTCTACCCGGCCTTCCCACTACCATATTTCCTTAGACCGTGTTCGGGTGCGATTGAATAAAAATCATGGCCTCGGTCCGTTTTACCCGTGATTGCCGCGACGTGGAATATTCTATTTCTGCCATAGCCACACTAGCCCGCGCGAGTGGTCAGTATAATGCAAGCCACTTGGCGGATACGGAGAAGCACACTATTGCAGTGCAACATGCTTTGCACATATCACCTGATTCCCAGAAGGAGCCATTATGACTGACTTGTCCGGCAAAACTGCCCTCATCACGGGCTCCACCTCTGGTATAGGCCTTGCCACTGCCAAGGCTTTCGCACGGCTAGGGGCTAATATCATCATCAATGGTTTTGGCGATGCGCATGCTATCGAACAGGAACGGGCGGCACTGGAACAGTTAAGCGGTGCGCGTGTGCTATATAATGGCGCGGATATGACCGATGTGGCGGCGATCGAGGCAATGATGGCGCAGGCGGCTGACGAATTTGGTGGCGTGGACATTCTCGTCAATAATGCCGGGACACAATATGTTGCGCCGATTGAGGAGTTTCCGGTTGATAAATGGAACCTCATTATCGCGCTGAACCTGACTGCTGCTTTTCATACTTGCCGCCTTGCTGTGCCCTATATGAAGCAAAAGGGGTGGGGACGGGTTATTCAGACTGCCTCGGCGCATTCGTTAACGGCATCGCCTTATAAAAGTGCGTATGTATCGGCCAAGCATGGCATTGCCGGGCTGACCAAGACGGTTGCGCTGGAATGCGCCACCAATGGGGTGACGGTAAATTGTATATCGCCCGGCTATGTCTGGACGCCACTGGTGGAGAGCCAGATTCCGGATACTATGAAGGCCCGTAATATGACGCGTGAGCAGGTTATGAATGATGTCCTGCTGGAGCGCCAGCCGACGAAGCAATTTGTGACTGTGGAGCAGGTGGCAGATACAGCAATATTCTTATGTTCGGACGCGGCATCAAACATCACGGGCGCCAATATCTCGCTTGATGGTGGCTGGACGGCTCAATAACCTTACAATACCACGCCAAAGGCTGGACGAATGCTTGGCGGTTGGACTAGAGGGAAAGCATTATCTCGACGCGCTGCTATATGCGCGTCATGATTCGGGAGGCGAATTTGGGTGAGGTCGATTTTGCAGCGATGCGCGCAGCTATGGTGGCGTGCCAGCTTCGGACCAGTGATGTAAATGACGAGGCTGTGGTTGCGGCCATGTCTCGTGTGGCGCGAGAAGATTTTGTACCTGCCGCGCGCCGTGACACCGCTTATGTCGATCGCGCGATCCCGCTTGGCGAAGGCCGGATGATGAATCCACCGCTGGTGACAGGCCGTCTATTGACGGCCGCACAGGTGAAGCCGGGGGATAAGGTGCTGCTTCTGGGGGATGCAACAGGCTATAGCGCCGCGTTGCTACACCATATGGGGGCTCAGGTGACTGTGGTTTCCGATATATCGCGGCCCAAGCCGGTAAGCGCAGACGTGAAATGGTCTAAAGGCGTGGCCGCCAAAGGGCAGGCTAAGGGCGCGCCTTATGATGTGCTCGTCATTGATGGCGCTATTACCGAATTGCCCGCTACGCTTGTGCGGCAGTTAGCTGATAATGGCCGCGTGGCTTTGGGGCTGGCGGAGCGGGGCGTGTCGCGTCTTTGCTCGGGGCGGAAAGCGGGCGATAGCGTAGGTTTTGCCAGCCATGCCGATATGGATATGGCGATGGCTTCAGGCTTTGAAGCTAAGGCTGCTGAGTTCGTCTTTTAAGGGTGATTTTGGGCAAGGTGAATTTACAAGCGTGTACAACCTTGACAGTTAACCATAAGCTGCCATTGTGCGCGGCAATAACTATGTGGGCTTTCGACAGGTGAATTGAAATGGGCGATATGAGCAAGGAACCGTCCATGGAGGAGATATTATCCTCCATAAAACGTATAATTGCTGAGGACGACGATAGTTCGGCTGCCAAATCTAGCGGTGGATCCGATACGCTTGTCAGCCGCCGCGAGTCGGATAGGGCCTCTCATCGCAAAGCTGTTGTTGCGGGTATGGCGGGCAGCGTGGATGATTCTTCCTCTTATGTCGATGAGGTGTTGGAATTGACCGATGAGATGCCCAATGTTGGGAAAGCGGCCGCAGACCAGCCCAAATCTGCGCCCAAGGCAGATATTCAAGAGAAGAAAACGCGTCCGGCTGCTCAGGAAAAAGAGCAAAGGGCTACGGTTGCCGAATCGGATGATGCTGTAGCTGAGGCAGAGTCTAAAGATGCGAGCAATATGATGGTTTCAGTGGAAAGCGAAATAGCGGCGCGGTCATCGCTCGCTGCGCTCTCATCAATGGTCATGAAGCCAGAAGAAGGCTCGGATAATACGCTCGAAGGCATGGTTAGGGAGATGCTTCGCCCGATGCTGAAAGAATGGCTCGACGAAAATCTGCCAACACTGGTTGAAGGCATGGTTTCCAAGGAAATCGCGCGCATTACCGGGCGTTCGCTCTAAGCATCACTCAACAATATTCGGTCTGATTCCCGTTCATATTGCGGGTGCGAATTGACCTGTGGCGCATAGGCGTTATGGGCATTGGCATGACTGAGCTTTCCAAGACATTTGATCCCGCCTCTATTGAGGCACGCTGGTATGACCATTGGGAAAAGGGCGGCCTGTTTCGCCCTGAACGCCCCGACGCGCAGCCTTATACTATCGTCAACCCGCCGCCCAATGTGACGGGTAGCCTGCATATCGGCCATGCGCTCGATAATACGCTGCAGGACATCATGATCCGCTATGAGCGGCTTCGCGGCAAGGATGCGCTCTGGGTGGTCGGCACGGATCATGCGGGCATCGCGACGCAGATGGTTGTCGAGCGCCAGATGGAAGCACGGCAGGACAAGCGCAGCAATTATACGCGCGAAGAGTTCATCGAAAAAGTCTGGGAGTGGAAAGCCGAGAGTGGTGGCACGATAACAGGCCAACTCCGTCGGTTGGGCTGTTCAATGGACTGGTCACGCGAGCAGTTCACGATGGACCCGCATTTCACCAAAGCGGTGGTGAAAGTGTTCGTGGACCTGCACAAAAAGGGCCTGATCTACCGCGATAAAAGGCTGGTGAATTGGGACCCGAAGCTCAAGACCGCGATCTCTGACCTTGAGGTCGAGACCCGCGAGATGAAGGGCGGCTTCTGGCATTTCAAATATCCGCTGGCTGACGGTGTTCGCCTCGATAACGGGCAGGATTATATCGAGGTTGCCACCACGCGGCCTGAGACGATGCTCGCCGATATGTGCGTGGCTGTGCATCCTGACGATGCGCGCTATCAGAGTGTGATCGGCAAGGAGATACTCCAGCCGATTACCGGGCGGCGTTTCAAAATTGTCGCGGACGAACATGCGGACCCGGAACTGGGCAGCGGCGCAGTGAAGATCACGCCGGGCCATGATTTCAATGACTTTGATGTCGGCAAGCGCGCCGGGATTATGCCTGCCGATATGCTCAATATGCTGGATGCCGATGCATGCGTTGTGCAGACCAGCGACGGGTTGGTGCCAGAGGCATATCTGGGACTGGATCGCTTTGAGGCGCGCAAGCTTGTGGTCGAGCAGATGAAGGAAGGCGGCTTCCTGATCCCGCATATCACCAAGAACAAGGATGGCGAAGAGGTCGCGCAGGATTTCGAACCGCGCACCATACAGACGCCTTATGGAGACCGTGGCGGCGTGGTGATCGAGCCGTGGCTGACTGACCAATGGTATGTCGATGCTGAAACGCTTGCGCAGCCCGCGATCAAGGCGGTGAAGAGCGGCGCTATCGAAATTGTGCCCAAGAGTTGGGAAAAGACCTATTTCAACTGGATGGAGAACATCCAGCCTTGGTGCGTCTCGCGGCAGCTCTGGTGGGGGCACCGCATACCGGCCTGGTATGATGAAGCTGGCAATGTCTATGTTGCTGAGGATGAAGCGGGCGCGCAGGCGCAAGCCGGTGATAAATCGCTGACACGCGATTCCGATGTTCTCGATACATGGTTCTCGTCTGCGCTGTGGCCCTTTGCGACATTGGGCTGGCCTGAAGACCAAACCCCACCCTCGTTCGTTTCGAGCGAAGGTTCGAGCGTAGTCGAGAACCGCAGTCGAGAAAGCGGTGAACAGGTTCTCGACGGTCGCGTCTCGACTTCGCTCGACGCTGCTCGAACCGAACGGAGTTTGTTGGCCAAACATTACCCCAATGACCTGCTGATTTCCGGTTTCGACATATTGTTCTTCTGGGATGCGCGCATGGCGATGCAGGGCATTGAGTTCATGGGGGAAGCCCCATGGAAGAAGCTCTATCTCCATGGCCTCGTGCGTGCGGCGGATGGGCAGAAAATGTCCAAGTCCAAAGGCAATGTCGTCGATCCGCTCGGCCTGATCGATCAATATGGCGCGGATGCGCTGCGCTTCTTCATGGCGGCGATGGAAAGTCAGGGCCGCGACATCAAGATGGATGACAAGCGCGTCGAGGGCTATCGCAACTTTGCGACCAAGCTGTGGAACGCGACCCGCTTTGCGATGAGCAATGGTATTACGGCCTCCACCACATTGGGTGCGCCGAAAGCTGTCCAAGCCGTCAACACATGGATCATCGGCGCGGTGGTGGAATGTCAGGCTGCGCTCGACAAGGCACTGGCCGAACTGCGCTTCGATGCGGCGGCGAACACCATCTATCATTTCGTGTGGGATCAGTTTTGCGACTGGTATCTCGAACTCATCAAGCCCGCATTTGTGGATGGCGAAAAGGGTGTGATGGATGCGGAGTCTAAACTGGTCGCGGGCTGGGTGCTTGATCAGATATTGGTGATGCTGCATCCGTTCATGCCGTTTATTACCGAAGAGCTGTGGCATGCGCTTGGCGAGCGGAAGTACGACCTGATCGTCGCCAAATGGCCGCAGCCCAAGGCGGTGGTGGATGCTGAAGCCAAGGCTGAGGTCGAATGGCTTATCAAGCTGGTAAGCGAAGTGCGTGCGGCTCGCGCTGAACTGAACATCGCGCCGGGCGCGAAGCTTGTGGCGCATGTACAGGATGCAGATGAAAGCAGTCGCGCGCGGTTAGAACGGCAACAGGCTTCTGCCTCGCGTCTGGCGCGTGTCGAGAATTGGTCGTTCGATCCGGCACCCGATGGTGGGTCGGCGCAAATTGTTGTTGATGAAGCGACATTTGTGCTGCCGCTTGAAGGCGTGATTGACATTGCGGCGGAAAAAGCGCGGCTTGCCAAGGCGCTGGAAGCTGTCGCCAAGGAAGCGAAATCGCTTGAAGGCCGCCTTAATAATCCGAACTTTGTCGAGAAAGCCAAGCCAGAGGCCGTTGAGAAAGCGCGCGCTGATCATGCGGAGAAATCGGCTGAGGCGGAGCGGCTGCAGGCGGCCTTGTCGCGCTTGGGCTAGGGGAACTGAATCCCCACAGCCCCTAGGTAATGCTGTCAACCTTCGTTCGGTTCGAGCGCAGTCGAGAACCGTTGGACTGCACGTGTCTCGACTACGCTCGACACGAACGGGCTTATGTAAAGTCAGTGCAGACCAGATTGTCTACTCGCCTTTGCTCAATTCAAACTTCGCCGCGCTATAGCTGGAAACGAGATAGGGCACGGCATAGTTGAGAAACAGCTTGGGTACGGATAGGTCGCCGCCATCCCAGAGCACCGGGCCTTGATTGATAAGATTGAGGCAGGTTCCGACAAAGGCGGATACTTTGAGCGCATTGCGGACAATCACCGGATTGCGCATCATGGTGATTACCCGGATCATAGATGTTTCGCCGCATAGGCTGCCGCCGCGCCAAACAAGCCGATTTCTTCATGTATGGCGAGGCGCACTGGGGTTTGTTCTATCAGGTTGGAAAAGCGCCCCTTGGTGGTGAAGCGGTCATGAAAGCCGCTGGCGAGAAGGTGGCTTTTCATGCGCTGGGTGAGGCCACCAGCCAGCACGACGGCGCTGGGGCCGTGGGCAAGTGCAAGATCACCCGCGACAGCGCCATAAGCTAGGCAGAGCCGCTCCAGAGCTTCGCGTGCCAGCAGCGTACGCGCATTGAGCGCAGCATCCCATAAGTCTGCATCGCTGAGTGGCGGTGCGTCTGCTCCGGCAATAGCGAGCAGCCCACGATATATAGTGTTGAGGCCGGGGCCGGACACGACCCGTTCGGTTGACATGCGTTTATGGGTGCGCAGGAAATGTTCGCGCAATTGCACCTCAATCTCGTCGAGCGGGGCGAAGTCGATATGCCCGCCTTCTGTGGCGACGATATGGGGCGTACCATCGCTATAAACGATCATACAGACGCCGAGGCCTGTGCCCGGCCCCAATACTGTGACGGCGCCATTGTCAGGGAAGGGTGTGTCTGGCCCAAACAGCAATTCCATATTGGACTTGGGCAGGCGTGTGATCGCATGGCCCACCGCCTCGAAATCATTGACCAGAGTGAGGCTGTCGACCCCCAGTGCACCAGCAAGGCTTTTGGGATAGATCACCCAGTCGCTATTGGTCAGCTCGATAATGTCCGGTTGGATCGCGGTTGCAAGGCCAATGGCTGCATGAGACGGCAGAGGACTAGCTTCATCTTGCGCGAAAGCCGCCCAGCAACTTTCCAGCCCTTGATGTTCGGCCACCTTATATTTGCGGACCTGGCCTAAGATCGGTGTGCCATCTGTATCGAAGCTGGTGCGGGCAAAGCGAGCATTTGTGCCGCCGACATCAACTGCGATAATTTCGTCCATAGGGTGCGTTTCGCTTTCATGAGGGCTGGAGAAGAGCGGTTTGCAAGTCGAGCATAGGATTGGTGCCTGATACTGTCTAGGGTCAGGCCTCATTAATTACGAGGATCATGGTTTGAAGCGATTGTGGCGCTATGACCGCGGAATTAATCTAGTCTCTATGAGCATGTTGTCATGCTTTCACCCGATTACCTTGGGCAAATCCTCCCGCAGCATCTCTATAAGGCGGCTGGTTTTGGGTGGTACGTAGCGGCGCTGGGCATATACGGCCCAGATCGGTTCTGACTCAGCACGATAGTCATCAAGCACAAGTGAGAGCCGCCCATCCTTGATAGCGTCGAGTACATAAAATTCCGGTAGCTGGCAAATGCCCATACCGGTAAGCGCGGCCTCCGCTACGGATACCCCACTGTTGCAGCGCCACTTTGATTTGGGACGGATGATATGCTCCTGCCCATGTACAGAGAAATGCCAGGTCGCGCTGGACCCGACCAGGCAATCATGATGGGCCAGATCGCCAATGCTCTTGGGCTGGCCCGCGCGCTCGAGATATTCGGGCGATGCACAGGTATATAGCGTGCGATCCGCTACCTTTGTGCGTACCAGACTGCCGTCATCGAAATAGCCGGTGCGCAGAGCGAGATCATAGCCTTCGGCAACAAGGTCGACGAGGCGGTTTGTAAACTCGATATGGATGCGCACGTCAGGATAGAGCTGACCATAACGGAGCAGGATGGGGATAAGATAGCGTTCCCCCAATGTTATCGAGCAGGTGCAGCGCAGTTCGCCGCTTGGTTCGCTGCTGTTGCTGATCAGGCCAACGGCCTCGTCGCGGTCCATGATCATGCGGCTGCATTGCTCAAGGAATATCTTGCCGCTGTCAGTCAGGCGTACAGAGCGGGTGGTACGATTGAAGAGCTGAACCTTCATGCGGGTTTCCAGCCGCCCGACAGCACGGCTCATATGTGTTACGGAAGCGCCAAAAGCTTGAGCAGCGGCCGTAAAACTGCCCGCTTCAGCAACCGCAACAAACTCGTCAATACCGTCCCATGATCCGATCATTATAACTCTCTGGTAATAGAGTCTTTCCAAAACCTGTCTTTATTGCACCGAGGTGTAAATGCTAAACAGGGTGAGACACAAGGAGAATGATTCGATGAAGACCCGTGCTGCTGTTGCCCTTGAAGCGAAAAAATCGCTCGAAATTATAGAGTTGGATTTGGAAGGGCCGAAGGCTGGTGAGGTTTTGGTTGAAATTATGGCAACAGGCATTTGCCATACAGATGCCTACACGCTCGACGGGCTGGACAGCGAAGGTATCTTCCCCTCGGTTCTTGGCCATGAAGGCGCGGGTATCGTACGCGAAGTCGGTGAAGGCGTGACCAGTGTAAAGCCTGATGATCATGTGATCCCGCTCTACACGCCTGAATGCCGCCAATGTAAGTCCTGCCTGTCTGGCAAGACAAACCTGTGCACCGCGATCCGTGCGACGCAGGGGCAGGGGCTTATGCCAGATGGCACCAGCCGCTTCAGCTATAAGGGCCGGACCATTCATCACTATATGGGTTGCTCGACCTTCTCGAATTTTACTGTGTTGCCTGAGATTGCTGTTGCGAAAATCCGCGAAGATGCGCCGTTCAAAACGAGCTGCTATGTTGGTTGCGGCGTGACGACTGGCGTTGGCGCTGTGGTCAATACCGCGAAGGTGCAGGTAGGTGATAATATCGTAGTGTTCGGCCTTGGCGGTATCGGCCTTAATGTGTTGCAGGGCGCGCGGATGGCGGGCGCGGATAAAATCATCGGTGTTGACATCAACTCCGCTCGTGAGGAGTGGGGTCGCAAATTTGGTATGACCGATTTCATCAACGGCAAGGGCAAGTCCCGCGATGAAGTGATCGCTGAGGTGCTGGCTCTGACCGATGGCGGCGCAGACTTTACCTTCGATTGTACCGGCAATACCGAAGTGATGCGCACGGCGCTTGAAGCCTGCCATCGCGGCTGGGGCACGAGTATCATCATCGGCGTGGCGGAAGCAGGCAAAGAGATCGCTACCCGCCCGTTTCAGCTTGTCACCGGGCGTAACTGGCGCGGCACCGCCTTTGGCGGCGCCAAGGGGCGTACTGATGTTCCCAAGATCGTCGACTGGTATATGAACGGCAAGATCGAGATTGACCCGATGATTACGCATGTTCTCTCGCTCGAGGAAATCAACAAGGGTTTTGACCTCATGCATGCGGGTGAAAGCATCCGTTCAGTCGTGGTGTTCTGACCTACATGGAAACAGTCTCTACCAATCGCAGTCATGACGGTGAGCAGGGTGTTTATAAGCATAGCTCGTCCGCTACGGGCACAGAGATGACCTTTTCGGTTTTCGTACCTGATCATGCACCGGGCACGAAACTGCCGGTTGTGTGGTATCTCTCGGGCCTGACCTGCACCCATGCCAATGTCATGGAAAAAGGCGAATATCGTGCGGCATGCGCTGAGCTGGGGCTTATCTTTATTGCCCCGGATACCAGCCCGCGCGGTGATGATGTGCCCGATGATGCAGCGGCTGCCTATGACTTCGGCCTTGGCGCTGGCTTTTATGTCAACGCCACGCAGGAGCCATTCGCGCAGCATTATAAAATGCGCGATTATATCGAGCAGGAAATGCCGGAGCTGGTTGCTGCCAATTTCCCTGTTGATATGGATCGGCAAGCCATTACTGGCCACAGCATGGGGGGGCACGGTGCGTTGACCATATCCCTGCGCAATCCCGGTAAATATCGCTCTACATCGGCCTTCGCACCGATTGTCTCTCCGCTGAGCTGCCCTTGGGGGCATAAGGCGCTGGGTGGTTATATTGGGGACGATAAATCAACATGGGCAGAATATGACGCTTGTGCACTGATTGACGCAGGCGCGCGTTTGCCGGATATGCTTGTCGATCAGGGCGGTGCGGATAATTTCCTTGAGGAGCAGCTCAAGACGCATTTGTTGCAGGAGGCATGTGATCGCTCCGGGCAAAAGGCGACAATCCGCATGCAGCCGGGCTATGACCATAGCTATTATTTCATCTCGACCTTCATGGACGAGCATTTGCGCTGGCACGCAGAGCGTTTGAAACCCTGAAAGACGATCTTATGACACAGCACGAAGAGGCTGTTCGATAGGGTTGGTTCTGCCCTCGCTGGGAAAGCGTATTGCTGTATTGTTTCAGTCAGATTTCGCGGCTTTAAGAAATCAAAAGATGACCGTCCGCTTGCCATTAAGGAACACGCGGCGTTCGGCGTGGAGCTGGACAGCATGGGAGAGCACAGTCGTTTCGACCTCGCGGCCTTTGGCAACCAGCTCATCGGGCAACATATTATGGCGCACAGGCGTTACATTCTGTTCGATGATCGGACCTTCGTCGAGGTCGGCGGTCACATAATGCGCTGTTGCTCCGACCATCTTCACGCCGCGCTCATAAGCGCGATGATAGGGTTTGGCGCCTTTGAAACTAGGCAATAGTGAGTGATGAATGTTGATAATACGCCCGGCATAGCGCGCGCAAAATTCATCAGAGAGCACCTGCATATAGCGAGCAAGGATAATCAGCTCTATTCCCTCGCTCTCAATCAGATCTATGAGCCTTTGTTCTGCCTCTGCTTTGGTTTCGGCTGTTACCGGGATATGATGATAGGGCAGGCCATTGTCGGTCGAAAATTTCTCAAATGTCAGATGGTTAGAGACGACCATGCGAATATCAATTGGCAGCGATTTGACCTCATGGCGGAAGACAATGTCGTTGAGGCAGTGACCGAATTTTGACACCATAATGAGGGTCCGCATCGGTTTGCTTTGCTGTGTCATCTGCCATTGCATGTCATGCTTATCGGCGACAGTTGCGAAGGCTGTTTCGAGATCATTCAGGCTGATGCCGCTTTCCGGTACGAACGCTACGCGCATGAAGAACATATTGTTCGTCTGATCCTCAAACTGTGCACTCTCGACGATGTTGCACTGGCGCTCTGCGAGAAAGTGAGAGACGTTGGCCACAATGCCTATGGCATCCGGGCAGGTGATCGTCAGGAGCAATGTCGTATCGTCAGGCTTCATAGAATGGCCCAGTCGCTATATCAGTATCGATAGGTCATGCTCATAGCGAACCGGGCGGGGGATGCCAGCATATTTACCAGAAAACCACCGTTAGTGATGCGATATCGGCTGTTTATATAGTAATCCGCGACAATAGGCGCTGTGCCTGCTTGAGGTGTGGCGCGTCGATCATCTTGCCGTTGAGCTGCAGTGCTCCAGCGCCCGGATTATCGGCAAAGGCATCAACAACCGCCTGCGCATGGGCAATGTCTTCTGGCGATGGCGTGAAAGCATCATTGATGACCGGCACCTGTGAGGGGTGGATCGCCATCATGCCGGTAAAGCCGTCACGGCGCGCGCGCGCGGCATAGGCGGTCAGGCCTTCAATGTCCGATATGGCGGGATAGACCGTCTCTATGGCCGCAACAGCAGCGGCATGTGCAGCAAAAAGCGTGAGGTTGCGCGCCATCTGATAAGGCGGGGTGTATTGGCCATCATCCTCGCGGGATGCGGCGGCCCCAATGGCGGCGGGCAGATCTTCCGCGCCCCATGTCAGGCCCGCAAGGCAACCCGCCACATCGCGGTAGCTGCCCAGCTCGAATATGGCGGAGGGCGTCTCTGTGGCGATGGGCAGGATAGGCACAGAAGCACCGTGCATCATGCCAAGCAGGGTACGAATGGTCGCTGCGCCTTCAGCCTTGGGCATCATAATCATGTCTGGCGGTGTGTCGCTGATGGCATCGAGATCGGCCTGCGTCTCGCCGCTCCCCAATGGGTTTACGCGCACGATCACGATGGGAGCGCGCTCGCCTGCCAGATAGTCCGTTAACGCCTTGCGCGCTTCCGCTTTATTGGCAGGTGCGACGGAATCTTCCAGATCAATGATGATGGCATCTGCGCCGCTGGCTGCTGCCTTGGCGTAACGTTCAGGCCTGTCGGCAGGCACAAAGAGGAGCGAACGCAGGGTCATGGTTTTGCCTGCAAAAGTGCGCTGCGCAGACATTGGCACACGACATCGTCGCGCTGGTTGAGCATCTGGTGCTGCCATGTGACGATGCCCTGGCCAGGGCGTGATTTGGACGGGCGTATGTCCGTCACCTCGCTGGTGGCGCGCAATGTGTCGCCAATGAATACCGGCTTGGGCATGACCAGCTTGTCATAGCCGAGATTGGCGACCAGTGTGCCCAATGTCGTTTCGCCCACAGACAATCCGACCATGAGCGAGAAGGTGAATGTACCGTTGACGAGGATCTGACCGAACTCGCTCGCTTTTGCGGCCTCAGCGTCGATATGCAGCGGTTGTGGATTATGCGTCATCGTCGAAAAGAGCAGATTGTCCGTTTCCGTGACCGTACGGCGGATCGGATGGTCTATCGTGTCACCGATCTCCCACTCGTCATAAAATTTCCCGGTCATATTATGCTTCCTTCGGCTCAATTTGTACCAGAAGTGCTTCCACTTCGACCTGCGCTCCGACCTCTATATCCAGTTGCGACACTATGCCATCGAAAGGCGCGGTCAAGACATGTTCCATTTTCATCGCCTCGAGTGTGAGGAGCTTCTGGCCTTTGGAGACTGCCTCGCCTGATTGTACATCAATGCTGACCACGCGCCCCGGCATGGGAGCGAGAATGGCGCCGTCCGATGCGCTTGCACCTGCGCCACCTGTTACGCGCCACTGCTCCAGCCGCCAGACTTGTCCTGCTTCTGCCACGAGCATGGAGGGGGCAGGCTCATTGGTGCCGGGGCCATGAAGCATCACTTCTATTGGCGCACCGTCGAGCAGGAAGGACGCGGTGCGTTTGTCTGGCGCATTCAGGCGGAAGCCTGCTTGCAAAGATTGCGGAACCATCGCCATAGCGGCTTGTGTAAGGGCGCGCTCTGACGGCTGGGCAGTGGGCATCAGCGCCTCGCCTTCGCGGGCGATCAGGCCGGTGTCGACGGTGCCATCAACGAAATCACTATGGGCCAATGCTTTGACCAGAAAACCTGCGTTGGTTTTGACAGGCCATATGGCGGACTCGTCGAGCATGGCGGCAAGCGCTATACGCGCTTCCTCGCGTGTGTCGCCATGAGTGACCAGCTTGGCGATCATCGGGTCATAGAAAGGCGAAACTTCCGCGCCTTCTACAACGCCGGTTTCGATGCGTCCGCTTTCAGCCTCGCTGAGCTGGAAGAGGTCGAGCGTACCGATGGACGGTAAAAAGCCTTTGATCGGGTCTTCGGCATAGAGCCGTGCTTCCATCGCCCAACCATTGATCGAGAGATCTTCCTGTTTGAGCGGTAGCGCTTCGCCCGATGCAATGCGCAATTGCCATTCGACCAGATCAACGCCGGTGATTTCTTCTGTGACCGGATGCTCGACCTGAAGGCGGGTGTTCATTTCCATGAACCAGATGCGGTCGGCGCGCAGGCCCTCGCTGGCGTCGGCGATGAATTCTATAGTGCCCGCGCCGACATAATCGACAGCCTTGGCAGCGCGCACGGCAGCCGCGCACAGGTCTGCGCGGGTGGCCGCGTCCATGCCCGGCGCCGGGGCTTCCTCAATAACCTTCTGGTGGCGGCGCTGGAGCGAGCAATCGCGCTCGAACAGATGGACGATATTGCCATGAGTGTCGCCGAATATCTGCACCTCGATATGGCGCGGGGTGAGAATATATTTCTCGATCAATACATGGTCATTGCCGAAACTCGCCGCTGCTTCGCGCTGGCAGGAGGCGAGGGCGTCGATAAAGTCCTCGGCGCGATCGACTTTGCGCATGCCTTTGCCACCACCACCGGCGACCGCTTTGATAAGCACGGGATAACCGATTGCTTCAGCTTGCGCAGCGAGGAAGGCAGGATCCTGATTTTCGCCCATGTAGCCGGGGGTGACGGGCACGCCGGCATCGGCCATCAATGTCTTGGCCGCATCTTTCAGGCCCATGGCGGTGATGCTCGCCGGGGCAGGGCCGACCCAGACGATCCCGGCATCGATGACCGCTTGAGCAAACTCCGCGTTCTCGGACAGGAAACCATAGCCGGGATGGATTGCCTCCGCCCCGGTCTGCTTCGTCGCCGCGATGATCTTGTCGGCCACAAGATAGCTTTCGCGCGCTGCGCTCGGCCCAATATGCATAGCTTCATCGGCTTCGCGCACATGCAGCGCATTGGCATCCGCGTCGGAATAGACCGCGACCGTGCGGATACCCATAGCACGCGCCGTGCGGATGATGCGGCAGGCGATCTCGCCACGATTGGCAATAAGGAGGGAACTAATCACGAACTTCTCCTTCACCGTCATGCTGAACTTGTTTCAGCATCCATTTCGCCGCATGTTGCTGAATGTGACCGGTAAGCAGCCTTGCACTTATATCCTCGCCAGCAAGCCCTATGGGACGCTCTATACTGGTGTGACGTCTGATCTCATCGCCAGATTGCACCAGCACCGCACCAATGCCGTACCCGGCTTCACCAGCCGATATGCGGTTCACATGCTCGTCTGGTATGAAATGTTTGGCGACATGGAGCGGGCGATCCTGCGAGAGAAACAGATCAAGCGCTGGCACCGGCAATGGAAGGTCAACATGATCGAGAGCGGTAACGCTTTCTGGACAGACCTCGCGCCTTCGCTCGGCCTTCCGTCTTTGAGGCAGGATGGATGCTGAAACAAGTTCAGCATGACGAGCATGGTTGGCGATGAGGAGGGATTTAATCATGGCCATTACATCCTGAACACGCCGAAGCGCGTTTCCTTTATGGGTGCATTTAATGTTGCAGAGAGAGCCAGCCCCAGCACATCGCGGGTCTGTGCCGGGTCAATGATGCCATCGTCCCACAGGCGCGCTGTGGCGTGATAGGGGTTGCCTTCATCTTCATAAGTCTGGCGGATTGGCGCCTTGAAAGCTTCGGCTTCTTCCGGCGTCCATGTGTCTGCATCGCGGTGAACCGTGGCGAGCACGGAGGCCGCCTGTTCGCCGCCCATGACGGAGATGCGGCTGTTGGGCCATGAAAAGAGGAAGCGCGGTGAATAAGCGCGCCCACACATGCCATAATTGCCTGCGCCAAAGCTGCCGCCGATCAGCACAGTGATTTTCGGCACGGTTGCCGTTGCCACTGCCGTCACCAGCTTCGCGCCATTTTTGGCGATGCCTTCAGCTTCATATTTGCCGCCGACCATGAAGCCGGAAATGTTCTGGAGGAACAGGAGCGGGATGCCGCGTTGCTGCGCCAGTTCGATGAAATGCGCGCCCTTGACCGCGCTCTCGCTGAACAACACGCCGTTGTTTGCAAGAATAGCGACGGGGATGCCCCATATATGCGCAAAGCCGCACACCAATGTGGTGCCATAATGCGCCTTGAACTCCTGAAACTCGCTGCCATCGACGATGCGCGCAATTACCTCACGGACATCATAAGGCGCGCGGACATCTTCGGGGATGATACCGTATAGTTCTTCCGCGTCATATTTGGGCGGGCGCGGATTGCTGAAATTGAATCCGTTCGTGTCGAGCGCAGTCGAGACACGCTCGCTCTGCCTCTCGACTTCGCTCGAGGCGAACGGCTGCGCAGGAAGATGCGAGACAATATCGCGCACTATCGTCAGCGCATGCTCGTCATTGTCGGCGAGATGATCGACCACGCCGGATTTCTTTGCGTGTAAATCACCCCCGCCAAGGTCTTCGGCGCTGATTTCTTCGCCGGTTGCGGCTTTTACCAGCGGTGGCCCAGCGAGAAAGATCGTCGCCTGATTGCGCACAATCACGCTCTCGTCTGACATGGCGGGTACATAGGCTCCGCCCGCCGTACAACTGCCCATTACGCAGGCGATCTGCGGGATGCGCTTGGCGGACATATTCGCCTGATTGAAGAAGATACGCCCGAAATGATCACGGTCCGGGAAGACTTCCGCCTGATTGGGCAGGTTCGCGCCGCCGCTGTCCACGAGGTAGATGCAGGGCAGGTGGTTTGCCTCGGCAATCTCTTGCGCGCGCAAATGCTTCTTTACCGTCATCGGATAATAGGTGCCGCCCTTTACGGTGGCATCGTTGCAGGCGACCATCACCTGCCGCCCGGACACCTGGCCTATCCCTGCAATAATGCCCGCACCGGGGACTTGCCCTTCATACATGTCGCACGCAGCAAGCTGGCCGATTTCGAGGAAAGGGGAGCCGGGGTCGAGCAACTGTTCCACGCGATCACGCGGGAGCAGCTTGCCGCGTGAGAGGTGGCGTTCACGGGACTTTTCGTTGCCGCCCAGTGCGGATTGCGCAACCTTGCCTCGTAGCTCTTCCGCCAATGCGCGATTATGCGCGGCACGCGCCTGTGTCGCGGGATCATCGGCGCGATAATTGCTAGTGATAACAGGACCGGTCATGCGCCTATCAGCTCCCTGCCGATCAGCATGCGTCTGATTTCATTGGTGCCCGCGCCAATGTCGAGCAGCTTTGCGTCGCGCATATAGCGCTCGACGGGCCAGTCCTTGGTGTAACCCGCACCACCCAGCGCCTGCACGGCTTCGTTAGCGACCTTCACCGCGCTTTCGCTCGCCAGCAATATCGCGCCCGCCGCGTCATAGCGGGTTGTCTTGCCTGCATCGCATGCTCTGGCCACCGCATAAACATAGGCGCGCGCACTATTGAGCGCGACGACCATGTCCGCCACCTTGGCCTGCATAAGCTGGAACGCGCCAATGGGTTTGCCAAACTGTTTGCGCTCGCGGATATAGGGGAGGACGACATCAATGCAGGCCTGCATAATGCCCAACTGGATGCCGGAGAGAACAGTGCGCTCATAATCGAGGCCGGACATCAGCACGCCGACACCGCCGTTCAATGGCCCCATCACATTCTCTTCCGGCACTTCGCAATCGTCAAACACCAGCTCGGCTGTGGGGCTGCCGCGCATACCGACTTTTTCGATATGCTGGCCAATGGAAAAGCCCTTCATGCCTTTCTCGATCAGGAAAGCGGTGATGCCCTTTGATCCTGCATCCGGCTGCGTCTTGGCATAGACGACCAGCACATCGGCATAGGGCGCGTTGGTGATCCAGAATTTCGTGCCGTTGAGGATATAGCGATCACCCTTTTTCTCGGCTTTCAGCTTCATCGACACGACATCGGAGCCAGCCCCGACTTCAGACATGGCGAGGCTGCCGACATGCTCGCCAGAAATGAGTTTGGGCAGATATTTGCGTTTTTGCTCATCGCTGGCCCAGCGGCGGATCTGATTGACACAGAGGTTGGAGTGCGCGCCATAAGACAGACCAATGGAAGCGGACGCGCGCGCGACTTCTTCCTGCGCGACAACATGCTCCAGATAGCCGAGGCCAAGCCCGCCATATTCTTCTTCAACCGTGATGCCATGCAGGCCTAGTTCGCCCATCGCCGTCCATATCTCGTCACGCGGGAACCAGTCTTCCGCGTCTACTTTGGCAGCGAGCGGCGCAATTTTTTCCTGTGAGAAGCGGGTTGCGCTTTCCCGGATCATGTCGGCGGTTTCGCCCAGTGCAAAGTCGATATCCACAAGGAATTCCTCTCTGGCTTTATAGCTGGCACATAAATGCGCTCAATGGGAGCGTGTTTCTGCTCCATACGCGCCATAATATATGATAGGTAATAATAATGAAAATTGAACTTATTGAGACTATGGTATAGATAGTATCTATGATTGAGCGCTATCTCCTCCGTTATTTTCTGGCTGTTGCCGATCATGGCTCCTTCACGCGCGCGGCGCAAAGCTGCAATGTTTCGCAGCCCACTCTTTCGGTCGGCATCGCTAAGCTTGAAGGACTACTGAAAGCAACGCTTTTTCGCCGCACCAATCAGCGCATCGAGCTGACAGAGGCGGGCGCACGCCTGATGCCCTATGCCCGGCGGATCGAGAGTGAGTTTAATCAGGCGCTGGCCACTGTTTCGGGTGAGGGCGCGCGTGATGTGACCCGCATCGGCATATTAAGCTCCATTCCCACAAAGCTCGTTGCAGATTGCATTGCTTCTGTTGAAGTAGGGAAGGGTAGCGAGCAGATCGAGATCATCAATGGCACCGAACGCGAGCTTTCCAATGCGCTGGAGCGCGGGCGCGTTGATGTGGCGCTGACATTGGTGCAACGGGGCATGTCGCGCTTTACGGAACAGGCTTTGGGGCAAGAGGGGTATGCACTTGCTATGCCTGTCGATCACCCTTTGGCTGAGCGTACAGAAATCGCCGCTGACGAATTGGGTAGCGAAGTGATGATCGTGCGGCGTCATTGTGAGGTTCTGTCGGATACCAGCCGCCATTTCACCGAGCGCGGCGTTCGCCCGCATTTTGCCTTTCGCTCGACGAATGATGATGCAGTGCTGCGCTTTGTTGCTGCAGGATTGGGGATCACGGTCATGCCGCTTAGCTATGCTCAGGCAGACATCGCCCAGCCTCGTCTTACGGGATTTGATTTTACGCGGACAATTGGCCTTGCCGTGCAGTCGCATATGGAGTGGTTATTCTCTGACCCCCCGCCCTTTATACAACGGTTACGAGAGCATGTGCGCATCGCCACACTAGCTTAAAGGCAGTGCCGTTTTATATATAATGGGCCGGAGCGCAAAGCTGGTGGTGACTTGGGCCACGCCTTTAACACGAGTAAGCTTGTGTCGCAGGAAGTCTTCAAAAGTATTGAGGGAATCTACCAATACCCGCAATTGATAATCGGCGTCTCCGGTCATCAGATAGCACTCCATCACTTCCGGAAATTGGGCAATGGCTTGCTCAAATGTGCTTAGATGTTGGTCGTCTTGCTGGTCCAGCCGCACACGCAGAAAGGCCGTCACTGAGAGACCAACAGTTTCTGGGTCGACCAAAGCAACATAGCGATTGATCACGCCATCTGTTTCCAGTTTTCGGAGCCGACGCAAGCATGGGCTGGGGGATAGCCCCACTTGTTCGGATAGTTCCTGATTGCTTATCCGGCCATCATTCTGGAGTTGAGTGAGAATTTTGTGATCAAGCTCATCAAGTGAAAATTTTGGCATTTTCATCCACTAACTATAATTAAAATAAAATTATCTGCCAATTTATGGCAGTATTTACTGATCTTTGCAAGGACATGCTGCGGTCAAAAAGGGTATTAGGAGGCCCTACATTGTAATGAGGATTCCTGATGGCCACTGTAGTTGCAAATGAACGCGAAGAAATCATATCGTCTATAGATGCGCTCGAAACGCGCCTACGCTGGCTGTCGTCGTGGACGGTTCATAATGCGAACCATATCCGCCCCAAGCGCGACGGACTGAAGGTCGGTGGGCATCAGGCGAGTTGTAGCTCGATTACGGCGATTATGGCGGCGCTCTATTTTCATGCGCTGCGTCCGCAAGACAAGGTGGCGATCAAGCCGCATGCCGGGCCGGTGCTGCATGCAATCCATTATCTGCTGGGCAATCAGACGCTGGACAAGCTGCAGCGCTTTCGTGGCCTTGGCGGTGTCCAGAGCTACCCTTCACGCACCAAGGATACGATCCCGGTTGATTTTTCTACTGGTTCCGTTGGGTTGGGCGTTGCCATTACCGCCTTCACGTCGCTGGTGCAGGATTATCTGATCGCACATGGTCAGGTGAAAGAGGAAAATGCTGGCCGCATGATCGCGCTGATGGGCGATGCCGAGCTTGACGAGGGCAATATCTATGAGTGCTTGATCGAAGGCTATAAGCATGACTTGCGCAATTGCTGGTGGATTGTCGATTATAACCGGCAGTCGCTCGATAGCACGACGGCGGATCGCATGTTCCGTCGCTTCGATGATATATTCGAGACTTGTGGCTGGCGCGTGCTGACACTCAAATATGGCAAATTGCAGCAGGCGGCTTTCAAAAAGCCAGGCGGCAAGACGCTGCAGGAGTGGATCGATAATTGCCCCAACGCCGAATATTCTGCGCTCACCTATCAGGGCGGAGCGGCATGGCGTGAACGGTTACTGGCTGATATTGGCAAAAAGCCCAATGTGAAGAAGCTGCTCGATAGCTTTGATGATGATGCGTTGGCGGCGCTGATGGTCAATCTTGGCGGTCATTGTATTGAGACATTGGTGGATGCGTTTGAAAGCGCGCAAGACGACAAACCAACAATGTTTATCGCCTATACGGTCAAGGGCTATGGCCTGCCGCTTGCGGGGCATAAAGATAATCACTCAGGCATGATGAACCCGCCGCAGATGCACCAGTTCCGTGATGATCTGGGCATCAAGGAAGGTGAGGAGTGGGAGCCTTGGGGCGGGCTTGGCGATAACGTTGCAGCGCAGCTTCAGGCGTTCATCGAGCAAAGCCCGATTGCGCAGGTTAAGCCGGAACCGGATGCTCCGGCCATTTTGGTTCCTGCTATTGCAGCCCCGGAAGGTGCCGAGCAATCAACGCAGGCGGCGTTTGGGCGGATATTACTGGACCTCGCCAAATCTGGCGACGAGATGGCGGATCGCATCGTTACCACAGCACCGGACGTTACACAGACGACAAACCTTGGTGCCTTCGTCAATCAGCGCGGCCTGTTCCGCCGGCAGGAACTGACGGACGTATTCCACAAGGCGAAGATCCCTTCTGCCCAAAAATGGGCGCAGCATGCGGCTGGTCAGCATATCGAGCTAGGCATAGCAGAGAATAACTTCTTCCTGATGCTGGCCTCTCTTGGTTTGGCCGCACCGCATTTTGGCTCACGGTTGCTTCCTGTGGGCACGGTCTATGATCCTTTCATTGCGCGTGGTCTCGATGCGCTCAACTATGGTTGTTATCAGGACTCGCGTTTCCTGCTGGTTGGTACGCCTTCGGGTATCACACTGGCGGCCGAAGGCGGCGCGCATCAGTCGATCAACACGCCGCTCATCGGCATGGGGCAGCCCAATCTTACCTATTTCGATCCGGCCTGGGCCGACGAAGTAGCGCTGTTCATGGAATATGCGTTTGATACGATGCAGCAGCCAGACGGCAGCTCAGTCTATCTGCGCCTTTCGACCCGCTCTATTCCGCAGATCACGCGTGAGAACGACGGCTGGAAGGAAGATGCGCTCAAGGGCGGTTATTGGCTGAAGCAGCCTGGCGATAATGCGGAAGCGGCTATCGTATTTACAGGCGTTGTTGGCCCAGAAGCACTGGCGGCATGGGAAGAGCTGGCCGAAGATATGCCGGGTCTTGGTCTGCTTAATGTGACTTCGCCTGACCTGCTGCATCGCGGCTGGTCGGAGAGCAAGGCGGCGCGCTGGAAGGGCAAGCCTGCCGAGCCTTGCCATGCTGAAACGTTGCTTTCTGCACTCGCGCCGGGCGCTGGCCTTGTCACCATCATCGACGGCTCTCCCGGAGCCTTGTCGTGGCTGGGCGGTGTGAAGGGCATGCGTGTCAGCCCGCTGGGCAATGAGAGCTTTGGCCAGACAGGCGATTTGCCTGATCTGTATCGCACCTATCGTCTCGATGCTGAGGCGATTGTCGATGCCACTGCTGAACTTTTTTTAGGCTGAACTGACATGGCTATTGAACTGACGATGCCCGCGCTTTCCCCAACGATGGAGAAAGGGACACTCGCTAAATGGCTGGTGAAGCCCGGTGATACCGTGAAGGCGGGAGACCTCATCGCCGAGATCGAGACCGACAAGGCGACGATGGAGTTTGAGGCAACAGACGAAGGCGTTATTACGCAGATCATCGTGGGGGATGGCAGCGAGGATGTTGCTGTTGGTACGGTGCTCGCGTTACTGGCAGAAGAGGGCGAAGCGACAGCCGAGCCGGTGATGGCACAAGCTGTTACTGCGCCTGCAGCCGCCTCTGCCGCGACGGAACCACCCGTGGCCGCTGCACCACCGCCTGCACCTGTTGTCGTGGCACCTCGGCATGATCCGACACCGCCTCCAGTTCTGGAAGAAGGCGTGAGCGCTACGCCGCTCGCCAAACGTGTTGCCGCTATCAAGGGCATCGCGCTTTCCAGCATCACCGGCAGTGGACCGCGTGGAAAGATTGTCAAAGCCGACCTGGGACTGCCATCACTGACCGCTCCGGCTTCCATTGCCATTCCCGCTGCGGCAGTGCCTGCCGCTGCTATCTCGCCGCCACCGGAGGGCGTGCCGGTCGAGACGGTCAAACTGTCCGGCATGCGTAAGACGATCGCGCGCCGCTTGACGGAGAGCAAACAGACCGTACCGCATTTTTACCTCACAGCACGCTGCAACCTCGACCCGCTACTCAAGCTGCGCGGCGAGCTGAACGCTGGTCTCGAAAGCCGGGGTGTCAAACTAAGCGTCAACGACATGCTGATGAAAGCGCTGGCGACGGCGCTCAAAGCCGTGCCCGACGCCAATGTGCAGTTTGGTGGTGAGGTGCTGCATCGCTTCGACCGGGTCGATATCTCGATGGCTGTCGCAATTGATGGCGGGCTTATCACGCCCGTGATCAAGGGGGTAGATGCGCTCTCGTTGTCTGCGATTGCACTGAAGGCCAAGGAACTCGCGGGCAAGGCGCGGGACGGCAAGCTCGCGCCTGAAGATTATCAGGGCGGCACCTGCTCGCTTTCTAACCTCGGCATGTTCGGCATCGATGAGATGTTCCCGGTGATCAATCCGCCGCAAGCGCTCATTCTTGGTGCTGCCGCTGGCGTCAAGCAGCCGTGGAATGTTGACGGTGAAATGCAACTCGCCACCATCATGGCTGCCACTGCCAGCTTCGACCACAGAGCAATTGATGGCGCTGTTGCGGCTCAGTTCATGAAGGTGCTCAAGGAACTGATCGAAAATCCGATGTTAATCATGGGGTAAAGCTGTTTGATTGAGCCCTGCCGGCACCACTATCTTGTTGCAGTTTGAGAAGCCCGGCGTTCAGCCGTGCCGCGCGTAAGCGGGGGATCAAGCAAGCGACCCTGAACCGTGACATATTACAGGTTGATCCCGGTGAGAGGGGCTGGAAATTGGCACACACTGGGCTAGAGATTGCGTCCAGACCGACGGGGCGGACCTTGGGACAATGAACAGCCGCCTCGTCTTGTGGAGGGCTTTGGTGTATTTCTCAAGGACGTACCAATTGAGCGAGGGGCGCACCGATGAATTTCGTGGCGATAGACGTTGAGACTGCCAATGCCGACATGGCATCCATCTGTTCTATTGGCGCAGTAAGGTTCGAGAATGGCCGGGTCGCTGACGAATGGTACTCGTTAGTCGATCCGCAAGACTACTTCGACGGCATCAACGTTTCTATACATGGCATTGACGAGATGATGGTTCACGGTGCGCCGACCTATGCCGAAGCTGCCCGAACGCTCCACGCTATGCTGCAAGATGCGATCACCGTCACCCACACGCATTTCGATAGGGTTGCAATGCACCAGGCATCCAGCCGGTGGGCGGTTCCTGAGCCAGTTTGCATCTGGCTCGATTCGGCCCGTGTTGCCCGGCGCGCCTGGGTGGAGTGCGCGAGCAGCGGTTATGGGCTCGTCAATGTATGCCGCCTGATTGGGTATGATTTCCAGCACCACAACGCCCTTGAGGACGCAAAGGCGGCCGGGCACGTGATGCTCGCTGCGATGGAGAAAACTGGGCTTGACCTCGACGGTTGGCTTGCGCGGATCACTCAGCCCATCGACCCGGCAAGCGGGAGCTCCGGTGAGGCTATCCGCCGCGTTGGCAATCCTGACGGCCCATTACATGGGGAGGTAATCGTGTTCACGGGCGCGCTGGCGATCCCCCGGCGCGAAGCGGCCGATCTGGCTGCCTCTGTGGGATGCGAGGTTAATTCTGGTGTCACGAAGAAAACCACTCTGCTCGTCGTGGGCGATACGGACGTGCAGCGGCTCGCTGGCCACAGCAAAAGCTCCAAACATCGCAAGGCGGAAGACCTGGCTGCCAAGGGGCAACCGATCCGAATTATCCGGGAAACGGACTTCCGTGAGTTGATGGCGATGGCCTGAGTCTCTCAGTACTCCCTTCGAAGGGTCGCTGAAAGGCTAAAATCACTACTAAGTAATTGAAATTCTGGAGCGGGCGAAGGGATTCGAACCCTCGACCCCAACCTTGGCAACTCGTTGCGGGCGTTTTCGCTAGCGCAAGTTTTTCTGCGCCATTCTACGAAATACCATTATCTATCAATAGCTTATATTGACCGCCTGCTCGCAGGCGGTACCCTGCCATATCCTGCGGTTTTCCGTCAACTGCTTCCCCCTTGCTTCCCCGGCTATGCTGCAAGTGCGTGGGGAAGCAGATTTGGAGCGCGTGGGCCGCCGCGAGCATCGCGCCCGTTTCGAATAACAGGACGATGCTCACATAGAGGACAGGCAGAATGACAAGACTTACCAAGCGAGCCATAGATACGCTCAAACCCGAAGGCCGCCGGGATACTTTCATCTGGGATGCGGAGCTGCGCGGCTTTGGCGTGCGGGTGAAGCCCAGCGGCACGAAAACCTTCATCATCCAGTATCGTAACCTTGAAGGTCGCACCCGTCGTTGCGTCATCGGCCAATATGGTGTGCTGACCGTCGAGCAGGCGCGTGACCTTGCGCAGAAGAAACTTGCTGCCGTCATCGATGGCGCGGATCCGTCCGCCGAGCGTCATGCCATCCGGCAAGGCCTCACCATTTCGGCAGTGTGCGACTGGTATTTGGATGAAGCCGAAGCCGGGCGGTTGATCGGGCGCAATCGCCGCCCAATAAAGCCTTCCTCCATTGCCGGAGATCGCAGCCGCATCGACCTGCATATTAAGCCACTGATTGGCAGCCGCGTCGTCAGTCAATTGAAGCTGGCTGACATTGAGCGGTTGCAAGGTGACATTGCTGCCGGACGAACCGCCAGAGCGCGCCGTGTCGGGCGTAGCGGTCAAACAGCCGGTGGGGCAGGGGTGACAGCTCGCGCGATCAGCACATTGCGCAGCCTGCTCAATCACGCCCGCCGCCTTGGCTTGATTGAAGCCAGCCCGGCGACGGGCGTGCGCATCATGGCGTCACAGAAGCTCAAACGGCATTTGAGCGCGGGCGAAATCCGGCATCTCGGCAAGGTGATGATGCAGATGGAGCAGGAGGGCGAGCATCCGACCGGCCTTGCCGCGATCCGGGTTATGCTGCTGACCGGCTTCCGGCGTATGGAGGTGCTGGCGATGCGCAAAGAGTGGGTGCAGCCGGATGATAATATCGTGCGCTTCCCGGATACTAAGTCCGGCCCGCAAATGCGCGTTGCTGGTGACGCAGCCATGACCTGCCTGGAAAGCCAAGCGATGCGCAGCCACTCCCCATTCGTTTTTCCGGCAGACTGGGGTGAAGGTCATTTCATCGGCGTCGTCCGCGTGCTCGACCGGGTGTGTGCAAAAGCAGGTCTGGAGGACGTAACGCCGCACACTCTGCGCCACAGCTTTGCCAGCATGGCAGCGTCACAAGGCTTCAGCGAACTGACCATATCGGGCCTGCTCGGCCACGCCCCGCGCGGCGTGACGCAACGCTATGTGCATCTCGACACGGCACTGGTCATCGCGGCGGATCAGATAGCGTCAGAGATCGCACGGCTGTTGGCGGGCGGAGAGCTGAGGAGTGTGCGCGAGATCAAGCAGGCACGGACATTGGCGACCTTGCGAGCGGTGGGGTGATGGCTGCTCTGAGATTGTCCGCAAACAGTGATGATTTTACGGTAAGCTGTCAGTCGTTCAGTGTCTCCTTCTCAGTCCGAAAACAGGCCTTCTTTAGACAAATGCTCGACTGGTTTGACACAAGCCTGCCCTATGCCTAGGTCTACCAAGAAGAGGGGAAGTGCTATGCTTATATTCAAGCGTCTGGGAATAGGTGTCACGGCGCTTTCCTTATTAGCTATCTCGCAGCCAGCATCTGCGCAAGATCGTTATAGCTACTGCCAGCAACGTGCATCGCAACTGTCCGGCTATTATGGACCTGTTCCAAACCGCCATTTGCCGGGCGGTGCATTGGAAGGAGCCGCCAAAGGTGCTGCCACTGGAGCGATAGGCGGTTTGATCTTTGGCAAAAGCAAAAAGGAGCGTCGCAAAGCTGTGCGACGGGGCGCTGCTATCGGTGGTTTAATTGGTGCGATAAAGCGTGGTGCCGCGAAAAGTAAGATCAAGCGCGAAGCGCGTGTCTATCGACTTGAGATGGATGCATGTATGCGGGCAGGAGGATGAATATGCGTATATCTGTATATGATGGAATGAAGTCTGCCGCGTATAAGCTGATGCTATTGGGCGTTGCTGCTGCATGGACCGTATCTCCTGTGCAGGCAGAACCCTATGTACAATCGGGCGATGGCCTTGCTTCAACCGAGAAGACCGATTTAAAAACGCTCACATGCTGGGATGTTGTGACGCTGGCTGAGGACGACCGCGCTTATACGATGGCACTGCTCTATGGCTATGTCATTGGCGCGAAAGGCCATTCGGTTATCGCGCCTCAGGACATTCAGGTCGCTATCGTCAACAGCATGATGAAATGTGTCGATACGCCGGACGAAAAAGTTATGGATGTGCTCACCGAGCAAATGTCCCATTGACGAGGGCCATGTAGTAAGCACTGCTATTCTGCGGTAGGCCGACTGCTCCAGTCTCCACCCAAAGCCAAGCTGATTTCCAGATATTGATTGAGCTGCGCCCGCTTTAATGAGAGCAGGCTGCTTTGTGCCCCAAATACGCGTTGCTGGACAGAGAGCACATCGATGAGGTCGCTCTCGCCTTCCTTATATTGCAGCACGGAGAGGCGCAGTGCGTTGTCGGTTGCTTCCACTGCTTTCTCTAACGCAATACGCCGCCGCCTGAGGAACACGCCACGATCCAGCGCTGTTTCAACTTCGGTAAATGCAGTAATCGCTGTATCAGCATAAGCGGCAATCGCGGCCTGAACATCGGCATCGCTGGCATCATATTGCGCATCACGCGCGCCGCCATCAAGCAATGGTGCCAACAGGCTGCTGGCTAAAGTCCATGCGACATTTGCAGGGTCGAGCACATCGTTCAATTCGCTTGATGCGCCGCCCAATGTGCTGGACAACCGGATACTCGGTAATTTGGCAGCCTGTACTACTTTTCGGTTATTGATAGCAGTAGCAATGCCTCGCTCTGCGGCGATAATGTCTGGGCGACGCTGCAACAATTCTGAGGGAATGCCTGCGCCGGGCACATACGGGCTGAGTGGCAGCATCTCGGGCGTTTCGAGCTGCGCATCCGGATAACGGCCGACAAGCCCTTCCAATGCGCGCAGAGCTTCAAGCTTACCATTTTGGGTCGAAGCCAATGTGTCGAGTGATGAGGCTAGATCTGACTCTGCCAGAGAAACATCATAGGCCGATGCCGAGCCGTAATGATAACGCAGGTCAACAATGCGTTTAATCTCGATCAGGGCATCGACAATATTCTGGGCAACGTCAATTTGCTGGTCGGCTTCAATGACAATAAAATAAGATTGGGCGACCGCCGCAGCGATGGAATATTGCGAGAAGAGATAGCCTGATTCTGCCGATTGAGCGCTCTCGACAGCAGCCTGTTGCCCGGCCTCTATCCGACCCCAAATGTCCAGTTCCCAACTGACCTGAGCACCCAGCGAAAAGCTGTTGCTGCGCCGCGCCTCAAGCGGCTTGGTGCGTTGCGCGCTGCCAGTCGCGTCGAGACTCGGCCATAAAGGAGAGCCAGCCTGCCGCGCTAACGCCCATGCGCGTCGAACATTGGCAGCTGCTGCGCGCAAGTTGCGATTATTCTTCTGGGCTTCGGCAACCAGCTCGTTGAGCAGCGGATCGTTAAACGCTTCTATCCAACCCATTTGCACATCTCCAACGCGAGCGCGCGCTGATGTCCAGCCAGCAGGAAGCTCTGGCAGGCTCGTGGCAGAGGCCGATGTTGTCTCGCGCTGAGTGGCGGGTGATATACGGGCGCACCCGGACGTCATGGTCGTGACCAGCAATAACATGCAGGCAGTTTTGAAAAGGCGTCTCTGTTTTTGCATATTCATCATGCCGCCCCCGCGCTTTCCTCAGGCTTGATGCGGAAAATCATCGCATAAAGGACCGGAATGATCACCAGAGTGAGAATTGTTGCGAAGGTCAGCCCGAACACTAACACCACCGCCATCGACTTGAAAAAGGCATCGAAGAACAAAGGGATCACCCCAAGAACCGTGGTGAGAGACCCCATCATGACCGGGCGAACGCGGCTGGCGGCTGAATCAATCACAGCATCGAAACGCGCCGTGCCCTCGCTGATTTCCAAATCCATCTGATCGACCAGAACAATGGCATTTTTGATGAGCAGGCCAGACAAGGACAGCAGACCCAATATCGCCATAAACTCCATCGCAGTGCCGGTAACGAGCAAACCAAAGACCACGCCAATGAGACACAAAGGCACTACGAGCCAGATGATCAACGGCTGTTTGAGCGCGTTAAACAGGATGACCACGACCAGAACCATCGCCAAAAACCCCAAGGGCAAAGTGCTGGCCAAGCTACTATTGGCCTCGCTGCTATCGCCAAACTCGCCGCCCCATTTGAACGAATAGCCCGCAGGCAGCTCTATGGCTTCAATCTCGGCAAGGATGCTATCCCGCAAATCGCCGGCCAGGCCTCCGGGCAATGGGTCGCTCTGTGCATTGATGGTCCAGACACGGTCTACGCGGCGCAAACGGGGGTTTTCCCACACTGTCTCAAAACCATCGACCACCTGCAATATAGGCACAGACTTGCCTGTCGCCGGGCTGGTGATCTGTACACCGCGCATGCTTGCCGCATCAAGGCGCTCTCTCTCGGGTGCGCGGGCGATGATTTGTATGAGTTGATCGCCCTCGCGGTAAACACCGACACTGCGACCGGAGAAGTTTGTGCGCAGTGCATTGGCCAGTTCTTCGCGGGATATGCCCAGACGCCGGCCATTATCGTCGTTATATTTGACCCGCACAACACTGACCGGTTGGCGCCAGTCATCTTTGATTGATATCGCACCACCATCGGCGGCCATAATGGCTTTCGCCTTGTCCGCGAGCTGTCGCAGCACAACTGGATCAGGCCCGGAAAACTCCGCTTCGACCTTTGAGCCGCCACCGGGGCCGAGCTGGAATTGCCACACCTTCGCCTGCGCATCGGGGTAATTCGCATCGATATGTTGTTGGATTTTGGGTAGCATATCCGCGATCAGGTCATAATCATCGACCTTGATCAGAAATTGCCCATAAGCAGTGCTGGGAGATTCCGGGCTGTACACTAGCATGAAGCGCAGCGTGCCTTGGCCCACAAGGGTCTGTATAGTCTGCACCCCTTCGGTCTTCAGCAGGAACTTCTCAAGCTTGACCATTTCAGCGTCAGTTTTGGAAATATCTGTGCCTTCCGGCAAAGCAAAATCCACAACAATCTGTGGCGAAGTGGAAGGTGGGAAAAAGCCGGGTTTCACCAACGAAAAGCCCAGGATTGACAAGACGAACAGGCCCGCAACAGCCATTATTGCCAGCCGGGACCGACCCAATACCTGCCACATGAAACTTTTGTAGCGGGTGAAGAACGGGTGTTCCGGGCGTTCTTCAACTTCGCTACTCTTTGTCTCAGCAAAGAGAATGTCAGCAAATAGCGGCACTGCTGTAATCGCGAATATCCAGCTAAACAGCAGAGACACCATGACTACCCAGAACAGGTCGCCGGTAAATTCTGCCGTAGAGCCCGGCGCAAAACCAATAGGCGCAAAGGCAATAATGCCGACCAGCGTCCCACCAAGCAGCGGCCATTTGGTACGCTTCACGATCTCTTTGGCGATCTCCAGCTTGGGACGACCTTGTTGTGCGCCCACCAATATTCCTTCTGTGACCACAATGGCATTATCGACCAGCATGCCCAGCGCGATAATCAGTGCACCCAGCGATATGCGGTGCATCGGGATACCGATGATATACATGGTAGCCAAAGTCGCCGCGATAGTCAGTAGTAGCACTGCCCCGATGACCACGGCAGAGCGCAGCCCCATGAAGAAATAAAGTGTCACCAATACAATGACCAAGGCAGCTAGTACATTGAGCGCGAAGTCTGCAACTGCTGCCTTAACGATTTTGCCCTGATGATAATATTCATGCACCTCAATCCCTATCGGGCGGAGTGCTTTTGTCTCTTCCAGCTTGGCATCAATCGCGGTGCCCATTTTGGCAACATTGGCGCCTGAAATATTGGATATGCCAATCGCGATGGCGGGCTTACCGTTATAACGCACGATGAAATTGGGCGGGTCCGTATAGCCACGCGTTACGGTTGCAATATCACTCAACATCACGATATTGCCAGATGTCGCCGTGGAGACGACCAGACTGCCAATCTTGGCAACGGAGTCAATTTTACCAGTAGGCGCAAATTTCAACCGCCGCTCGCCGAGCTTTATGTCACCCGCTGGCGTGACCGAGTTCTGCTGGGCGAGGTCCCCATAGATCTTGTCCACAGAGAGGCCCAGCGCATTGGCACGCTCCCTCGATATTTCGACATATATCGCCTCCTGTTGCATACCGAGCGGCTGGACTTTGCCTACATCTTCGACAGACAGCAGGTCAGTACGCAGAGAGCGGATATATTTATAGAGTTCAGCGGATGAATACCCGTCACCTGTCACCAGATAATAGAGCCCATAGACATCGCCAAAGTCATCATTGACGACCGATGGCTGGACACCCGGTGGCAAGCGCGATTGCGCATCATTCACCTTGTTACGCAGCTTGGTCCAGATAAGCTGCAGGTCCGATTTTTCCTGAGAAAAGCGATATAAAATATCGACGCTGATCTCGGAGCGCCCAGCAGAGGAAACCGAGCGTATTTCCTCCACCTCTTGCATCTGCTGCACTGCGCTCTCCAGTGCTTCGGTGACTTCATTGGCCACTTCTTCAGGTGTCGCACCGGGATATTGTGTCACAATCTGCGCGGTGCGGATGGTGAATTCCGGGTCTTCAAAACGCGCTATGTTCTGAAATGAATACCATCCTCCCGCCAAAGTGATGGCAATGATGATGAAACAAATCAGTCGATTTTTGATCGAGAATTCAGCGAGGTCCATGCTGTACTCTTACGGCTGATAGGGACGAATTTTCATCCCGTCATGCAAATAGGCCGCGCCTGCTGCAACGATCGTTTCGCCGAGTTTTAAACCTGAAAGCAATGCGATCTCTTCGCTCGCGCCAGCATCCGTTTTAACGGCTCGTTTTTTGACCTTCATCGTTTTTGTATCAACCACCCACACATAGCGATTTTTCCCATCAGACAATATCGCACCCAAGGGGATAGAGATTTGTGTGCTCTTGGCTTGCTCTCCAATCAACGTACGGCTGCTGAAAACTGTTGCGGTCATCCCCGGCAGAACCACCAAGCCAGCCGGAGGTGAAAATGCGAATTTCACCTGAAATGTCTGTGATTGGGTATCGCCTTGGGTTGTCGCAGAACGAAAGGTACCCGGTATTTTTATGTTCGGGGCGGCGTTTAACACAATATGAGGTTTGGAAGAGTTCTTGCCATCCAGTTGGGCGACTATGCTTGCCGGCACGCTGATTACGGCGTCAATTCGCCCTTGGGATTGTATCGTTACGATGTCTTCTTTTGGCTGGACATTCTCAAATTGAGTGGCGTGCCTTTGCGCGATTATTCCCGAGAAAGGAGCTCTCAAAACCGTGTCGTCAAGGTCTTTGCGGGCGCTATCAAGTTGTGCGCGTGCTACATCACGTTGTGCGCGGCGCTGGTCTACGGCAATGCGCGCAATAGCATCCTGCTCAAGGAGCTTTGATGCGCTGAGATATTCTGACTGTGCGGATGCGTATTGTGCTTGAGCAGCGTTGAATGCATTTTGGTATCGGCGTTGGTCCAGCCGTGCAAGGACAGCCCCTTTTCTAACCGCTTGCCCTTCTCTAACCGGCAGGCTTTTGAGCAGTCCTGCTACTTGAAACGTTAATACCGAAGATTTTTCAGCCTCAAGAATGGCAGGGTAACTCGTATCGAACCGCTCGCTAGATGCCTTTACGGTATAGAGCTTGGCTGGACGAACAGGCTCAGACACCTCGCCTTTGTTGCCGGAACATGCCGTGACCCCAAGGCATATAGCAAAGAGAATGGGCCACGAGCGCTCAGCGCGCTTTATGAGGTGTGTAATGATAAGCTCCTCGTCAACATGACATCGCGTCTTTATGACGCTTGAATTGACCGCTGTGGTGTCATGCCTCATAGAACAGCCCACAACAATCGTAAAGGCAGCATGAAGTTGAGAGTGATATGTTAACACAGCTCATGGTCGGGTCGGCGTTGATCAGTTTGACCATCATTGTTGAGGCTTTGTTTATCGGTGCTGCTACGGTCGGCTTGACGCGCGTCGGTGCATGGTTGATCACTGGCCGCGTCATATTAAAGCTTGTGCTGTCCCTCACCGCCGTCGTCCTGTGGATGCTCGTGGCCCTTAGTGTCGCAGTTTGGATATGGGCAGGCGCTTTTTTGCTGCTGGGTCAGTTTCATGACCTAGAAACATCACTCTATTTTTCCGTGGTATCCTTTACCACCCTTGGGTTTGGCGACATCGTAATTGGCAAAGAGTGGCGGTTGCTATCAGGCCTGATAGCGGCCAATGGTCTGATATTGTTCAGTTTGACTACAGCGTTCCTGATTGAGTTCATTGTCAAACTGCGCAGCCAGCAGGATGGCGGCGATTAATCACATATTCGCTTCCAACTGGTTTGTGATGGTATCAGTTTAATGCGAATTGGTTGCCTCTAGACACAGCTCGAACCGAAATCGCCAAACGGCGTTGCTTTCATATGACAGCGGAATATGGTCCGTTACTGCTATAAACGGCTATATGAACGCACGGTAAGTTTCGGGAGTGTGACGTTGACTTTGAATGCCGGGTTTAAGGTGGGAGCTGTCAGAACATGACATCTTGTGCTGAACGCAAATTTGCACCCGCCGCAAACCTCTCCACTCTGATTTCCCCCTCGCGCTTGCGTGTCTGGGCGATGTCATAGCTGTTCTGCATGCGCATTAGCGTGTCCATCGAGACGCCGAAGGCCTTTTCGACGCGTAGCGCCATTTCGGGCGACAGGTGGGCGCGTTCGTTGAGCAGGGTCGATAGCGCCGCGCGGGTGACGCCCAGTGCCTTAGCCGCCGCCGTCACGGTCAGCTCCAGCGGTTCGATAATCTCATGCTTGATGAAGCCGCCGGGGTGGGCGGGGTTCTTCATCCTGATACCTGTGATTGCGTTCATAACGGCCTCCTAATGCCAGCCATTCTAGTGGTAATCCTCATAGTCGAGATCGATAATCTCGATCTCCTCCGCGTCGATCCGAAACGTCATCCGCCAGTTCTTCGTGACGAACAGGCTCCACGTTCCCTTGCGGTCGCCTGTCAGGCGATGCGCCTTCCAGCTTGGTACGGTGTGCAGTTCATCCTCATGCGCCATGTCTTGCAGGAAGGAGACCATGCGCCCGATTTTGCCAACCACTGCAGGTTGCAAGCCGCTGGCATCGTCGCGCTCTACGAACCGCTTCAGCCCTTTGTGGAGAATGTTTCGGATTCTCATATCTGGCTTATAACGGAAAATGGCGTTCGGTGTCAAGTTACACTATACGATGCTATGGATAGGCCTCTGGAGTTGGGGTAGGCAAAAGGCGCTAAAGACAGCGATTTTGGAGGAAATTTGAGAGGGCGAGATAAAAGGGAGCGATGTGCGAGCCATCTTTCCCCGGTCGTTTCCTTGTTTCACAAGGCGTTAGCAAAAGGCTGCACGATGTGCGAAAAATGGGCACACATCGCGGACAGGAAAGAAATGGATGTTTCTCTATGCGTTGACGCACATCATGGCAGCGTTTTTGCGATAAATTCCGGTCAATGGTGGGCTGACCTCGCTCCCCGACCTGAATCCTCATTATCGCGCGTTTCGAACCTCATGAGACGCCAAGTGACGATTGCTCTTGTCTCTTGGTTTCAGAGGAGCATAATTGCTGCGATGAATACGCTATTTCCCCCTGCGAAACGCCACCAAGTGCTTCCCCCCTGCTTCCCCAAAGGATTTGCAGGGGCGGGGAAGCAGATTTCGCGTACCCGCGATCTGTATAAGTTGTTCAATTTATTCAGCAATTCTGGAGCGGGCGAAGGGATTCGAACCCTCGACCCCAACCTTGGCAAGGTTGTGCTCTACCCCTGAGCTACGCCCGCTCTGGCGGCCGGTAGAATAAGGCATTTGCCTTGTTTCCGGCGGGTGAGCGGGGCAACTAGCATCGGTCTGTCGGTTCGACAAGCCCTTTTGCAAAAGAAATGCACATTGTTTTGTAGTGTGGTGGAAAATCATGAAGCGTATGCCGATGTAGGCTCCTTCTTAGCATAGCCTGTTCAATAGGCTGGGCTTTGCTCTGCGCTCAGACGTGCTGGGGCCAATAGCTTTTTGTTGCCGCTGTTCAGTGCGTCACCAAGATCATAATCATGAATGTAAGACTGAAAATAATCGCGGACCTCCTGCTCTTTGAGTCCGAAGGCCGAGAGCGTGTAGCGATGCTGTTTGCGAGCATATTCCTGACGCGTGGCGCTGCTGATATAATTGTGCATTGTTGGCAGGGCGGGGGTAATGTCCATGTTCAGGAAATTATAAACCCGTGCCATCACGCTTTTCCAATCAGTATCCATCTCGGAATAATGCACGTCGATCATCTGGTTATGGGGGATATTGGCGCGCGCTGAACGCATGCGATCAATTTTGAGGCGGGTTTTGCGCAGCCATTCCTTACCGATCCAATGTCCATCTGCATGATCGCTGTGGATCGTCATCTGATTCCACACCAGCGAACAAGCACTGCCTACGACACGTACCGGATCACGATGTATAAATATCAGCCGTGCATCAGGGAATGTCTGCATCAAGGCGGGAAGGTCGAGCATATGCTGTGGCGTCTTGAGTACCCACGGACGGTTGTCGCCATGATCTCCCCGTGCCCAGCTTACAAGCTGTAACAACCGTGCCATATGCGCATAAGCTGGTGTGGCGTCCTGTGCCTCGCTCCAGCGGCCATAGCTGGGCACCATCCATTGGGCTTCATGCTTCATACCCCAGGCAGAAGACACGAGCAGACCGAGCTCTTCTTCCGGTTGCATTGGACCAGTCGGGTGAATTGTGGCTGTGCGTGGGTTGGCGCGATGTACGGCGGCTAATAAGCGCTTGGCAAAAGCAGGGCGTTTATCCTTGTCGCCATGACGGAATTCCGGGTGCGGCGTGGGACTGATAGTCTCAAAGAAGCGCATATGGGCGAAGCGTTGATCGGCGCTGAGCAACCTGTGCAGGCGTGTCGTGCCTGACCGCATAGGCCCGACGACAATTATAGGCGCGCGTAGAGGCGGAGTGAAAAGCTGAGGTTGCGTCTTAGCCCAATATTGGGTCCAGAGCCTGTCGCGCAGTATTTTGACGATTTGTCCATGGGCGACAAAGCGACCCAGAGCGTTGAGCCTGGCTTCTGTATTTAGCGCACTGATCATTTTGGTGAGTGGTTGGAGGAACCAGTCATCGCCAAAATCATTTAATCCTGCTTTTTGCTGTGCTGTTTCGATAAGGGCTTGCGTATCGAGCTGCGGTTTATCGAGGCAGCCGCTGTTCCAGAGCGCAGACAGGCTATGGTTCGCAGCGCCCACCATCCAGGATCGTTTGGGAAGCATTTCTGGCCTAGCCATTATATAAGAACTGAGCCTTTGCAGCGGCAAGCGGGTATCTGAACTAATAGATGATGCACTAACGCCTTCCCTTGTGGCACCCCCTGTTTAAGGCGCTATTTATATACTGTGTAACCATAAGCGGCTGAATTTTGAAGGGGCAGGCAAGAATATAAGCACTGGCAAGAATGACTTTCAGCGCAAAGCCGTCGTTTCTATGCTTGCACAGCGACTATTCCCGCCCCACATAGGCGATTGAGTGGGGCTCTGCCCTGAGATGAATTGATATATGTGCTGGAGGATGATGTGGCGACCTTAGGTCTTAGCGATGCGGATAAGCAGGCGGTTGAGGATTTTAAACGCGATGTTGTAGACCCTTCTAAGACGTCCCTGATAATTGTCGACTTCTGGGCGGAGTGGTGCGGGCCATGCAAGCAGCTTGCGCCCGTGATCGAGAAGGTCTGCGCGGATTATGCTTCCAAGGGTGTGAAGCTGGTGAAGGTCAATGTAGATGAAAACAAATTCATCGCTTCGCAATTTCGTGTTCAGTCTATTCCTACTGTTTATGCCGTGTTTCAGGGGCAGCCAGTCGCGGACCTGACGCAGGCGCGCACAGAAAGCCAATTGAAGCAAATGCTCGACCAGATATTGGCGCAGCTGCCGCTTGAGTCTGAAGAGAAATCGCAGGAACAGGAATTGGCGCCGCTCATTGCTATGGGCGAGCAGGTGCTAGAAGAAGGCGATGCCGAGCGTGCGCTTTCAATGTTTATGCAGCTTATACAGATGGCACCCGAACATGTGGCTGTTGTTTCCGGTTTGGCGAGGGCGCATATTGCTTCGGGCCAGCTCGATGAAGCACAGGCTGTGCTTGATGGCGTGTCTGATGACATTACCAAGGATGCGGGCATAGAGCAGGCACGCGCTGCACTTTCTCTGGCGCGCGATGCCAAGCCGGTGCAGGACTTGTCCGGGCTTGAAGCGCGGGTAGCGCAAAATCCGGATGATCATGAGGCGCGCTTTGAACTGGCTAATGGCTTTATGGCGAGTGGCGAGCGCGACAAGGCGGCTGATGAGCTGCTGGGCATGATCGAGCGGGACCGCGAGTGGAACGATGGAGCCGCCAAGGCACAGTTGCTCAAACTGTTCGAAGCAGCGGGGCTGGAAGATCCGTGGGTGTCTGCGCAGCGTCGTCGCCTCTCCGCGATATTATTTACCTGAAGACGGCGAGGTACGCGCAGTTATGACCCGGCAACGCATCTCGATCTTTCCGTTGGCCGGAGCGCTGCTGTTTCCCGGCGCGCATTTGCCTTTGCATATTTTTGAGCCCCGCTATCGGGCGCTGGTGAGCGATGCACTGGCGCGAGACCGCATGATCGGCATGATCCAACCCAGTGATAATGAGATTACGCCGAGCCTCTATAAGGTGGGATGTCTGGGGCGGATTTCTGAATGCGAAGCGCTGGACGATGGGTGCTTCAATATTGTGCTGGAGGGGGTAGGGCGCTTCCACATTCTCAAGGAGCTGGATGTCACCACAGCTTTCCGGCAGGTGGAAGCGGAAGTCGAGAGTGCAGATCATTTTGGTGATGCGGCTCTCGCGTCTGTCATGCGTGCTGCGCTGGAGCAGGAGGCTAAGCGCTTCGCCGACCATCTGGGCTATGTTGTGGACTGGACTGCCGTTTCGCAGCTCGACGATCTCGCTTTTGTAAACGGTATTGCTCAGGTTGCGCCATTTGATGTCGCTTCCAAGCAATCGCTGCTGGAGGCCAGCGGGCTGGAAGAACGCGCTGAACGGGCGATGCAGCTTATGCAGTTTTACGGTCTGGCGGATAAGGACGGGCCTGCCACTTTGCAATGACAGGCCCGCCATCATGAGGTTAGCAATCAGCTGTACACGGCTCTGAGCGCATTGATAGAAAGCGCTAGAAGCACCAGCGTAGACAATATGAATAGTGGGAAGCGCACGCTGATAGTGTTGATTGTGATTTGCCAGATGCTGTGCAAAACCCGCAAAGCTACATAGGCCCATGCCAGGCCGATATTCAGCTCATTGCCCTGGCCCAATAGCGCTAATATGATGACAACCGCATAGAAGAGCGTTGGTTGCTCAACAAGATGTGTATAATTATGTGAGGGCCAGTTGGCTTTGTCCGGCAATACGCCTTCTAGATTTTGTCCGCGGCCACCCGGAGGCGCTTCGGCCAGATTGATATTCGCCACCTTGAATGCGGAAAAGCGCACAAAGGCCATCCATATTAATACGACTAACGTCCAGCCAACCAGCACCGCTGCCGGCGCCAGCATCTCCTGCGAAATTATTTGAGCCATCCTGCCCTCCTTTTATTGAGGAGGGGGAGGCTGCTGCCGAATGAAGAGAATGTCAAATTTACAGCGGTTCCGGGTAAGGAACCGCTTTAATGCTTATTGGCCAATATGGATGACATTATTGGCGTTGACACGGATCGGCTCTTCCACTGCGCCATCATACATGCTGGCCATCGGTTCGCTGGTAACTTCGATCAGTGTTTCAGCGGTAAAACCATTAAATCCTGTGCGCATTGCGCAGCCATAGGCACCCAGCATGCCGACCTCAATATAGTCGCCTGCCTTGACGTCGGCGGGTAAATGGAATGGCCCAGCCATATAGTCCATATCGTCGCAGGTGGGGCCATAGAAGCTGAATGCAGTCATTTCTGCATTGCTCTCTTCATCACGCAACAGCTCAACCGGGAAACGCCAGCCGACATGAGCAGCATCAAACAGCGCGCCATAGGCCCCGTCATTGATATACAGCTCATTGCCGCGACGGCGCTCTACGCGCACGATCAGCGAGCTATATTCTGCGCATAGTGCACGGCCCGGCTCACACCACAGCTCCGATGAATAGGAAATCGGCAGGCTTTCAGTCGCATGATAGATGGCGTCGAAATAATGTTCGAGGGCTGGTGGTTCCATGCCGGGGTAGACGGAGGGGAAGCCCCCGCCAACATCGATGATGTCAACGGTAACCGACGCATCGACAATCGCAGCGCGGACGCGCTCAATGGCCTGCGTATAGGCATGGGGTGTCATCGCCTGACTGCCAACATGGAAGCAGATGCCCAGTGCATCAGCGGCTTGACGTGTAGCCATCAGCAGCTCGCGCACTTCATCCAGCTCTGCGCCGAATTTTGATGCGAGGCTCAGTTCTGCATGTTCAGAGGATACACGCAGGCGCACGCATAGCTCGAGATCTTGTGCAGCATGGGTGGCACGAACGATCTTCTCCAGCTCGTCCATGGTGTCGAGCGAGAAGGTGCGCACGCCGTATATATGATAGGCCTCGGCAATCGCTTCTTCCGCCTTGACCGGATGCATGAAGCAGAGCTTTGCTTCCGGCAGGACTTTGGCGACCAGACGCACCTCAGCGATAGACGCGACATCATAATGCGTGATGCCGCTGTCCCACAAAGTGCGAAGCAGGTCAGGAGAAGGGTTCGCCTTCACCGCATACAGCGACTTTCCCCGAAACTTCTCAACGAAGAACCGGGCAGCGCGAGCTGCGGCCTGTGGGCGAATGAGCGTAACCGGTGCTGCCGGTTTGAGGGCGGTAGCTACCCCCAGCGCGCTATGGAGCTTATACAACTCAAGGGACCTCCAGTGTCAGTTCAAACGAAGATAAGCTGCCTTGCGGTGGAAGTCCCATGGGGCAGCGGATCGCCCCTATATGGCGAAGGGGGGCTCATGTAAAGAGATTCGCTTAAAAAAACATGTAGGCCGTGCTTCAGGAAAGACGGCGCTTGAACTCATCATAATCAAAGGTGCGAATAGCGCGTAAATCGTCGGTTTCGCTGTTCCAGAGCCAGATGGCGGGCAGAGGAACGCCATTGAAGCTGTTGGTCTTGACCATTGAATAATGCGCCTGATCGAGGAAGGCGAAACGCTGCCCGGCTTCGGGTGGTCCGCCGAAGCGATAATCGCCGATGATGTCACCCGCGAGGCAGGAGGGGCCGCCAAGGCGCGTTGCCGGGCCATCCTCGCGCTCATGAAGCATGGCAGGGCGATAGGGCGCTTCGATTACATCGGGCATATGGCAGGTGGCGGATATGTCGGTGATAGCAACGGGCATGCCATTGTCCATCACATCGAGGATTTCGCCGACGAGAACGCCGGCATCCAGTGCCACGGCCTCGCCGGGTTCGAGGGTGAGTTCGAGGCCGGTTCGCGCCTGAACATCGCGCAGGAAAGCGACCAGATCATCACGTTGATAATCGGCGCGGGTGATATGATGCCCGCCACCAAAATTGAGCCATTTCAATTGTTTGAAATAAGGATTTAACTTTGATTCTAGAGTTTTCCATGTGCGTTGGAGTGGCTCGAAATCCTGCTCGCACAGGCTATGAAAATGCAGGCCGTCCACGCCTTCGAGGTGCTCTGCGCGGAGCTGGTCGACCGGGAAGCCAAGGCGGCTATGCGGTTGGCAGGGGTCATATTTCTCAACCTCGCCTTCGCGGTGCTGTGGGTTGATGCGCAGGCCGACATCGAAGCTATGGCCTGCCGCCCGCGCTTCATCGAGAATGGGTTTGAAGCGCGCATGCTGGCCCGGTGAATTGAAGATGATATGGTCCGATAGCGCGCATATTTCGGGCAGATCTTCGGCTTTATAGCCCGCGCAATAGGTCGCGACTTCGCGCACGCTACCATCTGCGCCCTGATATTCTTCGCGTCCTAGTCGCGCTTCGTAAAGCCCGGAGGCGCAGACGCCATCGAGATATTCCGCAACCACTGATCCCAAGGACCACATGGAAAAGGCTTTGAGCGCTGCGAGAACCTTAATCCCGGCCCGGTCCCGCACATCGGCAAGGATCGCCAGATTGCGCCGCACTGCTGCTTCATCGACCACAAAAGCAGGCGAGGGTACGCGGGTGAGGTCAAAATGCGCAAATGCGCCCGGATCGCCTGCTCTTGTTTCCATCATTTACTCCGTCATCCCAGCGAAAGCTGGGATCTCATGCGAAATGGCGCAACCGAGACTAACGAGACCCCAACCTGCGCTGGGGTGACGGCTTGTGGCCGTCAAAACTCAAGCGGTTCGTCCAGTTCCTTCACCTGCCAGGGCAGGCCGTGCTTGTTCAGCATATCCATATAGGGGTCGGGGTCCATCTGTTCCATGTTGAATACGCCAGCGCCGGTCCATGTGTCGGAGAGGATCATCGCCGCGCCGATCATTGCCGGAACGCCGGTGGTGTAGCTCACTGCCTGATTGCCCGTTTCGGCATAGCATTCTTCATGATCACAAATATTGTAAATATAATAAGTATGTTGCTGGCCATTTTTAAGACCAGTTGCGATATCGCCAATGTTGGTTTTGCCCTTGGTGGTGGAGCCGAGCGTCGATGGTTCGGGCAGCACGGCTTTGAGGAATTGCAGCGGAATAATCTCCTGCCCGTTGTACATTACCGGGTCGATCCGCGTCATGCCGACATTCTGCAGGACTTCGAGATGTTTGAGATACGCATCGCCAAAGGTCATCCAGAAGCGGATGCGCTGGATTTCCGGGAAGTGGGTGGCGAGGCTTTCCAGCTCCTCATGATACATGAGGTACATGTTTTTCGGTCCAACCTGCTCAAAGTCAAAGCTCTGCTTGTGCGATAGCGCAGGTGTCGTAACCCATTCGCCCTTCTCCCAATGGCGTGCAGGCGCGGTCACTTCACGGATGTTGATTTCCGGGTTGAAGTTGGTCGCGAAATGCTGGCCATGGTCGCCGCCATTGCAATCGAGAATGTCGAGCGTCTCGATCGTGTCGAAATAATGCTTTTTGAGATAGGTGGCGAATACGCTGGTAACGCCCGGATCAAAGCCCGAACCGAGCAGCGCCATAAGCCCTGCCTGCTTGAACTTGTCCTGATAGGCCCATTGCCAGCTATATTCGAAATGCGCTTCGTCGCGCGGCTCATAATTGGCTGTGTCCATATAATGCACGCCAGCAGCGAGGCAGGCGTCCATGATGTTGAGGTCCTGATAGGGCAAAGCGAGGTTGACGACGAGCTTCGGCCCGACCTGCCTGATGAGCGCAGTAGTGGCGGCAACATCATCAGCATCGATTTGCGCCGTGTTGATGGCAACGCCTGTGCGCTCTTTCACCGAGGCGGCGATGGCATCGCATTTGGAGAGCGTGCGGCTCGCCAGCGTAATATCGCTGAAAATATCCTTGTTCGCCTGCATTTGGGCCATTTTATGGACAGCAACCGAACCGACGCCACCGGCGCCAATCACCAGAACCTTGCTCACTACGCGCTCCTGTCATGGGAGAGAGGGGGAATAAGATTCGCCCATATAGTGGCGCGGCGCAGCAGCGCAATGCTTGTTTATAGCCTGCTATTCCCGCAGGGCGTTGTCGCCGATGCGGATGAGGGGGCCGAGGATATAGTCCATGATCGATTGTTCGCCCGAGCGGATGTTTACTTCGGCTGTCATACCGGGGATGACGGGCTTGCCTTCGCCAAAGCCGGTAGTGTCTGCGCGCAGGCGGACGCGGTAATAAACCTCGCCTTTCTGGTCGGTGATGACATCGGGCGATACATCGATCACCTTGCCTTCAAGCCCGCCATAAACGGCGGAATCATAGGCGGAAATCTTGATTTTTGCTGGCAGATCCTGATGCACATTGCCGCGATCCTTGGGCGCAATGCGCGCTTCGATCATCACCACCTTGTCGACAGGAACAATCTCGATCAACGGGTCACCGCCGCGGATGACGCCACCAACTGTCTGGACGTAAAGCTTGTTGACGATGCCATCCATTGGCGCACGGATCTCTTCGCGCGTGGCCTTGTCACGATAGGCGCCCAATGCTTCGCCAGCTTTGGAAAGTTCCAGACGAAGCTGGGCCGCACGTTCCTTGGTTTCCTTGGTCGCCTTGGTCCATATCTCGCCACGGCGTGCTGAGGATTCAGCAATTTCAGCGCGAGTGGCCGGGATCTGGTTTTCTACATCAGCGATGCGAGTGCGTAATGAAAGCAGGCTGGCGCGCTTGTCGAGCACTTCGCGCTCGGAAATGGCTTCAGCATTATAAGCACGCTCCAGCTTGCCGAGCTGCACCAGCATCAGCTTTTCTTCTTCGCGCAGATTCTTGAGGCGAGCCTGCAAAGAGGCGAGTTCGGCACGTTTGGCACTGCCTTGTTGGGTAATGATGCCCGCTTCTTGCCCACGCTGATTGATGCGGGAATAGAAGAGCGCTTCTTCCGATGCTGCAATTTCAGGGGCTTGTCTGGACATCTCGGCCGGCACAGAGAATTCACGTGCGCCAGCGACTTCAGCGTCAAGCCTTGCAAGGGCGATGCGTTTGGCAACGACATCTGTGCGGGCATTTTCAAACTCGGCTGAGGTGAACTGGTTGGTCACATGCATCAGCACCTGACCTTTTTTGACTCGTTCGCCTTCCTGCACCAGCAGGCGCTCGGCAATTCCGCCTTCGAGATGCTGCACCACCTGGTTTTGCACAGAGGGGAGGACACGGCCCTGGCCGCGAGTGACTTTGTCGATCTGAAAGAAGGTCGCCCAGAGCAGGAATAGCAAGATAACACTGCCCAATATCTTGAGCATATTGGTCGAACGATCCGTACGGATGCGCGCGCTCCACGGCGGCATACCGTCAATTGAGGTGCTTTCCAGCTTGACCCGCCCACCAAAGGCAGCGGCCATTTCGCGGCTGGATACGCCTTCATACAGGCTTCCACCGCCCATGGCACGAATGAAACGATCGCGCAGTTCAACAAGGCGCATATGTACTGGTCCTTAAGAATTTCGAACCGGCGTTTACCATTCATTATCCTTAAAAATGTTTAATGCCTTAACCATAAACCGGGGACCCAGGATGGACACAGGTTCGTCAGTACAAAATTCAGAACACAGCCTGATGCAGCGGCTTGGCAAGATTATTGCGCGTAACACATTGAAAACGCGTGGCGATGATGCTGGCTCATGGGATGGTGTCGTCGATCCGCTAGGCATGATTGCGGCACTGGAGGCCATGAGCAGACGGTGCGGCAAGCCAGTTGATCGCGATTTATTGACCGCTGCTTTGCCAGTTGGCGATGGCGATATTGACCCGCGATTCGCACCGATAGCCCTTGCTCGTGCTGGTTTGGAGGCACGCTGGGAACGAGAATCTTTAGGCCGTCTTGCCGAAAGCGACTTGCCTATGCTGGCGCCGCTTATGGACGGTGGCGCTGTTATCATTACGGGTCTGCACGGTCGTGATGCGCTGACCATATTGGATGTCACAGGCGAAAAGCAGCTGCCGCGCGATGTGCTGGCGCAGATGATAAGCGGTGAATTGCTTACTTGCGGCCATGTTGATCCTGAAAACGGTCTTGGCTTTGATGAAGAGCGTGATTTCGTGCGGCGTAACCCGCGTCTTTGGGCGCTCGGTGTGTTTTTGTCCGAGCGCAAACGGCTGGTTCAATTGCTGGTCGCCGCTGTTTTCATGAACCTCTGCGCATTGGGCATCCCGCTTTATATGCGCGCTATCTATGATCGCGTGGTGCCGAACCTCGCTATGGATTCCCTCTGGGCGCTTTCGGCGGGCATTATCATGGTGCTTATCTTCGAGTTTGTCTTTAAACATGTGCGTAGCAGCTATGTTGATGCGGTTGGTGTGCGTGTGGGGCAGGCGATCCAGAACCGCGCAATGACGAGCTTCCTGCATGGCAAGCTGGGCAAGCGCGACACCAATGTCGGTACGCTGATGACGGCGCTGCGCGATGTCGAGGGGCTGGCGCTTCTCGTACCGCAGATGATGGTGACGTTCGTTGTCGATGTGCCTTTCTTCTTCGCTTATGTGCTGGTGATCGGCCTGATCGGTGGTTTTACTATGACTGGCCCACTCATCGGCGCTGCAGTTTTGGTGTGTGTTGGTTGTGTGGCGGCCTACGCGATGAAGCTGGCGTCCAAACGCGCGACCAAGCTGATGCAGGCACGCAATAACCTTGTTGTCGATGTCACCGAAGGGTTGACGACGATCAAGGCTAATCAGGCCGAAGGGCGCTTTATGCGCCAGTGGGATATTGTGTCTGATCATATCGGTATGTCGACCCGCACGGGCCGCAAATGGAATGATCTGCCTGCATCCATGTCTGGCTTTCTGGTGCAGATGGTGACGGTAATGGTTATCGTTATCGGGGTGTTCCAGATCAAAGCCGGGGCGATGACAGTCGGCGCGCTGATTGCGGTAACAATGCTCGCTGGCCGGGCTATGGTGCCAGTGACAGCCGCCATTTCAATGGTTTCCAAGGGCTATCAGAGCCTGTCGCAGTTCGCAGGGCTGGCCAATTTGCTGTCGATGGAGCCGGAGCGCGACATCTCTGATCCTTCGATCCAGCGTAAAGCAATTAAGGGCGATATTCGCCTCAAGGGTGTGAATTTTACCTATAGCGAGGCGAGTGAAGCCAGCCTGAGAGATATATCGCTGAGTATCAAACCGGGCGAAAAAGTCGCGCTGATCGGGCGTTCGGGGTCAGGAAAATCGACCCTGCTGCAAATCCTCTCTGGCATGATTTCGCCGGAGCAGGGGGCTATCAGCGTCGATGGTCATGCGATGGACCAATATGCGAGTGCGCATTTGCGGCAGAGCATCGTCTATTCCGGGCAGGATGCCGTGCTGTTCGATAGCAGTATCTGGGACAATATATTGCTCGGTATGGAAGAGCCGGACCCCAAGGCTGTCGAACTGGCAATCAAGGCGTCAGGTCTCGACCGCTTCGTGGATCGCAGCGTAGAAGGCTATGGAAGAAAAGTCGGCCCGCGTGGGGCAGCGCTTTCGGGTGGGCAGCTACAGTCAGTGGTGATTGCGCGCGCATTGGTGCGCAACCCAGAGGTTCTGCTGCTCGATGAACCCACTGCCTCTATGGATATTAACAGCGAACAATCGGTGATCGCCGGGCTGCGTGCAGCAGCGGCTGATAAGACATTGATCGTAGCGACGCACCGTATGGCTCTGCTCGACATTGCTGACCGTGTCATCTGGCTTGATGAGGGTAAGGTCGTTGCAGACAAGCCGCGCCTCGAAATTTTGCAGATGATGCGGGCGCAACAACAGGCAAGAGCGGCTTGATATTGAGACCAGAGAACAGCGCAATGACCAAAATATACGAACGGGCCTCTCTCGTTAGGGGTTGGTTAGGAGAATTGGTTTATGCGCTGTTTACTATAGAGTTTGGCGGTCTGTGTGCACCGCCTTGTAGGGAGTAATTGAGTGGCTGGGGCATCAGCAGAAGGTGAAGTAAACCACTGGCCTGCGTTTGTGGACGTGCTCACGACCGTTATCATGGTCGTGACCTTCCTGCTCGTTATCATGAGCGCGGCCGTTATGGTGCTTTCCCAGAAAGCTGTGGAGCAGTTTAAGGCGAATTATGAGGCTGCGCATAAGGCCGACGGTGCTGATGGCGATAATATTGCCGCAAAAGGCGCTGGGTCTGACGGAGCATCCATAAACCCAATTCATTCTCCCGAAGATGCCGAAGAAGGTACATCCATTGCTGAACTGGGTTCGGTACTCAAATCTGAGCTGATTGTAGATGGCAGCGAAAAGCTGACTATTCGCACGCGTGAAACGCCGGACACGATGAAGGTCAAGGTGAAGGCGCAGGAACAGCCGGAAGATAATACAGGCATGGAAGTCAAGACGGCTGATATGCTGGTGCGTGTTGACTTTGAGCCCACTGCTGTTCGGTATAATGACGAAAGTGCGCAGGCAATTACGGACTTCCTGAAAAGCAACCTTCAGCCGGGCCTGAAATATGAGATATGGGCATTAACGCCTGAAGAAAGCTCTATTTCAGAGGCGCAGCGCATCGGTTTCTATCGTGCGGCCATGACCCGTAACATATTGATCCGTGCCGGTATCAGCCCGGCGGATATTAACACGCAGGTACGTGTCACCGACCCCACATCTAAGGACGGGCACAATGTTCGCGTGGTGTTGAAGCCATGATGATGCAGCGCCGGCATGAGATGAGCGAGCAAGAGTAGGGATTATGGAAAAACAAATCCGCTCAGATTTGATCAAAATGATCGCCATGATGGTCGTCATGGTGGGCCTGGGCATTTATGCGCGAGACTTTGTGATCAATGGTATTAAAGCCAAGGCTGCGCTTAACCTCTCAATTTTTGCGCTCTTCGGCCTGGCTGCATGGTTCGCTTTTCGGCATGTTCTTAACCTGAAGAATGAAGTGTTGGCGCTCAAAGCGCTGCAGGTCGATTATGGAATCCGCGAGCGCCGCCCGCTTGATCCGTATAAACATCCTGCTGTTGTGTTTCAGGACCCTGAATTGCTCGGTAATGGCTATCGCTTGATTGCTGAAGAGATGGGCAAGCAGGAGAACGTCCAGATCTCTAATGCGACGGTTCAGACAATTCTGCACGACGTTGACCAGCGCATCAATGATCGCAAATCCACGATTATGTACTTCTCTGGCCTGATGGTTTTCCTCGGCCTGCTTGGTGCATTTATGGGCCTGATGAAAACCGTTGGCTCAGTTGGCGACCTTATCGGCGGTATGGATATTTCCGGCGGCGGGGGTACGGACAGCTTCGGTGTACTGATCGAGGGCATGAAGGGACCGCTTAACGGTATGTCCGTTGGCTTCTCGTCTTCGCTTTTCGGCTTGATGACATCAATGGTATTGGGTGCGCTTGAACGGTGCATGACCAGTGCGATGAAAGCGCTTCGCAACGAGTTTGAACATTGGCTGTCGAATGTTGCGGCTCTTGAAGCACCACAAACCGAAGGTGCGCAACGCGAAACCGCAGAGATGGGCAATGTCATCCGCGCGCTGGAGCTTGGCGGTAAACATTTGCGCGACCTGCGTGAGACTGTGCTCGATAGCGGCTTGACGCAGGAGCAGACTAATAAGGCTGTGGCCGAGATGAACAGCTCGATTGCGAGCCTGGGCAATATGGTCGAGAAGGTCAGCGACCCGACGCCGATGCTGAAGCCTATTGCGGATTGTGTCGCCGAGCTGGCGCGCAATCAGTCAATGATGGTGGCGCAGTTTAACGGGCTGATCGACGAGGCTCAGCGTGATCGTGACGCGATTCGTAACTCACTTGAGCGTATGGAGCAGCTTGCGGACAAGCAGACTATGCTCAACGGATCGCAGCTCCACAGCCAGCTTGATAAGATGACATCACTACAGGCTGACTTACTGGCAAAAGAGCCGGCCACTGTAACGCTTTCCCATTATGGCAGCGGAGCTGGCAGTGCGTCTGGCAGTATTTTATCTCGCCTAAGCGGGCTGTTTGGCCGCGGTAGTGGTGACAACACAGGCACACGCCGTGAGCGTAAGCGTTTGCGTTCTGAAATCCGGCGGATGCTGGTTGCACAGCGCAAGATGGTTCGCAAAGTCGAGCGGACATTGGGCAGCTCAGTCGATAAGCTGGAAGCTGGCCGAGCGCATGATAATGAATTGATTGCGCAGCTCACCGTACAGCATCAGGCGCATAATGCGCGCCTCGCCGTGCTGATGGACCGGTTGCAGATACTCGATGAAGGCAAGGCTGAGGCTTCGGGTGAATTGCATCTGATGACGGGCATGCACGGCGCGCGCATGGAGATGGAGGTGCTCAAACGCCGCCTCGATGCGTTGCAGGAAACGGAAGCTGAACGAGAAGTACAGCAGCAACCAACACAGAGTGACGACCGTGCCAATGGCACGACCGGCACGGCAAGTAATTGAGCGGGAGGGCCGAGCGATGAAAATAGATCTCCGCAATATGTTTTTCCGCAAAAAGCAAACCTACAGTCGCGTTTCCCGACGCCTTGACTGCGAGATAAATGCATCGCTTCTGATGATTGATCGCATGATGAGCTTTGAAGGCCGCGTGATCGATTTTTCGGCTGGCGGGGCGATGTTCCGGCCCAAGCTGGCCTATCTGATGGACCGTCGAGATGTGCCTGTTTGCCTGACTATAGGTAATATCGAGGTGTTTGGGCGGATTATGCGCACTACGTCTTCCGGCTTTGGCCTTCGTTTCGATGAACCTTTGGATGAAGACGAGGTCGTGACTTTGTTGGGGCTCGATCAGAAGCGCAAAGAAACCGACGATATCGAATTTTTCTAGTGGTTAGAGCAGCGGCGACTATGGCACAGGAAAGCATCTCTAATGATGATCAGCAGGTGGAACGGCGTAGCACAGAGCGCCAGATATCCGTATTGATCAATGCAGGGATCACGCATGAGGGTGATGATGCGCTGTGCCGTATTCGTAACCTTTCAAGCGGCGGCGTCATGATCGAATGTGCTTTAGCGCTCAAGATGGACGATCTGATAACGCTGCAATTGCGCACGGGGCGAAAAGTGACTGGTCAGGTGCGCTGGATTAGCGAAAATCGTGCCGGTGTTGCTTTTGCCAATGCCGATGCTGCGCAGATGGTCACACAGCGGCTTGCCGCGCAGGATCTCCATACTTCCCCTATAGGTTTTCCACTTTTCCGGCGCGAAGCATGGGCGAAGCTCACTATGGGGCACAAGAGCGCACGTTCACGGATAGCGGCTCTATCGCCCACGGGTATATCGCTTGAAAATGCGCCGGAATGGGAAGATGAACGCATACTTGGCATTTCGATTGAAGGGCTGGGGGATCACCTTGTCCGTGTAAGTGACATAATGCCGCGTAGTAGTGATGATGAATTGAACCTGCATTTCATGCAGCCGCTCAATTATCGCATACTGAGCGACTGGCTGGCACAGCAGCCACGCAAGGCCGTGATGGCTGGTGATATGCAGCCTATGAGCGATCAGAGATCTTGGACTAGCAAACAATAGGTCTGTGATATTTTGTCTCGTTATGAGACAGTCTTTTACGTGATATTAACCATAATCGTTGATCTCTGTGCCTGAGACACTGTGCTCAGGCATTGGAGAAAGACGTTGGTATATAATAGCTTGTATCATGAGACTGTACATCGGCCGCTTCGGCGATGCACAGCCGCTTTGCTGGTTGCAACCATGCTATCGCCTGTGCCGGCAATGGCGAGCACATCACACACTCGTGTCATGGGACCGACGCTTGATGGAACGCCGCTCGATGCGCGTTGGAGTAGCGAAACTTCAGGACATCTTCACGATCCATATGCTGAGCCTGTTGCAGAGCCGATAGCAGGGGCCAGGCCGTCTCATGAGCGTGAGAGGCAATGGGTTGCCGCGCCGGTTGCTATGGGCGTTATGGCGCAGTTACCGTCTGAAGTGCCCGGCGAGGCAGGTGCCTCTCAGGATATGGTAGCAGAGGAACCAGTTGAAGCCACTGCTGCGCCAGAGGTTGATCCGAACGAACCCCCGAAAGGGGCTGTAGAGTCTTTGCGTAAAGCAATTGTTGCGGCACTTAAGGAGAATCCGGACATCCAGATCGCGCTCGCGCGGCAGGATGATGCACGCTACGGTGTTCATGAGGCATGGGCTGGTTATTTGCCGCAAGTTGATATGACTGTAGGCATTGGGCGTGAGAGGAACGATCCGTATAATCGTTCAGGCACAACGAGCAACCGCACGACGCTGACCCGCAAAGAAGCGACCGTCTCGATCAACCAGAATGTCTGGGATTTCGGAACGACCATAAATGATATCAAGCGAGCGCGCGCGGCTTATAAGAGTGCGCAATGGGCTACGCGTGAGCGGATTGAAGCCATCGCTTATGATATGAGCGCTGCCTATCTAAATGTGCTGGAACGGCAGAAGCTGGTTGGGCTGACCGAGCAGGAAATTGCGGCCAACGAGAAAATTCTCAATATGGTGACGATCCAGGAGGATCTGGGCCTGACAACGCCGGCAGATGTTAACCGTGCCAAGGCGCGACTGGACAATGTTAAGTCCGAACTACTCGACCGTAAAAGCAGCCTGAAGCAGGCGCGCGAGGCCTATCGTCGTTTGACGCGGCGTTTGCCTGCGCAGACGGTGGATTTGCCATCTACAGCCAGAGCGTTGCCAGTCACTGTACAGCAGGCTGTGGCGATGATTGATGACCATAATCCGCGTATGGCGCAGGCTGTGCAGAATCGTCGTTCTGTCGAGCGGCAGCGAGCAAGCCAGACCGGTACCTTTTTCCCGAAAATTGGCCTGAGTGCTCAGGGCAACTGGAAGGATGATGTGCAAGGCGATACGAATTTTGCCAATGATGCACGCGCGATGGTGACGGTTACCTATAGCTTCTTCAACGGCGGACGTGACATTGCATTGCGCAACCGGCTTTCGGCACGGCTGCGTGAGGCGGACTATGAGGTGGACCGCCGCAGGCGCGAGGTTGAGCAAGATATACGAATTGATTTCAATGCTTTAGAGGCGGCTCGTGAGAAGATTTCTTCAATTGATTCAGAGATCGTAGCGGCTGAACGCGTGGCAGAGCTGTATCGTCAGCAGTTCCGTGAAGGGCGGCGCTCAGTGTTCGACCTGCTCGATAGCCAGCAGATCCTCTTTGACGCCAAAGCCAAGCAACTCACCAACGGCACTGCCAAGATGCTGGCTGAATTCCGGGTGTTGCAGCGTCTGGGCAGCCTGTTCGGCCATGTGAGTGAGGGGGAAGCCTTGCCGGATATTACAACACCTGCACCAGGGGCAGGTAACTAGCCCCTGATCGTAAATCATTAATCAATAATATCAGAAAACTACATGGAAAACGCGCCGTTACCGAACAAGGTAAACGGCGTGTTTACCATAAGGTAAGGTTCGTCAGACATAATCCCGACTGTCGACATGGGGATATCCAATAATGGCCGAAGTTAAAGGCGTGAAGGCAGAGCAAGGTAAAGTGGTTCCGGATATGGAACCGCAGGCCAATGCCGCGGCGCCAGATGTGGGTGGAGAAGTGGCTGGCGGTGGCTTTGCTGTATCTGCCGGAACAGCCAATTATGGTGCTGCTAAAGTTGTTACCCTGACGGCTGAAGATAAGGCCGATCTTGGCATTCCCTTTGCGCCTTTCAAAGTTGAAATCGTTGATATTGACGTCGTTCTCGTTTTTGAGGACGGTAGCCGGATCATTATCCCCGGTATGGCCCTTGCCGCTTTTTCTGGGCGCAAGCCGCTTCTGGTATTTACGGACAAGGAAATTTCGGCCGATCAGGCTGTGGCGACTGTTGGTGAGATTAAGGAACAGATTGCGCCGGTTAAACTTGCTCTCTCGTCTGTCACTTCAGATGAAGATGCTCTTGAGTCTGGCGCAGAAGGCGAGTTGCATGAAGAAGGCAGTGGCATTCAGCCTGCTCAAGCGGCTGATGCACAGGCCGAAGCCGCTGCGGCAGAAGAGAATAAGGGCAAGTCTGACGGCGAAGCGCAGCGCGTAACGCAAAAGATCAGTAATACGCAAAGCTCATCCAGCGCTTCGCCGGGTACGGTATCGGCTGCCGCTATTGAACCAAGCGCTGATGATGCCATTGGCGCGCCGGGCATCGGCAAGCTTGTCCCCAAGCTGACCTTCACGCTTTTCAACGAGGAAGGCGTCACTACGGGTACCGAAGACGGTAATACGGTCGTTAAAGGTTCCACAGGTGGCCCGGAAAGCTCTACAAACTCCGCTTACACTGCGCAGGCTGCCAAGGAGCAGATAGCTGGCACGGCAGCGGATGATATTATTTATGCCGATAACCCGGCTCAGGCACCCGAAGGTGCCAGCTTTCGTTCCCTTCATGTTGAGGCATTGGTGCCTGCTGCTGGCCTGGAATTGTTGCAGATCACCGTGCCATCATTGCCCGACGGTTATGCTGTTGCCAATGCTGTGCAGACAGACAAAGGCTGGGTGATTGATGTTGATGCTGGCAATATCGAGCGGATTGCCACGAAGATTGACCCTGAAACCGGCGCGACCATCAATCTTCCTGACAGCCAATCGCATTTCACTTTTGAAATTGGCCTTATTTATCAGGTGCCAGCTGAAAATATGCCTGAGGCATCGACGGGATTTCAGGACGAGTTCTTCCTGCCTGTACAGCTTGGCCTGTCGAGCAATGGCTCAGACCCTGCCAATGCGGTCGAAGTTTCGACGCCTTTTGGTATCAAGGTTGTCACCGGACAGGAGGATATGGATGTATTCAACCCGGTAAGTGGCGATCCTATCTATGTGCTGTTCTCTAACCCGCCGGGCAATATCATTGATGCTGGCGAGGGTGATGATATTATCATTGCGGGCCTCGGTGAAGATGAGGTTGATGGCGGTGCAGGCCATGATGTGGTCAGCTATGCGCAGTCTGGCGTCGCAGTAGATGCCAATCTGGCGACCAGCAGCGGCAGTGGTGGCACAGCACGGGGCGACAGCTATGTGAGTGTCGAAGGGCTGATTGGTTCGGCTTATGACGACACACTGACTGGCGATGATGCAGACAACAGCTTTGATGGCGGAGCAGGTGCTGACATCATCGATGGCGGCGCGGGCACCGATAGTGTTGACTATAGCCACGCGTTTGATGGCGCGGAAGACGGCACTGAGGGGGTGGAAATCTTCCTCGATGGTACGGCGTCAAAAGGCGGGCAGGCCGAAGGTGATATCCTTAGCAATATTGAAAACGTAACGGCGACGGACCGTGATGATATCCTTCATGGCGGCGCGAGTGCGAACAGGCTCGATGGTGGCGACGGTAACGATATTGCTGATTACTCGGGATCGTCGGCTGGTGTCGGTGTGTCGCTTGATGGCAGCGCAGGCACGGGTGGCGATGGTACAGGTGATGTCCTCATCAATATCGAAGGGCTGATTGGTTCTGCCTTTGACGATACGCTTACAGGCGACGATAATGATAATATCATTGTAGGTGGCGCAGGCGCGGACGCCATAGATGGCCGGGGCGGCGTCGATGCGGTCGATTTTTCGGATTCCACTGCTGCAGTCACTGTGTTTCTTGATGGACGTGCCGGTATCGGTGGCGATGCGCAGGGCGATACCTATGCCAATATAGAGCTGCTGACAGGTTCGGCTTTTGCCGATCGGTTGGTGGGTACGACGGGCAGTCAGGAACTACGCGGTGGCCTTGGTGATGATACGCTCGAAGGTGGCGCAGGTGCCGATACATTAGATGGTGGCGATGGCTTTGACATTGCCAGCTATGATGGCGCAGCCAATGGCGTGACAGTAGCGCTGGATGGTTCCGCTCTGGTGGGCGGTGACCCGGTCGGGGATGTTTTTATCAGCATTGAAGGGCTGGAAGGCTCGCGGTTTGATGACGTTCTGATCGGTACTGCAGGTGCTGATGCATTACTCGGTAATGACGGCGACGACACATTGCTTGGCCTTGGTGGTGCCGATCTGTTGGATGGTGGTGCTGGCTTTGATGCGGTGGACTATAGCCTGTCGCGGTTCGCCGTTACGGTGCGCCTCGATGGCGGTATTTCTGAAGGCGGCGACGCCGATGGAGATACGCTGGTCAGTATTGAACATGCAATTGGCTCAGCGCTTGATGACACGCTGGTTGGTGGCGCGGGTGATGATCGTCTGGAAGGTCGCAGCGGTGACGATGTACTGCGTGGTGGCGCGGGCGCAGATATCCTGCAGGGTGGCACAGGGCTTGATACGGCTGATTATGCTGGTTCGCTTGCGGCGGTAACCGTTGCTCTCGATGGTTCGGCGGGTGTTGGTGGCGATGCGCAGGGCGACCAGCTTTCGGGCATTGAACGTCTTGTTGGTTCTGATTTCGACGATAGCCTTTCGGGCGACGATAATGACAATATATTGCGCGGCGGCGATGGCGATGATGTTCTTGTTGGTGGTCAGGGCGCTGATCAGCTGCAGGGTGAGGCTGGTTTTGACACTGCGGATTATTCCGCTGCGCAGGGCGCTGTTACAGTGCGACTGGATGGCAATGCGTCTTCTGGTGATGTCGCGGAAGGCGACCGTCTTTCTGGTGTCGAGCGCGTAGTAGGTTCGGCTTTTGCCGATACGTTGATCGGTGACAGTGGCGATAATGTGCTTGAAGGCGGCGCTGGCGATGATCTGTTGCGCGGTGGTCTGGGCGCGGATGAACTGGTTGGCGGTGCGGGTAGCGATACGGCTGACTATTCCGACGCCGTGCAAGGTGTCTCCGTTGATTTTGCAGCCAATACAGGCAGCAATAGCAGCGCACAGGGTGATACCTATAATGGCGTCGAGAATGTCTCCGGCTCCAATTATGACGATGATCTGCGCGGCGATGCTGGCGTAAATACTCTGAGCGGTGGCGCTGGCAATGATCTGCTTGCGGGTCGTGGTGGTGCTGACCTGATTGAAGGTGGCGCCGGGTTCGACATTGCTGATTATTCGGAATCCTCCGTAGGCGTCACCATCTCACTGGATGGCAGCGCAGGCACAGGTGGCGATGCTGCGGGTGATCGGTTGATTGATGTCGAGGGGCTGACAGGGTCCGCGCATGACGACACGCTCATTGGTGATGATGACGCCAACCGCCTTGAAGGCGGTGCGGGTGATGACACGCTGCGCGGCGGACTGGGCAGTGATGAGATCATCGGTGGCCTTGGCTTTGATATGGCAGATTACTCGCTTTCTGCGTCTGCTATCATCATCGCAAATGATGGCAGCGTGGGCCTGGGTGGTGATGCGCAGGGCGACCGGCTGACCGAAGTTGAGCATATTATCGGTTCGGGTTTTGATGATATTATCACCGGGGGCACCAGCGATGACCGTCTTGAAGGTGGGCTGGGCAATGATACGCTGCAAGGCGCAGCGGGCGCAGACGTGCTGGTTGGTGGCGCAGGCATCGATATTGCTGATTACAGCAACTCCACGGTGGCTATTGTTGCGGGGCTGGATGGCCGCGCTAACACAGGCGGTGATGCCGCTGGCGATAGCTATATCACGATTGAAGGCATTTCCGGTTCGGCCTTTGCTGACAGCCTCTATGGTTCGACCAATGATGATATATTGCGTGGGCAGGCAGGCGACGACACGCTTTATGGTTCGCTTGGTAGCGACACGATGGAAGGTGGTACTGGCGTTGATACTGCGGATTATGCGGCGTCTAATGCGGCTGTTTCTGTCAACCTGAGCAGTGGCAGCGCTTCTGGTGGTCATGCCGCTGGCGATATTCTTTCCGGCATTGAACATGTAGTCGGTTCGGATTTTGATGACAGCCTGATTGGCGGTGAGAGCGCTGATACGCTTGAGGGCGGTGCGGGTGATGATATTCTGGCGGGCCGTGCGGGTGCTGATACGCTCGATGGCGGTGCTGGTGTCGATATTGCTGATTATTCTGCATCCAACAGCGGGATTGACCTTACACTGGATGGCTCGCTGGGCATTGGCGGCGATGCTGCGGGTGATCAGGTTCGCAATGTTGAGCATATCATTGGCTCGGCCTATGCGGATAGCATCACTGGCGTGGGTGCTGATGAAATCCTCGAAGGCGGCGGTGGCGATGACATTCTCACCGGCAATGGTGGTGATGATATACTCGTCGGCAGTGCAGGTGCGGATCAGCTTTTCGGCGGCTCAGGCGTTGATACGCTTGAAGGCGGCGAGGGCGACGACACGCTTGAAGGCGGCGCAGATGCTGACAGTATCGACGGTGGATCGGGCTATGATATTGCCGATTATTCCGGTTCTGGCGCGGCTGTTACTATCGGGTTGGATGGCTCGGCAGGCATTGGTGGTGATGCGCAGGGCGATACACTCAGCAATATTGAAGCACTGCGCGGTTCGGATTTCGATGATACGCTTACCGGTGGCATAACAGCCGATCAGCTTGAGGGCGGCGCGGGCGACGATACGCTACGCGGCGGGGCCAGCGCTGATACGCTGATTGGCGGCAGTGGTGATGACCTCCTCGAAGGTGGCGCAGGCGGTGACCTGATGGACGGCGGCACTGGCTTTGATACCGCAGATTATACGGCGTCTGCCAGTGGTATTACAGTTTCACTCGACGGCAGCGCGGGCCTTGGTGGCCATGCAACCGGCGATACGCTGCTCAACATTGAAAGCGTATTGGGTACAGGCGCGGCGGACGTTATCATCGGTGCGGCAGCTGACGAGGCGCTCTATGGTGAAGGCGGCGATGATCGCCTTGAAGGACGCGGCGGCGCGGATATTCTCGACGGCGGCGCGGGCATCGATACCGCAGATTATAGCAGCTCAGCACTGGGCGTTACGGTTGATCTGATGACCGGCACTGGTATCGGCGGCGATGCACAGGGCGATACGCTGATTGGTATTGAAAACCTTATCGGTTCTTCTGGTGCAGACATATTAAGCGGTGCGGCTACCGATGATCTCATCGAAGGCGGCGCGGGCGATGATTTGCTCGTGGGCCGCGCAGGCATTGACCACCTGATTGGCGATGCAGGCAATGATACGCTCGACGGCGGCGCAGGCGGAGACCTGCTCGAAGGTGGCGCAGGCTTTGATACCGTTGATTATTCCACATCGACCGTTGCGGTTTCTGTTGGTCTTGATGGCAGCGTAGGCGCTGGCGGTGATGCGCAGGGTGATGTCATGACGGGCATCGAGCGTCTGATCGGTTCGGCCTTTAATGACATCATGACGGGTGGCGTCATGAATGATGAGCTTGAAGGTGGCGCAGGCGATGACCAGATTTCCGGTGGCGCTGGCGCAGATACGCTGCGCGGCGGCGATGGCGATGATCTGCTGGCTGGCGGCGCTGGCGCGGACGTGCTCGATGGTGGTGCTGGCACGGATACGGTGGACTATTCCGGCTCCGGTGTGGCGGTTACGATCAATCTGGATGGCACGGTTAGCTCTGGCGGCGATGCAACCGGTGACCAGCTTATCGACATTGAAAATCTCATCGGATCGAGCTTTGACGATACGCTGACTGGCGGCGCAAATAATGAAGATATTCGCGGCGGTGCAGGTGATGATGTTATCGCGGGTGGCGCGGGTGATGATGTGCTGCGCGGCGAAGGCGGCGATGATATACTTGAAGGTGGCCTTGGTGCGGATCAGCTGATCGGTGGCAATGGCAATGACACGGCCAGCTATGAAAATGCAGCGGCTGGCGTTGCAGTGTCGCTTGATGGCAGCGCAGGCACGGGCGGCGAAGCTACGGGCGATACACTCTCTGGCATTGAAAATCTTATTGGCTCGGCTTTTGCAGACACGCTGGGCGGTGGTTCTGGCGTTGAAACGATTGATGCAGGCGCTGGTGATGACAGCCTGCTTGGTAGTGCTGGCGCGGATACGCTTGCTGGTGGCACCGGCTTTGATATCGTTGATTATTCGGCTTCGGCTGGTGGCGTAACCGTTACGCTGGATGGCTCGACTGGCATTGGCGGCGATGCCGCAGGAGACCAGTATAGCAGCATTGAGGGTGTTGTCGGCTCGACTCTCGATGATACGCTCGGTGGTAGCAACCTTGCGGATCGTCTTGAAGGTGGTTCGGGTAATGACATCATTACTGGCGGTGGCGGTGATGACGTGCTGCTTGGTGGCGGCGATAATGATTTGATCGACGGTGGTGCAGGGGCTGACCAGATTGATGGCGGCGACGGTGTCGATACCGTGGATTATTCCTCTTCCACCTCTGGCGTGAATGTTTCGGTCGATGGTTCAATATCGACGGGCGGCGCAGCGCAGGGCGACCAGTTGCTCAATGTTGAGAATTTGATCGGTTCCGCTTTTGATGACGTGCTGCTTGGCACGGCTGCAGATGACACATTGACGGGCGGCAGCGGCGATGATGTGCTTGGCGGTCGCGGTGGTGCGGATACACTTATTGGTGGCGCTGGCACGGATACGGCGGATTATTCCGATGCTGCTTCAGCTATATCGGTCAGCCTTGCGACGGGTACGGGCAGTCTGGGCGATGCGGCGGGCGATACGCTCTCGGGCATTGAGCGCATTGTTGGTTCTGACCATGATGACAGCATTACGGGTTCTTCTTCTGCTGATACGCTGGAAGGCGGCGCGGGTGACGACACAATCAGTGCGGGCGCAGGCGATGATATCGTACTGGGTGGTGCAGGCGACGACAGCATTGACGGTGGCACGGGTGCGGACCAGATTGATGGCGGCGCAGGCACGGATACAGCAGATTATTCACTCTCCGGCGTTGGTGTGCAGGTGCGTCTTGATGGCGTAGCGAGCACCGGTGGCCTGGCTGAAGGTGATACACTCAATAATGTTGAGGCTGTTCAGGGCTCGGCCTTTGATGACATCATCACCGGCAGCGCAGGTGATGAACAGCTTCATGGCGGCGCAGGCGCAGATACATTGCGTGGCGGCGATGGTGCAGATCTGCTTGATGGTGGTGCAGGCACCGATATTGCCGACTATAGCCAAGCGACGGCTGGCGTTACGCTGAGCCTGTCGGCAGGTGGTACAGCTGGCGAAGCGACTGGCGACAGCTTTACCAGCATCGAAATTGTCGAAGGCACGGACTTTATCGATTCCATTACTGGTTCGGCGGCAGCGGATGACCTGCGCGGTAATGACGGCGATGACTTCCTCGATGGCGCAGCGGGCAATGATACGCTGACTGGCGGCGCTGGTGATGATGTGCTGCGCGGCGGAGCAGGCGCGGATATGCTTCAGGGCGGTGCGGGCCTCGATGCTGCGGATTATTCAGACTCCGGCTCGGCTGTGGCGATCAATCTTGATGGCTCGCTTTCGGCTGGTGGCGATGCGCAAGGCGATACGCTTTCGAGCATCGAGCGCGTTATTGGCTCGGCCTTTGATGACACATTGACGGGCACCAGCCAGAATGAAGTGCTCGAAGGCGGCGCAGGCGACGACGTGCTGACCGGCTCTGGCGGTAGTGACAGCTTGCTCGGTGGCGATGGCGACGACACGCTGGAAGGCGGCGCAGGCGCGGATGTTCTGACAGGCGGTGCGGGCTTCGATACGGCGAATTATTCGACCTCTGGCTCAGGCGTCACTGTGCGTCTTGACGGCGCACCCTCAACAGGCGGTGATGCGGCTGGCGATACACTCACGGGCATTGAAGGTATAACGGGTTCATCTCATGCTGACGCCATTTATGGCAGCACAGCCGATGATGTGCTGGATGGCGCAGGCGGTGATGATCTGGTTTCCGGCGGTGCGGGTGATGACACGCTGACTGGCGGCACGGGCGATGACGTACTCATCGGCGGCACGGGTGCTGATGCGATGGATGGCGGCACGGGCGATGACACCGCCAGCTATGCTGCCGCTGCGGCTGGTGTAGCCGTCTCGCTCGATGGCACGGCTGGCACAGCAGGCGAAGCAACCGGCGATACGCTCACTAATATCGAGACGCTGGTTGGTTCAGGCCATGATGATACGCTTGGCGGCAGCGCTACGGCAGAAACAATTGAAGCGGGCGCTGGTGATGATACGCTGCTGGGCAGCCTGGGAGCGGATACGCTCGATGGGCAGGGTGGCACGGATACTGTCAGCTATGCGGCTTCGGGCGCTGGCGTAACCTCTTATCTTGATGGACGCTCCGGCATTGGCGGCGATGCTGCTGGCGACCAGTTGCTCAATGTCGAGAATATTATCGGTTCGGCCAATAATGATACGCTTGTTGGCGCTGGAACCGATGACCGCCTTGAAGGTGGCGCGGGCGATGATCGCATCGAGGGCGCTGGTGGCGATGATACGCTGAATGGTGACGCTGGCAACGACACGATTGTTGGTGGCGATGGCGCTGATACGATTGATGGCGGCGCAGGTACAGATACGGCTTCTTATGAGGATTCAACCAGCGGCGTAACGGCCTATCTTGATGGCACGGCGGGTAGCGGCGGCACGGCGCAGGGCGATGTGATCAGCAATGTCGAGACACTGCAAGGGTCGCTGCATGCTGATACGTTGATCGGTGATTCTGGCGACAATACACTACGCGGTGATGATGGTGATGATCTGCTGCGCGGTGGCGCAGGGGCGGATACGCTCATCGGTGGCAATGATTTCGATACGGCGGATTATTCGACTTCGAGCGCGGCGGTTACCGTCGGGCTGGATGGCTCGACCGGCATTGGCGGCGATGCTGCGGGTGATACGCTCAGCCAGATCGAACGCGTTGTTGGCTCGTCCAACAACGATACGCTCATCGGCGGCGTGAATAATGAAACGCTTGATGGTGGCGCGGGCGATGACACTCTGCGCGGTAGTATTGGCAGCGATACGCTGATCGGTGGCGCAGGCTTTGACCGTGTGGATTATTCGACCTCAAGCTCGGCTGTAACGGTTGCGCTTGATGGCACATTCGGGTCTTCCGGCGATGCATCGGGCGACACACTTTCTGGCATCGAAATGATCGTCGGTTCGGCCTTTGGCGATACGCTGGGCGGCTCGACTGGTGATGACTCGCTCTCGGGCGGCGGCGGCAATGATTTGCTGACCGGCGGCGCTGGCGCAGACGCTTATGACGGCGGCGCGGGCGTTGATAGCGTCAACTTCGCGCTTTCTGGCGCGGGTGTTACCGTCAATCTCACGACCGGCACGGGCACGGGCAGCGATGCGCAGGGCGATACATTCGTCTCGATCGAACGGCTTATCGGTTCGGACTTTGCCGACAGCTTTACCGGTTCGGCCGGGGATGACCAGCTTGAAGGTGGCGCAGGTGACGATACGCTCTCTGGTGCTGCTGGTAGCGACACGATTGATGGCGGTAGCGGTGATGACCTCCTCATCGGCGGTGCTGGCGCAGACATCATCATCGGGGGCACAGGCTTCGATACAGCGGACTATTCTGCATCGGCGACTGCCGTGCAGATCACGCTGGATGGCTCAGCGGCTTCGGGCGGTGATGCGGCAGGGGATACGCTTTCGGGTGTCGAACGGGTCATCGGTACGGCGCAGGCTGATACGATCACGGGTGGTTCGGCTGGTGAAACGCTCGAAGGCGGTACGGGTGATGATACGCTCATCGGCAATGCTGGTGGTGATACGCTGCTGGGCGGCACGGGCGATGACCTGTTGCGTGGCGGCGCGGGTGCCGACGTGCTCGATGGCGGCACAGGCACGGATACGGCTGATTATAGCGGTTCGCTGCTTGGCGTTACAGTCGTTCTGGATGGCTCGACAGGTGTTGGCGGTGATGCGCAGGGCGATAGCTATATCAGCATCGAGCGCGTTATCGGCACCGGTGAGGTTGATACACTGACTGGTAGCACGAGTGATGATACGCTTCAGGGCCAAGGTGGGGATGACATCATCTCCGGCGGCGCGGGCGATGATACCCTTCAGGGCGGCTCAGGCGATGACAATATTGTTGGCGGCGCTGGGGCTGACGCGATTGATGGCGGTTCTGGCACCGATACAGTCAGCTATTCCGGTTCGAGTGCTGGCGTCACGGCGTCACTGGCGGGCGGTACCGGTAGCGGTGGCGATGCGCAGGGCGATACGATTACCAATGCCGAAATCCTTGAGGGGTCGGCGCATGACGACGTGCTGACGGGCCGCAGCGGCGTGGATACGCTGCTGGGTGGCGACGGCGATGATCGCCTTGTTGGCAGTGGCGGCGCGGATAATATTGATGGCGGCAGTGGCACGGATACGGTGGATTATTCCACGTCGGCCAGTGCCGTGACGGTTAATCTGGATGGCTCCATCTCCATTGGTGGCGATGCATCGGGCGATACGCTCACCAGCATAGAGCGCGTGCTTGGCTCTTCGGCGGGCGATACGCTCAATGGTTCGGGCAATGCCGATACGTTGGAAGGCAATGGCGGCAATGATATTCTCGTCGGCAATGCGGGCGACGATAGCCTGCTTGGTGGCGATGGTGATGATACGCTGCTTGGCGGCGCGGGCGCGGACAGCATTGATGGCGGCGCTGGCACTGATACCGTTAGCTATGCGTCTTCTGCCAGCGCTGTAAATGCTGGTCTTGATGGCGGTACGCAGACCGGCGGTGATGCGCAGGGCGATACGCTCTCCAATGTTGAATATCTCGAAGGTTCTGCTTTTGCCGATACGCTGCGCGGCGGGGTCGTCGCGGAAACACTGATTGGTGGTGATGGCAATGATACGCTGGTCGGCAGCCTTGGCGCCGATTTGCTGGATGGCGGCGATGGCACGGACACCGTTGATTATTCGACCTCAACCAGCGGCGTGACGATCGGCCTTTCTGGTGCTGCGGGTGTTGGTGGCTTTGCGGCGGGCGATCAGCTCACCAGCATTGAGCAGATCACAGGGTCGGCTTTTGCCGATGTGATCACCGGTGCGAACAGTGATGATGTGCTGAGTGGCGGTGGCGGCAATGATAATATTTCCGGCGGTTTCGGTAGCGATACCATTGATGGTGGCGCTGGCGATGATACACTGGTCGGCGGCGGCGGTGCGGATAGTATCGACGGCGGAAGCGGCACCGATACGGCGGATTATAGCGCTTCTGTTGGCGCGGTCATCGTTAACCTCAATGGCCTTGCTTCCAGCGGCGGCGATGCAGACGGCGACCAGCTCAGCAATATCGAGCGTGTGCTTGGTTCGGCGCAGGATGACATCATTCGCGGCGGCACGGCTGATGAAGCGCTTTATGGTAATGCTGGCGACGACACTCTGATTGGTGGCGCGGGAGCGGACATACTCTCTGGTGGTACCGGCTTTGATATCGTCGATTATTCTGATGCGACAGGCGCTGTCACCATCTCGCTTGATGGTACGGTGGGCACAGGCTCTGAAGCCGCTGGCGATGTGATCGACACGGCAGAAAGCCTGATTGGCTCGGACTTTGGCGATACGCTCGGCGGTTCGACCGGAGACGACACAATCGAAGGTGGTGCAGGCGCGGATAACATCACGGGTGGCGCTGGTGACGATAGCCTTTCTGGTGAAGCGGGTGATGACACGATCATCGGTGGCGCGGGCGCGGACAGCATTGATGGCGGCACGGGCTTTGATACCGCAAGCTATGCGGGCGCACTGGCGGCTGTTACCGTTTATCTTGATGGAACATCGGGCAGCGGCAGCGATGCCGCAGGCGATGTGCTCAGCAATATTGAGGAGCTGATCGGCTCAGGCTTTGATGACCGCCTCTATGGTGACAATGCTGCGGAAACCCTTCGTGGTGGGGCTGGCATAGACATCATCACAGGCGCCGGAGGCGATGACTCGCTTTATGGCGATGCCGGTGATGACCATCTGACAGGTGGTGCAGGCGCTGACCTTATTGACGGTGGCGCGGGCACGGATACTGCCAATTATGCGACATCGCTTTCCGGTGTGACAGTCTATCTCGACGGCACAGCCTCAACGGGCGGTGATGCCGCTGGCGACGTTCTGACCAGCATCGAAACTCTGATCGGTTCAAGCCTTGCGGACACGGTCTATGGTTCGGCGAATGCTGACCGCGTGGAAGCTGGCGTTGGCGATGACATCATGTATTCCAGCGCGGGTGCAGATACGCTGATCGGCGGTAGCGGCTTCGATAGTGTTGATTATTCGAACAACGCCGTTGCTGTCACAGTTTATATGGACGGCACAGTCGGTGTTGGTGGCTTCGCAGCGGGCGATACGCTCAGCCAGATCGAACAGGTGATCGGCACCAGCCAGGGTGATACGATCACTGGCTCAGACAGTGCGGATACGATTATCGGTAATGCTGGCGCGGATACGCTTGTTGGCGGGGCTGGCAATGACAGCCTGTCTGGCGGCGATGATGATGATACGCTGGTTGGTGGTCTGGGCAATGACGCTCTTGATGGCGGCGCAGGCTTTGATACGGCGGATTATAGCGCTGCGGGTAGCGCGATTGCGGTTCGCATGGATGGCATCGCATCGAGCGGTGGTGAAGCGCTGGGCGATGTGCTCACCAGCATCGAGCGCGTTATCGGCTCCGGCTTTGGCGATACGCTCGACGGCAGCTTCGGCAATGATGAGATTCAGGGTGGCGCTGGCAATGATGTGATCGACGGTCAGGCTGGTATCGATACGCTGTCTGGCGGTGATGGCGATGACACGATCATTGGCGGTGCTGATGCGGACAGCATTGATGGCGGTGCAGGCACGGATACGTCCGATTATTCGGATTCTGCCAGCGGTGTTACTGTCTATCTCGATGGCACAGCGGGTACTGGCGGTGATGCGGCAGGCGATGTGCTCAGCAATATCGAGACGATCAAAGGCTCGGATTTTGCCGATACGCTCTATGGCGATACGACTGATGATCGCCTCGAAGGGCAGGGCGGTGATGACGTTCTGGTCGGCGGCGCAGGCGCGGATGCGCTGATCGGTGGTACGGGTACGGATACCGCCGACTATTCCGCTTCGGCCAGCGCGGTTACGGTTAGCCTTGCATCGGGCACAGGCAGTGCGGGCGATGCGACGGGCGACACCTATAACAGCATTGAGCGCGTGGTTGGTTCGGCGCAGGGTGACAGCATCACCGGTTCTTCCGGCATCGACATCCTCGAAGGCGGGGCTGGTGACGACACGATTGACGGCGGCGCGGGTGGCGACACGATTGATGGTGGCGCTGGCGATGATACGCTGGTTGGTGGCTCTGGCTCTGACATCATTGATGGTGGCACGGGTACCGATACGGCGGACTATAGCGCATCGACCTCTGGTGTAACCGTCTATACTAACGGTGTTGATCAGGGCGCTGGCGGTACGGCAACCGGCGATGTGCTCAGCAATATCGAGCGCGTGGTTGGCTCAGCACATGGCGATACGCTGGTCGGCAGCACTGGCGCTGAAACATTTGAAGCCGGTGCGGGCAATGACGTGATCGAAGGTGGCGACGGTGCCGACGTGATCGACGGCGGCACGGGCACAGACATTGCGTCTTATGAAAATGCGACCGCAGGCGTTGCTGCCAGCCTTGCCACCAACACAGGCACAGGCGGCGCAGCCAATGGTGATACATTCACCAGCATCGAAGGGCTGCTCGGTTCGGACTATGATGATACGCTCGCCGGTGGCACTGGCGCGGAAACGCTCGATGGTGGTGCGGGTGATGATACGCTGATCGCCAGTGCTGGAGCGGATACGCTCGATGGCGGTACGGGCTTTGATACGGCTGATTATTCGGCTGCTGCGAGCGGGGTTACGGTCAATCTTGATGGCTCATCAGGCAGCGGTGATATCGCGGCGGGTGATCGCCTGAGCGGGATCGAAGCTGTCATTGGTTCGGCCAATGACGACACTATCACCGGCACCTTCTCCGATGATACGCTGCAAGGTGGTGGCGGCAATGACACGTTGACTGGCGGCACCGGTAATGACACGCTCGAAGGCGAAGCCGGCGACGATGTGTTGCAGGGTGGCGCAGGCGCAGACAGTATGGACGGCGGCATCGGCACGGATACCGTCAGCTACTCTGCTTCCTCGGCTGCTGTTACTATCGACCTGACGTTGAACACCGCAACCGGCGGCGACGCGACGGGTGATACCTTCACCAATGTTGAGCAGTTTATTGGCTCGCGCCTGAGCGACACGATGATTGGCTCGACGGGCGCGGACAATCTCGACGGCTTTGATGGCAATGACACGCTGCGCGGCGAAGCGGGCGATGATATTCTGACCGGCGGCATTGGCGATGATATACTCATCGGTGGCGCGGGTGCGGATACGCTGTCCGGTGGCAGCGGTGATGATACGGTTGATTATTCGGACTCAGCCAGCGGCGTGACTATCCGCACCGGCGGCACATCCGCTGGTGGCGATGCGCAGGGCGACACTATGTCCGGTATCGAGATCGTTATTGGTTCCGGCTTTGATGACAGCTTCGAGGGCACCAGCGTCGATGAAGAATTTGAGGGCGGCGCGGGTAATGACAGCTTTGTCGTAAGCGGCGGCGCGGATATCTATCGTGGTGATGCGGGTGTGGACGTTGTCGATTACTCGACCTCCACCAGCAGCGGCATGACGATCTACATGGATGGCAGCTTTGGCACCGGCGGCGACGCGGCTGGCGACCGGTTGTTTGACATAGAGACGGTGATCGGTTCGGCGCAGGGCGAAGAAATTACGGCAGGCGGAACCAGCTCAACCATCGAGGCAGGCGCCGGCAACGATACGCTCTATGGCGGCGCGGGCGCTGATGTTCTCGATGGCGGCGCGGGTGACGATGTTATTTCCTCGGGCCTTGGCGCTGACCAGATCATTGGCGGCACGGGCACGGACGTTGCGGATTATCGTTTCTCGACCGCAGGCGTGACCATCTCCAACGATGGCACAGCAGGCGTTGGTGGCTGGGCGCAGGGTGATACGCTTTCAGGTATTGAGCGCATCGAAGGCTCAACCAACTATGCCGATACGCTGCGTGGTGGCACAGCGCTGACGTCCATACTCTGGGGCTGGGGCGGCGACGATAGTTTTGTCAGCTACAATCAGGCCGACAGCATAGACGGCGGCACGGGCACCGATACGATTGATTATTCTGCCTCTGCTGCTGGCGTTACAGTCAATCTTGATGGCACGGCATCTTCGGGCGGCGATGCCGCTGGTGATGTTATCATCAATGTCGAACATGTTATTGGTTCGGCTCAGGACGATGTCATTACAGGCACGGGCGTAAACGAGACGATCGAGGCAGGTGCTGGCGACGACACGCTGGTCGGCGGCGCGGGCGCAGATACGCTTGACGGTGGTGCGGGCTTCGATACGGCTGATTATAGTTCAGCGGGCGGCATTGTTGTGCGCATGGACGGCGCGGCTGGTACAGCGGGCGATGCCAATGGCGACGTGCTGATCGGCATCGAACGTGTGGTCGGTTCCAGCCTTGCGGATATCATTATCGGTTCGGATGATGATGATACGATGGAAGGCGGCGAGGGCGACGATATCTTCCGCCCGGGTCTTGGCGCGGATACAATCGACGGTGGCCTTGGCGATGACACGGTGGATTATTCCAGCTCGGCAAGCGGCCTGACGGTCAACCTTGTCAACGGTCTGCTTTCCACGGGTCTGGCACAGGGCGATACTTATACGTCTATCGAGATTTTCACGCTCACGGGCTTCGATGACAGTTTCGTTGGCTCGACCAATGCCGAAGAAGTCGAGGCAGGTGCGGGTGATGACACCATCTCGACCGGCGACGGTGATGATATTCTCGACGGTGGCAGTGGTGATGATACGCTGATCGGCGGCGCAGGTGCGGACATGATCGACGGCGGCAGCGGCACGGATACGGTGAGCTATGCGCTCAGTGGTGCCGGTATTTCGATCAACCTGGGCACTGGCACTGGCAGCACAGGCGGCGATGCTCAGGGCGACGTGTTTGTTGGCAGCCGGGTTGAAAATGCCATTGGTTCGGCCTTCGCTGACTCGATTACCGGTACGACTGGCGTCAATGATATCGATGCTGGCGACGGCGATGACACGGTGCAGGGTGGCGCAGGGGCTGACATACTTGACGGCGGCGCGGGCACGGATACGGCCAGCTATTCCAGTTCGGGTTCGGCTGTTTCTGTAAGCCTTGCGACCGGCACAGGTACTACTGGCGATGCCAATGGCGATACGCTGGCGAATTTTGAGAATTTACGTGGCTCGCTGCATGGCGATACGTTGACCGGTGACGCCAATGTGAACATCCTGTGGGGTGGCGTGGGTGCTGATAGCCTGATTGGTGGCGCTGGCGATGACGAACTCTATGGTGAAGATGGCGATGACACGCTGGAAGGCGGCGCAGGCGCTGATATTCTTGATGGTGGCCTTGGCAATAACACATTGTCCTATGCCAGTGCGGGCAGCGCGGTAACGCTTTCCCTGTTGGCGGGCACAGGTTCGGGTGGCGATGCGACCGGTGATACGTTCAGCAGTTTCAGCAGCCTGATCGGCTCAGGCTTTGATGACAGCCTGACTGGCGATGCTGACCAGAATACGATTACTGGTGGCGCAGGCAATGACACCATTGATGGTGACGATGGCGTTGACACTCTGGAAGGCGGCGACGGCGATGACATCATCCTCGGTGGTGCCGGTGCTGACGTAAATCGTGGTGATGCGGGCACCGATACCGTTGATTATTCACTGAGTGGTTCCGGTGTGAATGCCAACTTGAATAGCGGCACAGGTACTGGCAGCGATGCACAGGGCGATACATATAGTTCGATTGAGAATCTGATTGGTTCCGCCTCGGGCGATACATTGACCGGTAACAGCAGCGACAACACACTGACCGGTAATGGCGGCAATGATAATCTTTCTGGTCGTGGCGGTGATGACATCATCCTTGGTGGCGATGGCAATGATGCTATTTCCGGCGGTTCAGGCGCAGATACGCTGGATGGTGGCGCGGGCACCAATACCCTCTTCTTCGGTACCAATTTCAGCAATTACGGGTCGGTTTCGGTTAGCACCGGTGTCACCATCAACCTTGATGGTGTGACGCTGGGTATTGGTGGCGATGCGGCTGGCGATACCTATACCAATTTCCAGAACATATATCTCACCAATCGCGATGACATCGTGACTGGCACAGCGGCAGATGAATGGTTCCGTGGTCTTGGTGGCGCTGACACGATTGATGGTGGAGCGGGCACAGACACCGTATCCTATGGTGGCAGCGGCAGTGTTTCTATCGGTTTGGATGGTGTCGCGGGTACCGGTAGTGAAGCTGCGGGTGATCAGCTGTATAATATTGAGATTCTCTACGGGTCCAATTCGGATGATACGCTCTGGGGCAATGCCGATAGCAACCAGCTTTTCGGCAATAATGGTGCTGACACTTTCCTCGGTGATGCGGGCGCTGACCAGTGGGATGGCGGTTCTGGTATCGATACCGCAGACTATACGTCTTCTGCCAGCGCGGTCACGGTTGACCTTATTGGCGGCACAGGCAGCGGCGGTGACGCGGCTGGCGATAGCTACACCAGCATTGAAAATGTTATCGGCAGTGCTGGAAATGACACGATTTATGGCAATGCCAGCGATAACATTATCTCGGCCAGCACAGGCGATGACTTTATTCGCGGTGGCGATGGCGCAGATACGATTAATGGTGGCGCGGGCACGGATACCGTTGATTACTCCGACTCCGATGCGGCCGTAACCATCTATCTCGATGGCAGCTCTTCAACAGGCGGCTATGCTCAGGGCGATGTGCTGCTCGCAGTCGAAGGTGTGGTCGGCTCGGATTTTGATGATACGATTAACGGTTCTGGCAGCGGTGAAATCCTCTCCGGTGGTGCGGGTAATGATACGATCTCTGGCGCGGCGGGTGATGACATAATCGATGGTGGCGCAGGCGATGATATCATTACCGGCGGTACAGGCGCAGATACTATTGATGGCGGCACGGGCACGGATTCGCTGAGCTATGCGGCTTCCAGTGTTGGTGTCACAGTATATCTCGACGGCGTAACGCTTGGTACTGGCGGCGATGCTCTGGGTGATGTCGTGTCCAACATCGAAATACTCACCGGCTCTGCCTTTGGCGATTTGCTTGTCGGTACGGCGGGGGCGCAGAGCATTTTTGGTGGCGCGGGTGATGACGTGCTGGTTGGTGGTGCTGGTGCCGATACGCTCGATGGCGGCGCGGGTACAGACAGCGTTTCCTATGTCACATCAGGCGGCGGTATTACGGCGAGCTTCGCTACCGGCACTCTGGTTGTTACGGGTGGCGATGCAACCGGCGATGTGTTCGTATCCATTGAAGGCGTTGCAGGCTCGGACTTTGCTGACACATTCACTGGTGGCACGGGCGCTGAAACGATCGACGGCAATGCTGGCGATGACCTTGTCTATGGTAGCGCGGGGGCTGATACGCTGACTGGCGGCGCGGGCACCGATACGATTGACTATTCTGCATCGGCCAGCGGGATCACGCTGAACCTGAATGGTGCGGTGTCTTCGGGTGGTGATGCTGCTGGCGACGTCGTGAACGGCTTTGAGATTGTCTTTGGTACAGGCTCTGCCGATAGCATTTTCGGTACATCGGCCAATGAAACGCTTCATGGTGGCGCAGGCAATGATACGCTCTCTGGCGGAGCAGGCGATGACATCATTAATGGCGATGCCGGTGACGACACACTGACCGGCGGTGCAGGCGCAGACGCACTTGATGGTGGAGCAGAGACCGATACGGCTGATTATAGCGCGTCAGGCTCCGGCGTGACCATCTCTCTGGATGGCAGCGCTGGATCTGGTGGTGATGCGCAGGGTGATACGCTCACGGCGATTGAGAATATCATCGGTTCAGGCTTTGCGGATACGTTGACGGGTGACACCGGTGCCAATAGCCTTGATGGTGGTGCCGGCAATGACACTCTCGTCGGCGGCGCAGGAGCCGATACACTGACCGGTGGCGCAGGCACGGATACGGCAAGCTATGCTGGCTCTGGCGCGGTCACGGTTGATTTCTCGAATACGGCTAACAATACCGGCGACGCTGCGGGCGATAGCTATTCGAGTGTCGAAAATATTCTCGGCTCCTCTAACGGCGATACATTGACCGGCGATAGCAATGCGAACAGCATTGATGGCGGCGATGGGGATGACACACTCGTCGGTGGCGCGGGCGCAGATACGCTGACCGGTGGCAGCGGCACGGATACCGTGACTTATGCATCAGCAGGAGCAGCGGTGACAGCCTATCTGGATGGCACTGCAGGCTCCGGTAGTGATGCGGCAGGTGATACGCTTTCCAGCATTGAGGTGCTGGTAGGTTCAGCTTTTGCTGATACGCTCTACGGTGATAGCGGCGCAAACACGTTGCAAGGTGCCGGTGGCGATGACACGCTGATCGGTGGCGCTGGTGGCGATGCATTGTCTGGTGGCACAGGCAGTGACACTGCCAGCTATGCGAGTGCGGCTTCGGGCATAACAGCGAATCTTGCCAATAGCTTGCTCAACACGGGTGATGCGGCGAGCGACAGCTATAGCAGCATTGAGAATCTCACCGGGTCTGATTATGCAGACACGCTGACGGGAGACGCTGGCGCGAACATTCTGGACGGCGGCGCTGAAGACGATGTGCTCATTGGTGGGGCAGGTGCTGATACGCTGACCGGCGGTGCTGGCACGGATACAGCCAGCTATGCCGGCTCTGGTGCGGTTACGGTTGACCTGTCCAACACGGCCAACAATACAGGCGATGCCGCCGGCGATAGCTACAGCAGCATCGAGCGGATTGTTGGTTCGTCTAATGGTGATACGCTGATTGGTGACGGCAGTGCTAACACGCTCGACGGCGGCGATGGCGACGACACGCTTGTGGGTGGCGCTGGTGGCGATACGCTGACTGGTGGTTCGGGCACGGATACGGTGAGCTATGCTGGTTCCGGTGCGGTCACGGTGGACCTGTCGAACACCGCGAACAACACGGGCGATGCGGCAGGTGATAGTTATTCCAGCATCGAACAGATTGTTGGTTCTTCCAATAGCGATACGCTGATCGGTGACGGCAGTGCCAACACGCTGGATGGCAGTGCTGGCGACGATATACTTGTCGGTGGTGCTGGTGCCGATACGCTGATTGGTGGTGCTGGCACGGATACGGCAAGCTATGCGGGTTCCGGCGCTGTAACGGTGGATCTGTCGAATACGGCCAACAACACGGGCGATGCCGCGGGCGATAGCTACTCCAGCATTGAACAGATTGTTGGTTCGTCTAATGGCGATACGCTGATCGGTGACGGTTCTGCTAATGTGCTCGACGGTGGCGCGGGCGATGATACGCTCATAGGTGGCGCTGGTGGTGATACACTGACCGGTGGTGCGGGCACGGATACAGCTAGCTATGCCGGGTCTGGTGCGGTTACGGTGGACCTGTCGAACACCGCGAACAACACCGGTGATGCAGCAGGAGATAGCTACTCCAGCATTGAGCGTATTCTTGGCTCTTCCAATGGCGATACACTGATCGGTGACGGCAGTGCGAACACGCTCGACGGTGGCGATGGCGACGACACGCTGGTTGGCGGCGCAGGTGGCGATACACTGACCGGTGGTTCCGGCACAGATACGGCAAGCTATGCTGGCTCCGGTGCGGTCATGGTTGACCTGTCGAACACGGCCAACAATACCGGTGACGCTGCTGGCGACAGCTATTCGGGTATTGAACGTATCCTCGGTTCATCCAATGGCGATACGCTGATTGGTGACGCTAGCGCTAATGTGCTCGACGGCGGTGCGGGCGATGATACGCTCATAGGTGGCGCAGGCGGTGATACGCTGACCGGTGGCGTAGGCACGGATACAGTGAGCTATGCCGGGTCTGGCGCGGTGACGGTTGATCTGTCGAATACGGCCAATAATACAGGTGATGCAGCAGGCGACAGCTACTCCAGCATTGAACAGATCGTTGGTTCATCCAATGGCGATACGTTGATTGGTGACGGTTCTGCCAACACCCTCGATGGTGGCGCGGGCGATGATACGCTGATTGGCGGTGCTGGCGGCGATACACTGACCGGTGGCGCAGGCACGGATACAGTGAGCTATGCGGGTTCCAGCGCTGTAACGGTGGACCTGTCCAACACAGCTAATAATACCGGTGATGCGGCAGGCGATAGTTACAGCAGCATCGAGCAGATCGTTGGCTCTTCCAATGGCGACACACTGATTGGTGACGGTAGTGCCAACACCCTCGACGGCGGCGCGGGTGATGACATCCTGAGGGGCGGTGCAGGCGCTGACAGCCTGACCGGCGGCAGTGGCACAGACACTGCCAGTTATGCGAATGCGGCTTCGGGTGTAACGGCGAACCTCGCCAATGCCGCCTCGAATACGGGTGACGCAGCGGGCGACAGCTATAGCGGTATTGAGAATCTCACTGGTTCTGACCACGCTGATACGCTGACGGGCGATGGCAGCGCGAATACGCTAGACGGTGGCGCTGAAGACGATGTGCTTATCGGTGGCGCAGGTGGCGATACGCTCATCGGTGGTTCCGGCACAGACACCGCCAGCTATGCTGGCTCTGGCGCGGTGACGGTTGACCTGTCTAACACGGCCAATAACACCGGTGATGCCGCGGGCGATAGCTACTCCAGCATTGAACAGATTATCGGTTCGTCTAACGGCGATACACTGATTGGCGACGGTAGCGCCAATGTGCTGGACGGCGGTGCGGGCGATGATACGCTGATTGGTGGCGCAGGCGGCGATACACTGACCGGTGGTGCGGGTACGGATACGGCGAGCTATGCCGGGTCTGGTGCGGTGACGGTGGATCTGTCGAATACAGGTAACAATACGGGCGATGCGGCAGGCGATAGCTACAGCAGCATCGAGCAGATTGTTGGTTCGTCCAATGGTGATACTCTCATCGGTGACGGTAGTGCCAACACGCTGGATGGCGGCGATGGCAATGATACGCTGATCGGTGGTGCAGGTGCGGATAGTCTGACCGGTGGCGATGGTACAGATACGGCTGATTATAGTGCTTCCACTTCTGGCGTAACTATTGCGCTGGACGGTAGCGCTGGTTCTGGTGGTGATGCAGCAGGCGACACGCTTGCAACTATCGAAAACCTCGTTGGTTCAGCCTTTGCTGACATGCTGACAGGTGATGGCAGTGCGAACACGCTGGATGGTGGTGCCGGGGATGATATCCTGACTGGCGGCGCAGGTGGGGATACGTTGACCGGCGGCAGCGGCACAGACACTGCCAGCTATGCGAATGCGGCTTCGGGTGTAACGGCGAACCTCGCCAATGCTGCTTCGAATACGGGTGATGCAGCGGGCGACAGCTATAGCAGCATTGAGAATCTGACAGGCTCTTCGCAAGCGGATATTTTGACGGGTGATGGCAGCGCGAACGCCCTCGACGGCGGCGCAGGCGATGATACGCTCATCGGTGGTGCAGGTGGGGACACGCTGACCGGTGGCTCCGGCACGGATACGGCGAGCTATGCAGGTTCCGGTGCGGTGACGGTGGACCTGTCGAACACAGCGAACAATACGGGCGATGCCGCGGGCGATAGCTATAGCAGCATTGAACGCATCCTTGGCTCTTCCAATGGCGACACGCTGATCGGTGACGGTAGTGCGAACACGCTGGATGGCGGCGCAGGAGATGACACGCTCATCGGTGGCGCAGGTGGTGATAGTCTTACGGGTGGCGCGGGTACGGATACAGCGAGCTATGCGAATGCGGCTTCTGGCGTTACGGCGAACCTCGCCAATGCTGCATCGAATACGGGCGATGCAGCGAGCGACAGCTATAGCGGTATCGAAAATCTGACGGGGTCAGATCATGCAGACACACTGACGGGCGATGCTGGTGCGAACGTTCTTGACGGTGGCGCCGAAGACGATGTGCTCATTGGTGGTGCAGGCGCAGATACGCTCATCGGTGGCGCAGGTACGGATACAGCAAGCTATGCAGGTTCGGGTGCGGTGACGGTTGATCTGTCGAACACGGCCAACAACACCGGTGATGCCGCGGGCGATAGCTACTCCAGCATAGAACAGATTGTTGGCTCGTCTAACGGCGATACACTGATTGGTGACGGTGGCGCCAATGTGCTGGATGGCGGCGCAGGGGATGACACGCTCATCGGTGGTGCTGGCGGCGATATACTGACCGGTGGTGCGGGCACGGATACAGTAAGCTATGCCGGGTCGGCAGCGGTGACATTGGATCTCAGTGCTACAGCCGGCAGCGCAAGTGGAAGCGGTGGCGATGCTGCAGGCGATGTACTCAGTGGTATCGAAAATATCATCGGCAGTAGCAATGATGACATTTTCACTCTGGATCTTGCCGGCAACTGGGACGTCGATGCTGCTGGCGGTAATGATAGCGTTGTACTGGCAGATGGCAGTGGCACCGTTAATGAGACTGAGCTGCTTGGTGTATTGAGCAATGTTGAGGAAATCAGCTTTGCTGGCACAGGTGTGCAGGGTGATCTGACTATGGATGCCAGCACCATTCAATCGCTTGTTGGTGCAGGAAACAGCTCGCACCTCACCGTCGATTTCGATGGCGATGATAGTCTGGCGATCAGTGGTTCAGCTTTCTTCGTGCAGGCTGGTAATGATTACACATTCTACACCGATGGAACGCATACGACTCAGATCGCTCAGTTGACGGTTACCTGATATCTTATTGAGATTGCTTTGCGGAAACTACGCATAGGCATGCTTCTTCACTGATTATAGGATCAGCGGCGTAGGTTGGACTCCGGCCTTATACTGACCTTGATTGTAAGAAGCGGAGTATGACGACGCCTTTCCAATATCGTTCCGAGTGTGCTGAACATGTGATTATCGGCTCAGGTGACTTGCATGGTGCATTATCTGTTCCGCGCGATGCATCTGGCGTCGTGATATTTGCATATCGTTCAGGCAAGGAGGGTGAGATAAGCCTCGAAAATAGCATGAGTGCTTATATTGCCGATGGCCTGTACAGAAATAAGATTGCGACGATACTGGTAGACCTCCTCACGGTGGATGAGAGGAGTGATGCTTATAATCAACGTGATATGGCATTGCTCGCTTCGCGCTTCTTTTCTGTGACGGAATGGGTGACCTCAGTACCGCATATCAGCCAGCTTCCATGTGGATATTTTGGTATCGGTAAGGATGCAGGTGCAGCCATTCTTGCTGCATCAGGGCCAGACCAGCGCATTCGCGCTATTGCCGCGCATAATGGCAGGGTCGATATGGCCGGACCTGCAGCACTCTCACGGATTCGTGCGCCGGTACAGCTCATAGTAGGAAGCCGCGACCTGTCGGCTGTGGGTATCAGCCAGGCGTCGATGGTGCATATGCAATGCCAGAAAGAACTGATCACACTTTCCGAAGCCGAATATGCTCATGGCGAACTGGCTATGGCTGGGCAGATTGTGAAGCATGCCGCCCGGTGGTTTTTATCGCATTTTGCAGCAGCAGGATATGCTTCGGCCTGAGAGTGGTGTGGTTGCATAGCACTTTTGCCATCAGGCCGATGAGCATATGCTTTGTGGTTGAAACGCTTCAGCTTCTTTTTCCGATAGCAATCTTGCGCTTGCGAGATGTAGAGGCTTCATCCTTGCCAATGCTGAGAGAGAGCACACCTTGTTGGAATGAGGCATTGATTGCATCAGGGTCTGTGTCAGAAGGTAGCGCTATACGCCTGCTGAATGCGCCATAGCTGCGTTCGCTCAGCAAATAGCCTTGCTGCTCGCTTTCTTTCTCTTCAGTTTTTTCACCGGAGATGCTCAATATGCCGTCAGCAACCTCAATGTCCACATCCTCTTCATTCATGCCGGGAAGCTCAACAGTCAGATGATATTCCTTGCCCGCATCTGTCATATCCAGCGCAGGTACCAAAGCTGATGCTGCCCGAGTGGGCGCAAAATTGAACAGGCTATTGCCAGATCTATCGAAACCATCGAACAACCTGTCTATTTCATTCCGCAACCAGCTCATGGGCCTTCCTTCCGATAGTGGGGAATGAAGAGGAGACGGCGTTTGCACGGGAGCAGCTTTGGTGACGTCATTCATGAATGGCCTCCGTAATCCTATGATAGTGTGAATATGTGCTCGGAGAGGAGAAAAAGCCGATCATGCGGCAGTCCGGGTCGCACCCCCTCTCCGAGTCAGGGGGGAAATTACGACTCAATGCTACGTCTCCCAATTAGGTGAGATACGTAGTGGCGCTATGTACGCCTGTTTGGGCAACGTGCGCATGACTATGCGTAAATTCACGCATATCAGGACCACGAGGCTGCCATTACTCTCTTTCATGAAATGATGGAGGTGATGATGAAGAATATTCTCTTGTTGGTCCATGATGATGCTGGTCAGGAATCCCGTCTACAGGTTGCTCTTGACCTTGGCCGCGCGTTGGCCGGGCACATCAGCTGTGTCGATGTTACGGTGCTGCCTGCCATGATGGCGGATATGTATGGTGCTGGCACTACGCAGGCCGTGATTGCGGCTGATGAGAGAGTGAACGAAGCTGCGCATAAAAAGGCGATTGTCGACAGGCTAGAACGGGAGGATGTTCCCTGGGATTGGATCGATATCACAAGCAACCTTGTGTCTGCCGTACTCAATACTGCGACACTTTCGGACCTTATTGTTCTCAACGGTAAACTGAGCGGTTTTCCAGACCCGGATATGCACGGCATAGCGAGCAAGGTGGTGACGCATGCAAATGCACCTATCATTGCTGTGCCTGAAGAACAGAAGCGTCTGGCTATGGACCGCGCGTTGATTGCCTGGGATGGTAGTGCCTCTTGCGCAGCGGCGCTGCGGGCTGCCGTGCCCTTGTTGGGTCTTGCTACAGATGTACGGCTGTTTTCTGTGGAGGATAAGTCCATTGAAGTCGAAGTGAGTGAGGCGGCGCAATATCTCTCGCGTTACAATATTCACGCCAGTATCGAAACGACAGGGCAGAAGCGCGGTAAAGACATCGCCGAGCTGATCACTGAGGCTGCTACGGCATGGCAAGCAGACTATCTGGTGATGGGTGCTTATGGACATGGACGGCTGCGCGAGGCATTTGGTGGTGTTACCAAAACGATGCTTGCTGAAAATAAGCTGGCACTGGTTCTGGCACATTGACCGCCTGTCTGACCTATATTCAAAAAATCACAGGTGGGGCTGGGGGCTGGTGACATATTATAAGCCATCAGAAGAATAGAAGCTGTTTCAGTAGCAGGCATTTCAGGGTATATCTCCCGTGCTGTACGAGGGTATCGAAAGGCATGGGATATTTCTAAAGACCTGAGCCTCTTGCTGGACAGCGCGCTTGGTCACGCCATTTATATGCTCGACCCTGACGGGCATGTGATGATCTGGAACAAGGGTGCAGAGCGCCTGACGGGCTGGACCGAAGCAGAAGCTATCGGGTTGCATGTCGTGACTTTTTATCCGCCTGAAGCGATTAAGGCAGATAAACCCAGTGCTGACCTTGCCCGCGCACTGAGAGAGGGACGCCTGGAACTGGAAGATTGGCGCCAGCGCAAAGATGGCAGTCGTTTTCTGGCGAATATCATGGTCACTGCACTATATGATGATCATGGCGAACTGCGGGGTTTCGCAAAAATCCTCACCGATATTACGAAGCAGCGTGTCGCTGAAGAGGCGTTAAGCGCCAGCGAGAGTCATTTGCGTTCGATACTTTCGACTGTGCCCGATGCGATGGTGGTCACTGATGAGGTGGGTGCCATAATGTCTTTTAGTGCGGCTGCTGAAGCGCTTTTCGGTCATACAGCCGAAGATGCACTTGGCCAGAATGTCAGCATTCTCATGTCTATGCCTGACAAGCAGAGGCATGATGGCTATCTCCAGCGTTACCGTGAGACAGGCGAAAAACATATTATCGGCAATACGCGTTCGGTTTTGGCGCGGCGGAAAAATGGCGAGATTTTCCCGGTCGAACTGTCTGTAGGCGAAGCGCAGGGCGACCATGGCCGTATTTTCACTGGCTTTATACGAGACATGACAGAACGTCGGCGTGCTGAAGAACGGGTGGCAGAGTTGCAAGCTGAGCTGATTCATGTGTCACGAGTGAGCGCTATGGGGGCTATGGCATCAACATTAGCGCATGAACTGAACCAGCCGATTACAGCAGTGGTCAATTATGTGGAAGGTATACGTAATTTACTGGCTGACCCTAAGGCGGAAGAATTGCCGATGATTCACGAGGCGCTCGATTATGCAGGGCAAGAAGCACTGCGGGCCGGTGATATAGTCAAACATCTGCGCGATTTCGTAGCCCATGGCGAAGTAGATAAAACGGTAGAGTCTTTGCCGCGTCTTATTAATGAGGCGGCGAGTCTGGGTTTGATGGGCGCGAAAAATGATGGGGTAGCTGTCAGCATAGATCTCGACCCTGAAGCCTCGCCGGTGTTGGTGGATAAGGTGCAGATTCAGCAGTTGCTCATTAACCTGATCCGTAATGCCATTGAGGCAATGTCTGACAGCGCTGTTCGTAAGCTTACGATCACCAGCGGTTTTGACCCGGAACAAGAAGGCTTTGTACGAGTTAGTGTTTCAGATACCGGGCCGGGCATTCCTCTGGCAATAGCGGATAATATGTTTGGTGCGTTTGTGAGTACCAAAGCGAAAGGCATGGGCCTTGGCCTGTCTATTTGCCGCACCATTATAGAGGCAAATGGCGGAAGCATATGGGTTGAGACAAGCGCACACAGCGGGACGACCTTTTATTTTACAATGGTGCGCGGGGATGTACTTCAGGGGAACGAGAGCGATGGGTAATAAGCTGGTGCATCTGATTGATGATGATGATGCTATCCGGAGGTCTGCGAGCTTCATGCTGAAAACATCGGGTTATGCCGTGGAGAGCTGGAGCTCAGGCGTTGAATTTCTCAAGAAGGTCAAAAATATAGAGCCGGGCTGTATATTGCTGGATATCCGCATGCCGGAAAAGGACGGGCTTCAGGTTCAGCAAGAGTTGAGGGAGAGAGGCATAACAATGCCGGTCGTGATTCTGACTGGCCATGGTGATGTGTCTACAGCAGTGCGGGCCATGAAGGGCGGTGCGCTTGATTTTCTGGAAAAGCCATTCAAGAAGGCGGCCTTGATCGATGCGATAGAAATGGCTTTCGAGTGTATAGCTACAGCACAGGATCGTGGGGCACGGGCAGTAGAATCCAAGAACCGTCTCGGTGCATTGACGCCTCGGGAACATGAGGTGCTTGAGGGTTTAGCACAAGGGCTACCGAATAAGTCTATCGCATATGATATGGGCATTTCTCCACGCACGGTCGAGGTGCACCGCGCCAATTTAATGGCCAAGCTGGAAGTGCATAACCTCTCCGATGCACTGCGCATCGCTTTTGCAGCAGGGATGGGAGCAGAATAGCATTACAGGGTAAAGCTCTAACCGGGCTCGTATCATTGCGTATTTTCAGGATACTATGCATGCATCACATATAGTTGCCTATTCCACCCCCTTTTTTAGGAGAGTCTATAATGGCTAAGGATCAGGTAAAGAGTGTCGATACGCAGTCGGAACACGCTGAAATTGCGAAGCAGGAAAGTGACTCCATGCCGCTCTTTGACAGCACCCTCTCTCATATGCAGAACATGTTTCTGGTAGTGCCGCATATACAGGCAGCGCTTATGAAAGCGGCTCTGAATCAGCAGAAAGAACTGTTTTGCTTTGCGGGCCAACGCTGCGAGGCGGATTTGGCGCTAGCGGAGAATATCAGTGCGGCTAATAATGTTCAGGATATGATGTCTGCCTATCTGGGCTTTTACAAGGATGCCGCTCAACAATATGCGCAGGAAGCAGGCAAGGCGACTGAAATCGGATCAGATATAGCGCTTGTCGCTGTGAGTGATATTGAGAAACAGACACGCGCTGTTGCCACAGAGATGACAGACACGCAGGCTGCCTGACCCTAGGTGGTGTTGACATTCAGCCCTGCCGGTCTGCAAATGCCTCTTTTCCCCGCTTCGGATGCTCACGTACCTTTAGTACACTACGCTTCGGGTTACAGAAAACCAGCATTTTCGCCACGGCATCTTCTGAATCTCAACAGCCCCTAGCGCAGCGTTATATCTTATCGACATAGATAAGGCGGCCATCCCCTAAGCGGGCCAACACGGTTTCAATATCTGCCTTGGGTACCGCGAGGCACCCTTGGCTACGGCCCAGCTTGCCGCTTTTGCGGACCATTTCAGGCGCAGCATACCATGCGCCATGAATGACGATGGCGCGTGCTTCAGCGTTGCTGTTGCGTTCTTCCAGACCGATCAGGCGTCGTGAACGGCCATGCTTGCCGACATAGAGTTGTCCGGTGAGATAAGCCCCTGCTGATGAGGCTTCGGAGCCAGGCACATTAGAGAAGCTTTGTAGCCGCCCCTTATGCTGTGGGTCGGAGCCTTTGCCATGAGACACGAAAAGCGTCTCACGCTCCCCGCTGGCCATATCAATAATGTGAAAACGCGGGAGGCGGGAATGTACTGAATAATCGACCAGCCCAACTGTATCACGGTGCGCGATTGTGTCACCATGATGTTCCAGCGCGGCCTGCGCACGCTGCCAGAGGTGAGAAAAACTGTCCGCTGAGTTTGCAGGCGCAGCTATCTTCTTGGCCTCGGCTGCCACTGCGCGGGCTGGAAGGAGCGATGACAGAGCACCACCGATGAAAAATGTACGTCTTGAGATCATATAATATGTATAGTGTAACAGATTGAAGGGCATCTTAAAACAGACAGGTCATGCAAGAGAATAGGTATAAATACTTATGGTCGAAAGGATGTAATCATGCCCTTGTGAGCGGTATGAAATATCGTCTTTTGACCCTCTGCTTGCTCCCATTTTTATGTCTTTATGCCAGTCTTGCGCATGCTCAGCCCGTGGAGCCGCAAACTCCGCACTGGAGCGAGGCGCAGGTTGAGCGTCTGGTCGAATGGCTGGAGTTTTCGCGCGATGATGCCCTGAATATATCTGATGACCAGATAGCCGCCATTCGCGCGGCGCAAGAGAGCGGCGATGGCGGGTTGGTTGATGGCACTGCGACGGGAGCGGCAAAGGCGCTGCTTCATGGCTATCGCAAGGGGTGCTGCGATGCATCGCTGCGCACTGGCTGGCGGATAAAGAGCGATACGCCGGCATTATCGCCAGAGGAAGAAATTGTCGCTGCGCTGACGCAAAACCGGCTCGACCAGATGTTTATCGCAGCCAAGCCGCGGCACCCTTTCTACCGGGCATTGCGCAAGGCCTATGCACAGGAGAGCGAGCCTATGCGTCGCGCTGCTCTGGCTGCTAATATGGACCGCTGGCGCTGGATGCCGCGCAAGCTCGGTACGCGCTATTTGCTGGTGAATGCAGCGTCCTTTGAAGCAACATTATGGGAAGGGGAGAAGCTGGCAGGGCGATGGGCTGTCATCGTCGGCAAAACCAGATCGCCCACGCCGGTTTTTCAAGCAACGGTGGAAGGCGTGATTTTTAATCCCTGGTGGGAAATCCCGTCCTCCATAGCGGCCGAAGGAATAGCAGCTATGGTCAATCGTAACCCGGCGGCGGCCGCTAAAAAAGGCTATATACGACAGGGGGGAAGGTATCGGCAAAAGCCCGGCCCCAATAATGCGCTGGGCCGCATGAAGCTGGTCATGCCGAACCCTTATAGTGTCTATTTACACGATACGCCTGCAAAGGCGCTGTTCGAGCGCGATGTGCGTGCCTTTAGTCATGGCTGTGTGCGTGTCGGCGGTGCACTGGATTTGGCGACGACTTTGCTGTCTGATAACCCGGATTGGAACCGGGAGAAGGTCGATGCCGTTGTGGCGTCACGTATTACGCGCAAAGCTCTGCTGACTGACCCTATCCCTGTCTATGTCGCCTATTTTACTGCCGAGCCAGATGATGATGGTATGATGCGTTTCTTCCCGGATATTTATCGCCGGGATACGGCTGCGGTTTCGCCTGATCAGGGTAAGCCATGTGGATGATGGCGCAATGCTGAACTCTTCTACGGGACAATGCGTAGCGAAAATCAGACTATAAAGGCGCAGGATAGTTATTCCAAAATTCTATAGGCGGTGTGGTGTAAAGGATACGCTCATAGCAGCCTGAAAAAGGAAGGCTTATCATGCTGATACCCCATAAAGCTCTGATCCTTACACTGGATGGCGGAAATATGCAGTTACTGTGCAATGAAGGCCCTCTCAGCAAGCCGAAACTTGTCATGTTGCACAAGGCGCATAATGATAACCCACCTGACCATGTGGCGATGGCCGACCGATCAGGGCGCATATTCGAAAGTGGCGGGCCAATGCGTCATGACTATGAGGCGACAAGTGTCCATGACCGGCATGAGCAGTCATTTGGTATCGAGGGTTTGGAAATTCTTGCACAGGAAAACCAGACCAATGCCCCTGTCATCATTGTTGCGCCACCACGTATGCTCGGCTTTTTGCGCACACAAATGGATGAGACGATGCAAAATCTTCTTATTGCTGAGGTAGCGAAAGATCTTGCATGTGCACCAGTGAATGATGTCTGTGAGTTTTTGGCAAGCTATGGAGATTGAGGGGCGGTATTGCACTGGTCAGGGCTCCGAAAGGTGAAGGCTTGCAGGTCAGATTTGGGAACTTTTGTAATCCGCTTGGTTGCACAATGAACAATTGCCAAAACACTCAAAGTTCCGAATATACCATTATGATTGGCCCGATAATGGGGAGCATGCCGCTATTGGTGCTGCTATAGAAACGCCAGATATTGGTGAAGCTGGTTCTTCAGCTGGCTGGCATGCTGTAGCCGCTGATGAAGCGCTCCGCTTGCTTGGTTCTGCGCCTGATGGACTGTCTCAAGCTGAAGCGGAAAGCCGCCTTTCCCGCTATGGTAAGAACCGCCTGCCTCGACCTGACAGGCCATCATTTATTCGTCGTTTCTTTCTGCAGTTCCATAATCTGCTCATTTACGTGTTGATAGGTGCGGCAGTGCTGGCTGCATTATTGGATCATGCTCTTGATGCGGTTGTCATTATCGCCGTGGTCATAATAAATGCGGTTATCGGTGTTGTGCAGGAAGGCCGGGCTGAAAAGGCGCTGGAGGCTGTAAGCCGCCTGATTGAACCGGTTACATCCGTCATTCGTGATGGAAACCGCCTTACTATTGCGGCAGAAGATGTTGTGCCGGGCGATATTGTGCAGCTTGAAGCGGGCGATAGGTTGCCGGCCGACCTGCGTATTTTTCGCCAGCGTGGACTGACGATCGATGAGGCGCTGCTGACCGGAGAGTCGGTTACGGCGAGCAAACATACAGCGCCCGTGGCGCCAGTCTGTGCGCTTGGTGACCGCTCTTGCATGGCGTTTTCTGGCACGATGGTAACAGCAGGACAGGGGGCAGGCGTTGCTGTTACGACTGGTCTGAAAACAGAGTTGGGCAAGGTCAGCGCCATGTTGGCCAATGTTGAGACTTTGCAGACTCCTTTGCTGAAGCAGATGGATCATTTTGCAAGGCAGCAGGCATTTATTGTCTTGTCCGTCGCGCTGATCATGCTGGGGTTGATGGCGGCGTTCGGTAGCCGTCCTCTGGCTGAAGTCGTCATGATTGTGGTAAGCCTTTCTGTGGCCGCTATTCCAGAAGGCCTGCCCGCCGTCATGACGATTACGCTGGCTATTGGCGTTCAGCGTATGGCAGGCCGCAATGCCATAATCCGACGTCTGCCTGCTGTCGAAACATTGGGCGCTGTCTCGGTGATATGCACGGACAAGACCGGAACGCTCACCCATAATGAAATGATCGCACAGTCGCTTGCACTTTCCGGGTGCGACTATGATGTCAGTGGTACGGGCTATGCGCCCCATGGTCACTTTGAGTGTGAAGGAGAAGTGGAGCAGCCTGCCGAGCATGCATTAGAGTTAGCGCGCGCGGTAGCGCTGTGTAACGACGCTGCACTGCGTGATGAGAAAGTGGATGGGGATGTAGTTTGGGTTGCAGATGGTGACCCGATGGAAGCTGCATTACTGGCTCTGGCTATGAAGGCTGGCGTTGATCCTGCCGATCAGGCCCACATGATGCCGCGCATTGATGCTATCCCTTTTGATGCGACATATCGTTTCATGGCGACATTGCATCATTGCCCAGATGGTAGCGGGCTGATTTCTGTTAAAGGCGCCCCTGAACAATTGCTCTCCATGTGTAGCACAGAGCTTGATAAGGGTGGAAAGCTCTCCCCTTTTTCTGTCGATAGCTGGTTGCGCCGGGCTGACGGCATGGCGGCGCAGGGGCAAAGAGTGCTGGCCATTGCTACTCGCAGACAGGCCGTGGCCACTGAGGAGCTGTCTTTTGTCGATGTGGAGCAAGGACTGACATTACTTGGGCTGGTTGGCTTTATTGACCCGCCGCGTGAAGAGGCGCTGGCGGCTGTTGCCGCATGTCATGATGCAGGCATTCATGTGGTCATGATTACAGGAGATCATGCTGTTACTGCGCGTGAAATTGCCCGCCAACTCGGGCTGGCCGATGATCCTCATGTGATGACCGGGCAAGACCTCGATCAACTGGATGATGAGGTGCTGCAACAGGTGGTGATGGATACGACAGTATTTGCGCGCACAAACCCTGAGCATAAGCTTCGGCTTGTCAAAGCCATGCAGGAGCAAGGGCTGACTGTTGCTATGACCGGTGATGGCGTGAATGATGCGCCCGCGCTCAAGCGTGCGGACATCGGCATAGCGATGGGAAGGAAAGGAACCGAGGCGGCAAAACAGGCATCCGCTATGGTGTTGGCAGACGATAATTTCGCTTCAATAGTCGCTGCCGTGCGCGAAGGCCGCACTGTTTATGATAATTTGCGTAAGGTGATAGCCTGCATGCTGCCGACCAATGGCGGCGAAGCACTGACGATCATAGTTGCATTGTTGATGGGCTATGCACTGCCGGTTACGCCTGTGCAGATATTATGGATTAATATGGTAACGGCCGTTGCTCTCGACATCACCCTTGCTTTTGAACCAACAGAAGCGGGGACAATGCGGCGCCCGCCAAGGAGGCGCAATGAAGCGTTGATATCGCGGCTGTTGCTCTGGCGGATTCTCTTTGTCTCTCTTGTGATGGTGGCCTGTGCATTTGGTGTGTTTTTCCATGTTCTGGCACGTGGTGAGGACCTCGCCTTGGCACGGACGATGGTCGTCAATGTGATTGTCATGCTGGAAATTACCTTTTTGTTCAGCGTGCGCTATGTCTATGGCAGCGGCCTGAATTGGCGTGGACTGGTGGGTACCAAGGCCGTTTTGATTGGTGTATCCGCTGTTGTGGCGGTGCAATTTTTGTTCACCTATACGCCTTGGCTGCAGGAATTGTTTGATAGCCGCGCTTTGACCAGCCCTTATGTATTGTTGATTGTAGCTATTGGGGCCGGTTCTATTCTGGTGTTTGAGGCTGAGAAGGCTTTGACCCTCAAATGGCTGGAAAGAAGGCGTTTAGTGTAAAAATTATACGGTTTTTCAGGTGCAAAAAAGATTGAAAGCATAGAAAGTGCAAGCATTGAACCAGAGAGGTTTGGTATTTGGGTAACCTTCATGCTCTATGCAAAGAGGCTGTCCTCTATATTTTTTTGGATTCCTGATTCTTGCTCTACGTCTACATCACGATCGATACTGAATATTCGCCGGCATATTATAAACCGAGCGCCAGACAAGATTATAGTCTCAACTATAATCGCTCTGTCGCCGGCATTACTGCGGATGGCGAGGTCGGCATTCATTATCAGATGGATGTGATGGAAGAATATGGCCTTACAGGCGTCTTCTTTGTCGACCCGATGCCGGCGCTCCTGTGGGGCACAAAGGCTATCGCTGATATAGTTGAGCCTATTATCGCACGGGGCCATGATGTTCAGCTCCATGCGCATACCGAGTGGCTGGAGCATGTCGAAAATAACCCTGTAGGCGGTAAGACGGGCCGTAATATGGCGGATTTCACGCTGGATGAGCAGGTCATTTTGATCGATATAGCGCGAAGCTTGTTGGTCGATGCTGGCGCGTCTGCACCCGTGGCGTTTCGTGCAGGTAATTATGGCGCCAATGATGATACGCTGCGCGCGCTGGCGAAGCTTGGCATAGCCTATGATACCAGCTTTTGCCCAGGCATTGAGGGCTCAGCGTGTGATATCAGGCTCACGGCAGACTATACCAAGCCATTGCTTTATTGCGGCGTGACGGAAGTGCCTATTGGCAGTATTCTGACACGCGGGCAGGGGCAGCGCCACGCGCAGCTTGTGTCTCTTTCAGCGCGGGAAATGGTTTCCGCAATCCGACATGCGGCGCAGCAGGGCGATGAGCAATTCACGCTCGTATCCCATAGTTTTGAGCTATTGAGCCGTAATCGCCGTAAGGTGAACAAGATCGTAAAGCGCCGGTTCGAGAAGCTGTGCGCAACGATCGCGGATTTGCATGACGTGACGACTGGCACATATCGTGACAACCCTCCTATTATTCCGGCTGAAGAAGAAGCAATGCTGCTGCCACATAATCCCATGCGTACCGTGGCGCGCATAGGTGAGCAGTTGCTCGTGAACGCGCTCTACGGGCGCGCTTGATGGGTAGCAAATAACCCACATCACATGCGACGAAACCTGTACTTCAGAAAATATCGGAAAAGCTGGCGCGCCTGAGCGAAGAATGTTCGAACCAATTGTTCGACACCCTCGCTGAATGGACCGAGATTCTCAAGACGACCAGCCTTGGCCGCCGCACAAACGACAATATCCCCCCGAAGTCGGCGCAATCACGCGCCAAAAAGAAGCGATAGCCGGTTACGGCCAATAGTGGCCGGACCATTTCGCATTGCTCGCTTCGTGGTTTTCAAAAGCCCATGTCAAAAAAACGGTTCTATCCGTCGCCTGTTTCCGTGCGCTGCACAGCCGAAGAGCTGGAGCAGATAAGGTCGCTGGCAGACGCCTATGGAATCACGCTGAGCGCGTTGTTTCGCGATGCCGTTCTGGGTGAGAAACAGACCAAGCGTAAGCGCAAAGTCAGACAGCCGGTCAAAAGCAAAAAGGAGCTGGCCCGCCTGTTCGCCCTGCTCGGGCAATCGCGCATAGCCAGCAACCTCAATCAACTCGCCCGAGCCGCGAACAGCGGTTCACTGGTGATGACGCCGGACACGGAGGCGGAACTCAAACGCGCCTGCAAGGATGTCCACTTCATGCGGGTCACCTTGCTGAAAGCTCTGGGCCTCTACGCTGACGATGAGGATGCGCCATGATCCTCAAAGGCTCACAGCGTGGTGGTGCGAAGCAATTGGGCCAACATCTGCTCAAGACAACCGAGAACGAGCATGTCGAAGTTCATGAGGTATCCGGCTTCATGGCTTCAGATTTGCTGGGTGCGCTGCGCGAGGCGGAAGCGATCAGCAAAGGGACGCGCTGCAAGCAGCCACTATTTTCAGTGTCGTTGAATCCACCCCAAGATGAAAGCGTCCGTATCGACGTTTTCGAAACTGCCCTTGCCGCCATTGAGGAACGTAATGGTTTGAGTGGTCAGCCGCGTGTTGTGGTCTTCCATGAAAAGGAAGGTAGGCGGCATTGCCATGCCGTGTGGTCGAGGATCGACGCGGAAACCATGACGGCACGCCCGCTCCCCTTTTTCAAGACCAAGCTGCGCGAGGTTTCCAAACAGCTCTATCTCGAAAATGGCTGGCAGATGCCGCGCGGGTTCATGGATTCCAAAGAGCGTGATCCGCGCAATTTCACCTTATCTGAATGGCAGCAAGCCAAGCGTGCCAAACTCGATGCCCGCGATCTCAAGGGCACGATCCAGGAATGCTGGGCGGTGTCAGACAATCGAGCCAGTTTTGCCAAGGCTCTCGAAGAACGCGGATTGCTCTTAGCCCGTGGTGATCGCCGCTCCCATGTTGCGCTGACCCATAGCGGGGAAGTCTTTTCTATCCCGCGCATGATCGGCAAAAAGGCCAAGGATGTCGCAGCGCGTCTCGGCCCTGCCGATGGTTTGCCCAGCGTCGATGAAACCAAATCCCGCATTGCTCAGGACATCCTGCCCCGCATTAAATCCTACTTGGCGGAAGCGCGTCAGAATGCAGTACGCGAGCTTGGTCCGCTCGAACAGAAGCGCCAGCATATGCAGGCCAAGCACCAGACCGAGCGACTGGCGATGGATGCAGGTCAGAAAGCGCGCGCTGAAGCGGAAAACCGCCAGCGTGCGCAGCGGCTGCGCAAGGGGCTTGCCGGTGTGTGGGATAGGCTGCGCGGTGAATATTCGAAGCGGCGCAAGCAAAACGAGGTGGAGGCCTACTTCGCCCTCCAGCGTGACCGCGAGCAGCGCCAAGCGATGGTGCAGGCCCAGCTTCACGAGCGGCAGCAATTACAGGTGCAAATCCGCGCGGTGCGCGCCCGCCACGCCGATCAGCTCCGTGATCTCCACAAGGATGCCGCCAATTATCGCCTGATGCAGCGCGGCGAAGCCCCGGCGATGCGCTATGCGTTCAATAAGCTCGGCAAATTGCGCCAAGACAGGGCCGCACTACCGCAGCCGAAAACGCCGCAAGACCGTCTCGACCGCTTGCGTTCGGGTGAACGCAGGGATGGCCCAGAGTACGATCTGGACCGCTAGACAGCATTCGGTGCGAATGATCCTTCTAGTTTCTAACTCACTATAAATTATTGATATATTTTATGTTAATTGTGAAAATTGAACTCGCTACCTTCTCAACGACCCATTTGGATTCTTTATGGTTGCTCGACACAAAGTATCGGGTGAGGGTTGTCGCAGTCCTCAGCTGAGCTACCGCTCGTGCACGAGATATGTTCGCCGATCTGAATGGACGTGCTAAAATTACATTCGCCACCGCCATTGCTTCCTGAACTTGAACTCCAGTTGCTGCAACTGTTACCACTAAGGTCTACCCAGTAACTCGGCGAGCCACTGGTATAGTCTGTTATGAATGATTCGCCCGTTCCATACGTGCCATAATAATCAGTCGCTGCAATAGCCCAATTGGTGTTGTTGAGATAAGCCACATAGGTCTTGCCGGAAACAGCATTGGCATCCGCATTGCACTTTGCGTTTGCGCCGCTCTGTCCACCCAGATTGCCATTGTAAGCAGTGTTCGATAAGAAGTAACTTAAAGAGTTTGTCGGCGGCGCCCAGGGTATTGTGGACGCAATTTCGATCTTGCCCACGCAAAGTATCGGGTGAGGGTTGTCGCAGTCCTCAGCTGAGCTACCGCTCGTGCACGCCGACTTTGTTCCGATTGTTTCGGTGGAAACAAAGTTGCACTCGCCGCCACTAATTGAACTGGAACTTGATGTCCAGTCATTGCAGTTCTCTGTGCTAACGACGGCCCAATGACTGGGAGAATTCGTTGTGTATAATGCCGAATATGGCAAGCCTGCACCATACGTTCCAGCATATTGCACTCCGGCGATTGCCCAGTTTACTTCGCCTAGTATCGCGCTATAATTCAAACCTATTATCGCTTGAGGGTCGGCTTCACACTTCGTATTGGCACCGGATTGGCCGCCTAGATTTCCGTTATAAGAAATACTAGAAAGAAAATAATGCACGTAATTGGCACTGCTAAAGACGATACTCCCGTCGCCAGAGCAATTCCAACTACCCGAGGACATCCGAATAATTTCATTGTCATTACAGCTAGGTAACGTGGAACCGCCGCACGACGCCCAGGACGTCCCATTGCAGCATTCGAATGCCGGTATTCCGCTGTTGTAGCGTATCGAGCCTTCGATACCCGCGTTACAGGTCCGGTTGTCAAACCCCACCAGAACAGAGCCCTCTCCAAAGCCGCCTGAGGTTTCCTGAGCAAGTCCAGAAAGTGGAGAAAGCAAAAATGCGAAAACCACCAGAATCGCGTTAATGCGAACCTTTGGATTCCTATTGCGCATGATCACGGCCTCCGTCTTGGCCCTTAGGCAACACGCCAGCGTCTCTGATCGTATCGGTATAACTAAGGTTGCCATTCACATGGAGACCATCAGAATTAACGATAACTATCGGCCTCCCCTCGATCACAAAGGTGATCGTGTCGTCCTGTTCATTTACGACTATCTCGGGATGCGGTTCAGTTGCCTGAACAGCATAAGCCGTAATGACAACCCCCAGAAGCATCGCCAGTATGAAAACCGTCAAGGTCTTTGGGCAAAGAGTACGCGAGACTCGAAACATGGCTCCCTCTCTAATTTTTGTTTTAAAGAAAGCCGCCACGTTATTAAGCAAAGATTATTGCGAAAATACAACGACTACATACGTTAATTGTCGCACAAGTTTATAAATGTTAGCAAGATTTTACTTCATACATTCGTAGAAGTATGCAATCCCTCTAGCCATTCGTGCAATCCCGCTTGTCGGAGAAAGAACGCCTCGACCGATGTCCGACAGCTTTGTAGCCTGCACAAAGGTGCTGCCCATTGCCGCCTAATTTAATGCGGCATCACGACCGTGCGAAAGCAATCAGGCTGCTAAAGTCGTGATTGTCGGCGGCCTGCAAGGCCGCGACATAGGCTTTGCGAGTTTTGTTCGCATCGACCAGGCTGGCGCTTCCCCATGTGAAACGCGGCCTGCCGAGCTGCTGAGCAAGCAGGTCACCAACCAGACGCGAGAACCGTCCATTGCCGTTCGGAAACGGATGGATCGCGACGAGCCTGTGCGAAAAACGGATTGCGATTTCATCGGGTGGGAACGTTTCGTTCTGGGCCCAGTAGCGTGCATCGTCGATGGCTTGTGCGACGTCTGTACCAATGCGGTAAGCATCGACACCGATATTGCGCGCTGTCTTGCGATATTCGCCTGCCCATCGCCAGACGTCACCGAACATGCGCTTGTGCAACTGACGCAGGAATTTCTCGTCAAGAACATTGCGCCGCCGCGATGACAGCCATTTCACCGCACTGGCAATGTTGACCTGCTCGGCCTCGTTCAGTTCGCGGCGGAGCGTGATGTAGGTCGGGATGAGCGCTTCGCGCTCGTCGGCTTCGAGCGGGGTGTTGGCGTCGTCATCTTCACCGAACAGCGGATCACTCATGCGTCATCCCATAGCCGCCGTGGCGGCCCATCGAGAATTTCGCGCACAAGCCGCTCGCGCTCATCAGCCAGATCACGCGATTCCAGTGTCTGATTTTCCAGGCGCATGGTGTGATGCAGTCGCGCCAACTCGCTATCGGCTTTTTTCTGCGCCTGATCACGCACGGTTTGATCGAGCGAAGTGCGCGGCACAATCGCATAGACAAGAACGCAATCCATGGCCTCGGCGGCCTCGCGCAAGGTTTTAAGCGTGGTTGAGCCAGTAACCTCGGCCTTTTCGAGCGTGTTGACGCGCGGGCGCGTCACACCCATGCGTTCGCCCAACTTGGCAGGAGACATGCCCAAGGCTTCGCGAATGGCCCGCACCCAGCCAAACGGCGGCACATGCAGCGCCTCGCGATCAAGCTTGCTTGATCGGCGATCCAGATTCTTGCGGGCCAGTCGTGTTTGATCGGGGCTCATGTCACCATCCTTACCCGAGAATAGTGACATATATATGTGTCTATGTCAATCTTATAATGAAACATATATATTTCCTATTATTCCAATAATAGAAACATATTTGCTTCAACGTCTCTCGTGCCTTCTCAGGAATAGGTCGTTGAATAGGGGGAAATGCAAACCATGACGCATCGCCGTGACCGCTCCCCGGTTCTGCGTGTTCCTCGCCCCCTGTTTTCCGTTCGTGTCGTTCAACTTCCGACCATCAATCGCCCTTGCCTGGGGTGATCGTCGCGGGAGCCCACAAGGGCTCCGATGGTCGGAGCCTCCTGACTTGACGGAGGAAAACATGAAACTCATCACCCGCTTTGAACTGGCATCCCGTTCAACGAGCGAACTGCGCCGCCTGCTGCGGAGCATGTTCAACGAACTGGCTTGCTCCAAGCCGGATACAGACCAGCGCCGCAACGCGCTGGCATCGTTGGAAACGGTCCGTACTGAGCTGGCGAGTCGCCCAGACGGTCCGTAAACGATGAAAGGCGCGTGAAGCTCACGCGCCTTTCTCATTCACATGTCGAACAAATCGCGCTGCTTAGATAGAGCCTCATCAAGGCTTTGCAGGTGCGCGAAGTGGTTGAAGATGTGATTGTGCTTGAGGCTCATTGCCGTGTGCACATCGGCACAGCTACGCGCCGGATTCTCGGTGGGCACGTCCCTGCGATAGCGGTGCAGTTCGCGGGCAACCTCCCGATAACGGCTGATGTCTGCCGAGAGCATACGCCGCACTTCATCGCGCAGCGCGCGCAATTCGGTTGAGCGGCGCGGTTCGGACTTCCTGTCCGCTTGGCCAATGTCATCAGCCATATACCCGCCATAGCCTGTAATCCGAACGGATTCCTGAATCTGTTTCGGGGAGAGCACGGGACCGCCGAGGAAATAAAACCAAGGATGGCCCGCATTGTATCCGCCAAATGTGTATCGTTCTTGGGTCATTTCAGTGCCTCCAAAATACATGGATGCAGTGAAAGTCCGTTTCTATGGTCAGGACATCGTTGATTTCGAGATCTCGGCCCATGTGTTCCCAATCGATATAGTATCGGAGGGATTCAGGAATCTGGGTGCTCTGCTCGGTCAGCTCCAGCGCAAAATCGTCAATGCAGCGGTATTGCCCTGCATAGTGATCTTCGATCGCTTCGCGAGCATCGTCCAAGTTGCCAAAATATTCGACCAGCTTACCGCCAAGCTTGCCATGCTCGGCGATGAATGCCGCCAGTTCCGCCACGCTCTCGATACCCTGATATTCGGACACGGGCGCGCCTTCAAAACCCTCATAATCGTGAATGGCGTATTCTTCGGCCTCTTCAATCGGTGAAGCCTTGAGCATTGCAGTAATGCTCGACCAAATTCCGTCCGTGTCCTGATCTGCATCGATCCAGCAGCCATGCAGAATGCCGTTATTGTAGGCCGCGAGACAGGCCACATAGATTCGGATTTCTCCTTGTTGGTTTTCCATTTTGATCCCTCCTTGGGGTCAGGGTTGCACATGCAACCGTTGCCCTTCGGCGAGAACGGGGTGTGCAAACGGACAAGACAAATCGACGGCGGGCGCAGGCGCTTGCGTCGAGCCTCGGGAGACCGTCTATTTTTCTTGAAGTGCGCTCCAGGGGCTGGCCCCTAAGCCTTCCCGCGAGGGATCGACGCCGCATGGCCGAGACTATAGGCTCGGTTCACGAGAGCCCGCCCCGACAGGGCGCTGCAGAATTCTCAAATTCAGGGTGTCGCTTCATCAAGAAGCTGTTGAAGCTCTCCGAGCCGAAAATGCAATGAAGACGGATGGAGTGGGCAGCCCGTTGACAGGCCGGCGCACCCGGCCAAACATCACGGATAAATCTCGGGAGACGGCTAAAGGGATTTAGACAAGGCAGCTTCAGCTTGCCTGCGGCAGTATCAGTTCAACATGTGATCTTGGCAACCTAATCCTGCAACATGGCCTTAAGGTTGCCGCGTACCATATGTCGTGCCTCATGTTCGTCGATGGACAGCGCGTTCGCCAATAATGAGATAGCCCGTCGAACGTCGCCAGCGGGAATGGGAGCCTTTCCCCTGAGCACAAACGGGCCGTCCGTCTCGGTTAGTAGGCGATCCGTCGGGATGGCAGATGCGACTTTCAGGCCGTTGGGTGATGATAGCATTTGCTCGTTCACTGAGAAATAACATCCAAGCGCGACGGCACGCCGAACTTCGGAAACGTTGCCAGTAAACCAATGCAATACGACCGTACCTTTGTCCCGAGGCAGGTATTTTTCCACCATATCCAAGACAGCCTTCGTCGCCCTCACGCTGTGAACACTAAGGACTTTACCTTTTGATAGCGCACAAAGTCGCAGCACCCGTTCGAAAACCTGCTTCTGCAGATCAAGGGAGCGGTAAAATCGAGGGCCGGCGTCGAGACCAACCTCACCGACGTAGCGGGTTTGAGGCAAGAGTTTCTCGAAGAGTTCGATTTCCCCAAAACGCTCTTCAACGAGCTGCGGGTGAAGGCCTAATCCGACCCGCACGAACTTGCTGGATGCGGCGAGTTCGTTGTTCCGTTCAAACGCCAGAGGCGTAGTAGTCACGGTAAGTGTTGCAGTCTTGCCACTGTCACAAGATCGGATCGCCTCAAGCAAGTCAGGGTAAAGGTCCAAGTGGGCGTGAAAATCAACATAATCAGGATTCATATTATCCGCCGGGCTTCGCTTTCACGCCCTCAATCAGATCAGCCACCTCAAGGATACCGCGACGGAACACGTCGGCGTAGTCAGGAATCTCGCCAACGGAATCGATTAAGGGACCTGGCTTGTGTACGAGAATCTTCGCAAGCGATGGGTTCGCCTTGATCCGCTTAGACATGAGTTGGAATGAACGGACGTGTTCGCCTTCTGCGCGATCGGCTGCGAGAGTCTGCGCCTTCAAATCCGGGATAGTGTAAAGGGTAGGATCAGAAACACCCAACCCCGCTTTCAGTGAGGCCCTTCGAATAAGGCAAGGAACGCAGTAACCACAATGCCTGGGTGAAAGCCCCTTGTACCTAGCCTTCGCTGGCGACGAGCATGACATGGAACCGCCTACGATCTTACGAAGGAAATCAAGGTCGACGCAATTGGCCACCATCTCTCCCTTCGTTGCGTGTCTGTATGGGTTAGAATAACTAACCGTAAGTCCTACTGCGGCTGCCAGTTGGGCCATGCTCGCTATGAAATGCGGATGTGCCGTACGCGTGCTAAGCGCCCCAAACCGAAGTGGGTCGAGAGGTACATTGAGCGCGATCAGACCATTCTCCGGAATGTTGACAGCCGCGTTTTTGCCAAGCGCAGATGCAGCAAGGCCCGCGAGTGCATAGAAAAGGAATGATCGTCCGCGCTGGGTGTCTTCTGTTTCCTCGGTGTCGAGATTGCCTTTGTCAAAACCGAGCCGGACACGGATCGTGCTCACGTTCTCTGGAGAAAAATGCTTTTCTAGCGCATCCACGACATAGGCTTGCGCCTTTGCAGTTTCGGCATCCCAGTAATGGCTCACGAACAATGGGCGCTTGCCATTTGAAAGAGAGTCAATGGCGCCAATTAGACTATCAAGCCCGCCCGAGAGCAGGCTCACCTCGGTCAACCCGTCGATGGCCAACCGCTTCGGCTGCATCGCAAGAGTTGCGGCGTTCTTTGGTCTGTCCCTGAAGAACACACGCCAACGGTCACCGGTCAGAAATCTCAACAGCCTCTCGATGTGCTGCTTTTGGCTTGTCCATGTCGAAGCGGATGAAACGGGCACATAAAGATCAATTTCACGGCTCCAGCCGTCCTGTGCATTAGTCTTGCGGGAAATGCGTGTGTCTCCCGCATTTACCATCGCCGCAATGATGGTCAGGTCAATTGCTGACTCTTGTGGTCGTAAACCGAGCGACGAGAGTTGATCCAGTGCTTGTCCGATACCAAAACCGGGACGCAAGTCTTTATCCAGAAAGTCGATTTCGTAATCAGCGGAATCTGCTTGAACCAGCTTAATCTTCGCGTTGTCGTTTGGTCCGAGGCGACCGATCAGGCTAAATCGTCTCATTCGCGCTCCCCTAGGGCTTGGATGAGGTCAAATGCGGCAGAAAACAAGTCGTCGACGAAGCCGTTAATGTCGGCGCTATCGAGGTTTCGCAGGTCTGTCCCTCGCTCATCAAATCGATCACGTACGCACCCGTTTACAAAGTCGTGAAGCATCTTCTGTGCTCTCTCAACCCCGGCGATATCTGAAGCCACTGAAAGCGCGTTGGTGCCAACCTCATTAAGGATTTTGCCTTCGATGGAACGGCTCACCACTCCAATGAAAAACTCTTGAAGATCAGCAGCGGTCAGTTCGTCAAAATTGCCAACGCCCTCGGTTGCCATTGCAGCGACGGTTTCCAGCATGGCGTCGCGAGCTATGGCCTCATCCAAGGTGCCACCTTCCGGGCAAAGCATGTCCGTCATCGCCACGAAAACGTCTTCCGCTGGCGCTCCGGCCATTCCTTCCAGATTGAACCGCCGCAGAGCCTCCGCCGGACCTTGCTCGGCGAATGTACGAGCGAATCCGGCAATGCCTCCTGCTACCGCCCTAGAATTTGACATCCTATTCGACGCTGCGCGGCCTCCGCCACTCGCGCCGACGTACTTTCCTGCGCCACGACGAATTGCACGAGAGTCAGATGTTCGGGTACCGCGAGTGACATCCCCCCTCGCTGGTCCCAGCCCAGAAGAAGGCGACACAGACGGAATCGGCGGGTACTTCGTAGGATTTGCAGGCGCGGCATTACCGTCGTCCTGGCCTCCGTCACCTTGACCATCTGCGGCTCCATCTTCTCCATCCGCAGGCGCAGCCGCGGGTTGGGAAGGAGGTTCTCCAACCCAGCTGGGCACGAGGCCGCTCTTCGACCCGCCAAATGTCCCCGAGGTCCCCATTAACTCCGCCCCCCTTTGCCCAAGAGTTTTATCACTGCGGACGCCGCCGTTTTCAGGCCTTTGTTTTCATCTTGCCCCGCCCATTCGGTAAGCAAGACGCTGAATTCCCCTTTGGCATCCTCTTCATTGAAGGCACCTGTCCAGCCACTTACGGCCCATGGCCCCAACTTCGTCACTGGAAGGTCTTTCAGGAATGCTAGAAGTGGGCCTTGGAGGAACGGATGTAGCTTGGCGACTTCAGCGAGGCCGCGAACGCCAATGGGCTCTTGCGCTAAATCCTCAGCATCCCGAACCTTCGATCGGAGCGTATCAAAAACCTGCTCGGCTTCCAGCGTTTGCAGACGAGCCACTTCGGCCGAGGCCTGTTTCACTTGCAGAGGCGATCCTTGAAGTTTTGCAACTAGCTCATCGAGATCGCCGAGCGACGCCACAGCACCGAACACGTTTCGTCGATCCCTTGTCACAAAGACGTAGGGCCGGAGATCATGCTCCGCCAATGACGGCTCTATCGAAGCCCATTGCTTGGCCCATTCCAAGTTTGGCCAATCCGGCAAGGGTTTATCGGAGGTTGCACCTTTAGGTTTGCCCTTCGCAGATTTCACCTCGATATCGTCCGCCTTTTGATGGACCGCCGCTTCGAGAACACCTAAGTCTTCGGAAACGCCCGTGTTCGCAGAGCCCCGCGCCATGGCGTCATACAATTCGGGCGCAAACCTTTCGGCCAACATGATCTTTGCCAAGACGGACATATTCAGCTCGTCGCGGAACCCCCGTTCCTCCGCGATCGCAAGTCGCAACATCATCGTATTGATAAAGCGTTTGATTTGTCGCGGATTACCACGCGCACCGTCAGCCAGGATCGGAGCGATCCTTCCTGCAAGTTCCAGCGCACGCTCGACTTCGTCGGGGACTGAGCCAAGCGCTTTCGCAATTGTTTCGCGGTCAAGGCCCGGCCCCTTCCACGGTCTGCGTAACACGTCCCGCGCCAAGCCGACGAGCTTCTGAAAGGTCTCAGATGCCTCTCCGCATTCGTTAAGCACTAACAGCAAGGTCACATAGATTCGAGTCTCTGCATAACCGAGTGACGGTAGTCGAAACGGCACCTGAATTAGCTTCTCAAGGTAGTTCCGCGCATAGGTTGCAGGGCCGGTCGCCACGGGGAGGTCTGGAAAATGCTGCCGCACAGCGTATTCGATCATTCCCTCGTCGGCAGCTATTACGAATGCCGCGCGCGGCACGAAGAGAAAGAGACGGATCGCTTCCAATGTCTCGATCGCAATCGTAGGCAGGCATCGGTCAAGATCGTCCACGAGCACAACAAGTTGGTCAATTTCTGCGCGCCTTAAGAGCTCCTCGAACTCCTTACGGAATGCATGCATTTGTTCCGGGGCGCTCTCCCCTTCGGCTTCGCGCAAGAAATCGTCGGCCCCCTTCACCAGCGCAGCCGCATTTTCGGCATTGGCCTGGTCACCGAGTACGGCACGCGCAGCGGACCCAAGGTCCTTTAACGTCTCCGGAGTGGGAATTCCTGTTGCAAGCGTAAGTCCATAGGAACCGGCCCTCCGCGCCACCTTCATCCAGTTGACGCGGCGCAGAACCTTTTTGGCTTGATCGATAACCTTCCCGCTTGTCGAACGCTTCCGGAGCAGTTCATCGACGATGGTTTCGATCAGAACTGCCTTGGCGTCTTCAAATCCCTGAAATAGCCATCCATTGAAGCGCACGCATAGAACGCGATCTTTCTCCGCGAATGCTTCTTCTACCATTGCTAGGATGCTTGATTTGCCCGCCCCCCAATCACCGTGCACGCCCACACTAAGTGGCTCATCCGTCCTTTCGGCAACCAATCTCACTACGGTACGAGCGATAGCCTCGTAGTAAAGCAAGTCTATTGCGGTTTCGTTGTCTGCGACAATCATTCAAAAGTCTTTCAAATGGTACATTGGCATTTTCAATTAATTGCGCAAAGATCACGAAATATTAGAGACATAACTCACTTTACACAAATATATTTATCACAAATCTCTATACAAAAATAGAAATGCCCGAGTCGGAAAGAGAACTTAGCCATTTCTAACACAAGGGCTTCCGAATAGTCAGAGACGCCCCCTTTCATTCCACATCCAAAGAGGCATCGAAACTGTCAATGCGTCGTCTTTGCCTGACTGCCGCATCTGCCGCGCCGGAGGCGGCTGGGTTCCAAGGGGGCAGGCACGCTCCTGGTCGATGGGGAAAGACCGCCACGGCGGTCTTGTGGGGAGAGCGAAGTCTCCCCGATGGTGCTGATCCGGCCCATTCCTGAACGCCCACAGGCGGCTCGAGAATGGGCACGGGAAGCGCCATTTAAGCGGGATGCAACGGGGCGGCACTTGAGCCCCTTGCCAAGATCGCATTGTAGTACAATGCACATCTTGCGCGTGCGCGCTGACAAGTCCAAGCTCCCAAATTCCACGATGGACTAGCTAGATGATGAGATACTTTTCAAGGAGAAATCTATCCGCAAATACAGTCCGGATTTTGTAAGGAAAGCCGTCACGGCAACTTGCGAAACATGTTGTTTGATAGCGATGCCTCGATATCTCTGTGAATAGCTTGGATGGCTTCAAAGACTTGCTGCAAGCCATCTTCCTTACCTTCGGCTTTCTCTAAAAGAAAATTAATTTCCTCGACCGCCGATTCGCTAAAATAACTTTGGTACGATCTATACACTTGGATTATATCGCGCAGTCTTTCGGCAGAGGCCATAAAGCATTTTCGCCCGCCCTCAATATCTCCTTCTTGAGCGAGAATAATCGAAGCTTCATGGGCCACTTCCCAATCGAAAGCTTTTTCAGTAATCTGATGATGAATATTAGATAAAACCGAAGCAGTATTTTGTCTTTTTAAATCATCTTGGGATTCGCGGATGCGTGCAATAGATGATGAAATTGGCCTTCTTTCTGAAGGCACTATTTCTTGCCGCTCGATTGCCCATTCCCCCGGTTCTCCGCGATAGACTAGTTTTCTTACCCCGAGTGAAACGTGCAGCCCATTCCTGCTATAGAAGTCATAGATATCTGCACCGTCTGCTGTCTTGCGCTTTGAATGCCACGCCCACGCAAGAAGCGGTGTGAGAAAAGAAGGGTTGTTGCCGGATTTCGTATCCCGTAGCTTTTCCGTCAGAAAATCATGGGCCTCCCTGTCAGGTGGACATGTAGACCTTTGAAAGTCGAGAACGAAAGGCTCGATCTCTAACCTGTATATCTTGCCTGCTGGCTTACGCAATCCGGTTAGCTTGCGAATAAAAACAATGAAGGATTTCCGCAGGTTGTCGTCCGCGTTGATGAAATCAGCATGATCGCGAAAAATCTGATTATGCTCGGATTCAGGTTCAGCCATACTCGATAGATAATAGAGGCTCTGAACTAAGGGAATAGGTTAAGAAGGCTCGTACCGAAGGTGTGGTGGAGGAACTTCACGACCATGCACAAAGAAACGCGCAGCCAAGACCTCGCCCGTAATTGGATCGCGCACGGTAAACGCTGGCCCTTCATATCTGTGAAGCTGGTAGTGCTTATCCAGGTATTGCTCTTCAACCGCGACATGAGTGATTGGGTGCCTCACTACATATGAAGGGCCAAAGCGGCGAGCCGGCTTATCGTTCTGCATCCATTCTTCACCGACTAACCAGCCCTCGCCATATTGATCTTTATAAGGTCGATTTTGGAGCACCGTGACCGTCACAGTATATTCTGTACTTACATCATCACTCATTTATAATTATATTTGTTGTTATCGTAATAATATTATAAATGAACCTCTCATCCCGGTCAAATTTCAGCTGCCTCATGCCTCACAGAAATCACAGCTTTTCTCACAAGTAGCTCACAGAAACCCCTGTCAAAGTGCCCCCTGTCGATAGCGAAAATTCGCTGTCGGCACAGATTGATCAGTCTGGATTCTAGCCAGGAAGTGAGCGCTCCTTCCTTTCAATCCAAAGGGTGGAGAAATGAAAACCAAGCTGAACCCCAGCGTAGGAATGCGCTTTGGGAACACAGGGAAACGCCGATTGGGCAAAGAACCAAGTGTCAGCACTGTCGCTGGCACACACCGAGAGGTGGCGGGTCCAAAGCCTCGAAGGTCAGGAGAAATCTGATGTTCGAGATTTTATCAGAAGTTCAGGTAGCAGACTCATCAACGCTGCTCAGCCCTACGTTCAAACACGCGCTTGCCAAGAGGCTTGCTAAGGATCGGATGACCCGGATGGGTGGTTTCATTTTCCTGATGGAACACATTCTTGATTTCGTCGAGAATGGCGGAAAAATCCTGAATGAGCATGGCGCTGCCATCTACATTCACCCCGATATTGTCGAGGAGGCGTATGGCTACGAGCTGTCCTTCACCTGGACAACAGACATACGGGTCTTCGCAAAGCAAAAGCCGATGCGGCGTAGCCCTAGCCATCACCTGCTACGATTGCAGCTCTGGGATGCTACTTACAAAATTGCTGGCCGACCAATCACCGTCTAGCGCTTGATCTACGAGCGCCGATGGCGCGGCATGTAAGAGCTGCGCCATCGGCGCTAGCCGTCGCTGCCCGAAAACGTTCCGCCAATCGCATAGTCCGGTGGCCCAAGCGTGTCCTTAAGTGTCGCCTATGGCCTTTTTTGGGGCGACCTAGGCGCTGGCCCCGCGCCCGCGCGGCGGCGAGACCCGCCAAGGTGCGCTCGGAGATCAGGCTGCGCTCCAACTCGGCCATGGCCGCCATGATGTGAAACGTGAACTGACCCATGGCGCTGGAAGTATCGATAGCATCAGTGACGCACTCAAAATGACACCCACGCAGCCGTAGTTCCTCGACGATATCGACCAAATGCCGCAACGAGCGTGACATGCGGTCGAGCTTCCAAATAACCAGCGTATCACCCGCCGCAAGCATCGCCATCGCCTTATCGAATTCCGGACGGTTGCGCCGAGCACCGGTAACACCGTGATCGGCAAAGATATGATCGCATCCCGCCTGTTCCAGAGCTGTAACCTGAAGATCAAGCCTTTGACCTTCAGTTGACACACGGGCGTAACCGATCCGGCGCGGCATGGAATCCGCCCCTTTCTTGTCATATTTTGTGTCTTTTCTTGCGCTTTTTATAGCATGCGGGGTCACAATCTTTCTCCTTTTGAAGCAAAAAAAGGATTAAGCATTGAGATTCAATACGTTGCGGAAGCCCGCTCTGCGGGTTGACAAAACTGCGCCCCGCGCTTCGCTGCGGAAAAACGGTCGTTTTTGACGCTCCGTTTTCGGGAGCAAACCGTGGCGCGAGCGCCTACCTTAAGTCGTTGAAAATCCTCTTCTTCACATTTTCGGTTGAATAATAGTACGTTCCGTTTAGGAAAGCAAGAAAAACGACCGTTTATTACTTTGTAGTATCTTGAGTTAATTTGAATTTCTCCCCTTTCCTCTTCTTTGCATTGTTATGATTTACGAAGAGGAGGCTGTAATGGCTCTGTCAAACTTAAAGGGAACGCTGCGTAATGCCTCTATGGGCCTCGCCGCGCTTGGCATGGCAGCCGGACCTACAGTTGCTCCTGCTTTCGCGCAAAGCGCACAAGTTCAACAGACTGCGGCCTACGCTCAGGATGTAGCTATACAGGACATCAACATTCCGGTCAGAGATTTGCGTGACAACCAAATACGCGGCGTTCAGATGATGGCCGCGATGGCGTCGAAAGACACACAACTGATGATATTCTATGGTGACAGTCAGGACGCGCTGGATCAGACATTTTACGGGGCGAAACAAGCTGTAGCTTCGGGCGTACCATTGGCGGGCGTGATTGTCGCATCGCCCGCTGAACCTGATACGATTGATGGCGAAAGAATGACCGGCACAAACCGCGTTGAGTTCTACGCCGATGGTCAAAGAACCGGTGCATTCGATAGAATCGACACGCAACCTCACCGTGTTGCAGGGCTGGTGCGTAATGAGCTGCTACGCGGCCAAGACATTATGCAAAGCCGTCGCGCATTGGCGATGGCCCCAAGCGCTGGACGTTAAGCCCCAGACTATCCGTTTAATTGTTGGGACAATGTGAACGGCTTGTCGCTTTCGGGCTTCTGGTCGGGTTGATCTGCGGGCGCTTCGGGTCGCGAATGATCAAGGGATGCAAACTCCCCCGTAAGCTCGCCTTGAGTCCTCGTCCCAAGCTGGAATCCTGATGCATCACCATTTGACTCACCAAAAAGTGCATCCGCCCCCTGATTTGCGACGGCAATTGCATTTTCTTCGGTAGTATCGTCAAAGCCTTGTGCATTCACTACAGCCTGCTGTACTTCGTCATTCTCGGCGTGTGCAAGGGCTGCCTCCGCCGCGTCACGGCCCTGAGCCTCATAAGTTTCTCCGAATTCCTTCGCCGCCTGCTCGGGGTCCATTTCGCGCAATCTACCCTCGTTTTCGGCACGCTCAACCTCCAACCGATCTTGGTCACGCTTATGACCAGAGATTTGACTTTCGTGATCTGCGCGAGCCTGTTCCAACTCGCCAAGATCAGGGTTGTTGCGATCAATCTTTTTGCCGGTTCGTTTTTCGTAGTCGCGCGCCGCTTGCTCCAAGGCCTGGTCTTTGAACGTGCCATCGGGATTGAGTTCAGGTTTCTCGCCACGGTGGATTTTGGCCATCGCCCTGTCAATCGCATCACGTTGTCTGACCAACCTGTCGATCTCTTGCCCGTGCCATGCAATCTGTTTGTCGAGATCGCGAATGCGCTGGAGAAGGCTTTGAAACGCCTGCTCCTGAAAGCTCTTGCGGTCCTTTTCGGCCTTTTCGGTTTTCTGCGCCTCGCTGCCCATTCGCTGCGCCGTGGCTGTGCCACTGAAATTCAGCGCGGCACCGTTAGAAGCCTGTGAGTTCGCCATCAGGTTGGCTTCATTCTGGTTTTGTTGGCTGCCCATCTTGCTGAACACATTGGGCGGAGACGCTTCGACCAGCTCCAACGTTTCACGAGCCCCGCCGGTCACGTCATTGCTCTCTTCTGCCCCGATCCGATGCAGCGCATTCGCCACATCTGCGTCAGAGCTGCGTTCGGTCACATCCAGTATATTCTCTTCTAACTCTCCCAGAGCCATCTTCTTATTCCACACGTTTATCGTTTTTGGGCTTTTATCCCTTTTGAATGGACGATCTTTTGTCGTCCTATTCCCACGCGTTTAGAGTAAATGAAGATGGTTAAAATTACGTTATGGAAATAGCGCATTTGTCTAAAATTGTATCTATTTTGAGAAGTTTAGCTTCGCCGGTCCGGTATGTTACGCAATGCTTCGAGAACATAGTCCCATTCAGCCTTGTTCGCCTTTATGGCCCTGCGTTTCCGCCAATTGCTGATTCTTGAGGCGGTGAGCTTGAAAGCCTCCGGCGACCGTATACGCACAAGGTGGGTGAGAGGCGCGCCGGTCCGATCCAACTCGCTTTCGAGCAGTTCAAGCATTTCATCGGTGATAAGAATACGCCCCGCCTGTAGCGGTGCCCGCACATGGGCTGGCGGCGTGGGCAGGCTTCGATATCGATCAAGCACATAGTTAAAGTGCCCTTCTGGCGCAGTTGGGCTTGCCCCATTTGTCCAACGCTCAATGGCGGGTGCGGTCAGGCCATCGGGCAGGTCATCGAAATGGGCGATGAAAGCCGCAGAGCCGACCTTGGTTCGTTCGCGTTCGGTGATAAGCGCTGAAACCTGCTCAGGCGTGATCGGAATGACCTTGTAAGTTTTAGCCCGATTGCCGCGCCGATTCAGCCAGGCATCGTTGGGTGCGGGCTTCTTACGGGGCTTGGCCTGTCTCTCGTCGTCAATCTCATTCATCGTCCTGAGAGCTTAACAGAGTGGGTTTTGAATCGCGGCCCAAGACCTGTGTGATCGCCGATCTATCCACATGGATAATGGCCATGTTTCAGGCCTTTGACTGAAAGAGGCCGGGCAATCAACGACCTGTTCTCATTCAGCTTTCGCCGAAATCACTGGCATAATTCTGTCTAAACCCCCGGCCCCCATCAGCGCCAGCGCCACACTCATCACATTCAAATATTCATATGGGAGCCACCATGCCTGCCGTTAACACCGATAACGCCCGCACCGCGTCAAAAAGCCTATCAAATGACAATACGCCAGCGTTGGTTCTCTACTTCGATCATATCGTCAACATTCAGGAGCGCGCCAAGGCTTACCAAGGTCCAGACAATGGCGATGTAACTGGCCTTGCGCGCCTTAAGCAGAACGAGCTGGTCTCACTCATACATGAAAAGGAAGGTGAGCTGGACGAGCTGGATGTCGAGCAGGTGATCCTTGACGCGCAGATCGCGAAGAAAGAGCAACCGCCAGCCAGCTACCACGCCCAGCAAACGCCGCCAGCTAATGATCTGCCGGACAGCATTCCGTCCCTGATCCATTCAGAGCGCAAAAATGCGCGGGACATGCGCAAGGCAATGCTGATCGCTACATCATCGTTAGTCACAGCCAGCTTCATCATGGGCGTGGAGATCACATTGCTCTCCGAGGTGCTGGGCTATGGTATGCCGGAAGTCGCTGGGAAGCAGAGCATGAGCAATGGCCTGCTGGCCCTTGCTTTCACTTCCGTTGTTGCCGGAGCCTATTTCGCCATCGAGAAGGCTGGCCCTCGCATGACGGCGGTTCTGGACCGCCTGGGTGCAGGCGCAGTGCTGGCTTATTTGCTGGGGGCCGGTGTGGCGCTGGGCCTGAAAGGTTCAGGCCTGATCGGGGCGCTCGGCGGTCCCGATCTGTCACAAGGCGAATTTGCGACGGATTGGAGTGATCCGGCAACCTCCGTTCTCGATTACACCGCCAACTCAATTGTCGATACGCTGGGCAGCGCTGCACTCGCTGTCGCACTGGCCATGATCACCGTCCTGAGCGTCATTGCGATAGAGCATCTTCTGCGGATCGGCCTAAAACATGCAGGGCTTTACCTGTCAGCACACTCGGCTGTTGAGCATGCCGACACGCTGGAAACCAGCATGACACGCATTGCCAGTGGGCAACTGCGCCTCTCACGCGAAATCGAGCATCTGAACGAAGCTTTGGATTTGCTTGCGCAGGACACTGCGGCCGAAATCAACAGTCTCGCCGCACCCGATTTGAGGAAGGCAGAAGAGCAGCTCGAACAGATGCGGATCGTCGAGGCATCCCGCCCATGCGGCTTCGACATGGGCGCATTCGAAGCCCGCGTCTCAGCATTTCGGGCGGAAATCGAGCCCGCGCGGCTCGCCACCATCATCGAACAGGCAATTTTCTAACCCCATTATCGAAGGAGACGTTTCATGTCCTATTTCCTCCATCCAAGGGCGTTTCTCTTGTCCACCTTGCTCGTGGCTCCCGCCTGCTCAGATGAACCGCCAGCGCCCGCACAGCTCACAGTCATAAATGACCTGAGTTCCAGCACTCCGTTGTCGAGCGATAAGGCATTCGCCAATCGTGCGGCATCGAAGGTCGCAGAGATGATCGGCGCGTTAAAGCTGGGCGATAGTGTTGTACTATTCAGCGCGGGGGAACGCAGCTGGAAGGGCCGGCAGCGCCTGCCGTACAAGCTGACGCCGCAAAAGCGCCACCGCTCCATCATTGCTCAGGTTGGCAGCATCATCGCCAGCTCGCCAGATAGCGAGCTTTCGAACCAGAGCGAAACCGCGCTGACATACGCCATCGAGCAGAGCGATATCCAATGCCAAGGACGTGGTCATCTGGTGTTGATCACAGATGGCATCGAAGCCCGCCGTGGCTTCAATCACATGGATGACGTAATCGCGGGCAATGCAGAACTGCCCAAGCCCCCCGCTGACCTGCTTCGCGGGTGCAAGGTAACGATGCTGGGTATCGGCATCCTTGCCGATGATCAGCCGCAGCTCAACAATGAGGAAATGCGCAATTTGAAAGCAGCCTGGCGCGCATATTTCCGTGCCGCCGGTGTCGCCGATGCGGACATTGATCTGGTTTCGATTTTTTAGGCAGGAGGAGCCATCATGGCATTTGGAAAAAACGAAAATGCTGGCGGCGGATTTGCGGCGCTGATCAACCCTGTTTCAGTATTGTTTGCGCTTGGTATTGCCGTTGCAATGACCGCAAGATTTTACAGGGCAAGCGAGCCCTGGGTCACGAACTTCATTGCCCGCGAATATGGAGCAAGCGCCGCACAGGCCAGCCCCTATATCTGGTTTCCATTGGTCGCGATTGGTCTGTTCGTGATCAGCCGTGTCATCATTGCTTTTGGGCTTAATGTTATCTTCGTGAAGCTGCTCGGTCAATTATTCGGCTAATTTGGAATGATACCAAAAAGGGAGCGCCACCGGTTTCGGGGCGCTCCCTTTATCTTCTAGCGGCAAATTTCAAAGTCGGTGCGACTTCGGCCTTTGAGCGACGATTGAGAAAAATCGTGGTTCAAACCGCCATCAGCTTCTTCAAGAGAACGCGACAAGATAGCGATACGCGCTTCGTTGTGATTTGCAGTCGCCCGCACCGCCTCCAATCTTTCGTTTAGGCTTGGCGCTGGTGCGCGAACAGGCGCGGGCCGATCTCGCGCCGAAAGGCGATTAAGCAGTTCGGCGCGAGTTGCAATCTCCGGCGGGTTAGCCATCACATCGCGAAAGTTCCTCACCTTTCGGCTTCTTGTTCGCGCTGCGAGCTCTTTTCGGCATTGCCCTCGCGGAGATCGTCCAACCGCTCTTGCATGGTGCGCAATGTCACGCGTCCATCTACCGGAACGGAACTAAGCACCACATCGATGCCATTGCCATCCTTGTGCGGAAAGGCCGCTCCAATGCGGTTGAAATAGGCCTGACCTTCCTTTCCTTTGCTCACCTGGTAGGCAAGGTGGCTGGGATTCTTGCTATTGGGCTCATCACTCATGGAAATTTCCTTCCTTTCAGTAGGGACGATGGCCCTTAACGAAACGGGCCATGCCGCCTTGATACTGCGGGTAGGTGGCCAGTTCCGGGGGGATAGGTTCCGAAATCACGCTCGCCTTCTTGCGAAACAAGCGGCCTGCAATCGGCACCTGATCCAGTGGAGGATGGTATGGGTTCGGCAAATAGAGGCCCGCCATCTCGCGCCGCTGAAAATAGGGAAATTTGTTGGCCAGGGCCGGCTTCAAATTCTTGCCAGAAATGAAGAGGACTTGCTGATCTTCAGGCAAAGCCAGAACCTCATCGGGGCTCATCAAGGGACGCGGAGCCTTGGATTGCTGGTCCGATACGAAATCAGCATGAGCATAATCGAACATGCTTTCAAACGGATCGTTGCCATTCATGAACCCATAGGCTGCCTGCTTCTTGCGCTTTTGGGCATCGGCAGTGCGCAGGGGCTCGTCATAACGAAGGGTTTCCTGGCCGAGCATCGAAGAAATGAGCTGCGCCGTCTGATAATCACGCACACCGAAAAACTGCCGCATTTGCGCCGAGCCAAGAAAACTTTGAATGGCCTCACGTCCAAAATTGCGCGTGATCTGTCCAATGTCCTGAAAGATGGCCCAACTGCGCACGCCAGCGCCGCGCCCAAAAGTGAAGCTGCGCAATAGCGCCTCGAAATTGCCGAGCTGCCCAGCCTCATCCGTGATCATCGTGATACGCGGGCCTTGCGGGCGGCGAGCCTTGTAAAGCATTGTCACCGTGAACATCACGCGCTTGAGCGGAGCCCAGAGGCTTACAAATTCGATGGGAACATTGAGAAAGACAGAAACCGGACGCTCCGATGTCGCCAAATCCTCCAGCGACATGTTCTGATTTTCAAGCGAGCGTAGCAGCGTGGGGTCATCAAGAAATCCAAGGCCGGCATAGACCGTACCCATGATGGCCGAAAATTCTTTTTGAGCCTCGGTCTGTTTGGTCAGTATCTCGCCAGCGGTGCGCACAACATCGGGCATCGATGAACCCAGCATGGCCTGGAGCTGCTCGGTCCAGCGTGCCCGATCACTTTCAATTATGTTGATGATCCGATGCAGCGTCGGAAAATCAACCTGTCCGTTCTGTTCGACCTGCGATTTCAGAATCGCCTCGGTCCATTGACCGGCGCGTTGCTCAAAATATTTCGAGCCTCCACTGAACGGAAACAGGCTTTCGGCAATGAATTTGGTATCGCTGTGAAAGGTCGGTGAATTCCATTTGAGAATGTCGAGAGGGTTGATCCGATGCTGCGGATTGTCATGCAGACCAGTCGGGTTCCAGCAATAGACATGGGCCTTTGACCGAATGAAATTGTGCCAACTGACGGCATAGAGTTCGCCACGCGGATCGAGCACAAACAAGCGCTCACCTGTACTGGTGCAGACCACGTAGGCCAGCAGGTCGCGCAGCTTGCCCGAACCGGCACCGCCGATGGTGAGCATCGGAGCATCGCCATCAAGGTGTAAGGGCTTGCCATTGAAATGGCCGATGGGAAGGCCCTTTCGGCCAAGCAGACCGGCGCGGCGCAAGTCCTCAGACTGCGCCCAGCTTGCCGAACCATGACGCTGGTCGGCAGAATCGAAGTGTTTATCCATGAAAATTCCTTGAGCGTTTGAGAAACACCGTCGGAGCATGGCCGAGACGAATGACCCGCCATCAACTCTGCATACCGTGGCGGTTTTCCTTGTTGCCCAAGGGAAAAGTGACGCTGGGGGCTTATGTGGAAGCGCGAGCGAATTTGCATAACACCAACCACAGGTGGTAAAATGTAAGAATAGGCAATTGCGGTTGAATTTTTCCCGCCTGCCTGAATTTCCGGTTCTATCCCCCCGCTTCTGCGGTCCGCATGCCGGAATATGTTTTCATCTGAAAACCTGATTTTTGATCGCCAGGCTCCGGTTTTGGCGGCGGGAGAACTTTGCATGTCGATCTCTGCAACAGACATGGCGCGTTACCGCGAAAAGGCCAAAAAGCTCGATCTTCCTCCGGCTGTGGCCGATGAGGCCATCCTTGCTCTACGCATGCTCATCGACAACAGAATCGATGCGGCGTTCGATGAAGATTCAGTGCAACTTTCTTCGGGAAAAACAGACAAAATTTCTGGAGGAACACAGAAAGAACATGCTAGTGTTCTTAGCGAGCCTTCAGACAAATCAGGGAAATGATGCCGCCGAATGAACTGGCGGAGAAAGACAGGATTCGATGACCCAGCCAACGGCCACAAAAGCGATCATTTATTGTCGCGTGTCCGATGTGAAGCAAACCCTTAGAGGATCCGGTCTTTCGTCTCAGGAAACCCGCTGCCGCGAGTACGCCGCATTCCGTGATCTCGAAGTTGTAGAAGTCTTCAAGGAAGACTTCACCGGCGCTACCGATGAGCGGCCTGGCATGAAGGCCGCACTGACCTTCCTCAAAAAACGAAAAGCCGTGCCGCACGTCATCATCATCGATGATTTGTCTCGACTGGCCCGCGATGTAGTCGTGTTTGCCAAGCTACGTATGCAAATCGCAGCTGCTGGTGCGGTGCTTGAGTCTCCGACAATGCGGTTTGAGGATGATTGCGACAGTCAGTTTGTTCAAAACGTCCTTGCCAGCGCCGCACAACTCGAACGCCAAAAAAATGCTGAACGTACCAAGCACAGGATGCGTGCCCGCGCGCTGAACGGATTTTGGCAGTTTCTCCCGCCAATCGGTTACACATCCGTCCCCAATAAGGATGGCGGCAAGATCATGGTGCCAAAGGAACCTGAGGCATCAGTCATTCGCGAAGCACTTGAAGGTTTTGCCTCTGACCGTTTTGGCACTCAGGCCGAGGTCATGCGCTTTCTCAACAACCACCCCGAGATTACGACCCGCCGCAAGTCTCTCTTCACGAATCAGCGTATCAACGGCATTCTCAAACAGCCGCTTTATGCAGGCTATATGGAAGTGCCGAAATGGGATGTGTCGTTGCGCCAAGCGCAGCATGACCCGCTGATCAGTTTCGAGACCTTTGAGGCCATTCAAGACAAATTGTCTGGCAAAGCGAAAGTGCCCGCTCGCAAAGACCTCAACGCAGACTTCCCACTCCGTGGGTTTGTCTCCTGTGCCGATTGCGGCCAGCCTCTGACTGCGAACTGGTCAAAGGGTTCAAACGCTCGCTATCCGTACTACCTGTGCAGAACGAAAAACTGCGCCAGCGAATCAAAATCAATTGCGCGGGCCAAGGTAGAAGGCGAGTTTGAGGAACTACTGCGTGCTTTGGTCCCTTCCAATGAACTTGTGGAATTAGCCGCCGAGATTTTCCGTGATCTCTGGGAACAGCGTGAGGCAGCCTCGAAGCAGCATTCCAAGGGTATGAGGAACGAACTTTCCAAGATCGACAAAAAGATCGAACAGCTGGTTGATCTTATCGTAGATGCAGAAAGCAAGGCATTGATCAAACGGTATGAAAGTACGATCCTGACCTTAGAACGCGATAAGCTGCTCCTGAATGAAAAAATCGCCAAATGCGGTCGTCCGCTGAAGACCTATGACGAGACTTTTCGAACGACAGTGGATTTTCTCGCAAGCCCTTGGAAACTATGGAATTCTGATCAACTTGAAGACAAGAGAGCGGTGCTTAAACTGGCATTTGCCAAGCGTATCGAGTTTCACCGTGAAAATGGTTTTCGAACGCCAAAAACCGCCTATCCTTTCAAGGTGTTAGAGGACTTTTCGACCCCCAATTGTAAAATGGTGCACCCGACAGGATTCGAACCTGTGGCCTCCGCCTTCGGAGGGCGGCGCTCTATCCAGCTGAGCTACGGGTGCATATGGCAAAAATCTGCCAGCGCCTAGCGCGCTTAGCAAAGCCAAAGCGCTAGCGCCAGTCGCAAGATGACATGGGCTTTATTTTATTGATAGGATCGACATATGCCTCAGGCATATGCGCGGAAGCTGACTATTCTTCGGTGTCTTCAGCCTTCTCGACCTTTTGGAACTGGCCTAGCCCACATCCTACACCCTGACTTAGGCTGCCACCATAATTGTGCAGCACATATATAATATCGACTGAGCATAGCTGGCTGGTGCTAAGTTTGTAGGAAAAGCGTTCTTCAAAACCGAGGCTGGGGCATTTGTGGGGCAGGGTATTGCGATAGACATCTCCGCCAGCCATCTTGAAATCGATCGTCTGATCGTCCCAGACATGAGTGCTGCGGATCCGTGATGGCATGATGCAGCTAATGGGTTCGCCAACGGGTTTCCATTGTGCTTTTTCTGCCTCTTTCTCTGCTTTGGATTTAGCAGCGGCAGGCAGAGCAGGGATAGCCACTGCGAAGGCAGCAATAGCGGAGGCTTTCAATAACGTGGAAGACAGGTTTTTCATATCGACTCTCCTCTTTCCGACTGCACGATAAACGCCTCAATATGAACTGAATATGACGGAAAATACGTACAACTAATGGCACTTAGGGCTCAGCTGTTTTGGGCTTGTAACGACATAGATCGCTGACTGGGCAGCGCCAGCATTCCGGTTTGCGCGCCTTACAGATATAGCGGCCATGCAGGATCAGCCAGTGATGAGCATCGCGCCTAAAAGGGGCGGGGGTCTGCTTGTCCAGCTTTTGCTCGACGGCGAGTGGGGTTTTGCCCGTAGCAAGGCCAGTGCGGTTGCCGACGCGGAAAATATGGGTATCGACGGCGAAAGTCTCTGCGCTAAAAGCGGTGTTCATGACGACATTAGCGGTTTTGCGACCCACGCCGGGCAGGGTTGTCAGCAGATCACGGTCTTGTGGCACGATACCGCCATAATCGCGTACCAGTATCTCAGACAAGGCGATAACATTCTTCGCTTTGCTATTGAAAAGGCCGATAGTTTTTATGTGCTGCTTCAAGCCCTCTTCGCCGAGCGCAACCATCTGTTCCGGCGTCTTGACGTCACGAAACAGCGCGCGCGTGGCCTTGTTGACGCCAACATCGGTGGATTGCGCAGACAGCGTGACGGCGACGAGCAGCTGATAATCATTGCCATATTCCAGCTCAGTACGCGGGTCAGGGTTCAGCTCGGCAAGGCGGCGGTAAAACTCGAATATATTGTCTTTTTTCATTGTGTCATTTCCACTTTGTGGAAAGCGCTTCACCGGCCCGCACCCCCACCCGACCTCCCATAAGGTAAAATATTCGGGAGGTCGGGTGGGGGTGCGGGCCGGTGCGGGACAGTTTCAATGTATTTGAAACCAATATTACAACCCCAACACGCTCTTCATGTCATAGCGCCCGGCGGCGGGTTGCTCCGCGAGCCATAGCGCGGCCTTGATGGCGCCACGCGCGAAGATAGAGCGGTTTTCGGCGCGATGGCCGATTTCGATGCGCTCTCCTTCTGTAGCGAAGATCACCTGATGATCTCCCGCTACCGAGCCGCCGCGCAGGGCCGCAAAGCCTATCGCGCCCTGTTTGCGCTGTCCGGTCATGCCGTCTCGCCCTCGCTCGCTATTGGAGGGTAAGTCGATATTGCGCCCACGCGCTGCCGCTTCGCCCAGCAATAATGCCGTGCCAGAGGGGGCATCAACCTTGTGCCGGTGATGCATTTCGACGATCTCAATGTCCCAATCATCGCCCAGACTGCGCGCGGCTTCTTCCACCAAAGCGGAGAGCAGGTTGACGCCCAATGATGTATTGCCTGTTTGCAGTACAGAAATGCTGTGGGATGCCGCATCAATCATATGATGATGGGTTTCATCAAGCCCGGTTGTACCGATGACAATGGGTTTCTTCGCCACCATACAGTCTTCGAGGTTTTCTTTGAGCGCGGCAGGGGCGGAAAAGTCGATTAGTACATCACTTGCTGCAATCAGCTCTGAAAGATTGCCTTCATCCCGGTCAACACCGCCCGCATGTGTAAGCCCCTGTGCAATCAGCTCAACCTTGATTGCCTGACCCATGCGGCCCTGACTGCCGATAATTCCTATTGCTGTCATGGCTTGCGCCTTCTCTTCTTGAAATGCATGAAGGAGCGATGCCAGACTATCGCTCCATTGTCATCCTCACAGGTGCAGGAATTTCTGCTGAAAGTGGGCTTGCGACTTTTCGCGGGCCGGATGGGCTGTGGGAAGGCCATCATGTTGAGGATGTGTGCACCCCGCAGGCTTTGGCGCGAGACCCGGAACTGGTACATCGCTTCTATGATGAACGGCGCGCGAAACTAAGCGAGGTCGAGCCTAATCCGGCACATAAGGCACTGGCGCGGCTGGAGCAGGCATGGGACGGCGAGCTGTTGCTGGTCACGCAGAATGTCGATGACCTGCATGAGCGCGGGGGCTGTGGCGATGTGTTGCATATGCATGGCGAGCTGCTCTCGGCGCTTTGTGCATCTTGCGGTGCGCGTCGGGAATGGCGCGAGGCTATGCCTCCTGCCAGTGCATGTCCGATATGCGATGCACGAGCGTTGCGGCCTGACATCGTGTTCTTTGGCGAAATGCCCTATCAGATGGAACGGATCGACGCGGCACTCCGTAATTGCGATCTGTTCGTGTCTATCGGTACGTCGGGCGCGGTCTACCCAGCTGCCGGGTTTGTGCAGACTGCGCGTTATGTCGGGGCTGATACGCTGGAGCTGAACCTCGATCCGTCAGCGGGCAGCACATATTTCCATGAAAGCCGCATGGGGCCAGCGGGTGCGCTGGTGCCGGAATGGGTAGAACAGTTGCTGGCAGGCTGATCTATTCCCGCCAGCTCGGGTCAATCTTGTCGATCTTGCGCACCCAGGCAGCAAAATCCGCTGCGCCAGGGCCACCGGGTAACTCTACCTGACTGAGGTCTCGTTGATGCACAGCAAGCACATCGTCCGGCACCAATATGGGTTTGCCCATAGAAAGCGTAGCAAGCTGCGCTTCACAGGCGCGTTGTAAGCCCCAGTGATTGAAGAAAATCTCAGGGATCGTTTTGCCTATAATGACTGGCCCATGATTTTTGAGCATCAATATGCGCTTGTTACCTAGGTTTTTGAGCAGACGCTCCGCTTCTTCACTGCGTACAGTGATGCCTTCGAAGTCATGATATGCAAGCTGACCAACAAAGGCACAGGCATAGAAATTAATTGGTTGTAGCCCGTCTTCTAGAGCACAGACAGCCATCGTTTCGGTCGTGTGCGTATGGCAGATAGCATATGCCCAATCGAGATGACGGTGGAAATGGCTATGCTGGGTGAAGCCCGCTTTATTGACCGGATGGGGGCTGCCATCGAGTGTATTACCGTCAATGTCGATCTTGACGAGGTTCGAGGCACAGACTTCGGAGTAAAGCAGGCCATAGGGGTTGATGAGAAACGCATTGTCTTCATCGGGCACCCGTACTGAGATGTGGTTGTAGATGGACTCGCTCCATCCCAGATGATCGAAAATACGATAGCATGCCGCCAGTTGCTGGCGCACTTGCCATTCGGCTTCGCTACAAGCCATTTTGCGTCCCGGTTTCATTATGGCCTCTCCCTTGGGCTTTGGAGAGAACTTAGGGTGTTACATGCAGGATCACAAGCACGGCTTAATCGCGGTCGATCCGGCTGGTGGTACGGGTGTCGCTCATGAGGGAGTAAACGATCAGGGAAAGCCCGATCATGCCACTCACATACCAGTAAAAAGCGCTTTCATGGCCCCAGTCCTTAAGCTGGAGGGCTACATATTCCGCTGTGCCGCCAAAGAGGGCATTGGCGATGGCATAAGGCAAGGCAACACCTAATGCGCGGATATGCGCTGGAAACAGCTCGGCTTTTACCACGGCGTTGATGGAGGTGTAGCCACTCACAGCAATCAGCGCTGCCATCACAAGGAAGAAGGCGATCATAGGGCTGCTGGCCTGCTCCATTGCGCGAAACAGAGGCACAGTGCCGAACAGTCCGGCAAGACCGAAGAATATCATCAGCGGTTTGCGCCCGACCTTGTCTGACAAAGCCCCGAAAACAGGTTGTAGGCACATGAAAATGAACAATGCGCCCGCCATAATCCAGCTGGATTCTATGCGGGTGAAGCTGGCGGTATTGACCAGATATTTCTGCATATAGGTGGTGTAGGTATAAAAGGCGAGGGTACCACCTGCCGTCAGCGCGATCACGAGTGCCGCTTGCGTCGGGTGCTGGCGTATCAGAGTGAACAGGCTGGAGCGGGGCGTGTTTGCGCGCGCGGCGGTTTTGGTGAAATTCTCGGTTTCCATCAGCCGGCGACGCAGGAAGAGGACGATGATCGCCAAGCCACCGCCAATGAAGAAGGGAATACGCCAGCCCCAGCTTTCCAGAGCTGTTTCGCTGAGCAGGGATTGCAATATCAGCAGTACAGCAAGAGCGAGCAATTGTCCCATGATGAGCGTGACATATTGGAAGCTGGCCCAAAAGCCGCGCCTCTGGCTGCCCGCCATTTCGGAGAGATAGGTTGCCGATGCGCCATATTCACCACCGACAGATAGACCCTGAATCATCCGCGCGAGCAGCAACAGGGCAGGTGCACCGATACCGATGCTCTCATAGCTGGGCGTGACAGCGATCAGGAAGGAGCCGGCGCTCATCAGCAGGATTGAGAAGGTGAGACCCGCCTTGCGGCCCTTGCGGTCGGCATAGGTGCCCATCGCCCATGCACCGATCGGGCGCATCAGGAAACCTATGGCGAAGATAGCGCCTGTTTTCAGCAGTTGAACCGTCGGGTCGCCTTCGGGGAAGAAGATTGGTGCGAAATAGAGCGCGAAGGCGGCATAGACATACCAGTCATACCATTCGACCAGATTGCCCGCTGAACCGCCGAATATAGAGAGCAGCCTGTCACGACTGAAGCGATGGTCCTGCGCTGTGGCTGCCAGAGCATCGGGAGCTGGTGAAGAAATGTCCATATGTCTTTATTGCGGCTTGTGGCGCGACAATCCAGCCTTGGTTTATGTTTCAGTGTATCGGGAAGCAAGGCTGATGAAGGAAGATCATCAATCCGCGCAACGCTTGTAGCGGGTGGGCTGCGGCGGGGTGTCCGGGCCATATTCGCGGCGCAGGAGTGTTTGCCCCTCCTCTTGCACCTCAAGCAGAACATCACTCTGCCATTCCATGCCTTCAGCTTCATAGTTGAATAATGCGCGTAATCGGCTCGGTTCTGTTTCTTTCACCTTACTTAAGGTCGCTTGTGCTTCATAAAAAGTCAGGGTTGTTCCGGATATCTCAAGCAGCCCTTGGGCGTTGCCATGCACACTTGTGCAATCAGCCATATTCATGCCCCAACGGCCACGAATCAATGCCGGGACAGGGCCTTTGCTGGCTTTGAGAGTGGATGAAGTGGAGCCTGCGGTCGTTGTTCCGGCCGGTTGCTCTATCTCTTCAGTCTCAGAAGATGTTTCCGTGTCGAAACCAGATTCATTGTTCATGATCCGGGTGTCGAGATCGGTCAGGCCTTCGTTATAATCTTCCTGATCCGTGCAGCCTGCTGCCAGTAGCAATGCGGTGCTTGCGGCAAGAGCTTTCAGCTTCATGTTTCTATCCTCAAAAGGCCTGATGATCTGGTGCATAGCTACCATTGTGTCTGGGGTGATGCCAGCCTGATGAGACAGGAAATAGGGTAAACAAAAGCTTAAATCGCTTGCTATACGTGCGTAGTCCGGCCAAATTGCGTCTGCACATCAGTGTCGATCAATGGAACCAATATTTCATGAGTTATAAGGGCAAGTCAGCGCGCGCCATAGCATTGCCGTGGAACAATGCGAAGATACGGGCGGCTGAACATCTGGGTTTCCTAACAGAATCGCTGCGGCGCCCCCGGCAAACGGCTTCCGTCATGCCTTCCAGCCGCTACCTTGCCAAGCTAATGGTCCGCGATATCATGCCCGATGGTGGTCGCGTGTTGGAATTGGGCGGCGGGACTGGCGTGTTTACCCGTGAAATTCTGATGACAGGCTTGCCTGCTGACCAGCTTGAAGTGGTTGAGATTAATCCTGCCTTTGCGCGCGGTCTGGTTCGGCAGTTTTCTGGTGTGGACATTATCCAGCACCGTGCCGAGAGTATTAGTGCGCATGTTGCGGGCGAGGCTGGGCAATATCAGCGCGTGGTTAGTGGTTTGCCATTACTGGCAATGAATCAGAATATGCAGCAGGCCATATTGCGTGAGGCCTTTTCCTTGCTCGCGCCGGATGGTGTGTTTGTACAGTTTACCTATTCCATGCGGTCACCGGTAAACAGGGAGTTGCTCGAATCTCTGGGACTGAGAGCCGTTCGTGCTGGACAGACTTTGCGTAATTTTCCGCCCGCGACCGTCTTCCATTTCCATCGTAGCTGATTGAAATAGGCTGTAATTTGGTTGACCCAATTGGGGACGCTTTTTTCTTAACCATCTATTCACCTTTCGGGCTGGTAAACAAATCATTAACCCGGGCGGTATGAAAAGACGCTCACTTGTACTTACCACTGAATCGGCTCGGCACCCGTTTCGTCAGACGATGCCGCCGCATGTGCTCAAACCACTTGCTGACCCACGTCGGCGCAATGATGAAGATATCAAACTTTTCGCTATGAGCTTCGCCGCTTTCTTTGTAGCGGCGTATAGTTTCATCTTCTGAGATGCATTGCGCAGCCATGCGCTGCTGAGCATTTTAATCGCAGGCCAGTTAATCGCAAGCCAGGTGCAGCTTTTGCGCCAGCCATGCGGACATAAGCGACATGGCAGCAGCGAACAGGAGTTGATGGACCACATCAATGCCCGCTGCGCTCATGCATAATGTAACCACAGCGCCGATCACCATAGCACCTGAATTGACGATGTTATTCGCTGCCACTGTCCGTGCTGCCTGTGATTTATCGACAGTGGTGGTGAGGAATGCATAGAGTGGTACGACGAACATACCGCCCGCAATAGCGATGCCGAGTAGCGACAAGAGCAGCCAGCCGGCATTGGCATGCCCGATAAAACCACTCAGCGACATGAGCTGTCCCGGTGCAAGGCCACTGTCCCACATCCGGCAGACGAAATGGAAGGCGACCACAAAGCCGCCCATCGCCAGCACTGAGGAAGGGGCATATTTGGCCGATACATGGCCTTGCAGCAGCCGGTTTATCGCGATGGAACCAATAGCGATCCCAATAGAGAAAACAGCAAGGAACAGACTCGCCACGGCCTTGTCAGCCGATAATGTGTTTTTGACCAAGGGTGGGAACTGAATGAACAGCACGGTGCCAATCGCCCAGAACAGGCTGATCGAGGCAATGGCGAGGAACAGGCGTGGAATATGCATCGTGCCATTGACCAGCGCTATGGACGAGCGGATGATATGAAAATCGATCTTGGCTGTCTCGCCAACAGGCGGAGCGGGGGGCACTTGTCGCCCGGAAATATAACCGATGATGGCGATAAGCACGACAGCAATGGCCGCCACCTCGACGTCGATTAACCCGGCGAGGATAGTGCCCGCCAATATGGCGATATAGGTTCCCGCCTCGACCAGCCCAGTGCCGCCCAAAACCTCTTCATCCTCAAGATGTTGCGGCAAGATGGCATATTTGATTGGGCCGAAGAAGGTGGAATGTATTCCCATCGCGAAGAGCGCAAGCAGCAAGAGCGGGATAGCAAGCCATTCTACGCCATAACCCATCCAGGCCAGCAACAGACCTGCGGCCCCTACTAGCATGATTAAAATTTCCGCGAGTTTCACCCAACGGATGATCATTGCCTTGTCGCGTTGATCGGCAAGCTGACCAGAAAGGGCAGACAGCAGAAAGAAGGGGAGAATGAATACCCCGGTTGCGATTGCGCTGAACCATGTTTCAGCCTGCGGATCGCTATAGACGCTGTACACAACGAACAGCACCATCGCATTTTTGTAGAGGTTGTCGTTAAAGGCACCAAGCAGCTGTGTTGCGAAAAGTGGCGCAAAACGGCGCTTTGTCAATAGGCGCAGCGAGGTTCTCATGTCTGAGGGTGAATCCCGGTGGTTCTTGACTGGCCCGCCCTTAGCCCCTCCGGCTACGGCTGTCCAATGACGAAATATGCTTATTTATAAAATAGCCATATATTGTGTCACAATATGCCATGATATGGAGCCATTTATGGCAGAAAAGCGTATATGCGCTTGTCAGCTCCGGTTTGCTGTGGCAGGCGAAATGTCATGTTGACCTTGCCCAATATATTGACGCTATCGCGCATATTGGCCGTGCCGATCCTGGTTGCGCTGCTTTGGCCTGCTGAGCAAGGGAATGAATGGCGTACCGGTTATGCGCTGGCATTTGGTCTCTATTGCCTGATGGGTATTACCGATTATTTTGATGGCTATGTGGCGCGAGCACAGGGCGCTGTATCCAAATTGGGTATCTTCCTTGATCCGATCGCCGACAAGATCATGGTTGGCGCTGTGATATTAATGTTGAGCGCAACGCATGACATTCATGGCATTCACATCATCGCCGCGATGGTAATATTACTGCGCGAAATCGCTGTGTCGGGTTTGCGAGAATTTCTTGCCGGTTTGCAAGTGTCTGTACCGGTGTCGCGTCTTGCAAAATGGAAGACGACTTTTCAGATCGTTGCGCTGGGCGCGCTCATATTGGCCGGTGCACTGCCGCAGTGGCCTTTCGTGCAGTATGTTGGGCTAGCCACGCTATGGGCTGCTGCGATCCTTACACTTATTACCGGCTGGGATTATCTGCGCGTCGGTATAAAACATATGGATTGAGCAGTATGGCTAAGCTCGACATTCTCTATTTTGCGTGGGTACGTGAGGCCATTGGCAAGGATGGCGAGACCATTGAGCACCCCGGCGCTGATATGACTATAGGGGCTTTGGTCGAGCAACTTTCCGGACAGGGGGCAGGATATGCCGAGGCTTTTGCCAGCCCTGAAAAGCTGCGTGCAGCCCTGGACCAGAACTTTGTACCACTTGAGACGCCTCTGAGTGATGCGCGCGAGCTGGCGCTTTTTCCGCCGGTAACCGGAGGATGACAGACGCGCGTATAATTGAAATTCGAGTTGGTGAGGAGGATTTCGACGCCGGCGCATGGTTAGCGCAGCTCGAAGCTGCGGGCGGTGGCGCTGTTGCCAGCTTTACAGGCATTGTACGTGGCGGCAATGGGCTGGTTTCGATGCGGCTTGATCATTATCCGGCGATGACGCAGACGCAAATGGCGCGCATTGTCGAACAGGCGCAGGAGCGCTGGCCACTGCTGGGGGTTGTCGTCATTCACAAGGTTGGCGAACTCAAACCGGGTGAACGCATTGTCTTTGTAGGCACCGCATCATCGCATCGGGCGGCGGCGTTGGAGAGTTGTGCTTTCCTGATCGACTGGTTGAAAAGTGCTGCGCCTTTCTGGAAAAAGGAAAGCTATGAAGGTGGCCGTACCCAATGGGTTGAGGCGAAGGCGGAAGATGATGATGCGCGCGACCGATGGATATCGGGCTAGACGTTTTTTTCTTTATATAATTCACGAAGTATCATCGATAACATATTGAATTCTTTTTCTCTTGGGCTTTCTTTGCGCCAGACCAGAGCTATCTCCCGATAGGCATTGGCGGTGGCGAGTGGGCGCGCGTTGATCTGGGTGTGCTCTAATATGCCGCCATCAATAGCCATCTGCGGCAACAGGGTCAGGCCCAGGCCATTGTCCACCATCTGCACTAATGTGTGTAATGATGTGCCCATCATCGTGGCTTCTGCGCGAAGTTCCGGCCTGTTGCAGGCGGAAAGAGCATGATCCTTGAGGCAATGGCCATCCTCAAGCAGCAGAAGCCGTGTTTCATCTATCATTTCCGGGGATATGCTGGGTGGCGGGTCGCGTGGGTCATCCTTGGGGAAGGCGACATAGAGTCTGTCGTTGAAAAGATGTGCATGCTCTACTTCGCCAGTGGCAAAGGGTAATGCCATCAGCACACAATCAGCATGGCCATGGCGCAGAGATTCAATGGCAGATTGACTGGTCTCCTCGCGCAAATAGAGCTTCAATTCCGGTTTTTCACCGCGCAGAAGCGGCAGCAACCGGGGCAGGAGGAAAGGTGCAATCGTTGGAATGACGCTCATGTGCAGGTCGCCCGTCAATGGTTTGGCGGCGGATTGCGCGATAGCGGCCAGTTCTTCGGCCTCCCGTAATACCCGATAGGCTTTTTCGACGATGCGGTCGCCCAATGCTGTGAAGCGCACGACACGACGGGTGCGCTCGACCAATGTGGTGCCGACCAGATTTTCGAGTTCCCTGATGCCAGCAGACAAGGTTGACTGGGTTACAAAGCAATTCTCAGCGGCACGGCCAAAATGGCCCTGTTCCTTGAGCGCCACGAGATATTGGAGCTGTTTGAGTGTCGGGATGTAATTGGACATTTATCGACCCTATCTATGATAGGTCTATAAATAATCGATTTTGACGATTGTTTCAATCGTCTCGAACCCGGCCACGCCCCTGTTTCACTTTAGAGCGCGCCTTTTTGTTATCCACCCGCCGTGCCTTGGCGGCTTTGCCCGGCCTGGTGGCGATACGCCGTGCATCGCGTTCATGCGCTTTGGCGATCATATCGATCAGGCGGTCGCGTGCATCACTACGGTTGGCTTCCTGTGTGCGGAAACGCTGGGCCTGAATGACAAGCACGCCTTGCGCATTCATTCGGCTGCCAGCGAGTGAGCGCAATTTGCGAAAAGCATAAAGTGGCAGGCCCAGCTTATAACAATAGACGCGCAGTTGCACGGCGGTGGCGACCTTGTTGACATTTTGCCCGCCGGGACCGCCTGCAGTTACGAAACGCTCCTCTATAGCGTCGGCGGGCAGAACGAAGCTATCGCGGTCAAATCCCGGCATCATCCAGATCTTTTGTCATAAAGCCCGCAGCGGCGAAGCGCTCGGGCAGGGGGGCCTTTGCCTCAACAGCAGGTTTGTTCGCGCGCGGCATATGCAGAGCACGGGCATGAAGCAGCATGGGCGCATTGCGTTCTAGCGGTGGTGCACCATAAACCGGGTCGCCAATAATGCCGAGACCCAGGCCATCAGCAAGGTGTACGCGGATTTGGTGGGTGCGGCCCGTTTCAGGGAAGCAGACGAGTAGGGCGCGGCCATCCTTCTGCCCGATTAAACGCCAGCGTGTGACGGCGCGCTTGCCGTTCTCATCATGCACCATGCGCCAACCCTCGGCTTCGCTGCTTATCTTGCCCAGCGGCATGTCGATCACGCCTTCCTGCTCATCGGGCACGCCCGCCACGACAGCAACATAGGTTTTGGTCACTTCGCCAGCCTCAAACGCCGCACCAAAGCGTTTATGCGCCTTTGGGTTGCGAGCGAGGAGCAGGCAACCGCTGGTGTCACGGTCAAGCCGGTGCACGGCCAGCGGCCAGCGCTTGAAACCGAAAGTGAGTGAATCAAGGTGATTTTCGAGGCTGAGCGAGCCGTCACGCGGGGGATCGACTGGCAGGCCAGCAGGTTTGTCGATGACGATTGACTCGCCATCCATAGTCAGGATGCGCTGGGCCAGTGGAGACATGTTAGATACGGGCACGATGCACCTGAAGCTTGGGCGTGGCCTGACAGGCCATCACCTGGATTGACGAATAGAGTTTGTTCCACATAGGTGGAATTACGGCACTGGCCCGTTCTCCCTCCCAATCACCCGACTTGCTACCCATTGGGTGGTTGGGAGGGAGCGGGCCATCGCAGAGCTGTTTCAGTCTAACCAAAACAGAATCTATGTGCGATGCTATAAGCTCATGGCGAGGAGGGGCAAGCATTATGACGATACAGCGCATGACTGCTCCGGGAAACGGACGACTGGAATGGCTTGATGCTGCCAAGGGATTGGGCATTATATTGGTGGTAGCTGGCCATGTCTGGACCCGTGGCCCGGTGCGTGATGCGATCTATGCTTTTCATATGCCGCTTTTCTTCCTGCTTGCCGGATATGTCGCGCGTCCGCGCCCTATGCTGGAGTGTTTTAAAGCGCATTGGAGATCATTGGCAGTACCTTATATTGCTTTCCTCCTGATGTTGGCACTCGCTGACCAGTTGATAGAGCATATGCGCGGGCATTTGCCGATATTTCGCAGCTGGGAAGGGGGCGCTCGTGCGCTGCTGATTGGAGGGAGCGAATTGAGCGGGCCGTTCACGATCTTCTGGTTTGTGCCCTGCCTCTTTTTTGCGCGGCTTATGCAAAATGCATTGCTTTTGCGCAGCGCCAATATCTGGAGCGGGTGGTGGGTTGCGATGATGGCTATATCGTTTGGCGCTGGTCTGTGGATTGGAGCGCGGTACGATTTTTCGCCACTGGGCTTACTGAGCATGCCTGTTGCATTGCCGCTCTTATGGTTGGGCATGGGATGGCGTTTGTTGGTGAATGATAGGCTCTTGGTCGCATTGGGAGCAGTTATTGCCACTGTTATTATGCTGGCTTCATGGCCGCTAGCGCCGCTCAATATGAAAACTGGCGGCTATGGCCCTTCGCTTTGGTCACTGCCAATAGCTCTATTCCTCTCATTGGGGATATGCTGGCTAGCGCGGCTCATGCCGTTGCGCGTTTTGCAGAATTTAGGGCGCATGTCGCTTGTTATCATGTTCTGTCATGTCGCTTTGATCCATTATTGTGCGCCCTATTTCGGAAAATGGGCTCTTTTAGCCGTCGCATTGGGGGGATCAGCTATAATATATATGCTCCTTAACGGGACAGATTTTGGTCGACGCTTTTTTCTTGGGCAACAACATATGGTGCCCAGAGGCGCGTGAAACCGATTCGAATGGTAAATATTGTTGATCGCTTAACGTACTGAAAACAGATTCTAAACCAAGCGACTCGTGGAAAAATGCGGGTTAGGACTAAATTAACCTTTTGCTTTCATATTTAATTTGGTTAATGTGATCGCACGGCTGGTCATTCTATGGGCAGAATGATGTAGTCGAATTGTCAAGCCCTTTATGGGCACGGGAAATAAAAGAGGCATTATTATGCGCGTCCTGCTGATTGAAGACGAACCGACAACAGCAAAAGCCATTGAGCTGATGCTGACGACCGAAGGGTTTAATGTATATACAACCGATCTGGGCGAAGAGGGTCTCGATCTCGGCAAGCTCTATGATTATGACATTATATGTCTCGATCTGAACCTGCCTGACATGCACGGCTATGACGTGCTCAAGAAATTGCGTAATTCGAAGGTGCAGACGCCTGTTCTCATCCTCTCGGGTATCTCTGAAATGGACAGTAAGGTTCGCAGCTTCGGCTTTGGTGCCGATGATTATGTGACCAAGCCGTTCCATCGTGAAGAACTGGTCGCACGCATTCATGCTGTTGTGCGCCGTTCCAAGGGCCATTCTCAGTCGGTCATCCGCACCGGCAAGCTCTCGGTCAATCTCGATGCCAAGACGGTCGAAGTCGATGGCAATCGCGTGCATCTGACTGGCAAAGAATATGCCATGCTGGAGCTGCTTTCGCTCCGCAAGGGCACGACGCTCACCAAGGAAATGTTCCTCAACCATCTTTATGGCGGTATGGATGAGCCTGAACTCAAGATTATCGATGTGTTTATCTGCAAGCTGCGCAAGAAACTGGCGTTGGCATGCAGTGGCGACAATTATATCGAAACTGTCTGGGGCCGTGGCTATGTGCTGCGTGATCCGGAAGTGGAGAGCGACGACGTAAAAGTCGCTTAAGCCTGAATACTATACTACCTCCCTCAATGGGGGCTAAGGGCTGGTGCCAATATGGTGCCGGCCCCTTTTTTGTCTACGCTACTGATACTTAATCAGGCAGCACATATTAATTCGCTCCAGACTATAGTTAATTTTTATGTCAGCGCCGCCCGGATCGTTCTGATCTCGTCCTATAAATCACCCATAGACACCTATGGAGTGATGACATGGACGCGGATATTGCAGCGCAATTGAATGAACGATTGTCTTTTTTTGGCATATCGGGGGATGAGGATTACTATCCCCAGGTCCGCAGTGCGCTGGCTAAGGTCGGCGATGAGAGCCTCGATAAGTTTTATCGGCAGATAGCAGCAACTCCGCAGCTCAAGGGTAAGTTTCAGTCGCAAGAGCAGATGAACAACGCCCGGCGTGCCCAGATTGCACATTGGCAGCATCTCTTCACAGGTCGCGCTACGCCTGAATATGCGCAGCGCGCGCAGCAGATCGGTGAAGTGCATGCACGCATCGGGCTGGAGCTGCGCTGGTATATTGGCGGCTATAGCCATGTTCTGTCTGACCTGATTGAATATATGGTGCGCAGTTCCACTTTTGGGCGCTTGCCGGGTATGGAGAAGCTGGGCAAAACTATTGCTGCCCTGATGCGCGCAGCCATGCTGGATATGGAAATTGCCGTTTCGACCTATTTCGAAGCCGAGCAAGGCATGCGCAACGAGATGCTGAACAAATATGGCGACGCTCTCGACAGGCTGGCTAAGGGTGACTTGACCGTTTCTATGGATCGCTTGCCAGGAAAGTTCGGGGAGTTGGGCGATAATTTCAATTCAGCAGTGCGCCAGTTGCATGAAACAATGGCTTCTGTCGCCTATAGCGCCGAACATATTCATAGCGGATCAGAGGAAATCCGCTTGGCGTCTGATGACTTTGCCAATCGCACAGAGAGGCAATCTGCTTCACTGGAAGAAACCGCAACCGCGATGAACCAGATTACCGGAATGGTGCAGCATGGCGCTGATCAGACAGCGACGATGAATGATAATGTCTCGATCATGCAGCGGGAAATCGCAGAGGGTGGTGAAGTGGTGGCCAGTGCTGTCGAGGCGATGGACCAGATACACCAAAGCTCAACTGAGATTGCCCAGATTATTGACGTGATCGAGGGTATCGCCTTCCAGACTAACCTACTCGCGCTCAATGCGGGCGTTGAGGCAGCGCGTGCGGGCGATGCAGGGCAGGGTTTTGCCGTTGTCGCCAGCGAAGTGCGGGCATTGGCACAGCGCTCCTCAGAGGCCGCACAGGGTATCAAGGATCTGATCTCGAAGAGCGGTGCTCAGGTTGAGAAAGGTGTTGGCCTTGTAGGGCGCGCGGGCAGCGTGCTTCAGGATATTGTTGGCCGCATCGGCGAGATGAGTGGCACGATGGAAGAGCTGGCGCAAGCTGCAGTGACGCAGGCTGAGACTCTCGATCAGGTCAACGGCTCGGTGACAGAGATGGACCGTATGACCCAGCAAAATGCCGCTATGGCTGAGGAAAGCAATGCGGCATCTCGCTCACTGGCAGTCGAGGCGGATAGCTTGAGCACGCAGATCAAGAAATTCCGCGTGACCATGAGCGCCAATAAGGTACGCGATGCCGCAAAAGGACAAACAGGGTTTCGTTCCAAGGCTGCATGATACGCTACTTTAGGGGCTGAATTGCAACAGCCCTCAATGCTGAAAATGCGCGATACAAGCGGCTGATTACTGATCCGATAGCTCTAAGACCGCCATAGGGGCTGTCCGGGTCAACGGTGTAATGGCCCAGATTATTTGTTGGCCCTGTTCTATGTCTTGTGCACCATCTTCCTGATTTTGGCTGATGATTTTTGCATCGGTGGTAAGGGTGAAGCTGCCTTCGCGCTCCTTGGCTTCATCACCACCGGCCATGCCGCCCATACCGCCGCCACTATCCTTGCCTTCGCTGGCAAAGCCGGGGGCTTTAATCCGCACCTTGTTTCCAGCGCGTACTTCGATGGCGAGGAAAGGGAAGGGGGCTTCAGCGTCAGGGTTGAACGGGAAGACAAAACTATGGTCGAGTTTTGAGCTGATCGCATAATCAATCTCGAATGTATTGTCGCCCATATAGCTTACCGAGCGATAGCCTTTTTCCTTGCGCAGTGCCTTGGCAATGGCCTCCATTTTGGCATCATTGTCTTCTGCTTTCTCATCTTCGCTTTCAGCAGCTATACGGACATAAGACGCGTTGTTTGTGCTGGTATCGCCATCGGCTTCATCAAAATCACCGCTGCTCTTGCTGTCGCCCATGCCATTAAATTTGTTTTTCATCTCCGCGAGGATCACTTCGCCTTTATAGGTGAAGGTGAAAGCACCATCTTTACGAATGTCGAGGGTTGATGTGAACTTGCCGGGTGTGAGCAGACAGGCGGAGAGCGCCAGCAACGGCAGGATTATCGCAGATATGCGGGTGATGAAGGTCATGTTCGCTCTCTTCCTGTTTCTGGTCAGGCGTTTCAGCCGTCAGCGGTTCATAGCGGCGTAGAGCGCAATGGCGGCCGCGTTAGAGACGTTGAGGCTTTCCATGCGCGGGCTGATCGGCAATTTCGCCAGCATATCGCAATGTGCCATGCTGTTGTGGCGCAGTCCATCGCCTTCCGCACCGAGCACTAGGGCCACTTTGGCAGAACCCTCCAATGCCTTGCCCAGAGGTTCGTTTGCAGAACCATCGAGGCCGATGCGCCAATAGCCTGCCTCAGCTATTTCATCGAGCGCACGGGCAAGGTTTACGACGCGTACCCACGGCATGATTTCCAATGCGCCACTGGCAGCGCGGGCAAGTACGCCAGATTCGGGGGGAGCATGACGGTCCTGTGTGACGATAGCGAGCGCATCGAAGGCTGCTGCTGAGCGGAAGATGGCACCGACATTATGCGGGTCTGTCACTTGGTCGAGCACGAGAACAGGGCGCGTATTGTCCTCGCCTTGCTCCAGCACATCGCCGAGCCAGATGTCGGGGAGGGCTTCTACCTCTGCGACAATGCCTTGATGTGGCGCATCATTGGGAACCATACGCCCCAGATCTGCCACATCGGCATAGACGATTGGCAAGACAGGCGGCAGCTCTAATGCTCCCAGTGTCTCGCGGGTGCCCCATATCTTGCGAATGACGCGTTCAGGATTGGCCAGAGCGGCTGTTACAGCATGCCGCCCATAGAGCCGTGGATAGCCGCCCTTAGGCTTGCCGGTGCGATGTCCTCTTTTCATGGGCACTCTTTTCACCATCAAGCATTGACAGGCAAGCCTCGTTTCGCCATTGAGCGCCCTCCGACGGCGTTTTAGTTCGATTTATCGCACTAAAATTGGTTCCCTGGACAGGTGGCCGAGTGGTTAAAGGCAGCAGACTGTAAATCTGCCCGCGCAAGCGTACATAGGTTCGAATCCTATCCTGTCCACCATCTCCTTAATTAAGCACATGTTATTGCTTGCCTTTTTTAAAGTTAGCCAAATTGTGCGCTTCGAGGTTAGCCAAAACCTGCTCTGCAAGGGCCTCTTGATTAGTGGATGCTCCTTCCTCTCGCCAATATTACATACCAGCGGCATAGAGAGGCCGCTTTACCCAGTGTCGCCGTAAACCGGTTGTTCGAAAGCGCTGCCCTCTATAGTTATTCATAACGGGGCTCATCTTGGAGTCCGTCTGGGAAATGCCGGGTTATGAAAAAGATAAGGTCAAATATGGCTGTTGTGGCGCTTATGATAGCGACACCAGCATTCCCTGAAGGTGTGGGGCATGCGGCAGACACGCAAGCGCTATCACAGCTTAGCCAGTCTGAAGAAGGCGTTTCTCAACTCAGCGTTGGAATGTCACTGGAGCAGGTACAGGAAATTATCGAAGTTTCCGACCCAAAGCCAGTATATCCAGATTGGCTGGAGAATTTTGAAAGCGGGATTGAGCTTAGTCGCAGTTACGGCATGCAGGCTAATGCGACAATTGCTGTTTGTGATACAGCAGACCTGCAATCGATCAGCACGGCGAAAATATTTTCTGACAAATGCACTGTTACGAAAGTAACGAGCTATGAACAGGCTGACAGCATCATCAAGGATGCAAGAGACAATGCCTATTTCAGGGCGTCCAGCCGTGATTATATATTGATATTTGATTCCAATATGAAATTGGCAAAGTGGGAGCTGAAATCAGCTTCTAGCAGGTGACCAGAGCGGATCATGCGTCCTGCTTTGCTGCAATGCTTGACCGAGCGCTGCGGTTTTCGGCCAAAAAATGTGGGGGAAGTCTTTGTAATTCCTAAAAAACAGATGAACTACAATTCAGTAAGCCATTGGCTCGATACAAGCTCTGCCATATCTTCCTTGAAGTATCGTTATTGCGTTTGATTCTGGAGAAAAACCAGCTCAAAGAACGTCGCAAGGGAGAAAAGTCTAGAACCAAGGAAAGATGATGATGATCGCATTGAGGTCGCCCTGTTTACCCGTAATTTTTCTTGCCGCTGCATTGAGTGCTTGCAGTGGCGAACAGCAGGCTGAGCTACCTGAAGTTGACCAGGTTCCTGCTGAAACTAACATTGTAAGCAATAGCACTGGAGCTGAGAATGGGAGCGATGCGGCAACATCAGAAGTAGCGCCAGCATCTTATATGATATGCAAAGCATGCCATACAGTGGACCCAGGCATGCACAGAATTGGCCCCAGCCTGTACGCAATTTATGGTTCAAAGGCCGGCACGGTGACAGGCTATGCGTTCAGCCCCGCGCTGCGGGATTCTGGCCTGACATGGGATGACGCAACATTGGACAAATGGCTTGAGTCGCCTTCGAAAATGGTGCCGGGAAATAAGATGATTTACGCAGGGGAACGCAATCCGGCCAAGCGTAAAGAAATTATCGAATATCTCAAAACGCTCAAATGAGATAATGGTCCCGGTCTGATCAACGCTTGCTCTCCATCTTGGCTGGCTTATTATTGCTGAAATGAAGTGAGAACTGACTTTCCGGGAATTCATTACATGGTGATATGGCACATGCCCGCGTTGACAATTTTGCTGGGCTATTTTCTGGGGTCAATTCCCTTTGGTATTGTGCTGACGCGCCTTACCGGTGCAGGGGATTTGCGTAAAATCGGCTCTGGTAATATCGGCGCGACCAATGTGTTGCGGACCGGAAAAAAAGGGTTGGCAGCAGCGACATTATTGCTGGACCTTGGCAAAGGCGCAGCGGCAGTCGCCCTTGGCAGCTATCTGCTTGGTACGGATCTTCATGTAAATGGCGGTGCAATAGGTGGTGTCGCGGCGTTTGTCGGCCATTGCTACCCTATTTGGCTGCGTTTTGCAGGCGGCAAAGGTGTGGCGACTATGATGGGAGTTGCGTTGGCGCTAGCGTGGCCGGTTGGGCTGGTTTTTGCGGCAGTGTGGATCGGCATGCTGCTGCTCACGCGCATATCTTCTGCGGGTGGTATCAGCGCGGCTTTGTCTGCGCCGATAGCCTGCATAATGCTCGGCTATCTCTATCTTTTTCCGGCCTGCGCGGCGATGGCGCTAATCGTTTTATGGCGGCATCGTGCCAATTTATCGCGGTTGATGAAAGGCGAAGAGCCGCGCATCGGCGGCAATAAGGGTTAGACGTAGCGTGGATCAGCTCCGCTTTGATGCCATACGCCTTGCGCGCAGCCCGCGCATAGGCCCGGTAACCTACCGCCAATTGATAGCGCGCTTTGGTGATGCCAGCGAAGCTTTGCGCGCATTGCCGGATTTGGCGCAGCGCGGTGGTGGCAAGCCGCGGGCGCTGGCCGATGAACGGTTGGTCGCCACCGAGATACAGCAGGCAGAGGCATTGGACGCGCACTATCTGATATGGGGTGACGCGGAGTACCCGGTTTTGCTGGCCGAAACAGACGATGCACCACCAGTAATGACCTACAGAGGCGACCTTTCTCTGGCAGAGCGGCACTGCGTGGCTATGGTCGGCGCGCGCAATTCATCGGCTGCGGCGTGTCGGTTCGCGCGTGAATTGGCGCAGCAGTTGGCGCGTGAAGGCGTAGTGGTGGTGTCCGGCCTTGCACGGGGCATTGATACGTCTGCGCATCAAGGGGCGGGGACAAAGACGATCGGCGTAATCGCCAGCGGGATTGATATTGCTTATCCCCCTGAAAATGCTGAATTGCAGGAACGGCTTGCGCAAGCGGCATTGCTGATCGCCGAGCAGCCACCGGGCACGGCGCCGCGGGCACAGCTTTTCCCTCACCGCAACCGCATCATCGCGGGGCTATCCCTTGCGACCATCGTTGTTGAGGCAGCGCCGAAATCAGGGTCGCTGATTACAGCCCGGTTGGCAGGGGAATATGGCCGTGAAGTGCTTGCTATTCCAGGATCGCCGCTGGACCCGCGCGCGCAGGGCTGCAACCAGCTTATCCGTGAAGGCGCGACGTTGATCCAGTCTGCTACCGATGTGATGGAGGCTATCGCGCATATTGACCCGCGCAATGTGCGTTCTCCAGAAACGCCTTATGAAGCCCCTGTAGCTGATATAGGAGAGGGGGAGCGCACAGCACTGGCCGCGCTATTAGGGCCTGTTGCAGTGCCGGTTGATGAGCTAGTGAGACAATCTGGTATGCCTGCTGCTGTGGTGCAGATGGCGCTGCTGGAACTGGAGCTTGCCGGGTGTCTGGAGCGCCATATAGGAGGGAGAGTTTCACTCACCTGACAACTCAACGCTTGACGCACGGGCTGAGCATCCTACACCCTCGCGCGCATAGGCATAAGGAATAGAAAACCCACCCATGCAACTTGTCATCGTCGAATCCCCCGCCAAAGCCAAAACCATTGAGAAATATCTCGGCGGTGATTTTCATGTGCTCGCTTCTTATGGCCATGTGCGTGACTTGCCGCCCAAGGATGGCTCGGTAAACCCGGATGATGGCTTTGCCATGAGCTGGGAAAATTATGGCGACAAGGGCAAGCAGCTCAAGGCCATTACCGATCAGGCGAAAAAAGCAGACCGACTGATCCTCGCGACTGACCCTGATCGTGAAGGGGAAGCCATTAGCTGGCATGTGTTGGAGGTGTTGAAGAACAAAAAGGCTGTGCCGCAAACGGTAGACCGCGTGACCTTCAACGCGATCACCAAGGCCGCGGTCACTGAGGCAATGGCGAATCCGCGTGGGCTGGATGAAGATTTGATCGATGCCTATCGTGCGCGCCGTGCGCTCGATTATCTGGTGGGCTTCACGCTCTCTCCCGTGTTGTGGCGCAAGCTGCCCGGCGCAAAATCAGCGGGGCGTGTGCAGTCCGTTGCACTGCGCCTCGTGGTGGAGCGTGAGCGAGAGATTGAAGGCTTCGTGCCGCAGGAATATTGGTCCGTTGCCGCTGATATGGAGCATGACGGGCGGGCCTTCACCGCGCGTCTGGTCAAGTGGAAGGGTGACAAGATTGAGCGCCTGACTATCGGCAAGGAAGGTGACGCGCTCGCCGCCAAAGCCGATATCGAGGCAGGCCGCTTCACAGTCGAGAGCGTCGAGACCAAGCCGCTTACGCGCAATCCGCCACCGCCGTTCACGACCTCGACGCTGCAACAGGAAGCGGCGCGTAAGCTGGGCTTTGCGGCCAGCCACACGATGCGGATCGCGCAGCAGCTTTATGAAGATGGCGCGATCACCTATATGCGTACCGATGGCGTGCAGATGGACGGCAGCGCTATTTCCGCCGCGCGCAAGGCTATCGCGGACCGTTATGACGGCGGCTATCTGCCGGATAAGCCGCGCCAGTATCAGACCAAGGCGAAGAATGCGCAGGAAGCGCATGAGGCGATCCGCCCCACTGAGTTCTACCGTGACAAGGTGGGCAGTGGTGATCATGCTAAGCTTTATGATCTCATCTTCAAGCGGGCCTTGGCGAGTCAGATGGCGTCTGCGCGGCTGGAACGCACCACCGTTGAGATGCTCGATGGCACTGGTCAGCATGCTCTGCGTGCAACCGGGCAGGTCGTGATTTTCCCCGGTTTCCTCTCGCTCTATGAAGAGGGGCGCGATGATGCGGAAGATGATGACAGCAAGCTGCTTCCGCGTCTGGCCCAAGGCGATGTCCCCGCGAAAAAGCAGGTAAATGCTGAGCAGCATTTCACTCAGCCGCCACCGCGCTATTCGGAAGCTTCGCTGGTCAAACGCCTCGAAGAGCTGGGCATTGGCCGCCCGTCTACTTATGCCTCGACGCTACAGGTGCTTAAGGACCGCGACTATGTGCGCGTTGAGAAGAACCGCTTCTTCGCTGAAGAGAGCGGGAGGCTGGTCACGGCGTTTCTGGAGCGCTTCTTCGAACGCTATGTGAGCTATGATTTTACCGCGGGCCTTGAAGATGAACTGGACGAAATCTCCGGTGGTCGTGCGCAATGGCAGAGCGTACTTGAAGCCTTCTGGAAGGATTTTAAGCCCAAGACGGCCGAGATTATGGAGAAGAAGCCGTCAGATGTGACGGCGGACCTCGATAAGTTTCTCGAACCGCTGCTGTTTCCGGAAAAGGAAGATGGCACAGACCCGCGTGCCTGCCCCATGTGTGAGGGCGGCAAGCTGGCGTTGCGTGGCGGGCGTTATGGTGCGTTTATCGCCTGCTCCAATTACCCTGAGTGCAAGTTTACGCGCAAATTTGGTCAGCGCGGCGCGAATGCAGGCGAGGATACCGGTCCGGTTGTGCTGGGCCAGCACCCGGAAACCGGCGAAGATATCACGAAGAAATCGGGCCGCTTTGGTCCCTATGTTGAAATGGGAACGGGCAAGGAAGCCAAGCGCGCGTCGATCCCCAAAGATTTGCCAGACGGTGAACTGACGCTGGATTGGGCCGTGAAGCTGATTTCATTGCCACGTGAGATTGGTAACCATCCGGAAACGGGCCTGCCGATCACCGCCAGCCTTGGCCGCTATGGACCATATCTGCTGCACGACAAAAAATATGCACGGCTTTCCTCGACGGCAGAGATTTTCGAGACCGGGATGAATGCCGCGGTCGTCAAGCTGGCCGAAGCTGCGGAGAAAGGCCCGCGTCGCGGCGCTGCGCGTGAGCCATTGAAAGTACTGGGCGCGCATCCGCGCACCGAGGCGGAAATCAAGCTGATGGACGGCCGCTATGGTCCCTATGTTACCGACGGCACCACCAATGCGACCATTCCTAAGACGGTGGACAAAGATGCGCTGACGTTAGAAGAAGCCGCCCAGCTCATCGACGAGCGCGCCGCCAAAGCGCCCGCGAAAAAGGGCCGGAAGAAAGCCGCGCCGAAGAAAAAGCCAGCCGCGAAGAAGAAAGCCCCGGCTAAGAAGAAGGCTGAGTAAGCGAGTTCGTGTAACCGTTATGCTGGCGAAGGTTGGGATATCATACCATATTGTGCCCAAGCATGAGATACATGACTTGGCTGGGTGATATGTGTGATTATTCCACCCAGTCCAGCCCTATGTCGCGGTAGACGCTGCGGTCTTCGTCCCAGCCTTCTTTGACTTTCACATGAAGGTACAGATGTACCTTGCAGCCCATGAGTTCGGCTAACTCCGTGCGGGCCTTGGAGCCTATTTCTTTCAGGCGCTGGCCGCCTTTGCCGAGCACTATGGCACGCTGGGTAGGGCGGCCTACCAAAATCTGCTGGTGGATCTCGACCGAGCCATCTTCGCGCTCGCTATATTTTTCCGTGTGCACGGCTGTGGCATAAGGCAGCTCGGCATGGAGCTGATGATAGAGTTGTTCGCGGGTGATCTCTGCGGCGAGAATACGGTCTGTCGCACTCGATACCTGATCGGCAGGGAAGTGCCACGGTCCCTCGGGCATGGCACCTGCTAATGTAGTCTTGAGCTCGGCAAGCCCGTCGCCAGTCGCGGCGCTGACAAAATAGGTTTCGCGGAAGTCTATGCGCTCATTGAGGCGCTGGGCGTGGATCAGCAGCTTGCCCTTGTCGCATATATCGACCTTGTTGAGGACGAGAATTTTCGGTTCTTTGCGCGCCTCCAGCCCTTGGAGCATCGCCTCGACCTTCTCGCCAAGCCCGGCCTTGCCATCGACGACCAGCGCAATGAGGTCTGCATCCTGCGTGCCGCCCCATGCGGCCTGCACCATAGCGCGGTCGAGCCGACGCTTGGGCGCAAAAATGCCGGGTGTATCGACCAGTATGAGCTGCGCATTGCCCTCTATGCCCACACCGAGAACACGCGTGCGTGTGGTCTGTGCCTTGGGGCTGGTGATGGCGATCTTCTGTCCCACCAGCGCATTCACTAATGTGGATTTTCCGGCATTGGGCGCGCCCAAAATGGCGACAACGCCGCAACGCTGCCCGTTCGTCTCTGTTTCTTCTGTCACTTAAGCTTTTCCAGCAATTTACGTGCGGCTGTTGTTTCCGCTTCCTGTTTCGATGCCCCTGTAGCCTGTGCTTCGCCAACATTGCGAATAGAAACGCGCACAGTAAAAATAGAGTTATGTGGTGGGCCGCTGCGATCGATCAGCTGATATTCCGGTGCCTTGCGCTTATGGGCGGCGGCCCATTCCTGAAGCGATGATTTGGGATGCTTGGGGGCATGGTCTATGCCATCGACCCGGCCTTTCCATAGTTTGCGCACGAATGCTCGGGCTTGATCTATCCCGGCTTCGAGGAACAGTGCGCCAATCAACGCTTCCATCATGTCGCCCAGCACATTGGTGCTTTCCGTCGCGCCATCATCGCGCGCTTGTTTGCCTAATATCATATGCGGCTGAATATTGATTTCGCGCGCAATATCGGCGCAGACTTCACCCGAAACGATTTGGTTGAACCGGTTGGAAAGCTTGCCTTCCGGCTCGTCAGGATACAGTTCATAAAGCCATTCGCTGATTACAAGGCCCAATACACGGTCGCCGAGAAACTCGAGGCGCTCATATTGGTCGGGCGAGGCACTGCCATGCGTTAACGCCTGGACAAACAGGTCGAGCCGCTTGGAAGTGAGCTGGCTGACTGCACATCCAATCAGTTCTTTAATCCATGTCTCGCGCGCCTCTTGCGTCAAAAGCTCTCACCGATCCTTTCCCAGCGCGCTGCCGACACCCATGTCCATGGGAGGAGCCAGTTGGCGCTTCCGTCAGTTGAAAAGACCGTAAACAGCGCTTTTCCGACCAGATTTTCTTCGGGCACCAAGCCAATGCCGCCGCCTTCTTCCGGAGCGAAGCGGCTGTCAGCGCTACGATCACGATTGTCGCCCATCAGGAAGAGTTTGCCTTCGGGTATGATTACCGCCTTGCGATCATCCGCTGTTCCTGCATTCACGACATCAAGGACGTTATAGCTTTTGCCGCCGGGCAATGTTTCTCGGAAGCGCGGATAGCGGCAGAAGCGCTCACCATCTTTTTCTTCTTCAAATTCAGCGCGAAAGCAGGGGCTTATTCCATTATCATTATATGTGGCGTCGATCATATTCTGTGTCACCGGGATGATGAGATCGGCGATTTTGCGCTTTTCGATAGCTTCGCCGTTGAGGATGACTGTGCCGTCTTTAATTTCGATGACATCGCCGGGAAGGCCAATCACGCGCTTGATATAATCCTGCCGTTGTGTCGGTGGTGCCTTGAAGACAACGACATCGCCGCGCTCTGGCGTGCTGGCGAGCACGCGATTGGGGATGAGCGGCAGGCTGAACGGCATGGAATATTTCGAATAGCCATAAGGCCATTTGCCGACGAGCAGATAATCGCCGATGAGCAGCCGTGGTTGCATGGACTCCGAAGGAATGCTGAAAGGGGCGACGATGAAGCTGCGAAGCACAAAAACGAAGAGTGCCAGCTTAACTAAAAATGTCAGAAAGTCGCGTGTCTCAGACTTTTCACTCATAAATGCCTATCTATTTTCTGAAATTTGTCGGGCTTTGCGTTGCGTTGCCGTTCACGTCAAGCTTATGGATGGTTTTCTACCCCGATTCGGCGCAGATCGCACTGGTTTCGTTTGATATGCCCCAATTTAATACAGGAGTCTCCCCATGACGCAGCCCTGGAATGCGATAGTTGCAATTCCTGAGCCGGATTTGAGGCATGTTTTCGATCATGATGCGGACCGGCTGGACTGGCTGACACAGGATGTCGCGGGGCTGCGCTTTGACTGGTCCAAGACGCATATGACGCGCGATATGTTTAGTGCTTTTTGCGCTCTGGCAACAGAGCAGGGTTTTGCAGGACGGCGCGCTGCGCTGTTCGCTGGCGATAAGGTCAACAACACTGAAGATCGCGCAGCCGAACATACTGCAGAGCGTGGGGAGGGGGCAGCGGATAGCGTTGCTATCGCTAAAGCACTGCATAACCGGATGCGAGGGCTCATTGATGCCATTGAGGCTGAAGCATTCGGGCCAGTGAAGCATATTGTGCATGTTGGCATTGGTGGTTCGGCGTTGGGGCCTAAACTGCTGATGGATGCTCTTGGCCGCGATACTGATCGCTATGACGTCGCCATCGTCTCGAATGTTGATGGCTGCGCATTGGAAGAAGCAGTGAAGGGCTTTGACCCCGCTGCGACTTTATTGGCGATTGCCTCCAAGACATTCACGACGACTGAGACGATGCTCAATGCCAATAGCGCTATTGAGTGGATGCAGGAGGGCGGGGTGGAAGATCCCTATGGCCGCATCATTGCACTGACAGCCTCGCCCGAAAAAGCAATGGAATGGGGCGTTGATGAAACGCGCATCCTGCCGTTTAACGAGACGGTTGGCGGGCGCTACTCGCTCTGGTCGTCCATTGGTTTTCCTGCGGCCTTGGGCTTAGGGTGGGATGCATTTGAGAGCATGCTTGAAGGTGCAGCGGCGATGGATCGGCATTTCCGCCTGTCGCCACCAGAGCAAAACGCGCCGCTTATGGCTGCCTTTGTCGATCAATATTATCTGCGGGTTAAAGCCTGCCAGACCCGTGCTGTTTTTGCTTATGATGAGCGCTTGCGTCTGTTGCCTGATTATCTCCAGCAGTTGGAGATGGAGAGCAATGGCAAGTCCGTGAAAATCGATGGCTCGCCTGTCGATGGATCAACCGCGCCGATTACATGGGGCGGGGTGGGCACAGATGCGCAGCATGCCGTGTTCCAGTTGTTACACCAGGGCACGCATATGATCCCCGTAGAGTTTATCGCGGCGAAACTGCCAGGCCATGCTTTTGACCCGGCGCATCATATCGCGCTTCTCACCAATTGCTTCGCGCAAGGGGCGGCATTGATGCGTGGGCGCGATAACTCTGATGATCCGGCACGTGCTTATTCCGGTGGGCGGCCTTCGACGATAATCCTGCTCGATGATGTGGTGCCCGAAACATTGGGCGCGCTTCTGGCTTTTTATGAGCATCGCACCTTTGCCAATGCTGTGTTGATGGGGATCAACCCATTCGATCAGTTTGGGGTCGAACTGGGCAAGGAAATTGCCAAATCGATTGAGAAAGAGGGCACGTCTGGTTTTGACCCCTCAACAACCGCGCTGATCAATCTCGCCATGGGAGAATAATAGAGTGAGTGATTTTGATTTCGACCTGTTCATTATCGGCGCAGGTTCCGGCGGTGTACGTGCTTCTCGCATAGCGGCAGGTCATGGCGCGCGAGTGGCTATAGCGGAAGAATATCGGGTCGGGGGAACATGCGTTATTCGTGGCTGTGTACCCAAGAAAATGCTGGTCTATGGTGCGCATTTCGCTGAAGACTTGGCAGACGCGCGGCGCTTTGGCTGGAGCGTTGGTGAAACCAGCTTCGACTGGCAGACATTGCGCGACAATGTGTTGGCCGATGTTGATCGCTTGAACGGGCTGTATCAGAATACGCTCAATAACAATAAGGTGACGACTTTCCATGAGCGCGCGCGTATTTCCGGTGCGCAGGAAGTGACGCTGGCGAGCGGGCAGAAAGTCACGGCCAGGGTTATATTGATTGCGACAGGTTCCTGGCCGGTGGTGCCTGAGATCGAAGGCGCGGAACACGGTATCACCTCAAATGAGGCGTTCCATCTTGATGCTTTGCCCAAGCGCGTTGTCATTGCAGGTGGCGGTTATATCGCCAATGAATTTGCAGGCATATTCAATGAGCTGGATTGCGATGTCACCATCGTCAACCGCTCAGATCAGATTCTGCGGGGCTATGATGAGCAAATCCGCGACAAACTGATGCAAATCAGCATAGCCAAAGGCATTACCTTCCGCCTTAATGCCCCGTTTGAACGGATTGAAAAACAAGCTGATGGTAGCCTGCTGGCGCATTTTAAGGATGGCAACCCACCGATTGAATGTGACGTTGTGATGTTTGCAATAGGGCGCAAACCCATGAGTTTTGATCTTGGGCTTGAGGATGTTGGCGTAGAGACTGCGGCAGGTGGCGCGATCAAGGTCGATGCGTATAACTGCACCAATATTGAGAGCATCTATGCTGTAGGTGATGTGACTGATCGTGTGCAGCTCACGCCGGTGGCGATCCGCGAAGGTCATGCCTTTGCCGATACGGTATTCGACAATAACCCGCGTACGATTGATTATGATAATATCCCGTCCGCCGTGTTCAGTCACCCCCCGCTAGCGGGGGTTGGGCTGACGGAGAAAGAGGCGCGCGAGCAGATCGCGGATGTGAAAATATACACGTCTGATTTCCGGCCAATGAAGAATGTGTTGGCCGGGCGGGAAGAACGCGGCTTCTACAAGATGATTTGCGACGGCCCCAATGGAAAGGTGATCGGGTTGCACATGATCGGCCCGGATGCACCGGAAATATTGCAGGCGGCGGCCGTTGCCGTGAAGGCTGGCCTGACCAAGCAGGACTTTGATGATACCGTCGCACTTCACCCCAGTATGGCTGAAGAACTGGTGCTGCTTAAATGAGTATGTTCATTTGAGCGAAGCCATCTTCATGGGAGTGCCCTTGAGTGAATTGCTGGTGCTGTTTGTTGCACTGGTTGGTGCTGGCATTGTTACAGGCATATTAGCAGGCCTTTTTGGTGTGGGCGGCGGTACTGTGATTGTACCAGTGCTCTACGAAGTGTTCAGCCTTATGGGCGTGCCCGAAGAGGTGCGTATGCCCTTATGCGTGGGCACCTCGCTTGCGATTATTGTACCCACTTCCATCCGTTCTTTTCGGGGGCACCTCGCCAAAAAGGCTGTAGACATGGCTGTGCTCAGAATATGGGTGTTGCCGGTGATTGTCGGTGTTGTGCTGGGAGGCTTTTTTGCGGCGGATGCGCCTGCATGGGTATTCAAGGCCGTGTTTGTTGTGGTGATGGCGACATTGGCAGTGAAGCTATTGTTTGGCCGAGACAGGTGGCAATTGGGCACAGACCTGCCCGGCAAAGTCTTGATGCGGGTTTACGGGTTTGTGATTGGTATTGCGTCTTCACTCATTGGCATTGGGGGTGGGTCGATGTCTAATCTGGTGATGAGCCTCTATCGACGGCCTATTCATCAGGCGGTTGCAACATCGTCAGGCCTTGGCGTTATCATTTCGATCCCCGGTGTTGTCGCTTATATGATCGGCGGCTGGTCGAAAATGGCTCTGATGCCACCATTGTCCATAGGCTATGTCTCGTTGATCGGCGTTGTGCTTATGGTTCCGACGACTCTCCTTGCCGCGCCGTGGGGTGTGAAAATTGCGCATTCTCTACCGCAGCGAAAACTGGAGTTGATCTTGGGGCTTTATCTGGCCTTCGTGGCAGGGCGGTTTGCTGTCTCTTTGTTAAGCTGAGAATTACTCGATAGCATAAGGCACGACATCGCGGTTGTCCGGATCAACGCGGATGGGGCGGTCGGTCGGCGGGAAGGCGCGTTGGTCGCAGCTCTGACGCGGGCATAGGCGGCAGGTCACGCCAATAGGTGCGGCGGCGGCTTCATCATGGAGTTGCAGTCCATCAGCATAGATGAAGTTTGCGGCATGCTCGGTTTCACAGCCCAAGACGACGGCATAGCGTCGCGGTGCACGTGAATAGCTGCCAGAGGGTTTGACCAGCCCTTTGGCCATAGAGATATACCGCACGCCGTCAGGTGTTTCGCCAAGCTGGGTCAATATACGGTCGGGGATGGCTACGGCTTCATGCACTACCCAGAGCGGGCATGCACCACCAAAGCGCGCAAATTGCAGGCGCGTGGCGCTGTGGCGTTTGGTGATATTGCCTGCCATGTCGACCCGGCAGAAAAAGAACGGGATACCGCGCATGCCGGGGCGTTGCAGTGTTGAGAGGCGGTGACAGGCCTGTTCAAAGCTTACACCAAATTGCCGCGCCAGCTTGTCTATATCGTGCCGCATATCTCGTGCGGCTTTGCGGAAAGCGGCATAAGGCAGAATGAGGGCCCCTGCGGCATAATTGGCAAGCCCTACTGATAATAGCCGGTCTGCGCCCACGACGGGCAGGGCGGCCTTGGCGACAATATCGTCAATCTGATCGCGGGCGGAGAGGCGCATGAGTTGATGCGCTATCATGAACTTTCGGCTTTCGGGCGGTGCAGAAGCATTGATGAAGAGCGTACGCGTGTGTTCATCATAACGGCGCAATAGGCCTGATGGGGTCTCCCCTATCACCACATCGACATCATGATGCGCTTTTAGGGCGAGGATTAGATCATTTTCCTCCATCCGGTCATCCGCACAGATAGCGCTGCGTAATTCCTCAGCCACGACATCCAGCGCATGTACATAATTACCAGTATCGTGAAACCAGTCGCGTACCATTTCCCAAGGCATGCGTGCCTGCGCGGTCATGTCGTTCGCAATGGCTTCCTCAACCATATTGAGCCGCTCGTTGCTTTGGCGAAAGGCGCGATGCAAATCGACATAGCGCGCGGCGAATTCGGGATATTGCAGGTGCAGCTTTTCGATGCGCTCCGGTTCGAGCGGCGGGCCAAGGACGTCTGGCTGGGCCAGCGCATGGACAAAAGCGCCAAGCAGTTGCTCGGTTTCGCGGTCATCAAAGGCAGCCCAATCGACAGGGTAGGCTTCAGCAAGAGCGGCTTTTACCTTTGCGGTTAATGGCCGGTCGTCATTTTCCAGCTGCGATAGATAAGAGACGGATATGCCCAATATGCCCGCCATCGCCGCTTGATCCATGCTCTGATCAAGGCGGAGCTGCTTCAGTCTGCTGCCTACGAAAAGTCTGTTACCCTTAGCCATATCGTCTTTCCTGATATGAAATTCGCTCGCTGAGTGAATTTCATAGTGCCGCACCAGCCCTCTCCCCCACCCAACCTCCCATGAACATACTCTGCCGGGAAGCTGGGTGGGGGAGAGGGCTGGTGCTATTCTCCCGCCAAACCACTCTATATTTTGCAAAATTGATATTTGCAATTTCGCAAATTCACATTTGCACTTCCCTCATAGGGATGAAAGGAGCAGCATTGACCGAATATGGCGCATCTGGCCGCGCAGGAGAGTATATGACTAAAATGGCGATCATCGATAAACTGGAGCAGAAGCGTGCAGCAGCTAAGCTTGGCGGTGGCGAGAAGCGTATTGCTTCGCAACATGCCAAGGGGCGCTTGACAGCGCGTGAGCGTCTCGATGTGTTTCTCGATGAAGGCAGTTTTGAAGAGCTGGACATGTATGTCGAGCACAATTGCACTGATTTCGGCATGGATGAGCAGCATGTGCCCGGCGATGGTGTGGTGACTGGTTCTGGCACGGTCAATGGCCGCCTTGTGTTCGTATTCTCTCAGGACTTCACAGTGTTCGGTGGTTCCCTCTCCGAGCGACATGCGCAGAAAATGTGTAAGATCATGGACATGGCGATGAAAGTCGGTGCGCCGGTGATTGGCCTTAACGATAGCGGCGGTGCGCGCATTCAGGAAGGTGTCGCGTCGCTGGGCGGCTATGCCGAAGTGTTTCAGCGCAATGTGCTGGCCAGTGGTGTGGTGCCGCAGATTAGCGTGATCATGGGGCCGTGCGCGGGTGGCGCTGTCTATTCCCCGGCGATGACCGACTTTATCGTGATGGTGAAAGACTCAAGCTATATGTTCGTGACCGGTCCGGATGTGGTCAAGACCGTCACCAATGAGGTTGTTACGCAGGAAGAGCTTGGCGGTGCGGTCACGCATACGACCAAGAGCGGTGTGGCCGATGTGGCGTTTGATAATGACATTGAAGCGCTGCTCGCTACGCGTGATCTGGTGGACATGCTCCCCTCGAACAATCAGGCTGGCGTGCCTGAGCGTCCGAGCGCAGACCCGTGGGATCGTCTGGAGGAAAGTCTCGATACGCTGATCCCGGACAATGCCAACCAGCCCTATGATATGCACGAACTGATCCGTAAGGTGATCGATGAGGGCGACTTCTTCGAGGTACAGCCCACCCACGCGGGCAACATCATCACTGGCTTTGGCCGGGTTGAGGGACGCACGGTTGGTATTGTCGCCAACCAGCCGATGGTGCTGGCAGGCTGCCTTGACATTAATGCGTCGAAGAAGGCCGGACGCTTTGTGCGCTTTTGTGATGCGTTTGAAATTCCGATCATCACCTTCGTCGATGTGCCCGGCTTTCTCCCCGGTGTGGGGCAGGAGCATAATGGCATCATCAAGCATGGTGCGAAGCTGCTCTTCGCCTATGCCGAGGCAACTGTACCGAAGATTACCGTGATCACCAGAAAAGCTTATGGCGGCGCTTATGACGTGATGGCGTCCAAGCATTTACGCGGTGACCTCAACTATGCATGGCCGACCGCAGAAATCGCGGTGATGGGCGCGAAAGGCGCGGTGGAGATCATCTTCCGCAAGGATATCGGCGATGCAGAGAAGATCGCCGAACGCACTCAGGAATATGAGGACCGTTTTGCGAATCCATTCGTTGCCGCGAGCAAGGGTTTTATCGATGAGGTCATTATCCCGCATTCAACCCGCCGCCGTATCGCTCTAGGTTTGCGCAAGTTGCGGAACAAGGCGCTGGAGAACCCATGGAAGAAGCATGATAATATTCCGCTCTAAAACTGTAGAACCTGCGTAACTCAAGGACATAATATGACACCTGCACCTGTCTATATTCTCGCTGGCGCCCGAACGGCCATCGGCTCTTTTGGTGGCTCGCTCAAAGATGTTCCGGTCACGACACTGGGCAAAACCGTTATCGCTGAAGCAATCAAGCGCGCGGGCATATCTGCTGACAAGGTGCAGCATGTTGTTGTTGGCAATGTGATCCCCAATGAGCCACGCGATGCCTATATTGCGCGCGTCTGCGCCGTTGAGGCAGGTGTGCCGATTGAAGCTGCTGCGATGACGGTCAACCGCCTGTGCGGTTCGGGAGCGCAGGCTATTGTTTCGGCGGCGCAGATGATTGCGCTGGGCGAGTGCGATGTTGCTGTTGGGGCTGGTGCAGAGAGCATGAGCCGTGCGCCCTATATGAGCCTTGGCATGCGTTGGGGCACTAAGATGGGCGATTCCAAAGTATTGGATGCTATGCTCGCTGCTTTGCATGACCCGTTTGAAAATGTTCACATGGGCATTACTGCGGAAAATGTTGCCAAGAAATATAATATTAGCCGTGAAACGCAGGATCAGCTCGCTGTCACCAGCCATGAGCGCGCATCGAAAGCGCAGAAGGCGGGCTATTTCAAGGATCAGATCGTTCCGGTCGAGATCAAGACACGCAAAGGCGTTATCACCTTTGAGGAAGACGAGCATATCCGTCATGACGCCAGCCTTGAAAATATGGCGAAGCTGCGCCCGGCATTTGACAAAGAAGGAACGGTCACTGCGGGCAATGCGTCGGGCCTCAATGATGGCGCGGGTGCGGTCGTTCTTGCCTCGCAAAAGGCGGTTGATGAGCAAGGTCTGAAGCCTGCCGCGAAAATTCTTGGCTGGGGCCACGCAGGCGTTGAACCAAGCATTATGGGTATTGGCCCGGTTAAGGCTGTTCCGATTGCTTTGGAACGCGCAGGCCTGAGCCTTGACCAGGTCGACGTGATCGAGAGCAATGAGGCGTTTGCGGCACAGGCTTGTGGTGTGGCGCAGGGGCTTGGTTTCGATCCGGTGAAGGTCAACCCCAATGGCAGCGGTATTTCGCTTGGCCACCCGGTTGGTGCGACTGGTGCGATCATCACCGTAAAATGCATGTATGAGCTGGAACGTACCGGAGGCAAATATGGCCTTGTTACCATGTGCATCGGCGGCGGTCAGGGTATTGCTCTGGTAATCGAGAGGGTCTGATATGAAATTAGGACGGCTCAATCATGTGGGTGTCGTAACGCCCTCGATACCCGATAGCATTGCGTTTTATCGCGATGTGATGGGCGCGACGAAAATCCATGAGCCGTTCGATTTGCCTGCGCAGGGGGTGAAGGTGTGTTTCGTCGACACTCCCGGCGAAGCGGGAACCAATGGCACGCAGATCGAGCTGATCGAGCCATTGGGTGAGGATAGCCCCATTCACGGCTTTCTCGCCAAAAACCCGCTGGGTGGGCAACATCATATCTGTTTTGAAGTACCCGATATCCACAAGGCTCGGGAAGAGTTTATCGCGCTGGGTAAACGGGTCTTGGGTGAACCCCGTATCGGTGCGCATGGCACGCTCATTTTCTTCGTTCACCCGAAGGATATGGGCGGCATGCTCACAGAGATTATGGAAACGCCCAAAGAAGGAGTGGAGCATTGAGCTACAAGACTGTTCTTTACGGCGTGAGCGAGAATATCGCCACGATCACTCTCAACCGTCCGGAGCGCATGAACGCTTTGACACCAAAGCTACTGACCGAGCTGGCGCAAGCAGTTGAGACAGCGCAAAGCGACGGTGCACGGGCGATCATTTTAACGGGTACGGGCGATGCCTTTTGTTCTGGCGCTGACCTGATTGGTGACGGCGAGGGCATGCCTGATGACCTGGGCGCGTTGCTGGACACTTATTATCGCCCTGCAGTCGAAGCATTTGCCAATAGTGACGTTCCGATTGTCTCGGCCATTAATGGTCCGGCTGTTGGAGCGGGGCTGAGCTTTGGGCTTGCGGCCGACATCGTCCTGATGAAGCGTTCGGCCTATCTCATGCTTGCCTTTGCCAATATCGGGCTGGTGCCGGATGCAGGCGCAACATGGCTGATCGCAAAATCCGCCGGACGCACCAAGGCGCTGGAAATGGCGCTGTTGGGAGAAAAAGTGTCTGCTGAGCAAGCGCTTGATCTTGGGCTGGTCACTCGTGTGGTGGATGATGAGGCATTGGCTGATGAGGCGCGCAAGATTGCGACGAAGCTGGCCAATGGGCCGTCGGTGGCTCTGGGCTTTATCCGCAAACAGGTTGCTGTCGCTCTGGATAGCACATTAAGTGAAACTTTGCCTGTCGAGCAGGCTAACCAGACGGCTGCTGGCCACACGGCTGATTTCCGCGAAGCCGTCATGGCATTCGCGCAGAAGCGTAAACCGGAGTTCAAGGGACAATAATGGCGAATATCGAAGACTGGAAGGCGCTGGCCGACAAGGAAGTCAAAGGGCGTGATCTCGATTGGGAGACGCCCGAGGGCATCACCGTAAAGCCGCTTTATACGGCGGACGATGTCGTGACCGATCCCGGCCTTCCGGGCTTTGCGCCCTATACGCGCGGCGTGAAGGCCAGCATGTATGCGGGCCGTCCGTGGACTATTCGTCAATATGCAGGCTTTTCAACCGCCGAGGATTCCAACGCTTTCTATCGCCGCAATCTGGCAGCTGGCCAGAAGGGGCTTTCGGTCGCTTTCGATCTTGCCACGCACCGGGGCTATGACAGCGATCATCCTCGCGTGGTGGGCGATGTCGGCAAGGCTGGTGTAGCTATTGACAGCGTCGAGGATATGAAGATCCTGTTCGACCAGATCCCGCTTGACCAGATGTCCGTCAGCATGACGATGAACGGTGCGGTGATCCCGTGTCTTGCGTTCTACATTATCGCGGCAGAAGAGCAGGGCGTTAGCCCGGATAAGCTGAGCGGCACCATCCAGAACGACATTCTCAAAGAGTTCATGGTCCGCAATACCTATATTTATCCGCCTGAACCTTCGATGCGGATCATTTCGGATATTTTTGCTTACACAGCGGACAATATGCCGAAGTTCAACAGCATCTCCATCTCCGGCTATCATATGCAGGAAGCGGGCGCGACGCAGGTGCAGGAGCTGGCCTTCACCATCGCCGACGGTATGGAATATGTGAAATATGGCGTGGCTTCGGGCCTTGATATCGACAAGTTCGCCGGGCGCCTGAGCTTCTTTTTCGCTATTGGCATGAACTTCTTCATGGAAGTGGCGAAGCTGCGCGCGGCGCGCACCCTCTGGCATCGTGCGATGACGCAATTGGGAGCGCAGGACGAGCGCTCGAAAATGTTGCGTACCCATTGTCAGACCAGTGGCGTGTCGCTTACTGAGCAGGATCCGTATAACAACGTCATTCGCACCACCGTTGAAGCGATGGCTGCTATGCTGGGTGGTACTCAATCGCTACATACCAATGCGCTGGATGAAGCTATTGCGCTTCCGACTGACTTCTCGGCACGCATCGCCCGCAATACGCAGATTGTCATTCAGGAAGAGACTGGCATGACCAATGTCGTCGATCCGCTGGGTGGCAGCTATTATATCGAGGCGCTGACCAAGGACCTCGTTGATAAAGCGTGGGAGATTATCGAGCGGGTCGAGGGCGAAGGCGGCATGGCGAAGGCTGTGGATGCGGGCTGGCCCAAGGCGATGATCGAGGAGGCGGCTGCAGGTCGTCAGGCACGGGTCGATCGCGGCGATGATGTCATCGTCGGCGTTAATAAATATCGTCTGAGCGATGAAGAACAGATTGAGACGCTTGAAGTCGACAATGCCAAGGTGCGCGAGGGCCAGATTGCACGCATCACCAAAATGAAGGCTGAGCGTGATGAAGAGGCCTGTCAGGCAGCACTCGCTGCATTGAGCGAAGGCGCAAAAAGCGGTGGCAATTTGCTTGCCCTTGCTGTCGATGCAGCGCGTGTCCGCGCGACACTTGGTGAGATTTCCAGCGCAATGGAAGAAGTTTTCGGTCGTTATGCGACCGTTCCAACCCCAGTGAAAGGCGTCTACGCAGCTCCTTATCAAGAGGATGCTCGTTGGCGTCAGGTGCTCGACGGAGTGCAGGCCGTCGAGCACCGACTGGGGCGGAAACCACGCATGCTTGTCGCCAAAATGGGGCAGGACGGGCATGATCGTGGCGCTAATGTTATCGCATCAGCCTTTTCCGATATGGGCTTTGAGGTAGTTTCCGGCCCGCTGTTCCAGACACCGGAAGAGGCGCGCGATCTGGCGTTGACAAGCAATGTCGATGTCGTGGGGGCGTCGTCTCTGGCGGCTGGCCACAAGACGCTCATTCCGCAGCTTATCACCTTGTTTAAGGAAGCGGGCAGGGCAGATATCAAGGTGGTGGCTGGTGGCGTCATTCCGCCGCAGGATTATGATTTCCTGCGTGACGCGGGCGTTCAGGGTATTTATGGGCCGGGGTCCAATGTGGTCGAATGCGCAGCCGATGTGCTACGCTTGCTCGGCCACAATATGCCACCTTTAGAGGATGCTGCTGAATGACCGAAGTTCGTACCGATTGGACCCGCGAAGAAATCACTGCACTTTATGATCTGCCGTTCATGGACCTGCTCTATGAAGCGCAGACGGTTCACCGCGAACATCATCCGCGCAATGAGGTGCAGCTCTCGACGCTGCTCAGCATCAAGACCGGCGGTTGCCCGGAAGATTGCGGCTATTGTTCACAGTCGGTTGAGGCTGATAGCGGCGTGAAAGCCACCAAGTTGATGGATGTGCGGCAAGTCTTGCAAACAGCAGTGCAGGCGAAAGACAATGGCTCCGGCCGCTTCTGCATGGGCGCCGCATGGCGTAACCCGAAAGAGCGCGATATGCCTGCTTTGGTCGAGATGATCAAAGGCGTGCGTGAAATGGGTATGGAAACATGCATGACGCTGGGTATGCTTAGCGATACCCAGGCAAAGCAGCTCGCCGATGCGGGGCTGGATTATTACAACCACAATATCGACACCGCGCCGGAAAATTACGCCAATGTGATCACCACGCGCACGTTCGAGGACCGGATCGAGACGCTGGAGAATGTCCGCTCTGCGGGTATTAATGTGTGCTGCGGTGGCATCGTCGGGCTGGGCGAGGCACGCGAGGATCGCATCGGCTTCGTCCATGCGCTCGCCAGCATGCCACACCCCGAAAGCGTGCCGATTAACGCGCTGGTGCCGGTCAAAGGCACGGTGCTGGGCGATATGCTCGCCGATACGCCGATGGCGAAGATAGACGAGATCGAGTTTGTCCGCACGGTGGCGGTGGCGCGGATCACGATGCCGGCATCCATGGTGCGCCTGTCAGCAGGACGCGAGAGCATGAGCGAGAGCTGTCAGGCTTTGTGCTTCATGGCTGGCGCGAACAGCATCTTCACCGGCGATAAGTTGCTGACGGCTCCCAATGCGGGTGACGATAAGGATGCGGCGATGCTGGCAAAGCTGGGCATAAGCGCGATGCAGGCCGCCCCGCACGGGCATCTCGAAGAGGCTGCGGAATGAAGTGCGCTGCTAGCATTGACGAAATTGAACTCAATGCGTTCTCGTTACTTGATGCGGCCCATAAGGCAGAAAATGCAGACGCGATAGAACTTATTAGGAAGGGCCGAGTTCTCTATCCTATTCAGTACGATGGATTTTTGGCATTCGTTCCATCAAAATTCATCGGATACGCTCGCAATTCTGTCGAGAAACATATGCGCAAAAAGGCTGGATTGGATGGGAAGGAAACCAATGTCGCGGTGAGCCGAATTTTGGGAAAGCCTGCTGCAGATGAGTATGTAGAAAATTGCTTTAAAGAATATTGCCGGTCTCTTGGTGTCACAGCAGCTAATCATAAGCATCGCTTTTGGAAGGTTGAGACGGTAAAGCGGTTTATTGCGCCTCCGGGGTCTGCTGCTAATGACATTGCCTTAAATGAAATCGGCAATTCTGATCCCGAATATCGAAAGCGGATGTCGAGGCATTATGAGCGTGATGCCAAGGTCCGCCAGATTGTGCTTCAACGCGCAGAAGGGGTTTGCGAGGAGTGCGGCCAACCCGGTTTTTTGAAATTAGACGGGAAGCGCTATCTCGAAACGCATCACATCATCAGCCTTAGCGAGGAAGGCGCAGATCAACCGCACAATGTCATAGCGCTATGTGCGAACGATCATCGTCGAGCACATTTCGCTTCGGACTGGCAGGAACTGCAAGAAAAGTTTCTGATTAAAATAGAAAAGTATAGGGCTTGAAGAACATGCCAATCACCAAAATCCTAATCGCCAACCGTGGCGAAATTGCCTGCCGCGTCATTCGCACCGCGAAGAAAATGGGCATCAAGACCGTCGCGGTCTATTCCGATGCGGACAGCCGCGCGCCGCATGTGTTGATGGCAGATGAAACCGTGCATATTGGCCCGGCACCTGCTGCCCAGTCTTATCTTATCGCCGAGAAAATCATTGAGGCGTGCAAGGCGACCGGCGCGGATGCTGTGCACCCCGGTTATGGTTTCCTCTCCGAGCGTGAGAGCTTCCGCAAGGCGCTGGACGCAGAAGGCATTATTTTCGTAGGGCCGCCTGCCAATGCGATTGCGGCAATGGGCGACAAGATTGAATCGAAGAAACTCGCCAAGGAAGCGGGCGTTAATGTCGTGCCCGGCCATGTTGGCGAAATCGACGACACCGAACATGCCGTCAAAATCTCCAACGAAATCGGCTATCCGGTGATGATGAAGGCGTCTGCGGGCGGCGGCGGCAAGGGCATGCGCCTTGCCTATAGCGAAGCGGATGTCCGCGAAGGCTTTGAGGCGACCAAGCGCGAGGGCCTGAACAGCTTCGGTGATGATCGTGTGTTTATCGAGAAGTTCATCGAAAGCCCGCGCCATATCGAAATTCAAGTGCTGGGCGATCAGCATGGCAATGTCCTCTATCTCGGCGAGCGCGAATGCTCGATCCAGCGTCGCCACCAGAAGGTGGTGGAAGAGGCTCCGTCACCGTTTGTCTCTCCCGAAATGCGCAAGAAAATGGGCGAGCAGGCTGTCGCACTCTCCAAGGCCGTGGGCTATTTCAGCGCGGGTACGGTTGAGCTGATCGTGTCAGGCGCGGACAAGACCGGCGATGGTTTCTATTTCCTTGAGATGAACACCCGACTTCAGGTCGAGCATCCGGTGACTGAAGAAGTGACTGGCATCGACCTTGTTGAGCAGATGATCCGCGTTGCCAATGGCGAGAAACTGGCCTTCACGCAGGACGACATCACACTGACAGGCTGGGCGGTTGAAAACCGCGTGTATGCTGAAGACCCTTATCGCGGCTTCCTGCCCTCAACGGGGCGTCTGATCCGCTATAACCCGCCGGAAGCGGGCACCGATGAGGATGGCACGAAGGTGCGTGTCGACGATGGCGTGGCTGAGGGTGGCGAGGTCAGCATGTTCTATGACCCGATGATCGCCAAGCTCATCACTTATGGTGAGACGCGCCTTGAAGCGATCGACAAGCAGATCGAAGCGCTCGACAGTTTCGAGATCGAAGGGCTGGGTCATAATATCGATTTCGTTTCAGCGATCATGCAGCATGAGCGCTTTCGTTCGGGCAATATCACGACCGGTTTCATCGCGGAGGAATATCCCGAAGGCTTCCATGGTGCGCCTGCATCGCCGGAGCTGTTGCGCCGCTTGTCTGCCATTGGCGCTTTTGCCGCTATGGCTATGGCGGATCGTGCGCGCCGCATTGATGGCCAGCTTGGCAAGCGCCTCGCGCCGCCGACGGACTGGGTGGTACAGGTTGCCAAGGTTGATCACAATGTCACCATTGTTGGTGATGATGTGACCGTGGATGGCGAAGCTCTGAACATGAGCCTCGAATACACACCGGGCGACCGCATTATCGATGCGGAGTTCGGAGGTGAGGCACTTTCGGTGCGCATCGCGCCTGCTCCGGGCGGGTTCAAGCTGACCTGCCGTGGCGCGAGCCATATGGTGCGAGCGCTCCCGGCTCATATCGCACCTTTCGCGCAGCATATGATCGAGAAGGTTCCACCAGACCTTTCCAAATTCCTCATTTGCCCGATGCCTGGTCTGCTTGTGTCGCTGAATGTCGGCGAAGGCGACAAAGTAGAGGCTGGCCAGCCGCTTGCGGTTATCGAAGCGATGAAGATGGAGAATATCCTTCGTGCAGAAAAAACGGGCGTGGTTAAGGCCGTTAATGCTGCCGCTGGTGAGAGCCTTGCGGTTGACGCGGTGATCTTAGAGCTGGAATAAATGCCAGCTATATGACACGCCCTGTTGCATAGGTGCGTCAGCACGCTATGACCCTTGCCTTATAAAGCTAATAATATGCTGGAGAGGTAGAATTGGCGGAACGGGAAGTAAGCGCATCTGAAATGCGTCTGGTTATCGGTGCATCGTCTGCGGGCACCGTGTTCGAGTGGTATGATTTTTTCATCTATGCCACGCTCGCCAGTTTTATTGGCCAAACCTTCTTTCCTTCGGGCAGTGCAACATTGCAGATGCTGCTCGTATGGGCGGGCTTTGCAGTAGGCTTTGGTTTCAGGCCGCTGGGCGCTATCCTCTTTGGCTATTTGGGGGATAAGCTTGGACGCAAATATACTTTCCTTGTCACTGTGACGCTTATGGGCATAGCAACCGCAGGCGTCGGTCTTGTGCCATCTGCGGATAGCATTGGATATGCAGCGCCGATTGTCATCTTGATACTGCGTATATGTCAGGGGCTAGCGCTCGGAGGCGAATATGGCGGTGCTGCCATTTATGTTTCTGAACATGCACCAAAAGAAAAACGCGGCTTTTATACTGGTTACATACAGGCTTCTGTCGTTGGTGGGCTGGTACTTAGTCTGGTCGTTGTACTCCTTTCAAAAATGTTGATCCCGGCAGATATATGGGAAAGCTGGGGCTGGCGTGTGCCTTTCCTGTTATCCCTGATATTGCTTGGACTGTCTTTGTGGATGCGCCTGAAGCTGTCCGAAAGCCCGGTTTTTCAAGCTATGCGAGAAGCAGGAGAAATTGCTGGGAACCCCTTCATTGAAAGTATGACCTACCCCGGCAATAAAAAGCGCATTTTCATTGCACTGTTTGGCATTTCGGCGGGTCTTACTGTCATCTGGTATACTGCTATGTTCAGCGGCCTGAATTTGATGACCGGGCCGTTGCAGGTTGACGTGACATGGGCGCAAACGGTGGTTGGCATTGCAGCAACTCTAGGCATGGGTTTTTATGTGTATTTCGGTTATTTGTCAGACAAGATCGGGCGCAAAAAACCAATTGTTATCGGTTATGTGCTGACGCTTGTACTGATGTTTCCCTTGTTTTGGGTGATCGGCAATGCCGCTAACCCGGACCGTTTTGAAACGCAGAGGTCTGTCCCCATTGTGGTGGCGGCTAACGAATGTGAGTTTAGCCCGTTTCTGGAAGAGCAAAAAACACCTTGCGGACAGGCTCTTGCCACATTGACTGGCCTGGGAGTCAGCTATGAGCGCCAGAATCTTGGAGCTTCTGGGGATGGCAATACAGCCCCTATTATCCGGATTGGAGATCAGGAAATGCTGATCGATGATCCTGAAGAGATACGTTCTGCATTGGAAGCTGCCGGTTATAATTTTGAGCGAGTAACACCGTCATTATCCAGTGCGTTTGTAATTATAGCGGTGCTCCTGTGCTTTTCAGCACTCTCGGGCATGACTTATGGCCCTGTAGCAGCGCTGCTTACAGAGTATTTTCCACCACGTATCCGTTATAGCTCGATGTCTATACCTTATCACTTTGGCGCCGGGTATTTTGGTGGGTTTCTACCGTTGATCAGTCTTTATATTGCGGCAAGTGTTGGTGATGTATATGCCGGGCTATGGTACACGTTCGCTATGGTGTCGGTTGCTCTGTTAGTCTGTTTGTGGGGACTTAAAGAAACCAAAGATATCGAGTGGACCGATTAAATGGGCGTGCGGGGATAATATTAGATTATGAGCATGGAATATCAATCGCCCTTGCGGTTACGCTTGGACAGCGCAGCTCTCATATCCAATTATCGGTGGCTTAAAGAGAAGAGCGGTAGTGCGGCCTGTGGTGCGGCTATTAAGGCTAATGGCTATGGACTGGGCGCGGAGGGCGTGATGGACCGGCTCGCCGCAGAGGGCTGCCGCGATTTCTATGTTGCGACATGGGAAGAGGCGCAACATCTGGAAAGCCGTCTTAACGATAACGTGTCGCTCAGTGTGTTTCATGGGGTACGGCCGGAAGATATGGACATTGCGCTTGCGTCTCGTGCGCGGCCAGTGCTCAATAGTGAAACGCAGATCGCACGCTGGAAAGCTGCTAATGGCGGTCCGTGCGATGTGATGATTGACACCGGAATGAACCGCCTTGGCCTGTCTATGGACGGGCTGGATATGGGTTTGTTCGAAGGTTTGGAAATTGATACGCTGATGAGCCATCTTGTCAGTGCTGAAGAAGAACATCATCTTAATGATATTCAGCTCATGCTCTTCCGCGATATATCCAAGCGGGTTCCTGCTAAGCGCTATAGTCTCGCGAATAGCGCAGGTGTATGTCGTGGAGCGGATTTCGCTTTTGACCTTACGCGCCCTGGTATTGCGCTTTACGGTGGCAACCCACATCCTGATTGTGCGTTGGGGATCATGCCTGTGGTGCTGCCGCAAGCCGAAATATTGCAGCGGCGCACAGTACGTGGCGGTGAAACAGTGGGATATGGCGCGACCTTTACGGCAGACCGCACGATGGAAACGGCAACGCTGAATATAGGCTATGCAGATGGTTATGCGCGGATATTCTCAGGGTCTGGTGCGGCACTGAAAAATGGTGCGCGGTTGCCGGTCATTGGCCGTGTGTCAATGGATCTGGTGACGATTGAGGTGATGAGCTGCCCTGAGCTTAAAGAGGGAGACTGGGTCGATATCGACTATGACCTTAGCTATACATCTCTTGTTTCCGGGCTGTCGGAGTATGAATTGCTTACCCGCCTTGGTCACCGCTTTGAGCGCTATTGGGTGTAAGCCCTGCATCATTGAGCATTACAGAGATTATAAAGCCGCCCGGTGAGGGGCGGCTTTTTATTTCGTGTAAGTGTGGGGATTAGCGCTCGATGCACATGGCAACGCCCATGCCACCACCGATGCATAATGTTGCAATGCCTTTCTTTGCATCACGACGGCCCATTTCATAGAGCAAGGTTGTGAGTACGCGTGCGCCAGATGCTCCGATCGGGTGGCCGATGGCGATAGCACCACCATTTACGTTGACTTTGTCTGTATCCCAGCCGAGTTCTTTGTTAACCGAGAGCGCCTGTGCAGCAAAAGCTTCATTCGCCTCAATAAGATCAAGCTGACTAATGTTCCAGCCTGCTTTTTCGAGCGCTTTGCGGCTTGCCGGGGCAGGGCCGATGCCCATGATCGTCGGGTCGACACCAGAGGTGGCATAAGAGGCGATGCGGCCCAATATGGTCGCGCCACGCTTTGTGGCTTCTTCCTCTGTCATCAGAACAAGTGCTGCTGCGCCGTCATTAATGCCACTGGCATTGCCCGCTGTTACCGTGCCATCTTTTTTGAAGGCGGGGCGGAGCTTCTGCATGGCTTCAATGGTTGCGCCTTCGCGGATATATTCGTCTTGATCGACAATGGTTTCACCCTTGCGGGTCTTGAGCGTAACCGGCGTGATTTCATCGACGAACTTGCCTGCGGCGCGTGCTGCCTCTGCCTTATTCTGGCTGGCGACAGCAAAAGCATCCTGTTCATCACGGGTGACCTGATATTTTTCAGCGAGGTTTTCCGCAGTGATACCCATATGATAGGCGTTGAAGGCGTCGGTCAGACCATCAAGGACCATTGTGTCGACGAGCGAGGCATTGCCCATTTTAAAGCCGCCCCGCATATTTTGCGCATGCTGCGACATAGACATATTTTCTTGACCGCCAGCGATCATGATGCGCGCATCGCCTGTTATGATCGCCTGAGCGGCAAGAGCAACAGAACGCAGGCCAGAGCCACAGACCTGATTGATCATGAAGGCGGTCCGCTCTTTCGGGATGCCTGCATGAACAGCAGCCTGGCGTGCAGGGTTCTGGCCCTGACCGGCGGTGAGAACCTGCCCTAAAATGACTTCGTCAATATCTTCTGGTGAGAGGCCAGACTGGGCAAGAGCAGCTTCTATGGCAATACGGCCCAGTTCATGGGCTGGTGTATTGGCGAAAGAACCCAAAAAGCTACCAACAGCGGTGCGCTTGGCAGCAGTGATCACAATATTAGTCATTGTAACTCCTGAAGATTATATATGTGCAGGTTGAGAATGGTGTGCGTTTAGCACTATCCGCCATGATTCGACAGCCAGCGAGATAATGTTTTCCAGATCTGTTCTGGCGCTTTCGCACTTACGATCATGCCGACATGACCCAGGCTGCTCTGATAGCTATCAGTGAGTGGGGGAGATGATACCATAGGGACGATGCGGTCGACCGACGACTCTATTGATAAAGAGGGGCAGTCGAGTGTGGTCGGGTCGATAATTTGTTCACTGACAGACCATGAACCGCCAGCGGTTTTGTTGCTCTCATATAGATGCTCGAACAGCTCTTGAGCTGCTCCATATGTAAGCGGTGCGCCCTGATTAGCCCAGTCTTCTACAGAAATGAAGTTCTGTGCCGCATCGCTATCTTCTTCCATATCAGCGAAAGCGGCATATTTTCTTATGGTACGTTCCGGGTCCAGTGCCCAAAAGCCGCTTTGTAATATTTCCATCGGCATATAGCCGAGCTTTTCACACAGAGGTTTCGATTTTTCCCAGAGCGTGATGATGGTTTTGAGGTTGTCAGCAGGGTAACGGGAGAAATCCCAAGGCGCGGCGACTGTAGCGACGGCAGGTGTTGCCTTTGCGAGTTGCGCAGCCGCCAATGCTAATGTGCCGCCCAGACAATATCCTATTAATATTGGCGGTTGCTCCATTGTCTTTATCAAGGGCAGCAATCGTTGCTCAATATGTCCAGCCAAATCCAGCGCTGCATCTTCTGGCTCGGGGTGTCCCCAATCTATGAGCCAGGGGTCATGCCCCTGAGCGGCGAGATATTGTGCGAGAGAAGTTTTTTCGGAAAGGTCAAGGATATAAGGTGGATTCACCAGTGAGGGAATGAGCAGGGCAGGTGCAGCATTTTTTTTTGTGCGCTTCCCAAGGTGCAGCAATTTTGCGCTGCCATATGCAGCATGAACCTTCATTTTGCGCGGCAAAGTGCGGCGTTGCGCCTGTTGATACTTTCTGAGACCTATCAACGCCTTTTGTCTCATTAAGGGATCATTTTCTGTTTCATGCCATAAATGAGAAAGAAATAGCGGTAATGGCCTCGGCCCGTGTTGCGACGCGGCATGAATTGATGCTATTGTGTCATATGACTTGTCAGGAGTGTTTTTAGACATGGCAAATAAAAAGGTCGCAGGCGATTCGTCACCTATCACAATCAAGAAATACGCTAATAGACGTCTCTATAACACTGAAACTTCGAGTTACATCACATTAGAGCTGCTCTCGGAAATGACCCGCGAAGGCCGGGAGTTCGTGGTCGTTGATGCGAAGTCAGGCGAAGACATTACTCATAATGTTCTCACACAGATCATCATGGAAGAAGAGCAGCGCGGGCAGAATATGCTTCCTGTGACCTTCCTGCGTCAGCTCATTTCCATGTATGGCGACTCGATGCAGTCTGTGGTGCCGCAATATCTCGAAGCCTCAATGGATGCGTTTCGCACCAACCAGCAGAAGTTCCAGCAGGCTATGCAAGGGGCTTTCACTTCTGGGCCGCTGGCTGAAATGGCCAAACGCAATATGGAAATGTTCGGAGTGGCAACGAGTGCTTTCACACCGGGTGCTGATAGCCCTGCGAAGGATGCAACTGGCGAGAGCGACAAGGATGACGAGATTGCGCAACTGAAAGCGCAATTGGCCGCGCTTAATTCGAAGATCGATAAGCTGAGCTAGGGTTCGGGCCCGCTTTTCGCATTTCATCCTCTCGACTTGCATGCGCGCCTTGCTTAAAGGCAGGGCAATAAATGCTCATAGTTGTCAGGATAATTTCTAGTGAAACACGCGCTCCCCGTTACCCGTGAACAGGATTTCGCAGCTTGGTATCAGGCTGTCATCAGCGAGGCTGACCTTGCTGAAGAAAGTGGCGTGCGCGGCAGCATGGTTATTCGCCCCTGGGGCTATGGCATATGGGAGCGTATCCAGAAGCTGATGGATGCGCGCATCAAGGCAGCAGGCGTGGAGAATTGCTATTTCCCGCTCTTTATTCCGCTTTCCTTTTTCGAGAAAGAGGCGGACCATGTTGATGGTTTTGCCAAGGAAATGGCGGTCGTCACCCATCATCGCCTTGTGGGTGATGGCAAAGGCAAGCTGATCCCCGACCCGGATTCGAAGCTGGAAGAGCCTTTGGTAGTGCGCCCTACATCGGAGACGGTCATTGGTCAGGCGATGAGCCGTTGGGTGCAGAGCTGGCGTGATTTGCCATTGCTCACCAACCAGTGGGCCAATGTCGTGCGCTGGGAAATGCGGACACGTATGTTTTTGCGTACCAGCGAATTCCTTTGGCAAGAAGGTCACACGGCTCATGCCGATCGTGACGATGCCATGAGCGAAACGATGCGCGCGCTGGAAATGTACCGGGACTTTTCCGAGACTGCGCTGGCGATGCCGGTTGTGGCTGGTGAAAAACCGGAGAATGAGCGCTTTCCCGGTGCGGTAGCAACCTACAGCATCGAGGCGATGATGCAGGATGGCAAAGCGCTGCAAGCGGGTACATCACATTATCTTGGCACCGGCTTTGCTGAGGCTGCCGGCATTAAATATCAGGATCAGGACGGCAATCAGCAGCTCTGTCACACAACGAGCTGGGGTGTATCTACGCGCATGATTGGCGGGGTCATCATGGTGCATGGCGATGATGATGGCCTGCGCTGCCCGCCAATGATTGCGCCGCATCAGGTCATCATCGTGCCTATGCTGCGCGACAAGCCGGAAGATGACGCCGTGATTGCCTATTGCGAGGAGCTGGCGGCAGCATTGGGCGCTGTCGATGTCTTTCGTGAACCGCTGCGCGTGCTGTTCGACAAAAAGCCGATCAAAGCTTCGAACAAACGTTGGGCTTGGGTCAAGAAAGGTGCGCCTATCATTATCGAAGTAGGCGGGCGTGATGTTGAAGGCGGTAATGTCTCAGTGCTACGTCGGGATCGATTGTACAAGGATACAGGCAAGCTCGACAGCGCGATTCTCCCGAAGGACGATTTTGTCGCAGGGGTTGCTGAGATGCTGACCGATATTCAGAACAATTTGCATAGTGAAGCCAAAGCACGGCTTGAAAATAATATCCGTCGTGATGTGACGGACAGGGATGCGCTTGGGAAAGCTTTCAAGGGCGATAAGCCGGGTTGGGTTGAGGTCGAGTGGAGCAAGCCAAGTGGTGAAGCGCTCGGCAAGATAGTGGAATGGCTCAAGGGCCATAAGCTCACGTTGCGTAATGTGCCGATGGATGCCGCGCCTGCAACAGGCAGTTGTATCTTTACGGGCGAGGCCGCTGTCGAGCGCGTATTGGTAGGCCGTAGTTATTGAGTGAAGCGCTCCTCCTGCTCATTGCCTTGGGCCTTGGCCTGCTGATCGGGCTGGAGCGGGGCTGGCGGATGCGCGCCGAACAGGATGGCGGGCGGATAGCGGGCATTCGCACCTTTGGCTTTCTTGGTCTGGGCGGAGGGTTATGTGGACTTGCTGCAACCTCTACTTCTATCTGGATAGCTGTCGTTGGTATGGCGGCGATAGCGGGTGCTGTGTTGCTTGCACACAGGGCGCGGCTTGCAGAAGCCGATAATAATGTCTCGGCGACCAATGTTGTTGTCAGCATTTTGACCGCGATATTGGGGCTTCTTGCTACTACGGGCCATGCGCGCGAAGCGATGATCTCTGCCGGTGCTATTGCACTGGTGCTTTCCATGCGTGAGCAGCTGCATAGTTGGCTTCAGACATTGAGCGAGAAAGACATACGCGCTGCTGCGCAATATGGGGCGATCACGCTTGTGGCTCTGCCATTGCTGCCAGATGAAGCGATGGGGCCATATGATGCACTTAATCCGCGCATGATCTGGCTTGTCGTTGTGTTTGTGACGGGCCTGTCCTTTGCTGGATATTGGGCAGCGAAACGCTTTGGGCACACGCGTGGTACTATTGTCGCTTCGGCCATTGGCGCGACCTATAGCTCGACGGCTGTGACATTGGAGCTGTCGCGACGTTTGCGTCATGAGCAGGAAGATCGCGCCACTCTCAACGCCTCTATCGCAGCTGCTACAGCGATGATGCCATTGCGTGTGTTGATTTTGTGTGCGGTTATATTTCCCTCTGCCTTAAGCAGCCTGGCAATAAGCATTGGCCCGGCGACGGGTTTTGCGATGCTCTACGCCCTTTATGCGGTGTCGCGGGCGGATCGTCATCAGCCGGGCGCGGGGGTGGCGCCCAAGCGCAACCCATTTGATTTCTGGCCTGCGGTTGCCTTTGCTGCGCTTGTCGCGGTGCTCATCATCGCAGCACGCTGGACTATCGAGCAATTTGGCGATCATGGCGCAACCTACATTATCGGCATTACCGGTGTTTATGATGTTGATGCTGCTATGATTGCTGCGGCAAATCTGCCGAACGGAACAATAGCAGCACCCTATATAGGGATGCTGCTCTCATTGCCCATTCTTGCCAACTCATTGGTCAAGTCGGTGATGGTGCTGGCGTTGGGTGGTTGGCGCAATGGGCTGGTTGCCGCTATTCCCTTATGGGGCAGTGCTATACTGATTATGACAGGCATGGCCCTGATTGCCTGACTCTATGCTGATGTTCGCCCACTGCTTTTGCTGGTATTGTTCCGGCACACGCGGTAGCGAGATATATGGCCAATAATACCCGCCCCGGCATGCCCACACGGCAGCAAATCATGGAATTTATCGAGACTAGCGGTCAGCCCGCTGGCAAGCGCGAAATCGCCAAGGCATTTGGTCTTAAGGGGCAGGAAAAGATACTGCTCAAAGCCTTGCTCAAGGACATGGCGGATGAGGGGCTGATCGACATAGGACCTGGCAGGGCGTTTCATAAAATGGGTGGCGTGCCACGGGTTACTGTGTTGCGTATAGTCGAGGTCGATGGTGACCAGCCTATTGCCGTGCCCGAACGCTGGGAGGCGGAGGGCATATCGCCGCCAAAATTGCGCGTGATCGAGCGTGGGCGCAGGGCAGGGGCGCTTGGCATTGGTGACCGGATATTGGCGCGCACGGAAGATGCCGGCAAGGGCATGGTCGCCCACCCGATGAAGAAGCTGAGCAAATCAGAAGAACAATTTCTTGGCGTGGTGGAAAAAGGCGAGAAGGACCGCTTCTGGTTGCGCCCGGTGGACAAGAAAATCCGCAAGTCTACCCTGATTTCAGACCTTGGTGCGGCTGAACCGGGCGATTTGGTGTTATGTGAAGTTACCGGACGTCCTCCGCGCATATCGGCACGCGTGGCGATGGTGCTAGGCGATCCTTTTGCGCCAAAGAGCTTCAGCCTTATTGCCATCCATAAATATGGCATCCCGCATGTTTTTTCAGATGGCACAGAGGCGGACGCGCAGACCATGTCTGACCTTCCGCTTCATGAAGACAAGCGCGAGGACTTGCGGCACCTGCCGATCATCGCGATCGACCCCGTTGATGCGCGTGATTTTGATGATGCTGTATGGGCAACGCCAGATGATGATCCGGCCAATGAAGGTGGCTATCAGGCTATCGTCGCTATTGCCGATGTTTCCTATTATGTCCGCCCCGGCAGCGCGCTGGACCGTGAGGCGCGAAAGCGCGGCAATAGCGTCTATTTCCCGGACCTTGTTGTACCGATGCTGCCGCACGCACTTTCGTCCAATAAATGCTCCTTGAAAGCAGGAGAGGACAGGGCGGCAATGGCTTGCCATATGGTATTCGATAAGCACGGCAAGATGAAAAGCTGGCGTTTTACGCGCGCGATCATCCGCGTCGTTGCGAATATTCCCTATGAAGATGCGCAGGCTGCAATTGATGGCGACAAGCCCCATGAGATGACGGAAACGGCACTCAAGCCATTATGGGCATGCTGGAAACTGCTCAAAAAGGCGCGTGATGCCCGTCGTCCGTTGGAGCTGGACCTGCCGGAGCGGCGCGTTGTTCTCGACGAGGCTGGCAAGATTGTCAGTGTGGCGGTGCGCGAGCGGCTCGATGCGCATATGTTGATTGAGGATTATATGATTGCGGCCAATGTCGCGGCGGCCAAGGCGCTGGAAAGCCGCAAGGCGCCGGTCATGTACCGTGTGCACGAGCCGCCATCGCGTGAGAAGCTGGTGGCGCTCAAGGAATATCTCGGAACCTATGATATCAGCTTTGCACTGGGGCAGGTCATCACGCCTTCCACCTTCAATAAGCTGATTGTGCGGCTGAATGATCATGAGGCGCGACCAATCATCATGGAGCAAATCCTGCGCAGCCAGACGCAGGCCTATTACAGCCCACAGAATGCCGGGCATTTTGGCCTGTCATTGGGCAGTTATGCGCATTTCACCTCGCCGATCAGGCGCTATTCCGATCTTTTGGTACACCGCTCGCTTGTCGGTGCATTTGGGCTGAATATGCCTGCGCCCAAGGATAGCGGTATTCCGTCGCGCACCGAGCTGAGCGAGGAAGATTATAAACATATGGCCAAGGTGGGGGATCTCATCAGCCAACATGAGCGCAGGGCAATGGGGGCTGAGCGTGAAACGGTGGATCGCTATGTTGCAGCCTATCTCGCTGAGCATGTTGGGCAGGTGATGCAGACGCGCATTACAGGAGTGCAGAGCTTTGGCTTTTTCGCAACGGTCGAAGGACTGGGCGGGGATGGGCTGGTGCCCGTCTCCACGCTTGGCACAGAATATTTCCGTTATGACGAAGCGCACCGCGCGCTTGAGGGCGAGCAAAGTGGCGATCGCTATCATGTTGGGCAGCAAATCGAGCTGAGACTGGTGGAGGCTGACCCTGTGGGCGGGTCATTGCGCTTTGAATTGCCGGAAGGCGCAACGCATCAGCCTATGCGCGGCGGTGACCGAGGGCAGAGAGATAGGGGCCGTGCCCGCCCGACCAAGCGCCAAGGCCGCCCTGCCAATATCCGCCACACCAGTCGTAAGCGTGGGCCGGTGAAGCGGCGGTAAGCGGCTGCTCAGAGCTGCCGGCTGTCATATGCCCATTGTAGCAAGGCCTGTCTTTGTTTGGGCCTGCAAAATGGATCGCCCGGCTCACAATTTTTCCGAATTTGTGCAGCATGGCGTCTGAAGGCTTTCCAGCGCCCTATTTGTCGCTGGTCTTCTTCCATCATCCTTCTGCCGGAATAATAGCGGCAATACCATTGGAACCAACCTCGCGGATCGTCTGAATGTATCCAGCCCTTTTCGACCCAGACATGAAGCGGGGCACTCGCTCGAATACCGAAATAATTCAGAGAGCTATCCGGGGCGTTTGTAGCCAGCTTTGCGTTATTGAACCAGCTTTCTGGAAACTCCGCGGTGCAATCGGTCATGTATTTCCCACAAAAGACGCCAAGGCGAAGCATCTCTGCTGGCGTCAGCTCCGGGAGGAAGGCGGGGTCGAAATTCTCTCCCATCGGGGCTGTGCGCATGTAGCGATAGCCCTGTTGCATACGGTCATTGACGATGACTTCGCCGAAATCATTCATGATTGGACCCTATTCAGATAATGTGACGAACTTCAGATCCGGGTCACTAGCTCAGCCTGTCTATCTCTTCCATCGGTAGCCCGCCGGGAATAATCATGATTGGGCATTGCATACTGCCTGACTCTCCAGTGGCGAAATGCGCGACTAGTGGCCCCGGTGTGCCCTGAGCGGCTGCGCCAAGGACCAGAGCCGATATGCTTTCATCTTCTTTCAGAACCTTGCGAATGGTGGCAATCGGTTCCCCTGTCTTGACGGTGATGACCGGGCGCACACCCAAGTCTTGCATCAACGTGCCCGCCGATCCCATCACCATAGCTTCGGCGCGTTGGCGTGCTTCCTCTTCCATCGTCGCCTGAACACCACCCCATTGTACGAACTCTGGAGGAGGAATCAGCGCAAGGATGCGCACTGTACCACCTGTTTTGCCTGCGCGGCGCGCGGCGAACCGCAGCGCTATTTCTGCTTCAGGGCTTTCGTCCATAATAACCAGATAGGTTCTCATTGACGTGCCTTTCTATAAAATTGTGCCAAATACGCATGTTTTTCTTATTTTTGGATGGTTTTTCTTGACCAATGTCACCTATGATACGAACAGTTCCGCCATCCTAAATCGCTTTAACAAAGGGCACCTTATAACATGTCCATCGAAATCAAAATGCCCGCACTCTCTCCCACTATGGAAGAAGGCACTCTTGCGAAGTGGCTTGTCAAGCCCGGAGATACCGTAAACTCAGGTGATCTGCTCGCAGAAATCGAGACTGACAAGGCGACGATGGAGTTTGAGGCGGTTGATGAAGGCACAATAGTCGACATTCTCGTTGCCGAGGGTACGGAAGGTGTCAAGGTTGGTACGGTAATAGCGACTGTAGCCGGAGAAGGCGAAGATACGAGCGCCCCTAAGGCCACGTCAGCGCCCACGCCAGCGCCTGCTGAACCCACCGTTGCTGCGCCTGTTCCGGTTGCATCGGCCCCGGCACCTGTTGCTAAGGCCGTTGCGGCACCACAATCTGCTTCTGGTGATCGCATCAAGGCAACCCCTATAGCGCGGCGCATTGCTGAAGCGCGTGGTATTGATCTGGCGACACTCGCTGGCAGCGGCCCCAATGGCCGCATCGTCAAAGCCGACGTTGAGGCTGCGGCTGCCGGAACTTCTGCACCAACCGCTCAGGCCAGTACACCGGCTCCGAGCGCGGCTCCTGTTCCTGTTGTGGCGCAAGACTATGGCATTCCGCACGAGGTCGAGAAACTCTCGAATATGCGCAAGACGATTGCGCGCCGCCTGACAGAGAGCAAGCAGACGGTACCGCATATTTATCTGACCGTTGATATACAGCTTGATGCGTTGCTCAAGCTGCGTAGCGAATTGAATGCATCGCTGGAGGGGCGTGGGGTTAAGCTCTCGGTCAACGATATGTTGATCAAGGCACTGGGGCTTTCGCTCACTCAGGTGCCGGAGTGCAATGTGCAGTTTGCAGGCGATCAGATGCTCAAGTTCAGCCGTGCAGATATCAGCGTCGCCGTCTCGATTCCGTCTGGGCTGATCACGCCGATCATCACGGACGCGGGTAGCAAGAGTATTTCTGCTATCTCGAACGAGATGAAGGATCTGGCCGAGCGCGCCAAAGATGGCAAGCTCAAGCCTGAAGAATATCAGGGCGGTACAGCCAGCATCTCGAATATGGGCATGATGGGAATCAAGCAGTTTGAAGCGGTCATCAATCCGCCGCAAGCGATGATCATGGCCATCGGTGCGGGCGAAAAGCGGCCTTATATCGTTGATGATGCGCTGGGCGTTGCCACAGTAATGAGTGCAACAGGTAGCTTCGATCACCGCGCTATTGATGGAGCAGATGGCGCACGCCTGATGAGCACGTTCAAGGAGTTGGTTGAAAAGCCACTGGGCATGTTGGCGTGAGCCAAGCAATGCCTGAAGGCCAGCCTGTAATCCGCGCGACGGTGATGCCGATTGACCTTAACCCCTATGGCGGGGCGTTTGGTGGATGGATCATGAGCCAGATGGCGCTGGGGGCAGCTTCGCTGGCCTCTCGCCATTCCAAGGGGCGGGCGATATTGAAGGCGGCGTCGGATTTTGATTTTCCTGCCGGGCTGGTTGCTGGCGAAGAGTTATCCGTATTCGTTGCGCTGGAAAAGCAGGGCCGTACATCCATGACTATATTCGCGCAGGCTTGGCGGCGTGAACGTGATGGTGATGAAAGCGCGCTCGCTGCAACAGGCCGCTTCATATTTGTCGCTGTAGACGAAAATAATAAATCGCGTGCAATTTCCGCTGCACCAGACGCATCTGCATAAGGAAAGATTTGAGACATGGCAGAAACATACGACCTTATCGTTCTTGGTTCCGGACCCGGCGGCTATGTGGCGGCGATCCGTGCCAGCCAGCTTGGCCTGAAGACCGCGATAGTCGAGCGTGAAAATCTGGGTGGTATCTGCCTCAACTGGGGCTGTATCCCGACCAAGGCCTTGCTCCGTTCGGCTGAGATTTTTCATTATATGAACCATGCCAAGGATTATGGGCTGGCTGCTGAGAAGATCACAGCGGACATTGACGCTGTGGTGAAGCGTTCGCGCGGCGTAGCGAAGCAGCTTAATCAGGGCGTTACGCACCTGATGAAGAAGAACAAGATCAGCGTCCATATGGGCGAGGGCAAGCTGGTCGGTAAAGGTAAACTGGAAGTGAAAGGCGACAAGGGCGTCGAGACGCTCTCCGCCAAGCATATCATCGTAGCGACCGGTGCGCGGGCGCGCGATCTGCCGTTTGCGCCAGCGGATGGCAAGCGCATCTGGACCTATCGCCACGCGATGACGCCGCCCGAAATGCCGAAAAAGCTGTTGGTTATAGGCTCTGGCGCGATCGGCATCGAATTTGCTAGCTTCTATAATGATATGGGCGCGGAAGTGACGGTCGTTGAGATGATGGACCGCATCGTGCCGGTGGAAGATGCAGAAGTGTCTGCCTTCCTCGAAAAAGCCCTCAAGAAGCAGGGCATGACAATCATGACGGGCGCGGGCGTTGAGGAGCTGAAAGCGACGGCCAGCGGTGTGTCGGCCAAGATCAAGGGCAAGGACGGTAAGGTTGCCGCCAGTGAATTTTCACATTGCATTGTCGCTGTTGGTATCGCGCCCAATAGCGAAAATATCGGGCTGGAAACGCTCGGTGTCGAGCAGATTAAAGGCCATATCAAAACAGATGGCTTGTGCCGTACCAATGTTGATGGGCTATGGGCTATTGGCGACATCACCGCGCCGCCATGGTTGGCGCACAAGGCGAGCCATGAAGGTGTGATTGCGGCAGAAGCTATTGCGCAGGCGCTGGGCAATAAGGATGTGCATCCGCATGAAATGGATGTGCGGAATATACCGGGCTGCACATATTGCCACCCGCAGATTGCCAGTGTGGGCCTCACCGAAGCGAAGGCAAAAGAGGCTGGCTATAAGGTTAAGGTAGGCAATTTCCCGTTCATCGGCAATGGTAAGGCGATTGCATTGGGCGAGGCGGAAGGTTTCGTTAAAACAGTGTTCGATGAAGCAACCGGTGAGCTGTTGGGCGCGCATATGATTGGCGCAGAAGTGACGGAGCTAATCCAGGGCTATACTGTCGGTAAGACACTTGAGACGACTGAGGCAGAGCTGATGACGACGGTATTTCCGCATCCGACACTCAGTGAAATGATGCATGAAAGCGTGCTCGCTGCTTATGGCAAGGCGCTGCATATATAAGTATCGCATGTGATGAGGGAGAGAGCGCTGTAGTTTATGTGCAGCGCTTCATTGTGCGCTACTGAGTTTCGCAAGATAATAAAAAGGGTGGGAGACTTATGCAGCCTCCCACCCTTTTGAACTATTCGCTTAGCGCTAAATTATTCAGCAACGGCTTCAACAGCGTTTTCAACGACTTCAGCAGCGTTTTCAACGGCTTCACCGGCGTTCTCGACAGCTTCACCAGCTTCTTCGACAACATTCTCAACAACAGCAGCTTCGTTGGCTTCTTCCATAGGCTTCTCACCGCAAGCGGCCAGAGAAAGCAGGGTCGCCGAAGCAAAAACAGCAGCGATCTTTTTCATAATAAATAGGCTCCAATAAAAGCATGTCTCGCGCATATAAACCGTAATCTATGCTACGCGAGCGCACCGAAATAGCGGCTCGTTTAAACAAATCAACATATTTTTCACTGTTGACCTGAGTGAAATGTGCGATGATGCGTTGGCTGCTATCATGCTTTCCGCTTCCTACAAGCCGGAATATGAAGTTTGAGCGCTCAAGCCGTTTGCCAAGTGGCGTTCGTCGCGCTAACGGGGCGGCTGATATTTCTTACAGATTTCGGCGGAGTTTCTCTGACAATGAGTAGTGCACAATATGCCTATGTGATGAAGGGCATGACCAAGTCCTTCCCTGGTGCCCAGAAGCCGGTGCTCGATAACATAAATTTACAATTCTACTTCGGTGCGAAGATCGGCATCGTTGGCCCTAATGGCGTGGGTAAATCCACGTTGATGAAGATCATGGCTGGAATCGACACCGATATTTCGGGCGAGGCGTGGCCGGGCGAGAATATCACTGTGGGTTATCTGGCGCAGGAGCCGGAACTGGACACGAGCAAGACCGTGCTGGAGAATGTGAAGGACGGCGCACGCGAAACGGCTGATCTGGTCGAGCGCTTCAACGAGATTGGCGAGATTATGGGTGATCCGCCAGAAGATTGCGACTTTGATGCGCTGATGGCCGAAATGGGCGAGCTGCAAGAAAAGATCGACGCGGTCGATGGCTGGACGCTGGATAATCAGCTCGAAATAGCGATGGAAGCGCTGCGCTGCCCGCCGGGTGATATGGGTGTGGAGAGTCTGTCGGGCGGTGAAAAGCGCCGTATCGCGCTTACACGCTTGCTCATTCAGAAGCCGTCCATCTTGTTGCTCGACGAACCGACCAACCATCTGGATGCTGAATCTGTCGAATGGCTGGAAAACCACCTTAAGGAATATGCGGGAGCGGTGTTGATGATCACCCATGACCGCTACTTCCTCGACAATGTCGTGGAATGGATCCTTGAGTTGGATCGCGGAAAATATTTCCCTTATGAGGGCAATTATTCGACTTATCTCGAAAAGAAAGCCAAACGCCTTGAGCAGGAGGACCGCGAGGAGTCCGGGCGGCAGAAAGCGCTCAAGGAAGAGCTGGAATGGATCAGGCAGACGCCCGCTGCGCGCCAGACCAAGAGCAAGGCGCGTATCAAGAAGTTCGAAGCTTTGCAGGATGCCCAGAAAGACCGCAAGCCCGGCAAGGCGCAGATCGTCATTCAGGTGCCGGAGCGGCTTGGTGGCAAGGTCATCGAGGCCAAGGGCATTTCCAAGGCCTATGGCGACAAGCTGTTGTTCGAGGATTTGAGCTTCATGCTGCCACCGGGCGGTATTGTCGGCGTGATTGGGCCGAACGGCGCAGGTAAATCGACGCTCTTCAAGATGATCACAGGGAAAGAACAGCCCGATAGCGGTAGCATCGACATCGGTGAGACAGTGCATCTGGGCTATGTTGACCAGAGCCGTGGTGATCTCGACGCTTCGAAGAATGTCTGGGAAGAGATTTCCGATGGCCTCGATTATATGAAGGTCAACGGCCATGACATGAGCACACGGGCTTATGTCGGCGCGTTTAACTTCAAGGGCGGCGACCAGCAGAAGAATGTCGGCAAGCTCTCAGGCGGTGAACGCAACCGTGTGCATATGGCCAAGATGCTCAAAGAAGGCGGCAACGTGCTGCTGCTCGACGAACCGACCAACGATCTTGATGTCGAAACGCTCGCCGCGCTCGAAGATGCTATCGAGAATTTCGCCGGGTGCGCCGTTGTTATCTCGCATGACCGCTTCTTCCTCGATCGCCTTGCTACGCATATCCTCGCTTTTGAGGGCAATAGCCATGTCGAATGGTTTGAGGGTAACTTCGAGGCCTATGAAGAAGACAAGCGCCGTCGCCTTGGCGATGCTGCAGACAGGCCAACAAGGCTGGCATACAAGAAGCTGACTAGGTAAATGTTGCCATTTTGTTCTTTTCTGTTATATTGAGGCTCAGGCTTTGATAAAAGAAGAGAGTATTTATGGGACTTAGGCTAAGCTCGCTTACATTTTTAGGCTTTTACGTAAATAATCTATTAGAAGACCATCCCGGTGATATGAGCTTTAAGCAGGTTCATGCCAGTATCGAGGCGGGCTCAGTGCTTGAAGATTTAGATGCTTTATATCCTGGCCAAACTGATTTTAGTTTGTTTCGTGGAGATAATGATCAACGGGAGTATCTACTTGATTCATTGAAAATTGCCGCATCAGTATTAGAAGGGCGTGAACGTAGAAAAACAGGTGTTGAAAAATGCGGTTTAAACTTGCTCATGGCCGTTATTTTGCAAGCTATCCAACAGCTTGACAGAGCTTGAGCTTAGCCTTCGATTTCTTGTCTTACATACCCCGCCAGCACCCGTGAATAGAGCTGATGTTCGGCAATCAATGTACGCGCTGCCAGATCGTCCGGGGTGTCGCCGGGGAGGATCGCCACCTGCGTCTGGCCCAGCACCGGGCCGTCGTCCAGCTCGGCCGTTACGATATGCACCGAGCAGCCGCCATAGGCATCGCCCGCCTCAATGGCGCGCTCGTGTGTATGCAGGCCCTTATATTTGGGTAGCAGGGATGGGTGGATGTTGAGCATCCGGCCTTCCCATTGGCTGACGAATTCGGGCGAGAGCAGGCGCATATACCCCGCCAGTGCGATATATTCCGCGCCGGATTTCTGAATTTCCGCGTTGATGATGGCATCAAACTCTGCGCGTTTCATGCCTTTATGGCTGTGCCCGAAGGTAGCGATGCCCTCAGCGCGGGCAAAGTCCAACCCCGGCGCGTCCGGGTCGTTAGAAGCGACCAGAACGACCTCATAGGAGCAGTCCGCAGCCTTGGCAGCATAGACCAGCGCCGCCATGTTCGACCCGCGCCCGGAGATCAGCACTGCGACTTTCGCCTTCGTCATATTCCTCAATCCCCCGCCACAAACGCGGTTATTCTCAAAGCGCCATCAACCGGCTGCACAATCAGGCGATAGTCGATAGGGCTTCGTAACAGGCTTCTGTGGACATAGCCCACATTATGATTGGTAGAGCTGGAGACTTTCATCCAGTCCGCGCTGCTTACCTCTCCGTCGCGGACCTGCGTCATAATATCCCAATCGAGCCGAGCAATAGCGCGTGTGTCGCGGCCCGGTCCTTCGCGCATCACGATATTGGTGCCGGTGGCGATATAGGTCTCGAAGGCGTCGAAATGGTCGGGCAGACGCACAAACATATAGGGCAGAGCGGCATAGCTCTGCTCTTGCGCGCAGCCAAACGACAATATGCGTTCCAATTCGGCCCAGATAGGCGATGCTGCGCCATCGCTGAGCCGCCAATGTGCCCTGAATTCCTCGATTCCGTCTTCACCACCGAAGCTGGATTTTATGTCGGGGACGACCAGAGCGAGCAGTCTTTCCGCGTCTTTAGCGTGTGTCGCCGCGCGCAATTGTTGCTCGAAAGAGAAATAGGCGGGGTCAGCAGCGCATTCATTGCGCGGGGGCAGGGTTTCGGCGTGCAGCGCCGCCGGGGTGAGCGTTATCGATAAACAGACTATCGACAACAGGGTGGCGCTTGCTTTGTTCACGCCCATATCCGTTCGTGTCGAGCGCAGCCGAGACATGTGTACCGTTCGGCCTCTTGACTTCGCTCGAGGCGAACGGGGAGCATCTTACGCGTCATGCCCCGCTTCCCATGCCTGCTGCGCGCTCCAGCTTTCAGCCGAACCACTTACTGTGCAGCCCTTGGTGCCGGTTTCGATCGCGCCGATGCGATGCACCGTTTCGCCAGCGGCCTCAAGCTCCTGAGTGACGCGTGCGACATTGGCCTCATCAACGACCAGCACCATGCCGATGCCGCAGTTGAAGGTGCGCGCCATTTCAGCCGGTTCGATATGCCCCTGCGCTTGCAGAAAGGCCATGAGGCGCGGCTGCTCCCATGCATCAGCATCAACCACAGCGCGGCAGCCATCGGGCAGGACACGCGGGATATTTTCGAGCAAACCGCCGCCGGTGATATGGGCGAGGGCGTGAATATCGCCCTTGCGGATGCTGGGCAGCAGAGATTTTACATAGATGCGGGTCGGGGCGAGCAGAGCGTCAATGAGTAGCACGTCCTGATCGAAGATTGCCGGACGGTCGAGCTTCCAGCCCTTATCGGCGGCTAAGCGACGCACCAGCGAATAGCCATTGCTGTGTACGCCTGTTGAGGTGAGACCGAGCAAGATATCGCCTGCCTTCACCTTGCCACCAGTCAGTGCTTCGTCACGTTCGACCGCGCCAACGCAAAAACCCGCCAAATCATAATCGCCATCGCTGTACATGCCCGGCATTTCTGCGGTTTCGCCGCCTATAAGTGCGCAGTCTGCCAGCTTGCACCCCTCGGCGATGCCAGCGACAACGCGCTCGGCAATGCCGTTTTCGAGACGGCCAGTGGCGAAATAATCGAGGAAGAACAAAGGTTCTGCACCCTGAACGATCAGGTCATTGACGCACATGGCGACAAGGTCGATGCCCACAGTGTCATGTTTACCGCTGTCGATAGCCAGTTTGAGCTTGGTGCCCACGCCATCATTGGCGGCGACCAGCAGCGGGTCTTTATAGCCCGCGGCCTTAGGATCGAAAAAGCCGCCGAATCCACCAAGCGAGACATTGGCACCGGGCCGGTTGGTCGCTTTGGCGAGCGGAGCAATGGCTTTTACCAGTGCATTGCCGGCTTCGATATTCACGCCTGCCTGCGCATAGCTATAGGATTGAGGAGGCGATGAGGTGTCAGTAGGCTTGGTCATGGGAAGCGCCTATCGCATTTGCCGATTTTATCAAGGTGCAGTGACAGAGAAATAAATCGCCCATTGCATAATTGCATGCTTGGAATTCGCGGCATTTCCCGCCAAAAGAACGCCGTGACGATGATTGCTCGCCTTCCCATATTCTTGCAGCCTGTTCAAATGCTGCGTTTGCTAGCGATTCCGCTGGTTATAGCGGCCGGTTTGTTCGCCGCGTCTCTGATTGCGCAGATGGAGGGTGAACGCGGTGTTCCGCCGATTGCGAGCAGTAGCGATTTTGATGCAGGCGGCATCAAGGTTGATATTTATGCAAAGACGCCGGAAGCCGCGCGTGTGGCAGGGTGGCGTCAGGCGCAACGACTCGCATGGAAAAAGCTGTGGGCAGAAACCAATGGTGGCGAGGGCGTTAGCCTCTCTGATAGCCAACTTGAGCAGATTGTATCTTCAATCGAGATCGAATCCGAAGAAATTGGTCCCAACCGCTATATTGCGACATTGCGTATTTTGTTTGACCGTGCGCGCGCCGGACAGATTTTGGGCATACGCTCAACGGCGATGCGCTCTCCGCCGCTGCTAGTGATCCCGATTATACGCCAAGGTGGCAGCTCGACTGTGTTTGAGAGGGTCAATGAATGGCAAAAAACCTGGGCGCGCTATCGCACCGGTGACAGCGCTATTGATTATGTGCGCACCAGTGGGACAGGGGCCGATGCGCTTTTATTGAACGCTGGGCAGTCTGGCAGGCGCAGCCGCATCTGGTGGCGCAATATCCTCGATCAATATGGTGCAGCGGATGTCGTGTTTCCTATCGCCAAGCTGGAACGCCAATGGCCGGGCGGACCGGTTATCGGGACATTTGCTGCGCGCTATGGGCCGGACAATATGTTGCTGGGCAATTTCAAGCTAAGCGCTCGTAATGAGGCGGATGTTCCGGACATGCTTGAGAAGGCGATTGAACGCCTGAATGGTATTTATACACAAGCCTTGCTGGATGGCCGCCTGCGCCCGGACACATCGCTTATCATTGAAGAACCGATTGATGAATCAGAACTGGAGTTGGGCAATTTCACAGAGGCTACGGTCGAAACAAGCGGTGTACCGGTAACGGCTGCTCCGGGTGTGGCGAGTTATTCTATTCAGTTTGATACGCCTGATGTTGCTTCCGTCAGTCAGGGCGAGGCGTTGGTCCGTATGATCCCCGGCGTGCGCTCTGCTGCAACAAGCAGTCTTGCATTGGGTGGTGTCTCAGTGATGCAGGTCAGTTATAATGGCACAATTGATGCGCTCAAAGCCGGGCTGGAAGCACGCGGCCTTGCTGTGAGCGCGAGTGGCAGCACATTGCGGATCAGCCGGCGTGTTGACGCGCCTGCAGAGGCTCAATGAGTCAGATCGGTTTGCCCTTTGAGTGGGCAGGGCAGGCGAAGGCAGGCCAGTTTCTCCTGAGTGAAGCCAATCGCCTTGCCGTACAGCATCTTGAAAACTGGCGCGATTGGCCAGTGCCTATATCCATACTGAGTGGCCCGCATCGTTCCGGCAAGAGTTTGGCTGGGCGGCATTTTGAACAGATGTCGGGCGGTAGTGTCATTGACGATGCCGATATGAAGGAGAATCAACAGCTGTTTCATGCGTGGAACATAGCGCGTGATACAGGTTCGCCATTGTTGCTTGTCTCCCGGAAACGTCCTGAGCAATGGACTGTGACATTGCCGGACCTGCGCTCTCGCCTTGCTGCTGCGCCACATGTGCACATAGAAGAGCCTGATGATGCGCTGGTGTGTGCTTTGCTCGAAACCGGGTTGGCGCAAGCAGGGTCAGCTTATGCGCCGGACCTTCCCGAATGGCTCTCTCGCAGGATCGAGCGCAGCTATTCTGCCGTCGCACTCATACTGGACGAACTCAACCGGCTTTCGCTGGCTTCGGGCCGGAAAATATCCATAGCGATGGCCAAAGAGGCACTGCAAAATGAGGCGTTTCTGCCTATAGTGGAGCTGGATTCGGCGCCAGATGAGGCGCGAGAACATTATGACAAGGGTAATGACGATGTCTGAGGCCGATCCGGTCATGAAACTGGCTGAAGCGGGAGAGCGTTATTTCAACAGGGAACTGTCCTGGCTGTCCTTTAACCGGCGTGTGCTCGAAGAGGCGATGAACCCGGCCCACCCTTTGCTTGAGCGGCTGCGGTTTCTCTCAATCGGTGGCAATAACCTCGATGAGTTTTTCATGGTTCGTGTGGCCGGGCTAAAAGGCCAGCAGCTCGATAATGTCGACTTGCGCTCTGTTGACGGGCTTACACCTGCGCAACAGCTTTCTGCCATTGGCGAAGAAGCGGAACGCTTGATGCGCGACCAGCAGCGTGTCTGGCATGAACTGCATGATGAATTGGGAAAAGCAGGGATTGAGGTGCTCGGTGCGGAGCCACTGAGCCAGGATATTGAGGCATGGGTTGAGGAGCATTTCCTCACTCAGATATTCCCGATCCTCACGCCGCAAGCGCTAGACCCGGCACACCCTTTCCCGTTTATCCCCAATCTTGGCCTGTCGATGCTGTTTGACCTGGTGCGTAAATCTGATGGGGAGAATATACGCGAGCTGGTGATGATCCCGTCCACTCTGTCGCGTTTCATCCGTATCCCTGGCAGCCCGGCTCGTTATATGGCGCTGGAGGCTGTCATTCGTCGGTTCAGCCACCGTCTCTTCCCCGGCTATGACGTGCGCGAAAGTGGCGTGTTTCGGGTTATTCGTGATAGCGATATCGAGGTTGAGGAAGAAGCGGAAGATCTGGTCCGCTATTTCCGTAGCGCTATCAAACGGCGGCGCAGGGGGCGTATCATTCGCGTTGAGATAGAGGCCGGTTTGCCTGTCGCTATTGATGACATGGTGCAGGATATGTTGCTGGGTCAGGATTCGCTGATTGCCGATATTGATGGCTTTGTTGGCCTTGGCGACCTTTCGGCGATTGTTGATGAAGACCGGCCCGATCTCAAGTTCGAACCATTTGCGGCGCGTTTCCCGGAACGTATCCGTGAATATGGTGGAGATTGTTTTGCAGCAATCCGTGCCAAGGACATTGTCGTTCATCACCCTTATGAGAGCTTTGATGTCGTTGTCGCTTTTCTGAAGCAAGCAGCCGCAGACCCGGACGTGGTTGCAATCAAGCAGACGCTCTATCGTGCGGGCAAGCAATCTGCCGTCATTCGCGCGCTGATTGATGCGGCTGAAGCGGGCAAGTCAGTAACAGCAGTTGTAGAACTGAAAGCACGTTTCGATGAGGAACAGAACTTGCTCTGGGCGAGCGCATTGGAGCGCGCTGGTGTGCAGGTGGTCTATGGGTTCATCGACTGGAAGACGCATGCTAAGATTTCGATGGTCGTGCGCCGTGAGGGGGATCAGTTCCGTACCTATTGTCACTTTGGCACGGGTAATTATCATCCGATAACCGCGCGTATCTATACGGACCTTAGCTTCTTTACCGCCGATCCGCGTGTCGGGCGTGATGCGGCTGCAGTGTTCAACTATATTACGGGCTATGTCGAGCCACAGGGGCTGGAGTTGCTCACCATGTCGCCCCATGACATGCGCCGTAGCCTGTGTGAACTGATCGACGACGAAATCGACCATGCGCGCGCTGGCCGTCCGGCTTCTGTGTGGGCGAAGATGAATTCACTGGTCGATCCGGCGATTATCGAGAAGCTCTATGCCGCCAGCAATGCAGGTGTGCAGGTTGATCTGATTATTCGCGGCATATGTTGTTTGCGCCCCGGCGTACCCGGCATGTCTGAGAATATCCGGGTGAAGTCTATCGTGGGGCGCTTCCTGGAGCATAGCCGCATCTGGGTGTTCGGCAATGGCAAGGAAATGCCGAATAATGGCGCCAAGGTCTATATTTCTTCGGCTGACTGGATGCCGCGCAATTTTGACCGGCGCGTGGAATATATGCTGCCGATCGAAAACCCGACGGTGCATGATCAGATAGTTGATCAGGTGCTGGTCGCTAATCTTATCGATACGGAGCAGAGTTGGCATCTGGAGAGTGACGGGCGCTATACGCGGCTTGATCCCGGTGAAACGCCTTTCAACCTGCACCGTTATTTTATGACGAACCCTTCGCTTTCAGGGCGTGGCGCAGCACAGGGGCATGGCGATGCCGCGCCCAAACTCAGCTTGCGTTACAGAGCATAGCGATAGGAATGGGATGACTTTGCTCCGTAACCTTTTACGTACATCACGGCCTGCTAACCATATTGATGAAGAACGCGCAGCAGAACCGCGTCGCCGGGCCATTGTAGATATTGGCTCCAATAGTGTCCGGTTGGTCGTCTATGATGGGCCGGAACGTGCACCTTTTCTGCTTTTTAATGAGAAAGTGTCTGCAGGGCTGGGAGCGGCACTTAGCGAGACAGGCCGAATAGATGATGTTGCTATGGATCGCGGCATTAATGCGCTGGTGCGTTTCAGCCTGCTTGCGGAGGAAATGGAAGCGGTGGACATCCGCTGTATTGCCACAGCCGCAGTACGAGAGGCAGAAAATGGCCCTGATTTCATAGCCCGTGCCCGTGATGAAGCGGGGATGGACATAGAGATATTGAGTGGCGAGGAAGAGGCACGTGGCGCAGGCTATGGCGTGATCTCGTCTATTCCCGATGCAGATGGCATAGTGGCTGATCTGGGAGGCGGGAGCCTGGAACTGGCGCGTGTGCGCGGTGGCGAAGTCTATGAAGTGGTCTCGCTTCCTCTCGGCGTGTTAAGATTGGCGGCCATCCGGGAAGGTGGCAAAGGTAAATTGTCGACATATGTCGGCAAGGCGCTTCGCAAGGCGGGCTGGAACACGGTCGAGAAAGATTTGTCGCTCTATCTCGTTGGTGGGTCATGGCGCGCTTTGGCGCACCTTGATATGCAGCTCTCGCAATTCCCGCTGCCAGTCATTCATAATTATCGCATGGACGCTGCTCGTGCGGCCTATCTGGTGCGCGTTACTGCGCAAATGGGTAAATCAAGGATCAAGAAAATCCCGGCAATTTCCTCTTCTCGTGCCGGGACGTTGCGCCATGCGGCTGCCTTGCTAGCGATATTGGTACGACATTTAGGAAACAAGGAACTTATCGTTTCGGCTTATGGGCTGCGTGAAGGCTTGCTCTATGAAGGTCTGGATAGTGCGGTTCGTGCGCATGATCCGCTGTTGGCGGCGGCCGAAGCAGAGGGCGAAGCGCAAGGGCGCTTTCCTGGGCATGGGCGCTTGATAGACCGATGGATCGCACCATTATTTGAAGATGATACAGCAGAATTTGCGCGGTTACGCCGGGCCTGTTGTCTGTTGGCAGATGTCGCCTGGCGCGCAAACCCTGACTTTCGCGCGGAGCGGGGCCTCGAAATTGCCTTACATGGCAATTGGGTTGGCATAGATGGCTTTGGCCGGGCGATGGTGGCGCAGGCGCTCCACAGCAATTTTGGTGGTGGTTCTGGCGTTGTGCCATTGCTCGAAGGGTTGGCCTCGCAAGAGGCTTTGCAGCGCGCAGTGCAATGGGGGCTGGCCATTCGTTTGGCTCAGCGCTTGTCCGGGGGTGTTGCTTCGCCACTCGATCATGCTGAAATTGTTAAGGGTGAGGATCAGCTCAGGCTGCTTCTTACCGGTGGACATGCCGGGCTTCAGGGCGAAACCGTTAATCGCCGGCTCAAGAATCTGGGGCAGTCTATGAATATGCCGTGGGAGCTAGTCAGCGGCTAATGGGGCGACCCTGACGTTCATCATATTGTGAACCCAATTATTAGCCGCAATTAACACGGGTGATATGCATATTGTCATCATAGCGTATGGTGAGGCGGTCTGCGCGGAAGTCCATAGTGACTGCTGTGCGTGGCGGAACCCAGCGCAAATGTTGTGCTCCTGAAACCCGGAGCATCTGCGCGCCTGATTCTGCCGACGCCCTCTGTCCGACAAATTGCTCCAGCCCATCAGGCTTACAGCTGGCTTCGGACGCTCTGGGCGGAACGGACGTTGAGGATGGGTTCGGATTAGCCGCGCAGCTTATGAGCAAGATGGAGGCGACTGACAGGATTGGAAGCCGTATAAACACGCTCATGATGCGTCTTCTTCTGTTCCTTCTTGCCTCTCTTCCTCAGTCGCGCGGGTCATTTTAAGCCGCCCTTCGACAACGGCGAAGGCTAAACGCCCCTCCACCAAATCGAGCGCATCTCGGCCAAATTCCTCATAGCGCCAGCCCTGCAATATGGTTAGCTCTTCGCGCACACCTGCAGCCAGCATCTCGAGATCGTCGCTACGGGCGATCAAACGTGCCGCTACTTCAATCTCCTTTGAGCGAATTTTAAGGAGGAGCTTGAGCAAATCTGCCACCAAGGCCCCATCTTTACCGAGACCTGGTTTGCGCGGGCCGCGGGAAGGCATGTCTTCACGGGAAAGCGGCGTAGCATTTGCCAGCGCCTGAAGCATTCTCTTGCCGATCTCATTGCCTTTCCAGGCTGCAGACAGGCCGCGTACCTTGCCGAGATCTTCCTGCTTGCGGGGCGGGTGCGAAGCAATGTCCGCCAGAGTTTCGTCTTTGACGATGCGACCACGCGGCAGGTTTTTATCTCGCGCTTCATTTTCGCGCCATGCTGCCAGCGCTTTGAGACGGCCAAGCACATCTGGTTTTTTGCTTGCAATGCGCACCCGTTGCCATGCATTTTCGGGCTTGTTCTCGTAATTGGCAGGGTTGGCGATGCGCTCCATCTCATGATCAAGCCAGCCGCCGCGCCCTGTATCGCGCAGCTTGTCGAGCATCTTCGGGAAAATCTGAATAAGATAGGTGACGTCACCTATCGCATAATCGATCTGACGTTTGTCGAGAGGGCGCCGTGCCCAATCGGTGAAACGGGCGCCTTTATCAAGCTGAACACCCATCCATGCGTCTACAAGGTTGCCATAGCCGATCTGCTCGCCCAGCCCCAGGGCCATAGAAGCGATTTGCGTGTCAAACAGTGGGTGAGGGGTCTTGCCCGTCATATTGTAGATGATTTCGAGATCCTGCCCGCCAGCATGAAATACCTTCAGGACATCTTCATTATTGACCATCAGGTCGAGTAGGGGGGTAAGGTCTATGCCTTCGGCTTTCGGGTCAATAGCCGCTGCCTCGTGCTCGTCAGCGATCTGGACGAGGCACAGGTCCGGCCAATAGGTGTTTTCGCGCATGAACTCTGTGTCGATGGCGACCCAGGGTGACTGAGCGAGCCGTTCGCATAGCTGAGCAAGGTCTTTACTGTCGGTAATGAGCGGATGAATTTGCATAAGTTGATCGATCACTTTATGGGCAAGCGCACTAGGCCGGGTTTTACCAAAATCAGGGTTAAACTCCGGCCATAGACCGGTTACATCAATTTGTCATTTCCATCTAACGTTCAGACGAGAAACGATTACCATGCACGCATATCGCACCCACACCTGCGCCCAGTTGCGCTCTTCTCATGTCGGCGAGACTGTTCGCGTATCAGGCTGGGTACATCGCAAGCGCGATCATGGTGATCTCGTCTTCATCGATCTGCGTGATCATTATGGCATGGTGCAGATCGTCACTGAGGTTGATGGCCCTGTTTTCAAGGTGATCGAATCATTGCGCACGGAAAGCGTGGTGACGGTTACGGGTCGTGTTGTTGCGCGCGATGATGAAGCGATAAATCCCAAGATGGAAACCGGCGAGATAGAAATTCGTGCCGATGATGCTGTTGTGCAGTCTGCGGCGGCGGAATTGCCGTTGCCTGTGGCGGGTGAGCAGGAATATCCTGAAGAAGTGCGCCTGCGCTATCGTTTCCTCGATCTGCGCCGCGAAACGTTGCACGCCAATATCGTCAAGCGCACCAAGATCATCTCGGACATGCGCCGCCGCATGGAGGCTGCTGACTTCACCGAATATTCAACACCGATCCTGACGGCTTCGTCGCCGGAAGGCGCACGAGATTTCCTTGTGCCGAGCCGTATCCATGCGGGTCAGTTTTATGCGCTGCCACAGGCGCCACAGCAATATAAGCAGCTTTTGATGGTCGCTGGTTTTGACCGCTATTTTCAGATTGCACCCTGCTTCCGTGATGAAGACCCGCGCGCTGACCGTCTGCCGGGTGAGTTTTACCAGCTCGACGTGGAAATGAGCTTCGTCACGCAGGAGGATGTGTGGAATACGATGGAGCCGGTGATTGCCGAGGTGTTTGAGGCTTTTGCTGATGGCAAGCATGTAACGCCCGCGGGCAGCTTCCCACGCATTCCCTATTCCGAAGCGATGCTGAAATATGGCAGCGATAAACCGGATCTGCGCAACCCGGTCATCATCACTGACGTAACTGAACATTTCCAGGGTAGCGGCTTTGGTATCTTCGCGTCGCTGGTCGAGAGTGGCAGCGTGATTCGCGCGATCCCGGCACCCGGCGCTGGTGCTGGCAGCCGCAAATTCTTCGATGACATGAACAACTGGGCGCGCGGCGAAGGTTTCGCTGGCCTTGGCTATATCAACATCAAAGATGGTAAGCCCGGTGGCCCGATTGCCAAAAACCACGGCGAGGAAAAGACGCAGGCACTGATTGAGGCGCTCGGCCTTGGCCCGAATGACGGCGTATTCTTCGCCGCAGGTAAACCGGATCAGGCCGCCAAGCTGGCAGGTGCGGCGCGTGATCGCATTGGCGAGCAACTCGACCTGATCGATAAGGATCGCTTTGAGCTATGCTGGATTGTCGACTTCCCCTTCTACGAATGGGACGAAGACGAGAAGAAGCTAGACTTTGCGCATAACCCCTTCTCCATGCCCCAGGGCGGGCTGGAAGCGCTTAATGGTGATGACCCGCAAAGCATCAAGGCTTATCAATATGATATGGTCTGCAATGGCTATGAAATCGCCTCCGGTTCCATTCGTAACCAGAGCCCGGAGCTGATGGTCAAAGCCTTTGAGCTGGTTGGCCTGAGCAAGCAGGATGTGGAAGACCGTTTTGGCGGGCTGTACCGTGCTTTTCAATATGGCGCTCCCCCTCATGGCGGTATGGCCGCCGGTGTGGACCGGATTGTGATGCTGCTCTGTGGTGCGCAGAATTTGCGTGAGATCACTCTGTTCCCGATGAACCAGAAGGCGGAAGACCTGTTGATGGGTGGTCCGGCCCCTGCGCCGCTCAAACAATTGCGTGAGCTGCATATTCGCGTGGTCGAACCGCCCAAGAGCTAGGGTGCGTTGCCATTTTGTATCTTTTTGGAGCGCATCGTGCCGAATTGATGGCTCGACGTGCTCCTGCCGCGGCGATAATGTCGATCTATGGCTATTGCACTGACAGATTATGAAAAAGGCGCGAAATTCGACGGGAATTTCGATAAGGAATTGCGTAAGCTGCAGGAGCGTATGCAGCGTGCACAGGTTGCGCATATTGTGCATGAGGAGCGTAGCGCGCTGGTGTTCGAAGGTTGGGATGCTGCGGGTAAAGGCGGCATTATTAAGCGGATGACGAGCAAGCTCGACCCGCGCTATTATGATGTCTGGCCGATCAGCGCGCCCACACCAGAAGAAAAGCAGCGCCATTTCCTCTGGCGTTTCTGGAACAAGTTGCCCGCGAATAAGGAAATCGGCGTTTTTGACCGTAGTTGGTATGGTCGCGTTCTTGTTGAGCGGGTTGAGGGGTTTTGCTCAGACCGCGACTGGAAGCGCGGTTATGACGAGATAAATGAGTTTGAAGCACAGCAGATTGACGCTGGTATGAATATCATCAAGATTTTTGTTCATATTGGTCAGGAAGAACAGGACAAACAGCTCGCGCAGCGCATTGATGATCCCTGGAAACGCTGGAAAACGGGTACGGAAGATTATCGCAACCGTAACAGGCGTGAGGATTATCTCGACGCGATGCATGATATGTTCAAGCATACTGATACGCGCTGGGCGCCCTGGACGGTGATTGATGGGAATGACCGTAAATCGGGGCGGATCGCGGCTTTGACAGCCATAGTTGAGAAGCTGGAAGCGATGGTGCCGATGGACATGCCAGAGGCTGATCCTGCAGTGGTAAAGCTGGCGCGTGAGGCCTATGGATATAAGCCGAAATGACTGCGAACAGGGCTTTATAAGCCCAGACTATGGAATAATATCAGAGTTCGGCCTATATAGGGCTTTGGAATAACAGGGATGATGGCCATGTTCGGCTCGCTCACAGCATATCTGGACTCGATAAAAGCGCGTGACCCTGCGCCGCGTTCACGTATGGAGATATTGCTCTATCCCGGCGTCTGGTCGGTTTTCTGGCACGGTATTGCACACCGCATGTTTCGTGCGCGGCTTTATTTTCTGGCGCGTGCAGTTAATCATTTTTCCCGTTTTCTTACAGGCAATGATATTCACCCCGGTGCGAAAATAGGGCGCAATCTGTTTATTGATCATGGCTTCACTGTGATCGGGGAAACGACCGAGATCGGCGACAATGTCACGATTTACCAGAATGTGACGCTGGGCGGTACAGACCCTGCCAATGGTATAGCGGGCAAGCGTCATCCGACGCTTGAAGATGGTGTGATTATTGGTTCGGGCGCTCAGGTATTGGGACCTGTCACAATAGGTGCTCGTGCCCGTATTGGTGCCAATGCTGTTGTGACCAAGGACGTTCCGGATAACGCAACTATGGTGGGTATTCCAGCACGGCAAATGCTGGTGGATGTTACGGCTTATCAGCGTGAGTTTGTACCTTATGGTACGCCATGCAGCGAGGTTTTCGACCCTGCTACGCAGAAGTTTGAAATCTTGCAGTGCGAGGTAGAGCGGCTGAACAAATTGATCAGTGAACTTAAGGCTGAGCAGGGTGGCAAAGAGCAACCATCGCAAAAAGGTTCTGATGATAGCGATGAGGAGCGCGGTTGCGCCTGATGGGAGAAATTACTCCTTTTCCGCAGCACAGACAATCAGGCCAGACTGGCTTTGAACGACAAGAGCTTTCTCGCATTATGGACCTGTATGGGCGTATGGTTTCAGCGGGCTATTGGCGTGATTATGCTATGGACTTCAACAAGGATGCGGCGGTGTTTTCTGCCTTTCGCCGTACTTCGGAGCGCCCGGAATTTCGTATCGAAAAGCGCCCTGCGTTGCGTAATCGTCAGGGCATGTGGGCACTGATCGGTGAGGCAGGGGCTGTGCTCAAGCGTGGTCAGGAACTGGCCGGCGTTCTTGCACCGGTTGAGCGAAAACTGGTGCGTCTCATCGAGAAATAACTGCCCTCAAGCAGCAGAGAGCCATTCGGGCAACGCTGCCAATGTCTTCGCGAAAATGTCGTCAAAATTTGGCAGTATAAGGCTGTGAGCTATGGCGCGTGTCTATAGGGTGGCGGCATAATATTTATCCGGAATCGGCTCTGCGGCTGTGCATGCTGCTATAATGCAACACATGATTAAGAAGAATGAACTGAAAGCCATTGTGACACAAATATGAAATATAATTGTCATTTGATTGTAACTTTTTAGTCATAGCGGCGTCACACTTTCTTTTGTCAGGAGCTTATAGTGACATCAAAATCTATCATTCGCTTTATGCTGCTTGCCGGTTGTGCGAGCGTATCTACCGGCAGCTATGCACAAGCCCTGAGCGCTGAAGAGGCAGCTGCCCTGCGTGCTGAACTTCAAGTTTTACGCGCTAAGGTTGATGCTATGGAATCTCGTATTGGTGCAGTTGAGACAAACAGTGCCGCTGCGGTTGAAACAGCGAAAAAAGCCACTGCAGTGGCGGAAGTAGCTGCGAAGAAAGATGATGGTCCGACTATCAAGTTTAAGGGTGCACCGGAAATCAGCGACAAGGCCAATGGCTGGTCATTCAAGCCACGTGGTCGCCTGCTTTTTGATACCGCCAGCGTTAATGGCCCAAGCGGCATTTCCGATAAAGGATTGGGCTTCTCTAACGAACTGCGTCGTGGGCGTCTTGGTGTTCAGGGCAGCATGCCTGGCGGTTTTGGCTATAAGTTCGAGATTGATTTTGCAGGCGGCAATGCTGATTTCACCGATGCCTTCCTTAACTATAAGGATGGCGGCCTGACTGTCACTGTAGGTCAGCATAATAACTTCCAGAGCATGGAAGAGCTTACCAGCTCGAACGATACCAGCTTCATGGAACGCGCTGCGTTTACCGACGCTTTCGGCTTTCAACGCCGTGTTGGTGTCTCCGCACAATATAAGGCTGGAGATGTTCTGGCGCAGGCAGGCGTGTTCACATCCAATATCGGCGACCTGTCTGATGATGAGAATGATAGCATAGGCGGTGATGTCCGTCTCGTTTATGCGCCGAAGATGGGCGATAACCAGCTGCATTTCGGTGTGTCAGGCCATTGGCGTAATCTTGGTGATAGTATCACCTCCATACGCTATCGTCAACGTCCTTTGGTACACACAACTAATACGCGCTTCATCGACACAGGTGCGCTTGGCGCGCCTACCGATGTCTCCAGCTATGGCGCAGAAGCTGCCATCATCTCCGGGCGTTTTCATGCTGCTGGTGAAGCGCATTGGCAGCGGACGAAGTTTGCTGGCATGCCCAGCCCGACATTCTTTGGTGGTTCTATGGAAGCGGGTTATTTCCTGACGGACGACAGCCGCCGATATAAAAGCGGCGTGTTCAAAGGCGTGAAGGTCAAGAACCCGGTTGGTGACGGCGGCTTTGGTGCGCTTCAGGTCAATGTCCGCTATGATCACCTTGACCTGAATGATGCTGGCATCATTGGTGGCACGCAGGATGGCTATATGGCTTCGCTGATCTGGACGCCGATCGATCATATCCGCTTCATGATCAACTATGGACATCTGGTTTATGATGATGCTGCCATTGTCAATGGCGGATCGGACCGCTCCTACAGTGTAGATGTGGTCGGTGCACGGGCACAGGTTTCATTCTAAACAGACGAATATGAGACTATAAGAAAAGGCCGCGAAGGGAATATCCTTCGCGGCCTTTTCTATGTAGTGATAGGGGGGGCTTAGTGCGCGGCTTCCGCATCCAGTGCATAGCCTGCAGAGCGAACAGTGCGGATGATATCCCGCTGACCATTGGTATTTATAGCCTTGCGCAGGCGGCGAATATGCACATCAACGGTGCGCAGTTCGATGTCGCTGTCGCGGCCCCATACGCTATCGAGCAGTCGCTCGCGGGAGAATACCCAACCGGGATGCTCCAGGAAATGCTTGAGCAAGCGATATTCGGTCGGGCCAAGCGAGACAGATTGTCCGCCGCGCTTAACCTTATGGCCAACAGTATCCATTTCAATATCGGCAAAGCTGAGTGTCTCACCGGCCAGTCCTGGGCGTACACGGCGCAGCACAGCGCCAACGCGCGCTACCAGCTCTCGTGGAGAAAAAGGCTTGGTAACATAATCGTCAGCGCCGGTTTCAAGCCCCCGCACACGATCCTCTTCCTCACCACGTGCAGTGAGCATGATGATCGGTACATTGGCTGTATTGGAGTGACGGCGCAGGCGGCGGCATACTTCAATGCCTGACAAGCTTTCGACCATCCAGTCCAGCAGTACGATGTCCGGTGTATGTTCTTGTGCAAGGATGAGCGCTTCTTCACCGTCTACAGTATGCGCAACATCGAAATCTTCCTTACGGAAATGCCAGATGAGCAGCTCAGCAAGTGCAGCATCATCTTCAACTAATAGCATATGGGCGCGGCTCATATTCAAACTCCGGTCAGATGTCGTCGTCAGTTATACGATCCCGCTCGGGCAGATAATTGCCTGTTGCGGCATAATAGACCATCTCTGCGACATTGGTCGCATGATCGCCAATTCTCTCAATATTCTTGGCAATGAACAGCAGGTGCGCACATTCCGAGATTGTTTTCGGATTTTCGACCATATAGGTCACGAGAGTGCGGAAAATGCTGTTGTAAAAGCCATCTACAACCTGATCGCGTTCGATCACGGCCTCTGCCAGCATAGCATTGCGTGCGGCAAAAGCATTGAGGGCGTCGGCCACCATTTCGCCTGCGATTTGTGCCATAGCAGGCAGAAGCGAAAGTGGTTCGATTGTGCGATGGTCGCCGATCTTGGGTACGCGTTTGGCGATATTCTTGGCATAATCCCCGATGCGCTCAACCACACCGACAATTTTGAGGGCTGCGATTACCTCGCGTAAATCATTTGCCATCGGTGCGCGCAGCGCGATCGTCTCGATGACAAGTTTCTCGACTTCGGCTTCCAATGCATCAATGCGTTCGTCATTGATGACTACGGTTTTTGCTTTTTTCAGATCTTGTTCGACCAGCGCCGTCATCGCATTTTCAAGTGCGGTTTCGACACGACCGCCCATTTCGGCGATCAGCCCTCGCAGCTTATTAATGTCATCATCAAAGGCTTTGACAGTATGTTGTTCCGGCATCTCAAACCTCCTTGGCTGGTATAGCTACAGTTTAACCGTAGCGGCCCGTGATGTAATCTTTGGTGCGATCTTCGCGTGGATTAGTGAATATTTCGGTCGTGACACCATATTCCACAAGATTGCCGAGGTGAAAAAATGCCGTTCGCTGCGAAACGCGAGCAGCTTGTTGCATATTATGAGTGACGATAACGATCGCATAGCGCCCGCGCAGCTCGTGGATCAGCTCTTCGATCTTGGCTGTCGCAATCGGATCGAGTGCAGAACATGGCTCGTCCATCAATATAACTTCTGGCTCGACAGCAATGGCCCTGCCAATGCACAGGCGCTGCTGCTGGCCACCAGACAGTGCTGTGCCGCTGTCTTTAAGGCGATCCTTGACCTCTTCCCACAGGCCAGCGCGGCGTAGAGAGGATTCGACGATATTATCGAGATCTGCCTTGTTGTTGGCGAGGCCATGAATGCGCGGACCATAAGCGATATTATCATAGATGGATTTGGGGAAGGGGTTGGGTTTTTGAAATACCATCCCCACGCGCGCACGCAGCTGCACCACGTCCATATCCGGCGAATAAATATCTTCGCCATCAAGCGTGATATCCCCTTCAACGCGGGCACTGGCAACCGTATCATTCATACGGTTCATCGTGCGTAAGAAGGTCGATTTGCCGCAACCTGATGGACCGATAAAGGCTGTCACATTGTCGGTGTTGACATCAATCGAGACATCTTTGATCGCTTGCTTGTCGCCATAAAAAACATTGACGTTGCGCGCGCTCATTTTGGGAGGTGAAACTGTTTCAGACATCTGGGGATTTACCACCGCTTTTCAAATTTGTTGCGTAGATAGATAGCGATACTGTTCATACTGAGCAGGAAGGCGAGAAGAACGATGATCGCTGCTGATGTTTTTTCGACAAAGCCTCTGCTGACTTCATCGGACCATAGGAAAATCTGAACCGGCAATACTGTGGCTGGATCCGTTATGCCGCCCGGAGCGGATGCTATGAAAGCGCGCATGCCAATCATCAGGAGCGGTGCAGTTTCGCCCAGAGCCCGTGCCATGCCTATGATCGTTCCGGTCATTATGCCGGGCAAAGCAAGCGGGAGCACATGATGAAACACCACTTGTACGGGCGATGCGCCAACACCAAGCGCAGCATCGCGGATGGAGGGAGGCACGGCCTTGATTGCATTGCGGCCAGCAATGACGATGACTGGCATGGTCATCAGCGCCAGGGTAAGGCCACCGACAAGCGCTGCAGAACGCGGCATGTGCAGTACATTGAGGAAGATAGCGAGGCCGAGTAGGCCGAAGATAATGGAGGGAACCGCCGCCAGATTGTTGATCGAGACTTCGATCATGTCCGTCCAGCGGTTCTGCGGTGCATATTCTTCGAGATAGAGCGCAGCCAGCACGCCGATAGGGAAGCTGAGCAGTAAGGTCACAGCCATTGTGAGCAATGAGCCTTTGAGTGCACCCCATATGCCGACCTGTGATGGGTCTGTTGCATCGCTGGATGTCAGAAAGTCTATATTGAGATGGGTAGAAGCCAGGCCTGCCTCATTGAGACGGGCATAAGCGGCTTCCGCTTCTGCAGGCGCATCACCTTTGGCGGCCATATCAATTTTTGTAGCAGCGGGCAGGCTGAGTGTTTCGACCCTCTGGAGTATTGACGGATCATTTTTAATGGCTTCACGGACATTGACCCAGGCATTGGGTGAGAGCAGGTCTTCCCCTTTGTTTCCCAAAGCGGCTCGTGCTGCTTGAACGGTCACTGTGGGCAAGTTTGCATTGGACAATATTCTGTCCGCATTAGGGCCTTGCAACATAGCAGGATCGACCATGATCGGCGCTTTTGGGAAATCGAATGTCACATCGATTTCTGTTCGCATAAAGCCGGACAGGCCATTGCCAAGCATTGAGATCAACAGAAAGGCAAGGAAACCCGCTGACATGACAATGGCGGTAAGGCCGATCAGCTTGAAGCGGCGCTCTGAGGCATAGCGTGATGATATGCGCTTCTGCATGGCCTCGCCCTTCCAGTCAGTTGGAAGGCGGTGTGTCACTTCATTTTCGCTCTGAGGCATGTGCTCGCTCATTCATATGCCTCCCGATAGCGTTTCACGACCTGTAGCGCGACAATGTTGAGCAGCAGGGTGACGACAAAGAGGACAAGGCCAAGCGCAAAGGCTGCGAGTGTCTTGGCGCTCTCAAACTCCTGATCTCCGGTGAGCAGCTGAACAATTTGTGTAGTGACTGTAGTGACGCTGGCAAAGGGATTGAGCGTCATATTAGCCGCAAGACCTGCGGCCATCACCACAATCATGGTTTCGCCAATAGCGCGGCTTACGGCGAGCAATACACCGCCAACGACGCCGGGTAGGGCGGCTGGAATGAGAACCTGTCTTATAGTTTCACTGGTTGTTGCGCCCATAGCAAGGCTGCCATCACGCATCGATTGTGGCACCGAGTTGATGCTGTCATCGGCCATTGAAGAGACAAAAGGAATAATCATCACGCCCATGACGAGACCAGCAGCCAGAGCACTTTCCGAAGACGCACTTGATATACCGATCCATGCAGCGAAATCGCGCATATTAGGTGCAATGGTGAGCGCAGCAAAATAGCCATAAACGACTGTCGGCACACCAGCGAGCACTTCCAATATCGGTTTTAGCCATGCGCGCGCCATAGGCTTGGCATATTGAGTAAGGTAAATAGCGCTCATCAGCCCGAGTGGGATGGCGACTATCATTGCGATAATAGCACCGATAAAGATTGTGCCCCAGAAGAGAGGTACGGCGCCAAACGCATCTTCATTGCCATAGCCCATAGCAGCGGATTGGGGCGACCATTTGGTACCGAAGAGAAAGTCAATCGGGTTGACCATTGAGAAGAAGCGCAGAGATTCCCACAGTAACGAGGCGACAATGCCCACCGTGGTGACGATTGCTATCAGTGATGCGATGAGCAAGGTCATCATCACTACGCGCTCTACCCGTGTGCGTGCTCGGAAGTTGGGGCGGATACGGGTGAAAGCATAAGCTCCCCCAGCAAAGGCGAGCAGCAAAGCGACGATTGCTCCGCCCATAGAATAGTACTGATTGGCTTGTTTATATGGTTCAACCAGTGCTTTGGCCCGCTCATCAAAGGCCATAGTGGCCTTGTTCAGGGCCAGATTGCGGGCTTCTCCTAAAATAGCGCCGCGTGCGAAACTATCTGTCGGGAGGCTCGCTGCAGCCGGGTCCTGCAAGACACGGTCCGTGACCAGCCCAGGCATGATATTGGACCAGACAGCCAGAAACAGAAGCGCTGGCCCCAAAACCCATAGGGCAGCGTACCAGCCATGATAGACCGGAAGGGAGTGGAGGACTGGTCGGCGCGTAGCTTTATGAGCGCCTGCCTCGGTTTTTGTACTCGGAACAGAGGCCCCGCCCGCTTGCGCGAGGCGGGTGGCCTTTGCCCTTGCACTCAGCCAGGCGATGATGCCCAATCCGAGTACCATAGTGACGATCGCAATAGCGCTCACGTCTGTATTTCCCTTCCGGCCATATCCTTATGGCCACATGAGCAGTGTTTATTTCAGCTCTGTGCCGTCGAGAGTCGCCAGAGTTTTGATCGTGGCAGCACTTTTGTTGCGGTTGGCTTCAGTAGCCGCAACCATGCCGCGTTTTGCCAGATATCCACCCGGAGCCCAGCCCTTGGAAAACTCTTCCACATAGTCTTTCAGGCCTGGGATAACGTTGATGTGCGCTTTCTTCACATAGATATAGAGCGGACGCGCACCTGGATATTCACCACTGGCAACATTGTCATATGTAGCGGCAAAACCATTGAGAGGAATGTCTTTCAACGTGTCACGATTTTCTTCGAGGAAGCTGTAGCCGAAGATACCAACGCTGTTCGGGTTCGCACCCAGCTTCTGCACGATCAGATTGTCGTTCTCGCCTGAGTCAACATATTTGCCATCTTCACGAACCTTGGTGCAGGTCGCTTTATATTCATCCTTGTTGCTCTTTTTCAGCTCACCCATTGCCGGGTCGCTTTTACAACCTTTTTCAAGGATCAGCTCAGCGAGCGAATCGCGGGTGCCTGAAGTGGAAGGTGGGCCAAATACAGAAATGGCGATGTCAGGAAGGCTTGGGTCAACGTCAGACCATGTTTCTGCTGTATTCTCACCTTTGCCGAAGGGGTTGGCAGCAAGCGCCTTATAAACGATCTCAGGTGTAAGGCTCAGTGACGGGCCTTCCTTTGACTGTGCGAAGGCAAGGCCATCCACACCAATCTGGATTTCGATCACATCAGTTACGCCATTGGTCTGGCAGAGTTCGAATTCGCTTTTCTTCATCCGACGCGAAGCATCTTCAATGTCGGGGTGCTGTGCGCCAACGCCAGCGCAAAACAATTTCATGCCGGCGCCTGTGCCTGTCGATTCGATGATCGGCGATTTCATGCCGGGGTTGTTCTGTACAAACTGCTCGGCCACAGCGGTGGCAAATGGATATACTGTCGAAGAACCGACGGCACGGATCTGGTCGCGTGCACCTGCAGCAGCGCCGTTTCCGGCTTCATCCTGACACGCCGCAAGGGTTGTCGCCAGCGCGAGCGCCGAAATGGTGAAAATGGCATTATGCTTCACAAAAGCCTCCTGAATATTTCGGCCTGATCCTTTGGCCTGTGTTCATTTAATCGAGTCAGCCGTCCGTCTGATTTTCTGCTCATAGCGTGCGGCTGGGCTGCAATTGTGACAATTTGATTTCACTTTTATGACATTGGCTCATGAAGGGTTCAATTATCGTTTTCCAGAAACTCATGCGGCGGAGCATCCGGGTCTTTCTTTGAGGGGCTTGCTTGCGGTAAAAGCACGGAAATGCTGGTTCCTTTGCCAAGGATACTTGCAATATCAAGGCGCCCTCGATGCCGTTCGATAATATGTTTGACGATAGCAAGCCCAAGCCCTGTTCCGCCCATCGCGCGGCTCCGTCCCGAATCGACACGGTAAAAACGTTCAGTCAAACGAGGGATATGGTCAGCGGCTATGCCTTCGCCTTCATCGCTGACCTCCAGACGCACCATAGAGGAAGGCGCAGCAGAGAGGCGGACAATGATTGGCGTAGCAGGCTTGCCATATTTGGCACTATTACTCAGCAGGTTGTGCAGCACTTGCGTGATTTGTGTGCGGTCGCCCTGAACCGGTGGAATATCGTCAGCAATTTCCGCAATAATGTCTGCACCACGCTTGCCCAGATTCTGACGGCATAAACGCAGCACTTCGTCAACCAGAGCGGGCATCTCTATATGTGTGCTGGGCAAGCGATGTTTGTCCGCTTCGATACGAGAGAGCGACATCAGGTCATCGACCAGCTGTTGCATGCGCCGCGCTTCTTTCTCGAGAATGGAGAGGAAGCGCTTGCGTGTTTCCGGTTCACCCCCGGCGTTGGCATCCTGCAAGGTTTCAATAAAGCCGAGAATAGCCGCAAGGGGCGTGCGTAATTCATGGCTGGCATTGGCCACGAAATCACCCCGGACTCTTTCGGCAACATAGGTGCCGCTTTCGTCTGCCAGATGCACGAAGAGGCGTTGTCGTTTGTTGCGCAGGTCAATCGGAATGATCTGCATGGTCCAGCGTTGATTGCGTGTGCCCAAACCGACAATGTCAATTTTTACGGCTGCCTCAAGCTGCTCATTGCCCGCCAATCGCTCGGCAACCGCAGGGTGGCGGATCGCAATACGTATATCTTCGCCGACGATATGGTCCCCGAGCAATTTGAGTGCGCCGCTATTTGCCATAGCCACGCGACCATTTTCGACAATCAGTACCGGCTCGAGCAAACCTTCCACGATTCGACTGAAACTGGCCAGTTCAAGCAAATTTACAGGAGGAGGCGAGGCCGGTGCAGGCATAGGAGCAAGGCTGGGTTGTTCGCGGTGCCTGTCCCACATTACTCCAATGAGCAACACGCCCATAGCCATCATCACAATGAGTGTGATCATATCCGCACCGACGCTAAGCGCTGATGCGAGACCAACCACAATCACGGTAATAGCTGTAAACAGCTGTAGGGTTCGGCTTTCGTTCATTCTAACGGGCGTTCATAATGATGGCATTTATGCTTACAGATGTTCATGGTTACTGGTCTGGATTATTCATGCAAATATTGCGATGGTATGTAATGAGGCATATCCCCATATCCGCAAACGGGAAACAGCAATGATTGAACGCAATAACAAGGAAGGCGCATTCTCGAAAATGAAAGATGAGCCTGACGTAAAAAATGGCGGAAATGGTGAGGCTATTGAGCAGGGCCATGATGTAGCGGAAAGCTCTGATCCGGTTTCTGAAGCTGGCTTGGGGCGTCGCAAATTATTATTGGGCGGCGGCGCAGTCGTCGCTTCTGCGGCTGTTTCGATTCGTCCAGCATTGGCGCAAACGGCTGCTTCGGTCCTGAATTGCAAGATTCCTGTGCCTGACCCTGCGCGCGCTGGTCAACATGTTGCCGCAGATGGTTCGCTGGTTGCACCGGGTACGAAAGGGGCGTTCCCAGGGAGTGGCCGAGCCTTTACGGGCAAAGAGGTGCGCGCGGCCCTGCGTGGTGGGCGAACGCTCCCCGGCACGAACTATGAGCAAAACCGGGCCTATCTCAATTACATAAGGCGTCTGCAAAGCGGCACGAGCGGCTTCACCTGCTATGCCTCATTGCAAATGCCGCGCTGATATTTTCATGGGGGAGTGATGCCTGAACCTATGCTGGATAGGCAACCTCTCTATTATCGTGATAGTCCTGATGTTGTGATTGAACATGACCTTGATGGGCTGAGGCTGGTCTTTCACCGTCCATCAGGCATTACCCACATAATCGCCAGCCCGCTCCCTGAGATTTTTGCATTGCTGAGTGAAGAGGCCTGCTCTGTGCAGGACATATGGCAGCATCTATCCAGAGAATATGATCTGGAAGGTGAGAGCGAAGGGTTAGCGCAACATCTGGATGAGCTGGCTGCACTGGGTCTGGCAAGGGTGACGCAGTGAAGCATAGCTGCATGCTCTCAATAGGCCCCGCAACCTTTCGTATTGGTGCGCTCTGGCATGAACCGATAGAAGCATTGCGCCGGCTTTATTCTGCTTATCCTTCTGTCGAACATGATATTGCCGACTATACCGTGCGGCTGGAGCCTGCCGGGGCAGGGCGGCGCTGGTTTCGCCCTTCTATTGCGATTGCTGGCGATCATATGCTGGCTGATGCCGCCCCTATGGCATTGCGCCACGGTTTGCTTGCGGCGGAAATGGGTATGAACCTGCAAATGGCGCTGGGCTGGCGGCGGCATTTGCTCATTCATGCCAGCAGCGCCGAGAAAGATGGGCAGGCGCTGGTCATGACCGGGGAGTCCGGCTCAGGCAAGTCGACGCTTGCGGCGATGCTGGGCGAGCGCGGCTGGCGTTTCATGGGCGATGAGTTTGCGTTGATCGATTTGGTGACCGGCTCCATTCACCCGTTCCCACGCCTTGTGTCGCTTAAAAATGCTGCCATTGATGTTATGCGAGGGGTGGTAAACGATCCTGCGCGTTTTGGTCCGTTGATGGAAGCGACGCCTAAAGGTGATATCGTGCACCTTGTGCCGCCTGTTGATGCCCTGTCACACATGCAGGAGCCTGCGAAACCGGCACTACTGCTCTTCCCGCGCTACGGTTTTGCGCCAGAACTGCGCGGTGTGAGCAAAGGGGAAGCTTTTGTCAGGCTGACGCAGGCTTCGACCAATTATGTGGCGCTGGGTGAGGGGGGCTTTCATGCGCTGCATCACTTTGTCGATACGGTTCCGGCTATGGCGCTGGATTATGCCAATGGAGAGGACGCACTGGCAGCGATTGACCAGCTGTGGGAGGCGCGGTCATGAGCGCGCACCTGCTGGTTGCGCTATTGCGCGCGCCGGAGAGGGCGGAAGCGTTGAACGCTGCGCAATGGAATGGCGTTGTTGCCGCAGCGCGCGCCGAGCGGCTGTTGGCGACATTGGCATGCCGGCTGGAAGGGCAGGCATTGCCCGGTGCACTTTACCCGATATTAGAGAGCGCACGCTTCGATTCTGAACATGAGAAGAAGCTGGCACTGTGGGAGGCAGACCGCGCTATGGCAGCGCTGGGGCCGTTGAATATATCCGTCATTCTGCTCAAAGGCGCAGCATATGTCGCCGCAGGGCTGAAAGCGGGCGAAGGACGCATGATCGGTGACCTCGACATATTGGTGCCGCGTGAACGGATTGATGAGGTTGAGGGCGCGTTGCTTGAGGCGGGTTGGGAATGGGTGAAGCCGGATCCTTATGATGATATTTATTACCGCAAATGGATGCATGAGCTGCCCCCGCTCATTCATCGTGAACGGGATCGGATGATCGATGTTCATCACACGATATTGCCATTAACGGCGCGGCCAACGCCAGATGCACAGGCGTTGCTCGCGGATGCTGTGCAGTTGCCTAATGGGCTTTACATTCTCTCGCCCGAAGATCGCATCTGTCACGCAGTTGCGCATATGCTGGCAGATGGCGATCTAGGCGGAGGGTTGAGAAATCTATGGGATATTAAATGCTTGATATCGGAAATTGAGAATATATCTCAACTTGAATCACGCGCCCGGCATCATGGCCTGCATACGCATGTGGCAAGAGCGCAGCGCCTTGCGGAACACCTCTATGGTGATGGCAATGTGCGCCTGACATTGGGGGATCGCCTCTTCATCCGCCGCCTGCTGGCCCGTAACGAATGGGGCAGTGATGGCCGCAAATATCTGGGGTTGGCCTTCTATATCCGCTCGCACCTGTTGCGCATGCCTCCGCTCATGCTGGCGCGTCACCTCTGGACCAAATGGCGCAAGGGTTACCGGCCAGTCTAGGCTTTGTTTTAGTGTAAGTGGAATACACTCTAATCTTGCCAATTTTCCAGCACCGGCACCAGATCATTGAAATGATGTAATATAGCGTCGGCGCCCAGCTCATCGCTGGCATCGATGAAGCCGAAGCTTACAGCGATGTTCGATAAGCCTGCATTGCGCGCTCCATCAATGTCGTTTGATGTATCGCCAAGGAAAACGCAGCTTCCGCCACCTGCGCGCTCGACCATAGCGTGCAGAGGTTCGGGCTGTGGCTTGGCCTTGCCCACTGTGTCGCCGCATATGATTGTTTCGAAAAGATGCGTCAGACCCAGTTGCTCGATCATCGGGAAAGTGAAGCGCTCATATTTATTGGTGCAAATAGCAAGGCGCGTGCCGCGAGACCGCAGGGCATTCATAGCGTCCAGAGCGCCGGGATACAGCATTGTATGGTCGCAATGATGCTCCTGATAATAGTCCATCAGCACGGGGGAGAGGGCATTAAGCCGTTCGGGGGTGTAATCGCCTGATGCCTTCATGGCGCGCTCCAGCATGACCCGTGTGCCCTTGCCGACATAGCGCTTGATTTCCTCGATCGGGTGAGGCGGTAAATCTATGGTCGCCAGTGTATGATTGACGGCTGATGCGAGGTCTATGCTGCTGTCGACCAATGTTCCATCAAGATCAAAACCGACAATATCAAATGTAATTTTTCCCATAAGGCGGCCTCATGCACTTTGGGTTATGGAATATGCAACCCAAACATGGCAGAGGGTCACAAGCAAAACCTTCAGGCATGAGGAATCATAACAGGTGAGCAGCGCAGGAACAGTAAGGCCATTGGCCGTCATTATATTGGCTGCGGGGCAGGGCACACGGATGAAATCCTCTGTGCATAAGGTTCTGCACCCGATTGCCGGGCGCCCGATGCTGCTGCATCTGTTGGCGAGTGTTGAAGCGCTCAGGCCTGAACGTAAGGTCATTGTGGTTGGCGCCGGGCGCGAGCAGGTGGAAGCGGCTGTTGCTGGGCAGGGTGTTGATATTGCCGTGCAGGAACAGCAGTTAGGCACGGGCCATGCAGTAATGCAGGCGCATGATGCGTTGCAGGGTTTTGCCGGGGATGTGCTGATCCTATACGGTGATGTGCCCTTGGTTAGCGCTGCGACGATGCGTGACATGATTGAGCGCCTGAACCGGGGTGATGAACCGCGCGCTGTGGTGCTGGGGTTCCGGCCTGATGATCCTGCAGCTTATGGCCGCATCATAGCAAACTCTCAGGGCGTTATTGAGAAAATGGTGGAGTTTAAGGACGCGTCAGAACAAGAGCGCGCTGTCGACCTGTGCAATAGCGGGTTGATGGCGGTGCGTTCATCTGATCTGTTCGTGTTACTCGATAGCATCCATAATAATAATGCAGCAGGCGAATATTATCTGCCGGACATTGTCATGCTGCCCGGTGCACCCAGCGCGGTGATCGAAACGGACGCGCAGCAGGTGGCGGGCGTGAATAGCCGGGTTGAGCTGGCGGGCGTGGAAGCCGCATGGCAGGCCCAGCGGCGTATGGAAGCAATGGCCGATGGCGTAACTCTGATTGCGCCGGAAACGGTGTTTTTTAGCTATGATACGCAGCTCGCGCGTGATGTTGTGGTGGAACCGCATGTGGTGTTTGGGTCGGGCGTAACGGTGGAAGAAGGTGTGACAGTCCACAGTTTCTCGCATCTTGAGGGTGCGACAGTCCGTAAATCTGCTCAAATAGGCCCATATGCGCGGTTGCGCCCCGGCGCTGATATTGGTGTGAAGGCGAAAGTCGGCAATTTTGTCGAGATCAAGAAAGCGACGCTTGCTGAGGGCGCGAAGGCCAATCATCTCTCTTATATTGGCGATGCGAGCGTGGGCGCGGGCGCGAATATTGGCGCGGGCACGATCACCTGCAACTATGATGGTTTCTTCAAGTATCAGACGGAAATTGGCGCTGGCGCGTTCATCGGGTCAAACAGTGCGTTGGTTGCGCCGGTGAAGGTGGGCGATGGCGCGATTGTGGGCGCGGGCAGCGTGTTGACGCAGGATGTTGCCGCCGACGCTCTGGCGCTGGTGCGCGCCCCCCAGCAGGAAAAAATGGGCTGGGCCAGGCGTTTCCGCGATATCATGACGGCTCGGAAAACAGGCAAATAAAGAAAGCGGCGAAGACACTATGTGCGGCATTATTGGAATTGTGGGCAGAGATGATGTTGCCGAGCGTTTGCTGGATGGGCTGCGGCGTCTTGAATATCGCGGTTATGACAGCGCGGGCATAGCGACCGCGCATGATGGCGTTATCGAGCGTCGGCGCGCAGAGGGCAAGCTCAATAACCTTGCCCGCGAGCTGATGGGTGAGCCGCTGCCCGGCACGATTGGTATCGCCCATACCCGCTGGGCGACGCATGGCGCACCGACCACGAGCAATGCGCACCCGCATGCCACGGGCGAAATTGCGCTGGTGCACAACGGCATTATTGAGAACTTCAAAACATTGCGTGATGAATTGACCGGGAAAGGCCGTCATTTCGACAGTGAAACGGATACGGAAGTCGTCGCGCATCTGGTGAGCGATCTGGTAGAGCAGGGCGTTTCTCCCAAGGATGCCGTGGCGCAGATATTGCCGCGCCTTCACGGGGCCTTTGCGCTCGCCATAGTGTTTCGGCAGCATCCGGATATGCTGATCGGCGCGCGTCTGGGCTCGCCGTTGGTCGTGGGCTATGGGGATGGCGAGACCTATCTTGGCTCGGATGCTCTGGCGCTGGCCCCGTTAACGCAGAAAATCGCCTATCTTGAAGAGGGCGATTGGGTCGTCATTACACGCGATGGCGCGCAAATCTATGATAGTGATAATAACCCGGTTGAGCGGCCCATCACTATTTCCGGCGTATCGGGTGCGATGATCGACAAGGGCAATCATCGCCATTTCATGCAGAAGGAAATTTATGAGCAGCCGGTCGTGGTGGCTCAGACATTGCGCTCCTATCTGCGCCGTTTGGAAAATCAGGTGGCACTGCCGGATATGAATTTCGATCTGGGAAGTGTGAAGCGCATTACCATCGTTGCGTGTGGTACCAGCTTTTATGCCGGACTGGTTGCGAAATACTGGATCGAGAAATTTGCGCGCGTGCCGGTTGATATCGATGTTGCCAGCGAGTTTCGCTATCGTGACCCGGTATTGGAAGAAGGCGGGTTGGCACTGTTCATCAGCCAGTCGGGCGAGACGGCTGATACGCTTGCTGCGCTACGCCATGCGCGTGAGCAGAAGCAGATCATTGCGGTTGTTGTGAACGTACCCACAAGCTCTATGGCGCGCGAGGCGGACTTGCTATTGCCGACCCATGCCGGCCCGGAGATCGGTGTTGCTTCTACCAAGGCCTTTACCTGCCAGCTCGCCGTGCTGGCTGCGCTGGCCGCTAACCTTGCGCGTGCCAAGGGGCGGCTTGACCCTACAGAGGAAGCTGAAATTGTCGGGCATCTCGCCGAAGCTCCGGCAGCGATGAATGAGGCACTGTCGCATGATGCGGATATTGAAGCGATGGCCCATCTGATCGCGCCTGCGCGTGATGTGCTCTATTTGGGGCGTGGGCCGGACTATCCGATGGCACTGGAGGGTGCCCTTAAGCTCAAGGAAATCAGTTATATTCACGCTGAGGGCTATGCCTCTGGCGAGATGAAGCATGGGCCGATCGCGCTGATCGACGACGCTGTGCCTGTCATTGTGATTGCGCCTTCAGGGCCGCTCTTTGAGAAGACGGTGTCTAATATGCAGGAGGTGCAGGCGCGCGGCGGTAAGGTGGTGCTGATTTCCGATGCTGATGGCATTGCGCAGGCAGGCGAGGGATGCATGGCGACGATCGAGATGCCCAAAGTACACCCGTTGATTGCGCCATTGGTTTATGCTGTGCCCGTGCAGCTGCTGGCATATCATGTAGCCGTTGCAAAAGGCACGGATGTCGATCAGCCCCGCAACCTCGCTAAATCTGTGACGGTTGAGTAGAGATCCCAAACCGGCTGATACCGTTATTTTGTAAATACCTCTTGCAAACTCTCTAAACTGCGTCACTATGTTGCAACGCACAATTTGCGATGGAAAGGATAGAGGTTTAGCTTGCCTTTCAATGAAATGCTGGAGGCGGACGGCTCGATCCGGGATTGCTATGCGCAGATACAGCGCTGGGTAGATGACACTAGTATCGCCGGCCTTGGGCGGCGAATGGAAGAAGTTGAAGCTATTTTCCGCCGTATTGGCATTACATTTGCGGTTTATGGTGAAGGCGGCGACCCGGAACGGCTCATCCCGTTTGACCTGCTGCCCAGAATATTCACGGCAGCAGAATGGGGTGTGCTGGATCAGGGGATACGCCAACGTGCGCGTGCGCTGAATGCATTTTTGCATGATGTGTATAATGGCGGCGCAATTATTCAGGCGGGCATTGTTCCCGCAGATATCATATATAAAAACAGCGCCTATGCGCCCGAGATGATTGGTTTTACACCGCCGGGTGGCGTGTACAGCCATATTGTCGGTATCGACATTGTCCGCACTGGCCCGGATAGTTTTGAGGTGCTGGAGGATAATTGCCGCACACCGTCAGGCGTGTCTTACATGCTTGAAAATAGAGACATTATGGCGCGTATGTTTCCAGATTTGTTCGAGCAAGGTCTGGTTGCACCGGTTGATGATTACCCTGACCAGCTATTGGATACGCTCAAAGAGCTGGCACCTGCTGCCTGCAAGGGTGATCCTGTGGTGGTGGTTCTCACACCCGGCTCCCTCAACAGCGCTTATTATGAGCACAGCTTTCTGGCTGATCTGATGGGGGTGGAGTTGGTCGAGCCGGCCGATTTGTTTGTTGATGAAGGCCGGGTGTGGATGAAGACGACACATGGCCCGAAGCGGGTTGATGTCATTTATCGTCGTATAGATGATGACTATATTGATCCACTGACGTTCCGGCCAGACAGCATGCTTGGAATTCCTGGTCTCTTTCATGCTTACCGCAGTGGGGGTGTCACGATCTGTTCAGCGCCGGGGGCCGGGATTGCTGATGACAAGGCGATCTACATCTATGTTCCCAAGATGATTGAATTTTACCTTGGGGAAAAGCCGGTCCTCTCTAACATTGAAACATGGCAATGTTCCAAGCCGGATGAATGCGCCTATGTATTGGAGCATTTGTCTGAATTGGTCGTCAAAGAGGTCCATGGCTCAGGTGGCTATGGCATGCTGATCGGGCCGAAATCGACACAGGAGGAAATTGAAACCTACGCGGACCGTATTCGCGCCGCCCCTGACCAGTTTATCGCGCAACCAACATTGGACCTCTCAACGGTTCCGACGCTGGGTTCGAGCAGTATTGTCGGGCGTCACGCTGATTTCAGGCCCTTTTGCCTTGTTGGCAAAGACTATCGATTGGTGCCAGGTGGATTAACCCGTGTTGCGCTGACCGAAGGATCCCTGGTTGTGAATTCCAGTCAGGGAGGTGGGGTGAAAGACAGTTGGGTTTTGCAGGAGTGATGCGATGCTGAGCCGGACCGCTGCAAACCTGTTTTGGATGGCGCGCTATATAGAGCGTGCCGAAGCTACAGCACGCCTCATTACAATGGGGCAACGCATGGCAATTTTGCCGGGTGCACATAGTCGTGATGAATGGCGCTCGGTACTCAGGGTTACAGGGTGTGAATCCTTGTTTCCAAAAGATGCAATTATCCGGGAAACGGACGTTGTGGATTGCTTACTGCTAGACCCGGACAACCCTTCTTCCGTTCGATCATGCCTGTCCCGCGCTCGTGAAAACGGGAAGTCAGTTCGTACAGCGCTCACGCAGGATATGTGGGAAGCGCTGAATGAAGGGTGGCGCAAACTGGACGGGTATGACGTTGCGACTGCCCGTGTACAGCTTGCCAGCCTGCTGGATTGGGTGCGGAACCGGGCTATGGTTTTCCGCGGGGCAGCGGATTCAGGACATTTGCGCAATGAGGGCTATGATTTTCTACGTATCGGCAGCTCATTGGAATGTTCGGAAATGACACTGCGGTTGCTGGATGTGAAATATTATGTGTTGCTACCAGAGACTGAGGTCGTTGGCGGCACGCGTGACCATTATCAATGGGCCTCTGTTTTGCACGCCCTCTCCGGAAACCGTGCGTATCATCATGTCTATGGCGGCGGTTATGCGCCGTGGCAGATCACGGATTTTCTAATCCTTTCCAAGATATTTCCGCGCTCTGTGGCCTATTGCTGGCGCCAGATATCCTATCGGCTTATCCGGCTCTCTCTGACCCATGATGATGTCGCTCAAAGCAACAATCTGATTACCCGAATGGTACGGCGCCTCGAAGGGCTCGATAGCGGGGAAATTTTCAGCATTGGTTTGCATGAAATGGTGACGGAATGTCTCAAGAATAATGCACGTTTGGGTGATGAAATCGCCAGCAGCTATCATTTCAATTGATCGGATATTGGGAATGAAACTGATCGTTCGCCACCAGACACTATATCGCTACGAGAGTGGCAGCAGCCGTATCGCAATGCTCTTGCGGCTTAAGCCGTCTGATAATGATAGTCAGAAGATTAGCGAGTGGCGAGTAACTGTTAATGATGAGCCTGTCACCGCGTTCATGCGCAATGGGCATGGCGACATGGAAGCCTTATGGGTACGCCATGATCAGCTCGACAGTGCAACAATCGTCGCAAGTGGGGTTGTGGAAACCACAGACTGTTCTGGCGTCATATCAGGTCTCGAATTTCAGCCAGACCCTCGGGTTTATCTGCGCGAGACTCCACTCACCAAGGCATCGGTAGCCATACGAGAATCTGCCGAAGCCATTCAGGCTGAAACAGTGTTGGATCGTTTGCATCTTGTGTCAGCGCATGTCCGCGATGCAGTGACCTATCGGTCAGGCGCGACTAATGCCGAAACGCCAGCCGCGCATGCTTTCGATATCGGGGCAGGTGTATGTCAGGACCATGCGCAGATATTCATCGCTATGGTACGGCATTTGGCTGTGCCTGCGCGTTATGTGAGCGGTTATTTGATGGCTGACCCGGAGCAGGGGATATTGCATGAAACTCACGCTTGGGCGGAAGTCTGGATAGAAGATCTGGGTTGGCTAGGTTTTGATGTGTCCAACGGGGTTTGCGTCACCGATCATTATATCCGGCTTGCATCTGGCCTTGATGCCCATGATGCCGCGCCAGTGAGAAGTGTGGCTCTGTCCAGTGGCCCTGTTACGCTGGATGTTGATGTCCGCATTGACCCAATGGATACTGCTTACAGCCCGCCGCCGATTGTGGAATTGAACCAGAATGCGCAGCAATAAGTTGTGGAATCAGTAGAACTATAAGATAGCATTGCTACTATAAAAACATGAGAATGAAGCGATGACATATTGTGTGGCTATAAGGGTCAATAATGGTCTGGTGATGCTATCCGATACGCGCACCAATGCCGGGCTCGACAATATCGGCCGATTTCGCAAAACCTTCACCTATGAAGTGCCCGGTGAGCGTGCGTTGGCCATGATGTGTTCGGGCAATCTTTCGATCACGCAGGAAGTTCGCACCACATTGTCGCGTGCGATCAAGGAATCTGAAAACGATCCTGATATTGAGACTTTGCTGAATTGTGCATCCATGCACCGCGCAGCGCAACTTGTCGGTGATGCTATGGCCTCGGTGCAAAAGCGCTACCGCCCGACTCTGGAAATGCAAGGGTCTGCGGCGGATGCTACGCTGATGCTTGCCGGGCAACGCAAGGGCGGGAAGCCGCGTCTCTATATGATTTACTCTGCTGGCAATTTCATCGAAGCGACGGCGGACAATCCCTTTTTCCAGATAGGTGAGCATAAATATGGCAAGCCGATACTGGACCGGGTCATAACGCCTGAGACGAGATTGGAAGCTGCGGCCAAAGCCGCATGCGTATCAATGGACTCGACTATAAGGTCCAATCTTTCTGTTGGCATGCCTCTCGATCTGACGGTCATTGCACGTGACGCATATGCCTTTCGTATGCGCCGCCGGATCGAGGCCGATGATGAAGAGTTCCTCAGTATATCGGAGAGTTGGGCGTCGGCGCTCCGGCGTGGGTTTGAGGATTTGCCGACAATTTTGGATTGAACGGCTTTAGCATTTTTTCGGAGTAGACTGAAACAGCCTTTAGGCGCTGCAAGTAAGTCTTGGGTGCAATGCCCCTTGCGTACGCGCGTGACCTGCTTATGTGCATAGGCACAGCACATCTGGATTATCGAAGGCAGTTTCATGACCGAACCCAAACATACCCGCATGCTCATCCTTGGTTCCGGCCCGGCCGGGCTGTCTGCTGCCATTTATGGCGCACGCGCAGGCCTGAAACCGATTGTTGTGCAGGGTATGCAGCCGGGTGGCCAGCTTACGATCACTACGGATGTCGAAAATTATCCCGGCTTTCGTGATGTGATCCAGGGGCCGTGGCTGATGCAGGAGATGCAGGCGCAGGCAGAACATGTCGGTGCGGAAATGATATGGGACCAGATTGTCGATATTGATCTGTCGCAGCGCCCTTTCCGTCTGACTGGCGATGGCGGCTCGCAATATACCGCTGATACGCTGGTGATCTGCACTGGCGCGCAGGCCAAATGGCTTGGTACGCAGGGCGAGCAGGAGCTTTCTGGCAAAGGTGTTTCGGCTTGTGCGACTTGCGATGGTTTTTTCTATCGCGGCAAGAAGGTTGTGGTGATCGGTGGTGGTAATACTGCCGTCGAGGAAGCGCTTTATCTCACCAATCATAGTGATGATGTGACGCTTATCCATCGTCGCGATTCTCTGCGTTCTGAGAAAATCCTGCAAGACCGCCTGCTGTCACACCCCAAGATCAAAGTGCTTTGGAATAAGCAGGTTGAGCGTTTTGTTGGCGGAGGAGACCCTGAAGGGCTGGTGGGTGTCGATCTGGTCGATACGGTCACCGGCGAGAAATCGCATGAACCGACCGATGGTGCATTTGTGGCGATTGGCCATAAACCCTCGACAGAGTTGTTCGAAGGCAAGCTACCATTGGACGGCGGCTATCTGGTTGTTGAGAAGGGTACATCCAAAACCGAAGTGCCAGGTGTGTTCGCTGCAGGTGACGTCACAGACAAAGTCTATCGTCAGGCTGTAACCGCAGCGGGCATGGGTTGCATGGCGGCATTAGATGTCGAGAAATTTCTTGCTGATAGTGATTATGAGGCATCAAAAGCCGCATCTTGAGGGGGACGTGAAGGCTGTGGGTGACCTCAGCCCTTAGAAACGACTTTCTCTTCGACAAAGGCGAGTAGCGTTCCGTATGTCTCGAACGTCTCGCCGTCGATGTCATCATCATCAATCAGGATAGAGAAACGGTCTTCCACCTCGGTGAGAAGTGCTGCGACGGCCATCGAGTCCAGCTCCGGCAGGGCGCCAAACAGCTCGGTATCAAGCGTGAATGCCAATACCTGTTCAGGCTCCAGACCCAAAACATCCTGCAATGTCTCACGCAATTGGCCGTTAACCGACGGGGGTTGCGCATTTTTCACTGAAGATAATGCCGTCATGACTCTGGCTGTAGCCTCAAGATGGGCGGCGGACAAGCCGGGAAATGCGTGTTTTTATAGCTGGAAGCCACATGCTGGCTTTACGCGGGTCAAAGCAATCGAGCTTGAGCATCGGGCGCTCGCGTTCCATCCAGTCGCGCTTATAGCTATTTCCACCGGTCCCATAATTAATATGAGAGACATGATCGACGTCAATCATATGGGCAAACATATGATGGCTGAGTAATGTGCCGGGTGAGCCTGCATCCTGCGCGCTGTCGTGTGCAATCTTGTGAATACAGGCGGTCTTGCCTTCTATGGTCCAGAGTTGGCTTGCAACGGGGCGACCGTCGTCTGAATCATAGGCAAAGCCCAGCCGCAGAGCGCCACGCGTGTTGGCTTCCTCCGCAATCGCGCGGATCATATCGGGCCATGGCTCGGCATTTTTCCAACTGGCTGAATATACAGAGCAATAGTTTTCCCAGCTCTCATTTGAGACATGGTGGCAGATCTCAAAACGGTACCGCTCAGCTTTGCCCTTACGTTTGACACTGGAACGGAGCTGGCCGGGGCGCTGCTTCCAATAGGTTGCAAAATCCCGTCCATTAAGATCCAGCACATGATTGCTGTTCTGGTCTGTGAGTACAGCAATCCAGCCTGCCTTGGCAAACGCGCGACGTAGTTCTTCTGCCATGCCGCTACCGTCTTCGATTAAGGGGAAGAGGCTGATGCGTTGATGATTTTTCTTAAGGTCTGCTGCGATGCGGATCAGCAGTGCCTGACGTTCACGCGTACTGGGGTTGCCTTCATATATAGGCCCATAAGCAAAGCTGTAATAGTTGGAGAGGGCCGCCAGATGACCACCCTGATCGATGAGTGGTAAAACAGCGCTCATATCGCCAGATTGTGCGCGTGCCATATGGACCGGAACATCAGCAAAACAATGTTGCGCCAGCATGCCAAACCATGCGGGGCGTAAAAAGCCATATTCCTGTGGGTCGTTGCCTTCCATTGGCTGATGAATATCTCTATCGCTCGACATGGTCACTAGCATGAAGGAAAAATGTGCAAATGGGGTTAAGCGCAGATGGGTTTAAGTAAAGTGCCTGTTAAGCCGATTGACCATCTCCCTCTTATGGGTGGCAGGGAGAGTCAGGCGTTAGCCGGTAAGGCTGTTGTGCTGAGCTATACCGAGCTGGAGCTGCATGTCGGCCAGATGGCGGCATGGCTGGCGGGCTATGGCTTTGCGCCGGGCGCGCGTGTGGCAAGCTGGACCGCCAAGGGGCTGGTAGCATGTTTAATGCCTCTGGCGGCGGTGCGTGCGGGGCTGGTGCATGTGCCGGTCAACCCGCTGCTCAAACATGCACAGGTTGCGCATATCCTTGCTGATAGCGGTGCGTCGCTGTTGGTCGCTACAAAGAGCCGCCTTGCGTCTTTGGTGGAGGGTGATGTTCCGGCGATCTGCCAGACTGTTGTGGAAGGTGATGCGACTGCGGCATTGAGCGATCATGCGCCTTTGCCAGCTTCGGCTGCTGACCCCGATAGCCTTGCCGCTATTCTCTATACCAGCGGATCGACCGGGCGGCCCAAGGGCGTGATGCTCAGCCACACCAACCTCTGGCTTGGGGCCGTGTCGGTAGCGGAATATCTGAATATCTCATCGCAAGATCGTGTTCTGGCGGTTCTCCCGCTCAGCTTTGATTATGGGCAGAATCAGCTGCTCTCGACATGGGCGGCAGGCGGTACGGTCATTCCGCTTGATTATCTTACCGCGCGTGACGTGATCAAGGCCGTGGACCGTGAAAACATAACGACTTTGGCCGGTGTTCCGCCGCTCTGGGTGCAGCTCGTTGAGGCGAACTGGCCTGCGGAGGTTGCGGCCAAGGTACAGCGGATTACCAATAGTGGGGGCGCGCTTTCGACTGCATTGGTGGGTAAGTTGCGTGATCTCTTTCCCGATGCCAACATCTACCCCATGTATGGCCTGACAGAGGCGTTTCGCTCCACCTATCTGCCGCCGGAACTGGTCGCTAGCCACCCTGAGAGCATGGGGCGGGCCATTCCGCATGCTGAAATACTGATTTGCCGTGCCGATGGCGGCATTACCGATGATGAAGAACCGGGTGAGTTGGTGCATTGCGGGCCGTTAGTGGCGCAAGGCTATTGGAATGACCCGGAACGCACGGCCGAGCGGTTCCGCGCCGCGCCGCCCGCTTCGCTATATGGCGGAACGGCGGTATGGTCTGGCGATACGGTGCGGCGGGACAAAGATGGGCTGCTCTATTTTATTGGTCGCGAAGATGCGATGATCAAGAGCGCGGGCAATCGTATCAGCCCCACTGAGCTTGAAGAAGAGGCGCAATCCGTCGATGGCGTGGCGGAAGCTATAGCGCTTGGCGTCGCTGATGAACGGCTTGGGCAATCAGTGTTGTTGCTTGTACGGCTATCTGATGGACAAGAAGAAGAGGCTGTACTGGATCATTTGCGTTCATATCTGAAAGCGGAGCTGCCCAATTTTATGATGCCGCATGAGGTTCGGGGGCTGGCACAGTTTCCGCGCAACCCCAATGGCAAGATCGACCGTGTGGCGCTGATGCGCGAGCATACACAAAAACAAGAGGTGACGTCATGAAGCCTATGGGACCAGTCCCGCATTGGTATGCAGCCGAGGAGGGGATGCTTCTCATTGGCGGCTGTGGCGCATTATCCTTGGTCGATGAGGCAGGAGATACGCCACTTTTCGTTTATGACGCCAGTATCGTGCGGCGAATTATAGGGAAGCTCCGCGCGAGCATGCCGGATGGGCTGCATCTGCATTATGCGATCAAAGCCAACCCGTTCCCTGAGCTGCTGGCGATGATGAGTGAACTGGCTGATGGTTTCGATATTGCCTCTGGTGGCGAGCTGGATCGTGCGTTGGAGGCCGGCATGGAGCCGCAGAACATCAGCTTTGCCGGGCCGGGTAAGCGCGATGATGAGCTGCGTGCGGCAATCATGGCAGGGGTGACGATCAATCTGGAATCCGAAGGCGAGGCGGAGCGGGCATTGAGCATAGGTGAAGCGGTTGGCAAGCAGCCGCGTCTTGCTGTACGCGTGAACCCGGATTTTGACCTTAAAGGCTCTGGCATGAAAATGGGCGGCGGGGCCAAGCCTTTTGGTGTAGACTCTGATCGCGCTGCAGCGCTGGCCAGGCATGTGATGGCCGCTGGTGCCGATTGGCAGGGCTGGCATATATTTTCTGGCTCACAAGCGCTCGATGCCGATGCGATAATCGAAACCCAGCGCGAGACGATCGCTCTTGCTGTGCGTTTGTCGGATGATGTTGGCGTATCACCGCCGCTCGTCAATATCGGTGGAGGTCTTGGAGTACCCTATTTCCCAGGTGATGAGCCGCTTGATCTGCGACCGATCGGGCTTGCGCTTGAGGAAACGATCACGATGGTACCGGATATATTGGAAGAGAGCGCCTTTGCAATGGAGCTGGGGCGCTATCTGGTGGCAGAGGCGGGTGTGTACCTCACGCGCGTGATTGATGTGAAAGAGAGTCATGGCGAAGTTTTTGCCGTGACGGATGGCGGACTGCATCATCAACTCGCCGCCAGCGGCAATTTTGGTACGGTCGTACGGCGCAATTATCCGGTGGCCGTTGCGAATAAATTTGGTGCTGAGCCTGCTGATGCGCCGGTGAATATTGTCGGGTGCCTGTGTACGCCGCTTGATCGGCTCGCAGACAAGGCTATGCTGCCCTCGGTCGCACCCGGTGATCTTGTAGCTGTTTTTATGGCCGGGGCATATGGAGCGAGTGCATCGCCTGCCGCTTTTCTGGGACATACTCCTGCCATTGAAATGATGGTTGGAGACTAGCAAAGTCGGCTGTTTGGGCCAGATTTTACAAGATTACTAACGGTATATTCACCCTTTATGCGCGATAGGGGGTGATATTAGCGGCTCTCTACATGTTGCGCCCCTACGGAAGGGGGCGTGTGCGGGGCTGTCCATTAGTGAGGTGACTGGCATGGTTTTTGGGCGACTAACCAAGTTTTTCATAGGGTTGTTACTCCCTTCATTGTTGCTGACGGCGTGTGCCGGCGGATCTGGCCGTCCTGAATTACCACCTGCATCGTTCGTGACGACTCAGGAAGGGCCGGGCGAGGAATATATCATTGGCCCGCTTGATGAGCTGACGATTTTCGTATGGCGTAATGAAGAACTGGGCGCGAAAGTTCAGGTGCGCCCTGATGGCCGGATCACTACACCGCTGATTACCGATATGCCTGCCGTTGGCAAAACGCCTAAAATGCTGGCAGATGATATCAAGCTGGCACTGACCCAATATATTCAGAACCCGCTGGTTTCGGTGATCGTCAACAAATTTTCCGGCACATTCTCCCAGCAGATTCGTATTGTCGGCGCGACTGAAAAGCCTGCCTCGCTGCCATATCGCGCCAATATGACGCTGCTCGATGCGATGATCGCTGTTGGTGGTCTGGGCGAATATGCCGCTGGCAATAAGGCGCGGCTTGTGCGGTTCGACAAGGAAACGGGCAAGCAGAAAGAATATGCGTTGCGTATCAATGACCTCATCAAGCGCGGTGATACGAAGGCCAACGTATTGCTCGCACCAGGTGATGTCATAATCATTCCCGAAAGCATGTTCTAGGACATGCGATTTGTGGGTTTAAGGACGGGAAGAGAATAGAATGCCAAGCCTGTATGACGAATTGCTGGTAGCGCTACACGGTGTGTGGAACCGCCGTTGGCTGGCGCTGGGCGTCGCCTGGGCGGTCAGCGCTCTGGGTTGGTTGGCTGTGTCACTAATCCCGAACAGTTATGAATCCAAAGCGCGGGTTTATGTCGCAACGCAGTCGGTTATTCAGGACAAGGTCGGCATATCGCCGATTGAGCAGCAGAAAAACCTTGATGGCTTGCGCCAGACATTGGCGAGTGTCGCAAACCTCGAAAAGGTCGTGCGGGGTACAGACCTTGCGGGAACCGTCGCCAGCGATGCGGATGTTGCCGCGCGGGTAGGCATGCTTCGCACTAATATTTCGATCGTTGCGGATCAGGACAATCTCTTCGAAATCACGACAACGATGGCCGACAGCTCGGTTTCGGATCGCGCCAATGCCAAACTGGCCTCACAGGTTACGCAGAAGCTGATCGACATTTTTCAGCAGGAAAATATCACGGGCAACCGCGATGAGACCCAACAAGGCATCGCGTTTCTTGATGAACAGATTGCCGAGCGTGGCAAAGCATTGGCTGAAATTGAACAGAAACGCGTTGAATTTGAACAGGAATATGTGGGTATGCTGCCCGGTGTCGGTTCGATTGCTGAGCGCATGAGGGCCGCACGTGGTGAACTGAGCCAGATTGAATCACAGCTTATGGGTGCGCAGAGTGCGCTTGCTGGCATGAATGGTCAGTTGGCCGGGACGCCTCGCTATATTGCAGGGGCGGGCGGTGGAAGTTCATTGAGCGTAGCGCAAGGCCAGCTTGCCGCTGCTAAAGCGCGCGGATGGACAGATGATCACCCCGATGTTGTGGCACTCAAGAGCCAGATCGCTTCACTAAAAGCACAGGGGGGCGCTGCTGCTGCAGGTACGCCAAACCCTGCTTATCTCTCGCTTCAGTCCATGCGGGCCGAGCGTGCAGCGACTGTACAGGCGCTTTCTGCTCGCAAGGCGCAAATTCAGGCGGACCTGAACGCTATGGCGTCTAAACAGGTCGCGGAACCGGGCCTTGCTGCAGAGCAAGACCGCCTGAACCGTGACTATGACGTGATGAAGAAAGAATATGATAAGTTGCTGGCTGACCGTGGCGAAGTGCGTTTGCGCGGTGAAGTGCAGAGCGAGACCAAAGGCACGACATTCCGTGTGATTGACCCGCCGAGCATGCCAAGCAGCCCTGCATCGCCGAACAGACCGCTGTTGCTTGTAGGCGTTTTGATTGTCGGCATTGGTGCGGGTGTTGGTGCGGCTTTCGCAATGGATCAGGTACGCCGCACTTTTCCGACAGCACAGCGCCTTGCCAAAGCGGCGGGCTTGCCGGTGATCGGCTCTGTAACGGAAACGCTTAATCCGGCACAAAATGTAGAGCGCAAGCATAAGCTGAAACTATTTGCTGGCGGCTGCGCGGCTTTGGGCACAGCGTGCCTGTTGCTCATTGTCGTCGAATTTGTCCAGCGCGGCATCGCATAGGGAGTGGGGACTATGAATAAACCGACATTTCCTCATCGCCCCGAAGGCCCCAAGCCCAAAGGCTTGCTTGAGCGCGCTTCGGAAGTTTTTGATTTCGATAATGCGCTGAAGGGTGAGAGCCTGCCACCGCTTGATATTCCTGCGGATTTGATCCCGCCTGCGCCTCAATTACAACCGGCACCATCACTTGCTGATAGTGACGTCGGGGCAAGAGATGTTCCGCGTGCACGCGATTGGACCGGGCCCGTTCAAACGATAGATTATGAGGCGATGACAGAAGCCGGTTATCTGGTGCCTGGTGCGCCGGTCAGCGGGCTGGGCGAGGAGTTCCGCATTATTAAGCGCGAATTGCTTGCGCGTATTCGCGGCACGCACCAGCATGAGGCTGTGCCCAACGGCAATGTCATTCTTATGACGTCCACGCATCCCGGCGATGGCAAAACCTATTGTGCGATTAATCTTGCTGTATCACTGGCCGCTGAGAGCGACCTTGAGGTGTTACTGGTCGATGCGGACTTTGCGAAATCCGCTATTCCTTCTGCTTTGGGCCTTAGCGCTGGTAAAGGTGTGATGGATGTATTGGCTGACCCGTCGCTGGCCGTCGAAGATCTGGTTATCCGTACTGACGTGCCTTCGCTCGCGGTGTTACCTGCTGGAGAAAACAGCCATAATGACGCTGAATATCTGGCTTCAGCCCGTATGGATGCGTTGATTACAGCTTTGGTGTCAGGCAGGCCGAACAGAGTTGTGATTTTCGACTCTCCGCCATTGCTGGCGGCTTCTGCTGCTGCGGTATTGGCATCGCATGTCGGCCAGACGGTACTGGTTGTCCGCGCTGACCGCACGAGCGAGACAGCGCTGCGTGATGCCGCTGGCTTGCTCAATGGATGCGCTCATATCCAATTGCTGCTGAATGGTGTGAAATTCTCCGCTTCGGGGCGGCGTTTCGGCACCTATTATGGCAAGCAGGAAGGCTAAGTGATGATGCGTCTTTCCACAGCCCGGCTATCGGTAGTGTTGCTTGCCATTGGCGGCATGCTGTCACCTGTGGCGCAGGCGCGCACAGATGTCATACCCTATATCGAGCTGGATCAGACGTTTATTACCAACCTCAAGGGCGGCAGCGATGACGTCTTGACCTATACCTCTGTCGCAGCCGGAGTTGAAGCCTTGGTGGCTACACCGCGCGCTGAGGCTGTCGTCAACCTTCGTTATGAGCATCAATTCGGGTGGAATAAGCAGACGCCAGATAGCGATATCCTCTCTGGTATTGCGCGTGCTCGCTATAGCGCCATTCAGGACAAGCTGAGCATTGAAGGCGGCGCAATGGCAACCCGTGTGCGTACCGATGGCTATTCTACTGGTACGGGCTCGCTGGTGACAGCGGGGGATTCTACCACCCACGTCTATTCGCTTTATGCCGGGCCGACATTCTCCAGCGAAGTGGGTGATGCAACAGTCAATGCCGCCTATCGCATCGGTTACACCCGCGTAGAGGATGATGTGAACGTCACTATAGGCGGTGTGCCCGCACTCGGCGTATTTGATGAAAGCGTATATCATAATGCGACGGCATCGGTAGGCATGCAGCCCGGACCCTTGCCTTTTGGCTGGTCGCTGGGCGTAGCCTATGACCGCGAAGACGCTACCGAGCTGGACCAGCGCTATGAAAGCAAGCAGGTGCGCGGTGACATCACTGTGCCTGTTACCTCTACTCTCGCTCTGGTCGGCGGTGTTGGCTATGAAGATATAGAAATCAGCCAGCGGGCTGCCCTGCTGGATGGCACAGGCAACCCGGTGGTAAGTAGCAAGGGGCGCCTGATTTCCGATACGTCGGTTCCGCGCCTTATTTCTTATGATGCAGATGGTTTGATATGGGATGCCGGGGTGCTCTGGCGACCCAGTCATCGTACCACGCTCGAAGCGCGGGTTGGCAGGCGCTATCAAAGCACGCATTATATCGGCAATTTCAGTTGGCGCGCGTCGCCAAGAAGCCTGCTGCAAATCTCCTATTTCGATCGGATTGACAGCTTTGGCCGCGTTATGAATGGCGCGCTTGTTGGCTTGCCTACTTCAGGCTTCGATGTGCTGCGCAATCCCTTTAGTGGTGATATTAATGGCTGTGTGAGCGGCGAAGAAGGCGGTAGCTGCTTTAATGATGCATTGGCTGCAATCAGTGGCACTAATTATCGCAATCGTGGTCTTTCGGGGCAATATAGTTGGACCGGCCGTCGCTGGAACTGGGGTGCAGGTCTAGGCTATTCGCGCCGTAAGTTTATCGCGCCGTCAGGTTCGATATTTTCGACAGTGAATGGCGCTACGGATGAATATTATTTCGGCGAAGCCTTTGCGGGCGTAAAGCTCGACCCCAATTCGACATTAGGTGCGAGCCTCTATGCCAATTATTTTGATGCCAGCTCTGGTGGCATCGATATCACCAATTACGGCTCATATGTCAGCTATAACCGGTTGTTTGGGCGCCGTTTGAGTGCGCGGGCTTCTCTGGGGCTCGATGCGCTCGATACCAGTGATCTGGACACAATCATCAGCCTGCTCGGGCAGGTTGGCGTGCGCTATCAATTTTAAAGGAAAGGGCAGGGCGGTAACATGCCGCCTGCATGGAGATCGATACGATGTACGACCAATATTATGAGTTCAAGGGCCGCCCCTTTCAGCTCACGCCCGACCCGCACTTCTATTTTGAAAGCGCGACGCATCGTAAGGCGCTGTCTTATCTTGGCTATGGCCTGGCGCAGGGCGAGGGCTTTATCGTCATTACAGGTGATATTGGCGCGGGTAAAACGACTTTGGTCGGCCATGTCATGTCGACTATCGACCCGCAGCGCCTCACAGCCGTAAAGCTGGTTTCCACGCAGGTAGAGGGCGATGACATGCTCCGCCTTGTTGCGCAGAGTTTCGGCATTACCGAAGAGGTTTTGCCCAAGGCCCAGCTGCTTCAGCGCATTGAGGCCTTTTTGCATGCTCAGGCGCGCAAGGGCTTGCGCACATTGCTAATCGTTGATGAGGCGCAGGGCCTCTCTATCTCCGCCATCGAAGAATTGCGCATGCTTAGCAACTTTCAGTTGGGTGGTCAGGCGTTGCTTCAGATATTCCTGCTTGGCCAGCCAGAGTTCCGTGATCTGATCGGCTCCCCTGAGCTGGAACAGCTGCGCCAGCGTGTGATTGCGACACATCATCTTGAGCCGATGCTGGCCAACGAGATAGAGCCTTATGTGATGCACCGCCTGTCTCTGGTAGGCTGGCAGGGCAAACCGCATTTCACAAAAGACGCCTTCACAGCACTTTATGGAGCGACCGATGGCGTTCCGCGCCGTGTTAATGCGCTTATGAGCCGTGTGCTGCTATTGGGTGCTGTTGACCGGCTGAGTGAGGTTGATGGGCAGGTGGTTCACGCCGTGGCCGCTGATATGGGGCTGGACGCTGACCTTGAGCCTGAAGCCATGACGGCATCGGCGCTGGATAGCCTGGTCGATGATGAGTTTGACGCAGTGCCTGCAGAGCCAGAGCAGGCGGATATTGCGGGCCCATCTGATACATCAGTTGATGCGCAAGATATGGCTGATACCAGTGTGGATGTTTCTTCCGATGAAGGCATGACACAGGGCGAAACTACGCCTGCGAGCCTTATGCAAGCCGATGCTGATGAGGCTATTAATCCGCTGGAACTGCATAAAATTCGCGATGAGTTGGAAGATTTACGCCGTGCTATTGGTGCTTCTGCTGGCATGGGCGGGGATCAGCACGCGTTGATGGACCGCCTGAGCGCGCTTGAAACGCGGGTCGCAAGCGCTGAATCGCGGACCGATGATCATGAAACGGCTTTACGCCGGGTCTTGACCCTGCTGGTCGAATGGGTCGAGAGTGAGGAACAGAGCATCCGCGCCGCGTGATGTGCGCTGTGTGAGCCAGTGATGTCGCTTGAAGGGAAGCGTTGATGTTACCTTTTATCAATGCTTTATCTGTCGATATTGAGGACTGGTTTCAGGTTGGTGCGTTTGAAAAAACATTGGGCCGTGATGATTGGGAACACCTCACACCCCGCGTAGAACGCAATACAGACGCTGTGCTTGCTCTTTTTGCCGAAACAGGCGTTAAGGCGACATTTTTTACACTGGGCTGGGTGGCAGAGCGGTATCCTGCACTCATCCGCCGTGTCGTCGATGCGGGCCACGAGTTGGCCAGTCATGGTTATGATCATCAGCGGGTTTTCACCTTCACACCGGATGAATTTCGCGCGGACCTCAAAAAATCACGGGACCTGTTGGAGCAGGCAGGCGGTACTGCGGTAACGGGTTATCGCGCGCCGAGCTTCTCTATCGACAGCCGTACGCCCTGGGCACACCAGATTCTCGCCGAAGAAGGCTATGCTTATTCGAGCAGCGTCGCGCCTGTCGTACATGATCATTATGGATGGCCTGAAGCGCCGCGCTTTGCCTTTCGCCCATTGGCGGACCAGCCGCTTATTGAACTGCCGGTCACGACAGCGCGTTTCGCCGGGCGCACATTGGCCGCAGGCGGTGGCGGGTTTTTTCGCCTTTTGCCCTATGCTTTCTCGCGCTGGGCAGTACGGCAGGTTAATGATGAGGCTAAGCGCCCCGCGATCATCTATTTTCATCCGTGGGAAATCGACACCGATCAGCCGCGTGTACCCAATGCGCCGCTCAAATCACGTATTCGTCATTATACGAATATTAGTGTCATGGCGCCAAAGCTACGTCGGCTGATCAGTGATTTTGAATGGGGCAGAGTCGATACGCTGCTCGAAACTCAGAAGGAGGGGGCGCTGTGTTGGCCCGCAACATGATTGTAGAGTTCGCTGATCTTGATGATGCGCGCCACACTGCTGAGTTGGATGAATGGGTGTGCGCCCAGCCAGGGTCTAGCCCCTTTCATCGTCCGGCATGGATATGCGCTGTCGCGCGCGGCACGAAGCAGCAAGCAATGATGCTGGTGTGCCGCCATGGCGGCGAAATCACAGCTGTCCTTCCACTTAACCTTATCCATTCTCCCTTGTTTGGGCGTGCGCTTGTGTCCAGCGGCTTTGCGGTCGATGGCGGCATATTGGCGAGCGATGAGGAGAGCGCGCAGCTATTGGCAGATGCTTGCTGGCATGAAGCGCAGGCGCGCAGTTGCCCTACGGCAGAGTTGCGAGGCGGCATGGTGCCAGATGTTGGCTGGCAGCTCAAAAGTGCTGCCTATCTCAATTTTGCCAAGCAGCTTGAAGCCGATGATGAGGCGCAGCTTAAGGCCGTTCCCAAGCGCCATCGCGCTGAAATACGCAAAGGGCTGGCCAATGATCTGCAGATTGAAGCCGGGAATAGTGCGCGCCTGCTTGAAATTCATTACCGGCTTTACGCGGAAAATGTGCATCGCTTGGGTACCCCGGTATTCCCCAAGACATTGTTTGCTGAAGTGCTGGCGGCTTTTGGCGATAAAGCCAATATCACCCTCGTTTCAAGAGACGGCGCTCCAGTGACAAGTATATTAAGCCTGTATCATCGCGAGAGCTGCATGCCCTATTGGCATGGAGCAAGCCTTGCTGCGCGGGCTTTGCGGTCGAACGAAGTCGGCTATTTCTGTTTGATGAGCTACGCGCGGGAACGGGGCTATACGATTTTCGATTTTGGGCGCTCCAAGGTCGGCACGGGGCCGGCGCTTTGGAAAAAGACATGGGGCTGGGAGGGTGAGCCGCTCACATACGCCACGCGTGCCGCACCGGGCATGGAGGCGCGCGATATCAACCCGCTTTCACCGCAATATCAGCGCAAGGTTGCGCTATGGAAGAAGCTGCCTCTGCCTTTGGCAAACCGGCTTGGGCCGATGATAGCGCGGGGCTTGGGCTGAGGGGCCATGGCGGCACAGATATTATGACGGCACAGGGCGAGATCCTTTTTCTGGTGCACCGTATCCCGTTCCCGCCAGATCGGGGCGATAAGATACGCTCGTATAATATGCTGAAAGCGATGGCGGAGATTGCGCCTGTGCATGTCGGCTGCTTTGCCGATGATGCGCGTGATATGAGCTTTGCCGATGAAATGGCCGAGGTGGCGGCCAGTCAATGCGTTACCATGCGTGATCGTTCGAAGCCTGTGGCGGGCATGAATGGGCTGTTGCGTGGCCAGCCGATGCTGGTCGCTATGTATGAGAAGCCCGAGCTGCATCGCTGGGTGCGAGAAACATTAGCAACCCGGCCGATCAAGGCGATTGTCGCGTATTCGGTGCAAATGGCGCATTATGTGCCGGATGATTTGCCGGTGAGTACGCGCTTCATGATGGACTTCGTTGATTTCGACAGCGCTAAATATGCCGCTTATGGTGCTGAGCAGGGCGGTGCCATGGGCTGGGTGAACAGGCGTGAAGGGCGTGTGCTGCTTGATTTTGAACGTGAGGTTGCGCGCCGGGCCGAAATTTCGACCTTTGTAAGCGATGCCGAAGCGCAGCTTTTTGCGCGCATGGCAGGGGTGGAAGACCGGAATGTCTGCGCTCTCGATAATGGTGTAAACCTTAATTATTTCAATAGACAATCAGATTTTTCTGAGATTGAATATAAAGAAAAGCCGTTGCTCGTTTTTACCGGGCAGATGGATTACCGCCCGAATATTGAGGCCGTGGAAAGCTTTGTACGTGAGGCTTTGCCGATTATTCGTGCCAAATATCAGAACGCGACATTTGCCATTGTCGGTCGTAGTCCTTCACCACAGGTTGAAGCGCTGGCGCAGCAGCCGGGTGTTATCGTGACCGGTGGTGTGCCAGATGTACGTGGTTGGGTAGCGGCGGCAGATGTGGTCGTTGCGCCGCTCAGGATTGCGCGGGGTATCCAGAACAAGGTTCTTGAAGCTATGGCGATGGCGCGCCCGGTTGTCGCCAGTCCGCAGGCGGCAGAGGGTATAGACGCCACCAATGGCGAGCATTTCATTGTCGCTAATGACCCGCAGGCAGAGGCTGAAGCCGTACGCGCTTTGCTTAAAAACCCGGATCAGGCGGATGCACTTGGCAAGGCAGCGCGGGCGCGGATGGAAGAGCGTTATGATTGGGCCGCAACATTAGCCCCCTTGCGCGACATGCTCTTTGGTTAGCATTATGACGCCAGTCATGCGCCTTTCTCCCTCCTCATTGCGAGACTTCGCAGAAACGCCGGGGTGGCCCCGGCATATGCTGGGGCTGGGCGGTTTGGCTGTGGCTATCCTGCTGCTGTTCTGGCGCGATGCCTTTGATATGATCGATATCTGGTGGAATGCCTCCACTTATGGTCATTGCCTGTTCATCCCCTTGCTGATCGGTTGGCTGGTATATCAGCGTGCAGACGGTTTGAAGCGACTTGACCCGGTTGCATGGGCGCCGGGACTGGTCTGGCTTGCAGGGGGCGCATTCTGCTGGCTTTTGGGGGATGCCGCCGGGCTGGCGGTATTGCGCCATGGTGGCCTTGTCGTGATGCTACAGGGCGCTGTGATGTCTGCGCTTGGCCCTGCGGTAAGCCGTGCACTGCTGTTCCCGCTCTTCTATGCCTTTTTTATGGTGCCGCTGGGCAGCGAGCTGGAGCCGATGTTGCAGCTCCTTACCGCCAAGCTCTCGATGATCATGTTGGGCTGGGCAGGTGTCCCTGCGCATATTGAGGGTATATTCATCACAACACCCACTGGCTATTTCGAAGTGGCCGAGGCCTGTTCAGGCGCGAAATTCCTGGTCGCCATGACGGCATATGGCGTGCTGGTGTGCAATGTCTGCTTCCGCTCATGGACGCGGCGGGTCATATTTCTTGCCAGCGCATTGGCGGCGTGCATCCTCGCCAATGGCGTGCGCGCTTTTGCGACCATCTATGTTGCGCATAAAACCAGCATTGATGCCGCTGTCGGCTTTGACCATGTGATGTATGGCTGGGTCTTTTTTGCGCTGGTGATGGCGGGTGTCATGGCTGTGGCATGGCCGTTTTTTGATCGGCAGCCGGGCGACCAGAGCTTTGACCCGCGCTTGATACAAGGGGCTGGTGGCCAGCAACGGTCATTACCTTTGATTATGAGCTTTGCATTGGCCCTCGCTCTGGCAGCACCTGTGTGGAGCACTGTGTCGGCCATGCGTGGTGGAACAGCGCAATTAAGTGCGCCACTATTGCCCGACCCTGCTGGCTGGAGCCGCAGCACAGCGGTTATGGCCTATCCCTGGAAACCGCGTTTTGATGGTGCGGATCACTTTATGCAGACACGCTATCAGAACGATGACGGGCATGTGGTCGATGTCGCCATTGCTACCTATGCGCGCCAGTCTGAAGGGCGTGAGCTTATTGGCTTTGGGCAAGGCGCGGCGGACCCGGATAGTGAATGGGTATGGTCTGCGCCTGCATCGGTGCCTGAGGGGGCGCCAAAAAATGCACGTAGTGAGACGATTACCGCGCCGGGACCAGTGGTGCGTCATGTCATAAGCCTCTATCGGGTAGGGGCGTCGCCGCTCATGGGTAGGGCCAGTGCTGTCAAGCTTGCCACCATGAAGGCGCGGCTGCTGGGGCAGGACCAGCGCGCTGTAGCTATCCTCATTTCCGCCGAGAATAGAGATGGCGCGCCAGCAGACGCCGCCATCGCTTCATTCCTTCATGATATGGGTTCTGTCGATAAAGTAGCTGACGCGGCTCTAGGCTCCCGCTAGAGCATTGGCATGTGCGGAATCGCGGGAATCTTCCATCTAGAGACGGCTAAGCCTATCGACCCGGCGCGGGTCGAGCGGATGACCAATGCGATTATCCATCGTGGGCCGGATGGTGCGGGCGTATGGACGGCACCGGGCGTAGGGCTGGGGCATCGCCGCCTTTCGATCATCGACCTGCATGGCGGCGCGCAGCCGATGGCCAATCAGGACGAAAGCCTGATCATATCCTACAATGGAGAAATATATAATTTCAAAGAGATAAAGTCAGAACTTGAGGAAAAAGGTCATCATTTCTACACCCATAGCGATACGGAAGTCATTCTCCATGCCTATCGCCAATGGGGTGAGGACTGCATCCACCGCTTCAACGGCATGTTCGCCTTCGCGCTTTACGAGAAAGCCACGCAATCGCTATGGCTGGCGCGCGACCGTCTTGGTGTCAAACCGCTTTATTATGCGCAGGTGTCCGATGGCAGCCTGATCTTCGGGTCCGAGCTGAAGGCCTTGCTCGCGCACCCGCTGCTGCGCCGCGAGCCATCACTCACCGCCATTGAGGATTATCTTGCGCTTGGATATGTGCCGGATGATGCGTGCATCGTCGCTGGTGTGAAAAAGCTGGCTGCAGGGCATCATCTCAAGCTGGTGCGGGGCAAGGTCTTGCCTAAGCCGCAAAGCTATTGGGATGTGAGCTTTGCGGACCGGAGCAAGGCCAAAACGCCTGCGTTGATCGAAGAGCTGACCAGCCTGATGCGTGATGCCGTGCAGATGCGCATGGTCTCCGACGTGCCGCTTGGTGCGTTTCTCTCTGGCGGCGTGGATAGCAGCAGCGTGGTTGCGCTGATGGCGGAAAAGTCGGCTCAGGCGGTCAAAACATGTACCATAGGCTTTGATGTCGAGGGGCTGGACGAGCGTCGCTATGCCGATCATGTCGCACGCCGTTTCGGGGCTGATCACCGCACGCGCATTGTGTCCCCCGATGATTTCGGCCTGCTTGATACTTTGGTCGAGCATTTTGACGAACCCTTTGCCGATGCGTCTGCTTTGCCGACCTATCGTGTCTGTGAGCTTGCGCGGGAAGAGGTGACGGTCGCGCTGTCTGGTGATGGCGCAGACGAGGCTTTTGCAGGCTATCGACGACATTTGTTCCAGCATCGCGGCGAACGGGCGCGCGGGATGATGCCCGAGGCGATCCGTCGCCCGCTGTTCGGAGCGTTGGGCAAAGCCTATCCCAAGATGGACTGGGCGCCGCGTTTCCTGCGTGCCAAATCGACGTTTCAGGAATTGGGTATGAGCGGCGCAGAGGCTTATGCGCGCTCTGTGGGCTTCACTCCGCCTGAGCTTCGCGCACGGCTTTATACCGACAGCTTTGCGCAGAAAATTGATGGCCACCGTGCGGAGGAACGTATCATCAGCGCAATGGAAAATGCGCCTGCGCGTGACGCGATAGACCGGGCTCAATATGCAGACCTCAAAATCTGGCTGCCCGGTGATATTCTCACCAAGACCGACCGGATGAGCATGGCCGTGAGCCTCGAAGCGCGCGAGCCATTGCTCGATTACCGTCTGGTGGAATTCGCGGCGCGCCTGCCCGTGGGGCAGCGTATTCACGGCAATAGCGGCAAATATCTGATGAAACGCGCGATGGAAGCCTATTTGCCTAATGACATACTCTACCGCGACAAAATGGGGTTTGTTACGCCCATCGCCCACTGGTTCCGTGATGCACTGGCGGGCGAGGCGGCTGCTGTCGCCAGCGGCTCAACGCTGGCGCGCACGGGCTGGCTGGACAGCAAGGCTATGCGCAGGTTCGCCGCCGATCATAAGGCGGGCAAGGCCGATCATGGGCGACTGCTCTGGCAATTGCTGGTGCTGGACAGGAGCCTGAAGCGATTGTTTGGTTAGGAATCAGGTACTTCTGCGAGATTTTCCTGGCAACACCTGTGGCAATCAGGAAACTAACATGCTGCGGTCCATTTCCAGCAAATAGGGTGCTACAAATCCCTGATACTCATCCTTGCGCGCCTGTGGCAGGTCTTGCCAGCCCGTTATGGAACCTCTGCATATTTGCTCCCCGCATGTGCAGGAGGCATGGAAATGCTCGATTTTATAGTTGCGCATAGCATAGTCGAATGTGGCTTCCTCGTGCGGTGCGATTGTGCGCATCGCTACGAAGTCGTGGCCGCCAGAGCTGTTTAGCCTGATGCCGCAATTGGGGTCACAGGAATGGTTGAACTTCGAGGTCAGGCCGCCGTGAAAGCCAAATTCATACTCACCGAGTTGGGAGGCATGCGAGTGGTTTTCTACCGCTTTGCTTTCGAGCACGCCCACCAAAACAGTCTCGCCGGGTATAAAAGCCTTTAGCGCAAAAATCCCTTCCCCTTTGCCGGGGGTCGTACGCAATTCAATGTTGGTGCTCATAGTAGGATATTCCTTGATGATGATCAGCCGCTAGGGTGCGGACAGGATAGTGTTCGGCGCCTAACGGGTTTCGTGCGCTTTGATTGGTTTTGCATGATGATGGAGGAGGCCGGTCAAGCCCTATTCACCACTGGCCGGGTTGGTCCGGGTAGCATTCATCAGGGCAATGTGATGAAGAAGGGTATTGAAGTCCAAAATGCTCTCCCAATGCGGGAGCGCGATGGTCTCTCAGTCAAAGGGATACATTAAAACCGACCCTTGATCTGTATAAGATGGGGACGTTGGACGCATTGTACAATAGGCATCAGCTATAAACCGCCCGCACAAAATACAGGCCGTCGGGCGGCGCGTTGAAACCCAGCGCGGCACGATCCGCCGCTTTCAGCGCATCGCCCATATTCGCCACACTCCAGCGGCCCATGCCGACCAGCGCGAGGCAGCCGACCATTGAGCGCACCTGATGATGCAGGAAGCTGCGCGCGGCGGCGTGGATGCTGATCCGGTCGCCGTCTCGCAGCACCTCGAGCCGGTCCAGCGTCTTGACCGGGCTTTGCGCCTGACAATGGGCGGAACGGAAGGTGGTGAAATCATGCTGGCCAATAAGGAGCGCGGCGGCCTCACTCATTGCCACTTCGTCCAGATATTGGGGGATCTGCCACACCAGCCCCTTCTCGAAGGTCAAAGGCGCGCGGCGGCTGATGATGCGATAGACATATTCGCGGCCCACGCACGAAAAGCGGGCATGCCAGTCATCGGCTACCACTTCGCACGCCAATATCGCTACCGGATTGGGGCGGAGCAGGGCGTTGATACCTTCCATTAGCCGAAACGGCTCCATGTCTTTCGCAATGTCCGCATGCGCGCGCATCGCCAGCCCATGCACGCCCGCATCGGTGCGTCCCGCGCAATGCAGCACAGCTTTCTCGCCTGTCACAGCGGCAATGGCTTCCTCAATGGCTTGTTGCACGCTCGGCCCATGCGCCTGACGCTGCCAACCCATGAAGGGGCGGCCATCAAACTCCACGGTGAAGGCGAAGCGGGTCATTTCTCGACTCGTTCGTATCGAGCGCAGTCGAGACACAGGCTGTGCTTACGCCTCTCGACTGCGCTCGAGGCGAACGGATAGATGCGATACATCATCCCAACCTCGTGCCCACAGGAATATCGAACCCGCGCAGCAAATCCTCAACGCCCATCGCGCCCTTGCCCGCGCGCTGGATGAGGGCAGGGCGGATGCTGTCTGCGCCGCAGCCGATGAGCAGCGCATCGTCGAGCACTTCGCCTGCTGCGCCCGCCTGCGTTTCAATCTGCGCCGCCAAAACTTTGAAGCGCTCTTCGCCAATCCTGAAAAATGCGCCCGGCGCGGGGTTAAAGGCGCGAACCTGTCGCTCGACCTGAACCGCGCCTGCTGCAAAATCGATCAACGCCTCTTCCTTGGCGATTTTGGCAGCATAAGTGACACCCTCTTCGGGTTGAATGCGCGGTGGGCAGGCCGAAAGATTGCCCAGTACCTCTATCATCAGCTTTGCGCCTGCCTCTGCCAGCTCTTCGGTCAATGCGCCCGATGTCTTTCCGTCAACGCTGGTGCGGACCTCAGCCAACATAGGCCCGGTGTCCAGCCCCGCTTCCATCTGCATGATCGTCACGCCAGTTTCGGCATCTCCGGCCAATATCGCGCGATGAATGGGCGCCGCGCCGCGCCAGCGGGGCAGAAGCGAGGCATGGATGTTGAGGCAGCCTTGTTTGGGCGCATCCAGTATCGCGCGCGGCAAAATCAACCCATAAGCCGCCACCACGGCGATATCTGCGCCCAAAGCAGCAAACTCCGCATGCTCGTCTGCGCCTTTCAGCGAAACCGGCGTGCGTATCTCCAGCCCAAGCGCCTCAGCGCGCGCATGCACTGGCGTTGGGCGCAGCGCCTTGCCACGCCCGGCGCGGCGCGGTGGCTGGCTGTATACCGCCACAATCTCGTGCCCGGCCTCGACCAGCGCATCAAGCGCAGGCACAGCAAAATCGGGCGTTCCCATATAAACTATTCTCATATTTCCTTCTCAACCTCTTGCGCAGCGCGAACGCAAGCCCTTATGTGCATTTCCTATGGCATCTCCTGAGATCGAAGCCTTAACACAGGCCCTTTCGCGGCTCCCCGGTTTGGGGCCGCGTTCGGCACGTCGTGCGGTGTTATATCTGCTTAAAAAGCGCGAAACGGCGCTCGGGCCACTGCTCGAAGCGCTCTCAAAGGTGAATGATCGTCTTGCTACCTGCTCCACATGCGGCAATGTCGATACGACCGACCCATGCGGCATTTGCAATGACTCGCGCCGGGATGATCGCTCGCTGTGCGTGGTCGAGGATGTGCCGGACCTGTGGGCGCTCGACAAGTCCCGCCTCTTTCCGGGGCGTTTCCATGTACTGGGCGGGCGTTTGTCCGCGCTGGAAGGGGTGCGGCCAGAAGATCTGGGCATAGACAGCCTGATCGCGCGCATATCGGCGGGTGGCATAGATGAGGTCGTGCTGGCGATGAACGCGACATTAGAGGGCCAGACGACCTCGCATTATATCGCCGAGCGGCTGGAGGGCTATCCTGTGCGGCTCACGCAGCTTGCTCATGGCCTGCCCGTTGGTGGTGAGCTGGATTATCTCGATGAAGGCACATTAGCGCAGGCATTGCGCGCACGGCGGCCTGTTGCTTGAAAAGACGCACTTCTTCCACTTGATATTCGCGTGTTCTTTACATATTTCAGGTCTATGGCCATTTTACCGATCCTTGAAGCACCCGATCCACGGCTGCGGACGATTTCCACGCCTGTGGAAACGATAGATGATGATCTGCAGACGTTGATCGACGACATGTTCGAGACCATGTATGACGCGCCGGGCATTGGCCTTGCCGCGATACAGGTGGGCGTGCCCAAGCGTATATTGGTGATCGACCTGCAAGAGCCGGAATCGGAAGAAGAAGACGCCAAGCCCGTGCGCAACCCGCTGGTATTCATCAACCCGCAGGTTCTGGACGGCTCCGAGCAACTTTCGGTTTATAATGAAGGCTGCCTCTCGGTGCCCGATCAGTTTGCCGAGATTGAGCGCCCATCGACCATCCGCGCAAGCTGGATGGACCGGGAAGGGCGCATTCACGAGCAAGAGCTGGATGGCCTGCTCGCCACCTGCCTGCAGCACGAGATGGATCATCTCGAAGGCGTGCTCTTCATCGATCATCTCTCGAAGCTGAAACGGGATATGGTGCTCAAGAAGCTGCAAAAGGCGCGCCGGGCGGCCTGATTTAACTTCTGCTTGTCAGATGCGCAGATTGGCGATACGTTCCTATTTCGTTCTCATGGGTAGGGACTCGCTTTTTTGGAACCTGTAACCATTGCCTTCATTCTGATTGCCTTGCTTGTTGGCGCTGGCATTGGCTGGTTTACCGGTGCGCGACCGGTTGAGGCGTTGCGGCGGCGCGAGCGCGAGGCGGCGGACGGGTTGGTGCGCGCAGAAGAACAGCGCAATGCCGCGATCCGCGATATTGACGAAGAGCAAAAGCGCGTTGGCAGTTTGCAGCAGCAGGTGGAGGCGATCCGCGCAGAGCGGGAACAGGCGCATAGTCGGCTTGCGGCTTTGGAGGCGGAGTCGGCGGCGCGGGCGCAGGCCTTTGAAGAGCAGCTCAAATCGCTGACAGAAGCCAAGGAAGCGCTCTCTGCACAATTTAGCGAGATTGGTGGGAAATTGCTGGGCGAGGCGCAAAAGGCGTTTCTCGACCGCGCCGATCAACGACTTTCGCAGCAACATGAAAAGAGCGAAGCGCAGCTAAAAGCACTGCTCCAGCCCGTCGGTGATCAGATCAAGCAATATGACACGCGCATTGGCGAAATTGAACAGGCGCGGAACCAAGCCTATGGCGAGCTTAAGGGGTTGATGGACTCGATGCGCGTTGGGCAGGAGAAGGTGCAGAGCGAGGCGCAAAAGCTGGTGAATTCTCTGCGTGCTGCGCCCAAGGCACGCGGGCGCTGGGGCGAGCAGCAGTTGCGCAATGTTCTGGAGACCTGCGGGCTTTCCGAACATGCCGATTTTCAGACTGAGGTGAGCGTTGAAGGCAGTGATGGGCGGTTGCGGCCGGATGTTATCGTGCGGGTGCCCGGTGGGCGTTCGCTGGTGATTGACGCCAAGGTGTCGCTCAATGCCTATCAGGATGCCTTTGAGGCCGAAGATGAAGGCGCGCGCGCCGAGCATATGGCGCGGCATGTTGCGTCCATGCGGACACATGTCGATGCGCTGGGGCGCAAAGATTATCAGGCGCAATTTGAAGATACGCCCGATTATGTGATCATGTTTGTACCCGGTGAGCATTTCCTGACCGCCGCGCTCGATCATGAGGCAGGGCTGTGGGATTATGCCTTTTCCAAGCGCGTCTTGCTGGCCACGCCGACCAATCTTATCGCTATTGCCCGAACAGTGTCTGCCGTGTGGCGGCAGGAGAAAATGGCGCAGGAAGCCAAGCAGATTGGCCATTTGGGCAAGGAAATATACGAACGTCTGGCCGTTGCCGCTGCGGGTCTCAGGAAAATGGGGCGTAGCCTCAATGCGGCCGTGGGCGATTATAATAAATTCACGTCCAGTTTCGAAAGCCGTGTGCTGGTGACAGGCCGTAAGTTGCGGGATCTCAATATCGAAACTGGCGGCCGCGAGCTGGAAGAAATTGAACCGATCGAAACCATCGCCCGCGACCCTGCCGCGCCCGAGGCTGTGAAAGGGCTGGCCGCCCCGTCTGCCGAACCGGAAGTAAAGGGACGCGAGGCGGCGGAATAGGCTTAGGCTGGATGTCGATCCGGCCTAGCGCTCCACACCCTTCATCTTCCCCCATGTTCGCGCTGCGGTATAGCCAAGATAGCCGGTGCCAAAGAGCGCGTAGAGAGGTTCGGGAATACCCGCGAGATAGGCGTTCATGCCGCGGGCAATAGCAGTTGCCATCTCCGGGCGCGCCGCAGCGATCAGGCCCATAGGGATGGACCAGAGCAGCAGCACATACATGACATAGAGAAAGCTGGGCCGCGCCCTGCTTGTCCACGGGTCTGGCGATTGTGCCTCGGTCATGATCGCGGAAAGCTGCGTACGTAGCGCTTCCATTTCCTGCGTGCCTTGCAGCTTGAGCAGCTCCAGCTTGGCAGCGTCGCGGGCTTGCGGATCTGGGATGATCTTGTCGATCAGCTTGGTAATTGGCCCGATCAGGCCTTCAATGAGTGACATGGGTTTTGCTCCTGCGCTTAAGTCGGGAGATGTTCAGCCGATGCGGTTGGCCATCCATCCATAAAGGAAGCTCTCATTGGCTGGGCGGGCTTCAGCCAGCGCAATATACCGCTCGCCCTGAAGGGCCTCGATGGCTTTGAGCAGCACGGTCTCGCCTTTGCGTCCGCGCGCGAGGATGAAATGCTCCAGCGCCGCCAGCGTGATCGGCCCCAATTGCCGATCAATGGCAATATCACCATAATCACGCCCATTGCGATTAAGCGCATTGAGTGCGCGCTGCAAAAAGCCGGTGGCTACCGCAGGCCCCATATTCACGCCGGTATCAAATAGCTCAGCAGCGATCAGCGGCGCATGGCGTGCCACTTTGTCAAAACCCGGCTTTTCCCAATAGAGCATGCGGTAAATATGTTCCGCAGAGGCACGGGGCAGGGCACGCATATCGCCATGATAGCCATGCGCCTGCGCAACCTGCTGCGTTATGCCCCAACGGGTCGGCCCGCCACGATCGTGATGATGGTCCACATAGCCGCCTTCGCGGTCGATAAGCTCTTCAAGTAATTGGTCAATATGGACCATCTGCGCCTCCTGTATCAGGAAAGCGCACTAACCCATTTGGAACATTGTAGGACAGCGTAAAAACTGAGCGTTCGATCAGACCACTCGAATGAACTGATATTTCAGGAAAATTTGGTCGGGACGAGAGGATTCGAACCTCCGACCCCCACACCCCCAGTGTGATGCGCTACCAGGCTGCGCTACGTCCCGACCGAGGCGGCGGAGTTAGGCCGATTAGACACAAGTTGCAACCCTGTTTATGCCCTTTCCTGACATTAGGATACTGGCTTAAAGTTGCAGAAGAATATGCAGTACCCTCTTGCCCGTTGCGCGACTGCTCCTATCTGTGGTAGCCGCGCGCATTCGGTTGCAGGTATATATGCCTGCTGTCCGATTTCACGCCTGAAATGAAAACAAGTGAAAGCCTAGCATCATGATTATTACTCCCGCCTATGCCCAAGCAGCCGGAGCCGCACCTGGCGGAGCAGGTTTTATAATGAACATCTTGCCGCTGGTGCTCATCTTCGGCGTTTTCTATTTTCTGATCATTCGTCCGCAGAGCAAACGGATGAAGGAACATAAGGCTAAGATCGAAGCCGTCCAGAAAGGTGATCAGGTTGTTACAGGTGGTGGCCTCGTCGGCAAGATCACTAAGGTAGAACCGGAATTTGTTGAGATCGACCTTGGTGGTGGCAACAAAGTTCGCGCCGTTAAATCGACACTCACAGACATTGTCGACCCTACTGCCAAACCTGCGAACGACTAATCCATGCTCGGTTTTGTCCGTTGGAAGATATGGCTCATTACGTTCACCGTGCTCTTTGGCATGCTGTTCGCTGTCCCTACGTTCCTGCCTGAACGCATTTTCAGCCAGCTTCCTTCGGCGCTTCAAGCCAAGGTAAATCTCGGTCTCGACCTTTCTGGCGGCAGCCATCTTTTGCTGGAAGCTGACCCACAGGATGTTGCCAAGCAGCGCCTTGAGAATATGGAAGAGCAAGTGCGTACAGAGTTGCGCCGGGGCGACCCGCGCATCGCTATCGGCGATATTTCGCGCAAAGACGGCAAGCTGAGCTTTATGGTGCGTGAGCCAGCGCAGGTCGATGCGGCTGTTGAGCGGCTCCGTCCGCTGACGCAGGGCGCTGGACTGACGGGCCAGCGTGATTTCAATGTAGAGGTGGTCGATAGCAGCCGTATCGTCATGACACCGACGCAGGCCGGTCTTGATAATGCGCTCGACCAGGCGATGGATGTTGCCAAAGAAGTTATCGATCGCCGCATCAACGAGCTGGGAACCCGCGAGCCTACTATTATCCGGCAGGGCGAAAACCGTATTGTGGTTCAGGTACCGGGGCTTCAGGACCCGACAGAGCTGAAGGATTTGTTGGGCCAGACTGCCAAGCTCGAATTTAAGCTGGTGGACTTTAGGGCTGACCCGAATGAAGTTGCGGAAGGCCGCGCACCTATTGGCAGTGAGGTGCTGCCTTATCCTGATAACCCTTCGGGTGTGCCCTTTATTGCAGTTAAGCGCCGCGTCATGGTTTCAGGCGAAGAGCTGACGGATGCGACACAAGGCTATGACCAGCAGAACAACCAGCCTGTAGTGAACATCCGTTTCAACGGGTCTGGTGGCAAGAAATTTGGCCGTGTGACCAGTGAGAATGTCAATCGGCCCTTTGCTATCATTCTTGATGGTGCAGTGTTGTCGGCACCTAATATCAACGAACCGATTTTGGGCGGTAGCGCACAGATTTCTGGTAATTTTACAGTGCAGAGTGCCAATCAGCTCGCTATCGCGCTGCGCTCCGGCAAGCTGCCTGTTGCGCTGACAGTAGTAGAGGAGCGCACTGTTGGGCCAGACCTTGGCGCTGACTCCATTCGCAAAGGCGTTATCGCCTGCATCATTGCGACCTCTGCTGTGCTTGCCTTTATGCTGGTGACCTATGGGCGCTTTGGTTTCTATGCCAATATCGCGCTGGCAGTGAATATCGTCTTGATTATTGGCATTATGGCGATGCTGAACGCTACGCTGACATTGCCGGGTATTGCCGGTTTTGTGTTGACTGTTGGCGCCGCAGTGGACGCCAATGTGTTGATCAACGAGCGTATCCGCGAAGAGCAAAGGCGTGGGCGACCCATTATCCAGACGATCGAAACAGGCTATAGGGAAGCGTCTCGCGCTATTTTTGATGCGAACATTACCAATGTTATTGCTGCAGCGCTGATGTTCTATTTCGGTTCCGGGCCTATCAAAGGTTTTGCCGTCGTGTTGACGATTGGTATTATTACCAGTGTGTTCACCGCCGTCACTGGAACTCGTATGCTTGTTTCGTTCTGGCTGCGCAAGCGCCCGGCCGAGCTGGTGATATAAGGGCGAGGAAAGATCATGAAACTTCTCAAACTCGTTCCCGATACGACCAACATCCATTTCCTGAGATGGCGTAATCTTGCGATGGTTGTGTCTGTCATTTTGACCATCGCTTCTGTCGTTTTGGTTGTGCAGCGTGGTCTTAATCTCGGTGTGGATTTTGTAGGCGGCCAGATGGTACGCGTCACATTCGAACAGCCTGTAGAGCTGGATGAGTTGCGCGATACGCTTGGCGCACTGGGGCAAGGCGACCCTATGGTACAGCAGTTTGGTTCAGCCAATGATGTGTCTATCCGTATGCCTTTGCCTGAAGGCGATGAAGGTGCTGCCAATGAAGCGGCAAACCGGCTCAAGGCTGCCATCAGCACGCAATATCCCGGGGTCACCTTCGGCAGCGTCGATACGGTTTCTGGCAAGGTCTCGAGTGAGCTGTTTCGCAGCGGCGCCATAGCTATGACATTCGCTATGGTGGCGATCTCTATATACATCTGGCTGCGTTTTGAGTGGCAGTTTGGTTTTGGAGCACTTTTTGCTCTGGTGCATGACGTTGCGCTTACCTTCGGTTTTTTCGCGCTTACCCAGCTTGAATTTGACCTGAATAGCGTTGCGGCGGTGCTCACAATCATCGGCTATTCGCTTAATGATACGATCGTCGTTTATGATCGCGTGCGTGAAAATCTGCGTAAATATCGTAAGATGGAAATGATACCGCTGCTTGATCTCTCGGTGAACGAGACATTGGCACGTACAATCATGACCTCGTTGACGATGATCATTGCATTGGTTTGTCTGCTGTTCTGGGGGCCGGAAGTGATATTCGGTTTCACCGCGATAATGCTGCTCGGTATCTTCATTGGCACCTATAGCTCTATCTATATGGCTGCGCCGATATTGGTATGGCTGAAGGTCGGGCCGGATAGCTTTATTCCTACAGAGGCTTCTGTAGCTGCTGGTGCTGAACGCATGGACCGCAATGAAGGCGCTGTGCCCTGATCCATTGCCCCTGACCTATTGCTAGGTGAGGCCAGGGTTAAGGCGTCCTGCCTGCCAGCTCACTTAGGTGGGCGAGCAGTACATCGCCATTCACGCCCCATGTAAAACGCATCGCACTTTTCCGAATGGCGATACGGTCCGGAGTTTGCGCCAGCAATGTACGCAGGCTCTGGGCAATGGCAGCAGGTTCTTGTTCGATGATCGTGCCTGCTACAGGGTTGGTCAGCAGTTCGCGTGCACCGCCGACATCGCTAATCGCAATGGGCGTGCCACAGGCCAGCGCTTCGACCCAGGCATTGGCCAGCCCTTCTGATGCCGAGGGCAGCGCCATAACATCCGCAGCATTGTATAGGATGGGCAGCTGATCATGAGGTACAGCACCGAGAAAGCCGACCCGCTTTGTAAGGCTGAGCTCATTGGCAAGGCGTTCTAGTGCGCCTCGTTCCGGCCCATGTCCAGCGAGAAGAAGCATAGCGTCAGGAATCTCGCTGAGTGCCCGGATCAGATGATGCTGGCCTTTACGCTCAATCAAAGCGCCTACACTCAGTATGACCGGGCCGCTCACGTTAAAATGATCCTTGGCTGCGGCGCGGTCTTGTGGGGCGAACCTGTCCAGATCAACGCCGGTATAATGTACACGGATTTTGCCCGCATCCATGCCAAGAGCAACCATTGAGCGCTTCATAGCTTCGGAAACAGCAAGCAACCCGGCCGCATCGCGGCCAGCTTTGAGCACGGCTTTGCGTGTGCTGGCTTGTCGCCCCCAATAATGAATATCCGCACCGCGCGCCTTTACGGAATAGGGAATGCCCAGCGTGTGTGCGAGCCGTCTTGCGACGGAGCCATCGGGGTAGAAGAAGCTGGCGTCAATCACGTCGAAAGGCTGCTCTTCGTGCAGCGTGCGCACCAATGGCAATATGGCGCGGGTCATATTGACGACATGGAGTGCGCCACCAATTTTAGGAATGACAGGAAAGCGTGGCCGGTACACTGTGAGGTCGCGCCAGCGTTCGCTCTGCGGGAGATTACGAAGTGGCGCATAATGAGAGAGGCGGGAGAGTGGCCAGGGGGCAATGCCCAGTGGCGCCATGACCGTGACATCTACACCATCACGGCTGGCCAGTTCACGCGTCTGGCGCTCGACGAATATGCCAAAATTCGGACGAGTCATGTCCGGAAATAAGGTCGAAAGCGTGAGGACGCGTAGAGCCATATGGCTAGGCTTAGCGTATAATACTTAACATAACTGTGACGCTATCGGTTGGATGCAACAGAGCAAACAGGTTTGCGATATTACAGCGCTCTGTTGAGCCGGGTTGCGACCGCAGCCCATGGCGGGTCCATCAAGACCTGTTGCCGTGCGCCAGGTGTGAGCGGCAATATCTGTACCTTGTCATCATCGCGTCCGATGAGGCGACCAAAGAGGAAACGGCCACCGGGGCGTGGAAACAATACATCGCGGTTGAGCGCAGCAGCAAATTGGTCTGGCCCAATGCGGGCGCACCAGACTTCATCTCCTGCACGATAATCGCCAATGCTTGATGTGATGCGCAGACCGACCATATCGCCTTCAATCAAGGGTACGACAAAATGTGATTTGCGACCCGGCGCATAGGCACCTTCTGCCCCGAGATAGGCGGCGACAGGGATATGCTCTTTACCGGGCAGATCAACCAGATCCGCAGCATTTACGCCCAGTGCAGCAGCAATACGGTTCAGCCATTTGACGGAAACGGTGCGGGTTCCGGTTTCGAGGCGACCTATGGTCTGTGCTGTCGTTGGTGGCTCGCAGCGTTTGGCGACATCATCCAATGTAAGCCCTTTGGCGCGGCGAACTTCGCGAATGCGGGTGATCATAGACTGTCCTTTAACCTATCTGGTTTTCTGCTTTCCTACAGATGCGACATAATGGCAAGGGGGTAGGGCAAGAATATTGGAGGAAATATGCCAGCAAAACCCACAAATCACCTCAAGCCAGCGCAAGGCAGCCCAAAGAAACAGCATATTGAGCAGTCTATCGAGGACCTGCAGGGCGAAATGCAGACTGTACTGGTGAATCTTGGTGAGTCTCCTTTGTTGTGGCTGCGTTCGCGCGGATTGCTGAGCGAACGGTTGTACCTCGCTGGAGACAGGTTACGCGAGGATTGGGAGCGGGCAGGGATGGGGGCACGCGTTACTATGGCTTGGGATGTTGCTCCGCCGGGTGGGGGCGCTCGTTCGGCCCCTCGTGCTCCAGACCCGCATATACATCAGCTCTCAGCGAAAGAACGCCTGGATGGAGCCTTGCGCAATGCAGGGCCGGGACTGACCGATATCTTGTGGCGTGTTGTATGCGCGGGCGAAGGGCTTTCATCTGCCGAGCGGGCCTTGGGGTGGCCGAGCCGCGCGGGTAAGCTGGTGCTCGGTTTCGCACTGGAGCGGGTGGCGGATTATTACAGGATAGCGTGAGGTGTTATTTTCCTAATGCTTCGGCCATTTCCGCCAGTTCAAGCCAGCGTTCTTCTGCTATGTCTTTTTCTTCGCGGGCCTTGCTTATGGCCTCTGTCAAATCGGCAAAACGCTTTGGGTTTTTCGTATAGAGATCGGGGTCTGCGAGCGCAGCTTCATCGCGCACAATAGCCGCCTCAATTTCCTCGATACGCTGCGGGAGAAGCTCATAATCGCGTTGGTCCTTATAGCTGAGCTTAGTCTGTTGTTTGGGTGGTGGAGGCGCTGCCTTGGCTTTGGACGCTGACCCGGATGGTTTTGCATAAACGGGGCGTTCCCGCTGCTTGCGCTGCTTCTGCCAATCCTCATAGCCACCTGCTACAATATCGACTACACCAGACCCGTTGAGACCAAGCGTCATCGTCACAGTTTTGTCGAGAAAGTCGCGGTCGTGGCTGACGATCAGCACGGTGCCACCATAATCAGCGATAACTTCCTGCAACAGGTCGAGCGTTTCAAGGTCAAGATCGTTGGTGGGTTCGTCAAGCACGAGCAGGTTGGACTCGCGGGCAAATTCGCGTGCCAGCAACAGGCGTGAGCGCTCACCGCCGGAAAGTGTGCCGACCTTTGCTTCGGCCAGCTTCGGGTCGAAGAGGAACTCCTTCAAATAGCCCTGCACGTGTTTGCGCACACCGCGCACATCGACCCAGTCACCGCCTTCAGCCAATATATCGCGCACGCGTTTGTCAGGTGTCATCAGCTTGCGTTGTTGATCGATGATGATGCCGTCGAGTGTTTTGGCGCGGGTAATCGTGCCTTCATCCGGCTCGATCTCGCCGGTCAGCAGCTTGAGCAGTGTTGTTTTGCCCGCGCCATTGCCGCCGACAACGCCAATGCGATCGCCGCGCTGGATGCGGATTGAAAAATCCTTGATAATATCTCGGCCGTCAAAGCCCTTGCTCGCATGTTCGGCAACGATCACGCTCTTGGTCTTTACATCGTCATTGGTGATGGCGAGCTTGGCTGTTCCCTGTGGCCCTAACATAGACGCGCGCTGGGCGCGCATTTCGTATAGTTTAGAGAGGCGCCCCTGATTGCGCTTGCGGCGAGCGGTGACGCCACGCTCCAGCCAATGGGCCTCGATTTTGAGCTTTGCGTCAAGCTTGTCAGTCGCGCGCGCTTCTTCGGCATAGACCTTCTCCATCCATGCCTCGAAGCCGCCAAAGCCGATTTCGTTGCGGCGCAGGCTGCCCCGATCCAGCCATAAGGTCTGGCGCGTGAGGCGGGTCAGGAAGGTGCGGTCATGGCTGATTGTGATAAAGGCACCATTATAACGGCTTAGCCAGCTTTCGAGCCAATCAATCGCGGATATATCGAGATGGTTGGTCGGCTCATCGAGCAGTAGCAGGTCTGGCTGACTTGCCAACGCACGGCAGATCGCGGCGCGGCGACGCTCTCCTCCGCTGGCCGTTGCCGCTTCACGCGAGAGGTCAATGCCGATCTGGTCGGCAATGGCTTCTACCTCATGGGCTTGCGGGGCATCGGGGGCTTTCAATGCGAAATCCAGCAGCGTGGCAAAGCCGCTGACATCCGGGTCTTGTTCCAGCATGATGATGCGCTTGCCGGGAACGACGGAGCGCCGGCCTTTATCCGCTTCAATTTCACCAGCAATGAGGCGCAACAGTGTTGTCTTGCCTGCGCCATTGCGGCCAATCAGTGCCAGCCGATCGCGCTCGCCTATGTTGATGTCCAGCCCTTCAAAGAGCCAGCCCGCGCCTTGAATGAGGCCAAGGTCTTCATAGGATAATATTGGTGTAGCCATAATGGGTGCAGCTAGGGTGCTTGAGGCTTAGTGGCAAGCCTTTCGCTTCCCTAACAAAATCATTCACCGCTTGTTCAATGGCGCAAAGCTATGCCATGAGCATGAAAATGATTTTGCGCCTCTCCATGACATGCGGCCTTTGCCTGCTTTCGTTGACCGCTTTCAGCGCGCCCGACAGCTATGCACGGGGCGGCCGCGAGGAACAGGACGCGGCAAGGAAAGCCATGCTCGATGGCAATGTAATGCCTTTTTCCGTCATCAAGCGCAGAGTGGAACGCCAAATGCGAGATTCTACCTATCTTGGATCAGAGTTTCACAAAGGCAGAAATTGTTATCGCCTGAAATATATTCGTGATGGTAAAGTCGTCTGGGTTGATGTTGATGGACGAACAGGCGAAATAACAGGCTGGGCGCACTGAGAGGATATATATGCGGCTTTTGATCGTTGAAGATGAACCCAATCTTGGCAACCAGCTCAAAGAGACGCTGGAAGGTGCTGGCTATGCTGTCGATCTGGCAACAGATGGCGAGGATGGGCATTTTCTTGGTAGCACCGAGAGTTATGATGCGGCTGTGCTTGACCTTGGCTTGCCGGAGATTGACGGCCTGACCGTGTTAGACCGCTGGCGCAAGGAAGGTCGCGTCTTTCCTGTGCTCGTGCTGACAGCGCGTGATAGCTGGTCGGACAAGGTGGCAGGGCTTGATGCCGGAGCAGATGATTATCTTGCCAAGCCTTTTCAGTCGGAGGAACTTATCGCTCGTCTGCGCGCGCTCATTCGCCGCGCTTCGGGCAATGCATCAAGCGAGCTGACCGCTGGCGATGTACGTCTCGATACGCGTTCGGGTAAGGTCACGCTCAAGGGTGAGCCGGTCAAACTGACAGCGCAGGAATATAAGCTGTTGTCCTATCTGCTCCACCATAAGGGCAAGGTGGTCAGCCGCACCGAGCTGATCGAACATATTTATGATCAGGACTTTGACCGGGATTCCAACACGATCGAGGTGTTCGTTACGCGTATTCGCAAAAAACTGGGTGCGGACGTCATCACCACTATCCGGGGCCTTGGCTATAGCCTCGAAGAGCCGGTTACGACATAATCCCGTGCTGTGAGTAACAGCGCTGATCTTTCTTCCCATGAGGAGGTGGTCCGCTCAACCGGCTCTTTGAGCCGGCGTATGATGGGCGTTGCCGCGCTGTGGATCACCCTGTTGCTGATCGGCGGGGGAATCGCGCTAGACCGTGTGCTGGGCGACGCCTTTACCCGTAATTTTGATGATGGCATGGCCTATGTTGTCACAGCGATGATTGCATCGGCAGAGATTGGCCCGGATGGAGAGGTGTTCTTCAACCGGCCACTGGCGGATCAGCGTTTTCTCGAACCGGGCAGTGGCCTCTATTATCAGATCAGCAGCCCGGATCATGAAGACTGGCGTTCGCGTTCGCTCTGGGACAGGGCACTTAAGCTTGAGCTGGATCGGCGCGACAAGGAAACACGTGTTTATAATAGCGACCAGTTCCCTGATGAACGACTGCGCGTGATGGAACGCCATATTATTTTACCCGGATCGGACGTGCGCTGGACCTTTGCAGTTGCGCAGGCTCGGGCCAGTCTGGATGAGCAAATTAAGGAGCTGCGCCGCACACTTATCCGTAGCTTTGCCTTATTGGGGCTTGGGCTGTTCGTGATGGCGAGTTTGCAGACTATTTATGGCCTCCACCCGCTGCGTGCTGTTCGAAAAGAAATCGTTCGTATGCGTAACGGCGAGAAGCGCCGTGTGGCTGAGCCGATGCCTGCTGAAGTGTTGCCGATGGTAGAAGAGTTAAATGCTCTGCTGGCGCATAATGAACGACAGGCGGAAGAGGCGCGGGCGCATGCAGGTAACCTGGCCCATGCGCTTAAAACACCGCTGACCGTTATTATGAATGCTGCAACAGCCAAGGCGCCTGATCTCGGCGATACAGTCATGCGGGAAGCCATCACTATGCGGCGGCAGGTCGATCATCATTTGGCGCGTGCGCGAGCTGTTGGGCGGCGCGGCATGGCGCAAAGCCGGGCGCAGGTCTGGGGTAGTCTTGAAGCCGTTGAGCGGGCTGTGGCGCGATTATATCCGGCCACTCGTGTAGATATGGAAGGCGATCATGAGGCTGCGGTCCGCGTTGAAAAACAGGATCTGGAAGAGATGCTCGGTAACCTGGTCGAGAATGCTGCGAAATATGGTGGGGGCAGTGTCTTTGCGACTGTGCGCCGCTCGGCACAAGGCGACATGGTGGAAATAGACGTTGAAGATGATGGTGCCGGTATTCCTTTGGCCGAGCGCGAACGGATATTTGACCGCGGTGCGCGACTCGATACGGGTAAACCGGGCACGGGTCTTGGTCTTGCCATTGTGCGTGACGTCGCGGAAATTTATGGCGGCTCGGTCAGCCTTGGCGAAAGCGAGGATCTGGGTGGGGTGTTGGTCAGGCTAAGACTGCCGGCTGCTTCGGGCGCCTAACCTTCTTTGATCTGCCGGTGATGGCGGATGACCTCATCAATAATGAAGCGTAGGAATTTCTCGGCGAAAACCGGATCCAGCTCGGCATCCGCAGCGAGCTTGCGCAGGCGCTCAATCTGGCGCTCTTCGCGGCCAGGGTCAGCGGGTGGCAATTCATTATTGGCCTTAAACCGGCCAACGGCTTGTGTGATCTTGAAGCGCTCTGCCAGCATATACAGCAATGCAGCGTCGATATTATCGATGCTCTGACGATATTGCTCCAGCGATTCGCTCAATGTCCATACTCCTTCATTATGCCGGACTTTTTGCCGCTCCAGACCAGTATGGCAAGCTATTCCGCTTGCCTTTAGCGCTCAGCATCGTAAATCGGCGGCGTTATGACTGCCACTATTCATCATATCGGGCGCGATGCCGCCCCGTCGCTTGACCCTATAATGTCTCTCGTTGCCGAGGATATGAACAGCGTGAATGCTGTGATCCTCGATCGTATGCAATCGCGCATACCGCTGATCCCTGAACTGGCGGGGCATCTGATTGCTGGTGGGGGCAAGCGTTTGCGCCCTATGCTGACGCTCGCCTGCGCGCGCATGCTCGAATATTCCGGCGTACGGCATCATAAACTGTCGGCGGCTGTCGAGTTTATCCATACTGCGACGCTGCTGCACGATGATGTCGTCGATGGCTCTGGCATGCGCCGTGGCCGCAAAACTGCGAATATCATCTGGGGCAATAGCGCGAGCGTATTGGTAGGCGACTTTCTCTTCAGCCGCTCGTTTGAGCTGATGGTTGAAGATGGCTCGCTGAAGGTTCTGAAAATCCTCTCTCATGCTTCTGCCGTGATTGCAGAAGGCGAGGTCAATCAGCTTACGGCGCAACGGCGTATCGATACGGACGAAGAACAATATCTCGATATTATTGGCGCCAAGACGGCCGCACTTTTTGCTGCGGCCTGCCGGATCGCGGCGGTTGTCGCAGAGCGTGATGATGCGCAGGAACAGGCGCTTGATGCGTATGGCCGCTACCTAGGCATTGCTTTCCAGCTCGTTGACGACGCTATCGATTATGAATCGGACGGCGCGACAATGGGTAAAGATTCTGGCGATGATTTCCGCGACGGCAAAGTAACGCTTCCTGTCATCCTCGCTTATGCACGCGGCAGCGAAGAAGACCGCGCCTTCTGGAAGGCCGCGATTTCCGGCCATCGCACTTCGGATGAGGACTTGGCGCAGGCCACAGCCCTGTTGCGCTCTACTGGAGCCATTGACGATACGATGGCCCGCGCGCGCCATTATGGCCAGCGTGCCATTGATGCGCTTGGTCTGTTCCCCAACAGCAAGGCGAAGGACGCGCTCATTGAGGCGGTCGAATTCGCAATCGCACGGGCCTATTGATCCATAGCGGCAAGTCGCTAGGGCTGGAGCTATGAACCTGCCCATCGATCATGTTCTGCCCGAATTGCTCAGCGCGCTACGTGACAGCAGCAATGCCGTGCTGGTTGCGCCGCCCGGAGCAGGCAAGACGACGGCGGTTGCGCCTGTTCTGCTTGGTGAAGGCTGGTGCACCGGACAGGTGCTTTTGCTCTCGCCGCGCCGTCTGGCGGCGCGGGCTGCGGCGGAGCGAATGGCCGAGCTGGCGGGCGAGCCGGTTGGCCAGACGATTGGTTATGCAACGCGAATGGACAGCCGCCAGTCCGTCAAGACGCGCGTGCTGGTGTTGACCGAAGGCATATTCCGCAACCGGATACAGGACGACCCGGAGCTTAGCGGCATTTCGGCGGTGCTGTTCGATGAAGTACATGAGCGCAGCCTCGATAGTGACTTTGGACTGGCCCTCGCGCTGGATACGCAAGGTGGCTTGCGGCCAGACCTGCGTATAGTCCCTATGTCCGCGACGCTGGATGGCGCGCGCTTCGCCAGCCTGATGGGCGGGTGTCCTATCATTGAGAGTGAAGGTCGCTCGCATCCGCTGGAACTGCGCCATATTGGCAGACGGGCCGAGCTGCGCATAGAGGAGGATATGGCGACGGCCATTCGCACGGCCCTGAGCGAAGAGGATGAGGGGGATGTGTTGGCCTTCCTGCCCGGTGTCGCCGAGATTGAGCGTACAGCCGAGTGCATAGAGGGGCTGCATGATACTGTCGTCTATACGCTACACGGCACGCTCGATCCCAAGGCGCAGCGGGCCGCTATCCGCCCGGACCAGAGCGGCAAACGCAAGGTCATTCTCGCCACCAGCATTGCCGAAACCAGCCTTACTATTGATGGGGTGCGTATCGTTATAGACAGCGGGCTGGCGCGCCGCCCGCGCTATGACCGTGCTGCTGGCGTGACGCGCCTTGTCACCGAGAAAGCCAGTCAGGCGGGAGCGACCCAGCGGGCCGGGCGCGCGGCGCGGCAAGCGCCGGGTGTCGCCTATCGGTTGTGGGAGGCGGCGGCAACGAGCGGAATGCCGCCGTTTGATCCACCACAGATTATGGAGAGCGACCTTTCCGGTTTGCTGCTCGAATGTACGCAATGGGGCGTAAATGATCCTGCGAGATTGCGCTGGCTCGATATACCACCGCCTGCTGCTGTTGAGGAAGCGCGCCGACGCCTTGTGGCATTGGATGCGCTGGATGAAGCCGGGCATATCAGCGCTCACGGGCGGGCCATCGCCAAGCTGCCGCTGGAGCCACGCATCGCCCATATGTTGCTGCGCGCGAAGGATATGGGGCTGGCAGCCTTGGCGGCGAATATCGCTGCACTGATGGGCGAGCGAGGGCTGGGCGGTAAGGATGTTGACCTTTCGGAGCGTTTGAAGCGCTGGCGCAATGAGAAAGGGCAGCGCGTGCAGGCAGCGCGGTCTCTTGCTGTACGCTGGACGAAAATGGTCGGGGGTGGAGAAAAATACGCTTCCCATGATGATCATGATACCAGCTATGATCCTGGCCGCTGCCTCGCTCTGGCCTTTCCGGATCGCGTGTCCAAGCGCCGTTCAGCTGATGGGGCGGACTGGATCAGCGCCGGGGGCAGGGGCTTTCGCCTCGACCCGATGTCGCCGCTCGCGCGCGAAGAATGGCTCGCCGTGGGTGAGGTACAGGGAAGCGCGGCGGGGGCACGGATACTGTCCGCTGCGCCACTGGATGCAGGGAGCATCACGGAATTGTTTCCGGACCATATCAGCATAGAGCGCACTGCTCGCTTTCGTGCTGAAACGGGTGGCGTTGAGGCTCTGCGCCAGACCAAGCTCGGGGCGATCACGATTACCAGCGGCGGCGATGACAAACCAGATGCGAATATGATTGCCGGGGCCTTGCTGGAAGGGGTGCGCAAATATGGGCTGGATTTGTTGCCATGGTCTGCGAAAGCGGCTTCATTGCGGCGGCGCGCGGGCTTTGCTGGCATAGCAGAGTTTAGCGACGCAGCGTTGCTTGCTGATCTTGATGACTGGCTGCCCCATATGCTGGATGGCAAGCGCCGCCTGAGCGATGTTGACGCATCAGAGCTGTGGAACATGCTGGAGCTGCGTCTTGGCTGGGATGGCCGCAAACAACTGGATACTCAAGCACCTGAGATGTTCAAAACACCCGCAGGTACATCGCATGCGATTGATTATGATGCGCCGGGTGGGCCGGAGGTGGAAATGCGGGTACAGGCACTTTTCGGGCTGGCGCAGCATCCTGTAATTGGCCCGGAGCGCATTCCCTTGCGTCTCAGCCTGACCTCACCCGCTGGTCGCCCGATCCAGACGACCAGCGACCTGCCGGGCTTTTGGCAAGGAAGCTGGGCCGATGTCGCCAAGGAGATGCGCGGGCGTTACCCCCGGCATAACTGGCCCGATGACCCGGCGAGTGCGACGGCGAATTTACGAACAAAACGCGCGTCGCAACACACAAAATCTTGACCTTTGCGTGATAGTTGGCAAGGGAGAGACACGCTTTACATTTCAGGGAGCAGAGCGTTGAGCGCGCATATTTATCAGATACCGAAAAATGCAATGCAATCTGGCAAGGCGCGCATGTCGACCTGGGTGCTGGAGCATGCGCAAAGCGAAGCCAAGCGCCCTGATCCGCTCACTGGATGGGCTGGCTCTGGCGACACGAAGCAGCAACTTCGTTTGACCTTCCCGTCGCTCGATGCGGCAAAAGCCTATGCGGAGCGCAGCGGCATTGAGTATCATGTGACCATGCCCGTGCCCAAGACACTTAAGCTCCAGACATACGCCGATAATTTCCGTTAAGCGTCAATCATCCCGGCGCCCAGCGCCAGCAACAGCTTTACATCAATAGCCATGCCTTGCGCGCGGCAGCCTGCGACATAGTCGGTGATGCCCGCTAAAGCGATGCGGTGAACGATGATATCTTCGCCCTCCAGCCCGCCTCCTTCATGCACTTTGCTTAGTCCTTCGGCACGGAACAGGGTGAAACTTTCCGACACCATACCGGGTGACGAATAAAATTCGCCCAGATCATGCATGTTCGCAGCGCGGTAGCCGGTTTCTTCTTCCAGCTCGCGGATGGCAGCGGTGATCGCTTGCTCATTTTCTCCACCATCATCATCGCCTACAAGGCCAGCGGGCAGCTCCAGACAGGCCTTGCCCAACGGCACCCGATATTGCTCGACTAATATGATATGTGGCTCGTCTTTGCTTTCATCAATCGCCAGTATGACCGCCGCCCTTATGCCGCGGCTGCGCGACACATATTCCCACTGACCCTCGCGCTTGGCTGTAATATATTTCCCGGCCCACATGATTTCGGGCGTTGTGTTGCTCATAGTCACTCTGCTTTTATAACTCGATGAGCCGGTCGGGCAGTTCATTGGGGTTGCCGTGGCTTTTGGGTACATGCTCATTGAGGATCACGCCAATCATGCCGATGGCCTCGATCATGCCGTCCGCTGTCTCCCCTTTGTGAAGGTGGGAGACCAGTGCGGCCATCGCGTCGCCCCAGCGTTCTGGCGCGACTTCGGCACTGATCGTTTCGTCGGCAATAATCTCGGCGCGATGTTCAGCGACAGAGAGGTAGAGCATGATCGCGGTGCGTCCCTTGGTGCGGCCTTGAGCACAGGCGCGAAACAGCGTGACTGCCCGCCGCCGTACACGCCGGGATTTTGTCGCGCCGGGCGTCAGCATCATGCGCAGGTCCATCCATGCGAGCGCATAGCGCACAAGCAGAAATACCAAAATCATCGCACCAAGCAGGAGGGATAGCTGAACCGGTATCGATAGTTCGTGGTTCCACCCGCCCAGCATAGCGATGGCAAAGTCCGAGAAATGCTGCGGAAAGGCCGCGACGATTGTGAGCAATGCCAGCATCGCTGCAATGGCATAATGCAGGCCAACATCATGATAGCTGTCGGACTTTGGCGCGATTATCGTGACGATTTCGCCGTCAGTATGACCCTCGGCAGCGCTGACTGCCGCACTGATGCGGTCATGATCGGCATCGCTGATAGTGAGCTTTTCCATATTACCAGCCTCCTGATGCGCCGCCGCCGCCGAAGCCGCCGCCACCGCCAGAAAATCCACCGCCGAAACCGCCGCCGCGCGATGATCTTCCTCCACCGATAGTCGGGCCCCACAATATGACAGGAGCCAGCCCGCCAGCATAAGCGCGCCCGCGTCGCCCGCCTCTCAGCATGGGGAGGATGAAAAAGAAGAAGATGATAAACAGGACAAAGATGATTTCACCCTTGCTCTTCTCGCCGGACTGATCGCGTTTGGCGGCCTCGATGAGCTTGCGCGATTCTTCCGGTGGCAATTGCAGCAGCTTGGATATCTGATCGACCCCGACGATAATGCCACCGGGATAATCATTGGCCTTGAAGCGCGGGATAATCCCGTCCCGGATGATGCGCCCGGCCAATATATCAGGCAAGACGCCCTCCAGCCCATAACCAACCTCTATCCGCACCTTGCGTTCCTTGGGCGCGACGATGAGCAATACACCATCATCGCGCTCCTTGTCGCCAATGCCCCAGTGATCGCCGAGCCGGAAGCCATAATCTGCGATGTCATAGCCCTGCAGGTCCGCAATGGTAGCGACGACAAGCTGGCGTTGGCTGGTCGTTTCCAGCGTGGCGAGTTTGGCGGTGATGGCGGTTTCCTGCTCGGCGCTCAATATGTTTGCCGCATCAACCACGCGACCTGTGAGCTTCGGAAATTCCTGCGCATGGGCAATGGGTGCCAGCAGCACAAAGGCTGCCAGGGCCGTTAGCACAAAGTGGGTTAAACGGGTTTTCACGTCAGGCTATCAGGTGCCAAAATCAACTGTGGGAGCCTGCTCTGCGCCCGGTGTCGTTGCCTGATAGGGTGCCATTGGCTTGGCGCCGCGGATCATCGCGCCGATCATCTCCGGGAAGGTCCGTACGCGCGTGTTATAATCCTGCACCGCCTCATTATATTTCATAACCGATGTGGCAATGCGGTTTTCCGTGCCTTCAAGCTGTACCTGCAGGTCGCGGAAATTCGCGTTGGATTTGATTTCCGGGTATCGTTCTACGCTTACCAGCAAGCGGCCCAGCGACTGGCTGAGTGCACCCTGAGCCTGCGCAAATTGTGCGACCTTGGCCATGTCGCCAAGATCATTGGCGTTGACCTGCACAGATGTCGCCTTGGCGCGAGCCTCAACCACCTTGGTCAGCGTTTCCTGTTCCTGCTCTGAAGCGGCCTTCACCGTTGCGACCAGATTGGGGATCAGGTCCGCGCGGCGTTGATAATTGGTTTGCACATCTGCCCAACGTGCCTTGGCCGCTTCTTCAGCAGTCGGGATGCTGTTGATACCGCAGGCTGAAAGGGCGAGAGCGCATAATCCTGCAAAGGCCATGCGAAGCGACGGGCGGATTGTGCTGAGTGATGCCATGACCTGGTTCCTTGAATTGTAAATCGTCGCAAAACTAGTCCAGCTTGGGCAGGCATGCAACTGGACAGCCTGTAACATTCATGCAAGACATCCCCGCGTCTGAAATAGAGGAGAGGGACTGGGAACTATGTCTATGGCTTCAGAATTCAAAGAATTTGTCGCACGAGGCAACGTAATGGATCTTGCCGTTGCGGTGATCATTGGCGGTGCATTTGCAACGATTACCACCTCTTTGACAGGGGATGTCATCATGCCGGTCGTCAGCTGGCTCTTTGGTGGCGCTGACTTCTCCAGCCAGTTTATTCGTTTGGGCGAAGTGCCCGAAGGGTTTGAAGGCTCGCTCAATAGCTATGCTGACCTCAAAGAAGCGGGTGTAGCGATGATCGGCTGGGGGCAGTTCCTCACTGTATTCATCAACTTCCTCATCCTCGCCTTCATCATTTTCCTGATGATCCGCAGTGTAAACAAGATGATGGCGCCCAAGCCAGAGGAAGAGGCTGCTCCGGCCGAACCATCAGAGGAAGTGGTCCTGTTGCGCGAAATCCGCGATTCACTGAAAAAATAAGCCTGCGCTTGCGATCAGCCGGGCTAAATGGGGGAGGGGCAGAGGAACTATATTGCCCCCATCCGGTTGATCGAGGCGGGCTTGTCATATGAGCCTACCAATGATGCATTCCCATTGGGGTAAACAGGAGACTTGTATGAAACATCTGTTGGTTATCGCTGCTATTGCGAGTTTCGCTACGGTATCAGCTTGCGGTGAGCAGACGGAGGCGCCTGCTGAGAATATGCCCGGCAATAGCGTCGATATGATGGAAGAGCAGGCTGACGCGCTCGAAGCGGAAGCTGATAATATGATCGGTGCGGTAACAGAGGCCACGGAGAATATGGCTGAAGCTGTTGACCAAAAAGCAGATGCAGTTGAAGAGGCTGCCGAAGCTGCGGCAGGCACAATGTAAGCCGATCTTTCAGGTGATTTATTAGGAGGGCGCGAGTGCAGATATGCTTCGTGCCCTTTTCTTATGGGTAATGCATCCCTATATAGGGTGTGTCAGCTTCGGCTGACTATGGCGATAAATTGTGCCGTGTAATAGATGCAGCGGACCCGGGGGCAGTACCCGGCGGCTCCACCATAGCGACCGGGGGAATGCCTTCCGGCAGCTTTGATGGGGCCGAATCAGGATCGACGTGTATTCAAAGACGGTATTTTTGCTCGGGCTGAGTAACCCGATCAAGGCTCAAAACCTATAAGTGCCAACGATAACGAAGCACTTGCTCTTGCAGCGTAATTGAGGGCCTCACGGCCTGACATTACACTAACAGAACGCGGCTGGGCCAGCCGGGCAACAGAATGGATTCCAGCGGCCGCCAGGGGGCCGGGCAACAGAACCCCTGGCACTTCCCTTCAGCTGTGGCACCGGGCAACAGAAGATTCCCGACTTCACACCCTTGATATCCCCTTGACGCAATGTGTCTGTTGCAGACTATAGTCTGATTTTATTGCGCTGCATCAATAACTTGTCTCGCGGCCTCGCTGATGCCGCTTGCAGACCCAGAGAATCACATATTTGTGACAAATGTGACAGTCGATTTCTTAATAATATCGGCTTCAACTCACCTTATTTTAACACAAGTTATTGATTTATAACGCTTATAATTTTTGAAAACAGAGATCCCTGCGCCTTGCATGATTGTCATAAAAGTGAAATACTCTTCGCTATAGTAAAAAGATTTTTTTGGAGAGATGTTATGTCCCGAATCACTTCGGCATTATCCGTCATAGGGTGCACATTGGCTATGGTAGCGACTCCTGCCATTGCTGCTGATGAAGACCTTAAACCCGTTGCAGCTGCATTGATGTCTGGTGATTATGTCAGCGCAGAATCAAATATTGCCGCTCAAGGTATCCGTGACAATAATGACCCGGCCATGCTGATCAATCTGGGCAATGCTTATGCTGGCATGGGCCGCCGTGCAGATGCACAGCTTGCCTATAAAGCGGCACTGAATGCTGATGAAGATGTCTATCTCGATATGGCTGACGGTAGTGTTCGTTCTTCTCGCGAAGTAGCGCTTGATGCTCTTCAGCTGCTTGGTACGAATTACGCAGGCCGTTAAGTAATAATTTGAAAAAGCATGGGCTAAAAAAGCTCTCGGGTGCCGCGATGAGCAATGATATTTTGTTCATATAACTAATTGTAACAAAAATATAAATTCTAAGAGAGCTGTGTGCCTGTTTGAGCCGCAGCCCTTTTTTTGTTTTCACAAAACTGCAACCTGTTTGAAACAAGCGAGTCACGACTCATCCCTATTGGCCGCCATCGAGGGCGCAAAGGGGGGACCATATCTCATCTCGGTTGCGCTCCGTTCCTGACCATTAACCGGCCGAGCCGGAGCGGAGAATAAGATGATTACGAACTCGCATATTTCCAAACTTCTTCTGGTGAGCTGTGCGACAGTCGCGCTCAGTGCCTGCGGTGCTGATGATGTCGCTTCGCCTGGCAGTGGTGGCAACATCACGATCAACAACCCGGCTCCTACGCCAACGCCAACGCCAACGCCTACACCTACACCGACAGCTTCGGTCACTCCGGCTGCTGGTTGTCCTTCGGTTGGTGTCGCTCTGACCGATAGTGGCACGACAACAGGTCCGACTGGTACATACCGCGTCTGTGACTTGCCTGCGAGCATCACAACAGACGTAACGTTGCCGAAAATTGCTGGCCTGCTTTATCGCCTCAACGGCCGCGTTGATGTCGGTACAGACCTTGGCACTACAGCAACAGCTGGCGAGGCAAGCGTCACATTGACAGTACAGCCTGGCGTTGTTGTTTATGGCAAGGATGCCTCATGGCTGGCGGTTAACCGTGGTAACAAGATTAATGCAGTTGGTACGCCCTCCGAGCCGATCATTTTCACCAGTGAACAGAATATCGCCGGCACGAACAGCGACAGTTCTTCAGGTCAGTGGGGTGGGGTTGTTCTGCTTGGCCGTGCACCAATTACTAACTGTATCGCTCCGGGTGCTACGCCGGGTACAGTGGACTGCGAACGCGATACCGAAGGCGCAGTGAGCCAGGCGCTCTATGGCGGCGCAACTGCTGACGACAACAGCGGTGTCATGAAATATGTTCAGATCCGTTATTCGGGTTTCGTCCTTTCGGCGAACAAGGAACTTCAGGGCTTGACGCCTTCGGGTATCGGCACAGGCACCGAACTGGACTTCATCCAGATCCACAACAGCTCAGACGATGGTATCGAATTCTTTGGTGGAATGCCGCAGATGAAGCACGTTGTGATCACTGGTGCTGAAGATGACTCACTCGACATCGATGTCGGAGCGAAAGCTCTTATCCAGTACGTGATTGCTGCTCAGCGTTCCGACAAGGGCGACAGCATGATTGAAGGCGATAGCGACGACGGTAAAGAAGAAGATACACCGCGCACTAACCTGCGTCTGGCAAACTTCACTTTCCTCGCCAATTCGGCTTCGGGCAACGCAGCTTCGGTCATGATGCGCGGGGGTATGGATGCAACATTGGTCAACGGTGTTATTGTTGAACCCAATGATGAGGCATGCTTGCAGCTCCGTAACGCCATCACTATCCGCGCTGCTGATGCCACCAAGGATGATGCTGGCGCGCCGGTGTTCAACTCGGTTGTGATGCAGTGTGCAGGAACTAGTGCTTACAGTGAAAAGTCCGGTGATGCTGTGACGGCTGCTGATACGCAGACAATTTTCGAAGCAGGTAGCGATAACAATGCTGCCTTCACTGCAAGCCTGACAGCTGGTTTCATCAACGGTGCGAACGAGACGGCTGTCACATCATTTGATGCGAGCACTATCGACGCATTCTTCGATGCAACAACCTATGTGGGTGCCGTGATGGATGCCAGCGATACCTGGTACGATAGCTGGACCTGCAATAGTGGCACAGCAAACTTCGGTACGTCGAGCATAGCGTGCACCTCGCTGCCGACGGCCTGATCTAAAACAGTGACTTAAGGGGCGGGGCGCGGCGACAAGAAGCTGCACCCCGCCTCCTTTCCAAATTTTAATTGGGGAAAATCCATGGCATCGCCGCTCAGCTTCGCGCGTCTTCTGCTTATATCGTCTGCACTAGTCTCACCTCATATTATGACTGGCGCTGCTTCTGCGCAGGATATGCCTGCTCAGGAAGATGCGTCGTCCGCAGATATGGATGCAGCACCGGCCACCTCTGAGCCTGTTGAAGAAGACCAATCCTATAATGATAATCAGGTTTCTATTCCTGGCAGCATAATTGTTACCGGACGCCGTAATGCGAACGTTCAGAAATCAGCTCCGGCTGTGGTCTCTGTGCTTTCCAGCGCTGATATTCAGCGTACCGGCGAAGGCGATATTGCGGGCGCGCTCAGTCGTGTGACGGGCCTCAGTGTGGTAGGCAATGGATTCGTTTATGTTCGCGGCCTTGGTGACCGTTACTCTTTGGCTTTGCTCAATGGCTCACCGCTTCCGAGTCCTGAGCCGCTCAAGCGCGTTGTGCCGCTGGACCTGTTTCCTACCAATATCGTTGCTTCTTCGCTCGTGCAGAAAAGCTATTCGGTGAATTTTCCCGGCGAGTTTGGCGGTGGTGTTATCAACCTGACTACACAATCCACCCCGAAAGAAGATTTTATCTCTATCAAAGGTGGCGTTGGCGGTAATAGTGAAACCACCGGGCAGCTTGGCTATACTTATTATGGTAGCAGCACGGATTGGACCGGGTTTGATAATGGTAACCGTGATTTCTCACCCGACCTTCAGGCATTTTTCGATAGTGGAGAGGCTGTAAGTGATAGCCTTACTGCAGGTCAGGTCGTCACAGGCCGTAATGCGATCGTGCAGCGTAATAAAAACATCCCTGCTAATTTCTCGGCTGAAATCAGCGCTGGCAAACGCATTGAATTGGGTGCCAGCGAGCTGGGCATCATTGCTACAGCGGGTTTCAGCAATAAATGGCGCACGCGCCAGACCATCAACCAGAGCGCTTTCGGTTTAGACCTGTCTACCCTGCGTAATGATTTCGTTAAGGTCCTCACGGACAACCGTATTGTTGTGAACGGCATGTTGGGTGTCGGTCTCGAATTTGGCCAGAACAAAATTCGTTGGACGAACCTTTATGTACGGGACACGCTGAAACAGACAAGCATCAGCAATGGTAAGAACCTGACCAACCGCCCGGACTTCGATTTTTCCCGTCAGTCCACGGCTTGGTATGAGCGCCAGTTGATCGATACGCAGATTGTTGCTGAGCTTGACCTCGACGGGCTAAGCGTGGACATCCGTGCTGGCTATGCGAACTCGCAACGTGAAGCCCCCTATGAGTTGGGTTTCGAGTATGTTCGCACCAATAACAGTAATGACCTGTTCGGTGATTTTTACGTCAACTCGCTCGACCTCAACACTGGTACTGCTGAAGCTAAATTCTCGGATCTGAATGAAGACCTGTATTCGTTCGGTATCGATGTTGGTTATGAGATTCTGCCGGGCACGGCGCTTTCAGCCGGTTATACGCTCACGGATACCAAGCGTATCTCTACTGCGCGAAGCTTCCTGTTCCGGTCTTCGGGTACGGTGAGTACTGACAACCCTTGTGGAACGTTTGGCGGTGATTTTGCCGATGGTGCGCTGTTGTTCCGGCCTGACTACCTGCTCGGCTCGGCTGTGACCCAGTGCTATGATATTCGCCTGACGGAATCCACAACAGGGGATCCTTCGGTGCAGGCTGAGCTGAATGTGGATGCGGGGTATATCCGGGTTCAATCAGAACTTACCTATGGGTTAAACCTCGACCTTGGTGTGCGATATGAGAAAGCGGAACAGCTCGTATTTCCCATCCCCATTGGCAACCAAGTGCTTAGCGGTACAACTTCAACCAGCCTCAACAATGACTACTGGCTGCCTGCTGCAACGCTAACCTATGAGATCAACCCTCGCATGCAGGCGCGTGTCAGCGCTTCAAAAACCATTGCTAGGCCTCAGTTCCGCGAATTGCTCAACCAGAGTTTTTATGATCCGGAAACCAACCGGACCTATCGCGGCAATCCATTCCTCAATGACAGTGAGCTTTACAATGGCGAAGCGCGGTTCGAATGGTATTTTGCGCGCGATCAGCGTTTCTCGATTTCGGGTTTCTATAAGAAGATCGATAAACCGATCGAAGCCTATTCTGTGACACTGGGTGATTCAGATCCGTTTACTGCTTATGCAAATGCGCCTGAAGCGACACTTTATGGCGTTGAGCTGGAGCTACAGAAATATTTCGACTTGTCTGGCATGGGGTCTGGTGGAGGATTTTTCTCGACCCGTCGCGCGGTAGTGGTGGCGAACTATACCTATACCAAATCCGAGTTGAAGGTATCTGCGGGCGACACAGTACTGCCTTATACCTATAACCCGCTTAATGATGCGCCCGCCGCCTCGCAGTTCTTTAAAGATGGCCTTCCTCTGACAGGGCAGTCGGACCATCTTGTGAACCTGCAGATCGGTCTGGAAGATACAGAGCGTATGTCTCAACAGACATTGTTGCTGACCTATGCAAGCAAACGCGTCACCAGTCGTGGCCCGGATTTGCAGCCTGATATATACGAACACCCCGGCCTCAACCTCGATTTTGTGGTGCGTCAGGGTTTCACGGTCAGAGGAGTAAATACGGAACTGAAGCTTGAGGCGCGTAACCTGACAGGCCGGAAATATGAGGAGTATCAGGAAGCTGGTGCGACTCGCATTTACTTCAATCGCTATAAGATCGGCACATCATACTCTGCTTCGCTAAGTGTGAAGTTCTGATATTCTTTACTGATACAGAGATTATGCATGACTGGGCCGGAGGAGAAATCTTCCGGCCCATTTCTGTACAGTATGAAGAGGTTAGCGACTTGCAATCTGTGCCCGGCTGAGCAATAGCAGCGGTGCGACAGGTTCCCGGAGACGGGATCAATAGGGAAGCCGGAAGCGAGCAGGAGGAGCCCACACCTCATGTTTGTAACCCGGCGCTGCACCCGCAACTGTGATCGGCGAGCTGCCACCTCTTATGCCACTGGAGCAATCTGGGAAGGTGAGGCGGAAAGCAAAGACCCGAGAGCCAGGAGACCTGCCTGCCGCGCCGTACTTCAGTCGGGCGGGTAGTACCGAATGAACGAGATGTTTCTCGCGTGACGGCAATTGAGCAAACCGTCACATGAAGGGACCTATAGTGATACGATTAAGATTATTAAGCAGCGCCACAATTGCGGCCTGCATATTCACCCTGCCTGCAGCATATGCAAAGGATGAAGCAATCATTGTTACGGCTAACCGAACGGCAACACCAATTGACCAGGTCGGCCTGTCTGTCAGCGTTATTAGTGACGCTGACCTGAAACGCTTGCAGAGCGTGAGCATTACCGATGCCTTGCGCACCGTGCCAGGCCTGAGCTCGGCGAGAAATGGCGGTCACGGTACAGTGTCGAGCGTGTTCGTTCGTGGTGCAGAGTCCAGCCATACAGTTTCGCTGATAGATGGTGTGAAAATCAATGACCCTTCAACACCGGGAGGCGGTTTTGACTTTGGCCGCTTGCTGGCGGGCAACATTACAAGAATTGAGGTTGTGCGAGGCTCGCAGTCGGTGCTGTGGGGCAGTCAGGCCATTGGAGGCGTCGTCAACCTCATTACCAAACAACCCAAAGGAGAAAGCGCTGGTAATCTGAGCGCGGAATATGGCTATCGCGACACGGCCGAACTGGTAGGCAATGGCAGCGTGCAGTTTGGTCCTGTGGTTCTGAGCGGAGGCGCGCTCTATTATCGTACCGATGGCATATCGGCTTTTAGCGAACAGCGCGGCGGCACAGAACGGGACGGGCTGAAACAATATGGTGCCAACGCCAATATTAACGTTAGCCTCTCAGATACCCTCTCGCTGGATGCCCGTGCTTGGTATTCCCGGTCTAACCTCGATACAGATGGCGGCTTTCCGCTAGGGGATAACAGCTCTTATAACCGCACACGCGAGATTGTCGGCTATGCAGGGCTGAACTGGGCGGTGTTCGACGGACGGCTTAAGCATCGCGCTGCCTATACGATCACCGACACAAAGCGCCGTGATTATGACCCCGATGCCCTGCCGCAAAAGCAATTTGACGGGCTGGGTCGCAATGAGCGGGTCGAATATCAGGGCATTTTCGAGATGTCAGAACGCTGGAATATCGTATTTGGCGCGGAGCGGGAATGGTCGCGCTATCGCAGCAGCAGCGATTACGGCTTTGGTGCCAGCGCTGAGAATGGCAAAGCGCGCCTTACCAGCCTTTATGGCCAGCTAAATGCTATGCCTGTTGCAGGCCTGAGCGCTGCACTTGGTGTGCGGCATGATGATCATGATAGCTTTGGCGGGCATACGACCTTCGCCGCCAATGCCGCCTATACGCCCAATGACGGCAACAGCATCATCCGTGCCAGCTATGGCGAAGGGTTTAAGGCGCCATCACTCTATCAGCTGCATAGCCAATATGGAAACCTTGCCCTGAAGCCGGAAAGTGCGAAAAGCTGGGACATTGGCTTTGTGCAAAAGGCGCTGGATGGTGCGGTTGAGGTTGGCGCGACATGGTTTCACCGCAAGACCAGCAACCTGATAGATTTTGTGACCTGCGCCGGTTTTGGTGATCCTTCGCCACTGTGCGACTTCGCCTTTGACGGCTTTTACAACAATGTCGCACGTGCAAAGGCGAAAGGCGTGGAGGCGGAGTTAAAGCTACGACCAGTCGATGCGCTGACGGCCCGATTCAACTATAGCTATGTGAAATCGCGTGATGTCGATGCAGGGCGAGACCTTGCGCGCAGGCCACGTCACAAAGCCTATGCCAGTGTGGATTATGACTGGCCCTTTGGCCTTTCGACTGGCGCGAGCATCACCCATGTGGGCGATAGTTTCGACAGCCCCTTCAGCATGGCCCGCAATAAGGATTATGTGCTGACTGATATTCGCGCTTCATACCCGGTGACGGAACGGATAGAGCTTTATGGTCGTGTCGAAAATCTCTTCGATAGCGATTATGAAACTGCCGGCAACTATGGTTCGCTCGGCAGAGCAGGCTATGTAGGCATAAGAGTGGGGCTCTAGAAATGAAGATCGGGCGGCGAAGCATAGGAGTATTGGCACTTCTGAGCCTCGCCGCCTGTTCGGCTTCCTCTCATGAATATGATATGGAGCAGCAAGAGGCGCAGCTCCAGCCGGCTTCCATGCCTATGCGTATCATATCTATGAACCCGTGCGTGGACGCGATATTGCGTGATATTGCCGAGCCGGAGCAAATCGCCGCTATCAGCCATTATTCCCACGATCCAGGCGCGAGCTCTGTTCCGCAAAGCTGGGCGCGGCGTTACCCTATGGTCATGGACAGTGCAGAGGATGTGGTTTTCATGCGGCCCGACCTGGTTATTGCCAGCGTCTATGTTTCCTCGCAGACAGTTACGGCCCTTCAGAGCCTGGGTATAAGGCTGGTGAAGGTTGATGTACCTAACACTGTTGAGGAAAGCATAGCACAGGTCGAATCTGTCGCGCGCCTTATCAGGCGAGAAGAGCAGGGCAGGGCGCTGGTAGACCGGATTAGCTCAGCCGTTGAGAAAGCGTCTATGCCCACAGACACAAGTGCTCCGTCTGCACTTGTGTGGCAGGGAGCAGGGCTGGTGTTGGGTACGGGTACATTGACGAACGACCTGTTGATCAAAACAGGATTCAAAAGTGCCAGCGCAGCTATGCGCATAGAGCAATGGGGTGTTGCTGCGCTGGAAGATATATTGCTGCGTCCACCCGCTATCATAATGACCAGCAAGAGCGCTATGAGGTCTGATACTGCCGGACATGCCGGTGACAAAAGGCTTTCTCACCCTGTACTGGGCAAGGTGAAGGCTGAACAGTTGATACTCGCGGACTTGCCGGCGAGCATGCTGCATTGTGGTGGGCCGAGCATCATTGATGCGGCCGAGCGGCTGCACTCTATACGCTTGCAATGGACAGCGCAGAGAAAGCGTGAGATGCGCTAATCATGCGCTTGAACCTCGCTTTGCTGCTCGCTTTATGTGTGGCCTTCTTCCTGTCATTGCTGGCAGGCCATCACTGGATTTCCCCTGCTGATTGGCTGTCCGGGGATATGCGCACCTTGGTTATCACCGAGCTGCGTTTGCCGCGGGTAATTGTTGGCATATTGGTAGGCGGTGCATTGGGCCTGTCGGGTGCAGCAATGCAAGGTTATCTCCGCAATCCGCTCGCTGATCCCGGCCTGTTCGGCATATCAGCCAGTGCGGCTTTGGGAGCGGTTCTCAGCCTGTTTCTAGGGCTTGCAGTGGCCGTATGGGTATTACCGGCCCTGGCTTTGCTTGGCGCTTTGGCTGGGGCAGCATTACTGATCATGTTGGCCGGGCGGGCAGGCAGTACAATCATATTCACACTGGCGGGCGTGCTGCTCTCCAGTGTCGCTGCATCGTTGACGGCCTTGCTGATCAACCTTGCGCCTACGCCTTTCGCTACAACGGAAATAGTGACGTGGCTGATGGGAGCTTTGACGGACCGGAGCTGGAATGATGTGGCGCTTGGTGGGCCACTGATATTGTTCGGCATGATGATATTGCTGATGTCCGGGCGTAGCCTTGATGCGCTCACATTGGGGGATGTCGCCGCACGCTCCATGGGGGTGGATATGCGCCGTCTGCAATGGCTGATCGTCGCGGGGCTGGGGCTATGCGTTGGCGCATCGGTGGCGATAGCGGGTGTGATTGGGTTTGTCGGGCTGGTCGTGCCGCATCTCATGCGGCCGCTCACCACGCATCGTCCCTCGGCACTCTTGCTACCCTCAGCGCTGGCCGGAGCATTGTTGGTTGTAGTGGCGGATATGATCATTCGTATATTGCCGGTGATGAGTGAAATACGCCTTGGTATTGCTATGTCGCTGCTTGGTGGGCCATTCTTTCTCTATCTGTTGCTGAAAATGCGCCGGGAGCTGAGCTGAGCCGTGGACTTCGATTTTTCCGATATTCAGCTTCAGCGCGGCGGGCGTACCATAGTCGATGGCGTGAGTGGTCATTTGGCCGGTGGGCAGATTGTAGTAATATTGGGCGCCAATGGTGCGGGCAAAACCAGCCTGCTGCATTGTCTTGCTGGTTTGCAGCGCGATGCCGGAGGGGTGGTCCATCTCGATGGGCGACGGTTGGACGATATAACACTGCAAGAGCGTGCTCGGCTGGTTGGCTTCCTGCCACAGCGGGGCGAGGTGCATTGGAACCTGTCAGTTCATGCTCTGGTTGCGCTTGGCCGTATGGCACATAATGGCGGCGGCGAATTGTCGCAGGAGGATGAGCACATCATCGCTTCGGTTATGGAGCAGGTTGATATTGCCCATTTGTCTGAGAGACAGGTACTTACCCTGTCAGGTGGCGAACAGGCACGAGCGCTGTTTGCGCGGGTGCTGGCCGGAGTGCCGCGCTGGCTATTAGCAGATGAACCGCTTGCCAGTCTCGATCCTGCACACCAGCGCGCTATGCTCGATATATTAGCACACACAGCAAAGGCAGGTACGGGTGTCATCACAGTGCTACATGACGTGAACCACGCCATGCGCATTGCCAATCATGTGATATTGATGCGCGCGGGTTGCATATTGGCGCAAGGTCCACGTGATGTGGTTTTGACAGCAGAATTGCTCGAGCAGACCTATGGTATAGAATTTGAAATGACCCCTGACGGCCGTGCATTTCTTCTGCCTTACCAGCAGCATGTTGATATGCGCCAGTAAGGAAAATGGTGACCCCAACGGGAATCGAACCCGTGTTTCAGCCGTGAAAGGGCCGCGTCCTAACCGCTAGACGATGGGGCCATGCCTATAAACGCGAAAGCGCTTGGCGAAGCGAAGGCGGCATTAGGGGGAAGACGGCGCGGGGTCAACCCATATTGGGGCAAAATATGTGCAAAAAGCTGCTTCTTATATCAGCTTTCCCATGCAGCGTCGTCGAGATGGAGTTCCGCGCTGCGTCCACCGCCCCAATCATCGATCTTGGCACGGCCAGCCAGCCATAATTTGCGGTCTCGTCTGGCATGCAGCAACTCCTGCCCCAACACCGTATCAGCCTGCCGGAAAGCAACGGCTTTCAGAGATCCACCATCCGCGCCAGAAACGACCAGACGCACATGATTGGTGCCTACCACATCAGCTTTGATAATGCGCACCGGCCCGGTCGCAATGCGCGGGGAGGGCCAGCCCATGCCATAAGGCCCGCCTTCATCAAGCGCGCGTACAAGGTCAGGCTGGACGCCGCGCGGGCCGACAAGGGCATCGAGCAGCAAGGCGCGCTCTTCCCGCGCCTTAGCGACAGGCGCAGCAAGGCGCTCGTCCAGAAAATCATGCAGTGCTTCAATCTGGTCGCCTGCCACCGTCAGGCCCGCGGCCATAGCATGACCACCGCCCGCTGCGAGCAACCCCGAATCCTTTGCCGCCAACACTGCCGCACCTAAATCCACGCCACTGACTGAGCGACCAGAACCTTTGCCTGTGCCCTCGTCATCGAGCGCAATGACAAACGCAGGTTGATTAAACTTCTCCTTGAGCCGTCCGGCGACAATACCGATGACACCGGGGTGCCAGCCTTTGCCTGCAACCAGAATGACAGCGCGATTGCCCTGTGTTGCGGCATGCACTTCGGCCTCTTCCTGCACCATAGCCTCTATGGCACGACGCTCTTCATTAAGACGGTTCAGTTCCTCGGAAATGTCTCGTGCTTCGCCGGGATCTCGCGTGGTGAGCAGACGAACACCAAGGTCAGATTTGCCCACACGCCCGCCCGCATTGATACGCGGTCCCAGAGCAAAGCCTAGGTCATGACACAATGGATCGCGGGTGAGGCGGCTCGCCTGCGCCAACGCCATCAGGCCTATATTATGCCGCTGGGCCATAATCTTGAGCCCCTGTGCAACAAAGGCGCGGTTGAGGCCGCGTAATTGCGCGACATCCGCAACTGTACCGAGCGCCACCAGATCGAGCAGGTCCATCAGGCGCGGCTCTGAGCGCGCCTCAAACCAGCCACGACTTCGCAATTCACGGATGAGCGCAGCGCCGAGCAGAAAGGCGACGCCGACGGCTGCGAGGTGGCCGTGGGTGCTCCCTGCCTCGCTTTCATCCAGTCGGTTGGGGTTGACCAGCGCAAAGGCTTCGGGGAGGGCGGTCGCACATTGATGATGATCGACAATGATGACATCGACATTAGCGGCCTTGGCCATCGCGAGCGCCTCAAAAGCCTGCGCGCCGCAATCGACCGTGACGATCAGTGATGATCCAGCCTGTGCCAGTTTAACAAGTGCTTCGCCGCTGGGGCCATAGCCTTCCATCAAGCGATCAGGAATATAATAGCCGGCTTCCAGCCCCAGTTCACGCAGCAGCCTGATAAGCAAGGCTGCGCTGGTCGCACCATCGACATCATAATCGCCATAGACAGTGACCTGTTCACCACTTTGCACAGCATCAGCAATGCGCCGGGCAGCATTGTCCATATCCTGAAATACGGATGGATCGGGCATGAAATGGCGAATAGTGGGGTTGCGATGAGACTCCACCTCCTCGCGCGGGCAGCCCCGTGCGATCAGCAATTGGGCGATCAGATCATCCAGTTGGTAGCTATCATCGCTTGCGCCAGCCCTGTCTCCACGCCAGCACCATTTCTGGCCTGTGATCGAGAGCGGAATATGGCTGATGGGAAGCATGGACCTGTCCTAGCTTCCCGGAGCGGGCATGCAAGCATATTGCGCAGTATAGGGAGTTGCGCATGCAGGCAGAGCTTCTATCTTGCGCTGCACTATATTTCTGAAAGAGAATCGTACCTCTATGTCATCCGTCATTTCTATCGCCAGTCTGGGCAAAGTTTATGCCTCTGGCCATGTTGCCTTGGATTCCGTTAATCTGGAGATAGAGGAGGGCGAGATTTTTGCGCTTCTCGGGCCAAATGGTGCGGGGAAAACCACGCTGATCAGCATTATTTGTGGTTTGGTGACGCCTTCATCAGGGCAGGCAATGGTCAGCGGGCATGATATTGTTAATGAGTATCGTCAGGCGCGGGCACAGATCGGGCTAGTGCCGCAGGAGCTGCATACGGATGCTTTTGAGAAAGTGATCAATACGGTGCGCCTCAGCCGTGGTCTTTTCGGCAAGCCCCGCGATGATGCATATATTGAGAAGATATTGCGGGATCTCACTTTGTGGGACAAGCGCGACTCCAAGATCATGGAGCTTTCCGGTGGCATGAAACGCAGGGTACTGATCGCCAAGGCTTTGGCGCATGAGCCTCGTATATTGTTCCTTGATGAGCCGACGGCTGGTGTGGATGTCGAGCTGCGCAAGGATATGTGGAGGCTGGTGCGCCGCCTGCGTGAGACCGGCGTTACAATCATTCTCACCACCCATTATATTGAAGAAGCCGAGGAAATGGCGGATCGGGTTGGTGTTATCAACAATGGCAAGCTCCTTCTGGTCGAAGAAAAAGAGACGCTGATGCACAAGCTTGGTACGAAAACCCTGACTGTGCACCTCACTCAGCCCCTTGCGTCATTGCCGCCAGAACTGGAGCGCTGGCAGCCCGGCCTCGAAAATGGGGGGCGTGACTTGCACTATCTGTTCGATTCGACGGCTGATGAAAATGGTGTCTCGCAGTTGCTCCAGCAGATATCGTCGCTTGGTATAGGTTATAGTGACCTCTCGACCCGGCAAAGCACGCTAGAGGATATTTTTGTAGGGCTGGTTCATTCCGGAGATATCCAGAGTGCGGAGTATGCAGCATGAACGGGGTTAACTGGAGAGGCATCGCTGCAATATACAAGTTTGAGATTCATCGTTTTGGCCGCACTTTCTGGACGAGCCTTGTCACACCGGTAATTACGACCTCGCTCTATTTCATCGTTTTTGGGTCTGCCATTGGTTCACGCATGACAGACATTGGCGGCGTTCCTTATGGGCTGTATATCGTGCCGGGCCTTATTATGCTCTCCATGTTTCAGGAGAGCATATCTAATGCCAGTTTTGGTATCTATATGCCTAAATGGACCGGTTCCATTTATGAGATATTGTCTGCGCCGCTTTCTTCATTGGAAATCGTACTCGCCTATGTTGGCGCAGCGGCCAGCAAATCAATGATTGTCGGGCTGGTGATATACGCGACCGCGCATCTTTTTGTGGATGTGCAAGTGGCTCATCCGTTAGCGATGTTGGCATTCATGCTGCTGATTGCGGTTAGCTTTTGCCTGTTTGGTTTCATCTTGGGTATATGGGCGCAGAGCTTTGAGCAGCTTCAGTTTGTGCCCTTGCTCATCATCATGCCGATGACTTTTTTGGGCGGGGCTTTCTACTCTATCCACATGCTGCCTGAGCCATGGAAAACAATTACCCTATTTAATCCGATAGTCTATCTGATCAGTGGTTTTCGCTGGACGTTTTTTTGGCAGGGTGATGTTTCAATCGGTGTAAGCCTTGGTTTTGTTACTCTGATGCTCGCTATTTGCATCGGTATCGTGGTCTGGATGTTCAGAACCGGCTATCGGCTCAAAAAATAACATTGTTATGTTAGTGAGCGTGACCCAAAAAAAGGGGGACGGATTATCCGCCCCCCTTTCTTAAATCTGGTGTTGTTTCTTTTATTTGTCTTTCTGTGTGGTGCGGTGCTCGGCTTTAATCCAGCGCACTGTGCCAGAGGATGCGCGCATCACCACGCTGTCGGTGGTCATCAGGTCACCTGGCATGCGCTTGACACCGCGCAGTAGCGAGCCGTCTGTCACACCTGTTGCTGCAAATATACAGTCGCCCTTGGCCATTTCTTTGAGGTCATAGACTTTATTGAGATCCGTAATGCCCCATTTGCGGGCGCGGGCGCGTTCATCATCATTGCGGAACAACAGGCGACCTTTGAATTGTCCGCCAACACAGCGTAGCGCAGCACAAGCCAATACGCCTTCAGGTGCGCCACCGCTGCCCATATACATGTCGATATTGGTTTCAGGATTGGTTGTTGCGATAACACCAGCCACGTCGCCATCAGGGATGAGCATGATGCCGCAGCCGATTTCACGCAGTTCGCCAATCAGCTTTTCGTGGCGCGGGCGGTCAAGAACACATACGATGATCTCGTTGGCTTCAACGCCTTTTGCTTTGGCAACAGCTTCGACATTTTCCTTCACGCTCTTGTTCAGATCAATGATGTCCTCCGGGTAGCCCGGGCCAACAGCCATTTTGTCCATATAGACGTCCGGGGCGTTGAGCAGGCACCCTTCTTCTGCAGCAGCGAGAACCGCCAGCGCATTGGGGCCAGCTTTCGCTGTAATGGTGGTGCCTTCCAAGGGGTCGAGGGCGATGTCGATCTTGGGGCCTTTGCCCGGCGCGCCGCCAACCTTTTCACCAATATAAAGCATAGGCGCTTCGTCGCGTTCGCCTTCGCCGATTACAACTGTTCCGTCCATATAGAGTTCATCAAATGCGACACGCATCGCTTCTACAGCAGCAGCATCAGCAGCTTTTTCATCGCCGCGACCGATAAGGCGTGAGGCGGCGATCGCCGCGGCTTCTGTCACACGGACCATTTCCATAACGAGTACGCGATCGAGAACCGAACTTGCCTGCACCATTTTTCACTGTCCTTACATAATATCGTATCGGTTATTGCTGTGCCCGGATAAGCGGAGAATATCGGCTTGTCGAGTGCATCAACCTAAACTGTAAATACTTCAGTCGAGAATGTTCATCACCATTGGTTCGCCAGTGATACTGTCCGAACCGGAAAGCGTCTCAAGCGTCTGCTGTATCGATTCCTCACTGCTATGGTGAGTTACAACCACGAGTAATACAGAGCCATCTTCTTTGACACCGCGTTGGATAAGGCTTTCAATTGACACACCGGCATCACGCATGGCCGCTGCGATTTCAGCCAGCACACCTGGTTTGTCACGAACCATAAATCGCAAATATGTGCGATTTCTACGTCCGCCCGAATCCGCTTTGCCCTGACGTGAAAGCTGGGCCACCTGCATCGCAAACGGTTCACCATATTCATCACGTGCAACATCAATAAGATCAGCAACGACTGCCGATGCTGTTGGGCCTTCACCGGCGCCAGCGCCCTGAAAGAAGAGGCTGCCGACATAATTGCCTTCAGCAACAACTGCATTGAGAGAGCCTTCTACATGGGCGAGCGAGTGTCGCTGAGGTATCAGCATCGGCGCAACGCGCTGAAATAACCCAGTGTCGGTATTTTCGCTAATACCGACAAGGCGCACACGATAACCCAGAGCAGTGGCTTCATTGATATCAGAGGCCATGACGTTGCGAATCCCGGTCACATCAACGGCATCAAAATCAATTTGAGTGCCAAAGGCGAGGCTGGCGAGAATCGAAAGCTTATGCGCCGCATCGACTCCATCTATATCGAAGCTTGGGTCGGCTTCGGCAAAGCCCAGCTCCTGTGCCTCGCGCAACACTTCATCAAAATCGCGGCCCTCATGCTCCATCGTGGTGAGGATATAATTGCAGGTGCCATTTAATATACCATAGACCCGGCTGATTTCATTAGCCGCGGCACCTTCACGCAGCCCTTTGATAACCGGGATGCCACCTGCGACGGCTGCCTCATATTTAAGCGGGGTGCTTGCTTGTTCGGCCAGCTCTGCCAATGCCAGCCCGTGATGCGCCAGCATTGCCTTGTTGGCGGTAACCAATGGTTTACCAGCACCGAGGGTGGAACGGGAAAGCGCGAGGGCAGGGCCGTCTGAACCGCCTATCAGCTCTACAACAACGTCAACGTCATCACGCTGGGGCAGTTCCATCATGTCATCTGCCCAGATAAGCCCTGAAATATCGATACCACGGTCTTTGCTTCTGTCTCGCGCAGAAACCGCTACGACCTCAATACTTCTGCCTGCACGGCGGCTAATCAGCTCTTTGTTGGTTTCCAGCAGGCGCAAAACACCTGTTCCAACTGTACCTAGGCCTACTATTGCAACGCGCATGGGCTGCTGATTCTGCATCTGATTCCCTGTCATTCGTTATATTGATCGTGTTACGAGCCATGAGCTGGCCCTGATATCAAGCATGTCTGAGCTGTCCCGCTACAATGTGCGGCCGCAACTGCCAAGGCTTTCGATCACAAATTGATAATCCCGTTGGGCTGACTCGGCACTCTGTGACGACAATGTGCGAATCGATTCATAAGGTAAGCGTGACGGGAGGCCGCAGGCCAGACGGTACCAGAGCAAAGTGTCACGGGTAGGGGTGACCGCAGATTCATCTACGATTTCTCCTAACGACACGCCCCAGCGCGGTGCCTGAAGCGGCCTGCGTATTACAGAAAGCGATATTGGGGCACCTGATTGTGTTTTAAGGAAAATCTGAGTCTCACCTTCACCGGCCACTGTACCTGAAATGAAAAAAGCGTCGCCAATTCCGGTAATCGCCGGTGGTGAATCATGTTTGAGCATTTCCGCAGTGATGGATCGCACCACCGCTTCCAGCTCCGGCGTCCAGGGCTGGGCTGCGTGGCGAGAGACCAGACGTATTTGGCCGTTGGCCTGCCCAGATGTCGCAAAAACAAGCATGCGCCTTTTTTTGCGATATACGGTCTTATTGTCATCTGGGTTGGCCAGAAATGTGATTGTTTGGGGTAAACCATCCTGGCCACGAATCAGCGAAATGACTTCTGCCTTTATCAAGAGGTAGCGGTGTGGAGTTCCTTGGCCGTCTGCGGGCGGAATTTTTACTCTATTAATGGCCTTTATACGGCTATTTATGACAAAAGGTGATGCCTCAATGAGGTCAGCCATATCAGAATAATTATATTGCTTTTCCTTATCGATTCCATCTGTTGTTGCGATAGCTGAGAGAGGGTGTGCCATAAATGCAAATATGAAAAATGTTATTAATATCAAATATTTGAATATGGTTTTGTGGCCAATTTCCAGAAAGTGCGAATATGTCATATCTCTCTCTTTCAGTGTGTAACATTGATGCCACACGCAAACTTTTTCCGATTTTCCATGTTCCGTAGCGTTCAATCAACCACAAAGCGTTTGCTTCACGGCGATCACCACGTTAGGAAGGCCAAAATATAGAAAACATGAGGGCCATCGGGTTTGCGGCGTTGCTGTAAGCTGGTTGGCCTTAAGTGTGATAGTCGCTTTTTTGATAAAAACGAAGTTGAGTTAAGGAGTGTCGTTGCTGGATGGCCTATGCTGACCACTCAGAAACATCGAGTCGTACAGTCTCGATAATTATCGTTGCCTTGATTCATGCCGTTCTTGGTTATGCGTTCGTAACCGGTTTGGGTATGAAATATGTTAAGAAGGCAGCAGAACAGCTTGATGTCTTCGAGGTCAAGGAGGAGCCACCACCACCGGATGAGCCTCCACCGCCACCGCCGAAGCCAGCTGAGGTTCCACCACCGCCAGTGGTTGCGCCGCCGAAGATTGTGGAAACGCCTGCTCCGGCAGCGCCTGTTCTTCCCACTGTGCCTGTGGCTCCGCCATTGCCCCCGGCATTGCCTCCGACTCCTGCCCCACCGCCACCGCCGCGTGTTGCAGTGAAGGCTAAGCCTCGTGGTAATCCGGGTAACTGGGTTACATCTGACGATTATCCAAGTCGTGCGCTTCGTGAAGAACGTTCAGGATCCACCGGGTTCCGTATCGTTATCAACGAGAAGGGCAGGGTGTCTGATTGTACAGTGACTAAATCGAGTGGACATGCGGATCTCGATTCTGAAGCTTGCCGTCTCCTTACGCGCCGTGCGCGTTTCAGAGCCGCCAAGGGACAGGATGGAAACCCGATCACTGATACATACACCAGCCGTATTGTATGGCGGATACCAGATTAATGTGATTGGCATGGCGGGTATGCATTTCATTCGCGCCGGCCTTTCGTAACCAAATTTATGTTTTAAGAGGGAAGTGTATAATGTTGATTTCAATCGCAGCAGCTGCCGCGCCCCACGTGGAAGAGAATCCGTACGGCCTTAAAGCCGCACTTGAGGAAGGCGGTATTATTTCGCAGTCGGTTTTTGCCATTCTTTGCGCAATGTCCGTTTTCTCCTTTTATATCCTCTTCACAAAGCTCATTGAGCAGCAGAAGATCATCAATCAGGCAAAGAAGGTTCGTGCTTCTTTCTGGCGTTCTGGCTCTATTAAAGAAGCTGGCGCTAAGCTGGAAAAGAACACTGCTTATAAGCAGCTGGTTGATGACGGCCTCGCAGCTCAGGAGCAGCATGGCAAACTGACTGACCCGGTTGAAGCACATGACTGGATGCACGGCTCACTTGCTCGTTCTGAAGCTTCGATCAACTCCAAACTTGGTGGTGGTCTGGCATTCCTGGCTACTGTGGGTGCAACGGCACCGTTTATCGGCCTCTTTGGTACGGTTATCGGTATTTATCGCGCGCTCATCAAAATCGGTGCTTCCGGTCAGGCATCCATTGACGCTGTTGCCGGCCCTGTTGGTGAAGCTTTGATCATGACCGCTCTTGGTCTTGCTGTGGCTGTTCCTGCTGTTCTTGCCTTTAACTGGCTGCAGCGTCGCAACAAGTCGATTGCAGAAGACCTGAATAGCTTCTCTGTTGATCTGCTCGGTTACATGGTTTCCGGCGGTCAGGTCCGTCCTGCTGTAGCAGCTGCACCGACTGCCGCAGCTCGCCCTGCAGCAGCGGCACCGAAGAAGGCCTGAACGAAATATGATACGGGTGGCCATGCATAAGCATGTGCCCCCGTTCATGAGTTTAGACCATAATGATTGTATTTGAAGAGTTAGGATACTGATCGATGGCAATGAGCGTTGGAGGAGAGGGTGGCGACGAGAAGCCGCTGTCCGATATCAACACGACGCCGCTGGTCGACGTTATGCTTGTGTTGCTCATCATCTTTCTGATTGCGATTCCTGTCGTGGTTCAGACTGTTGATTTGGAGCTTCCTAAGGTAGCGTTTGAGCCGACGACGACGAAGCCGGAAAATGTCTCGCTTTCCATTACTGCTAACCGAGAAACTGGTAGCTGCGAAGTATATTGGAACCTCACACAGGTAAATTCCAGTGAGCTGCTCGATCGCGCAGTTGCTAAGCTGAAATCGGATATTGAAAAGGCTGGCGGTGTTGAGAATTTGACACCAGAGGATCTGCCGGAAGTGCATATTCGCGGTGACATCAATACGCCCTATCGCTGCATAGGCGGTACCATTTACACCATGCAGATGGCTGGTTATCCGAAGGTTGGCTTCATTTCACAGCCTGACCCGAATGACATTAAAGTTCAGCGTCTGTAAGCGTTTCGTAGGAGTATAGACCATGGCCATGAGTGGCGGTTCAGACGATGGTGAACCGATGATGGAAATGAACACGACGCCGCTTATCGACGTCATGCTTGTTCTCCTCATCATGTTCATCATTACCATCCCGATCCAGACCCACGCGGTTAAGATCGACCTTCCCAATGATTCTACTGACAATCCTCCCGATGTCATTGATCCGGTGAAGAACAAGGTAGCGATAGATGCTGCTGGCACGATAACTTGGAATGGCATACCCATCGATAAGTTGACACTGCGCCAGTATCTCAAGGCTTCGATGGCTTTGCCCGTCGAGCCAGTGCTTCAGTTCCAGCCCGATAGTCAGACACGTTATGTTGTCGTGGATGAGGTTTTGGCAGTGATCAAGGCATCTAAGGTCACGAAGCTAGGCTTTGTTGGTAATGAGCAATATGCTAGCTTCTGATTGGGTATAATAAGCTATTGAGGATTTTCCTCTCTGGCTATCTGGATTGAGAATGGGGGCTTGTGGCCCCCATTTTTATGTCTGGACTATACCTACAGTTTCGAAACCAGTTCACGATTGAACAGCTTATCAATTTTACGGCCGTTCGCCATATTTACGAAATAATTACGATGCGCTGCTAGCATCCGCGCAAAGAGGCTAGTGAAGTTGCATGACGTTTGTCGGAAAACCCCCAGTTGCAGATGAATGCATGAGAAACAGCAGTCGGCATACTGTGCTGATTGGTGTTAAATTGCGTCGTCCAGGGGAAACATGGTTCACGAGCCGCATTTCTAACCTGTCAGAAACTGGTTTTTGCCTGGAAAGCTTCGTTAGCCTGAAGCCAGGTATGACTGTCTGGGTCATGTTCTCAGGCTTTGAGGGGCGCAGGGCAACGGTGGCCTGGACGCGCGACCATGAGGCAGGGTGCATGTTTGAAGAGCCTCTACATAAGGCTATATACGACCATATCATGCGTATGAGTGGCTAAGGTTGTAACCGCTCTATAGGCTTTGGCTACCGACGGCTCTCATAATGATTCCACGGGCTGCCTGAACGATGTATCGGGCTGCATATCAGCCAGCTTCGCGTATAAGCCATCAGCGGCCATAAGTTGCGCATGGTTGCCTTGCTCAACGATTTTACCGCCATCCATTACGATAATACGATCCGCTGAACGAATGGTTGAGAGCCTGTGTGCAATCACGATCGTGGTGCGTCCATCCATCAAATGGTCTAACGCATCCTGTACGAGCCTTTCAGACTGAGTATCGAGTGCAGATGTCGCTTCATCAAGCAGTAACACTGGGGCATCGCGCAATAATGCACGGGCAATAGCTATACGTTGACGCTGGCCCCCCGAAAGGCGCGCGCCATTTTCACCAAGATAAGTATCTAGCCCTTGCGGCAGGTCACGCAAAAAAGTCTCGGCATTGGCGGCGCGGGCCGCTTCCCATATATCGTCATCGCTCGCTGACCATCGGCCATAGCGCAGGTTGTCGCGCGCAGAGGCTGCGAAGATAACGGTCTCTTGAGGGACCAGCGCCATAAGGGCACGCGCTTCGGAAGGGTCTGCATCTGCTAAAGCGATACCGTTCAAACGAATTGAACCTGATTCAGGGTCATAAAAACGCAGGGCCAGCTGCAAAACAGTGGTTTTGCCTGCTCCTGATGGCCCTACCAGTGCAAGGCGTTCTCCCGGACGGATGTTGAGGTTAAAATCTTCCAGCGCATAGGTGTCTGGCCGGGTGGGGTAGCGAAAGGCAATATGCTCGAACTCTACCCTGACACCCTCTTCATCGAGCGGGATCGGTTTGCTGGATGAGCGAGCTGTAATCACAGGCTCTGCGCGCATTAACTCATCGAGCCGCCCCGCTGCACCGGCACCGCGTAACAGATCGCCCCAGCTTTCTGAAAGTGCACCAAATGCGCCGGCCACCAAACCGCCTGTAAGAACGAACGCAGCGATACTGCCTCCTGTCATGCGCCCTGCAGCGACATCAATTGCGCCTTGCCACATCACCATAGTGATCGCGCCAAAAATCAGGAAAATAGCAATGGCGGTCATGCCGGCGCGCATTGAAATGCGCCGTAATGCGGTTTTGAACCCAGTATCAACTGTAGCAGAAAAGCGTGCTTCTTCGCGGTCTTCCTGCCCAAAAGCCTGCACGATACGCATAGCCCCGAGCACTTCAGAAGTGTTGCTACCAATATCTGCGAGCCTGTCCTGGCTAAGGCGCGATAATTTACGCAACCGTCGCCCGATCAGGATCACGGGTAAAACAATGAGTGGAATACCGATGAGCAGATAAGCTGTTAGCTTAGGCGCGATCGTAAACAGGTAAATAATGCCGCCAACACCTGTCACCAGATTACGCAACGCAACAGAAACCGTTGTGCCTACGATCTGGTCTATAATCGCCGTATCAGCGGTCATACGGGCGGCTATTTCAGACGGGCGGTTTTCTTCAAAATAGCTGGGAGACTGGCGTAGTAAATTGTGCTGCACAGCAACACGGACATCCGCGACTACGCGCTCACCCAACCATGAAACGAAATAGAAACGCGCAGCACTCGCCATTGCCAAAATGATAACGATAAGAAACAGATATTGAAACCAGCGGGATATATCAGAGGGGTCACCATCTCCTCCGAAGCCGCGGTCGATAATGAGTTTGAAGCCACTTGGTATGGCCAGCGTAGCCCCAGAGGCCAAAAGCAGCGAAAAAGCTGCGGCCGCCAGGTGACCGGGGTAGCGTTTAACCATAGCTGCAACCATTTTGAGGCTGGCTAGCGGAGATTTTCGGCTGTTTTTATCATGTTTTTCAAGGCTCGGCATGATGCGCGCTTAGCAGGGCACGCGCAGAGCCTCAATGCTGTCTGCACGGATTTACGATTTTTTCCTTGGCGAAGCGTTGTTTGGGGGCCAAAGTGGTTTTGTGCATTGCGATAATAAGAAAACAATTATTCGCTGTTATAACCGGGGCAAGTTTGCATGAGGAACGATATTAATGCTGTACCACGCATATGAATTTCAACGGAGTCTGATGGCCAGCGCAAGTGCGATGGCCGAAGCGAGTGCAGAGTTTCTTTCCAATCCTGCTAATCCGATGGCGTATTTTGGCGGCGGACCGATCATGGCATCAGCGCTAGAGGTATTCGCCCATGCTTCCGCGACGCGTGGCAAACCAGAATTCGGCCTTGCCAGCACTGTCATCAACGGTAAGGAAGTGCCGGTCACAGAAGTGATTGAAGCACGCAACGACTTTGGTCAGTTGCTACATTTTACCCGTAAGGGCGCACCCAAAAACCAGCCAAAGCTGCTTATTGTTGCCCCTATGTCCGGCCATTATGCCACGCTGCTGCGTGGCACGGTAGAGCGTATGTTGCCTGGGCATGATGTATGGATCACTGATTGGCGTGATGCGCGTAATGTACCGCTAAGCGACGGTGTTTTCGATCTTGATGACTATATCGATTATATCATTGATTGGTTAGATCATATTGGCCCGGGGGCGCATATGCTGGCCGTGTGCCAACCTTCCGTGCCTTGTCTGGCAGCCACCTGCATAATGTCTGACCGCGCTGACCCCAATTTGCCACGCACACTGACGATGATGGGCGGACCAATTGATACCCGTGAGGCACCTACAGTTGTCAATGAACTTGCAACAGAGCGACCTATAACCTGGTTTGAGCAAAATGTGGTTGCTACAGTTCCGTTCCAATATGCCGGAGCAGGCCGCCGTGTATATCCGGGCTTCATGCAGCTAGCCGGCTTTATGTCTATGAACCTTGGCAATCATATGATGAGCCATTGGGAAATGTTCAAACATCTGGTTGAAGGTGACGAAGAAAGCGCTGAGCTGACCAAGGACTTCTATGAGGAATATCGCTCTGTATGCGACATGTCCGCCGAATTTTACCTCCAGACGGTAGAGGAGGTTTTCCAGAAACACAGCCTGCCTAAAGGCGAGTTCATACACCGTGGCACCCGGGTGGACCCTAAAGCGATCAAGAATGTTGGCATTATGGCGGTCGAGGGTGAGCGCGATGATATTTCCGGGCTTGGCCAGACCAAAGCTGCTCTTAAAATCACGACCAGCCTGCCTGATGAGAAAAAGCAATATTATATGGCTAAAGGCGCAGGCCATTATGGTATTTTCAACGGCAATAAGTGGCGTACCAAAATTGCGCCCATTCTGGAGGAATGGATCCTCAAGCATAATGACTGATCCACAGCGTGGTATCATAGGTCTGTAAGCGCGTTATGCCCCGCCTGATTTCAGTAGAAGTAGAACGCTGGCCAGTTGCCGGGTCATTTAACATCAGCCGTGGGGTCAAAACCTATGTAGATGTGGTCGTCTGTACCGTAGGTGAGGGGCGCCATAGTGGGCGCGGAGAGGCCACCGCCATCTATTATCATGGCGAGACGGCGGAAGCCTGCGTACAGACTATCAGCGATTATGCAGGCCAGAGGGCAGGGGCACTGCCTTCTCGCGAGGAATTATTACAAGCTATGCCGCGCGGTGCAGCGCGTAATGCGCTCGACTGTGCATTGTGGGATTATGAGGCCAAGCTAAAGGGGCAACCTGTTTGGGCACTTGCGGGTTTGCCAGAGCCACAGGCTTTGCCCACGGCTTTCACGATCAGCGTCAATCCCCCTGCGCAAATGGAAAGTGATGCGCGTGCTGCAGCAGCAAGAGGTTTTTCTCTTCTCAAGTGCAAATTAATGGGCGTGGGGGATGCCGAGCGCATTGCTGCTGTGCGCCAGGGAGCACCTGATGTGCGCCTGATTGTCGATGCGAATGAAAGTTGGAATGAGGCTGATCTTGTAGCGGAGACGGAACAGCTCGCTGCACTGGGGGTCGAGATGATCGAACAACCCATCCGGCATGGCGAAGAACATAGGCTGGAGGGTGTCAGCACCAGCCTGCCATTCTGCGCAGACGAAAGCTGTCAGGACAGCAATGACATGACGCGACTGCGCGATTTCCCAGTGATCAATATTAAGCTGGATAAGGCTGGAGGACTGACAGAAGGTTTGGCATTGGCCAAGCTGGCAGAGCTGCATAGCAAGCGGCTGATGCTTGGATGCATGCTGTGTACCTCGCTTGGTATAGCCCCCGCCTTTTTGCTCGCGCAGCGGGCGGAGTGGGTCGATCTGGACGGTGCCTTATTGCTTGCGAAGGACCGTGAGCGTGGGCTGAGGCTGGAGGATGGTTTGCTCCAGCCCGGCTTGCTTTGGGGAATGCCCTGATGCTTTATTGGCCCAGCAGATCTATGTCCTGTGGGCTTGTGAACGGGTAGATCATTGTGCCGTCTGGCGCTGCCGTGAAGGTAGTCTGGGTTGGGTAAGCAAATTCCAGCTCTTCGCGGGCAAAAGCTTCTAGAACGGCCATGCCAACCCTGTGCCGTATAGCAAATGCATCACGGATTTCATGGGCGTATGCAGTGAAATAACATTCATAATCAAGACTGCTTGCGCCAAAGCCCATAAACCCCGCACGTACAAATTCTGCACCAGCGCTTTCAATAGCATCTTGTAATATCTGTGGAACTTTAGCCGCTTTTTCGGGCGGGGTTTGGTAGATCACACCAACAGGAAGAGCATAGCGGCGCTTCTCAATATCCGCATAGTTAGTGATTTCCATATCCAGCAATCTGGCGTTGGAGATGATCTTGGCATCCCCTTCTATTGAACGCAGCCTCGTGCTCTTAAGGCCGATATGATCGACCGTGGCGACCGTGCCCTCATATTGGATCGTGTCGCCCTGTTTGAAAGGCTTGTCGAAGATGATCGACAGAGCCGCGAACAGATCAGAGAATATACCTTGCGCGGCCAGACCAATAGCAATGCCGCCAATGCCAAGGCCGGCAACAAGACCTGTGACGTTTACGCCCAGGTTGTCGAGTATCATGACTGTTGCGATGGCGAATAAAGCAAAGGTCACAAGAACACGGATCAGGCCCATCGCATTTGAGAGGGTTTCGCCGCCATTTTCGTCTGCTGTTTTGCGTTCTATCAAGCCAAGTATGAATTCGCGGGCCCAGATTGCGCCCTGGAAAACGGCTGAAACGGTGAAAGCAAAGAGGACGGTTTTGAATATAGCTTCTGGTGGGCTGGTGTAGCTCACGACGAGGCGGGCGGCGGCAAGTGCCATGAACAAATGTGTGGTGCGCGCTGCCGTGCGCCCAATAAGAGCCGCAAAATCCGTATCATCCTCTGTATGATGGCGTAGCTTGGAGAGACCACGCTTTACCAGCGTCATGACCAGGTAGATGATGGTTGCGGCAATGATAGCCACGATGATTTCGGTGCTGTGATTGACGAACCAGTCGATCGTATTTTTCTTGACTATGTCCAGCTCTGGCGATGTAGCAACAGCGGATGAAATAGTATCAATATCGGCCTTGGAGCTGGTGGCTGTCATGCTTTTCTTATACCTGTTCAGTGTCGTTTCTAGGTGGCATATGCTGCTTAACAGTACGCCGTCTAGAAGGGTAATGTTTTCCTCTGCTTACTGTTCCGTAGCCAAAGCGCAATAAGGCTAATCACTGCCGCGATCGACATATAGATGCCCGTTGTAGCGACGCCGTATAAATCAACCAGAGCCTGCGCAACAATAGGTGCCATTGCGCCGCCGATAATGCCCCCCAGATTAAAGGCGAAGGATACACCTGTGTAGCGCAATTTCACCGGGAACAGCGACGGCAGCCATGCGCCCAGTGGGCCATAGACAAAGCCCATAACGAACAGGCCGACGCTGAGTGCCAGCCAGATAAGAATATAGCTGCCGCTACCTAGCAGAGTGCCAAAAGCTATCCCCATTGGGATGGTCATGAAACAGCCAGCGATCAGGACGCGCGCTGGTGTGGTGCGATCGGCCCATGATCCGGCCAGAATGATGCCAAGTGCCATGAATATTATGGCGCCGAGCTGGAGCAATAGAAAATCACTGCGCTCTATGCCCATAGTGACGGTGCCATAGCCTAGTGCAAACGCGGTGGTGATATAGAAAATGGCAAAGCAGGCGACGACCGCGAAGGTGCCTGCCAATGTAGTGGCAAGGTGGGTGCGGAATATCTCAGCAAGCGGCACATGCGTGGTTTCTTCATGAAGGCTCATTTCTGCAAACTCTGGTGTTTCAGTGAGTTTGAGACGTATCCACAGGCCAAGGATAACCAATAGTGCACTGGCAAGGAAAGGCAGCCTCCAGCCCCATGCGAGGAAGTCCTCCTCGCTGAGTATGGTGCCGAGTAACAGGAACAGGCCATTGGCGAATATGAAACCCACCGGCGCGCCAAGCTGTGGGAACATACCAAAGCGCGCACGCCAACCCGGAGGGGCGTTTTCAACGGCCAGAAGGGCTGCGCCGCCCCATTCCCCGCCGAGGCCAAAGCCCTGACCAAAGCGCATGATGCACAATAATAACGGTGCCCACCAGCCAATCGCTTCATAAGTGGGCAGAAAAGCTATGGCGAGGGTGGAGCCACCCATCAGCATGAGTGAGGCGACCAATGTCGATTTGCGCCCGATGCGGTCGCCATAATGGCCGAACACTGCTGCGCCGAGCGGTCGTGCGAAAAAGGCGACAGCAAAGCTGGCATAAGCGGCCAGAAGTTGAACTGAAGGGGAGGTGGCGGGAAAGAAGAGAGGGCCAAACACAAGCGACGCTGCGGTCGCATAGATATAAAAATCGTAAAACTCAACAGCGGTGCCAACAAGGCTGGCGGTAAGAACGCGCTTATGCTGCCACATAGGATGCGCCTCAACCGATGCGTTTGCTGCTGTTGCGTTCATCCGCCTTTCCTCATCTGGTTGCAGATCTCATAGGCCATGACAGCGGTCGCCACTGCGGCGTTGAGGCTGTCAGCTTTGCCCATCATCGGGATTTTGACGAGCAGGTCGCATTGCTGCTCATAGTCTTGTGGCAAGCCTTGCGCCTCATTGCCGACCAAGAGGAAGGTCGGCGCCTCATAATGGGGTTGTTGATAGTCTTGATCCGTGTTGAGGCTGGTGCCGATAAGCATGCCGGGGCCAGTGCGGAGCCATGTTGTGAATTCGCTCCAACGGCATTGTGTGATGCTTTGGGTAAACAAAGCCCCCATGCTGGCGCGTACAGACTCAACGGAGAATGGGTCGACGCAATCATCAACGAGAATAAGCCCGCCAGCGCCTACGGCATCGCCCGTGCGCAATATTGTGCCAAGGTTGCCGGGATCACGGAGAGATTGGGCGACAATCCATATACCAGCGCTGGTGCGGTCGAGTGTATCCAGCGGCGTCAGCTGGTCCCGATACACGCCTACCAGCGTTTGTGGGTTATCTTTGCCAGATATTTTAGAGAGAATATCGCTGCTGGTTATGATGACATCACCACCAGCAGAATCGACTGCGTCTATGAGCTCCTTGCTCAGCGGGTGCAGTGGGCCGCTGTCACTATAAAAGAGCATTTCGGGCAGCACACCTTCTTCGCGTGCCTCGGTGAGAATGCGTAAACCCTCAGCCAGAAACAGCCCTTCGCGCTTGCGGTGTTTCTTTTCTCGCAGCGAACGAACACGCTTGACCAGCGGGTTAGAAAATCCGGTTATTTCGCGCTGCACAGCTGTCCGTCATTCATAGCTGCAATATTGCTCATTCTTCGCCGAATTTAGCTTCGACTAAGGCGATTAGCTGATTGAGTGCATCTGCATGATTGTCGCCCTCAGCGGCGATTGTGATGGAATCACCCATTGCAGCGCCCAGCATCATTAGGCCCATAATTGATGTTCCGGTGACTTCAGAGCCATCTTTTGAAACAGTAATACTGGCAGGAAAGGAGCTTGCCAGTGTAACGAATTTCGCACTGGCCCGAGCATGAAGCCCGCGCTGATTGCGAATCTCAACATCCTGGCGAACAGCGTTCATTTTCCTGCCCCTAATAATTCTGAAGCGACACTGATATATTTTTGGCCTGCCTCGCGCGCAGCCGAAACTGCCTCAACGACATTCATAGTTTTGCGTGCACTTTCAAGTCGAATCAGCATAGGCAGATTAACACCGGCTACAACCTCGATTTCACCGGTTTTGAGCAAAGATATAGCCAGATTGGAGGGAGTCCCTCCAAAAAGGTCGGTCAGCAGGATCACGCCCGCACCATCATTGACCTTGTCTACTGCATGCGCAATGTCGCTTCTGCGTGTTTCCATATCATCATCTGGTCCTATGCAGATGGTTTCTATGGCTTTTTGCGGACCTACGACATGCTCCATCGCGACAAGAAATTCTGCCGCGAGTTGCCCATGCGTAACCAATACCAGACCAATCATTCGTCGCTTTCGCCCTGACTTCCGTTATTTTTCCGTTCCGCGACCCTGTTCGAGATTATTATGCGGAGTCGATTCTATGTTGCGGTGCAAGACCGTGGGCGAAAATCCTGCCTGACGCAAGTGGTTGGCGACCCTCTCGGCAACATGAACAGAGCGGTGTCTCCCCCCGGTACATCCGAAAGCGACGGTGACATAGGATTTTCCTTGCGCCTGATAGCGAGGCAGCAGTGTTTCGAGCAGCTTTTCTATCTGGCTTAGACTGTCTTCATAGGCAGGATCTTCTGCGATATAAGCGCCGACTTCTGGCATTAGCCCGGTTTTGGGGCGCAAATCATCGTCCCAATGCGGGTTGCGTAAGAAACGCATGTCGAAAACAAGGTCCGCGTTGCGCGGCATGCCACGTGAAAAGCCAAAGGAGAGAATGGTAAGCACCGTTTGCTCATTAAGGTCGCGGCCGTAGCGATTGCGGATCTCCTGTTGCAAATCGTTCACGGTCATCGCTGTGGTATCAATGACTTGTGCAGCCCAGCGCCGCATTGGCTCTGTCAGTTCGCGTTCGCGCGCGATACCATCGACCGCTGGCCTGTCCTGCGCTAATGGGTGTCGCCGCCGTGTTTCTGCAAAGCGCCGTTCCAATTCTGCACCGGAGCAATCGAGATAGAGGGTTTCAATATCCCAGTTCTCTCGTTCTTTGAGTAGCTTAATACGGTTTACTATTGCCTGCGCATCATAATCGCGGGTGCGTGTGTCGATACCGATAGCGAGCGGGCGGTCCTTACCTTGCGTGTCATGGCTAAGGGGGGTGTCCATCAGCCTGTCGAGAAGCACCAGCGGCAAATTATCGACCACTTCCCAGCCAAGGTCTTCCAGCGTTTTCAGTGCGGTCGATTTGCCTGCGCCTGACATGCCGGAAAGCAGCAATATGGATTTTGCAACCATGGTGATCCTTGTAAACCCTATGTTTTATGCTGCTCGCTTAGAGGAGATGTAAAATGATGCAAGGCCAACTCTACCTTAATCGGCGCGCTGGGCTCCAGCGGAAAGAGCGACAGCACAGGAATATCAGTGCCGCATATCCTGCATAATGAGGGGGAGAGGGGGTAGCGCTCTGGCGCTTCCGCTTCGTCTGTCAATGCCATGACCACCATAGCTATTCTCACCGCATCTACATGGGGCATATGCACTATGCCCAACCCGCGCACCTCTATACGGCCGCTTATCGCCTCCGGGGCTGATGCAATAACATCGCTGCCATTGTTATTGACTCTTCCGTCGCTTCTCTCAATCCAGGTATAATCATCGCTGATAAGAAGCGCGCCACGATCTATCAGACGCAGCATGAGGTCGGATTTACCCACTCCGCTTGGCCCGGCAATTAATATGGCATAGCCATCTATGGCTACGCTACTGGCATGGACTGTCCCTGCGAAGTCTGGCGTGCCATATACAGCTTGCGAGGCGGCGTTCAGCTCGGTCATTCCGTGCTAATTCCGGGATCACCAAGATGAGCAAGAGGCAGGTACAGCTCAAAGCGAGCGCCGGGCGCGTCATCGTCTCTGTCTGCTATCTTGATTTTGCCCTGGTGCCCTTCGACAATAGAGCGGGCGATAGCTAGCCCCAGACCGCTATGCTTGCCAAAACCCTCGCCTTCAGGGCGGACACTGTGGAAGCGGCGGAACACCGTCTCGCGCTCGGTGAGTGGCACGCCAGGGCCTTCATCTTCAACGCAGAGCAGGACTTCGTTATCAGCTACAGTTGCCGTCACCTGAACAAGGCCACCAGCTGGTGAGAAAGACACGGCATTGTCTAACAGGTTGTCGATTACAAGGGCGAGGCGCCCTTCTTCGCCCATCACAACGGCAACATCCTTGCGTGGGCGGGCAAAGGCAAGCCGAACATCATTTTCGATACCACGGGCCTCACGCGCATCGATCATATTCTCGATTAACAGCCCCATATCCACAGGCTCGAACCGGGTGCGCGAAAGCTGTGCATCGATGCGTGATGCCTCTGCAATATCCGTAACAAGACGGTCGAGCCGCTTTACATCATCCTGGGCGATAGCAAGTAACTGATCCTGCAGCTCTGGTTTCTTTACCGTTTCCAGGCCATCAAGGGCAGAGCGAAGCGAGGCAATCGGGTTTTTTAGCTCGTGAGAAACATCAGCGGCGAAGCTATCTGTTGCGTCGATCCGATGCCGCAATGCCTGCGTCATGTCCGATATAGAACGGGCGAGAGTGCCGATTTCATCCCGGCGTGATGGCAAGCGTGGTACGGTCACTTGTCGCGCACGACCAAGGCGTACGCGCGCAGCCGCATTGGCAAGGTGCTGAAGCGGGGTAACGATGGTTCTGGCCAGAAAAAGCGAAAGTGCAATAGAGGCCATAATCGCTATGGTCAGCACGATGACGAGGCTCAAACGTTCTGCCCTGACGGTCCGAGTGATATCCCTGGCGTTTTTGACAGTAAGCATTGTCTCGCCATTATCGAATGCAATTGCCGAACTGATCATAGGTGTGCGGTCTGGGGCATAGCTGGCAAGCGAGACCGCGTGGTCGCCCTGTATTGCTTCGGTAATAACTGGCCAGTTCTGCGCAACGTCTTTATTCGGCTCATGAAAGGAAGGCAGAGGGGCTGCGCGGACTATACCATCGACCATACGGTCCAGAAAACGCGCGACATGCCGTTTCAATGCTTCTTCATTAGGGTCTCTAAGTGTGTAATCAGGGCCGCCAGCAGTAGCACTATCGAATAACAAGCGGCCATCAGGCGAATAAAGGCGTGTGCGCTCATCGCTTTTTTTCGCAAAAGCGAGGGCCACATCCTGATGACGGTCATCAGGCGTATGGCGGATAACTTCGCGGATCAGCTCAAGCCTGTTTGAGCTATATTCCAATCGGTCGTCTATGATACGCGCGCGATAGCTGTCGATATAGAAAAAACCACCGGCGAGTAGCGCAAGCGCGATAATATTGACGGCAAGAATCCGCCAGGCCAGGCTAACGCCTCCCTCCCATGGCAAGCGGGGGAGCTGCTTATTCTTCTGAAAATCTGTATCCGGCGCCATATAGAGTATCTATAGCGTTGAATTCGGGATCAACCTCACGAAATTTTCGCCGCAGTCTTTTAATGTGGCTGTCAATGGTACGGTCATCGACATAGACATCATCCTGATAGGCAATATCCATCAGTTGATTGCGGTTTTTTACGACGCCTGGGCGCACCGTCAGGGCTTCGAGAATCATGAATTCTGTGACTGTGAGCGTCACACTGTGTCCGGCCCATTTTACCAGATGTCGGTCCGGGTCCATTTCCAGCCTGCCGCGCACCATCGGTTCGCTAGAGTGTTCCTGTGTCGGCGCTTCGCTTTTCAGTATCTCTGTGCGACGTAATATGGCGCGGATTCTTGCAATAACGAGGCGCTGGGAAAAGGGCTTGGCGATATAATCGTCCGCCCCCATAGCGAGCCCGAGTGCCTCATCCAGTTCATCCGTCTTGGATGTCAGAAAGATAAAAGGCATCTGGCTCTTTTCGCGCAGACGTCGCAACAACTCTATCCCATCGAGTCGCGGCATTTTGATGTCACATACAGCAATATCGGCAGGGCTTTCCGTGAGGGATTTAAGCGCGAGCTCGGGGTCCGTGTATAGCCGGGTCACATAGCCTTCGGCTTGTAAGGCAATAGAAAGCGATGTGATAATATTGCGATCATCGTCGATAAGGGCGACGGTAGAAACGGCGCTGTCGGTCATTTATTATCAGCTCTGCCTGCCATTCGATTTCTGCGATGGGTTAGCTCAATGTGTATCGTCTAGCAACGTTCACCATCTTTTACGGTTAATTAATCGCAAGAAAGTTTGACCTATCCTACCCATCTGCTTATGCGCGACAGGGCCGGTGCTGTTCATTATAGTGCAAACTAATGTGACGATGCGGCATAAAAATCGGTCTTGTATGACAGCTCAACATAGCTTGGCTGTTTGCAAGCTATTGATATGATAAATTCTAAGGAGAAGCGCGTGCAGGCGTATTCCTCGACAACCCTGGCTGATCAGGGCTTTGAAAGCGACGCAGAACTACATTGGAATCTGGGCACAGGACCACTTGTTGAAGCGGCCGTTCGCAATGGTGAAGGCATGTTGTCCAAGGATGGTCCCTTTGTTGTCGAGACAGGCAAGCATACCGGGCGGTCAGCTTCTGACAAATTCATCGTCAGAGATGCAGAGACAGAGAATAATGTCTGGTGGGGCAAAACCAATGTTGGAATGACGCCTGAGCATTTTGCTACACTAAAGCAAGATTTTCTCGCCGCACTTAAAGACAAGAAGCAGCTTTATGTTGCTGACCTGTTCGGTGGCTCACAGCCAGAATATCGCGTAAATGTTCGCGTTATTAACGAGTTCGCATGGCACAACCTGTTTATCCGCACGCTCTTGGTTCGCCCGGAAGCAGAGGAACTGGCTAACTTCGCACCGGAATATACAATCATCGATTTGCCGAGTTTCCGCGCTGACCCTGAGCGCCACGGTTGCCGCAGTGAGACAGTGATAGCAGTCAATTTTAGCGAAAAACTGATTCTCATAGGTGGCACACGCTATGCTGGGGAGATGAAGAAATCCGTTTTCGGCATCCTCAACTATCTGTTGCCGACCAAAGGCGTTATGCCGATGCACTGCTCGGCCAATATCGGCCCGGATGGCGACACGGCAGTTTTCTTCGGTCTTTCCGGCACGGGTAAGACAACGCTTTCGGCTGATGCCAGCCGCACACTGATTGGTGATGATGAGCATGGCTGGTCTGATACGGCTGTCTTTAACTTCGAGGGCGGTTGCTACGCGAAGATGATCAATCTCTCCGCTGAGGCTGAGCCAGAGATTTTCGCTACTACTAAGCGTTTCGGCACGGTGTTGGAAAATGTTGTTATTGACCCTGTGACGCGTGAGATCGATCTGGATGACAACTCTCTTGCAGAAAACAGCCGTGGTTCTTATCCGATTGATTTCATTCCAAATGCGTCGGAAGATAATCTTGGCCCGGTTCCTCAGAATATCATCTTTCTGACAGCGGACGCTTATGGCGTTCTGCCTCCGATTTCACGTCTGACACCAGAGCAGGCGATGTATCACTTCCTGTCAGGCTATACAGCGCGCGTTGCGGGTACTGAAATCGGTGTAACAGAGCCAACAGCAACCTTCTCAACCTGTTTCGGTGCACCGTTCATGCCACGTCACCCGAGCGTTTATGGTAACCTTCTCAAGGAGCGTATCAACAAGGGCGGCGTGACATGCTGGCTGGTAAATACTGGCTGGACGGGCGGCAAATATGGCGTTGGCAGCCGTATGCCGATCAAGGCCACGCGCGCGTTGCTGAACGCAGCGCTTGATAGCAGCCTCAACACCGCTGAATTCCGTACTGATCCGAATTTCGGATTTGAAGTTCCGGTTTCAGTGGCAGGTGTTGATGATCAGATACTTGACCCGCGTGCGACCTGGGCGGACAAAGCGGATTACGACAAAACGGCAGCTACGCTTGTGAGCCAGTTTGTTGAGAATTTTGCGCAGTTTGCTGAGCATGTTGATGCATCGGTCATGGAATCAGCTCCGGCTGTTCAGGCAGTAGCAGCCGAGTAAATTTCAGCTATTTATGAAATGGGGCGCGGGAGTCTTCCTGCGCCCTTTTTTGTGCACATGGTTCAGGGCGGGCTACTGCATATTGTTTACAAGACTGCCCTTCTCATTTGATCGTGTGTAGTGGCCAGTTGTGATATGATGCGGCCGTCAATTTTGGCACGCAATATACGGAGGCACAGGCCATGTTGGATAAGCTTTTGGAAAATGTAGACGATCTTGCCGAAAAGCTCGGCCTGCCCGGAGATCAGGTGCAGAATATTGTCGATTCGCTTCAGAACAAAATGGGCGACGGTACAGACCAGATGAGCGCATTAATGGAGACTGTGCAGGAACATGGTCTTTCGTTGGATAAAATTCAGGGCCTGCTTGGTAATCTGGACATTGATGCAGGTGATTTGCTCGAAAAAGCTGGCGACCTGTTCGGTGATGGCGCAGATGGCGCCAAAGATGGCTTGGGCGGCTTGATGGGGATGGCCAAAGGCTTGCTTGGCAAATAATAATCAGGAGATACCCCGGCACCTCTCTGATATTCAGTGTGCCGGGGTATGTCAGTTTTTTATGTGATGGCTTCGACCTGCAGCACAGCACCATGTGCGCCGACAATTTTAACCGCGGCTCCTGCATCCATATCCGGGCCAGAACAATCCCACACACTATCACCAACATGTACACGGCCACGGCCATGACTGATCGCTTCATCAAGCGTGGCTCGCTCACCAATGAGGCGGGCGACGCGATCATTAAGCATCGGATCCTGCGACTCGACCGGGTTATCCGCATACCAGCGTCGCCCGAGCCATACGGCTGACAGGCATAGCAGAGCAAAAATCACGAACTGCACAGCAGGCGGAACGGGGGCCAGCATTGCAATCGCTCCGGTAATTGCCGCGGCTGCGCCAATCCATATTAGGAACACGCCCGGTGTAATGATCTCACCGATGCCGAGTAAGACAGCAAAGCCAAACCACCACCAGGGGTTTTCAATCAAATGTTCGATCATGCTCTGCTCCCCTTCTTACTGGTTTTCAAAAGGGCCGCGCCGGGTGGGCGGGGCTGAGCTGGCAGAACCACTGCCGCTGTTCCCGTTACCGGAGATAGCTTCTCTTGCCAGCTCGCCTATGCCGCCCAATGTTCCGATGAGCTGCGTAGCTTCAACAGGGAAGAGGATCGTCTTGGCATTAGGCGAGACAGCAAACTTCTCGACAGCTTCAACATATTTCTGCGCGACAAAATAGTTGACCGCCTGCGCATTGCCGCCGGCAATAGCCTCAGACACCATCTGTGTTGCCTTGGCTTCTGCTTCGGCTTCACGTTCGCGTGCTTCAGCGTCGCGGAATGCGGCTTCACGCCTGCCTTCGGCTTCCAGAATTTGTGATTGCTTCTCACCTTCCGCTTTCAGAATTTCTGACTGACGCAGGCCTTCGGATTCAAGAATGAGCGCGCGTTTCTCACGTTCTGCCTTCATCTGACGGGCCATAGCGTTCACGATATCTGTCGGCGGACGAATATCCTTTACCTCGACACGGGTGATCTTGATGCCCCAGCTATTTGTCGCCTGATCGACAACAGCGAGCAGGCGGCCATTGATCTCATCGCGCTTGGAGAGGGTTTCATCAAGGTCCATCGACCCCATAACAGTACGCAGGTTGGTGGTCGCCAGCTGCATGATAGCGACATACAGCTCGCTGACTTCATAGGCTGCTTTGGCCGCATCGAGCACCTGAAAAAATACCACGCCATCGACCGCGATCATGGCATTATCCTTGGTGATGATTTCCTGACCTGGGATATCAACAACCTGCTCCATCATATTGATTTTGCGCCCTACACTATAGAAGAATGCAGGATAAAAATTGAGGCCGGGACGCGCCACTACGGTGAAACGGCCAAAACGCTCAATCGTATATTGATAGCCTTGCCGGACAATTTTGATGCTGGCTGCCAGATAGATCAGCACCAGAATGACGAGCAGAAATGCTATGCTCAGGCCCATGAAAATTCTCCCAAAGTGGATTTATGCTTTCACTATGCCGTTAAATGGAGGAGGGGGGAAGGAAATTCGACCCCAATTTCGAGAGTTTCGCTATGCACTTAACGCACGCCCGCTCCTTGCTTTTCCTGCCTGCTTCCAATGCTCGCGCTATTGAGAAGGCGCGGGGGCTGGCGTGTGACATGGTCATCCTTGACCTTGAAGATGCTGTAGCAGACGACAAAAAAAAGGATGCGCGCGCTGCGCTAAAGACTGCCTTCGATACAGGTTTTGGAGATCGCATAGGTGCTGTGCGCGTAAATGAAGCTGGTAGCGACCATTATCATGCCGATTGCGCCGCATTAGCGGGCGTTGCAGCACAGCTTATCATTCTGCCCAAGGTTGAGACGCCTTCACAAGCGCAAGGCTTACATGAAACAACCGGTAAGCCGGTCATCGCCATGATCGAATCTCCGCTGGGCGTGGCTAATGCGCGCAGTATAGCGGCTACTCAGGGTGTAACGGGGCTTTTCATGGGAAATAATGACCTGCGGCATGATTTGCGCATTCCTATGGATGCAGACCGGTCTGGCTTGATGCTCTCTATGCAAGAGGTGATCCTTGCGGCACGCCTGGCAGGCAAAGCAGTTTTCGATGGCGTGTATAACAAACTCGACGACCCTGATGGGTTTCGCGCAGAATGTTTGGATGGCCGCAATTTGGGCTTTGATGGCAAGACATTGATCCACCCGAACCAGATAGGCCCTGCCAATGAAATTTTCGGTCCGTCGGAGCAGGAATTAGCAGATGCCCGCGCATTGATCGCGGCGGCGACAGGGGGAGCGGAGCGCTTTGAAGGCCGCATGATTGAGGCTATGCATGTCTCGCAAGCGCACGCTTTGTTGGAAAAGGCGGGAGCCGCGTAAATTTCTACGCTGTTGCACTAGCCCAAACTGCTTGAAATGGTTACATGGGCGGCCACGATTCCACCCATAAGCAGAAAGTGGCATAATATGGATATTCGCCTCGGACTCACTTTTGACGATGTGCTGCTTCAGCCCGCAGAGTCCGATGTGCTGCCCAGTCAAGCTGACACCAGCACGCATATCACCAAAGCGATCAAGCTGAATATCCCGATCCTCTCTTCGGCTATGGACACGGTAACGGAAGCGGACATGGCGATCGTCATGGCGCAGCTCGGCGGAATAGGGGTTTTGCACCGCAACCTGACAGTTGATGAACAGGCCGCTGCGGTTCGTGCTGTAAAGCGCTTTGAGAGCGGCATGGTGGTCAACCCAATCACCATTACACCTGATGCGACACTTGCTGATGCGCAAAATCTGATGATCCGTCACAAGATTAGCGGCATTCCTGTTGTGGAAGCCAGCGGAAAGCTTTGCGGTATTCTCACCCATCGTGACACGCGCTTTGCAGAGAACCCGGCTCAGCCGGTGTCCGAACTGATGACGCATGACAATCTTGCGACGGTGCCTGCTGGCGTCACGCAGGAAGAAGCGCGCCGCTTGCTCCATCAGCGCCGTATCGAGAAGCTGCTGGTGGTTGATGATGCCTATCGCTGTGTCGGTCTGATCACCGTGAAGGACATTGAAAAGGCGGTGATGTATCCTCAGGCAACCAAGGATGAAACTGGGCGCTTGCGTGTGGCCGCGGCCAGCACAGTGGGCGACAAAGGCCTTGAGCGCACCGCAGCGCTAATTGAAGCAGAGTGTGATCTGATCGTAATTGATACCGCGCATGGCCATAGCAAGATGGTGTCTGCAGCGGTGACGGCCGCGAAAAAGCTCTCTGACAATGTTCAGATTGTTGCTGGCAATGTGGCAACCGCTGAAGCCGCGCGGGCGCTGATTGATGCTGGTGCAGATGGTGTTAAAGTAGGCATTGGCCCCGGCTCAATTTGTACGACCCGCGTTGTTGCCGGTGTCGGTGTGCCTCAGCTTACCGCAGTAATGGATGCTGCCGAAGAAGCCGCCAAGTCCGGTATTCCTATCATTGCTGACGGCGGCCTGCGTACATCAGGTGATGTCGCCAAGGCACTGGCCGCAGGTGCAGGCAGCGTGATGATCGGTTCACTGCTGGCCGGCACGGAAGAAGCGCCGGGCGAAACATTCCTCTATCAGGGGCGCGCCTATAAGAGCTATCGCGGCATGGGTAGTGTTGGTGCTATGGCACGTGGCAGTGCAGACCGCTATTTCCAACAGGATATCAAAGACCAGATGAAGCTGGTTCCGGAAGGTATTGAAGGGCAGGTGCCGTTCAAAGGCCCCGCCCGTGATGTCATCCACCAACTCGTCGGCGGTGTAAAAGCTGCTATGGGCTATACGGGGAGCGCGACCCTGGCCGACCTGAAGGAGCGGGGCCAGTTTGTGCGTATCACCAATGCTGGCCTTTCAGAGAGCCATGTGCATGATGTGACGATCACGCGGGAAGCGCCCAACTATCCAACCAGATAGCCTTGATTTATGGTTGTCGGTTCGTGTCGAGCGAAGTCGAGACACGAGATATGGGCTGGTGAAACGCATCTCGACTTCGCTCGATGCGAACGGTTTAGGTTGAAATAGCAATGACCCCATCTGCTCGCGTACAAGCCGCTATTGATCTGCTTGATGAAATCATCACCGCCGCGCGGGAAAGCGGGGCGGCCGCCGACACGCTGATTGCGCGCTATTTTAAGGCGCGGCGCTATGCTGGTTCGAAGGACAGGCGCGCAGTAAGAGAGCTTGTATATCGCGCGATCCGCCTGTGTGGGGAACGACCAGAGAGCGGGCGCGCTGCCATGATGGCGCTGGCGCAGGGAGATGAGGCGTTATTACCCTTGTTCGATGGTTCAACGCATGGCCCAGCGCCAATCGCTCCAGATGAAGCTGTGGCTCAAGCCGGTATCGTACCGTCATGGCTATTGCCTTATCTTGCAGATATGGTTGGCGACGAAGCCGAGCAGGCAGCATTGTTGGAACGCGCACCGCTTGATGTGCGGATTAATGCGTTAAAGGCTGATATGGATGTCTTGCACACAGCATTTCCCGATGCGCAGTCATTTGAGGCTTTCCCACAGTGCTTGAGGCTGAAAGAAGGGGCAGCTGTCGAGCAATCTGAGCCTTATCGGCAAGGGATGGTCGAAATTCAGGATCTGGGCAGCCAGATCATTGCGCAGGCTTGCGCTGTGCAACCGGGCATGACGGTGATTGACTTGTGCGCAGGGGCCGGTGGCAAGACGCTGGCGCTGGCCAGTGCTATGGCGGGGCAGGGGCGCTTGATCGCAGCGGACGTTAACCGCGATCGTCTATCGCGCCTGCCACAGCGGGCCGAGAGAGCAGGGGTGACGATTATCGAGAGTCTGCTGCTGAACCCCGGCAAGGAAGCGGCTGCGCTTGAACAATATAGCGAAAGCGCCGATATCGTGCTGGTCGATGCGCCTTGTTCAGGCACTGGTACATGGCGGCGCAACCCGGAGGCGCGCTGGCGGTTGACGCCGCAGCGCATTGAACGGCTGACCGTCCAACAAGCGCATATTCTCGATTGTGCAGCACCCTTGGTGAAACCCGGTGGCAGGCTCGTATATGCCGTATGCGCGCTTACCGATGCTGAGGGGTGCGAACAGGTTGATGCCTTCCTGAAGCGACACGATGGCTGGAAAAGCGAAGCATATGATGTGCCAAAGGGAAGAAAATGTGGTGAAGGACGCTTGCTAACGCCCGCACATGATGGCACGGATGGTTTCTTCATTGCCACGCTGGTGAGGATATGAGGCGGAGTCCGACGGATTTTAATAAAGGTCCAAAGCCCGTGCACCAGCGCGCTCTTTGGGAGACCATAATGCGTTTTACTCCTGCAACCCTTGCTCTTGCAGTGCTTTTTGCGACAGTATCCAGCGTTGGTATCAGCCAGCGACCCGATAGTGAGATCAGTCCGAAATCATTGGAATGGCAGGCTATGGGCGATGCTGCGCAGGCCAGAGGCGACTTGGAGGTTGCAACCGACGCTTATGAGAGCGCCCTGGTGCTAGATCCGCGCAATCGTGAAGCCTTTATCGCTTTGGGAGATGTGGCACGTGCGCAAGGCCTTCAGGGCAAGGCAGTGCGCTATTATCGCGGTGCACTTGCGCTTGCCCCCAATGATATGGCGGCTATGGGCGGCACGGTGAAGGCGATGGTTGAACGAGGGGCGATTGCCAATGCCAAGGAAAACCTCTCGAAGATGAAAACCCTGTGCCGTGGCGAATGCCCGCAAATTGCTGAGCTGGGTGAAATTATCGAGCGCAAGGCAACGGCACAAGCAGCGCTTAACACCAAGGATATGGCAACGCCGCCTACAGCAGAAGAGCTGAGCCAGAACCCCTGAGCTGTGCTAGCGGCTTAATAGGCGGGCGATTTCTACAAATTCGGCCACGCTAACTGTCTCTGCGCGGCGCTGCGGGTCTATACCCAGCGTGCTGAGCGCATCCAATGCATTCGGCACTGATTTGAGGCTCTGACGCAGCATTTTGCGGCGCTGGCCAAAGGCGGCGGCGGTAATACGCTCCAATATCGGTAGTTGAACACCCGTTGGTTCATCACTCGGGACAATATGCACTACAGCGGACATCACCTTAGGTGGTGGGGTGAAGGCACTGCGATGTACTTTCATCGCAATATTGGCCTGTGCACGCCACTGAGCGAGCACGGCAAGGCGGCCGTAATGATCTCCCCCGACAGGCGCAACAATGCGCTGGGCGACCTCATGCTGGAACATCAGTGTAAGCGATGACCACCACGGCTTCCACGGGGTGGACAGCCAGCCAATGAGCAGATGCGTGCCCACATTATAGGGCAGATTGGCAAGGATATGTGCACCGTCGCCAGCCAGCTCGCGGGCGTTCACCTTTGTGGCGTCGCCTTCGGTGATAGCCAATTGCCCCGGAAAGGCAGCAGAGAGTTCTTCCAGCGCCGGGATGCAACGAGTATCGCGTTCGACCGCAAAAACCTGTGCGCCTGCACGTAAGGCTGCGCGCGTCAGTCCGCCGGGGCCGGGGCCTACTTCAAATACAGATTGCCCGCTTAAATCGCCTGGTATGGCAGCGATACGCGATAATAATTGCTCATCAAGCAGGAAGTTCTGCCCCAGTGCCTTGCTGGCATTAAGGCTGTGGCGGGCGATTACCTCTCGCAGTGGAGGTAATTTGGGGGCTGACGTTTCGTTCATGCTGCCTGAAACTAGCAATCAGGCCGTGCAGCGCGATTATGCGCGGCTTTTTCAGCCATACGAATGGCCGCTATCATCGCGCCGGGGCTGGCAATGTTTTGTCCGGCAATACCGAATGCAGTGCCATGGTCAGGGGACGTGCGCACAATAGGCAGCCCCAGTGTCATATTAACACCATCGTCAAAATGCAGCGTCTTGATCGGGATCAGAGCCTGATCATGATACATGCATAATGCGGCATCATAATTTTCTCGGGCGGGGCCATGAAACATCGCGTCAGGGGAGTAAGGGCCGCTGATATCGAGCCCCTCAGCACGTAGCGACTCTATAGCAGGGGTTATCACCTCAATTTCCTCCCTGCCCATATTGCCATTTTCACCAGCATGTGGGTTCAGTCCAGCCACAGCCAGCCGTGGGTTTTCAATGCCAAAATTACGAGTCAGACCTTTTGCTGTAACATGTGCTCGGGTGCGGATCAGTGCGATAGAAAGCGCAGCAGGCACCTCGCTGAGCGGGATGTGGATGGTAAGGGGAACAACGCGAAGGGAAGGCCCGGCCAGCATCATCACAGCATTATTGCGAGCAACGCCGCAACGCTCGGCAATAAACTCAGTCTGTCCGGGGTGCGTAAAACCCACTGAGTAGAGCTGGCTCTTGCCAACAGGTGCCGTGACAAGCCCCGCTGCTGCGCCTGATTTGGTAAGGCCAATACCCAGCTCTAGCGCATGAAGAGCGCATTGTGCGCCGTCTGTATTGGGGTGCCCGGGGATAATATCACCGCTCATATCGATCTGGAGGCAGGGCAAGGCTTCATGAAAGATAGCCTGCGCTTCATCCGGGCTGGTTATGGTTTGCACCGGGCCATCCCATATGGCTGAAAGTGCGCGACTCTCGCCAATGGCGAAAAAGGGTTCAAGCCCTTGAGCTTTACGCACAGCCCAACTCTTTGCGATCACTTCCGGACCGATGCCTGCCGGGTCACCCATTGCTATTGCAAATGGAGGAATAGCATCTGAATGATCCGTGGTCATAGACTCAGTTATAATCGATAATAGCGTCTCGTCTCAAGTCGCGCAGGTAGATACGGGCGCGCTTGTTGACACGTTCATCTTCGATTTTCGTCATGATCTGATCGAAACTCGGCGCACCAGCGTCCACCGGGTCATCGCGGCCACACAGGACGAGTGAGCGAATACCGGTCTGCACAGAGCCGAAAGGTGGCGTTGCCTGTCCCACCTGCAAGTTTATCATGACCTGCTGTAATGGCGCTGGAAGGTCGCGGATGCGGACATTGTCATTGTCAACGACATCAGCGCCTAGCGTTGCACCTAAATCATTAACACTGCCACAGCCCTGAAGTGATTTCAGCTGCTGTGTAAAGCGCGTGACCGTAGCTTGCGCCTGTGCCTGTGTGGCGCCGGGTGGCAAGGCGATGGAAATCTGCTTGAGGCTTAACAACGCATCACGTGGATCTGCGGTTAATACCTTGCGCTGATCCATCAAATAGATAATCGAAAAACCACCGGGAAGGGGAATCGGCCCTGCAATCTGCCCGATCTGAATTTCTGTGACGGCTTTGCTGAGTTCTACCGGCAACTGTCCGGCACGCACCCAGCCAAGGTCACCGCCAACTGCAGCGGTAGACGCTTCCGAAAACTGGCGGGCATAGGCGGCGAACGAACCACCTTGCTTGATCTGCTCAATGATATTGCGACCATTTGTAAATATCTGCTCAGCATTTTCCGGTGTTGCTGAAAGATATATCTCGCCTACCCGATACTCATCGGACCCTTTAAGCGAATTCATCCGGTCAATAACGGACTGAACCTCTTCTTCACTCACATTGACAAAAGGCTGAACCTTACGACGCAACAAACGGCCCCAGGCAGATTCTGCCTCGATCTGGCGTTGGATGCTGGCTGGCGAGCTGCCTTTGGAACGCAGATATTCGCTGAACTGATCCGGTGACTGGCGGAAATTAGAGGCCACACGAGCGTAGCTTTGTGCCAGCTCTGCCTTGCTGGTGATAATGTCGTTGGCTGTCGCTTCCTGAATCTGCAATGTCTCGTCGATCAGGTTACGCAATACCTGAAGCCTCAAACGCTGCAATTCATCGTCAGGAATTTTCCCGCCATTGGCCAATACAATCAGTGCAAGGCGTTGATCGACATCGGTCTGAGTAATGATTTGGCCATTAACAACGGCTGTTGGTTTATACAGATTAGGGTCGCGATCTTCGAAGATTGTCATGTCTTCGGGGAGCCTTAGCGAATCAGCAGAGCTCTGCGCATGCGCGGATGAAGTCATACCTATGCTGAGGGAGGCCGCTGCGGCGAGCGCGCCTATGCAAGCGAATAACAGGCGCGGTTGTGCGCGGTTTTTCGTCATGACCATCAAGGACTCTACTCTCCAATTATGCATCGTTACAGACTTTGACATTTAGCTCATAGAGGATGAACCCCGGCTGAGCATCACATCATTGATGAAAGACACTTATATGCCAAGGTTGCGAAAGGCCAGACGAAGCTGAATAGTATTATTATCTCGGGCGTCACCAGCAGATTGATAATCACGTTTCCAGGTCAGACCAATGTCTACACAATCGTCCTGATAAGCGATGCCCAGACGATGCCGTACCGGCTCATAGCCATCAGCCGATGTGATCGGATCTTCCCGTTTTCCGGTCAGGTCAACAACCGTTGATCCGAATATTGACCAGTAGCGTGCAAAAGCCACGCGTGCACCAACACGAATCTCTTCGCGGTCTGACAAATCTTCTAGCTGCTGTGTCACATTACGGTTGAGCCGCAGATAGCTAACAGTTGCATAGGTGCGGCGCGAACCGATTGCTGCATCGATCTCATTGCGGCGGATAGCGAGATTGTCTTTATCCACTCGAAAACGGTGAGTGACGCGAATGCTGTCCTTATACCGTACCGTTGTACGCCCCACGAAATCAGAGACACGCTCTGACAGGCCAGTGCCATCGGGCAATAATGTAGGGCGGCGATTGAGCCGGTAGCTTTGACCGACAATGCTCTCGAGGGTAAAATCCTTGAGGTCCAGAGCATATTCAAGCCCTACTGTAATACGGGTCGAATCCTCGAAACGATCATAGCCAGGGAATCGGTTGAGCGCGAAAAGATTGCTGTCTTCCAGGTCGACCGAACGCGCATCCTCATTCGGCAGGGAAAGATTGGACAGCTTTGGAGCTGCTACAATCTGCACACGCGGTGTAATCCTCTGTGTGCCACCAAGAAAGGACCCAATGAACGGCCAGCGCATATCGGCAGCTACAGCGCCGATAGCACGCGAGCCCCAGCCAGAACGCCCGCTATACGCAGCTATGTCATTAAGTGCATTGTCGCTGCTATGATACACATCGCCACGTGCATAAGCAGTCAGGCTCAGCTCTTGGCCCCAGGTGGTCAGCCGCCGTAAATCCCATTGTGCGGAAGCAAAGGCCCGTTGTGTATCCTGCCCATGAGTGCGCGTGATCGCAAGGCTGTTCGCCTGAAGTTGAACACGCCCTCCAGCCACAGGGTCCGCCAGACGTAAACGATAGTCAATAACCGGCAGAGCAATAGGCATCTGCCCTTGAGAATCACCGAGGCGTAATGTATGCGCAGACCAGCCAGCGATAGAAAAATAGCTGTTAGAATCTATACGTTCTGCTTGCAGAGTAGAACGCAGGCGGTCATCCCGAGAAATATCATAACGCCTCAGGAAAGTGCGGTCGGTTACCCGGCGCAGTGAGCCGGAAAAGCTCCAGTTTTCATCCACCTGATACTTTCCTGACGCATCGAAATAGCCACGAAAATCGCGTTCAGACGGGCCACCCACCACATTGTTAGAGCGGCGTTTGCCATATGTGCCAAAGCCTGTGACACGATAGGCACCTTTACCTGTAAAGGCGCGGTAGCTGCCTTCTAGCATCGGTAATTGATCGGTATATGCGTGGGTGGTGATTGTCAGGTCACGATTGTCAGCAAGCCGGATATAATAAGGCAGCGAGACTTCAAGGCCATTAATACCATTGATCCGAATATCAGGGACTAACAGGCCTGAGCCGCCGCGATCGCCAATCGGGTGAGAAAAATGCGGGATAACGCCAAGAGAGATGCCGAACAGCTCAATACGTGCCCCTTTATAAGTGACACGCTCCATTGCCGGGTCGTAGAGCACTTCAACGGCTTTAATCTGCCAGCTTGGGTTTTTCGGGCAACCATCACTGCCCTCAACTGCGCAGGGCGAATAGGCTGCCTGACGAAGCTTATACACGCCGTTTTCGCGCTCGCTGTGCCGCGCGACAAGTCGTCCGCCTTCAGCCATGATCAATAATAAGTTGTCGACAACGCCATCTTTCAGGCTATCCATCACCTCAATACGGTCGCCATATGCAATATTGCCATTCGCATCCGTGACAGAAACATTGCCGCTGGCTTCAACCTTACCAGTTTTGCGATCCCAGCTCACAGTGTCTGCCCGCAGGCGATTGCCTTCCCGCAACATCTGAACGTTGCCACGGGCAGTTACAATATCGGTCTCGCTATTATAATCGAGCGTGTCCGCTGAGAAACCAATCTCCGTGTCGCTCTCAGGAACAGGGGCATCGGGTATTGTAGTGGCTGCGGCACCCTGAAGGCTGGAGGGGTTGTGCACATCCTCTATTGAACCTGTGCTTGGTCGCTTCTTTGGCAGCGTGCCCTGCTTCTCTGTTTGTTCCAATAGCTCTGCGCCATCGGCCAGTTGCATCGCTGTGCTATGGTCGGCCCAGACTATATTGAGCGCGACAACGCTTGCTAAAAGTGATGCACGAGCAATAGGTCGGCATGCAGGATGCTGAACATGCGTCGCCAATAATGTTAGCAGGTTGGATTCCATAGGAATATACAATGACCCGGTTCAGCTCGGTAAAGATACCGCACGCCTATTGCACTGCAAAGCGCATCTCGCAATCCCAATAAGCCAAAGCGTACCCTGAAATGGGCAATATTTACGCTGCGAGCCGCTCTGATGTGGCGTAATCCCGGTATAATCAGATAATGTCTGAAAATGGAGGAATTGTCTCCTTTACCATCCTCTCTTTGCTAGTGTATCGCGTGCGCAATCCTATTCTGAAAGTGAGACTACATGGAAATCCGTTTTTCGTCTTCTGCTGCCACTGACACTGATACATTGGTTTTCGCCGTAAAAACCGATGGGCTTGGGCAACTTCCTACGCATATCGATATGACTGATGCCGCTAAAATGGCTCGCTTTAACGGCGAGTGTAGTTCGATTGTGGAGAGCTTTGCTTCTGTCGATGGAGCTCCCCGGCGTATTCTCCTGCTCGGTGTTGGCGGTGCAGGTGATACGGATATGGAAAAAGCAGGCGGGGCATTGGTTGCCAAGCTGCTGACTTCGGGCGCGAAGCAGGCGAGCATTTCTTTCGAAGCGGCTGGACCAGTGGCGGCTACAGGTATTTCACGGCTGGCGTTTGGCGCGGCTCTTCGGTCCTGGCGGATCGATAAATATCGCACCCGTCTGACTGAGAAACAAAAACCGACACTCGAAGCTCTCGAGCTGGTGAGTGCCGCGGATTGTACCACCGCATGGGCGCGGCTGTCCGAAGTGGTCGAAGGGGTCAAATTTACGCGCGAGCTGGTCGCAGAGCCTGCCAATGTTATTTACCCTGAAAGTTTCGTTGAGCGGTGTCGCGCTCTTGAGCCGTTGGGTGTGAAACTGACGGTGCTGGATGAAAGCGAGATGGCGAAACTGGGCATGGGTGCGCTGCTGGGCGTTGCGCAAGGCTCGGTGCGCAAGCCACAACTGCTCGCTATGGAGTGGAATGGTACCGGTGACACAGATGCAACACCACTCGTGCTGGTCGGTAAGGGCGTCACCTTTGATACAGGTGGCATTTCGATAAAGCCTGCTGCCGGCATGGAAGATATGAAATGGGATATGGGCGGTGCTGGCGCTGTTGCCGGTACGATGCGCGCTTTGGCAGGGCGCAAAGCCAAGGCGAGAGTGGTTGGCGTTTGTGGGCTGGTTGAAAATATGCCCGACGGTAATGCGCAACGCCCTGGTGACATTGTAACCTCCATGTCTGGCCAGACGATTGAAGTGATCAACACTGACGCTGAGGGGCGGCTCGTGCTGTGTGACGCCATGACATGGGCGCAACGTACCTATAAGCCCGACACGCTGATCGATCTTGCAACACTTACCGGCGCTATATTGGTAGCGCTGGCTGACCAGCATGCAGGGCTTTTCTGTAATGATGATGGGCTTGCTGAGAGCCTGTCGGCAGCGGGCACCAGTGCTGGTGATCCTGTATGGCGTTTCCCGTTGGGTGAGGCCTATGACAAGATGATCAACAGCCCCATTGCCGATATGAAAAATGTCGGTGGTCGTTTCGCCGGATCGATTACAGCGGCGCAGTTCCTCAAGCGCTATGTCGATGATGGCGTTAAATGGGCGCATATCGACATTGCTGGCATGGTGTGGGCCGATAAGCCGGGCGCTGTGTGGGATAAAGGCGCGACCGGCTATGGGGTGCGCCTTCTGGATCGTCTGGTGGCAGACCAGTTTGAGAAATGAATGAGGTGACGGCCTGATGCAGGTCGATTTTTACCAGCTTAGCCGTGATCCGGTCGAACAGGTGCTGCCTGCCATTGCACAGCGCCTGATCGACAGTGGAGAGCGCTTGCTGGTGGTTGATGGCAGGGAAGGAGGTCTGGACCGCCTTTCTCGCGCATTATGGAGCTGGAAGCCTGAAAGTTTCCTGGCGCATGGCAAGGTGGGTGAAGGCAATGAAGCTGCTCAACCGATTTTATTGTCAACAGATGAACAGGCCATCAATAGCGCGCGGCATATTGCATTGGCTGATGGGCTATGGCGCGACTCAGCGCTGAATTTCGAGCGGGCCTTTTATTTTTTCGATGATCAGACCATTGATGGCGCACGTATTTGCTGGAAGGCGCTCAAGGACAAAGAGGGTGTAACTCCGCGCTTCTGGCGTCAAGACGGACGAAAATGGGTTCAGGGGCCGTAACGTCACTTTAGAGACACGAGCTCATTAATGCCGAAAAGTCTTGCCGCAGCGCATCATGACGGCTACAGCGCGCGCCAAATAAGCAGGATCAACCATTGGAGTGTAAGCCAAAATGGCCGTTACCCGTACTTTTTCGATCATCAAACCTGATGCCACCCGTCGTAACCTGACTGGCGCAATTACCGCCAAGCTGGAAGAAGCAGGTCTCCGCGTTGTTGCTTCCAAGCGTATCCGCATGAGCCGCGAGCAGGCGGAAGGCTTTTATGCTGTACACAAGGAACGCCCCTTTTTCGCCGACCTTGTGGCCTTCATGATCTCTGGCCCCGTTGTTGTGCAAGTGCTGGAAGGCGAAAATGCCGTCAAGCGCAACCGCGACATTATGGGCGCAACCAACCCTGAAAATGCTGATGCAGGCACAATCCGCAAGGAATTCGCTGAGTCGATTGAAGCCAATTCGGCTCATGGCTCGGACAGTGACGAGAATGCAGCGATCGAAATCGCACACTTCTTCAAGCCGGAAGAAATTGTCGGCTGATTGGAGCAATCCATAAAGTTAAAAAGGCCGTCCATATCGGGCGGCCTTTTTATTTGCTGTCAGGCGGGCGCGAACTCTTCGCTGCTTTCATCCAGCACGTGCAATATGCCATCCGATATCGCAAAATAGGCTCCTATGAGCCGTAGATCGCCTTCACGTTCTTTATCACGAATGCATGGGAAGGTGCGCAGATTAGCAAGGCTTACTTTCACCCCTTCTTTTTCCATCGCGCGCAACGCTTCACGGCTGCGGTCATCACCATAAACAGCGCGAACCTTGTCGCGTGCCTCGTCCAGCAAGTCGATCCAATGCGCGATGAAACCGCCTTCACCCGGAGGCGCGTCTTTCAGTTCTTCTGACAGTGCTGCCTGACAGCCACCACAGCGGCCATGTCCCATCACCACAATTTCGCTGACCTTGAGAACCTGCACGGCAAATTCCAGCGCTGCTGACACACCATGTCGCCCGGGGCTGGTCTCAAACGGCGGAACAAGAGCCGCGACATTACGGACAACGAAGATTTCACCTGGATTGGTGTCGAAAATCTGCGCCGGGTCCACCCGACTGTCTGAACAGGCGATGATCATAACTCTGGGGCTTTGCCCATCGCGCAGTTCATCCCACCGCTCCCGTTGCAGCGCCCAGCCATTCTCACGAAAATGTCTGTATCCTGCAAGCATATCGGAAAAGTTGGTCATACTTCTGTCTTCCCCTTATTCGGCACTGGTATATGGTCTTTAGGATCGCTATCTGACCAGTATGAAGAAGAATGCAAGCCTTATGAATGCCGAAACACCGCAACGGCAGCGCAAACCAGACTGGATCCGCGTTAAAGCACCGACCAGCGCTGGATATGCTGCGACGAAGAAGCTGATGCGTGAGAAAGGGCTGGCGACAGTCTGCGAAGAAGCCGCGTGCCCTAATATCGGTGAATGCTGGACCAAGAAGCACGCCACAGTGATGATATTAGGCGATGTCTGCACACGGGCTTGCGCTTTTTGTAACGTCAAAACGGGTATGCCGCGCATGGTGGACCCAAAGGAACCGCAGAATCTGGCCGATGCCTGTGCTGAAATGGGGCTGGAACATATTGTTATCACATCAGTGGACCGGGACGACCTGCCCGATGGTGGTGCATCGCAATTCGTCAAGGTGATTGAGGCACTGCGCAAAACAACGCCGAATACGAGCATCGAAATTCTGACGCCGGACTTCCGCAACAAACATGAAGCTGCGGTTGAAGCGATCGTTACTGCACGCCCGGATGTCTATAATCATAATCTCGAAACAGTGCCGCGCCTCTATCCTACGATACGTCCCGGTGCGCGCTATTATGCCTCATTGCGCTTGCTGGAGATGGTCAAAAAGCTCGATCCTTCGATCTTCACGAAATCCGGCATCATGCTAGGGCTGGGGGAAGAGCGTCTCGAAGTGCATCAGGTTATGGATGATATGCGCTCGGCTGATATCGATTTTCTTACTATGGGCCAATATCTCCAGCCAACACCCAAGCATGCCTCCGTCATGGAATTTGTGACGCCGCAGGCTTTTTCTGCTTATGCAGCGATCGCGCGCGCCAAAGGCTTTTTGCAGGTTGCAGCCAGCCCACTGACGCGATCCAGCTATCATGCGGATGCTGACTTTGCAGAGATGCGCGCGGCGCGTGAGGCCCAGCTAGCACGCGCAAAGGGCTAAGCCATGCCGCACCACAAGGAAACGCGGCATTTGCCCTATAGCCCGGAGCAGATGTTCGATCTGGTGGCGGATGTCGCGCGCTATGGGGAGTTTTTGCCCTGGATCAGCGGCATAAGAGTGCGCTCGAATAGCGAAACCGAGATGGTTGCGGACATGATCATTGGCTTTAAAGGCTTGCGCGAGACATTTACCTCGCGTGTAAACAAGCACCGTCCATTGAGCGTTCGGGTTGATTATGTCGATGGGCCGTTAAAACACCTCAGCAATGACTGGCATTTCAAGCCTGATGGGCAGGGCGGTGTGATTATCGATTTCGAGGTCGATTTTGCGTTTAAGAACAGGCTGTTCGAGATGTTGGCCGGGCAGATGTTCGATAAAGCGCTTAGAAAGATGATTGGCGCTTTTGAAGCCCGCGCTGCAGACCTTTATGGACCTTCGGAATCGGGCAGCAGCAGCTCCAGCGCGCATAATGCAGCCTGAAGCCGGATCGCAGAACGCCCCACATCCCCAAAAGACTTGAGATCTGCCGCAATATTATCTGGGCTGCCCCCACGCTCGGCGCGTGCAAAAACGACAGTGCCGACCGGTTTTTGTTCTGTGCCACCAGTAGGGCCAGCGATCCCAGTAATGGCGACCGCAACCTGTGCGTGGGTCAACTTGAGTGCGCCCTGTGCCATCCCCCATGCTGTGGCGATGGAAACGGCGCCAAATGTCTCGAGTACATCTTGTGAAACTTTGAGAAGTTCCTGTTTTATCTCATTGGAATATGTAACAAAACTGGCCTCAAAAACTTCAGAGCAGCCCGGTATTTCTGTGAGTGCGGCTGATACCAGCCCGCCAGTGCAGCTCTCCGCGAGGGCGAAGGTGCGGCCAATACGGCGGTTTTCATCGACTACGCGGCGGGCGAGGGCGATAAGTTCGAGGTTCAGGACAGAGTCGGTCATGTTTAATTATAATCCAGGCATAAGCAGCGTCGCAACCGCTTGTGCTGCTATGCCTTCCTTGCGCCCGGTAAAACCGAGCCGTTCAGTTGTCGTCGCTTTGACAGATATTTTGTCCACATGCATCTCTAGCAATTCCGCAAGGCGCACCCGCATAGCCTCTTTATGTGGGCCAATTTTCGGCGCTTCGCATATGATGGTGAGGTCAACATGCGCAATTTCACCGCCACGCGCGCTCACCCGGTCTTTTGCAAACTCAAGGAATTGCGACGATGCTGCTCCTTTCCATTGTGGGTCGTTGGGAGGGAAATGCGTTCCTATGTCGCCTTCCGCCAGCGCACCAAGGAGTGCATCAACAAGGGCATGAATAGCAACGTCAGCATCGCTATGGCCTGATAAGCCCTGGCTGTGCGCGATTTCAACGCCGCATAGCCATAAAGGTTTATCTGCAACCAGCCTGTGGACGTCATAGCCCATGCCCGTGCGCGGAATACGACTTTCGCTGAGCATCGCTTCTGCACGTGCGAAGTCCGCAGGGTAAGTGAGCTTTTCAAGCATGCTGTCTCCTTGAACCAGAGCGACGTCTATGTCGAGCGCGCGCAACAGGCTGGCATCATCCGTAATTATCGCATCAGCGCTCACTTGAGCATGCGCGTTAAATATTACCTCAAAATGAAATGCTTGCGGCGTTTGAACCCGAAACAGGCCATCCCGCCTGACCATGTCGGTCATCACATCCTGTTCGCCGCGTACCAGCGTGTCGGTTACAGGCAGGGTAGGGATGGCACCCTGTTGTAAGGTGAGGGCGTCAATGAGTGTATCGATAACATCATGGGGCAGGAAAGGGCGCGCGGCATCATGAATGAGCACATGATCGGCACCGCCTGACTGCTGTAGCCAATCAAGAGCTGCCTTGACGGAATCGCGGCGTGTTGCGCCACCTGTAACGAGTTGGGGCTTGTCAGTCACAGGTGCCAGGGCCTCACGCGCCATCTCTTCCTGGCCTTCACCGATAGCCACGATGACTGTGCTGATCTCAGGATGTGAAGCAAAGGATTCGTGGCTATAGGCGACAACAGCGCGACCGCCCAAAGATACATATTGCTTGGGATAATCCAACCCTGACCGGCTACCAGAGCCAGCGGCTACAATGATCGCGGCGATACGTTTCTCGGTCATGACGTCGCGCTTATCTGACCTTTCTCTCAAGTGCCAGTGCGAATGGCCTTTGATCCTAGACTTCTTGCGATAAAAGCCGTTTCCGGCTATGGCGTGCCTGTTTTTTAGGCAATTGCGATTATATGACACTCAAACCTATCCATATCGGCCCGATAACAATCGATAGCCCGGTTATTCTTGCACCTATGACAGGTGTGACGGATATGCCGTTTCGTACACTTGTACGGCGCTATGGTTCGGGCCTGAATGTCACTGAGATGATTGCTTCGCCTGCTATGATCCGTCAGACACGGCAGTCATTGCAAAAAGCAGCATGGCATGAGGTTGAAGAACCGGTCTCTATGCAGCTTGCCGGCTGCTCCCCGCGCGAAATGGCCGAGGCTGCCAAGCTCAATGAAGATAAGGGCGCGGCGATTATCGATATTAACATGGGGTGCCCGGTCAAGAAGGTCGTCAATGGCGACGCTGGCAGCGCGTTGATGCGCGACTTGCCACTGGCAGCCAGCCTGATTGAGGCGACCGTGAAGGCGGTCAAAGTGCCTGTTACGGTCAAGATGCGCATGGGATGGGATCATTCGAGCCTCAATGCGCCGGAACTGGCACATATTGCCGAAGATCTGGGTGCAAAACTCATCACCATACATGGCCGTACCCGTTGCCAGATGTACAAAGGCACCGCGGACTGGTCCTTCGTACGCAATGTGAAAGAGGCTGTCAGCCTGCCGGTCATCGTCAATGGTGACATTTGCAGCATTGAAGATGCACAGACTGCGCTTGACCAGAGTGGCGCTGACGGCGTGATGATTGGTCGTGGTGCGTATGGCAAGCCGTGGCTGCTAGGGCAGGTGATGCATTATTTTGCCACTGGCCAGCGCCGTGCTGATCCGTCGATTGATGAGCAATATGCGCTGATCGTTGAGCATTATAAGGCGATGCTGGAGCATTATGGCGAGCAGGTTGGTGTCAATATCGCGCGTAAGCATCTGGGCTGGTATACCAAGGGGCTTACTGGTTCAGCAGAGTTTCGTAATGCCGTCAATCAGGTCCCTGACAGCCAGGTGGTATTAGATATGCTTGCACGCTTTTACGGACCGTTGCTCAGCAAAGCGGCCGCATGAACCGTGAGACGACACTCTTGTCGCCTTCGTCTTTGCCATCGGCAAATGGCGGTGTAGTTCCTGGTGTTGCAGATATGTTTGCGGCGATGCCGGTGGCTTTACTCATTGTACGGCCTGACAATCAAATTACGGAAGCAAATGGTCGCGCAGAGGCGCTGCTGAATATGGCGCGTGCTGCTATAGTGGGCAGCGATATTTCGCGTATTATCCGCGTTGACAATCCCAATGCCCGCATTGACCTGTGGCAGGCCGATAAACCTCTCGCGGCATATGATGTTACGTTGCATGCCGGGCGCAATGCAGCTGTAAAAGCGGACGTGATGATTTCGCCACTGGCAGAATATGAAGGCTGGCGCATCGTGACAATTCACACGCAAAGCCTTGCACAAGCCATTGGCGGACGACGCACTGGTGGGGGCGCACGCTCTGCTATGGGGGCAGCAGCAATATTAGCGCATGAGATCAAGAACCCACTTTCAGGGATCAGGGGGGCTGCGCAGCTGCTCGACACCAGCGAAAGCGACAACCCCCTTACGCGACTGATCATTGATGAAGTGGACAGGATCGCCGCTCTCATTGACCGCATGCAGGACTTCACCACAGAGCGCGAGTTGGAATGTGCAGCACAGAATATATACCCGTTGCTGGATCAGGCGGTGCAGCTTGCTGAGGCAGGTTTTGCACAAAATGTGAAGATCATTGGCCAATATGACCCATCCTTACCCTTTACGCTATGCAATGGCGATGCACTGGTGCAGGTCATGATTAACCTACTCAAAAATGCCAGCGAGGCGGCGCAGGAGTATGACAATCCGACGATCAGGATTGAAACTGCATTTCGCCATGGCGTTTCAGTGATGTTGGGTGAAGGCAAAGGCAATGCTATCCTGCCGATTGAGATCTTGGTGATCGACAATGGCCCAGGAGTGCCTCCGCAAATTCAGGATGATCTCTTCAACCCTTTTATTTCGAGCAAGCGTGACGGGCAGGGGCTTGGCCTTGCATTGGTTGATAAGCTGATCCGTGACATGAACGGGTTTGTCCAATATTCTCGTGATGAGCGAAGCGGCGAAAGCATCTTTCGTCTGTTGTTACCAATGGCGCCATCGTCATGAATATGGCCGTAACCCCTGGACGCATTCTTGTTGTCGATGATGATCAGGCAATCTGTGTGGTCGTCAGTGAAGCGCTGCGGCGCGCCGGGCATAATGTCAAAATAGCCGGAACGATCGCTGAGCGGGCCAAGCTTCTGGAGAGTTTTAGACCTGATATATTGGTGACCGACGTTAAATTACCCGATGGTAATGGCCTTGATGATGTAAACAATATTCTGGCTGACTGGCCAGATATGCGCGTCATCATTCTGTCAGCGCAAAACACGCTCAATACAGCCGTTCGCGCGACAGAGCAGGGCGCATTCGAATATTTACCCAAGCCGTTTGACCTCAATGAACTGGCGCGCGCCGTGAGCGATGGGATGGCATCGCGCAACCAGTCGGTTGGCGCTGGCGATGGCTTTGAAACATCTGATGATAATCAGGTCAGTGATGACATGCCGCTCGTTGGTCGTTCACCAGCGATGCAAGAGGTTTATCGCACGATTGCCCGCGTCATACAGAATGATCTGACGATCCTGATATTGGGTGAATCAGGCACAGGCAAAGAGCTGGTCGCTCAGGCCATTCATCGCTTGGGCCATAGGCGGGCGCACCCTTTTATTGCGGTCAATATGGCAGCAATTCCACGAGAATTAATTGAAGCAGAGCTATTCGGTTATGAGAAGGGCGCTTTCACAGGAGCGCTCAACCGTACTGCGGGTAAGTTTGAGCAGGCAGATGGTGGTACGCTGTTCCTCGACGAGATTGGCGACATGCCGATGGAAGCACAGACCCGGCTTTTGCGCGTGCTTCAATCAGCAGAGGTAACGACGGTTGGCGGTTCTACCCCGGTCAAAGTCAATGTACGCATCATTGCTGCGACTAACAAAGATTTGTCAGAACTGATCGAAGAGCACCGCTTCCGGCAGGATCTTTATTATCGGTTGAATGTGGTACCGATAGATCTCCCTCCTTTGCGGTCACGCCGCGACGATATTCCTCTTCTGGCGCGTCACTTCCTCGATATGGCGGCTAACGAAGGGCTGCCCCGCAAGACATTGGCACCGGAATCAGCTCAGCTGCTGTCGCTGTATAGTTGGCCAGGTAATGTACGCGAATTACAGAATGTGATGCAGCGCATGGCCGTGCTTATTCGCGAGGATATTATTTCTCCTGATATTATCAGGCAGAGCATAGATTTGAGCGGCGCGCCGGATAAGGAAGCACAAGGCGGCAATATTGATGAGTTGCTTGGTGAATGGATACGTAGAAAATTAGCAGCCGGGCCACATGATACTGACGGGTCCGGTGCGCTCCATGAGGATATGCTCGCGCTGGTCGAGCCAATATTATTGCGCGAAGCTCTTGGCGCTGCCGATGGCAATCAGATCAAGGCAGCAAGCATGCTTGGCATAAATCGCAATACCTTGCGCAAGAAATTGACCGATTATGAGATTGACCCCTTAGATTTACGACAAAAAGGCTATGATAGCGCTGAGTGATGTGTTTTATTAGGCACATGCTTGTTGTAGAATCGCAACATGGTTTTGCAGCATCTTTGCACTGACCCAAAATCGACATAGTCTTGAACCGAATTATACGCACACTAAGAGCCTGGACGCGCAGTAATCGTTTCTACACGGGAGCGGAGATTGCGGCTGTCGTTTTGATGCTTGCAATCGCCATTGCCACTTATTTCGGCATCAGTGGTCAAGATGACACAACGGCTTTGCTGGCCCCGCCTTTGGTTGCATTGTTGCTGGTTGCCAATCTCGTGCCAGCCATTGCGTTACTTGTCTTGCTCGGGCGGCGAGTGGCTGTGCGGCGCGCTGCTCGTTCAGCTATCGGCAGTGACGGTCAGCTTCATGTCCGGTTGGTTGCGATCTTCTCGCTCATTGCCTCTATTCCCATGTTGTTCGTTGTGATCTTCGCCTCACTATTGTTCCAATATGGCGTGCAATTCTGGTTTTCGGATAACACCCGGGCCATGCTGCAAAATGCAGGAACATTTGCACGCGGCTATTATGAACAAAACCTGCGCGAAGTGGGTGATGAAACACTCACGATGGCGAGCGATTTGCGGGATTATCTGACCCAGTCAAAGGTCTCCAGCCCTGAGTTCGCTGAAGGTTATATCTATCAGGTGGTCACGCGCAAACTCAACCGCTCTGCTATCATTGAAATAGGTGAGGATGGCATTGCACGCACCGCTGCGACGGTAGACCCGGATCAACGCACCGCAGCACAATTGCTCACAAAAGATATAGTTGCACAGCTTAGCAAGGGGGAGGCTGTGACCGTGCGCGCGGAACCTGACCAGATTGAAGCCTTTACGCTTCTCTATCCAGATCGTCGTGTTTACCTTTACGCCACGCGTGATTCCGATGCTCCTGCATTTAGCCAGGTTAAACGCGCGCAGGCAGTGCTGGCAGATTATGACAGCTTTGCACGGCAATCTCGCGAGTTGCAGATACGCTTTAACTCGACCTTGTTCATCGGCTCGCTTGCGCTGGTTGGCATTGCTGTGTGGATCGCCCTCAAGGTTGCGGACAGGCTCGTTAAACCCGTTAATGAACTCGTGGATGCAGCGCGGCGGATTACTGAAGGTGACTTGAGCGCTCGTGTCTCGGGCCCACATGCGCGAGATGAAATAGGCGTACTCTCAAGTGCTTTTAACCGCATGACCCAGCGGCTTGAAAGGCAGACAGGTGCGCTCATGACTGCAAACAGCCAGCTTGAGAACCGTCGCGCGATTATTGAAGCCATTCTTTCCGGTGTTTCAGCCGGTGTCTTGGCCGTTGATACGGAACAGAATATTCGTATGAATAATCAGTCAGCGAGAAGCATTCTTACTGATAGCGAGCAGGAGCTAACAGAACTGCCTCTGAGCGATGTATCGCGCGAATTGGCCGATATGATCGAAAATGATGTTACCGCTGACATTATACAAATTCGGGTGGGCACTGAACTGCGCACATTGGCAGTGAAGATTGCTCAGGACCATAGTGGCCATGTTCTGACCTTTGACGATATTACGCAGCAACTCTCAGACCAGCGCCGCGCAGCCTGGTCTGATGTGGCACGGCGTATCGCTCATGAAATCAAAAACCCGCTCACGCCTATTCAACTCGCGGCGGAACGCCTGCAACGTCGTTATGGGGATGAAATACAAAGTGATCAGCCGACATTTACGCGGCTCACCCAGACAATTGTACGGCAAGTTGGTGATCTACGCCGTATTGTCGATGAATTCTCATCTTTTGCGCGCATGCCTAAGCCGGTATTCCGGACTGAAGCGTTGGAAGATATAGCGCGTCATTCATTGTTTCTGCATGAAGTGGCGCATCCCGGTATAAATTTCTCTTTCACCTCTCAAATCAATGATCGCCATATTATATGTGATCGGCGGCAGATCGGACAGGCGCTTACCAATATTGTCAAAAATGCTGCTGAGGCAGTGGAAATGCGCAAAGAAAATGACCCCGCTCATGAAGGGCGCATCACTATGCTGCTCGCGCAGCGTGAGGGGAAAATCATAATCGAACTGGCTGATAATGGGGTTGGGCTGCCGGAAGAACGTGAGCGTATTATCGAGCCCTATATGACCACGCGCACTAAGGGGACCGGCCTTGGCCTCGCTATTGTGCAGAAAATCATCGAAGAGCATGGGGGCACCATGACGTTTGAAGACGCAGAAGAAGGGGGGGGTACGAAGGTGTCCATTCTGCTTGACCCCGGCCATCTTGCACGACTGGAAGAAAAGCCATTGGCTGACGGTGTGAAAACTGAAACGACCTCGGGGAAGTCCCCAAAAGGAGGAGCAGTGTCTCATGGCACTTGATATATTGATCGTCGACGATGAGGAGGATATCCGCGAGCTGGTTTCCGGTGTCCTCGAGGATGAAGGCTATGAAACGCGCACAGCAGCTAATGCTGACGCTGCGCTTGATGCGCTTGCTGCGCGCAGGCCATCACTGGTGTTGCTTGATGTCTGGCTGCAAGGCTCCCGGCTCGATGGACTGGAGATTTTGCAGGAGATCAAAAAACGTGACCCAAGCATTCCCGTGCTGATGATTTCTGGCCATGGTAATATCGATACGGCCGTTGCGGCCATTCGCATGGGAGCAACCGACTTTATCGAGAAACCCTTTGAAGCAGATCGCTTGCTTCATCTGGTTGCCCGCGCCACCGAAACAGAGCGTTTGCGCAGGGAAAATGAAGTATTGCGCGCCAAGGTGGGGCAGGATGAAGAACTGACCGGCACCAGCAGCTCAGTTAATGGGGTGCGCGCGACAATCAAGCGTGTGGCGAGCACTGGTAGCCGCGTGCTCATCACGGGGCCGGCGGGTGTAGGCAAAGAGGTTGCCGCACGTATGCTCCATAATTGGAGCGGACGGTCCAATGCGCCGTTCATCATCGTGACGGCCGCCCGAATGGATCCAGAGCGTGTTGAGGAGGAATTGTTCGGCGTAGAAGGCTCGGAGGGGTTGATCCGTCCAGGCTACCTTGAACAAGCTCATGGAGGCACGCTCTATTTTGATGAGGTGGCGGATATGCCACTCACAACGCAAGGCAAGATATTACGTGTTCTGACAGACCAGAGTTTTACGCGTGTCGCAGGCCAACGCGAAGTAAAGGTCGATGTACGGTTTATCTCTTCCACGGCAACAGACCTCACGCAGGAAATTGATGAAAAGCGGTTTCGGGAGGATCTCTATTATCGCCTCAATGTCGTACCGCTCAGTATTCCCCCGCTGAGCGACAGGCGCGAGGATATTCCTGCACTGGTTGAGCATTATGTCGCACGTTTCGCTGCGGAGAGAGGGGTACAGTCCCCCGATATTGCCAGCGACGCGATGGCCGCGCTTCAGGCGATGGAATGGCCGGGTAATGTCCGTCAATTACGTAATGTCATCGAGCGCACAATGATCCTCGCACCCAATGACAAGGTTGGACGAATCGAGCTGGATATGTTGCCTGCAGAAAATACAGCCAGCGAGGGAGGAGATCAGGTGATTTCCCACTCGATTATGGCGTCTCCATTGCGTGAAGCCCGCGAAAACTTCGAGCGGGAATATCTGCGAGTGCAGATTAAACGCTTCTCCGGTAACATCTCACGCACGGCCAGTTTCATAGGCATGGAACGTTCTGCGCTGCACCGCAAATTGAAGATTCTGGGCCTGAGTGAGGAGAAAGATTAGGCCGTTTTGTCATGTCCATGTCATAATGGTTACTATAGAGATAGAAATCTCTTCGCAATTGCGGTATAAACAGATATTCCTGCGGTGAGCGCAGGATTGCACGACGCTTGATAAGGCGCGAATGCGGATAACATCCCGCCAATAAGGAAGGCTAAGCGATATGGCCGATAAATCTAATAACCTTCAGGATATTTTCCTGAACCACCTGCGTAAATCCAAAACGCCGGTGACTATGTTTCTTGTTAAAGGTGTGAAGCTTCAGGGCATTATCACCTGGTTTGATAATTTCTCGGTGCTCCTGCGCCGGGATGGACAATCTCAGCTTGTATATAAGCATGCGATCTCGACCGTTATGCCTTCGCAACCACTGAATGTGGCCGATGTCCGTAGCGCATTCTCCGAGCAAGAACGTAAAGCAAAACTGCTACAGGAAATCTTCCTCAGTGCTGTTCAGAAAACTCAGGACCCGGTAACAATGTTTCTGGTGAATGGTGTAATGCTTCAGGGTGAGATTGCGGCTTTCGATCTGTTCTGCATGCTGCTGGAGCGTGATGGAATGTGCCAGCTGGTATACAAGCACGCTATTTCGACCGTACAGCCTTCTAAACCGCTAGACCTGACCGGTGAGAATGACGACGGCGACGGCGAAAGCACGGATTGACGTCATTTCTGTTGCAGTTTTTTAGAGCTGGCTCTGCTGAAAACAGAGCAGAGGCACATTATATAAGCTCGATGAGACTTGCTGAATGAGTGTATTTGAACGCGGCAGCGTTGATGATCTGGCGCGTGGTGCGCGAGCTGTCGTTGTGCGGGCCGACGTCGCAGGACCTGACCGACGCGACAGTGATTCCCGGCTTGAAGAAGCGCAAGGGCTGGCTCTTGCTATAGGTATCGATGTGCGCGCCAAAGCGGCCTATCGTGTGCGCGCAGCAAAGCCTGCGACGCTTTTCGGCAGTGGTCAGATCGAGCAAATCGCAGCGCTTGTCGCGGAGCATGAAGCTGAACTCGTCATCGTTGATAATGCACTCATGCCAGTGCAACAGAGCAACCTTGAAACAGGCTTTGGCGCCAAGGTTATCGATCGTACCGGACTGATCCTCGAAATTTTTGGCGAACGAGCAGCGACCAATGAAGGGCGCTTGCAGGTTGAGCTGGCACATCTTGATTATCAGGCGGGCAGGCTGGTGCGCAGCTGGACTCACCTTGAACGGCAGCGTGGTGGATTTGGCTTCCTTGGCGGTCCGGGTGAAACTCAGATTGAGGCGGACAGGCGCATGATCCGAGACCGGATGGCGAAAATCCGTCGGGAGCTGGACCAGGTGACACGCACACGAGGCCTTCACCGTGCCCGGCGGCAACGCGCGCCTTGGCCAGTGATCGCTCTGGTGGGCTATACGAATGCTGGCAAGTCTACACTTTTTAACCGGATGACTGGCGCTGACGTCATGGCGAAAGACATGCTCTTTGCCACGCTTGACCCGACCATGCGCCAGATTAGCCTGCCGGGGCTGGACAAGGCGATTTTGTCAGACACGGTAGGCTTTGTTTCCGACCTCCCGACCCAATTGATTGCAGCTTTCCGCGCGACATTGGAAGAGGTCGTTTATGCTGACCTGATCGTCCATGTGCGTGACATTTCGCATCCTGATAGTGATGCCCAGCGCGATGACGTTATGGAAGTCTTGAAAGAGTTGGGTGTCACTCAGCAAAGTGCTTCAGACGAGGGGGAAGGGGACGCTGACACACCCGCTTATCTGGAAATCTGGAACAAAATTGACCTGCTGACTGAAGAAGACCGTATCCTGACCGAGGCGCAGGCCGCGCGTCATGATGATGTTGTGCTGGCCTCCGCAATGACGGGGGAAGGCGTTGACGTGGTACGCCGCACAATTAGCGACAGGATGACAGCCGGCAACCAGATTTATACGATAGAACTACCAGTAAGCGATGGTGCAGCTTTGGCATGGCTGCATGAATATGGCGAAGTGACAGATATTTCTCAGGCAGATGATACAGGTGCCCAACTTACTGTGTCTGCGCGCCTGTCCAGCGCTGCCCATGCGCGTTTTTTAGCGCGGGATTAAGCTATTCTTGAATTTTGGTTTGGATCTTGGCTTTTCGCCAGAAAGCCTCTTTTTCTTCCAAGGAAAGTGACGTAAAATCAATATCTTGATCTGATGATAGAGTTTCCATTACTCTGAAACGTCGCTCAAATTTAGTATTGCCAGCGCGTAAGGCAGATTCAGGGTCGATCTTGTGATGGCGCGCCAGATTGACGACAGCGAATAGGAGGTCGCCAATTTCCTCGGCCTTGTGCTTGGGCGTTTCAGCTGCGCGAACCTCCTCCAGCTCCTCTTCTATTTTTTCGATCACACCTCTGGTGTCCGGCCAGTCAAACCCGGTGCGGGCTGCGCGTTTCTGGAGCTTTTCGGCGCGTAGTAATGCGGGCAGGGCGTTTGCAACACCGGCTAAGGCACTTGTATCAGCATCTTTATCTGCGCGCTCAGCGGCTTTGATTTCTTCCCATCCGGGTGTGGCCATGCCTGCCTCGCCAAAGACATGTGGGTGCCGACGGATCATCTTGTCGCAAATGGAAGCGATCACATCATCCAACGCAAAGCTATCGGCTTCCTGTGCCATACGACTATGATAGACGACCTGTAGCAGCAGATCACCAAGCTCATCCTTAAGCGCTGCCATATCTTTGCGCTCAATCGCGTCGGCAACCTCATAGGCTTCCTCAATCGTATATGGCACGATGCTTTCAAAGCTTTGCTTCACATCCCACGAGCAGCCATTCTCCGGATCGCGAAGACGGGCCATGATTTCAACGAGAGGGGCAATATCGGGCTGTTGGCTTGCTGGCATCTATAAATCCGATAATATATATTATGTTAAATTAATATGGATGCATATATGAGGGGGCTTGGATACGCGTTCTTTTCAGCCCAAATCATGGCTCCAGCACCATCTCACCATTTTCAACGCGCCAGCTCCTGAGCCGAGACAAAAAGTTCATACCCAGCACATTTACATCACCAAAACTCTCAGACACAACAATTGCCAGATCCTGAGTTTGGATCGGTCCAATTGTCAGCTCAGATATAGAGCCGCGTTTGGCGTTAACGGTTCCGTTTGCCGTATGCATAATCATTCCAGGCCCGATGGTATCAATATCCAGGCCGGCATCGAGTGCAACGCGCTGTGATAATGCTGTGACTGTTGCACCACTATCGATCAGGAATTTAACAGGTGTGCCATCTATTTTGCCATTAACCCAATAATGACCATCCAACGCCATTTTGATGTGGAGGCTACTGCCCTGCGCGCGCTGGTTCGCCTGCCCGGTCAGCTCCGTTTTTACGCGATGACCTATATCAATAATCTCATGCCGATAGCTGAATACAATCAGTGCGACACCGAAGATTAGCAGCCATGCCAGAGCCATGCTAAGCGCACTGCGTAGCGAAAAGCGTCGTGAAATCAGGGCTGAAATCACCAATGTTGATGCCAAAACCAGCCATAATGTATCTGCGCTTTGTGCTGTACTCATAGTTCCTCGCTCAGCCCATCATAGGCCGGGCAGATATGCGACGGCAAGCTGTTGCTGAGCTGCTCATAATCCATGCTCTGGTCCATGTGCGTAAGATAGGCCTTGCCCGGTTTGACCAGATCAATGGCATTGAGTGTGAGGTCCAGATGTGGATGCGTTGGGTGTGGCCGCTCGCGCAGTGCATCGACAACCCAAATGTTAACGCCTGAGAATAGCGCAATCATCTCTGGCGTGACCTCGTGGAAATCCGTGGCATAGCCTATGGATTTACTACCGTGTTCAAAGCGAAATCCGGTCGAAAATATCGGCCCATGCGGCATGTCTGTGCAACGGATCGTAATATCACCTATCATCAGTTCGTCTGGAAGTACGCGCCCTTCCACAATGGGTTTATAGCCTTCACGCCCTTCAAACGCATAAGCAAAGCGCTGACTGAGCAGCTTAACCACAGGCGCACGGGCGTAACCATCAATCGGCTCTCGGCGGTTTTGCTCGCGAATGCGGTGATGAAAAACCTGCCGGAGATCATCTATTCCGTGGCTATGATCGGCATGATCATGGGTCCAGAGCACGGCATCCAGCGCTATCACACCAGCAGCCAGTAATTGTTCACGCATGTCCGGCGATGTATCAACAAGGATTGTAGTCGTATCACTCTGCACCAATAAGGAGACGCGTGTACGCCGGTTTTTTGGGTTGTTCGGGTCGCAACTGCCCCAATCATTGCCAATACGCGGAACGCCTGACGATGTACCACACCCCAATATGGTGAAGCGCAACCCCATTATTGCGTGTTGGCCTTATTAAATAATTTGAAGAAATTAGCTGTCGTTGTTGAGATTAGTTCTTCAAGGGGTTCGCCGCGTAGCTCAGCGAGAAATTGCGCGGTATTGCTAACAAAAGCAGGCTCACAGGTCTTACCACGATGTGGCACGGGCGCGAGGAACGGAGAGTCTGTTTCAATAAGCACACGTTCGCTCGGCAAGCGCGCTGCCGTTTCCTGTAATTCTTTCGCATTTTTAAAGGTCACGATGCCTGAAATACTGATGTATAATCCCAGCTCCAACACGGCGTCAGCAAAAGCTCCGCTGGCGGTAAAACAGTGAATAAGCGCGGGATAGGCCCCCTGCTCCATCTCTTCGCGGAGGATGGAAAGCGTATCCTCCTCGGCATCGCGCGTATGCACGATCAGCGGCAGGTCTGTTTCGCGGCTCGCAGCGATATGCGCGCGGAAACTCGCCTGCTGGCGTTCCCGGTCGCTATGATCATAATAATAATCAAGGCCAGTCTCACCAATCGCAATGACTTTGCGATGTTGAGCAACCTCTACAAGCCGCGCAGTGTCGATATCGGGGTGCTCGTCAGCTTCATGCGGGTGAATGCCTACGCTGGCCCAAATGTCGGGGTTTGCCTCGGCTGTAGCAATAATCGCATCCCACTCGCGCTCTCGCGTTGAGATATTGAGCATACCTTTCACGCCGGCAGCATGAGCACGCTCAATAACAGCGCCCTGCTCTTCTATCAGGCCTTTATAATTCAGGTGGCAATGGCTGTCGATCATGCCGAGGCGGTCCCCTTCGTTGGCCCCTCCTCCGCTGGCAATTCCAAACGCGGGAAAAGTGGCGAAGGTTTGTTCAGTATGAAGCCACTCTCGCGCAGTTGCGCATACCAGCCACTCTTGATCCCTTCATAGGTGCGAATATCTTCGCCCACACCCATTTGCTCGAGCAGCGAATTCGCACTGGCCGGGATAATCGGCAAGATAGCGATAGCGAGTGTGCCTATCGCTTCATAGAGCGTGGCCAGCACATCCTCCATGCGCTCCGCATCGGTCTTGCGCAAAGCCCATGGCGCTTGCGCGTCAATATAAGCATTACAGGCAAAGACTGCCCGCATCCAGGCCTCGATCGCCTGAGACGGAGCAAGTTTATCGAAGGCTGTTTCCAGCGCTTCGACTTCGTTTTGGATCAGGGCCAGCAATTCGGTGTCTGCCGCCTCTGTCTTTGCAGCATTGGCAACAGGCAGACGCCCTTCGAGGTTCTTGGCGATGAAACTCAAAGTGCGCTGAGCAAGGTTACCAAAGCTATTGGCTAGATCACTATTGCTTTTCTGAACAATGGCTTCTGCACTATAGCTTCCATCATTTCCGAAGGTAACTTCTGCCAAGAGGAAATAGCGGAGTTGGTCTATACCAAATCTATCGGCCAGCTCTTGCGGGTCTGCGACATTGCCCAATGATTTCGACATTTTCTCGCCGCGATTCAGCAAAAAACCATGCCCAAAAACCTGTTTGGGTAGCGGTATCCGGGCGCTCATCAGGAAGGCTGGCCAATAGACCGCATGGAAACGGACAATATCCTTGCCGATGATATGGGTGATGTCGCCACCTTCCTGCCAATAACGCGCCAAGCGCTCCGCATCGTCGGGATAGCCCGCACCAGTTATATAATTGGTGAGCGCATCGACCCACACGTACATGACATGGTCCTCACTGTCCGGCACCTTAACACCCCAGTCAAAACTGGTGCGAGACACGCTGAGGTCTGACAGGCCGCCTTCGACAAAGCGCATCACTTCATTGCGGCGGCTCTCTGGCTGGATGAATTCGGGATGTTCATTGTAAAGCTTGAGCAAGGGTTCCTGATATTTCGACAGGCGGAAAAACCAGCTCTCCTCAACGGTCCACTCAACCGGCGTGCCTTGTGGTGAGAGCTTGACGCCCCCTTCCCCATCGACAATCTCTTTCTCATCGTAAAACGCTTCATCGCGCACGGAATACCAGCCTTCATACCGCCCCAAATACAGGTCATCATTGGCTTCCATAGCCTTCCAGATGGCCTGGCTCGCCTTATGATGATCTGGTTCGGTTGTGCGAATAAAGCGATCATAAGATATATTAAGATTGTCGCACATAGACTTGAAATATGATGACATTTCATCAGCGAGCTGTTGTGCGGTCATGCCCTTGTCGCGTGCAGTCTGCGCCATTTTCAGGCCATGCTCATCTGTACCAGTCTGGAAGAATACATCGCGGCCCATCATCCGCTGAAACCGCGCAAAAGCATCGGTCGCAATCGCTTCATAGGCATGACCAATGTGCGGGCGTCCATTAGGATAGGAAATCGCGGTGGTAATCGTATAGGGCTTGGACATGAATTCTCGCATATCTTTGATCTGCGTGCACCTCTAACCGCAGTGCAGCATGAGGCCAAGGCGTTTGTTTGTGGCTTTGTTTCAGGACAAGGGAAAGCGCCGCTCTTTTAAAGGAGAAGCCCCTCCTCTTCCTCCACTGCCAAACGCGCCACATGGCTGCATATTTCAAATACGGTGGCCGCAGGGTCCAGTGATAAGGGCAATGCACCAGCAGCAAGCTCCCGCGTGGATTCCCATGCTGCTATGGCGTCAGCCAGCGCTGGGCCGCTCTTGCCTTTTGCCTGCGTCGCAATGAAGCCTGGCGCCTGCTCCAGAAATGCCTCGAAGCGTGGCCGGGCGGCTTTGAGGGCCAGTGATTTGGCTAATGCTATACGCTCGGCATTGGTCGGGTCGCCAGTATGTGCGATGCGCTCCAGTGCTTCGAGCATCTCAGCGACGCCCAAGCCTGATAACGCGAGCACCCTGCCCGGTGACCCTGCACCAATACGGACGAGCGCCGCACGCTCGCCAGTGTCCATATCCGGTGCTGCAATGCGTAGCGCAACTTCCATATCCATATCACTGAGCGCAGAAAGGCGCAGCATCCGGCAACGCGACCGGATCGTCGGCAACAGACGCGAAGGCGCATGGCTGATAAGCAGGAATATCGTATCATGGGGCGGCTCTTCTAGGCTTTTTAATAGCGCATTGGCCGCGCTGCGCTCCATATCGTCCGCCGCATCGATCAGTATGATACGGCGCTTGGAAATCGAGGGGGAGGATGAGAGGAGGCGCCCTAGTTTGCGTATCTGATCAACGGCTATGTTGCGCGCGAGGTCGCCATTGTCTTTTTCGAGCCGTCGCAATTCGGCATAATCAGGGTGTGTACCCGCTGCGAATAGTTTGGCCGCGCTATGGGTATCATCAATATTTCCAGCCGCTTCTTCGCCAGCCAATAATATCAGCGCGATCTGGCGCGCAAGGCTGGCTTTGCCGATGCCCGTCGGTCCTGAGATAACCCAGCCATGATGCAAACGCCCGGTGCTGGCGGCGCTTAATATCTCGCTTTTAGCAGCATCATGGCCAACGATAGCTGTCATGGGATCAGGTCCGACAAGGCCGCGATGATCTTTAGGTTGACCTCTTCCGGCACGGCAGAGGCATCAACAATGCGGAAACGCTCTGGTTCACTCTGCGCATAGCTATGAAATGCTTTGGCGACACGCTCATGGAAACTACGGCCACGTGCACCAAAACGATCAGTGGTGCCTGCATCGCGTTGCGCCGCGCGTGCTTCAGCAATATCCAGTGGTAACTCCAACAGAAAGGTCCGGTCTGGCATCAGCCCTTGTGAACCAATACGGTGTGCCACCATTATGTCAGCATCGGCCAGACCGCTCGCGCCAGCCTGATAAGCGCGATTGCTATCCACGTAGCGATCACACAATATCCAGGAACCAGCTTCTATCGCCGGGCGAATAACACGTTGGACATGATCAGAGCGTGCGGCGGCAAAAAGCAGCGCTTCGGCGCGCGGATTCCAGCGGTCTGCTTCGCCGCCTAATAATAGCGCACGAATGGCTTCTGCGCCCTCTGTTCCGCCCGGTTCGCGGGTTTCGATGACGTCAAGACCGCGCTCGCGCAAATAGTCCGCCAACAATCGGATTTGCGTTGATTTCCCGACGCCCTCTCCGCCTTCCAGCGTAATGAAACGCCCTTTATTGGCGTCCGCCCTATTTGCCTCCGCCTCGCTCACCCGAAAAAGGACTTCAGGCCATTCCAGAGCCGCCTGAAGAATCCCGCTTCTTCCACTGCCTCACCTGCAACAAGTGGCAGGATTTGCGGTTCTATACCATTGGTAGAGATGACGAGCCGGGCGATAGTCTGGCCCTCGGCAATCGGTGCTTTGATCGGGCCATCATAGACGACCCTGGCGCTTATGCTGCCTGATGCGGTGCGTGGCAGGGTGACAGCAAGATCACGTGGCGCAACCAGCGATACTGTTGTTGCGCTGCCCATCTGTACTTCGGCAGTTTCAACTACATCACCCTGCTTGAACAGGCGATTGGCCTTCCATGCCTTGAAGCCCCAGTCCATAAATTTAACGGACTCTGATATGCGGCCATTATAGCTGTCCAGCCCGGCTACGACCATGACCAGTCGCCGGCCATCTTGTTCCGCAGAGCCGGTAAAACCATAGCCAGCCTCCTCGGTATGCCCGGTTTTCAGGCCATCTGCGCCAGCAACTTTGCCCAATATCGGGTTGCGATTGGCCTGTGTGATTGGCTCGCCAGAAAGCGTTTTACCCCATGTGAAAGAGGGCGTGTCATAAAATTTCTTATAGAGATCGGGCGTTTCTTCAATCGTAGCCTTGGCGAGCGTCACCAGGTCACGCGCTGTTACAAAGGTGCGGCCTTCGTCTGGCCAGCCATTGCTGGTGCCAAACTGGCTGCCGGTCATGCCCAGCCTTTTGGCTTCCGCATTCATCAGGTCAGTAAAAGCCTCTTCTGAGCCGGATATGCCCTCAGCGAGAACAACACAGGCATCATTGCCGGAAAGGGTGACAATGCCATGCAGCAGATTTTCAACCGACACTTCCTCATTGGCGGAGAGGAACATAGTCGACCCTGCCTTAGGGCCATGCCAGCGTTCCCATGTTTCCGGGCGCACAGTAAATTTCTGGTCGAGCGAAAGTTGCCCCTGCTCAATCAGGCGAAAGGCGATATGCGTTGTCATCATCTTGGCCATAGAGGCTGGCGGAATGCGTCGATCGCCGTCCTTGTCATAGAGCACTGCACCTGAGGATAAATCCTGCATATAGGCTATAGGCGCGCTGGTCTCATAGCTGGGGGCACTGGCAGAAAGCGGCGTTACGGCTATGGAAAATAGGGCAGTCGCGGCGAGTATTTGTTTCATTACACTCTCAATGGCAAACGAATCCGATAAGTCGGTCTAGTCGTTTACCATGATACGCGCGCCTTGAAAGCCCGATGCTGCAGCAAGGTCAATTGCATCGCGTGCAGAAGCCAGGTCTTCATAAGGTCCCATGCGGACGCGCCAGATTTTACCAGACGGGCTGGGATCTAGAAAAGCGCCAGCACGTTTCGCCGCGCCCTTTGCGCGATAATGAGAGGAAAAAGCGGCGACTTGCACAACATAGGAATCGGCGGCCCCTAATAAAGCCGATTCTGCGTCGCCTGTTGATACGCTGTCATCGCCCTGCGGAACTTCATCATAATCGAGCTGCGGGGCTTCGTTTTTTTGATCAGGCGCTGTGTAACCAAGCTTCTGGCGTAATGCGTTAAGGAGAATTTCCGGCGCATCCATACGCTCTGCAGTCGGCTTGCCAGATCGCAGCATTGCCTTGTCCTGTTCTGGCGGATTAACCCGGCGCACACGCACTGCTGCATGGCCATGCCCGCTGATGCCAAGCTGCTCGGCGGCCCCGCGTGAAAGGTCAATGAGCCTGTCTTCCGCAAAAGGCCCACGATCATTGATACGTACCAATATTGTGCGCCCACTATCAAGTGCGGTCACTTCTACATAGCTGGGCAAGGGCAAGGTGCGGTGTGCTGCTGATATGCCTGTGGGGACAAAAGCCTCGCCATTTGCCGTCGCACGGCCTTCCAGTTCTTCACCATACCAGCTGGCATAGCCCACCTCGTCATAATCCGGTACGTCGCTAGGGTGATAAGTCACGCCTTTGATACTATAGGGCTTGCCGATCCGGGCAGGCGTATCGCTCAGCATCCAACTATCGGCAGGCATGGAAGATTGTTCTGTTGACGGAACTTCCTGAGTTTTGGTTATTGCTTTTGCGGCGTTATGAGTGGGCATAACGTCAGGCAGGTCGAATTCCAGCTTGGGTGCGGTGTCCGTTTTGCTTTCGGCCACATTGCACGCAGATAGCGCCAATGTCGCGCTGCATATCAGCCAGTTTCGATTAATTTCCCACTGCATTCGCCAACAACCCCACGGAGAGCGCGTAAAAGTTGGAACAGTTATAATCGAGAATTACTTGATAATTGCTTGTCAGCAGATAGGCGGTTTTCCCCGGCCCGTCTGGCTCCAGCAATGTTGCGAGCATATCGTCTGCCAGACGGGCGCTGCTTATGGGCATCACACCAAGCTTGCGCCACTCGGCCATCGTCATCCATTTGCTATGCCGCTCAAACACCCGCTTGCACCGTGGTGGCGTGGTTTTATTGGCAACAGCGGCACGACTGAGGGTTGAAGGCACACTTACTGCAATTCCCCAGGGGAGCCCTTTGCGCCAACCGGCATCAATGAAATAATTGGCAATGGAGGCAAGCGCATCGGCCTCACTGCCCCATATGTCCGCTACGCCATCACCGTCTCCATCGCGCGCCACGCGCAGATAGACACTGGGCAGAAATTGCGGATACCCCATAGCCCCTGCCCAGCTACCGAGCAGTTTGGTGCGCGGGATGCCATTGTCGTGGATTTTGAGCGCGGCAAGAAATTCCGGTTCGAATAAAGTGCGTCGCCGCCCTTCATAGGCCAATGTGGCAAGCGAGCGCAGCAGGTCAAAATCACCCGTGTAGCGGCCATAGTTGGTTTCATGGCCGTAAATCGCGACCATCATGGAAGCCGGCACGCCGGTCTCCGCTTCAATCTGCTCCAGCTTCGTGCGGTTATTGCGATAGGCAGCCTGCCCACCCTTGATGCGCGCGCTATTAACATGACGACGGCGATATGGCTCGAAAGGCGGAATGGGAGAATCGAAAGACCCACCGGGCTGCGAACGGTCGAGACGAATGACACGCGGATTATAGCTCAGGGTCGGAAAAACCGCATTCATGGTTGCCGCGCTAATGCCCATTGCCGCACCTTTGGCGCGTAAGCTATTGAGATAGGAGTGGAACCCCGTCCCCTTGCTATCAGCCTGACTGGGGATCGGCTGAACCACTTCCTGTGCCAGGGCAGAAGTGCCAACACCACTGCACAAGGTGACAGCGAGCGATAATGAAAAGATCAGACGTGATAACATGAAGCCATAGTGGCAGATTTGGGCCAAGGCGGGAATCCCCCTTGGGCGGAATTTTCCTTCGACGTATCGCTAAACTTGGTCAGACCAGTTGTGCGATAAGCGCCTTTGCCGCCACTTCAACATCATTCCATGTCACATCAAACCCGTCATCATCGCCATAATAGGGGTCCGCAACGGGCTGCCCTTCCCTGCCCTCAACGCTATCGAGCAACAGCATAAGCCGGGCAGTTGCGTCTGCAGGAGCCAAGGCCCGGATATTGGCGAGGTTATCATGGTCTAGCGCGCAGATATGACTGAAGCGGTAAAAATCTGCGAGTTCGACTTGTCTCGCCTGATAATGGGCAATGTCAATGCCACGTCGCAACGCTGTCGCCTGCGCTCGCGGATCAGGAGGGTTGCCAACATGCCATGCGCCGGTGCCCGCCGAATCAATCTCTATATCAAGCCCTGCCTGTGATGCTTCGTGGCGGAAGGCGGCCTCCGCCAATGGCGAACGACATATATTGCCAAGGCACACGAACAATATGGAGATGTCAGCAATATCGGTCATATCTGCCTTATAGCAGAGCCACGCGCGATGGACTGGCGGGCGGCATCGCGAAATAATTAATGGCGGAAGAGGTGGGATTCGAACCCACGGTGAGCTTGCACCCACGCCGGTTTTCAAGACCGGTGCATTCAACCACTCTGCCACTCTTCCGGCATATAATAACGCGCTGGGCCTAGTGGTGTAGCCTAGCGCGGCGGCCTACATATCGAGGGTCGGGTAAAAACCCAAGCATTTCTTTGAAACTATATTAAATAGCATTTAATCGGCCTGCTCAAACTTGATACGCCGCTTTTTGACATCGACCTTGGTCAGTCGAACCTGAAGGGCATCGCCCGGCCCCAGTTCACCAACATTCACCCGCTCGACTACCGGATGATCACATAGCTGTATGCGCGCACCACGATCGTCTTTATCAGTCACGACTGCATCAAAGTGCTCGCCAATCCGGCCTTCAAGCATCATCGCTTCAGCCAGCCCGATGACAGCGCGCTCGATCCGTCCACCTAAACTGTTGGCACGATCCATGACTGGTTGCAGGCGTGTAAAAGCTTCGCTGACTGTTGAGGGCACCTTCTGCCCATTTGCAACAGCCAGTGTGGCTTGCACAACATAACGATCCGCCAGTCGCCGCAAGGGCGCCGTTGCATGTACATAAGGCGCAGCAATAGCGGCATGCCAGGGCAGCAAGCCCTCCTCATAAGGCGCATAAGAAGCGCGTGCCCCTGCCCGCCGGATAGCCATCATGAAGGCTGCTTGCTTCGGGTCTGTCGGGTCTAACGTGCGCTCATATTGACTTAAGCTTGCCATGCGGGGCCATTGCAGGCCAAAAGCATGCGCAGTCTGGCGCAACCGACCGATAGCCCGCGCGTCTGGTTCGGGCATCACACGAAACAGGCCGGTTTTATGCTCCTGTAATGCCTTGGCGATGGCGAGGTTGGTTGCAAGCGAGAGAGCCGCGTTTTGATCTTCTGTAGGATAACGCTGGCGGAACCGCAGTGTGTAGCGTCCGTCTCCTGCAGGTTCAACTTCCTGCTCTGGTGGGTCGACGCGTCCAGCCCCGCGCCTGTCTTCTGCGGCGCGAATACGGTCAGCAATATCTCCAAGCCCGTCAGGCAAATCTTCTTGACGCACAGTCGCATAAGCCAGTTTGGCACGGCTCCGGATCAAGGCGCGTTCTGCACCTTCAAGCTGCACATCGCCGTCGGGCATGATGCGGCTCGTAAAAACAACTGCAGGGCGCGGGCCGTCGGGCAAGAGACTGGCAGCAGCCTCACCTATTGCCGCAGGATAGAGTGATACTTTGCCATCGGGCAGATATTGGCTGGTGCCGCGTTGCCAGGCCTCTTCGTCCAGCGCATCCCCATCATCTACAAACCATGCAACATCCGCAATTGCATAATGAAGCAGCAGGTCTTTGCCGCTACGCTCTATAGAGAGGGCTTGGTCCAGATCGGTTGAAGACGCAGGGTCAAGCGTAACGAAAGGCATAGAGGTGCGGTCAACATGCTCTGTAAGCGCTCGTTTGGCAGCGCGCTCGGCGGCTTGCGTTACATGTTGGGGAAAAGCAGCGGTAAGCTGGAACTGCTTTCGTATTTCAGCAAGGCCAGCGCCAAGCGCATGGCCGGGGTCACGGATAGTTTTCATACAGAGCCCTATAGCAGCCCAGCATTACAGCGAAAGCCTTGCGATACACAGTGAGCAGAAAATGGTGCGCCTAAGTGAAGGTTGTTCGAACCCGGAAGGGTTCGCAAGGCCGAATGGCCGCCCGAGCTTATGCGAGGAAAGCCAAGGCGACGGATGTCGCCGCCCGGCGTTTGAGGCCCAACAAATAGTGGTGCGCCCGACAGGATTCGAACCTGTGGCCCCCAGATTAGGAATCTGATGCTCTATCCTGCTGAGCTACGGGCGCGTATTGCTGTTGGCCGATATTATGGCTCGCAATGCGCCACTCCTGTACCGGGCATTGGTCGCAGGTTCAACAATTGTCGTGCGCTGTGCTTTTAATTCTGCGCTTCGGGCGGAACTACCGGAAAAAGCAGTGGGGCGACTTCAACCCCTTCTTCAATCAGGTCGCGTGCTTCCTCTGGGGCTACCTCGCCATGAATGGCTTTTCGGTCCTCTTCGCCGTAATGCATGGAGCGCGCTTGGTCGGCGAATTTACGGCCAACCCATTCGCTTTTCGCAAGGGCTTCTGCCTGTGCCTTAGCGAGCGTCTGCATAAGCTTTTCGGTCTGCTCTGCTGGCATACCTGTGCTCATCGGCACGCTATCCTCTGCGCCCTCACCAGTATCCGTCTCAACTATAGCTGGTGCTGTTGCAGAACGCTGGTTGCCTTTAGCAGGAACGGCAGGGGCCATAACAGCCTTTTCCACTGCTTCATCGCCACATGAGGGGCAGCAAAGCAGGCCACGTTCTTTCTGGCTTTCAAAGTCATCACTTGAGGCAAACCAGCCTTCGAATACATGGCCCAACCGGCTACATTTGAGATCGAACACGATCATATGCGTCTATGCTTTCCCTATATCAGGCCTAAATCACGCCGATGCTCCAGCACCGGAATGCGCGCTCTTACAGCCTCAACATGCTCTAAATCAATATCGATGAAGCCAAGACCATTTTCCGCACCCATATCAAGCAATATATTGCCCCAGGGATCTATCACGAGGCTGTGCCCATAGGTTTCGCGGCCATCTTCATGCATGCCAACCTGCGCAGGCGCGATTACGAAAGAAGCGGATTCGATCGCTCGGGCGCGTAACAATATTTCCCAATGGTCGCGCCCTGTCGGGACCGTGAAGGCCGCGGGCGCTAGCAATATTTTGGCACCAGCATCACTCAAACGACGATAGAGTTCTGCGAAGCGCAGGTCGTAGCATATGGAAAGGCCAAGCCGTGCCCAAGGCGTATCGGCAGTGACAATGTTTTCACCCGGTGCATAAACTGAGGATTCGCGCCAGGATTCACCCGTAGGCAAATCAACATCAAACAGGTGGATCTTATCATAGCGTGCAGTAACACCACCTTGGGCATCAATGATGAAACTGCGATTGACCCAACGGTTATCTTCACGCTCCCCCTTAAGGCCCAACGAACCGATATGGGTCCATAAACCGAGCCTTGCAGCGGCTTCACGGGCGGCATGCAGAACGACATCATGGGCTTCATTCGTCAGGCTATCTGTCGCACGGCCACGGTTGCGGTCCAGACATCCCACCATCTCTGGTGAGAACAGCATATCGGCACCCTTGGCCCTGGCCTGCTCCATTGCGTCCACAAGCACGGCAGCGTTATCTGATGGAGAAACTCCACTTGTTGATTGCAATATAGCAACGCGCATCATGATCTGGTGCCGTGCCCTTGTTCAGCCAAGGCCAAGCATGGCATCAAGCTTGCCGTCTCGCTCCAGCGTAGCCAACTCATCAGAACCGCCAACAAGCTGATTGTCTATGAAGATTTGCGGGACAGTGCGCGCGCCGGGAGCGCGTTCCATCATTTCCTCACGCTTGGGTCCACCCATAGTGATGTCATATTCCTCAAACTCGACACCCTTCTGTTCCAGAAGATATTTGGCGCGGGTGCAATAGCCGCAAAAGGCTTTGGTATAAATTTCGATCTGGCTCGCTATGATATGCCTCCTCTTTCTGTCTCCAATTTGGGACACGGCGCTGCAAAGTCAATCGTTACGCTGATTTATGATAGATTCATCGCCCAAGACCCGCGCCCAGCAAAGTAAGTGTACAGCATGGGCCCCTCCCCTTATTAACACTTCTGTACAGGTTCTGGCGGTCGCGCCACTGGTGTGCACGTCATCGATGAGCAATATCGTTTTACCCTTGATGTTATGCGCCCTCTTGAGATCGAGAGAGAAAGCACCACGCACTGCCTTCTCGCGCTCCTTATGACTAAGTTCATAGAGTGGACGTGTCGCTTTTATGCGCTGCAAAACAAAAGCATCGACAGGAAGGCTCAGCGATTGTGCCAGATGTCGTGCGATGACCAGAGACTGATTAAAACCACGCCCCCAGAGCCGCCACCTGTGCAAGGGAACAGGCAATATCAACCATTCTTCCGCCTCCCTAGACTGCTCCACCTGTGCGGCGATACGCGAGGCCATTAATCGCGCCATAAGCCGCGCAAGCCCTGTCCGCCTGCTGTATTTCAGCCGATGTGCTATGCCGCGCGCTACGTCATCATAGCGCAAAGCAGCGCGTGCGCTTTCCCAGAGAGGCGGCTCGGCAAGGCATGAAGAACAGTGGGCACCCTCCCCTAAATCTATATCGAACGGTACACCGCAGGCGGAACAACAGGGTTCAGTCAGAAAACCAAGTGCCCCCCAACATGTTTGACAGAAACGGTCGTCCCCTTCGACAATAACGCCACACCCGGCACAGCGCGGGGGGAGCGCATAGTCCAAAATCCAGTGCCCTGCCCGGGTCAGAGATGATGCCAGTGCCATATAATGCTTGTCGAGCGGTCATCGTCTCGGCACAAGCCTGAAAATGACCGATCAAGCCTCACCGCCCCAAATATTTGACCCGAAACGTCGCAGACAAGCGCGCGACCGGGCGCATAAGCAATTTGCTGAGTATGATTTTCTCTATCGTGCAATGTTTGATGGCCTGATCGAACGAATGGAAGATGTCACCCGGCCACTGGAAGAGGTTCTACTGATCGGTTGTCCGGACAACAGCGCACGTCAACAGCTTGAGGCTATGGGCAAGCGTGTGACATGCTGCGACCCCGGATTTCATAATGCGCAGGCGAATGAAGGTGTGCAGGCAGAGGAAGATGCATTGCCCTTTGCCGAGAGTAGTTTTGACCTTGTGCTGGCATGCGGCACACTCGACAGCGTTAATGATCTGCCCGGCGCGCTGATAGTAGCCAAACGTGTGCTGAGGCCTGATGGGCTGTTTCTGGCGAGCTGCATCGGAGCTGGCAGCTTTCGCCAGCTTAAAGGCGCTTTGATTGCGGCGGAGCAAGAAAAAACCGCTCCGCATATTCATCCACAAGTCGATGTGCGTTCGGCAGGAGACCTGTTAGCCCGTGCAGGCTTCGCTATGCCCGTTGCCGATAGTGAGATACTCAAAGTGCGTTATGGCTCAATCATCCGGCTCATGCATGACCTGCGCTACATGGGGCATGGCAATATGATGAGCGCTGACTACCGAGGGACATTATCGCGTCCGACTATCATGCGCGCTGCGGAGCACTTTGCGCAAGCGGCTGATTCCGATGGCAAGACAGCAGAAGATTTTGTCATTTTAACGATGAGCGGGTGGAGACCTGACCCCAGCCAACCTAAACCTGCACGTCGCGGGTCTGGTAAAACTTCATTGGCGCAAGCGCTTAAACCCAAGAACTAGAGTCTATTTCACTTGCGTGGAATCACGGCATCGACCCGCTCCCCACCCGAGCTCTCAACTATTGCATCTTGGGAAGGTCGGGTGGGGGAGCAGGCCGGTGCGGAATGTTTCAGTGTAACGGAAACAAAGTCTAAAGCAGAGCATCAAGTATACCGATCATCGGTAAATCCGCTGGTGGCATAGGCAGGCTGAACATTTCAACAGGCCGTACCCATTTGAGTGCGCTGGCATGGCGTAATTCCGGGATGCCTTGCCATTTGCGGCAGACATAGAGCAGCAATATAAGATCGCGGTCGCCCAACGGTTCACTCGCAAATGTCACAGGCGCAAGGCAGCTCTCCCACGTGGATATTCCTAACTCCTCCTCCAGCTCGCGGACCAGCGCGGCCTCAGGTGTTTCCCCTGCTTCGATTTTGCCACCGGGAAATTCCCATAGCCCAGCCATCGACTTCCCTTCAGGGCGTTGTTGCAGCAATACGCGGCCATCAGCATCTACAAGTGCGGCGGCTGTTACCAGTAGCGGAGCACGGGATTTGTGCGTTGGCGTATTAGGTTGGTCTGACATAAGCTTATGTTAACTCAGCATGATTATTGTCCCGGCGAGCTATTTATTATCGAAAGGTGGTCGCATGCCGGGCTACAGGAAAATGGGAATGCAGCGTCCTCGCGCGTCGCTGACAAAATGTCAACGCGGCGCAACTGCCATTGAATATGGGCTCATACTGGCTCTGATTGCATTGGCGATTATTGGCGCACTTACAATAACAGCAGGAAAAACAGGGAATATGTGGGGTAATGTCGCAAATGAAGTAAATGCGCATTAACCATTAATTATGAAATTTATGCCCTGACATTAGGAATTTCTAAACCAGTACTGCCTAAATATTCACATGCTTAAATGGGAAACCAGCAAGCCGGGTAGTATAGTCAAGAATTCTAAGGAGACATAAAATGCAGTTTTTTCGTAAAATGCTGAAGGACAGCAAGGGCGCGACAGCTATTGAATATGGTCTGATCGCAGCACTTATCGCAGTTGCAGCCATCACCGCTATGGGCACTGTTGGTAACAAGCTGACTAACACCTTCAACAACGTTTCTAACGACCTCTAATCGTTTAAAACGAAGTTACGCGAAGGGCGGCAGGGATATTCCCCGCCGCCCTTTTCTTATGTCTGAACATAATTTGGATCAGAAGCTGTTAATAGCTGACGATCTTGACCTTCTGCCCTATCTTTAGCGTAGAATTGGCTGATAACGCATTGAGCGTCAGGAAGCGTTCCTGCTTAAAGCGATCATAGGCCATGCGTGATGAAAGTGATGAAACTGTATCGCCGCTTTTGACCGTGACGACGTCCAGCTTGCGCGGTTTAATTGCACCAGCCTCTTTCGCCGTGATCCGTTTGAACGACTGGGCCATGGCATTAAATGGACCAAAGCCCTTCCCTGCTGGCGTAATCATCAGGAAGTGGAATGCCGATTTATTGCTAAGCTCATATGCAATAACGGTGACATCCACTTGTCCCGACTTGCTATTGGCACGTGCACTTGAATAGGCCGTAGCGATGCCATTGACGGTGGTACGCTGCGTCTCGCCTTGCGCGATATTCCCGTCTTTTGCGAGAGCACGGAAAATTGACGCAACATATTCATTGAGATTACCGGAATATGGCGCACCGGAAAATTGCGCCTGTCCGCCCTGCCCGGTGATTGTTACTGCGCGGGTCCCATTGACCATTGCATAACCGCTAGGGGCCGTGAATGTGATGCGGAGGTCCGGATGTGCAAAGCGGCTGCCGTCAATAATGCCCTGCTTGGGGTCATCGCCATAGATCACGCCATCTATGGACTTGAGGAACAAGTCCCGATTGCGCACTGTGCCCGTGGAGCCGCTCTGCTCAGCTTTAGTGGCCGCGCGTTTTACCCGTTCAACAGGGTTAGGGTGGGTACTCGCCCATTCCGGTACGCTGTTCGATTTGCCTGCGACACGGCCATCAAGTGCACTTTGTGCTGCAAGAGACGCCAGCATCGAGGAGAGTGCTTTGCTGTCATAGCCAGCAGTGCCAAGATAACGAATGCCCAGATCATCTGCCTCATACTCCTGACTGCGTGAGAATTTCAGTGTCAGCAGTTGAGTGCCTGTGCCTATGCCACGCTGGAGCAAACCACCAAGGCCGGAATTGCCGAGAACCGCGCCTGTCAGAATCTGAAGCAATGCACCGCCTATGGCATTTCGTGTCGCCGCTTTTTGTCGCCGCTGGCCATGCATAGCCGCGACATGACCAACTTCATGACCAAGCACACCTGCCATTTCCGCTTCGTCATTACATAATGCCATGAGCTGCCGCGTAATGTAGATATAGCCACCGGGAATGGCGAAAGCATTGTTCACTGGTGAATTGAGCAAAGTGACCGTGAAGTCGCTCTTGGCGTTGGAAAGGCTCGATTGTGTAGCGATCCTCTGGCCAATGGATGTGACATAAGCGCTTTGTGGCCCTTGATAGGAGCCGCCAAATTCCGCCATCAGTTCCGGATGCGCCTTTGCGCCCTGCTCCTTATCCGCCTGGCTGATCGACGTGGCAAGCGGAATGCTTTTGGCATCACCACTTGAAGTTGGGCCGCAGCCGCCAACCAACGAAACCAGTGCTGTGGCTGTAATCAGCCGTATCGTATTCATTTAATCTCTCCTGACACTATGAACGTCCGGCTGGAAGTTGCGTTCCTTGCCGGAGTGTATGTCCGCTGGAGAAAAACTAACGCCCTAGCCGCCCATCGCAAGGAATTTGTCGGCACGCTGGCTCCGCAATTCTGAGGAATCCAATTTAACCAGTGCGTTAAGTTCCTCGGTAATTGCTTTACTAAGAGAGCCAATAGCGGCCGCCGGGTCACGATGTGCGCCGCCAACCGGCTCAGCAACGATTCGGTCAATCACATTAAGCTCTTTAAGGTCCTGCGCGGTTACGCGCATTGCGGTGGCTGCATCACTCGCTTTTTCGGCTGTGCGCCATAGAATTGAAGCGCAGCCTTCTGGTGAAATGACGCTGTAAACGGCATGCTCGAACATTACCACACGGTTAGCTGCTGCCAGCGCAATAGCGCCGCCTGAACCGCCTTCACCAACTACGGCAGAGATCATTGGTACGCCAAGCGCCAGACATTGTTCTGTAGAACGGGCAATGGCTTCTGCTTGACCACGCTCTTCTGCCTGAACACCGGGGAAGGCTCCTGATGTATCGACTAATGTGATGACCGGCAGGCCAAAGCGGTCAGCCATCTGCATCAGGCGAATTGCCTTGCGATAGCCTTCGGGTTTGCCCATGCCAAAATTATGCTTGAGGCGACTTTGTGTGTCATCGCCTTTCTCATGGCCGATCACCATTACACGGCGTTTGCCAAGCATCGCAAAGCCGCCAAGGATCGCCTGATCATCGCCAAAAGCACGGTCGCCGGCCAGCGGGATGAATTCGTCAAAAATGCCTGCAACATAATGTTTAAAATGCGGGCGGTCCGGATGCCGCGCAACCTGCGTTTTCTGCCAGGGTGTCAGCTTGGCATAATTATCCTTGAGCATTTTTTGCGAACGCTGCTGAAGCTTCGCAATTTCTGTGTCGATATCAAGCTCGCCAGACTGTGCTGTTTCGCGCAATTCGGTGATGCGCGCTTCGAGCGCTGCAATCGGTTTTTCGAAATCAAGAAATGTAACCATATGTTCGCCGTTAAGCTGCCCCGCGCTTCAGGTCAACGAGGGGATGTCGTCGATTGACCAATTCCACCAGATGATCGCTGTCTACATGCGTATAAATTTGTGTTGTACCAATATCGGCATGCCCCAGCATAGTCTGGAGCGCACGCAGGTCTGCGCCGCCTGAGAGCAGGTGCGTAGCAAAGGCATGGCGCAACACATGTGGGCTGAGGCGGTCGGGTGCTATGCCAGCGCCAGCACCCAGCTCACGGACCATCTGAAACAAACGTACTCGGCTGAGATGGGATTTGCCGGATGGAAAAAGCCATTGCGAATCAGCCGGAACATGATGATTGCCCCAATGCGCCACGGCCTGTCGCGCGCGGTCTGACACGGGCACGAGCCGCTCGCGCCCGCCCTTGCCTTTCAGGATAAGATAAGGGCGGTCAGGATGAATGCTGTTACGTGGCAATGACACCAGTTCGGTCGCACGCAAGCCAGACCCATAGAGCAACTCAAGCAGTGCCAGCATGCGGATATGGCGGTGCGGGGTGCCCTCTTCATTTGCCTTGGCTTCAGCCACCTGGAACAGACGCTCTACTTCCTCGCGGGATAAAATTTTCGGCAAAGGGCGCTGCAAGCCAGGGCGTGCGAGCTGCATCGCCGGATTGTCTGTTCGCAGGCCCTCATCTTCGAGAAAGCCATAGAAACGACGCAAAGCGGATAGTTTGCGGGCTACCGTCGATGGAGCAAAGCTGCTCCATGCTTCGGTCAGCAAGCGCAACCTGTCGCTATCGGCATCCCTTAGCCCTCCTATGGTTGCACTGGCCACTTCCAGGTCAGTGCGATAGGCCAGTAATGTATTACGTGAAGCCCCGCGCTCGACACCCAGCATTTCTATGAAACGATTGATCATGTCTCTGTCTGCCGCAACCGGACTTTGGGTTTCGGGCGCCGCAGCCATGCTTAGCTCCGCATAATCGCTTCGGCAGCGATCATTCGTGCTTCAGGCTCCAGCCCGACACGGCGCAGCGACAGCACGATATGATAGAGATGTTCAGGTGGCATACGAGACCAGTTTGACACTTGCATGCCGATCGCCGCCAGTAATGCGACAGTAGCGCGCTCTTCGCGCTGGGCTGCGTTGGTGATTGCTTTTTCCCACCGTGTAGTCGGCGCAAAGGACAGGCCGGTTGCATCCATTAGTTCAGCAATATCTGCGGCATTCACTCGCCCCATTGCGGCCAGTCCGGCAAGCGTCATTTCCCCGCGCAGGCCAGTGTCAGAAACATAGGACTGAAGTCGCTCAGCCCCGACTTCGACAACAGGTTGCGGTGCCGCAACAGCAAGCAATGCCCAACCCTCGCCTCCGTCATTATCATTGAGTGCGCTGGATGCCCGCGCCCACCGCACTGCGCTATTATCATAGCCTGCGCTCATCATGCCTGCGATAAGGTGGCTAACGGTTTCTCCATCCGTATCAGCAACAGGCAATGCCGCAGCAGCACGAGAAATAGCCAGCAACGCAACAAGGTCACGGCTTTCGCTTGCACTCCATATCTCACGCATGGCTTCAATTCTATCACCGACTGTTGGTGCAGCATAAGCCAGACGCAGCGCTTCTGTGCGATTGTGAAAATCATCAGGCGTATCTTTGCTGCGGTATAGCTGCGCATAGAAATCAACCAGTGCAGCGCTGGAATAAACGCCAAGGCGTGCGGCATTTTCTACTGCGGTGATGCGTTTTTCTGGGGCGACCATCGGCGCGCGGGCCTGCCATGCCCAAACATGACGCCCTGCTTTGTTCATCAGCGAAGCCGGGATGTCGACATTAGCCGCTGTCGCCAGCCCAAAGCGCCATGCGGTGAGTGTGTCAACGCCATCCCATTCGATTTTTACAGAACGACGTGATTCCACCCCTGCGCCGACAATTTTCTCGGTCAGGCGATAGTCTATCCCTTTCACTTTCCCGCTACGTTGCGTGCGGTTTAATATAGCACTCGCACGCCCCTGTTCAGCAGCGAAAGATGCACAGATAGCATCTGCCATTTGCCAGCCAGAGGATTCGCTTTTGCGTTTTGCGCCTTGATATATAGGACACAGACCAACAGGGTCCGCACTGGCAAGATAGGATTGCATCCCGACTGCATAGAGTCGTTTTGAATATTTGTTGGAATCGACACTCTGGACCATCAACCTGGCTGAATCCGCTTCGCCCATACGCAGCAATAGCCATGCGCGTTCGGCTGCCCAGTCAGCGCCGTTGATATCTTTGGGTGTATCCGTTGCAGATAACAAGGTGCGGCGCAGAAGGATCGAACCCCAGCGTGAGACAAAAGGCGCTTTGGCTTCGCGCATCAACGTGGTGAGGAACTTGCCTGTGCTGGTGCCAAAAGCATCAGCCTCTAACCCTCCTGTTGCCGGGCTTAGCGGACCGATACGGTCGAGTGAACGCGCTGAACGCGCTGGCAGATCATATTTGATCCGCTGCTCTTCCAGCTCTTCCTCCGTAAGCGCATCGTCCAGTTCCACGCCAGCCAGATCCGTTGCGTTACCTGTAGCTGCCGGACCACCAATATCGGACAGATCCAGATCAAGGCCAGGTTTCGTTTGTTGTGGAGCAGGTGCAGAAGGCGGTGCGACTGGTTGTTGTGGTTCCTCGACAGGTTCTTCGCTCGGTGCATCACCGCCAAAACCGGGGGGAAGCAAGGATGTTGGCCCGCGCCCTGCCATCAGAGGTGCCGCAAACAATAAGGAGACCCCGGTCAATAAAGCAGCTGCGCTCCAGCGCAGACGAACGGAGGTATCGCCGATCAAACCGCTTTTCATATTATTGCCCCAGTTTCTCAGCCGCTATCGGTTTTTCAACACGTGTTTGCGTTTGTTCTCCACCACGCTGCCATGCCAAGATGAAGAATGCGGCAAGCGCTATCAACAAGATCAGACGGAATAATGGCAGGCGCCTGCGAGGGCGGCTGCTTTCAAAAACATTGCTGCTGCGTTTGATTTTCATAATGCTGACGATATGCCCTGCTGATCCAACAAAAGATACTTACATAAAATATTGCGGCAAATTCGCTTTTGCCTGTTGCGTGCATCCCTGTATAGCCGCCCGCAGCATGCAACGAAACATCAAATCTATATCTCATGATGATGAGCGCCCTATCGTCCTGATCGGGATGATGGGGGTCGGCAAATCGACCATAGGCCGCAGGCTCGCTGCCCGGCTTGGTATGCGCTTTGTCGATGCCGATGATGAGATTGTAGTTGCTGCTGATATGACCATCCCTGAAATATTCGAACGCTATGGCGAAGCTGGTTTTCGCGATGGCGAACGACGGGTAATCGCACGGTTGATCGAAGAAGGCGCCGCCATTATCGCAACAGGTGGTGGCGCATTTATGAACGAAGAAACCCGTGCGCTCATTCTTGAAAAGGCAACTGCCATATGGCTTGATGCTGATATCGATATATTGGTTGAGCGCGTGTCGCGTCGCGAAGGTCGTCCTTTGCTTAAGGGTAAAGATCCGCGCACAGTGCTGACCGAGCTGGCTGCGGTGCGCACCCCGATATATGCGCTCGCCCCTTTGCATATTAAAAGCGGTTCCGGCCCGCATGAACAGACTGTTGAGCGCATTATGGAGGCGCTGCAAAAATGACGAATGTAACCGTAGCACTGGGTGCGCGCAGCTATGACATCATTATTGAGGATGGTTTGCTGGACCGTGCTGACGAGCATCTCAGTGCGTATGCGCGCAATGGGCGGCTGATTGTCATTACCGACGAGAATGTAGCGAAGGCGCAGCTTGACCGCCTACGCGCAGCGTTGAGCAAAGCCCATGTGACGCTGGAGCCGATCATTCTGCCCGCTGGTGAAAGCACCAAAAGCTGGGCCATTCTGGAAAAACTGCTGGATCAGCTCCTCGCGCTGGAGGTAGAGCGCAGCGACAATATCGTTGCGCTAGGCGGTGGCGTGATTGGTGATCTGGTAGGCTTTGCCGCTGCGATATTAAAGCGGGGATGCAAGTTCATCCAGATCCCCACCACCTTGCTGTCACAAGTTGATAGCTCTGTAGGCGGTAAGACGGCGATTAACAGTGCTGCGGGTAAAAATCTTATCGGTGCGTTTCACCAGCCCTCGCTGGTGCTGATCGACCCGACCAGCCTAGACACTCTGCCGGACAGAGAAGTGCGCGCTGGTTATGCCGAAGTTGTGAAATATGGCCTGATCGACGATGCAGATTTTTTCAGCTGGTGTGAGAGCGATGGACATCGCCTGCTTGCGGGTGAAAGCGATGCCCGCGCTTATGCGATTGAAAAGAGCGTGCGCGCCAAAGCCACGATCGTTGCCGATGACGAGACAGAACGCAGTGGTCGCCGCGCTCTGTTAAATCTGGGGCATACATTCGGCCATGCACTGGAGGCAGAGACAGGCTATTCAGACAAGCTGCTTCATGGCGAGGCTGTTGCGGCGGGTATGGCGCTGGCATATCATTTCTCTGCAGCGCAGAAGCTATGCGCACAAGCTGATGCTGACCGTGTCACCTCTCATTTGCGCGCTGTCGGGCTTCCCGCAACGCTCAACGAGGCTGGTGTAAGCGCTGATGGGCAGGTGCTGGCCCGGCATATGATGCATGATAAGAAGATGGAGGGGGGCACCCTGCCCTTCCTGCTCGCGCGTGGTATTGGCCAGACCTATCTCGACAAGCAGGTCAACCTTGCAGATGTCGCTGCATTTCTGGATGCGCAACAATAAAACTAGGTTCAGGCGTTGGTGCGCCAAAAGCTCCACGCCGCCCAGAGCCATGCCGCGATTAACAGGCTGCCACCAATAGGCGTTATTGCACCAAACCAGCGCGGCGCGCCCAATGCCATCGCATAAAGGGTGAAGGCAAAAATCGCGGCGCCTAAGAGCATCAGTATTGCTGGCCCGCGCGCACTGCCGACCAATGCTATCGCCGCGACGGCATGAATAAGCTGATAGGTCCCGCCCGTGCGCAGCCATTCCGCCGCCTGAGGTGAGGAAACGCCATGCGCGCCAAAGGCACCCGCAGCAATGGCGAGCGCGGCGCTTAAGGCGGCGACTACGGAAATGTTCATGTTTGTTCTCCATTCCGAGGAACGTTCACCTTGATAAGGTTATCCTCAGGCCGCTGCATCAAATGCTTGGCAGCCATTATATCGCCGGCCTCAACTTGTAGCTGAAATCTTTCCAGATCAGCTTTGCGATAGCGCTCTTCTATCTCTGCGGCTTCATTTTCATCCTTGCCAAGTATGTTGAGCGCTTTGCGGGCAGTTTGAACTGCGGACTCAAACACTTCTCGCACCACAACAGCCAGACCCAGATCATCGAGACGAAGGGCATGGCCCCGGTCAAATGCGCGGACCAATAGAGCGGCTTGCGGAAAGGCGCTGGCTATAGGTTTCAGGGCTTGTTCATCAAGCGTGGGGTCATCAATGCAGAATATGATGAGGCGCGCTTCTTCCGCCCCCGCACTGCGCAACAGATCTGTACGTGTACCATCACCATAATATACTTTTACATCGAAACGACCACTGAGTTCGATCTGTGCAGGCTTCTGGTCAATCAACGTCAGGCAATAGCCCGCCCCTGCCAGCATTTGTGCCACGGTCTGGCCAAAGCGACCATAGCCAATGATGATAGCCGTTGCCTGTGCAGCACCTTGCGGGCCTTCCATTACTTCATCGCCTGAGCGAGAAAATTCCAGCTTACGCGCGATAAGCATCAGGAAAGGCGTGCTGGCCATAGAGATGGTAACAATAGCACCGAACAGGCTTGCTGCTTCAGGTGCGATCAACATGGCGTCGCGCGCCTGATCAAACAGGACAAAGCCGAATTCGCCGCCTTGGCTAAGCAAAAGGCCGAGGCCTAAAGCGGCTTTGTTCGTCATGCCAAAGAGACGGGCAAGCGCGAATAATATCAGCGTTTTCGTGGCTACCAGCAGGGCTGCCATCGTCAGGACGAAAATGGGCCGTTCCATTATGCTGCTGATATCGAGAACCATACCAACGGCGAGGAAGAACAAGCCGAGCAATATGGAACGAAAAGGCTCAACGTCGCTCTCGATCTCATGACGGTAAGGAGAATCTGCCAGCATCACACCAGCGACGAAGGCACCCAGCGCTGTCGAAAGGCCCAGAGAATGCATAAGCGCGGCACTGGCCACCACAGTGAACAGCCCTACGACTACAAACAGCTCGCGTTCGCCCAATTTCCCGACAGCATTGAGCAGCGGCCGCAACAGGAAGCGTCCGGCAAGTACCAGCCCGATGATTGCCCCTGCGGTATAAAGCGCCATTATCCATCCCGGTGGCCCGCCAGCATCTGCTGGGTTGCGCGACAAGGCGGCAATAATCGTTATGAGCGGAACAATCGACAGGTCTTGAAAAAGCAGGATTGAAAAAGCCTTCTCACCAAAGGGCGAATTAATCCGGCCACTGTTCTTAAGCCCCGGCAATATTTGAGCTGTGGACGACAGCGCAAGCGGCAGGCCCAGTGCAATGGCAGCGCCTATTGTGAAAGCTGTGCCAAAATAGATGATCCCTGTTAGCACCAGCCCGGACAAAAGAACCTGTGCCGCGCCAAGAGCGAATATATTATGCCTGAGCCGCCAGAGCCGTGTCGGGTGCAGTTCCAGCCCCACCAGAAACATCAGCAGAACGATGCCGATTTCGGCAATATCGAGTTTAGATTCGCCACCACCCACGAGGCCAAGTCCATGCGGGCCAACCAAAGCGCCAGCGATGAGGTAGCCCAGCACCGCCCCCAGACCGAAACGGCGGAACAGCAGCACAAATGCAGTCGCAAAACCGAGCAGGACCAGCCCTTCGCCCAGCAAGACATCCGTAGGGTTGGAATGTGACGTTATGGCCTCAGGCGCGGAGGCGCTGAGAAACGGAAGTATGTTGGAACTGACGCTCATTCGGCATCACCATTTTCGCTATACTTCTCAGCAAGCTCAGCAGCTTGTCCAGCAGCTTCAAAAGCCAGCAATATCGAAGCGTGGCGCGCAGGATAAGCGCTGGCCGCATGGAACACTTCTATGCCCGGCCAGAACCGTGTCTCTCTCGTCAGCTCTTGCGGGGAGGTAAGGTAATCGCGCAATTGCGTGGCTGTGCTCTGCAGCGTGGCGGCATCTTGCCCCACGACATGTTGGGCCATGAGGGCCGCAGAGGCCTGCCCCAATGCACAAGCGCGCGCATCCAGCCCCAATGCTTTGACCTTACCTGCACTATCCAGGCACACATCGACAATCACGCGACTACCGCAGGTGGGCGAGCGCAAATCCGCGCTGCCATGAGGTGCGTCTAGCCGTTTATGTCCAGCTAGCGAAGCAGCGAGGCGTAATATATCGCGGTTATAGAGGGGTGAAGACATGATGCCCATGTAGGGCTTTGGAAGCCGCGCGGAAAGGGCTTCATTCCTCTACAGCATCAAAAGCATTGTCTGCATCTTCGCTTGTACGATTGCGGTCTTTGATAAAACGGCTCATCGCATCGCCACTGGCCTTGAGCAGTGGGTAGCTGCGCGACTGGGTGATCCAGTCAGGGCGCTTGGCGGTGATGCTGAACATCATATTATAGGCAAGCGAGAAAGCGAGAAAAGCGAGCGTCGCAACGACTATCGCCTTGAGCGCGCCAAAGCCAAGCCCCAAAAGGCGGTCAATCGGCCCTAACACAGAGGTGCGCACACTTTCTCCAAGCCGGTTGGCGAGTATTTTACCCGCAGCAAAGGTCACAATGAACAGGCCAGCAAAAGCGAGTACCCCCGCCGCGCTGCCAGCGCCAATCCAGACGCCGACCAGATCCGTGATCGGCGCGAGGAAAAGCCGCACAGCAATAACGGCGGCAACCCATGCGAGAAGCGACAGAACTTCCTGCACAAAACCGCGCATGAAGCCGAAAACGGCCATCACTCCGGTCATTAATAGCATGGCCATATCAAGTGCTGTCATAGGCTTGGGCTAGCCGCGCCCCAGGACATGGTCAACATATTGCGTGAGGCTGCGGTAATTTTTGAGCGTCATACCACCCGTGTTGCCGGATAGATTAGGCGGTACGCCTGCATCGGAAAAACCCAGTTTGCTCGCTTCACGCAGCCGCAAAGGCGCATGCGCTACGGGCCGAATTTCGCCAGAAAGCGCCACCTCGCCGAACAACACCGTGCCGCTGGATACAGGCTTTTCTGCCAAAGCCGAAACCAGCGCCGCAGCAACAGCAAGGTCGGCGGCAGGGTCGGAGATGCGATAGCCGCCCGATATGTTAAGATAGACCTCGCAATTGGCGAAGCTGAGGTTGCAGCGGGATTCGAGCACAGCAAGGATCATCGCCAGCCTGCCACTGTCCCACCCCACAACTGCACGCCGCGGCGTCGCCCCGCTCGCAAGCCGCACAGTGAGCGCCTGTATTTCGACCAATACCGGCCTTGTCCCTTCAAGCGCGGGGAACACGGTTGCGCCCGTCACGCTCTCATCGCGATCCGTCAGGAAGAGAGCAGAAGGATTAGCCACCTCCTCCAGCCCCTGCTCTACCATAGTAAACACGCCGATTTCGTCCGTGCCGCCAAAACGGTTCTTGATCGCACGCAGGATACGATATTGGTGGCTGCGCTCGCCTTCAAAGCTGAGCACCGTATCGACCATATGCTCAAGCACACGTGGCCCCGCGATACTGCCATCCTTGGTGACATGGCCAACAAGCACCAGAGCCGTGCCCGAAACTTTGGCGAAGCGGATAAGCTCCTGCGCACTGGCGCGAACCTGACTGACCGTGCCCGGTGCGCTCTCTATCAGGTCACTGTGCATGGTCTGGATCGAATCGATAATCAGAAAATCAGGCGCATCGCCTTCACCCAAGGTCGTCAATATATCCCGCACTGATGTCGCGCTGGCGAGCTGCACAGGCGCATCGCCCAGCCCCAGCCGCCGCGCGCGCAGCCGCACCTGGTCGGAAGCTTCCTCACCGCTGATATAGGCAACGGAGAGGCCTCGCCGCGCAATTTCGGCCGCCGCCTGAAGCAGCAGGGTCGATTTGCCAATACCCGGATCACCGCCGATCAAGGTCGCGCTGCCCGCCACCAGACCACCGCCCAGAGCACGGTCGAACTCCTTGATCCCAGTGGTTTCGCGTTCCGGAAGAGCAACATCACTGTCCAGACTGCTCAGATCAAGCGCCCGCCCGCCCTTTTGTAGGTCATGCTTGGCTGCAAAAACCGTCTCGCCCGCCTCTTCCGCCAACGTGTTCCAGCCGCCACAATCATCGCACTGCCCCTGCCACCGTGGCGAGCTCGCACCGCATTGCTGACAGGTAAATTTCTTTTTCGCTTTGGCCATAAACCCGTTATGCAGAACATAATAAGAACATCAAGCAGAAAATACAGCTATGTACGCTACTACTGGAAACTTGCCTCAAGCTGCGCCATTTATGTGGTGATGACCGCCGAAACGATCCGCATAGCCAGCTATAATATCCGCAAAGCCGTGGGAACGGATCGCCGTCGCAACCCTGAGCGTATATTGGCGGTATTGGCCGAAGTGGATGCGGACATCATTGCCTTGCAGGAAGCGGACCGGCGCTTTGGCGTTCGTTCTACTGCCATTCCGCGCACATTGCTCGAACATCATAGTGACTATCAGGCTGTGCCGCTCAATGTGCAGACGGACAGTATCGGCTGGCATGGCAATGCGATATTGGTACGCGATTCCACAACTGTTATAATGGGTGACATTATCCACCTGCCCTATCTGGAGCCTCGCGGTGCGGTGGTGGCAGAGGTCGAGGTTAAAGGCATAGTATTGCGTCTGTTCGGTATGCACCTAGATCTGTCGGGCCTTTGGCGACGCAAACAGGCGAATGCCGTGATTCATGCCTATGGCGCTGGCAGCGAGTTGCCGACCTTACTGGCAGGGGACCTTAATGAATGGTCGGCATCACGTGGCTGCCTTGCGGATTTTGCGCGGCATTTTTCATTCGCACAATGTGGCCGCAGCTTCCATGCGCAACGCCCGATTGCTCAGCTAGACCGCATCATGCACTGCCCGCAATTCGAACTGGTCGATTGCGGCGTGCATGATAGCGCGACAGCGCGGCGGGCATCAGACCATCTGCCGATATGGGCCGATGTGCGCCTGAAATAGGGCTTAATCGCCTGCTAAAATGCGATCGACGAGCTGCTTTACCGTCGGCACGAACCCGTTGGAATAAAACGGATCCAGCTTGAACTTATATGCGCCATGCCCTGCAAACATCAGGTTATCATCCGGGTCACCGCCATGAACGATGTCCTGCAATGTCTTCTGGATGCAGAAGCTGCGCGGGTCGGCCAGCCGCCCGGTGGTGAAGTCATCATGGTCTTTCCATGACGAGAACCCGCAATGCGACAGGCAGCCCATGCAATCCTTCTGATCCTTGCGGATCATATCGCGCTCTTCATCGCCGACGAAGATCATCGTGTCGTCTGGTGTTTTCAAGCCAGAGGTAAAGCCCTGCCCTACCCATTCACGTGCGCGCAACAGGTCGTCTTTACTCACCCAGATTTTCTTGCCTTTCACACCAACATCAAGCTGGTGCGTATGCTCATCCGTTTGCTCGGTGGAAAAAGCGATCTGGCGCTCTGATCGCGCTTCAAGGCTGCGCAAAAACGGTGTGCGCACAGCAGAGGAATAAAAGCCTGTAGGCGAGAAGCGATGCAACAATATGTCGCCCTCGTCCAATGTGGTCAGCCTGTCTTTCCAGATTTGCGGGATCGGGCTTTCCTGCGTCAACAAGGGGCGCGTGCCAAACTGAAAGGCGATGCTGCCCAGTTCAGGGTTGTCGATCCAGTCGTTCCAGTCTTTGAGGTTCCAGACGCCGCCGGCCATAACAATCGGCGTTTCATCAGAAATACCGCAATCGCGCATTATATCGCGCAGCGCCTTGACGCGCGGGTAGGGATCTTCGGGCTTGAGTGGGTCTTCCGCGTTGGAAAGGCCATTATGCCCGCCAGCCAGCCAGGGGTCTTCATAGACCACCGCGCCCAGCCAATCCGGTTCCTTGCTATAGGAGCGCTTCCAGAGCGCGCGAAAAGCGCGGCCTGAGCTGATGATCGGCAGATAATAAACTTCATGCTTTGCGGCGATTTCGCTGAGTTTATAGGGCATGCCAGCGCCGCAGGTCACGCCTGTGATCATGCCCTTGGTCTGTTCGAGCACGCCTTCAAGCACACGCTGTGCGCCGCCCATTTCCCAGAGCACGTTGATGTTGATTGCGCCTTTGCCACCAGCGATTTCATGCGCGCGCTTGACCTGCTCAACCGCGCCATCAATCGCATAAGCAACCAGTTCATCATGACGTTCAGGGCGGGTACGGCCTGAATATATCTGGGGGATCGGGTTGCCATCTGCATCATAGCTGTCGGCATTTACGGCAGAAATTGTACCAATGCCGCCTGCAGCAGCCCATGCACCAGAACTCATGTGATTAGACGCCGCAACGCCCTTGCCACCTTCGACCAGCGGCCAGACTTCACGTCCACCATAAATGATGGGCTTGACCCCCTTGAACGTCATTGCAACTCCTAAAATGTAATGCGACCTCGAGATTTGCGCTCGCCTATAGCAAGTTTTGTCCGATGCGCATGGAAAATCTGACTTCTAACTGTAAAGACTGGTTCACCCGTGCCCTGTCAATGCTTGGGGTCGCTTCATGGCGGCACCATAGAGGGCCGCATAATGGTTGACCATATCGGCTTCCCGATACTCTTGTTCGGCGCGTTTACGGTTGGCCGTGCCTATGGACTGGCGCATATCAGGATGATTGATCAGTTCTGCAAAGGCTCCGGTCATTGCCACCTCATCTGCCTTCGGGACGATATAGGGGCGGTTTTCTGCTGACACCATAGATGTGACGTCACCCACATTGGTTGAAACTGCTGGCAAGCCAGCTGCCATGGCTTCAACGAGCGAGATAGGGAATTGCTCGCTGTCTGAAGACAGAGCAAATATATCGAACAGACCGATATAGCGCGAAGGCTCTGACAAAAAGCCGGGCATGACTAACGCATCAAATCCGGCTGCACGCGCCTGCTGTTCTATCACACCGCGCTCTGGTCCTTCGCCAACGATGACAAGCTGTACCTTGTTTTTAAGCGACGCCAGAGCGCGCACCAGCAAGGGCAGGTTCTTTACTGCACGCAAACCGGCTAATGTTCCTATAGTCACCCTGCCCTGCTCCTTCGCAAAACCGGGAATCGCATCTCGCGCGGGCGGCTCAGCATAGGCATCGACATCTATACCGTTGAAGATCAGCTTCACCCGGTTTTCCGGCTGATGCCAGACGTCACGCGCAATGCCCTGCAATAATTGCGACGGCACTGCCAACGCATATGCACGCGCCAGAGCCAGCCGCCGGAAATGGTTGCGCTTGGGTTTGAGTCGCTCGGCTTCGTCCTCATTGAAGCCATCCTCATGATGGATGAGAGCTGGCAACTTCAGGAAAGGCGAAAACATGCGGTGCGCCATGACGGCATCCATAGCCCCCCAATTATAGGTAAGCACAAGGTCAAAGCCCTGCATATATCGTGCCCATCGCCAATAGCGGCGCGGCTCTGGCAGGCCATGTAGTGAAGGCGCTGCGTCCATAGGGAAATCACAAAACACATTCTGGGCAATAGCCTTGGCTGCTCCCATAGCGTCATGATCTGCGCTCACTATAGTATGATGCGCATTCTCACCCCATATATTCATCAGCCGGACAGCGCGTGCTTCCTTGCCGCCCAGATTGAAACCACTATGCAGATGAAGGATGCGCGGTCGCGCTAGTTCATCCATTAGCGAGCACCCGCTCTAACAGCCGGTCCATGCCGGCTATGGATTCGGGTTCATCTAATGTTGGTGCATGCCCAACACGGGGTATGGCCACAACCTCTGCCGTGCCGCCAATGTCGTTTTGCATGCGTTTTGCAGTTTTATCGCTGAACAGATCAGACAGCTCACCACGAACAATCAATGTCGGCTTATTTTTGAATGCTGCCATGATGGGCCACATGTCGAACCCTGCTTCATTGCCGGGCACCTTCAATGGTTCGGATATACGCAGATCATAATCCAAAACGATACGCCCACTGCTGTTGAGCCGATATAGGCGCTTGGCCATCTGCAGCCAGTCTTCCATGCTATAGTCGGGGTAGATATCCTTGGCCCCATCGGCAACTGCCCGTGCGGCATGCACCCATGTAGGATAGGCGTTGCCAGTACCAACATAGGTGCGGATACGCTCCAGCCCTTCCTCTTCGATGTCAGGGCCAATATCGTTCAGCAAAGCACCCGCCAGACGGTCAGCGCGGGTTGCGGCCATAAGCATCGTAATGATACCGCCCAGTGATGTACCCACAGCAACAAAGCGCTGTAAGTTCAAATCTGCCAGCAGCCGCTCAATATCCTGAACATAAGTGAGTGGCACATAAGTCATCGGATCTTTGGAGTAAGCACTCTCGGCGCGCCCGCGCATTTCCGGGCAGATCATCCGCCACTTCCCGGCATAACGTTCTGCCAGATTGGCGAAGTCACGCGCATTGCGGGTCAGGCCGGGCAAACAGAGTAAAGGTGGGCGGTCCACATATTCAGTATCGGCGGCATAATCGCGATAATGTAGGCGCAGGCCATCATTAGACCACCAATATTTATCTTCATACTGCGCCATAGTTGACCCTTTCACACCGAATACCCCATATTGCCTTATGATCATCACCCCGCAACCCGCCAAATTCACTCCAGCGACAGATATTCTCGATATTGAGGGGATTGGCGATGCCGTAGCGCCTGCCTCCTTCCCAGAGCATAAGCTGCGCTTCCGCAATGATCGTTGGGCGCCAACTATCGGTCTGGACAAGCTTTCCGATGAGGAATGGGTCGCGCATTTCGGTCGGTTCGAACCATTGGCAGGTAGCCTCCCCCAGCCTATGGCGCTGCGCTATCATGGCCATCAGTTCCGCAACTATAATCCTGACATTGGCGATGGGCGCGGTTTTCTCTTCGCACAAATGCGCGATGCAACTGGTCGTCTTATGGACCTCGGCACCAAAGGCTCAGGCCAGACGCCCTATAGCCGCTTTGGCGATGGGAAGCTGACGCTCAAAGGCGGCGTGCGCGAAATTCTTGCGACTGAAATGCTTGAAGCACTTGGCGTCAATACGTCGAAAACCTTCTCACTCATCGAAACCGGCGAGCCGCTTGAGCGTAATGACGAGCCCTCCCCTACCCGTTCTGCCGTCATGGTACGGCTATCACACTCGCATATCCGCATCGGCAGCTTTCAGCGTGCAGCAGCCCATCAGGATGAAGCATTACTGCGGGCGCTGGTCGATTATGCACTAATCCGGCTCTATGATGCCACACCCGGCGACAGTCCGGCCAGCCAGCTACTCAACCTCGTTGTAGAGCGTACGGCTGATCTTGCAGCCTCTTATATGATGGCCGGGTTCGTTCATGGTGTCCTCAATAGCGATAATATAAACATTACGGGCGAGAGCTTCGATTATGGCCCCTGGCGTTTCACGCCTTATTGGGATTCCGGTTTTACAGCCGCCTATTTCGACCAACAGGGCCTGTATGCCTTTGGGCGTCAGGCAGAAGCCATTCATTGGGATGTGGCACAGCTTGCGATTTCGCTGCGTATGCTCTGCGAAAGCCAGCCATTAATTGATGCACTTGAGCGCTTCCCGGCTCTTTATGCCGATGCTATGCGGCGGCGTTTCTGTTGGCGGCTGGGCATAGAACAGCCCGATGATCAGGAGACAAGCGCACAGCTGGTGGAAGCGGCGGTGCGGGCTATGATCGAAAGCAAAACAGAGATCGATCGCTTCTTCTTCGACTGGCGTGGTGGTGCACTGCGTAATGATGTGGCGCAGGCGCACTATGATAATGAACATTGGCAAGCGTTTCAGGCGCTGGCTGGTTCTGTAAAAAGCATCGCTTCGACCGATCATGGCTATTGGGCTGAAGCAGCGCCCTGCTCCATGTTGATTGATGAGGTTGAGGCGATTTGGACAGCGATAGACCAGCACGACGACTGGAGCATATTAGAACTTAAAGTTGCACAGATTCGTCATATGGGAGCAGCTATGGCCTGAGCCCTCAGCCCCTCTTCCAAAGCCCGCAGAAATGGGGCATAGATGACCGTAATGACAGAAAAAATGCTTTCTTACGAACCTGCAACGGGCGCGCTTCTTTGGCAGGGAGAATATGGAGATGTTGATGCCGAGGTAGAGCGTGCGGCGTCTGCATGGATGCTGTGGGCAGCCAAGCCTGTAGCTTTCCGTATTGAGACGATGCGCCGCTTCACTAACATTGTTCGCGCCAATGAGGAAAAGCTCGCTGACCTGATCGCCCGTGAAACAGGCAAGCCCTTATGGGAAGCGCGCACCGAGGTTGCTGCGGTTATCGCCAAGGTCGATATTTCCGTCGCTGGCTATTCTGAACGAACCGGCCAGCGCCGCCTCGAAGGTTCTATGGGCGCGCGGCAAAATCTGCGGCACAAGCCTCATGGCGTTATGGCTGTAATTAGTCCGTATAATGCCCCCGCTGAGCTGCCCAACAGCCATATCATCCCGGCATTAATTGCTGGCAATGGCATCGTTTTCAAACCCTCGGAAAAGGCACCGGCAACAGGGGCGTTATTGGTAGATCTTTATCACGAAGCCGGTGTCCCGAAAGATTTGCTGCGCCTTGTTATAGGGGGGCGGGATCAGGGCAAAGCGCTGGTTGAGCACCCACTGGTCAATGGCATTCTCTTCACAGGCTCGGCCCGCACAGGGGTCATGATCAACCGGGCGCTCTCAACTCAACCGGAAAAGATCGTCGCACTGGAAATGGGCGGTAACAACCCTCTTGTGCTCTGGGACACTAGCGATATTGCGACAGCTGCAACGATCATTGTCCAATCGGCTTTCACGTCTACAGGCCAAAGCTGCACAGCAACGCGGCGCTTAATCATACGTGACAGCATGATGAAACCCATGATGGAGGAGCTGAAAAAGCTAACGGAGCGTCTGATCATTGACCACCCTCATGCTGACCCTTCCCCCTATATGGGGCCAGTGATCGATAATCAGGCCGCTGATGGCCTGACGGAGAGTTTTCTAACGCTCATGAGCATGGGCGGACGCCCGATCCGGCATATGCAACGCCCGCATGGTGAGCTGCCATTTGTATCTCCGGCTATCGTCGATGTGACCAACATCAGCGAACGGCCTGATGTCGAACTTTTTGGTCCGCTGTTGCAAGTCATACAGGTCAGCGATTTTGATAGTGCGATCCGTGAAGCCAATGCCACGCGCTATGGCCTTTCCGCGTCCTTAGTCGGCGGCAGCCCGGAGCAATATGATCAGTTCTGGGCCAGCATAAGAGCGGGAATCATCAACTGGAATCGTCCGACTAACGCAGCTCCCTCCGCTGCTCCTTCCGGCGGCATCGGTGTTTCGGGCAATCATCGCCCAAGTGGATATTATGCGGCGGATTATTGCGCTTATCCAGTGGCTTCCGCCGAGACGGAGCAGCTTCGTGCGTCTATTGGCATGGGCCTCACATCCGTCGATACCAGCTCTATGGGCGATTGATACAAGCTGTACTTTCGCTGCCGTAATAGTTTTGCTTGTAGAGGCTCAAAACATTTTGCGTTGCGATATAGTGCTGTGAGCTCCATTTCTGCATTATGGCTGAAGCTACCCCTCTTTCTTTTGATGGCTCGCATGTGGGCACTGTCTGGCTTGTAGGTGCCGGGCCGGGCGACCCGGAGCTGCTGACGCTGCGCGCTGCGCGGCTTATCGGCTCGGCCTCCCTGATCGTACATGATGGCCTTGTCGATGGCGCTATTCTCGCATTGGCCAGCCCCGATGCCCAGATGATTTCCGTCGCGAAAAACCGTGCGCGCCATACATTGCCGCAAGATGAGATTAATGCTTTGCTGGTGCGCGAAGCACTGACCGGACGCGACATCGTGCGCCTTAAGGGGGGCGACCCTTTCGTGTTCGGGCGTGGTGGCGAAGAAATGGAAGCCTGTCGTAAAGCTGGTGTGCCGGTAGAAGTCGTGCCAGGTATCAGCGCCGCTATAGGGTGCGCCGCTGAAGCAGGCCTGCCCCTCACCCATCGCGGACTTTCCAGTGCTGTCACCTTTGTCGCTGGCCAGTGCAAGGGCCTGACCGACCAGAATTGGGCGGGGCTTGCCGGGCCAGATCGAACACTTGTGGTGTATATGGGCGTGGCAACTGCCGCCGACATATCTGACAAACTCATCGCAGATGGCGTTTCGCCGCAAATGCCTGTCGCTGTGCTGGAGAAAGGGACGCGCGCTGATAGCCGTACCTTGCGCACTGCACTGGCTGATTTAGGCAATATGATAAAGCAGGAGGCTGTCCAAAGCCCTGCTCTGATTGTGGTTGGCGAGGTCAGCAGTCTTGTGGACGTAAATGCGCTGTGGTCGTTGGCGACAGATGCTAAAGAAATAAATGTGGAGAAAATGGGCGCTATGGAGAAAGCAGCGTGAAAATATTGACGGGGAATGACCTGGCAACAGGCGATGTGACTTGGTGGACGGGTACAGGCTGGTCGCGCCATATCGAGGAAGCCGTCGACGTTGGCGACAAGGGCGAGGAAATCGCGCAAGCAGAGAATGCTGCACGACGGGTCAATGTTCCTTATGTGATTGATGCTGAGCAGGACGCCAAGGGCATCCGCCCGGCCCATATCAAGGACCGTATTCGTGCGCTCGGACCAACTGTACGCCTCGACCTCAGCCTCAAGCCGGCTGACCCTGCCATTGGAAATTGGGTGATATGACCATGTATGCATATGATAAATATGACCAGCAAATGGTCGATGCCCGCGTTGCGGACTTTCGTGACCAGACAGCGCGCCGCCTTGCCGGACAACTGACTGAAGACCAGTTCAAGCCACTGCGTTTGATGAACGGCCTCTATCTCCAGCTTCATGCCTATATGCTGCGCGTAGCCATTCCTTATGGCACCCTCTCTGGCAAGCAAATGCGTATGCTCGGAGCTATCGCGCGCAAATATGACCGCGATTATGCCCATTTTACCACCCGTCAGAATCTCCAGTATAACTGGATCAAGCTGGAAGACGCACCGGATATTCTTGCCGATCTGGCATCGGTTGAAATGCATGCGATCCAGACATCGGGCAATTGCATCCGCAATATCAGCTCAGATCAATATGCCGGTGTTGCGGCAGATGAAGTGATCGACCCACGCCCGTGGGCCGAGATTTTGCGTCAATGGTCGAGCTTCCACCCGGAGTTCAGCTATTTACCGCGCAAGTTCAAAATCGCGGTAATCGCTTCGCAAGAAGATCGTGCAGCTATGCGCCTGCATGACATTGGCATTGAGCTGGTGGAGCGTGATGGCGTCATTGGCGGCAAGGTTTTTGTTGGTGGCGGCATGGGCCGCACGCCAATGATCGCGCCGGAAATCAGGGATTTTATCTCCGCTGATGAGCTGATCTCCTATATGGAGGCATGCCTGCGCGTCTACAATCGTTATGGTCGCCGCGACAATAAATATAAAGCGCGGATCAAGATCCTCGTTCATGAATTGGGCGCTGATGAATATCGTCGTCAGGTCGAAGAAGAATTCGCCCATATGAAAACGCTGGGCATCGACCCGCCGATTGCCGAGCTGGAACGCATTTCCGCTCACTTTGCACCACCAAGCTATGAAACAGGCCTGCCGGATGAGATTGACCGCAGCGATCCTGACTTTGCGCTTTGGGTGGATAGTCAGGTTACGGCGCATAAGCAGCCGGGCTATGCGATTGTGAACATTAGCCTCAAGCCGGTAGAGGGCATTCCCGGTGATGCGTCTTCCGCGCAAATTGAGCTTATGGCGGACCTTGCCGAGCAATATAGCCTCGATGAGCTGCGCGTTACGCATGCCCAGAATATTGTACTGCCCTATGTTAAAAAGGCGGACCTTTATACGCTCTGGCAGAAGCTTAATGAAGCAGGCCTTGGCAGTGCTAACCTCGACCTTATTGGCGACATTATCGCCTGCCCTGGCCTCGATTATTGCAGCCTTGCCAATGCACGCTCCATCCCGGTAGCGCAGAAAATTGCGCAGCGCTTTAGCGATGCAGGGCGTCAGCGCGAGCTGGGCGAACTGAAGCTCAAGATTTCCGGCTGCATTAATGCCTGCGGGCATCATCATGCAGGACATATCGGCATTTTGGGCGTAGACCGCAAAGGCGTGGAAAATTACCAGCTTCTCTTTGGCGGATCCGGCGCAGAAGACGTCAGCCTCGCCAAAATTGTTGGCCCCGGCTTTGATGAAGACGGCGTCGTCGATGCCATAGAGAAAGCCACAGACGTTTATCTCGCCAACCGTAGCGAAGGCGAGCGCTTCGTAGACACCTATCGCCGTATCGGCATGGACCCGTTCAAGGAGGCCATTTATGCTTGAGTTTTATAGCCTGCGCGAAAATGGCGAGAGCAATGAGCAGCCAGCCGTGACGCTGGAAGCTTTTGCGGGTCAAAGCAATGCCACTGCGGTGCGTATTGAACCGGGCGAAGACGCACGTGAACTCCTGCCCCATATTGATCAGATTGCGCTGGTGGAAGTGAACTTCCCGGTTTTTGGCGATGGCCGCGGCTATTCTGCCGCGCGGATATTGCGTGAAGCTGGATATAAAGGCGAGCTGCGCGCTGTAGGCGATGTGTTGGTTGACCAAATCGCGTATATGGTTCGTGTCGGTTTTGACAGCTTCAAACCAGACCAGCCGCTTGACCCTGTAGTCGTTGAGGCGTGCCTTGCGCGCTATGCGGATGTTTACCAGAAAACCATCGATGAACGCTTGCCTATATGGGCAAAGCGCCATGAGGTGGCTTCGGCATGACGGAAGCGGCCCGCAAAATTGATGTGATCGACGCGCGTTCTGCCTTTACGCAGGCCGATGCCGACGCGTTCAACGCCCGTTTCGAAGGCGTTGGTGCAGGTGATATGCTGCGGACGCTATTCACTGAAGGTCTGTTGGGCCATGTGGCTGTCGTTTCTTCCTTCGGAACGGAAAGCGCCGTGTTGCTCCATTTGGTGGCGCAGGCAGACCCCAAAGTGCCGGTCATTTTTGTTGATACACTTAAAATGTTCCCTGAGACGCTGGAATATCGTGAAACCCTCGTGAAGAGCTTGGGCATTCAGGACAGCCGTGTTGTTGAGCCGCTGGCTGATGTGCTGGAAGCCAAAGACGATAAGGGCCTGCGCTGGTCGTTTGACCCCGATGGCTGCTGCGATATTCGTAAGGTTGAACCGCTGGCACGCGCCAAAGAAGGGCTGGATACATGGATATCCGGGAGAAAGGCGTTCCAATCTGTTACCCGGCAGAACCTGCCTCGTTTTGAGATTGAAGATGGCAGACTTAAGCTCAACCCCTTGGGTGATTGGGACAAGGCTGCTCTGGAAGCCTATTTTGAGGAACATGCCCTGCCCCGGCATCCGCTGGAAGAGCAAGGTTACCTTTCCATCGGTTGCGAGCCATGCACATCCAAGGTGAAGCCCGGAGAAGACCCGCGCGCCGGGCGCTGGCGTGGATGGGATAAGGTTGAGTGCGGCATTCACACGACCTCAACTCCCATTGGGGATCCGGATGACCCCGCCAACCAGCCTGTGTTCTAAAACGCTTCAAATAAGCGCATTATAACAAAAGTTTAAATGCTCGATCCGTCTATGACAGGTCGAGCATTTTACATTGTGACTTTTAACTGCAGAGTTTCTCCGGCATGTTTCCTCTGGGATCAATAATCACATAAGAACGGAGAGGACATATGCTTTCATTACCAGTCACATCTATCGTTGCCGCTATTGCCGGTCTGATGCTTGTCATTCTTGGTTTAACCGCAGGCATGAGACGGGCAAAAACCAATATTAATCTTGGGACAGATGGCGACGTTGTTCTGCTTAAGCGTGTTCGCGCCCATGGCAACTTTATTGAATACACCCCTATCGGGTTGATATTATTGGCTCTGGTTGAGATAGGCGGGACCGCATCAACGCAGCTATGGATCATTGGCGGACTTTTGCTGGTTGGTCGCGCTCTTCATGCCATTGGTCTGATTTTTTCAGTCTTGCCGGGGCGAGTACTCGGCATGCTGATGACGTTCGGTTCTGTTCTATATTCAGTTTGGCTGCTGCTTTTGTAAAAAACCATTAGAATGGCAGGCTAGCGATGCACCTGCCTGCCATTATCACTCATAGTCATCATCATAATTGCTATATTCACCCTCGGCAAGGTCACTGAACTTCGTAATTTTTGCGTCGAATTTCATGCGTACCTTGCCGGTGGAGCCATGACGCTGCTTGGCCACAATCAGTTCAGCCAGACCATAAACCCGCTCCATGTCCATCGCCCATTGGGCATGGTCTTCATGGATTTTAGGATCATCGCCATCAATTGGGCGTTTGGGTTCTTTCGCTTGAATATAATAATCTTCACGAAATACGAACCAGACCATATCTGCATCTTGCTCGATCGAACCAGATTCACGCAGGTCAGAAAGCTGTGGGCGTTTGTCCTCGCGCTGCTCAACGGCACGGCTGAGCTGTGACAATGCCAGCACGGGTACATTCAGTTCTTTAGCGAGTGTTTTAAGGCCTCGACTGATTTCGGAAATTTCCTGCACACGGTTGTCGCCGGACTTGCTCGATCCCCGCAAAAGCTGGAGGTAATCGATGACGATAAAGCCAATATCATGGCGACGCTTGAGACGCCGTGCACGCGTGCGTAGCGCAGCGATTGTCAGCCCCGGCGTATCATCAATGAAAAGCGGAAGCTCTTGTAGCTCGCGGGCTGCGCGTGACAAATCCTGAAACTCGGCGCGGCTGATCTTGCCCATGCGCAATGATTCACCAGAGATGCCTGACTGCTCAGCCAAGACGCGCGTAGCAAGCTGGTCAGCCGACATTTCAAGGCTGAAGAACGCCGTCTTGGCACCCATATTTTTCGCCGGTTCAATCCCATCAGCATCGTCGCGCACCCATCGCGCCGCAGCATTATAGGCAATGTTAGTCGCCAGCGATGTCTTGCCCATGCCTGGGCGGCCTGCCAGAATCATAAGATCGCTGTTATGAAGGCCACCAATTTTTTCGTTGAGGCTGGTGATGCCCGTGGTGATACCAGAGAGGTGCCCTCCACTGTTGAGCGCACGCTCCGCCACCTGAACGGCAACGGTGCTGGCCTGCAGGAAGTTTTTGACCGAGCCAACCTCGCCCTCACCTTCTGAAACTCTGTATAATGCTACTTCTGCCGACTCAATCTGCGCCTTGGGATCAACATCCTCACTGGTGTCGAGCGCATTATCCACCAGCTCCCGGCCCACCCCTACCAACTCTCGCAATAAGGCCAGATCATAGATTTGCTGGGCAAAGTCACGCGCACCAATAAGCGAGGCACCACTGGCAGTGAGCTGCATAAGATAAGCTGTGCCGCCATGTTCCTTGAGCGCGGCGTCCTGATCGAGCATCGGTTTCAAGGTCACAGGGCTGGCGACCATATTACGGTCGAGCAATTTCAAGATCGCTTCATAAATGCGACCATGCACAGGTTCGAAGAAATGCTCAGGGGTGAGCTTCATCTGAACGTCTTCCGCGACTCGGTTGTCGATGAGAAGCGCGCCAAGTAACGCCGCCTCCGCCTCGATATTACGCGGAAGTTCTTGGGTTGCGCCTTCAGGCGCGTCGACCAGTTTCAGTGCTTCTGCCATGCAGCTATTCTCTACCGATGGAGACAAAGGTGCAAGAGGCTATAAGCAGAGCCGGCACAGTGAACTGGTGATTAGTCTGTGCATAAGTTTACCCTTATGCAAATGCTCCATTGCTGTCGCACTGCAATATCCCCCTTGATATTTCTGGCTAAGGGCCGCACTGCTTGAGGAAGATATGGCCGATCCACGCATCATAGACATTTCTCTCGACCAGGAGAGCATCATCTGGCGCAACGCTGATGTTGAGCAGGAGCGTCGGATTGCTATTTTCGACCTGCTTGAAGAAAATCATTTCAAGCCGGTTCGAGAACATGAAGATGGCTATGTTGGGCCTTATAAGGTGCGACTGAGCACGCAAGAGGGCCGACTTGTCATAGAAATCGACCGCGAAGACAGCACACCCCTTGAAGCTATAATTCTCGGGCTTGGCCGTTTTCGGCGTCCTATCCGGGAATATTTTGCCATATGCGATTCCTATTTTCAGGCGATTCGTCAGGCGACAGCACAACAGATTGAGACAGTCGATATGGCCCGGCGTGGCATCCACAATCAGGCTGCTGAATTGCTGATGGAGCGTCTCGACGGCAAAGTTGAGGTCGATTTCGATACCGCCCGCCGTCTTTTTACACTCATTTGTGTTTTGCACATCAAGCAATGAGCGTTGGCTTCAGGAAAAATGTCCTGTCGCTGCGCGCGAAGCTCATTATCGTGGGTGCACTCGTGTCAGTGACCATAGTTGCTATGGCAGTTGGCTTGTGGTTCCGTTCAAACTGGGCACCTTCGCGCACCGACTATCCTGTACAGGGTATTTCCGTTTCAAGCGCGCATAGTGAGATATTATGGCCCAGCCTTGCGAAACAGGGCGTCGATTTCGTGTATATCCGTGCAACATCCGGTAAAGGAAAGCGTGATCCTGCTTTCGCGCGGAATTGGGCCAGCGCGCGTGATGCCGGGCTGCGCTATGGCGCTGAACTTGCTTATGATCCTTGCGCTCTTGCCAGTGACCAAGCGACCATGTTCGTCACGACTGTACCGCGTGAGGCAGCATCTCTCCCCCCTGTTGTTCGCCTTGAAATGGGCGCGCGATGTTCAGATGGTACACAGCCAGGGCGGGACCGGATACTGTCCGAGCTTAATACGCTGATCAACCTGATAGAAGCGCATAGCGGCAAGGCAGCGCTGATCCGTGTGTCTCATGAGTTTGACGAGGAATATGGAATCAGTGCTGGTATCAACCGGACATTATGGCTGGAACGTAATTATTTCCCTCCCGATTATGCGACACGCCCGTGGGTGATGTGGACAGCTAATGATGCCCGTCGCATTGAAGGCATTAACGGGGCAGTCGAATGGAACATTGTGGCGCCATGACAGAAGACAATAGTGATTTTGATGAAGCGCTTTGGGTCGCAGCCAGTGAAGCCATGACGCATGCGCATGCGCCCTACAGCGGCTTTGCCGTTGGCGCTGCGGTACGTCTGGTTAGTGGCGAAATCATTACAGGCTGCAATTTTGAAAATGCGAGCCTTGGGCTGTCTCTCTGCGCAGAAACTGTGGCTATTGCGGCGACCAACAGTGCAGGAAAGTTAGGCGATATTGTCGCAATAGCAGTCACAGGTGGCCCAACAGTTGCTCATGACACATCTGCCGAAAGTACGCCCCTCACTCCCTGTGGTCGCTGCCGCCAGATATTGACGGAAGCCTCACAGCTTGCAGGACGCGATATTCCTGTTTACTGCCCGGATGCATCAGGCAAAAATCGTATCCGGTATACCGTATCCGAGCTTTTGCCTCATGCCTTTTCCGCTGCTGCATTCACCGGCGGCTCTGAATGTTGAGAGAATTTACCTAATGTCGATCCTTTCTGACCGCTGGATACGTGAACAAGCGCAAACTACCGGAATGATCGAACCATTTGTTGATGGGCAGCGCCGGGAAGGCTGCATCAGCTATGGCTTGTCATCCTACGGCTATGATGCGCGCGTAGCAGATGAGTTCAAGATTTTCACCAACGTCGATAGCGCTGTTGTTGACCCCAAGAATTTTGACGGCAAGAGCCTGGTGGATCGCAAGACTGATGTCTGCATCATTCCGCCCAACAGCTTTGCGCTTGCTCGCACGGTTGAATATTTCCGAGTGCCTGAAGATGTACTGGTCATTTGTTTAGGAAAATCCACCTATGCACGTTGTGGCATCATCGTGAATGTCACGCCGCTAGAGCCGGGCTGGGAGGGACATGTAACATTGGAATTTTCCAACACCACCCCCCTGCCTGCAAAGATTTATGCCAATGAAGGAGCCTGCCAGTTTCTTTTCCTGAAGGGCAATGAGCCGTGCGAAACGAGCTATGCCGCACGGGCTGGCAAATATATGGGGCAACGAGGGGTTACTCTACCGCGTCTCTGACACATTTCACCGAAAAGCACTGCCGTTCATCGGCACTCATCTTATCGCGTTAACCAAGGTTAACAAATAATCGGGTCAATATACTGGAGAATTTATGAAAATTACGAATATGCTGTTGGTTGCTGTGGCGGGCATTGCGCTTTCGGGCTGTGCTACGCGTGGTTATGTGGATGATAGCGTTGCTGGACTGGACGCCAAACATAGTGCCCGCATCACTGAACTCGATGACAGAAGCCGCGATGCGCTGGAGCGTGCCAAAGCCGCTGGCCTGCTTGCTGAAGGCAAGTTCATGTATAGCATTGTTCTGACTGACGATGCGGTAAAATTCGAGCCGGGTCGTTCAGAACTGTCGGCCGATGCAGAAGCCAATCTTATGACGCTGGTCAACCAACTGAAAGCCGAGAATAAGAATGTTTATCTCGAAATTCAGGGGCACACAGATTCCATCGGCACAGCAGCGTCTAACAAAAAGCTCGGCCTCGCTCGTGCAGAAGCCGTGCGTTTCTTCCTGCATAAGCAGGGCATCGCACTCAACCGTATGGCAACCATTTCCTATGGTGAAGAGGCGCCCATCGCTGATAATATGTATGCGCCGGGCCGTGCGACAAACCGTCGCGTCATGCTGGTTGTTCTCAAGTAAGAACTAGGTCAGGCGGGGCAAAGCCCTTCCTCACCCACAGAATAGAAAAAGGCGTCCGTGCTACGGGCGCCTTTTTTATGTTCCGCGCCCAGTAGAGCGACACGATTGGAATATTGTTATACGCTGATGGGCCAAACGCCGACAAAGTCAGAATATAACAAGGCCGCGCTTTTGAATGGATCAAAAGCGCGGCCCAGATTGCTATCGCTATGCGATGTAGCAGCTTATTTCTTAAGTGTGAGCCCACCGAAGCGCTTGTTAAAGCGAGCTACCTGACCACCCTGGTCAATGTTACGCTGACCACCAGTCCAGGCCGGGTGCGATGTGGGGTCGATATCGAGTGTCATTGTGTCACCTTCAGCGCCCCAAGTCGAACGAGTCTTGAACGTTGTACCATCGGTCATCTGAACCGTGATGAAATGATAATCAGGATGTGTATCTTGCTTCATGTGGTGCTCCATAAGTGGCCGGTTCCGACCGGCCTCAAGCTGTGAAAATTTATGAAGCGCCGCCCTTAACGGCCGACGCTCAAAAAAGCAAGGGAATAAGCGCTTAAACGCTTAAGCTTGCGGCATACTCAATCCTTTGGCGGATCAGAAATCATGGCAACACAATGCGCCTCAGCAGCCAGCTTGCCTTCTACCATTGCCTTGCCTGTGAATTTACAGATCGCGCCACGCACCTGCGTAAACTCGACGTGAAAGTCTACAAGACAACCAGGCTCAATGGGATTACGGAATTTCGCACCGTCAATTCCCATAAAATAGACAAGCTTACCACTGCCAGCCAGCCCCAGCGATTCCACTGCCAATATGCCCGCTGCCTGTGCGATCGCTTCAACAATCAACACGCCCGGCATGATCGGTCGCGTCGGGAAATGCCCCTGAAAAAATGGTTCGTTGACCGATACAGCTTTTACCGCATGAATGGACTTATTCAGTTCCATCGAAACCACGCGGTCAATCAGCAGCATCGGATACCGATGTGGCAATGCATTCATGACGGTGCGAATATCCATCGGACCCCGCGCCGTCTCGTCCTGTGTGTCCCCCTCACTCATGTCTGATCCTTAGCGACCTGACGGCTGTTGACCGGAGGATTGCTGCTGAGCGGCACGTGCTGCCTGCACCTGCGCGGCCGTGCTGATAAGCTTCTGTACCTGCTGATAGACATTGAAGCTTTGCTGCGTGGGCTGCCAATCTGAAGGCGGGACCGGATTGGCCACTGGCAAACGCTTGTCCAGCTCGGCTGTAATGGCTGGTGTTACGTCAACAGATTCCGGGGCCCAAAGGAATGCGTCAGGAGCAAGAATATAGTTCAGCTTCTTTGCTGCAGCGACGGCTTCCTGTGCCGGGGCATATTGTTTGGCAATCTGCTCAACAACATAGACCTGCGCTTTTACAATCGGTTCCTGAAGCTGGTTGATCTCTTTCTGCTTCTGGTCGATTTGCGTCAGAACAGGGCTCTTAGCCTTTTCAGCAGCGTCCATTTCTGCCTGATCAACCTGCTTGTCACCATTTTTGTCGAGCTGGCCCAACAAGCCCTGAATTTCCTTATTCTTGTCGCCCATCTGGCTGATGTAAGTGGTGTATTGTGTGCCAATCTGTTTGAATGCCGCTCCAAGTGCTTTTGCACGTGCGATAGCAAGCGTAGAATTGGCCGATGCAACACCAGCAACCTGCGCCTGTGCCGGAGCAGCTGTCATGGCTAGAGCCACGGCAGAAGTACTGGCAATTGCCAATGCCTTAGAAATAATAGTCATTAGAATTGTGTCCCTATATTGAAGGTAATAAGTTTGGTGTCGTCCCCTGGTTCCTTGAGCAGCGCCTTGGCGATGTCGATACGGAATGGGCCGAAGGGTGAGTTCCAGTTGATGCCAAAACCGACCGATAGACGCGGTGCGAGCGTTGCGCCTACGTAGCTTTCCTGAAAAGCACTGACATTGGATATGCTGACGCTGGTTACGCTTCCATCCGGATTGGTAACTGGCGCCATAACATAATCTGAACATATGCTGTTTGGGTCAGCATCTTCCGTTGTCGAGTTGGATACTGGGTCGTCGGTAGAGCCAGTCGGAGGAGTCGTTGTTGTTGTAATATTACAAAATCCGGCAAAATCCTGTCTTGCCGGGCGTTTGATCTTACCAACGGCACCAACATCCATAAAGACTGAAGGTCGTAGACCAAGCTCACGTGCGCCGGTGCCCAATGGAATTTCAATTTCTGCATGGGCAAGATAATAGAACCTGCCGCCCAACGCATCATCGCTGTCTCTGCCATTGGCAATAAATGTATTGCTATCATCATAAACGCCATTTGCGTCGTTATAGCTGCCGAAATTTCTGATGATACGGGGGCCAACACCACGAATGCCAAAACCACGCATTTGTGGTTCACCAAGGAAAAAGCGATCCGTCAGGCGGACTTTGTCGATTTTGTTTCCATCAGTGCCAAAGCGCTGTTTCTCTAAGCTATGAATATAGCCAGCCTCGCCTTTAAGACTGAAGATAAAGCCACTACCCAACGGATACCACTGGCCGGCGTTCAAGCGTGTGCGCACATATTTGACGCTGCCGCCCAGCCCGGCAAAATCCTGACTGAACACGATGTTGCGTCCTCTTGACGGACGGAGTCGGTTATTGCGCGTGTCATAAATGAAGGAATAGCCGATGGATGATGTGGTGCGCTTGCCAATCGCATCGCAGAGGTAACGCCCCGCTAAAATGGGATCGCATTCTGAAATCCCATCGCCATCTCGATCTGAGAAATACGTACTCCGATCCAGCGTCACATCATCAAAATTGAGCGAATAGCGAAGGGCAAGCGATGTGAATTCAGTCAGCGGCACACCGGCACGAATCTGGAAACCCGTCGTCGTCTGCTCATAGGTGGTGTCACGGTCACCGCTATTATTAAGATAGCGGAAGCTGTTAAGGTCGCGCCGGTAAATATCGCCGCCCAGTGCAATATTCTTGTCCATGAAATATGGTTCGGTAAAGCCGACCTCAATGGACTTGGAATAGTTGGAATAATTGACGCTGGTGCGCAACTGCTGGCCTTTACCGCGGAAGTTACGCTGGGTCACAGACGCGGAAAAGATGAAACGCTCAAGGCTGGAAAAACCAGCAGAAAGCGACAGCTCACCAGTTGAACGTTCTTCTACGTTGGTTTCCAGCACGATGCGATCAGGCGCACTGCCTGGTTTTTGCTCAACCTCCAGATTTTCCTGGAAAAAGCCGAGCGAATTGATGCGGTCCTTTGAGCGTTTCACCCGGAAGCTGTTGAAAGCATCACCTTCATGCAGACGGAATTCGCGGCGAACAACCTTATCCTGCGTCAATGTGTTACCATTAACATCGATCCGTTCGACATAAACACGAGGCGCATCGGCGATGCGAAATGTGATGCCCATAGTAAGGTCATCTTTGTTACGATTGAACTCAGGGTTCACATTAGCAAAGGCATAGCCGAACAGGCCTGCGGTTTCGCTCATCTGATCGACCGTATCCTCGACATTCTTGGCGTTATACCAGTCGCCCTTTTCCATAGAGAGCATCGAAGTGAGCCGCTCGCCAGACAGATCACGAATTTCGCTTTCGACTTTCACGTCGCCAAATTTATAGCGCTCGCCCTCTTCCACCACATAAGTGATGATAAAATCCTGCTTGTCGGGTGTCAGTTCAGCAACTGCTGAGATCACGCGGAAATCGGCATAGCCTTCAGTCAGATAATATTGCCGCAACTTCTGCTGGTCATAGGCCAGCCGGTCCGGGTCATAGCTGGTGCCTGATGAGAAGAGACGATGCCAGCGCGCCTGTTTCGTTGCCATCTGGCCACGCAGCTTGCCGTCGGAGAACTCCTCATTGCCGATAATGTTGATCTGGCGCACCTTGGATTTAGGCCCCTCGGTGATTTCAAAGACGATATCAACGCGATTTTGCTCCAGCGTGACCATCTTCGGTTCAACGGTCGCTGCAAAGCGCCCCTTGCGGCGGTATAGCTCAATAATACGGGCAACGTCGGCGCGCACTTTGGAGCGTGTATAAATCTGGCGTGGCGCCATACGAATTTCAGGACGAATCTTATCGTCCTTGATGCGCTTATTCCCTTCCAGAACGATACGGTTGATAACCGGATTCTCCTGCACATCGATCGTCAACGCGCCTTTATTATCCCTGATCTGTACATTGGCGAACAGTTCGGTTTCATACAGGTCACGCAGCGCACTATCGAGGCTCTCGCGGGTATATGCATTGCCCGCACGCAGTTTGGTGTAGGAAAGGATCGTCTCTGCTTCGAGGCGCTGCTGCCCACTGACCTCAATAGACCTGATTGTCATGGCCGCTGGGGTAGCTGCTGGAGCGGCTACCTGAACCGATGATGGCGCAGTTTCCTGCGCCATAGCAGGCGCAGCCACGGCAACACCTGCCAATATTGTACCGGCAAGCAATGCTTTTACCATTTGCGAGGAAGCCCGCTCTTTGATCAGACCGTCTTTGGCCATATCTTTCCTGTCTTTCACGCTCACCTCTAATCCTTGCGATTCCCAGATGCCATTATGGTATAAATAGCCCTGTTGGCTTGTGCCTCAAGAAAACCCGAATGTCTCCTGCCCGACTATGGCTATCCAATCAAGCCAGATAGGCTTTTCCAAAGGCCAAAAGAGCCAAGATCGTTAAAAGTCACCAGCACCATCAATGTCAGCAACAACGCCATGCCGGAGCGATACGCCCATTCTTGCACAGCAGGGCTGACCGGTCGGCGCTGCAAAGCTTCAATTCCGTAAAAGAGTAAATGTCCTCCATCCAGCATAGGAATTGGCAAGAGGTTGATGAACCCTAAGTTAATCGAGATCAAAGCCATGAAAAACAAATAGCTGGCGAAGCCCATCGAAGCGGCCTGCCCGGATATATCGGCTATCTTGAGCGGGCCGCCCAATTCCTTGACGGAGCGGCGCCCGGTGATGATTTGCCCCATGCCATCGAGCGCTGAGCGCGTGATGGCGACGGACTGGTGAAAACCGACAACAGGCGCTTCCCAGAGGGAAACGTCGCGCAAAGTCACTTCACCTGATGCGACACCAAGCTGGCCTATACAGTAGACATTACCGAAACGGTCTTCCTCGATCCGTGTGCCGGCCGATATCGTCTTCTTGATACGCGCACCGTCTCTCTCAACGACATAATCCAGCGGTTCATTGGGACGCAGGGTTACAATGTCTGATATATCACGGAAACTTTCTATATCGCGCCCCATAATACGCACGATACGGTCACCTTTGAGCAAGCCAGCATCCTGCGCTGCACTGCCTTCTGCCACCATACCAATAACAGGCTCGCTCACAGCCTCCCCGCGCACCACGGCCAGACCGCCCAGAAGCACTACTGCAAAAATCAGGTTGATCAACGGTCCGGCAGCGACAATCGCAGCGCGCTGCCACAAGGCTTTAGACGGGAAGCTCTCATTGCGCTCATGCGCAGGCATTTCCAACCATTTAGGGTCGGACTGACTGGCGACATTAAGGTCACCCTTAAAGCGCACATATCCGCCCAATGGCAACGCCGCGATGCGCCAGCGCGTTCCGCGCTTGTCTGTCCATGCCTTCAACTCAGGGCCAAAGCCGATAGAGAAAACCTCTGCCTTCACCCCGCACCAGCGCCCGACAAGATAATGCCCCATCTCATGAATGAAGACGAGCGGGCCAATGACAGCAATAAATGCCAATATTGTCATAAAGAAACCGGGAGATGACATTAAGCTTGAACACTTTCCATAAGGCGCTGAACATCTGCACGTGCAACACGATCTGCTTCGAGAATATCGGCGATATTTTGCGGTTGTGTGCCGCTATAGCCGGAGAGCGTGCGCTCAACAATGGCGCTGATGTCAAGAAAACCGATACGTCGGGCAAGGAATGCGGCGACTGCAATTTCATTGGCGGCGTTAAGGACAGCAGGCAAAGCACCACCAGCCTCTCCTGCCGCGCGGGCAAGACGGAGTGCCGGGAAGCGCATTTCATCCGGCGCTTCAAAATCGAGCCTGCCAATCATAGCAAGATCGAGGGGCGCACAAGGGCTGGCCATGCGTTTGGGCCATGCGAGGCTATGAGCAATCGGAATACGCATGTCTGGCGAACCAAGCTGCGCCAGTGTTGAATGATCTTTATACTCGACCATTGAATGAATGACAGATTGCGGATGGACAAGTATCTCGATCTTGCCGAGGCCAATGGGGAACAGATGCCCCGCCTCGATCAGTTCGAGCCCTTTGTTCATCATCGTCGCGCTATCGACACTGATTTTCGCACCCATTGACCAATTGGGGTGACGCACCGCTTCTTCGGGCGTCACTTGTGCCATATCGTCGCGGCTTTTAGTACGAAACGGCCCGCCACTTGCTGTCAGGGTGATGCGACGCACTTCACTGAGTTCGGCGCCATTCAGGCATTGGAATATCGCATTATGCTCGCTGTCGACCGGCAGCAGTGTTGCGCCAGAGCGCTCCACCGCATCCATCATCAGTGCACCGGCAGAAACCAGTGATTCCTTATTGGCAAGCGCGACGGTCTTGCCGCATTCGATAGCCGCTAATGTTGGCTCCAGCCCTGCACAGCCCACTATCGCCGCCATAGTCCAGTCGGCGCCCATGCGCGCTGCCTCTACCAATGCTTGCGGCCCGGCAGCCGCCTCTATTCCAGACCCGGCCAATGCCATGTTGAGCGCATCATAATGCTTATCGTCTGCGATGACAGCGACTTGAGCGCGATGCTCAATAGCGAGCTGGGCCAAGGCTTGCGGGTCGCTGTTCGCGGTCAGCGCCAGTACCTCATACGCATCTGGCTCACGCCCGATCAGATCCAGCGTCGATGCACCGATAGAGCCGGTCGCACCGAATATTGAAATGGTGCGTGGCGCGCTCATGACAGATTCACCTGAGACAGGGCACCGAAAATAATGGCTATCGGCATCAGCCCGTCAACCCTGTCAAACACGCCGCCGTGGCCGGGGATAAGTGCACCACTGTCTTTCACCCCTGCCCGTCGTTTCATCCAGCTTTCGAAAAAATCACCTGCCTGCGCCACTATTGCCAGAACGGCACCCGCTATCACTATCCCAAGGATCGCAAGCGGGTGCTGAACGATAATACCGGGAAAGGTTTGCGGCTTTGACCCAAAAGCCGAGATTGCCGACAGGATCAGCAACCATGTCGCCATTAATATCAGCGAGGCACCAACAATGCCACCATATAGGCCCGCCCATGTCTTGGATGGGCTGATACTAGGCGCAATCTTTTTACCTCCGAAACGCCGACCTGAGAAATAGGCTCCTGTATCAATCGCGATCACGATCAATATAGTGAGCAAGCGCATCGGGCCGGGCATCAGGATCAGGCCAGCACAGGCCGCCCCAATATAAAATACGCCACCCATGAGCCATAACAAGCGGCTGCTCATATTATGTTCAAAGCGCCTGACCAGCCCCCAAAACTCCCAGAGCAACCCAAGCCCGATCAAGGCCACAAATGCCACAAACCATTGTCCGCCCAGCCATAGAGCCGTTCCCGCCACGGCCAGCATGATTATGGCTGAAACTGTGCGTACACCAAGATCAGATTTCTTAGAGGCTGGCGCGGCTTCAGCCATTATAGCCCACCATAACGGCGGTCGCGAGTGGCAAAGCTTTCAAGCGCATGGGCTAATGCATCGCCATTAAAATCTGGCCAGAGCATATCTGTGAAATACAGTTCGGCATAGGCGGCCTGCCAGAGCAGGAAGTTGGAGAGGCGTTGCTCTCCTGAAGTCCGAATAAGCAAATCCAGCGGTGGCAAATCGGCTGTATCGAGTTCCGCTTCAAGCGTCTGAGCCGTAACCGCGCCATTTTTTGCTGCCTTGTTTGCAGCGCGTACTAATTCATCCTGCGCACCATAGTTGAGCGCGATTACCAGCGTACAGCCTGTGTTATTCGCTGTTTTAGCGAGTGCGCCCTCAACCAGCTCCACTGCTTCAGGCTCAAAAGCAGTATAGTCACCAATGATGCGCAAGCGCACACCAGCCTTATGGAACTCATCAAGGTCTGCCTTGATAAAGTGCTTCATTAAACCCGTAAGGTCAGCAATTTCCTGCTCAGGCCGCTTCCAGTTTTCAGATGAAAACGCATATAATGTAAGGCACTCTAACCCCAGATTTCGCGCAGCACGCACTGTCTTACGCACCGCATCCACGCCGGCCTTATGACCCGCGGCACGCGGAAGAAAGCGCTTCTTTGCCCAACGCCCATTGCCATCCATAATGATAGCAACATGCCGTGCGCCATGCGGTGCACCGGAATCTGCCTGTTCAGGTGCGGCGTTACTGGCCAAGGATCTCTTTTTCCTTCTGTCCCGTCACAGAATCGATATCCGAAACGGCACTATCAGTCAGCTTCTGCACCTCATTTTCGTGACGCTTACGCTCATCCTCGCTGATCTCACCCTTCTTTTCATCCACTTTGAGGCTGTCCATACCGTCACGGCGTACATTACGCACGGCAACGCGGGCTTTTTCAGCATATTGGCTGGCGAGCTTGGCCAGCTCCTTGCGGCGTTCTTCGGTCAGGTCGGGGATAGGCAGGCGCAAATTCTGCCCATCGGCTACCGGGTTCAAACCCAGTCCGGCAGAACGAATAGCTTTCTCCACGGGAGTGATATTGCTCTTGTCCCATACCTGTACGGTGAGCATACGCGGTTCCGGCGCTGAGACTGTAGCAACCTGATTCAATGGCATGTTGGCACCATATACCTCAACCGTAACAGGATCGAGCAGCGACACATTGGCACGCCCGGTGCGCAGACCAGACAGATCACCCTTGAGGGATTCCACCGCGCCTTTCATACGACGCTCAAGATCTGCTTTATCGAACTGGGCCATGCTTCTCTCCTTATACCAGAATATTTATGCCGCGCCGGCTATTTGACCGCCAACGACGGTAGCAACACCCTCACCGTTCAATACGCGAGTAAGGTTGCCGGTTTCGCGGATGTTGAACACGACAATGGGAATTTCATTCTCGCGGCACAGAGCAACTGCGCTGGCATCCATCACCTTAAGATTATCATTTAAGACACGGTCAAAAGAGACTGAATCATAACGCTTTGCTGTCTCCACTTTCTTGGGGTCAGCATCATATACGCCATCTACGCTCGTGCCCTTATAGAGCGCATCACAGCTCATTTCTGCGGCGCGGAGGGCTGCTGCTGTATCTGTTGTAAAAAACGGGTTGCCGGTACCCGCAGCAAAAATGACGATACGCCCCTTCTCCATATGACGCACAGCACGGCGCCGGATATAGGGTTCACAGACTGTTGCCATCGGTATTGCGGATAATACACGGGTCGGATGGCCCATACGTTCCAGCGCATTCTGTACGGCCAACGCGTTCATCACCGTGGCCAGCATGCCCATATAATCGGCGCTGGTGCGGTCAAATCCTTTGGCCGCTGCGGCCAGGCCACGGAAGATATTGCCTCCGCCGACCACCATACAAATTTCGAAACCAGCTTCCTTAGCGGCTGCGACTTCGCCCGCGATACGATCAACCGTAGCAGGATCAATACCGAAATTGCCCTCTCCCATAAGAACTTCGCCTGAAAGTTTGAGGAGAATGCGTTTGGCCGCTGGGCGTGACATAATAATAATGAATCCGCTTTTGATATGGAAATGGCGCGCACCTTAGTCGGAGCGCGCCATTGTGCCAAGCGCCGAGAAGCGCCAGATCAAATTATTATGTATTAGCCACCTACAGCGGCAGCAACCTCTGCTGCGAAGTCGCTTTCTTCCTTCTCAATACCTTCACCGAGCTGGAAGCGGACATAGTCCTTGAGCGTGATTGAAGCGCCAGCATCTTTAGCAGCCTTGGCAACGACATCAGCAATGGCAGTCTTGTTATCCATCACAAAAATCTGGCTGAGAAGCGCATTTTCCTTGGCATATTTCTTGACTGCACCTTCGACCATTTTCTCAATGATCTCGGCAGGCTTACCGGATTCTGCAGCCTTGTCGCGGGCGACAGAACGTTCCCGCTCCAGCAGTTCTGAATCGATATCATCAGCCGAAAGCGCAAGTGGGAAAGCTGCAGCGATATGCATAGCCAGCTGCTTACCGAGTGGCTCCATGACATCAGCCGGCGCATCGCCTTCAAGCGCAACAAGAACGCCGATTTTACCGAGGCCAGCGCCAGCAGCATTGTGCATATAGTCAACGACTACGCCCTGGCTGACAGAAACATGAGCGACACGGCGTAACGACTGGTTTTCACCAATAGTAGCAACATTGTTGACGAGCTTCTCAGCAACCGTACCGCCATCGGGGTAGGCAGAGCCTGAAAGCGCATCTGCATCAGCCGCGCCTGTTTCCAATGCCACAGTGGCAACCTTGCTGACGAAATCCTGGAACTGGTCATTTTTGGCAACGAAATCCGTTTCGCTGTTCACTTCAACAGCAACGCCCTTGGTGCCGGAGACGGCAACGCCGACCAGACCTTCAGCAGCCGTCCGGCTGGATTTCTTTTGCGCGGCAGCAAGACCTTTGGCACGCAACCAGTCAACGGCGGCTTCCATGTCGCCACCGGCTTCGGCCAGCGCTTTCTTACAATCCATCATGCCAGCGCCAGAGCGCTCGCGCAGTTCCTTGACAGCGGCAGCAGTAATCTCGGCCATCATCATTTCCTTTGAATTAGAGTGTCTATCTAAACAGGCGGGCGCTTACAGGTTTCCCTCCAAGCGCCCTGCCCCGAAAATATTGCAGTCTTGCGAAACTTACGCTTCGGCGGTGGCTTCTGTTGGAGCTGGAGCTGCGACAGCTTCCTCTGCGGGCGGCTGCTCAAGAGCGCCAATGTCAACGCCCGAAGCTTGCTGCGCGCCCTGATTGCCCTTGGTCGCTGCTTCAGCAATGGCATCGCAATAGAGGCGTATAGCACGCGCTGCGTCGTCATTGGCAGGAACCGGGAACGCAATGCCGCTCGGATCAACATTTGAATCGAGCATCGCTACAACCGGAATGCCCAATACATTGGCTTCCTTGATTGCCAGCTCTTCCTTGTTGGCATCGATCACAAACATGACATCAGGAATGCCACCCATGTCACGAATGCCGCCCAGTGAAAGCTCCAGCTTGTCGCGTTCGCGGGTCATCTGCAGCACTTCCTTCTTGGTAAGGCCGTGCGTATCACCTGAGAGGCGCTCTTCAAGAGTCTTGAGACGCTTGATCGAGCCCGAGATGGTTTTCCAGTTGGTGAGCATGCCGCCCAACCAGCGATGGTTCACAAAATGCTGACCTGACTTGCGAGCCGCTTCTGCAACCGGCTCTTGTGCCTGACGCTTGGTGCCTACCAGGAGAACTTTGCCACCAGCTGCAACAGTGGAGGCAATAAACTCAAGAGCGCGCGCGAAAAGCGGCACGGTCTGGCTAAGATCGAGGATGTGAACGCCGTTACGATCGCCGAAAATATACGGCTTCATACGTGGGTTCCAGCGGTGGGTCTGGTGGCCGAAATGCGCTCCGGCTTCAATCAATTGCTGCATGGTGACGACTGGTGCCGCCATAATCTTTCTCCTTCCGGTTAGTCCTCTGAGATTCAGTAACCAGACTTTCGCCCAGCACCGGTATGTGCGAATCCCATGTGGAATGGTTGCGGCGCTTAGCGATAGATCGATGCCAAGGCAAGCATAAATGGGCTGTTGACAGCTCGGAATAAAAAGAACATATAGTGAACATCAAGTTAGGAACGAAAGGTTTTCACTATGGTTCACGCTCTAACCGCGCTGCTCTTCCCCTTGGCAATACTAGCTGCGTTGGGAACAATTGGCTGGATGCTGATGACCTATGGAAACAAAATGATTTCCGCTTTGCGTATGGAACATGGCCCAACCGGCACCTCACATGTCGTCCCTACACCTCCCATTACATATCGCTCTACACGTAACGCCAGAGGCACAAGAAAACAGGTTAGAGGATATGTGCCAACTCCTTTAGCGCGCGCCGCCTAAGCTGGTCAGTGAGACGGTTTAATGAGACGATACCTCGTCGGATAAGGCGCGCCGCACTTTACGGTAGCTAAGAGCGCCCATAGGGATCAATACAAGGTAAATCAGCGATATCACCAGCAAGGTGAACCAGGGTACAGTCAAGAGAGACGCTGCCAACAAACCGACAACAGCAATCACCTCAAGGCGGATATTACGCCTGATGCGCAGTGCCCCCCAGCTGAAGGTTGCCAGATTAGAAATCATCAGAAAGGCGACAAAAGCTGTCCAGGGTGCAACAACATACCACTGACGAAACAGCTCCTCTCCTGTGATAAACCAACAATAAAGCGGCACAAAGGCGAGCCCCGCCCCAGATGGCGCAGGAACACCCGTCATAAAACCAGCAGATTTATGAGGCTGGTCATCATTATCGATAGCAGCATTAAATCGTGCAAGCCGCAGCGCACACATCAGCGCATGCGCCAAAGCAATAATCCAGCCAAATTTCGGCATATATTGCAAAGACCATAGATAGAGAATGAGCGCGGGAGCGACCCCAAAGGCAATATTGTCCGATAGCGAATCCAGCTCTGCCCCGAAACGACTCTCTCCGCGCAACATGCGTGCGATACGTCCATCCAGACCATCCAATACGCCAGCCAGAATGACAGCGCCAACAGCCATCTCCCAGCGCCCGTCCAAGGCATAGCGCACGCCGGTAAGCCCGAAACATAAAGCTATTGCCGTAACGGCATTGGGCGCCACTTGCCGGATAGATATGCCACGCCGAAGCCCTCGTGGAATGGTGCGGCGCCGCCGCCTCACTGGAATATCCCTGTTACGCTTCCCTGCTCACCCAATTTGGCAATGATGGTTTCACCAGCAACAGTGCGCTGTCCTAGGGTGACGCGTGGCGAGGTGCCAGCAGGAAGATATATATCAACGCGGCTACCAAACCGTATCAGTCCAATGCGTTGACCAGCAGCTACAACATCACCGGGTTTCACAAAGGGCATAATGCGTCGCGCCACCAGCCCGGCTATCTGTGTAAAGCCGATACGCAGCCCATCTGTCCGTTCTACGACAATATGTTGGCGCTCATTATCTTCGCTCGCTTTGTCTAAGTCAGCGTTGATGAACTTGCCGGATATATAGACAACCGATTTCACCGTACCCGAGATCGGTGTGCGGTTAATATGTACATCGAAGACACTCATAAAAATTGAGACGCGCGTCATTTCTGCGTCGCCCAGCCCCTCTGCTCCCGCAATTTCGCGCGGCGGGGATACCTGCTGGATGAGTGTAATGAGGCCGTCTGCTGGCGCAACCAGCAGGTTCGGGTCATTTGGTGTGACACGAACAGGGTCACGAAAAAAGGCAAACACCCAGAGGGTAACACCCGCAAGTAACCAACCCAATATGCTCCAGCCCACAAGAAAAGCCACCAGAGTGATTACTGCGGCTATAGCGCCAAATTTGCGTCCCTCAGGATGGATGGCAGGAAAGCGCCATTTGACGCCAGATTGCGGTGCAGCAGAAGCCTGTGCCTGAGAATCAGGCTGCGACGAACTATCATTATGGGGATCACTATTCATATCTGATGTTTAGGGGCGGACGGCTACAATGACAACGCTATCCGTCAAGGCGATGTACAAAAAGCACGGAACACCACCAGCGCTTTTGCTTCTCAATATCAAATAATTGAGCTGCGCATCCTTATAGTGGCACAGTTTTGACGTGAATAATCGCCTGAGGCAGTTGATAATTTGTCGCACTTTCCCTAGAGCGCATGACAACTTCATCCCCAGATCAAGAAAGCGAAACCCTGCATGAGTAAAATCAAGGTCAAAAACCCAGTTGTCGAGATTGATGGCGATGAGATGACCCGGATCATTTGGGAATGGATCCGTGAGCGTCTTATCAAGCCCTATCTCGACATTGATCTCCATTATTATGACCTGAGCGTGGAAGAGCGCGACCGTACTGACGACAAGATCACAGTCGATTCAGCAAACGCCATCAAAAAATATGGTGTTGGCGTCAAATGTGCGACCATCACCCCGGATGAAGATCGCGTTGTAGAATTTGATCTTAAGAAAATGTGGAAGTCTCCGAACGGTACAATCCGCAACATTCTCGGCGGCGTTGTTTTCCGTGAACCCATCGTAATCAAAAACGTCCCCCGCCTCGTCCCTGGCTGGACCGACCCGATTGTTGTTGGCCGTCATGCTTTTGGCGATCAGTATAAAGCCACTGACTTCCTCGTCCCCGGTCCCGGCAAGCTCCGCATGGTGTTCGATGGTGATGATGGCACCGTAATTGACGAGGAAGTATTCCAGTTCCCTGGCCCCGGCGTTGCTATGGGCATGTACAACCTTGATGATTCGATCCGTGACTTTGCGCGTGCATCGATGAACTACGGTCTGGGGCGCAGCTGGCCAGTATATCTTTCAACCAAGAACACCATCATGAAAGCCTATGATGGCCGCTTCAAAGATCTTTTTGCTGAGATTTACGAAGCTGAGTTTGAAGAGCAGTTCAAAGCTGCAGGCATTGTCTATGAGCACCGCCTGATCGACGATATGGTTGCCTCTGCGCTGAAGTGGAGCGGCAAGTTCGTCTGGGCCTGTAAAAACTATGATGGCGACGTTCAATCCGACACGGTTGCACAGGGCTTTGGTTCACTCGGCCTGATGACCTCCGTGCTCATGACGCCGGACGGCAAAACGGTAGAAGCGGAAGCCGCGCACGGCACCGTTACGCGCCACTATCGCCAGCATCAGCAAGGCAAAGCAACATCAACCAACCCAATCGCGTCTATCTTCGCCTGGACGCAGGGCTTGGTCTACCGTGGCAAGTTTGACGAAACGCCAGACGTTACGCGCTTCGCTGAAACGCTGGAGAGGGTTTGCATCGAGACTGTCGAGAGCGGCGCAATGACCAAGGATCTCGCCTTGCTTATCGGCCCGGAACAGAGCTGGATGACTACGGAGCAGTTTTTCGAAGCAATCCGTTCGAATCTTGAAAAGGCTATGGAAGACTGGAAATAATCTGGTCCTACCCGTATTAAAGAGCGCCCGCCCTACCCGGCGGGCGTTTCTTTTTATGCGCTATGTATGATTGCCGATGACAGAGCTGCTAAGCCTGCGTAATAGGGCATCATGGCTCTGGAAGTTCATCATAACGGATTAAGCGACGCCTTGGTGATATTGGGTGCAGCAGGACTGGTCATCCCAACCTTCGCGCGCTTTCGTATCAGCCCGGTAATCGGCTTCATTCTTGTTGGGTTGCTGGTTGGCCCCTCGGGCCTCGGCGCTATGGTGAGCCAGTATCCGTGGCTCAAGCATGTCACCATATCAGACGCTGAAGCGATTGCGCCCTTTGCTGAGCTGGGCGTTATATTGCTGTTGTTCTCTATCGGGCTGGAACTGAGCTTCAAGCGCCTCTGGTCTATGCGTAACCTCGTCTTTGGTGTAGGCGCACTGGAATTGCTTAGTGCGGGTGCGATTATCGCTTTTGCGCTTTACCTGATGGGGATGTATCCGGCTGCAGCCATCGGCCTTGGCCTTGCTTTATCACTCTCCTCGACAGCGCTTGTATTGCCTATGGTCGGCACGCAATCACAGGTCGGGCGCGCAGCCTTTTCGATGCTATTGTTCGAAGATCTGGCGCTGGTGCCTATTATCTTCCTTCTGGGTGCCATTGCACCTACCGCGAATACCGAAGGGCTATCGGACATGTTCCGTGTGCTTATGCTGGGCGGCGTTACGGTCGTCGCAATGCTGATTGCAGGTCGCTTCATCTTGCCGCGTATATTCGCCCAGGCCGCACGCACGAAAAGCCCGGAGGTATTCCTCGCAGCCAGTCTGCTGGTGGTTATCGTCTCAAGCTTGTTTACCGCGCTTGCCGGGTTGTCGCCAATTGTGGGTGCGCTGCTCGCTGGCCTGCTTATCGCTGAGACTGATTATCATGGCGAAGTAGAAGTAATTACCGCGCCCTTTAAAGGGCTGGCGCTTGGTGTCTTCCTGCTGACTGTAGGTATGAGCCTTGATATAGAAGTCATTATCAAAGACTGGCCTGAGTTGTTAGGCGCTGTTGTCGGTGTAGTTTTCATCAAAATGATCGTTACTGCCCTGCTCTTGCGCCTTTATGGTGCGCGCAAAGGCGTCGCTGCAGAAGTTGGCGTATTAATGGCCAGCCCGTCTGAAACGACACTCATTGTCCTTGCTGCGGCATCAGCCGCTAATATTATCGATTCGGAAACTGCAGTTTTCTGGCAGATCGTTACAGCTATTGGCTTAACGCTTACGCCTGTTCTTGCGCGTATCGGTCATGATATTTCGCGCAGGATTGAACTGGCCTCAAATGAACCAGACAGCCTGATATTGGCCAATGAAAGTGATGAGCCCGTTACAGTTGTCATAGGCTTTGGCAGGGTCGGGCGAATGGTGTGCGATTTGCTCCGGTCTCACAACCAGCCCTTTATCACTGTAGAATCCGACCCTGATGTCGTGGCTGAAGGGCGACGTGAGGGATATCCGTTGATATTTGGCGATGTCACGCGGCCTGAAATGCTGGACAAATTGCGCCTGGGCCATGCCCGTGCACTCATCCTGACGATGGATGACCCCGTCTTGTCCGTGAATATCACCAAACGGGTGCGCAATTGGGTGTCGCAGCTACCTATAATCGTGCGCGCTCGCGACACATCGCACGCCAGCGAGCTTTATAAGGCTGGAGCGACCGAAGCTGTTCCGGAAACACTGGAAAGCTCGCTGCAACTAGCTGAGACAGCGCTCGTCGAACTGGGGGTCGCTATGGGGCCGGTCATCGCTTCAATACATCAGAAACGTGAAGACCTTCGCGAAGTTATCAAGCAGAATGCGGAGTTAGAAGTTGCCCCTAAGCTGCGCCATTTAAAGCCAGAAGAAGCGCCATGATCCGCCGTTGCGGTGAATTGCCGGTATAATATGGCGCATTTCTTCTCTGATAACGCAGCGGCAACATGCCCTCAGGTCATGGCGGCAATCATGGAAGCGAACAAAGCAGACCTCGCTTATGATGAGGACTCTCTGAGCCAACAACTGAACAGCGCATTTTCAGAGCTATTTAAAACTGATGTTGCCGCCTTGTGGGTCAGTACAGGAACAGCCGCCAATGCCCTTGCCCTCGCAGCTCTGTGCCCGCCTCATGGCTCCGTAATTTGTCATCGCAATGCGCATATCCAGAATGACGAATGTGGTGCACCGGAGTTTTACACTCATGGGGCCAAGCTCCTGTTGGCCGACGGTGAAGGGGCAAAGCTTACCACGGGCACAGTGTCTGCAACGCTGGAGAGCATAGGCAAAGGGGTGCATTGGGCACAGCCACATGCGCTCAGTATTACCAATGCCACGGAATATGGCCAAGTTTATACACCTGATGAGGTGGCTGCCTTAGGCGCTCTTGCCAGAGCACATGGATTGAGCGTCCATATGGATGGCGCCCGTTTTGCAAATGCCGTTGCTCATCTGGGCTGTTCGCCGGCAGAACTTAGCTGGAAATCTGGTGTTGATGCTCTGAGCTTTGGCTGCGTTAAAAATGGCGGAATGTCAGCGGAGGCTTTGGTCTTTTTTCAACCAGAATTAGTTGCAGAGACCCGTTTCAGGCACAAACGCGCGGGGCACCTACTCTCTAAAGGCCGCTATAGCGCAGCACAAATTCTCGCCCTCATCAAGGATGACCTCTGGTTAGATAATGCACGCACTGCCAATGCTGGCGCACAAAGAATAGCACATGCTGCCGGAAATCGGCTGCTGCATTCGGTGGAAGCCAATGCAATATTCATTCGGCTCAATCGTCAGGAAGCGATAAATTTACGAGCGCAAGGCTTCGGTTTTTATGACTGGGCGCAGGACGAAGCGCGTTTCATTGTCGCCTATGATCAACCAGCCCATGAAATAGAAGCGCTGGCTGCCGCTCTACAGCGCCTTTGAGTATAATTCAGCGCCGCCAACGACTCAATGTAATCCCTATGGATTCACCGCGTTCAGATAGCGCCAGTTTAACGATTTTGACCTTCACATGCCGCACCTTCTCATCCTGAAGGAGCACCGTGTCGATGATATGGTCCGCAACAGCTTCGATCAGTTTGAAATGCTGCCCTTTAGGCAAAGACTGGGTAGCAGCATGTTTGAGATCCATATAGTTTTTGGAATGGCTCAGCGGTGTATCGGGGTCATAATGATCCTCATGAGCCAGCAATGCCTGCACAGAAATCTTCAGCGGCTGAGGCAGATGGGTTTCTTCGGAATAAATGCCTGTGAGCACATCAACATGCAGGTCATCGACCTCCAGAACCAGGAAATCATCTTGCGGCACGAGTGTCATCGTCATTCTTTTCTCTGTTACAGGCAGAATTTCCGCCGATTTTTCTTTTAATTTGGCGCAAGGTCGTTACAGCGCGCCGCTTTGGGGCGCTAATGCCCGCTAATGGACAGAAGCACAAGCGTGACGACTATTCTTACTTCTTTAATGACCCTCAGCAATGCAGAAATCGAATCTGTATTGGATGCAGCATTCGGGCCTGACCGGCACAGACGCACAGCCTATGCCATTCGCAAAGGCACACTCTGGCTGCCCGAATATAGCTATGCGGTCAAAAATGAAACAGGTGCACTGATCGGTGTGTTGCAAAGCTGGCCAGTAGAGTTGCGCTGCGATGACGGCATAGTCATACCGCTTATCATGGTTGGCCCTGTTGCCGTTTTGCCGAACCAGCAGCGGGATGGCATTGGCAAGTTGATGATGGAGCGGCTCATTGCGGATGCTGACACCAATGCGAATGCACATCTGATGATGATCGGTGATCCGGAATATTATGGGCGCTTCTGGGCCTTCCTCGCAGATAATACAAAAAGCTGGCGCGCGCCTGGACCAGTCGATCCACGCCGTTTGCTGATGCGCAGAATTGAGCGTCTTCCTGCCCTGCCTGCTCTTGCAGGTGTTTTAGCACCAAGAGGTGTGTAGCACTCGTTTAAGCAAGTGAGCCGTGGCAATGCTTATAACGCTTGCCTGACCCGCATGGGCATTGTGCATTGCGGCTGATATTCATCTCTGCATAAGGATTGTCGCCGTTACCCGCGTTGTGAGCAGCGCCGCCTAATCCCGGCAAACGTGTCGTTACAAAGCCATCTTCATTGATTGGCGCAGCAGCATCCTCTTCCGAGAAATTAGTGATAAAGTCCGGCAATGTCGGCAGTTCAGGCGCCTGCGGAGCTTCCTGCATCTGAAACTCAACACGTGCGATTGTCTGTGTCACATCCTCGCGGATATTGCCCAACATACGCTCGAACAACGCGAAAGCTTCAGCCTTATACTCATTGATCGGCGTTTTCTGCGCGTAAGCGCGCAGATGAACCACCTGACGCAGCGCATCCAGCGTAGCGAGATGCTCTTTCCAATGGTGGTCCAGATTTTGCAGCAGGATGCTCTTTTCAATGCCATGCCAGTCGTCAGTATCAATCTGGGCAGTCTTTTCTTCGACAACCTTATCGGCCAGCGCTACCAGCCTCTCCTCAAGCATTTCGGGATCGACCGCATCCTCAGCGAGCCAGGCATCAATATCGGGTTCCATATGCAGCACGTCCTTCACACGTGCTTTCAAGCCATCCACATCCCACTGTTCAGGATAGGTGCCTGGTGGGCAATATGTACCAACAATATCATTGACGGTCTCGTGCCGCATATCCTCAACCACATCATTGACCGTATCAGCATCCATGATGTCACCGCGCTGCTCATAAATGACCTTGCGCTGATCATTCATGACGTCGTCATACTCAACGACCTGCTTGCGGATGTCGTAGTTACGCGCTTCGACCTTCTTCTGCGCTGTCTCAATCGCTTTGCTGAGCCATTTGGAGCCGATCGCTTCGCCGTCTGCCATATTGCTGTTCATCATACGGGCAAACAATGTGTCCGGGCCAAAAATACGCAACAGATCGTCTTCTAGGCACAGGTAGAAACGAGACAGGCCCGGATCGCCCTGGCGCCCTGAACGACCACGCAGCTGATTGTCGATACGGCGGCTTTCATGGCGCTCTGTGCCCAGCACGAAGAGGCCTCCTACCGATTTCACCTGCTCGCGCTCGGCTGCGACTTCTTCGGTGATACGCGCAATAGCAGCGTCTTTCTCTGGCCCTTCGGCCATTTCGCTCAGCTCATCATTAATACGAAACTCAACATTGCCGCCGAGCTGAATATCGGTTCCACGCCCTGCCATATTGGTAGCGATGGTAACAACGCCCATACGGCCTGCCTGCGCTACAATATGGGCTTCACGCTCATGGAAGCGTGCATTAAGCACTTCATGCTTCACGCCTTCCTCGTTGAGGAACTCAGAGAGCATTTCCGACTTTTCAATGCTGACCGTGCCAACCAGCACCGGCTGCCCTGTCTGCGCTTTTTCAGCGATAGCCTTGGCGATAGCGCGGAACTTATCATGCGTGTTCTTGTAAAACTCGTCATCGTCATCAATCCGCTGTACCGGCAAGTTGGTCGGGATCGTGACCACGTTCATCTTATAGATTTCGTGGAATTCCGTTGCTTCCGTCGAAGCTGTACCGGTCATACCGCCCAGCTTGGGGTACATACGGAAATAATTCTGGAAGGTAATGCTCGCCAGAGTTTGGTTCTCCGGCTCGATATTGACGCCTTCTTTGGCTTCGACGGCCTGATGCAGCCCGTCTGACCAGCGACGACCATCCATCATACGGCCGGTAAACTCGTCGATGATGACAACCTTATCATCCTTGACGATATAGTCGATATCGCGGCGGAACATCTTGTTGGCACGCAAAGACTGATTCACATGGTGGACGACTTGTGTGTTCTCGAAGTCATAGAGGTTATTGCCTTCCAGCAACCCTGCCGTTTCCAACAAACGCTCAATACTCTCAGTGCCCTCTTCGGTCAGCGTGATATTGCGGGCCTTCTCGTCCTTCTCATAGTCATCATCGCCCAGCTGCTTAACCAGCTTATCAACAGCGATATACAATTCGGACTTGTCATCAGTCGGACCGGAAATGATCAGTGGCGTACGCGCTTCGTCGATCAGGATGGAATCCACCTCGTCGACGATGGCAAAATTGAAAGGCCGTTGCACCATCTGGCTGCGGTCATATTTCATATTGTCACGCAGATAATCGAAGCCCAGCTCGTTGTTTGTGGCGTAGGCAATATCGGCTTCATATGCCGCGCGGCGTTCATCTTCAGCAAGGCCCGGAACAATAACACCAGTTGTCAGCCCCAGAAAACGATAGACCTGCCCCATCCACTCGCAGTCGCGCCGCGCCAGATAGTCATTGACGGTAACAACATGCACGCCCTTGCCTTCAAGCGCATTGAGGTAAGTAGCCAGCGTCGCCACCAGTGTTTTGCCCTCGCCCGTGCGCATCTCTGCAATCTCACCACGGTGCAACACAATGCCACCGATGAGCTGCACATCATAATGCCGCTGGCCCAATGTACGCTTGGCCGCTTCACGTACAGTCGCGAACGCTTCAGGCAGCAGGGTATCGAGCGTTTCACCATTCGAGAGCCGTTCACGGAATTTGCGCGTCTGGTCCGTCAGCTCCGCATCGCTCAGAGCGGAGATATTGGCTTCAAAACCGTTGATCTGCGCGACAATCTTGCCGAGCGATTTTACATAACGGTCATTGGAAGAACCGAAAAAAGATTTGGCAAGCTTGCCGAACATGTAATTTTCCTGACTAAACCGCGCGAAAAGCCTGAACACAAGCCATCACAAGAAACACCGCCGCGATGTAGGGTCGGGGGTGCCCGAAGTCAATTGATCGTGGCAATTGACGCCCTCAAGAAATGCGTTAATGCGCCCATTATGGAACGTTCACCGCTTGCCCCCGCCGCTTTTCCGCAATTGCCTGAAATAGAGGGCGTGACGCTGCGTGTGGCGCGCGCGCGTTACAAGGATTGGGACCGGTGTGACCTCACCTATGCCGAGCTGGCTGAAGAAACCGCGGTTGCAGGTGTAACGACAACTAATATCTGTTGCTCCAGCGAGGTCGAGCTCTGCCGGGAAGGTGTGAAGGCTGGTCGTGCACGGGCGCTCATTGTCAATGCCGGCAACAGCAACGCATTTACCGGCTATCGCGGACGTGAAGCTGTTGAGCAAATCATGAGCCAGGTGGCGGAGCATCTCTCCTGCCCCGCCAGTGAAGTGTTCGTCAGTTCAACCGGTGTGATCGGCGTGCCGCTGCCCAAGGGCAAGGCGCGCGATGGGGTCACGGCCGCGCTCACTGCTCAGCCCTGCACATGGGAACAGGCCGCCGAGACGATCATGACAACCGACACTTTCGCCAAGGGCGCACAGGCGAGCGCGATAATCGGTGATACAAAGGTTCAGCTCTCCGGCATTATCAAAGGCAGTGGCATGATCGCGCCCGATATGGCGACAATGCTCGGCTATATCTTCACCGATGCTGCAATAGACCCTGCTCTGCTCCAGCAGATGCTGAACGAAGCCAATGGCAAGAGTTATAGCTGCATCACGGTGGATGGCGACACATCGACCAGTGACACGGTGCTCGTGTTTGCGACCGGCAAAGCAGGCAATGCACCGCTGGCCAGTATGAGTGCCCCCGGCGCAGATGCTTTTCAGGCCGCGCTCACCGATATCTGCACACAGCTCGCGCAGCTTGTCGTGCGTGATGGAGAAGGCGCGCAGAAGTTCATCGAGATCAGTGTTTCTGGTGCGCTATCCGATGAGAGCGCCCGGCGCGTTGGGCTGGCGGTCGCCAATTCACCGCTCGTTAAAACCGCTATTGCTGGCGAAGATGCCAATTGGGGTCGCGTGGTCATGGCAGTTGGCAAAGCGGGTGAACCCGCGAACCGAGACAAGCTCGCCATCAGCTTTGGCACAACACAGGTGGCCGCCAATGGCTTCCCTGTGGAAGGCTATGACGAAGCGCCCGTTGCAGCACATCTCAAAGGGCAAGATGTCGAAATCGGTATTGATCTTGGCATGGGCGATGGCCGCGCGACTGTCTGGACCTGTGATCTGACGCATGGCTATATTTCGATCAACGCCGACTATCGGAGCTAATATGGGAACTATCTCCACTGCCCTGAACCGCGAGGTTGCCGATCTGATGCGCCGCGTTTCGAACGAGGTCATCCTGCCACGCTATCAGAACCTGGCTACACATGAGGTACAGGAAAAAGCAGCAGACGACCTTGTAACCATTGCCGATAAGGAAAGCGAAGAGCGACTGAGCGAAGGTTTGGCAAAATTGATGCCGGAAGCTGACATCATTGGAGAGGAAGCATGCGCCGCCAACCCTGACCTTCTGGCCAATCTCGGCGCGAATTTAAGCTGGATAATCGACCCGATTGACGGCACCGGCAATTTCGCTGCCGGGCGCGCGCCTTTTGGCGTCATGATCGCGCTGACCGACAACGGCGAAACTCTGGGCAGCTGGATATATGATCCGCTCACACAGCGCCTGTGTCATGCGGCACTTGGCAGTGGCGCGTATATCAACAACGAAAGCATAGCATCACAAGAAAGCGGTGCAGGCATACCGATCGCCGGAATCTCGACCTTGTTTCTCGACCCCGACCAGCGCAAAGAACTGACCCGACGGGCCAGCGGGAAGCTTGAAATGGTCGACATCCCTCGCTGCGCCGCCGAGCAATATCCCCGCATCGCGTTGGGCGGCAATGACATTGCCCTCTTCAACCGCACCCTGCCCTGGGACCATGCTGCAGGCGTGTTGTTCCTGAATGAAGCTGGCGGGCGTGTGGCCCGTTTTGACGGAACACCCTATCGTGTCGGCACAGAGGAAAAAGGCATGCTCGCTGCCGCCTCTCCTCATATGTGGGATAAGGCGGCAGCGATTTTATTTTCATAATATTTGCAGCAGATTATCGCCGCTTGCGCTGATTACTCATCCGCCTGAGTGGGGTCAGTTGCTTCCTCTGCAGGTGTCGCAGCAGCTTCTTCACCCTCAGCAACTATAGTTTCATCCTCAGCCGCTATAGCCTCTGGATCATTGCCTGCTTCTGCCGGGCCTTCCGCTGCGTCTGCTTCCACAGGCTCATTTTCTTCGGTCGAGCTCGGCGACTCCGGTTGTTCGAGCGCAGCCGCATCAGGTGTTGCTGCTTCAGACATAGCTGCTTCGGCTGGTGTTGCAGGCATATCTACAGCCGGAGCTACTGGCTTGAGAATAACAGAAAGAGGGTTTGGCTTCAGGTTGTTGAGGGAGCCGTTGCTCGCATCAACGCCTGCACCAATGAAACCACCTATCAATATATTGCCTGCACCTGCAGCACCACCACCGCCGGAGAAACTGCTACGGACGTTGGCTGTCTGCGTTTCATAGCCTTCCTTGGTAAAGGTAGCGACAAAAGCTGCCTTACGTTTCAGCTTCAGCTTGCATGGCGTTACGCAACTTTGGCCAATAGAAAGCTCAACATTAGCGCCTGATGGCTCAGACATAATTTCAAATTTTTGCTTGGTACCGCGCGTTACTGTCGCGCAGGCAGAAAGAGATGCAGCAGCCATTACGGCCACGCCGACCCGAATATATTTTTTCATGTATTCCCCCGAAAAAATGAACGCCAGAACGGCATCCGTTTTCATCCATAATCGAAGAAAGACATGATAGAATAGAAAATATATCTAATTTGGATATATTCAATTAAACAATTGAATTCAAAGCATTATAATTCCTACTTCCTACAAGAAACATCGCTTTCCTATAAGAAGGATCGCTGACCAGAATAAATCTGGCCAGCGTAAATCATAATCAAAGCTGCTCTTCAAGCCATGCCTTGAGCTGGCTCTTGGGGGCAGCGCCAACCTTGGTGGCAACAGCTTCACCGCCCTTGAACAGGATCATCGTCGGGATGCCACGCACACCCAGCTTGCCGGGCATGTCGGGGTTGTCGTCGATATTATGCTTGGCGATAACCACCTTGCCGTCCAGTTCGTCAGAAATTTCTTCAAGAGCCGGGCCGATCATTTTGCACGGGCCACACCATTCTGCCCAGAAATCTACCAATACTGGCACATCCGAACCGAGCACATCACCCTGAAAGCTCTCGTCACTAATAGCCTTGGTCGCCATAAGAATCTCCTTTTTCGTCTCACCTTATGTAGGAACAAGCGGCACAAGGCTCAATGGCGCAATGCAACAAGCTTTATTGTTTAGCCACAAAGCCCGGCTTGTGCGGCGCAAGTTGCTCAGCGGTCAGCGTCATTAGTGTGGGGCCAGAGCTATAGAGCAAGGCCGCCTCAACATTGCGATCGGGAAACACAACCTCCAGCGCCGCAACATAAGCTGCCATTTGCAGGATATGGGCGACGGGTACGTCATCTGGTGTCACAGGCACACTACGCCCGGTTTTGAAGTCCACAAGGCGGATAATATCCTCGCTCACCACAAGCCGGTCAATCACACCGCTGATGACCTCTTCTCCTACCACAGCCGCAATAGGAGCTTCTGCCAGTGCATCAGGGCCAAACAGGCTCGCATGAGCAGGGTCATCAATAATAGCCAGCGCATTACCCGCCAGCTCGGCAGATGCGCCCTGCCCCACCAGCCATTGCTCGGCAACGTCCTTCCGTTTCTCTGGCGCAACATCGGGCAGGCGCTCAAACAGGCTGTGGAGCAGGCGGCCACGCTCTGCAGCATCACGCATAGCGGGTGACGGCGGCGGATAAGGCTGTTCATCTTCAGCCTGATGTGTCGGCGTGAGCGGGCGCGGCGGGCGCGCTTCTATCGGCGCATCCCGGTCCACCCATAAGGGCAGCTCATTATGTGTATCTCCCTGCACATCATCGCTTGTCTTTCTGTCCGGCTTTTCCGGTTGATGGCCCTGCGTGCCGTGCCATGGCATCGCCCTGCCCCAGAGCGCATCGTCTTGCCAATCGGCTCCCAAAACTTCAAGGGCACGCTGTACAGTCGCATACCAGCTTTCCTCCGGCACCACGCCTCCCGCGCGCGGCCCCAATGCGCCGGTGAGGTACAGCTTCTCTTCGGCGCGCGTCATCGCCACATAAAGCAGGCGCCAATGCTCTTCGCGATCAAGGGCATCCTGATAGTCAGCCGCTGTATCGATAACGCCAAAGCGCTCCGACTTGCGCGGTGAGACCAAAGGCAAAGCCACGCCCTGTCCTCCTGACAGATCAAGCTCCAGCCTGTCGCGCGCACCGGGGCGATCCGGGTCGCCACAGGCATCAGCCAGAATAACAAGCGGCGCTTGCAGCCCCTTTGCACCATGCACCGTCAACAGCCGTACAGCATCCGCGCTGCCATCATCCTCGCGCTTGATATCGCCTTCTTCCCGGTCGAACCAGTCAATGAACCGCTGGAGCGAGGGCTGGTCCTGCTGCTCAAAGCTAAGAGCCGCATTAAGCAGCTCATCTATGCTGTCTAGCGCGGCTGGTCCAAGGCGCCCGGTGAGTGCGCGCCGACCCTGCATCGGGCCAGAGAGGATGTGTTCGAGCATTTGATAGGGCGTGATGAAGTCAGCGCGCGTCAATATGTCCTGAAGCGCCTTGATCGTCTCGGTTGGCACGGCGGAGTTGTCGCGCACATGTCGCCATAGCCCGCCCTTGCGCGGCACGGCGCGGTGCATCAGATCATCCTGACTCCAGCCCATAAGTGGCGAGACCAGCAAATTGGCGAGGTTGAGATCATCTTCAGGCTGGCTGGCAAAACGCAATGCGGCCATCAAATCCTGTACGCCCAATGGCGCCTGCAACCGCAACCGATCAACACCTGCAACCGCAACGCCCGCCTCATAGAGCCGTGCCACAATAAGCCGCGCCAGATCGCCTCTCTTGCGTACCAATATCATGATGTCGCCGGGGCGCAGGCGCCTGCCCTGCGATTGCAACATTGTACCCGCATCAAGCCATGTCTTGATCTGCGCGGCTATCTGCTCTGCCAGCGCCCGGTCCTGATCGGTGAGCCAGTCTTCCTCACCGCCCGGTTCCGGCGCACCAGCGTCGCTACTATCCTCTTGTGATGGCACAGCGCTCACGGGTTTGAGCAGACATACCTCGCCGGGATATTCGCGCATCGAATGATGCTGCACAGATTGCGGAGCTAGGCCCAGCGCATCCGCCCCCAAAGCCTCGACGGTGGCATCCACCACTTCGAGTATCGCAGGGGTAGAACGAAAGCTCTCATCGAGCGAGAGGTCATGAAACGCATGGGCGACCTGCTCTGCGCGCTCACGGAAATGCTCCTGCGCTTTGGCAAAGGAGCGGGGTGATGTTCCCTGAAAACCAAAGATCGCCTGCTTGAAATCCCCCACGGTGAAGAGTGTACGCGGCCTCTCCCCCTTTGCGCTTTCGCCCGCAAAAAACTCATCAACCAATGCGCCAACAATCGTCCATTGGCGATTGTTTGTGTCCTGCGCTTCATCAACGAGAATATGATCGATACGCTGGTCGAGCTTATACCGGATCCATCCGGCAATATCTGCACTGCCCAGAAGGGATGCTGTATAGGCGATCAGATCATCATAATCGACCGCCCCGACACGACGCTTGGCAGCGGTATAAGCGCGTGCATAGATACGCCCGGCATATAACCCTTGCGCCACCAGCTCAGCATAAGCGACGCGCTCGCGCAGCTTCAGCAAATCGCCAATCGCCTCAGCTATGGGCAATGCCATTTCCTCGTAGACCGGATCAGCCTTGAGCTGCCCTTTCGTGACAAGCCTTGGCTCACCATCTTTTTTGAGGAAGCATCCCGCCAGTTCTTCGAGTGTTGAAGAGCGCTTTTCCTCTGAACCCGCTAGCCAACCGGCTATTACGTCAGCGTAGCCAAGGCCGGTTTTCGTATTCCATTCCTTATTGGCATGGGCAAGGCGCAATAAGCTGATCACATCAAATGCCGCATCACTACACCGCGCCGCAACCTCTGCTTCAATATCGCCGGCCGGCAGATCCAGCGCAGCGAACAACCAGTGTCTTATGTCATCATCCAGCCCCACAAGCGCATCATGGGCGCGGGCGCATTGCATCAGGTAGCGCTCGGCGTCCTGCTCGCCCAGTCGCAGCGCCAGCGCCGCCAGAGCGTCCAGCAAGGCTGTATCACCCTGTTCCTCTGCCGCGATGACCATCTCTTCGAGGCTCTCGCGCGCCAGTTCCTGCTGCTCGCGCTCTTCCAAGGCACGGAACCCCGGAACCAGACCTGCTTCAAGCGGAAAGGCCGAGAGTAATTGTGTGCAAAAACCATGGATGGTCTGAATGCGCAAACCGCCACCGGTCGCCTCCAGTACATCAGCAAACAGCCGCCGCGCCTGCGCCTGTTGCTCAGGTCCGAAATCCTCGCCCAGCGCCTTGAGGTCTGCCGCCAGCTCAGGCCCATCCATCTGCACCCACGCAGCAAGGCGGCTATGGATACGCTCGGCCATTTCCGTCGCGCCTGCCTTGGTAAAGGTCAGGCATAATATCGCCTCGGGCGGCACACCGCCCAGCAACAGGCGAAACACACGTGCGGTCAGCACATGGGTTTTACCCGTACCCGCCGAGGCCGAGAGCCAGACATGCGCATCTGGCTGCGATGCACGGGCCTGCGTGCCCTTGAGGGGCAGCAATGCGGATGCGGCTTCAGCCATTCCCGCCCTCCGCATCATCATTGCGGCCATACCATTCCTCAAGCCGCATCAGCTGGTCATACTCGCCATAGCTGGGCAGCTCAGGGTTGAGTTGCGCTATAAAGGGTTCGTTGCCGCGCAACCATTTGTCGGCAGCCTCAGCGAACTTGAACGCCGCATGAGCTGTCAGCTTTTCGGTGGCGACAATCCTGTCCGAGCCGCCGGGTTTCACCGGGCTGGCGCGATAGCCAAATGCGCCATTTTTCTTGCCCGTAGACCAATATTCAAACGCCGTGGCCGTCTTCGTGCCTTTCAGTTCGTCAAAGCCACCACATTCCGCAATCACGCCCAAAAGCCCCAGTTGCAGCGCGAACCCAGCTTTCACCTGCATGCTGCTCGGCGGTTTGCCGGTTTTATAATCGACAATAGCGATGCTGCCATCAACACGGCTATCGATGCGGTCTGCCGTGCCATAGAGCGTGATGCCATCCAGCTCGACCTTCCCATCCGCCTCGACCAGCGCGATACGCCGCCCCTGCGCAAGGTCATCAGTGTAAGCCTGCTCAATCCAGCGCATCGACGCCAACAGGCGCGGCAACCAGAGGGCACGCAATATCGGATGCGCATTACCACCCTTGAAAAGAGCGCGCGTGCGCTCCTCCAATCGGTTCGGCGCGCAACCATCTTCCTTATGCCAAAGTTCCAGCACACGGTGCACATAGGTGCCACGCCATGCCGGGCCGGGGTCAGCATCAATCTGGTCCAGCGGTGAGAGCTTTAGAATCTGGTTCGCATAAAAGGCATAAGGATCCGCCGCGAGCCGATCGACACGAGTTACGGAAATCTTCTGTGGTCGCAGCGCCAATGGCGGAGATGGCATAGGGCGCTTCTGAGATTCGGGTCGTTCCGGCCTATCAATCGCCTCGGCCCAGCGCGCATACTCTGGCGCAAATTTGAGATTCTCGCCCGCAATCGCCTGTAGCCTGAGCCAGAAGCGCGAAGCGATAGCCGGTGCATTGCCGCTACGCCGCGAGCGCGTCACAACGACTTCAGGCGCGCCCAATGCGCTGGCGAAATCATGCGCAGCAAGGCCGATGCGCTGCTCAAGGCCCGCCAGTCCTAATTCCTGCCTTATGCGCGGTGCGAGCCACGGGTCGGGCGCGGGCAGCCCCGGCCATGTGCCTTCATTAAGGCCGGACAAGATCATAAGATCAGCCTGCTGCAAACGCGCCTCGAGCAAACCATAAATGGCAATACGCGGGTGTCCGCCCTGCGGTGGCCGCACCGAGTGTTGTTCCATCAAGCGCTCAAGCAGATCGGGCAAGGCGCGCATGTCTACATCACGTGGGCCTTTGGACGCCGCTTGCTCCATATCAGCAAACAGTTCGGACGCTGCCCTGCCCTGATGCCCCGCCCAGAGCTGATCCGCAGTCAGCATACTGCCCAGCTCACGCACCGCTGCCAATATCGCAGGCAAATCAGCCTTGCCTTCAGGCAGTTCTTCGAGAGGCTCAAAGAGTGGTTTTACCTCGCTCCAAAATGCCTGCATCTTCGCGCGCAACTCTTTCTGCCGGTCTCTCTCATCCACCGGACGTGGCGCAAGGCACGCATCCAACCCCTCCAGCCCCGGTGCAGGGCGCGGACCACGCAAAATCAGGTCAAGCCCTCTCACCTCCTCCAGCCACGGCAAACGCGCATCGCCTTTGCGCACCAGCGGGTGCTTGAGCAGATCGAGCAAGGCAACAGGGGCAAAGCGCTCTGCCGCGACGCGCGCTATCGCCAATATCAGCGTGCCCGGTGGCGTCAGGTTGAGCGGCTGGCCCGCGGAATCATCCGCGCCAATGCCCCAGCGCAGCAAATGCGCAGAAACCCGCGCTGCAAGCTGCCTGTCTGGCGTTATCAAGGCCGCCGTGCGCTCCGATGTCTCGACAGATTCACGCAGCATCAGGGCTATCGCTTGCGCTTCTTGCGCGGGCGTCGCCAGCTCCAGCGCCCGCACGCCGTTGAAGGTCCGCTCTTGTGCCTTCAGGCCACGCCATTTGCCGGTATAGGCTGGCGGGAGCATCGCGTTGGAGATATTTTTCGCCCGCGTTGCCCGCGCATCATGCCCCCCGCCCCAGCGCCACAGCGTAACTTCGTCGCGCGCGACCCCAATGCGGTCAAGCATGATCTTGATCGCATATTGCGGGTGGCTTTCCTGTGCCCGTGGCCTGCGCCCGGTCACGGGGTCAGCCTCAAACGGGCCAATTGCATCCCATTCTTCGCCGCTCATATACTGGTCCAACCCGGCCAGCACCAACTGCCCATTCGCCATGCGCGAGACACTGCGCAACACAGCGCAAATTGCAGGCGCAGTCGAGCTAATGCCCGCAGCGATAACAAAGGAAGATTGCGGGGGCGCCTCGCGCCAGCGCCGTGCGACATGCTCCAGCAACTGGTTGCGCCTGTCCGCCAGATCAATCAGCCCAAGCCGCGCCAGCTCTTGCGGCCATTGCTCCAGCAGCAGCTCCAGCAATTGCAGCGAAGCATTCCAATGGCCTGACAGCTCGCCGGATAATTCACCCGAGCGCTCCAACTCACGCAACTTTGCCGGATCGACTTTCTCCACCAGCATCTGGTCGATAGCCGCGCCCAAAGCCTGCCCCAGACGCATCGCCTCACCTGCATCGACAGGCTGCCCTTTGGTGCGGCGCACATCCTGCACCAACCGCGCAAGGATCATCTGACGTTCCATGCCACCGATCGCATTGAGGATATCCGGCGCGGCTCCTAGCGGATCGAGCGCAGCGCCCAGACGCTCCCCCAGATCAACATCGCCAATGGGCACAAGGCGTGGCATCAACAAGCCACCGCCAGATTGCCGGACAAAGGCTTCACGGACAGCCCTTATAGCGCGATTGTTGGGAAGCAATATCGTGCCGCGCGCCAGCCCTAAAGCATCCTTGCCGTGCTGTGCGAGAGTACCGATAGCAAGCGCGTCGGAGAAAGCCCGGTGCGCGGGAATAGTATAGACCGCAGGGCGCGGCGCGTCAGGCATATCCCAGAGCGGCCTCGACTATCGGTACAGCTTGCGGCGTACCGACATCAAACCACAGCCCATTATGCACAGCGCCATAAAGTCGCCCGGATTCTATTGCCCTGTTCCAGAAGATATTCGTCGAAAACGCCTCGCCCGGCGGGTCACACAGCAAGCGCGGCGACATGATCTGCACGCCGGTAAACACGAACGGCGCAATATGATTGGGCTTGCGCCGGCGCAAGCGGCCATCCGCACTCATATGAAAATCGCCCGGCCCGCCATGACAGGTCGCATGAGCATGCGGCACGACCAGCAACAGCGCATCCATCCGCTCGTCATCCCACAGGCTGCTGAGCATAGAGATGCTATCCTGCGGCCCATCGACCCAGAGATTGTCGCTATTGGCGCATACAAACGGCGCGTCACCAAGCAATAGCGCGGCTTTCATCAATCCACCACCGGTTTCGAGCAGCTTGTCTCGTTCATCGGAAATGAGCATTTCCATCGGCGATTTACGCGTTTTCACATGTGCGACTACCGTGTCAGCGAGATAATGGACATTGACGATGGTGCGCTTAATGCCCCCTGACTCCAGCCTCTCCAACGCATGGTCCATAAGCGCCTGTCCCGCCACCTTGACCAGCGGCTTTGGCCGCGTGGCAGTGAGCGGACGCATGCGCTTGCCTAACCCCGCGGCCATCAGCATCGCCGTATCAACCTTAATGCTCATGCCTCAGCATGCTCTGTAAGAGCTTCATGACGCGCGGAAACCGGAATATTGGCCTCAAACCAGGATGCAACCGGCTCCAGCGCCGGGTGCGCGAGATCACGCTCCAGCAAATTCCACATGCGCGGCAGGAACGAGAGATAGCGCGGCTTGCCATCGCGCTGCCACAGGCGGGTGAATATGCCGATGATCTTGGCATTGCGCTGCGCCCCCAATACAGCATAGGCCGCATCAAATCCCTCACCCGGAGCCGCCAGCGCCTTGTAATGCGACAGCATGGCCTGCTCCAGCGCGGGCGACACATCACGCCGCGCATCCTGCAACAGCGAAACCAGATCATAGGCCGGGTGGCCCACCAGCGCGTCCTGAAAATCAAGCAGGCCCAGATCGTGCGAGCGGGGCTGGCCATGAATCAACATGATATTTTCCGCATGATAATCACGCAGCACCGTCACCTTGGGGGCTGCATCCTGCTCAACCAGCGGCAACACCTTGTCCCAAGCAGCGTGATAGCCCTGAGTATCAATATCCAACCCAAGCGCGGAACAATACCATTCTGTCAGCAAGCCGGTTTCGCGGTCATAGGCGGCGCGGTCATAAGCAGGCACATCGGCGGCGGGCTGGCGATGCAAATCAGCCAGCAACGCCACAGCGCGGCGGTAAATATTCTCTTCCTCATCCGGGTGATCATCAAGGTAATCGCGCACCCGCGCGTCGCCAAAGTCTTCCAGCAACACCAGACCATGCTCAAGGTCCTGCCCATAGATTTGCGGTGCTGCCAAGCCCAGTTCGCTCAGATGTTCAGCAACTTTTAAAAAAGGGCGCGGGTCTTCATGAGGCGGTGGCGCATCCATTAGGACCGCGCGCTGGCTGCCTTTGAGCGCCCGGAAATAGCGACGAAAAGAAGCATCGCCTGCCAGTGGCAAAACTTCGGCATCACCCCAGCCAATCGACTGAAGAAAAGGACGTGTGGCGGCAGGTGGAATCATTTTGATGGCCATCTGTTCTTCCATGACGGCGGGATCGTTGCTGTCAAGCGCCGCGTATCGTCTGGTGCAAAAGCGATGTCGAGAAGCAGTGCATGTGGCCAGAGCCTGCTGCCCATACGCTCTGGCCATTCAATCACAACCACGCCATCGAAAAGATAATCGTCCAGCCCCAATTCTTCGAGGTCTGCTTCACCTTCAAGCCGGTAGAGGTCAACATGGGCAAGCGGCAACCGCACTTCAGGTGGCTCATAGGGCTGCACAATAGCAAAGCTCGGACTGGGTGCTTCGCTTTTCAGGCCAAGGCCGAATAATATACCGCGTGTCAAAGTCGTTTTGCCTGCGCCCAGACTACCGCGCAGGGCAAGGACATCTCCTGCTTGCAGCGCATTGGCGATGCTGCTGCCAAAGGCCAGCATCTCTGCTTCCCCTTTCAGCAGGACATCACTCACCAGTGGTTTTCTTTCCCGGCTTTTCCGCTGTTTTGGGCTTTGAGACTATATCTCTTGGCAAATCTCCACGCGGGATATCTATCGTCAGCACGGTGCCCTCGCCCATCTCTGATATCAGCGACAGCTTACCCCCATGCGCTTCAACAAGCTGCCGGGCCAGCGGCAGACCCAGACCAAGGCTACCATCTCTATTCTCGCCTGTAACGCTGCTGAAACGATCAAAGGCACGCGCCTGTGCCTTGGCGTCCATGCCCGGCCCATTGTCCGAGACGATGATGCGTACATGTGAGGACTGCCCGTCACAATGCAGTGATATACGCCCGCCGACAGCTACCGCCTGAACGGCATTTTCAAGCAAGCGATCCAGCGCTTGCGACAATCGCCTGCTATCCCCCATGATGCGCCCTGCCGATGGCTTGATGTCACTGGCGAGTTCAACCTGCTTTTCCCGCGCGGCCTCGGCCCATCGGCCTTCACACTCGGCAATCAACTCTTTCAAGTCGACCGGCTCACGCTCCAATGGGAGCGTTCCTGCCTCACCCTGCGTCAGATCGAGCACGGTATCGATCATGCTGGAAAGTTTGGCGGTAGAATCGATGATCGCAGCGACATAGTCCATCGCCATATCTGACATCTCACCGGAATAACCTGCCTTCATCATTTCGGCGAAACCGCTTATCGAAGTGAGTGGCGTGCGCAGGTCATAGCTCATATTGGCAAGGAACGCGGTCTTTACCTTGTCGGCTTCGGCAAGCGCTTCATTCTGCTCGCGCAACACTTCTTCAATGCGCCGACTATCGGTCACATCCAGCATGGTAAAAAGCGCATTGCCATCAGGCAGCGGGATCGCGGCAAAATCAAAAGTACGCCCATCAGCGAACATAACGCGGCCATTGCGTTGCTTGCGGTCTACCGTGCATGATCGCATCAATTCCCGCACAAGCCCTGCCTGCGGCGGACGAGCAAGGCGCGAGGCCATAGTGTTCATGAAATCGTCAATGCGCGGATGAGCGGCGAGCTCTGCTTCCTCTACCCCCCAGATCGTGCGGAACTTATTGTTCCACAGGTGCAGGCGCGCATCCGATGCGAACACGCCAATTCCTTCAAACAGGCTATCAAAGGTCGCTGTGCGCACGCGCAACAATGTGTCACGTGCACTGGAAAGCTGAACCTGCTCGGTACGGTCTTCAAAGATCAGCAACAAACCGCCATCAGGCAGTGGCTGCGCATAAACACGCAAATGGGTGCCGTCTGCCAATAACCAGTTTTCTTCTCGCGCTTCAGGCGACGTAAACCACCCCTTGCGTTCAAGCCGCCATGCAGGGAAATCACGATGCTCTGGAATACGTCCGCCTTCGCGCATCCGATCCAGCACGCGCTCAAATTCCGGATGATCGATCAGATGCTCAGGCTGTAGCGCGAACAGGCTGATAAACGCATGATTCCAGAAAGTGAGTGAACGGTCCGGGCCGAATTGCGCCACCGCCGCTGAAAGGCGGTCGAGCATATCCCGCTGAGATGCGACAAGGCGTGCCTGCTCTGTGCGGGCGCTTTCGAAATCCTGCCTGTCGATGGCATAGCCGGCCACACCAGACTTGCCCATTGGCACTTCGACCAGTTGCATCATCCGGCGTTCACCATGCAGGGTCGCGGGCACAACACGCCTTAATGTTTCGCCCTTGTCCGTCATGAGTTTAGACGCTTCGCGCGGTGGCATGCCGTCAACGGCTTCAAAAAGCTCAATTTCCTGCTCGATCACTTCGGCAGCGCTCTTCGCTTCAACAGCCTCGACATAAGCACTATTGACCAGGCTGAGCCGTGCTTGAGTGTTACGGTGCCACATAGGTAAGGGGGCCGCCTCGATCAGGCCAGAAAGCGCATCCAGCGCATCGTGCAGAAGCTCGCCTTCCTCTTCCAGCTCATGGATACGCGACTGGCTTTGTGTTGCATCAAACACCCAAAGAAGAACGGCCCCTGAGTTCGCCAGTTCTTGTGTTGTCGGCGCGCCTTGTATCAGCAAGGTGCGGCGTGACCCCTTACTCTTGAGCGGACGCATAAATGGCTTGGCGCTGCGTTGCGCAATCATGATATCCTCGGCGAGGCCTTCGCGTTCCACCTCAGAGAAACCACCCTCCTCGCCCGTTAATTCCGAGAGATATCCAGGCACAGTTTCCAAACCCAACCAACTGGCCAGCCGCGCTGGTGCCTCAATTTTTCCATCAGACCGAACCAATACGGGAATCGCCGGAGCCGCTTGCAATAGCGCTGCGAGTCTGTCTGCCTGCTCACGAACCCTATGGCTCTGCTTTCGCATACGCATACCGCTGATAACGGCGTAGAGGCCCGCAAAAAGCCACAGCGCGAGAATCGCTCCGGTTACAGCTAAAAGTGTCGGGCTAAGTTCTATCATGCGGTTAGTGCCGTTATGGCCCGTTCCCTAATATGGTCCGTTATACTCTATCCGACTACCGCAATTGACGGCTATCGCAAAGCCTCTGCTTTGAGCTGATAGCAAAAAAGGGGCGGATCAGGCCGCCCCTTTTTCATTTTTCTGTGTTCAGTGGTTACAGATCAATAGCGATAATGATCTGGCTTGAACGGGCCTTCGGTCGAGACACCGATGTAATCAGCCTGCCTTTGCGTAAGCTTGGACAGCTTTACACCCAGCTTTTCGAGGTGCAGTGCCGCAACCTTCTCATCGAGATGTTTGGGCAGCACATAGACTTCATTCTTATAGTCAGCGTTCTTGGTGAACAGTTCAATCTGCGCCAACACCTGATTGGTGAAGGAAGAGGACATCACAAAGCTGGGGTGACCCGTCGCACAGCCGAGATTGACCAGACGGCCCTGCGCCAGAATGAGGATCTGCTTGCCATCCGGGAACTCGACAAGGTCGGTGCCGGGTTTCACTTCGGTCCATTTATAATTGCTGAGACCCGAAATCTGAATTTCGCTGTCGAAATGGCCAATATTACAAACGATAGCCATGTTTTTCATCGCCTTCATATGATCAGCGGTAATCACAGCCTCATTGCCGGTTGCCGTTACGAAGATATCGCAGCGTGTTACAGCTTCTTCCATCGTCACGACTTCATAGCCTTCCATTGCCGCCTGAAGCGCGCAGATCGGATCTACTTCCGTTACCATCACACGTGCGCCGCCTTGACGCAGCGACGCGGCCGACCCCTTGCCAACATCACCGAAACCGGCGACGCAGGCTACCTTACCGGCCAGCATAACGTCTGTGGCACGACGGATTGCGTCAACCAGCGATTCTTTACAGCCATAGAGGTTGTCGAACTTCGACTTGGTGACGCTGTCGTTCACATTGATCGCCGGGAAAGGCAGCTTGCCGTCCTTGGCAATCTGATAGAGGCGATGCACGCCCGTGGTCGTTTCTTCCGATACGCCCTTGATATGAGCAACCGACATAGTGAGATAGCCGGGCTTGGCCTTGACGAACGCTTTGAGCGCACGCTGGAATTCGACTTCTTCTGCATTTTCAGGCTCAGGCATTTCCTCGCCAGCCTCAAGACGTGCGCCCCAGAGCGCAAACATCGTAGCATCGCCGCCATCATCTAGGATCATATTGGCGGTTTCATCGCCCCAGTCGAAAATACGACCGACATAATCCCAATAATCCGCCAGGCTCTCTCCCTTGATCGCGAACACAGGAATGCCCTGCGCAGCGATTGCAGCGGCAGCATGATCCTGCGTCGAAAAGATGTTGCACGTCGCCCAACGCACTTCAGCGCCCAGCGCCACCAGCGTCTCGATCAGCACGGCGGTCTGAATCGTCATATGCAGTGAACCCGTAATACGCGCACCCTTGAGCGGCTTACTCGCGCCATATTCCTCGCGCAGTGCCATCAGGCCCGGCATTTCAATCTCTGCGATATTGATTTCGGCGCGTCCAAAATCCGCAAGACCGATGTCTGCAATGACATAATCTTTTTCCAACACAGTGCTAGACACGGGCTTTCTCCCTCATAAACTTGATAAAGCTGCCCTGTGAAAGGCAGCTGATGCTTGCTCTTTAGCAATCGTCATTTCGCCTATCAAGGCAATATAAAGTTTTCTTTAAATAGATTCCAAAAAATCCTTTTCTCGCCAACAATATGAAAGCACTGGGCTTTTTTGAACCGGCGCAAAATTGTCATAGTTTGCACGGCATAAACTATTTGTTTGAGCCTTTGCCCTATGGATCAAAATGCGCAAAACAGACATTAGTCACAATATTAGCAATATAGGCGGGTACAGGCCGCAAGCCTAAATTCTGTGTAGGAAAAAAGTCCGGTGAAAGTACTGAGCATATTCGGAACGCGCCCAGAGGCGATCAAGATGGCGCCAGTTGTGCACGCCCTTGTTGCTGAGCCGCGCATAGAAAGCCGTGTATGCGTAACAGCACAGCACCGGCAAATGCTCGATCAGGTGCTCAACTTGTTCGAAATTACGCCCGACTATGATCTGGACATTATGAAACCAGGGCAAAGCCTTGGAGAGATCACCAGCGCAGTCCTCAACGGGCTGGACCCGATACTCGCCGAATTCGCACCTGATATGGTCCTTGTTCATGGCGACACATCCACAACCTTCGCCGCCACACTCGCTGCCTATTATCGCCGCATTACTGTTGGCCATGTTGAGGCGGGGTTGCGCACAGGCAATCTTTATGCCCCCTGGCCAGAAGAAGCCAATCGCAAGCTGACTGGCGCTCTGGCAGCATTGCACTTCGCACCGACACAGCGTGCGCACGATAATTTGCTGGCTGAAGCGGTCCCCTCCAGCAACATCATAGTGACTGGCAATACGGTCATTGATGCACTGCTATGGATGAAAGAGCGGATCGAGGCCGAACCTGCTATCGACAATGATCTGCGCCAGCACTTTGATTTTCTGCGTGATGATGCACGACTGATGCTCATTACCGGACATCGGCGTGAGAATTTTGGCGATGGTTTCGAGAATATCTGCAAGGCAATCAGCGCACTTGCCAGAGACTTTCCCGAAGTCGACTTTCTCTACCCTGTTCACCTCAATCCCAATGTACGCGAACCGGTAAACCGCATATTGGACGGGCTGACCAATGTGCATCTTATTGAGCCACAGGAGTATCGCCCTTTTGTCTGGCTCATGGGCCGCTCCTATCTCATTCTGACGGATTCCGGCGGAATACAAGAAGAAGCCCCATCACTCGGCAAGCCCGTATTAGTGATGCGAGACACTACCGAACGCCCGGAGGCCGTCGAGATCGGCACTGCAAAGCTCGTTGGCGCTGATTATACGCGCATCATAGAAGGTGTGAGTGAGCTATTGAGCGATGATGCGGCCTATAACGCGATGGCCGATGCGAAAAACCCGTATGGCGATGGCCATGCCGCCGCTGCTATCGTTGATGCACTCATCGCACATCAATCTGGACACAACCAACACACCGGCCTCATGGCCGTTGCAGGTTGAGATTAAAGGCCGGACAACGCCATGCCCCACTCTCCTTCTTTCGATACAATCTCCGTAATTGGCCTTGGCTACATTGGCCTGCCGACCGCGACAGTCTTTGCCGCAAGCGGTGTTAAGGTCATTGGCGTGGATGTGAACGCAAAAGCCGTTGCAACCATCAACCGTGGCGAGATCCATATCGTCGAACCTGATCTTGACCGGGCAGTCCATAACGCCGTTGAGAAGGGCTTCTTACGCGCGACCACGATAGCTGAACCGGCTGATGCATTCATGATCGCTGTGCCCACCCCCTTCAAGGGCAGCAATCATGACCCTGACCTGAGCTATATAGAGGCCGCTGCCAAAGCAATTGCACCTGTGCTGCAGGCGGGCAATCTGATCGTATTGGAATCGACATCCCCTGTCGGCGCGACCGAAAAAATGGCGGACTGGCTGGCTGAGGCCCGTCCAGACCTCAGCTTCCCGCAGCAGGCTGGTGAACAGTCCGATATTCGTATTGCTTATTGCCCAGAGCGTGTATTGCCCGGCAAGGTCATGCAAGAGCTGATCAGCAATGACCGGATCATTGGCGGCATGACGCCACGCTGCGCCGCTCAGGCAGAGGCTCTCTATCGTATCTTCGTGAAAAGCGAATGCATCATCACCGATGCACGGACAGCCGAAATGTGCAAGCTATCGGAAAATGCATTTCGCGATCTCAACATTGCTTATGCCAATGAGCTCTCGATGATATGTGACCGCCTCAACATCAATGTGTGGGAGCTGATCCGCCTCGCCAACCATCATCCCCGCGTCAATATCTTGCAGCCGGGCGCCGGGGTCGGCGGGCATTGCATCGCGGTTGACCCTTGGTTCATCGTATCATCGGCACCGGAACAGGCGCGGCTTATTCGTACGGTGCGCGAAACAAATGACTCCAAACCGTTGTGGGTACTCGACAAAGTCCGGGACGCAGCAATACGCTATAAGCGAGATCATAAACGTGCACCTGTAGTCGCGGCCTTGGGCTTATCGTTCAAGCCAGATATTGATGACCTTAGGGAGAGCCCGGCGCTTTCCATTGCTGAGCAACTTCATGGCGAGATGGGCAATAGCTTTATAGCTGTTGAACCTCATATTGACGAGTTGCCCCACTCTATGCGCGATGCAAAACTGCTGCCGCTCCAAGAGGCTGTAGAACAGGCAGATATTTTGGTGATCCTCGTACGGCATAGCCAGTTTGACGGTTTTTTTCGAAATGCTTCCGCACCGTGGAGCAAGGTTTTCATTGATGCTGCCGGGCTGAACATTGCTGAAATTCAGGAGCAGCTCATTACCAATAGTGTCAATGATCTGGCAGCGGAATAGAACTGTCGTGCTCCGCTTAAAAATATGGCGATAGGGCAAAAGCCACTATCGCCATTTTAGTTTGGGGGGAGTTTTAAGAGAAGAGAGCGACCCTCTTTTATTACTTACTATTCATTGCGACTGTGACCCCACAGCGACTGCTCGGCATATAAGGCGCAGAGCCAGCTTGCTGTGCTATGCGAACCAGTGTTGACCTCTGCGCAGGTGCATCGGCTGCTGCACGTGCCATTGCAGCATAATCTTCACAGCTCGTTCCTTTGGCACCACCACCATAGCCATTGGCAAGTTTGGTCATATAATCATCATAAGCCGACAACGCTTTTGACCGGCCAACAGAAAGAGCGAACTGACCACGTAATTGTTTATTGGCCTGCGCTAATATCGGGCGTTTACTGCGCACAAACCGATTATAATCATCACCGAAATCGACATTTTTAATGCGGCAGCGCAAGGTTGCCACCATCAACATGGTATCGAAATCTCGCATTTGTGCTGCTTCGTAAGATGTCTCACTCCAGCAGCTTGCTGCCTGCGCCGGGCTTGCCAATAAGGCTGCGCCTATCGCACTGCCTACCAATATCGCTTTCATACATACCCCTTCCTACTTGACGAAGGGTAAGATCGCTCAGTCGAATTACCAGTTACTGACTGGCAATCGTTAACAGAATTTTAATCCGACTACTGAGTCATAGAGCGCTTATAATATCGCCTGAACATCAGGGGAGTCAGGCCTGCCCAGCTCCACCAGAGAGCAGGCGCGCATCAACGCCGCACGCGGCGAATGCACCATCCCAACGTTTGCCTGGGCTGGTGGCTACCAATGTTTCAGGAATGACATCACCCAGAAACCATCCATGCCGGGTCATTTCATGCTCAAGCTGACCTGCATCCCAACCGGAATACCCCAAGGCGACAATATAACGGCTTGGCCCTTCACATTCTCCGACACTGGCGCCAGCGATAGCCTTCAGCACATCGAGAGAACCAGAAAGCGCCCAATCGTCATTGATATGAACCGACTCCTGCCCTGTCCAATCTACGCTATGCAGTACAAAGCCACGTTGCGGATCAACAGGGCCGCCGCACATCACCGGAATATGGCTGAGCTGTGGCGCATCAATATCGAAGCTACCCATTAGTTCGGTCAGGCCCAGCCCCTCAACCGCATTGCCCACATCCAGCCCAAGTGCGCCATTTTCATCATGCACACACATAGCGATAGCCGCTCGGCTGAAGTTACCATCTGCCATTCCCGGCATTGCGAGCAGCATGCGCCCGGCGTAAAATCGCGGCGATGCATCCAATGGTTCGAAGTTACCCATAAGGCTATCCTAACCGGCTACTCTGCTGGAGCAACAAAAACTAAACCCAATCCGCACACAACCCTTGATTTCATGCACACATGCCCCACTTGAGTAAGCGCATCTGATACAGAGCTGAGGAGATAAATAATGACGATTTCTAAAGGTGACAAACTACCCGCCAGCAAATTTGCTACCATGACCGAAAATGGCCCTGAACAGATAGAGGGGCAGAGCTATTTTGCAGGGCGCAAGGTTGCTCTCTTCTCAGTTCCCGGCGCATTCACACCAACCTGCTCTGCCAAGCACCTCCCCGGTTTCATTGAAAAAGCCGAAGCGCTCAAAGCCAAGGGCGTCGATGAAATTGCGTGCACAGCCGTCAACGATCCGTTCGTGATGGGCGCTTGGGGCAAGTCTGCAAATGCAGATGGCAAAGTTACAATGCTTGCAGATGGCAATGGCGAATTCGCCAAGGCTGTTGGTCTTGAAATGGATGGCAGCGCATTTGGTCTGGGTACACGCGGCCAACGCTTCTCGATGATTATCAATGATGGCGTGGTTGAAGAGTTGAACGTCGAAGCCCCTGGTGACTTCAAGGTTTCTACTGCAGAGCATATGCTCAACCAGCTTTAATATAGAGACGGCACCAGCCCGCTCCCAACCCTCCCGATACGGTGTCATATGAGAGGATTGGGAGCGGGCTGGTGCATCACATCCACGTGAGCAGTTCTAATTACTGCGTCAGAAACTCAACCATCGCATGCCCCAGCTCTGGCTGTGTAATGCAGCTCATATGAGTGCCGGGTATCTCATAATAACGCGCATTGGCCATAGCGGCCGCAAGTTCAGGCGCTGAACCATTATCCTGATCATCCGCACCGCAAATAACGGCAGTTGGAATATCGGCAGCACATAGCGCCTCTATATCCACCAGATTACGCGCCTCCAGCAACAAGCGCGCAGCAATCGGGTCTATCTTCATCGTCTTCATGAACATGACAGCCATGAAATGCGGGTCATCACGCTTCACAGTCTCGCGGTTATCAATTGCATCGATGAAAAAATTGCGGCGATTGGACCAATGGCTCAAACCTTCCAACCCCATACCGGAAATTATGGCACGGCGCGGCTTCACGCCCTGAGACAATAAGGCGGCCGTCGTGCGTGCTCCCAGTGAAAAACCACCCAGATCATAATCATCAAGCTGTAATGCCTCGACCAGAGCCATTATATCTTTCGACAACACCCCTTCAGGGTAAGCAGCCTGGTCATGCGGCGCAGCGCTTAGGCCATGTGCGCGTAAGTCTGGCATAATGACACGAAAGCCAGCCTCGGCCAGTTGTGCTGCATGGCCATATTTGATCCAGTTCGTCTCAGCATTGGAAAACAAGCCGTGGATCAGCATGACCGGACGCGCATGCTCCCCCCCGACTTCATGCACAGCCAATGCCGCGCCATCAAAACCGGGGAGAGTATAGGTGCGCGTCTCGGTCAAGGATCAGCCTTTTTTCAGATGACGGCGACCCAGCAACTCAGCAATCTGTACTGCATTGAGCGCCGCACCTTTACGAAGGTTGTCCGAAACGCACCACAGCACGAGGCCATTTTCGACCGTCGGGTCTTCGCGCACACGGCTGATGAAGGTGGCATAATCGCCCACGCATTCAACCGGCGTGACATAGCCAGCATCCTCACGCTTATCGACGAGCATGATGCCCGGCGCTTCCCGCAGAACCGACTGCGCCTTTTTCGCGCTGATCTCGTCTTCAAACTCAATGTTGATCGCTTCAGCATGGCCAACAAATACCGGCACACGAACACAGGTCGCGGTCAACTTGATCTTGGGGTCGAGAATCTTCTTGGTCTCGACAACCATTTTCCACTCTTCCTTGGTGTAGCCATCATCAAGGAAAACATCGATATGCGGGATCACATTGAAGGCGATCTGCTTGGTGAACTTCTTGGCTTCAGCACTATCGCCAACAAAAATATTGCGGCTCTGCTCGAACAGCTCGTCCATGCCTTCTTTCCCCGCCCCAGAGACGGATTGATAGGTCGAGACGACAACGCGCTTAATCTTTGCGATATCATGCAACGGCTTGAGGGCTACAACCATCTGCGCTGTCGAGCAGTTCGGATTCGCGATGATGTTCTTCTTGGTATAGTCGTCAATCGCGTCCGGGTTCACTTCAGGCACGATCAGCGGCACATCCGGGTCCATGCGATAGAGCGAGCTATTGTCGATAACAACGCAGCCAGCCGCAGCAGCCTTAGGCGCATATTCTGCGGTAGGGCCAGAGCCAGCGGCAAAGAGCGCCATATCCCAGCCAGCGAAATCGAAATGCTCGATATTTTTGACCTTCAGAATCTTTCCAGTCTCGCCATATTCAATCTCTGTGCCTGTCGAGCGCGGAGAAGCAACAACCGCAATCTCATCAGCAGGGAATTCCCGCTCGGCAAGGATATTCAACATTTCACGACCAACATTACCTGTGGCCCCGACTACGGCGACGCGATAGCCCACTTTAAATACTCCAATATGGTCTGGGTTAGATCAAGCACGCGCCGATAGCCTATTGCAGGTGCGAAAGCAAAGGGGGTATGAGCGCAGCGATAAAAATAACATCGCATATGTCCGGCAAAAACAGGGAAGATAGCCCCATCATGCGCAAATCATTGCTACTCATTGCCTCATTATTGCTATCAGCCTGCGCCACACGAGGGCCGGTTGACATTAGTTGTGAAGGGTTCGTCGAACCACTTCCCGGCAAAAGCGCATTTCGGCGCCCCTTGCCCCTCTCTCCTTTGGAAAAGCAGATACGCGGGCTCGATGGAGAACCAAACCCGCTCGGCAATGGGCATACGGAAAGCGGGCTGCTAACCCGAACATTATTCGCCTATCAAAACGCCGTTTTTCGTCAGCGGTTGCATGGCACAGACCCGCTGAAGGATAACCCTCAACTCGGAGAACCCGCAGTCTTGCTTCTTTCCGGTGGCGGACAATGGGGCGCATTTGGCGCTGGCTTCCTCTCCCGTCTTGCCGAAAAAGGCGAAATTCCCAACTTCTTCGTCATAACCGGTGTATCAACAGGCGGCCTGCAAGCCATGTTTGTCGGTACAGACCACCCTGACCGCTGGCAATGGCTGCAAGATGCTTATGCGATTGAGCATGAGAAGGATGTCGTAAAACGCAACAGCAAAGGGCTGGCGATTGTGACCGGCTCCTTTGCAGGGTTGGAGCCGCTGCGAAAGCGGGTGGAAAATGCGCTTTGCCCCGCTGGGATGGAAGAAGAGAATTGCCCCGCCATTGATGCGCTCAAAAGCACCAATCGCCAGATATTGATAGGCTTTATCGAAGCGCGTTCCGGGGATTTTTTCTATTCCGATGCACATCAGATTGCACGCGAATCTGAAACTGCCAATGCGCGCGCCTGTATTACGGGGGCAACGCTCGCCTCTTCGGCCATGCCAGTCACCTTCCAGCAAGTACGCATCAACGAACGCGCTTATTATGACGGCGGTGTGCGCCAATCGGTATTCGCCAGCTTTGCCGAACAACTCGCCCGTATTGTGCGCGCCCGTGAAACCGGCGAAACAATGGAAAGCATGGGCGACCTGCCTTTCTATGTAGTGCGGAACGGCCCAACGTCCCTGCTCAATGAGAAAGGCAGCGACAAGGCGGATGGCTCTGCCGATGCGCTCACCGCAGCGGCGCGGGCGCAACAGATTGTTACTAATCAACTGGAGGTCGGTTCTATTGCGGCACTACGCCTGCAGAAGCCAACCGGATCGATACGCTTTACCAGCGCAGATGGATGGGAGGCTCACAACTTCACCACCAATAAAGGCGAGCAAACGACATGCGGCGCTATTCGCGCGAACCTCAATGGCGCTATGTTCGACCCTGACTTCATGGGGTGCCTGATGAGCTATGGCCGCGCCAGAGCAGATGCTGTTCAGCCATGGCGTGAGCTGATGCCGATAGATGCCGGACGCAAGGCAGCGATGCCCGTGATAGAGGATGTGGAGATACCTGAACCCGCCAATGACAATTAATCGATCATAGACAGCAAAACCTTCATCCCCGCCAGGCCAGCGGCAAATAATATGCCCGCAACTATAACCAAAGCGGGGATATTGTCTGTCAGCATATTGAGGCTCCTGTAGAATTGGCCTGCTCATTATAGAACCGCCGAGCCAAAGACGGACTGCAGCCGCCATATATTTTACGGTGCCACACCCTCTTTTTTGAGGAACCCTTCCATCGTCCGCCACAGATGGACATTAACGCCATTGCCGGAAAAGCGGTGCGTCTGGCCGGGGTAAAGCATCAGGTCAAATGGTACAGATTGCGCCTGCATAGCACTCATAAAGGCGGTGCTATGTTCCAGCACGACATTGTCATCGGCCATGCCGTGTATCAGCAGCAATGGATCGCGGATCTTACCAACATCGGCAATCGCATTGGCTGCCGGATAGGCGCTACGCCGCGCATTCGGGTCGCCCAGATAACGCTCGGTATAATGGGTGTCGTACAGCTCCCATTTCGAGACCGGCGCACCAGAAATGCCAGCAGCGAACACGCCCGGTGCCTTCTCCAGCATCTTAAGGGTCATATAACCACCGTAGGACCAACCATAGGTCGCAATCCTCTCAGGATCGACAAAGCTCTGTGCCTTTAGCCACTCCGCACCAACAAGCTGATCTTCAACCTCGACCGTGCCCATCGCATGATAGAGGTGATCTTCAAACGCCTTGCCTCGGTCGGGCGTGCCGCGATTGTCGAGCGCAAAGACAATCCAGCCTTGTTGTACCAGATATTGCTGCAGCACACCGCGCCAGCTCTTCGTCACCTGCCGCCCTGCTGACGGGCCGCCATAATGGATCATGAAGACCGGATGGCGCTTACCTGCCTCCATCTCTGGCGTGAGCATCTGATAATAAAGATCGCTGCCGTCCTTCGCCTTGATGCTGCCAAACTGCGTTTCCGCATGAGCCGCGCGATAGGGTGCATAAGGGTGGCCCGCGTCGATGCGATTTTCCGACAACCAACGAAGCCGCTCTCCTTTGCTGTCCGCCAGATAAATTTGCGTCGGCTGCTGCGGGTTGGATCGGCTGATAATAAGGCGGCTGGCCGCGCCATCCATCACGCCTCCATTCCACCAACCCTCGTCGCTAAGTCGCTCAACCTCGCCCTTGCCTGAAAGGGCGGCGCTATAGACATGCTGCTCCAGCGGCGTTTCACGGTTCCCGGTAAAATAGACCAGCCCGCGCGTACTATCGACACCTATAACATCGCGCACTTCCCAAGCGCCGCTGGTGAGCGCCGTCCATTTGTTGCCCTTGATATGGTAGAGATGGCCATAACCGCTCTTCTGCGACCACCAGAGGAAGCTGCCATCAGGCAGTGCGCGAAAATTATCGTGCAGGTTCAGCCATGTGCGCGATTTCTCTCGTAATATGACCTCCGCTTTCCCGGTAGCAGGGTCAACGGCAAGCAGGTCAAGCTGCTTCTGGTTGCGCGTCTGGCGCTGCACATAGAGCGTCTTGCCGTCTTTCGACCAATGGACACGCGCAACATATATGTCTTGGTCGTCACCAAGGTCGACCTTCACCTGAGCATTCTCATCAGGCGTCATGACATACAGCGCGACAACTGCATTAGGTGTGCCGGCAGCAGGGTAGCGTTGCGGATAGATTTTCGTGCCCTCCGCGCCGATAGCGGCACGGTTGACGATCCCCACCCCACTTTCATCTACCTTCGCTACAGCAATATGCCTGTCATCAGGCGACCACCAATGGCCCGTCTGCCGGTCCATTTCTTCCTGCGCGACAAATTCCGCCACGCCCCAGCGCACAGTATCGCTGGCGCCTTGGGTGAGCTGGCGCTCCTGCTTTGTGGCAATGTCCACCACAAACAGATTGCCGCTGCGCACAAAGCTGAGCCAACCGCCCTTGGGGCTAACCACCGGGTTGAGCTCGCCTTCTTTGGTGTTCGTGAGGCGCTCGGCCTTCCCATCTGTTGTCGCCAGATACAGGTCGCCGTCGAGCGGCACGAGGATATGCCGGCCATCTGCCGCCCAGTCATAACGCACTATGCCGCGCGTACCGCCAATGCGCGCTCGCTCACGCTGCATCTTCTCTTCCTCCGAAAGCTCCGCCCCTGTCCCCAGCTTGAGTGAATCCACCAGCATGCGTTCTGTGCCGCTGCTCGTATCTATCGCCCACAGGTCATAGCGGTCCCGGTCATTCTTTTGGTTTTTGAGCAGGGTCACCAACGTGCCATCAGGCGATATCTGAAGGCCACGGGGCTGCGTGCCGGACAGGTCCGGGCTGGAGAATATACGCTCCAGCGTGAGGCTGCGCACATCAGCAACTGGCTGCGCTGTCTCACGTGCGCTGGCAGGCCCGGCGCTGGAAAACACTGTCATCAATAAAGCTCCGGCAATGAAAGAGAGGGAAAAACTGCGAAACATGAATGGCATCCTTTGATTGCCACAAGAGTAAACCAGTGCATCGTGCAAAGGAAAGCGCTTTGATCCGGTTGACGCTTGGCGCTCTACAGGTCAATTGGGAACGCCGAGTACTTAAATCATAGGGAATAAAGTTTCATGTCTGTTGGCCTGATTGCGCTGCTTGATGATGTTGCCGCCATGGCGAAGCTCGCTGCGGCGTCTATTGACGATGTCAGCGCGGCGGCAGCCAAAGCCAGCGCCAAGGCGGCCGGTGTAGTGATTGACGACGCCGCTGTGACACCACGCTATGTTGTAGGGCTGACCCCGCAACGAGAGCTGCCAATCGTCGGCCGTATTGCCATAGGCTCGCTGCGTAACAAGCTGCTCTTCCTGCTTCCCGCCGCGTTAGCGCTCAGTGCATGGGCGCCATGGGCGCTAACGCCTATATTGATGCTGGGCGGCCTCTACCTTTGTTATGAAGGTGCGGAAAAAATCATCGAATATTTCTTCCCACACAAAGTGCATGATATTGATGAAGCCATCCGGTCAGACAATCTGGAAGAACATGAGCGCATCACTGTAAAAGGCGCAATCCGTACCGATTTTATCCTGTCAGCTGAGATCATGGCAATCTCTCTCTCAACCGTAGCTGACGAACCGCTCTGGCAGCAGGCGCTCGTTCTCATTGTCGTGAGCCTGTTCATCACAGCAGTCGTCTACGGGGTTGTTGCGATGATCGTAAAACTGGACGACATCGGCCTGCATCTATGCCGCGAGCATGATGGTTTCCTGAAGACACTCGGCAGCGCCCTAGTCCACGCCATGCCGAAAATATTAGCAGCGCTCACAGTCATCGGCACTATAGCAATGCTCTGGGTCGGTGGGAGTATCATCTGGCATGGGTTGGAAGAGATATCGCAAGTCAACCTCTCCGTCCCCAATCTATAGAAATTTATACAGAACAGCTGCGATCACATCACTGCTCGTTTGGGAAACTATTTTCTCAATCGGGCTTAATAACTATATAATTCTATTATTATATCCTTCCCCCTACAGCTAATTCTCTACACATGGAAAGTTCAAGCCCGCCTAGGCCGTGAACTCATAAAAGTTGCCCGGGCGCGGGCATTGCTTTGGCCATGATAGTATGGGCAAGAGTAGCGGCCTCATTGATTTGGAATGACAGTTATGATTCAGGTGTCCGGAAAGGAACCTGAATGATGAGCGGTTTGTTATGGCTGACGGACGAGCAAATGGCTCGCGGCTTAAGCCCTATTGCTCCAAGAGTCATGGTCGGCGGCGTATTGATGGCCGGCGGGTGTTGAGCGGGATCACCTTCGGCAATCGCAATTGTCAGCGGTGACAGGATATGTCGAAGGGCTATGGCCCACACAAGGCGCTTGATAATCGATGGAAGCGATGAGGAAATAAGGGAGCGTTCCTCAGAATGATGGAAAGCTTGACGTAACCTAGAGCTCCGGACCACATGGCGATCATGATCGACACGACTTATCTCAAGGCCCGCCGCACGGCATTGATAATGTAAGTTAAAAAAGGGAGGGGCACCGGACACCTAATTGCTCGTACTAAAAGCGACATGAATACGAAACTGCACGCCGTCACCGATGCAAATGATCGCCCGATCAGATTCTTTATGACCGCTGGGTTGGTAAGCGGTTATATCGACAGTACCGCCCTACACAACAAGTTCCCCAAAGCGCATGGCTGTTAGCTAACCGTGGCTATGATGCCGGCAGGTTCCGAAAGCCCCTAAACAAGATAGAGTATCAATCCCTGCATTCCAGACCACAAATCCAGCGTGATACATATCAAATAAGACAAGGGCACCATAACCGCATCAAGATCATGTCGGTCGGCTCAAAAACTGGCACCACATCGCTACCCGCCACGATAGGTGGCCAACTGTATTTCTCTCCGCCACCCTCTTTTAGCTATGATAATCCATGAGTCCTGAGCCGAGCTCGGGCACGTCACACATATAATCGCCGTTTAAAGTAGAGCTGTTCATGCGCTGAAAATTTCCGTCAACCCCTTTTATTTTGTAATGGAGAAGTATAGGACGAACGAAACTGATCAATAAAAATATTTAAAGCGATGCCCAAAATATATGCTAGATAACATTATGCAAAGTTGCCTCATTCAAGAGGCAAGTGCGATTCGTTCTTTTGCAGGACAACATTCTGCCTCATTAGAAAACGCGGTTGACTTGATATGCAAACAAAATGGCTGGCTTGTTGTAGCGGGAGTAGGCAAGAGTGGCCATATTGCACGTAAGATTGCATCGACTTTTAGATCATTAGGCCGAAAGTCAGTTTTCCTCCATCCTTCCGAAGCAAGTCATGGAGACCTTGGTCTCGTGGAGGATGATGGTCTCGTATTGGCCTTGTCAAACTCTGGTGAAACAAGTGAACTCAGCGATCTTATCGCATTTTGTACAAACCGTAATGTACCTCTAATCTCTATAACCTCAAGTGCTGAAAGCACCTTAGCCAAGGCTTCAGAGACATGTATTGCATACGGCCACGTTGAAGAAGCCTGCATTAACGGGCTCGCTCCAACCGTATCGACAACCCTTGCTTTGGCCATCGGAGATGCTTTAGCTGTTGGTGTCAGTCATGCGGCAAACCTAACAGCAGAAGATTTCAGGCGCTATCACCCAGGAGGCAAATTGGGCGTCCGTTTACGTAAAGTATCAGATGTTATGCATACTGGAACTAAGCTGCCTATTGTTGACCAGGGTGTGGGGATGGGTCAAGCTATCGCAGAGATGGCCGCCAAATCTCTTGGCTGCGTTCTATTGCAAGACAATGATGGTTTCCACGGCATCATCACCGATGGCGATATCCGTCGAAATGCGGAAAACTTATTCCAGATGCAGCCTATCGATATTGTAACTACACACCCTATAACGGTAGCTTCTGACATAGGGCTTGATGAAGCGGCCGCCCAGTTAACAAATGCAAAAGTGTCTGTCGGAGTTATTATGGCAGCAGATAGAGGTGTACTCGGATTAATTCACATCCATCAATGTGTGACAGCTTAGTTTGCTATGCCGCGAGCAGTCATCATCATTCCTGCAAGATATGGGTCATCGCGTTATCCAGGAAAGCCATTGGCAATGATCCGTGATGCTAGTGGTCAATCTCACAGCTTGATCAGGCGTAGTTGGGAAGCTGCTATGGCGGTTAAGGGCATCGACAAGGTTTATATCGCTACTGACGATATGCGTATAGCATCGCATGTCGAGGATTTTGGAGGAAATCCGATAATGACCTCAGCGGAATGCGCCAATGGAACCGAACGTTGCGGTGAGGCAATGAAAAAAATTGGTAGCGAGGCAGAAATTATCATCAATTTCCAAGGCGATGCGTTATTAACTCCCCCATGGATAGTAGAAGAATTAATCGGCGCATTGGAGCAGCAGCCTGATGTAAGCATAGCGACTCCAGTAGTGCGCGCTGACCTCGAAACATGGCATACTTTGCAGCAAGAAAAGCAGGCCCACCGGTTAGGTGCAACAACCGCCGTATTTACGAAAGATAAAAAGGCACTTTATTTTTCAAGAGAGGTTTTGCCCTATATCAATGATGAAGCTGCAGAACAGGCCAAGTCTTTGCCGGTTTATGTTCATGTTGGGGTTTATGCCTATCGCCCTGACGCACTTGATACATACAACTCATGGAGCATGGGTCCGCTTGAAGAAAAAGAAGGGCTCGAGCAACTCCGCTTTTTAGAAAATGGGCAACAAGTGCTTTGTGTCGAAATTAGTACACGAGGTCGTGTATTATGGGATCTCAATAACCCTGAAGATATCGAGCGAATAGAGAGAGCATTAAATGACGTATGAACCGCTTCTTACAGAGGCATCCATAAATGTAGGCAATATCAAGATTGGTAATGACCTTCCTTTTGTTCTAATAGCCGGTCCGTGCCAGATTGAAAGCCGAGACCATGCTCTGATGATGGCAGAGAAGATTGCCGAGTCCTGTTCGGCAAGTGGCCATCAATTTATTTATAAGTCCAGCTACGACAAAGCCAATCGCTCCTCGCTCTCTTCTGCTCGTGGTATAGGTATGGACGAAGGATTGAAAATTCTTCAAGAAGTCAAAGCAACATTCGGATGCCCCGTATTGACCGATGTTCATGATGCCCATCAATGCGCTCCAGCTGCTGAAGTAGTAGATGTTTTGCAGATACCAGCATTTTTATGCCGTCAGACAGACCTTCTAATATCTGCGGCACGTACCAATGCAGCCATAAACGTGAAAAAAGGGCAGTTTTTAGCTCCATGGGACATGAGGAACGTAGCAGAAAAAATTATAAGGTCAGGCAACAACCGCGTTATGTTATGTGAACGCGGGACCAGTTTTGGATATAACACTCTTGTCAGCGATTTCAGATCACTACCTATAATGGCGGAAACGGGCTGCCCGATTGTATTTGATGCTACGCATTCGGTTCAGCAACCAGGAGGCCTTGGCAGCAGCAGCGGTGGTGACCGACGTTTCGTACCTGTCCTTGCGAGGGCAGCAGTTGCGGTAGGGTGCGCAGCATTATTTATCGAAACACACGAAGATCCTGATCACGCTCCATCTGATGGTCCAAATATGTTGAACATCACTGATCTGAACTCCTTGATGCAGGAACTAGCTCACAAGTAAATAGTATCTATCAAGATTCTGGCATTCGGGTCTATATCTAAAACGACCAACTGTACATTTTGGAAAGCGCTATGGATAATATCAGAACCGCGATCTTCCTCCCAGTTAAGGGATCAAGCGAGCGTATAAAATCAAAAAATATGAAATTACTCGATGGGAAGCCGATTTTTCTTCATACGCTCGAAAAAATTGCAAATATGCAAATCTTTGACGAGGTTTGGCTAGATACTGAATCAGATCAAATTATCGAAGCCGCCACACATGTAAACTGCAAGGTCATGAAGAGGGATCCGGAACTAGCAACTAACAAAACTGACGGGCATCAACTATTCTTGAATGAAGTTAAGCACACAGACGCAGATATCGTATTGCAAATACTAGGTACAAGCCCTTTCATTAGTGAAGATACAATCACGCGCACAGTCCAAGTTTTAATAGAAAACCCACAGCATGATTCCGCTGTTCTTGTGCAGCGAGCCAAGCAATACACTTGGATAAATGAACGTCCAGCATATAATTTTGAGAATATTCCCAACTCTAAAGACCTACCGGAGACCATTATCGAATCAATGGGGCTTTATGCTGTGAGACGTGAAGTTGCACTTGAAACTGGGAAACGTATTGGCAACAAACCATATCTCATCGATGCATCGCCCCTGGACGCCATTGATGTTAACTGGCCAGCAGATTTTGAACTTGCCAACCTTATTGCAGCGGGCAAGCGAGAAAGAGAACGCAACCTCTTTCAAAACCTCTGTGCTCAGCTCTCAACAGCTATGCTCTCAGATGTCATGGACGATCTTGGCATTAGTGAAAACCAGCTCGTATTTGGCCTCATTTCCAATCAAGAAAATGGCCGCCTCTTTGCGCGCGCAAAAACATTGCGTCTACGCGCAATCAAGGAAGGTGAGGACTTTACTGGTATTTATGAAGCCTTACAATCATATGCAACTATCATCCCAAATGACGTGATTGTAGTCGAAAACGAGGTCCCAGACTGTGCCTATTTCGGCGAGCTTAACGCCAACCTCGCCGTACGTTGCGGTGCAGCCGGAGCTATAATAGGCGGGACGACCCGCGATAACGAACAAGTAAAAAGGCTGAATTTTCAAACATTTTCGACCGGTTATGTTGGCAGAGATGTGCGCAAACGTGCTGTTGTTGATACCATAAATCAACCGATCTCGTTGATGGGTGTAACGGTAAATCCAGGAGATTTGATTTTTGCAGACTCCGAAGGTGTTGCTGTAATCCCACAACAATATGAAAAAGCTGTGTTGGATGAAATGTTAAAGCGCCTTAAGAATGAACGCAATATTCTGCTGACCATAGCAGAAGGTGGCGATATACAAGAGCTTGTAAATTCATTCGGTTTTTTCTGAGGAAGCTATGAAGATTGTCTATTATTTTGAACCTTGGATTGAACTCGGTCGACCATATCTGCGATATCACAATCTTCGATATCAAATCGGACCGCAAATTTCTGCCTTAGTTAAAGAATACAAAGATATAAATATATCAGTCGTTATTGGCGAAGGCACTTATGCTAAGTGTCTTTCTGACGGATATACTATAAAAAATGTAGAATTTCACGTTCTTTATGACAATGAACTTCGTGAGATATTCCCTAACTATCTTGATGCCTCAATAAAAACATTTCATAATACAGCAAGTGATGATCAATCACTTCGCATGGCTAGTCTGGTCCAAGATAAATTAGGAGATGGTTTTCAACCAGATCTTCTTATATCATTTTTGTCACCAGCTTCTCATTTCCAAAAAATATGGCCAGACGCCGCTATTCTATATACTGAATTCGGAATATTTTCGCGAGCCCCCTTTCCTCGGACTTTCTATTTCGATCCATTTGGTATGTTTCACAATTCTTACATTGGGAAATTTGAGAATGAGTTACGTGAGCAAAAAATATCATCTTCTGACCAAAGGCACCTAAACCTGCTTCGTAATAAAGTTGAATCTGGACTAAATGACATAGTCCCAAATTTGCATAAGGAGTTAAAATCGCATGGTTTCAAAAAAAATATTCTGTTACCAATGCAGTTTTCAGGATATTTTGGTTTTGATGCCTGTAGTGATTATTCTAGTCAATTTGAGATGCTCTTTGATGTATTGAAGCGTACCCCTTCCGATATTGGAATAATTGCGACAGAGCATGGCGCATGGCCCAGTGTCATTGATGATCACAATATTGATTTTTTAAAACAGAGCTTTAGAAATCTGATAATCCCGGAAAATTTTAAAAGTGTAAATAATTTATCTCAATTATTACTTCCTATTGTTGATGGCGTTGCAAGCGTTTCATCCTCCGTAGGCCTTCAATCAGTATTCTTTGGAAAGCCATTACTTGCACTAGGGAAAAGTCATTTAAATACTTTCTCTTCTGGAAATATTGAAAATACAACCAATATACTGGACGGTTCCCACAGTAAAAAATTTGATGGTGCTATAAACCATCTTTTACGTTCCTATTACCACCAAGACAATATAATATATTCTGCAGAATGGGCGCGAGATTTTTATCAAAAGGCGGTGCAAAAACACCGTTCTGGACATAAAGATTTTAATTACTTTTCCCCAAGCACTGCCAATCGAAATTTCTATTCTACCTTGGGCCACGCATTAAGAATAGAAGAGTTTAAATCATCTGAACAGGGCATTAATGCGTATAATGATATACGTATTCCTCAAAGCGAAGTTGACCAAGACACTGCCACTCTGAATAATTATGATATTATATCATTTGATATTTTCGACACCTTAATACAGCGCCCCCTGATGATGCCCCATCAGCTCTTCCAGCTTATGCAGGAAGAAGTGCGTAAATTAGTTGATGACCCCCATCTCAATTTTCATTCACTTAGAAGAAGAGCTGAAAATTTAACTAGGTCAGAAACAGACAAAGACGAAGTGTCAATAGAAGAAATTTATGAAGTATTATGCCAAGAAAGTGGAATACCTTATAATATATGTGAAAAAATAATGGAACTTGAATGGCAGTATGAATTAAAGTTTTGTGAACCACGGCCATATGGAAAAATACTTTTTGATATAGCGAAAAGGCTAGATAAAAAAATAATTTTGATATCAGATTTTTATTTTGGGGAATATTTTATTAAAACCCTTTTAGAAAAAAATGGATTTGAAGGATATAAAAATATTTTTATATCTTGTGATGTCCGCCTTAGTAAAAGATCAGGACTGTTATTTGATCATGTTCTTCGCACACTGAACATAAGAGGCACATCTATTATTCATATTGGTGATAATTATAAATCTGACATAGAAAATTCATCTATATATGATATATCTTCACTTCACCTTCCAAAAGGAAGTGACCTTTTCTTCAGAAACAAATCCATTTCCACTATTTGGAAAAATGAACGGCAAAGAAATTATTATCCATCAGACGAATTGCATAACTCAACAGCAGTGATGCTTGGATTAATTATAAATAATTTATACGGAGACCCACGAAATAAAGATATGGTTTCCGCCTTTAATGGAGACGCGAAATCATTAGGCTACAGCTTAATGGGCCCTATAATTTTAGGATTTATATTATTCTTACGACATGAAGTCAGAATGAGTGAGGTCGAAAAGCTCCTCTTTCTATCACGTGATGGTTATTTGTTGAAAAGAGCGTATGATATAGTTGAATCGACATCCCCTATTGGAATTCCGTATGAATATATACTAGCATCTCGTAAGGCGTTTACCAGCGCGAATCTCGTTACTAAAAGTGATCTCTATGCAGCCCTGACAGTACCTTTTAAACCTAGCACGATAGACGATATTTTAAGTAAGAAGTTTTCCATCGACCCTTCATTGTTAACAGACCAGGCTCTTTCCGACATTGGGATTGTTGATCGAGACACTATATACCACCCCATAGCAGATGCTACCAATATCAGAAATATTGTGGAGGTAATTTCTGATGATATATTAGACCTATGCAAAAAGAAACGCGCAGCTGCTCAGCAGTATTATATGCAGTATATCCCTAATAATGCGAAGGTTGGTCTTGTAGACATCGGTTACTCAGGATCGGTGCATAAACAATTTAAAGCATTGATAGATGTTGATGCTAGCTGCTTCTTTTTACTTACAAACCTACAAGCCAAAAAGCTTCATCGGTCGGGTACGGAAATAAAAGGCTTTTTAGGCCAGTTTATAGATCACACATCACCTGATTCCCCATTTTTTGGGATCATTTCCCTTCTGGAAACCATGTGTGGTAGCTACGAATCGTCATTAGAACATTTTGAAATTGATGAAGGCTCTGCGACGCCTCAATTTTCACAGTTGAAACCGAGCGGCGCCCGTCGGCGTACACAAATACGTAAACTACATGATGGTGCGCTTGAATTTGTATCCGATTTTATACAGAAATTTGACCTCTCTGCGCATGATTTTGATTTATCACCAGAACTTACGATGAAGTGGCTACGGGCACTCGTCTTAACTCCAACGCGCGGCGACGCCCTTGTGTTCAACAATATCGAACATGACGATTCTTTCGGTGGTCATGATAATCGCTATATTATCCCAGATGTGACAAAGCTTATTAAAAAAATGAATGGTAGGGTAACAGTAAAGCAAGCCAAAAGCCTTATTAGCCAAAGCGATTGGAAAAATGGAACAGAAGCACTTTTACCAAAAAGACGATCTACCCCCTCTAGTGCCAACTACCATTTCATCCCTGTGAAATTATCGGTTTATCAGCAGGCATTACCACTTCGATCCGAGGGAAATAAGCTAAACTTTCACACCTTTTCAGCAATCACCCCCACCCCAAGAGTTAAAATGTCAAGCTTTCAACGAAAAATGCGAAAGTTGAGGCAGCGCCCAAAAGCCTTCTTTCAAGATGCAAAAAATCCACTCTTAAAAAAGATGTCAATCTTTTTCTCCGAGGCATAGCAAAGTATATGATTTCATATCATTGACATGGCCACCTATAGACAAATGCCAGCTTATGCTGATTTAGTATCCGCCCTTACCCAATTTTCTGGCGGATTTGCATATTGGCTCGACCAGGAAATCAAACGACAAAACCCAGATAATATAGTTTTCTGCAGCCGTGAAGGTTGGTATTTAGGGAAGTGCTGGGAAAAAGTAACGACAGATATCGAAATGCGCAAACGGGCGCGCTATATCCGTATATCTAGAAGGTCAATGGCCCTTTCTATGTCGGGAAATCTAGAACAATTAAAACGGCAGCTTGCAGCACCATCGGCGGATTGTTCCTTAAAACAATTTATTAAAGAACGTTTTGGTTATACTTTAGAAACAAGCGACCAAAGCCTTATAGAAAAATCAGGTTTTTCATCTGCAGAGGCGATCATCAATCGTAGAAGCCATTTGAACGAGCTAACACAGCTGGCTGAAGGCCTGAAAGACAAATTACAGCCTATTTTTAATAGGCAGCAAGACTTAGCCAAATCATATTACGTAAAGTTTGGGCTAGATGAAGGGCGATCAATGCTGGTCGACATAGGGTATAACGGAACTGCGCAGCGTTATCTTAGTACATTATTCCCGAAAGTTTCTTTTATAGGGCGGTATGTTGCGACGTTTACAGGTATTAGGGGACTTACCGAACAAAAATCTTGGCTATTAGCATCTGCAAACAATCGTAGTAAACGCCACCCAATCACACGCAATATCCCTCTATTCGAATTTATTATGATGACGCAGGATGGGCCACTTACTCAATTTGAAGGAACAATGGAACATCCTAAAACAGTTCTAGGACAACCGTTAGAAACACATGTCCAACATTTCTTACATGAGCTCCATGATGATGTACTGAGTGCCCTAAGCTATAATGATCAGTCATTACGAATGGGTCAGGCTTGCGCTCATAAACTTCTCACAATGATAGATAGACCTAATAGAGATTTGGTATGCTTGCTAGGGAGTTTTTATATTGATGACATATATGGCGGTAAAGAAGAAAGGTGGCTAATCCCTGAGCCACTACCGTTACCTAATGCTCACATAGACGAAATTCATACATATCTTCAGAGCGCTTCTTGGTTCGGCGGTGCATGGTACCGCTTAACAGAAAATATGCACAAAACACAAAAAATTTTATTGAAGGCACGAATAGCAATCTATCGTGGGCAGAAGAGGTGGGCTCGCGCTAAGCGTACTAGACAAAGAGCCAATTATTAACTTTCATTAGTGTAGGTTAACGCCATTATATACCAGTATAAATAATTTCACTGCTGGATCAAACTAGCGTATATACCCACCTCTAGGACCAAATCTTGATAATTATAAAGGGCATAGTGTAGCGACCCTAGCCGAGGAGGAGGGGGCAGGAGCGTATGGAATGTATAAGCTTTCCTAACGTGTAAGAACAGCCACGTGATCGGGCCTATAAACCCAAAACAACCGCATTTGTAAAACCAACCAGGCTATACTGCAGACATTTCTGCTGCATACTTTAGCTATTTTGATGCATCAAAACGATATAATAATCATGATGCTAGCGCCAACATATTAGAACATCATAAATTATGAAAAAATCAAATTTTTCTCAGTTTTTGGAAACCTCACCTCAGATATTTCGTATTCCTTACCTTAAAGTCTTTGTTGGTGTCGATTCTATAACCAATGGAACTTCTAATAAAGCCACATCAATCGCTGGCTGGGGCGCTAAACCATCAGGTATACGTGCTGAATTGCGGGCCGCTAGGCGAGGCCTCCCCCCTCTTTTCCTAGAAGATGGCTTCCTCCGTTCTTTCGGTACTGGAGACCTTTTTCCTCAGCTTTCAATGGTAGTTGATCATCGTGGAATTTACTATGACAGTACACGCTCCAGCGCGCTGGAAAACATGCTGAATTCAGATGAGAATATGTTTACTGGTATCGAAGGTCAAGTTGGTCACGCTTATACTGCCGTTCTCTCCCACAAACTCAGCAAATACAACCACGCCCCTCCTTTCGACACCGCCCTACTCCGTTCAGATGACCACAAGTGTATTCTCATTGTCGATCAGACAGCGGGCGATCATTCTATAAAGCTGGGCGGTGCGAGTGCAGACACATTTGCAAACATGCTGGCCACAGCGCGCACCGAACATCCTGATGCCACCATCTATGTCAAAACACACCCGGAAGTCAGTTCCGGTCGCAAGGCAGGGCATTTCCGTGACCTGCAAGAAGATAGTCGCACTATCCTGCTTCGTGATCCTGCAAACCCGCTCAGCCTTATCGAGCATATGGATCATGTCTATGTAGTCAGCTCAACCATGGGCTTTGAGGCATTGCTTGCGGGCAAACCAGTCACGTGTTTCGGCATGCCCTGGTATGCCGGCTGGGGCGTGACCGATGACCGCCTCTCCTGCCCCCGCCGCACCAAAAAGCGCAGTGTCGAAGAATTATTCGCGGCTGGATATTTCCATTATCCGCGCTACCTAAACCCCGTCACAAGGGAGCGGGGCACTATATTTGATATGATCACATGGCTGGAGCGACAGAAGCGGGTCGAGACCAGCCTTCACGGAGAGCAATATAAAGGTCGGCTGATCTGCATCGGCTTCAGGCGCTGGAAGCAGGCCAATATTGCTGAAATGCTCTCCCTTCATACGGGTGGAGCCTTATTCGTAAAAAACACAGCAGAGGCTCGCGCGCTCAAGCCGGGGCCGGACGATCATATTGTCTGGTGGAGCAGTGCGCCACCAACAGGCGCACTGGAGTTGGCCAAAGAATATGGCGCCGGCATTATGCGGATGGAAGATGGCTTTATGCGCTCGGTCGGTCTGGGGTCTGATCTCATTCCGCCACTTTCCCTGGTGCTTGATAGGCGCGGGATCTATTTCGATCCACGCCAGCCCTCTGATCTGGAACATATTTTATCGACTGCATCATTCAGTGATGAGGATACAGAGCGTGCGTATAAAGTGCGCATGTTCATTACTGAGCATGGCATCACAAAATATAATATGGAGCCGCGTGAGGCCGCTGCATGGCCCAGTAATGGACGGCGCGTCATATTAGTGACGGGGCAAGTTGAGGACGATGCGTCCATCCGTTTCGGCTGCTCTCAGGTCAAAACCAATAGCGGGTTGCTGCGGGCTGTCCGCGCGGCCAACCCTGATGCATTCATCGTCTATAAGCCACATCCCGATGTTATGTCAGGCAACCGCAAGGGCAGGCTTGCGCTAGGCGAAGCAAGGCAATGGGCTGACTATATTGAAGACAGGCTCTCAGTCATCAGCTGCATTGAATCCAGTGATGAAGTGCATGTGATGACCTCTCTTGCCGGCTTTGACGCACTGCTTCGGGACAAAAAAGTAGTGACCTATGGCCAACCTTTTTTCGCAGGCTGGGGGCTAACGGAAGATCATGATGCAGATGGAGGTGCCTTTTCCAGACGTCAGCGCCGCTTGACACTTGATGAGCTGGTTGCAGGCACGTTATTGCACTACCCGCAATATTGGGACCCTGTGCTTAAAGGCTATACGAGCTGTGAAGCGGTATTACATCGGCTGGTTGAAACCCGTAGCGCCCTTGAGGCCCAGGGAGGTCTAGAAAAGTTGCGTACTGGCTATATGCGTCGTCAAATACGCAAGGCAAAGATATTGGCCAAAAGCTGGCTCAAACAGCGCCGTAGTTAATGCTGATCAGAGTCGCAGCGCGACGCCCGCTGTAACAGCCAGTTGATAGAGAATTTGGCTGAACTCCTTAAATATCTGACGTGACTTCACATCAATCTTGGGCAGCACGAGGATCTCGTCTCCTTGCGTGATAGAGGACGTGCGACCACCAAATTTGAGCCTGCGTGAATTACGGCCTGCTTCAGCAAAGCTACCATCCTGACGCGCGACAATGATACGCGACGCATCTGCCTTATTGGTAAAGCCCCCTGCCCGCGCAATATAATCCCTGACCGAGAGATTATCATCAAAAGCGACCGCATTGGGAAAGAGCACCTCACCACTGACCAGCACGATGCCGTCACGTGCCGGAACCCGTAATATATCACCATTTTCAAGCAGCAGTTTACTTTGGTCCGGAGCCTGCGAGATGACCACCTGCCCACGCGGCTCAACTTTTTTGGCACGATCAACCCAACGTAAGATGAGGTCCGCCTCTTCCTTGCGCAAACGCGCTTCTTCATTGGTACCCGAACGTGCTGTCAGAGCCGCTGTTTCCAGCGCCCGAAGCGAAGTTTCCAGCAGCGCCTTCTGCCGCACTTTAACGCTCTGACGATAGAGCTGAATATTGGTGGAATCTGAACGCTGCGAATACTCAATCCGGCCCAGCAATTCGTCGAGGTGCGTACCATAAGGCAACACATACTCCTGTGGGCTTTCATGCTCCCCCTCAACACGGACAGTAATTGTCCCCGGTTTTTTGTCAGCCGTAAAAGCTAACTCATCACCATTTTGCGCATAAACGCCAGGTGCCTCTGCCAGCGGATAATATTCGACATTACGTGTAAGGCCAGTGTTACGTGTCACGCGAACATGCGTGACCTGCGGGAAGGGTTTGGCCAGTTTCACAAAATCATCCAGCGACTTGCTCTCGCTCTGGAATTCAAACTGCTTCGGGTTTTCTGCCAGACCGCTCACCTTCACCATATTGGCGCGTGGTTCGACGAATATGACATCACCGTCGGCCAGTTGCACCTGTGGAATTTCGCCGTTCAGGAGAAAATCATAGAGGTTCACAGTCGCCCGCACCCGCGCACCGCGTTTGATCTTGATAGTCAGAAAGGAACCACGCAGCGGGTCAATACCGCCGGCCTGATCTATGTAATGCAATATGCTGTCCATGCTGGTGCCGGCATAAGCACCGGGGCGATGCACGAAACCGCCAACATAGACGCGCACAGGCTGCGCTGCCGCAAGGTTAGCATAAGAAAAAACATTGGACCGAAACACGCTTCCAACTGCCTGGTCTATTCTGCTCTGCAAATTTTTGTTGCGCACTCCGAGCAGGCGTACCGGACCGACATTTGGCAAGAAGATATTGCCCTGAGGGTCCACTGTCAGAACAGACTGGTAATCAAATGCGCCCCACAGGCGCACCACAACCTGATCACCAACATTCACAGCATAATCGGGATTAAACTGCGCAGGCGCTTGCTTTGCAAAAGCACCGGAGAAGAGATTGGCGCCAAACACATCGCTTTTCAGATTTACCGAATAATCAAAATCCTGCGGGGCATCACCCTGCCCGGGTGATGAATCCGCTGATGTCGGGCTGATATTTCCTTCCTGGGAAACACCATTTTCAGGGCGCGCGATATCATCACTTTGCGGCTGCTGGCCCATAGAGTAGATGGACAAGGCATCAAGACCTCCTCCCTGTTGCGCATAACCAAATGGAGCAAGCAGGGTCATCGCTAAAAAAAGTACAACGGAAGCGCAGAATTTTGAAAGCATGAATTAGTCCCTGTGATCCTTGATGATAGCCATCAACAGATGTGCCACTCCGGCGAACAACATCGCCATGATGATATAAAGAAATGCTTGATAGAGACGTTCCGGTTTTTGCGCATCCTCTGGAATGGAAGGCGCTTGCACAATAGACATTTTCTTGATTGTGCGTGTCCCTTCGACACGCCCTTGCTCGAGCGCAACAAGCGCTGATTTATACATATCCTGAGCGAACTCAGCCTCAAGTTGTAAACGCTGAAACTCTTCAATTTTGCTATTGAGCTTATTTCCTTGAGGGGATGCCATTTTGGCATTTTCCTCATCAATCTGATCACTGATCGCTTCAATCTGCTGCTGAAGCTCTACCAACCTTGGGTGATCATCAACCAGATAGGCCCGCCTAACGGCCAACTGAGTCTGCAACTCTGACCGCTGCGCCTGTAATTGAGCCACCACTGTTGTGATCGCCTGTGTCGCCGCTTCGGGGGAAACAAGACCATTGCGGTTCTGATAATTAAGCACCTCACCGCGCGTCTTCATGGCCTTATCGCCCAGCACAGTCACCTGCTCTTCGAGAAAGGCAACCTGATTCTGGGCAAGATCATGCGCCATAGAGTTCATAAAACTCTCGCCCTCACGAACCAGCGCCTCGCCTATTTTATGAGCCATTTCAGGATCGAACCCCTGAACCTTGATGACCAATACTCCAGCATAATCATCATATTCGACGCTAACCCGCGAAAGATAATAAGCGTGCAGTTCCTCAGTCGTAGGATCAGACGTCATTCTGGAGAAGGGGTCGATCGTCCATGTTGAATAATGATCACGTAGCTTAAGCTCTTGATCCAGCTTACGCACAATATCCACTGAACGAAGGTAATCGCGCAATATAAGCTGGTCACTGCGATTTCCCGTTGATGTACCAGTCAAGAGCGATGTCAGACTGGCTTCAGTGCCTGCTCCTATTTCTGTGCGCTGCACGATAACATGCGCTTCAGATACATATCGGTCCGATGCTATAAAAAGCCAATATAGAGAGGAAAGCAGAGAAAAGACCAACGCCGCTGCCAGCAGTGGGTTACGACGCATGAACGGCCGGACATCTTCACGCAGAAAGCGTGAGCTGCGACCAGCGAGATCGCTCGCTTTCAACTCAAGAACCTCATGCTTCATTATGCCATGCTCTCTTTATAGGCATGGAGTGCATCATCCACCTTATCGAACCAATACGCCTTGCCTTCGTGTAGCCAGACACCTGCATCGCAAAACTCTCGCAACGTGCCCTCTCCATGCGAAACCATAATCAAGCTCGATTTTCCAAGCAGTTCTGTAAATGCATTTCCAGCCTTCTTCCTGAAAGCCGTATCACCCACTGAGGTTATTTCATCTGAAATATAGACATCGAACTCAAACGCCAGCGATAATGCAAATTGTAGCCGTGCCTTCATGCCCGAGGAATAGCTTTTAACAGGCTCTTCAAATGAATCTCCTATTTCAGCAAAGTCCTGAACATAATCAATAATTGCGTCCATATCAGCTGCACGGCCAAAAATACGACACACAAACTTCGTATTTTGTCGCCCTGTCAGTGAACCTTGCAATCCACCACCAAAACCCATTGGCCAGGAAACCCTGCAATCCCGCCTCACAGTGCCGCTCGTTGGGCGGTCAACGCCGCCAATAATACCAAGCAACGTCGATTTGCCAGCACCATTACGCCCTATCAGGCCTACGCTAACACCTTTTGGAATGGTGAAGCTTGCCCCCTCCAATATCCAGCGCCCGGGCCCATGATCCGTCCTATAACGTTTATAGACATCATCAACGACAATCATTTCGTCACCATGAAGTCTGCGAAACGACGATGCAAAACTAAACCAATCGTTATACCAACTATCGCGCAGATGTGCAGATACGGGATGCTCAGTCCCTGAACAGAATGATAATAAGGCGAGAATGCAAGGCGCGCCCCATCCAGGCCATGAACGATCGGATTGAGGAGCAACCACCCTCTATATGGCTCCGGGATATTCGCGATAGGGATAAGCACACCAGAGATGAAATAAAGCGGCATCATGATCATATTAATGACCTGACGAAACTCTGAAGCCAGTTCCGCAGCTACAGATATAATCAAACCCACGGCCACACCTAGTAGCCAAAGCCCTGAAAGAGCTTCCAGAAACCTCAATGGATCATAGGGAATTATGTCATAGCCAAGCATGGCAAGGCCCACAAAAAGAACTGCTATAACAACGATCATCAACACCACCTCCAACACACCACGCATCAAAACGGTGTCAGTAGGCGTAACCTGACGATATGTGAAAAGCGCTCTGTTCGCATCGATCGCTCCTGCCATCTGACTGGCTGTCCGCCTAAACAGGAAATAACCCTGCAATCCGATAACAAGCCATATGATCGTATCAATACCACCAATATGCTTTTGCCTGATAACGGAATATAGAACGCTCAGAACAATAGTATGTAACATTGGCTCCAAAATAAGCCAAAACCACGCGCTACGGCCTGCCAGACGGGAAAGCGCTTCTCTGAGCAGCAATGCTCGCCATACAGATAATGTTATCTTCAATGAGTGGCGATGTAATTCCACAAAATGTCCCGGCGTTGCTTTCATATATCCATCCGGACTGCGACGTGCACATTAACCATATTTGTAGCACGGTATAGGCGCTATGAACCGACTTTCAAATCACTTTGAGCTTTTTGCACAAAATTGACACCGCTGGCATTACCAGTTGAGTGGGGTTGTCAGACCGAAAATGGAGCGGGTGAGGGGAATCGAACCCCCGTCTTAAGCTTGGGAAGCTTCTGCTCTACCATTGAGCTACACCCGCAATGCCCATCTCCGCTAGTAAGCAAGTGAAGATATGAATGGTCAGTCTTCCGGAGCGATCGTGACGCGTAAGCCTTCGATCGCAGGCGTCACTTCAATCTGGCAGGACAAACGGCTCTGTTCGGTCTTATGATCGGAGCTATCCAACAAATCATCTTCATCTTCTCCACGTGGGGTCAATTCGCCCTTGAACGCAGGATCAACATAGACATGACAGGTCGCGCAAGAGCAGCAGCCACCGCAAAGGGCGAGTAACTCATCAAATCCATTGTCACGGATCACTTCCATGAGGTTAAGGCCCTCATCAGCCTGAACCGTGGACTCTTCTCCCCCGCGATTAACCACCACGATATCGACCATATTCATCAGCTCCTGAACTTCTAATCTATCCGTTGGGCATTCCAATAGCCTGTTATAGGTATAATTCAAGCTGGCGAGATCCGGGATGAACAGCTAGTCGTCTAATATGGTCCATACAACTGACACTCTTAATGCCAGTATCGATGCACTCTGTGCGATAGAGCCGAATTTTGCTGCTGCGCTGGAGCGCCATAGCTACCCGGCCCCTCGCGTACGCCCTCAAGGCTATGACACATTACTGCGAACCATCGTCGGGCAGCAGGTCAGTGTCGCAGCAGCCGCTTCGGTATGGAATAAGCTGGAAGCCTTACTAGGTAACAATTGCCCACCTGATGCCCTGCTAAGCCAAGAACCTGATACATTACGCGCATGTGGCCTCTCTCGCCAGAAACAAAGCTATGCACGAAGCCTCGCAGAACTCGTAATCTCAGGCGGGATAGATCTGAATAATCTTCCCGCCGATGATGAAGAGGCCATTGCCAGCCTTGTCAAGGTCAAGGGCATTGGCCGATGGTCTGCCGAAATATATCTGCTCTTTGCAGAAGGGCGCCGTGACATATGGCCTGCAGGAGACCTTGCCGTACGAATCGCCATCGGGCAGATATTGGGCATGGAAGAGCGGCCAAGCGAATCTACTGTACGTGACGTCGCCGAAGCCTGGCGCCCGCATCGTAGTGCTGCAGCCCTCTTCGCCTGGCATCATTATAATAGCGCGACGCTCTGAACGATGATTATAAGCGCCAACACCATTGCATGCATCAGAGGCGGACGCATGCTGTTTGCAGGGCTGAACTTCTCTCTGCAGGCTGGCGAGAGTCTTTTGTTGCGTGGCTCGAATGGTGTTGGAAAGTCTAGTATGCTGCGCATGATGGCAGGGCTTCTCCCCTGCCCGCACGGTACCATAGAACGCACTGGGCGTTTCGCACTGGCCGATGAAAATCTTGCGTTAGACAGTGGAAAGCGCCTGATGGATGCCCTTTCTTTTTGGGTAGAAGTAGAAGGAGCCAGCAGAGATATGCTTGAGCGCGCTATGGCGCATTATTCGCTCACTTCGCTGGCTGACATACCAGTGCGTATGCTCTCAACAGGTCAACGCAAACGTGCCATCCTCGCGCGCACTATGGCGAGTGATGCGCCCTTGTGGCTGCTCGATGAACCCGGAAATGGCCTTGATAGTGCATCGTTGGAAGCACTCGGCGCAGCAATGACCATGCACCTCGCACAAGGTGGAGCCATTATCGCAGCATCGCATTTCGACCTACCTCACAGCTTCACGCAAACGGTCGATCTTACAGCTCAGGAGCTACACCCATAATGCGCTGGTTCTGGCAACTCGTGCGCCGCGAACTGGCGCTGGCATGGAGCGGTGGCGGCCTATGGCTGCCCGTCATCTTCCTGCTGCTTGTCGCCAGCCTGTATCCCTTTGCCGTAGGCCCTGATGCTCCTCTTCTTTCCGCGACAGGCGGGGGCATGCTCTGGATCGCCGCACTGCTCGCAGCATTGCTGCCCGTCGAGCGTTTGATTGCACCAGACACGGAAAGCGGCTTTTTCGATCAGCTTCTGGTGCGAGATATATCCGATGAGATGATCGCGCTTGCGAAAATGACGGCGCACTGGATCGGCTTTGGCCCTGCCCTCATGATCGCAACATTACCAGCAGCGGCCCTGCTCAAACTCGATGGCGCCCAAATACTGCGCCTTGAAATCGGCCTTGCTATTGGAACGCCCGCCCTTGCCGCACTGGGGGTTCTTGTCGCCGCCCTCACCGCCGGCCTCCGAAGCGCCGGGGCATTGGCAGGCCTTCTCGCCTTGCCACTTGCTGTGCCTGTACTCATCTTCGGTGCGGGGTCACTACATTCTGGCAGTGGCGCCGCTGTTCAGTTCCTCGCTGCCATTTCATTATTGCTCGTAGCCATGACACCTATTGCTGCGGGCGCGGCCATGCGCGCTTCTCGTGAATAAGCCGAAGCGCCCGGCAACCATCACTTAACGCATATCATGCTATAAACCTGCCGGGGACCGACAGGAGCGCTATGGCAGTCAGTGGTGATTATAGCAGCCCGATCACGGTAAACGGCTTTAGCTGTCGCAATTGCTCTGATGTTGCGAAGGCCGAAAAGAATATCGATCCGGCTGATCCGACAGGTGCGAAAGAACGCGCCAAGGAAGGCGCTCGCGCAGACGAGCTTCGCCTCGACCAACAAAAAGCCGAAGATGTCATCGCTGTTCATAAAGCCCAACAAGAACGTGCTCAGCCCGTTAACGCCCCCTATTCTATCGGAAATTACAGGCCACCGGAACCGGGCAGCCTTGTCAATCTGAACGCTTGATATTGGTTTTCAGCATAGGCTGAAATGAACAACACCGGGCCTCTCCCCATCCGACTTCCTAAATATTGTACCTTATGGGAGGTCAGGTGGGGAGAGGGCCGGTGCGGCATCCGCGTTAGCGAGCCAATTAAGAAGCGCTCCAGCGCGCCCAAATAGCGGTTGGCAGCTCCAGCCCGCGCGCTTCTTCCCGCACAGAAAGCTCACCACATTCGACTTTGCCCGGCAGATCAGCAAAAGCCTGATTCAATAGCTCGCCAATCGCCAGCGCAGACATGCGCACAGCATAGACGGTTAAAAACAGAAAGCGGCTATCTTTATCCAATAGCTGACGGCAATTGCCTATCAGGCCCGGCAAATCCTGCTCCAGACGCCAGACTTCGCCATCAGGCCCGCGCCCATATTTCGGCGGGTCGAGCAATATGCCGTCATAACGCCGGCCTCGCCGAACCTCGCGCGCTACAAATTTTTGCGCATCGTCCGTAATCCAGCGCACCGGCCTGTCGTCCAGACCGGAAAGCTCTGCATTAGCACGCGCGGCTGTCACGGACTTTTTGGACGCATCAACATGCACCATATGCGCCCCTTGCGACGCCATAGCGAGCGTACCCACACCGGTATAGCCGAACAGGTTCATGACAGAAGGCGCCTCCATATCGGCCACCTGCGCACGCATCCAGTTCCACACAGGCGCCATATCAGGAAAAAAGCCGAGATGACGAAACGGCGTGCAGCTACTATGAAAGCGCACATCGTCCCAGCTCAGTTCCCAACTACGTGGAAGGTTACGGTCCTCGAAATACCAGCGACCACCGCCATCTTCATCCGAACCGGGAATAAATTCGCCATGCGCCTGCCAACCCTGCTGTGCAGGCTGCCACATGGCCTGAGGTTCAGGGCGAATGAAACGATAAGGGCCATAACGCTCAAGCTTGCGCCCATCGCCGCTATCAATCAGGCCATAGTCATCCCAGGGTTCACCCGTCAGAGTAGAGAGCTGCATCGCCGCTCACCTCATCCCTGCGCAGTGGCACGCTCTGCGATATAAGCCGTCACATCTTCATAGGTGCCGGGCAATTTCGCATAGGATTCTTCACGGTCAAACAAATCGCCAACACGCGCAGGCAAGCCTGGCCGCACGCCAATAGAGCGCTCCACCGCATCGCGGAATTTACCGGCATGCGCAGTTGCCAGCGTGACCACCGGCACATCATCGGGAATATCCTGTGCAGCAATCGCAGCCGCCAGACCAACAGCGCTGTGCGGATCGATAACCTGCCCTGCGCCCTCATAAGCACGGCGAATGGCAAGGCTCATATTGTCCGCATCGACACGGCACGAATGGAAGAGTGTTGATGCACCGTCGCGCTGGGCGTTGGTAAGGCGCATCGCCTTGGTTGCTTCGAAGCTACGCATCTGCTCAGCCAGCGCTATGCCATCACGCCCACCTACATCAAATAGCAACCGCTCAAAATTACTGCTGACCTGAATGTCCATGCTTGGCGTTGCTGTCGGAACCACCTGCCCCTGGCTATAATCGCCTTCAGACAGGGCACGGTGAAGGATGTCGTTCACATTGGTTGCAACAATCAGGCGCTCTATGGGCAGCCCCATTTGCGCGGCAACATGCCCGGCGAATACATCGCCGAAATTACCCGTGGGCACCGAGAAAGCGATTTTCCGACCAGGTGCACCCAAGCGCACAGCACTGTAGAAATAATAGACGACCTGCGCCATCAGCCGTGCCCAGTTAATGCTGTTCACCGCCGAAAGGTTATAGCGCGTGCGGAAATCCGTATCATTGAACATCGCCTTGACCAGCGCTTGCGCATCATCAAAACTGCCATCGATAGCAATATTATAGACATTAGGTGCCAGCACCGTTGTCATCTGGCGGCGCTGCACATCCGACACACGGCCATCAGGGTGGAGCATGAAGATGTTGATCTTCTCACGGCCAGCCACAGCATCAATCGCCGCCGAACCAGTATCTCCAGAAGTCGCGCCAACAATCGTAATATGATCGTCACGGCGCGACAGAAAACGCTCAAAGAGAAGCCCAAGCAACTGTAGCGCAACATCCTTGAACGCGAGCGTAGGACCATGAAACAGCTCCAGCATCCAGTGCTTATGGTCAAGCTGCACCAGCGGGGTCACCGCATCATGAGAGAAGCGGCCATAGGCTGAGGTACACAGCTCGCGCAGCTCATCTTCTGAAAGTGAACCTGCCACGAAAGGCAGCATGACTTTCACTGCCGTCTCTACATAAGAGAGACCAGCCATCGCCGCGATATCATCCGCTGAGAAGCGCGGCCAGCTTTCAGGCAGATATAAACCACCATCGCTTGCTAGCCCAGCCAGCGTTACATCTTCAAAACCCAGCGTCTGCGCGCTGCCTCTGGTGCTTACATATTTCATGATGGTGCGGCCTAGTGTGGTGGATTTGGAATTCGCTACATTGTAGCGGCTTAGGTCGGAGCGAATTTCAAATCCATAAACCATACTAGAATTCAATATTTGCTAGTGACCCTGATGAATCTGAAGCTCGTTAAGCCCTACCCTCATAATATGGCGAACTTCAGGTTCGGGTCACTAGCCTGCTAGTTTACGCAGGGCAAGAATTAAGAGTCTGATTCAAAGTTCGCATGAGAGCGATTTTGCAAGGCGCTATGACCCATCGGTGCCTTTTGTTCCGCGGCGACGCAGCGCGAGTATATATATGACAACAGCAACAGCTGCGAAGAAGAACCATTGTACGGCATAGGCCATATGGTTGTTGGTCACATTATCTGCTGTTGGGCGTGCCATAGGCTTTAGCTGCCCGGCTGGCAGGCTTTCCGGCGGCTGTTCGACGATAAGCATGGGTAGCAGAACCGGGGCCCTGCCTAATGCTCTTTCCAGCATAGTGCTGTGGTCCTTTTCGCGTGTGATCCAGCCAGACACTATGCCGCCCTGCCAATCAACGGACAGGTCCGGGCGGTCGGCAACGCCCAGCGACACCAGAGCGCCCGGCCCCTCTGCACCTGTGCGGCAATGAGCAACATAGCGGAACCCGATATTGCCATCAGAAGCGCGGCCAGCTTCAGCTTTCCAACTTTCAACGCTCAGGCAGTTCACACTCGATCGACGGAACATATCCTCCGGCGTGATAGGGCCTAAAAATGGATAGGCAATAGTGGGCTTTGATGGGTTTTCGCGCAACTCCATTATCGCCAGCTGTTTTTGCCCATCCCGTCTCAATTGCCAGAAACCCAGCATGACCATGATCAGTGCAGAGGCAACGACCAATATGGTCGGGATCAGAGGCCAACGCCGGGGAAGCAGCGGTTTATTCATGTTCATCTCCACTGGCTGGCTGACCTGCCTGCTCTAAAACACCTTCGCTTGCTTTGTTCTTATACTCAAGCGTGATCAACATGCCCTTAGCCACCCTGAGCGAGCCGACCACACAAGCAGTCGTTATAACCGGCCACAAAATAATATGCACGATAAGTGGTGGCCGCACGGCAAATTCAAGCCAGAGCGCAAGTCCTAATATGATCGCACCAACAATCAGCGTCAGAAAAGCTGCAGGGCCATCGCCTACATTATACTGATCATAGTCCAGCCCACACATGCGACATTTGGGCGAAAAACGAACAGGCGACGCAAAAAGGGTCTGTGCCTCGCATTGCGGACACAAACCCTTTGCAGCCGATAGTATAAGCGGCGTCGGCATCGCCTTATCGGTCATGTGGCTTTCAGGCCTCAACCGTGTACCGGTGCGCCCCAACCGCCCCATACATAGACAGCAACGAAGAGGAACAGCCAGACAACGTCAACAAAGTGCCAATACCATGCGGCAGCTTCAAAACCGAAGTGCTGACGCGGAGTGAAATGGCCTTTGGTCGCACGGATATAGCAAATGATCAGGAATATCGTGCCAACCAGAACGTGGAAACCGTGGAAACCGGTCGCCATGTAGAAACCTGAGCTATAAGGTGTACCACCGAAGCCGAAGGGAGCGTGTGCATATTCATAAGCCTGCACAGCGCTGAAAACGACACCCAGAGCGATAGTGAGCAAAAGCCCCTTCTTGAAGCCTTCGCGGTCACCATGAATGATCGAATGGTGCGCCCATGTCACTGTCGTACCTGAGCACAGCAGGATCAACGTGTTAAGCAGTGGAAGCTCAAAAGCGTTCAGAACTTCAACGCCCTTGGACGGGAACAGACCGTTGATCGGGTCTAGTTCAGACGGGAAGAGCGAGAAATCGAAGAACGCCCAGAACCAGCCCACGAAGAACATCACTTCCGAAGCGATAAACAGGATCATTCCATAGCGCAGGTGAAGCTGCACAACCGGTGTATGATCACCTGCATGTGCTTCTTTCACGACATCGACCCACCAGAAATACATGGTAGCAAGAACGCCAGCGAGGCCGATATAGAAAATCGTGCCGCCAGATCCACCCATGCTATCCGGGTGCATCCACATAATAGCCCCCATAGCCATTACCAGCGTCGATATGGAGCCCATAAGTGGCCACATGCTGGGCGGAAGAATGTGATAATCGTGATTTTTGGCGCCTGCCATAGTCTTACTTCCCTGTTCACAACGTGTGTGGTTAGTGCGATTCAAACGTCCTTAGCGCTGCTTTTCGTCCTGCTCAACAGGATTGAAGGTGTAGCTTAAGGTTATTTCTTCGACATCCTTATTATCAGGATCATCTAAAATCTTCGGATCGACATAATAGAGCACCGGCATACGTATTTCCTGCCCGGGCTGAAGCGTCTGCTCCGTAAAGCAAAAACATTGAATTTTTGAAAAATAAGCACCGGACTGTGTCGGTGTTACGTTAAATACCGCCGTGCCAGTTACCGGCTTGTCACTCAGATTTTTGGCAACGAATATCGCCATATCGCGCGCACCAACGGTAACTGTATCCGTGGTGTGCTCCGGGTAAAACTCCCACGGCATACCGGGTGCAATATTGGCATCAAAACGGATCGACATTGTGCGCGTGGCAGGTTTTACTGTTTCAGCATAGGCCGTATCGACGCGCTGCGTCGTACCATTAAAACCTGTAACCTGACAAAAGATACGATAAAGTGGGACAGCAGCAAAGCCGAGCGCAAGGCTGCCCAGCGCCAGCGCCGCCGCGAACATCATCACGCGGCGATTGCGGTGTTCCAGCGTAGGGGCATGGTGCGCATGGGCCATCAACCCTGCCCTCCCCCTGTCATTTTAACGATCGCAATCGCATAGAACAGGATAACGAGCCCGCCCAAAATCACACCCATGACAATCGCCCGGCTGCGCTGGCGCGCACGGATAGCATCCTGATCTAGCGGTTTTTCACTCTGCTCAGTCATCCGATCACCCATCTGTCTATTACAACGGCCCCAAACATCACGAAAAGATAAAGGATGGAATAGCGGAACAATGTGCGCTCTGCCTTCATCTTTGCGGTGTCTAGCTCCTGACTACGGAATACCCGAAATGCCAGAAAAGCAAAATAGCCGGTGCTCAGCAATGCGATTGTACCATAAACCGGGCCTGTCAGGCGCAACAATACAGGTGCGAAGGCTGCAATGGCCATGATAGCCGTATAGCCCCATATCTGTCGGCGGGTTTCACGCTCACCAGCCACAACCGGCAACATCGGAATACCCGCATTGGCATAATCAGGGCGTACGTAAAGCGCGAGTGCCCAGAAATGCGGAGGGGTCCAGAAAAAGATCAGGCAGAACATCGCAATGGGCAGCGCCGAAACGTCACCTGTCACAGCGGCCCAACCAATAACAGGCGGGAAAGCCCCGGCGGCACCACCGATAACAATATTCTGCGCCGTGCGCGGCTTCAGCCAGATCGTATAAACAAATACATAGAAAAGGATCGAGACAGCGAGAATGGCGGCCGCGAACCAATTCGTCGCAAAGCCCATAGTCAATACAGAGAAGAAGGACAGGCCAACGCCAAAATGCAATGCGGACTGTTTATCCATACGCCCTGCAGGCAGCGGACGGTCAGCGGTGCGCTTCATCAGCTTGTCGCTATCGGCTTCGACCCATTGGTTAAGCGCAGCTGCAGCCCCAGCCCCTACGGCAATGCATAATATCGCGGCAAAAGCGAGCACGGGGTGAATATGGCCCGGCGCCGCCAGCAAACCGCACAGCCCGGTGAAGACGACTAATGTCATCACGCGCGGCTTCGTCAGTGCGAGAAAATCACGCCAGTCTGCGGCCATATGGCTTTGGTTCAGCATTGCAGTCGTCATGTTTGTTCCAGCCCTCCTGTCGCAGGAGGAGAAATGCATCAGAGGCGGACACTAAGCCCGCCTCTGGATATCGTCTAGTTTACAGCAACTCAGTGATGCGTGTCTTTGATGACAGGCAGAGTTTCAAACTGGTGATAGGGCGGAGGACTGGACAATGTCCATTCCAGCGTATTCGCACCTTCACCCCAAGGATTACCTTCTGCCTTCTTGCCCGCAAAGAGCGACCAGAACATGTTCAGGAAGAAGAAGATCATGCTGAAGGCCATGATATAATAGCCGTTCGTGGCGATCTGGTTCCAATAAGCAAAGGCTTCCGGATAGTCAGGATAGCGACGTGGCATACCGGACAGGCCAACAAAGTGCATCGGGAAGAACAACACGTTCACGCCAATGAAGAATATCCAGAAATGCAGTTGGCCAAGCACTTCGCTGTACATACGGCCTGTCATTTTCGGGAACCAGTAATAGAGACCCGCAAAGAGCGAGAACACCGCACCGAGCGAAAGCACATAGTGGAAATGCGCAACCACATAATATGTATCATGCAGCACATCGTCCACGCCGCCATTGGCAAGCACAACGCCCGTCACGCCACCCACGGTGAACATGAAGATGAAACCAAGCGCCCACACCATCGGTGTCTGGAAGCTCAACGAGCCGTCCCACATCGTAGCGATCCACGAGAAGATTTTCACACCCGTTGGAACAGCGATAACCATCGTTGCCGCAGTAAAGTACATCTTCACGTTAACGGACATGCCCGTAGTGAACATGTGGTGCGCCCACACGATGAAGCCAACAACACCGATAGCAACCATAGCATACGCCATGCCGAGGTAACCGAAGACCGGCTTACGGCTGAAGGTCGAGACGATCTGGCTGACGATGCCGAAGCCCGGCAAAATCATGATGTACACTTCGGGGTGACCGAAGAACCAGAAGAGATGCTGATACAACTCAGGATCACCACCACGCAGACCGTCGTAAAAGACAGTACCGAAATTGCGGTCAGTGAGAAGCATGGTGATCGCAGCAGCCAGAACCGGCAGAGCCAGCAGCAGCAGGAAGGCTGTAACCAGAACCGACCATACGAACAACGGCATTTTATGGATCGTCATGCCCGGAGCGCGCATGTTGAAAATGGTGGTGATAAAGTTGATAGCACCCAGGATCGAGCTGGCGCCTGCAATATGCAGCGACAGGATCGCCATATCAACAGCAGGTCCAGGTGAGCCACTGGTTGAAAGCGGCGCATATACTGTCCAGCCTGTACCCGCACCATTACCGACACCGCCGGGAACGAAAGTCGAGCCCAAAAGCAGCGCGAAGGCAGGGATAAGCAACCAGAAGCTGATATTATTCATACGCGGGAACGCCATATCCGGCGCACCGATCATAATCGGGACAAACCAGTTACCAAAGCCACCGATGATGGCAGGCATCACCATGAAGAACACCATGATGAGGCCATGCGCAGTAACCAGCACATTCCAGAGATGATAAGCCTGGTCGAGAGAAGCCTCAGGACCGTCCATCATCTGAGCCCAGCTATGCAAATATTGAATGCCCGGCTCAGCCAGCTCAACACGCATCAGGCCTGAGATAAAGCCACCAATGATACCCGCAATAATAGCGAATATCAGATAGAGCGTACCAATATCCTTATGGTTGGTCGACATGAACCAGCGAGCAAAAAACGCCGGCTTATGATCTGCGTCGTGATGATCGTGGGCATCTGCCCCGTGCGCATCAGCTACTGTCGTTGTCATAGTTTCAGACCCTTACATCAAATCTTGGCAGGTGCAGCAGCATCTGCCGCAGCGGCTGTTGCCGGGGTTTCTTCGGCAGCGGGGGCTTCTTCAGCAGTGTCGCCACTGACTGTACCACCTTGCGAACGAACCCATGCATCAAACTCTTCGGGTGGCAACGCTTCAATAGCGATAGGCATATACGCATGCTTCACACCGCACAGCTCTGAACATTGCCCATAATATACGCCCGGCTTCTCAATCAGGAAGCTCTTTTCATTCAAACGCCCCGGAACCGCGTCCATCTTGACCCAGAGTGACGGGATCGCAAAGCTGTGAATAACATCAGCAGCCGTGATGATGAGCTTAACCGGACGCCCCGCAGGCAGGACGAGACGATTATCAACCGCGAGCAGATTTGGCTCACCATTTGCGAGCGCTTCTTCGGGTGACAAAATGTTGGAAACATATTCGTCAATGCCCTGATCGGGATATTCATAACCCCAATACCACTGGTACCCGGTTACTTTGACAGTGACTGCATCTTTCGGGGCGGGTTTATATTGTTCAGCGATCAGGCTGATAGATGGGACAGCAATCACCAGCAGAATGATAACCGGTACAACTGTCCAGATAATTTCGATCAGCGTATTGTGCGAGGTCTTGGATGGATTAGGGTTCGCCGAACGACGGTAGCGCACCATAATCCAGAGCATAAGCCCCAGAACGAAGAGCGAAATCACCGTGATGATCGGGAGCAGCAGCGCATCATGAATCCAGCGCGCTTGCTTCCCTGTCGGGCTGAACTGCTCTTGCAGGCCAAATTCTGCCGGGCGCGGCATGCCAATGCCCTCGGTTGGCTTCATACGGGCGGGAGCCGCCACAGTTTCAGCAACATCCGCTGGTGCCGCTTCCGAATCAACCGTTGCAGCAGCAACTGGCGCGGCAGCGTCTTGCGCATAGGCCTTTTCCGACACAGCAAGAGTCGGCGCAAAGGCCAGTAATCCTGCAAGAACGAACGATTTTACGATTTTCATAAGCGTCCCAATACCCTGTACCCCATGTGCACCACCCACAGCGCAGTATTCCCAGCGCGGGGTGATCAACAGGCGGGCTTATAGGCATGGTTTTCATTAGCCTCAAGCCGCAAAAGTCCCTTTTTCTTCAACTATGCATGCCGTCTTGCAAGCAAGGTTGCATGCGCTGCCTAACCTGCCTATCTGCGCAGCGAACAGAAAATGGATCTATAACAATGAATGACGACGAGATATTGGCCGAGTTTCGGACAGCCGAAGCCTTGCTAGAGGGGCACTTTATCCTCTCCTCTGGCAAGCACAGCGCCAATTATTTGCAATGTGCACGTGTGCTCATGAATGCAGATCGTGCGGGCAATCTGGCGCGCGCATTGGTACAAAAAATCCCGCGTGAGATTCGCTCCGAAATAGACCTTGTCATTTCGCCAGCTATGGGCGGCGTTATCATCGGCCATGAAATGGGCCGCGCCCTTGGCCTTGATGCGGTATTTCTCGAACGCCCCGAAGGCACATTCATACTACGCCGTGGCTTTTCTATAGAGCCAGGGCAGAAAGTGCTGATGGTCGAGGATGTTGTTACAACCGGCCTGTCTTCGCGTCAGGCTATGGAAGCTGTACGCGCTGAAGGCGGGATCGTTATTGCCGAAGCAGCATTGGTGGACCGGTCTGCTGGTGAGGCGGAACTGGGAGTTCCCTTTTATCCGCTCGTATCCCTTAATTTCCCGGTATATGATGCAGATGATCTGCCGCAAGAGCTGGTCGATATCCCTGCCATCAAGCCCGGCAGCCGGAAAAGCTGATCTGTGAGCGGTCCTGCGCCCCTGCGCCTCGGCGTTAATATCGATCATGTTGCTACGATCCGTAACGCGCGCGGTGGAGATCACCCCGATCCGGTCAAAGCTGCACTCATGGCGGTTGATGCTGGCGCTGACGGGATCACCGCTCACCTGCGCGAAGACCGGCGCCATATCCGCGATGAAGATATAGCGAGCCTGATGCAGGCGCTGACCGTACCGCTTAATCTGGAGATGGCCGCAACGCAGGAAATGCTCGACATTGCTCTGCGCCACAAACCGCATGCAGCCTGCATTGTTCCGGAAAAGCGCGAGGAACGCACGACCGAGGGTGGCCTGAATGCTGCGGGGCAATTCGATATACTCATGCCGATGGTGCAGCAGCTTACTGATGCCGGCATAAAAGTGAGCCTGTTCATTGAACCAGATGTAGCGCAAATCGATGCAGCCATTCGCCTTGGCGCACCAGTCGTAGAATTTCACACCGGAGCCTATGCCCATCTTTCCGAGCAGGCACGTGCTGGCGAATTACGCCGGATAGCGGAAGCCGCCGCCCTTGCGACGCGCAACGGCATTGAGCCGCATGCAGGGCATGGCCTCAGCTTCGACAATGTCGGCCCCATAGCCGCCATCCCTCAGCTATGTGAATTAAACATTGGCCATTTCCTGATCGGTGAGGCTATTTTCGCCGGACTGGAAGACGCGATCAAAACGATGCGCGCTCATATGGATGCTGCGCGATGATTATCGGTATCGGCTCGGACCTCTGCAATATCAACCGACTCGCCAAAGTGCTGGAGCGCCACGGTGAGCGCTTTGAGCAGCGCGTGTTTACGCAGGTCGAGCGCGATAAAGCAGCCAAGCGCCCCTACACCAAGGCCGGGACATTGGCGAAGCGGTTCGCAGCCAAGGAGGCTTTTTCCAAAGCAGTCGGCACTGGTTTTCGAGCAGGTGTGTTTATGCGCGATATTGGCGTCGTCAATGCACGCAGCGGCGCGCCCACACTAGCACTGACGGGAGGCGCAGCAGCCCGATTGGAAGCCATGACCCCAACCGGGCACAAGATTGTCGTTCATCTGTCGCTCACAGATGATGATCCGTGGGCACAGGCATTCGTTATCCTTGAAGCCCTGCCCCTATAAGATGAAAGCTGTGAACGAGAGCCATTCTCCCAATGATGATGCGCTGGAGCCTGCCGAACCACTGGGCGCTGCAAAAAAAAGTCATACTGTAGACTGGTGGGGCGAACTCAAGAGCCTCTCACTTCTTCTGCTGGCCGTGCTCGGGTTTCATAGCCTTATAGCCAAGCCATTCTATATCCCTTCCGAATCTATGATGCCAATATTGCTCAAGGGTGACCGTCTTGTGGTCAGCAAATATCCTTATGGCTGGTCCTATGTTTCACCTAGCTTTCACCCTCTCCCCTTTCTGCAAGGACGGGTTTTCGGGCGATTACCAAAGCGCGGCGATATCGTGATCGTGACACCCAAGGATACGCGCGAGGATTATATCAAGCGCGTCATTGGCCTGCCGGGTGACTTGCTCGAAATACGCGCAGGGCAGATTATTCTGAACGGCGTTCCTGTGCAGCAACGCACATTGCCGCCACTGCTTGTTCCCATTGATCCCAACGCCCCTTGCCCGATAGATCAATTCCCCGGCAGCCGCACCTTTGGAGCGGACGGCAAGGAATATTGCGAACTGCCGGTTATAGAGGAGAGGCTGCCTAATGGCCGCAGCTATCAGGTCATAGACGTCGGCGCGCGCGATACCGATTGGCGTGACCCGATCCGTATTCCTAGCGGACATCTTTTTCTGATGGGGGATAATCGAGATAATAGCGCAGATAGCCGGGTGTCGAGGGCACGCAAGGGGCTTGGCGGCCCCGTGCCCATCGAATCCATTGGCGGGAGGGCAGAATTCACTACTTTCTCCGTGGATGGCACAACGCAACTCTTCAACCCGCTGAGCTGGTGGACTTCATTACGCGGAGGGCGCAACGGCATGAGCCTGCGTCCACCCCGTAAGGCAGCAGCCGAAGACTGATGTGTGCTCTGCATCAGATATGAAAATGGCCCCAGAACGGGGCCATATCATCAATTTTACACAAAGCTGAACAGGCTTATTTCGGTACGCCCTGCTCTTGCTGCATCTGCTGCAATTGCTGTTGCATCTGCATGATCTCTTCCTGCGAGCGGAAATCCAGCATCTTCACATTAAAGATCAGTACCGAACCGTCTTTGATCTCACTGCCTTCGGGGGCATTATCACCATAAGCAAGTTCTGGCGGAATGAAGAGCGTATATTCGCTACCCTTCTTCATGAGCTGTAAGCCTTCAGCGAAACCAGGGACAACCCGGCCCACTTCCATTGGCACCTGTTCATTCTCATCAAACACAGTGCCGTCAGTCAGCGTGCCCTTATAGCTTACAAGAGCAACATCGCTCGGCCCGGGGCTTGCACCAGCGGCACCTTCACCTTCGTTGATGATCCGATATTGCAGACCACTCTGCGTGGTGATCACATCTGCTGCGCCAGCATTTTTTTCCATGAAGGCAGCGCCTTCAAGGGGCAAAGACTGCACACCGGCCCATGCCAGACCACCTGCAGCAAGCGCAACGGCCGCAACACCTATCCACATGCGCGAGAGCGACCCTTTAGCGATCGGATGAAGCGGAACAGCGGTTACGGACATGGCTCAGCCCTTATTGATGTGAGAATGTAGAAACTAAAAGAGCGAGGCATCGCCCCGCCCTTAAACTATAGCCCGGTATTTACCGAACGCCGTCGCGTTCCATCCGCTTGCGCTCAAGCTTACGTGCGCGGCGCACAGCTGCAGCCTTTTCACGAGCACGCTTTTCCGACGGCTTCTCATAGTGGCGACGCAACTTCATCTCACGATAAACGCCTTCGCGCTGCAATTTCTTCTTGAGCGCGCGCAGCGCCTGGTCGACATTATTGTCGCGGACCATAATTTGCATAAGACCGTACTACTCCAATCCATAAGCGGCTGACCGTGGCTTTCCCCGGCATACTCAGCCCATTAAGCAAAGAAAATATGCGCCGCGAACATCTGTCCGCGTCGTGTTGGGCGCGCACTATCAACGAAAAAGGCTTAATTCAAGTATAAACCGAGGTATTTGCTCCAATTAGGCACGGAAAACTGCTTTCCCAAAGACCAGTAGCCTGTAATATCACACCCCATGACAAAATTGACCGTTAATGATCGTCCGGTTGAATATCGTATGGACCCGGACACTCCATTGCTCTGGGCTCTGCGCGATGCATCTAATCTGACAGGCACAAAATATGGCTGCGGAACAGGGGACTGCGGCGCTTGCACAGTAGAGGTTGATGGTAAAGCAGCGCATGCCTGTCGCATATCTATAGCGGATTGCGAGGGGCGCTTCGTGACGACAATCGAAGCGTTATCAACAGACCGAAGCCACCCTGTACAACAGGCATGGGTAGCCGAAAACCTGCCGCAATGCGGCTATTGCCAGCCGGGAATGATCATGGCGGCCGCGACATTGCTCAAAAACAACCGCCAACCAACTGACAACGAGATCGAACAAGCCATCACCAACATTTGCCGGTGCGGCACATACCCGCGTATTCGCGCCGCGATCAGGCGTGCTGGCAAGATCATGTCTGGCGACGAACGCATTTCTGCAGCGCCGCCTTCAGGTATCGCGCCTGAAGATGCCGCCCGCGCCATTCCAGCGCTCAGCAACCCTGCCGCACCTGACACAGGCTCCGAAGGCACAGGCACAGACACAGACACAGAATAGGGAACAGCTCAATATCGGGTACTTAACAGCCCATCATAAAATGAAATCTGACTGCCAGCTGAACCCGGAGTTCAGAAATGGGTCATGCCGACTCCGATAATATGCCTGCATATCCCACATAAATGTGGCAGAAAGGCACTGTTATGAAGACTCTGAAAACCATCACCCTGCTTATGAGCGTAAGCGCACTTGGCCTTGCCATGCCTGCGCAGGCATCTGCGAAAGAGGGTGAACGGGGTCGTTGGCAGCGCCAGTCTCAAAACCAGGGCAATGTCCAAAGGCAGCGTAGCCGCAATGATGCCGCCGCACGATGGAACAAACAGAGCCGCCCAGATAGGATGCGCGCAACGCACCGCAACAGCGAACGGCAGCGTGAATCTCAGGACTACCGGACCAAGCAACCGCGCAGCAATACAGTCGTGAAACAACGCACTGTCGAAGCGCAAGAACGCCAGCGTGGGAATCGCGACCAAATACGTGATGCCCGACGAGCGGGAAACGATGTGCGCCGCGACACACGCCGTGATGTACGCGATGTGCGCCGTGATACACGCCGGGACGTGCGCGATGCACGCCGCAGCGCCCGTGAGGCCGTCCGTGATAATAATCGCACCGATCGTCGCTTTCGGAACACCCGCACAGAAGTAAATAGTCACACAGTTCCCCCGCGCGAAGCACGCCGCGCAGAACGCAATGAGACTCGCCGCTATGATGACCGCCGCAGAGACGAACGGCGCGATTGGAAGAAGCGGAGAAATGACGAAATACGTGACCGTCACTATAGCGACCGCGAGCGGCGTTATAACAACGACAAGCGCTGGAAAAATGATAAGCGCTGGAAGCACAATGACCGTCACCGTCATAGCTGGAAGCAGGACTGGCGCCGTGACAAACGTTATGACTGGAAGCGGTATCGCAAGCACCACCGCCATGTTTATCGCGCACCACGTTATTATGCACCCTATGGATGGGACTATGGCTATCGTCGCTTTTCAATTGGAGTAAGCCTGTGGAGCGGGCTCTATTCTAACCGCTATTGGATCAATGACCCCTGGTATTATCGCCTGCCCCCGGTTCATGGGTCGCTGCAATGGGTACGCTATTATGATGACGCCCTGCTGGTCGATATCCGCACTGGCTATGTCGTCGACGTAATCCGCGATTTCTTCTGGTAAGCTCCCCTCTTCCAGAACTCTAACTGCCCGGAGTAGAAATGCTCCGGGTTTTCTCTTCTTCTCTTGCCCAGCTCAGTATATTGGCGCTAATCCACATCTATGCTTGGCAAATTCACATCCGCCCTTCGCCCAGCCGATGATGGACCAGACAATGGGGAAGCCCCCTCAGCTCATCGTGCCAAAATTGGCAAGCGGATCTCGGCCAAACTGGCCCGTAACCCGCTCATCACTCGCATCAAAAGCGATCAAGTGGAAATATATGCGCGTCGTGATTTTCTGTCCGCTGAAGAATGTGAAGGCCTCCGCAAGGTTATCAATAAAGCGGCCAAGCCCTCAAAGCTATTTTCCGGCACACAAGGCCCCGACTATCGCTCCAGCTATTCGGCGCATATGGGCGGTGGCCCGCTGGTATTAGAAGCCAACCGCCGTATCGTCGCGCTCATGGGTGCAGAAGCAAAGTCAGGCGAGCCGATACAAGGGCAGCGTTATACAAAGGGTCAGGAATATAAACCGCATTGCGATTATTTCCCTGTCGATCATAGTTTGTGGAAAGAGGTTGAGCCAGAAGGCGGCCAGCGCTGCTGGACTGCAATGGTCTATCTCTCTGATGTCGAAGCGGGCGGCGAAACATGGTTTCCTCATGCCAGCTTCAGCATACCACCTGTCGAAGGCACTATCCTGTTGTGGAACAATTTGCTGCCCAATGGCGCGGTTAATCCATATACGTTACATGCCGCCAAACCGGTGCAGGACGGTGTCAAATATGTCATCACCAAATGGTTCCGTGAGCGCGAATGGATATTCAATACCAAACGCCGCTAATATCTGAACAAAGCCTGCGCCTTTCCCTTAGCTGAACTACTCATTCCCGCTCGGTTCAGACCGAATCGGCCATAACAGTCTTATCGACGAGACAGGGTGTCGATAGGATTTTTGGAATGAGGAGTTGAACCATGCGTAGTTTCATAGCCACAGCGTTAATCGCCGCCACCGCCCTGCCCCTTGCCGCCATACCAACAACCGCCGCAGCCCAATCGCGCGCAGAAGTGCGCGATAGCTATCGTGACCTCAAGGAAGAGCGGCGAGACCTGAAGCGCGCCTATCGTTATGGTGACAAGCGCGATATCAAGCGTGAGCACCGCGATGTCCGTCGCGCTGAGCGGGAATATAAGCGTGATTTGAAAGACTATCGCAAGGCTCAGAAAAGACGCCATCATTATGCATACAAGCATCACCGCAACCATTGGAAAGCGCCCTTTGCCTATCGCAACTGGGATCGCGGCGCCCGGATCAACCCGCGCTATTATCAATCGCGCTACGCCGTAGCGCAGCACTATCGCATGCCACGCGTCAAGCGCCATATGCGTTGGATCCGCCATTATGACGACGCGTTGCTCATCAACATACGCACGGGCCGCGTAATAGACGTGCATCACAATTACTTCTGGTAACAGCGCTCAAAAGTGCCTGTCATAAGGCCAGTCGCAGACATTGCGGCTGGCCTTTTCTTTTAGCGGCTGCGGTTCGCGCTGGCAGCGAGCCTATTCAACTTTGGCCAATGCCTGCGCAATAAGCTGACGGCTGTTTTTAATGCCATAGAGCGCGATAAAGCTACCCATGCGCGGTCCCTGATCTGCGCCAAGAAGCGTCTGATACAGTGCCTTGAACCAATCACGCAGCTGCTCGAACCCGTAATGCGGGTCTTTGCCGATGGAGTAGACGATATTCTGAATGTCTCCGGCAGGCGCATCCTCCGGCAGTGCCCCAAGCTGCGCATCCAGTTCTTTAAGCGCATGCACTTCGTTCTCATCTGGCGCCCGGTGCTTCAATGTCGGCGCAACGAAATCGCGGTTATAGGCCAGTGCATTCGCTACCAAACCAGCCAGGCGCGGGTACGCCTCAGGCGTCGCGCCTTCCACATAGTTCGAGAGATAGGCCCAGACCCGGTCCGGTGTCGCTTCTGCGCCCATGACGCCAACAAGGTTGAGCAATAGCCCATAAGACACAGGCAATGCCTGTTCAGGCACCGCATCACCGCGCGCCGCGTGAACATGATGCACAGGATTACCAAGCTTCTTGTCGAGCGCCTGATCATGATAATTACCACGAAACTGCTCATACTCATCAACCGCGCGCGGGATCACACCAATGTGAAGCTGCTTCGCGCTCTTGGGTTCACGATAGGCATAGAAAGTCAGGCTTTCTTCGCTGCCATAGGTCAGCCATTCCTCAAGCGAGAGGCCATTGCCTTTGGACTTACTGATCTTCTCGCCCTTTTCATCAAGGAACATTTCATAAATCAGCCCTTCGGGTTTACGTCCCCCCAATACTTTGGCGATCTTGCCGGACTGCACACCGCTGTCCGTCAGATCCTTGCCATACATTTCATAATCGACGCCCAGCGCGACCCAGCGCATCGCCCAGTCTACTTTCCATTGCAGCTTGGCACCGCCTTTCAATATGCAATGCTCAATACGCTCGCCCTCGTCCTCAAATGCCACCAGCCCCGCTTCAGCATCCAGAACTTCAACCGGCACCTGCAACACAACGCCAGATTTCGGGCTAATGGGCAGCACTGGCGAATAGGTCGCTGCACGCTCTGCGCGCAAAGTCGGGATCATGATGTCCATGACATTCCGGTAGTTGCGCAGGACGTTGCGTAGCGCATCATCAAAAGCGCCGGACATATATTGCTCGGTTGATGAGCGGAAATCATAGTCGAACCCGAAGCGGTCCAGAAACTCCCGCAACATCGCGTTATTATGAGCAGCAAAGCTGTCATATTTCTCGAACGGGTCAGGAATGGCGGTGAGCGGCTTACCGAGGTGCTCGGTCAGCATTGCCTGATTGGGCACATTATCGGGCACCTTGCGCAGCCCGTCCATATCATCAGAAAAGGCAATCAGCTTGGTTGGTATATCCGACAAAGTCTCAAATGCGCGCCGCACCATTGTTGTACGCAACACTTCGTTGAACGTACCGATATGTGGCAAACCCGAGGGGCCATAGCCTGTTTCGAACAGCGCATACCCTTTATCGGGGCCTTTATCCGGAGCAGTGTTGCCAAGGCGTTTAAGCACACGGCGGGCCTCTTCAAACGGCCATGCTTTCGATACGGAAGCGGCTTCACGCAATTCAGAGGAGGGGCTTGCAAGTGCTGCGGGCATAAATAGTGACTATCTCTGTTGGAAAATAAACCCTGCCCTTAGCGGGCTAAGCCAACAAGTTTAAGCCCTTTTATAGGCTCCCCTTCCGGTATTGGCACGATAAGCGCCTTAATATTTCATTTACCATCTTGCCGTAAATTTATCAGTGATATGACTAACACCCACAAATCTACGCCTCTGCGCCCTACACGCATCCCGGTCGATATAGCCGTGAGCATCACCAGTGTACTCGACTCTGGTGAAGCTACATTGCGCGACCTCACGGAATATGGCGCGCTCATAGAAGGTATCTCTCTGCCCAAAGGGTCGCAATTTCAAATCGAGTTTGAAGGCCAGACCATATTCGGTTTCGTCATCTGGAATGAGCCAGATCGCTTTGGCGCTCGTTTCCCTTTCACATTATGCGAAGGGCCGCTGCATGAACGGCTGGAACAGGCGCGCATGGAATATGAAACACGACAGCACTCCATGAGCGGTAGCGCAATCATGAGCATGGGGCGCCCCTTCGCTGGCTTTGGCCGTCGCGGCCTTAATTAAGCAGCCTAACACACGCCTTTCTCCTTGAAGAACAAAACATGTCCGCTAAAGCAGATATGTGACCGAGCTTCCGCCCATACCTGCCCTTTATGCCAGCCACGCCGGCATCTGGTTGTGTGAGGCTGACGAAGAAGCGCGAACAGTATCACGCGGCGAAGCTGTATCGCGCGCAGCCGAAACCCCCATTATCCTTCTCAACGCCCCGCTTACCGGCCAGCGCCTTGGCTATGGCGACCTTTCTGGCCTCGACCTGCTGGAGCTTTGGGCCTTTGTGCACCCAGCGAAATTTCTCGTGCCCACGCCCAAAGGACTGGCGCAGGCGCTAGGGCTCGCTGTTCCCCAAAAAGAACAGGACATCCCGCAACTTCTGCGCAATGCAACCAAGACGCTTATCAGCCAGATGCAGGATAAAGACTGGCTTGAGCGCGAAGGCGCATGGACTGCCGCCCACTCTATACACCGGCTGCGCTGGCCCTGGGCTGCGCTGGTGTCTGCCAATATTGAGAAGCCATCAGAACAAGAACGCTGGCTCTTTTCACGCCTGCCAGAATGGGAGGAACAAGCTCCGCGCCCTGCACCGCGCCCTGTCTCACTCAGCGAAGAAGAAGTCGATACGCGGCTCACCGAGCTGACCGGGCACAATGCCGAACCCCGCCCCGGCCAGCGCGCTTATGCAACAGCCGCACGTCATGGCTTTGATCCACGCGCGCACCGCGACCGACCCAATATGGTTCTGGCAGAAGCAGGCACAGGCATTGGCAAAACATTGGGCTATCTCGCCCCGGCATCGCTTTGGGCAGAACAATCCGGCGGTACAGTGTGGGTTTCCACTTATACCAAAGCCTTGCAACGACAACTGGATGCTGAGACACGACGTTTGCCCGGCGCAGAAACCGAACAACATGGGCGTGTTGTCGTACGCAAGGGTCGTGAAAATTATCTCTGCCTGCTCAACCTTGAGGATGCGTTGCAAGGTGGTTTTGCAGGCCGCGCCGCTATATTGGCGCAGCTTGTTGCGCGTTGGGCGGCCTATAGCAAAGATGGTGATATGGTCGGTGGCGACCTGCCCGGCTGGCTCCCCACCCTCTTTCGCCGCAATGGCTCTACTGCACTCACTGACAGGCGCGGTGAATGTATTTATGCAGGCTGCCCGCATTATCGCAAATGCTTCATCGAACGCGGCGTACGTGACTCTGCGCATGCTGACATTGTTATCGCCAATCATGCGCTGGTGATGATCAACGCTGCGCGCGGCCGGGATAATGGTAATGCGCCCACGCGGATGATTTTCGATGAAGGCCATCATATTTTCGACGCTGCAGACTCCACCTTTGCCCTAGCGCTCTCAGGGCAGGAGGCTATCGAGTTACGCCGCTGGGTCATAGGACCAGAAGGCAAAGCGCGCGGTCGCCGCCGTGGGCTGGCTGCCCGCCTTGCCGATGTTGCCAGCTATGATGCAGACGGTGCCAAAGCCATCGAGCAAGCCTGCGAGGCGGCCTCCGCCCTGCCCGCAGACGACTGGCTCAAGCGCATCGTCGCAGATGAACCATGGGGCCCGCTAGAGACTCTGCTTGCGTCTGTGCGCGCCCATGTGTTTGCCCGCGCCGAAGATGGCCGCAAGGATGTTGATGCTGGCTATGGCCTCGAAACAGAGCTGGCCGAACCCGATGGCAGGCTTGTCGATGCTGCTATGAGCGCGGCTGAAGCTCTCGACAACCTGCTCCGTCCGCTCAACAAACTCACCAAACGGCTTGAAGCTGTCTTGACCGACCCACCCGATTGGCTTGATGGCCCGGCACGGGCACGGGTCGAGGGTGCAATCAGCTCATTGGGCTGGCGCACCGATCTTGTTTCTGGCTGGCTGGCGATGCTGGCACGGGTCGGCGGCCCTGCAGACCCTGATTTCGTAGACTGGCTGTCGGTTGAGCGCTTTGAGGGCCGCGAATATGACATTGGCCTGCATCGTCGCTGGCTCGACCCAACACGCCCATTCGCCGAAACCGTGCTTAAGCCTGCTCATGGCGTTATCCTGACATCAGCGACACTGCGCGGTGGGGACCTCGACTGGAACAGTGCTCAAGCACGCAGCGGCAGCGCACATCTTGGCGCCACCCCCGCCTTGTTCGAAGCGCCCAGCCCCTTTGACTATGGCAGTCAGGCCGAAGTGCTGATCGTCACCGACATCAAGCGCGGCGACATATCGGCTATGGCAGGTGCGTATGCGCGCCTTATAGAAGCGGCGCGGGGCGGGACACTGGGTCTCTTCACCGCTATTCGCCGCCTGCGCGCTGTTCATGCACGCATTGCTGATCGTCTGGCGCGTGCAGCCCTGCCTCTCTATGCACAACATGTTGATCCGATCGACACAGGCACGCTGGTTGATATTTTCCGCGATGATATGCGCGCATCGTTACTTGGCACGGATGCTCTGCGCGACGGAGTTGATGTGCCCGGTCATTCACTGCGCCTGTTGGTCATGGAGGGCGTACCTTGGCCCAAGCCTACGGTGCTGCATAGCGCACGCAAACTCGCCGCCAAGGCAGAAGGCGGCGGCAGTGTCTATGATGATGCGATCATTCGCGCGCGTCTCGCACAAGCCTTTGGTCGCCTCATTCGCCGCGCCGATGACAAGGGCACGTTTGTCATTCTCTCTGCTGCCATGCCGAGCCGGTTGCTGAGCGCATTTCCTCCCGCTGTCCCGATCCGGCGCGTTACATTGGATGAAGCTGTCATTTCAGTGAGCGAACGACTTGGATTTGAAACGCATATGGTGCATCAATCAGAGGACTCGGAGATGATGCCCAAATGAAGACTTTAACCCTATTGCGCCATGCCAAATCAGGTTGGGATGATCCTGTAGCGCGGGATTTTGACCGGCCACTGAATGAAAAAGGCAAACGCGCGGCTATCACTATGGGCCACAAGGCGCAGGAGATTGGTCTAAGCGTTGATCAGCTCATCGCTTCGCCCGCTACGCGCGTCACCCAGACGTTAGACAGTTTCTTCGAGGGGTTAGGCAAAACATTGGAACCGCAATGGGACCGTCGTATTTACCTCGCGTCTTCCTCGACGCTGCTGGACATCATCAAAGAGACTGACAATAAGGTCGAACATCTGATGCTCGTGGGCCATAACCCGGGGCTGGAAGACCTTATTCTCGATCTTGTGACGGACGATGGCTCTTCGCCATTGCGCGATATTGTCGAAACCAAATATCCGACTGCTTCGCTAGCGCAGATGCGTTGGGATGGCGATGACTGGAGCAAACTCGACAGCGGCTGTAACATCAGCCTCGATTCTCTTATCCGTCCGCGCGATGTCGATTCGAGCCTCGGACCCGATACCTGATACATACAGGGTGGTAATGGCGGACAGACGATAACGGGGCTATGCCTCGCTAAAAAAAGTCAGTCCAATATTGATTCCAAGCGACTACGAAGATCGCTAAGCTTGCCGATGAGTATATCGCGCTGGTCGCTACTCAAAGCTGAATTCGCAGATGTCGCAGAAGGTACAGCGGTCTCTGCCTGCGCAGGTGCATTGGCCTCGACTGAGCCAGAGCGTTCACCAGCCTCACTTGCGGCTTTTCCGGAAAGTGCTTGCTGTGCACCACGCACAGTATAACCCTCGGTATTGAGTAAATGATGGATACGACGAACCAGAGCAACATCTTCAGGCCGATAATAACGTCTGTTCCCGGCACGTTGCAGCGGCCGCAGCATTGGAAAACGACTTTCCCAATAGCGTAATATATGTTGCTGGATACCAAGCTCGTTAGCCAGTTCACCAATCGTTAGAAATGCGCCGTCCTGTTTACTCATGCAGTGATCATGTACTCAGCCGAACGGGTTGGTCAACCATTGGTCGGTCCATTAGAGTGCTTTCTTGTGAAATTGAATATTTCAGAGCCTGGAAGGCGCTGCCAAAACATGTAGCAGACCCATAGTTTGATCTAATCAAAACCCAATAATGGCTGACAAAACAAAGCGCCTCGGCACACCAAGTGATACCGAGGCGACACGATAATGATTAGGGGGCTTGGATTAGCCCTTAGAGACTTGCTCACGCATGATCTGGCTCGGTCTGAAGGTCAGAACACGGCGCGGTGTGATCGGAACCTCTATCCCTGTTTTCGGATTACGGCCGACACGACCATTTTTGTCGCGCAAAACAAATGTACCGAAACCGGAAATCTTCACATTCTGACCACCCGCCAAAGCATCGCACATATGGCTCAGAAGTGACTCGATGAGTCTCGATGATTCTGCTCGAGACAAACCAATTTTGTTGTTCAGTGTTTCAGCCAAATCCGCCCTAGTTAGCGTACCATCGTTCGCCATTATATTTCTTCCGTTATGTTTTAGCCCCAAAACTAAAGACACCCTTCTATATAGACGCGGCATTTGCAATGCCTTGCGACTAGAAGAAACATGATTTTACACCGTAACGGTCACATTTGAAGCAGATTTTACATTTATCAGTAGCGAATCAGGCATGCGCCCCAAGTAAAACCACCGCCCATAGCTTCCATCACGACAATGTCGCCGCGCTTTATACGTCCATCACGCACCGCAACATCGAACGCCAACGGAACAGATGCGGCGGATGTGTTCGCATGCTGATCCACTGTCACAATCACTTTATCTGGCGAGAGGCGCAGCTTACGCGCGGTGCCATCTAATATGCGGGCATTGGCCTGGTGCGGGACAACCCAATCAATATCGTCCGTCGTCATGCCAGCCATTTCGACCACTTCGCGCAGTACACCAGCAAGGTTAGTGACGGCATGGCGGAATACTTCCTGCCCCTTCATGCGCAGCTTACCCACTGTACCTGTGGTGGAAGGGCCGCCATCAACATAAAGCAGCTCATTATGACGACCGTCTGCATGAAGCTTCGAGGCCAGTATGCCCTGCCCGGTCTGTTCATCACTTTCTTCGGCCCTGAGTATCATTGCGCCCGCACCATCGCCGAAAAGCACGCATGTCGTGCGGTCTTCCCAATCCATCAAGCGGCTAAATGTCTCTGCCCCAATGACCAGAGCAGTGTTCGCGCCACCTGCGCGGATCATATTATCGGCAACAGTGATGCCATAAAGAAAGCCCGAACAGACAGCTGCCACATCAAAGGCAACACAGTCATTTATGCCCAGCCCTGCCTGAACACGGGTAGCGCTCGCCGGGAATGTCTGGTCTGGCGTAGCGGTTGCCAATATGATGAGGTCAATATCACCGGCTTCTATTCCGGCTGCCTCGATCGCTTTGCGTGAGGCGTCTATGGCAAGCGAAGATGTCGTTTCGCTATCATCTGCAATGTAGCGATTTTGGATGCCTGTACGCCCGCGTATCCATTCATCGCTGGTATCTACGCTTTGCGCCAATTCCTCATTGCTCACGGCCTTTGCTGGAAGCGCGGAACCGGTGCCGAGTACGACTGAGCGTCGAATCATTGTGCTGCATACTCCGCATTGGACAGCGCATCTACCCGCGCCATATCATGTGTAATCCGTTGAGTGATGTCTTCCTCCAACAGGCGCGCCGCTACGTGCACCGCATTGGCTACACCTGTTGCATTAGCGCTACCATGGCTTTTTACAACAACGCCGTTCAACCCTAGGAATACCGCACCATTATGCTGGTTGGGGTCCAGATGATGCTTGAGAAGGTGCATCGCGGGCTTGGAGATCAGGAAACCAATTTTCGAACGAATAGAGCTTGTAAAAGCGCGACGCAGCAGGTCGGTCACGAAACGTGCTGTGCCTTCCGCTGTCTTCAGGGCAACATTACCTGAAAAGCCGTCACTGACAATCACATCAACATTGCCGCTCGCCAGCTTATCACCTTCCGTAAAACCGTCGAATTGCATTTCAAGCCGGTCATTACCACGCAATATGGCAGCAGCATCCTTGATTACATCAGTGCCCTTGAGGTCTTCAGTGCCTATATTGAGCAAACGCACACGCGGCGACTCAAGATCCATCGCTACCCGCGCATAGGCAGCACCCATAACTGCGAACTGGACAAGATTTCGTACGTCACATTCCGTATTGGCACCAAGGTCGAGCATAACGACATCATTGTCGCCTATTGTCGGCAGCAATGCGGCCAGTGCCGGACGATCAATACCGGACATTGTGCGAAGTGCCAATTTGGACATCGCCATAAGCGCGCCCGTGTTGCCAGCTGAAACTGCAGCGCCTGCCTCGCCCTTTTTAACCGCCTGTATCGCCAGCCCCATAGATGTGGTCTTGGCTTTACGAATAGCGGTAGCGGGTTTTTCATTGGCCTCCACAACACCATCGCAATGGACGATCTGGGATGCGGCACTAAGATTAGGGTGACTATCGAGCGCGGCTTTAATGCGCACCTCATCGCCAAACAGCGTAAAGCGCAACCCATCATGCCGACGACGAGCTTCTGCGACGCCGGCCATCATAACGCGCACGCCCTCGTCGCCGCCCATCGCGTCAATTGCGATATGCGGCTTGCTGCTCACCCTATCCCCCTGAGGCTATCGCTCGTTCAGGCGCCGACCGCGATGACTTCGCGGCCGTTATAATGACCGCATGCGTTACACATATGATGCGGGCGCTTCAGTTCACCACAGTTAGAGCATTCCTGAAATGCTTCTACCTTAAGCGAATCGTGGCTACGGCGCATGCCGCGCTTGGAAGGAGATGTTTTCCGTTTTGGTACAGCCATGTCGGCACCTATTTTCCGTGTATATCAAAATTCGTAGCGAGACCCAGACAGGCTTGAAATCGGTAAGACCGATACCAAACCGATACCCGTGGGTTGTCCGGTTATCGCGAAGTCCTGCGCCTATAATGGATTTTTGAAGACAAGCAAGTCATTCCTTGGCTTATTTAGCACCGCTCATTGCTACAGCTCTATCTCCGACGAAAGGGTTATTCGCGCGTTCATGGCCAAAATTGCTCATTGGGCCGTGGCCAGGAACAAAAGATACATCATCCCCTAATGGCCAGAGCTTACCTGTAATGGCGTCAATTAAGTCCTGATGATTGCCTAACGGAAAGTCAGTGCGACCAATCGAACCCTGAAACAATACATCGCCGACAATCGCGAGGCGTGACGGCGCATGATAGAAAACGACATGCCCCGGCGTATGACCAGGACAATGAATGACATCAAAGCTGAGATTGCCTACTTGCACAGTGTCGCCACCGATCAACCAGCGATCAGGCTCAAAAGGCTTCCCTAACGTGCCATACTTCTGCCCATCATCCTCAAGGCGTGCGATCCAATAACGATCATCCTCATGCGGCCCTTCAATCGGGACGCCTAGCTCTGCTGCCAATATGCCAGCCTGTCCACAATGGTCGATATGACCATGCGTTATAAGAATTTTCTCGATTTCGACGCCATGTTCCTCTGCCGCCGCCTTTAAACGGTCCAGATCACCACCGGGATCGACAAAAGCACCTTTGTTCGTCTGAGTGCACCAGAACAGGGTACAATTCTGCTGTAAGGGCGTAACGGGGATTATTGCTGCGCGTAATGGGGGAAGCGCTGACGAGCTACTATCTGTTTGTGTCATGTTATCGATGTGGAGCAGCTCAAATATCCATGCAAGCCCCATCAGGCCAAAAACAGACAAATATGCATCAAGAGATTAAGCGCGATGCCCAAACCACTCTGCCGACAATATCGACCAATGCAGGGTCAATATCCTCCCATCGCGGAAAATGTGCATTGTCGCTCGAAATGGTGAGCACCTTGCGTGTACGCCCGGGAGAGAGAGAGACTCGCTTCACCATAAGCGCATCATCAAGACGCAGAACATATATGCCATCACGCAAACGACCCGTTCCATCACTCAGATCTACCATAATCTTGTCGCCATTGTTCAATGTCGGCGCCATAGATTCACCATTTACATCGATAATGGATAAGTTTTCCGCCGATAAGCCTAGAGTTTTGAGCCAGTGACGGTCAAATCCCACCGTGCCGGCAGCATGTTCGTCTCCCGTAATATTTCCCGCACCTGCAGACACCTCAATTTGTATCTGAGGAACTAATGCTAGGTTTTTATTATTATTGGATTTTTTAGAAAATTCTTTTGATTTTTTTGGCTCCACATCAGGCGTAAAGCCACCAAGAATCGCTTCATCCACACCAAAATAGCGCGCCAGAACCCGCCGGTCACTCTCGTCCAGCTTTTTTGGCGTTCCACGCTTTATAAACTGCTGAATATAGGCAGCATTTCTGCCGATAAGCCGAGAGAGAGCGCCGTAATTATCGCCTCTCTCTTCAATAAGGCTCGCCAATATTTCCTGTGGGGACCTTTGATCCATATCTACACCATAATGATAGGAATTCTCCTAGACAAGTAGGATTTGAAGGTAAATATAGGAATTCTCCTATTTATAAACGATCCTTGTTAATTTTATGAGAAAAGGAGGAAAACTTATGAGCATATTACGAAAAATCGAAAAATTCCTACGTGACACCGATATGGCTCCTACGCGTTTTGGCCGTGATGCTGTTCGTGATCCTAGGCTCGTTTTCGATATGAGAAACGGACGCGAACCAGGCGCACGGACAATAAGGAAACTGGAACATTTCATGAACATAAATCAAAATGGAGCCGTCAACTAATGGCCGAAACTAAAGCACTCCCGCATGTTACAGTACCAAAAACCCGTCGCCACGCCCGCCTGCACGAGCGCGAATGGCCTCGTCGGCCCAAGCGCGACCCCCATACAAGGCTGATAGCACAGCTTTTGGAACTCGCTGGATCAGATTCATCCGTTATAGCCACATCATCGCGACCGTGGGCGAGCGCGACATTTGTCGGCATACGCCATAAAATCATATTAAAACTCAGCGGGCAAAATCATTACAAGCGAGCCGACCAGCTCATTGAAGCCCTGCCAGAAGCGCAGTTTACGATATCAGGTCATATTGTCGCTGAAGCCTGTACCGATGCACGTCAGAGCTTAGACGATAGCTATGAACCAGCAAGCGGCCAGACGGACGGGACTGGCGACAAACCAATAATATCAGGCGAGACTGTGCTGCGCCTATCTATCCTTACAATAGAGGATTGGTAAACGGCGCGGCGCGAAATCGCTCCACCTACTTCCCCCTGGCGGTAATGCCTCGCAAAGCCGCCAGGGCTTCATCTAAGCCTTGGTTATCCTGCTCATTCTCATTGTGGTGCACATCATCAGCACCCTCACTTACAGATACCGGTTCTGCCAGCGAGGCCACTGCATGATCCGCCACCGGCTCCAGATTACGCAGCGCCCTGCGCTTGGCCAGGCCGCTTTCAAGTCTATCTGCCAGTTCATGGATTGATGGCAAGGGGCTAGCCTCAGTATCGCCCTGCCCTTCCCTGACCTCTGGCATGCGCGCACCGGCGAGCAGCCGGTCCATTTCCTGCTCAATCTTCGCCCAGGGCAGAGGCTCTGGCGTACGCGGCATTGCGAGGTCAGCATTACCCTCGACACTCTCGACACTATGGTCTGGCACATTGTGCTCATCATGCGAGATGTCTTCGACTGGTGGCAAGGCTTCAGAACCCAATTCACGGCTGGCAAATACAGGACTGCGTGGTGGTGCGTCAGGGTGCGCATCCGAGCGACGCACGGCTGGTGCCGGTTCAGGCTCATAAAGCGGACGGCTGTCTTCGAGGTTCAGCGGCGTCTTGTCGGCCTTCGTCCCTCCACGCGCCAAAGCCACCAGTTTGGAAAATGCGAACGTCATGATATTTCCCTTTTCAGCGCCACGCCCACCTGCCCTGCCCTTTGGCAAAATTGACGCAACAATGGCTGCGCTGACAATGGCGCCGCCAATAACAATCAGAGACCGTGCGGTACTGCCCAATGGCGGTGCGGCAGCCGGAATGGCTTCCGAAATACCGCTGGAAGAAAAGGCGAATTCATAAAAAGATATCGGGACGCTATAAGCGGCTAGTGCACCACCTATACCGGCAAAAGCGATCAAAATCGCGTTGGCCTCACGTCGTTTCACCTTCTTACTGCCCGACCTTTACTCGACGGACCGCACTTGTCCGTGCCCCCCTTCAAGCAGATTTTGGTAAACAGGCTGATAACGAATGATGTTTGCCGCCCAATTTCTCTCACGCTCAACGAAGGCCCGTGCCACCGCGCGACGTTCTTCCCAGCCCGATCTATCTGACAAAAGCCCGGTAAGCGCATGCGCGATAGAACCCGGATCATCCGGTGCAAAAAGCGTTCCGGTTACGCCATCCTCGATCAATTCCTTGTGCCCACCAACCGATGAAGCTGCCACCAGCCTGCCTTGGGCCATTGCCTCCAGCGGCTTAAGCGGCGTCACCAGCTCTGTGAGGCGCATAGCCTTGCGCGGATAGGCCAATATATCGATCAGACTGTAATAATTCTCCACCTCGCTGTGCGGTACGCGGCCCACAAAACGGATCGCGGCTGCCACTTGCGATGCCTCAGCCTGCGCTTTCAGCGCCTCTGCGCGCGGCCCGCCGCCTACCAACAGCAGCTTCGCTTTCGGCCGTGCCGCTACCAGCGCTGGCATGGCGGCAATCAGGTCATCCAACCCCTCATAATCATAAAAGCTGCCGATAAAGCCGATCACCTCGGCATCATCAAGGCCAAGCCGGGTGCGCAGCGCAGGATCTGGCATGACAGGTTCGCCAAACATCTGCATATCCACGCCATTGGGAGAAACCACAATTTTATCAGATTCGATGCCACGGCTGATCAGATCCTGCTTTAAGCCTTCGCATATTACCGCGACAGCATCAGCACGCTTTACGGCGCGTGTTTCGAGCATTTTCGTTGCTCGGTAGCGCACATTGCCTTCACGGCCAGTGCCATTGCCAACAGCGGCATCTTCCCAAAAGGCACGGATTTCATAGATAGTCGGGATGCCATGACGTCGCGCCACCCGCTGCGCCGCTATTGCGTTGAGCACGGGCGAATGAGCATGAATGATGTCAGGGCGCCATTCTTGCACCAATGCCTCTATAGCGGCAGCATGATCGCCAATTTCGCGCCATTCCCTTAATATTGCTGGGCCGCCCTTGCGCTGGGCCGTCGTGCGATGAAAGGTCAGGCCATCAACAACTTCAACTTCAGGCCCTTCCGCAACATGACGGTGCCCGGTGAGCCCACGCACGTCCCACCCTTGCGCAATTTGCGCCCGCAATATGGCGCGGGTACGAAACGTATAGCCGCTATGCATAGGCAGACTATGGTCGAGAATATGAAGAATACGGGTCATCACCCACGCCTTTGCCCGAAAATATTTAACGTAAGCTCAACCACAAGGCGCTATGACAGCGACCAAGACAAGGATAATCTGCCTTGCAGGGACACAGGGATGACAAACGCAGCGGCCCATTAATTGGTGACTGATGGCGGAATGACGGCATGATAGACACTTTCTCCATTCTGTTAAGTCATGGGCTGGTATTCATCGCCTGCTGGCGCCTGCTCTCGCGTGATGACCTTGATCAGGAACCCCACGCAACGCCGCCAACCCAGCCAGACAGCGCCTCCCTCGATGCGTGACATATTTTTCCTCCTGTTTCTGGCGAGCTTTTTCGGCATTGCCTTCAAGCGCCCTTTTCTGTTCGTGCTGATCTATGCCTATATCGATATCGTCTCCCCGCAGCGGTTGAGCTATTTTTTGCTCAACTCTATCCCTATCTCCGCCATTGCCTTTGCCTGCGCCTTTCTTGGCTGGGCCGCGATAGATGATAAGCGTGACAGTCGTTTTTCATGGCGACAATTGCTCATGGTCTTGCTGCTCATATGGTGTGGCTACACCACATCAGGGGCAGATTTCCCGATAGAGGCCGCGCATAAATGGGGCTGGGTATGGAAATCTCTGGTCTTTGCCATCTTCCTGCCCCTTACATTGCGTACGAAACTCCGCATCGAATCTCTTGCGCTCATCATGGTGTTGTGTGCCAGCACGATCATCGTAACGGGTGCCATCAAGACCATATTTGACGGCGGCGGCTATGGTGAGCTGAACCTGATGGTCGATGATAATAGCGGCCTTTATGAAGGCTCAACGATATCCACCGTGGCTATCGCCATTATCCCGCTGATCTTCTGGCTGGCAAAATATGGCACGATTTACAAACCGGAATGGCGCGTACGCACCTATGCGATAGCACTTGCTGGTGCCTGTATCCTTATCCCTATTGGCACAGTCACTCGCACTGGTCTGCTCTGCATTATCTTTCTGGGTGGCCTGATATTATGGCGCAGCGAAAAGCGGCTTATCTATGGTGGCGGCCTTGCGCTGCTGGCGCTTGTCTCGATCCCATTTTTGCCTGCCAGCTTTACCGAACGCATGGGTACAATCAAAAATTATCAGGGCGACCAAAGCGCCTCGACCCGTATCGAGGTTTGGAAATGGACGCTGGATTATGTGAAGGATCACCCAATGGGTGGTGGCTTTGACGCCTATCGCTCTAACAGCTTCACCTATGATGCGGTGCGTACCGAAGGGCCAGAAAGCAACGAGCGCAAAATCCGCGAGCGCATTACCGAGAAAGAACGCGCCTATCACAGCGCCTATTTCGAGATGCTCGGTGAGCAAGGCTATATCGGTCTGGCGCTATGGTCACTCATTCACATCATCTCGCTGATCTCCACGCATCGTATATATGTGCTCTATAAAAAGCGCAGAGACACAGAGCATGCCTGGATTTCGCCGCTTGCACTCGCTTTGCAACAAGGACATCTCATCTACCTTCTGGGCGCGGTTTTCATTGGCGTAGCTTATCAGCCATTCATCTTCATGCTGCTTGCATTGCAGATAGGTCTGTCGACCTACCTCACACGACGCCGCAAAGAAGAGCGCGCCCTGCCCATCTTCCCATCCGACACGGCGGCAAAAGCACCGGCATGAGCACCCAAATTGAGCAGCGTATCCAGCTTGATGGCCTTACTATCGCGCGCGGCCTAGCCGCATGGCTGGTGGTGCTGTTTCACATTCGCAGTGGCATGCCGTGGCTACCCGATGCAGCGCATACTATCATCGACAAAGGCTATCTCGCGGTTGACTTCTTCTTCCTGCTGTCCGGTTTTGTTATTTATCTTTCGGCACATAAAGTCATGCAGGATGAGGGCATGGCGGCTATCCCTGCTTTTCTGCGCCGCCGCTTCGCGCGCATTTACCCGCTGCATGCAGTGATACTCGGCGCGACACTCCTGTTCGTGCTGCTGTTGACGGCAACAGGGCGTGACACCAGCGGATACCCTTGGTGGGAGCTGCCATTACATATCACATTAACCCAGAATTGGGGCTTTACCGAGCATCTGAGCTGGAACCATCCTGCATGGTCGATCAGCACCGAGTTTGCCGCCTACCTGTTCTTTCCGGTCATCATTCTCGCGACCCCGATCACGCGCGCACCGCGCTGGCTACTCGCATTGGGCATGATCGCATCCATCGCCCTCATGGCGGCATGGCTCTATCTGTCCGGCCTCACCATATTGGGCGAGACCATCTCTAAATACGGCCTGATCCGCTGCCTGTTCGAGTTTAGCGCGGGAACAATGCTCTGCGCCTTCTGGTTGCAATGCCAAGACAAGTCCGAGAAATGGCCCTCCCTTGTTGCCACCGCTATCATCGCACTTAGCGCTGCCCTGTGGGCCAGTCATGCCGCCAACGAGCTATGGGCCTTCCCAAGCATAGCTGCTTGTAGCATTTTTCTGATCGCACAGGCCTCGCGCCATTATAATGCCGCCACAGCCAGCTCCCCAATGCGCGCCCTGCTCTATGTTGGAGAGATCAGCTATGCGACCTATCTGGCGCACTTCATGCTCTTCATCTGGTTCAAAATCGCTCTGGTGGAGGAAGCAACCAATATCCCGCCATGGCAGATCGCATTTTTTCTGGTGCTAACCCTGCTTGCTTCGGTCATTCTCTATCATGGCATAGAAAAACCGGGCCGCCGCATATTGGGCAAACCCGGTTTCTCATTTCGCAAAAGCAATACGCTTAGAAGCGCGCCTTAAGTCCACCCTGCACAATGCGCGGTGCGCCGGGACGAGCGCCCGCTGGCGAGAAGGCAACATTATAGTCCGTATCGAACAGGTTCGTTACGCTGCCGAACAAAGACACGGGACCAAATATATCCACCTCAGCCGAGAGATCGACAAGCGCGCGACCATCAATCTTATCAGTGGCGGCGATGCTACCAGAACCTGCAACGGCGCGGGTCTTGCTTACCAGATTGACTGTTGCCGAGAAACGCGCCTTCTCAATTTCCACGCCCGCATTGAAGGTGATCTGGTGGCGCGGCAAATAGGGCAGCTTATCGCCGGCCTGTACTGTGCCCCACGGGTCATAGTCGCTTACGAAGCTGGTACGGAACTCTGCCTCAGACAATGTGTACACCAGTGATACTGGTACTGCGAAGCCATGATCAGCAATGCTGCCCAGGGTCTTGCCCACCACCATCTCGATACCTTTTACGTGGGCATCGCCGCCTGAGAATTGATCGCCAATGACACAATTGCCCCCCGTAGAGGCCGTGCAGGTGCCGACAAGGTTATTATAATCATTGAAATAACCGATGATTTCTGCGTGCCAATCGCCATTGGCGAGCTTGAACCCAGCCTCATAATTCCATGACGTTTCGGCATCGACTGTAGACCCCGGGCCCGGGCTGGCAAAACCGCGATGCGCACCAGCTACAAAACGCATATTGGGTGCAAACTCCCAAGCCGCGGAGATACCCGGTATCCAGACATCCACCTTAGAATTGCGTACAGACGTAGGGGCCGTTCGCGCCGGGTCAGATGTTGACCAATCTGTACGGCGCAGATCAATTGTTTCATACCGCAAGCCCGGCGTAACAGTCACGTCACCAATGCTGATCGTATCCTGTATGAAGAACGCCCATGCCTGCGCTTCACCAAGCCTGTTGGCCTGGCTACCCGGCGCCCCTGCGGAAGTAAGCACCATCTGGCCATCAACCATCTGATAGGTATCCTGATGCTGGAAGCGGTCTTCTTCATCTTCATGATAGCGCACGGACAGTTCCAGCGCATGTTCGCTACTGCCGATACCAAATCCTGCGCTCAACACACCCTGAACGCCAGTGGACTGATAGACGCGATTATTGTTGCGCACCCGGAGCGCTCCTGCCCGGCCTGTATAGCCCGGAGCACCGATCAGGTCCGCCATTTGTGTGGCATATGTCGTGGGGTCGCTCAATACGCTGCTGATCGAGTTCCAACCGGTATCGGCATCATTGCGCACATCATTAAGCTTATACCAGGCGCGCTTGGTATCATGACGGTAAGCCGTGACAGTCAGGCCAATCGCATCGGATGGCTGAAAGCGATAGTTGAGCTGATAGGTCTGATGCTCAGCATTCATAACATCGCGCTGGCTGCCATTATAACGGCGATAAGGCGACGCTCGAAAATCCGCGAGTGTCAGGCCAAGATAGGTCTCGTTGCTCTGCTCATCATAATTCTGATATTTGAACTCAACAGAGTGACGGCCATCTGTTGTGCGCAGTGCCAGCTTGGCGAGAATATCGGTGATTTCATATCCTGTATCGCCACCGATATCGAGCTTCTTAAAGCCACCGCTATGTTCGTAAAGCCCTTCGATCAGCGCACCAATTTCTGCGCCATCGCCGAGCCCTGTCCAGCCACCGGCCCAGCCATGGCCGCGTCGCGCATCGTGGCTACCGGCCAGAACCTCTATAAACCCACTATTTTCATCGGGCACTGGTGTTGAACTGAAATTGACAGCGCCACCAACTGTCATCGGGCCATATTTGATCGCCGCTGGTCCCTTGGAGACTTCAACTGCCGACATGCGCGCTATTTGTGGGAAGTAATAGGCCGAAGGGGCTGCGTAAGGTGCAGGAGCGATCAGCGTGCCATCTTCCATTAAGGCGACACGAGCAGAACGGTCGCTTCCCGATCCACGAATACCAATATTCGGGCGCAAGCCAAAACCATCTTCTTCCTGAATGTTGACGCCAGGGATCTGCCGCAGCAGCCGGTTCGGGTCCGTATATGAAAATTCGGCGAGGTCTTCAGCATTGAGCAACTGCACAGAGCCACCAATTTCACGTGCCTGTGCCTTGGTTGCACTCACAATAATGGCTTCATTGACCGGCGCTTTGGCTGTTATGCTTCCTGCATCTTCCGCATGTGCACCACTAGCATAAGACACCATACCAGCAAGCAAAGCTGTCAAAGCAACACCACGATAATATCCGAATTTCAAATCAACCTCCGTGAATCCAATTGCCATTGCTAATAAGAATAATTCTCAATGATGCAATCATATTTTCGATATAGATTCGCATTAGCGACAAATGCCCTGCATATTGGGGCGCTATCGTTGGAGGTGTAATAGTAGCGATCCTGCCAGATACAGCGCTGGCAAAGGCGATAGCTTTATGACTGCTTCTGTTTTGTTATAAAACATGCTAGCTGACCTGCGCTGACGTCGCATATCGACGGATATCGGGCCCTTGCTTCGGCTCTGCCCTTGTCCCCAATAGCCTCACGATGCTGAAATGCAGGCGATAGTGCGCATGCATATAGGGATACAGGCTTTGCCATAATTACCCCAACAGGGGGTATTAACGTCGGCAAAGGCAAGCGGCTTTGGCGAGCAACTTGCCTGAATTTATTGTTATTATGTAAACCAGATACAGAAGAGTGATTAATGCGAGGGTATAAAGAACCAGGGTTTCAGGAGCGAACAGCCGCAGCATTGCGCGCCAAAAATAAAGCACTGGAAAAACTGCGTGCGAAACCACCAGTTGATGAAGAAGAACTGGCGAGACTCAATGCCGCCCGTCTGGAAAAAGAAGCAGCCCAGGCCGAAAAACGCAAGGCGGCGCAGCTGGCCAAGCAAGAGGCAAAAGCTGCTAAACTTGCAAAAGCCAAAGAAGAAGCGGCAGCAAAATTGGCTAAAAAGAAGCCGGAGCTGACCGAAGCGGAGCGCAAAGCTGCACGTGATGCCCGTTACGCCGCTCGCAAAAACAGAAAATCTTCTCGGTAAAGCAAGCGCCAGATGGTCCCACGCGAACTGATTGATACGGCAATGGTACCGGACGGAGAAGAGTTACGCCTGTTCAGGAGGGGTGACGACTTCATGATTGTGCTGGATCGTAATGAGCTGATGAACAGTCGTATGAGCGGTTCAGAAGAAGCTCTTGCCACCATGACCTGCGAACGCATTGCAGGACGCAAGCAGACCAGAATACTAATCGGTGGTTATGGCATGGGCTTCACCTTGCGCGCTGCTCTTGGCATGCTTGAGGCAGACTCACAGGTCATAGTGGCCGAGCTGGTGCCCAAAATCATTGACTGGGCGCGTGGCCCTATGTCCGAGCTGGCCGCGGGGTGCCTGGATGACCCGCGTGTGCATATCCAATATGGCGATGTCGCAGCAGAGATCGGATCAGAGCAAAACTGCTATGATGCCATCCTGCTTGATGTCGACAATGGCCCCGACGGGCTCACGCGAGGTGCTAATGACCAGCTCTATTCCATGCGCGGTTTAAGGGCCGCGAAAGAAGCGCTCAAACCGGGTGGCACATTGGCGATATGGTCTGCAGCGCCAGACCGTATATTTGCAGAGCGTCTCAGGAAGGCCGGGTTTATCGTAGACGAAGTTGCCGTGCGAGCCCGCAGCAATGGCAAAGGCCCTAAACATGTGATCTGGTTTGCAGTGCCGCGATAAAGGCCAAGCGGCACCCGCCAATGAGGTGCTAAAGCATGGTCTGGCTCAGCCAGCTAAATCTGGCTAGCCTCGCGGAATGGCCCGACTCAATACAGATCTCATCCGCTATCGTATCAGCATTGCTGAACAAGAAGGCGCAAAATCAGCGGATATTCTCGCCACAGCCAATGCCCCTGCCCAGCTTATGACGGGAGAACCTGCCTATGCTGATGACTCGGTAGAACGCGCTGTTTGGGAGGCAATTGTTCATCATACAGGCCGCGAAGATATTGGTTTGGCCTGTGGCCAACGGTTCCCAACGCAGGTCATCAGCCTGATCGGCTATGTCATGGCCAACGCGCCGACAATGCGGGTCGCTATCGAAAAATACTGCACTTATCAGCGTGTTATCGGCGACACTATGGGGATGACTATTGAGGAAGGCCCGGACACCTCGATAGTTCGTATTGATCAGTGGAGCGAATGGCATGACAGTTTTCGCTATACTATCGATATGTTTATGGCCGCCATCCCCAGTTGGGCATCGGCAAATGCGCTCCATATCGTCCGCCCACTAGAAGTCGGTTTCAAATATACGCGCCCACGGGATAGTACGCCCTACCAAGAAATGTTCGCCCCGGCGCCAGTCACATTCGATAACAAGAGCAGTTATCAGATTTATGATAATGCCGTGCTCGACCAGCCTGTTATCGGTGCCAACATGGCCATGTTCGGCTATTTCGAAGAGAAATCAAAAGCACTGCTAACCGATTATGAAGGCAGGGACACATTTACCTATAAAACACGCAAGCGGATCATAGAATCCCTACAGGGTGTCGCCCCGACAATCGATTCCGTTGCCAACGAACTGGCCGTCAGTGTCCGCAGGTTGCAGGAAAAACTATCGACTGAGGGGACCCGGTTTTCAACACTGTTGAGTGAAGCACGGCGAGATCTTGCCATTCAATATCTGAAAGAAAAGCAGGTCAATAAAGCAGAAATCGCGTATCTACTGGGCTATTCTGAAATGTCAGTTTTTTCCCGCTCTTTCAAAAAATGGACGGGCATGACCCCGTCTGAATATGAAAGCCAAAACCATATTAGCCAGCATGTTGCGGCCGCCCCCTGAGCCATAGATAAAGCGGTACAGCCAGCGACAGGCCGACCGACATAGTTGCAATCGGGATCAGCAACCAATATTTGCTGGCATGATTTTGCTGACTATCGACGAAGCTCCATACCCAGAACACACTCGATGTAATCAGCAAGTCAGCTGTAAAACCAGCAGCCGCTCCATTGGCGAATAAACCGCCGATAAAAATGCTCAAATCAATGCCATTGACCTGCATGAAACTGATGAAAAAATACCACGGCACAAGCGTTCCTATGATCATCATAAGCTTTAGAAAGTTATCCATATTGCTTCTCATTCCTCATGTCAGGGGCCTGCAATTACTGTCAGGCTATGGCCCGGCAATATGATGATAGTTCCGACTTGTGATTGATTGTTTCTGCAGAATGTTTGGCCAATTGCGCGCCGCGTAAAATATCAAATGCTCTGCGCACTCGGTCATTCATAGCCACGGTTTTTACAGCAATAATGCCCCCACAAACGGCCCAATGGGCAGCAATATGAGGATCAGGGCATTGATGTACATACTCAAAACATTCGCCACCATAGGGGGCTTAGCCATCACGACCATTGCCTATGGGCTATACCTGGACATAAGCAATTTTGACCAAACCAAGGGCGGCTATGAAGCACCTTATAACGGGGTTAGCGGCACACCGGTTGACTGGTTCGCACTGGACCGGACACCAACAGGCTTAGCGAAGAGAGGCTATGTCGTAAATGTGCTGGTCGATGGCACCAGCGGTATGATCAGCTTTGAAGTTTTCAAACACAAGATCGACTTCCGTACATTTTCCGATCGAGCTTTGGCCGTGCACAAACCACGAGAAGCATTTGTCGCGCTAGGCTTTCACCCTGAGTTTTAAGGCTTTGGGGTCAAAGTTTCTCATAGAAAGTAATGGTCGGGGAGACAGGATTCGAACCTGCGACATCCTGCTCCCAAAGCAGGCGCGCTACCAGGCTGCGCTACTCCCCGACACGGGTTGCCATAAATGGCCCTGGATAGTGGTGGGCCCGGCAGGACTCGAACCCGCGACCTAGCCGTTATGAGCGGCCAGCTCTAACCATCTGAGCTACAGGCCCCACTGTGTGAGAGCCGATAGCCTAGCATTGCTAGGCTTGGCAAGCTTATTGGCATGGAAAGATGCTTAATCTGTTGAAGAAGTTGCTGCAAGCACCTCATTCAACCCTATTGGCGCAACGCCGCGTCGCGTCAAATGCTCCAGAACCACATCCCACCAGCGATAAAATGCACGCAAATCTGCGGCATCACGCACATAAGGGGTGTGCCCCGGTTCCAGCGTTGGCGAATGGAAGCTGAACATCAATATTGGCAGGCCGTCTGCCAAAAGCCTGTCTATCGCCTTCACCGCTTCGGCTGCACTAATACCTTCTGGCGTGAGCGGAATGCGCTGCAACAGCCCAGAGCGCGCTAATAGCCCGGCAACCAGCCCTCCACGCTCTATTAATGGCAACAAAGAATCACCTACCGAACGCAGCGGCCCGGCATAGGCGGTCGAGAGCGGTAGCTCGACAAGCTCCCTGTTCGGACCAGTCCGATAGGGTATGAGTGGTTTGCCTGTGAAATCCGGGCCATGCTGCCGCCCGTAGTTAAAACGGCTGCGAATCGACGTATCCAGCTTAAACCCCAGGTCATGCAATATCGCGCCCGTATGTGGCCCAACCCCATAACGCCCCGCGCGAAAGGCCAGAGGCGCCTGCCCTGTCACTTGCTCAATGCGATCACGTAAGAGAGTAAGCTTCTCCCGCTCCCATTCTTCCGGCAGGTTCCCCGCATAGCTATTGGCCGCGCTCACGTCTTCGACATGTGGCGGATTGACCCATGGGTGGAGATGCGCGCCAACATCAGCCTGTCCATCCTGTGCCCATTGCGCAAGCATTGCCCCGGCTTGCGGGTCATCAATCACCGGATAATCGGTCACATACAGTGGTTTCACGCCCGCATTAGCGAAATAGCCCTGCCCGCGCTTCATTCCTTCAATCGCCGTCACATTGCGACTATCGCGGTCAAAGGGTGCGTCCCAATTGAACTCTTCTTCGGTATCCACCACCAGCATGAAGCGCGTGCCAAACGTTGCGGGAAATGCAATAGCCTCATCCGGTGCAGGTCGCGCAAGCAAGCTGTCAATATCTGGTGCAGAAGCAGTCATGAGCGCTGCTTATATCATAAATGTTGCGATATACTTCCGGCAAGCGCTGCCAGCACATGAAATCAGTCAGATTTTTGCGCGACTGCGCCCTCTTCATCTACCGGCAGTTCAATTAATATCCGGCCATTTTGGATACGCAATGCGCCGCCCTGAGATGTTGCCAGACTGCGTACAAGCCGCATCGAAAAGCCAAGACCAAGCAAAGGCGCATCCGGCCAGTCCCCATCGCTGCCATAGCCTGGGTCAAGCATGACATGCTCTTCCAACCCCTGTAGTCGCTTAGGGCGGTCAAAACCAATCACCACCATGCCGGAATCGCCATCAGGCTGGAACCAGATTGCACCTTGAACAGCCTCTTCTGGCTGGGCAACAGAGACAAGAGTGCGCACCATATGCTGGACCATGCGTTCACATTGCACTGGGTCAACAAGCGCTGAAGGAACATTGGCAGAAGCAGCAAGCCGCAATCGCTGCGCCTGATCATCTTCCTCATATAATGCGAATATGCCCTGCACCATCGCCTCTATATCCACCGTGGCTTTGGGCTGATCCGCAATATTAGCCATATGCACCTGCGAAGTGCGGGCAACCAGGTCAATGTCGTCGAAAGCCGCCAGCAAACGCTTAGCATCAGAGAGAATGTTGCTCGCCATTTCCCGGTAATGCACACCGGCTGGACCAAACAACTGCTGCTCAATAATTTCAGCGAAACCCAATATAGCGTTAAGCGGCGTGCGCAGTTCATGAACAATCTGGCGCATCGAATCCAACGAAGGTGCCGTTGCATGTGCCGCTTGCGGCTTCATCTGATGCGGCTTCTCATGCATGAGCGGGCGGCGCGCCTGCCCACGATAACCGCGAAAACGCCCTGTAGCCGGATCAAAGAAGGGCACCGCAGAAAGACGCCATTCGCCAGCATACAGGCCTTCACCAATGAACATACGGCCATGCTGAAAGCTGCTGCGCCGGCTGAATGCTCCCGCGACATGCCCATCCGGTCCAGTCTCCCCAGGCATAGCAGGTTCAGATATAGACAGACCAATCAGCGCCGTACGCGATGCGTCCCCAACCCATACCAAAGCACCTTCCGCATCTGTCTCGAACGGGAAATGGCGCATCTGCTGCGTTTCAGCGAAAGGCACAGACGTCGTCGCATCACCTTCTACAGGCTCACCATAGCCACGCATTTTGCTGGAGCTGGTAAAGCGCTCGATCTTCTCTACAAGCTGGCGGATCTGGCTGCGCTCATCGCTATATTCTTCCGCGATCTTGCTATTCGGTACCGTGCCAGAATGCGCCGTCTCGGTTTCAGACTCAGCCTCCGCTCCTATCGAAGTAGCAGCATATTCTTCTGATAGTTCGAACGGCTCTTCCTGATGCAGCACAGCTTCAGCCACATCCATCACCGGAACTTCGCCCAAATCGTTGGAAACAAGCGAGGGCGCCTGCCCCAAAACGAGATCAGTCGTACCGAAGGCTTCAAGCCCGCGTTGTGTTTCCTCTCCAATGTCCCGGCGCCCACGCAAGACGCCACGCGCTGTAGGACCGATCCGCGAGAGCAACACGGGCCAGAGCGAATCAGGCAAGCGCGCACGAGACATTGCCGCCGCGCATACTGCTGGACGATCGCTGGCGAAAAACTCAATCAAAGCAGGTGAGCGCAGGCGCGTGCCTAATTCTACTACGCTGGCGATCCGCTGTGCTTCTGAGAGTTCCCCCCTCAAATCATGGAGCCGTGCGACCAAAGCGACGCGATCTTCCTGACGCAACATAGCTTTTTCTGGCTGATCATGTTGGGCGAGCAAATCCACGCACTGCCGCCACAAAGTTGTAGCAGCAACGCCTGTACGCTCCTCGACAGCAAGTACGGTCTGCGTCAGATCGTTAAAACGCAACCACGGCCTCCAACAAATAAGGGTGAATCCCTTGTTAATCTTCCATCTGACTTACGGTGTTCTAGCAAATAGGGAAAGGGGGGATGATGCCTCCCAAAGTTAACGTTGCATAGTGGGACGGTTGCATTGCATTGAAATATTATTATACAATATCACATATTTGCGAAAGGATATTATCCCCATGGCGGTTCCTATGCTGGATGACACAGACCTCGCTATTCTTGCGCTTTTACAGCGCGATGGCAGAATCAGTAATGTCGACCTGGCGCGTGCCGTAAACCTGACAGCACCACCATGCTTACGTCGTGTACGGGCGTTGGAAGAGCGCGGTTTTATCGAGTCTTATCATGCCCGCATCAATGGCCATGCATTGGGGTATACAATCACCGTCTTTGCGATGGTAAGCCTCAAAAGTCAGGCGGAAGCCGACCTCAAGGCCTTTGAAGAACATGTCGCCACACTGCCAGAAATACGCGAATGCCACATGCTCAATGGTGAGATTGATTTTATCTTGAAAATCGTCTCTCAGGACCTGCAGAGCTTTCAGCAGTTTCTGACCTCAAAGCTGACGTCTGCCTCTAACGTCGAAAGCATCAAGACTTCACTGACGATCCGAACATCCAAGAACGAGTTTGGCATTCCCATTGAGGCCCCGGCTATCGACAAAGGCTAATGTCACCATATCGTTAGGCAGCTTATTGCAGAGAAACATCTGCGGCCGGCTGTTCTTGTTTAGCCATCTGCCGGCTCCTATTGACCCATGCAGACCAATAGGCCGCAACATCACCCCAGGTGCCGCTTGCCTGACCCAACGCTATAGTTGCGCCATCCAGATCGCCAGACCGTGCCAGAGCAATGCCAAGGCGCGCCATCACCCTGTCATGATCTACGCCTTCTTTCTCCAAGGCTGCGCGATAATAAGAAATGGCCTGAACATAGTGGCTGGAAGCGAACAAGGAATCGCCATTTTTCATCGCCATGAGAGCAGTTGTCGCCCCCCCAGCTTTGCCGGGAAGTTCTTTGATCGCAGACAACTGAACAATGCTCTTGCGGCGAATTTTGCGCGTCAATGCTCTTGCCACGGGATCGCTGCTCAATAGTGCGCCAGCGCCCTGCCCCGCCTCAAGTACAGTCTTAGCTTCTATAGCATAGCCAAGATCGGCAGCGAGCTGTGCATAATCATGGTAATCACGCTCACTCGCCAATGCACCTGTTAGAGCTTGTAAACGATACAGATCAAGCCTTGCTTCACCATGCGGCTTTGTATTGGCTCCATAGCTCGTCAGCGCAGAGCGCCACTGCTCCGAAGTCGCGCCTCCCCCCTTCAGGCTAGCCGCACTGTAACGCGCCATATCTGACCAATTTTTGCGTTTATAGGCAAGTGATGCCGCCCTGTCATACCAGCTCGCCGGAACAGGTTGACCAGCAGATTCCTGTGCGGTGATAGCCTCCTCAACCATGCTGGATGCCTGAGCGATTTTACGTTGCCGAACATAAGATTCCGCCAGCATAAGCAATGCTTTTGGATCAGGCGTGCCTAATGCTCGCGCGCGTTCGAGGTAGATCACAGCATTATCGATGGCTCCGGTCTGGTAGCTGAGATAACCGGCCAGATAATTGAAATAGCCCAAGCGCTCTTGGGGCACGCCACCACTTTCAATAACCCGTGCAACAGCGCTACGCTGCGCTAAAATATCCCCCTGTTTCAGGGTGATTTCGAGCTGTAGCACTCTCAAAACATAAGTTTCGAACAGGCTATCTGGCGATAGTTGCGAGAGATGGAAACGCGCCGTAGCCGTGTCACCGGCCTGTAGGCTGGATCGTGCAGCTTCAGCGGTTTTGCGGAAGTGTTTATCCGCTACTGGCTGGGCATGGACTGCAGATACAGCGCCACTGAGTAACAGCCCTATCGCTAATGCCGTCCCTCGGTATATTCCGGGTCCAAGCCTCATATCTCTCTCCAATACCGACAGGCGGCCCCTAACAAATTTGCTTCATATAAGAAAACGGGCGACCGCAAAACGATCGCCCGCCTCTGTTCATCTTTTATACCGCTCGGGCGATAGCTTATTCAGCAGCCGGAGCGGAAGCCGGAGCAGGTGCTGGTGCCGCCGCTTTAGCAGCCTCAGCATTCGCATATTGCGTCCACAGCTTGGCAATACCACCGCGAGCGCCGCCCGTAACCTTTGCAAATGCTTCCGTTGCACCGGCAGTGTTGCCAGCCATCAACCTAGCAATGCCCAGGCGAGTGTTCACTTCAGGTGCATCAATACCACCCTTTTGCAACGCAGCCTCGAACAGTGAAATAGCCTTGGCATAATCGCCATAACCATAATAAGCATCAGCAGTTGCACTGGCGATCTTGCCTCCAGCTGCTTTCATGCCATCACGCTCTGCTGAACCAAGCGATGCCTTATCACCTGCCATGCGCTGGGTAGCGACTGAATAAAAGTCAGTGCCATCATTAGAAGTTAAGACGCCTTTGCTGCGCCCTTCATCAAGGACGGATTTAACCTCACCATAAAGACCGCCCTTGAATGCCATCTCTGCATATTCAGTATAGTCAGGCCGTATCGCCAGACCACCTGAGACATACATAAGGCGCAACAAGTCAAGATTTTCACGATTAGTCATTGTCGGGTTTTCACGCTGAAAAACACGCAGAATCGTACGCAGATTTTCGCCTGTGGGGTAGGCAGCATAGCTCATCTCGGCCCATTGCTTGAGCTGAGGAGTGAGATCAGCCGATGCCGCTTTGGACACACCTACCTGATACCATTGCTCAGGCACTGGCTGACCACTGGCTACAAGAGCATCAACACCTTCTTTGAATAGGGAAAGGCCACGGGTTATAGCAGCCGGATCCTTGCCACCTTTGCCCCAGACAGCCTGAGCGAGTATTGGCGCAACCTGCGCAGGTTGATACCCTAATGCCCGCGCCTTTTCGCCATAGGCTATCGCATTGTCATAGTCCTTGGCGTTAATAGCGTTATTAGCCACAATCATATTGAACTGGCCCGCCTGATCTTCAGGCACCAGCCCAGTATCAAGCATGCCCTTCAGCGCGTCATTCTGTGCAGCGGCGTCATTGGCAAAGATGCTGTAGTTCAGCAGCAGGCTGTAATATTGATATTTATCATCATTGGATGTTGCTGTTGGCAGTGCTTCTGCCAATGCAGCCTTCGCAGCTTCAGCATCCTTTTTCTGAATTGCCTTACTGGCTTTTTGTGCACCAGGCAGGAACCCTTTAGAAAGCTTGAGTTTTGGAGCGCTGGATTTCTTCTTTTCCTTGGCAGCCATTGCAGGCGTAGACACCGCGAATGAAGCAGTACCCAATGCCAGCATCAGCCCAAGTGCGACCGGCGAAACAAAACGCATAATATTAATCTCCTATAGCACCGGGTTTCCCGGCAATCTTCTATTGCAACCTCAACTGGATAGCAAAACCACTGTGAATGACCGTTGAACATCGCGCGCTATAGCGAGCGTTAACCATTTTGTCATGACCCACGCTATTTTTTTATCGTCCCAAAAACTCAACTGATCCCAATCATCCTCGATCCACCCCGAGTAATTTTCTTGCTGTTGAGGTTCACGCGCGCACGCGCGCACGCGAGGGGTGACAGGGTCGTTTGAACGGGCTAGGAGGAGCCTTCAAATTGTAACAACCGTAATGCCGAAAAGAGAGTCGCCTTGACCGACGAGACAATGCTCGCCGAACCTTCAGACATCAGCCCCGTCGACATCGTCGATGAGATGAAATCCAGCTATCTCGATTATGCGATGTCCGTCATCGTCAGCCGTGCTCTCCCCGACGTACGCGATGGCCTGAAACCCGTGCATCGCCGCATCCTCTTCGGTGCGCATGAACAGGGCTTCACCTACAACAAGGCCTATCGCAAATCGGCACGTATCGTCGGTGACGTCATGGGTAAATATCACCCGCATGGCGACAGCTCCATCTATGATGCGTTAGCCCGCATGACGCAGGACTGGTCATTGCGCGTTCCGCTGATCGACGGTCAGGGCAATTTCGGTTCGATGGACCCGGACAGCCCGGCAGCCATGCGCTACACTGAAGCCCGCCTCGGCAAAGTCGCCAATGCGTTGCTCGATGACCTTGAGAAAGACACGGTCGATTTCACGCCAAACTATGACGGCTCCGAGCATGAGCCGCAGGTTCTCCCTGCCCGCTTCCCGAACCTGCTGGTCAATGGCGCAGGCGGCATTGCCGTCGGCATGGCCACCAATGTGCCGCCGCATAATCTGGGTGAAGTGTTGCGCGCATGCATGGCGACAATGGACAATCCGATGATCAGCCTTGAAGAGCTGATGGAGATAGTCCCCGCGCCAGACTTCCCAACAGGCGCACTCATCCTCGGCCAGTCAGGCGCGCGTAGCGCTTATGCGACCGGGCGCGGTTCTGTTATCATGCGCTCTCGTCATGTGATTGAGGAAGGGCGCGGCGACAAGCAGTCGATCGTGCTTACTGAAATCCCGTTTCAGACCGGCAAAAATGGTCTGGTCGAAAAAATAGCTGAAGCCGCTAAAGACAAGCGGATCGAGGGCATTAGCGACATTCGCGATGAATCGAACCGCGAAGGCGTACGTATTGTTATCGACCTCAAGCGCGACGCAACACCTGATGTTGTGCTTAACCAGCTTTGGCGCCACACACCGGCACAGACCAGCTTCCCGGCCAATATGCTCGCTATTCGTGGTGGGCGGCCAGAACTGCTGAACCTGAAAGACATTCTCGACGCCTTCATCAAGTTCCGCGAAGAGGTCATCACCCGTCGCACCAAATTTGAGCTGAACAAGGCGCGTGACCGGGCGCACATTTTGCTCGGCCTTGTTCTGGCTGTTTCAAACCTTGACGAAGTCGTACGCATCATTCGCGGCAGCTCCAGCCCGGCGCAAGCACGCGAGAGCCTGTTAGCCCGCGAATGGCCCGTTGCCGAGATTGCACCCTATATCCGTCTCGTCGAAGCGATTGAGACGGAAATCGAGGGCGATACCTATACGATGTCCGAAACACAGGTGCGCGCGATCCTCGATCTGCGCCTCCATCGTCTCACCGCTATCGGCCGCGATGAGATCGGCAATGAGCTGCAAGCACTCGCCAGTAGCATCGAAGAGTTTCTCGCCATCCTTGCGGACCGGGCAAAACTCTATGCCGTGATGCGCGAAGAGTTTGAGGCAATCGAAGCTGAATTCGCCACCCCGCGCCGCTCAACCATTGCGCCTGCCGCCGATGGCATTGAGGATGAAGACCTGATCGAGCGCGAGGATATGGTCGTTACTGTGACTATGCAGGGCTATATCAAGCGCACCCCGCTCGACAGCTTCCGCGCGCAAGGCCGTGGCGGCAAGGGCCGTGCTGGCATGGCGACCAAAGAGGAAGATGCTGTTGCTGAGCTATTCGTAACGTCAACGCATACGCCGGTGCTGTTCTTCTCCACGGCAGGCAAGGTCTATCGTATGAAGGTCTGGCGCCTGCCCGAAGGCGGGCCGGCCACACGCGGGCGACCAATGGTCAACATGCTGCCACTGGCCGAAGGCGAAACCATTCAGACCGTATTGCCACTGACCGAAGACGAAGAAAGCTGGGCAGATCTTCATGTCATGTTCGCCACCGCCAATGGTACGGTGCGCCGCAACAGCATGGATGCCTTCACCAATATTCCATCCAACGGCAAAATCGCCATGCGCTTCGATGAAGACAGCGATGACTATCTGATCGGCGTATCGCTCCTCACTGAGGGGGACGATGTGTTGCTCGCCACCCGCAATGGCAAAGCGATCCGCTTCGCCTCGACAGACGTGCGCGAGTTTCAGAGCCGCACCTCAACCGGCGTGCGCGGCATGACACTGAAAGGCGATGACAAGGTTATCTCGCTTTCCATATTACATCGCGTCGGTGCCGAGCAGGAAGAGCGTGAGACCTATCTGCGCTTTGCCCCGTGGAAGGCAGAGAAAGAAGGCGAGCCAGACCTGTCAGCCGAACGTTTTGCCGAGCTGGCAGAGAAGGAGCAGTTCATCCTCACCGTTTGTGAAAATGGTTATGGCAAGATCAGCTCCGCATATGAATATCGCCGCATTGGCCGCGGCGGTCAGGGCATTACCAATATCGACAATATCGCCCGCAATGGTCCCGTCATCGCCAGCTTCCCGGCAAGCAAGGAACATCAGCTCATGCTGGTGACCGATCAGGCTAAGCTCATCCGGCTGGGGCTGGACAGCATGCGCGTTATCGGTCGTGGCAGCGCCGGTGTGCGTCTGTTCAATGTCGCGGACAATGAGCATGTCGTCTCCGCCGCCAAGATCGAGGAAAGTGAAGAGGACGAAGCGCCCCAGGGTGACAATGCAAATGGCGAGACACCAGACACACCAACGCCCGACGCATGAGTGAACTGTTCGCGTTCAAAATCTTGACCCGCGAGCAGTGGGATCAATTTCGCGCAGATAGCGTATTTACCGGTGCACCTGTAGATTTGGCAGATGGCTATATTCACCTGTCTGCGCGAGATCAGGTCGCGGAAACAGCAGCAAAACATTTTGCCGGGCAAGGTGACCTTGTGCTCGCAATGGTGGACCTCTCCGCGCTGGGCGACACCATAAAGTGGGAGCCGTCGCGCGGCGGCGCACTCTTCCCTCATATCTACGGCACGCTGCCTATGAACGCGGTAACGACCAAAGCAACGATCCGCCTTGACGCGGATGGAACCCATATATTCCCGGCAGGTTTCTAAATAGCATGACACATCAGGTTCACATCATCGGCGGCGGCATGGCCGGGTCGGAAGCGGCATGGCAACTGGCGCAGGCTGGCATAAAAGTCCGCCTGTCTGAAATGCGCGGTGCTGGTGACATGACGCCCGCCCACCAGACAGATGGCTTGGCCGAACTGGTCTGCTCAAACAGCTTCCGTTCCGATGATGCGCAGAAAAGCGCAGTCGGCCTGCTCCATCAGGAAATGCGTGACCTTGGCTCTCTGCTAATGGCGCAAGCAGACATTGCCAAAGTGCCTGCCGGGTCTGCACTGGCGGTAGACAGGGATATTTTTTCCCAGAATGTGACCCGTATCCTAGGAGAGCACCCCAATATAGAGATAGTCCGCGAGCGCATTGACGTTTTACCGAGCGAAGGCCTGACGATCGTCGCCACCGGTCCACTCACGGCCGAAACATTGGCGCAGAGCATCGGGGCCGCCACCGGAGAAGACAGCCTCGCCTTTTTCGATGCTATTGCGCCGATCGTCTACCGTGACAGCATCAATATGGACATTTGCTGGATGGCCAATCGCTGGGACAAAATTGGTCCGGGCGGCGGCGAAGGCAAAGACTATATCAACTGCCCGATGGACAAAGAGCAATATGAGGCCTTCATTCAGGGCTTGCTCGATGGTCCCAAGACCGAGTTCAAGGAATGGGAAACCAATACGCCCTATTTCGAGGGCTGCATGCCCATAGAGGTCATGGCATCACGCGGCCCCGAGACACTGCGTCATGGCCCGATGAAACCAATGGGGCTGGACAACCCCCGCACAGGCCGCTGGCCTTATGCCGTGGTGCAGCTACGACAGGACAATGCGCTGGGCACACTCTTCAACATGGTTGGCTTCCAGACCAAGCTGAAACACGGCGCTCAGGTCGAACTGTTTCGTACGATACCGGGGCTGGAGAAAGCCGAATTTGCGCGCCTCGGCGGCCTGCATCGCAACACCTTCATTCAGTCGCCCAAGCTATTGGACGGAACATTGCGCCTCAGATCCGCACCGCATATCCGCTTTGCAGGGCAGATGACGGGCTGCGAAGGCTATGTTGAAAGCTCTGCTATTGGCATGATCGCAGCGCGCTTTGCCATATCCGAGCTACAGGGAAGCCACCTCCCCCCTCCTCCGCTCACAACCGCATTGGGCGCATTGCTCTCGCATGTAACCGGCGGCGCAGAGGCTACGAGCTTTCAACCGATGAACGTTAATTTCGGGCTGATGCCTCCCCCCGAGGGCAAGGTGAAGAAGAAGGAACGCAAACTCGCCTATACCACCCGCGCCCGCAAAGCGATGGCGGACTGGATGCGCGAGCAAGGGCTGTTGGAAACCATTTCAGCTTAGCATTTACACTTGGGTTTTGGCTTCTGCTTCGGTGCCGTTGTAGCAAATTCGCTACGGGTCAGCCTTCCATCCTTGTCGCCATCGGCGCCTGCAAAGCGATCTGATGTACGCGCAGCCCATTCCTCGAAGGACAGCAAATTATTGCCGTCTGTATCAAGTTTTTTGAATGCCTTGGTGCGGCTGGACATCATCTCAAGTCGTGTGATGATATTATCCCGATCCTGGTCATAACGATTGAAACGTTTTGTTTCGCGGTCTGCCGCAGGCGCTTCAGGTGGCATAGGAGGCGCTTTGCCGACTGCATTTTCGTCTCCCACAGGCAAAGCTAATGCTTGCGGTGGCGGCGCAACTGCTTCCACTGGAAGAATTTCTGTTTGAGCCTGGTCTTTTTCTGCCCTGCCCTGATACCAGAACAGGCCCGCAGTCAGCAGCATCAGGCAGGCAACTGCTCCGGCAACAAATCGATCCATATCCCGCCCTTATATGACGTTCACCGTCCAAATAGCTGAATACGCAACATATGCCGATACAGGCGACCGGTCAGCCCCAAAGGTGCGGCTTTGCCTTTTAATACATCCGATATGGCGGGAATGGCCATCATCCGTAACATCCGCGGCAGACGGCGCAGCTCATCTTGTAGTCCATCGCCTGCAATCAAACGCGCGGCGTCAAGAACCTGCTGGGTCAGTGCCTCATCTGCGACATGGCCCGCCAGATCCCACAAAGCCCAGACCTGACCAACATGGTCGGCTTTCTCAGCATGATCCGGACAGAGCGCGGCGAACACCCCGTGCCCGCGCCCATGCGCATAGACGGGCAACATAGTCGACCACTCCTCGCCATCTGCTACGAGCAGCTCTTCCCAGCCATTGATCATATCTACCAGCCCCGCGCGCATATCAGCAAAGCGATCGACCCCGCGCAGCGCATCCATCTCGCCAGAACGATGCTCAGCCAAGGCTTGCTCCGCCACTATACCATCACGCCACCAGGCAAGACGGACCTGTGCCATAAGAGGTTCTTGCGTCATTCGGGCGATATGAGCGCATGCGTTATCCAACGCGAATACCTGAGTGCAACGTGGGGCATTTTGCCCTGCGGCAGAGAGAACAAGTCTCTGAAACGGCAGAATTTCGTGGTTTTCAATCATAGGTTAATAAGGCTTAAACAGGGCACTCTCATCAATTTTTAAGACATTCTGACTAAATATGCACAGTCGGTCGGCATGCGTTTGCGCGTGACGCACTCTCTTGCTGCGTATGCAGAACCGATACTGGGCCACATGAGGCCGATATTTGGATCAAGGATTGGGGTACCGCATGGCACGGAATCAGGAAGTGAAAAAGGGTTTTCTTTCACGCCTTCTGCGCAACGAGGCAGGTAATACACTTGTCTTGACCGCAGCAGCAACTCTTCCTCTTATCGGTATGATCGGTGGTGGCGTAGATATCAGCCGCATGTACCTCATCAAAACCCGCCTCCAACAGGCCTGTGACGCAGGCGCATTGGCTGGCCGCAAAGCGCAGGCAGGCGGCACCTGGACCTCCACGCACCAGGGCCGGGCGAATGATATTTTCGACACCAATTTCGGTACTGGCGATTATGGCACGTCTGGCCTGAACCGCAGCTTCAGCGAAAACAGTGGCAAGGTAACAGGCACAGCATCCGTTGTCGTACCCATGATGGTTATGGATATGTTCCGGTCAGACACGGAAACACTGTCTATCATATGTGATGCTGAAATGCGCCTGCCACACACGGACATCATGTTCGTGCTCGACGTGACCGGGTCGATGGGCGGCAGCAAGATCAGCGGTCTGAAAACCGCCGTGAAATGCTTCTACGAAATATTGATGAAGATCGACACGCCTGCCGTCTGTGGGTCTACACCCAGCGGCGGCATCAGTGATGAAGTGCAGGTGCGCTTCGGCTTCGTGCCCTATAACGTCAACGCCAATGTGGGCAAATTGCTACCCAATAGCTATATTGCGGATAGCTGGGCCTACCAGACCCGCGTCCCCAACACGACCCATCAACCTGCCGTGGAGGGTGTCCCCGCAGTTACCGATACAGATTATGACAGCTGGGGTAGCTGGTCAGAGTGGGAAAAGTTCACCGTCACAAACGTAACCAGCGAAAGCGCATGCGACGCCTTGGCGACCACAGTCTATGAAGAGACTGGCCCCGAAGGCGCGGCATATGATTACACGGAAACGCCTGGTTACTTCGGTGCTACCACAAATAAACAATGGAAAACCGACCAACCAGCAAAGCGCACTGTCACAGCCAAAAGAGGTTATAGCGCCAGCAAAGACAAATGCAGGCTCAAGAAAAAAGAAAAACCTGCAGAAATTACGCGCACCTATGAACAGGTGGATCAGAATGAAACCGAAATTTTCAACAGCTGGACCTACAAGAAAGCGACGCATGATGTCTCTGGTCTGAAGAATAGCGGTAGCTGGAACAGCAGTGTAGCACTGCCAGTCGGGGCTGGTGGTACTGATGAGAGTATTGCGTGGGCTGGCTGCATTGAGGAACGCGCGACAGTGCGTACAACCAATTTTGCCCCTATCCCCAGTGGTGCAAAAGACCTTGATATTGATCTGGTACCCGACGTCACTGATCCAACCACACTATGGGGGCCAATGCTGCCGGGTGCTGTTTGGGGCCGCACGACAACAAAATGGTCAGGCATTAAAACCACAGCCGATGTGACCAGCACTGAGGACTTTAATCATAACATAGGCACCAATTATTGCCCGACAGTATCGCGCAAACTGGCGCGTTATGAAACAGCTGCAAAAAAAGACGATTTCGTCACTTATATAAATAGCCTGACTGCCGATGGTTATACCTATCATGACATTGGTTTGATCTGGGGCGCTCGCCTCATGTCGCCAACCGGTATATTTGCATCTGAAAATGCCTTCACTTCGGGCGGAGGCGAAATTGAGCGCCATATGATCTTCATGACAGATGGTGACGCCTGTACAATTAGCACCGCTTATTCAGCCTATGGCGTGCCTTGGTGGGACCGGCGCCGGACCAGCGAGTCCAGTGCTCCTACGCCGGGCAGCCTAAGCTGCTCAAGTTATACTACACCAGGTGATATCACACATCAGGTGGAATATCGTACGGATGCGCTCTGCACCGCCATCAAGAATAAGAATATCACACTCTGGGTCATCAACTATGGCACGGGCGTAAGCAGCGATACTGGCGCCCGCCTTCAGGCATGTGCTTCGCCCAACCGCTATTATGCAGCGACGACAGTGGCCAGCCTGCTTACGACATTCGAGACTATAGCATCGCAAATCTCGCAGTTGAGGCTCACCAAATAATGAGAGGCCAGAGGCATTCTGTAATTCGGGCCATAGGGCATGATGAACGCGGCGCTACTTTGATAGAGTTCGCGTTCGTCGCCCCGACGTTCTGCCTGATGCTGGTCGGTGCCTTCGACATAGGCCACACACTTTATATGCGCTCTATCCTGCAGGGCGTGGTGCAAAAAGCAGCACGTGACAGTGCTCTGGAAAATGGCCCCACCAGTCAGAACACAATCGACACTCGTGTGCGCGATTCCGTTCACTCCCTGAACAGAAATGCCAATGTGACCATTACCCGTCGTTTTTATCGTAGCTTTTCGGAAGCTGAGGCCGCGCAGGCAGAAGCCTTCACCGATACGAATGGCAATGGCACATGCGACGCCTCAGAACCTTATGAGGACGTCAACAATAACAATGTCTGGGACGAGGATGGTGCAGATGATGGTCAGGGCGGCGCTAAGGATTCCGTCGTTTATACCGTGAATGTCACTTATGAGCGCATCATGCCCCTGAGCAAAATAATTCCCCATTATTCGGATCAGGTAAATGTCGAGGCAGCGACAGTGCTCTCAAACCAGCCTTATGGTGACCAAAACCAATATGCTGCGCCAACTTTGCGAAATTGCCCGGCATGATGAAGCAGGCTCAACATAAGTTTATCGCCATGAAGCAAAGCTTCAAGGCTTTACGGGACGATACAAGTGGTCTGGCACTGATAGAATTTGCTGCAGCCCTGCCCTTTTTACTGCTCATATCGCTCACCGGAGCTGAGCTGACCAATTACGCAACAACCAAGATGCGCGTGAGTCAGGTAGCGCTACACCTTGCCGACCATATTTCGCGTGTTGGTGTTGGTTCATTGCTCACAGCTAAGCAGGTTCATGAAGTCGATATCAATGACGCTTTGACAGGTGCTGGTCTGCAAGGTGGCGGTATTGACCTTTACCAGAATGGCCGCGTGATCATATCAAGCGTCGAAGGTGAGACCGCTCCTGTAAATACCAGTGGCGAATATAAGATCGCCTGGCAGCGTTGCCGCGGGCTGAAAAATTATACGTCGAGCTATGGCAATCAGGGTGATGAAGATCTGGACGGCGTCGGCCCGACCGGTCGCAAGGTCGTGGCACCCGATAATGGCGCCGTGATTTTCGTTGAAGTCTCATATGATTATCAGCCCTTGTTCAAGGCCGATTTGGTGCCTAGCACACAGATCGTGGAGATTGCAGCGATGACTGTACGCGACACGCGTGACCTGACTCAGGTTTATAATACAGCAGGTGTCACACAAGCAAACTGTGCTGTTTTCTCTGCCACTTGAGGGCAGAGCTTTGGCCCTGCCCTCCTTGCTCACCTATATTCAGCGATAGCATATCTTCTTGGTCGCCTCGACAACCCGTTGTGGATTGACCAATGCAGCCTTTTCGAGATTGGCCGCATAGGGCAGTGGCACATCTTCGTTGGTGACACGCACAACCGGCGCATCAAGATCGTCAAAGCCCTGCTCCATGCAAACAGCAGCAATCTCACTGCTGATCGAACAAGCCGGCCAGCCCTCTTCAACAACCACAACACGGTTCGTCTTTTTGAGGCTCTCCAGCACAGTCGCCGTATCTAACGGACGCAGGGTGCGAAGATCGATGACTTCGGCATCAATGCCTTCAGCGGCCAATGTTTCCGCAGCTTCGAGCGCTACGGCCACGCCTATTGAATAGCTTACAAGCGTGACATCCGCGCCTTCACGCATGATCCGTGCTTTACCGATTGGCAGCACATAATCATCAAGCGCTGGCACATCAAATGTGCGGCCATAGACCAACTCATTTTCGAGGAACACAACCGGGTCCGGGCAACGGATCGCAGCCTTTAGCAAGCCTTTGGCATCCGCTGCATCATAAGGCGCAATGACGATCAGGCCAGGAACAGCCGCATACCAGGGACCATAATTCTGGCTATGTTGCGCGCCAACACGGCTCGCTGCGCCATTGGGGCCACGGAAGACGACAGGACAGCGCATCTGCCCGCCGGACATATAATTGGTCTTGGCAGCCGAGTTGATGATCTGGTCAATCGCCTGCATTGCGAAGTTGAAAGTCATGAACTCAACAACCGGTCTCAGGCCACCCATCGCCGCGCCCACACCAATGCCGGCAAAACCATGTTCGGTAATCGGCGTATCAATAACGCGCTTGTCGCCAAACTCGGCGAGCAGGCCCTGCGTGACCTTATAGGCACCTTGATATTCGGCAACCTCTTCGCCCATCACAAAGATGCGATCATCAGTGCGCATTTCCTCAGCCATTGCATCACGCAATGCCTCACGCACCGTGGTCTTCACATACTCCGTACCTTCAGGCACTTCTGGGTCAGCCACGACCTGTGACGCAGGCGTTGGTTTAGGCGGTGCCACAGGTGTCTCGGCAGGCAATGCCGCCGCCGGAGCGGCCTGAGTGGCAGCAGGCGTTGCAGGCGCGGCATCGCCGCCTTCCCCTGCCATAGCCGCAATAACGGTGCCAACCTTCACATTCTCAGTGCCTTCAGCGACCAGTATCTGGCCGATCACGCCTTCATCAACGGCTTCAAACTCCATCGTCGCCTTGTCGGTTTCAATCTCAGCGAGAATATCACCGGACTGCACTTCATCACCCTCTTTCACCAACCATTTGGCGAGCGTGCCTTCTTCCATAGTGGGAGAAAGAGCGGGCATTTTAATCTCGATTGCCATTAGTACTTCTCCACCAGAACGTCAGTATAAAGCTCGGACAGCTCCGGCTCGGGAGCACTTTCCGCATAGTCAGCGCTTGCATTGACGATCTTGCGAATGCTCTGGTCGATGGACTTGATCTCGTCAGCGGCGATGCCTGCTTCTTCGAGATATTTCTTCACACCCTCAATCGGGTCGGACTTTTCGCGCATTTCCTGCACCTCTTCGCGCGAACGATATTTTGCCGGGTCCGACATGGAGTGACCACGATAGCGGTATGTCTTCATCTCCAATATGATCGGGCCATTCCCGCCCTGCACCCATTTGAGCGCTTCTTGCGTAGCACCGCGTACCGCCAGAACATCCATGCCATTGACCTGAATACCGGGTATGCGGAAGCTCTCACCACGACGGAAAAGCTGATCTTCAGCCGAAGAACGATTGACGCTGGTGCCCATCGCATATTGGTTATTCTCGATTACGAAGATAATCGGCAGCTTCCATAGCTCAGCCATGTTGAAGCTCTCATAGACCTGCCCCTGATTAGACGCGCCATCACCAAAATAAGCGACACATACCCCGCCATCACCCTTATATTTGTGTGAAAACCCAAGCCCTGTACCCAACGACACTTGGGCCCCGACAATGCCATGACCACCGTAAAAACCATGCTCAACGCTGAACATGTGCATAGAGCCGCCCTTGCCTTTGGAAATACCGGCTGCGCGCCCTGTCAGCTCTGCCATAATCACATTGGGGTCAATGCCATAAGCCAGCATGTGGCCATGATCACGATAGCCGGTAATTACACTATCCGTGCCGGGCGTAAGCGCTGACTGGATACCAACAGCTACAGCCTCCTGCCCGATATAGAGATGGCAAAAGCCACCAATCAGACCAAGGCCATAAAGCTGGCCCGCTTTTTCTTCAAAGCGGCGGATAAGCAGCATTTGCCGGTAAAATTCGAGCAACTCCTCTTTGCTCGCCTTATAGTCTTTAGGCGTACCGGGCTTAGCGCTGTTATGATTGGCTTTGGGCGGTGAAGATGCTCGTTGTGACGATGCTTTCGTCTTGGCTGGCGTCTTTGCCGGGGTTCTCGGTGAAGGTGATTTGGCCAAAGAAATAACCCTTCTGTATCTTTGTCTTTCCAGGGGAGAGGCAGAGATATAGACGCCTAAATTATAAAAGCCAAGAAAGAATAAACGCCTTACATGTAAGCATCCTATTTGGATAATTTTAACAGTATTATTTTGGTTAAAAATGGAAATAACACACGCACTGCACCAGCCCTAAAAAATAAGGCGATGAAAAAAACAGCTAGAAATTCTGTGCGTTAGAGCGAACGCCCTACTAGTTGAGGGGGACGATAATCTCGTCGGGATGCGCAACGTTTAATTCGCGTCTGATAAGTTCATCTGCCATGTCCGGGTCGACATGATTAGGGTTGAGCAAGTTGACACGGTTGGCCAAACGAGCACGCTCTGCCTGCACCACCTTCAACTCAGCGCGACTGTCTTGCAACTGCTGCGTATAGCCGCCCCAGGCCAATATGCCATTAGCCCCCAGGATCGCATAGCTAAGCAGCGCCGCAAGCATAAGCACGGCAATGGCCGGCCCCAAAGCCCCTGCGAACAACGTACGAAGTTTAGCCAATTGCGCCATGCACACCTTGAATCACATACGATTCCGGCGTGCAACCAAAAAATGGTTAACACGCCGGATTTGAGACAAACAGAAGTCAGCGAACGTTTTCGGGCGCCTTACTGGCGAAAAATGCCCCGCCCGGCATAGACAGCCATATCGCCCAGCTCTTCTTCAATACGGATGAGCTGATTATATTTCGCAAGCCGGTCAGAACGGGCGAGCGAACCGGTTTTGATCTGGCCACAGTTGGTAGCAACAGCAAGATCAGCAATGGTTGCATCTTCCGTCTCACCAGAGCGGTGCGACATTACATTAGTGTAGCGCGCGCGGTGCGCCATATCGACAGCTGCCAGTGTTTCGCTAAGCGAGCCAATCTGATTGACCTTGACCAGCATGGAATTGGCAAGGCCCTGCTCAATGCCCATCGCCAGACGCTTGGGGTTTGTCACGAACAGGTCATCACCGACCAGCTGAACGCTATCACCAATCTTGTCCGTGAGGATCTTCCAGCCCTCAAAATCATCCTCGCTCATGCCATCCTCGATCGATTTGATCGGATAACGGGCACACAGGTCAGCGAGATAGTCTGCCATCTCAGCAGGGGACAGGCTCTTGCCCTCGCCCACCATCTCATATTTGCCGCCTTTGAAGAACTCTGTGGACGCACAATCCAGCGCAAGCACGACGTCATCACCCGGCGTATATCCAGCCTTGCTGATACTCTCCATAATGAAGTCAAGCGCATCGGTTGTGCTGGCAAGATTGGGGGCAAATCCACCCTCATCACCTACTGACGTAGACAGGCCTTTGTCATGCAGGCCTTTTTTCAATGTGTGAAAAATCTCCGAACCAATACGTACGGCATCAGCAATGCTTTCCGCACCGACCGGCATGATCATGAATTCCTGAAAATCGATAGGGTTGTCAGCATGCTCACCGCCATTGATGATGTTCATCATCGGTACGGGCAGGACATGCGCCGATACGCCACCCACATAACGATAAAGCGGCAAACCACGCGCATCAGCGGCGGCCTTGGCAACGGCAAGCGATACACCGAGAATAGCATTGGCACCGAGCTTGGCCTTATTGTCCGTGCCGTCAAGCGCGATCATCGCCGCATCTACTTCGCCCTGATCCTCGGCATCCATGCCGATAACCACTTCGGCGATCTCATCGTTCACAGCATCAACAGCGCCAAGTACGCCTTTGCCCATATAGCGGCTCTTATCGCCATCGCGCTTTTCAACCGCTTCATATGCGCCTGTCGAAGCACCAGAAGGCACAGCGGCGCGACCAAAGCTGCCGTCTTCCAATAAAACGTCTACCTCAACAGTCGGGTTGCCCCGGCTATCAAAAATCTGGCGGGCATGAATGTCGAGAATAGCGGTCATGATACACTTCCTGCTGGTACTTTGGGGCACTGCCCACGAGAGTTTCGCGTCCGCTTAACCAGAGGAAACCGATAAGGCAATGGAGACCCGGCTTCAGACACTTAAAAAATACGCACAGCAGGGTGTAAACAGCCAAGGGAACTGCTATTTATAGTTAAGCATTATCTGTGAGGGGCATAAAAACACTCACATTGGAAGGAAACAGCCATGGCCGACGCAACTGACACTAAAACAACCGCTCCCAAAACCACGCGCAAGAGAGCAGCCTCCAAGACTGCCACGAAAAAACCAACCACGCGCAAGACGACGAGCAAGGCTGCTGCTGCACCGACATTCGCACAGTCAGCGCAAGAGGCTCGCACAGCGCTGAACACTGCGACGGCCGCTGCCCGCACAAAAGCTGCTGAGGTGAAAGGCAAGGTGAACAACAAGGTGCATGACGCCAAAGAAAGTGTCTCCGCCTATGACTGGAAAGCGCAGGGCGAACAGGTCAAATCCCAAGCCGGAAAGATCGCACGCGATGCAGCAGGCTCAGCTAAGGCTAAGACAGGTGAAGCGATGGAAGGCTTGGCGAAACTAATCTCAGAAACCGCTGACACGGTCGATACCAAGCTCGGCCCACAATATGGGGACTATGCCCGTCAGGCCGCGACTAGCGTTGCTGGCGCAGCCAAGTCACTTGATGAGAAAGATATAGACCAACTACTCGGAGATGCGTGGGATTTTGTTCGTAAAAGCCCGGCAGTTGCTATCGGCGCCGCGGCCATAGCTGGCTATGTGCTGATGCGGCTTGCCAAAGGGTCTGGAGACGATAGCGAATAAGATTTTACATCAACTCTGCGCAAATTGCTGAAGGGAGCACGTGCGGGTGAAAAACAGAACAGGCTGGTCGCCTGAAGAGGAAGACGCCATTGATACCGGTGCTGATGCTCATGCTATGGGCGACAGCTCCGAGGGCAATGAAAGCGCGTCCTACACACAAAATGGCAACCAAGACTCAACTGTCGAGATCATTCAGGGGCTCATTACCAGCGGCCGCGAATATGCGCAGGTTGAAACCGAACGGCAGAAATTGCGTATCGGCATCATAACAGCCACCATGCGCTATTCCGCCATGCTCGGTGGTATCGCCTTATTCTTGCTGCTTGGGGTATTGGTGTCACTGCCGATTGGCGCGATCTGGATACTCTCCCAGCATGTTGGCCCGCTTGCCGCCACGCTCATTGTATTTCTGAGCGGTATTGCGCTGATCATCTTGCTGCTCATGCTGGTGCGCGCGAAGGTCCGCAAAGCCATGCGCGCTGTCATCAAGAAAAGCGTGAGTGAGGATATTGAGCAATGACCAGCTCCTTTAACAAACAAATTGAAAAGCTGGAGAGCCTATCAGCTCAGGCCGACGGCAAGCGCGCAGAGCTGCAGTCACTCATCCGCTTAACGCGCGAACGCACACACCCTGCCAACCTTGCAAAGGACATAGGCGACCGCCTTTTAGACAAAGGCCTTGATACTATAGACAAGGGCCGCGCAATGGCCCGCGCCAAGCCTTTGGTCGCAATCGGTGCCGCGGTTGCAATTGGTGCGTTTATAGCGCGTAAGCCATTGTTCAAACTAAGCGGCACAGCATATAATATGTTGCATCGCTATATAAAGACACTGTCTTCTGCCCGGTCAGCGCAGGACAATAGCAAGGACGAAGATAATGGCTGATGATATTGAAGGCCGATTGAACCGCACTCGTGCGCTCGCCAATGAAAAATTTGAGCAGGTCAGCCAGAGCGCCAAAGCTGCGACAGCCAAGGCATCGGAAAAAATGGCAGGTGCGCGCGGCAAGGCCGACAACGCACTAAACACCGCCAGCCATATTGTATCAGACCATCCTCTGGCTGCTGTGGCGGGTGCAGCGGCTTTTGGTGCTGCTATTGCTATGTTGATGCCGCGCTTGTCGCGCAAACAAAACACAGCTATCGAGCCAGAATGTGACGACTAAATATCCTCACAATCACCGCTATATCAATTTTAACACCTCCCCCGGTAAGGCAGATATATGAGTAAATTACATCTTGTTATGGGCGGGCGCGTTTCCGACCCTACCACCCTCGATTTTGAAGATCTGGACAAGGTCGATTTTGTCGGCGTGTTTCCCGATTATGCTTCGGCTGAAAATGCCTGGCGCAGCGCCGCCCAACGCACAGTCGATGACGCGGAAATGAAATATGTGATCGTCCACCTGCATCGTCTGCTGGACCCTTCGCAGAGCGACGAAGCCTAATAATGCTCAGGGCCGCAGAGAGTGCGGCCCACCATTGCGAAAGCGCATTTTCAACATCGGGCGGATCACAATCATACCGATGATGAAACCGCCAATGTGTGCGCCTATCGCTACTCCATCACCAGACCCATCGACACCGCCAGGGCTATTGCTCGCTATACCGATCAGGAACTGCAGAAAAACCCATGCAGCGCCTAGCCAGAGCATGCGCACAATACCAGCTGGGATTGGCCCGAAAGCGCGTACTTCGCTATTACTGAACAGCAACGCATATGCGCCAATAATGGCCGAAATAGCGCCACTTGCTCCAATCATCGGTACAGCCAGATTTGGCCCGAGCACCCATTGTCCAAAGGCTGCGGCATACGCCCCTGCCCCGAACAAGATGAGCCATAACCGCGGGCCGATAACCATCTCGACCTGCCGACCACAAAATACCATGATGAGCAGGTTAAAGCCCAGATGGAACCAACTGCCGTGCAACAGGGAGGAACTGAGCGGCGTAAGCCATACAGGCAAAGTGGGGAACCCTAACGCGACATGATCAAGCAGCTCAGAGTGTATGACCCGCGCAGGAATAAACCCCGCACTATAGGATAAAGCAGCGCCCAGGCCGCTTATCTCTGCAAGTACATAAGCGGCCGCAATAATCGCTGTAGTGATGTGTGTGGTGCGGCCCTCAGCAGACAGCATGAAGTGCGCCTCCGTCTAGGCCCTGCCCCTATATAAACTCGATTTTATCGACGCTGTAATATTTTTCGCCTGCAGGAACGATCACCTCGACATCATCACCGACTTCCTTGCCAATGAGTGCGCGGCCAATCGGGCTATTGTAGGAAATCATACCAGCCTTAGCATCAGCCTCTGCCTGTCCGACAAGCTGATATTTCACAGGCTTGTCATCATCATCAAGCAGGGTCACGGTGGCCCCGAAAACGATTTTGTCACCCGACAAAGTAGCTGGGTCAATCACCTGAGCGCGCGATAGCTTGTCTTCAAGGTCTGCGATCGTTGCTTCGACCTGCCCCTGACGCTCTTTGGCGGCATGATATTCAGCATTCTCTGAAAGGTCGCCATGCGCACGTGCCTCTTCAATGGCATCTACGATGAGCGGACGCTCCGCTTTCAATGCGCGCAGCTGCTTGGTCAGTTTCTCATGACCAATTTCAAGCATTGGCATTTTTTCAACAGTTGCCATGTGCAAATCCCCAATATGTCACCCTGCCAGCCTTCAACGAGGGACCGGCTATATTTCTACCCCTGATTGGAAAAATCCGGAGATACGATCAACTATAATAGGATTGCAGCGCCTTGACTTCAAGGGGATGCGCACCAAGTGCTTCAATTGCATCGACAGCGGCCACGCTGGCAGCCGCTGTTGTGAAGCTGGGAATCTTCATTTTCAGCGCGCTGGTGCGGATCGAATAACTGTCTTTCAACGACTGCCAGCCTTCAGTCGTATTGAAAATCATCGCTATGCCGCCATCGGTGATGCTGTCGACAATATGCGGGCGCCCCTGCGCCACCTTGTTGACAGTTTCAACCGATATGCCCTGCTCTTCCAGGTAGCGCGCTGTACCCCCGGTCGCGACAATGGAAAAGCCCAGCTGCGCTGCTTTACGCGCAGCAGGCAGAATCACTGGCTTGTCCGTGTCCTTCACCGAAATGAAGATCGCGCCACCTTTCGGCAAGACAACCCCTGCCCCAAGCTGAGACTTGGCAAAGGCCGTCGCAAAATCAGAATCAATGCCCATGACCTCACCCGTGGACTTCATCTCTGGCGAGAGCACAGGGTCAACGCCGGGGAAGCGATTGAACGGGAACACGGCTTCCTTGACGGCGATATGGTTGATGGCGTTGCGATCAATCGTCGGCAAATCTTTGAGCTTTTCACCTGCCATGACGCGCGCGGCGATCTTAGCGATGGGCGCGCCAATGGCCTTGGCCACGAACGGCACCGTACGCGAAGCCCGTGGGTTCACCTCGATCAGGTAAACCTCACCATCTTTCACCGCAAACTGAATATTCATCAACCCGCGTACCTTGAGCGCACGCGCCAGCGCATCGGTCTGGCGCTCAATCTCGCTGATAATATCGGCTGAGAGGCTATAGGGCGGCAGCGAACAGGCGCTATCGCCCGAATGCACGCCCGCTTCCTCAATGTGCTGGAGCACACCGGCCACCACCACATCATCGCCATCGCACAGCGCATCGACATCCACCTCAACCGCATCGCGCAGATATTGGTCGATCAGCACCGGAGAGTCGCCAGACACCTGCACGGCCGTCGCGATATATTCTTCCAGCTGCGCCTGCCCGTCGACAATCTCCATCGCGCGACCACCCAACACATAGGAAGGCCGCATCAGCACCGGATAACCGATACGATTGGCCACCGCGATGGCCTCCTCGCGCGAGCGGGCAATGCCGTTAGCGGGCTGCTTGAGCTTGAGCTTGGTAATGAGCGCGGCAAAGCGCTCGCGGTCTTCAGCAAGGTCAATCGCGTCCGGCGAAGTGCCAAGGATAGGGATGCCCGCATCTTCAAGCGCCTGTGCCAGTTTCAGCGGCGTTTGTCCGCCGAACTGCACGATAACACCGGCCAATGTGCCATTGCTCATTTCCTTCTGGAGGATTTCCAGCACATCTTCGGCAGTCAGTGGCTCAAAATAGAGGCGGTCTGACGTGTCATAATCCGTCGATACCGTCTCGGGGTTACAGTTGATCATGATCGTCTCATAACCGGCATCATCAAGCGCGAAGCAGGCATGGCAGCAGCAATAGTCGAACTCGATGCCCTGCCCGATCCGGTTCGGCCCGCCGCCCAGAATCACAACCTTTTTCCGGTCCGTCGGCGCGCTCTCACATTCCGGCTCGCCAAACGCCGACGGGCTGTTGCCCAGAGGCGCAAAAAACGTCGGCGCTTCATAGGTGGAATACATATAGGGCGTTTTCGCTTCAAACTCGGCGGCACAGGTGTCTATCCGTTTGAAGACGGGGCGCACACCGAGCTTATGGCGCAGCGCGCGCACTTCATCCTCAGTCGTGCCGCCGGTCATGGCTTTAACCGCTTCATGGATCAGGCCATGCGTGCTGGCTTCCTGCCCTGCAGGCAGATGCGCGGAACGCAGCGCGAGGTCCGCCAGACGCTTGTCGGAAAAGCCCATAGACTTGAGACGGCGCATGGCAGCGGCGTCTTGCGGCAGGCCATTTTCGAGCACTTCACCTTCAGCAGCGATAATCTCTTCGAGGCGTTGCAGGAACCACGGATCGAACTTAGCAACGGCGTGGACTTCCTCCACCGAAAGCCCCTCGCGCAGCGCTTGTGCTGCGGTCAGCAGCCGGTCCGGTGTCGGTTGGCCCAAGGCCGCGATGATCTTATCCTTATCGGCCCCGATCAGTTCCTCGACCTCGTCAAAACCGGAATAGCCGGTTTCGAGGCCACGCAGCGCTTTCTGCATGCTTTCGTGGATATTGCGGCCAATCGCCATCACCTCGCCGACGGACTTCATCGCCGTGCCGAGCAGCGGCTCCGCGCCCTTAAACTTTTCAAAGGCGAAGCGCGGGATTTTAGTCACGACATAGTCAATTGTCGGCTCGAAGCTGGCGGGCGTCGCGCCGGTAATGTCGTTGGTGATCTCGTCGAGCGTATAGCCCACGGCCAGCTTGGCCGCGACCTTGGCGATGGGGAATCCGGTTGCCTTGGAGGCGAGCGCGGAGCTGCGCGAGACACGCGGGTTCATCTCGATGACGATCAAGCGTCCATCTTTAGGATTAACAGCGAACTGTACGTTCGAACCACCTGTTTCTACGCCAATTTCTCGCAACACAGCAAGGCTGGCATTGCGCATGATCTGATATTCTTTATCCGTCAGCGTCAGCGCTGGCGCGACCGTGATGCTGTCGCCGGTATGCACGCCCATCGGGTCGATATTCTCGATCGAGCAGATGATGATGGCATTGTCGTTCTTGTCCCGGACGACCTCCATCTCATATTCTTTCCAGCCCAGCAGCGACTCTTCGATCAGCACTTCAGTAGTCGGCGAGGCATCGAGGCCGGAGCGAACAATCGCCTCAAACTCTTCGCGGTTATAGGCAACGCCGCCGCCGGTGCCGCCCATAGTGAAGCTGGGGCGGATGATAGAGGGCAAGCCAGTGCGCTCCAGCACAGCGAGCGCCTCTTCAAATGTGTGAGCGATCCCTGAACGCGCGGACTCAAGGCCCAGCCTGTCCATCGCGTCGCGGAATTTCAGCCGATCCTCGGCCTTGTCGATAGCCTCGGCATCCGCGCCGATCATCTGGCAGCCATATTTCTCCAGCGTGCCGTCATTGAAGAGCGCCAGCGCGGTGTTGAGCGCGGTCTGGCCGCCCATCGTAGGTAGCACGGCGTCCGGCCGCTCTTTCTCGATGATCTTCGCCACGATTTCCGGCGTGATCGGCTCGATATAGGTCGCGTCCGCCATATCCGGGTCGGTCATGATCGTCGCCGGGTTGGAGTTGACGAGAATGATGCGATAGCCCTCTTCCTTGAGCGCTTTACAGGCTTGCGTGCCCGAATAATCAAACTCGCACGCCTGACCGATAATAATCGGCCCCGCGCCAATGATAAGGATGGAGGATATGTCAGTTCTTTTGGGCATTACAGGTCCAGTTCAATCCCCGTATGTTTTTCTATTTTTTTCTTCACTAGACCTTTCGCCAGTGACTTCATCAGTTCGAATGTGAAACCACCTGCGGCGTCAAGCCCTTCCTTAGTTTTTCTCCAAACTTCAGGATCACGAACCGAATCCAGAAAGTCGTGGCCTTCCCAAGTAAGTCGGACCATCCCCCAACCACGCGTTTTAAGGGTGGACCAATCCTTCGCCTCGATTAACTGTCTATCAATCAACAAAGGCATGTGCGCCTCAAGGTCTTCTTGTACAAAACCCGAAGGCGCAAAGGCACGATTGGTTTCTGCAACGGACTGCGCTTCAATTGCGAGCAACAAATTACGTACGATATCTAAGTCGCGTTTCACCCCAATCCCCCCACGAATTTCTCAAACAGATAGAAGCTGTCCTGCGGGCCGGGGGAGGCTTCGGGGTGGTATTGCACGCCGAAGGCATTGCGGTCGGTGAAGGCGATGCCGCAGTTGGAGCCGTCGAACAGGCTCACATGGGTTTCCTTCACATTATTGGGCAGGGTCGCGGTGTCGACCGCGAAGCCGTGGTTCATGCTGGTGATCTCGACGACACCGCACTCGAGATGCTTGACCGGATGGTTCGCGCCTCTATGGCCCTGATGCATTTTCACCGTCTTTGCGCCAGCGGCGAGCGCCAGCATCTGGTGGCCAAGGCAAATGCCAAAGAGCGGCATATCCGCATCGAGCAGTGCCTTGATAACCGGGACCGCATAATCGCCCGTCGCCGCCGGATCACCCGGACCGTTGGAGAGGAACACGCCTGCGGGTTTGAGCGCCATAATCTCGTCATAGCTCGCGCTGGCGGGCAACACGGTGACGCGCGCGCCAGCGGTAATGAGGTTGCGGAAGATATTATGCTTCGCGCCGAAATCGAGTGCGACGACGTGGGGCTTATCGTCATCCCAGCGAAGGCTGGGATCTCCAGCCTCGTCATGCTCCGTCTCCTGAGACCCCAGCTTCCGCTGGGGTGACGGAGTATTTTCATACCCCACACCAAGCGCCCAAGCGCCTCCAGTCCAGTCTCGCTGTTCGCCGGTCACGGCCTTGGCAAGGTCCATGCCCTCCAGCCCCGGCCATGCCTGCGCCTGTTCATGCAGCGCTTTCAGATCAAACGTGCCCGCCGGGTCATGCGCGATCACGGCATTGGGCGCGCCTGCCTCGCGGATGCGGCGGGTCAATGCGCGTGTATCGACGCCTGAAATGCCGATGCGCCCATGCGCTTTCATCCACTCGTCAAAGCCCTGCACATTGCGGAAATTAGACGGCGCGGTGACATCCTCGCGCACGATGCAGCCCAGCGCATGGGGGGCGTCTGCCTCGACATCATCGACGTTGGTGCCGACATTGCCGATATGCGGGAAGGTGAAGGTGATGATCTGCCCGGCAAAGCTCGGGTCGGTCATGATCTCCTGATAGCCGGTGATCGCGGTATGAAAGCAAACCTCGCCCACGGCCGCACCGCTCGCGCCGAAACCGCGTCCGAACACGCATGTCCCATCAGCCAATACCAATACCCCTGTCGCTCCTTTGGGCACGGCGGGGTATGTGGCGTCTGCCATGGTCTACATTCCTTTGGTTTTGCTTTGTGGCCGCGCCGCGCGACCATCTCAGGAAGCGCAGGCTAAACGGCCGGTGAACTATGCTCTCAAACGCCTAGGGTCAATGACTATTAAAAAATGATTTTGCCGTTATAGCTGGTCGCTTCTTTTCGACAATATGAGGATTCGCACCGTCATGATCCGTGACGCCCTGAAAGCCGCGCAAATCGAAGCCATGAAGGCCAAGGACAAGGAGCGCCTCGCTGCTGTCCGCCTGATTCTCGCCAAGGTGAAAGACCGCGACATCGAGCTGCGCACCAGCGACAAACTGCCCGATGATGACGCGCTTGTCGTCGATGTGCTCCAGAAAATGGTCAAGCAGCGCCGCGAATCGATTGCCATGTATGAGCAAGGCGGCCGCGCCGAGCTCGCCGCGCAGGAGCAATCCGAGCTGGACGTGATCGAGACTTTCCTGCCGCAACAGATGAGCGAAGACGAAACCAAAGCCGCGATCGACGCAATCAAGGCGGAAGTCGGCGCGGAATCTGTCAAGGATATGGGCAAGGTGATGGCCGTATTGAAAGAACGCCACGGCAGCGTGATCGACATGAGCAAGGCCAGCGGACTGGTAAAGGCCGCTTTGGGGTAATGCTATATAGCCCCCTCCCTTCCAAGGGAGGGGTTGGGGTGGGTCAATGGCAAAACGCATTGATGAAAAGCTCGGCGCATTTGCACGGACAATGCGCACCAACCCTGGTGAGCCTGAAAAAAAGCTATGGGCAAAACTCCGCGCTTCCCAAACTGGTTTCAAGTTCCGTCGGCAAGCGGTCGTCGCGCCATATATCGCTGATTTCCTATGCCCTTATATCGGCCTCATAATCGAAATTGATGGCCAAGAGCATGATGCAGAGAAAGACTCCATCAGGGATGCCTATCTTGAAGAAAAAGGGTATAGAGTCGTTCGGTTCAGCAATGCTGATGTGATGACAAATCTGGATGGGGTTGTGGAAATGATTATTTCTCTGGCTACAAATATGCCGGAACGTCGGAAAATCACCCACCCCAACCCCTCCCTTGGAAGGGAGGGGCTATAACGAGTGTCCCTATCACCCCAGTTCCTTGATGAATTGCGCGCCCGCACCTCGCTCTCGACGCTGATCGGCAAGAGTGTGAAGGTCACGCGTGCGGGCAAGGAATATAAGGCATGCTGCCCTTTTCATAACGAAAAGACGCCCAGCTTCACGATCAACGATGACAAGGGCTTTTATCATTGCTTCGGCTGCGGCGCGCATGGCGACGCGATCCGCTGGATGACCGACCATGGCGGCCTGCCCTTCATGGATGCCGTCAAGGAGCTGGCCGATCATGCCGGGATGGAAATGCCCGCGCCAGACCCACGCGCGGCGCGGCAGGCCGAGCAGGCACGCGGCCTGCATGATGTTATGCAAGCCGCCCAAGACTGGTTCGAGGCGCAGCTTGGCGGGCTGGATGGCGCGGAGGCACGCGCTTATGTGGAGAAGCGCGGGATCACCGACGCGACCCGGCGCGCCTTCGGCTTCGGCTTTGCGCCCGATTCGCGCGGCAAGCTCAAGACAGCGCTGCGTGAATTTCCGATCGAGATGCTGATCGAGGCCGGGCTATTGATCCAGCCTGACGACCGGGGCCGCGAGCCATATGATCGCTTCCGGGGCCGGTTGATGATCCCGATCCGCGACAATCGCGGGCGGGTGATCGCCTTTGGTGGGCGCATCATCGGCGAAGGCGAGCCGAAATATCTCAACTCGCCCGACACGCCTTTGTTCGACAAAGGCCGCACGCTCTATAATATCGACAAGGCCCTGCCTGCCGCGCGCAAGAGCGAGCGCATCATCGTCGTCGAGGGCTATATGGACGTCATCGCGCTGGCGCAGGCGGGTATCCATGAATGCGTCGCGCCACTGGGCACCGCACTCACCGAGCATCAAATTGAGCGATTATGGAAGATCGCCGATGTGCCGGCCCTGTGCTTTGATGGCGACAGCGCCGGGCAAAAGGCGGCCAATCGCGCTGCCCTGCGCGCCCTGCCCCTACTCCGCCCCGGCCACTCGCTTGGCTTCGTGACGCTGCCACAAGGCATGGACCCGGACGATCTGGTGAAAGCCAAAGGCGCTGCCGGTTTCGAGAGCTGCCTCGCTGCGGCCATGCCGATGGTCGAGCGCTTGTGGCAGCATGAGCGCGATGCCGGGTCCGTTGCCACGCCGGAAGCGCGCGCGGGCCTGCAAAAGCGCCTGAGCGAACATGCCGGTACGATAGAAGATGATCTTGTCCGCCGCGAATATGAACGCGCCCTCAAAGATCGCTTCTGGAGCGAGTTCGGATGGAAGAAACAGGAACGCAGCGCAGTTCGCGGATTCATCAAAAAAACCCGCGAAGAAATACGCAGCGACCTTGCTAATATGGGCCAGCGCATCGACCGCATGATGAAGCGCGCCATATTGCTCGGATTATCGCGCTTTCCCGGCGTTTTATACAGCCACCGCGAACAGCTCGGCAGCGTTAATATGCCCACTCAGGCACTCAAGGACTGGACCAATATGCTCATCCAGGCATCTTTCGAGCGATCAGCCCTTGAAGAAAGCCTGATCGACGCCATATTAGCCGACGCCTCTCTGACGGAACCGGAACGCCGAAACATCGCGCATGATTTGCGCTTTTCCTTTTTTAGGGCCGATGCGGACAAGCTGGTGGCGGAACAAGACCTCGGTGAGGTCATAAATTTATTATTGTTTGAGCAGGAATATCCTCCAAAGCTTGAACGATTGACGGCAGAGCTATATGCGCGTGAGCAAGATGAGGGCATTGATGAGGCATTGTGGCAGGAGCATCTCGATCTCATGGCTTACAAGCGCCAGAATGATGAGCGCTTGAAAGAACTCAAGGCGAATATAGAAGAACAGCTTGAGGCCGCTTGAAGCGGCCCATTGAAATAAGGCGAACGAATGGCGAGCAAGGCAGCAAGCAAAGGTCAGGGCGAAGAGACAGAAGGCGGCGATGCACCGCTGCTCGATCTTAACGAAGCTTCGGTCAAGAAGCTGATCGCAAAGGCCACAAAGCGTGGTTACATCACTTATGACGAGCTGAACAAAGCTCTGCCGCAGGACCAGATGTCGTCCGAGCAGATCGAAGACGTCATGTCCGCGCTCAACGATATGGGCGTGAATATCGTCGAGAATGAAGAAGAAGCCAATGACGATAATGACGACAGCGGCAATGACGAGGTCGAGGCCATTGATGGCAGCGAGACGCCTGAAAAAATAACGGTCGAAAAGAAGAAAGAAACGACCGACCGCACCGATGACCCGGTGCGCATGTATCTGCGCGAAATGGGCGCCGTCGAGCTACTCTCGCGCGAGGGCGAAATCGCTATCGCCAAGCGCATCGAATCTGGCCGTGATACGATGATCCTTGGGCTATGCGAAAGCCCGACAACTTTCCATGCCATCATCGAATGGTCGACTGCGCTGAACAATGGCGAGATGCAATTGCGCGAGATACTCGATCTCGACGCTATGCTTTCCAAAGACCCCGCGCCGGAAAACCTCGAAGAAGGTAGCGAAGATGATGATGGCGAGATCAGCGAAAAGACCGCTGGGCCCAGCTATAAGGAAGAAGAAGACGAGGTCGAATCTGAACCTGCAGACGGCGAGGAAGACGATGACGGCCTGACAGAACGTCGCGCCCGCCGGGTCGAAGAGGAAGAAGAGGAAGACAACACCCTCTCACTCGCCCAGATGGAAGAAACTCTCAAGCCGATGGCGCTGGAGAAATTCGCGACCATCACCGATATTTTCCACAAATTCGCCAAGGCTCAGGCTGCTCGGCTCGATGCAATGGCCAATGGTCAATCCATCAGCGCCAAAGCAGAAGATGCTTATCAACAGCTAAGAGAAGACCTGACTGCTCAGGTTGAAAGTGTTCAGTTCCACCAGCAGAAGATCGAATATCTGGTCGATCAGCTCTACAGCTATAACCGCCGCCTCACCACACTCGGCGGGCAAATGCTGCGCCTGGCAGAGCGCCATAAGGTCAACCGCAAGAGCTTCCTTGAGCATTATATCAACCATGAACTGGATGAAGGCTGGCTTGAGAAAGTCGCTACAATCGACAAAAAATGGGCTGCTTTCGCTGAGAATGAAAGCCGTGCAGTAGAGCGTATCCGCAATGAAGTTTCGGAAATTGCGCAAGCCACCGGCATGGCGCTTTCCGAGTTCCGCCGTATCGTCAACATGGTACAAAAAGCCGAGCGCGAAGCACGTATCGCCAAGAAAGAAATGGTGGAAGCCAATCTGCGTCTGGTTATTTCCATTGCCAAAAAATATACCAATCGCGGCCTGCAGTTCCTCGACCTTATTCAGGAAGGCAATATCGGCCTGATGAAAGCGGTGGATAAGTTCGAATATCGCCGCGGGTATAAATTCAGCACCTATGCAACCTGGTGGATCCGTCAGGCCATCACCCGTTCGATCGCTGATCAGGCGCGCACCATCCGTATTCCGGTGCATATGATCGAAACGATCAACAAGCTGGTGCGCACATCACGCCAGTTCCTGCACGAGCAGGGCCGCGAGCCGACCCCGGAAGAAATGGCCGAGCGCCTTTCCATGCCGCTGGAGAAGGTCCGCAAGGTGATGAAAATCGCCAAGGAGCCAATCAGCCTCGAAACACCGATTGGTGATGAGGAAGATTCGCATCTCGGAGACTTCATCGAGGACAAAAATGCCATTATTCCGGTGGACGCTGCCATTCAGGCAAACCTCAAGGAGACGGTCACGCGCGTTCTTGCCAGCCTGACCCCGCGTGAAGAGCGGGTGCTGCGCATGCGCTTCGGCATTGGTATGAACACCGACCATACCCTTGAAGAAGTAGGCCAGCAGTTCAGCGTGACCCGCGAGCGCATTCGTCAGATCGAAGCCAAAGCACTGCGTAAACTGAAACACCCATCGCGCAGCCGCAAAATGAGATCCTTTCTCGATCAGTAACCATATATTTGGCCCGCCTGCTTCATATCGAGACAGGCGGGACGCAAAAATACGACGAATTGAGTGTGCCGCATAAACCGGCCATTTACTGCGATCCCCTATAACTGACCCTCGAACCCCGACCAACAAGGGGAGTATGAGGTAGTATTATGCAGCACGCGCAATTCCCCCATGTGGGCGGGGATATAAGCTCGATTATTGAAACGCTTGTTAGCGTCGACGGCACAGCCGCGCACAGCCATGTGCAAATGCTATGTGCCGCCGCCAATGATCATGGAGCACGCCCTCTCGCTTCTCTGGCAGATGCCGCTCATTATCTGAGCCTTCTCCACGGCCGATTCCCCGGCGTTATTGATCATGCGGCAACACGCAGTGCCGATAATGCAGCACGCCACTGGCTGGTGCAGGCTTGTGAAGCCTTTGCCGATGAACGCGCCTATCTTACCCAACTCTCAGTCGCGCTAGGCCCTGTGCCCAGTACATCAGGGCAAAATAGCTGCGACTCCACGGTTCTTCAGCAGCGTCATGCGCTTGAGATGCTGGCGCAGTCTGACCGTCGTGGTTGCGCTATGGGCGCGGCCCTCACACTGGTACTTGATTGGGCTGGCATTCGCGCATTGCTTGACCGCGCGGCTATCCGCCTGGGTATTGAACCTGCCAAATGCGGCCTGCCAACCGAAGACGACACAATGGCAGTCGCTCGCGCTATCGCAGTCGATGATGCTGCTATACGCGCCATGCAATTTGGTTCGCGCCAACTGCTGGGCCAGCATCGTGGTCTATGGGAGCTTATGCACGCCCGCTCTGATATTCGCGCAGAAGAAGGCTACTAGACTCTCCCCTAACGCGCACTACTTGCCTCAGAGTGCAAACATATCTACCCATTATTGCGATGCAATATGGGAACAGATTTCATGCGCTTTGATGGTACTAAGGATTATGTCGCCACTGATGACCTGAAGGTCGCGGTCAATGCAGCCGTACTACTGCGGCGCCCCTTGCTGGTAAAAGGTGAGCCCGGCACCGGCAAAACCGTGCTGGCGCAACAGATTGCTGCCGCGCTGGATGCACCGCTGATCGAATGGAACATTAAATCAACCACAAAGGCGCATCAGGGCCTTTATGAATATGATGCTGTCGCCCGCCTGCGCGATGGCCAGCTTGGCGAAGAGCGCGTCCACGACATCAGCAATTACATCAAGAAGGGCAAGCTGTGGGAGGCATTTACCTCCGAAAAGCTCCCCGTGCTGCTGATCGATGAGATCGACAAGGCTGACATCGAGTTTCCGAACGACCTGCTGCAAGAGCTGGATCGCATGGAATTCCATGTCTATGAGACCGGCGAGACAGTGAAGGCCAAAGAGCGCCCGATTGTCGTCATCACATCAAATAATGAAAAAGAACTGCCCGACGCCTTTCTGCGCCGCTGTTTCTTCCATTATATCCAGTTCCCGGATCGCGAGACGATGCAGTCTATCGTCGATGTGCACTTCCCCAAGATCCAGAAAATTCTCGTCAACCGCGCGCTGGAGATATTCTATGATCTGCGCGACGTGCCGGGCCTCAAGAAAAAACCCAGCACCAGCGAACTGCTCGACTGGCTGAAACTTCTTCTCGCCGAAGACATGCCGCTCGACGTACTACAATCGCAGGATGCGAAAAAAGCCATTCCTCCGCTGCACGGTGCGTTACTCAAGAACGAGCAGGATGTGATGCTGTTCGAGCGGCTAGCGTTTATGAGCAGGCGCCAGGACGGTTGATATGGCCCTGAGCCGCCAGAATATTCTGGCTATATTATGGCCACTGTTTTTTCAGATATGCATCTTCATAGCTGGCTTCATAGTCCCGGCTGTTTTTGGGGACTGGCGCATAGCTTATATGATCGAAATTATGCTGATTTTTCCCAGCGTCTATGCTGTCAGAGCAGCAGTAAAACATAGCCTTGAAACAGGGTCAGCGCTGTTGTTGCTGGCTTTGGCCAATATATTGAATATCGGCATTTTTGCTCAGGTCTATGCCAGTGGAGAGGCACTGACTACAGCTGTTAGTTGGACTGACGCGCTATATTTTAGCATCGTAACATGGACAACGCTCGGCTATGGGGATTTTCAACCCCAAGAATATTTTCGCCTGTTCGCAGCTATTGAAGCGATCTATGGCTATATGTTTCTAGGTCTGATGGTAGGTTTGGTTGGCAGCTATTTCAGCAAACGGGGCTGAGAGTGACGATCAAGCCAAAGCGCGAAGAGCAATGGCAACCAAACCAAATAATGGAACTGCGCCAATAAGGATCTGGATACGATCCATACCGGTAGCAGATTCAAGGTTTTTAAAAAGATTACTCATGCTTAGGATGTTGGCATAGAAAGCCTAAAAGTCAAGTTAATCCACTCGTCCGATATTATATAGGACAGGGAATAAACAAGGAAGACAGAACGCGATGCTCCTCAACTTCCTCGATGAACTGCGCGCTGCGGGCATACCGGCTTCGGTCAAGGAGCATCTGGTGCTGCTCAATGCACTTGAACAAGAGGTGATCGACCGCACACCGGAGAGCTTTTATTACCTCTCTCGCGCCACCTATGTGAAGGATGAAGGGCTGATCGACCGCTTTGATCAGGTTTTCTCAAAGGTGTTCAAGGGCATACTTTCCGACATTCCGGGCAATATCAGTGGCGAGATACCCGAAGAATGGCTGCGCGCGGTCGCCGAAAAATATCTCAGCGAAGAAGAGATGGAGAAGATCAAGTCTCTGGGCGACTGGGATGAGATCATGGACACACTCAAAAAACGCCTTGAAGAGCAGAAAGAAGAGCATCACGGCGGCAATAAGTGGATCGGCACCGGAGGCACCTCTCCCTTTGGCCATAGCGGCTACAACCCCGAAGGCGTGCGCATCGGCGGGGAAAGCCGTCACAAACGCGCGATCAAGGTGTGGGAAAAGCGCGAGTTCAAAAATCTCGATTCCACCCGCGAGCTGGGCACCCGCAACATCAAGATCGCGCTGCGCCGCCTGCGCAAATTCGCCCGCGAAGGCGCTGCCGATGAGCTGGACCTTGATGCGACCGTCACCGGCACGGCTCGTCAGGGCTGGCTCGATATCCATATGCGCGCCGAGCGGCGCAATGCTGTCAAGCTGCTACTGTTCCTTGATGTCGGCGGCTCAATGGACCCGCACATCAAGCTGACCGAAGAATTGTTCAGCGCGGCCACGACCGAATTCAAAAACCTCGAATTTTTCTACTTCCACAACTGCCTCTATGAAGGCGTGTGGAAGGACAATCGCCGCCGCTGGTCGGAGCGTATCAACACATGGGATATTCTCCATAAATATGGCCATGATTATAAGGTGATCTTCGTTGGCGATGCCGCCATGAGCCCCTATGAAATCACCCACCCCGGCGGCGCGGTAGAACATATGAACGAAGAGGCCGGGTCCGTCTGGATCGAACGAGTCACGCGCACCTATCCGGCAACCGTCTGGCTCAACCCGGAAAACAAGGATTATTGGGACTATAGCCAGTCCAACCGGATGATCCGGCAATTGACAGATGACCGTATGTACCCGCTGACCCTCGACGGGCTGGATGAGGCCATGAGGGAATTAAGCCGGAAAAAATAGTTAGCCTCTGCAAACGATCAGCCATAACGGTCCAACTCATTAGGCAAATACTTACGTGATACCCACAAAGCTATACCAGCCATCAGTGACATCGACATGGCTGCCATAAGTACATAACGGACACTGTCGTCACCATATACGGGTTTGAGTATATCAGAAAAATAACCAAGAATTAGTGGCCCAACCCCCAAGCCAATAAGGTTCTGTAAAAACAGCATCGTGGCGCTTGCAACTGCCCGTGATGATGTTGGTACCAAGCCTTGTATCGCACTGGGAACCGAGCCAATATACAGGCTCTTCAGTACCATCCCTGGAAAAAACAGAACAATAGCAAGCCAAGTTTGCTCTATAAGAAGGGCTGCTATAATGAACGGCACAGATAAAAACAGCCCCAACGCCGAGGCCGTCTGCGAATGACGCTTATCGAGTGCGCCCCACCGATCAGAAAACTGCCCCCCCAACCAGATTCCAAGAGCTGACGCGACACCAAATACGACGCCAAAGCTAAGACCTGTTTCTCCGGCTGTCAGGCCATGACTACGCTGAAAAAAAATCGTTGCCCAAATAATCATACCGTAAGAAGAAATGCCCGCTAATGGCAACACAACAAGGAAGTACCGAAAAGCGCGCGAGTCCCATATAAATTTCAGAGATTGGGCAAAAGTGGCTGCATGTATGGTGTCCTCTCGAACATTCATCACAGGCTTTCCCTTCTCGAACCGAGGGTCACGGAGCGCTACCACAACTATAATTGCAAGGATTAGTCCTGGAAGCCCGACCACCATAAAAGCGACACGCCAACCAAAAGTATCAGCCAAAAGGCCGCCGAGAACTAGACCCATTAAAGAGCCAATCGCTGGGCCCATTTGATAAATAGAAATCGCCCTTGCGCGCTTTTCCGGGGGTACTTTATCTGCAATGAGAGAATGTGCTGGCGGAGTGCCTCCTGCCTCGCCTATTCCTACCCCAATCCGAGCCAAAAGCATTTGCGTATAGGTCTGGGCCAAGCCACTGATCACGGTAAAGGCGGACCAAACAGCTACAGCACCACCAATCAGCCATACTCTATTGGTGGTCGACCTGTCCGCATAGCGCGCAATCGGAAGCCCCATGATAGTATAGAATAATGCAAAGGCAAGGCCGGCCATGAGTCCGATCTGAGTATCGCTCAACGACAAATCACGGGCTATAGGTTCCGCCAAAATCGCAACAATCTGCCGGTCTAGGAAATTGAAAATATAGACCATAAGTAAGACAAATAATGTCAGGCCCAGTCCAGACTCAGATTTAGCGCCCATGCTTCCTCACCCTCCTGTTTTTATTTTTTCGATACAAGGCATCCTCGCTCTAAAAGGCACCTAGTCAATAGATCATCGGATTGACCGACAGCACAAAACGAACCCAAACGCTTCAATCTAAACCCGCACCATCAAATGCCGGGACCAACACCTAGTGTGGCGAATTTGAAATTCGCCACACTAGATACATAAGGGCCACTAGCTTGCATCGACATTCAGCCCTGTCGGTCTGCAATTCCTACATCATGGATAGTTTCATCCGAAACAGATGTAACATTTCATTGCCCCCTTCAACTTGTCGTATGCCAGTGCTATACCAACCACAATATTTAGTGATTTCCATCGGAGGACTGCGTTTAACAACAAGAGAGGATGAACATGAAACAAGGTCGCACACGCCAGCGTCATCATAATGGTCAAACCAAGACGCCACCCGTCATCTATCTTCCACCCCCACAGCTGCCGCCGATATTCAAGCCCCACAAAGAGCCTGAAGCCCTGCGCGCTTTCACATTACCCAAATCGCCAGAGGTATTGGTAGAGGCTCCGCCACCCAAAAAGCCCAAACGCAAGACTCAACGCAAAACTGCTAAATCTTCCGGCAAGGCGACTGCACGCAAAACCGCCCCTCGCAAGGCTGCCACTAAAAAAAGAACTCCAAAAGCCGAGGCTTCTGCAACAACTACACCACCCTCTACACGCGCAAAGGCAGCGCGTAAAAAACAACAGGAGCCTATGGCTGCGCCGCACCAGACAGCACCAGTATCCTATCCGGTCACATATAATAATGACCCCAGCCCCTTACCCCGCAACCGTTCACTGGCAATGCCCCGCCAGGGGGCATTGATGATGGTCGGCAAATGGTTGCGCAAGATGATCATGAAACGTCGAACGCCACCAGCTCAGGTGAGCAACGCCACCGCCATAACAGAGATATCATCATTGCGGGATGAGGTAGTGCGACTACAGGCCACGCTGGAACAATTGCTCGAAAGGAGCAAATCTCCACCCCGATAGCTCAGCCTCAATAAAGCAGGAAAGCTTTCCGTTCTTCAATCCACGCCTGTTCATCCGGCACCGTCAGTGCGTCAAGGTCAGCGGGCGTGGCGGCGTCATCATCCACCCACTCGCGCAACAATGGCGATCCGTTGATGACGTCTATCGCCAACACATCATTGGTATATTCATATTTGAAATCCTTACCCCGCCACAACGGATAATCAGGATATAACCGACGGATCACCTTGAACGCCAATGCCTGCAAGCGCCAGGGCTTAAATGCCTCATGATCATAAGCTGCGCCTTCGGCATGAATATGAATGCCATTACAGAGCTGGCCGACATGCTTGTGAAACGTCGGTTCGAACCAGATATCGCGCAATATACACCCGTTCAGCCATTGCGGCGCAAGGGAGCGCATTTCGGAGATTACTGCGAGCGCCTCAATATCAGGAGCACCCATAACCTCGAGCGGGCGGGTAGTCCCCCTACCCTCACTCAATGTAGCCCCTTCCAGCATCACCGTGCCCGCATAGGCTCGCGCCATATTCACATTCGGTGCATTTGGGCTGGGATTAATCCAGAGGCGATCCATCGGCCAGCCAAAGCCCGGCGCAGCTTCGGGCAACCAATAATGCATCTCAATCACGTGATACCTGACATCGAGCTTATAATGCGCGATGAACCAATGCCCCAGCTCGCCCAACGTCATGCCGTGGCGCATCGGCATCGGGCCAGCACCAACAAAACTTTCCCAGCCCGTACGCAATGTCAGCCCTTCGACCGGGCGGCCAGCGGGGTTAGGCCGGTCCAGCACCCAGACTTCTTTGCCATGCTGTGCTGCTGCCTCCAGCACATACAGCAGGCTGGTTATGAAGGTGTAGATACGGCAGCCTAAGTCCTGAAGGTCTATCAGGATGACATCGAAGCTATCCATCATGGCGTCAGTAGGGCGACGCACTTCACCATATAGGCTGAATATAGGTATATTATGCACCGGATCATTATAATCCGGCGATTCCATCATATTATCCTGCTTGTCGCCACGTAGCCCATGTTGCGGCCCAAAAGCCGCACTGAGCCGTATGTCATCGCAAGCTGCCAGCGCATCAAGACTATGCGTTAAATCTTGCGTGACGGAGGCAGGGTGCGCAAGCAAAGCCACCCGCTTACCCACCAATGGTTTGCGTAACTCAGGATCCGCTATCAGTCTGTCGATACCATTTTTCATTCGCTGGGCGCCGCCGGAAGCTCAAACACAAAGCAGGACGGGTGATGAAAATCCGGTTTGCCTGGCGGGTGCGTTAAGCCCCAATAGGATTTGCGTCCGGCCTTATCTTCAATCACAGCGCTAGCTCCAACCATCTGCGGCGTGAGGTGCGGCGCTACGAAGTTAACATCTACAATCAACGCGTCGTCTTCCATTATGGTCGTGATACGCGGTGCCCATATGTCTATTGCCGACATGCCTTCCCGATAATTATCAAAACTATAGGCTGCCCATTGGCCAGACGGTGAGAAATTATACTCGCGATAGACCTCTTCACCATGGCCTCTGGTAAAAAGCTCAAGGCATGTTGTGCCCCAAAGCCCATCAGTGCGCATAGGCTCAGCAAAAGGAGGAATGGCAAGTTGTCCGATATTGCCCGTAATATGATAGCGTAGGGTCACAAAGCCTGCGATACCTCGCGTGCCAGACACGATTATATCTTTTACAGCATCCGTTGGTGTATCCGGATGACAAACAAGGCTCGCTATATTGTCCAATTCCCCACTCCATGCTAGGCGCGCGGCGCTATGACCAATTATACATCTGATCTGCTGCGTCTGCTCGACGAGAGAGGCTATATCCATCAACTCACCGATGCGGAAGGGCTAGATTCGCTTGCGGGCAAACAGATTGTGCCCGGCTATATCGGTTTTGATGCGACGGCCCCATCGCTTCATGTTGGCAGCCTTGTGCAGATCATGATGCTACGACGCATGCAGCAATCGGGCCATAAGCCAATAGTAGTCATGGGTGGCGGCACCACAAAAGTGGGCGATCCCAGCGGGAAAGACGAGAGTCGCAAGCTGCTTAGTGATGCGGATATTGACGCGAATATCGCCTCTATCCGCCGCGTGTTCGAGCGCTTCCTGACCTTTGGCGATGGGCCAACAGACGCCACTCTCGTTAACAATGCCGACTGGCTCGACGCGCTCGAATATGTGCCCTTCCTGCGTGACATCGGCCGGCATTTCACAATCAACCGCATGCTGAGCTTCGATTCGGTGAAGCTGCGGCTGGACCGGGAGCAACCACTCACCTTCCTCGAATTCAACTATATGATCCTGCAAGCCTATGATTTTCTCGAACTGTCACGGCGCGTAGGCTGCCGCTTGCAGCTCGGCGGGTCGGATCAATGGGGCAATATCGTCAATGGTATCGAGCTGTCGCGCCGCGTTGACAGCACCGAAGTGTTCGGCCTGACAACACCGCTCATCACTACGGCGGATGGCGGCAAGATGGGCAAGACCGCCAGTGGCGCCGTCTGGCTCAATGAAGATGCCCTGCCCGCTTATGATTACTGGCAATTCTGGCGCAACACGCAGGATGCTGACGTAGGCCGTTTTCTGCGCCTGTTTACTGACCTGCCGCTTGATGAGATTGCGCGGCTTGAAGCGCTGGAAGGTGCGGAAATTAACGAAGCCAAGAAAGTGCTCGCAAACGAGGCGACCAGCATGGCGCACGGGCGCGAGGCAGCTCAGGCAGCAGCACAAACCGCAGAGACCACCTTCGCAGGCGGCGGTGCTGGCGCAGACCTGCCGACTATCGCGCTGTCAGAAGCGCCGAACCTCATCGCAGCTATCGTCGCACTGGGTTTTGCGACTTCCAACAAGGAAGTGAAGCGCAAGCTCGAAGAAGGCGCGATCCGGGTGAATGACGAAGCCGTGCGCGACGGCAGCATCGCACCCAAGGCGGGCGACAAGATCAGCTTCGGCAAGAAGAAGCACGGGATAATCGAGGGTTAAACTGGTCCTTGTGGCTGGCTGACTTCGCTTTCTCTCTTGGGCAATGCATCCAGCCGCACCCGTTCTTTGACCATCGCATCGGGCATATGCTCACGCAGAAAATCCATCATTGCCTCGCGCACTTCACAACGCAAATCCCAAGCAACCGAGGCATCGCGCGCGCTCAGCAAGCCGCGCAGCTCAATGGCATTGGCGCTATGGTCCGTGACCTGCAACAGCGCGACCCGGCCATCCCAGCGTTCATTGCCCTGCACCGCTTCAAGCCACGCCGTGCGTAGCGCCTCAATATCCGCGCCATGATCGACATAGATAAACACCGTGCCGAGCAAATGGCTGGTTTCGCGTGTCCAGTTCTGAAAAGGCTTTTCGAGGAAATAAGACACCGGCACCACCAGTCGCCGATCATCCCATATGCGCACGACAACATAGGTCAGGCGTATATCCTCGATCTTGCCCCATTCCCCCTCGACAATCACCACATCGTCAAGACGGATCGGCTCTGTAAACGCCATCTGTATGCCGGCAATCAGGTTTTTGAGCGCGGGTTGCGCTGCAGCGCCCACCGCCAGAGCCGCCAGACCTGCCGACGCCACCAAGGTCACGCCAACCGCGCGCACACTGGGAATGGCAAGCAGCATGAAGGCTATGGTCAGAAATAATATCGTCACCTGCGCAATGCGGTGAAGAATGCGCACACGGGTGGTGCGCCGCCGCGCCATCAGATTATCCTCGGCCGTGAGGTCTACGCTGGACTCCACTATTCGCCTGAGTGCCTTGACGACACGCAGTGCCAGCCAGCCGGTAAAAGCCGTCAGCAGCATAGCAGAACCGATCGTCCACCATGACTGGACTTGCGGCCCCAGACGCACCGCCTGCATTCCGGCCATGAGTATCAGAAGGACAACCAGCCAGCGAGAAGGCTGATAGACGGCACGGATCACAATATCGTCGCTGGTAGATTGTGTGCGCCTGATTATTCTTCGGACCACCGCGAAAATGACAAAGTGAATGACCAGTGCTGCGATGGCGCTCCCGCCAATGCCTATGAGCACACGCCAATCTAAATGATCGAACGCGATGTGATAATTTTCAGGCTGCATATGAAACTAACGCCCTTTGCTACGGAAAGTTTCCGCAGTGCAGCATAACGACTATCCCCCCTTGAGCAAGACTACGCTGTTTGCTTACCCTCCGCGCAACAGCGCTACGGCCTTCGTCTAGCCTCCGCGCAACAGCGCTACGGCTGTATCCCTCTCAAAAAGATAGAGACAATGCCGCGCCGCCTGCCCGCGCTCGGACTCCAGCCCGCCATCACGCTCGATCAGCAACCGTGCATCATCGCGCGCCATATCGATGAGGTCGCTAATATCTTCCTCGCCTGCCAGCCGGAATGTTTGTTCGCCAGACTGGCGCGTGCCCAGATAATCGCCCGCACCGCGCAGCCGCAAATCCTCTTCGGCAATCAGGAAACCATCATTGGCCTCACGCATCAAGGCAAGCCGCGCCCGTGCCGTTTCGGAGAGACCATTATTGCGCAACAGCAAGCAGGTCGATGCCTTGTCGCCGCGGCCCACACGTCCACGCAGCTGGTGCAATTGCGCCAGCCCGAAACGATCTGCGCCCTCGATGATGATCAGCGACGCATTGGGCACATCGACGCCCACCTCAATCACCGTCGTCGCCACTAATACGCTGGCCTCGCCGCTGGAGAATCGCGCCATCACAGCGTCTTTCTCAGCCCCTTTCATGCGCCCATGAACCAGCGCAATCTTGTCACCAAAGCGCGTGTGCAGCGCCTCCGCGCGCACTTCGGCTGCCACCTGATCAGACAATTCGCTCTCTTCAACCAGCGGGCACACCCAATAAGCCTGCCCGCCACCTGAAATATGCCGCCCCAGTCCTTCTATCACCTCATCAAGCTTGTCGACCGACATCACCAAAGTCTTGATCGGCTGTCTGCCCGGCGGCATTTCATCAAGCCGGCTTACTTCCATGTCGCCATAATAAGTGAGCGTGAGCGTGCGCGGGATCGGCGTAGCGGTCATCACCAGCATATGCGGGTTGAGCCGCGCTTTTTGTGCCAGCATCACCCGCTGATTGACGCCAAAGCGATGCTGCTCATCAATCACGATCAAGCCCAGGTTTTTATAGGCCACCGCCTCCTGAAATATCGCATGGGTGCCCACTAATATATCGATGCTGCCATCGGCCAGCCCCATCAGCGTCGCCTCGCGCGCCTTGCCCTTGTCGCGCCCGGTGAGAATCGCGATATTGACCGGAACGCCAGAGAGCATGCCCCGCAATGTCTCATAATGCTGGCGCGCCAATATCTCGGTCGGAGCGAGCATCGCCCCCTGCATCCCACTCTCAACAGCGCCGAGCAACGCCATCAGCGCCACCCATGTCTTGCCCGAGCCAACATCGCCTTGCAGCAACCGCAACATGGGCGAGGATTGCGCAATATCGCCGTCAATCTCCATCACCGAGCGTTGCTGCGCACCCGTTGGCGCAAAGGGCAGCTTTACGGCATCGCGCAGCGTGCCCGTCGGCATAACCGGCTGCGCCTTGCGCTTGCGCGAGGCCTCGCGCACCAGCATCAGCGCCAATTGCCCGGAGAATATCTCGTCATAAGCCAGCCGTCGCCGCGCTTCGCGGCTATCCGGCGTCGCATGAACAGCAAGCGCCGCATCATGCCAGTTTTTCCAGCCATGCGACCCCAAAACCGAGCTATCTATCCATTCCGGCAAGTCCGGTGCACGCTCCAGAGCCTGCCCTACCAGATCCCGCATACGTGCTGCCGTAATGCCTTCCGAGAGCGGATAAGTCGCTTCGCGCAGCTTGACGTCCGTGTCGCTATCCAGTGGCTCGACATAGTCCGGGTGCGTAATCTGAAGCGCATCGCCATAAGCATCCAGCTTGCCCGAAACGATTCGCGGCTCGCCCAGCGGAAACAGCTTGCGCGGCCAGCCGCTATTCCTTCCGAAATATACGAGCGTGACGATATTGCCCGCTTCATCCTGCGCCACCACCCGAAATGGCGCACGCGGGCTGCCTGAAGAGCGATAATCGGTTGCGGTCAACGTGGTGATGATAATCTGCCCGACATCATTATGATCGAGCATATTGACCCGCTTTCGCTCCACCCAGCCGGTCGGCAGATGAAAGGCGAGATCAACCATGCGCGACAGCCCAAGGCGCTCCAGCGGCTTGGCAAGCGCATTGCCCACGCCCTTGAGCGCGGAAATTTCCGTAAACAGCGGATTGAGTAGTTCGGGTCGCATGGCTATGGCCTTCGATAGCTCAGCCCATCGCTGCAATCAAACGCGATCCAACGCTTGAAGGACGAAACTGTCATGGAAGATAATCCCCGCCTGCGCCGCCTGCACTTTCGCGCATGGCATCGCGGCACGCGCGAGGCAGACTATATGGTCGGCGGTTTCTTCAATCGCTATGGCGCAGGCTGGAGCGAAGAAGAGATGACATGGTTCGAGGAGCTGCTGGAGGAGCAGGATGTCGACATCATGGCCTGGGGCATGGGCACAGCAGGTGTGCCAGAGCGCCTGCAAGGGCCGATGATGGACCTGTTCAAGAAGCTCGACTTTATCGACATACCTAAATGATGCGCGACTCCACAGTATAGATGACAGACCTTAATCGCATTCTTTCTGCCGATGCGCCGCTCACCTTGTCAGGCGTGCCAACGGGCTTTCTACCGCTCTTGCTGAGCGACCTTGCACGCGCCTGTGCCGGGGGCAAGGAAACGACGCGCACCGTCTATATCGCCCCTGATGAGCTGGCAATGCAGGCTGTGGCCGATACGGCAAACTGGTTCGCCCCAGAGCTGCAAATCATCACTATTCCGGCGTGGGATTGCCTGCCCTATGACCGCGCCTCTCCCTCGCTGCGCTCTGCCGCGCAACGCCTTGCGGGTCTGCACGCGCTTCAGGCGCCTATCAAAACACCCCAGCTGGTTATCACCACAGCCGCCGCAATCACCCAACGCACCTTGACGCCCTTCCGCGTGCGCCAGCTTATCGCGCACCTCGCGCCGGGCGAAAGCATCGCCATCGACAAGCTGACAGCACTGCTGCAAGCCAATGGTTATAGCCGAGCGGATACAGTGCATGATGCGGGTGAATTTGCCGTACGAGGCGGCATTGTCGATCTCTATCCCGGCGGCGTGCCTGAACCTTTGCGCCTCGACTTTTTCGGCGACGAGATAGAGACGCTACGCAGTTTCGATCCTCATACGCAGCGCTCAACCGGTGATGTCAAAAGCTTCACATTGCTGCCCGCCTCCGAAACGCTGCTCGACGAAGACACAATCAAACGCTTTCGTTCGCGCTACCGGGAGCTCTTTGGTGCAACCGCAACAGGCGACCCGCTCTATCAGGCCGTGAGCGAGGGTCGGCGGCTGGCGGGCATGGAGCATTGGCTGCCATTATTTGAAGAACGCCTCGTGCCGCTCACTGAACATTTCGGCGACGATGCACTGGTAGTGCGCGATAGCGGGGTGACAGGCGCAGCGCAGACACGCTTCGAAGCGATCACTGATTATCACGCCAACCGCGTCGCCGCTATTGCTGCCGATCCGGGCAGTTATCGCCCACTGGCCCCTGACCAGCTCTATCTCACCAGCGCAGAGTGGGGCGCCGCGATTGCAGCGCACCCTATTCACATCACCTCGCCTTTCCATGAGCCGGAAAGCGCCAAGGTGATCGATTTCAGTGTCGATTCCTCGCGCGATTTCGCGCCCGAGCGCGCGCAAAACGCCAATATCTATGATGCCGTTGCCGTGCATATTGCCAATCAGCGCAAAGCGGACCGCAAGATCATCATCGCCAGCTATTCCGTCGGCGCCCGTGAGCGCCTGAGCGGTTTGCTGGAGGAGCACAAGGCAGGCGCACTCGCGCAAGCTGACGGATGGCAGGAAGCGCTCGGAATGGCCGCCAAGGGCAGTACGGCGCTGGTCGTGTTGCCGCTCGATCATGGTTTTGCCAGCGATGATGTCATGCTGCTCACCGAGCAGGACATGCTCGGCGACCGGCTGGTGCGTCGCGCCAAGCGCAAGAAGAGCGCGGACGCCTTCATGTCCGAGCTGGCGACGCTCACGCCCGGCGACCTTGTTGTCCATGCCGACCACGGCATTGGCCGCTATGACGGGCTTACCTCTATTCCAGTGGGTAACTCCCCGCATGATTGCGTCGCGCTGGAATATGCGGGTGGCGACAAGCTTTATGTGCCGGTCGAAAATCTCGACGTGCTTTCGCGCTATGGCGCGGGCAATGATGGTGTGCCGCTCGACAGGCTAGGCGGCGAAGCGTGGCAGCGTCGCAAGGCGCGGATGAAAGAGCGCATCCGCGAAATTGCGGGTGACTTGCTCAAGGTTGCGGCTGCACGGGCCTTGCGCCCAGCAGAAATCGCTGTACCGGACGCAGGCGGATACCCGGCCTTTGTTGATCGCTTCCCCTATGAGGAAACCGAAGATCAGGACCGCGCGATCAGCGATGTGATCGAGGATCTCGGCGCGGGCCGTCCGATGGACCGGCTGGTGTGCGGCGATGTCGGCTTTGGCAAGACCGAAGTGGCCCTGCGCGGGGCCTTTGTCGCAGCGATGGCAGGCATGCAGGTCGCGCTCATCTGCCCCACAACATTGCTTGCGCGCCAGCACCACAAGAATTTCGTTGACCGTTTTGCCGGCTTCCCGCTCAAGATCGGGCGGCTCTCGCGTCTTGTTTCAGCCAGCGAAACCAAGGCCACTAAGGAAGGGCTGGAAGAAGGCACAGTCGATATCGTTATCGGCACCCACGCCTTGCTGACAAAAAGTCTGAAGTTTAAACGCCTTGGCCTTGTTATTGTTGATGAAGAACAGCGTTTTGGCGTGGTGCACAAGGAGCGCTTGAAGCAGCTCAAGAGCGATGTGCATGTCCTCACCCTCACGGCAACGCCTATCCCGCGCACCTTGCAAATGGCAATGTCTGGTCTGCGCGAACTCTCCGTCATCCAGACCCCTCCCGTGGACCGCCTCGCCGTGCGCACTTATGTCATGCCCTGGGACGGTGTCGTTATCCGCGAGGCACTGCTGCGCGAACATTATCGCGGCGGGCAGAGCTTCTTCGTCGTGCCGCGCATATCCGACATCACCGAAATAGAGGAATATCTGCGCGAGCAGGTGCCAGAGGTGAAGCCCGTCGTCGCTCATGGCCAGATGGCCGCTGGCGAGGTCGAGGAGCGCATGTCGGCCTTTTACGACAAGAAATATGACGTACTGCTCTCCACTACTATCGTTGAGAGTGGTCTGGATATTCCCAGCGCCAATACACTGATCATCCACCGTGCCGAGCGCTTTGGCCTTGCCCAGCTCTATCAACTGCGTGGCCGCGTGGGCCGCTCGAAAACCCGCGCCTATGCCTATTTCACCACGCCAGCCAATCGCATCATCACCGAGACAGCAGAAAAGCGCCTTAAAGTGCTGTCTGACCTCGATACGCTGGGCGCCGGTTTCCAACTCGCCAGCCATGACCTCGACATTCGTGGCGCGGGTAATCTGGTCGGTGACGAACAATCAGGCCATATCAAGGAAGTCGGCTTCGAACTCTATCAATCAATGCTGGAAGACGCGATCCTGGAAGCCAAATCGGGTGGTTCAACCGACTTCGTACCGAGCGACGCCTTCAGCCCACAGATCACTATCGACGCCCCAGTGCAGATACCGGAAGATTACGTCCCCGATCTTGACCTGCGTATGGGCCTCTATCGCCGCCTCAACGATCTTGAGGACAATCACGCTATCGAAGCATTTGCGGCCGAGCTGATCGACCGTTTCGGCAAGCTGCCCAAATCAACCGAGAACCTGCTCACGCTTATTCGGATCAAACAGAATTGCGTTAAGGCTGGCATTTCACGGCTCGATGTCGGTGCGAAGGGTGCACTCGTTACCTTCCATAATGACCAGTTCGCTAACCCGGCAGGGCTGATCGATTATGTCCAGCGGCTGAAAGGAACGGCGAAGCTACGGCCGGACAATAAGCTGGTCATCACCCGCCCCTGGAAAGACGGCGCCGCGCGGCTTCATGCTGGCCTGCAACTCACCAATGGCCTGTCGAAGGTGGCGCGCTAGCTTTTTTCCACCAATGCCGCCAGCTCATCGCTGGTCACAGGCCGCGAGCGCAGAAAGCCCTGATATATATCGCAGCCTTCACGCGCGAGCATAGTGAGCTGCTGCTCGCTCTCCACGCCTTCAGCAATGACGGTCAGCGCCAATGAACGGGCCATTGCTATGATCGCACGCAATATGATGCGGTCGCGTGGTGTACCCAATATATCGCGGCTCAGGCTATGGTCGATCTTGAGATAATCAGGATGTAGGGATTTAAGATAGGCAAGGCTGGAATAGCCGGTGCCGAAATCGTCAATCGCAACCCAAAGCCCTTCTTGTCGCAATTCCTGTAGGATATCCGCCGCACGGTCGATATTCTCTATCAGGCCACTTTCGGTAATCTCAACAGTCAGACGATGCCGTGGAAACCCGCTCTCATCAACCATATCAAGCAGCAGTGTAACAAAATCATCCTGCGCCAGATCCGCCGCTGTTACATTGATCGACAGCCGCAGCCCCGAAAGATGGCGCGGCCAGCTCCCGGCTTCTTCCAAAGCAGTGCGCTGAATATTCAACGACAACGGCAAAAGATAATCTGAGCGGTCTGCCGCTTCAAACAATGTTCCGGCATCGAGCTGCCCCAATGTCGGGTGGTTCCAGCGCGCTAAGGCTTCAACGCCCAATATCTTGTCAGTCAGACTGTCATATTGCGGCTGGTAGACAATGCCAATCTCGCCGCGATCCAACGCGAGCCGCAAATCTGCTTCCAGCCTGTCCGGGTCGCCACCCTTCACCTTGTTACCAGCCGTTTTTCTGGCAGAGCGAACGCATATGTCATTTGTGCCAGACCGGCGCGCACCTGCCAGCGCTGCATTGGCGCGGCGCAACAGGCTCGCGGCATCATCACCTGATACGGGTTCAGCAAGACCACAACGGGCCGTCAGGCGAATAACCTGATCATCTGCCACAAAGGGGCGTGAAACATTAGTGAGAATGAGGCGGGCTATGTCTTCCGGCGCAATAGCAGCCGCATCTGCCTTTGAGTTTTTCTCCAGCGCCACCAGATATTCGGTGCCGCCCATACGTGCGACAAGCGCCGACAGGCCCGTCTCTGCTTCAACGCATTTTGCTATACGCCGCGCAGCCCGCGCTAATACGGCATCACCTACTATCTTGCCATAGGCGGCATTGACACTCGCGAACTGGCTAATCCCAATCAGGAGACATGCGGCAATATGCGCATCACCTTCATCCGCCAACCGCGCTTCTATCCATGTGCGCGCAGCACTGCGGCTGACTAACCCTGTCAGACTATCCCGGTCCGAGGGCTCGATACTGCCCCCCTCCTCATCAGGCAGAGGCACAGCATCACGATAGGTCTTGGCAAGAGCCACTGCCACATCAAGCGTCGCGCCCAACATAATAGGGTCGCAAGGCCAAGGCAGAAAATGGCTGACGCCCAGCGCCATTAAGCTGCTCAGGTCGGCAGATTGAGGAACAATGGCGACCGCAGCTCCGGGAAGCGGCTCTTCACCCAGCAACGTCAGCGCGGCCTCAACTCCACTGCGTGCATCGATAAGCGAAAGAACAGCCTGCCGTTCCTTATCTTCACCATAAGGTAAAGCCTGCCACCCCAACTGTTGCAGCGGCCCGGTGATATCTTCGCTCTGCGCCGAGAGAAGAGTCAGGATTTTCATGTCATGGCTCTTCATTCTGTCTCGCCCGCTTACCCTCGGTTAGACTATAGTCCGCATATATAGCATGTCGATGAAGTGACCATAGAATGAACAGGTTACTGAGGGCTTATGCAATGTGCAATTTCTGTCTTTTCTGTGAATTTTTTGGGACAATGGGTTATATGCATTCCCTTGCATCAGCGTGTTCCATAGCATAGCTATGTCCTATGAATTCCAATGTTTCCTCTGCAAGTGCACCGATGATTGACGGTTTCGGTCGCCGGATAGAATATCTGCGCATATCTGTAACAGACAGATGTGACTTGCGCTGCCGCTATTGCATGGCAGAAAAAATGACCTTCCTGCCGCGTAAGGAAGTCCTTAGTCTGGAAGAAATAGCGATCATCGCTGACCGGTTCATTGCACGGGGTGTTCGTAAAATCAGGTTATCGGGCGGTGAACCACTGGTACGTCGCGATTTTATGGAATTGGTGCGACGGATCGGGCGTCATATCGAACATGGTACTCTGGACGAACTTACACTGACCACTAATGGCACCCGCCTTGCCCAGCATGCGCAAGGCCTCGCTGATGCCGGAATTAAGCGCATTAATGTCAGCATCGATAGCCTCGACCCGGAACGCTATTCGTTCATTACACGCGGTGGCAAGATAAGCGCTGTGCATGAAGGCCTGGCTGCTGCGCGCGAAGCAGGCATTCGCATCAAAATCAATATGGTGGCCCTGCGCGGCTTTAATGACAGCGCATTTGTCTCCATGCTGGAATGGTGTGCAGATCAGGGGCATGATCTTACGCTGATCGAAACCATGCCACTGGGCGAGATCGACGAAGACCGCACAGACCGCTACCTCCCACTGGGCGAGGCTGTGCAACAGATTGAAGAGCGCTACCCGCTAACACCGCTGTCCTATCGCAGCGGAGGGCCCGCACGCTATTTTTCTGCGCAAGGACTGGAAAATGTCCGTCTGGGCCTGATTACACCCCTGTCCAACAATTTCTGCGCAGGCTGCAACCGCATGCGCCTTACTTGTGAAGGCAAAATTTATATGTGCCTGGGTCATGAGGACCATGTCGATTTCAAAACTGCCTATCGTACAGGCGGGATAGACGCTGTCGACGCCGCTCTGGATCGTGCGCTGGTGGCGAAACCACTGGCTCATGACTTCCAGATCGGGCCTGATGGAGATTCTGGCACAACACGGCGCCACATGAGTGTAACCGGCGGATGAGCAACGAGACCCGTCGTGCACTGGTAGCCTCCTCCGCCCCTGCTGCACGCGCTGCAGAAGAGCGTCTGCGCGCAACCTATGATTTTGTTGATGTCGCAGAAGCAGACATGATCGTTGCCCTTGGGGGCGATGGCTTTATGCTGCAAACCCTGCATGCCATGCTGGAGAGTCACCGCATATTGCCTGTTTTCGGTATGAATCTGGGTACAGTCGGCTTCTTGATGAATGAATGGCGGCTGGAACGACTGGAACAACGGATAGAGGCAACCAAGCCATTCAAGGTCAACCCTCTGCGCATGCATGTCACGACGATTGACGGGGAAGATTTCTCAATCCCGGCGATCAATGAAGTCTCTCTCTTGCGTGAAACGCGCCAGACAGCCAAAATTGAGGTTGCCGTTAATGGCAGGGTCGTACTGCCCGAACTGGTATGCGATGGCGTGCTCGTAGCGACTCCAGCAGGGTCAACTGCCTATAATCTATCGGCGCAAGGGCCGATCCTGCCGCTTGGCTCCGGCCTGATGGCGCTAACGCCGATCAGCCCTTTTCGACCAAGGCGCTGGCGTGGCGCAATATTACCAGAAAATACGAAGGTACGGTTCGCAGTTCTGAACCCTGAAAAACGGCCTGTAAGCGCGGTGGGTGATCAACGCGAAGTGCGCGATGTCTCATGTGTTGACGTGTCGATAGACCGGACCACCCCGCTCACCTTGCTGTTCGATCCAGAGCACACATTGGATGATCGCATCGCAGCTGAACAATTTATCGCGTGAAGCCCCTTGCATTGCTATAAAAAGCGCTGCTATAGGCGCGGCCTGCCTAGCGAGAGCGGGCTGCTCCCCGATAGCTCAGCGGTAGAGCATTCGACTGTTAATCGAATGGCCGTAGGTTCGAATCCTACTCGGGGAGCCAACTTCTTCCAGACATAAATGTCTGGCAGCTGCCGCCTGCTGTTCAGCGCCGGTCTTTTATTCATATCAGGCCGGTCACAAGTCCATCGGCTATCCAACGCCCAAGCATTGCCCCTGCGCGCGCAGCAGCGCTGCCTTCATCCCCTGATCGGGACAATGCGTCACACATCGCGCCAAAACTCTCCCCACCCAGCATCATAGCCAATGCTTCGCCTTCTTCGGCATCAAGCTGGCGAAAACAGGGCCGCAAGCCTTCGCGCCAGACAATCAGCTTTGCCGGCGATGATAAGGCTATCGGAGCAGATACAGCCTCTTCTTTAGATATCGCGCTCCATATCGCGGCAATATCGCATTGAACGTTCTTCGCTTTCAGAGAGGGTGCAAAGCGCAGACGCAGGTTCGTCCAGCCCTCATCATCAAAGGCAGATGTTTCCTCCGCAAAAGCCGCGCCATCCATCGGGATAACATTTTCGACCACAAAAGCCTGCTGCATCTCCCATTCGAGCCATGCCAGCTCAGCCACTTCAGGGTCATCGGCAAAGAGCTGACGCAGGGTTTCATCAAAACCAAGGCCAATAGCGTCCAGCGTCCAGCTTTTGGGCGGGTTGAGGATCAGATGATGCGCCGCAGCGGCATTGAAGCTATCATCCCCTACCCAGCCCCATGTCTTGTCATAGCTGGCCTGCATGCATTCCATTAAACGCGCACGATAAGCATTGCGATAGACCGCCATGCCTACCTGCATGCGATCATCCCAGCCGGGCCAATCCACAGCCTCTTCCGAAAGAATATGCGACTGAAAATCGCGCTGCTGGTCTATAAGGCTCATGCAACAAGCCTTTCGACCTTCGCGGCAATATCGCGCGCCATGTCCAGCTCGGCGAGCAGTTCCTCTAGCGCCGGAATATCATCATCACGCTCGATCATCGTTGCCGCCGGGCCAAAACGGGCACAGGCCCTGGCATAGAGCTGCCACACCTCCTCGCATACAGCGCGATCATGCGTGTCGATAATGATGTCGCCGGGTGTATGGCCCGCCAGATGGATCTGTCGCACCTTCTCAACAGGAATGCCCTCAAGAAAGGCCTCGGCATCAAAGCCATGATTGACGGCGCTCACATAGATATTGTTCACATCAAGCAGCAAATAGCAGCCAGTGCGCCGGCTCATCTCGCTTAAGAACTCCCACTCGCTCATCGCGCTTTCAGGGAAGTTCACATAGCTGGACGGGTTTTCGAACAGCATCGCGCGGCCAAGGGCATCCTGCGCGGCTTCGATATTGGCGCACACAATGTTGAGCGCCTCTTGTGTATAAGGCAGCGGCAATAGATCGTGGGTATTATGCCCGTCTATGCCGGTCCAGCAGAGGTGATCTGACACCCAAAGCGGCTGCAAGCGGCCCGCCAGACGTTTGAGTTGAGCAAGATACTCCGCATCCAGCCCCTTGGCCGAACCGATAGACATGGAAACACCATGCATGGCAACGGGATAGCGCTCTCGCACGGCATCCAGCGTGGCGAGCGGCCTGCCCCCCTCTACCATGAAATTTTCCGAGATGATTTCGACAAAATCGACAGGCACGTCGCGCTCAAGGAAATCAACATGATGCTCCTTGCGCAGGCCCAATCCAAAGCCTTTAAAAGCTTCGACCTTGTTCATCACCATCTCCCATTCCCAATTAGAAAAGGCGGCCCATACATAATTCATGCTGGGCCGCCCGAGAGTGTTCCGGCTTCATTGGGGTCAAAATAACCGAAACATTTCAGAAAAGAATCTAAAATCAGCCCAGATCGCCGATTGTGCCACCTTTGGTCAGGCACTCGCCAGCCTTCATAGCCTTGAAGCCGTGGCCTTTACAGGCGTTCATGCCTTTGCAGGACTGGGTTGTTGTCTTGCAATCCGCTGTGCCTTTGCAAGCATTCACGCCATAGCAATGCACTGTGTCATCACCGGAAATAGCTTTACCTGTGCTGCCTTCAGGGGCGGCTGCAGCGTTTGCCATAGAAGAAAGAGCGAAAAGTGCGGCGGCAGAAGCGAGGCTTGCGCCTTTCAGGGTCGTGGACATTATCAAGTCTCCAGATAGTGTGTGTGCCGTAACTGGCACTGAGCTATTCGTATGCTCCGACTATTACGTTACAAGGCGTATGAAAAAAATTTCGATAGCCAGTTGTAACTATGGGACAGATGCAAACGAATAAGGGGGGCAGAACCACACGCCAACCTATGGAGATCAACATGGCACAGACTAAAACTACCCCTCTTATTTCCGCTGCCGTCGCTGCGGCCGTCGCTGTAGGCATGACAAGTGCCGCTCATGCTGGCGACAAGCCCAAGATGGAAAAATGCTATGGCGTCGCCAAGGCAGGGCAGAATGATTGCGCCGCCGGCCCCGGTACAAGTTGTGCAGGCAGCTCAACCACCGATTATCAGGGCAATGCATGGAAGCTGGTGAAAGCAGGCACATGCCTGAAGATCAGCACACCCAAGGGCCATGGCTCGCTGACCCCAAAAAAGAGCTAAATCATGCAGGGGGCAATCTCACTCTATCAGCGGCTGGTGGCGATCGCTGCCAGTCGCATCCCCGAAGGACTGGCGCTGCTGCTCACCCGGCTGGCGCTGGCGGGCGTTTTCTGGCGCTCCGGGCGCTCGAAAGTCGAGGAAGGCAGCTTGTTTTCCATCAGCGACACCACTTATTATCTCTTCTCGGAAGAATATAGCGCGGTGCCACTACCATCAGACTTTGCTGCCGTCATGGCGACAGTCGCGGAACATGCCTTCCCTGTCTTACTGGTGCTGGGCCTGTTTACCCGTGGCGCAGCTCTCGGATTATTGGGCATGACGCTGGTTATCCAGATATTCGTCTACCCCGAAGCATGGTGGCAGGTGCATGCACTCTGGGCAGCCATGTGTCTGATATTGATTGCGCGTGGCGCCGGACTATTCTCACTCGATGCCTTTGTAGCACGGAAATGCGCCCCATGATCGCTGACGAGGCCAGCCTGTCCCGCCTGATGGCGCTCTCCCAGAAGGGGGACAAGCAGGCCTATTCGGTCTTGCTCAAAGAATGCTCGCGCTGGCTACACCGTTATTTCAGCAGGCGCATTCCCCCGCACCAGCTTGACGATCTGGTGCAGGAGACATTGATGTCCATGCACAAGAAACTCGGCAGTCATGATCCCTCCCGCCCCGTATTGCCGTGGCTCGCGGCCATAGCGCGCTATCGCTGGGTGGATCATTTGCGCAAAATCTATCGCGCAGAAGAAGTCGCACTTGCAGAAGATGTCGCAGAATCCGGGCATGAAGATGAAGTCACCGCCCGCCTCAGCCTCGACAGACTGTTCACGCATTTACCCCCCGCTCAGGCTCAGGTGATAGAGATGGTCAAAATCGAAGGCCAGAGCATTGCCGAGGCCGCCAAACATTCAGGCCAGAGCGAACCGCTCGTAAAGGTCAATATACATAGAGGGCTGAAGAAACTCGCAGCCCTTATCGAGAAAGCACAATGATAGGTCGTAATATGAATGATATGCTCATCGAAAAGCTCACAGGCGATTTACGCCCTGTGCGCGCCTTGCGCTTTGGCGAAGGGCTCGTGTGGGTTACACTGGCCATTGTCGCAACCCTAGCGACCACCTACTTCTGGTTAGGCATTCGGGAAGACCTGCTCTCTGGTATATACCCACCCATGTTCCTTATCGCTCAGGGCTTGTTCCTGATGTTAGGGCTTGCAGCGGCGACCACGACGGTCATCATGGCCAGCCCACAGGTTGGCAACCGCTATGATGGCTGGAAATGGGCATTGGCAATGGCCTGCCTGCTACCGCTGACTGGAACCATCGCCGCGATCAGCGCCTATACTTCAGGCAGTATCCCCTATGACAATAGCCATGACAGTTTTTGCTTCATGCACGGGCTCGCTATGGGGCTGCTCACAGCTGCCCCACTCATATTGTGGTTACGGCGCGGCGCACCAGCCTCTCCTGCCCGTGCGGGCTTTCTAGCAGGCATTGCCGCAGGCAGCATCGGCACCTTCGCTTATGGCTTTTTCTGCGGTTATGATAATATCATTCATATCGGCATTGGCCACAGCATGATCGTGATAGCCAGCGCCATATTGGGGCGCCTCATCGTACCACGCCTGATTCGCTGGTAATATTGCAGGAAGCTATGCGTGCGCGGCTATTTACCGCGCATGCCCAGATCCCGCATCAGCCCTTCTTGCGCTACCGTTGCGACTAGCCGGCCTTCCCGATTAAAAATCTTGCCGATCCCCAGTCCACGCCCTTGCCCGGCCCATGGGCTGTCTATCGTATAGAGCAGCCAATCATCTGCACGAGCATCCTGATGAAACCAAACGCTGTGGTCGAGGCTTGCCGCCTGAACCTTGAAAGGCATATGAGGCTGCATTGCTGTCGCAATCAACGCAATATCGCTGCCATAAGCAACAATAGCCCTATGCATGGACTGTGGTTGCCCTTCCACTGCACCGACAACCTTAAACCACATAGCGCTATGTGGATCACGACTGGCTTTTTCACTAAATGGCGGTTCGCCAACGGGGCGTATCTCGATCGGCCATGGGCGCAGGAAGAATGCAGGAACTCTGGCACCTTCGATGGCAGCCGCTTTACGTGCCATAGTATAAGTGCTCTCCAGTTCTTCAGGTGTAGGAACATCAGGCATCGGCGGCTGATGAAAATGTCCCGGCTCTGATTTCTGAAAGGAAGCCGCGAGGTTAAGGATCACCTGCCCTTGCTGCATCGCGACCACGCGGCGATTACAAAAACTGCCGCCATCAAAATCAGCTTCGACCTGAAAATCAATCTCATGATCTTCGCTGCCACCGCGTAGAAAATACGCGTGTAACGAATGAGCAACGCGAGCATCATCCACTGTACGCATCGCCGCCACCAAAGCTTGCGCGACGACTTGCCCACCATAAACGCGGCCTACGCCCCCTATCTTTCGGCTGCCGCGAAACAGGGTTTCTCCCGTTGATTGAACGCTCAACAAGTCAATGAGCTGCTGCGTCAGCACCTCATTACTGGGCCATTCTTCCAGTTCTTCCCGCCCCGTAATCATATCCTGATACGCTTCTTTTCTACCTTCATTCATGCCAATGCCTCATAGACTATGCGACGAAAATCTTCGCGCAAATTCGTAGCACCAGACGGCATAAGTTGAGTCATAACAAGGCCAATGATGTGACGCTGAGGGTCCATGAAAAACCCTGTCGACAATAGTCCACCCCAGAAATAGGTACCTCTGCTAGCTGGGGTCTGTGCACGTTCGGGGTCAATAACAATTGCCCCGCCAAGCCCCATGCCTATGCCCGGAGACGGGGTTTCGGAAATTTTCGCAGAACCTTCCTCCTCCAGGTCTCCACCGCCTGGCAGGTGATTACGCATCATCAGCGCGATGCTTTCCGGTTGCAATATACGTACAGCCTCAAGCGTGCCGCCAGCCATCAACATGCTCAAGAAGCGCTGATAATCCTTCACAGTTGAGAGCAGCCCGCCACCAGCAGAATAGAATTTCTGGTTCATACGCCAGCGGCTTTGGGCACCGCGATCATAAAGCTGAGGACTGCCCTTGCCATCCCACATCCATGCGTCGGCCAAGCGATGCTCCTTTTCAGGCGGAATGACAAAAAAGCTATCCTCCATCCCTAAAGGATCAAAAATACGCTGAGCAAGAAACTGGTCCAAGCCCACCCCGGAAAGCTGCTCAATCACAGCGCCCAGCAAGTCAATCGCAACCGAGTAGGCAAAATGTGTGCCGGGTTCATATGCTAATGGTAGCTCTGCCAGTGCAGCAGCATAATCCTGTGCATGCCGGCGCTGATGAAAACTATCGAGATAACGCTCGGCATAGAGGCTATCCATCGGAGTCGCTGCATTAAAACTATAGCCAAGGCCCGCTGTATGGCGAAGCAGATCATAGAGTGTAATCGGTGTTTCGCAGAGCGTCGATTGTAACCCTGCAGACGCGTCATGTACGCCGCTCCATAGCTGCATTTCACTAAAAGCCGGAAATATCTCAGTAAGTGGCATATCAAGGCGGGCAGTACCTTCCTCAACCAATGTCATAAAGGCCGCAACCACTACTGGCTTTGTCATTGAGGCAACGCGGTATATCGCATCGCTACGCAATGCTGGCCCGTCTTTTCTTGCCGAGCCATGGACATACTCCAACACGGTTTCCCCTGCGATACTGACATGCATCTGGAGATGCGGCAGCGGTCCACGGTCACAATATTGCGTGGCCAGTATAGCAGCTCCACTATCCAGTTGTGGTGATATAATATGCCTCTCAGCCATCGTGCCCTTCATGGTTTCATCGGGCCTTTATACCCATCAAATATCTATCATAGTTAACAATAAGCCCAGTTGCATTTCGTGCAACTGCCTTGAAAAGCTTTGCGTTTGCGATTTTGTGCACTGCAACATAAATCTCTCATTAACAACACATCTAAAGATGTTGTTCGAACTAATATTCGCAGGAGTTTATTATGCAGAATGTATCTGATTTCAGCTTTACCGTTTTTGCTGGCGTAGTATCGCTTGGCGGTCCAGCAATGGCTTACCTCAGCCTCTTTGGCTAAGATATAATGGTTCGGTCCATGAAACCGACCCTTTATCTCTGATAAAAGCTCAATTCAGCCCCGTCGCTCCTAATGGTGCGGCGGGGCTGATGTCTTTTGGGCCAGTACAGGAGCGCATCTCCCGTAGGAATCGGTTCACAGCCTGCCCGGCCCTGTTACGGCTCCCGGCTATAGACCGCCCATTTTCAGAATATGCTTAAACTCTGCCTCTTTTACCGGTGAAACAGACAGGCGCGACTGGCGGATCATCGCCATATCGGCCAGCGCCGGATCGGCTTTCATGGCTTTGAGCGTCACAGGCTGCGGCAATTTTTCGCGCGTTTCCAGATCAACCGCGATCCATTTGCCTGTATCATCTGTGCTATCGGGCGATGCCTCCCCTACGATTTCTGCAACCCCAACGACTTCAAGCCCAATATTGCTGTGATAGAAGAGTACGCGATCGCCTTTTTTCATCGCTTTCATATTGTTCTGCGCCTGGTGGCTGCGCACGCCATCCCATTCCGAGCGCCCCTGCTTTACGCAATCATCCCATGAAAAGACGTTGGGTTCCGATTTCATCAACCAATAGTTCATCCGCATATATCCTTTCCAACGCCATATGATCCGCTGCAAATGCACCATAGCAGATATAAAGATCAAGCCTTCCCGGCGCACGAGATGACAAGCGGGAAGCGCCAGCCTAAACGAGGATATGGCCGACACACATGATAACGCAATTCCCGTCATTTCCCTCAAAACCAGCTCAGCAGACGTCTGCGCAGCGGCATTAGGGCAAAGTTTCCGCGATTTCGGCTTCGCGATAGTGCGCGATCATGGGATAGAGGATGCACTAATTGAGCAGGCGTGGGCGCAAACAGCAGGCTTTTTCGCGCTGCCCGAAGAGGTGAAGCGGCGCTATATCCTTAAAGGCGGCGCAGGCCAGCGTGGCTATACAGCTTTTGGTCAGGAAACCGCCAAAGGCGCCAAGGCAAGCGATCTCAAGGAGTTCTGGCATGTGGGGCGAGAGGCAGCACCGGGAGAGGCCCTCCCCAGCGCTATGCCGGCAAATATCTGGCCTGAGGAACTACCAGAATTCTATGATTGCTTCACAGCGCTCTATGACGCTTTTGATGCAGTTGGCGCGCACCTGCTAAGCCTCATTGCTCTGCATTTAGAGCTGCCTGCAAACTGGTTTGAGGAGCCAACACATCAGGGGAATAGCATATTGCGGTTGCTCCACTATCCACCACTGGAAGGCAGCTTGCCTGATGGCGCTGTACGCGCCGGGGCGCATGAGGACATCAACCTCATCACTCTGCTGCTCGGCGCAGAAGAAGCCGGGCTACAGCTTTTACGGCGCGATGGGCGCTGGCTTGATGTGAAGCCGCCTAAAGGCGCATTGGTCGTCAATATAGGCGATATGCTCCAGCGACTGACCAATCATATGCTGCCTTCAACCACGCACCGCGTTGTCAATCCATCTCAAGAACGAACTGGAATCTCCCGTTATTCCATGCCTTTTTTCTTGCATCTGCGCCCAGACTTCATCATCGACGCTCTGCCGCAATGCGTGGATGAAACACATCCTCAGAGCGAACCAGCGATCAGCGCAGAAGACTATCTCCAGCAACGGCTGCGCGAAATAGGATTGATGTAACGGCGCGGCTAACCGTTCAGCCTGCCAGCAAAGCGCGCACGGCCGACATAGCATCTTGTGCCTTGCTGCCGTCCGGTCCGCCACCTTGCGCCATGTCAGGGCGACCACCGCCCCCCTTGCCGCCCAATGCCTCAACGCCCGAGCGCACCAGATCGACGGCGTTCAGCGTGCCCGCCAGATCCTCAGTCACGCCCGCTGCGATGGACGCGCGCCCGTCATTGACTGCGATGACCACAGAAACGCCTGAACCGAGCGTCTTCTTATTCTCGTCAATCAGACCGCGCAATTCCTTGGGGTCGAGCCCTTCGATCACCTGCCCCAGAAAGGCTGTGCCACCAACATCTTCCGGCCCTGCAGGCGCGCTGCCAGCACCACCCCCGCCAAGCGCCAGCGCTTTTTTGGCATCGGCCAGCTCGCGTTCAAGCTTGCGCAGCTGCTCACTCAGGGCAGTGACGCGCGCGGGCGCCTCTTCCGGCGTAGTGCGCAATGCACCTGCTACAGATTTCAGAGCATCTTCGCGTTCAGAAAGCCAGAGGCGTGCAGCTTCCCCAGTCAGCGCCTCAATACGGCGCACACCGCTTGCGACTGCGCTTTCGCTGACGATCTTGAAGAGCGCAATGTCCCCCAATGCGCGCACATGGGTGCCGCCGCACAGCTCTACTGAATAGTTACGGCCGCTATCATCGGGAGTACCCATAGAAAGTACGCGCACTTCATCGCCATATTTCTCGCCAAACAGCGCCATAGCGCCAGCCTCAATCGCATCATCAGGCGACATTAAGCGAGTCGAGACCTCATCATTGCCGCGAATTTGCGTATTCACATCGGCTTCAATCTGCGCGATCTGCTCCGGTGTCAGCGCATCAGGCTGTGAAAAATCGAACCGCAGCCGATCATCAGCAACCATACTGCCCTTTTGCGTCACATGTGCACCAAGGCGCTCCCGCAACGCTGCATGCAACAAATGGGTCGCGCTATGATTGGCGCGAATGCGATCACGGCGCCCGGCGTCCACATCGAGATGCACAGTATCGCCAACACTGACAGTGCCAGCATCAACAACACCCTGATGCAGATGTAACCGGCCCAGAGCCTTGCTTGTGTCGCTGACAGATATCGCCAGCCCATCGCTGCCTGTTACCTGACCCGCATCACCATTTTGACCACCACTTTCGCCATAGAAAGGCGTCTGGTTGGTCAGCAAGGTGATCGTATCGCCTGTCTTTGCGCTTTCAACTCGCGTGCCGTCACGCACAATAGCCACGACCCGCCCGTCACCACTGGTTGCGCTATAGCCAATAAATTCGGTCGCCCCCTGTTCTTCGGCAATGTCAAACCAGACATCGTCCGATGCCTTTTCGCCTGAGCCTTTCCACGCAGCACGCGCAGCCGCCTTCTGCTGCGCCATCGCCGCATCGAAACCGGCACGATCTACCTCGATGCCCTGCGCACGCAAGGCATCTTCGGTCAGATCATAAGGGAAGCCATAAGTGTCATAGAGCTTAAATGCTGTTTCGCCCGGCAGCGTATCGCCGGATTTCAATGTGGCAGTCGCCTCATCAAGCAGCTTCAGCCCCTTATCGAGCGTCTGGCGGAAGCGCGTTTCCTCACGCAGCAGCGTTTCCTCGATCAGCGGCTGAGCACGCAGCAGTTCAGGATAAGCAGCGCCCATCTCATTGACGAGTGCGCCGACAAGGCGATGCATCAGTGGTTCACTCGCACCGATGATATGCGCATGACGCATGGCGCGGCGCATGATGCGGCGGAGCACATAGCCACGCCCTTCATTGGCAGGCAGCACACCGTCAGCGATCAGGAAACCGGAAGAGCGGAGATGATCAGCGATAACGCGGTGGCTTGCCTTATGCTCCCCTGCCGTGTCTGTGCCTGTGAGCGCACCAGACTCAGCGATCAGCGCCTTGAATGTGTCAGTATCATAATTGTCATGCACACCCTGAAGCACCGCAGCGATACGCTCCAGCCCCATGCCCGTATCAATGCTGGGCCGAGGCAGCGCGAGGCGGGTGCCGTCGGGCTGCTGGTCATATTGCATGAAAACGAGATTCCATATCTCGACGAACCGGTCGCCATCTTCATCTGGCGATCCAGGCGGTCCCCCGAAAATATGATCGCCGTGATCGTAGAAGATTTCCGAACAGGGGCCACATGGGCCAGTATCGCCCATCGACCAGAAATTATCAGACGTTGCGATGCGGATGATGCGCTCTTCCGGTAGCCCGGCAATCTTGCGCCAGAGGCCAAATGCTTCATCATCATCATGATAGACCGTCACTGTCAGACGGTCAGGCGAGATGCCCCACACATCCGTGATCAATGTCCAGGCATGATGGATCGCCTGTTCCTTGAAATAGTCACCGAAACTGAAATTGCCCAACATCTCAAAGAAAGTATGATGCCGCGCCGTATAGCCGACATTGTCGAGATCATTGTGCTTGCCGCCTGCACGCACGCATTTTTGCGAAGATGTCGCAGTGCTATAAGGTCGCTTCTCCATGCCCGTGAAGACATTTTTGAATGGCACCATACCGGCATTCACAAACATCAATGTCGGGTCATTATGCGGCACAAGCGGCGCAGAAGGCACAGGCGCATGCCCCTGCTTCTCGAAATAGTCGAGAAAGGAGCGACGGATATCATTGGTCGATGTCATAGGAATGAGCGATTAAGCGAGCCTGACGCGCGACACAAGCACCAAAAAGCAGCAACCGGCTGAGTCAGCAGCGCATTATGGCCAAGCTGCTGCACTTACTCTTCAGGGATCGGCTGCCAGAAGGCAATTTCATTGCCCGATGGCTCACACACGTGAAAGCGGCGGCCACCGGGAAATGAGAATATCGGACGGATGATTTCATCACCACGCTTAACAACGGTCTGATATAAAGAATCGAGGTCGGACACCTCGATAACTGGTAAGGGCGCGCTGGTGGCTTCGGTTTTATCAGCCTGCAACCCCAGATCCACATCACCATTTGTGGTGGCCGAGTAGCTCGGCGCAAAATCCTGTAGCGACCAACCCGCCACAGCTTCAAAGAACGCCTTGCTCGCCTCAATATCCGAAACCGGCAGTTCCACATAGTTTAAGCGAGCAAGGGCCATATTTATCCTTCAGTTAGAAATCAGCGGTTACTCGGCATCATCCTCAATGCCGGGGTTGGTCATCATCGCTTCCGCCACATCGTCTGTCTTGCCACGGATCGCATTTTCCAGCTTTTCCATCAGTTCCGGGTTTTCCTTCAGGAACTTCTTGGAATTTTCCCGGCCCTGGCCGATCCGAACCGAATCATAGGAGAACCACGCGCCCGATTTCTCAACAATGCCGGCCTTGACCCCCAGATCGAGAATTTCCCCAACCTTGGACACGCCTTCGCCATACATGATGTCAAATTCAACCTGTTTGAAGGGTGGCGCCACCTTGTTCTTCACCACCTTAACGCGGGTCGTGTTACCAATAATATCATCACGATCCTTGATCTGGCCAATGCGACGAATATCGAGACGCACAGACGCATAGAATTTCAAGGCATTGCCACCCGTCGTTGTTTCCGGGTTGCCATACATAACGCCGATTTTCATGCGCACCTGATTAATGAAGATAACGGTGCAGCGCGAACGAGATATCGAACCTGTGAGCTTACGCAATGCCTGACTCATCAAGCGTGCCTGCAAGCCAACATGGCTATCGCCCATCTCACCTTCAATTTCAGCACGAGGCACCAGCGCCGCAACGGAATCAACCACCAAGATATCGACAGCATTAGAGCGCACCAGCGTATCGACAATTTCCAACGCCTGCTCACCCGTGTCCGGCTGTGACACGATCAGCTCATCAACATCGACACCCAGTCGTTTCGCATACACAGGGTCAAGCGCATGTTCAGCATCCACAAAGGCTGCCGTTCCGCCCGTTTTCTGGGCTTCAGCAATGGCATGCAATGCCAGCGTTGTCTTGCCTGAGCTTTCCGGACCATAAATCTCAATAACCCGGCCACGCGGTATACCGCCAATGCCCAATGCAATGTCTAACCCCAATGAGCCGGTGGAAATCGCTTCGATTTCCATCTTCTCGCGGCTGCCCAATTTCATTGCGCTGCCTTTACCAAATGCACGATCAATCTGGGAGAGCGCTGCCTCCAATGCTTTTTGCCTGTCCATATTCCCTGTCTTCTTGTCGGAATCGATAAGTTTTAGCATTGCGGTCATGGTCGTGTCTCCTGCAGAGTGCAATATCGCATGTTACTGGAAACAGTATGTATCCTATTTGTTCTCATAGAACAAGAGGGGAACATATTTTTCTGAAATATATAAAATTTCTTATAAATCAGTCGTTTTTAACTGCGTCGGCCTAGACCATCAGACTAAAAGGCTCTCTGTCAGTATATCTGAAATAGTGCCAATTGTATAAGGTTTGGACAGCATGGGTCGCTGCGCGAACGGCTCAGGCACCTCACTGATCGATCCACCTGAGCTGAGAATATAGGGGATCCCCCGCTCATCAAGCATCTGTGCGACGGGCCAGACCTCTTCCCCTTCCAGATGACAATCGAGAATGGCGAGATCAAAGCCACCCGTCTTTACCATCTCACGGGCTTCATCAAGCGTCGATGCAACCCCCCGGACATGATATCCCAACGTATCGACAAATTCCTCCAGCATCATGGCGATCATCGCCTCATCCTCCACAAGAAGGATGGAACGCCGCAGCGGGGAAGTAGCCTGATATGTCATCATCAGCAGTGCCAATCATGTTGAAAAACAAGAGGCAAAGACAAATTACAAACCGAATTGTACAACAACGGGAGCAGTTGTTCAGGATTGTTCCTTAGCCCGAAACAAAGCTGAACGAAGTTCTGGCAATGCGCAAGCAGACGAATCTCAACTTGTCGTGGATATATTACGCCTCGGCATTATTGGCGAATACATCGGCCACTGCCTCAGAGAGCTGTGCCACTGAGAATGGCTTCGGTAAAAAGGCTATATTTTCAATGTCTATAGACTTGCGCAGCTGCTCCTCTGCATAGCCAGACATAAACAGGACCGGTAAATTCGGATATTGATTGCGCGCTTCCCGTACCATTGCTGGCCCATCCATATTAGGCATAACAACGTCCGACACGAGCATATCGACCTTTTCCGTTTGCTCCAGAATTTCAAGGCCTTGCTCGCCATCTGATGCCGTAAGGACCGTATAACCCTGCCGCGTGAGTGCCCGCTCAGCGACCGCTCGTACCATATCCTCATCTTCCACCAGCAATATGGTTCCTGTGCCCCAGCTTTGTCGCTTGGGAGGAAGAGATTTAATGGTAGCCGCCTGCTTTTCTTCAGCGCTGGCCACATGTACCGGGAGATAGATGCTGAATGTCGTCCCCTGCCCCGGCTCCGACTCGGCAAAAATATAACCGCCAGTCTGTTTAACAATGCCATAAACCGTGGAAAGGCCGAGCCCCGTGCCTTTACCGACCTCTTTGGTGGTAAAAAACGGCTCGAATATCTTGGGTAGCAAGTCAAGCGGTATACCAGTGCCGCTATCTGCAACGCGTAACCCCGTATAATCAGCAGGCGGTAACACGGTGGAACGCATCTCGCGCACCTCATGGCTCGATACAGAGAAGGTCTGGATCGACAGCGTACCGCCATCGGGCATCGCGTCACGCGCATTCACTGCGAGATTGACGATCACCTGCTCCATCTGCCCCGGGTCTGCGCGTACCATACCCAAATTGCGCCCATGCATCACCTCAAGCTTAACCTTCTCACCAATCAGGCGATTAAGCAGGCTGGAAACATCGGCCACGATATCGGGAAGCTGAAGCACCTGCGGACGCAAAGTCTGCTGACGCGAAAAGGCAAGCAACTGACGCGTCAAGCTAGCCGCGCGGTTTGAATTCGACTTAATCTGCTGGATATCATCATAATCGCTATCGCCCGGCGTATGACGCATCAGCATCAGGTCACAATGGCCAATGATAGCGGTCAATATGTTGTTAAAGTCATGCGCAACACCGCCGGCAAGCTGCCCCACAGCCTGCATCTTCGTGGCCTGTGCCACCTGCCGCTTGAGGCGCCCTTCCTCATTATCATCCTTGAGGGTGAGCATAACAGCCGCCTCGCCCAGCCCACGCACACCGGCGAGCGAGAGTGCAACAGGTTCTTCAGGCTGATTGCGTAACCGCACAGCAATATCGCCGGTCATCTGTGGCCCGACCGCATAGCGCCGTATGGCAGCCGCCAGCGCCGCCTGATCCTCGACCACCACCAGATCACCCGGATAAGCTGGTTTTTCTCCATCGGGCACATTAGCCGTCTTCCCAAAGCTGTCGTTTAGGAACAGCAGACGCCCGTCCCGGTCCGTCATCGCCAAGCCAAAGGGCAATAAAGCCAGCAATGCCTGAAAATAAGAGAGCGAAGAGCCGCCAGCCGTGACATCACCGGGCTGATCAATCAATAATATGAGCGCAGGACCATCGGGCTGGTCACCACGCAACAATATACGAAACACACCTATCGGTAGCATCCCCGGCGCCTCACGCATGAAGAAGATACGCCCTTCCTCATCACGACGAAAATAGCCGGCAAACTCTCGTCCGGAAAGATCTGCATCTGCACGCCCTGCTGCGCGCAATGTAAAGGCTCCATTCGCGCTGCGTATTCGCCCCTCTGCACCGATAATGGCCGCCATCACACCGGCTTCACCAAATTGCAGGCCGATATCACCGCCCACCATACGGGTAAAATCATCAATAGCGCTGCTGTGCTGAACCGGGCTGAAATGCCAAAGCAGATAATCCTCAGCCAGCCCGGTACGCGTCACCTGCACATCAACGTGCATCGCACCGCGCACCAGATCCTCCTGCCGCCCTTCGCCATCGCGCCACGCCTCACGGCTGACATCAGCGAGCAATGCAGAGCCCCCCTCTTCAAATGACAGCGCAGTGGGCGCGATATAGCCGGGGAACCATTCGCCATACAGATCACTGGCGCATACCATCTTACCAGAACGGTCTGTAACAGCCATCGCAACGCCAGTTGCATTGGCCGCAGTGCGTGCAACAGTCCAGTCTGGGACAATATCTCGCGCAACGCTGGTTTCTCTTTCACCAGAACGAAAGAGATGGACCATAGCCGCACAGCCCAGCAAAGCGGCGGCGAAACCAGCACCGATAATCCAATCGCCCACGGCCCAGAATATCAACGCTGCACTCGCAACTGCTGCAAGGAAAAGCAGGCTAACAGCAAAGCGGCCACCTTCATCGCCCGTCATAGCGACAATATCATCCTTATAACTGATACCTGTTGCCTTCGCCATGACCGGCCATTGTCTCCCCATATGATCAGGCTGATACTCTAAGAATAACAGGTCATAATGAAACCCGTTGTTTTGCCTTTGATCATATTGACCTCTTAAGCAAACAGACACAGGCGGTGAAACGAAATATTCTTACGCTCTCTGGAATAATCGGATTAACTCTTAATGCGTGCAGTCCATTTGCGCCACAGATGTGCACGCCAGATCCAGCTAGCGACCAGATACCCAATAGAAGCCACAATAACGGCGACAACGCCCAGCCCAAACAGCAATGCAGGTGCCGCCTCTGAGAAAAGCCACGCCATCCAACGGGCAAGGCTGGCATGCTCATGCACTAACATCATAAAGCTCGCTACATCAGCGGTACGGCCCAGCATGAAATTGCCGACATAGACAGACCCCCAGAGAATAAGTGGCGTGGTTGCCGGGTTACTCAGGAATGTCATCGCAGCGGCCAGAGGCACATTAGCGCGAAATGGCAGCGCCAGAAAAGCGGCACCGACAATTTGTAGCCCTGGGATCATCAGGAAAATGCCAACCAACAGGCCCAATGCCACACCACGCGGTACAGACCGGCGTGTAAATCGCCATAGCTCAGGCGCTAATATGCGGTGCGCAACAGGAGCGAGAAACCGGTTCTGCTCAAGCGACTCCCGCGTCGGAGTCTGCTCATGTAGCCAGCGCATAAAGCGGCTTTTCATCAGCCATGCTCCTTAAGCAGGCGACCCTGCTCGCGCTTCCATTCGCGCTCTTTGGTGGTGCTCCGCTTGTCAGCGGCATTTTTGCCCTTGGCCAGCGCCAGCTCGACTTTGGCGCGCCCCTGACCGTTAAAATAAATGGAAAGCGGCACCAAGGTCATACCTTTGCGTGCGACAGCACCGTGCAGCTTGGCAACTTCCCGGCCATGCAGCAATAATTTGCGCGAACGCTTTGCTTCGTGATTATAGCGATTGCCATGACTGAATTCGGGAATATTGCTGTTGACCAGCCAGACTTCATCACCTGCTACTTCAGCATAGCTCTCTGCAATAGAACCTTCACCAAAACGTAGCGATTTCACCTCTGTGCCTTTCAGCACCAGACCAGCCTCAAACACTTCATCGATATGATAGTCATAGCGCGCGCGCCGGTTTTCGGCGACGATTTTGACCTTATTAAAGGTTTCAGGACGCGGGCGGGCCATGACTCAAACTACACTTTCTCTATACGCATATGGTGATCGCAAGTGGTTATACCAGCCCTGCTATCTCCAATGCGCGATCCACCGCAGCCTGACTCGAAGCGCTGGGCCATGTGATTGGCAAACGCAGCTCTACAGGCATTTCGGGGCGAACCTTCGACAGTGCATATTTAGCAGGGCCAGGTGAAGAATCGCTGAACAGCGCATCATGGAGCGAATATAATTTGTCCTGTAAAGCGAGCGCCTTATCCCATTCGCCATTAGCAGTCGCCGCCTGAAAATCAGCGCACAGGCGCGGCGCAACATTAGCGGACACAGAAATACAGCCAACCCCGCCCATAACATTAAAGCCAAGCGCCGTTTCATCATTACCGGAGAGCTGGACAAAGTCCGTCCCACAGGCAAGCCGCTGCGCTGTTACTCGACCAAGGTCACCGGTCGCGTCTTTAACGCCTATGATGCTCTGAAACTCTTCCGCCAGCCTGTGCATAACAGGAACACCAATATCGGTGATCGTGCGGCTCGGTACATTATAGAGGATGATAGGCAGGTCACAGCGCTGCGCCAGATAGGCGAAATGCTGATACACGCCTTCCTGACTCGGCTTATTATAATAAGGCGCAACCACCAATGCGGCATCAGCCCCGGCTGCTTGGGCAGCGAACATATGCTCCAGCGCGATACGCGTATCATTAGAACCCGCACCAGCAAGCACAGGCACACGGCCAGCGGCCTGCTCCACGCACAGCGCGATCACACGGTTATGCTCTTCAATTGTCATCGTAGCGCTCTCGCCTGTCGTCCCACATGGAACGAGTGCGGAGCTGCCTTGCTCTATCTGCCAGTCCACAAAGCTGCGGAACGCGTCTTCATCAAGCGCTCCATCACGGAATGGCGTAATCAGAGCCGGTATCGACCCGGAAAACATGCAAAAAACTCCTTCAACCCCACCGTTCATCTAGGCATAATCATCATTATGCCATAATGTCGGCTCTATAATCAGTTCATCAGCACCATTAAGAAAGCTAACGCCCAAATGTCCAGCAAACTCCTGCACCGGATCAGATATCGCCATCTTCCGCTTTTGGGGACGCTAACACTTGCTTCGGTTGCAGTTGCTCAGATTAACGACGCACGCAAGGAAATTGTGCAACCTATTCCCCCTGGGGCATCTTCTGCCTTGCCAGATGGCTCTGCCAATTGGGAAGAAACCCGCGCAAAAATATTACGCAATGCTGATGCGCCGATCATGTCGATCGTCAATGAATGGAAGCGCTTGCAGACCAGTGATGGTTTGGGGTTCAACGCCTATGCAGAATTTCTGATCGCCCATTCTGGCTGGCCCGGCGAATCCCGCATGCGCAGGCTGGCCGAACGCACCATAGACCCGCAAAGCTACAGCCCTTCCAAAGTGGCTACCTATTTCGCAGCGCAGCCAGCAGCAAGCGCCACAGGCCATGCTCGTCACGCGCTGGCCCTCTCCGCTCTGAACCGCACCAGCGACGCCCGCGAGGCCGCCCGCAAGGCATGGCGTACAGGCCCTATGAGCGCGACCGATGAAAGCTGGCTGCTCTCCCAATTTGCCTCAGCGCTTACCCCGCAAGATCATGCACAGCATGCCGAAGCCGCGCTCTGGGCACGCAACAGCAGCTCCGCCCAGCGCGCTGTGCCCTTCATAACATCTGACCTGCGCCCGCTCTATGAAGCGCGCATAGCCATGCAGCGCCGCTCCGGTGATGCGGCCGCCAAAATGCAAGCCGCCAGCGCTATAGGCAAAGGCGATGCCGGTTATATTGCAGACCGCGCCATGTGGCTTCGCAATAGTGGCAACAGTCTGGCAGCACGCACATTACTAGCGCAGCGCGAAACGCTCACACGGCGCCCGCATGATGCCGAAGAGTGGTATGAAGTGCTGCTCGTCAACGCACGCGCAGCCGCCAATGATCGGCAATGGACCCGCGCATATGAGATAGCGAGCAAGGTCGATGATGCCTTTGCGCCGGGCACAGATGTCAGCACCCAGCCATTGGGCGAACGTGACGATTATACCAGCCTTGCATGGCTGGCCGGAACGGTCGCTTATTATGAGCGAGGCCGCCCGCAGGATGCCATCGGCATGTTCGAGCGCTATGCAGGCGGCGCACGGTCTCCACAGACCATTTCCAAAGGATATTATTGGGCCGGACGGGCAGCCCTCGCTGCGGGTGATACAGCAGCCGCAGATCGCAACTTGATGCTGGCCGCCAATTATCCGGATCAGTTTTATGGCCAGCTTGCACTGGAGCGCTTATCACTACCAATGCTGGCGCCAACCGAGTTCTCAGAAAAGGTCAGCATAAGTCAGGCAGAACGCGACGCCTTTAACAAACGCCCGGTCGTACGGGCGGCTAAAGCGCTGGGCGTTGCAGGGCGCTGGAGCGATCAGAGCAAATTCTTGCGGGTCATTGCGGCCAGCGTCAGCACTGATGCCGAGCGTGTTCTTGCCAATGAATTGTCCAGCGAAATCCGCCGCCCTGACCTTGCTGTCATGACCGGGCGCAAGGCCCGCCCTGACGGGAGCACCGCCTTTAGCCTCGCTGCATTCCCGACGATGAGCGTTCCGAGTGGGCATCAAAGCAACTGGACGATGATCCATTCCATCACACGGCAGGAAAGCCAGTTTGACAAGGCCATCGTCAGCCATGCTGGCGCGCGCGGCCTGATGCAGCTCATGCCCGGCACAGCGCGCGAGCAGTCTGGCAAGATCGGCCTGTCATACCGATATAGCGGCCTGACGACTGACACCGACTACAACATCATGCTCGGCAGCAGCTATTTCAAACGCATGCTCAGCTATTATCGCGGCAGCTACCCGCTCGCCGCCGCGGCCTATAATGCCGGGCCGGGCAATGTGAACAAATGGCTGCGGCGTAATGGCGACCCGCGCGAGCCGGGGGCAGATATCCTGCGCTGGATCGAGGAAATCCCGATTTACGAAACCAAAAATTATGTGCAGCGCGTATTGGAAAATGCGGTCATCTATGATGCCATGCAAGCTCGCAAAAATGGCCGGGCCATGTTCTCACGGCCTTTAAGCCGCTATCTGGGCAAAACGGACGCTGGCTGATACTCCCGCCTGATGAACGACAGAACCAACTATATTACACCGCAAGGCTATGCCGCCCTGCGCGCAGAATATGACCGACTATTGGGCGAGGAGCGGCCGAAAATCGTCGAGATAGTGAGCTGGGCAGCGGGCAATGGCGACCGCAGTGAAAATGGCGACTATCTCTATGGGCGCAAACGTATGCGCGAGATAGACGGGCAGTTGCGCCGCCTCTCCCAAAAGATGAAAAATGCACGGGTGATTGATCCGGCCCAACAGCCTAACAAAAGTCGGGTCTATTTCGGAGCAACCGTCACCCTCATCGATGAAGACGATGCAGAGCGTGTTGTCACTATTGTTGGCAATGACGAAGCAGATGCCAGCGCTGGCCGCATTGGCTGGGACGCTCCGCTAGCCCGTGCGCTTCGTGGCGCAACCCTCGGAGACTTGCGCATCGTGCGCCTGCCCTCTGGCGAACGCGAATATGAGATAAAAGAAATCGGCTACCCCGCATAAGCGAGATAGCCGATCCCTTATTCAATTTTCTAAGTATCGCAGAGCGATATCAGAAAGCGTAGCTGACCTTGGCAGCTTTGCGACGCATAGAAGCACCAACAACGCCGAAGCCCAGGATCATCATCGCCCAAGTAGTTGGCTCAGGAACAGCGCTGATGCTCAGCTGGCTGATCTTGAATGAGTCATACTGGCCATCCGTATCAGGCAGAGCAGAAGCAATAATCCAGGTATTGCCATACAGAGCAGAGCTGATATCGCGCGGCAGAGGCGAATTAACTGCTACGTCAGAGTTATAAACGCCCTGAGTACCCGAATAGAAAACATTCGGATCAGCAATAGCCGTCGTCCAGGAAATCGGTGTCTTATACGCACCAATGGTAGCATCAGTATCAGCAGCACCAAGGCCTGAGATAGAGAATGCGTTGAATGTTGCTGTGCTCAAAGTAACAGCACGGTCAAACTGCAGTACGATGAAGTCAACGAGGTCAACATTGTCAACCGTGTGTCCGTCACCTTTGCCGTCACCAACGCCATAGCCACCCGGAAACGCACCGAGATAAGCAGGATCATTAGTGATGCTATCTACCGTCGACCAAGCAGTTACGCGGACGCTGACAGAAGTCGAGCCGTTAGTCGCGGTGCTGATGCGCTCGTTGCCCGGTGCACCAACAGTGCCCGAGTGGTCTGTACCGTTAAAGTCAAAAGTATAAACAGCAGCATTGGCGCTGCTCACGCTTGCAATAGCCAGTGCGGCTAATGATGCGTATTTTGCGATCGCTTTCATATTAATAACACTCCCTTAAGAACAGCCCATGAGTTCGCAGCAAATTGCTTTGATGGCACGTTCGATTTGCAGGCATTTCACATTGTCGTAACACAAGTAAAATGACGTAAAACCGCCATCGCCCTTGCCCCATTCATATATATTAAGCTCTCGGTAACGAAAACTAAAAAGTAGCGGAAAACCGCAGTTATCCGCACTTTTTTCAGATCAACGCCTCTAAGCCAATGAAAATTGGGTATATTAACTATATATAAGCAATAGCCTTACCTGCGGAAATATAGTTAAGCTGTTCCGAAATGAAACGATGCGTAAATTTTCCAGCCATTCCTTTTACATGTTGATAGAAAAATGAGCCGGGCATTAACCAGTTTAATCAAAAATTGGAGCGAATCAGCCACAAACTACTACGCATTTTAGGCTAGACATAGAGGCAGCAGCCCGCTAATGGCTCGCATGCTTTTAGGCTTTAAATCTAAAGGCACCGTTCGAGACAGTTGGTGAAGGGAATTTGCCCTTCTTAATTTCCAGCCTAGACGGGGATAAAGTTTCATGCCGGAACGCCTGCGTTCCATTATGGCATTTGCCTCTCCTGCCCTTTAATCTGGTCAGAGTGAGGGATCGATCCTTACCCCTATCGGACACTTCATGGGTCGCGCACTTTGCGTGGCTCTGTTTTGCTGTTCCGT